>Ga0207896_1000001_pt1 | contig 1126133 bp, 1043 predicted proteins | sample LinPmetageLP36_FD_184049 | JGI IMG/M metagenome (GOLD analysis project Ga0207896, IMG submission 184049) | Marine viral communities from the Pacific Ocean - LP-36 (SPAdes) | ecosystem: Environmental > Aquatic > Marine > Oceanic | place: Pacific Ocean | collected 2010-06-15 | reverse complement strand
TCATGATCATTATGCTCCTTGTTGTTGGAGCACCAAGGATTATGCCGAAAGCGATCAGCGGTATCATACAAAATACCGTCATATACGAACACCATGCGGCATAATCCCGGTTGCGGCATTATGACCAAGTTCATGAGAAAGGGTCGCACAAAATTGGTCATAGCCATCAAACAGACTGATGGGCGGCATCGTAATACGGTCAGCTACCGGTTCATAGTAGGCGCTGCTGCCATGCTCGCGGATATTGGCACCGATATCCCCAAAGAACTGGTCGAGCTTTTCCGTTCGTCCCTCCGGTTCGATATCCAATACTTCAGCCTTGGGATGGTAGCGTTCGGGCAGACCGTCGCATTGATCGGCATTGAATATAGCATAGGATTTGAGCACGCGGCGGGTTTCCTCCTGCGCTTCACCATGATCCGCAGCTTCGACTTCTTTGGTATAGCTTTTGTAGAATATAGCGATGGACGATTTTTCGCCCTTGCGAACCTGACCGCCAAGCGATGCGCATTGCCGGTAGGTCATCCAGTAAGGAGAGTTAAAGCCACTTTCCTGAGCCATCATCCAGAGCCAGAATACATTCATTCCGCGATAGGGCGTACCGCAACTGCGCAAGGGCCGTGAGACTGGAAGTCCTCTCCAAGGCTGGATCCAGGGTTTTGTTCCAGCTTCCAGTTTTTCAATGATCGCGGCGGTGATCCTTGCGGCTGGCGATATCTTCGGTGAGCGATATGATCTTTTGGGCATGTGTATTCTCCTGAGTATATCCAGCAAAATTGCCGGATCAGACAGGCCCAAGCCCCCCTCTCCTCTCTTGGTCGGAAGTCCGGCCATTAATATACCTTGCAATTCTGGAACTGTACTCCATAAATGCAAGAATGATTGACCGCCGAATCCACGATATTTTGCTCGAAAGACTGGATGAAAGTCCAGCAGTAGCCTTGCTTGGGCCGCGTCAGGTGGGTAAAACGACGCTTGCGCAAAAAATTGGTGAAAGCGGCCCATCCATCTATCTTGATCTGGAATCGGATGCTGACCGGTCCCGATTAAGAGAACCGGAACTTTATCTTGGCAATCATGAGGACAAGCTTGTAATCCTCGACGAAGTTCACCGTGTTCCGGATCTTTTCCAGAACTTGCGCGGATTGATTGACAAAGGACGTAAAAAAGGAAGGCGCACAGGCCGGTTCCTCCTGTTAGGGTCAGCATCTCTGGATCTGATGCGCCAGTCGGGTGAAAGCCTGGCCGGCCGTATTTCCTATCTGGAAATGCGTCCACTTGACCCGCTGGAAGTTAATCCGGATGATTTGAACGCACTTTGGGTAAGGGGCGGATTCCCGGACAGTTATCTTGCCAAAAACAATCAGACGAGCCTGCGCTGGCGCAGGGATTTTATCCGTAGCTATCTGGAGCGTGACATCCCGCAACTGGGGCCGAGAATTGCCGCTGAGACACTAAGGCGTTTCTGGGTCATGCTCGCACATCATCAGTCCGGCCTATTAAATGCTGCCGACTTCGCAAGGTCATTGGGAGTCGATGGAAAAACGGTTGCATCCTATCTCGACTTGATGGTTGATTTGCTGCTCGTTCGGCGTCTTGAGCCCTGGCACAATAATGCTGGCAAAAGACTGGTCAAATCTCCGCGTGTCTATGTCCGTGATAGCGGCATTGTTCACGCGCTACTGGGCATAGACAGTCTCGAAGCCCTGCTTGGCCATCCGGTCGCCGGAGCCAGCTGGGAAGGATTTGTCATCGAAAGCCTGATCGCTGCCGCACCTGAAGCAACGCTGGCTAATTTCTATCGCACGTCGGCAGGAGCAGAAATCGATCTTCTTCTGACGCTGCCCTCGGGCAAAAAATGGGCAATTGAGGTCAAGCGAAGCTTGGCGCCAAAACTGGAAAGAGGCTTTTATAATGCCTGCGATGACATACGTCCGGACCGGAAGCTTGTGATATATCCAGGTTCCGAAAGCTATCCCCATTCCGAGGATATTGAAATTGGATCACTTCCGGAAGTAGCCCGTCAACTGGCCGCAATCCGATAATCCCCAACTATTATGATTTACACAAAAAGAAGCGGCTTGCATCGAAAGGCAAGCCGCTTCAGCCAGAAGACCACCTGTCAGGAGGAGGATCAGGCAGCCTTATCAGCTATCTCAGGTACATCTTCCGATACCTCGTGTTCCGAAACATCATCTTCCAAAACTTCATCAACCGCTAGCGGATCAGCAAAGCACATCGCATCGGGAACCCAACGCGCAGCTTGCTGCTTGACCTCGGCCTCTGCAATGAAGTTTCCGGAGAAGATGCGTTCGGCCGTTGCTGCAAGGTCGGCTTTTTTGGATGCGCCGTAGCGGTTTGAAAGCTCCAGACCGCCAACTTCTTCCATGCCGCCAAGCGTTTTAGCCTTGGGTACGCGGTCAAAATAATTGGCCGCAGTCGGGCGCCACCAAGCCGCCATATCGATTTCCAAGATACCGCCTAGATAATCGTGCAGTGAGACTTTCCGGTCGCCTTCAACATTCAGGCTCGCGACCAGCGTTCGCGCGACAACATGGCCGAGCCACGCGCTGCGCGCATCATCGCTCAATGCCCGAAACGCCATGAAACGCTCGACATCAGTGGTGCCAGCTTTCCAGCTTTCATCCAACGATCCGCGCAATTCCGCCAAGGCTGCGCTTGCCGGTGCATCCTTTGCCTCAAAATTATGCGCTGGACCATGGGCGGTCGGGCCCTTGAGAGTCGATGCCTCCTGTGCCCGCCAATCATGGCTATCGCTATCTGCAAGCGTGAAGATCATAAAATCGAGCGCGAGCGCCGGATCGCTTGCCACATGAAGCGACAGAATATCGCGCCGCTGCATCGCCAGTTCATCGACAAGGCGTTTGGAAAGAGCCGCACGCGTGGGTTTAACAGATTCTCCTTCCTCGACCAGTTCGACGCCTTCATCGTCATGCTCGACATCAACCTTTTCGGTATAATATTGAGGAACCAACGTCGGTACCCCGTCATTGCCAAGCGCCAGAAAAGCGCCAGCTTCGCTGCGCAGCGCATCGGCCAAAACTGTCTTGCGATTATTGAGCGAGCGCATTTCCTGCTCGATTTCCGACACGCGTTTTTCGGCTGCGAACACATCATCTTCGCTGCTGTCTTCATTTTCGAGGATGACAGCTTCGCCGTCATATTCGATTTCCAGTTCAGACAGACGCGCGATTGCTTCCTCGCCAAGCGGTTCAAGCTCGGTAGGAAGCCGGTTCAAGCCTTCGACAAGTTCATGCGAGACATAACAGTCGAGCGTCGGTTTCACCCAGGCAAGACCATGCTGGTCTTTGATCTCGTCGGATCGCCATTCCATTTTCTCAGCGGCGAGACGTTCAAGAAGAGCAACGTCAACCCAGCTTTCACTTTCATCATCGTCAAAAAGTTCTCGGTCGATCTTGCCGCCCGCCTCGAGATAAGAATCGCGTCCGACCAGAACAGCACGGGGATCACTGGCCCGGACGCTGGCATCGAGAACCATACGGCGAACACTATCCGGGGTGATTTGATAATAAGCGCCCGAGACTTCCTCGAACACCTGGGCCTGGCGTTCGACATCCGATGTCGCTCCATAGGCTTTCGCAATATCAAGTGTTATATCGCCGCATGCCAATGCCTCAAAAACCACTGGCGCTAGTTTGGCGAGCCGCAAACGCCCTTCGACAAAGCGAACCGTCTGGCCAAAGCGAATGGCGACGTCTTCAACGCTTGCGCCGTCGTCCACAATATCCTGAAACGCTTCGGCTTCGTCTGCCGGATTGAGTTTTACGCGTTGGAAATTCTCGGCCAGACTGATTTCCCGAATTTCATGCGCTTCGCCGTTTTTAACCAAGCATGTAATCGGCTCGGTCTTCTTAATCGCCTTGTCGTTGGCAAGAGCCTTCAACTGTTTAAGACGCCGGCCACCTGCCGTGACCTCAAATTTGCCCCGAGCAATCGCGTTAACGACCAGATTTTGTAACAATCCTCGCGCTGCAATGTCCGCCTTCAGCCATGCATCGGCTGCCGGATCAGACCGCTTGCGGACATTTTTCTTGGATTCAACGAGTTTGTTGAGTGGAATAGATTTGAACATTTTTTAACTCCTTATTGATCGAACCAACGATTTTCGGCGACCATCGCCAAAACCGGGTTCAAAAGAGCCAAGCCTCCTCCCCTCTCATTCCTAGAGATCACGCGTTCGCTTTCTGGTGGTTTGAGATTGAGGGAGAGCGGAAACGCTCAGGCAGTCAGTTTTTCCAGTATCTGCGCTGCTTCATTGACCGGCACGAATAGACGCGTGCGATAGCGGATAATCTCGGTGAAACAGCCTTTGGATTTGTACCAGACGAGCCGCTCGGCTGAAAAGCCTGTCAGTTCCAGTCGCTGGCTGCCATTGACCAGTGAGCGTTTGGCCATAAGGTCATCATGGCTTTGAACTGAAAACGGCTTACCGCTTTGCATCACCATTTCCGCAATCCGGGAGGGATTGACCCTCTGCTTCATGTCGAGGCCAAAGGCCCGTGCGAGATCAGCCATATCGAGTTCGGAAATTTCGCGGCCAATGATTGAACGCCCGTCGTGTGCTGCAATGCGGGTGACACGGACAAACTCTCCTGGAATTTTGTTCCAGACTGGCAAGAGCAATCCGGTGGCAAGATGGACGCGTTCATGGGCCGTTTCGGACGCCGCTTGTTCTTCCTCCTCCAACCAGCCTTTTCGGAAGTTTTTAAAATTGACCTGCTCCCAGAGGCTTTCCGACAATGCTTCGAGTGTCCAATTTACCGTTTTTAGCGGCCTGATCAGGCGGCGGCGTTCGATTGTCTCTCCCTCATCGGTGATCATACGCCGGGTCGGGACCGACAAGGCAACGCCGCCGGAACGCGCATTGCGTAATAATTGAACTTGCGGCAGGCTGAAATCATAAAGTTTGTAGAGCCGCTTGAAGCGAAGCGGTTTAAGCGGCCGCTGTGTTTCCAACGTTACAAGATGCGTGGTTGCCCCAGAGACGCTATCCGTTCGAAGTAGCTTGTCCAATACAATTTCAAATGTATCAACCGCAACGGTTTCAACGCCCAGGTCCAAGGTTCCCGCTTCGCGCGCAGCCTCGACGCGGGCTTCGATAAGCGACAGATATTCATCAAATATTGCGTTCTGCAAAGCGATGGGCAGCGCCAATATCCGGTTTAGCCAGCGCTGGATGGGTGGTAGCTTTTCAGCAAGATCACCATCGGGTGTTTCAAGCTTAAGGCCTGTGACATCCTGAAAACGGTCCAGTGATACCGCATCCAATTTACCTGCATAGAGCAGGTGGAACCAGCTGGTGAGCGCGTCGCGGGCAAATTCGCTTTCAAGATTATCAGCTGGATCGAACAGGTTTTGCCCGCCGGTCTGCCTTTGGCCGCGGGTCAAGGCGCCAAGGCTATCGAGCCGCCGGGCGATAGTGGAGATAAAACGCCGCTCGCCTTTGACGTCAGTGGTAACAGGCCGAAAGAGCGGCGCGGATGCCTGATTGGTGCGGTTGGTGCGTCCCAGACCCTGTATAGCATTGTCGGCCCGCCAGCCCGGTTCGAGCAAGAAATGCACGCGGCGTTGCTGGTTTTGCACATCAAGATCAGCGTGATAGGACCGGCCTGTTCCGCCTGCATCGGAAAATATAAGCACGCGCTTCTCGCCGTCCATGAAACTCTGGGCCTCGATTAAATTCGACCGCGCCGTGCGGCGTTCGAGACGTTGACGTCCGTCGCTGCCATTTACCAGCCTACGGGTCCGGCCCGTCACTTCGGCAACATGATCTGTTCCAAAACGTTCGATTACCGCATCTAATGCAGCCCAAATGGGAGGAAGCGCGCACAGCTTTTCGATCATCGCGTCTCTTGCCTGAACGGCGCGCGGGCAAAGTACCGGATGACCGTTAGAAGAGGACATAGGCTCTGATCGCAAATTGCCGTCATCATCGCGGTAAACCTGCATCAAACGGACTGGAAAACTTTTGGCGAGATAATCAATGACATATTCGCGCGGGGAGAGGTCGATATCCAGCTGTTCACGTTCTTCGGCGCTGAGATCGGCAAGTCTGCGGTTGAGCATGGCCTCGGCGGTCGAGACAAGCTGCACAACGGCGGAATGTCCCTCTTCCAGTGCTTGTTCGATCGCCGGGAGCAGGCTGGGAAGTTTCATCGATAGCAGCAGCTGCGCAAAGAAACGCTGCTTGGTTCCCTCAAATATCGAAAGCGCCCCCGCCTTGGCATTTCGGTTAAGCGTATCACCGCTATCCTCATCAACGATCCGCGTGGCTTCGAGCGCGGCCTCGAGATTTTTGTGAATAATCGCCCAAGCCTCGGCATAGCTATCATAAACCGATATTTGTTCCTTGGTCAGTTCATGTTCGAGAAGCTCATATTCAACGCCCGCAAAGGACAAGGCGCGGGCGAGATAAAGCCCTTGGGATTTAAGATCGCGCACGACCAGTTCCATCGCCGATATGCCGCCCGCGCGGATATCGCTCAGAAACTTATCATAATTTGGAAAGGCGGTTTCCGGACCCCAGAGACCAAGGCGCGCAGCATAACCAAGGTTGGCAATATCCGAAGCCCCTGTTGCCGATGCATATAAAACCCTAGCGCGGGGCAGAAGGTTTTGAAGACGCAGACCAGCAATGCCTTGCTCCGATCCTTTGACCTTGCCGCGGCTTCCCGTTCCTCCCAGTGCATTCGCCATTGCATGTGCTTCATCAAAGGCGATGACGCCGTCAAATTCCTCCCCTGCCCATTCCAATATTTGAGCAAGTCTAGTCGTATCCATCCTCCCCGAGCGCAGCGTTGGATAAGTGACGAACAAAATTCCTCCTGACATCGAAACCGGCCTTCCCAGTTTCCAACCCGAAAGAGACTGGACATCAAGCGGCAGGCCGCCAAGGGCTGACCAGTCGCGGCGGGCGTCCTCGAGCAAGGTCTCGTTCTTGGTTATCCAGATATGGCGGCAATGGCCCTGCAGCCATCGGTCCATGATGACGCTAGCAATCTCCCGGCCCTTGCCGGCACCGGTTCCATCACCCAGAAAGAAACCAGTTCGGTAGCAAAAGCCCTCTTCGGACGGTTCCAGCCCGGAACCTTCGTTGATTGGCCTGTAAGTTCCAGGCCAATCGCGGGCGAAGGCATTGACTGCATAAATAAGCGTTTCGCACTGCGCATCGGAAAGAAGCTGTTTCTCTCTCCAATCTGCTGGAACCACCGGCTGATGCTGCGGGACCGGCGCAGCAACAGACCCCATCGCCACCGATTCCACCAGCGGGGTCGGGTGAACAGGAGCATTTTCGATTGTTATCCGGCTTGGCCGATAGGCAAGATAAATGCCCTTTTGCCCCGGTGTTGGCGCAGCATCGCCGAGAACTTCAAAGATGAGCTTTTCGGATATTTGCATGTCTGGAGGGGATTTGGAAACTGGCGCGACAGGGCGTTTCGAACGATTGTTCGATACCAGCGCGAGTGGTTTTGAATAGGACTTGGAAGTTTGCGCCGTTGGTTTGGAGGTGGCGCGAGCGGGCAAAGCACAGCAGGCGTCGTACAAACCTTTAAAATCGACGATGTCGATTGGCTCTACGCATTGCTCGGAAGCAATTTTGTCTACTACCACCAGACGCACGGTAATGCCGGTTCCCCGGCGTGCAAAAGATCGCGTGATGCGCGCATCAAGGCGCAGTGCACGTGGTGCCGGTTCGCTTTTGGCAAATTTGGCGGCGCTGAATCCCTCGGGCATGATCGCCACAAGCCGGCCGCCAACTGCCATACGACGCCAGGCAGAACGCAAGTGCCGTAGGGCTGAGCGACTATCTTTTCCGCGTTCGGCGCTTTGCGCAAATGGCGGGTTCATAAGCACTAGATTTGGATTATTGCGCGATGGAAGTAATTCGTTGATCAGCTCGCCATCGTGCGAGGAAAGCGCAGCGCCCGGGAACAGCTCGCTTAGGCACGCGCTGCGCAGGCCGTCGATCTCGTTGAGGATCAGCTTTGCGCCGACAAGATGCGGCCAAATGGCGAGAATTCCCGTTCCGGCAGATGGCTCGAGTACGATATCTTCGCGCGAAATGCCCGCTGCCAAAGCCATCGCCCAGGCAAGCCGGGTAGGGGTCGAAAATTGCTGGAGGGCAATCTGGTCATCATGCCGGTTATGTTGTGGCGGAAGAACTTGCTCAAGGGCCATGAAGCATTTGTCGACTTCAGCAAAATCGGAATTGAGTGAAATACCGGAATGTTCGCGAAGCCATATTAGCTCTGCCAGCTCGATGGCACAGCCAGTCATTTTTACCGACCAGCCATCGGTCGCATCGCTGCTTCCGGTGAGGGTTTCGAAAATAGCGTTGATGTCTTTTCGTGTGACTTGGGAACCTGTTCCGAGGCGACCTGTTATTTCCTGAGCGGCCTTGATTATTATTTCGCTGGCCAGATCCAGTGTATCGTCAAGTTGCAACTGTGCGTTTTGTAGAGTCATGATGGTTTTCCTCCGTTAGGCACGGACAGACCTCAGACGGCCTTCTCGTGCATAATCAGGGAAAAGCCCCCTTTCCTCTGGGTCACGGGTGGACCGGGTTAAGTGGAAGCTGCGATTGCTCGAAACAATTCGTTATTCCAGTCATCGCCGCGCTGACCGGGTCGGCGCGCTATAATCGACCGGTCGGGCATCTGAAAATGTTCACGGGCCTTGGCTTCGGCAAGGTCGCCGCCAGCGTCATGATCCACGAAGAGATAAAGCCGCTTCACGCTTTCGGAGATGGTTACGATCCCGAAGCGCTCATTGCCCAATGTTGCCCAGGTCGGAATGCCGGTAAGCTGGGTTGCGGACATCGCGCTTTCTGTGCCTTCCGCTAATCCCAGAACTCCATTTTTGGGTGGAAAAAGGCGCACGGCCCCGGTGCCGAGGGATCCCAGCGCGCGTTTGGGTTTTATGAAATCGGCCTGGCCTGAACCATCGGCAAGCAGGAAAGTGCGGTGAATGGCCATGATTTCAGCGTCTGTGCGCACCGCTGCCAGCATTGCCGGTAAAAAGCGGACATGGCCTTTGGGGCCAAGCGGCGTGCGTTCGAGGAAGCGCAATTCTGGGGAAGTAATACTAATCAGGCGCTTTTGGAGATAAGTCCGGGCTATGCTTCCCTGCAGGCGCTGAGCCTGCCGCCAGAGCCGCTGTGCATTGGCGCTTGGTTTTAGCTCTTTGGGGTTTGCTGCGGGAATTGAAACGGAGCTCCCGCTGAACAGACTGCGTGCGGGCACACCTTGGCGCTCAAGTCCCGCAAGCACGTCTTTCTGCGGACATCCCGCGAAACAGTGAAAAAGAATCGCATTCCGGCCGATGCTAACTCCAAGCGATGGGGTATTGTCATCATGTGCCGGGCAGCAGCACATTCCTTTGCTATTTTTCCAATAGCCTGAAAATTTTTCACAAATCTGTCTGGCGGTATTCTCGAGGGATGACGTGGGATTAGTTAGGACGTTACGGGACATCGAGGAGTTCCTTGCATCTGCGCCAGTTCTCCCCTTCCCGGCAGCCTCCCCTCTTCAACACGTAAGAAAACGCTTTCCTACAGCTGTATGTTCTATTTATGTTCTCATCCGATTCGATGCAAGATGGAGATGAATTTTGGCAAAGAAGCTCTCAATGGGACTGCTAGCAATAGTGTTGTGTTCCAGCACGGCTTGGGCACAAGAAGCAAGTTTACCGGAAAGCAGCGGTACTCCCGAAACAGAAACTCCCGACAATCAGGCAGATGGAAATTCAACGTTCCAGCTATTCCAACACGGAATTTGGCATCCAGAAAATCCATTACAACCTGTCCCCAAAACATCGGCAGTTCATGACGGTGCCAGAACCAATCTACAAAAGAGAAAACTTACGCGGCTTAGCCGAACAACCTCCTCCAGACGGTCTATTTACCTAACCTCGATCCGGGCAGCCGAAAGGAAACATGCCCTTCCCTTTGGGTTGCTAGATGCGCTAATTTGGCAGGAATCGCGGTATAATCCGATGGCTGTTAGTCCAGCGGGTGCGGTTAGTCTTGCCCAACTCATGCCAGGGACAGCTTCGGACCTTGGGGTATCTTATGCTCCGCCGGTCGAAGGTCAGTATGGCGCAGCTCCGGCGCTCACTGACCGCATGACTCGACTGGACGTACCGGGCGATCTCGCGCTGCCGATCAGGCCTCAGACTTTTTTTGACAGAACATCCTGCAAAATATGCTTGTCCAGGCTGAGATCAGCAACCAATCGTTTGAGCTGCCGGTTCTCGTCCTCCAACTGCTTGAGCCGTCTCAACTCACCAACACCCAGCCCGCCGTAAAGCTTCTTCCAGCGGTAAAACGTCTGCTCCGAAATCCCCATCCGGCGATTACCTCCGCCACCGGCGTTCCCGTCTCCGCCTGCTTCATCGCGTAGGCAATTTGTTCCTCAGTATATCGACTCTTCTTCATGGCACGCTCCTTCATAATCAGGGTCACAATACCGGAAAACTCTCATTCAAACTGGAGGAAAAAACAGGGAGGACGTCACGAAACATTAGGCTATCTGCCGAGTATGCTTTTCCCAATATTTAGCCCTCACATTTTTGCGGAGAACCTTACCAACCGTAGTGGTTGGCAATTCATCCACAAAAGTGACCGTTTTGGGAGCCTTAACCGAACCGATCAGACTTTTTGCATGGTCGATCAGTTCTTGCTCGTGCACTTCCGTCACTCCATTTCGGATGACTTCTGCGTGGACAGCCTCCCCCCATTCTTCGTCAGGGATGCCGACCACGGCTGACATTGTTACACAGGGATGAGAATTAATTGCGACTTCCACCTCATTCGCATAGACGTTGAATCCACCTGTGATTATCAGGTCTTTTTTTCGGTCAACCAGATAGCAATATCCAGCTTCATCGGAATAGCCTAGATCGCCAGACTTCCAGTAACCTTGGAAAAATTCTTCCGCTGTTTTTTCTGGATTGCCTTCATAACCCTGGCATGTACCCCGGGACCGGAGATATAATTCGCCAACTTCACCCTGCAGCACGGGGTTGCCGTCATCATCGCAAATGGTCACCTCAACCCCCGCGTTCCGCCGTCCGGCCGATGCCAGCCTCTTTTCCGTCTGCGTATCTCCGACATGTTCTGCCTTGCCCAAAAACAGGGTCGCCACGAGATGTTCGGTGGAACCATATACTTGCATGAAAAGCGGACCAAATTTGGCAACTAATTTCTTGGCCTTGGCCGGACTCATTGGCGCGGCTCCATAGAAAATTGTTTTAAGCGTCGAGAGATCATATCTCTCAGCCTCCGGCATCTCCAGCAAGCGATAAGCGATTGTTGGCACAACAAACGCATGAGTGATCCGTTCTTTTTCAATGTGCTCACACCAGCGCTCCAGATCGGGCTGGTTCATAGTCACCGTACAACCGCCGCGAAACAAGGTTGGCTGCAACATCATACCGCTGGCATGACTCAACGGTGCGATATGGAGCATCCGGCTGTCTGGATCAAAATCATGACCTGGCAATGTTAGAAAGCTCTCTGAACAGGCCATAATATTGTCTGCAGTATATTTTGCGCATTTGCTATCGCCTGTCGTGCCGCCGGTAAAGCGCATCAAAACAATATGCGTTCTATCATCAATTTCTACGTCTGTATTATGTGTTGGAGCCTCTGCCAACAAGCTCGGCAGTTCCAATATACCATCCCTTTTTTCTTCCAGTCGATCAACCACCACCACTTGAATGCCGCGTTGCGTAAGTAGCTCAGCGTGGGTTTCGACTAAGGAATTTTCGATGAAAGCAACTTTAGGACCAGTTATCTCGACCTGTCTCATGTGGGTTTCTAAGCTGTCACGGAAATTACCATGGCAGCAGGTGGCCAAAGCTTTGGCTGCCGACCCCCAATGGAAAAGTGACAGATTGTCATTGTCGAGCAAACAGACGTATCGGTCGCCAGTGCCCAATCCCAACGGACCATGTAAGACGTGAGCAAATCGGTTGGTCAACTCGTGATATTCGCGAAAGGTTAATCGGCGCCCGCGTTCGATATTCACGATCGCTTCGCGATCACCGAATGTGTCGACCAGTCCTTGCATGATCCGGCTGTAGTTGAAAGACCCAGTAGAAAGCGTTTGTGTATTTGATGGAGTGAGTTTCGATTTCATTTCAAAGTTTCCGATGTTATCTGGCCCTCAGGCGCGTTGCAGCATCAAGCCGGATGGTCTCACCGTTTAAATAGGCATTTTCGACGATATACTGGCAACTATGGGCGAATTCACGCATATCGCCAAGCCGCTTGGGCGCCTCCACCATTTCGATGAGTGAAGAAACAATCTTTCCTCCCAATCCCATAATCATGGGCGTCCCGAACAAACCCGGGGCGATAGCATTGACTCGGATACCGTGGGCACCCAGTTCCCGCGCGGCGGGTAAATTGAGGCCAATGACACCGGCCTTGGATGCCGAATAGCCAGCTTGCCCGATCTGGCCTTCATAGGCCGCACCGGAAGAGACATTGATAACGACTCCACGCTCCCCGTCATTTTCTGTAGGATTTTTGACCATCACAGCAACGCATTTGCTCATGACGTTGAACAAGCCGATAAGGTTGACATTTACCACTTTGGCAAATTTTGAAAGGTCGCAGGCATTGCCTTCGCGGTCGAGAATTTTTGTTGGTGCTGGTATCCCGGCCGCGTTAATGTTGATGTGAATAGTGCCAAATTTTGCAGCGGTCTTTTCGATCGCCTCCTTCGCCTGGGTATCATTAGTTACGTCAACATTATGAAATATGGCGTTTTCCGCCCCCAGTTCTGCACACAGACTCTGGCCTGCTTCCTCGTTCAGATCGAAAAGTGAAACTTTGGCACCATGTTCAACAAAGTATCGTGCAGTAGCGGCGCCGAGACCGGATGCCCCACCCGTAATGACTACTATCTTCCGTTTAAGTTGCATTAGTCATCACCCTCGCTAAATTATCGAAACGGTCCATTTTTATATTTCCACTTGTTTTAGATATAGCACCCGGGAAGTCGAATGCCGACTTTATGACCAATGCCGATTGACACGATCTCGACGTAGAGCTGGATATTAATTTGCCTTCCCTACCCAGCAATTTAAAATTTTTACCGATTGACATTATCATTAGAGCTTTCGCTGAAATTGTTAGGCGCACTCCAGTTTGCCCGCCTCCAAACTCGATTAAATTTAGGAGCTTTGGCACAAAAAATCTTGGTGTAAAATTGGTCAGACTGTGCCAATCTGTCGTCTTCGGGCACGCAACGCTATGCTCACAATTTCAGAACGATATACCCCGACTCCTTGAGTATCCGAAAAAATAGCGGTTGCGTTATAGTCGGGAAGCGATTCTGTATTGGGGCATGATCCGCAGTGGTTTTCTGAGCAAAGCAGAACGGCTTGAGCTACGAGCTCTGGCGCGGGATGGGCTGAGTGAAGCGCGCGCGGCGCGCCGTGCCAATGCGATCATTCTGCTGGACAAGGGATGGAGCTGCCAGGAGGTGGCGGAGGCTTTGTTGATCGACGATGACACGGCTCGCTCCTGGCACAGACTTTATGACGAGCATGGCCTGACCGGCCTTGTGGTCTTCGATGTTGGGGGCAGTCACAGCCGGCTTTCTGCGGAACAGGAAGATGCGCTGTTTACGTGGGTCAGCGCCAGCCTGCCACGCAACGCGCGCACGATCGGCGCGTGGATCGTCGACAGTTTTGGCATTGAGTACAGCCACGCGGGGCTGATCGCGCTGCTGCATCGGCTGAAGCTTTCGTACCGCAAGCCTGCGATGGTGTCGGGCAAGCTGGACGCGGCCAAGCAAGCGACGTTCATCGCAGACTATGACCGGCTGATGTGCGGCCTTAAGAACGACGAGGCAGTAGCGTTCGTCGACGCCGTTCATCCGACCCATCAGGTCCGTGCGGTGGGCTGCTGGGCACCCACGGGCGAGGCGGTAGCGATCACGCCCAGCAGCGGTCGTGACCGGGTGAATATTCATGGCGCCATCGACCTCGAGACCGGCAAGACCCAGATGCTCGATGTCCTCACCGTCGATGCGCAAAGCACGATCCTGCTGCTCATGGCGATCCTTGCCACCCATCCGTCGCGGCGGTTGATCCACGTCTTCCTCGACAACGCCCGCTACCATCATGCCCGGCTGGCGCAGGAATGGCTGGTCCGAAAAGGCCAGCGGATCAGGCTCCACTTCGTGCCGACCTACAGCCCCCACCTCAATCCGATCGAGCGACTCTGGGGAGTGATGCACTAAAACATCACCCATAACCAAGGCTACGCAACGGCGCGCGAATTTAGGGCAGCGATCCTGGGGTTCCTAACTCAAAACGTGCCGAAACAATGGCACGCCTTCCGCGATCAGGTCACCGACAACTTTCGCGTCATCAATCCCGCAGATTTTCGGATCCTGAGGTAGACGGGGTATAGGCCACCTCGAACAATACCGATTTCCGGCTGATATAGCGATTTGATATCCTCACTGGACCAGAAGTCGGATCATTTTTGGGTTTCCCCCAGCCTGTTTTGGGTTGATGCAGCCTGTCTTTCTGGCCTTTGGCCTCAGGTAGCGACCATTGCCGCCCTTTCGAGCACGACCAGACGGCGCATGTTGTAAGCCAGATTTTGCATCCCGATCTTCGTAGTCGCCCGCAGGATGCCGATGGTGCGCACGAACTTGCCACCCATGCTGTGCTGGCATCCGAACACATGTTCGACCCGCACGCGCACTTTTGAGCGGGTCTTGTTGGCGGCTTCTTGGGCGCTGGTGAGCGGTTTACCCCGTGATCCGCGCCGATGGATGTGGCTGGTCAGGCCGCGCTCGGCGAGCGCCGCTTCACTAGCCTCACTGCGGTAAGCGCTATCGGCCCAGACCCCGCTGGCAGTGTTTGCACGATCAAGCACATCATCCAGCTTCTGACTGTCATGCACCGAGGCGCTGCTGACGGCGTAGCGCCGCACCAGCTTGTGGCGGCGATCAACGTTGATGTGGTTCTTGTATCCAAAATGCGACTTGCCATGCTTCTTGGTCCAGCGGGCATCCTTGTCCTTCTGGCGGTTCTTGGCGGGGTGCGCCTCCCATCCCGCCGGGGTCCCGCCCGCTTTGATCTTCGCATTATCGTCACGCGAGTTACGCTGATGCGGGGCAGGCACGATGGTGGCATCAATAATCTGACCGCCCATAGCCAGATAGCCTTGGTCCTTGAGATAGTTATCAAACAAGTGAAACAGCTTGTCCACCGCCTTCGCTTGGGTCAGAGCCTCGCGATAAAGCCATAATGTCTTGGCATCGGGCACCGCATCCTCCAGGCCGAGCCCGGCAAAACGCATGAATGAAAGCCGGTCGCGAAGCTGATATTCCATCGCGTCATCCGACAGATTATAGAGCGCCTGAAGCACCAATATCTTGAAAATCAGAACCTCATCCCAGGGTTTGCGCCCTGCGGCACTTTTGCGGTCCCCATCCGCCTTGCGCAAACCGCCTTTGACAAGCGCACGCTGAAGCTTCCCCCGGAACAACTCAAAGGGTACTGCCGCTGCTATCGCCACCAACGGATCACCCGACGCGTCCAGACCTTCATAACGGCCGCTCAAATCAAAAAATCCTGGCTGACCCATGGTGCGAAATCCTTCCTCAGTTCAAATCTACTGAATCAGAAAATCGGCGCGGACGAAAGGGTATTTTTAGAGGTGGCCTATAGTATGTAGACGGGGTATAGTATAGTGTCAGCGCATTGTTTTTAGGGTACGAGTATCCGCCCGAGGACATATGCTTGCTTATTATGTCGTTTGAAAAACTCGTATCAATCTCAATAAAAAATCTAGTGCTTGAAATAGGAGAGAAAAATTGGAGGCCGAAGCGGAATTCCCGACAGCTAAAGTGACAGTCATTGCTACGTGGATGATCCACTTGGTTGCGATTGTTGACGAGTTCTATTCGGAGTTTGACACCAATGAAATTCTGCAAGAAGTAGGAATCAATCCTGAGCTTTTGAATGATCCCAATGCGCGTGTTCCTTCGTGGCAGGTGAGCAAGTTTTACGAGATTGTTCAGAGAATTACAGGCGATGAAGCGATTGGCTTGAAGCTCGGCGCACGCCTTACACCGGGCTCCATGCACGCATTAGGATATTCACTGTTTGCCAGTCGCACTCTGAATTCTTTCTTCGTAAGATACGAACGGTTTTTCCAATTAATTTCGCAGGCGGGTAATGCCAGCACACAGATCCGTGATAAGCGGTTAGTTTTTTCGTTAACAATACAAGAAAAACTGCCTCCGACGAGGGAGGATGCATTTTTGGCAACTGTTCTGCGATTTGCAAGGATGGTTTATCGGTCAAACTTTTCGCCGATTTTGGTGCGTATGCCCCGACCTAAACCTAAATTCGCATCTGCCGAGTTTGATGATTATTTTTGCTGTCCCATCGAATATGGGTGCGAACGGCTCGAACTGCACGTCTCCGAATCCGATTCTAACCAACGATTGCGAGGGTTCAATCCAGAGTTTGTCCGTGCTCATGATCAGATTGCAACGGAATATATCGCCCGATTTGATGATGAGCAAATCATTCCTCGGACTCAGTCAGCCATTGTAAATATGCTGCCCGATGGTGACGTGTCGATCCGCACAATTGCAAGCGCACTTGGTATGAGCAATCGAAGCCTCCAACGGCAGTTACAGAATGAAGGTTCAACTTTTAACGCGGTGCTTGACGGTATGCGTAAATATCTCGCTATCCGGTATTTGCGTTCCGGACGTCATTCGATCAAGGAAATGTCCTATCTTTTAGGATATAACGACTCCAGCAACTTTTCGCGTGCATTTCGAAGATTGACCGGTCGGTCACCGCACGAGTATCTCGAAAAATCAAAGCTGAAATCCGAATAACAGCAAGTTTCAATCGTCCGATGGTTTTGTTGACGCTATTTTGGCGTGCAATGGCGAGTCAATCGCATGTCAAACGCAGGCTTTCGCTATAATTGTCAGTATTCGGCAGCGCAGTTGAATGCGTCTTTTGCCTTATCATGGACGGGATATGATGACCGATGGCTTATGAAACAATAAAATTTGAAACTCGCGATGCCATTGCCTGCATAACATTGAACCGGCCTAAGGCGATGAATGCGCTTTCGGGGGCAATGGTGGACGAACTTTCCAGTGCGGTTTCCGTCGTTGCAGAAGATGACGGTTTGCGTGTGCTAATCATAACGGGAGCGGGGCGTGCCTTTTGTTGCGGGGCGGATCTGAAAGGCGTTCTTGCCGAAGCCCAGGCAGGCAATGCGAAGGAATTTTTATCCTTTCTTGGTACTATCCAGGAGATATTCCACCAATTGCGGGAACTGCCTAAACCAACAATTGCGGCGCTGAATGGATTCACGCTTGCCGGAGGTCTGGAAATGGCTATTGCCTGCGATATCGTCCTTGCCGCCCGTAGCGCACGATTGGGCGACAGCCATTCCAATTTCGGTGTGCTGCCGGGTGGTGGTGGGGGCACGATCATGCCGCGGCTTATTGGTGAGAAGAAGGCTAATCTGCTGCTTTTTTCAGGTGAAAACTGGCCAGCGGAGGAATTTGAAAACCTTGGCTTCGTCAGCGCCGTCCATGACGATGAGAGCCTGATGGACGAAGCAATGAAGCTCGCCGATAATCTGGCGCAGAAAAGTCCCTTGGTTCTGCATCGCATGAAACAGATGGTGGCGGATGGTCGTCAGCTCAATCCGCGCGATGCGCTGACGCTGGAAACCCGGCTATTAGCAGAGCATTCCAAATCCGCCGATTTTCTAGAGGGCCTGTCTGCCTTTAGCGAGAAACGGGCACCAGAATATACGGGAAAATGATCGCGCCGGTTTTCCGGAAAAAAGATTAGAGGGAACTTTCGACAATGGAAAAGGCATATATAGTCGGTGTGGGCATGACAAAATTCGGCCGACACCCTGACCAAAGCATAAGGCAGTTGCTTGACACGGCCATTAGCACTGCTCTCGGTGATGCGGGCGGCCATAAGTCTGACGTTGAAGCGGTTTATCATTCAAGCTCGACACAAGGTTTCCTGCAAGGGCAAACATTCATTCCCGGGCAGGTGGCGCTGGGCCAGATTGGCCTGTCTGGAATACCTGTCTTCAACATAGAGAATGCTTGCGCGTCGAGCTCGTCTTCCTTCCATCTGGCCGTGCAGGGGGTTGGCTCCGGCATGCACGACATTATTTTGGCCGCCGGTGTTGAGAAAATGAATGTTCCTGACAAGAAAAAAATGTTTGCGGTGTTTGATGGCGCTTGGGACGTGGCCACGGTCGATGAAAATATTGAGCGCCTTGTTAGTCTTGGCAAAGGCATGGAATGCCCCGAAGGGTCCGAATCGGAACGGCCCTATAGTATTTTCATGAAGGTCTATGCGGCCTTTGGGCTCAACCACATGAAGCGTAATGGAACGACGCAGCGGCAGATCGCGGCCATCGCTGCCAAAAACCATGAACATTCGGTGCATAATGAATATTCGCAATATCGTCAGGCCTATTCGATTGAGGAGGTGCTGGCTGCGCCGCCTATTACCTATCCGCTGACCTTGCCAATGTGCGCACCCATTTCCGATGGTGCTGCTGCCGCGGTTATTTGCAATGAAGAGGGGCTGAAGAAGCTGGGCATGGACAAGTCCCGCGCTGTGGAAATCCTAGCTAGCGTATCGATGAGCGGCAATGCCGAAAGGACCGCTGACGAACCGGAAAACCACATGGCCCGGCTGGCGGCGCAAAAAGCCTATCAGATGGCTGGCCGTTCCCCCGATGATATGGATGTCGCCGAAGTCCATGATGCGACTGCTATCGGAGAGTTGATGCATGCGGAGAACCTGATGCTTGCTCCTCTGGGTGAGGCGGGTCCGGCGGCGGAACGCGGCGATTTTACGGTAGGCGGCAGGATACCCATCAACCCGTCGGGTGGATTGGAATCAAAAGGACATCCGATCGGCGCGACGGGCCTTGGACAACTTCACGAACTGGTTACGCAATTGCGCGGAGAGGCGGGCAAACGGCAAGTCGAAAATGCGCGGCACGCCATTCACGAAAATAGCGGCGGCCTGGTCGGTATCGAAGAAGGCGCAGCTGTAATCAATATTTTGGGAAAGGTGGAAGCATAATGAGCAACATTGGTTTCATGTTCAATGAAGATGAACGTCTTGCGATAGACGGTCTGCGGCGTTTTCTGGATGAGCGGCTTGAGCCGGAGTTGAAGGAGCTAGGCGATGTTTTCTATCCCAAGGAAAATATCCGTGAATGGATGATGCAGCTAGGGGAATTTGGCATTGTCAACGCGCCCCAGCCGGAATCGGATGGCGGGCTGGGCCTGTCCTGGCGCCTGCATGTACAGCTGATTGAAGAGCTGGCATATTCCTCCGGCGATTTGGCGATCGTCGCGCTGGTTAATGCCGCTGCCACGTCGATGCTCCTGAGGCTCGCGCCGGATCATATTAAATCACGATATGCCGGCCCGATGCTGCGCGGTGAGATAATAGGTGCGGTTGGCATATCGGAACCAGATATCGGATCGGATGTGTCGGGCGTCAAGACCCGCGCCGTGCGTGATGGCAATGACTGGATTATAAACGGAGAGAAAACCTGGATCACAAATGGAGAATATTCTGACTTTTTCATCTGTACATGCCGCTCGGATGAAAATCAGCTGACGCACATTTTGCTTGATCGGGAAGAGCATCCCTATGAGGTGCGCGGCATTCCCAAAATAGCACTGAACAGCCAGTCAACTTCACAGATATTTCTGAATGATGTGCGGGTGCCGGTCAGCAATACAATCGGCGAAATTGGTAGCGGGTTGAAAAATACACTGACCCTGTTTGAACGGGCGCGCATCCATGTCGCGGCTTGGGGCTATGGCATTGCCAGACGGGCACTGGAAGAATCCATTAAATATGCACAGGATCGCGTCCAGCATGGCAAACAAATTGCCGGACATCAACTGATCGCCGACAAGATTGCGACCATGGCAACCCAGATTGATGCTGCGCGATTGCTTGCGCTTCGGGCGGCATCTATGATTGACGCAGGTCAGCGCTGTGATGTCGAATGCGCTATGGCGAAATGGTACGGCACGGAAATAGCAGTGGAGGCTACGCGCCAGGCGGTTCAGATACATGGCGGCAATGGCCTAACGAAGGAATTCATCGTCGAGAGATTGGCCCGCGAAGCCATGATTACACCCATTCCTGACGGCACTACGGAAATTCAGAAGCTCTTGATCGCTCGGGGTTTGACCGGCATTTCCGCATTCCGGTGAATGGGACCATGACAATGGGACAGGGGCCGCTCAGCGGCATCAGGATAATTGAAATGGAGGGGATCGGACCGGGGCCCTTTAGTGGTATGCATCTGGCCGATCTTGGCGCCGATGTCGTACTGATCGAGCGCAAGGAAAAAGGTAGTAATCCCGGCTCGACAATGCCGATTGGTATATTGAAACGCGGGAAACGTTCCATTGCGCTTGATCTCAAGAATTCGGATGACCAAGAGCTGTTGATGAATCTGATCGAGGGAGCGGACGCTCTGATTGAGGGGATGCGTCCTGGTGTAATGGAGCGTCTGAACCTTGGTCCCGATGCCTGTATGAAACGCAATCCTCGGCTGGTCTATGGCCGAATTACCGGATGGGGACAGGATGGACCATTGGCACAGGCGGCCGGTCACGATCTCAACTATGTGGCTGTCAGTTCCGCCATGTGGTATGCTAGCCCTGCGGGCGGAAAGCCCCTGCCGCCGCCCGGCCTTGTCGGGGATGTCGGCGGCGGTGCCAATTACCTGACCATTGGTCTTCTGGCAGGGATTATCCGGGCGCGCACAACTGGCAAGGGCGATGTCATTGATGCGGCGATTGTGGACGGGTCGGCTCATATGATGAATTTGGTGTTCGACCTTTTGCCGAAGGGTTTGATGCAACCGGAACGAGGCCAAAGCGCTCTGGACGGAGCGCCCTGGTATAACAGTTACCGATGTGCTGATGGTCGATATATAACGTTAGGAAGTCTCGAACCAAAATTCTATTCGGTGCTACTGGATCTGTTGAACCTTACAGACGATCCCGTGTATGAACACCAGTTCGATAAGAACGCATGGGCCAATCAAGCCAAACGGCTAAGCGATTTGTTTGCTTCTCAACCGAGCGCGCATTGGTGCGAACTTTTGGAAGGAAGCGATGCCTGTTTTGGTTTGGTGACAAGCCCTACCGACGCTGCGGATCACCCTCATAATAAGGAACGCGGCATATTTGATGACAGTCTCGGCTTTAGACAAGCCATTGCTGCACCACGTTTTGCGTCTGTGTCCAACGATTTTCTTGGTGAGGCACCTTTACATAATGAACATCGGCAGGAATTGATTGACGAAATGGTTAGTGAGCAAAGACGGTGGATTGGCGCTCATTGAATAGTGGCATCAGTTGCACCGCTGATCAGTTTGTTTAAGTTCTGCATCTTAGAAGATTATAAAAGTGTATTAGGGGGAAAAATCATGCGATTTGTTTATTTGCGCAGTGCGTCCGTTATTGTAATAGCTGCGCTGGCTCTGTCGACGGCAGGAATGGCACAAGCTCAGGAAACAGATCAGTTAACCTCTGATCAAGATCAGTCATCCGGCGGTTTTACTTTTCTGGACGATGTGATTGTTGTCACCGGCACTAAAAAGGCTGGCGGTGAGAATGTGCAGGATGCCGCGTTGGCAATTACAGCCTATGGCTCAGAAACATTGGATGCTCTGCAAGTACGCGACATTTCTAGTCTTAGTTTCAAAATGCCGAATGTTGCACTTGATGAGGTCGGCACTACGAAAGGCGTTGCGAATTTTGCTATACGCGGCCTCGGAGTGAATTCATCGATTCCTTCGATCGATCCAGCTGTCGGTGTATTTGTCGACGGCGTCTATCTGGGGATAAATGGAGGCGTTGTATTTGACACATTTGATCTGGAAAGCGTGGAAGTACTGCGCGGTCCACAGGGCATTTTGTTTGGGAGGAACGTGACTGGTGGCGCAGTATTGCTAAATACCGCTGACCCTAAGAATGAATTTCAGACAACAGCAAAACTAATCGCCGAATCTGGTCTCCGCGGGACAGGCGGAAATTATTATGCCATGGGCACGGTCACCGGCCCGATTGTTGAAGACAAGCTGTCCGCCAAATTGGCACTCTATTACAATAAGGATGATGGTTGGTTCAAAAATACGTTGGCCTCCGGCGAAACAGAGACTTTTGGTGAGTCTGAAACAGTTATCGTACGCGCCGCAATCAAAGTAACACCTAACGATATTGGTAATTTCACCTTGAAATTTGAGCACGGTGAAGCCGATGGTCAGGGACCTGCCAACCAAAACCATATAAACGGACGTGGGGTAGAGGCGGCACCTTTAAATCCTCCGGGCACTTCCGGAAGGTTCAGCCGTGAGAGCTTTGATTTCTCCATTGATGAGCTCGGCTTTTTCGATACAAGTTGGAACCAAGTGATTGCTACGATCAACGTTGATGTCAATATTGGTGATGGCGGTTCTATTGTCAATGTTTTCGGTTGGCGCGAATATGAACAGACGGCTCGCAGCGACATTGACGGCACTCCACTGTCACTGTTTCATGGGGACTTTGCAACAAAGCAGAACCAGATATCGAACGAACTGCGATTTAATGGACGCTTTGGCGACATGGTCGATTTGACGACAGGTATCTATTATTTCTCACAGAAACTGGTATATACAGAAGGACGCGATCTGCTTGGTGCGCTGACGCCAACAGGCGTACCGGCACTGACACAGCATGGCGGTGGTATAGTAGATCAGGAGACATTCGGCGTCTTCGCCGCGGTTGACATAGACCTGACCGATAGTTTTTCGATCAACGCCGGTATCCGCTATGCTGACGAAACAAAAGATGCCCAACTCGCATCACTCGTTAATAATGTGAATACCCCTTGTAATGTCATCGCGGGAACTTGCGCATTCGATTTCGTGGATATATTCCAAACGTCGAACTGGTCACCCAAGATCGGTATTGGCTATGAATTCAGTCCGGATGCACGAATGTACGCGCATTGGGCGCGGGCCTATCGGGCCGGTGGTTTCAACTTGCGTAATACAGCCGCTGATAAGGTTAATTTTGGACCTGGTCCGTTTCAGGATGAACAGATCGATTCCTTTGAGTTGGGCTTTAAGTCTGAGCCCATGCCGCGCTCGCGTCTGAACTTTGCGGTCTTCTATAACCAAATGGAAAGTCTGCAGCGTGAAATTCTCTTGACTGATCCGATTGCGGGTATCGTTCAGGTTATTCGGAACACTGCCGATGCTACCATCTGGGGCGTTGAGATCGACGGCCAGATTGAAATTCTTCCTGGCTTATTGCTTGAAGGTTCTCTCGGATATGTCGACGGTGACTATAAAAACGTGGTGTTTGACCTCAATGGCGACGGAGTAATTGATACAGATGATGCTTCTCTGCAGATTCCGCGCCTCGCTAACTGGACCGGTAATATCGGGCTGATCGCCGAACAAGAAATGGACTTTGGTACCCTAACTGGCCGGGTCGCCTATTCACATCGTGATGGTGCGGCGCTTACCGACAATAATCTCGGTTTTTTAAACCCATCTGACCGGATTGATGCCAGCGTTTCGTTCGCGCTCATGGATGGGGATATGACTTTCACACTCTATGGTAAGAACCTGACCAACGATGTGCAGCATGGCGGCGATACGCTGCTTCCGGACATCTTGGGGCCGGTACCGCTCGGCGGCACACTTGCGCCGCTTTCTCGCGGAAGGACATTTGGCATCGAGTTGAGGTTGAATAGCTTTTGATGCGATAGCATTGATTTCCGGGTCGGGCTGCTAAGTAAATATTACATTTCTCCTTTGCCGAAACGGCATCGCAATGTTTGCCGCAACCGATCCGGATTGAAAACGAATATGGGATTCGTTTTCCAGACAAAACTGGAGGTTTCTCTTTACGCACTTGTCACCTGACGGGTGTTGAAGAGGGGGAGAGGTGGCTCGGGAAAACTGCACAGCGGGATAAGTGGATTTTCTGTCTAACGGCGGCCAAGGCGGCCGCATGACAGGAGCGTATATGAGCAGACGACCACGCCGGAACCACAGTCCGGCATTTAAAGCAAAGGTGGCATTGGCTGCGGTGAAGGGTGAGAAGACGCTGGCTGAGTTAGCGCAGCAGTTTGACGTTCACGCAAACCAGATCACGGCCTGGCGCACTCAGTTGCTGGAAGGGGCTGCGGGTGTTTTCGGATCGGACGGCGGTAGCGCAGCGGCAGAGCCGGCGATCGACGTAAAGACGATGCACGCCAAGATTGGCGAGTTGACGCTGGTGAATGATTTTTTGGCCGGAGCGCTCGGGAAAGCCGGACTGTTGCCGGGCGCAAAACGATGATCGATCGCAAGCACGCATTGCCGCTCGTGCGGCAGGCCCGGGAATTGAGGATCAGCCGTGGCAGCGTGTATTACCTGCCTCGGCCGGTATCGCCTGCCGATCTGGCGATCATGCGGCGGATCGATGAGCTGCACCTGGAGTTCCCGTATGCAGGCAGCCGAATGCTGCGCGATCTTCTGCGCCAGGAGGGCATCAAGATCGGCCGCCTGCATGTCGCCAGCTTGATGAAGAAGATGGCGATCGAAGCCATCTACCGCCGCCCGAACACTTCGAAGCCGGCTCCAGGGCATAAGATCTACCCCTATTTGCTGCGAGGACTGCCGATCGTGCGGCCGGGTCAGGTGTGGGCTACAGACATCACCTACATCCCGATGGCCAGGTAAACCTCCTCATACTTCACTGAACGCCAGAGCCGTTCTACAATGACGTTGTCGCGCCATGCACCCCTGCCGTCCATGCTGATGGCGATTTTTTCGCGCAGCAGCACGCTGGTGAAAGCCATGCTGGTGAACTGACTGCCCTGGTCGGTGTTGAATATCTCAGGGTTGCCATAGCGGGCCAGTGCTTCTTCCAGGGCCTCGACGCAAAAATCAGCCTCCATCGTGATCGATAGTCGCCATGAGAGAACCTTGCGACTGAACCAGTCGACGATGGCAACGAGATAGACAAAACCCTTGCACGCCTATGGCGGGGTCAGCGAAGCCCGGTCGTCGATCGGCAGGTATCTGGGCTTTTACAATGGGAGAAGACCGCATTCGAGCCTTGCCGCCAAGACGCCCGATCAAACATATTTTGACAACCTACCTGTGAAAATGGCAGCATGAATTTGGCAACCGATATGGGGTGTCATTCCGGTCGGGCTACGCCCTCCCTGCATGACACCCCATATCGGAATATTGAGGAAACAAACGGCAGACGATCCGCTTATCTTTTGCCAATCGCTGTGCAAACAAACCGAGCCACCTCTGTATTCTCGATGGATGATGTGGGATTAGTTAGGACGTTACGGGACATTGAGGAGTTCCTTGCATCTGCGCCAGTTCTCCCCTTCCCGGCAGCCTCCCCTCTTCAACACGTAAGAAAACACTTTCCTACAGCTATATGTTCTATTTATGTTCTCATCCGATTCGATACAAGATGGAGATGAATTTTGGCAAAGATGCTATCAATAGGGCTGCTTACGATTACGCTGTGCTCGAGCGTGGCATGGGCACAAGATGTGAGTTTACAGGAAAGCAATGGCGGTCCTACAACGGAACTTGGGGATCAGCAGGCCGATGAAAATTCAACGTTTCAGCTATTCCAGCATGGAATTTGGCAGCCAGCAAATCCATTGCAAACCATCCCCAGAACATCTGCAGTTCATGATGATGCCAGAACCAATCTACAAAAGAGAAAGCTTTCAAGGCTCAGCCGAACTGCTTCGTCCAGGCGGACTATCTATATATCCTCCATCCGGGCAGCGGAAAGGAAACACGCCCTCCCCTTTGGGTTGCTCGACGCTCTAATTTGGCAGGAATCACGGTATAATCCAATGGCTGTAAGCCCAGCGGGTGCTGTTGGTCTGGCCCAACTTATGCCAGGAACAGCTTCGGACCTTGGGGTACGCAATCGCTATGACCCTGTGGCCAACATTAACGGCGGTGCCCGCTATTTAAGGCAAATGTTGGACAAATTTGGCGGAATTCACTTGGCGCTAGCGGCATATAATGCCGGACCGAATGCGGTGCAGCGAGCCAAAGGTATTCCTCGATATCGGGAAACCCGCGACTACGTGAAGAAGGTTCTAGCGCGCTGGACAGAATCGGGACTGTAGGACAGAGAACACTTGATCATGAACCATTCAAACTCAAACCGCCTTCGGCTGACTGGCAAACTCATCAAAGGGGACCGCCGATATGTCCTGCAATGTGATGATAAAAGCGTTTGGAAACTGGATTTTCAAGACAATGAAGTTCCCGAAGATAATCACATGGTATTGGTTGAGGGTGTGAAAACTGGAGTTGACTCCATTGCGGTTGATTGGGTTGGTGAAACAAAATAACCTATTGTCGGCTGCAGTCACAGATACGAACAAGATCATCAGACCAAAGTTGCAACGCCTCGCGTTTTTCATTCATCCAGTTATATCGTTGGTAAACTTTGACGATACCAGCCTGAGAACCGCTAACGTGATTGAGAATTGCCTCAGTCACTTCCAACCTTACTCCCAGCCGCTGCAGGTTTGTAGCAACAGTCCGCCGGATGTCATGTAATGTCCAATGCAGAACGGGACGTTGCAAGTCAGATTGAACGTCGGCCCTCAACCGTCGCAACAATTTGGATATACCTGATGCACTAGTTTTTGGATTTGTCGCAGAAGGAAACAGCTTGCTGCTACCATCAGTAACCAGGCAACCTGAAACGACACGGCAAGCTTCTTCGGAAAGTGGAATGATAACAGCGTTGTTATTTTTTGCGCTCGACGCAGGTAAGTTCCAGACTTTTTCTTCTAAATCAAACTCCGCACGTTCAGCTCCAAATACTTCGCTTCGCCGTGCAGCGGTGAACAGCATGAGTTTCAAACTATGCTGCCAAGGAAACGGCTGATTTTCAACAGCCTTCCAAAGGCTTTTCAATTCTTCATTCGACAAAACCCTATCACGAGGTTTCGGTGCTGGTGGTCTGCTTGCTGCTGTTACTGGGTTGTACGCTAGAGTTTCTACTCGTGGTAAAACCCAATTGAAAAACACTGACATTTGCGCAGCAACAAGCCGGGCCATTACCGGCGCAGAACGCTCGCCATAAGCGATGCCATCAATTAACCGAGTAACATCCGTGCGCGTTATGGCGTCCACCGGACGACCGCCAAGCTCCGGTAAAACGTACTTTTTGAATATGCGCCGTATTTCTTTTGCAGATCGCTTGTTCTCAACGCGCTGCTGATCGTAAGTACTCCACAGTGCGGAAACCGTTTTGTTCGATCGTTTATCAGGCTTCGCCAGCTTCCGGCCGCTCTCAATGTCAGCACAAGCCTGGAGCGCTTTCTGCCTAGCCTTAGCCAGACCAATCCCGGGATAGTCTCCCAGAGTGATCTTTCTGAACTTTCCAGCAACCCGTTTTCGAACAATCCAACGACATTTACCTGTCGATCCTTTTACAAATCTCAACCCAACACAATCACTATCTGCGAGCTCCACTCGTCCTCGCAATGGTGTTTTCACCGCTTTTAATTTAGCATCAGTAAGCTTTATTTGATTTGGCATTTTGGCCTCTTAAAAACGTGCTACCCGGGTAGCGTTTCGAGAGGATACTATGGGATTGGCTGGAACATATCAAGAACATTATTTTTCTATTATCTAATTATTTCAGACGTTTAGGGAATATGTGGGATATCAAAATATCGGCTTAAAAAAACTTTTAATCAGTAGGTCGCTGGTTCGAACCCAGCAGGGCTCACCATAGTTTCAATGGCTTATGGAATGTGTGTGAAGCGCGAAATGCGCTGGGGTACCAATAGGGTATCGGAGCCGTTATCGGCATCATGCCAAATTCGCATCACAATCTACACCCCATCAGCTCGGATCGTAGTAAATGGCATCAAGCATTGCGGCCCGCCCGTCCCAAATTTCTGCATCCTCGCCGTTAGGACGATCAGCGTTATACCACGGTGAAATCCGGATGGGCTCGATAATGCGCTCCCAGTAATTGTCTAAGTCGAGCGTAGTTCGCGAAAATGAAAGCGCTTCTGCCAGCCCAGCTAGGTTAGGTTTGCTAACGCAAACAAAGGTATCAGGTCGCTTCATTGCCAAAAGTCTCGTTGCGGTTGGCACACCTCCAACTCGATGCGAATTTTCAAATGCTCGGAGAAAATAACCGCAATAAGATTCATATTGCGTTTTCGACACATCACCATGCCGTGGAATGCTATCCAACGCACGGCTCAACCACTTGTCCTGCTCTCGTATCCGATTGGCGAAATCTCCCATGCCCCTCATGGAGCCAAACCAACCCCAGTCATGATTGTCCAAACCTGATTCGCGCTTTTGGGCTTCGCCTATTACACCGGCGATCGCTTTCCACTCATTGGGAGAAAGCTCAGCGAACGAACCAACGCTAGCGAAAAGGCTTTGGCAAGTGCGAAGCAGGTCAAGCCGTTTGCCGAGTACATGATATCTACCTGATCTGACTGCATTTAAATATTCGCTCCATCCCATTGTCGCCAGCGGCGACGTAACTTGTCGCCATACCGCGCCATCACCGGGTAGAGTTGGATTTTTAGGCTTCCTGAGTAACTTGGCAGCCTCAAACTGAACGCGATAACTTCTGGCCAGCTCGAGAGTAACTGGCTTTCGGATAGGGGCGTACGTTTCTAGGAGAGTAATTATTTGAGTGAACGCAGGATCACCCGCTTCACCTCTTAAGTGAAGACTCGCTTCATAATTCCTATTCAGTCCACCCGAAGTGAAGTTGGAACTTCCTACGATTGCCTCTGCCTTTTCGCCCGTCCTAAAATAGTAAAGCTTGGGATGAAAAGTTTTACTCCGTCCATCTGCGATGAATGCATTGCTTCGACCCACAAGACGGTCAACTAGATCGGGGTCAGTTTGGCAAAAGGCTACCCCAAATGTCACCGAGTTAAATTTCTGGGCATTTTGCAATAAATGATCAGCTAAAGGACCATTGTAACCCCATGCTGCGGCCAAATGAATCTCATCGTGTTTCGCGATCAGTTTCTTAAGACGTTTTGAAACCGCTCGAGCATCTAACAGGTCAACTTTCATATAGTCCTCCGTTAATTCGAACCCCAACAGCAAGCTAAACCGATCCGAAATGCAAAAAATCTGTTTCGGCGTGGCAGTTCGTACCAGCGCAAGCTATGACATCAACTTAAGAATCGTTTGGGGGAAATCGAATGCAAGTGCCAGAGATTGTTCAGCGTGGGATAGAAGCCAAGCTGATTTCGATTGATAATGACAGTAAAAACGTCGCTTATTGCGCCCAAAACAAAAAATATAGGCTGAGTGATCCCGAAGAAATCGTCCGCGCAGGTGCTTATGTCTCCCTTGTTTTGGACTATGGTTATCCTGCAGAACTGCTTGATGTAGAATTTCCGGTTCCGCATCGCGTTCCGAGTCTGACAGCAGACATTGTCGTCTTCAGGGACAAGGCACGAAAATCCCCCTTTATCGTCGTCGAAACTAAGCGTGAGGAAGCCAGCAAGGGCGAGTTGGATCAGGCGGTTGAACAAGGCTTCGGCTATGCCAATTCCTTGAGCGCCGAATTCATGTGGATGACGTCCGGCATCCGCAATGACTATTTTCAGGTAGCAGGTTTTGGCGGCATGGAGCGGGTCGAGAACCGCCAGCCAGACATTCCACGCTTCGGCAAGACCGAGTCGGCCGCCTACAAATATACCAAGGGTGGTATCGACGGCTTTGAGCTTGAAGTTGTCCAGGAAAACGAGCTCACGCGCAAATTTAAGCAGGCGCATGATGCACTATGGGCGGGAGGAAAGCGCAATCCTGCTGAAGCGTTTGATGAACTCGACAAGCTGATCTTTTGCAAGATTTGGGATGAGCGCGCGGCACGCAAGCCGGGTGAACCATACAATTTTCAGGTGTTCAAGAGCGACAAGGACAAGGGCAGCGATCTGAAAAGGCGCATCCAGGCGATCTACGAGCAAGGCCGCACGAAAGACAAGGAGGTGTTCCAGGACGATATCCGCCTGTCCAATGCGGAACTGCAAACCGTGGTCGGCTATCTGGCCGACACAAACCTCAGCGAGACTGATCTGGACAGCAAGGGCCGCGCGTTTGAAACCTTCATGACCGGGTTCTTCCGGGGCGAGTTTGGCCAGTATTTCACCCCTCGCAATATCGTGAAGTTCATTGTCGACGCTCTACCGATCACCAACGAAAGCAAGGTGATCGATACTTCTTGCGGCAGCGGAGGCTTCCTGCTGCATGCGCTCGATAAAGTGCGCCGTACCGCTGACCGGATGGCGGAAGAAGGTTATTTTGAAAATCCTAGCTCGAAGCACAAGGATTACTGGCATGACTTCGCGGAGAAGAATCTTTTCGGCATCGAGATTTCCGAAGGCATCGCTCGCACCGCCAAGATGAACATGATCATCCACGATGATGGTCACACCAACGTTATTGCGTTTGACGGGTTAGACTCATTCGAAAAAATGCGCCAGGTCACCGAAAATAACGGCTTCAAAGCAGAGGCCTTCGACTACATCATCACCAACCCGCCGTTCGGGTCCAAGGTGAAGCTGGCGGAAAAAAGCTACCTTGAGAACTATGATCTCGGGCGTAAGGATATCGACTGGGTCGATGCCAAGATGAATAATGTCCGTGTCGTGCAGAAGACAGTCGGCGGTACTGACGAGGTCATCCGCTTAACGTTCACCGAAAAGCACCGTGATCAGCAGACCACCGAAGTGCTGTTCATCGAACAATGCCACCGCTTCCTGAAGCCGGGCGGCTATATGGCGATGGTCATTCCGGACAGCATCCTGACCAACTCATCGATGCAATATGTCCGCAACTGGATCGAGGAGCATTGGCGGATCGTCAGCGTGGTGTCGCTGCCACAATTCGCCTTTGCCGCTAACGGAGCGGGGGTGAAAAGCTCGGTCCTGTTTCTGAAGAAGCATGACGCAAAGAGGACTGCCGCGATCCAGCGTATCAAGGAACAGGCGCAGGACAAGCTACACGAGGCAAAGGATGGCGGCAGCGCGCTGGAAAAGCTGATCGCAGAAAAAAAAGCGGTGCTGAAACGCGGCGATGCGGAATGTCAACGGATTGATTCTGAAATGGTGGCGAAGGCAGAGGCGCTTTCAGAACAGGGCACCCTTACCCCGGCAGTCCGAAAGACTCTGAAAGCGGAGGCAGGAGAGGCCCGCGCCGCGCACGAAAAAACCGAAGCCTATGCCCAGTGGAAGACCGATACCAGCGACGACTACAGCGAGCGGATCGAAAATCTACGAGAAACTCTGAACGATGACTATCTGGCCGAAGTGAAGGCTAAGGTTTCCGATTATGAAATCTACATGGCGATAGCCGAGGACATTGGTTACGACGCCACCGGACGCCCCACTTCGACCAATGAATTGGAGGCCGTGGCGGCAGAGCTGAGCCGCTTCATTGCCCATATCGAAACGGGAACAACGCGCCCTTTTGCGTAAGCCCCGATCTTGACGGGGAGCGTTTCTTCGTCGTGGGTTGGGGTGAAGTGGAAACTAGACTGGATTGCACTTACTTCCGGGCACGGCGTCGGTTTGATCGCCTCAAGTTTGGTGAGACCGAGCGGCTTGGACGGCTTTTGAAGGGCTTCTTCAGTGGCGGAACACCGCTAACGACAAACGAGGTGTTTTGGGCGGGTGATATCCCTTGGGCGTCCCCGAAGGATTTTGATGGCTCGTTCTATATTTCTGATTCGATCGACCATATCGCGCCATCTGCCTTACTGGGTTCGTCTGCAAAGAAGGCTGAAGCTAACACGGTCCTTATAGTTGTGCGCAGTGGTGTATTGGCGCATTCTCTGCCCGTTGCTGTGACAACTCGGGCGATGGCTATCAGACACCGGCTACTCCTATGAGATCAATCGGGAAATTCTAGATCTTATTGAAGACTCCGGCCTAATGATCGCGGACCTGTCAGGTGGCAACAAGAACGTCCATCATGAGATTGGCTATCTCATGGGACTCAATCGCGGGCGTGGGCTGCAAAACGAAAACTTCCTTCTTGTCCATAATGAAGCAGTCGGAAAACCTGCCGACAACATTGGGTTTAACCTTGCTGGCATCAAACAGCTACGGACAAAGGATACCAATACGCTGCGCGAAGAGGTGAAGAAACAGATTTCCATATTTTATGGTTTGGCGGGAGAATGAAATGAGTGATCCGGTAATTTGGGGCATACACATGGCCCGCGACCATGGCCTTGAGCCGTTGCAAGAAGGTTACGTCGCGATTGGCTGGCACAAGGTCGGCGATCTGTCGCTAATCGCTCCCAATCGCGATGCCTTCAAAGAAAAGGTTGCAGAAGCGTATCCGGAGACGAAGCCCGGCGCTATTCCGGTTAAGGCGGGAGTGATTTATCGGTTTGCGGTCGAGATGAAGGTGGGAGACATTATCATATTTCCTTCCAAGCCGGATCGCATGGTCAACATCGGCATCGTCGAAGGAGATTATCAATATGTTGCCGATGGACCGGTCCGATGCCCTAACCGCCGTGCTGTAAAATGGATTATATCTCTGCCTCGCGCATCCTTTTCTCAAAGCGCACTTAATGAGATCGGATCAGCCATAACGCTGTTTCAGGTTTCCAACCATGCGGATGAATTTCTTGCCGCTATGGAGGGGAAGACATTCGAGGCCGATGATATTGATGAGGAAGTCAGTGCAGAGCAAGTTTCGATGCAGGTCGAGGAATCGACCGAAGACTTCATCACAAAACGACTAAAGGCGAGCCAGACACCATATCAATTTGAGCATTTTGTCGCCCATCTACTCAAGTGCATGGGCTATCATAGCCGCGTCACACAGGCCTCAGGAGATGGAGGAATAGACATCATTGCTCACCGCGATGAACTCGGCTTCGAACCGCCGATCATCAAAGTTCAATGCAAGCAAATTTTGACGACAATCGGTAGGCCAGAGGTACAGCAACTGCATGGTGCGATCGAGAATGGAGAGCATGGATTGTTTGTCACGCTAGGGAGCTTCTCACCTGACGCTCGTACTTTTGAACGCACCAAACCGAATATGCGTCTTATAGATGGGCCTACGCTAATCGAATTGATCTATTCTCATTATCATCAGTTTGAGCCGCGTTATCAGATGCTGCTGCCGTTGAAGCGAACCTATATTCCCGGTCCGGCAGTTAGCGATAACGACTAACTGATGAAGTTAATCGTTGCCAGAGTGTTAGCGGCCAGAGCTTGTTTTCCATCCAAATCCGATCGACAAATATTAAATCAAAACCCATCCGCCTGCCTTCAATGGTCACCCGCTTCCCAACCAGCTTTCGAGCGCTACCGTTGATATCCAGCAGCCATCTACCGCCGCCATCCATTTCCAATGCATAGCCTATAGGTGCCCGGCGCAAAACGCCGGTTTCTTTATGTACAGTTCCTTTTGGCATTTCCGGTTCTCCCGGAAGTCGTCTGCGGTTCGCCCCCGCTTTCGACTTCACACCTAATCCTCTGGTGATCGGGGAGTTAGTAAATCGACGTAGATCGATCCCTACGACCTTTAGACCCGAGAGCCCTGGACATACGTCGCAGGCTCCCCGACCATAAGGCAAGGAGTGTGGACTACATCGGGCAGTCCAACCGTCTACGTTCGAGGTTACTAAGCCCCGGGAACCATGCGTGGCGGCTCCTCAAGCTGTATGGGACGGGCAAGACTTCAAGGCAACAGAAAGCTGTATAGCCGGGGTTTTACCTGCTTTTCGCCAGACTATTTCGTATAATCGCCCAGTATCAACAAAACAAAGAGGCCATCATGGGCGGTATCAACTCCGGGCGGCGGCGCAGCGTCCATCGCGGAGCAGTCGAGCAGTTTCCTGTCATCGATCTGCGCGTGCTGAAGCGCGCTGGGCTGCTAAAACCCGGTGAATGCACATATGACATGTTATGCTGGCGAAATCAGGAGCTAGAGGCGCTTGAGGTTCGAATTTTCGTCGATTTAAGCGATGCTGATGATGCATCATTACGCGTTGCCGGTGATGTCCCCGACCAAAGGGTGGTGATCGAACGCGCGCCCTGCCCATATGGCGGCTATCGCTGCTACTTCCACTGCCCTTTGACTGGCACACGATGCGAACAGCTTTTCTTGGTCGATAAGATTTTCGCGTCACGCAACGCCCACCGGCTGACCTACGCCAGCCAGAGCGAGGATGACCTATCCCGTGCCCGCCGGAAGGCACGCAAGCTCTATAGGCAACTTGCAGGTGATACCCGCTACTCTCGTCCCCGAGGGCCCAGTCGATATGCTAAGATACAATCTTTCAAGCAAACGGAACACGCGGTCCGTGAACTTCACCGTAGCCGCCTGTACGGCATGGTAAGAGACTTGCTGGACAGGGACACAAATTAGAGTCTCGGAAAACGCAAAGAGAACGAGCATTTCGTCATACTCAGTTGCCTACTCCTTCAATATTGGCACGCAGCATTCCAAGTTCGAGTACAATCTGGCGCTTCCCGAGCATACGGGCGGGATCAGGAAAACATTTCGCGACTGGTGTTCCTTCGCCAACGCGGTATACGCGCCACAATTCGTAGCGGCTCCGTTCGCGCAGTGCCTTTTCGAACTCCTTGCGCGACCACTCAAACCGACCATCGACACCGGTTGTTGACTTGACTTCGATCCACCGCGGTCGGCCCTGCGCATCAATTGAGCGAATGTCGTGGTCGGCGCCCGGCTCGTCTTGAGAAGTCCAAATGACGTAACGTTCCGGCTCGGGATAGCCCCACTCACGGACTTTCTGCAATTCAGTGCGATATACAAGTTCTTCGCCACGCTTACCTAGAGCCCCGGCACGTTCGACTTCAGCCGGTGTCGGCGGGAGCCAGCTGCCCGATGATCCTCCGCTGCCGCCTGATGCATTGCGGCTCTCGATTTCCGTGCCTGATGTCGTTGCAACGATTAGTGAAACCTCATCAATTTCAGGCAACTCAACAGGTGCGGAGGGGACTGACGTTGTCTGCTGTGGGATCTTGGGAGTCGCACTGGGCGGGGGGCTAGGTTGTACTGGTTCCGCGTCGGACGAGCCGCCCGTCTCGAGTGTTTCGAATACCTGCAGCAAAGCCAGCTCTTCCGCATCGTCATCGTCTTCCTCTATGTCGAGCAGGAAATCTTCTCCACCCTTGGTATCCGAAAGTGGCTCAATACGGATGCCCATTCTAGCGAGATAGCCGGTGAGTTCTTTTTGAGTACTGCAAAGCACGAGCGGCAGGATAGCATTTGCCATGCCACGCATCGCAGCCACGCTGCCCGCACCTACGATCTCGGCAAGGGCATCGGCGAGTTGCAGCTGAAAGCTATTTTTGGTCGGAGGCGCAACCAGCGCGATCCTATCGCTCTTGACGGCAGCTTGAGTAGGCACGAGCACACTTGTCCCACCGACACTGTATCGCCGGTCTATTGTCTGGACGAATTCGAATTTTTTGATGGCTGAAAGACTCCCCTCAATTGCCTCGAAACTGGGTGCGAGGTAACCGGGGTGGTTATGACGAAATCTATAAGCCACTTCGTGCAGCGCACGGGCGAAGAGGGGGCGATGGAACAAGGCGAGCGACCGCTCGCAATGTTTGTCGTACCATCGTCTAGTAAGGCCGGGAGCTCCAAGGATAGGTACCCCCGTTCCTGCGACAGCTGACAATGGTAGAATGCCCAGTGCACCAAAGAAAATTCGTGATCGCGCGGATCGGTCAACGATTCCAATCGTGCTATTGGCCGCGCGGAGAGCCTCTTCAAGCGCTTGGAAATCGGGCTCGACTAGTTTGCCTGCGCTCAATTGAGCAGAGGTAAAAAACCTTGCCTTATCATCGATCAGGCAGCGTATTTCCTCGAGCCCTTGTGGCAATCCAATTGCTCCCCGTATATTATATGCCTCAAGCAGGATTCGTCGGCGGCGAGCATCGAGTGGCGGATCTGATGCCCATACAGCTCCGACGTGGCCAAAGAAGCGCGCCCAGTGATCGTCGTTCGAATGGCTTGGCGCGCCCAGATACTGATATGCTCGGCCAACTTCATCCGAATACCGGTAAAGCGGGATTGCTTCGGCTAGCGGTACCGCGATTCGAGAGCCCACTAGAATATGCGAGGGAGAATAATAATCGCCTTGAACCCAACAGATAGGTAAGTCGGCGATTTCCGTCTTTGAACGCCCCTCGCGTTTGATTGCTTCTACCAGCGTGGGATATAGAATATCTGGCCGGGGCGGTGCCGTGCCCTCTTGCCGATGGGTCTCGATGACACTGAGCAAGGTGTCCGACCCCGGCGCGGTTTTTAGCCCTAATTTCCGATAGAGAATTTCATTGGCGCCGCCGACAATCAGGTCCTCATCGTCAACGCAAAGTCGATTGGCAGCAGTATCCAAATGTAGTCTTTCTGGATTCATCAGTCGACCCGACCGCGCTTTGAGAAAGGCAATTCCCTTCATTTCGCGGACAATTTTAGAATTCAACAATTTAAGATTGTCGGCAAGCAACTTCTCGAACCGCCCTGCTCTCTCGGGCGCAGCGCCTAGGCTGCGGGCATATCGCACCAGATCAAATCCGTTTAACTTTTCACGTATGCGCAAGCGGGCAATCAGGCCATTCGCGCTGAACATTTCCTTCGAAGGCGCATCAATCGCTGGACCTAACAACCGAACAAGCGGTTTTCCAAAATGCACCATGTCCACCGGGCACACCCAATCACCACGTTGGTTCTTGACCACCGGGTTATTGCGCAACGCGGTCAAGACCCGTCGACTGATTGGGGCTCTACGAGTCAGGAGTTTGCGGTAGAGGGTTTCACGCTCCCGTTCTTCGGCTCCTTCCGTGGCTGAGCGATTGGCTGCATCAATTAGCCATTGGTCCTCGTCGAACCTCCGGCAGTGAGCTGAAATCGCCTTATAAGGCACGAGCTCGGGATGAAGCCTATTCCTCTCCGGTTCTGGGCAGTCCGTCCAAAGATCATGATCTACGATCATCAGCTGCGAGGCCGGTTTCAATTCACCAGTGGCGCTCAATGTTGACGAGGTGTTGCCCAAATCGGCCTTGTGTTGTTTCGTCAGTCGGCGCGGATAAGCAGATAATGCGAAGGCGAAGCGCTTCTGCATCTCGACGTCTGCCACAGTGTCGCGGTAGTCGGTAAAATAAAAGTCGGCATCATTGCCCAGTTTGGTCGCTAAGCCATCTGTGTTCTGACTCGAACACCGCAGCCGAACCAGTGAGGAAAGAGTGAACGGCTTCGCGCCGAAACCTTCGACAAGGTCGCATACAGCCTTGTCACGGGCGAGCGCCGGATCCAAGTAGCGCTTATCGCCTAGAAATCCCTCGTATATGGCCTGGGCGGGCAGAACGATCTCGCTCGCAGATGCAAAGTGGTCATCTCCCTTTGCCTGTGTGGGCCAACATGCATCATTTTCAAGCTGTTGGGCAAGCTTTGATGAGAAGCGATCAGGGCTAGCCGGACCATTGCCGATCACAGCCTTGAAGGCATCAGCGCCATATCTACTGAACCAATCGGTCTTAAGTAAGTCAACGGTCAACTCAACTGCCTTATCGATGAGCCAGTCGTTCCAAACGTGGTCGTTTATTCCGCTTCGATCAGTATTCAGTTCGAAGGGCCCGCTCACGCTGACGACAAACCCGGTTCCTGAAGATGGGGCCTTGAGCGGATAGTAGAAGTGGCCGTTTTGCTTGAGATCTATGCGACCACGCGCGATCGGAACCGAAACGGCAATTTTCAACCGACCGCCGGGCAGCTTGTAATATGCAGGAAAACGACGCCCTTCATGCTCGGCAGGAATGGCAATCGCGCGGGAGAATTCCTCTTCCTGAAATAGGACTCTCTTTTTTTCGCCATAGTCGAGCCGACCGCGCCGCACCACTAAGGTTACACCTGTGACGCGACAATGGCCGCGTTTGGCGTCCTGCTTCCAGCGCAAAATTTGGCCTGTTCGAAGAGAGTGAATATCGACTTTTCGGAGTCCACGTTTCTTTCCACCAAGCGCCAACTTAACCAATGTATCCGGCAGCCCCGCTGCTATCAATTGGAGGGCATGCTCCTCACGTTCAATGGAAAATGCCTCGAGAATCTCGGTCGATTTTTGGCGATATGGCACATGCACCCGAACTCCTTTCTCGCCTTGCCAAGCTGGGTCTCGCTCACGTGCAGTTTCTTGTGTCTGGAGATCTAGAAGCGCGACTTGGCCACCAGAGCGCACGTGGATCTCGTCACCGAAGCGAAAGAGCGAGCGCAGACCAAAATTTTTTGTGCCAATTCCGTTCTCTTTCGGGTTCACTCTTTCCGCGTGTTGAGTTCCCATCACGTTGCCTGTACCGACAATTACCGAAAGCCGATCCCAACCGCTGCGATCGATATTGCGGCCAGTACCAGCAACCTCGAGTGATCGGCTCCCAAATGTAAGGGTTAGCGCTCCTCCGCCGCCATCATATTCGTTCTGGACGAGCTCCCGCAGAACATCGTTTGCGTTGTGCCCTGCAACGAATTGTTCAATGAAACTGGAACCGATTCTGGTCTGTCGGCTTTTGCTGAAATCGGGCGGTGCGTAGTTGGGCTCTTCGATGGAAGAAGTGATGGTGAGCCGCCGACCGACTTTCCGAGGAGGTTTGGCTGATGGCGAACTCGCAGACTCTTCCATATTTTCTCCCATTATTACACCCAACCTCCTAAACCCTGCCCGATGCAGATAGCATAGGCTTAATCGTCACATGGCAACTGCACAATGGCGTCCAATGGGTGCGCAAAATAGGATTGCCTAACTACTACGGTTTCAGTCTTATGGCGTCGGTCAATGCAAAGTAATAAAAATCGGTCTGGTTCCCGTTGGATTCCCAGCCGAAAAGCAGAGCAATGTAGAACCGCACAAAACCAATATTTACAAAGACAGGACGGACTAATTTAGAATCAGTGGGTCCACACGCAATTCTGCGGAGTTTCGAAAGGCAGACATGAAAATTTGTGCTTGCATCTCGTCTAAGTAACTAATTTCGTTAGCCTAACCGATGTTTCGCGATTTGCCCCCCCCGGGGACCCAGAAGCTACTTTTTCGCGATAATCTCGCCACTCAGGGATGCAGGAAAATGCCTTTTCGATGTGAGCAGCTGCGATCCCTTCGGTTCGGATCAGCTCACCCTTCAGCCATTCCAATGCCTCGAGCAATTCCTTGACCGATTGTTTCGCCCAATCGCACCAACCTGCGCCATGTGTCTTTGCGAAGCCGCGTTCGCGCCGATCGAAAAGTGGCAGGACTTTGACCGCGCCCGCAGGAGCATCGCCGGAGCGGCGGCGTAGGTATGGCGGTTGCCAAACAATTACGGCATTGGTGATGGGTATGTCATACATAGCGTGCCTCCTTCAATTCGAACGCTTCGATGATACCCTGTATCGATAAAGAGAATTCTCGGGAGAGCTGGGATTTTTCCTGACAGGCTTCTTGGAAGAATCGTATGGAAATGTTGTTCCAAACCAAAGGAGATGACAGACATGACTGCGGCCAATACCTTGAAGTCCGCTGCCTTGACGAGCAATGCGACTAAGGGCGACAACTGCAAACCCGAATTGATCACGCTCGACCAACTTGCCCGAGAAATGAAGGTGACTCCGCGTGACGCCCGGATGCTACTACGCCACGCCGCGAAACTGACGAGACAATACCCGAACCTCGGCAAGGAGCACGTGGCCCGTCAGCCGTGGCAATGGGAGCCGGGATCGAAGGCGCTGGAGGAAGCGAAGAAAGCACTGATCACGCCGGTCGAAAGCTGACGCGGATCGTCAAAGATCGCCAACGACACATATACGAATTGCTGGCGCTCTTTCGCCCTCTCATGTGTGTAGACCCCAAAGATCGCCAGCAATGTATATACATGTCACTGGCGATCTTTTGACCGTTGGATTGTCCATGTGGACCCTGGTCCACGGCCTGCTTTGACCTCAGCTAAATCCTTAGCGCGGTCGATCGTGCGCTTGCTGAAACCTAACTTGACCAGTTGATCAATAGCGTCCCGCGCTTTAATCGGCCCCAAAACCAAAAGTTCGCGGATTTTCTCAGCGCACGCATCAACGACTTTTTCTTGGCTTGCGCCCTTCATTAATTGATCGGCTGACTCGTTCAATTCAGCCAACCATGAGATCGTTGGCACTGATTGACCTGATTTTGCCTCCAGTTCGAATGTTAGAGAAGGTCCGTTCTTGGCCCAGTTAGATTTGGAGTGCGAGAAGACCCGGGTTTGATCGTCGATTGGATGGCGGAAGATCATTAGCCCGGATCGAACTGCCGCGATAAAATCCATCGAGCCTTGTCCTGCCTCGATCGCAGTGTCCGAACCTCCCTTACGCAAATGTCGTACGATAAGGATTGCGATATTCAGTTCGCGAGCGAGCATCGCCAGCGGTTGCATGAAGCCGCGAACCTCAGTTGCCCGATAAGTGTTTGTCTCGGGCGATACGAAGGCTGGGATTGGGTCGATAGCGACCAGCTCTACAGGGTGTTCGATGATTTCATTGCGTAGCTTCAATCGCCCATATGCATCGAGATATTCCGGGCGCGCCATGAAGCGAATTCGATCGATATCAGCTCCTTGAGCTTCCAGGCGCGGCCTGAGCACACGATCCGGATCATCCTCTGGGGACATGAAGAGGACATTGCCTTTGGCCATTTTGTACTTGTCGGCAAATCGCCCTCCGGTCGTGATTGCAGCTGCTAGGTGGTTGGTAATCAGGGATTTGCCTTGGCCTGGATGCCCATCCAAGATCGTCAGCGCTCCGCGTGGGATGTAGGGATTGATCAGGAACTCTGCCTCACGGCTTTCGACCTTTGACAGGTCGCAAAAAGTTTCATCTTTGCGGTCGGCTTTGACGATGCTCCACGCCTCCTTGAAGACTTGGTCGAATTCTTCCTCGCCAAGCTGTGGCGAGTTCAACTCCGCGTCTTGGATGTCTGCCAACTCCCTCGTTTGAACTCTCGTCGCGCCGCGCGCGCCCCAGCTTCTGATAGATGCAACAAGTTCGTGCTTCCGCACTGCACCCGTGAAGGCTAGGCCACGTTTCTTCTTTGACTGGCTCATTGTTCCACTCCCAGCTTTGCGCGGATGGTGAGAATTTCACGTTCGGTTATCACCAAGTTAGCGCCGTGCTTCTCGACAAAGTGGGGATTGTCGAGAAGCACGCAGGCAATTTCGTCGTTTTCGGAACCAGCTCTGATCAACTCCGATGTGATAACGTAGATCGCTACTGAGCGGTCGGGATAGATAATCCGCTTTGCTTCCATGAGCGAACGGGCGAAGAGTGATACCTTCCGCCGATAGCGCTTTATCACGTCGGCGCTCTCGAAGCGGCTCGGATCAAGTGCACCTGTGATATCTGCAAAGTCTATGCCCGAACTGATCGGAAAGTTGGGCACAGGTTGCGGTCGCCGGTTGAAGCGCAAGAGACGAACCTGATCGCGATTGCGCTCGGGCTTGTTATTAATTGTCCCGGGCACTCGCAGGTATTTGGTAATCGACCATCCGCCTTTGTCGCCACCGTACCTGAGGAGACCTTTCGAGATCTGCTCAGCGGCGTGCGGCTCTAATATATCATCCCAGATCCAAATGCCTTGGTAGCGACCAGCTGAAGTTTCCCAGAGGATATTAGGGCGCGGTTTAAAATTCTCTGGATCGCTCTCGTCGATATCGCTCCAAGCAAGGCAAGTATCCAGCGCGAATTGAGATCTCCGCAACGGCCCACGAAAGCCGTTGGGACAGAAATAGAGGTCTCCGATTTCGGAAGGATGCTCTTCGATAAACTCTAGAACAATACGCCTGCGATCGCGTCTGATAGCATGTTCCACCCATCGATGACCGTCTCGAAATGCCAGAAAGGTCGTCGCGGTATCGGGAAGATAAGACCAAGCTTCCACGAGGAATCCGACAATGGCCTGATTGTTCGCTCTGGCGGATTTCGCGTCCGCCAGAGCTGTAAATCGTGATGGAATACTCATTCGACATCTCCATCATCATTTGCTTCGCCCTCTTCTGCCTTATTCTCAAATTCATAAATAAGGTCGTCCAACTCGTCTCGAAGGACCCGAACGAGAAAGTCGAGATCATCGGAAACCCAATCGGCTTCTCCACTTACTTCATTCTCATGGGTTATCGATTTGCAGGTCGGACACTTGCTAACGACACTGAATGTACCCTTGAGGACGAAAGCGTGAGAGCTTGTGGCGGGCGTTTTGTTCTCCTCGTCCATCACTTGGTCTCCCGCTCTTGGGCAAGCGAGCCGATGAACTCGCTGATCTCAGAAACGAACCAGACAACCGAATGCCCACCGATCCGCACACGCTTTGGAAAACGTCCTTCCTTTTCCCAACGCAGCAATGTCGAGTTAGAATAGTTGAGTCCTAGACGCGGTAAATCTTCGCGTGTGAGCAATAGCTTTGTACTTGGTATCATCGCCATGAAAACCTCCTATGTGTTGTTGGCGATGTATTATTGAGCACACAGTGCGAAGAGGTTCCATAGGGTCAAAATGAAATTGTCACGGAAGATTTCCGTGGCAACTTCATCTCGCCTTTTGGGTGTTAATCCATTCCTGAATGAGGTGATCAAGCTGCTCGTTGATACCTGTGATTTCGGCGAAAATCAGCCGAACAGCCTCAGGAAAAGGATTGCAATATCGCTTAGTCTGAGCGTCGTAAGTTCCTCTGCTCGGCCTGAATTGCGGGACGTACTCTTGAAGCGCGTCGCATATCGCCCCGACGATCTGAAATCTAAGAAGCTTACCGAAAGGTAGCTTGGCATATCGATGCTGAGCGATGGTTGCGGCTACGTTTTGACCAAGCGTCTTGAGTTGCTGAAGGTGTTCCCTAGCTGCCTCGAAGTCCGGCATTATTTCGTCCACTACCTCATTGGGCCACAATGCGAGCATGTGCCGATTCTCAGGAATTAACGCCTCAAGTAGCCTGTCGATTGGGTTCAGGAATTGTCCATCGACCCACTCTAGCCGCTCCGAATGGGTAACATCCGACGGCGCTCCGGGCAGGTCACATGGTGTCGTCGAGACAATGCGTCGAAACTCTACGGCAAGGCGTTTCAATTGAGCTTGCAAAGAAACAATTTGCTCAGTTTTGATCGGTACTCTGAGCCCAACAAGCTCTTGCATCTTGCTGTCGTTAAAAAGCTCGTCAGGATGATTTTTGAAGTCCTTCAACATGCTTCCCCCATTTCTCCAGTGCCTCGCGTTTTTCGTCATTGAACTGATGGCGTATATATATCCACGTGACGGAATTGGTCGCCGAGGTGTGATTGAGGATTTTTGAGATCACATGCGGCTCGACTTTTTCCCTCGCCATTCCCGACGCTGCTGTGCGGCGTAGATCATGCAAACGCCAATCAGAAGTGCCCGATGCTTCTTGTAGGCGCTTCAGGAATTTGCTGAAGCCGTTGATTGGGGTCTTCCCATTGGTGGTGAAGACCATGTCACTCCCCTCGTAGCGGGGCATTTCTTCGAGCATCGCCATTGCCATTGTATTTAGAGGCACAGAATGCTCTTCGCCGTTCTTCGATCGCTCGGCTGGGATCGTCCACGTTCTGCTTTCCAGATCGATCTCGCTTCGGACCATATTTGCGACCTCGCTCCTTCTCTGCCCTGTCGCCAGCAGCATGGGAACAATAAAGCGATACGGGTAGGTCAATCCGTTGCATGCATCGAGCACTCTTGTGATTTCATCGTCGCTAAGCACGCGGCGGCGCTTGGTCTCCACCGAAGGTGCACTGACCCCACTTAAGGGCGACACATCGATTATGCCGCGCGAAACGCACCAATTCATAAGCTTACGCAGATGAGCATGAATACGGTTTGCCTGATATTTCGAGCCGCGGGCAATGGCCGCATCCATCAAGGCAAAAAGATCGCCGCGTTTAATCTTTCTGATATCCATTTCGCCATACGCTGAGACGAACTCGCGCTTGAGAATGCGCTCTGCTTCCCGATAGCTGCGATTGCGAGGCTTGGCGTATTGCTCGATGAATTGAGCGCAGACTTGGCATACGCGCATATCGAGTTGTCTTCGCGTCGTAGCAGGATCAACTCCTTCATCGACCAACCGCAGAACCTCGATTGCTTTGTTACGGGCTTCGGCAAGCGAAATGCGCGGATATACGCCTAATTTGTGGCGACCTTGCTTCAGACCAAGGCGGTACTTTTGTGTGAAGGTCCTTTGCCCGTTGGGACCCACCCGAACCGCAAATCCTGGGAAATTGGCATCACACACTTCGTACCGCTTTTCCCGCGGCTTTAACGCTTCGACCGTCTTGGCAGTGAGAACCTTGCGCACCTTACTTCTTCCTTTCGCGAAGCAACATAAGATAACGCTGAGGCCAATCTCAATGGAAACCCTCAACTACGCTTGGGCTTCATTCAGAAAAGTTCAGCCTGCTTCGATCTGCACTTGACCCGCCGGCTGAAAGAACCAAAGCTTAGGTGCGATTCAATGATCAAGTGTCTCGATACTAAGCTTGGAAATTGGGTTCTAATTCGATCGCGTGTCACCCTTTTCCGCTTTCTTCCAAAATAAGCCGTAGCCGCCAATTTTCGACTGGCCCCGGTCAGTTCGCATTTGGGCGGCGCTTTCCAAAGCGATTACATCAGCAAGTCGGCCGATAGGCGACGGTCCGCTCTGAGCTTGTAGCAATACGAAAGCTGCCGTTCCGCCACCGACCCACTTGAGCCATCTCCTATGCTATAAACTTGGTTCTAAGCCAGTCTGGATCCCGCCGTATGACGCCGTTTTCGCGCCCGACAGACAGCACCAAATAAAGTTGCAAAAAGACTCTAAACCTCAAATTCTCCATAGTTTGCGAGATTTGCAATTTCTTCCTCAATCAGTAATGATGATGGAAAATCAAAATTCGCCTGTTTTGTCTTTATGTTAGGAGATAGCAATCATGGTTTTGCTTCGAAACACGGTTCCCGGGATTTTCATCGCAGTAGGATGCCTTATATTTTCGGTGCAAGTATCCGCATCTCAGATTGGCTCAGGTGGCTCTGTAGAGGATGCTAGAGCGCACAACATTCATGAGACAATGACATCTCTGGCAATTGAATGTGCCGAGCGATCAGAAAGCGCACCGATCAATTGCTCTGACCTTCATGACCAAATTGATTCACGGATAGTTCAAGACAAGCCCGAAGATACCCAATCTTTGTCCTATGCAACACGTTGGCCCGACGACCCTCAACGCGTGTTGGATCAAACTTCGACTCAAATCCGCTTCGGACTGCCGCTTCTCCAAGGCTGTGAGACAGCGCTGAATAGAGGGGAAACAATCAACCGCACTGGTTTGCTATGCGCATCACATTATGGCCGACTGCAGTTTATGCACGCGATGATGTCACCCAAAGTGACCGACGAGTTCGAGAAGCAGCGCGCACTTATTTTGGCTTGGGCGGAGTTAGCCTTCAAGGCCAGCACTGACGCGGAGTTCGCAAATCTAGACTATTGTTCGACTGTCTCCAGCCTAGAAAACACTGACCTGAAGGCGGCGCTCACCTTTGACAACGCCGAACAAAGCGAGTCTTTTTGCTCCGAACGCCGACACCCTGTGTACTTCTGGAAAACCTACAAGCCTTGGAAGGTATCAACCTTGTTCGCGTTCTCCTGCGAGGAACCGATTAACCTCAACACTTGCGGAGTTGTGTCTGACGTTTTAGCCCAACAAGCGGCTGCTGGGGCGATCCTCCATCTGATCCAAGACAGCTATTCGCAAAGCCATGCGAGTCGCAGTGTGGATGGCGCAGTTCTTCCACCCACAGGTCCGTTCAAGGCCAGAGTTGTATGCGCGCCAGCTCGAGCATTCTACGTATATCAAGAGCAGACTGGAGGAGAAGATCGTCACAAGCCAGCAGATGCATCACCCATGTTGGACGGAAGCTGCACTGCCGAAGGGCGGCAAGTAGATGATGTGATCACGGCTTCGGCAATGACAGTCCATTTCATCCGAACCTCAGACTTGAGCGGATTTAACGACTATCTTTCGTCGCGAGTCTTTCCCACGCCATAGGCAAGTGGGCATTGTCAGACCAACGAGGCGTTTTAGTCCTGATGTGATAGTGGGTCAGGGTGAACCGTAAGTCGACAACCAAGGCGAATAGTCCATCTAAGCGCTTCAATTCATGACCCAAGGTAATTCGTTTTTTGGCTATGATTCACGTCCGCTTACACTCCCAGAATTCGACGTTTGGCGATGGCTCAATCTGGGCCGTTTGGAGACAAGCAGCTATTGGCGGAGCACAGGAGGAAAGCTGCCGTTCGGCTGTCCAACTGATTGTGCAGGCCCTTCGCTGCAGAAGCGTGCACCAGAAAGCTGTCGGTCGAGCAGAGAGGGTATTACTATACGACCGCGATCAGGGGTCCGCTGCCAACAAGCGCATTGCTCGGCGAGACTATTGGCTTTTTCCAGCCCATTCAGCTTCCCGCGTCAGCCTCCAATTTGCGCAGATCGCGGACAGCCCGCACCAACTCCAACCGTTCCTTTTCGGCTCGCAAGAGCGATAGCTCAGAATCGATCAGGGTCAGTTCGGTGGCTTCCGCCACGATTGCAGCGTCGGCAAGCGCCTGCTCCTTGAGAAGCGTCCTCGTTTTCTGTGCCTTGGCGATCTGATAATCGATTTCGGCAATATCCGCCTGCTGCTGGGCCGCAACTGAGCCCGCGCTCTTATTGGATTCGTCGCGTGCATATTGCGCATTCGCGCGAGCGCGATCAACATCACTACGATATTCGGTTTCTGCGTCTTCACGGGCCTTTGCAATTTTCTCGGCGGCATCGGCTCCAGCTTTACTCAGTCGAGCAAGTGCAGCATCTTTAGTTTCATAGGAGATGCTCTCTATTCGCCCATCTTTGCGCAACGCAAGCGACATGGCCTCGTTTTCAAACGGCCCGCTCTCGAATGGGAGAAACCGAAGCCGCCCAATCTGAGGTGCCCATGTAATCTCGTCGGTGAAGATCGTTTTCCAGACTTTTGTCTCCACATCCTTTTGCTTGATTAGCAGCCTTGCGCGTTCCGGCTCGCGAATGAAGATTCCCGGGCTTGGCTTGCTGGAATCGATGAGAAAGCGCTCGTGAGCGCCAGGCATTGCCGCAGAAGTCCGCTTGGTTTCGGGAGAGAGAACCAGGAGAATTTGGCTTTGCTTGGAAACATAGCCGAGCAGAACCTCACAGCTCGGCTTCGGCGGAATGATAAACCCGCTAGCCGCAAGTTGCGCAGTGGTTAGCGAAGGGGTTATGAAAAAAAGTGAAAAGTTTTCACAAAACTTTTTGTGTCGGCCAATGTTACCGGAAAAATTGATAGTCTGTTCGAGTTTTGCGGGGTCGGGTTGCGCCCATGTCACTGTGGGCCATTTATCGCTCGCCTCTACTTGAAGAAGCGCCTGTGCATCAGTCACTTCCTTTTTCTTAGCTGTTACCTGTTTGGAAAGCGCGATTGATTGCTTGATTAGCACAATCAGTCGTGAAACATCGGCGCTGGCGAAGTTCTGGAAACCCGACAAAGTTCTCTCTTGCGCGATCTCCTCATTGAGAGTTGCAAGCTTTCCTTCCAGAGTTCCGAGTTGTGCGGTTTTCGCTTTAAGGTCTGACAGTCGTTCGACCGCGACGGGGCTACATGCTAGAATTACGTCGTATTCGGGCACGTTGCCCTCGTTGAGTTGCTTAACCGCCGCCTCCAGCGCCACCCTCTCAGAAGGCGACAGACCGATAGGCAACTGTCCAGTTTCGCCCATTGCAACCACGCCAGCTGCGACCGTTCCGCCCGATGCAGCAATCGACGCCGCAGCGATGCCAATCCTTGCCACGTCCACTATGACATCGCCGGTCTTGTCATCTGCGGCGGCATTGAAACCCTTAAGCGTATCAAGGTCGTCGTAGAAGGTAAGCCCAACCGATGAAGTCTTGAGGAAGCTCGATAATTTCGTAGGATCGATCTCGTAACGCTCCCCCGAGAGATAGTTTGAGGTAACCTCGGGCTTTATAGCGAACGCCGGTGTCGCGTCGTTCTTACATTCCGATAGGATGCGGGTAGTCTTTACCGTATATTGAATAGCAGGCAGGCTGTAGGACACGCCCACAAGCGCCTCGTTTTTGATAAGCGGAGAGACATCTTGAGTGCGGACTGTTCCTATGCTGGTGCAACCGGCAAGTGAAACTAAAAGTAACGAATAATATTTCTTCATTAGATTATTCCCCCATCTAAAGATTAACAGTCTTTCATTCCGTTTTTGATTACCATACTGAAGGTGATAATTGCAAATTCACGTTCTGTTGCGTGTAATTAGCTCTCACGTAAGACAGTTGTGGGGACCTAAACAGATGGCAGCTTTTGGGGTCGATATTAAGTGTGCGGAATGGCCGAAATTGGGGCGCGAAGCTGCCATTCTTCGAATGGGAGTTATGAGTTGGTCGAACTGATATTCCGAATAGACAGGCGCAAGTGTTTTTGGGCAGGCCATATACCCGCCGGTCACTTGCTTCGCCCTCATTACTGAATTCCACCACTTGCAGGTGCGCAAATGATTCTGGATTCTGGGGGTTCACTAAAATGCCTGAATAATGGGCACAATATGGGTATCGGACGCTAATGCTTGTATGCGTGGGCATGATCCGATCTGCATAGGCTTGCAGCGTTTGAGGCCTTGAAACATCGCGATCTTTGGTGCGAAATGCGCCTATCCGCGTCAGCGTGGTCGGATTACTAGACCAACTTTTAATCAGTAGGTCGCTGGTTCGAACCCAGCAGGGCTCACCATTATTTCAATATGTTACCGTCTTGTTCCGTTCTAAATTTGAAATTAGAACGGTAATTTCAATCGAGCGATCAGCTGGGTTGAGCCATATTGATCGATATGATTCATGAGACGGCAATCGGTCCTTACCGGCTATCAGCGAAGGGTGCAGACTTAATACGAGGCACCTTCATTTTCGTACCGGCATTGATCAGGCAGCGGCGCCCCCCATTTCCACTTCAGTAGAAGCGAACATTGTCCAATTCGGCCCACATCGTCGCTCCTGCCGGACGCTGGCCTTTCAGACCGATCTGGAGCAGATCGTCCCCGCGCCAAGATGCGGCGGTTTCGCCTGAGCGCTTCACCTTCTCGAACGCGGAGAAAGGAAGTTCAATATTCTTCCACTCTGGTCCCCCCTCAACATCGGCGCGCCAGATACCGTTCAGCGTATTGATCATTATCAGATATCGGCCCTCGCCGCGCAATTCGAGCCGGACACCGCTGAACTTGCTGGCATCAACCGGCTGCACCGAACCACGGCTGAGCGGAATGATGACTCCCCCGCTGGGCGTTTCCTTCTGCGCCATCCGGGCCGTGACCAGCAGCGCCTGATCGCCTTCGCCGCGCGGGACAAGGTTCATGACCACCACGGACCGGTCACCACCGCCGTCCATATCGGCGAGACGGAGCGTGTCGAGGCTCGACCGGCCGTCGGTCCGCGTGAAATCGTCGATCAGCACAGCAGCCGGAGCGGACTCAAGGCTGGTGCGCTGATTGGCGGATGGCCGGCTGGCGCCGGGCCCAAAGACCAGCTGACCATCGATGAAGACGCGGTCGATCTTGCGAACATCTGCAATGTCCTTCCAGGGCGTCCCGTTGATCAAGACGAGGTCGGCCCGCTTGCCCTGTTCAATGGTGCCCCGGTCCGCATCAATGCCTAGTGCTCTTGCGCTGTTGATCGTTCCGGCGAGCAGGGCTTCCGCGGAGCTGAGGCCCGCATCTACCAGCAGCTCCATCTCCTGCAGGGTGGATGTGCCGTGCTGGGCATCTCCAATCCCGGCATCGGTGCCAAGCGCGATCGGTACACCGGCATCATGGAGGGCTTTCACATTATACTCAGCAAAGCCATATTTGCGGAATCGGTGCTGCACCGCTGGATCGGTCATGTCGGGAGTTTCCGTGGCGCCCGGCTTGACCGGTGCATAAATGGCCAGCGTGGGCGCATAATATGTGCCCGCCTGTTTGATCAGCGCGATTCCCTCTGCGTCGATCTGGCGGTCCTGAAGACTGTGCGCGATCACATCCACTCCGGCGCGCGCGGCGATCTTGCCGCGTTCCACGGTCACGGTGTGAGACAGCACTCGCTGCCCATATTTGTGAGCCTCGTCGGCGAGGGCGCTCAGCGTTTCGAGGTTCATCGAAGTTTCTTCGGGCGATGTGCCGTAGCGCCAGCCATCGGCGAAAGCCTTGATGTGATCAGGATGATAGGGCTGCAGCGCCTGAATCTCGCGCCGCGCCGCCTCGGGCGTTGCGATCCATTTGGTGGTGTTGGCATCACCCCAGTCGGCCCCATGGCCGTTCGGCGTACTGGTCCGCGCAATGAAATTGACATGCGGCGCAACAAGATTGGCAAGCCACGCGCGGCGAGGAGCGAAGGATTCCGGCTGCTGGTGGAAATCGTTTACCGTCGTGACCCCCGAGGCGACGTAACGGTTCGCGATCTGAGGAATGGTGCCGGGCGTACCGCTTGGCCCCCAATGGGTGTGAACATCGAAAAAGCCGGGGAGCAAGGCGTTGCCATCGGCATTTACGACCTGAGCCCCGGCCGGCGCCTTCACATCGGGGCCAACATCGACAATCCGATCGTTCCGGATGATGACCGTGCCGCGATAGGGCGCCTTGCCAGTCGCATCGAAGATCATTGCCCCGGTTATGGCTACGATGCGCGACGGCGTTTCCGCCCGTGCTGCATCATCCACCCCGTTCACACCCATCAAAAACAACAATGTGACAGCGAACGCCTGCACTAGTGATTTCACTCTAATATCTCCCGACGAAAGCTATGGCCCTAAGCTTAAAGACGCGGAGCAGAACCGAAACCCCACCAGATAATCAATGGGAGATGCGGAACGGACGGTCCATCGCGTCCTATGATCTGAGCGTCCGGCTGTTTCGAACCGCTTATCCGCAAGCCGGCACGGCTGAATTTCAACCAACGCCACCAACACCAAAGGAATGAATATGTCAAATGTCGAAGCACGCCTTGAAGGACTGGGAATACAGCTTCCCGAAACCGCCGCACCGGTCGCCAATTATGTGTCCACCACCCGATCGGGGCGGATCATCAATGTTTCCGGACAGCTGTCCAATGATGCATCGGGCGGGATCAAGGGCGTCGTCGGCGTGGACTGTACGCTGGAGCAAGGCGTCGCCGCCGCGCGGCTGTGCGCCATCAACCTCATTGCGCAGATCAGGCAGGCAGCCGACGGCGATCTCGACCGGGTCTCGTGCATATTGCGTCTGGGCGGCTTTGTGCAGGCCGGACCCGATTTCTCGGAAATTCCCGCTGTCATCAATGGTTGCTCAGACTTGATCGTGGCAGCATTCGGAGAAGCGGGACGGCATGCCCGTTCGGCCGTAGGCGTCTATCGCCTGCCTCTCAACTTTGCCGTCGAGGTGGACGCGATTGTGGAGCTGAAGTCCTGATGTGCCGACCGATCCAGTCTTGTGGAAGGCAGGCGTATTATAATTTCACAATTTCATGATTGGGTGTGTGGATATGTCACACATCTGCGTCTAGGGGAACGAAGCAGGAAGGAAACACGAAGCGGGCGCAACGATCCGCATTTATCAATATACTACCATATGGGGGTTTCAATAATGACGAAGTTTTCCGTTATATCACGGGTTAGCACGCTCGCGGCGACATCAATACTTTCCCTGGCGGCGGCACAGGTCGCATTCGCACAGGAAACCACGGCTCCGGACGCGACCGGTGAAGTGGAGAGCCCGCCGGCGATCGTTGTAACGGGCAGCCGTATCGCTGGCTCCAAGATTACCGAGGCACTGCCCGTGACCGTCGTAAACACCGAAGAAATAGCGGCGATCGGCGCTGTTTCGGGCGACGAATTGCTGGCCTCCATCCCGCAAATGGGCGACCAGACGTTCAACTCCACCAGCGGACAGGTCAGCAGCAATTTCGCGCGCGGCGATGTCGGATCAATCGATCTGCGCGGTCTCGGCGTCGGCAATACATTGGTTCTGATCAATGGCCGCCGCCTTGTTCAGCATCCCAGCAGCCAGGCGAGCGCGTCGCTGGCCCCCGTGATCACCTATAACTCCAACTCAATCCCCGTTTTCGGTATACAGCGGGTGGAAGTCCTGCGCGATGGCGCGGCAGCGCTTTACGGAACCGATGCAGTGGCCGGCGTGGTCAACACAATTCTGCGCGACAATATCAACGGCGGTGCCCTGAGCATGCAATATGGCGGCGCAGAAGGTACCGACATGCGCGAATATAGCGGTTCAGGCTATCTCGGCACCGATTTCGCCCAGTCACGCGGCAATATCTCGGTCTTGTTCAATTACATCCATCGCGATGCGCTGACATCGAATGATCTGGACTGGACCCGCTCGGCCGATCGTCGTTTCGACGAGCCTTTCCTTGGCACTGTCTTTGAAGGCGATGACAGTCTTGATAACAGAAGCACTCAGGCGCCGTGGGGCAATTTCACCACCGTAGGCGGAGTGCGTGTACGTCAGGGTGCAACCGACATCACTACGGGTGGCGGTACATTTTCGATCCAGCCAACCGCCAATGGTGGATGTTCGGCTGTGCTGGCCAACGGCATCTGTATCGACAATGGCAACCGGTCGACCACCGGCGCAGATCGCAACACGCGGTGGGATTTTCTGGCGAATTACCCGATTTCAATCCAGCCGGAACTTGATCGGATCAACGTCTTTGGGAACGCCCACTACGATCTTACCGACAACCTCACCCTGTTCGGTGAGGCGGGCTATTACCAGGCAAAAACCCGCAGCGTGCAGGATGGCCAATTCACCATCGGTTCGATCCGGATGTCGGTACCGGCGTCCAATTACTGGAACCCCTTTGGCCCGGTCACCTTTGCCGATGGCACCGTCAATCCCAACCGCCTGCCCGGCATCGATGCACCCGTCGAAGGCCTGCCCGTAACGATTACCAGCTATCGCTTCACCGACCTTGGGCCGAGTATTGTCAATGTCACCAACAAACAGTTCCGCATACTTGGCGGACTGCGCGGCGAAGCCTTGGGTTTCGACTGGGAAAGCGCCCTGCTTTATTCCAAGGCCACTGTGCGTGACCAGCAAAACGGGATCAGCGCTATCGCGCTGCAGGAAAATCTGGCGCTGTCGACGCCCGATGCTTACAACCCGTTCAACGGCGGCAACCCGGCTGATCCGACCGGGCTTGATACAACGCCCAGCAACCAGGCTGCGCTCGATGCAATTCGCGTCGATGCGGTGCGGGCAGGCCGCTCCACGCTCGCACAATGGGATTTCCGCGCATCCCGGCCCGATCTGCTTGCATTGCCGGCAGGCGATGTCGGCATTGCGTTTGGCACCGAACTACGCCGCGATTCCTATTTTGAGAATCGCAGTGATCTTGTCGATGGCACGATCACCTGGACCGACACGGTAACCGGAGAGGTGCAACCCAGCGCGCTTTACGGAGTCAGCCCCACTCCCGATGCGCGGGGGTCGCGCACAGTGTTTGCTGCGTTCACGGAACTTGCCATACCATTGATTTCTCCGGACATGGAAGTGCCGCTGATCCGCAGCTTCGATCTGCAGATTGCCGGACGCTATGAACATTATTCGGATTTCGGCAGCATTGCCAAGCCGAAGGTGGCTGCTGCATGGGATTTGTTCGAAGGATGGCGCATCCGTGGCTCTTGGGCGCAAGGCTTTCGCGCCCCGAATCTGGAGCAGACCAACACGGGAGTCGTCGAGCGTGGTAATACCCGCACCGACTGGATTCGTTGCGAGGCCGGCTTGCGGTCGGGGGCTATCACCAGCTTCAGCCCGTGCAGTTCTGGAGGTCTGCCCTATCGCTTCGCGACTACTGGCCGGCGCGTCGGAAATCCCGACCTGAAACCCGAAACCTCAACCACGTTCACGGTCGGCACCGTGCTTCAGCCAGAATTTCTCAACTCCGGCAATCTGCGCACGACCTTCACTGCAGATTATTGGCAGGTTAAGCAGAAAGGCATCGTCGGCGTGTTTGGTGAAGGCAATGCGCTGATCCTTGACTATCTGGCTCGCTTGCAGGGATCGAGCAATCCCGCTGTGGTCCGCCGCCCGGTGACGCAGGATGATATTGATTTGTTCGCTGGCACCGGCCTTGATCCGGTCGGCGTGGTTCAATATGTTGACGACCAGTATCGCAACCTCGAACCACAGAAAGTCCGGGGCATAGATTTTGGCCTCGATATGGGACTGCACGATACCGGTATCGGCAGCTTCAGATTCCGTGCCAACGTGGCCTATCTGCTGGAATATTTTCGCGACGTTTCGCCAGATATTCAGGCGCTGATTGACGCTCGAGATGCGGGAGTGATCGATAGCGGCACGATCATCCCCGAATCCGCCAATCAGATCCGCGATGACGGATTCCCGAAATGGCGCGCTACGGGCTCCCTGACATGGAATCTGGGCCAGTTCACCGCCGGAGCATCGGTCCGTTATGTCGGCAGCGTCATTGATGATGATATCACATCCGACGACGCCAGCGCCCAGAACCTGTTGCTTAAAGCATACACCACCGCCAGCCTCTATGTTCAGTATGAATTCGAAGATGGGGGCCTTGATGGCACAAGGTTCCGGGTTGGCGCGCGCAATATAACCAATGCGCAACCGCCCAGGGATTCCAGTGCCTTGGGTTACGACGGGTCGCTCCATTCCCCATTGCCGCGTTACTGGTATGTAAATGTCAGCAAAACCTTCTGACCTCCTGGCTCTCGGCCACTCCGCATAAAGCGGGGTGGCCGCAGAATACAGCTCTCCACAGATCCGAACTAAGGTGACAACATGACAAGCCAGCCCACGGAAACCTATCATCAGTCATCGCGGCGCAATATCGGGAGGGCCAGCCTGCTCTGCGCGTCGCTCGCGCTGTTAGCGGGCTGTGCCACCGCACCGATGGCCACCCCCGGCGGCGACATATCGCCTGCAGCGCCCACAAGCGCGGTCGCTGCGGCCTTCCCCAGCACCTACACGCCCTTGCCATCTACCACCACCGCGATCGTCAATGCATCCATTCTGACCGCGACGGGAAAACTGATCGAAAATGGTACAATCGTCATGGATCAAGGCACGATTGTCGCTGTTGGCACAAATGTCACGCCACCCGCTAACGCTACCGTCATCGACGGGACCGGAAAATGGGTGACGCCGGGCGTCATCGATTCCCATTCACATCTCGGTGTCTTTCCTGCACCCGGCGTCCAGGGGCACGCCGACGGGAACGAGAATATCGATCCTTATACCGCGCATGTCTGGGCGGAACATTCGCTTTGGCCGCAGGATCCGGTGTTTACCAAAGCACGCGCTGGCGGTGTTACCAGCCTGCTCATCCTTCCGGGATCCGCCAATCTGTTCGGGGGTCGCGGAGTGACGGTCAAAAACGTTCCTGCCGTCACGATGCAGGCAATGAAATTTCCTGATGCACCCTATACGCTGAAGATGGCGTGCGGCGAGAATCCGAAGGGCCGTTACGGCAGCCGCGGTCGCGCGCCCGCAACCCGCATGGGCAACGTGGCAGGCTTTCGTCGCAGCTGGATTGACGCCGGTGAATATGCCCGAAAATGGGATCAATATGAGAAGAAACTCGCGCGCGGCGAAAAAGCGGATGCTCCGAAACGCGATCTTGCGATGGAAACACTCTCCGGCGTTCTCAAGGGTGAGATTCTCGTCCAGAACCACTGCTATCGCGCCGATGAGATGGCGGTGATGATTGATGTCGCCTCCGAATTCGGATATAAGATCCGCGCCTTCCATCATGCGGTGGAATCCTACAAGATTGCTGAGCTTCTGGCCGAAAACGACATCTGCGTTGCGACCTGGGCAACCCGTTGGGGCTTCAAGATGGAAGCCTATGACGCAATTGAAGAGAATGCAGCGATCCTGTCCAAGGCCGGTGCCTGTGTTGCAATCCATTCCGATGAGCAGCGGATGATCCAACGTCTCAATGTCGAGAGCGCCATCGCCCTCGCCGCCGGGCGCAGAGCAGGCATCGACATCTCCGAAGCGGAGGCCATCAAATGGTTCACCGCCAATCCTGCAAAAATCATGGGTGTCGATGACCGCACCGGCACCCTTGAAGCTGGAAAGATGGCCGACGTTGTTCTGTGGAGCAGCAATCCTTTCAGTGTCTACGCCATTGCCGAAAAAGTCTTCATCGACGGCGCGCTTGTTCATGAAGCCGGAAACCCGTCCCTTCAGCACCGTACCGATTTCGAGCTCGGCCAGCCCAATGGAGAACAGTGACATGATCCGCCGCTTCCTGAACATCATTGCCGTCACCGCCGCGGTTTTGGCGGTCTCCGCCCCTGTTCGCGCGGAAACCATCGCTATCGTCAATGCCCATATCCTCACTGCGGGACCGGTGGGCGAGGTACCAAAAGGCACCGTCGTCTTGCGCGATGGAAAGATCCTCGCCGCCGGCGCGAGCATATCAGCGCCGGACAATGCACGGATCATAGACGCTAGGGGTGGACGTGTGACCTCGGGCCTGATCGCAACGGATACGGCGCTCGGATTGATGGAAGTCAGTTCTGTGCGGGGTACTGTAGACGGACGTACCCGAAATTCCGAAATCAGCGCTGCTTTCGATGTGCAATATGGTCTGAATCCTGCTTCGACCCTGATACCGGTCGCCCGTTTGGGCGGCGTCACCCGCGGCGTCACCATGCCGGGCTATGACGATGGCAATGAAGAGCGCGAACTGCCCTTCGCGGGCCAGGCCGCCATGATCTCTCTGGGCGAGGGAAGCAGCATATTGTTCAGGCCGAAACTTGGCATGGTACTGGAGCTCGGCGAACGAGGAGGCGAACGCGCTGGCGGTTCCCGCGCGGCGGAATTCGTCCAGTTGCGGATCATTTTCAATAATGTGAAGCTCTACCGCTCCCGCAAGTTCGCCTATGACAAGGACCAAGTCGGACTTTCCCCGGCCGATCTCGAAGCGCTGGTCCCCGTCGTGGAAGGCCGGATGCCACTGATCGTCTCCGTCCATCGCGCTGCCGACATTCGGCAGATGCTCAAACTTGCCCGGGACTATCAACTCAAAATCATCCTGGAGGGTGCCGAAGAGGCTTGGCGGGTCGCACCCGAGATCGCAGCGGCACGCGTACCTGTCCTGCTCAATCCGACCTCGAATATTCCTTCCAATTTCGAAATGTTGGGGGCAACCTTGCACAACGCCGCGTTGCTGGAGGCCGCGGGCGTCGAGATTGCATTCAGCGGCAATGATGCCGGGCACCGGGTACGGGATATGCGGTACAATGCCGGTGTCGCTGTTTCCCGGGGTCTTCCCTACGCGGCTGCCATCAAGGCAATTACCTTGGGGCCGGCGCGCATCTTTGGCGTGGATGACCAGCTGGGCTCAATCGCGCCTGGCAAGATCGCCGATCTCGTCATTTGGGACGGCGACCCTCTTGAGCCGCTTACTCAGCCTGTCGCGATTTTCATCGACGGACGCGAGCAGCCCATGACGTCGAGGGCGCTCGACTTGCGCGACCGCTATCTGGGAACGCCCTGATATATTGACTTGCTCAAACGGCCCCCCGGCCCCCCGCCCTATCTATGCCGGTGGCGTCCGTTTGAGAGGGAGCGCCGTCGTACACTTGATCTCTTCCATCGAAAATGATGCACTTACATCGGAGAGACGGACCGCGCCGATCAATCGCCGATAGACCATGTCATAGGCGGCCATGCTCTCCACTCTCAGCTTGAGCAGATAATCAACATCGCCGGTCATCCGATAGAATTCGACGACCTCGGGAATCTCGTTGATCGCGGCGGTGAGCTTTTTGAGCCACTCATCAGAATGCTCTGCCGCACGGATGCTGACAAAAACCGTAAGATCGAGTCCAAGCGCGTTCGCATCCAGCAATGTGACTCGCCGCGTGATCACACCGACTTCCTTCAGGCGCGTCATCCGCCGCCAACAGGCATTGTGCGACAAATTGACCCTCAGTGCGACCTCGGCGATGGAAAGCGCCGCGTCTTCCTGGAGAACCGCCAGAATTCTGATGTCGGCATCATCAAGTTTTACGCGCGTCATTGCGATGCCCTTTCCCGTAGCAGAATATTGTTGTCGCCCGGCACACGCTGCCCGACGTGTCTTCCTGCGACAACTTTGCCATTGACACCGGTGACCAATTTGCTGGACCTGCCGACCGGATGATCGAGGCCACAACAGTAGAGTTCAGGCACGCAAAAATCAAGGAAAGCTTCCGACAGAAGCACTTGTTCGAGCACTGATCCTGGCGCCAAATTTTGCCGTGAAACTATGAACGTTGATCCGCACCGGGGCAGCGTCAGGCATCATTGCTTGCCGCGACCGAAGCGGGCCGCAGCGGTGGCCCTTCGTCCGCCGGAATGGCGTCGGGAAGCTCCACATCCGGTTGATCACGCTCCAAAAGCTTTTCAGTCCGCGCAATTGCCGTAGTGGCAGCCACGTCCATCGTGACATTACCCACGGTGCGCACAAGATCGGGGATCATTTCGACTGCCACAAGCAGCGCCAGCGGTTCGATCGGGACCCCCATGACAACGGCGACAGGGGTAATGGACGTCAGGAAGCTCACCTGGCCTGGCAGGCTGACCGAACCGATGGTGGTCACAGCCGCCACAGCTGCGCCTGCCGCGATCGTTGCAGGTCCAAGTGCAATACCGAACCAGTGCGCCACATAGATCGCTACGGCGAGATTCATCGCCGGGCTGGTCACGCGGAAAATCGCGACAGCAATCGGCAATGAGACATCGGCTACGCCCTCGGGGACACCGAGATCCTGACTGCTCTTCAGCATCGAAGGGAGAGACGCCAGCGACGATTGGGTACTGAGCGCGACCGCCTGAGCCGGGGCCACCGCCCGGACGAATCCAAAAAGAGAAATGCGCCCCATGACCGTCGCGACAGGATAGGCAAGTGCCCACGCGAAGAGTCCGGCGGAAGAAACAATTATCATATAGTGGAGGAGCGCACCAATTGCTGACGTGCCTGCCCGCGCGCCAACAACAAATCCAAGGGCGAGAATGCCCGCAGGTGCGAGCCAGAGCACCCAGCCCACAATGACAAGCATGGCGTCGGCGATAGAGGCAAAGAATTCCGTGATCGGCAACCGCCGTTCGACCGGCAACCGCGTCACCGCAATAGCGAAGACTGTCGTGAATAATATAAGCGGCAGCAGGGCGTCGTTGGCCGCCGCAGCAATGGGATTGGTCGGCACAATCGACCTCAGGAAGTCGGCCACGCCGGGTATGGCACCAACTGATTCATGTGATTGGATGAGTCCTGCCCTCAAGGCGTCGGCTGCCTGTCCCGGCATTGGCCAGATCATCAGAAGGGCGGGAACGACAACGGCCGCGATTGCCGTTGACAGCCAGAGAAGTCCGAGGAAGAACAACACGGACTTGAGCGCCAGGCGATCGCCCCGCATACTGTCAGCGGTCCGGGAAATCCCGGTGATCAGCAGGGCAACGACGAGCGGAATGATCGTCATCCGCAGCAAATCGAGCCACAAGCCGCCGATTAGCTCCCCCGTCGAAATGGCGCCATGGAGCCCCGTCCCTTTCATCGCAACCCAAAGCGCCCCGCCCGCAATTCCGGCCACCAGTGCTGTCAATATACGCCAAGTTTGCGGCATATCGTCCCCCCGCAGCATAGCGTTCCCTAGTCATCGCTATAGTTGTGTAGACGCGATGGCGCTCCGCGTCCCCACCAAGAATTTTCATAGAGACCTGTCTGTTCCGCAACGCACAAAAATCGATTCGATCCCGATCTGAGAATTAGGACATTTTACTCGATATTTATCGTATAACGTGTGCAAAATATCGATATTATTTACAATATCGGGATAAATATCCCAATATTGCAGAAAATTTCGACAAAACCTGTGAAGATTTTTGCTTTTGCCTCTGTCACATTATTGACCACAGGAGGAAAGCGGCATGTCATCTTTGGGAAGCATCGGATTGGGTTGGCGAATCCCGGCAGGGAGGTCTCGCCTATGACATTATCAACAGACGATAATCAAACCCATGATAATATATGCGCGGAAGATGTCTGGCCCGACGATCAGGAGAATTGCTCGTGCAATCCTGCTCCGGATCTCTTCGAGGAAATACGACCATTCATTCCCAACGTCCGCAGATATCTCGCTCGGCGTGTGCCGGTCGTTGACATAGACGATGTGCTTCAGGATATTTTTCTGCGCCTGTGTCGCCGCACCGAAGGGACCAGCGTAACCCACCCCAGAAGCTATCTTTTTCAGGTCGCCAACGCGGCGGTCGTCGATCGACACCGCCGCGAGACAAGCCGCTGCGCTGCCGGCCATTGCGAACTATCCGACACCTACCATCCGCTCGACGAACTCTCGCCCTTGCGCATCCTGCTCTCACGGGAAGACATGCACGCGACCGAAGCAGCGCTTGGCGCGCTGCCCGAACGGACGCGAGAAATCATCATCGCCATGCGACTGGAAGGATTGAGCCTGAAGTCTCTGGCCGAGCGATACAATATTTCAACCAGTGCGATTGAAAAGCACGTTACACGGGGAATGAAGGCGCTGATCCGCCAGCGCACCAACATGGACAAAGCATGGCCTGCCCTGGCGCCAAATCCAGTCAGCCTTGATTGCTACATCTAATATTCACTGCCAAGCTATCAGACGGGATCATATTTAAATGATGGGATTGATCCTGACGCATTCATCATCTTGTGATATGCATCATGTCCGGTTTATAAAGTTCAGCCGCCCGTCGATAATTGATTTTGACGCCGTCACCCAGTTCATATCTCTTGCCGAGAGCCAATTGGGCAGGCTGGCTTCCTTGTTCGGCTTGGCAGGTGAGATAAGTCAGATCTTGATCGGCTATCGGCAAATCAGGATCGAGCGCGCGACATGCTTGAGGCAATGACGCGCATGAAGTCAAGGGTGCGACCGTAGCAAGGACAAGAGCCATCGGAACCGATCGTCGGTATGTTGTGTCAGTCGGTCGTCGGTTCATATGTCACCGTCTTCGAGCCCGCAGCATCGGTGCATTGGTATTTAAACTGTTGCCAGCAACAATTGACGTTACCCCTTCAAGACAGCCTTGAAATAATATTGGTTCCTCCAAGACAGGGAGAATAAACTGAAGTTATCCGCGAGGAATAGCTTTGACGCTGGCTTGCCGTCCAGGAATGTGAAACGGTAGGGAGAAATGTAATTCCACAGCGGTGGCTGAACCAGATTTTTCATAATCACTTTTGATATTGGCAACCCGAAAGCGGGAGTAGCCCCTCTGACAAAAACACGTCGACTGGAAATCAATGCCGCTCGCTGCCCCCAAAACACGAAACATTTCCATCGCAGCGCCATCAGCGCAACAAAAACAACTCCGGTAAAAGTCATCGAATTACCAGTAATGATGAATGTTATCAGAGAGATGCTGAGGACCAGAAGATAATAAAGTGGACAACATAAAGGTGAGTATCTCATCCAGCTTAGAGAGGTGACTACCGAATCCGCTGAATCTGCGCCTGCTCGGCTAACCACGGGATATTTCTTCACCTCTCGCTCCCCGCTTCATCAAGTCGTGCAGAAATCGCCGATAGAAAATATTATATGCCCCGCCTTTTGCCTGCCTTGATTTCAGCTGCAACGGTCACGCCTGGAGACAGAGCCTAGCGTGAAATACGATAGTCAATCGCTTGCGCGAGATCGTTTTTTTCGAACTCACTTCTCCGAAATACTGAGTGGTCCCAAGCCTCTGTCATTTTCACCAGACCCAGGAGTGAAAGGCAGTATCTGCTTCAAATTTGCGTCGGCTTCATGACAACCAGCAGGCTTTTCCATTTTCGGGAATAAGTATCTCTGCTTGACCAATCCGGAGCCAATATTGCCCGATTGCCCGGATATATAAAGGCCGCTGAGCCATCAGGATCGAGCGAATATCCATGGCTTTTATTTCGGTCCGGAACGCGGGTAAATGCAGCATTCCGGACCGACTTTCCTGATTTCCAACTCCGGCGGAACCGGAGCTTGGTCCCGGTCTAGCCCATGGTCGGGATGACGAAGGCATCCTTGTTGTCGCCATCGGCGGTGCCGTCTGGCCAGCGCTGGGTGATGGTCTTGATCTTGGTCCAGAATTTCACGCCTTCCATGCCGTGCTGGTTGGTATCGCCAAAGGCCGAGCGCTTCCAGCCGCCAAAGCTGTGATAGGCGACCGGCACCGGGATCGGCACGTTGATGCCGACCATGCCGACCTGCACCCGGTTGGCGAACTCGCGCGCCGCGTGGCCGTTGCGGGTGAAGATGGCAACGCCATTGCCATATTGATGCTGGCTCGGCAGTTTCAGCGCTTCCTCAAAATTCTTGGCCCGGACGATCTGCAGCACGGGGCCGAAAATCTCTTCCTTGTAGCTTTCCATGTCGGTGGTGACATGGTCGAACAGCGAGGGTCCGATGAAACAGCCGTCTTCATGACCCTGCAGCGAGAAGCCGCGGCCATCGACGACCAGTTCCGCGCCTTCGTCAACGCCGGTCTGGATCCAGTTTTCCACCCGCTGCTTGTGCGCCGGATTGACGACCGGACCATAATGCGCCTCTGCATCGGTCGAGACACCGACGCGCAGCGCCTGCATCGCCGGGATCATCTTCTCGCGCAGCCGCTCTGCGGTATCTTCGCCAACCGGCACCACAACCGGCAGCGCCATGCAGCGCTCGCCGGCCGAACCGAAAGCCGCGCCGGAGAGATCATTGACCACCTGGTCCATATCGGCATCCGGCATCACGATACCGTGGTTCTTGGCACCGCCCATCGCCTGCACCCGCTTGCCGGCAGCAACGCCGCGCTGGTAGACATAATGGGCGATATCGGAGGAACCGACGAAGCTGACGCCGCCGATTTCCGGATGATCGAGAATCGCGTCGACCATTTCCTTGTCGCCGTGCACACATTGCAGGATGCCGGCCGGAAGACCCGCTTCATGCATCAGCTCGACGAGACGTACGGGAACCGAAGGATCGCGCTCCGAAGGCTTCAGGATGAAGGCATTGCCGGTCGCGATCGCCGGGCCGAACATCCACATCGGGATCATCGCGGGGAAGTTGAACGGCGTGATGCCCGCACCAATGCCGATCGGCTGGCGCATCGAATAGACATCGATGCCGGGGCCGGCGCCCTGGGTATATTCACCCTTCAGCACATGCGGAATGCCGCAGCAGAATTCGATCACGTCCAGCCCGCGCTGCACATCGCCCCTGGAATCGGCAATCACCTTGCCATGTTCGCGGCTGAGCAGTTCGGCGAGCTCGTCCATATGCGCCTCGACCAGCTGCTTGAACTGGAACATCACCCGCGCCCGGCGCTGCGGATTGGTCGCGGCCCATTCCGGCTGCGCAGCCAATGCCGCCTGCACCGCGGTCTCCAGCACCGCTGCATCACCCAGATCCACCTTCCCCTGGACACCGCCATTATTGGGATCAAAAATATCGCTCTGACGGGCCGCTGCAGCGGTTCCGCCAGAAGCCAGAACATGGGTTACTGTGCGCATTCTAGAGACTCCTGATTGCTTTTATTCGGCCTTCTTGGCATATATTATTTTGCAGGGTAATAGATATTTTTGCACTATGGTCATGCATTTATGCAGGATAAAATATGAACTGGGATGATTTGCGCTATTTTCTGGCCGTGGCTCGACAAAAGACGCTGAGCGCGGCCGGGCAGAAACTTGGTGTCGATGGCACGACCGTCGGTCGGCGGATCGTGCGTCTGGAAGAGAGTCTCGGTTCCAGCCTGTTCGAAATTGCGGCCAGCGGCCATTTGTTAACGGCGCGAGGCGAGGAACTGATGCGCCATGCTGAAGATGCGGAACGGGCGATAACAAGTGCCAATGACATTCTGACGGGCGAGCAGAGCCGCTTTTCAGGGACCGTCAGGTTGAGCCTTTCGGAGGGATTCGCCAGTTGGGTGCTGAGCCCGAAGCTCAGGGAATTTTCCGAGTTACACCCGGAAATTTCACTTGAAATCGTGACGACCAACGGTTTTCTGAGCCCCTCGAAGCGGGAAGCCGATATCGCGATCATGCTCGCCCGACCAAGCCGTGGTCCGCTGATTGCACAAAAGCTGAGCGATTATGGTCTTGGCCTCTATGCTGCCAAGAGCTTTGTCAGCGCGCTGGGCAAGCCGGAAAAACCGGAGGATCTGCACAAATTTCCTCTCATCGGCTATATTCCCGACTTCATTTATGCCGATGAACTGCGGTATCTTTCGGAAATTGATCCTGCCTTGGTACCACAAACCTGCAGCACGAGTATCAATATGCAGCGTTCCATGTGTGCCGAAGGGCTGGGCCTTGCCATTCTTCCCCATTTTATGACACAGCGTGACCCATGCTTCATCCATATTCTGCCGGAGCAAATCGCAATTCGGCGCAGCTTCTGGATCGTCGTTCATCGGGATTTGCGAAGTGTCGGACGGATTAAAGCGGTGATTGACTGGCTAAAACAGGTTGCGGTCATGCCGGTCGAATGAAAAGCAAACCAATGCCGTTATTCGTGGAAAAACGGGCGCGTACCACCCTTGCAACATTTCATATTATCACCATCCGGCGCCGACAAGACGGGTCATCGGCCTAGGCTATGCCGGACAGCCGGTTTCAACTGCATTTTGCGCCAGATGCAAAGGATCCCGGTCATAGACATCGGGAAAATAGGTAACCCCACCGTCGTCCGTTCCCTCTGCTGTGAAATAGGCGACATAGACCGGAATGGGCTTGATCAGCGACAGTTTCGTGGTCTCGCGGCTGGCCAATATGACATCGACCTGCGCCGGCGTGGCCGAGCCTTCCAGCAGGGTTTTGGCCAGGTCAATCGCCCCGCCAACCCGGATACAGCCATGGCTGAAGGTGCGCACCGGTTCGGAGAACAGATTCTTGTTCGGCGTGTCGTGGAGATAGATGCTGTAGGGGTTGGGCATGACCAGCTTCATCTGACCAAGAGCATTGCCGGGCCCGGGTCTCTGGCGATAGCGGCCATCCTGAACAACATAGCCCTTGCGCCGCGCTGTCGCCGGATGATTGCGAACCAGCGCGCCGATGCTTTCCGCAACTATCGATGTCGGAATCTCCCACCAGGGATTCAGGATCACTCCGCTCACGCTGGCGTCAAATACCGGTGTCGGCGACTTTGTCTTGCCGACGATATTCGGCCAGGTGCGGAGCTTCTTGTTATTTTCCCAGAGCGTCACCTCGAAACTGGCCGCGTTCACCAGCAGATATTTGTCCCCCATCACCAGCGGCATCCAGCGCCACCGGTCCAGATTGGTCGCCAGGGTTGCGCGTTTCTGGTCATCGCTTTCCGCTGCATAAGCTGCGCGCAGCGCTCGGTAATTCGGATTGCGGGGCCGCAGCGCGTCAAAATAGGCGAAAAGATCGTTCCGCACCAATGCTTTCATCAGCAGCCGCTGGGTGTCGATACGGCGGTCATCGCTGCTGATCCGCCATTTCGCACGGGCAGCGGCGGAAGAACAGCCTTCGAGATAGGCCATCATCAACTGATTAGCAGCGGCGGTCGCCAGGCGCGAGCGGCGGTGCGGATCTGTCGCCGAATTGGGCTGGCTGAAATCGGTGATGGAACAGTCTCCCAGCCCCTCGGCTGCTCGCGCGTCCACCAGTTGTTGCAACTGCGCCAATTGCGGCTGGGTCCAGATGAGGTAATTGTCCGTCTGATCCGGTGTCTCGGCAAAAGCAGACGTCGACAGCAGAAATCCGCCCAAAAGCGCTAATAATATTCTCATTCCACCCCTCTCCCGGCTATTGGCAAGCCGGACAATCAGTATTAATACTTAATCCCGCATAGATACAATAACTGCTAACGTCACATGATGAAGCGAAGACATTTTCTGACCGCCGGTTTGCTGACCATTACCGGTGCCGCCTATGGAATTGGGTCCCGATCGCAGGCAGCGAGCGGGGGACTGAAACGGGTACCGGCTCGGCCAAAGGCTGCTCCTGCGACGGAGCTATCCACATTGATCGACCGCGCGAAGGCGGCGATGGCAAACCATCAGTCCGCACTGCTGCACAGCGACAGGATCGGGATTGCGGACTATTCCCTGCATTCCGCCAAGGAACGATTTCATATCGTTGACCTGGCCAGCGGGACCAGCCAGTCCTTCCTCGTCGCCCATGGCAAGGGATCAGACCTCGGGCATACCGGATGGCTGCAAAAATTTTCCAATATACCGGGGTCAGAGGCCACTTCCGGCGGCAGCTATATGACCAGCGAAACCTATATCGGCAAGCATGGCACCTCCCGGCGACTGATCGGTCTCGACCCGAGCAATGACATGGCCGAAGCGCGAGCGATCGTGATTCACGGGGCTTGGTATGCGGAGCCGGAGATGATCAGCACCCACGGCAAACTGGGCCGAAGCCAGGGCTGTTTCGCCTTTTCCGAAAAGGATCTCGAAACCATATTGGATCGACTGGGGCCGGGCCGCCTCCTCTATGCCGACCGGGTCTAGACGTTCAATCGTCCCGACACCGGACTTGCCGAATTTGCCGTGATATAAACAGTCCAGCCGCAAAGCGGAACACACGCACAGGGGCCGCAAATGACCTATATCGAAGACTATCGCGCCCGCCGGATGACCGCGGCGGAGGCGATGCAGGGAGTGACGTCAGGAGCGCATATTGCGATGGGCATGGCAGCGGCAGAGCCGCCGGCCCTGCTTGGGGCGCTTGCAGACATGGCGGAAAAGGGCACGGTCGAAGATCTCAAGCTCTGGTATTTTCATTCGATGGATCATGCCGGCCAGACAGTGCTTCGGCCTGACCTGCTGGGCCGCATTCGTCCGCGCTGCATGTTTCTGAGCGCGATCGAGCGGAAATTGCTCAAGGCGCTGCCAGCGGGGCAAAGGAGTCCGATCGAATTTGTCCCGGTCGCCTTTAGCGACTCCCCCCGTCTGTTCGCGGAACAGATCCCGCTCGACCTTTTTGTCACGACCGTGTCGCCAATGGACAAGCATGGCTGGTTCACTTTCGGTACCAGCAACGACTATTCCACAGCTGCGGCCCGCAGCGCCAAACGGCTGGTCGTCGAGGTGAACCCGAACATGCCGCGCGTATTCGGGTCCTCGCTGCTGCATATCTCGGAAATCGACGCGATCGTCGAAAATGACACGGCTCTCGCCGAAGTCCATGCTCCGGACACCTCTCCGGAAGAAGCCAAGGTCGCGGCGCGCGTCGCCGCCATGATTGACGACGAGGCCTGTCTGCAAATGGGCATCGGCGCGCTCCCCGGAGCGGTCTGCGCCTTGTTGAAAGACCGCCGGAATCTAGGCATCCATACCGAACTGATGAGCCCTGCCCTCGCCGGCCTGATCCAATGCGGTGCGGTGACCAATCAGGCGAAGGCCACTTATCGGGGCCGCAGTGTCTTTACTTTCGCTCTCGGAGACCGGGCGCTGTATGATTTTCTCGACGATAATCCCGCGATGCACAGCGGACCGGTCGATATCGTCAACGATCCGCGTCATATCGCGAAGAACAAAAATGTCGTCTCGGTCAATGCAACGCTGCAGATCGATCTCGGCGGCGCGTGCAATTCCGAACATCTTTTGGGACGTCAGTATAGCGGCTCGGGCGGGCAGCTGGATTTTGTCCGTGGCGCCAACGCTTCGAAAGGCGGAAAGTCGATCATTGCCTGCCAGTCGACGGCGTGCAACGGCACGGTCTCGCGCATAGTCCCTCGCCTCGACGGACCGGTTACAACCCCGCGCAATGACACGCATATCGTGGTGACCGAATATGGCTGGGCCGATCTCAAAGGAAAGTCGCTGTACCAGCGGACCGATGCGCTGATCGGTCTCGCGCATCCCAAATTTCGGGACGAACTGGCCAACAGCTTGTAGGACTTCTCTTCCGGGGCTGCCGGTCGTGCCACAAAGACGGAAATATACGTAAACTCCCTGATATTGTTGCTGCTCACAGCCCTATATTTTGCCGCTTTTCCCATCAGGGCAACCCGACCATTGAAACATGGCATCTTTCCGACACCAACCCATCAGGTGGGAAACGCTACGATGGACAGCCTCGGGCTATCGGTGGAATCGATTAGCAAGAAATTCGGCAGAAAAGTGGTTCTGGACGAGATTTCGCTCCATGTCGACCGATCGGAAATCGTCGGTCTGCTGGGCCGGGACGGTGCCGGCAAAACGGTAACCTTCTATTCCATCCTGGGATTGTTGCGGCTCAATTCTGGCCAGATCTTTCTGGATGGTGCCGACATCACCGACCTGTCGCTTGACCGAAGAGCTCTCCGCGGACTCGGATATTTGCCGCAGGAATCCTCCATATTCCGCGGGCTGACGGTGGAGCAGAATATCCTGACCGTGCTCGAGCTGTTCGAGCCCGATCCGGATTTGCGCGCCACGATGCTGGATGATCTTCTGAACGAATTCCATATTGAATATGTCCGACATGTACCGGCGCGTGCGCTTTCCGGTGGCGAGAGACGGCGCTGCGAAATTGCCCGCGCGATGGCGGCCAACCCGACCATCATGCTGTTTGACGAGCCTTTTGCCGGAATAGATCCGCTGTCGGTTCGGGATATCAAAACCATGATTGCCAATCTTGAAAGCCATGATGTCGGCATACTGATGACCGATCAGAATGTTCGGGAAATGATCGGCCTGCTCGACCGGGTCTACGTCCTGCACGAAGGCCGGATCATTTTCAGCGGCACGCCGGAAGCGATGCTGGACGACAAGATCGTTCGGCATCTCTATCTCGGGGAGGATTTCACCGGGCATAGGTAACACTACGGATGGTTCGCCGATCCGGTTTCCGGCATCTGTATGGATAACAATGCGGACGAGGGATTGCGACGATCATTCGTATCCCGAAATATGTGTCCGGATCAGGAGTGGCGAAATGGAACCGACAGAATGAAATCCGTACTTCTTTTTGTGAATGATGATTCCGGACTTGATGCCCGCTATCAGGCAGCACTGGACCTCACGCGCGCGGTGGAAGGTCATCTGCATTGCCTCCATTCCCATACCTATCCACCGCAAATGGCTTTTGACGGTGTCTCCGGCATGTCGGTTTTTTACGACATCAGCAAATATGCGGCGGAAGCCGATGCGCAGTTGAAAACGGAAATGGAAAAGCGGCTGGCGGGCGAAGACGTGCCGTGGGATTATCGCCAAGCCAATGCAGACCCCGCCAGAGGCCTTTCCCGAAACTCCGCGCTGGCCGATATCATCGTGCTCAATTCCGGCAGCGGCGCAAAAAATAGCGGTCAGATCCTGGGACTTTTGGGAGACGTCATTTTCAATACAAAGGTTCCGGTTCTCGTCCAGCCGGACGGTGTGAGGAAATTCGAGGCTGCCGGTCCGGTCGTCGTGGCCTGGAACGGAAGTTTCGAGGCGGGCAATGCGCTTCGCGCGGCCGTGCCTCTGCTCAAACTGGCCAGCGAGGTGCATATCGTTGTGGTCGAAGAAGAGACGGCGCATGATCTGCCGCCTCTGGAAGCATCCGAATATCTGTCGAGCTATGGAATAAAGTCGAATATCCACGATCTTGCCGCAGACAAGTCATCCGTCCAAGCTGTCCTGCTGTCGACCGTCGATGCGCTGCAAGCAGGCTATCTGGTGATGGGTGCCTACGGCCATAGCCGCGCCCGCGAGTTCTTGTTTGGCGGCGTCACGAGAAATCTGTTCCGGGAGTGCCCGGTTCCACTGCTGGTGTCGCATTGATCGCGGGAGCGGACTTTCCTTGAGGAAGACTGGGATGAGTGGTGCAACCTTAAAATTTCATGGCGCAGCAGGAACCGTTACCGGCTCCTGCTTCGAGATAACGGGAGCCGGCAAAACAATCTTGATCGACTGCGGTCTGTTTCAGGGCACCCGTTCGCTCGAGGCGCTCAATCATGAAGACCTTCCCTTTGATCCGAAAGCGATTGACGCTGTGCTCCTCAGCCATGCCCACCTCGATCACAGCGGCAGGCTGCCCTATCTCTATGCCCGGGGTTGCAAGGCCACGACCTATTGCACCGTGCCAAGCGCCGACATTATCAAACCGCTTTTGCAGGATGCCGCCAAGCTGCAGGCGGCAGATGTCGAACGCCGGAATCGCCGCGCGGATCGGGCAGGATTACGGCCATTCACGCCGCTATATGACAGCAAGGATATCCAGAAGCTGCACAAACATCTCCAGACGGTGGGCTATTGCGACGAAGTTGTTCTGGGTAACGGCGTCTCCTTTCGCTTCTGGGATGCCAGGCATATCGTCGGATCGGCATCGGTCGAAGTCAATATCGCCGGCCAGCGGTTGCTGTTTTCCGGCGATGTCGGGCCCGGTCGGGCGATCAACTGTACCGCGTCCGACCTCGGCGGTTATGACCATATCATTTGCGAATCCACTTATGGGGACCGGGATCGTGATCTCGTTCTGGTCAGCGAGCGCCGCGAGGCCCTGGCACGCCATGTCGAGGACGTGATGGCGGCAGGAGGCAATGTGCTGATCCCCGCCTTTGCCGTGGAACGCACGCAGGCCATACTTGAAGATTTCGACGCGCTGTTTGCGTCCAAACGTCTGGCACCGGTGAACGTGTTTCTGGATTCCCCTCTGGCGCAGAAGGTTACCATGGCCGTGACGCGCTATCGCGATAGCGGCACCGACATGCTGAAGCGCACCAATATCCGCTTCATCCAGAATACCGCAGAATCCAAAAAGCTGAACCGCATGACCGGGATTGTAATCATTGCAGGATCCGGCATGTGCGAGGGCGGCCGGATCAGGCATCATCTGATCCATAATCTGCCCAACCGCCAATCCCGGCTCTTATTGTCCGGCTATCAGGTTGCCGGAACTTTGGGATCGGTACTCCGGGACGGCGCAAAGCGAGTCCGCATTTCCGGTGTTGATGTGGTCGTGAAGGCGGAAGTCGACAGCCTTGAAGGTTACTCCAATCACGCCGACCGCAGCGGGCTGACGGAATGGATCAGGGATCGCGCTCCGGTCAGGGGGTCGATCTTTCTCGTCCATGGCGAAGAGAATGCACTTTCCGGGCTGGCCGAAAAATTCGCCGGCATCGCGGACCTTCCTGCAGCCATCATACCCGCCCTGGAAGAGACATGGGCCTTGCACCCGGGCAAACCTGCGTCGCTGTTTACCAAAGGTCGGCCGGACGCCAGCGAGCTGACGGCCTCCCGGGACTGGATTTCCGGTCTCGCCATGTTGCGTCAGGAAATAGAGGAAAAACTGTCCAGACAATCGTCCAGTCAGGATCGGGAAAAGATGCTGGCCGCGCTGAAACGGGCCTTAGATAAAGTGTGATAAAAGGGTTCTGTTAGTGGCCCGATCAGCTCTACGGCCCTGCATTTCGGGCCCTGGAGCCAAAAAGGGTTGCGGATCACACGGCGTTTCCCGTGCAGGGGGGGGTGGGGCGAGGAACAGCGCCATGTGACCCGCTATCCGGCAAGTTTTATCAGCCAGTGTTGATTGGAATTTTTCTCTCTTTTTGAAGAGCTTCTGCGCTTTTTGGAATATGGATGGTCAACAGGCCGTCTTTCGTTTCGGCGTTAATCTTTTCATGATCGATGCCATTCGGCAATTTTATGGCCCGTTCAAAACTGCCGTAATGCCGTTCGGAGAACATGAAGCTTTCTCCCTCTTCGTCATGGCTTTCCGATTTTTCACCGGCTATCCGCAACATGCCGTCAGACAGTTTTATCTCGATATCTTCGCTGCTCATGCCGGGGACTTCGGCCACCAGTTCATATTCATCTTTCTTGTCGCGTAGTTCCACAACAGGGGATGCGTTCTCGTGGAATTTCTGCATCCACCGGGATCCGAATGCATTGCCAGGAGTGTCGTCGAACATCCGGTCAAACTCGTCGCGCAATCGCGAAAACGGGGCCAGAACATCGCCGGCAATCACAGGACTGAACGACCGCCTGGCCGATTTTGCTTCAACAGGAACATTGGCTTTTTTCTTGCTCATCACTATTTCCTCAGCTTGAGTTGAGAATCATATGCCCCACGCGTCGAAAGATAGGGATTGCATTTTCCCCGCTGAATCAGTGGTCTTCCCTAAGCAATAATACCTATGCACCGGAAGCCGTTGCCCGGGATCGCAACGAACAATCCGTCGCCAATTCTAGTATAGATCAGCCTTGTCAAAGTCCGTCTCCAACTCGCTCACGAGGGCCGGGTTGGATATGAATTTGGTCAGCACTTTTCGGGGCGCGGCGTTTTCCTCGAAACCTGATCGTTCTGCCAATACCCGCCAGGCTCTCCGCGCTTCCTCTTTTTCGTCGAGACCAGCCGATGCCAATATATAGCTTATTTCCAGTCCCACTGCCGTGCCGGGTACAAAATCCATATATTTTGACGATAATTCCTGCGCCGCCTTTACATCTCCGCGTCGCAGTTTTTGCAGAGCGACGGTGGCTGCGACATCGACATCCACATTGGCATCCATATCCAGGGCCCGGCTGACATAAACTTCTCCTTCCGGAATCTTGCAGGCCAGCATATATATGCCCAGATAGCCCATGATCCGGGAATTCAACGGGTTCAGGCTGACAGCCCGTTCACCCCATGAAACGCCTCGGCGGCAATCGCCTTCAAAAAATGCGCTTTGTGCCACTGCGAATACCGCTGACGCGCTAGTCGCGTCCAGTTTGGCGGCCCGCAAGGCAAACTCTTTGCCCGGAACGACCGTTGTTTTTTCAGCGTTTTGTGTTTCTCCGAGATTTTTGGCGATCGCCAGCATACTCATCAAATAGACATCATTCGGAAACTTGCGGGCAGAGCGGTCCATACAGGCCAAAACCGGCTCCAGGTTCTGGGTATCGCGATGCCGCATATATTGGTGAAACTGCAGCAGGCACGGATAGCCGGGCGTGAAGTCGCGGCGATATCTGGACAATTCATGCTGCGCAATTTCGCCATAAGAGCCAGCGATCTCCACCACGGCTTTGTCCAGGTCTGCTTCCCGCGCCGTCATCTCGGCTTGACCCGACCAGATGACTTCCCTGCTGTCCGCAGCGACAAGGCGCAGATTGATCCGGTCAGCTGGATCGTCTAGTAGCGAGGTCTCAAGCAGATATTGCGACTGACCTGTCGGAGCCGCGTCTTCATCAAAAACCCGTAGCTGATCGAATTTTTCCAGCGCTCCTATAAGATAGCTTTGCGTCATTTCCATTCTGGATCGGGATGAAGCACTGGTCATGCCTTCAGCGGTTTTCACGATGACAGAAGGATAAGTAATTGTAGCTGCGGACTCGCCGTCGCTGTCCGGCAGATAGAAAAGGGCGGCTATGGCAAGCAGCGTCAGGGCCCCAACGGCCGCCAGCAGATAGCCCCGTGCGATGGACTTCGCGCCCCTTGAATATTCGTTGGCTGGTTTGTCAGTCTCGCCCGGCGCTTCGCTGGATTGGCCCTCGGGCAAAATAGAAACAACCGAAGCCGATGCACGATCCTCTGCCGAATCATTCTTGCCGAGAATGATTTCATAATGCTGATAGGGTATGAAAAGCCGGTCTTCGCTCTTCTCTCGCAAATAAAAATGATCGAGCATACGCCGCAGACGACCGACCTGGACTCGCGGATAGCTGTCGATTTGCGTATCAAAACTATCATCGCGGCCAAGGCCATCAACCGCAACGGTATAAGCGGTCAGGGGCTTGCCGTCGTCCGACAATTTGTGATCCACCAGAAAGCGGAGAAGCTTGCTCATCGTCGGAGAGCGCGCAAATTCCGTACTGCAGAGCAGCCGGTCACGCTCCAAACAATATTGTAGCTTTTCTGCTTCCGTCAGAATTTTCAAGTTTCCCCCAATAGGTTACGGTCTCCAGCATGCTACCTGTGATAAACAGTGGCAGCAAACGAATCTTATCAACCCACAATCATGGAGATAGTTGCCTGACAGTCGCCGATTTTCTCAGGTCATCCGAATTTTCGATCCTCGGGTCTGCTCAGATCGACAAAACAGCCGAAGATCCCGAGAACGTCACCATCTCCCCCAATCTGGCAGGTACCTCGGGCCAGCACGGGAAGTTCACGGTTATTTTCTGTCAGCACCCGCGCCCGGAATTCAAAGTCGTCGCCGTCTTTCAGCGCCCGCGCCACTACCGCCTTTACCATCTCGCGATCATCCGGATGATAATAATGAACAGCAGTTTCTATCGGAGGGTGGCCGAGCGAATGGCGACGCTCGTGCATGTCGAACATATAGTCTGACCATTTTAAGGCATTGGTTTTTGCATCCAGATGCCAGGATCCGAACCGGCCAACATCCTCAGAAATCTCGAGCGTCAACTGGCAGCGATCCAGCTCAAGCCTCACGTCCCGCAATTCGGATCGCAGCTTCCTTAGTCGAAAGGCCAAATATCCAGCAGCGCCCGCTAATGTAAAAATTAGAAAATAAAACAAATAATCCAATAGCATAATGACCAACGCGTCCCTGTATCCCCCCTTGAATGCGATGTCCTATAAGCCAATCTGGTAAAAATATACTAGTAAATTAACAGCATAATAGCGTTTAATTTATTACGTTAACAATAGCGTGTTACTTCGATTTACATATGAAAGGCGATTGCTTTCGGGACGGAAAAAAGGTGGGGACAGAGCTCAGCAGATCGTTCAGCGGCTGGACTTTACTTTAGAATTGTCAGGAAATTGATGGAACAAGCCACTCTGGTCTGCCAACCGCATCACTTCGTTGAGCAATACCGGACTGGATATCCATCGACTCAGCACTTCACGTGGCGGGGCCGATTCCGACAAGCCATAACGCTCGGCGAGAATTTTCCAAGCTCGCCGGGCCTCCGTCAGATCTTTTAGCATCGCACATGACAGAATATAGGTCAGCTCCAACGCCGGTTCGTCCCTGAGCGACGAGGCCATATATCTGGCGGACAGGTCCCGGGCCGAGACAGCGTCACCGCGTTTGAGCATTTGGAACGCGACCGCGCCGGCGATCGTCAAGTCGACGTTGGGATCGAATTCGAGAGCGCGAACTGCATAGCTCTCGCCGTCTGGCAAATCGCAGGCAATCATATAAAGTCCGAGATATCCTGATATCCGGGAATTTAGAGGATTCAGCGCAAGTGCTTTTTTACCCCAGGCCACGCCGGTGGCACAATCACCCGCAAAGAAAGCGGACTGCGCAATAGCAAAATTGGCCGCTGCACTATTGTGATCTATCGCTTCGGCTTTTCGCGCCAGAACCATCCCGAGCCCCTTGCCCCTTATGTCGGTCTCGGATTGTTCTGCCATATTTCGTGCAAAAGCCGCGACACTCAAAAGATGGGCATCATTCGGAAAGCGTTTTACCGACTGTCTCAAACATTTGCGCAGCGGCTTCACTTTCTCCTGTTCGCGATAGCGGATATATAGATCAAACTGCAGCAGACAGGGGTAGCCGGCGGAAAAGTCATTCCCCACCTTCGATAGTTCTGACTGGGCAATTTCCCCATAATTGCCCACCAGAGAGACAATGGCCCTGTCCAGTTCCAGCTTCCAGGTCGCTGCATTCGACGTGTCGATTTCTGTCGACCATAAAATCTCGCCGCTATCGCGAGTCAGCAGGCGCAACTCCACCTTATCGGCCTTTGGATTCAGGAAACGAACCTTGATGAGATAGCCGGATTTTTCGGGTGTACCGGCGTTGCTATCAAAGACCCTTATCCCCCCAAAACCCTTCAACCGGCCAACCAGATGATTGCCGATCGATTCGGAAAGCTCCTCTTCCCGCGAACCGGCAGCAGCCGTCGGCAAATCGAGCACGACGGCGGGATAGGCAATTTCTCTGCCATCTTGGCCCGCGTCTCGATCAAGCCAGAGCAGATAGGCGGCAACACCTGTCAGCATGGCCAGGATTATCCCCACCAGAACCCGGGCAATTGGTCGGCGCGCGTCCCGTCGATGATCGAGCCCCCTCCCCTCTCCCATCACATCCATAGGTGGAAGCTCAGCTGATTCCCGGACCTCAGAATCGTCGGATTCGCCCATCAGGTCATTGGTGTCGACCGTGCTTGGTCGATTGGGTTCCAATGCGATTGCATATTGGTTGGGAGCGATGACCAGTCGATTTTCGCCACCGTTGCGCAAGTAGAAATTGTCGAGCATCCGACGCAAGCGGACCATCTGGACTCGCGGATAACTGTCTGTCTTTGGGTCAAAATTTGCGTTACGGCCAAGCGCATCCGTAGCGATAATATAGCTTTTCAACGGGACGCTGTTCCCGGACAATTTATAATCCACCAGGAATCGCAACAATTTGCACATGATGGGAGAACGCGCAAATTCGGGGTCACTCAACAGCCGGTCGCGTTCCAGACACAGTTGCAGGGCGTCGGCATCATCCATCTGTTGGCTACTGTCCTTATCTGGAACGTCTTTGGTTGACGTCAGCCTCCCAGTTCACTCGCGCCCGAGCAACTTGTAACATATCGTAAAATATTCGCGGAATAGCAAATGATTCAACCGGCAAATTCTGGGTAAAATGTGGATTCGGCTCCGAATGCAGGCAAGTTGCAGATTATGCAGAAAGTCCGGCCCGTCAGGTTGGCCGTGTAACCGCGCGCCCAGATGCAGCGGACGCGGCCGTCATCCAGCAAACTTGGCCTGAGTCCTTGCACAAAAAGACCGGCGCGCAAGAAATTTCGCCGGTGGTGCAGGCGAAATATCAGTTTTCATTTTCGACGAGTCAGCAAAGGACAAAAGTCACCTGTTCGCGGCGATTTCCGCTGCTGTTGCTCGTTTGAACCAGACAGAGCGAAAAACCGGTCAGAGAATCTCTTTCCCGGCCGCCGCCCGTTCCTCATCAAATGCGGCCAGGACAATAGCGCCTATCGACAGCTCGACATCGTCGGCATTCCGGATACTCACGCGGTAGAAAAATTTCGAGGTCGCTTTAAACTGGGTCAAAGCATCGGTCGCCGTATTCATCGTATCGATCAATATTTCCTTCCCGAGGTCGTCATGTCCGATAACCTGCAAAGGACGGGAATTTACCGCCAGATCATCGGCCCCCGAAGCTTCGTTAAGAACCGCCAGTTCATTGGAGTCCATTCTCGCCGAACGGTAGAAGGTGGACAGCCATACCATCAGGTCATCCAGCGGAAGCCTTTCGGAAAACGCGATTCCCACCCGGTTTGCAGATTGCCACCGTACGGTACCGTGGATGTCCAGCAGATCCGGGACAGAAAGGCGCAACTTTTTGCCGATCTCGAATGTGAAATCGGTCGCCACGCAAATACCTGCGGGCGAAATGTCACGAATGTCCGCATGAATTAATCGCGATCCCAGATAGAGGTTGATCGGATGCTTCATCTCGATGCGGGGAAGGCGGGAAACCCGACCGTGCTTGGAATCACAAGGTTTCGCAAGCACCTTGGCGATATCGATGGGTGAGAAGAACTCGATGCCGGCCAACGCCTTTTTGCGCCAGCGTACTGTCCCCGTCAGTTCCTGATCTTCGGTCAAAAGTGCAGAAACACTGTCTCCCAATTCAAAATTGGGATGCACTTCCACCATCATTCCGGTGGCCGAGAGATTCTTGATAAAACCCCAACCTTCACCGGATTCGGTCTTGATCTTGGCGAGCCGGAGCATCGCGATATGCCGGTCTTGCTTTCGGCGGTCTTCCTCGCTGTTAACATCGTCCATCGCCATAGCGGGCGAAACACCAGATCCGATCATATTCATCATATTATTTGACCTTCATTCTGTAACGTAAGGAAAACCGTTCCTTTGGGCCGGTCGTCGTAAGAAGAGCGCCGCGCGGCCGGAATCGGACATGCGTCACATTCGCATCGAACCCGTCTGCATCCGGGACGGGAATATAGTCGAATGTTGCACCTCCATTGCTGGAGAATTCGACCGAATCATTGGCGTTGGAAAGTCCATCAAAACTGAATTGCAAACCGCTGTTATGGTCGGTGAATGCAGCTGGCCCACTGCCACTCCCTTGCAAGTCGCCCACAAAAAGCGAAAGATGTTCCGGAACCTTGTCGCTGATCCCGAAAGATGTGGCCGGCGCGCCGCGTTCGGTTGGCCCTTTGACAACAACAGAGAAATCGACGATCGCGCCTGGGGCGGTGTTGGACACATCATCTTGCTCTATCGGATTGCCGACGACACTGCTGGAGAGGGCGATGGAGATGTTGTCACTCGACCCGGATTCCGCAAATGCCGGCAGAGGAACCGCAATGAGCAGCGCCCCAATCAGACCGAACATAACGGACGGTCGGGACGGCAGCAGGTCGACGCACCGGGTTTCGGAAGCCACCAACGTCTTATATTTCAAATATGATGCCGGCATCATATTCTCCTGTTGGGACTTGTTCATGGGATGGTTCATTCCGATTGAATCCTCTTATATTCCCTTGAAACGCCATTCATTGCATTTCGATCAGGCGGAGTTCGCAGGAGGCTCTGGCAACCTGGTTGCTGTCCTTTCCAAGAATGGATGCGCAGCTACGTATGGTGGTACGGCGCAACCCCGTAATCGCTGAACTGTCTGCGTCATTTGCAGCCTGCGCTCCCGAATCCATCGTAAATGGTTTGACGATCTGCGCGCTTGCTACGGCGGTGGCGCGACCCTGTGGCACTTGCCCTGCCGTGCCGGTCGCGAAGGCTTCTGACTTTAGTGCAGGCGATATGCCGATGATCATGATAATCAGGATGGGTAAGGGCACGATGCAGGAACAGATAATAGACCGAAAATAATCGGCTTTCCTGTTCCACGATGCCAAACCAATTGACTGCATAACGCATCCCACAACTAAGTCGCAAGCGCCAAACTCTAGGGCCTCTGTCCGGAGGTGGAGCGGACGGTATATCCATCCGCTCCACCGGGAACAGTTGGTACGATATCGACCAGAATATCGTACCAATGCAGGGACAACTGTGGTGCTTAAATTGGGTTACCACAGGCAAATGCCGAATTGTCCCACTTGCCCATCTTTTCTGCCCTAACTTGTCGGCCACAGGCAGTTAGATACGGCTAATGTAACCCGCTGTTACGGTGCCACGCCCTTAAGCGTCTGTTTTCAAAGGTTTTTTAATGATGAGATAGCGACATGCGCTCGCGGTGTTAACAGTTTCGAAATAATAGTTAACAAAATCCTGCCATAATTTTACCCTCACAGTGGGTAATAAACGGGCGTTAAAATGGATTTTGCGAAATAGCGGTCCAGAGAATCGCCATGATTTTCCTATTACAACATCATGCTGATTCTTGAAAGCCTAAGGAGAACTTGTCCAACAGTTCGGCAGCAGGTGTTGTAATGGCGAAACACCCCGTCTCGCTATTTGACGATAGCTCCCCCTCCCCGAATCTTTAATCGTACAGGAATACCGGGCGTGACATTCTGGCAGCATATCTCCGGGCCACCGATAAATCGAACTATCTCAGGCTGATCGCCGTCAGAATTGCCAAGGCAAAGCCGTGCAGCGTGTCATCCCGCGCACCCATGACGACGATCCGGTCCCCAGGCTTAGCTAGCTCCACTATTCTGTCGCCGCATTGCTGTCTGGCTGCAATATGTTCTGCCGTGCCTCCTGCGGCGATTATCGCATCGACAATCGACTCGCTGCCGTGAGACCGGTCCACTGTCCCGCCGAAATAGACCGGATCGCACAGGATGACACGATCATCGTCGGACAGGTTTTCGGAGAAAACCGCGGCAAGCTCCACACCCATTTTCTTGATCGGTCCGAACCCGTGCGGCTGAAAGAAGGCAATCACCCGCCCCGGGAATGTTTTGAGAGTACGCAGCGTGGCGGCGATTTTGTCCGGATTGTGACCAAAATCATCGATCACCGTGACGCCGTTCGCGGTTCCGACAATATCAAAACGACGGGCCAGACCGCGAAACGATCCGATCGCCGATATCGCTGAGTCGATCGGCACGCCGATGGCGCAGCTCGCCGCTATAGCCGCCAGAGCATTGGCGATATTGTGCCTGCCTGGCACTTGCAGCGAAACCGGAAAGTCTGCCTCGCCCCTGCGCAGAGTGAAACTGGCACCCAGGGCCTGTTCCTCGACTTGCAACGCCCGATAGTCGGAACCTTCCGAAAATCCAAAGCTGCTGGCATCCGAAAGATCGAGAGAACCAACCAGCGCGATCGATTCTGCATCGTCATGATTCCAGATGGCGTGGTTCGATTTCGCAATGAAATCGCCGAACAATATTCTCAGTTCGGCAAGGCTCTTGTGATCCAGGCTGACATTGTTGAGTACCGCAATTTCAGGCTTGAACAGAGCGATGGAGCCATCGCTTTCGTCAACTTCACTCACGATCATCCCGCCAGCGCCCACCCGGGAACTGGCAAACGGGGCATCCGCATCGGCAAAATTTTTCATCACCGCCCCGTTCATGATCGTCGGGTCGCAGCCAGCTTCCGTCAGAATCCAGCCGATCATACCGGTCACTGTGGATTTGCCACTGGTTCCGCCAACAGCGATGCTGCGCTGTGCGCTGTTGAAATGCTCCGCCAACAGCTCCGCACGGGTCATTCGCCTGCACCCCAGCGCTATTGCCTGGGCAACATCCGGTACAGAGTCTTCGATGGCCGCAGAGGCAATCAATATCTGGTTTCCGTCAACCAGACCGCTGCCATCCTGTTGAAACAGATCGATTCCGCGATCCTGCAGCCATTGGAATTTGTCTGCCAGTCGCCCCTGGTCCAGTGCTCGATCCGAGCCTGAAACCCGGGCTCCCGTTGCCTTGACGATCATCGCCAGAGGCAGCATCCCCGAACCACCGATCCCGCAGAAATAATAGGATTTGTCTTCACTCATTTTTTCGCGCTATTGCTTCTCTATCTGTTTGGCAATGGCGCAAGGAACAAATTCCATCTCCCTATCCGTCCGCATCGGCATTTGCGCGCCGTCGACCCCATTTTCGCGGGAAGCGGCTGACCGCGTCCTTGCGCTCGCCGCCAGAACGCATCCACAGGCCGAACTGATATTCGACGAGCAATGTTTTCTGGTCGAAGGGCATTTCGCCGGCAACGATAAACAGCGCACGGACAGTTTTGTGACTCTGGCCAACGATCCCAGCATCGACGCTATATGGTTTGCGCGGGGCGGCTATGGGGCCGCTCGAATCGCAGAAGCGGCCATCGGCCAGCTAGGCGACGGCTCGAAAAAGAAAATATATCTGGGTTATAGCGATGCTGGCAACCTGCTCGGTGCCCTGTATCGCGAAGCTATTGGCGAAGTTGCTCATGGGCCGATGCCGTCCGATATCGCCAGGCAGGGTGGCGAGCAGGCGGTCTGCCGCGCTCTGGACTGGATCGTACACAGGCAAAAGGATGTTCTGGAACCGGGCCTGACGGCAGGAAAAAAATATGCCGCATTCAATATCATGACACTGGCCATGATGACTGGCACGAAGCTGATGCCGGATCTTCGGAACCATATAGTCTTGATAGAAGAGATATCCGAATATCTTTACGCCTTTGATCGCGCCATGTTCCATCTCTCCGGCAATCTTGAGGCGCATGGCCTCGTCGGCATAAAATTGGGCCGTATCGGCGATATCCCCGAAAATGACCGCCCCTTCGGTGAAGGTGCGGAGGACATTGCCAGGCGATGGTGCGACCGCGCCCATATCCCCTATCTGGGGCAAGCGGACATTGGGCACGATGCCGACAACAAAATCGTGCCATTTGGGCTGTTAAACATCTGACCTCTTATTGCGAACAAGCTATACAATATTTCAGCGGCGAGGCGACTCGCCTCCGATCCAATTGACGCAAACTTGACCTGTCACAGCCAACCGGCCACAAGCCGCAAAATTCAGCGTGTTAAGATATCTTATGTTCGAGGGAATTGAATGAAACTTGCAATGATAGGTTCGGGCTATGTCGGCCTCGTTTCTGGCGCCTGCTTCGCTGATTTTGGCCATGATGTAATTTGCATCGACAAAGACGAGAAAAAAATCGCGGATCTTAACAATAATGTCATGCCGATATACGAACCGGGACTTGCCGATCTGGTTAAGAGAAATGTTGATGCAGAACGCCTGTCCTTTTCGACCGATTTGGCGGCATCGATCGAGGATTGCGATGCCATTTTTATCGCAGTGGGAACGCCCTCGCGAAGAGGCGACGGCCATGCCGACCTGAGCTATGTTTATGCGGCCAGCGAGGAAATCGCTGATGCCATCGTCAAGCCCACCGTCATCATCACCAAATCCACCGTTCCAGTGGGAACAGGCGATGAGGTCGAACATATTATCGCGAAGAAGCAGCCCAGGGATCGCTTCTCGGTCGTCTCCAATCCCGAATTTCTGCGCGAAGGCGCTGCAATAACGGACTTCAAACGTCCTGATCGCATCGTGATTGGCACGGAAGACGACTGGGCGAAGGATGTGATGAGCGAAATTTACCGGCCTCTGTTCCTCAATGAATCGCCTATATTGTTCACCGGCCGGCGCACGGCAGAATTGACCAAATATGCCGCCAATGCCTTTCTCGCGACAAAAATCACATTCATTAACGAGATTGCCGACCTGTGCGAAAAAGTCGGTGCCGACGTTCAGGAAGTCTCCCGGGGTATTGGTCTGGATAACCGGATCGGATCCAAATTTCTCCATGCCGGCCCCGGATATGGCGGCAGCTGTTTTCCAAAAGACACTCTCGCGCTGATGAAGACCGCGCAGGACAATGACAGTCCCGTCCGCATTGTCGAGGCGGTGGTTCAGGTGAATGACCAGCGCAAGCGCGCCATGGGGCGAAAGGTCATTCACGCCCTTGATGGCGAAGCCCGTGGCAAAAAGGTGGCCTTACTCGGCCTGACCTTCAAGCCAAATACCGACGATATGAGAGACGCGCCCTCGATCGCCATTGCGCAAACATTGACCGACGCAGGCGCGGAAGTAACCGCCTATGATCCAGAAGGGATGGAACTGGCAAAGCAGATTATGCCGGAAGTAAAAATGGCGGACAGCAGCTACAATGCTGCAAAAGATGCGGATGCGGTGGTCATTGTTACCGAATGGGATGCCTTCCGTGCGCTGGACTTGAAGAAGCTGGCCGCGGTCATGAAAGGCGATGTGCTAGTCGACCTGCGAAATATTTACAATCCGTCGGAAGTTGCGCAAAGCAATTTGAAATATACCAGCGTGGGTCGAAACTAGAGTGTAGTGGCAGCAAGCAATGAAACTGAAGAAAAAACTCGTAGAAAAACCGTGGGGCCAGGACGTGCTCCCCGATATCTTCAAGGGTGAAGCCGGGAAACGGATTGGTGAAATCTGGTTTGAGGCACCGGATGGCGTTGTCCCGCAGCTGATGACAAAATATCTTTTCACCAGTGAAAAGCTCTCCGTTCAAGTCCATCCGAATGATCGGCAGGCCAGACGCATTGGATTTTCTCATGGCAAGGAAGAATGTTGGTTCATTCTCGACGCAGAGCCTCATTCCGTATTGGGCCTTGGGCTGAACAAGAAAGCGAGCGCGACAAAGCTGAAAACTGCTGCGGTATTGGGAGAGATCGAGGACCTGATCGACTGGAAACCCGTCAAGGCCGGCGATTTTTTCTTTGTGCCGGCAGGAACGATCCACGCCATCGGACCAGATATCTCGCTGCTGGAAGTGCAGCAGAATGTCGATATAACCTATCGGATTTATGACTATGGTCGCCCGCGCGAACTCCACCTTGAGGAAGCGATGGCGGTGGCCAAGCTGACCAGTTATGACATGAAATATTTTCGCGAAGTGCCGGATGACACGTCAACCAGCCTCTTCGTAGGCAAACCATTTTCCCTGTTCCAGATAGTCGGGACAGACGCCGAACCCATTTCCAATACGGCCAGCAAGGAATGGCAGGTCATTCCCTTGGAAGGATCGGTCACCGTCCGCGGAAAACTGATAAAGGCTGGAGAGTGCGGGATTTGCCCGCGGTTTTCCGACATAGATCTTTCGAAAAACGGCAAGTCGCTCATCGCTTGCACATGACATGAGATTCTGAACATGGCACACACAAAACCGATTACACCCGTCATCTTGTCCGGGGGTTCCGGAACGCGGTTATGGCCGCTATCCACGCCGACAAAGCCCAAACAATTTCTCAATCTGTTTGGACCGCTCAGCATGTTTCAGCTGACGATCCAGCGTTGCGCAGACAAAAATCTGTTTGCAAAGCCGCTTATCGTGGGCTCCTCCCGCCATATCGATTTAATGCGCGATCAGATGCAGGAAGTAGGTGCGGAATCAGGTGTGATCATTCTGGAACCTTGCGCGAGAAATACCGCGCCTGCAATCGCGCTAGCGGCGCTGGCGGCCGAAAATCCCACCGATCTGCTGCTGGTAATGCCCAGTGATCATATGATCAAGAATATCCCGGCATTTCACGACGCCGTACTGGCGTCGATTCCGGTAGCAGAATCCGGATGGCTGGTGACATTCGGGATCGAACCCACCGGGCCCGCAACAGGATATGGTTATATTCAGCAGGGCGACGCAATAGATGGCAGCACCGCAAGCCTGTCAGCGAAGCAATTTGTCGAAAAACCGAGCAAGGCCAATGCTGAAAAAATGCTGGCAGCAGGCGGATATCACTGGAACGCCGGTATTTTTCTCTTTCGGGCAGACAGCTATTTGGCGGCAATGGAAAAAAATTCACCCGAAATGCTCGTTGCATGCAAAGCAGCCATGGACGCCAAGCGGATGGACAATGAGCTGTGCTTTCCAGAGGCGGACAGTTTCGCTTCCTCACCGTCCGATTCAATAGACTATGCGATAATGGAACGAGAAGAGAAGGTTGCCGTCACTCCCGTAAACCCCGGCTGGTCGGACGTCGGCAGTTGGGATTCCGTGTTCGAGATCAGCGACAAGGACGGGCAATCCAATGCCATATTTGGCAAAGCCTCTACAATGGATTCTACCGAAAACCTGATCCACAGCCAGGAATTTGAAATTGCCACCTATGGCGTCGAAAATTTAATCATCGTCTCTCATGAAAACAAAATCATGATTTTGCCCCGTGGCCAGTCGCAGAATGTCAAAAAAATAGTGCAGAAGCGTGAGACCGAAGGTTAGAGTGGCGACCCGCCACCCTCAAAGGTCTCAGCTTTGTCCAAAGCGACCGGCTTTCGGGTGAGCCAATTTGGCCACCGTCTGGCGATCAACAGGAATAACGTTGGCAGTAACATTGTGTTCCAGATATCTCTAAAAGCCTCATCAACATATATGCCGCTTGCATATGCCGCATCCGATACGAACATATAGTCGTAATATTCATTGCCGCACGCAGCCAATGCGACAAACAGCCATGGAATGCTGCTGGCGAGGGAACGCCGGATACAAAGCGCAACGGCCAGTTGCACGCCAACACCGGCATAAATATGCAGGGAGTCGCGATCCAGCCCTGTTGACAGTTCCAGCCAGTTCTTGATTTCAAACCACATCATGACATGCGATTGAGCCAGCCGCCTGCAAGGGTCAACGCCTTTTTCAAAAGACTTGATTATCAAAATTTTAGCCAAAATGGACTAAGCAGTCGAAATGACCATGAAGATGACTGGAAAACCAAAAATATTGACGATATTCGGCACCAGACCGGAGGCGATCAAGCTTTTTCCGGTCGTTCAGGCCTTGTCGTCGCGCAAGAATTTCGAAACATTGACCTGTGTAACCGCCCAGCATCGACAAATGCTCGATCAGGTTTTGCAGATTGCCGACATACGGCCCGATTACGATCTCGACCTGATGAAGGCGAATCAAAGCCTCGATGACCTTACAGCCCGGCTGTTGTCGGGCATCGGTAAAATATTGGACGAAACAATGCCGCAGCGGGTTATCGTCCAGGGCGATACCGCGACCGCCATGTGCGGGGCACTGGCCGCCTATTATCGGCAAATCCCGGTCAGTCATGTCGAAGCGGGCCTGCGGAGCTACAATATCTACCATCCGTGGCCGGAGGAAGTGAACCGGAAGATCATCGGTACGATTGCTGACCAGCATTTCGCCCCGACCGAAACCTCAGCAGATGCACTTCGGAAGGAAAATATCCCGGCAGAACAAATCTATGTCACCGGCAACACCGTAATCGACGCCCTTTTGATCACAGCGAATAAACCAAGCAAATCAAACTTGGCTGACATTCTCTCCCCTCTTTACAAAAAGTTCGGCGGCCGCAAGATCATCGGGGTAACGAGCCACCGGCGGGAAAATCTCGGCGACGGATTGACCAATATTGCCAGCGCTCTGCGCATTCTGGCGATGCGGGACGACGTTGCCCTTATTTTCCCTGTCCACCTCAACCCCAAAGTCAGGATGATCATGCATGATGCATTGGGCGATCTGGACAATGTCGCGATGATCGAGCCTCTCGATTATCCCAATTTTGTCAGTCTTCTGAAACATTGTCACTTCATGATGACCGACAGCGGCGGTGTGCAGGAGGAGGCCCCGGCGCTTGGCAAGCCGGTGCTCGTGATGCGCGATACGACAGAGCGGCCAGAAGGCGTGGCAGCGGGAACCGCGAAGCTTGTCGGCACGGATACGGATGTGCTTGTGGCTGAAGCTATCAGGCTGCTGGACGAGGATGACCATTATCTTGCCATGGCCCGCGCCCACAATCCGTTTGGTGACGGAACGGCAAGCCGACAAATAGCGGATATCATCGAACAAAGCCTTGCCTCCTGAATTCTGCCGCCAACAGACCGTTACCTAAATATTTACACTGATCGGCTAGTTTTCCGGGATATGAATCGCGCCACACCGGCGCCCTGCGGAGTGACTTGACACATGTTATCGGAAGAAAAGCCAAGCGTCTGCGTTATGGGACTGGGATATATCGGCCTGCCGACGGCGGCCGTTATTGCTCGTTCGGGGTGTGCGGTTCTCGGCATCGACATCAACGAACAGGTCGTCAAGACCATCAATTCGGGCAATATCCATATCGAGGAAGTAGATCTGGACGGGCTGGTGCAAGGCGTTGTTTCTCGCGGGACATTGCGTGCCTCGCTGCTGGTGGAGCCGTCCGATGTTTTTGTCATTGCCGTCCCGACTCCCTTCGGTGACGATCATATTCCTGACATCAGCTATGTCATGGAAGCGGCCACCACTATCGCCGCTGCCCTGAAAGCTGGGGACACCGTGATCCTGGAATCGACCTGTCCGGTCGGCACGACCGAAAAAATGCGCGACCTGATCGCACAGCTGCGCCCGGATCTCAAAATCCCGGGATTGGCAAGCGATATTCCGGACATTGCCATCGCCTATTGCCCGGAGCGGGTGCTTCCCGGCAAGATTCTCGAGGAACTGATCCAGAATGATCGCAGCATCGGCGGCATCACGCCCCGTTGCGCGCGCAAGGCACTCGGCTTCTACCGCCGTTTTGTCCGCGGCGAACTGGTAACCACATCGGCCCGCGCCGCGGAAATGACCAAACTGGTCGAGAACAGCTACCGCGACGTCAATATCGCCTTCGCTAACGAGCTGTCGATCATCGCCGATCATATGGAACTCGACGTCTGGGAGGTCATTCGCCTTGCCAACCGCCATCCACGAGTCAATATCCTGCAACCAGGCCCTGGTGTTGGCGGTCATTGTATCGCGGTCGACCCCTGGTTCATCATCCACAGCGCGCCCGAGCAATCCCCCCTCATTCGCATCGCCCGCGAGGTGAATGACGGGAAAACCGGCCATGTGCTGGAACAGGCCTCCCTGCTGATCGATGAACTGCCGGGCGTCTCGATCGCCTGCTTCGGGCTGGCGTTCAAGGCAAATATCGATGACTTTCGCGAGAGCCCTGCCCTGAAGATCGCCGCCAAGCTGGCCAGACGCTATGGCGGACGCGTGAAAATTGTCGAACCCTATGCCAGCGAACTGCCGGCCGCGTTCGAGGGCACCGGTGCGGAACTGATCGATATCGACCAGGCGCTGGAAACCTGCCCGATCATGATCACCCTCACCGATCATGACATGTTCAAATCGATTCCGCTCGACGAACGGGCCGGCAAGGTGGTCTATGACACGAGGGGAATATGGCCGGACCAGCCGGACAATCGCGCGGCAGTGAGCGAGATCAGGCTGGCGAGTTGAGTCAAACCAATCCGAGCCATTTTACAAAGAAACTTAAGCCCTCTGCTTGTCACCAGATGGGGTAGCAGACAACTCCCTTGATCGGCTCAACTTTCGATTTTGCCTCGAAGATATCAAAGTTGCGATCACTATCCGTCAGGACATAGTGCTTTTCCAAGATAGTTTTGAACTGGTCGTCCCGCTTGAAAAAATCGGTCATTCTGAACTGATCTGGCGATATGCCGTAAGCAAGCTGCGTTACATTCACGTAGATATATTTCGGTGAATGACAGGAGATGTCTTCAACAGTTTGATGACGGATTTGGCGACCCACTTCTTCCAATTCGGCGTTCCCATTGCCGGCATTCTCAGCCTTGGCTATTGCTGAGATCATCCAGTGCGCAAAATGTCGAGATGTCCATTGCACCTCCTGTATCTCAACATGCGGGAACACCAGACGAGGATCGCCGGTGATGATCATCACCGCATCGCCGGGTGACCACCGACTATAATATTTCTCTACGCCAACGCGCTGGTTTTCATAAGTTCCATGGGTCAGGCCCACGAGAATATAACTGATCGCCAAGGCCGTGGGTAACGGTTGCCAAGCAAATTTCTGGAACAGACTTTTTTGCCGTGTGTCCGGAGCATGCCAAATTTGAACGATCATCGTCAATGATATGCAAACGGTTGCCGGGATGGCGTGATATTGCCAGCCCTTTTTTTGGGCAAAATAAGCGGCGATAAAGCCGAGTGATGCAATGACCAGAGCGCGTAACAGCGGGACGGGTGCTGCATCGGACTGGCGAATTCGGCTGTACCCAATCCACGCCAAACAGAAAATCCAGATGAGTACTTCACTGCGAAGGATCTGCAAAAAAAACGGCCGCTCGTAGCCGTTATAGGCGGCAGCGACCAACGGGACGATATGACTCAAAAACTCGGGCGTATAAATCAAAATGGCACCACCATAGAAGGCAGCGCATAATCCCATTGCGGCAGTCTCCCACCGAATGGGTCGCCAATTTCTGCGAAGTTCGAACAATAGCCAGAGCTCTAGCCCGATCGGCACAACGATAAAATAGTGTTTCATCGCTATACCGACAGCAGCAAGGGCCCCGATGCTCATTGCAAGATACCAGGATACAGCTTGTTGACGCTGCCTGCGGGAAATCAATGCAACATAGGGAATAACGCCAATGGCAGTCAGTTGTTCGCGTTGGCCAAAATCGTACATCGGGGCGACCAAGAGTAATACCAGCACAAACAAAGAAACGCCCGTGGAAGTTTTATCGTCGGCGAAATCTGCCAGACGCGTGAAAACAACGGCAGCGAAAATGGCCCACAATATGATCATGGATATATATAAATTCAGGGGGTCGATACTGAAAACCTTTGCGACGGTATCAATCCCTGCGGCCATCCAGAACCAGAGCGGTGGGTTGATTTCCATCAAATGACCGTAGAGCGGCGTTCCACCGTTCATTTGGCGCGCAAGCCAAAATTGCCAGGACACATCATGGGTCAATGGTATGTCGATAAAAACTGCCAAGAGCGCGAGACCGAACGCAATCGACGCAATTGTAACGTAATGGTTGGAAATGTTGGCGGTGATCCTGTTTCGGGCAACGCCGCTCAAGGTTTTTTGGCCAACGCCATCATCTCCTCGAAAAACCACGAACCGCGATAACAGATAAAATGTTATTGTGTAGGCCGTCATTGCCCCAAGATGCAGGATCGGACTTTGCGACAACCCCATTTCACGACCGATCACAAGAACCAGAATGTTAACGAGATAACTCGCAGCAAATGCCCAGATAAAATAGAATATTTCGCGAATGCTGGGCCTTGATTGAACCCGGAATGACCAGGTACGGTTTACAAAATAGGAAAAAAGCAGCCCAACAGAATATCCCAAAAAATTGGCTCGATAATCGCCGAGCCCTAACCAAAGCCCAAAAACGATCACGGAATATCCAATGACGGTATTGTAAAGCCCTGTTAGCGCAAAGCGAGCGACCGAGGTGGTGCCCATAACCGTCAAGGCCGATGACTTCATCGCTGGGCTTCAAGCGAATATTGCCCCCCCAGGGGCAGCCAAGTCAGGGCGGATTCGATCGTTCGCAACGCCGAAAACTTTTCCGGAAAAAACACATGGTAACGATGGGTTACTTTTGTAAATCCAGCCGCCTCGAACCGGCGCTTCATTTCGCCCGCCGTTATCAGAACTGCGTTTTCGTCGAACGGGCAACGTTTCACGGCCAATCGGGTCAAGGGATTGTAGGGATTGTGCTCGAAAAGCATGAAGCGTCCATCGGCTGTCATACATCTGCGGATTTCAGCGAGCAATTCGATGTGATCCTCTGCGGGGATATGATGAAAAACGCAGGCAGTGAAGGCAACATCAACAGTTCCATCCTCAAACGGAAGGCTTTTGCCATCATAGACATGCGTCGTCATATTGCTCACGCCCTGTTGCTCGCAAAGCTTGAGCGAATCTGCGGAGACATCCAGACATCTCAGGCCCGCACGGGGAAAAGCAACGCGGAGGGGTTTAAGCGAGTTGCCGATACCAGCTCCGAAATCGAGTATAGAATGAGGATCTAGATTTACGTCTTGACATATCCTCTTTAATTCCTTGACCTTATACTCAGCAAAATAATCTAAATCCTTACTGATAAAGCCAATAGATTGTGCATGTTGCTGTCGGTAATCGGCGGAAATGGAATCAAATTCTACCTCAATCATTGACCGACTTCCTTATATCTTCAAGATATTGATGAACGGGATTTTCTTTCACACGTTGTCGGCAAACCTGCTCAATGATATAAAGAGGGCGTTGCTTCGTTTCCATGTACATTCGACCAAGATATTCCCCAAATATTCCGAGGACCAAGAGTTGCACTCCGCCCATCAACAAAATGATCGACGCGAGGCTGGCCCAGCCCGGGATAGTGTAGCCCAGCAGGAAATTAGCGGCCACCCAACCGAACATACCCAACGCAATGACCGAACATAGCAACCCAAGGTGAGAGGCAATTCGCAGGGGAACGGTCGAAAAGCTGGTCACGGCATCCACTGCAAAACGCATCATCTTGCGCAGGGGATAATGAGTCTCCCCGGCAAAGCGTTCGTCCCGGTTGTATGGAACCGCAACTTGTTTGAAGCCAATCCAGCTAACCATGCCACGAACGAACCGAAAGCGTTCTGGCATGCCGTTAAGCTGTTCAAGAACCCGGCGTGTCATCAGCCGGAAGTCGCCGGTATCACGCGGGATAGAGACATCTGAAAGCTTGTCCAGAACACGGTAGAAGACGGACGCAGAAAGTTGTTTGAACCAGGTTTCTCCCGCCCGATGAATACGAGTACCGTAGGCTACATCGTAACCTTCCGCCAATTTTTGCCTCATATGCGGTAGCAGCTCTGGGGGGTCCTGCAGATCCGCATCAAGGATAAAGATCTCTTCACCTTGGCAAATTTCCAAGCCAGCGGATAACGCCAGTTGATGGCCACAATTGCGCGAAAGGTTTACACCTACGACTGATTGATGCTTGCTAGCTGCAACAGCAATCATCTCCCAAGTCCGATCAACGGAACCGTCGTTGACCAGGACGATTTCATATACCCCGGGGACCTCTGCTTCACAGACCGGAATGAGACGGTCCAGGAGAGCTTCAATGCTCTCTTCTTCATTATAGCAAGGAACGACCACTGATAAAGTCAATCCTGCCTGAGTCCATCGGTCACTAGTCAATGCCATTGTCGCGCCCTCAAAAAAATATATAAATCCCCTAAAAGGCCATGGTTAACAAACCGTATACTGAGCAAGATTAACTGGCTTTGCCTTCGGCCATCCGGATGATACGGTGCCGCCATGACCCAGACAAAATACCGCTCCCGCCGTTCCTGCCTGTACATGCCGGCGTCGAACAAGCGCGCCCTGGAAAAGGCCAAGAATCTCCCCGCCGACACGATCATTTTCGACCTCGAAGATGCCGTGGCGCCCGAGGCGAAGGAGGAAGCGCGCGAAAATGCCTCCGCCGCGCTGCGATCCGGCGACTATGGCGACCGTGAACTGGTAGTGCGCATCAATGGGATGGAAACATCCTGGTTTGCGCAGGACCTCAAGCAGGCCTGCCTTGCCGGTGCTGATGCCATACTGGTGCCCAAAATACGGAACGCGAATGATATCATCCAGATCACTGATCTGATGGAAGACCTGGAAGCAAGTCCCGACACCAAGCTGTGGGCCATGATCGAAATGCCCGAGGCGATATTGAAGCTCGCCGAAATTGCCGCTCTGGGAACCGGGAAGCGGCTGACAACCTTTGTCATGGGGTTCAACGATCTGGCGAAGGAAATGCGCGCGGAGCAGGATCGCGCTATCTTTGGGCCGGTGATGACGCAGGCGGCGATCGCGGCGCGCGCCTATGGCCTCAATATCCTCGACAGCGTCTATAATGATTTCAATGATCCGGCCGGCCTGGAAGCCGAATGCAGCGAAGCGAAGAAATCCGGTTTTGACGGCAAAACACTGATCCACCCCGCGCAGATTGCGACGGCCAACCGTTTTTTCGCGCCCAGCGCCGATGAAATTGCCGCCGCCGAGGCCATCATCGCGGCCTTTGCTGACCCGGTCAATGCCGGCAAGGGCGTCATCGTCGTGGATGGAAAAATGACCGAGCTGCTGCATCTCAAGCAGGCCAGGCAGCTGGTGGCTACAGCGCAGGCGATCGAGTCATTGGCCGGATAGCCGGTTCCCCCTCGACAAATTGCCCGAAAACCGGTTTAAGTGGTCAATTGAAATGTTGATGTGACGGGCTGGCAAAGCCCCACTTTCGGGAGAGCGATTATGGAAGCCTTGGAAGCCGCAGCTGGCGAAGTCAGCAAAGACGAGATCATGAAGCTGTTTCAGGCGCAGCGCGACGCCTTTCATGCCGAATTGCCGGTCAGCTATAACGTCCGCATGGACCGGATCAACCGTACCGCGCAAATGATCATCGATCATCAGGACGCCCTGTGCCGGGCGGTCTCAAATGATTTCGGCCACCGCAGCAGTGTCCAGACGGTGATGACCGATCTGATGTCAGTGGTTGGCCATGCCAAGGATCACAAGAAGCGCCTCAAGAAATGGATGCGCCCGGAAAAGCGCAAGATGGACTTTCCCCTGGGCCTGCTCGGGGCCAGCGGCCAGGTCGAATATCAGCCCAAGGGCGTGGTCGGCGTGATCGCGCCGTGGAATTTTCCAATCAATCTTGCCTTTGACCCCGCGATTGGTGCCTTTGGTGCCGGCAACCGGGTGATGATCAAATTTTCCGAATTCTGTCCCGAAACCGGAGCGCTGGTAAAGAAGCTGGTCGCCGAATATTTTGCGCCCGAAGAAATGACAGTGATCACCGGCGGTCCGGAAACCGGCAAGTCCTTTTCGGAAATTCCCTGGGATCATCTGATCTTCACCGGCGGCGGCGGCATCGCAAAACATGTCATGGCAGCAGCCGCCCAGAATCTGACCCCGGTCACGCTCGAACTGGGCGGCAAGTCGCCGACCATTGTCGGACCGGATGCCGACGTCCAGAAAGCGACCCAGCGCATCGCCATGGGCAAGATGATGAACGCCGGCCAGATCTGCCTGGCACCCGACTATCTGCTGGTCCCGCAGGACAAGGAAGAGGCGGTCGTCGAAGGCATCAAATCGAATGTCGCCGAGCAATATCCGTCCCTGATCGCCAATGACGACTATACCTCGGTCATCAACGGCCGCCACAAGGAGCGTCTGCAGGGACTGATCGACGATGCCTTGGCAAAAGGCGCGAAACAGACGGTGGTCAATCCGGGCGACGAGGATTTTTCCAACACCAACAGCAACAAGATGCCGCTGACCGTCCTCCAGGACGTCAATGACGACATGCGGGTGATGCAGGAAGAGATTTTCGGCCCAATCCTGCCGATCAAGACCTATCGCAATCTGGACGAAGTGATCGACTATGTGAACGATCATGACCGGCCGCTCGGCCTCTATTATTTTGGCGATACCGAAAGCGACAAGCGCAAGATATTGGACAAGACGATATCCGGCGGCGTGACCGTCAACGACGTGATCTTCCATATCGCCCAGCACGACCTGCCCTTTGGCGGCGTTGGTCCCTCCGGCATGGGCGCCTATACCGGGCATGACGGCTTCAAGGAATTCAGCCACGCCAAGGCGGTTTATCGTCAGCCGAAAATCAACATTGCCAAAATTGCTGGTTTCCTTCCGCCTTATGGCAAGGTTACGGAAAAGACGATGAAGCAGCAGATGAAACTCTAGCGTCAGGCAATCATGGCAGAATTTCCGTTAGCGGGACTGAAGGTCCTCGACTTTACGCGCGTTGTCGCCGGGCCCTATGCCACGCGGATGCTGTCCGATCTGGGTGCCGAGGTCCTCAAGGTTGAACCACCCGAGGGCGATGTGACCCGCAGGCTCGGCAGTCAGGGTGACAGGCTCAGCGGCTATTATCTTCAGCAGAATATCGGCAAGCGCAATATCTGCGTAGACCTGAAAGCCCCCGGCGCCCGCGAACTGATCCTGAAACTGGCGGCCACAGCCGATATCGTCACCGAAAATTTCCGCCCCGGCGTCATGGCCAAATTCGGCATCGGCTGGGATGACCTGGTCAAGGTCAATCCGGGGCTGATCATGCTTTCGATCTCCGGTTACGGCCAGACCGGGCCCGATCGCAAGAAGGCGGCTTATGCCCCGGTGCTGCACGCCCAATCCGGTCTGATCGCGCGGCAGGCAGAAATGGCCAATGCGAAACCGGTCGATATCCAGATGTCTGTCGCCGACAGCTACAGCTCGCTCCACGGGATCATCGCGATCCTGGCGGCGCTGCGCGTCCGCGACCAGAGCGGCGAAGGCCAGCATATTGATATGGCCATGACCAGCGTGCTCCACTCGGTCGATGATTACGCTCATTGGGTGCTGGACGACAACTGGCCGAAGCCCGAGGAAAACAGCGTCTGGGACGCGCCGGAAGAACGACGAATCCTGATCGCCGGCGACATGAAATGGATCTGGGTGATGTTCTCCACGCACGACGGTTTGGCCGATCCGACTCCGGAGGGAGCCGATATCGCGACCAAAGTGCGGATGCGGCGCGAGGCCATGGAGCGGCATATGCTGGACCACGACAGTTTCGACGCGCTGACGGCAACGCTCGACCGGCTCAATCTGGCCTGGGGCGAGGTACAGCCGTTCGGTACCGGTATTTATGAGCAGCCCAGCGTCCGGGCGCTCGGGGTCGTGGTGGATGTAAAAGATGAAGCGGGCCATGCGCGGCGCACCATCCAGTCGCCCTACCGCTTTTCAAAATCGAAGAGCGGGATTGATGGCGACAGCAAAACCGCAAAGCGCGGCGAACATAATGTCGCCGCGCTTCGGGATTGGCTTGATATGGACGAGAGCGAAATCAGCGCGCTTGCCGAAAGCAAGACGCTGATCTCGGAATAGCCTAGGCGTCAGCGTTGCGCGCCTGACGGCGTTTGAACGATTTCGCGCCATTGTTCCAGTGCTTCGGTCCGTCACTCTTGGCACCGGCACTCGAGCCCGGGCCACCGCGTCCGGAACCGCCGCCGCCAGGACGACCCTTGCGGGCGCTGTGCTTGTTCTTGGGCGGTCCGCTGCGGGTGGGGGTTGCACCATATTTCTTCGGCTTCTGGCCATAGATACGCGGAGCGACTTCCTCGCGGGGCGGTTCATCATAGCCGTCGGGCAATGGCACGACATCGGGTTTGACGCCGGTCAGCTTGACCACATCGCGCAGGAACTGGCGCTCGTCGGGCGCGACCAGGGAGTAGGAAATACCACTCGCTCCTGCCCGTGCCGTCCGGCCGATGCGGTGGACATATTGTTCGGACACATTGGGCATGTCGAAGTTGATGACATGGGTGATGCCGTCGACATCGATGCCGCGCGCCGCGATATCGGTGGCAACCAGAATGTTGATCTTGCCCGACTTGAAATCGCCCAGTGCGCGTTCGCGCTGCGGCTGGCTTTTGTTGCCGTGGATCGCGGCGGAATGGATACCGACCGCCATCAGATTTTTCACGACCTTGTCGGCGCCATGTTTCGTCTGGGTAAACACCAGCATATGATCCGGATTTTCATTGTTGATGAAATCCTTCAGCAGACGCTGCTTGTCGTCCTGGTTGATATAGGTGACCTTCTGGTCGACCCGCTCGGCAGTCGTCGACTGCGGGGCGACCGATACCTGGACCGGATTGGTCAGGAACTGGTCGGCCAGCTGCGAGATCGTCTTCGGCATGGTCGCCGAGAAGAACAGGCTCTGCCGCTGCTTCGGCAGCATCGGAACGATTTTCTTCAGCGGCACGATGAAGCCGAGATCGAGCATCTGGTCGGCTTCGTCGAGCACCAGGATTTCGACCTTGGACAGCGTCAGATAGCGCTGGTCGATCAGGTCGAGCAGACGGCCCGGTGTTGCCACCAGCACGTCAACCCCGCGTTCGAGGATGCGCTTCTGCCGGTTGATCGGCACGCCGCCGAAAGCGGAGGTGACGAACAGGCCGAGGCCCTTGGAATAGCCGGTCATGCTGTCGGCGATCTGCCGGGCGAGTTCGCGGGTCGGTGCGAGCACCAGCATCCGGCATTCAAAGCGGCCGGCGCGTTTCTTGTTGTTCAGCAGATGATGGATCGAGGGTAGCGAGAACGCGGCGGTCTTGCCGGTACCAGTCTGGGCGATGCCGAGAATATCCTTGCCTTCGAGCGCTGGCGGGATCGCCTGCTGCTGGATCGGCGAAGGGGTGGTGTAGCCGCCTTCGGCCACGCGTTTTTGGATTGCTTCCGCAAGAGCGAAATCAGAAAATTTAGTCAAAAATAATACCTTAAAATAAGCAGCCAGTGGGCGCAGCACGAGGATAAGTCGCGCGCGCGTTCGCCGTCGGTTAAGACGACCCGCGTGATCAGGCTGCCGGAAAGAAAGAAGCAATGAAGGCGATAGGTTCGAGATGATCATGTCATCTCTCACGCAGAACTCTCGCCAGACGGTCACTTTATATTGCCGCCCTTGCTGCGATGCAACATAGGCGTTTTTGCTGCCAAGTCAAGCGCTACTATGGCTCGTTTCGTCGCGATGTGGATTCCGGTCGGTCCATGTTTTTTGTTCGAGGCCGATCCGGTATCGATATTCGCCTCCTGTCAAAACAGCCCGGCCATCTGCAACACAGCAAATTGGTTTAACAGAATTTAATCTTTCTTCGCTAGCCAGACCTTTTTCCAGCGGTGCTACATGAACATGGAACGTGCGACGATAAAGCCGAAAATTGCGGTAGTCATTCCGTGTTTTCGTGTGCGCAACCAGATCCTGTCCGTTCTGGCGGCTATTGGCCCCGAAATTGCGGCGATTTACGTTATTGATGACAAATGCCCGGACCAAAGCGGTAATCTTGTATTGCAGGAAAGCCGTGACCCGAGGGTCAAAGTATCAATCCACAAAGAGAATAAGGGCGTGGGTGGTGCTGTGATGACAGGATATCGGGCGGCACTGGATGATGGCGCGGATATTGTGGTCAAGGTTGACGGCGATGGTCAGATGGACCCTTCGCTTATTGCCGATCTGATCCATCCGATCGTAACCGGCCGAGCCGATTATACGAAAGGGAACCGCTTTTATTCGATCTACTATGTACGGGACATGCCGCGCATGCGGTTGCTCGGCAATGCCGCCTTGTCGTTTATGACGAAAATTTCGAGCGGCTATTGGAGCATTTTTGATCCGACCAACGGTTTTACGGCCATTCACCGGACAGCCCTGTCGCGGCTCGAACTTCGCAATATCTCCGAGCGATATTTTTTCGAGTCCGACATGCTCATCAACCTTGGCAATATCCGGGCGGTAGTCAGTGATGTGCCGATGGAAGCCAAATATGAGGAGGAAGAGAGCAACCTCAAGATACGCGACGTTGTCGGACAGTTTTTCACCTCCAACATCCGGGAGACGACAAAGCGGGTGCTTTATAATTATTTCATGCGCGATTTCAGCCTCGCCTCCGCGCAGCTGGCAATAGGCATATTGTTCCTGCTCTTTGGGATCTTGTTCGGCACCTATAACTGGTATCTTTCGATGAGCATGGGCGATACCGCGACGACGGGTACCGTGATGATTGCGACCCTGCCGATCATATTGGGTTTTCAGCTGGTACTGGCCTTTCTAGGCTTTGACATGGGTAATGAACCAAAAACCGTCTTGCATGAACCCCGCCGGCGAAGAAACGATCATCTGGATGCCGGCATAGCGGGTACAGCTAGCACCGAAGCCGCAAATCGCGTTATTCATCAGTGATGCCCAGGCATTTTTCACGTATCTTGCGCACGGGAAATAATATGTCCGCGCAAGCCATACGATATCTGATCGTCGGCGGTCTGGTTTTTGCATTTGATTTCGGCGTGTTCACCGGCTTGTTGCTGATCAACGCCCATTGGCTGTTTGCTGCCAATATCGCCGGAAAAATCGCCGGCGCGCTCTTGGGGTTTTTCCTGCATCGGCATTTCACTTTTTCGTGGCAAAAGCGCCAATCGGGTCTCACGCAATTCCTGTCCTATGGCGCGGTGCTTTTGCTCAATCTGATGATTTCATCGGGCCTGGTTTATCTGTTCGTCATATCGATGAATATCGAAGCAGTCATCGGCAGACTCTTGTCTGACATCATCACCCTTTTCCTGGCCTTCATATTGAGCCGCAATCTGGTTTTCAGCGGGGACGTACAAGATGCAAAATAGCTTGCAACATCTCCTGGAGCGGCGGTCCGGCAGCATTTTGCTCGCCATCCTGTTTCTCGCTCTTACAGCCTGGGCCTGGGTCGGGTTTCTGGGATCAGATGATGTTACCTACGCGATCGGAGCTTATGGCTGGATCGAACAGTTTCCCTTTGTCGGCGGCCATGGCACCATCCGCTATCCGATCACCATTCCGATGGCGTTCTCGTTCCTGACTTTCGGTCACAACGAATATGCCATGGTGCTGCCCAGCTATCTGGCCATGGTCGCGCTGCTGTTCTGCATCTGGCGCTCCATCGTGCATATTTCCGGAGTTTTCCCGGCAAACCTGAGCTTGCTGTTTCTTGTCACCTTGCCGCTTGTCGTAGTCCAGGCGACGATCGCCAGCGTCGATATCGTCGAAGCATTTTTTCTGTTCGCCTCGGTGATATTCTATTGGCGCTATGCGCGTGGCGAAGGACAGATGCGCGACCTGTTGTTCTCCGGAATGCTGGCCGGCCTCGCTTTCCTCACTCGCGAAACAGCCATTTTCATCGCTATATTCTATGCCATTCTCTTCCTGCGCGGCTACAAGTTCAGTCGCGTGCGCTATCTGACGATCGCAGCCGGATTTTTGATGATATGGGCGGTTGAAATTGCATATCTGTGGATAATGACGGGTGACCCGTTATTCCGGTTCAATATTTCGATGAATCATGACTCCACGATTGACCGGAGCGTCGATCTGGCCGGCAATCTGATAATTCACCCCGCCATCGACCCGCTTCTGGTGCTGCTGTTCAATCAGGAATTCATGCTGCTTTTCTGGATTGGCCTGCCGCTGGCATTATGGTTCTGCTTTTCTGGCCCTGACACTGTTTTGCGCCGTTTTGCACGGATCATTCTGCTATTCGGAACAAGCTGGTTCGTCTGCGTCGGTGCCGCTGTGACATTGCTGCCGCTCAATCCGCGTTATTTTCTGATCACGGCCCTGGCCATAGCGATCGTTTCGGGTTTCGGCCTACACAGGCTTTGGATCACTCTGGGACGAGGACGAACGGCGATCGCGGCGCTGCTGATCATGCTGTCGACAAATCTGCTGGGCATTTTTGTGGAGAACAGACAGCCCGTCTTCGGAGAACGGCAGTTGGCCGAGATCGCCGCACGCAATCCTGAAGTGATATATACAGATCCGATGACGCGCTACCGCGCTGACATGCTTTTGAAATGGGAAAACAGACAAGCTGCGGTTCGCGGCAAGATACCGCCACCCGGCGTCCTGTTTCTTTATAATCCGGAAAAGGTCGGGGGCAGCAATCGCTTCATGGATGCCGACATGCAGTCATTGTTGATGCCAAAGCCCGAGTGGAAGGTGGTCGAGACGGCTGAACCATCGCCCGAAATGATCGTGTCTTTGACGGAAAAAATTGGGGCGAACCGTTTCATCCCGGCAAGCATATGGCAAAAATTACGCTACCGGCACCAGCCAGTGACCCTCTATCGCATTCCCGACCGAACGCTCCCAAAGGCCCGGACGCTGTCAAAGAAATTCGAAAGTTCCGATGCCCGCATTCAGCAATGACGGTCCCCCGAACATTTCGGGCACACCTTCCGCTTAGCGGGATAAAGCCGCATGCGTTGGTAAGCCAGACGGTCTTGATCCTCCGGTAACATCAAAGCGACTGAGATACCGGGACCGTTCCCACTTGATGCGGGAGGCAGAGTGTCTAGAGTGCCTGTTTTCGCAGCTTCGCAAAAGCGAGGCATTTATCGCTGCAAGACGGATCATAATATGCGCACCTTAATCTTCTCGACCATAGCCTTGACCGCACTGACCCTTGCGCCTGCCCATGCGCAGGAACAAGCCACCCCGGAAAAGCCGGCGCTGGACATCGGTGGCGGCGGGCGACCGGTTGGCGAAGCCTGGTCGCGCAGCCCGGTTCATGCCCAGCATGGCATGGCGGCGACCGCTCACCCGCTGGCCAGTCAGGTCGCTATCGACATATTGAAAAAAGGCGGCACGGCGGTCGATGCCGCGATCGCCGCCAATGCCGCGCTCGGCCTGATGGAGCCGACCGGCAACGGCATCGGCGGCGATCTGTTCGCAATCATCTGGGACCCGAAAACGCAAAAACTCTATGGCCTGAACGGCTCCGGAAAAAGCCCGATGGGCACCAGCTACAAACAGTTCATCCAGCAGCTCAAGGGCAGCAAGACCATCCCGCCCTTCGGCCCGATGCCGGTGACCGTTCCCGGTACGGTCGACGCCTGGTATGAAATGCACGACCGGTTCGGCAAGCTCAGCATGGCCGATATCCTCGCCCCGACCATCGCCTATGCGAAGGAAGGCCATCCGGTGGCGCCGGTGATCGGCTATTATCTGCAGAGCAACCTGAACCGCTTTGAGCAAAGTCTGGATATGATCGGCGAATTCGACAATGCGAGGGCCACCTATTTCAAAAATGGCGCGCCCAAGGCAGGCGAGATATTCAGGAACCCGGACCTTGCCAATACGCTGAGCAAGATTGCCGATGGCGGCCGCGATGCCTTCTACAAGGGCGATATTGCCCGCACCATCGACGCCTATTTCAAACGGATCGGCGGCAATCTGCGCTACGAGGATTTCGCCGCCCACGACAGCAAATGGGTGGAGCCGGGCTGCGTCGACTATCGCAAGGGCTATGAACTGTGCGAGCTGCCGCCGAACTCGCAGGGTTTCGCGGCACTGCAAATGGCGAATATCCTGAAAAATGTTGATCTCACGCAATGGCCGCGCGGCAGCGCCGAAGTGCTGCATTATATCACCGAAGCCAAACGGCTGGCCTTCGAGGATGTTGCGCGCTTCTACGCCGACCCCGACGCCTCCCCTGCCCCGATCGACTGGCTGCTCTCCGATGAATATGGCAAAGAGCGCTTTGCCCTGATCGATCCGGCCAAAGCGACTCCGGCGTTCGGGCCCGGCGAACCCAAGCTGGAAGGAGAAGGCGACACCACCTATCTCACCGTCGCCGACAAGGACGGGATGATGGTCTCGCTGATCCAGTCCAACTATCGCGGCATGGGCAGCGGCCTGGTCGCCGATGGTCTCGGCTTCATGTTCCAGGATCGCGGCGAGCTCTACTCGCTCGATCCCGCCCACCCCAACGCCTATGCCCCCGGCAAGCGCCCCTTCCAGACGATCATTCCTGCCTTCATGAAGAAGGACGGCAAGCCGTATATATCCTTTGGCCTCATGGGCGGCGGCATGCAGCCGCAGGGCCATGTCCAGGTGATGATCAATCTTGTCGATTACGGCATGAACCTGCAGGAAGCCGGCGACGCCGCGCGGCTGAACCACGACGGCGGTCGCCAGCCGACCGACGATCTGGCGGGAACCGGAGCCGATCTTCTGGGTATACTGAATGTCGAACCGGGGATTTCGGCCGAAACGGTCGAGCGTCTCAAGGCGATGGGCCACAAGGTCGAAGTCGTCGGCAATGGTGCGATGTTCGGCGGCTATCAGGCGATTGTCCGTGATCCCGAAACCGGCGTCTACACCGGCGCCACCGAAATGCGCAAGGATGGCCAGGCGCTTGGTTACTGAAGAGCCGCTGCCGCCGCCTGCCCCTAAAGAGAAACTGGAACTGAAAATGCGAAAATTAGGCCTTGTTTTGTGGCTTCCCCTGATCGCCCTGGCACATCCGGCGTCGGCGCAGATGGACAATTTCAAAACCGGCCCGGTTTTTCAGGATTTCGGAGCAACCGCTCCCGTCCAGACGGATGTGCCTGTTGCGCAAGACGCGCAGTTCAACATTGCCTTTGATGTGGCAACGGCAGCCGAACCCGACAAGATCAACCGCACCATCGAAAGCGCTGCCCGCTTCATCAACATGCATGTCGCCGCCGGCGTGCCGGAGAAGAACATCCATCTCGCCATCGTCGTTCATGGCGGCGGCGCCTTCGACCTGACCAGTCCGGAATTTTTCGCTGCCCACAAGGACGGCCGAACCAACGCCAGTGCCGCCGCGATCGCGCAGTTACAGGAGCATGGCGTGGATTTCTACCTCTGCGGCCAGAGCGCCGCCGCTCAGGGCATCACCAATGCCGACCTGCTGCCGGGCGTAAGAATGGCCCTCTCCGCGATGACCGCCCATGCCCTGCTGCAGCAGCAGGGCTATACCATCAATCCCTTCTGATCGGACAGATATAGCCTGATGTTGAAGGTCGCCAGTTACAATATTCACAAGGGCATCGGCACCGACCGGCGGCGCAATCCCGGCCGGATCATCGACGTGCTCAACGAGATCGACGCCGATATCATCGCGCTGCAGGAGGCGGATCGCCGCTTCGGCGCAAGGGCCGCTGCTATTCCCGAGAAACTGCTGGAAATGCACAGCGACTATCAGGCGATCCCGCTCGACGTGCAGACCGACTCGATGGGCTGGCACGGCAATGCCCTGCTGGTCCGCAAGTCGGCAAGCGTGCTGGCCCATGATATCATGCACATTCCCTGCCTTGAGCCGCGCGGCGCGATCATGGGGCGGTTCGAGATTGCCGGCAAACAGCTCGCGGTATTCGGCATGCACCTTGACCTGTCCGGCCTCTGGCGCCGGCGGCAGGCGGCAGCGATCGTCAAGCTGGCCCAGCAGCAGGAAAATGACGTGCCGGTGGTGCTGATGGGCGACCTCAACGAATGGAGCGCCGCCAGCGGCTGCCTGAAGGATTTTTCCCGCGCCTTCCAGATGGTCGACTGCGGTCGCAGCTTCCATTCGCGCAGCCCCATCGCCACGCTCGACCGGATCATGCACTCTCATGCGATCCGCTCGCTGGGTGCCGGAGTCCACGACAGTCCGTCGGCCCGCAAGGCCTCCGACCATCTTCCGGTATGGGCCGAAATCGCGGTCGATTAGGCGCCTTTCGAGGTCCAATAGGCTTGCTACGTATTAACCCGTATATGGCTCCGCCCGTCCGGCTGGTAGCGCCAACCCCACACAACGGGGAAGGACGTTATGGACAACTTACTGGTGAAGACCGGCGGCTGGCTGCTGCTCGTATTTCTGGCATTCATTGCGATGGTCATGGCCGCCGACGGCGGCTTTGCCGTGCACATGGGTATCATCATGACGGCCTGTCTGATCGCGCTATGGGTGACGATCAGCAAGGCCGATTATGCTGCCATCGGGCGCGGCATATTGAAGGCACCCGCCGATCCCGGAAAATATGATGATGATCCGATCCGCTGGGGCGTGATCGCGACGCTTTTCTGGGGCATGGCTGGCTTTGCGGTCGGCCTCTATATCGCCCTGCAGCTCGCTTTTCCGGCGCTCAATCTCGGGCTGGAATATACGACCTTTGGCCGGCTGCGTCCGCTGCACACATCCGCTGTCATTTTCGCTTTCGGAGGCAATGCGCTGATCGCGACGAGTTTCTACATCGTCCAGCGCACTTGCCGGGCGAGGTTGGCCTTCCCCGGCCTCGCCCGTTTTGTTTTCTGGGGATATCAGCTGTTCATCGTGCTGGCCGCCACCGGCTATCTGCTCGGCGTCACCCAGTCCAAGGAATATGCCGAGCCCGAATGGTATGTCGATATCTGGCTGACCATCGTCTGGGTCAGCTATGCCGCGGTGTTCATCGGCACGATCGTCCGGCGCTCCGAACCGCATATCTATGTCGCCAACTGGTTCTTCCTCAGCTTCATTCTGACCGTAGCGATGCTGCATCTGGTCAATGGCCTGGCGATGCCGGTCAGCCTGCTCGGCGCAAAAAGCTACAGCGCCTTTGCCGGGGTCCAGGATGCGCTGACCCAGTGGTGGTACGGCCATAATGCGGTCGGATTTTTTCTGACCGCCGGTTTCCTGGGCATGATGTATTATTTCGTGCCGAAACAGGCCGAACGCCCGGTCTACAGCTACCGCCTGTCGATCATCCACTTCTGGTCGCTGATCTTCCTCTATATCTGGGCCGGTCCGCACCATCTCCACTATACCGCTCTGCCCGACTGGGCACAGACGCTGGGCATGGTCTTCTCGATCATGCTGTGGATGCCCAGCTGGGGGGGCATGATCAACGGTCTGATGACGCTCAACGGCGCCTGGGACAAGATTCGCACCGACCCGATCATCCGGATGATGGTGCTCGCCCTTGCCTTCTACGGCATGAGCACCTTCGAAGGTCCGATGATGTCGATCAAGGCAGTCAACAGCCTGTCGCATTATACCGACTGGACCATCGGCCACGTCCACAGCGGCGCGCTCGGCTGGAACGGCATGATCACCTTTGCCGCCCTCTACTATATGGTACCGCGTCTCTGGGGTCGCCAGAGACTGTACAGCCTGCGCATGGTGAACTGGCACTTCTGGCTCGCCACCATCGGCATCGTTCTCTACGCCGCCTCGATGTGGGTCGCCGGGATCATGCAGGGATTGATGTGGCGCGAATATGGCGACGACGGCTATCTGGTCTATGCCTTCAGCGAAGTCGTCTCGGCGATGTTCCCGATGTATCTGATCCGTGCGACCGGAGGCCTGCTCTATCTCTCCGGCGCGATTGTCATGGTCTACAATGTCTGGATGACGCTGGCCGACCATATCCGGGATGAAAAACCAATGACCGAAACACCTCATGACGAGGCCGCTGACAAGCCACTGGTCGCGGTTCCGGCAGAGTGAGGGAGAGAGTATCATGACCACATTCACGCAAAAACATAAGAAGATCGAGCGCAACGTCACCCTGCTGGCGGTACTCGCTCTGGTCACGGTGACGATCGGCGGCATTGTCGAGATTGCGCCGCTGTTCTGGATCGACAACACGATCGAGAAGGTCGACGGCGTCCGGCCCTATACACCCCTGGAACTGGCGGGACGCAATATCTACGTCCGCGAAGGGTGCTACACCTGCCACAGCCAGATGATTCGGCCATTTCGTGACGAGGTGGAACGTTACGGCCATTATTCGCTGGCCGCGGAATCCATGTATGATCACCCGTTTCAATGGGGCTCCAAGCGCACCGGACCGGATCTCGCTCGCGTGGGCGGCCGCTATTCGGATGAATGGCATGTCCAGCATCTGACCGACCCGCGCGCAGTCGTACCGGAATCGATCATGCCGCCTTATGCCTTTCTTGCCGAAAAGGATCTCAATCCGGGGGATATGTCCGGCCATCTGCGGGCACTGAAGCGCGTCGGCGTTCCCTACAGCGAGGAAGCGATTGCAAAGGCCAATGAAGACCTGCTCACTCAGGTCGACACGACGGCCAGTTCGACAGAGTTCGAGCAGCGCTATCCCAAGGTGCAAATCCGTGATTACGACGGCAATCCCGACAAGCTTTCCGAGATGGACGCGCTGATCGCCTATCTGCAGATGATTGGCACATTGGTTGATTTCGAAGCAGGCGAAGCACAGGAGCAGCCCCGATGAACTACGAAGCGCTGCGCCATTTCGCGGACAGCTGGGGCCTGGTTTTCATGACCGGTGTTTTCCTGACCCTGATCGGATGGACTTTCCGTCCCGGTGCCGGGCGCAGTCACCATGAAGCCGCACACAGAATTTTTGACGAGGACAAGAATGATGTCTGAGAAGAAACGCGTTGACCAACCCACCGGAACCGAAACCGTAGGCCATGAATGGGACGGCATCGAGGAACTGGATACACCGATGCCGCGCTGGTGGGTGTGGACCTTTTACGCCACGATCATCTGGGCGATCGGCTATGTCATCGTCTATCCCGCCATCCCCCTGCTCAATTCGGCCACCGAAGGCGTCTTCGGCTGGAGCAGCCGGGGACAATATGACATGCAGGTGGCAGCGCGGGTGAAGGAACTGGAACCGATCCGGCAGGCGCTGGTGTCCACGGACATTCGCAAGCTGAACGGCAGCCCCGAACTGTTGCAGCAGGCGATCGAAGGCGGACGCTCCGCCTTCAAGGTCCACTGTGTTCAGTGCCATGGTGCAGGCGCAGCCGGTTCCAAGGGCTATCCCAATCTCAACGATGATGACTGGCTCTGGGGCGGCGATCTGGAAACGATCGAATATACGATCACCCACGGCATCCGCAATCCCGACCATGAAAAGACCCGCTTCTCGCAAATGCCAGCTTTCGGCAGGGACGGCATATTGCAGCCGAACCAGATTCAGGACCTTGTTTCCTACGTCAGGCTGTTGTCCGGCCGGGAAAAGCAGAGCGCTGCCGCTCGCCGTGGCGCAGCCCTGTTCGAAGCCAATTGCGCGGTCTGCCATGGCTCTGATGGCAAGGGCAGCCGCACACTGGGCGCCCCGAATTTGACCGACGCCATCAGCCTCTATGGACTGGACCGGGCAACGCTCACCGACACGATCACAAATGCCCGCTATGGTGTGATGCCCCGCTGGGGCCAGCGGCTGGATCCCGCGACCATCCGCATGCTGGCCGCCTATGTCCATTCGCTCGGTGGCGGAGAAACCTTGCCGGCGCTCGAAGATGTAAAAGACGACACCCTCGAACAGGTCGGGACTCCCGCTAGTAACAATGGTGTCGGCGATGAACAGTCCTGAGAAATTCCCGGATACGCAAGGCCATCTCTACGAAAAGAGAAAGGCGGTCCACCCGCAGCGCATAGACGGTAAATTCCGGCGCCTGAAATGGGTGATCATGGCCCTGACTCTCGCCGTCTATTACATAACGCCCTGGATTCGCTGGGACCGCGGCCCCTATGCGCCCGATCAGGCCGTGCTGGTCGATCTTGCCCATCGCCGCTTCTACATGTTCGGGATCGAGATTTGGCCGCATGAATTTTATTATGTCGCCGGCCTGCTGGTCATGGCGGGGATCGGTCTGTTTCTCGTCACCTCTGCCGTCGGGCGCGCATGGTGCGGCTATACCTGCCCGCAGACGGTCTGGACCGATGTCTTCCAGCATGTCGACCGGTTCGTCGATGGCGACCGCAATGCCCGCATGCGTCTCGACAAGGCACCATGGACAGCGCAGAAAACCGCCCGGCGGCTGTTCAAATGGAGCATCTATCTGGTCATCGCCTTCTGGACCGGCGGCGCATGGATCATGTATTTTGCCGATGCCCCTACCCTGGTGGTTGATTTCTGGACTGGCCAGGCCGCTCCCGTTGCCTATGCCTCGGTCGCCATCTTGACCGCGACAACCTTCATCTTCGGCGGTTTCATGCGCGAGCAGGTGTGCATCTATATGTGCCCATGGCCCCGCATCCAGACCGCGATGATGGACGAAAATTCGCTGACCGTGACCTACAAGGACTGGCGCGGCGAACCGCGTGGCAGCCTGAAAAAGGCGGAAGCCCATCCGGGCAGCTTTGGCGACTGTGTCGATTGCAACCAGTGCGTCGCGGTCTGTCCGACGGGCATCGACATTCGCGAAGGGCCGCAGATCGGCTGCATCACCTGCGCATTGTGCATCGACGCCTGCGACCGGGTGATGGCACAGGTCGGGCGTCCACGGGGCCTGATCGACTATGCCACTCTGGAAGATTCCGAGCTGGAAAAAGCCGGCAAACCGCACAGCCCGATCCGCAAGGCGCTGTTCCGCCCCCGCACGATTCTCTACACATCGATCTGGGGCGCGATCGGTCTGGCGATGCTGTTCGCCCTCGGCAACCGTACCCGCATCGACATCAGCGCCAATCATGACCGCAACCCGGTCTATGTCCAGCTCGCCGACGGCCATGTCCGCAACAGCTACACCGTCAATCTCCGCAATATGGAGAACCGGCCGCGGAAGATGATTATCGGCATGACGACGCTCAAAGACGGGGTGATGTGGTCCAATGCAGGAAGCCGGGAAGGCGCGGGCCAGAGCCTGACCACGGACGTGCCCGCCGACAGCGTGGCCAGACTGCGCGTCTATGTCGCGGCTCCCGGCACTGGACCGGAACGGGAAGATTTTGCCCTGACCGTCACCGCCGCCGACGATCCGGACGCCAAGGATATTGACGAAGTATTTTTCGAACGACCGGAGACAGGCGAATGAGCAAGCAGAAATCCGTACGTCGGTTCACCGGCTATCATGCCACGATGGTCATCGTCGCCTTTTTCGCCGTGGTGGTCGGAGTCAACATGGTCATGGCCCGTTTTGCTCTGTCCACGTTCGGCGGCACGGTCGTCGACAACAGCTATGTCGCGAGCCAGAAATATAACGAATGGCTGAAACAGGCCCGCGATCAGCGTGCCCATGGCTGGACCGTGTCTCCTGTCCTGCGTTCGGACGACCGGGCCATGGTCCATATTACAGATGCCGACGGCAATGCCTTGGGGGGCGCGCGTCTGGTCGCAGTGGCCGAGCATCCCGTTGGCCGGACCGAGCCGTTTGACATCACTTTTGCAGAGCGGCAACCGGGGGAATATAGAAGCGTCCAGACGATACCGGACGGTCGCTGGAAACTGAAACTGGTCATCTCGCAGGCTGACAAGTCGCTGCGTGTGCTTCAGGATATTCAGTGAACGCGGTCACTCCCCTCCCCGGCGCTTCATCGCAATCGCTGGTGTCCCGCTTCGCCGTCCCGGCGATCCGCTGCGCCGGATGTATCTCGAAAATCGAAAATGGCCTCAACGCCGAACCCGGCATAATCTCCTCGCGGGTCAATTTCTCGACCAAACAGGTCGCCGTGACGCATTTGCCGGAGCTGGATGACGATCAGCTGCGGCGCAAGATCGAGGCGCTGGGCTTTGAAGCGCAGATCCTCGCGGACAATCCGCTGGCCGAGGAAAAGGGCAGCACCGCCAGATTGATCCGCGCGCTTGCCGTTGCCGGCTTCGGGATGATGAACATCATGCTGCTGTCGGTCAGCGTCTGGTCCGGTGCGACCGGCGTCACCCGCGACCTGTTCCACTGGCTCTCCGCGCTGATCGCGATCCCGGTGATTGCCTATGCCGGACGCCCGTTTTTCGCGTCTGCGGCGATGGCGCTGCGCTATGGCCGGACCAATATGGATGTGCCCATTTCGATCGGCATATTGCTGGCAACCGGCCTGAGCATTTATGAAACCGCGACCGGCGGGGCCCATGCCTATTTTGACGGCGCGGTGATGCTGCTGTTCTTCCTGCTCGCGGGACGGGTCCTTGACGGCATGATGCGGGACCGGGCGCGGGAGGGGATTGGGGCCCTGCTCAAACAGGCCGCCCCCGGCGCAATGATTCTGGCAGAGGATGGCAAGACCCGCTGGGTCGCTTCGGCCGACCTGCTTCCGCACATGCGGATGCAGGTGGCAGCGGGGGAAAGCCTGGCAGCCGATGGCATCATCCAGTCCGGCACCAGCCATTTCGACTGCTCGCTGCTGACCGGAGAAAGCGAACCGCAGCCGAAGGGCACGGGCGACCGGGTGCTCGCCGGAACGCTCAACCTCTCCTCCCCGGTCACCGTCCGGATCACCGCCGCCGGAGAGGACACCACCATCTCCGACATTGCCCGGCTGATGGATGAAGCCGGCCAGCGCCGCTCCTTCTATGTCCGCGTGGCAGACCGGGCCGCCCGCTATTATGCGCCCGCGGTCCACAGCCTCGCCCTGCTCGCCTTTGCCTTCTGGATGCTGGCGGGAGCAGGCTGGCACCAGTCGCTGCTCATTGCCGTCGCGGTGCTGATCATCACCTGCCCCTGCGCTCTCGGGCTGGCGGTCCCGGCGGCGCAGGTTGTCGCCTCGGGCGCGTTGCTGCGCAAGGGGGTGATGGTCAAGGACGGCAGCGCGCTGGAGCGGCTGGCCGAGGCCGACCATGTGCTGTTTGACAAGACCGGCACGCTTACCCTGGGCCACCCGGTCCCGGTCGATATCGACGTGCTGAGCCTGACGCAGAAGCAGGTTGCCCTGGCGCTGGCGCAGGCCAGCCGCCATCCGGTGAGCAAGGGCATCCGCACCGCTCTGCTCGCGCTGGATATCGAACCGGCGGTGCTGGATCAGATCGAGGAAGTGCCCGGCGAGGGCATGACGGCGACCTGGGGCGGCGTGACGGTCAAGCTCGGCAAGCCGGAGAAATCGGAGGATCATCTGTCCAGCCAGCTCACCATCGGTACCGACACCGTCCTGCTTCAGCTCAAGGACGAAATCCGGCCGGACGCGGTCGCGGCCATCGCCCGGTTGCAGACGCTCGGATTGTCGGCCTCGATCATCTCCGGCGACAATATCCGTTCGGTGTCCGCCGTTTCCCGCGCGCTTGGCCTTACCGCCCAGGCCGGTGCCTCTCCGCAGGACAAGGTGGAGGCGATCGCTCGCCTGGCCGCCAGCGGGCGCAAGGTATTGATGGTCGGTGACGGGCTGAACGACGGCCCTGCCCTTGCCGCCGCCCATGTCTCGATCGCGCCGGGCACCGCCAGCGATGTCGGGCAGCAGGCCGCCGATGCGGTCTTTACCAGCGCCTCGCTGATGCCGGTCGCGCTGTCGATCAGGGTGGCGCGCCGCACGATGCAGATCGTCCACCAGAATTTCGCTCTCGCCATTGGCTATAATATCTGCGCCGTCCCGCTGGCGCTCACCGGCATGGTCACCCCGCTGATCGCTGCCATCGCCATGTCGCTGTCCTCGCTGATTGTCGTCGGCAACGCCCTGCGCCTCAACGGGTCCGCGCGATGAGCGGGCTGGCAATCCTGATCCCGGTCGCGCTGCTGATGGGCCTTTGCGGTCTGGCGGTCTTTTTCTGGGCGATCCGCAACGACCAGTTCGAAGATCTTGACGGTGCCGCCCGGCGCATATTGATCAACGAGGAAGACGAGCAACCATGATCATCGCAATCCGGCATTCGCGGCGCAGCCAGTGGATCATAGCGATGATCGCGCTGCCGCTCGCGTCTATGCCGCTCTCGGCCAGCTCATCGGGGATGCAAATCCCCGTCTGTTCAGCCGATGGGGCGGTGCGCACTGTGACCATTCCGGTCGATAGCGACAATGGCGACCAGCGCGACGATCATTGCGCCAAGCCCTGTCATGCCTGCCTGAACCGCAAGAAGCCGGTCAGGAACCGATAGCAGGCCCGCGCCCCTAGTCGCCCCTGTCCTGTTCTTGCAGGTCTTCGGCGGCAAATCCGATCCGCAGCGCTTCCGCCAGACTGCGCACGCGCAGCTTTTCCATCATATTGGCCCGGTAGATTTCGACGGTGCGCGGCGAAATGCCGAGATCATAGGCGATGGTCTTGTTGGGATATCCCGCCATCAGGCCCTCGAGAACATCCTGTTCCCGTCCGGTCAGACAGGCCAGCCGCACCTTCGCCTCGGAAGCGGCCATTTCCTTGAGTTCGCTATTTTCCAGACGCACAAACGCCTCTTCCATCGCGCCGATCAGCGCCTCTTTCTCATAGGGTTTTTCCAGGAAATTGATCGCGCCGGCTCGCATCGCCTGCACCGCTATCTCGACATCGCCGTGCCCGGTCAGGATCACCACCGGCATGTCGATACCGTCGCTGATCATCTGCTGCTGCACCTGCAGGCCGTCCATGTCTGGCATCCGCACGTCGAGCAGCACGCAGCCCCGTTCCGCGCCTTTTGCCAGCTTCAGAAAGGCCACCCCGGATTCCACCGGGTGCACCTTGAAACCGGCGTGGCGCAGCATGAAGGTTGCCGATCGCCGGACGGAATCATCATCGTCAACCACATAGACCAGCCGCTCACTGCTCATCATCTTGCTCCTGCGTTGCCTTTTCCAGGGTGACCCTGAATATGGTGCCTCCTCCCGGATTGGGTTCCGCACGGATTGAGCCCCCGTGCGATTCGATGATCGTACGGCATATCGAGAGGCCGAGCCCCATACCATCTCCCTTGGTGCTGGCAAACGGGTCGAAAATCCTGTCCCCCAGCTCCTGGTCTATGCCGCTGCCCGTGTCCGCAACCGCTATTTCAACCATATCATCATCGACTGTCCGCACACCGATATGCAGTTTTTTCTCAGGGCTCTCCGCCATCGACTCGATGGCGTTGCGCATCAGATTGACCATCACCTGCTGGATCTGGACGCGATCGACAAATACATGATTGGTATCCGGTGCGATATCGATCGAGAACTGGACGCCTTTTTCCTGCACTCCGATCGTGCCCAGAACCGTCGCATCCTGCACCAGCTGGGCAAGCGACAGCACCTGCCGGTTGATCTCGCCGCGCGACACAAATTCCCGCAGTCGCCGGACGATGGTCCCTGCCCGCAGGCTCTCGGCCACGCTTTCCTCCAGCGCCTCGCGCAAGAATTCCCGGTTTTCCGACAGATCTCCCTCCATCATATCCCGGGCGGCGGACAGATAATTCGCAATCGCGGTCAGCGGCTGGTTGATTTCATGGGCCAGCGAGGATGCCAGCGTACCGACCGCGCTCAGGCGCGAGGCATGGGCCAGATCCGCCTGCAGCGACTGCAGTTCGGCTTCCGTCCGCTTCTTCTCGGTCAGATCGACGATGAATCCGGTAAAATATCGATGGTCACCGATCTTGGCTTCGCCAACTTCAAGCTGGATCGGAAAGGTCGTGCCGTCCTTCTTGCAGCCAACGACGGTTCTCCCGATACCGATAATCCGCTGCTCGCCGGTCTGCATATAGCGCTGAATATAGCCGTCATGGGCATCCCTATAGGGGTTTGGCATCAGGATTTTGACATTCTGCCCGATGATCTCTTCCTGGCTATAGCCAAACATTTCCTCGGCTGTCGCGCTGAAAGAGCTCACCAGCCCGGCTTCGTCAATCACCACCATGGCATCTGGCACGGTCTTCAGAATGGATTTCAGAATCGAATTCGCCTGACCCATTTTGCTTTCCGCATTGTTGAGCGCCCGGACGTCCTGAAAACTGATCAGCACGCTTTCAATTTTACCGCCGGGATTGGCCAACGCGTCCATATAACATTCTGCCAGCATGGGACGGCCATCCGGCCGCTCAAGTTGCACCTCAATCGGAATCAGCCGCTGGCCTGAGCGTGCATTAAAGGCACGCTCCAAGGCTTCGCGAAAAATGTAGCGGTGATCTGGCGCAATACAGCTCTCGGGGGCACCCGCCGGCAATTCTGCAATGCTGGACAGGCCCAGAATGTTCAGGCCGGCAGTATCGCAGCTAATGTGCCGGAGATGGCGGTCGACAATCATCACGCATTTCGGCAGCCGGGACAGAACGGATTCCAGACGGGGTTGCAAATTTGTGTCATAGGCCTTGGTTTCACGCACTGGCGATGTCTATCCTTCGGCTGTCCGATCGCTCCGTGCGAACGCCGCGACCCTACACAAAATGCAGAGATTGCCACAAGAAAATATGATTTCTGCCTGTGACGATCCACGCTCATTCAGTGGGATACAACCAATGGAATGGAACAGTCCTTGAACAGGTTGCGGGTAACACCGCCAAACAGAAATTCTCTTGCCCTGCTGTGGCCATAGGCACCCATAACGAGATATGCGGCGTTCAGCTGGTCCGCTTGCGCAACAAGCACCTTCTCAACCGGACCATCGTCCGCGGGCAGGCTGTGAATGACCGATTTGATGCCATGATAGGCAAGATATTCCGAAGCGGCGAGTTGCGGCAGATCGTGATCCTTGTCTTCTTCCACCGTCAAAATATGCACATCGCTGGCCATTTTCAGCAACGGCACGGCTGCCCGCAAGGCGTTGCCGGCCTCGAAACTGCCGTTCCAGGCGACGATCGCAGGGCCGCAGGCGTCAAATTTCTTCACCGCATCGGGCTGCACGACCACCGGTGCCGTTGCATTGAACAATACATCGCCCAAAAGCCCCAGCGGGAGCGCATTATCCTTGTCGCCACTGGCGGAGCTCAAAACCATGATGTCGACCAGCGCCGATTGCCGGGACAGTCCGCGCGCAGGCATGGCATTTTCTTCCCGATAGTCCCAGGAAACATCTTCCCCGGCCAGCCGCTGTTCGATCTTGGCGCGCAGCTTTTCGTTCAGTTCGTTCGACAATTTGGTGAGATCGTACATCACCGACATGCCCGTGACGCCATCAAAAGCCATTTGCGGATCATAGGGATTGGTGCGCAGACAATGGAGATGGCCATTCAGCGACCGTGTCAAATCCAGCGCCGCCTGGAGGCGGGCCTCAAGGCCGGTATCATCGGCAATATATAGCAGCACGGATTTCATAAACTGTCTCCCTGTTCGACATCGGTTCTTCAAAAGAAGGTTGGGGAAAGGATAGCGGCTGGCAATCACCACCTGTATAAGGGTTAATACGGATAGGGTTCCGAAAGCGGGCGCTTCAGTCCCCAGCGGCCCCAAGCGCGGCGATCTTTTTGAGCCAGCGTTGGCGATGAGCTTCGCTGCTGTCCACATTGCCGATTAGCGATGTGCTGACCGGAGCAATGCCGGTCAGTTTGAGGATGTTGCGTTCGAAACTGCGAACGCTGTGGGCAGCAAAATAGGCGCGATAAAAAAGCGCTGGCATGCCCATGGTGACAATGAGCCGTGCCGAGCGCCCGCCCAGCAGTTTCTTCGGCATGTGCCGCTTCCCCTCCTCGCCATAATCGAGAGCGAAATTGGGGCGGAAAGCCTGCTCGACAAACGCCTTGAGCAAGGCGGGCATGTCCCCCATCCACAGCGGATAATAGAAGACGATATGCTCCGCCCATTTTATCGCATCCTGTCCCGGACGGACGGTGGCGGGCACGTCTTCCTCGAGCCATTGCTTGCGGCTTTCCAGAATCGGGATATGGTGACCCGCCAGGCGGACTTCCCGGACCTCATGGCCTGCCGCTGACGCCGCATTGACATAGGCGTCAACGAGAGCATGGCCAAAACGGCTTGGACTGGGGTCGGGATGCGCGTCAATCACCGCAATCCGTGTCATGATCCCTGTTCCTCAAAATTTTCGGCACTGGGGGTTTGCCACTGGAATGCCTGGATCAATTCCATAATCGCCGCCTGTGCGGCAGCATCGATTTCCTGTGGATAGGAAGCAGTCAAACGCGCATCCCAATATCCATAGTCGAGAGCGGTCACGCTGAAATGCCAGGGCACCCCATCCCTGTCCCCGTCAAAAATCCCCTGATAGGCACTAATATCGGGCCGGCCCGGAACCAGATAATCCCCTTCGGAAACAACCGTCGGGTTCGAATATTGGGACAATATGTCAGGCTTTACGATCAGATAATGATCCTGCGCATTCAGCTGCTCCAGATGGACCATGGTGATTTTGACTTCAATCTCGTGATCGTCCACATCCCGCACATATCCGATCTCGAAATTGTTGCCGGAAAAATCGGTCGTCATTTCACATTCGCGTTGAAATCCGCCAACAGAAGCCGGAAATACAAAGCCGCTTTCCTTGTGAATGATCGATCCCGGGTCCTTATAGGGTGCAAACGGGTCAAACAAAGGCGCGGCCCCTTTCACGCATTCCGCTGCGGCAGGGCTGCCCGCCAGCGTCAGCGCCAGTAGCGTGAGGGACAGATATCCGGCCAGTTTCTTTTTGATGGGCATGGTCTCTCCTGTGGCCGGCTATTGGGGCTATTCGTGACAGCTGATGACGCGAAAGGGCAGCTCGCTGCCATCTGCTTCCGTGATCGTCAGATATTCTCCGACTTTCAGCGGATGATCCTTCAGGCGAAAAATGGCTTCGTCATCCTCATCGCCGACCCTGTAGGAAAAAGCCCATCCCTTTGGCGTGGCAATGACCACGCCGCTCTGATCGGCTTCCCCGGGCCAGAAGCGCCGGACAACGGGTCGTTTCTCAGCCTGTTTCAGCGCGTCGGGTTCAATGAAGCCTTCGTCATTCAGCGGAACGCGAAAGACATAGGCATGGGCTGACGAGCCATCGGGATAGTCAGCGGTTCGGGCCAGTTCAAGGCGAATGGTTTTCCAGGTCATGGCCATGTTCTGGACCAGTGTACGGGACCGCGCGATACGCAATATTGCGTAGTCTGAAATGTCTGGCCGTAGCCTCTTTCCTACACCTAACCAAATAGGTTATAACTATCCGCTCAACAAGGAAAGGCGACTCCCCATGCACGATATTCCCGATGTCCCCGATCTGATCGACAAGATCATCATTCTGGAAGGCGGCTTTACCGATCATCCCGATGACCGGGGCGGTCCCACGCGATGGGGGATCACCGAAGCGGTCGCGCGAAGCCATGGTTATGAGGGCGAAATGCGCGATTTCCCGCGCGAGCAAGCGGCAGCCATCTACAAGCAAAATTATTGGATGCGGCCGGGATTTGACCGGGTAGCACAGCTTGCCCCCTCGCTAGCCGCCGACCTGTTCGACACCGCCGTCAACATGGGAAGCGGGACCGCCACCCTGTTCCTGCAGCGTGCGCTCAACGCCCTGAACCGGAACGGCCGGGACTATGATGATATAGCGGTTGATCGCAAGATCGGCCCAAGGACTCTGGCGGCGCTGGATGCATTTCTTCGCCAACGCGGTGCCAAGGGCGAAGACGTGCTGCTGAAGGCCGTCGAGGCGCTTCAGGGCGCTCGCTATATAGAACTTGCCGAAAGACGTTCCGCCAATGAAGCCTTTCTGTTCGGCTGGCTGAACAAGCGGATCGCATGAAAAACGCCCGGAGCGAACTTGCTTTTGACACTGTAAAGTTTGTCAAGAACGGCAGGACTCTTCAGACCATGTCTGAACTGCCTCTCTTCTCGAAAAACCGCTCCTTGGCCCTAACTTTCACGAACTTTGAATTTTGACAGACCTGAAGGAGAATTATAAAATGTCCATTCTATCGACACTTATTGGCCCTGTTTCCCATATCATAGACAAAATCATTCCGGACAAGGAAGCAAGGGATCGTGCCAAACTGGAACTTCTGAAACTGGAAGGCAGCCAGGAACTGGAAGAGGTGCGCGTACAAATGTCAGCCATATTGGCGGAAGCGCAATCTGCCGACCCGTGGACCAGCCGGGCGCGACCCAGCTTCCTCTATGTCATGTATCTGCTCCTGCTCTGGTCGATTCCGATGGGGCTGATCGCGGCTTTCCGGCCGGAGGCCGCTCGCGATATCGCATCCGGCATGAATGCCTATCTGGCCGGCATCCCCGAACCGCTCTATGCGCTCTTCGGGACCGGATATCTGGGCTATACGATGGCCAGACAGTGGGGCAAGATTCGCGGGGTGGAGCGCTAGCTTTGGCCAAAATCTGCCAAAGAAAGCAAATGACCGGATCATGCCGACGGGGATTGGATAATTGCGCCGCGAACCGCCAGATTAATGCAATATTTACGAAATAGACTTGCCATGCCCGTATCTTTCCAGATAAAGGTGAAAGTCTAGTTCATCCAAAGGGGATATTTTAATGAAGACCGAAACAAACTTTCGCAAAATGCTTGCTGTAGCGGGCAGCCTTGCTCTTGCCATTCCTGCTCTTTCGGCATGTGCAGAAAGCGCCGACGATTCAGCAGCTGTTGCTGATGAAGCCGCCGATGAAGCAATGGACGCCGCTGACGTAGCCGCTGATGCCGCCGACACGGCAACCGATGCAGCTGCAGACGCAGCCGAAGCCACTGAAGATGCGGTGACCACCGACGAAACGGCTGCTGAAACAACCGAAGAAGAAGCCGTTACCGAATAAGCTCCGCTTATTGCGCATTGAAAAATGCATGAAAAAGGCGGTTTGAGCTTTTCAGCCAGATAGCCGAAAAGGGCGTCTGCCAGCATCCAGAGTGATAGCGGCAGACGCCCCTTTTTTTGATATCATGGCGCGATCATATCGCTCCCGGCAGTAAGGCCCGCTCGCTTGCGCCTGCCCTCGAGCATGGCCAGCGCGAAAAAGCCGCTGACCATGTGCAACGGCGCCCAGCCCTTCACCAGCCACAAACAAGACTGGCCAAGGGCAGGAATATCGGGAACGCTGTCCGTTCGGAGCGCAGCCCCTCGGTCTCTAGCGATCAAATCCCGGGTTGGTGCGCTGCAGTTTACGCATCAGGCCCGGCCAGACCAGATTATCGCCAAGCCCCTGCTGAAATACGGGAGAAGACTGTTGATGGACACGATGGCCCATTTCTGCCTTTTCCTCATGAAGATGCTCTTCACCGCCGACCGATTGCGCCAATATTTGCGTCTTGCAAGCATTCTCAAGCAGATACATGCGCAGAAAAGCGATGGCACAATTCTTACCGATCGTTAGCGTCCCATGATTGCGCAGCATCAACAGACTCTTGTCACCGAGATCGTGGATCAGCCGTTCCCGTTCGTCCAGATCAAGCGCAATGCCTTCATAGTCATGATAGGCGAGATCATCATGGATTTGCATGGAAAATTGCGTGTAGCGTCTCAGTCCTGCCTTCTGGACAGACACCGCGATACCATAAGGCGTGTGGACATGGATGACGCATCCCGCATCTTCCCGGGCGCTGTGCACGGCGCTGTGAATCGTGAAGCCGGCCGGATTGATGAAATAGGGCGTGTCCTGCTTGATATTGCCATCGAGATCGATCTTCACCAGCGCGGATGCGGTCATCTCGTCAAACAGCAAGCCATAGGGATTGATCAGAAACCGCTCTTCCCCGTCTTCGTCAGGCAAGCGGGCAGAAATATGGGTGAACACCAGATCGGTCCAGGCGTGCATGGCACAGAGCCGATAGGTCGCCGCCAGCTCGCAGCGGATTTGCCATTCAGCGTCAGACACCGTGCCTTGCAGGCTCTCGATGCCAAGCGGATCAGGAATTGCAAAACCCGCGCTCACGCCCAGTGCGGGTTCATCGGCTTGATACGCTGTCGCCATCATCAATTCCTTTGCTTAAAATTGCTCGTACCGGCAATCTGACATGCATCGCCGGTCTTCGCAACCTGCCTGTCGGCAAGCCCTGCCCCGGACGGTCGTCGCAAACACGGATTTTGAAAACATTTTTCAGAAGCAATCGGACTGGCTCCCGTTACCTCGGACGATCAGTGCTTGCCCTAGCCCGCGAATAGTCGGGACAGAGACTGTGAAACCGACAAACCGATCAGCACGATGGCCAAAATCCCGACCGCCAATATCACTATGATAGCGATTCTCTGCGCCCTTCCCCAATCGCCGCCAAAATCCTTGCGGATTTGGGACCCCTCGGCCGCGGCATCATAGGCGATCGGGACTTCCTCGAAATCAGACGGACTTGAAAGCTCTGACCGGCGGTCTTTTGCGCGGGTTGTGATATCAGGATCATCCTCGGCTGAATCACCCAGCCCCAAATCATTACGCCCTGACGCCTTAGCGTATATCAGCGCGGTTTCCTCTCTGGTCGAGGCACCCAGCAGTCGGCGAGCGCCGAGAAGGCGCTGGTCGACGGCACTTCTGGAGATATCCAGAATGCGCGCGATTTCCCTGGGCGATTTTCCGAGAACCGCCAGGTCGAGGCAGTCCCGCTGCTTTGCAGTCAGCTTCGCCATAGGTGATGATTCTGAGTCGATATGTTTCAAGGCTGGCCCCTCAAATACGACTCTTCTTAAACCGTCCTGTCATCGAGTGCAACCAGATCGGACCGGTTAAAAGCACCTGAAACCCTAGAAAAATCAGGAAAAAATGGTTAACGGAAGCCTAGGCATGTCCTGTTTCAAGACTGGAAGTGATGGCTCAGCTTGCGCGCTCACTTGGATCGAGAGGGCACCTCCGGCTCAACCGTCTCCACTTCCCACAAAAGCAATTGCGGGAAAGACAGGTCATGGCAACAGATCGATATAGGTTAGCGCCCGTTCAGATGCCCAGCGCATCAAGAACGGGTTCTTTCCATTCCTTTTTGCAGATCAGAAGGTCCGGCATATAGGTTTCCTTCTGATTGTAAATGAGCGGTGAGCCGTCGATACGGGAGCAATGCAGGCCATAAGCTGCGGCCACTGCTGCGGGCGCACAGCTGTCCCATTCATATTGACCGCCGGAATGAAGATATATTTCTGCCTCACCCCGAACGACGGCCATTGCCTTCGCGCCCGCCGATCCCATCGGCAGCAATGCGCCGCCCAGTCTCTCTGCAACGGACAATGCTTCCGCTGCGGGCCGGGTGCGGCTTATAACCAGACGCGGCGGGCCATCATGATGGGGGATATCGCCGATCTTATCTGAGCGGAGCACCAGGCCGCCACCCAGACCAGGCAGAGCAACAGCCCCAAGAGTAGCCACACCATCAACGGCCAAAGCGACATGCACCGCCCAATCCGAACGTTCTTCGCCATATTCCCGCGTGCCATCGACGGGATCGATGATCCAGACACGCGATTTATGCAAACGCTCCTCGGTGTCCCTGCTCTCTTCCGAAAGCAGGCCGTCTTCGGGCCGGTGATGCCGCAACGCACGAACCAGAAACTGGTTTGCGGTAAGGTCTCCGGTCTTGCCAAGCGCCGCGCCATCTAACAATCCGCTGTCGCGCACTTCCAGCAGGATCCGTCCCGCAGCCTTTGCGAGATCAGCAGCGAGATCCGCATCTGTCATAATATTACTCATTTCAAAGGCATGATTTGACGGACAATAAATTCGGCGGCTTCTGCTGGAGTCATCTCTACCGTATTGACCCGGATTTCCGGGTTCTCCGGAGGCTCATAGGGGCTGTCGATCCCGGTGAAGTTCTTCAGCTTGCCGCTGCGGGCCTTCTTGTACAGACCTTTCACGTCACGCGCTTCAGCAACTTCCAGCGGTGTATCCACGAAAATCTCGATAAATTCGGCTTCCGGCAGCATTTTACGAACCATCTGGCGCTCCGCCCGGAAAGGGCTGATAAATGCGGTGAGCACGATCAGTCCGGCATCGGTCATCAACTTGGCCACCTCGCCGACTCTGCGGATATTCTCGATGCGGTCGGCTTCGGTAAAGCCGAGATCCTTGTTGAGCCCATGCCGTACATTATCGCCGTCCAGCAAAAATGTATGGCGGTTCATCAGATTGAGACTTTTCTCCACCTCGTTGGCGATCGTCGATTTTCCCGAACCCGACAGCCCGGTGAACCAGAGAACGCGGGGCGTCTGGTTTTTCAGCAAGGCGTGCTCTTCTCTCGTAATGATCGTTGGCTGCCAATGGACGTTAGCGGCCCTTCGCAGGCTGAAGTGCAGCATGCCCGCCGCAACCGTTGCATTGGTGAGCTTGTCGATGAGAATGAATCCGCCCAGCTCGGGACTATCGGCATAGGGTTCGAACACGATCGGCTTGTCGGTGTGCACTTCCGCGACCCCGATTGCATTGAGCTCAAGGGTCTTGGCCGCCAGATGCTCCATCGTATTGACATTGATCTCATATTTCGGCTCGTACACCGAGGCGCTCACCGTTTGCGTGGCCAGCTTGAGCCAGTAGCCCCGCCCGGGTTTCAGCGCCTCGTCACTCATCCAGACAATGGTGGATTCGAACTGGTCCGACGCTTCGGGCGGATCACCCGCTGCCGCGATAACGTCCCCGCGGGAGCAATCGACTTCATCCTCGAGAGTGACCGTAACCGACTGACCGGCCACGGCTTCGTCGAGCGTGCCGTCCAGCGTTACGATGCTTTTGACACGGCTATTTTTGCCGGAAGGCACGACACGAACCGGATCCCCGGGCTTGATCGAGCCACTGGAAATGAGGCCGGAGAAGCCGCGAAAATCGAGATTGGGCCGATTGACCCATTGTACCGGCATGCGGAACGGCTTTTCCTGCGCCGCTGTCGCTGCAATCGGGATATTCTCGAGATGGGCGATCAGAGCTGGACCGCTATACCATGGCGTGTTGGCCGAGGGAGCCTCGGTAATATTGTCGCCCCTGAAACCCGAAATCGGGATCGCAGTGAAGCTGTCTATACCGATTTCATTGGAAAACTGCCGGTAGGCCTCGACGATTTCGTCGAAGATTTCCTGGCTGAAATCCACCAGGTCCATCTTGTTCACTGCCAGAATCACATTTCTGATGCCAAGCAGGTGCGCCAGATAGGAATGACGCCTTGTTTGCACCAGAACACCCTTGCGAGCGTCCACCAGGATAATCGCCGCGTCGGCGGTCGAAGCGCCGGTGACCATATTGCGCGTATATTGTTCATGACCGGGCGTATCGGCGACGATGAACTTGCGCTTTTCGGTCGCGAAGAAACGATAAGCCACATCGATGGTGATGCCTTGCTCGCGCTCGGCAGCAAGACCATCAACCAGCAAGGCAAAATCGATCTCCTGTCCCTGGGTCCCGGACTTTTTGCTGTCGGCTTCCAGCGCAGCCAGTTGATCCTCGAAAATCATCTTGCTGTCGTAGAGCAGCCGACCAATCAACGTGCTCTTGCCATCATCCACGCTGCCGCAGGTGATGAAGCGAAGCAGTTCCTTGTTCTGATGTTGCTCAAGATATGTCTCGATATCATCTGAAATGAGCGCATCTGTCTTGTAGCTTGATCCCGGTCCGGTCTGTTCGGTCATCAGAAATAGCCCTCCTGCTTCTTCTTCTCCATGCCCGCACCGCCTTCATCCTTGTCGATGATCCGGCCCTGTCGTTCGCTGGTGGTGGTCAGAAGCATCTCCTGCACGACTTCCGAAAGCGTCGACGCCGTGCTTTCGACGGCACCCGTCAGCGGAAAACAGCCCAATGTGCGGAAACGGACGGATCGGGTCGTTATCTCGGGCTTGTAGCCCATGGTCTTTTCCAGCCGGTCCAGATCATCCGCCATGAACAGTCCGCCTTCATGAATATAGGTTGGACGGGGCGCCGCGAAGTAGAGCGGCACAATCTCGATATTCTCCGCCATGATATATTGCCAGATATCGAGCTCGGTCCAGTTGCTGATCGGAAAGACCCGGATGCTCTCTCCCTTTGCCTTTTTGGCATTGTACAGATTCCACAATTCAGGCCGCTGATTTTTCGGATCCCATCCATGGCTCGCCGTGCGGAAGGAGAATATACGCTCTTTTGCGCGGCTCTTTTCCTCGTCCCGCCGTGCCCCGCCAAAGGCGACGTCAAAGCCATATAAGTCGAGCGCCTGTTTCAAGCCCTCGGTCTTCCACATATCGGTATGGAGGGGACCATGATCGAAAGGATTGATCCCGCGCTCTTTCGCTTCTGCATTTTGATGGACAATCAGTTCCATGCCCGCATCCTGGGCCGCTTTTTCCCGCAACGCATACATGTCCCTGAATTTCCAGGTCGTATCAACATGGAGCAACGGAAAAGGAGGAGCTGAGGGATAGAATGCTTTTTTCGCGAGATGCAGCAATACGGCGCTGTCCTTGCCGACACTGTACATCATCACCGGCTTTTGCGCGTCGGCCAGCACCTCCCGCATGATGTGGATCGCTTCGGCTTCGAGACGCTCTAAATGCGTTAAGATACGGGTCACTGGGTCATCCATTCCTGATCATTTCAGCCCCCTATCGCCCGCTTTCCGCTCGCATGTAGTTCCCAAATGGGATAAGAGTGGAAAATGACTTCCATTATGGGCGAACATGACCTCATTGCCGCATTGCACCGGGGCACGCTGGGTGCACCGCCGTGGGAGGATTTTCTCGAACAGTTACGGCGCAGAACCGGTGCAGATTATGCCCGACTTTTTTTTCAGGGCGACCACGACTGGCTGCATTCCGTTCAAATACCTGCGGCCAAATCCGGAACTGGCAGGGCAAACGAAATTTACCTGCAGGATTTCGGAAGCGCAGACGCCCTCCCTCACAAGGCCATGCGGCTCAACCGTGTCTATTCTCTCGACGATTTTCTCGATTTAAATGATCCGCGACACATCCGCTTCAAATCGCTGTTCATGCAGGATGCCGATATCCGCTTTGCCCGCAATATGCGGGTGGCAGAACCCAATGGTGGCCAGATATGGATTTCTCTCGGTCGCAAGAAAAGCGATTTTTCAGCGAGTGACGGGGCGTTGCTCGGCTCTCTGGCCAATCATCTGGCGATTGCCGCAGGGACCCATGCCGAACTGGAACGACAAAGACTGAAGGCAGGAATTTCCGCCGATGCAATAATGCGACTGAATTTCGGATGGTTCATGCTCGACGCATCCGGCCGGATCATTGATATGAGCGAACAGGCCGAGGCGCTGGTACAGGAGGCGCAGTCCCTGCGCAAATCGCCCGATGGCAGACTGATCGCCGAAAATGCCGATGCGCAAGGCACATTGCGCAAGTTCCTGCAAATGCGACAGGCGGGGGAAAGCGTAGTCCGGACAGTACATCTGTCCGACGAGCCCTGGCTGGATATGCTGCTGACCACTCCGCCAGCGGATCTGCCGGGAGCCCTTCAGCCCCTCGCCGTCGCCTTTGTCCACGGTGAGCGTTCCAGCAGCACCGAGCGCAGTCAGCACCTGGCCAATCTCTTTGGCCTTACCATTCAGGAAGCTCGTCTTGCCCTGCATATCAGCCGCGGCGTCTCTATAAGAGAAGCAGCGGCGTTGCTCGGCCTGACCCATGAAACCGCCCGGCTCTATTCCAAACGTGTTTATGCCAAGACCGGCACCCGCGGTCAGGCCGATCTGGTGCGTCTTATCCTGGCCAGCATTGTGGCACTGGCGTGAAACGGCAGGGTAGCACCATAATCTGCCAACTCAAGCGCCACCAACCATCGCCGCGTCAACCCTTTGTCACGGGTACATATACGTACCGATCATTGAACCGGCTGCCCGTGGGATCTCCTGCGGCCCACAGATAGCGGAACGTCATCTGCGTACGATCGCTCGAGACGACGACCTGCATCTGCGACAAGATCTTGCCACCCCCTATGGCAGTCCAATAAGCGGTGTGACTGTCAGCCTTCACCACCAGCAACCCGTCGATACCCGGACCGGCCTGCGGCGTGACCTGGCCATAGGAATAAGGAATTTGAGAGACGTGCTTCTTTCCGTCTTCCGCCAACAATTCCAGCGTTTCGGTGATCAGCACCCCATCGGCACTGGGTGCAAACACGAACTGCTTGCTCTTGACGCCCGGATTATCAGCGATGGTCGATCTCGCAATATCCAGCTGCCATGCGCCGATAAAGGGATCATCGGCAGCCTGCGCAGTTAGCGGCAAAAGCACCGTGAGAAGCAGGCCGGCGAGCAAACGAACGACAATTTTCATCGATTTTTTCCGATTTCATGAATATTTTATCCTGATTGGGATGGTACAGACCCATTCAGATAAGTCAATCACTCGCTTTTCAATGCAATCGTTCAGTAACCGCTTGGTCCCGGCCGTCTCTCCGGGCTCGGCGCGCGCCACCGAGGCCATGGCCCCATTCGCATTGCAGCCGCAAACAAAAACGCCGGAATATGGGGCAGCTACTGCCCCCCTGCGCTCCTCGGGAGGGGCAGATCGCCCTGTTGCGGCACATGGGGAACTGCAAAACCGCAGAATGGTGCGCCCGACAGGATTCGAACCTGTGGCCCCCAGATTAGGAATCTGATGCTCTATCCGACTGAGCTACGGGCGCACTGCGAACCGGTGTTTAGCCGCATCGGCAAGCGCATGCCACACTCAATTTTTGGATTCGGGCGGCAGGACGGGAAGAGGCAGGGGAAGCGCTGCAATGCCCTCTTCTGCCAGATCGGCAACTTCCTCCTGCGATGCAGTCCCATGAATGGGCTTATCATCCGCATCACCATAATGAATGTCCCGGGCACGCGCGGCAAATCTGTCCCCGACCCATTCGGAATTGACGAGCATTTTGGCCTGGGCCTTCGCCAATTTGCCGATCAGCTCCTTATATTCGGCTGGTACCGGCACTTTGCTGGTGACCGGTTCAGCATGCGGCCCGTTACCCGCCTCAGTTGGCTCCCGTGAAACAGGCGCCTGGTTGCCTTTTCTGCCCAGATTTGGTGCCATGGCGGCCTTGGCTATATTCTTGCTGCCGCACACCGGACAGTCCAGCAATCCACGGTCATGCTGGTCCGCATAGTCTTGCGAAGAACCGAACCAGCCTTCAAACCGATGGTTGGCATCCAAACATATGAGGTCGAAGATGATCATGATGACCTGGCCGGCATTTCGAAACTCTGGCGATTGGCCACTGCCGGAATCCGCGAGCGCACGTCCCGAATTTTATCCAGATCCAGGTCACAGAAACCGAGACCAGTCCCCTCGCCCATGTCGAGCAGAATCTCTCCCCAGGGATCGATCACCATCGAGTGGCCATAGGTAGCGCGACCGTCGGCGTGCCGGCCATATTGCGCCGCCGCCACCACGAACGCCCCTGCTTCGATGGCCCGAGCCCGCAACAGAATTTCCCAGTGCGCGTTGCCGGTGGGAACCGTGAACGCCGCAGGAATCGACAGAATGTCGGCTCCTGCATTGGTCAGAGCTTGGTAGAGCGCCGAAAAACGAAGGTCATAGCAGATGGACAGGCCAAGCGTTGCTTCGGGGAGCGAAGCGACAACAGCTCGCTGTCCTCTTGCATAAGCAGCGGATTCCCGCTGCGATTCCTGCGGTCCTAGATCGACATCAAAGAGATGAATCTTGTCATAGCGGGCCTCAACCTGCCCTGCCGGATTGATTAGAAAGGATCGATTGACCCATTTTGCTTCCGGATCGCTTGAAGTCTTTATGGCCAAGGAGCCAAGCTGCACCCATATTTGCTGATCTTTGGCTTCAGAGCAAACCGCAGCCAGGACACTGTCCTCCGGTTCGGTCTGGATCACGCCGGCCGCGCGGGATCGATTTCGGTCAAGCAAGCCGCTCATTTCCGGCGTATAAATCATCCTGGCACCACCAGCGCGCGCTTGGGCTATGAGCGAACGCAATTGTCCGGCATTTTTGTCCGGATCAATGCCGCTACACATCTGGGCCAGTGCGATCCTCAAAACGGGTCAGCCTGCGAGGAGCGCATCGAGTTCACCGGATTGCTCCAAAGCGGCAAGATCATCCGAGCCTCCGATATGCCGGTTATCGATAAATATCTGAGGAACCGTCATTCTGCCACCGGAACGCTGGATCATTTCCTCGCGCTTGCTACCGTCCATGCTGATATCGGTCTCTTCGAACCTGACATTCTTTTTCTCGAGCAGGGCTTTTGCGCGGAAGCAGAAACCGCAGGTGAATTTTGTATATATTTCAACTTTCGACATAATTCGCACTTTCTACCATCAGCTTGTAAATGGCCCGTCAGCGAAACAAATTCAAGCAATCGCTATACGTTCAGCAAACTATCCATTTTCAAATTCGCTTATAACCCGGGCCCAGCAGAAAACGAGCACTTGTTCTGCCCCCGCCTTTTTGAGCAGTCGGGCGCACGCATTGCTGGTCGCTCCGCTGGTATAGACATCGTCTACCAGAATCACGGACTTGCCGGCGATCCTCTCTTGCGCATCGGGAGATGCGATAAATGCCGAGCCAACGGTTCGCTGTCGCTGGATACCGCTCATTCCTCTCAGGGGAGGCGTGATCTTGCAGCGAGCAATAGCTCCATAGTCCATCGGGATGCCGGAGATCAGCGAAAGTTCCCTGCCGATCAGGACCGACTGGTTAAAACCGCGGTGCCACAGGCGCGTTGGATGGAGCGGCACCGGAACAATGATCCCGTTGTCAGAGCATTCGGCGGCAAATTTCTGCAAATGATGAGCGATCAATCTGGCCAGTCCCAGCCGAGTGCCATATTTCAAACGCATTGCAATCAGCGAACTGCGGTCATCGTACCGCACCACGGCTCGAACCCCGTCATGAATCGGCGGCTCGACAAGGCATTTGGCACATCGGCTGTCGTCGGATTGGTCGAAAGCGAAAGGCGAACCGCAGGCAGCGCACCATGGCTTGGCAAGAAAGTGCAGTTGTTGCCAGCACGATAGGCAGAAACGATTGTCTGCTTCCACTGTTGTGCCACAAACAGGGCATCGTGGCGGCAAGGCGTAGTCGACCAATGATTGCAGCAAGACTGGCAACGGCATTTGATCTTTTTGTCCAGCGCTTCTAAAGCCGCAAGGCCCTATGACCGATACAGTCAATGTTCCTGAAGTTTTTGATCGTCGACGAAGACGCATAGTCCGCGATCGCGCCTACGGGCGGTGTAAAGGTGCGGATTTTTTCTCGCAGCTCATGGTTGAGGAAATTCTGGAACGCCTGGACGTCGTCAAGCGCACATTCCAGAGGGCCCTGGTTATTGGTCTGCCTGCAGCCCATATTGGAACCGAGCTTCAGGCGCGCGGCATGAAAGTCATATTCGCTGATTCCAGCGCTCGCTTGGCGCAGACGCTCTGCGGGGTCATTTGCGATGATGACCGATTGCCCTTTGCCGACCACAGCTTTGATCTGATCATAAATGTCGGATCTCTCGACACGATCAACGATCTGCCAGGGGCCCTTGTCCTTATCCGGCGGCTGTTGATTCCGGACGGATTGATGCTCGCCGCGCTTGTCGGTGCAGAGAGCTTTTCATCGCTGAAATCGGTCATCATGAAGGCGGAAGGCGACCGCGTTTCGGCCCATATTCATCCCCAGATCGATGTCCGCACAGCCGGCGATCTGATGGCAAGAGCGGGACTGACCTTACCGGTTGCCGACAGCGATCTGTTGCGATTGAACTATTCCAGCCTTGAGCGGTTGATCGCCGACATCAGGGATTTGGGGGGAAGCAATATCATGTCCGGAAAACTCACTTCCCTTCGGAGAGAAGTCTATAACAACATCCGTTCGTTATTTCGCGATCATTCCGGGCCCGACGCGAAATTCGCAGAAAGCGTCACACTTTTATATCTTTGCGCCTGGGCCCCGCATCCCGATCAACCTAAACCCGCACGGCGGGGAAGCGGTCAAGTTTCGCTTAGCACTACACTTTCGGGAGATAGCCGCCGATCCGATAATTAGACAGGATTGGCGAGCCGCATAGAAAGCGCATGAACCAAGGGTCCATCTGCCGGCGGCATGGGAATGGCGTGAAGCGCATCCACGGGCAACCACTGTAAATCGAGCAAGTCGGCGCTCTCAAGCCGGCCGGACCATTGACGACATTTATATAGGAGGAGAATCAAACGCTGGTCTTCCACCGCCTCACTGGCAAAAGTGACGGGCTCCAAGCTCGACTCTGCAACGTCTATCCTCAATTCTTCGTTTAACTCTCGGACCAGCGCCGCTTCCGGAGTCTCGCCGGTTTCAACCTTGCCGCCCGGGAACTCCCACAGGCCTGCCATCGGCTTGCCTTCCGGTCGCTTCTGCACCAGAATTCTGCCCTTATCATCCATCAGAGCAGCGGCAGCGACAAACAGATATGTCGGATTTTTTTCCATAATTTTGTTCGATATAAGGATTTTTTTAATCACTTTCTGTGAAACGGGTTTTGTTCACGACTTAGCAGAACTTTATCCGCGTTGAGAGAGACATGATTGATCTTTTGAAAAAATTATATCTTTCCAATACAGGTGCGACGGCTGTTGAATATGGTTTGATCCTGGCTCTGGTGGCGCTCGCAGCAATGGTTGCGATTAGCGGCGTGGCCGATGGAACCATCGACATGTGGGATGATGTCTCCAATCAGGTGACCGAAGTCTCATAAATGTCGATGTCGCATTTAAATCTTTGGTAAGGTTTCTACTCTAGGCTGTGGAACATTGGACACATTTTAGGTCCAATTGGGTAAGTGAAATTTGTCAAATCTAGGAGACCAGACATGAAATTCGTACGTAAAATGTTTAAGAATGAAGAAGGCGCAACGGCTATTGAATATGGCCTTATTGCTGCTCTGATAGCCGTTGCGGCTATCGTTGCAATGGGTCAGCTGGGTGAGACCCTCGGCAACACCTTCAACAAAGTCAACAACGAGATGAAGAAATAAGGTCGGATCAAGACACATTTATCAGGACGGCAGCTCTCCGGCTGCCGTCCTTTTTTATCTAAAACAATCAATAAGTAATGATCTTAACTTTCTGGCCCACCTGCAGGTCGTCGGTCGCTCTTAAACGGTTCAGAACCAGAAACCGGTCCTGCTGATAATCCCTGTAAGCCATTCGTGAAGAGAGACTTGCAACGGTATCGCCTCTCTTCACCGTTACCACATCCACCTTGCGGGGTCTGATCGCAGCCGCTTCATTCGATGAAAGCCTGACCAGGCTCTGATACATGGGCGTGAATACGCCTGCTTGTCCGGCAGGTGCGATGGTCGCGAAATGATAGGCGCTGCTTTTGGAAACTTCATAGGCAAAAACGGTTACATCCACCGGACCATTATTGCTCTCGACCCTCGCCATTGCATAAGATGCCGGCAGCCCATTGACCGTTGTTCTTTCTATCGTCCCACGAGGAATAGTCTTTCCTTCGCCAGCCAGACGACTAAATGCCGTATCAATATAGGTTGTCATATTGCCGTTATAGGCGCCGGTGGTAAATTGCCCCTGCCCGCCGGAACCGGTGATCGCCACGGCGCGCGCACCATTTTGCATCGAAAAACCGTTGGGAACACTGAACTTCAGTCTCAAATCTGGATGCAAGAAGCTATTCCCTTCGATCACCCCTTGCTTGGGATCATCGCCATACAGGATTCCATCGAGATTTTGCAGAAACTGATCACGATTGCGAATACCGCCAGAATTGGTCAATTTACTCGCGATTGTCGCGGCCCGCGACACTCTGCGAGCAGGATCCGGATGGGTACTTGACCATTCGGGCGCGCTACGGGCGTCACGCCCCGCTACGCGCGCATCAATTGCGGATTGCGCAGCCAGCGAATATAACATTGTGGAGAGCGCCTGGGGATCGTAGCCGGCGGAAGAGAGATAGCGGATTCCGAGATCATCCGCTTCATATTCCTGTTTGCGCGAATATTTCAGGGTCAGCAGCTGGCTGCCGGTACCGAAAATTTCCTGCCCGATCCGTCCAATCGCGGAATCGCCCAGCAGAACCTGAGATCCGATCTGTCCGAGAATGCCCAAAATACTGTTGCGGGTCGCCGCCTTTTGCCGTTTCTCACTATGCCGCGCAGCAACATGGCCGACTTCATGGCCCAAAACTCCGGCCATTTCGGCTTCATCGTTCATCAGCGCCATCAACTGCCGGGTGAGATAGACATATCCACCCGGAATCGCGAAAGCATTGTTCACAGGGCTGTTCAGCAGCGTTACGGTAAAATCACTTCTGGCGTTGCCGAGACCGGATTGCACGGCAATATTTTGCCCGACACCCACCACATAGGGAACCTGGGGACCGGTGTAGGCCCCGCCAAACTCTTCCAGCAACTGAGGGTGGGCTTCCGCGCCCTGCCGTTTTTCCGCAGCGGATATCGACCGAGCCTCGCCAGCCCTGCTTCCAGCTGAATCCACGGCCCCAGCGTCAGCCCCGCTGCCAGTGCACGCTACCAAAGCGATTACGCCCGCAACGCTCGTCAGCTTTTTTGGAAAATATTTCATATCAAGTTCCCTGTGGTCGGAGACTAAAAGAACCGCCCATTTCGCAAATGGTTGCAAACACAGGCCGCATTTTCAAAAGGTTCCGTAACGCAATAGGTCAATCCTGGGATCAAAGCGCACCCATCTGAAGGAATTTTTCGCGGCGCATTCGTCTCAGCGCTTCCCGGTCATAATTTTCGAGCTGGGAAAATTCTTCCTCAATAACCTTGCTCAGCGATGCGATCGCCAAGGCCTGGTCGCGATGAGCACCGCCGACTGGTTCCTCAATAATTCGGTCGATGACACCGAGATTTTTCAGATTCTGAGCAGTGATCTGCATTGCGTCGGCAGCAACGTCGGCCTTGTCACCGGTGCGCCACAAGATGGACGCACAGCCCTCGGGAGAAATCACCGAATAGACCGCGTGTTCGAACATCAACACCCGTTCCGCAGCTGCCAGCGCCACGGCACCACCTGAACCGCCTTCCCCGACAATGATCGCCACCATCGGGACACCGAGCGAGAGACATTTTTCGGTCGAGCGGGCGATTGCCTCGGCCTGCCCTCGCTCTTCTGCCGACACACCGGGAAAAGCTCCCGATGTATCCACCAAGGTCAATACCGGAAGCGAAAAGCGGTCGGCCATATCCATAAGGCGAATAGCCTTGCGATATCCTTCCGGTTTTCCCATCCCGAAATTATGCCGCAAGCGACTTTCGGTATCATCGCCTTTTTCATGGCCAATAACGAGCAAACGACGTTCGCGGAGTCTGGCGAACCCGCCCAGAATGGCCTGATCGTCTCCAAAATTCCGATCGCCGCCCAATGGTATGAACTCGTCAAACAGGCCTGCTATAAAATCCTTGAAGTGCGGTCGTTCCGGATGGCGAGCGACCTGCGTCTTTTGCCACGGCGTCAACTTGGCGTAGGTATCAGCCAGCATTTTGGCCGATTTGGCTTGCAACTTCTCGATTTCAGCTTCGATATCGAGCGAACCTTCATCGGCCGTGTTTTGCAGCTCCAGAATACGGGATTCGAGAGCCGCGATCGGTTTTTCAAAATCAAGATAGGATGTCATGAAAAAGAGTTAGAACCGGACAGGCGAAACGTCAACGCGCGAGATTTCGTTGGCTCAACGGATGACGATTATTGACGAGTTCCACCAAGCGCGCGCTGTCGATATGCGTATAGATTTGAGTGGTGCTGATATCGCTATGCCCGAGCAATGTTTGCAAGGCGCGTAAGTCGGCTCCCCCCTCCAGCAGGTGAGTGGCAAAGGCGTGCCGCAAGACATGGGGACTGATTTTTGCCGGATTGATCCCTGCCCGGGCGGCATGTTCCCGGATGATCTGAAAGAGCCTTATCCTGCTGATATGGCCGGTTCTCGAAGGAAAGAGCCACTTTTCCCTAGGTTCAACAAATTCTGCCCAGCGGCGCACTGCAATTCGGGCCTGTTGCGAAATTGGAACCAAGCGCTCCTTTCCGCCCTTCCCCTTGATGATCAGATAAGGCTCGTCGCCAAGGATGGATGATCGAAGCAAGCCGACCAGTTCGCTGGCCCTGAGCCCGGATCCGTAAAGCAGTTCCAGAATGGCAGAAAGCCTCACGACGGAAGGCTTTACAGGATTCGCACGCAGTCCTTCGCCGATCAGCTCGAACAAACGAGCGATTTCAGCATGAGACAGGGTCTTGGGCAGAGACCGCACCAAACCGGGTCTTGGCAGAGCATCGGATGGATCATTCTCTCTAAAACCTTCTTCCACCAGGAAGGCGAAGAAGCGCCTTAAGCTGGAAGACTTGCGTGCGACAGTGCTGTTCTGCAGAGTTCGCCAATGGGAAGGCAAGGTCCCGATCATCTCGCGATCCGCTTGCGCCAGCCGGCCGCCGGCGATTGCCGAAGCCTGCTCCAAATCCGTTCGATAAGCTGCCAAAGTATGCCGGGAAGCCCCTGCTTCCGCTGCGAGCATTTCCAGAAAGCGTTCAATCAGATTGGCATCATCGTTCATATAGCAGACGAATAGACGCCCAAGTCAGCAATGCAAAGGCTATGCTCTTGTCAGCGCTTCCGCTGCGATCATCCGGGCTTCCGGCTCCAGACCGACGCGTTTCAAACTTTGCGTGATATGATAAAGATGCAGAGGCGACATCGATTTCCAGCTGCGACCCTGCATGCCAACAGCGGCAAGCAAAGCAACCGTTCCCTTCTCACCGCGTCGAGAAGCAGCCTCGATCGCCTTCGACCATCTGGTGGTCCGGCTCAGGTCCACGCTCAAATCATCCGCAAAATCGGCGACCGCCTTTTGGTCCGCTCGTCCGAGGCCGGCAATAGCTGCCAAAAGAAATTTGCTGCGCAATTTATCCTCGCTGGTATCAGCATCACCGAAATCGTCGAGCGCACCATAGGAAACGGGGCCTTTTCTGGTTGGAGAAGCCACCGCCAGCAAAGCCCAGCCGTCACTTCCTTCTTCGACGATATTGGTCCAGCGAATGGCGCTGCGATCAAGACCAGCGGTCAGCATTGACGCAATGAGGTCATAGCTCTGATCGCGAAGCGCTGCGGCAGGAGGAATCTTGGCAGCGGCACGGGCTGTCAAGATCCGGGAAGAATATCGGGTCAGGTCCGCATCAGATCGAGTCCATAAATCGCGCATGGCGGAAAGCCGTGTCTCAGCCGTATCATTGGTATAGGCCTGTCGCAAAACCGAAGCGCGGGCCTTCTGATCATCGCTGGTGTCCGGATCGTCATAGGCAGTCGAATATAGATCAACCATTGCCTGGCTTGAAAACACCCCGATTGCTGCGGCGGTATCCGCCGCTTTCATGCGCGAGGCGATGGGTAACATGGGTGCCCGGGCGCGCCAGCCCTGCACATGACGTCCCGCCTGTTCATAGAGACGGTCGGGCGGTTCAACGCCGGTCGCCAAGCCCAGACCAAAGCGCCAGTTATTGAAAAACTCAACGTCATCCCAAAGGATAGACACAGCCCTGCGTCCTTCAAAACCGGCCCCAATGGCTTTTTCCGCGAGCAAATAGTCGATACCGGTGGCTACCCTGTTCCGCCTTGCTTGCTGGAGCAATCTGGTTGCCCTGCTCTGCTCACCGGTAAAAGAGGCGCAAATGGGCCGAAACATCACCCAGGTGGGTGCATCACTGACCCGCGCGCCAGCGTCGACCAGAGGACATATACCTGCAGGATCGGCTGTCGCCAGATGGGCCTGCATCGCCACTTCATAGAGGCGCGGCGTGTAATTTCCGCCATCTACCTTTAAAACCAGAGCGCGGGCAGCATCAGCCTCTCCCATGCGCAGCAAGCGCCAGGCGCGCTCAGCAGTCCAATCCGCCGGATTCACATTTTCAGGGCTGATAACCTTGCTGAGCAAAGTACGTCGGAGCAATATCGATCCCCAACGAGAGAGAATCGGGCCGTTCAAGTTTTTTATCAGGCTGGTGAGATAGAGCCCGCCTTCCTCGCCAAATGCATCGTTCGGAAGGCCTTTATATTGCGGCGTCAAGACACCGATTTCATCGGTGGACCGCCGTTCTCCTTCTGTCAGCGTATATTCAGCCTGGAATACGTCATCCAGCGTTTCGAGATCGACGTCTCCATTGTCGTCCAGTGACAATGCCGGCAAATCCCGATCGGTCTCCGCTATGTCCTGTTCGGTATCAGCCACGCTTGATGGATCACTCGCCTGCGGCGCGACGGGACGGGAAGAAACGGGGCCGGGAGCAGGGGTTGGAGTGACTGCAGGAGCAGGCCTTGGCGCTGGAGCCGGCGCCGGTTCACCAAAGCCCGGCGGCAAGAGAGATTCGGGAGAATCCTGCCCCAAGACCGGTATTGCCGCCACCAGCGCCCCAAGGCTTATGGCAGCCAAAGATATATGCTTTATCCGCACATGCATTTTATTGCAGGTCGTCACCAATAACGGGCTTTTCAACCGGCTGCAGAGGCTGTTCAACATCCATCGAAGCCAGAAACAGGGCTCCGCCAATCAGGATGGCGACAAACAAAATCAGAAAAACCAGTTGGCGCGGCATCAATATACTCAATCTTTGTGAACGGTTAAAAAAACAGCATAGTCAGCATTGGAATTTGCACCCTTGGCCAACCGATGTATAGCCTTTGCCCCAATGGACAAAAACATTAAAGCCTCTTTCGACAATTCAAGCGGAAATTCCGGTGAAACGCCAGATTTCGTGCCGAACCAGTCCATTGTGCTGGTCGGGTTGATGGGCGTCGGGAAAACGACGGTTGGTCGACGGCTGGCGAAACGCTTGAACCTGGATTTTGTCGATGCCGACGAAGAAATCGAGCGAGCGGCCGGCCTGACCGTTGAAGAAATTTTTGACCGGTTCGGCGAAGCCTATTTCCGGGATGGCGAACGGCGAGTGATTACGCGGCTTTTGGATGGCAAACGACAGATCATCGCGACGGGCGGTGGCGCGTTTATGAACGACGAAACCCGCGCGCTCATTCTTGAAAAGGCCGTCGCCATCTGGCTCGACGCGGATTTGCCTACGCTGGTAAAACGGGTGGCCAGGAGAGACACAAGACCCTTGCTGAAATCCGGCGATCCGGCCAAGATTCTGGCCGAATTGGCGGTCGTCAGGAATCCCGTATATGCCACCGCACATATTCATGTGATGGGAAATGATTCGCCACATGACACGACCGTTGAACATATTATCGAGGCATTGCAGCGTTGACCCAGATTAGAGTGGAATTAGGCGAACAGAGCTATCCCATATTGGTTGAACCGGGCGCGCTTGAGATGGCGGCCCAGCATTTGCAGGGATTTGCGGCCAACAGCCGACTTTTCGTGCTGACCGATGACCATGTCGGAGCACATCTGCTGCCACGATTGCAGCACGCCTTTGCCGGAAGCGCGATCGACCTTGTCGTCAAAAGCCTGCCTGCAGGCGAAGCCAGCAAGAGCTGGCGTCAGCTGGAAAGAGTGACCGACTGGCTGCTCGCCGAAGGCGCCGAGCGATCGGATACGCTGGTCGCGCTGGGCGGCGGCGTGATCGGTGATCTCACCGGATTTGCCGCAGCCATAGTCAAGCGCGGCTGCAACTTCGTGCAGATTCCGACCAGCCTGCTTGCCCAGGTAGACAGCAGCGTCGGCGGCAAGACGGCGATCAACAGTTCGGTGGGCAAGAATCTGATCGGCAGTTTCAACCAGCCCCGCTTCGTTCTGATCGACCCTCTCGTGCTCGACAGCCTCCCCGACCGGGAACTGCGGGCTGGCTATGCCGAAGTCGTCAAATATGGCCTGATCAACGACGCCGGTTTCTTCGAATGGTGCGAAGCCAATAGCGAGCAGCTTCTCAACCGTGCGCCGGATGCACTCAGCGAAGCGATTGTCCACAGCGTGCGCGCCAAGGCGCTGATTGTCGGCGAAGATGAGAAGGAGCTCAGCGGTCGCCGCGCATTGCTCAATCTCGGTCATACGTTCGGGCACGCGCTAGAGGCTGAGACCGGCTTTTCGGACCGGCTTGTCCACGGGGAAGCGGTCGCCGCCGGCATGGCTCTGGCCTTTCGCTATTCGGTCCGCCGCGGGCATTGCGATGCAGCCGATGCGGAGCGGGTAGCGGCCCATCTCAAAGCGGTCGGCCTGCCCCATAGCCTCGCAAGCGCCTCGGTGCAGGCGTCGGGAGCGCGGCTGGTCGACCATATGATGCACGACAAGAAAATGAGCGGCGGAACCCTGCCCTTCTTGCTGGCGAACGGGATAGGACAGTCATTCCTGGCCAAGGATGTCGATCTGGCCGATGTCGCGGCATTTCTGGACGAGTCGGCCTAGCCGACCTCGGCAAATCGAAGCTCAGGATTGGCTGCCGGAATTATTTTCGAACCTGAGCTCCGCACCGGCGAGCATGTCACCTCCGGACTTCATTTGCGCTTCCAGCCGGTCGCAATCGCGCTGCCGGAATTCTTCGTCCACCTCTTCGATCAGCCTGCTGTCCAGATCAATCGCGAACATCGTCTGGCGAGCGAGATGGATCGCCGATTCAAACATTTCGCGTTTCATCCCGACAATCCCCAGCCCCTTGAGCGCGATCAACTGACGGCGGTCATATACCCTTACGAACATCTTGGTTTCAGGGAAGGACTGAACGATCGCGCGGGCCTGTTCCGGCCCGAAATCCGGATCGTCCATGCAGAAGACAATCGCGTCCGCTTCATGCGCGCCGGCGCGGCGCAACAGGTCCACCCTTGTGCCGTCCCCGTAGAATACTTTGGCGCCGAATTGCTGGTGAATATCGATCTGCTCGGGATTGATATCGATCAGCGTCAGAGGGATTTTTGCAGCCATCAGCACTTGCGCCACTGTCTGCCCAAATCGGCCCTGCCCGACAACGATGACCGATGCCCGGTCGGCCTTGCCCGGATCGTCGAGTTTGGCAGATGATTTTGGCGGGCGGTTGCTGAACCGGCCTGCAAGCAACATCAGGAAGGGAGTGCTTGCCATCGACAGGGTGATGATGGCGCTGAACAGACTGCTTGCTTCCGGTTCGATCAACAGCGCCTTCTCGGCCTCGGCAAACAGTACAAAACCAAATTCCCCGCCCTGGCTGAGTAACATGCCCATTGCCAGAGCCGGATAGGTTTCCATACCGAACAGCTTGCCGAGTCCGAAGATAATCGCGATCTTGACGGTGACCAGGGCGACCGCTGCGCCCAGCACGAAGCCGGGATTTTCAACAATTACATTCAGGTCCAGCATCATGCCGACGGCGAGGAAGAAGAAGCCGAGCAGCAATGATCGGAACGGGTCGATGTCGGCTTCAAGCTCGTGGCGGTAGGGCGAGTTGGCCAGCATGACCCCGGCGATGAAAGCACCCAGAGCCGGAGAAAGCCCGATAAATTCCATCAGGGTCGCTCCGCCCAGAATCGCTACCAGACCGGCGACAATGAACAGTTCCCGTTCGGCGATTCTGCCGATCAGCTTGAGCAGCGGCTGTAGGAGATATCTGCCGACGGCGATGAGCCCGCCGATGGCAAGGACGGCATATACGGCGGTCAGCCAGCCAGGGTCACCACCAATATCTTCCGGTGCTCGCGACAGGGCTGCGATGATGGTCAGCAGCGGGATGATCGACAAATCCTGAAACAGCAGGATGGAGAAGGCTTTTTCCCCGGTCGGCGTGTTGAGCCGGCCGGACGATTGCAGCATAGGCAGGACCTGGGCCGTCGAGGACAGCGCCAGTGGCAGGCCAATGGCGATCGAAGCGGCGAGCGTGAAGTTGGTTGTCGCCATGATCAGCAAGAATAGCGCGATGCCGCAGAGCACAACCTGGCTCAATCCAAGGCCGAAGATCGCCTGGCGCAAGCGCATCAGCCGAGCGGGCGCAAGTTCCAGCCCGACGATGAACAGCAGCAGAATGATACCTATCTCGGAAAACTCGAGGATGGTGCCGGCATTGCTGATCAACTGGAAACCCTGCGGACCGATCAGCACGCCGGCAATCAGATAGCCAAGCACCGCACCGATGCCGAACCGCCGGAACACCAGCACCATCACCAAGGCCGCGCCGAGCATGACAAAACCGCCCAGCAACAGATCGGCCATATGGGTGCCTTCTTCCATCGTTCAGACCGCCTCTTGCCGGGCGACAGCGTCTGCAAAAGCCGCGATCACCGTGTCATAGGGAAGCAATATCGCCGCATGGCGACCCTTGTGGTCACGAGCTGCCATCAACTTGTCCATATCCGGCCAGCCTCCGGGGGTTTCGGCCGTACCTTCCAGAAATGCCGCAAGACGGGATCTGGTACTTTCTATGGCGGCGACCGATTTCCCGACAGCCTGTCCGGCCAATATCGCCGCCGAGGCCTGCCCCAGCGCACAGGCGTTTATTTCCAGACCCAAATCTTTCAGCGCACCGGTATCGGTCAGGGTCACATCTGCCGCAACTTTGCTGCCGCACGTCCGGGAGCGCAGTTCTGCGCTACCATCCGGATTGTCCAGCCGTTGCTGATGCGGGATCGACACCGCGAGACGCAGAATCTCGCGCGTATAGAGGGCAGCGCTCACTGGGCTGCCCCCGATTCATCATCGGTCGCCTGACGCTGTTCCTGGACAAAATCTACCATGGCTTTGCCGCTTGCGTTGAGAAGCGGGTAGGTACGGGATGCCGCGAGCCATTCCGGCCGGGGTTCTTTCGCCCCGTAGATGGTGTCGTAAACCAGAACCACCAGCAAATAGAGTAAGGTTGCCCCGATCAGGCCCTTGACCATGCCAAAGCCAAAGCCAAGCACACGGTCGACCGGACCGAGGACGGATTTGCGTGAGCGCGCGCCGATTGATCGAGCAATCCATCGCCCGAGCGCATAGGTAACGATGACGATCGACGCAAAGGCCAACACCGAAGCGCCGCTATCGCTGCCGACCGGGTCGATCAGTCGATCCGTGATCGGCGTATGCAATGCCCTTACGGCAAGAACGACCAGTATCCAGGCCATCAGCGCCAGCGCTTCCTGGACAAACCCGCGCAGAAAGCCAAGGACCGCAGCCCCGCCCATTAAAATCAGCACAAAAATATCAAGACCGGTCATCGCGTCTAGCTAGTCACGGTCGAGCATATGGTCAACGAGATTGGCGAGTTTGGCGAATTGCAGCTGTTTCATGCTGCCCCCCGTCTTTTCGCCGGATGCGGGCAGCAGCGCGCTGCTGAAACCAAGCTTGGATGCTTCCTTCAGGCGCAGCGGCGTGCGCGCAACCGGGCGTATCTCTCCAGACAGCGCAATTTCGCCAAAAATTACAGCGTCGCTGGGCATCGGACGTTCGGCATGGGCTGAAATCAGCGCAGCCGCCACGGCCAGATCGGCAGCGGGATCGGTGAGCCGATAGCCCCCGGCAACATTGAGATAGACTTCCGCGCCGGAAAAGCTGAGTCCGCAACGCGCTTCCAGCACGGCGAGGATCATCGCCAATCGGGAACTGTCCCAGCCGACCACCGATCGGCGCGGAGTCGCTCCACTCGCCAGTCGCACCGTCAGTGCCTGAATCTCGACCAGCACCGGCCTTGTTCCTTCGAGCGCCGGAAATACCGTCGCCCCCGTGACTTCCTCGCTGCGGTCGGTCAGGAACAGGGCAGAAGGATTGGACACTTCTGTCAGGCCCGATTCTTCCATCGCAAAAACGCCAATTTCATCCGTCCCGCCGAAGCGGTTCTTGATCGACCGAAGGATGCGATATTGATGACTGCGTTCGCCCTCAAAGCTCATCACCGTGTCGACCATATGTTCGAGCACGCGCGGCCCGGCGATATTGCCGTCCTTGGTGACATGGCCGACGAGCATGACCATCGTGCCATGTTCCTTGGCGAATTTGATAATCTCCTGCGCCGAGGCACGGACCTGGCTGACCGTACCCGGCGCGCCTTCGATCAGATCGCTGTGCATGGTCTGGATCGAATCGATCACGACAAAATCCGGCGCATCGCGGCCCAGAGTGGTCAAAATATCGCGAACCGAGGTCGCCGAAGCCAGTTTCACGGGAGCCTTGCCCAATCCCAGCCGCCGCGCCCGCAGCCGGACCTGGTCTGCCGCTTCCTCGCCCGAGATATAGGCCACCGACAAGCCTGCCTCTGCCAGCCGCGCCGACACCTGGAGGAGCAGGGTTGATTTGCCGATTCCCGGATCGCCGCCCATCAGGGTAGCGGAACCGGCCACCAGTCCCCCGCCGACGGCACGGTCAAATTCGGCAAGGCCGGTCTTTTTGCGCTCGGGCAGTGCAATCTCGCTGTCGAGCCCGACCAGCCGCACTTCGCGGCCGCCGCTCTGCAGATTATGCTTGGAGGCAAAGACGGTCTCGCCGGCTTCTTCGACGAGCGTATTCCACTCACCACAATCGGCGCACTGCCCTTCCCAGCGATGCGCGATCGAGCCGCAATTCTGACAGACATATTTTCTTTTCGGTTTGGCCATGGAATTTATTTAGCAGAACAAAAAAGGAACGCCAGAAATTTAAACAGGGTCACACGGGTCACACCCCCTAAGAGAGAAAAAGCTTCCGGTTCGAATTTGGGCCTGCGGGGGTCAATTCAGGATTGTATTGAAGGCGCTGCGACCGGATCATTTGCGTCTTTTAGCAGAGCAGCGCTGGTGTAGGAAAGCCGCTTTTGAAAGCAATGGTGTTTTCCCGGCAGCCCGCCCTGGTTGCCGGGATGTTGGCCTGAGGTCGGGGCACGGCGCCTGGCGGCGCATTCCCGCTTGCACCGTGCCTGCCATCCTGTAGGTAAAAGGATATGCGGCAGAAAGAACTCAGACTGGCCTTGATCTGCTATGGCGGTGTCAGTCTCGCCATCTATATGCATGGCATTACCAAGGAAATCTGGAAGGTAGCACAGGCGAGCCGGGATTTTCATGACGGGCTGCGGGTCGACCAGTGCAGCCGGGGCATCTATTATGACATATTGCAGTGGCTCGAACGGGAAACCGGGACCCGCCTTCGCGTGCTGCCGGATATCATTGCCGGGGCCAGTGCCGGCGGGATCAACGGGATATTTCTGGCGCAGGCCATTCTTTCGGGCCAATCGCTGGATCCATTGACCGACCTCTGGCTCGACACCGCCGATGTCGACAAGCTGCTCGATCCCGATGCGCGGCCGCTGTCGCGCTTTTCCAAATTCTGGGCCGAGCCGATTGCCTGGATGGCGCTGGGCCGCAAGGGCGGTGCGGTCGAACAGACGGTGTCAAAAGAAGCCCGCGAAGAGGTCAAGATGAAGCTGTCGCGCTTTGTCCGCGCGCGCTGGTTTGCGCCGCCCTTCGGCGGCAAGGTGTTCAGCGGCCTGATCTGGGATGCGCTTGCCGCGGTCCGGGCGACCGAGCGGGGACCCCGTCTGCTGCCGCCGGGCCAGCCGCTCGACCTGTTTGTGACGGTGACCGATTTTGTCGGCCATCCGGAGAAGCTGCAACTGCACAGCCCGCCGGAAGCCTTCGAGATGGAGCACCGGATCACCATCGGTTTCTCGACGCGGGGCAAAAGGGGCGACGCGATTGCCGATCCGGCTTCATTGACCTTTGCCGGCCGCGCCACCGCCAGCTTTCCCGGCGCCTTTCCGCCCTTTACGGTGCGGGAACTGGACGAGTTGCTGGCCGACCGGGATTATGTCTGGGAGGGACGGAATGCTTTTCTGAAGCGTGTGCTGCCCAGCCAGTTTCACGCCGGGACGGCCGAGGACACGGTGCTGATCGATGGGTCAGTGCTCGCCAATGCGCCCTTTGCCCAGGCAATAGAGGCGCTGAAAAACCGGCCGGCCAAGCGGCAGGTCGACCGGCGTTTTGTCTATATCGATCCCCGCCCCGATCTTGACGTGGCCAAGAGCGACCGGGCGATGCAGCGGCTGCAGGCCGCCCAAGAAGCGGAGGACGAGGCCTTGCCGGGCTTTTTCTCGACGATTTTCGGGGCGATTTCGAATATTCCGCGGGAACAGCCTATCCGCGACAGCCTCAATGCGATCGCCGGGCGGTCCAACCGGATCACCCAGATGCGGCTGATCACCGAAAATCTGCGCGGCGAGGTTGAGCAGCATGTCGAAAGTCTGTTCGGGCGGACCTTCTTTCTCGACCGGCCGACAGCGGTACGGGTCGCTGCCTGGCGGCGCAAGTCGCGGGACAAGGCAGCGAAGCTCTCCGGCTTTTCGTACAGCGCCTACGGGCATCTCCGGCTGGCGACGGTGGTCGAGGATATTGCGAATACCGTGCGGCGGGCCAGGGCCGATCCCAACGCACACAATCATCCCGGATTGCGCGATGCCCTGTGGGTCGAGATACGCCGGCTCGGTCTCGACAATATCAGTCTCAAGAGCGGCGGGCCGACCAAGCAGGCCGCAGAGTTTTTTCGCCAGCATGATCTGGGCTTCCGGGTGCGCCGCCTGCGCTTCCTCGCCCGGCAGCTGGCCGAAGATCTCGACCGCGCCGATCCTGCCGACTATGAGGCGATGGAAGGCATGCATGACGTCGTCTATGATTGCCTGTCGCTCTATATCGAGCGCGAGACGATCGACTATCTCGGGGATGATTTCGCTGCCCTTGCCGAAATGGCGGACACGCAGCCTGGTGCCGTACTCGATGCGCTCGCCCGGACCCGCGACCTTACGGCGGCCGACGCGATTGTCGATGCCAAGCTGGCCGCGGCGCTGGCGGTGATCCCGAAGGCGGAGAAGCGGTCGATGCTGCTCGCCTTTCTCGGCTTTCCCTTTTACGACATCGCCACCCTGCCGCTGCTGCAGGGCGAGGGGCTGGACGAGTTCGATCCGATCAAGGTCGACCGCATCTCCCCCGAAGATGCCCGCACGATCCGCAAGGGCGGTGTGGCAGCGACCTTAAAAGGAATTGAATTCAACAACTTCGGGGCCTTTTTCAGCCGCAGCTATCGCGAGAATGACTATCTCTGGGGGCGGCTGCACGGCGCGGAGCGGATGATCGACATTCTGTTCTCCACCCTGCCCCTGTCGAAGCGGCCCGGCGAGGAGACGATCCTGGGATTCAAGAAAATCATCTTCTGCAAGATCGTCGACGAGGAGGAGCCGCGGCTGACCCGGATCGCGCCGCTGATCGCTTCGTTGCGCGAGGAGATCGAGGCCGCCACGCTCTAGCTAGTGCGCATGATCCTCGGCGTGGCCGGGCTTCTGCAGGCTCTTGTAGACCGCCTCCACAAAGGCATCGCCCTTGATGAAGGCATCGGGATTGACGTCCCATTGTGCCGCCGGTTTCATCGCCTGTATCTGCGCCAGTGACTTGCCCTCGCCTTGCGCTTTCTCAACCGCGCCGATAACGCTCTTCAGCATGTCGCGATAGGCGATCAGGTCCGCCTTGTTCGCCATCGGTCCATGGCCCGGGATGATTTTTGTGTCGTCATCGACCATGGCCAGCACCTTGTCCGCCGCCGCCAGCATGCCACGGGCATTGCCGCCGCTGCTCAGATCGATGAACGGCAAGGTGACCTTGTTGAAGAACAGGTCGCCCATATGCACGACATTGGCTTTCTGCCAGAAGACGATGCTGTCGCCATCGGTATGGGCATGTTTCATATGCTGGACGCGGATTTCGTCACCATTCAGGTGCAGCTTGATCCCCTCATGATAGGTGACCACCGGCAAAGCTGCGGGAGCCGCCGGTGGCGTCGAGTCATTGCCCTTGATCAGGCGGTCGCGGACATGGTCCTGGGCCATGATCAGCACGCCGGACTGGCCGAGATTCTCGTTGCCGCCGCTATGATCGCCATGCCAGTGGGTGTTGATCAGATATTTGACCGGAGCGGCGCCGAGATCCTTGACCGCGCCCTGGATCTTGTCGGTCAGCGGTGCGAACTGATCGTCGATCAGGACGGTTCCGTCCGGACCATAGGAAAGGCCGATATTGCCACCCGCGCCAAACAGGACAGCGACCCCGTCCGCCAGCGGTTCGGCCTTGATCTCAACCTCGGCGAAGCGGTCGCTTTCCTGGGCGTTGCTTTCGCTGCAAGCGGAAAGCGCCAAGGGCGAGGCGGCCAGCAGCAGGGCAGCAAATGTTCTGGATATCGGACTGGGCATCTGGATCGTCTCCTAAATTGGATCATGGCATATCATTGAAACCGGACCGCCGCTATCCCCTGGCAAAAAACATCAGATTGACCAGCCGGCCATCCTGAGCCGTCCTGCCAAAGGCCTCGCCGCTGTTGTGGAACATCCAGGGGCTGAACAGGATCAGCCGGTTGAAGCGCATCGGCACGGTCATCACCTTCGCCCATTTCGCCGGATGGTTGGTGTCCTTGTTGACCACATCCTCGATCAGGGCGTTGATATCATTATAGCCGGCCTGCTGGATCGACAGCAGATCGGTCGGCACGCGCTCCAGACCCGTGCGCTTGTGGCGGAAAAACTCGGTTCCGCCTTTGCAATGTTCGGGCAGCGAGAGATAGAGGATGCCGGAATAGAAAGCCGGATCGATATGCACGCCGCTGCGCCCCTTGTCCCCTTTCAGGGTGACCCGGCAATGCAGATGGCTGGTATTCGGTGCCGGCTTGACCGGGGCGTTGATAATGCCGGCGATACGCTCGTTCAGCCCCTGAATTTCGAGCGCTTTGGTCGAAATATGGCCGGGATAATTGCCATGCTTGTTGCCGGGATCATAGTCGAGCGCCAGCGCGGCATTGCGCGCAGCCAGCGGATCGGCGATGAAATCATCCAATATGATCAGCGATGGCAGCATCAGGAAAATCGCCCGCTGCGCGGCCCCGTTCCGTTCAGGAAAGTCGGGACTTTGCTGATGAACTTTACAATCTTTACAGGGTTAAGGAAAAGAATCCCTGCCTCCGCACCGCTGCTCAGAAATGCTCCCAACCCACTGGCAAGGCAGACAGAATGCAAGCGGAGCGACATATCATTCATATCGCGACCCTAACATGAATGGCGGGCTGTAGGACATGTTTTTCTTGTCCCGTCGCCGCGCGCACTCTGTTCGATCGCGTCAGACAAGATGGTGCCATCTATCCCTTTTGACCGCTGAAACCGCCTTCAACGATGGCGCCGACACGGCTCATGAATTCCATGCCATTGGCAATCTCATCGTCGGTCAGCTCGTCGGAGATCAGCTTGATGAACGCCTCGGTCCGTTTCATCATCTCGTTCACGGTGGACTGGCCCTTTTTTGTCAGCCGGATGATTTTTTCGCGAGCGGAAGCCTTGCTTTCCCGGATCGAGATGAGATTGAGATCCTTGTCGGCCATGGCGCGCAGCACCTTGGAGATGGCCGGGCTGCCCAGTTCGTACCATTCGCCGATCAGCCGCTCGATGGTCTTGCGGTGGATGGTGTGCCCACCCTCGCCCTTGGAGTGGATGATCCACAGGATCACCGTCTGATGCCGGGTCAGATCGGATCCGCTGAGCTGCTTTTCGACAGCCATGCCGACCGAATAATGAAAGGGGTAGAACAGCTTGAGAAAATTCTGCGGAGCTGTTTCCCTTTTTATGGGATAATCGATACCGAAATCAGACTGCTGCTTCACGCCATGCTCCCTCACCAGGCCCGGTGTCACTGACCCCCGACTCAACAAGGTGGATGGACGAATATCAGACGAAAGTCTATTCCTGCGCTCTGCAATTTTTCGATCCTGCCACCGGAATATATCCATCTGCCGCACGGGACCATGTCCATAGGCGCCCTCCATAAAAGCAATTAAATACATTTTAATCAATAGCTTGATGAACGATCGTTGGTCGGGAATGCAGATCGGTTGACATTTTCATTTTCCAATCCTTATTATGTCGGAAGGACATAATGTCTATACGACATAATAAAACAGGGATTGAGGATAAATGAAACCCACGTTCAGTGTTGACCAGTTGAATCGTCCGGAAGTGATCCGGAACCCCTATCCCTATTATGACCTGCTGCGCGACCACTCGCCGCTGTTCGGCTATCGCGACTATCCCCCCGGCACGATGCCAGGCGTGGATGAGCCAAAGCCGTCCTGGGTGGTACTCAATTTCGATGAGGTAGCAGCGGTCGCGTGGGATCACGAAAGCTTCTCGTCGCGCGACAGCCTGCAGGAGGAATCGTCGGCGCCCACGCTGATGCTGGTCAATCACGACCGGCCGGAACATACGCGGCTGCGCAAGATTGCCGCCAAGGTCTTCCAGCCCTCCTCGATCAAGGCGCTGACACCCGCTGTGGACGCGCTGGTCGCCGCCTGCATGGACGATTTCTTCGCGCCGGATCAGCCAGTCGATGTCATGGCGGATTATTGCGCCATGCTGCCGAGCCGGGTGATGGCCTTTTTGTTCGGCATGCCTGCGGATATGGATCGCGACGTCCGCAACTGGGCGACCGCCTTCATGCTGTCCGCCGATATCACGCCCGAGGAAAGGCAGTCCCACAATAAGGAGGCCATGGCCTTTTTCGAGCGCCATGTCCGGGAGCAGATGGACCGGATCGAAAGGGGCGAGCAAGTGCCGGGCCCTCTGCTCGATGCCTTCATCCGCACCGAGGTGGATGGAGACCGCCTGTCTTTTGAGGAAATCGTCCGTTTCTGCATGACCGCCACGGTCGCGGGAGCGGAGACGACATCCTTCTATCTTGGCAATCTGATCGCCGTATTCGCCGATTTTCGCGATATCTGGCAGAAATTTGTCGACGATCCGGCGCTGTTCGACGCGATCTACAAGGAAACCCTGCGCTTTCATGGTCCGCCGCAGCGGCTGTTCCGCGTAGCGACCCGGGACATCACCATCGGTGATGCCGATATCAGGCGCGGCGACTGGGTGGCCTGCTTCTTCGGAGCCGCCAATTATGATCCGGAGGCCTTTCCCGATCCCTATGCATTTCGCCTGCATCGCCCGAATGCCAGCCGGCACATGAGCTTTGGCTATGGCATCCACCGCTGCCTCGGGGCGCCGCTGGCACAGCTGGAAGCGGAATCCACGGCGCGCATGCTCCGCGAGCGATACAGCCGGATTGAACGAACCGGCGAAGCGGTCTGGCAGGATGTCAGCCTGCTCAATCACGGCCTGGCCAGCAACCCGGTGATTTTCCGGGCGCAGGAATAGCGGACCAGAATTTTGAAAAATAACGGTGAGCAAAATCACCGAACGAGGGAGGATGAAATGAATTTCAAGACAGACAGCGGGGCCCTGCTGGCAACGGCAAGCCTGGCGGCCATCATCGCGACATCGGCCCCGCTACACGCACAGGAAAATGCGAGCGATGCGGCGCAGGACAATGGCGGCGATGTTATCATTGTGACGGCCAATCGCCGCGAGGAATCCATTCAGGATGCGGCGATGGCGATAACCGCGTTCGGTGGGGAGGATCTAGCCAGCCGATCGATTACCGCGATCGAACAGGTCGGCGCGATTGCACCCGGCGTACAGATCGCCACCTATCAGGGCGACACATCGATTTTTATCCGGGGCATCGGCACGCCGACGATCATCGCAGGTACGGACAGCTCGACTGCCACCTATGTTGATGGCGTCTATATCAGCCGTCCGGCGACGATCGGCCCCTTGTTTTTCGATATCGACCGGATCGAAGTGCTGCGCGGACCGCAGGGCACGCTCTATGGCCGCAATGCCACCGGTGGCGCGGTCAATATCGTGACCAGTCGTCCGACCGATCATCTGGCTGGCAATCTGCAGCTGACCGTCGGCAATTATGATCGCTTTCGCGTCGCCGGCGCGCTGAGCGGGCCACTGAACGACTCCATCCGGGCACGACTGGCGTTCCAGTGGGAGGATCGCGACGGATATGCGACCCTGATCCGCCCCGACAACAGCAGCGAGAAAGTCGAAGACAAGGAAGATTATTCCGTCCGGCTGACGGTCGAGGCCGATCTGTCGCCCGATGCGATGATCACGCTGAGTGGCGATTATTACCGCGCCGACGACAAGGCCAATGCCTATTTCTATGCAAGCGCCGGTTATGCCGACGAAATCCCGGGCTGGTATGGCACGCGGGAGGGATCGCAGACGCTGCCCTATTTCGGCATGAAAAATAGCGGTCGCGTGTCCGCGCCCGCTTCCCGAGTCATTTATGCCGATGTGCCCTATTTCAACAAGGTCGAGAACTGGGGCCTTGGCGCGACTCTGGACTGGAACATCGCGGACTATAATCTGAAAGTCATCGGCAGCTACCGGGACACCAACCCGGTGTCACAGAATGAATTTGATCTGTCCGACGCCTTCGTCAACGTCGTCGGACGGGAGGAGGATCACTGGCAATGGAGCGGTGAGGTGCAGCTCAGCTCGCCCGCAGACAAGCCCTTTTCTTGGATCGCGGGTGCCTATTATTTCGAAGAGCGCAATATCATCGACAATGATATTTTTGGCAATTTCTGGGAACCGATCCTGATCCAGGGCTTCCTGGACCTGCAGGCAGCGGGGGTACTGCCGCCTTTTCCGGTGGTCTTTCCCGAAAGCGACCAATGCTGCGAACTGCATCTCAGCGGCGAACAGGACACCAGGGCCTGGGCCGCCTATCTCGACACGCAGTGGGATGTATCGGACCAGTTCACGGTGCGGCTGGGCGGGCGGTACAGCGAAGAGCGGCGCGACGGGCGGCAGAATTTCGATCTGGTGATGCTGCCGGACACGCGGATCGCGCCGAACACGATCTTTTTCCCGAATGCGATCAGCGAGGATCGGGCGGCGGCACAGCCGGACCCCTTCGGTTTCATCATCGCGCCGGTCAATGGGCCGACGACCTTCCGCGCCTTCACCCCCAAGCTGGGGATTGACTTCAAGCCGGTCGACGATGTGCTGCTCTATGCCTCGGTGCAGCGCGGCTTCAAGAGCGGCGGCTATAATATCGGCAGCAGCCAGCGCGACCCGTTCGAGCCGGAGAAAATCTGGTCCTATGAAATCGGAGTGAGAAGCGAGCTGCTCGACCGGGCGCTGCTGCTCAATGCATCGGCTTTCTGGTATGACTATAGCAATCTTCAGGCGCAGGACAGCGTCGGCAACCAGCCGATCATCCGCAATGTCGGCAAGGCGCGGGTGCGCGGTTTCGAGGTCGAAACGGTGGCGCGGCCCACCGATTTCCTGAAGCTGGAAGGCGCCCTCACCTATGTGGATGCGAAATTTACCGAAGGGCAGCTGACCGAACCGCTGCGCCCTGCCCCGCTGACCGAGCCGCCCGGGTCGCTGCTGCGCGATCTCGACGGATTGCGGCTGCCGCGTGCGCCGCGCTGGAAGTTCAGCCTGGCCGGACAGGTGGAGCAGCCCGTCGGGGATGCGGGCAGGGTCACGGCGCGCGCGGAATATCACTGGCAGAGCAAGATCTATTTCACCGTGTTCAACATCGATGCGGCATCGCAGGAGAGCTATGGTCTGCTCCGCGCCAGCCTTGGCTTTACCAGCGCCGACGACCGGTGGAGCGTGCGGCTGTTCGGCGACAATCTGACCGGCGAGACCTATTTCACCAACCAGATACTGACCGGCACCGTCTATGGCGCGGAATTTGTCGGGCCGCTGGGGGCGCCGCGCACCTACGGCGTCGACCTCAGGTTCAATTTCTGATGCCCGACCGCAAATATGGAAAAGGAGAAGCCGGATGATCGCTCCGATTGATGTGACCAAGAATGTCTTCGCCGCCTTTGGCGCGCATGATGTCGATACGATTGTCGGGTGGCTGCATCCCGATATCCGGATCGAATTTTACGGGCCCGAGGTCATTCCCTATGCCGGCAACTATGATGGTCTCGAGCAGGCGCGCGGTTTTTTCGAAACGGTCCTGTCCTCGGTCGACATCCACCAGTTCGATCCGGAGGAATTTATCTGCGAGGGGGACCAGGTTGTGGTTACCGGGCATTTGCGGCTGACCGCACGCTCCACCGGCAGGCAGATCGAGTCCGATTTTGTCCATGTGATCACGGTGGCAGACGAAAAATGGCTGCTGTTCCGGGATTTCATGAATACCGTCGAAGCCGCGACCGCCTTTTCGGCCTAGGTCCGACCGGCGGATTATTCGGTCAGGTCTTCCCAGGCGTCTTTCAGCTTGCCGAAAAAGCCGGTCGAATTGGGCGTTTCGGCACCGGTTTCGGTTTCCTGAAATTCACGCAATATCTGCCGCTGCTGCTTGGTCAGCCGGGTCGGGGTCTCGACCTCGATCTGCACCACCATGTCGCCGTTGCCGCGTCCGCGCAGCACCGGCATGCCGGCCCCGCGCTGGTGAATCTGCTTGCCGCTCTGGATGCCGGCGGGGATGCGGATCGCATGTTTCTCGCCATCGAGACCGGGAATGGTGATTTCGCCGCCGAGTGCGGCCAGCGTGAAGCTGATCGGAGCGCGGGTGAACAGGGTGGTGCCCTCGCGTTCAAAAATATCGTGCCGGATCAGGTGGATGAAAATATAGAGATCGCCGGGAGGCGCGCCGCGTGCGCCGGCCTCGCCCTTGCCGGACAGCCGGATGCGGGTACCGGTATCGACGCCCGCCGGGATATCGACCTGCAGCGTCTGAGGTTTGTCGACCCGGCCTTCGCCATAGCAGACATGGCACGGGCTTTCGATCACCTCGCCGCGCCCCTGACAGCTGGCGCAGGTGCGTTCGACAACGAAAAAGCCCTGCTGGGCCCGGACCTTGCCGTGGCCGTGACAGGTCGGACAGCGCTGGACCCCGGTGCCCGGCTCGGCGCCGGAGCCGTCGCATTCGTCGCAGGCAACCGACACGTCGATTTCGATTTCGGTATGCTTGCCGTGATAGGCATCTTCCAGCGTGATTTCCATATCATAGCGCAAGTCGGCGCCGCGCGCGGGGCCGCGATGCTGCTGCTGGCCGCCGAAGCCGCCACCGGCGCCGCCGCCAAATATGGTCTCGAAAATATCGCCAATATCGTTGAAAGCCGCGCCGCCGAAGCCGCCCCCGCCGGCATTGTTGCCGCCGCCATTGGTGAAAGCGGCGTGACCGTAACGGTCATAGGCGGCCCGTTTCTGCGGGTCTTTCAGAACATCATAGGCTTCGCTGATCGTCTTGAACTTGGCCTCTGCTTCGGCATCGCCGGGATTCTTGTCCGGGTGCCACTGCATCGCCAGCTTGCGATAGGATGATTTCAGCGTCGCGCCATCACAATCGCGCGAGACGTTCAGTTGTTCATAATAATCGGTTTCGGATGCCATACTCATGCTTCCCCCAAAGCGAAAAAACCATCGTCCCGCCGCGGGCCGGAGCCGCCGGGTTTAAAACCGGCAGCCCTGACCCGCGCGCGAGCGATGTTCCTAATGTTATTCAGCCGCCTTGGCGTCATCTTTCTTGTCATCATCCGAGTCATCGACTTCGGAGAATTCGGCATCGACGACATCATCGTCAGCAGCCTTGGCCGCTGCGTCCGCTGCCGCCGCATCGCCGGCGTCGCCGCCAGCCGCCTGTTCCGCTTCATAGATCTTCTGACCCATTTGCATGGAAACCTGAGCAAGCGCTTCGGACTTGGTCTTCATCGCTTCCGGATCGCCACTTTCGATGGCTTCCTTGGTTTCCTTGACCGCGGCCTCGATCTGGCCTTTCAGATCGGCGTCAATCTTGTCGCCATGCTCTTCCAGCTGCTTCTCGGTGGTGTGGACAAGACTTTCGGCGTTATTCTTGGCTTCCGCCTCGGCCCGCCGTTTCTTGTCTTCTTCCGCGAATTTCTCCGCATCCTGCACCATCTGGTCGATATCGGCATCGCTGAGACCGCCGGAGGCCTGGATCTTGATCTGCTGTTCCTTGCCGGTGCCCTTGTCCTTCGCCGACACGTTGACGATACCGTTGGCATCGATGTCAAAGGTCACGTCGATCTGGGGCACGCCGCGCGGTGCAGGCGGAATGCCAACCAGGTCGAACTGGCCGAGCATCTTGTTGTCCGCCGCCATTTCGCGCTCGCCCTGGAACACGCGGATCGTCACCGCCTGCTGATTGTCATCAGCGGTCGAATAGACCTGCGACTTTTTTGTCGGGATCGTGGTGTTGCGGTCGATCATGCGCGTGAACACACCGCCGAGCGTTTCGATACCCAGCGACAATGGCGTGACGTCGAGCAGCAGCACGTCCTTGACGTCGCCCTGCAAAACGCCGGCCTGGATGGCAGCGCCCATGGCGACCACTTCATCCGGGTTCACGCCGACATGCGGTTCCTTGCCGAAGAATTTCTGCACAGTTTCGCGCACCAGAGGCATGCGGGTCATACCGCCAACCATCACGACATCGTCGATGTCCTTGGCTTCGACGCCAGCATCCTTGAGCGCCTTTTTGCAAGGATCAAGAGTCCGCTTCACGAGATCGCCAACCAGCTTTTCCAGATCGGAGCGGCTGATCGTCTTGACCAGATGCTTCGGTCCGTTCTGGTCTGCAGTGATGAACGGCAGGTTGATTTCGGTCGTCTGCGCACTGGACAGCTCGATCTTCGCCTTTTCAGCGGCTTCCTTGAGACGCTGCAGCGCGAGCTTGTCCTTGGTCAGGTCGATGCTCTCGGCTTTCTTGAAGTCGGCCGCGAGAAATTCGACCAGCTTGGCATCGAAATCTTCGCCGCCGAGGAAGGTGTCGCCGTTGGTCGATTTGACTTCGAAAACACCGTCGCCGATTTCGAGGATCGAAATATCGAACGTACCGCCGCCAAGGTCATAGACAGCAATGGTCTTGCCTTCGGCCTTGTCGAGACCATAGGCCAGCGCCGCAGCGGTTGGCTCGTTGATGATCCGCAAGACTTCGAGACCGGCGATCTTGCCGGCATCCTTTGTGGCCTGACGCTGGGCGTCATTGAAATAGGCAGGCGTGGTGATCACAGCCTGGGTCACGGTTTCGCCGAGATAGGCTTCCGCCGTTTCTTTCATCTTCTGCAAGGTATAGGCGGAAATCTGGGACGGGCTGTAATCTTCACCGCCGGCTTTCACCCAGGCGTCACCGTTGGATCCCTTGACGATCTGATAGGGAACCAGTTCCATATCCTTTTTCGTCATCGGATCATCGAACCGGCGACCGATCAGACGTTTCACCGCAAAGATCGTGCTTTCCGGATTGGTCACAGCCTGGCGCTTGGCCGGCTGACCGATCAGACGTTCGCCATCCTTGGTGAATGCGACGACAGACGGGGTGGTCCGTGCGCCTTCCGAATTTTCAATTACCTTTGGCTTGCCGCCATCCATAACGGCAACACAGCTGTTGGTGGTGCCCAGGTCAATTCCGATAACTTTACCCATAAATCCCTCAATCAATTTTCTAACATTAGCAAAATTGCCGCCCGGCCCTGTTCAATCGGCACCGTTACGGCTTCGACAAGCGATATAGGAGGCATTTTTCTTGGCACAAGACGTGAGTCCCTCTACATTTGAAAAATCAACGCAAAACAACCATATCAAACCCGATTTGAACCGGCTTAACGAGGTATTCCAATGCACAAGATCGCCATGTTGCTTATCGCATCCCTCTCCTTCTCGCTGGCATCCTGCGGCCAGGGTGACTTCCTTCATGCGGACAAGGCAGTGGTCAACCTGTCTCCCGTCGACGATCATCCTTCCGCCGGCTATATGAATCTGCACGGCGGGCCGGTCGATGTCGCGCTGGTCGGCGTCACGTCAGACGATGTGCTGCGCATGGAGATGCACGAGACGACCGAGAGCGGCGGCATGGCCAGCATGGCCAAGCTGAAGGAGATACCGGTTCCGTCAGGAGAAACGGTGAAGCTGGAGCCCGGTGGCAAGCATCTGATGATCTGGGGTGTCGGCGCAGGATCAAGGAAGCGCGGTCTGCTGAAAATGACCCTGATCTTTTCCAACGATGACCGGATCGAGATTGATGCGGTGATAAAAAATCCCGGCGAGGCTGCACCAGCGGCCGAATGATCGACCACTAGATTGACTGGCCGCGCGCTGACCCCTGATGAAATTTCGCTGTGCCGATCGGTTTTCGGCCAGTCGATCGATTATGATCAGGTCAGCATATTCAACCGCAAATGGTGGCCGTTCCAGAACCCGCGCGTCACCATGGCGCCCGACGGCAATCTCTGGTTTCATCCCAAGGGCAATCTGTTCTGCGACGATTTTTGCGGATCATCGCGCAATATCCAGGCACTGTTCATCCACGAAATGGTGCATGTCTGGCAGCATCAGCAAGGCGTGTTTCTGCCGCTCGCGCGCCACCCCTTCTCCCGCTATGATTATGAGCTGAAAGCCGGCAAGGCTTTTGGACGATATGGGATTGAGCAGCAGGCCGAGATTGTCAGCCATTATTTCCTGCTGAAAAACGGCGCCCGTTTGAAAAATGGCTATGGGCTTGCCGACTATCATGGGCTGCTGCCCTTCTAGATCGCTCCCAAGGCAGAACGGCGGATGATCGGGAGGCGCTGCCGCCCGATCATCCGCTCTTTCGTCAAATTATCGCCGCTTAAAAACGATAGGCAAGACCAGCGCTGATCACCCAGGGATCAAGCCGGTGCCGCGTGCGCAAGACTTCGGTCTGCCCGGCATACCAGTGGGCCGTGGTGTTGACGAAATAGCGTTTGGCATCGACCGTCAGGCCCAGCCCCTTGTCATTTACCGGCACGTCGAAGCCTGCCTGCAGGGCAAATCCGACCTTGTCGTTCATTTTCTGCCGGGTGGCACCCAGCGCCTTCGCTGTTGCGCCGGGCTTTTCATCGATGAAGATGAAATAGGTCGGCCCTGCCCCGATATAGGGTTTGAACCCCGATCCGGTGACGAGATGATATTTCGCGGTCAGGGTCGCGGGAATGATATTGGCATCGGCGACGAGCCCGGCGCCGGCCAGAGGCCCCGTGCCGGTCACGTCATGCTGGGTGACGCAGCAGATGGTCTCCAGAGAAATATTCGGAGTGAAGAAATATTCCGCGGCGATGGTCGGCACGAACTTGTCGTCGGCCTCCGTCTGGGTACCGGCGGGCAGTCCGATATTGTCCAGTTCGACCGACGTAATCTTGCCGTCGGGAGCTACCAGCGTCCCCAGCACCTTGATCTGGAGCTTGCCATCGGTGGAGCCAGCGGAAGCGGCTCCGCTCATTGCCAGCGCAGCCGCCGCAACGGCCAATTTCAACGTATTTTTCATAAGGTTCTGTCCCTGTGCGTTAGCGAACTGGTCGGTTACCAGCTCCTGACCGGAGCCATTAGCCGGGCGCCAAAAGCGCCGACATACGCAAAGTTCCTTATGTGGACAGTGCCCTTATCCTGCCCTGTTGCGGGATCAGCTACAGGCGTTATTCGATCGTCGCTGGAGCGCCGCCATCTTGTCCTTGATGCGCAGCCGGAGTCGTTTCATTTGCTGCATTTCCTGCTGCCGCCCGGCCGCCTTGCAATTGTCGATCAGACGATTCAATTTCCGGTGCTTCAGTTTCAGCGTTTCCAGATAATTTTGCATGGCGTTCTCCTTGACGCCCTTGATAAACAAGATCCAATTATTGATCTAATCGAAATGAATTTACCTGACCAATTTATGAAGTCTATCGACTGAAGTCATCGCGACCAGCGCTCCTCAACTACGGGCCCCGTGAATCTACGGCAGCAGCCCCAGTTTTTCGCGCCGCATCCAGCGCCCCAGCATCAGCACGGCGACCACGGTCAGCCCGCTCGCCAGACCCGTCCAGATTCCGATCCCCTGCCAGTCCTGCCAGAATGCGAGACCGGCGCCCATGCCGATGCCGATGAACCAGTAGCCCATCAAGGCGAACAGCATCGGCACGGTCGTATCGTGGAGACCGCGCAACATGCCGGCACCCACCACCTGGGCCCCGTCCACGATCTGGAAGATCGCGGCGATGGCCAGAAAGCTGACCGCCAGGGCCGCCACTTTTTCATTGCCGGGCGCGCTGGCATCAATGAATATCGAGATCAGAAAATCGGGAGCGAGGACAAAGACCAGCGCCATCGCCGCCATGAAAGACGTGCCGAGGATGAAACTGACCCATCCCGCGCGCATGATACCGGCATGGTTCTTCCGGCCATATTGAATGCCCACCCGCACCGTCGCTGCCTGTCCCAGCCCCATCGGCACCATGAAGGTCAGCGCGGCCAGCTGCAACGCAATGGCATGGGCCGCGACAGATTCGGCACTGATCAGGCCCATCAGCAAGGCGGCAAGGCCGAAAACCGACCCTTCCAGGCCCATGGTGATGGCAATCGGCAGACCGAGCTTCCACATCATCCGGAACCGCTGCCAGTCGCTGCGCCAGAAACGCCCGAACAGATGATAGCGGCGGAAACGCTTGTGATAGATTACAACCAGCGCCATGCCGCCAAACATCAGGATATTGGTCATGACGCTGCCGATACCGGCACCAATGACGCCGAACGCGGGCACGCCAAATTTTCCGAAGATCAGCGCATAGTTGAACAGGCCGTTGGCCAGAACGCCGATGATGCTGATGACCAGCGCGGTGACCGGCTGCTCCAGCGCCGAAATGAAATTGCGCAGGATGATGAAGAACAGGAACGGCAGGATCGACCACATATAGGCGCTGATATAGGTGCCCGCCATGGCCGCGAGATCGGCCTGCTGGCCAAAGGTCAGCAGGATCGTTTCGGTATTCCACAATATGACCCAGAAGGGCAGAATGACCGCAGTCGCTGCCCACATCGCCTGCCGGAAGGTGCGTCGTACATCGCGAACGCTGTTGCCCATCCGGCCGATCTCGGTCGCCATCATCGGCGCGGAAGCGGTAATCAGGCCCATGCAGAAAATGGCCGCGCTCATGGCAAGATTGAAACCCAGCGTGGCAGCGGCGAGCTCGCGCGCGCCGAGCCATCCGAGCATCAGCACATCGGTGGCACCGATCAGCGCCATCGTCAGGTTGGACAATATCAATGGCCAAGCAAGAGCGATCGTGACGCGCAATTCATGCCGCCAGGGATGTTGCTCTCGCAGGCTATGGGGCGCTCCGGTCATCGGCGCCCGTTAGCCCAAGGCACGGCGCTAGGCCAGTAAAACCGAGCGCCGTGCCTATAGAATCAGCAAATTATCTTGGATCGTCGGGATAACCGCGCATGCCGTAGCAATCGTCATCAAGCCGTCCGCGGCGATCATAGCCGTCGCAGCCGTCGTCCTTGTCGACGAAATAGCCCGCAGCAGCACCTGCTGCAGCGCCGATGGCAGCGCCTTCGACGACATTACCGCCGGTCAGCGCGCCGATGGCTGCACCAGCAGCGGCACCCGCTCCGGCACCTTCCGCCGCATAATTTTCCGCACAGGCAGACAGGCTAAGCGCCGATATGCAGGCGGTTCCAGCCAGCGCCAGTTTTTTTCCCAATATATTCATCGTGATTCTCCTCAAGATAAGCCCCGTGAACCCGTATAACACATTGATCCGGCAATCGTTCCTGACAAAAAGAAATGGTTACGCCAGCCAGTGGCCAGAGGGCGGCGAGCCGAGCGGAAAATGGGTTTGCCCGATCTGATTTCATTTGATACCATCCGGTCATTGAGCAAGCGGCCCAACCCGCGCTTGCGACAATGGTGATCCTATGAAATTGTCAGATTATGATATGTCCGCTTCCCGCGGATTTCTTTCGCATTTCGAGATGGCGGAAATCGACCTTCCCGATATATTTTCGCCCATATTGGAAGCAGCAGACAATCTGTCGGGGCTGATGACGACCGGCCGGGTCCGGCACTGGCTGCACCGTTTGCCAACGCTTGATCTGGCAGACTGGGCGGCCAGTGCACCGGAGGAGCAGGTGCGCGTGGCGATGGTGCGCTACAGCTTTCTGGTCCAAGCCTATGTCTGGGGCGAGAGCGAAGCACCGGCCACCCTGCCCGCCAATCTCGCGCGGCCGATGGTGGCGCTGGCCGAGCGTGTCGATCAGGCGCCTCTCCTGCCTTACAGCGGCTATGTCCTGGACAATTGGGCGCGACTCGACCCGGACAGCCCGATCGGTCTCGACAATGTCTATATGGTGCAGAATTTCTATGGTGGAGCGGATGAAAACTGGTTCGTGCTGATCCATGTCGCGATCGAGGCCGCGGCGGGGCCGATTCTGGATTTGGCCTGCGATCTGGTTGCTGCAGCCGAAGCGGAAGATATCGCAGCCGCGACGGCGCGGCTGGAGGAAATGCATGGTCACTGGGATGCAGTGAATGCGATTTTCGACCGGATGCCCGAGCGTTGCGATCCGTATATCTATTTTCAGCGCGTTCGGCCCTATATTCATGGCTGGGCCAATAATCCGGCGCTGCCCGACGGGCTGATCTACGAGGGCGTCGAGAAATATGCCGGCAAGGGTCAGGCCTTTCGCGGCCAGACCGGATCGCAAAGCTCGATCGTGCCGAGCATGGACGCGCTGTTTCAGGTGCGGCACGAAAATGACCCGCTGCGCACCTATCTCGACGAGTTGCACGCTTACCGCCCGGTCCAGCATCGGCGCTTCATCGAGGACCTGCGCGAGCGGAGCAAATTGCGGGAATTTGCGGTGGCCAGCGGCGACGCGGCGCTGCGGGATGCGTTCAATGCCAGCGTCGAACAGGTCGCGCGGTTCCGCACCCGGCATCTGGAATATGCGGCCAGCTATATCAACAAGCAGGCAGGCAGCGGCAGGGGCAATGACACGGAAGTCGGCACCGGCGGCACACCCTTTATGAAATATCTGAAAAAGCACCGCGACGAAAATCGGGCACAGACTATTTGAATAAGGGATGGCGGCCGGTTAGGGCTGAGCCTATCGAAAAGCGGCGCTGAGCTTTGCCCGGCTTCTGCCCGGTGGGCTCAGCGCTAAGGGGAGCAGGCACGGACATGCTATCGGCAATCGGACTTATCGGCGGACTGGGGCTGCTCATCTGGATGACGGTACGCGGGGTGAATATCCTGATCGCCGGGCCGGTGGCGGCGGCCGTGGTGGCGCTGACCAGCGGCATTGCCTGGCTGCCACCCCTGGCCGCAGCGGGTGCGCCGGATTTCGCCACCGCCTATATGGACGGCTTTGTCGGCTTTTTCAAAAGCTGGTTCTTCATGTTTCTGCTCGGCGCGATTTTCGGCGAGATCATGGGAGCGAGCGGCGCGGCGGCCAGCGTCGCTCACTGGATCGTCGAGAAGATCGGGATCAAACATGCGGTGCTGGCGGTGGTCGCGGCCTGCGCGGTGCTGACCTATGGCGGGGTCAGCGTGTTCATCGTCTCCTTCAGCGTCTATTCGCTGGCGGTGCATCTGTTCCGCGAGGCGGACCTGCCGCGGCGGTTCATTCCCGCCGCACTGGCCTTCGGATCGGTGACCTTCACCATGACCAGCGCCGGATCCCCCGAAATCCAGAATCTGATTCCGATGCAATTTCTGGGCACCACCGCCTATGCCGGCTGGCAGGTCAGCCTGGTGATCGCGCTGTTCATGGCGGTGACCGGCCATTTCTGGCTCAATCATATGGTCAAGCGGGCAGTCGCCAAGGGCGAGCATTTTGTCGGACGGGAGAGCGACGACCACAATAGCGACTACAGCAACCTGCCGGCGCCGCTGCTCTGCATCCTGCCGCTGGTCGCGGTGCTGGCGGTCTTTCTGGTCTTTCAATATCCGCAGGATATGGGGCCGCTGTCGGCGATATTGCCCGGCGAATCGCTTGACCAGTGGGCGCTGGTCGCCGCGCTGGGCACGGGCGCAGCGGTCGCGCTGATGGTCGGGTACCAGCAACTGAAATCCATGCCCGAGGCCTTTTCGCGCGGCGCGACCAGCGCGGTGGTGGCGATCACCAACACTTGCGCGGTGGTCGGCTTTGGCTCGGTGGCGAAACTGTCGCCGGCCTTTCAGGAAGCGCTGGTGATGGTGCAGAATATTCCGGGCAGCCCGCTGATCGGGGCAGCCGTTGCGGTGACCGTGATTGCCGGTCTGACCGGCTCGGCCAGCGGCGGACAGTCGATCGCCCTGCCCCTGATCGCGCCGCATTATATGGACGCCGGCGCGCAGCCGGACGAGCTGCACCGGGTGGTCGCCATTTCCTCCGGCGCGCTCGATAGCCTGCCGCACAATGGCTATGTCGTGACCACGATCCGCGCGGTCTGCGGGGAAACGCACAAGGACGCCTATGGCGCGGTCGGCGCGCTGACCGTGGTGATACCGGTTGTCGGGACGATCATGGCGGTGATATTGTTCACGATGTTCTGATGACCGTCTCGACCCGCCTCTACCAGACTGCCGACCGGCAAGCCTTCATTGATCTCAACCGCGACTGGATCGAGGAATATTTTGTCATGGAGGACAGCGATCGGGAGCAACTGGAAGAATTGGAAGCATCCATATTGGGAAAAGGCGGGCGGATTGTCGTGGCCGAAACGGACGGACTGGTGGTCGGCACCGGGGCCATCCTGCCGCCGCATCACGATCCGGGTGATGGCCGCAACTGGCTGGAGATTGTCAAAATGGCGGCCCACAAGAATCTGCGCCGACGGGGTATTGGCCAGGCGGCGATGGATGCGCTGATCGCCCAGGCCCGCGCGATGGGCGCCGATGCCATCTGGCTGGAGACCAATGCCGACCTGACGGCGGCGGTCCGGCTGTACCAGCGCAGCGGGTTCCGGCATCTAGGCGCGAGCGAGCTATGGCCGACGCCCTATGCGCGGTGCAATGTGCAGATGGTGCTGTTGTTGGGAGACGGGTAAGGAGCGCACTTTTCCGGATGGTTCCCTTGTGCCAGCCGTGCTTCGACAAGCTCAGCACGAACGGACTTTGGGACGTCGCTCTGTTCTGGCTTAAGTCGCCGTTCGCCCTGAGCCTGTCGAAGGGTTCCTGGTCAACGGGCTCAAGGCTAGCAAAGCTTCGGCGTTGAGCCCTCTATTTCAGCCGCTCGATCCTGCTCGCTGCCTCGTCGATGATTGCGGCGACATCGAGAATCTTGTCTGACCCCTTTTCCTCGCTGGCAAGGCGGATGCGGACGGCGCTTTTCAGATTGTGCATCGCGCGGCGGATCGAGGCGCCGTCGCTGGCTTCGCCCATTTTCGAGACGCCATCGAGCCGAGCGAGTATCTCGTCGATATGCGGCTGTTCCTCGGCGAGCCGGGCCTTGCCAGCCTCGGTGATCGCATAGATTTTCTTGCCCTCCGGATCGACCGTTTCGTCGATCAGATCCATCTCCGCCATCAGCGTCAGCGTCGGATAGACTATCCCCGGGCTGGGCGCATAATGGCCGCCGGTCATCTCCTCAATCTGGCGGATCAGGTCATAGCCGTGGCGCGGTTCCTCGGCGATCAGGTGGAGCAGCACCAGCCGCAATTCGCCGCGCCGGAACATCCGCCCGCGGCGCTTGCCGACCGCTCCTTCAAAGGCCGCCTCGGCAAAGGCCCGGGCAAATTTTTGCCCGACTTCCGGGTTCCAGCCACGGCCCCGGCCACCTCTGGGTCCACCGGGTCCAAATTTTCTTCCATGCATCATGACAGGTGAGTCTTTCTATATCTAAACTATGTTTAAGATATATCTTTTAAAGAAGCAGGCAAGAGTGAATTGCGCAAAAATGATCAAGCTCCTGATTTTCAAGTCCTATTTTCTGAGATCGGGCGCGCGCTGTTTATCCTTTCCTCACATTGGCTAGTCGGCAGCGGGGCGGAGCAGCGCTAGTCAGGATGCCGAGAGGAACATATTATGGATCTGGGAATTACCGGCAGGAAGGCACTAGTCAACGGCGGCAGCGCGGGACTGGGCCGCGGCGCGGCGCTGGCACTGGCGCGGGAAAAGACCGAATTGTTCATCACTGCCCGCGGCGAGGAGCGGCTTATGGCGGTCTGCGAGGAACTGGTGCGCGAAACCGGGGCCAATATCACGCCGATTGTCGCCGATCACAGCAGCGACGAGGGCCGCGAGACCATTCTCTCGATCTGCCCCGACCCTGACATCCTGGTGGCGACCTGCTCGCCGTCGCCCTTTTCCGGTGATTTCCGTACCGTCGACCGCAAAGACTGGGAAGAGGCGCTGTCGCTGACCCTGCTCAGCCCCGTCGAGTTTATCAAATCGGTGATCGACGGCATGATCGAGCGCAAATGGGGCCGGATCGTCAATATCGCCACCGGTGCCGCCAAATATCCCGCGGCGATGCGGGTGCTGTCGGGCCCGCCGCGCGCGGCGCTGGTCAATTATACGGTGGCAGTAGCCAAACAGGTTGCCCGCCATGGCGTGACGATCAACAATATCCTGCCCGGCATGCATCACACCCCGGGCATCCGCGGCATGTTCGACAGCCAGGCGGAGGCCAATGGCACCAGCTATGACGAGGAAGTCGCGAAATTCGTCAAGCAGGTGCGGATCCCGGTCGGCCGCTTTGGCGATGCCGAGGATATGGGGATGTTTGTCGCGATGTTCTGCAGCGAAATGGCCGGCTATGCGACCGGGCAGAGCCTGGTGGTCGATGGCGGGATGGGCAATTCGATTTTTTGAGGGTGAGGTTAAAACGAGCAGCGACAGATGGCGCCCTAGCGGAGGCTGGGATCAAAACCGAACATGTCTCTTGGCTGGAAGATCGGGCTGGATGGCAACCTGCCCGGGCAGTACCGGCATTCATCCGAATTGCTGTTTCATCTTTTCGCGGTCATAATCTAACAGCAAGTCATTAAACTTCGTATAAAAAGGTGCAATCGCCTCCTTGTCCATCGCTATGACGTCCATTCCCCGGTCGTCATATACGTGAACAATCATTCTTTTCTGCAGATCGACGAAATAGATATCTCTCCACTCTGCATAAGGTTGAACTCCCATATCTTGGGCTGCACAGTTCCATATCAGCTTGTCCAGCTCCGCCGGTTCGTTGCCAAGTCGGCAGGAATACCAGTGTCGATATCTAAGATCTTCAAAATCTTCGTCTTGCTCGACTGCGCCAAGATAGCCCAATCGCGAACTATCAAATCCAATATCCTCGAGCTGACTGATGGCCCGGTTTGTCGCTGGCACCGGCTCTTTAGGTCCGTATCGGGAGAATAATACCGTCAATTTTTCTGAATTTTGGAGACACGCATGCGTTATTTTTTTTGCTCGCGCTAGTGCATCGAGAAACCGCTCGATATGCATCGTCCCTGAACTTGTTTCGATATCAGAGAGGTTAAAACGAAGCCCCCAAGGAAATTCATAAAAAATGCCGTGAGGAAGCTCAGGGACGCCGAATGCTGCTTCAATTTCCTGAAATTTCATTCACTCATCCTTGGCAGCGTATGAGGTCACTCCGCCTTCTTCGCCACTCCGACCAAGGCCGGCCGCAACAGCCGATCCTTGATCACATAGCCGGCCTGCATTTCCTGCACGATGGTGCCGGGTTCATGCTCGTCGGTGGGGATTTCGACCATCGCCTGATGCTGGTTGGGGTCAAGCGGCAGGCCGACCGCAGCGACGCGCTTAATGCCGTTTTTCTCGAACACCGACTGCAGCTCGCGGCCGGTGGCCTCGATGCCGTTGATCAGGCCCTTCCATTTTTCCTCGTCCTTGACCTCGGCGGGGATGGCCTCGAGGGCGCGCTGCATATTGTCCATCACCGAAAGCATGTCGCGGGCAAAGCCGGTCGCGGCATAGGCGCGAGCGTCCTGTGCGTCCTTTTCGAGACGGCGGCGGACATTCTGCGTTTCGGCCTGGGCATAGAGCACCGCCTGCTGCGCTTCGGCGATCGCGTCTTCCAGCGCCTCGATGCGGTTGTCGGCATTTTCCGGCTGCGGGTCGGCACTCTTGCCGGTCTCCGCACCGCTATCCTTCATCGAATCCGGCACACCTTCCAGCTCGGCTGCGGCAGCCTTGTCGGCATCATTATTATCGGGTTTCTGCTTCTGATCACTCATGTTCTAAATCACTCTAATATCTGTCATTTGGTCAACAATCGCGACAGGGTTTGCGCGGTGAAGTCTACCATGGGTACGATCCGCGCGTAATTCAACCTTGTCGGGCCAATCACGCCGACCACGCCGACCACCTGTCCGTCGCCGTCCTTGTAGGGCGCCGCTATCACAGATGAGCCGGAAAGCGAGAATAATTTATTTTCCGCGCCGATAAATATTTTGGCTGCTTCGGCATCGCGGGCATTGTCGAGCAGGCGGGCAATTTCCTGCTTGCCCTCGAGCTCGTCGAGCAGCCGCCGGACCCGGTCGAGATCGGCGAGCGCGCTATTGTCCTGCAGCAGATTGGCCTGACCGCGCACGATCAGCACCGGCCGGTCCGCGGGGTCGCGGCTCCAGGTGACCATGCCGGCCTTGACCAGCTCTTCCGACGCCTTGTCGATCGCCAGCTCGCCGGCGCTGATTTCCCGGTCGAGCTGCGCCAGCGCCTGCGACAGACTCTTGCCGCCATAGCGGGCGGTGAGATAATTGCCCGCCTCGACCAGCGCCGAATCCGAGACACCCGGCGGCAGGTCGAGCACCCGGTTTTCGATGCCGCCGTCCTGACCGACGAGGATTGCCAGCCCCTGCCCTTCGGACAATTTCACGAAATTGAACTGCTTCAGCAGGGGTTCGCGCTTCGGCACCAGCACCAGGCCGGCGCAGGAGGAAAGACCCGACAGGATCGAGGTCGTGGCGCGCAGCGCATCCTCGACCGGGCCCTGTTCGGTGATCTGGCTCTCGATCGCCTCGCGCTCCTGCTGCGACGGCTCGGCGGCCTGCATCATGCCGTCGACAAACAGCCGCAGGCCGAGTTCGGTCGGCATCCGTCCGGCGCTGGTATGCGGCGCGGCGAGCAGGCCGAGTTCCTCGAGATCCTGCATGACATTGCGGATCGAGGCCGGCGAGAGTTCGAGGCCGGGTGCCTTGGAGATGGTGCGCGAACCGACCGGCGCGCCGCTTTCCAGATAGGATTCGACCACCACCCGGAAAATGGCGCGGGTGCGGTCGTTCATTTCGGTGATCGGTGTGTTGGGCATGGGTTATAGATAGGATGAAACGCAACGGGTTTCCAGCGCGCAGTTGGAGCGGCGGTGCTGGATGCGGAGCTGGTCCGGCGAACGGCTTTCTTCGCCGCCAGAGCTACGCATCAAGTGCGGGGCACGGAGATCGTGCGTACTGCATCTTGCTTGCCCGGCTTAAGACGTCATTGCGAGCGGAGCGAAGCGATCCAGAGCGGCACGCACAGACGCTCTGGATTGCCGCGTCGCTTCGCTCCTCGCAATGACGGCGATTTTTTGGGAGAGGAATAGGGTGGCAACCGCTGGCGTCTTTCTCTAAGCAACCCCCAACCAAGCCACAGGAGAATCACACATGCGACCATCGGGCCGTGCGCCGGACGAAATGCGCGCCATTTCCATCGAAACCGGATTTACCAAACATGCCGAGGGAAGCTGCCTGATCAGCTTTGGCGATACGCGGGTATTGTGCACCGCCAGTATCGAGACGAGCCTGCCGCCATGGATGCGCGGCAAGGGCACCGGCTGGGTGACCGGCGAATATTCGATGCTGCCGCGCGCGACGCATACCCGCGGATCGCGCGAAGCGGCGCGCGGCAAGCAGTCGGGGCGGACGCAGGAAATCCAGCGGCTGATCGGGCGCAGCTTGCGCTCGGTCGTCGATCTGAAAAAGCTTGGCGAACGGCAGATCACGCTCGATTGCGATGTCATCCAGGCCGATGGTGGCACGCGGACAGCGTCGATCAGCGGTGCCTGGGTGGCGCTGCGGCTGGCGGTCAATGGCCTGCTCGACCAGAAAGTGCTCAAGGAAGACCCGATCGAACAGAAGATCGCGGCGATCAGCTGCGGTATTTTTGACGGCACGCCGGTGCTTGACCTTGATTATGACGAGGACAGCAATGCCGGCGCCGACGCCAATTTCGTGCTGACCGGCGACGGCAATATCGCCGAGGCACAGGCGACCGCCGAGGGCCAGACCTTTGACGAGGAATCGCTGATGCGGCTGATGCGGCTGGCGAAAATCGGCTGCGGCCGGATTTTCGAGGCGCAGGACAAGGCTGTTGGTTAGGACGTAAACCCAAGAAGAACCGTTCGTGCTGAGCTTGTCGAAGCACCTCGCGACGAGAAAAGCCCTTCGACAGGCTCAGGGCGAACGGAAATGGAACAGCTATGACCGACCACCGCAAACTCGCCCCCGGACGCCTGATCATCGCCAGCCATAACCAGGGCAAGGTGCGGGAAATCCGGGCGTTGCTGGAGCCTTATGGCATCGAGCCGGTCTCGGCGGGCGATCTGGAATTGCCGGAGCCGGAAGAGACCGGGACCAGCTTTGCCGAAAATGCGCTGCTCAAGGCGCGGGCGAGCGCCGAGGGCGCGGATTGCGTGGCGCTGGCGGATGACAGCGGACTTTGCGTCGCGGCGCTGGACGACAAGCCCGGGGTCTATACCGCCGACTGGGCCGAGCGGCAGTGGTTCGAGGGCGAGCCGGGGCGCGACTGGTATATGGCGATGGGCAAGGTCGAGGGGCTGCTGGCGGAACAGGGTCCGGATGTCGATCGCAGCGCCTATTTTGTCTGTACGCTGGCCCTGGCCTGGCCGGATGGCCATTCGGAAGTGTTCGAGGGGCGGGTACAGGGCCATCTGGTCTGGCCGCCGCGCGGGACACTGGGCTTCGGCTATGATCCGGTGTTTCAGCCGGTCGGCATGGAGCAGAGCTTTGCCGAGCTGGACCCCGATCGGAAGCAGGCGATGAGCCATCGGGCGGATGCGTTCCGGAAGCTGGTTGCGGGCTGTTTTTAGGGGCAACCGTTCTTGCTGATCCTGTCGAAGGACGCTGTTCCGCGCGAGGTGCTTCGACAAGCTCAGCACGAACGGACTGTGCTCCGCACTTGATGCGGAGCTCTGGAGGCATGAGCCTGACAGTCGATAGGGCTCCGCATCAAGTGCGGAGCACAGGCGTCATCCCTTCAGGGGATCCCGGCCCACGATATTGCCCGCAGGGCTGTAGCGGCAGACCAGAAAATCGTCGCGGGCGTTGCTGGCCAGGGCGCAGCCGACCCGCTGGCTGGTTGGCCAGATCATCTGGACATAATGGGAGACATCGCCCCAGTTGCCAGTGCTGCTGTTATCCGGCACCAGACCGGGCCGATAATAGCGGTCCTCGTCGACCCAGGCCTGGACCATCTCGCCATAGCCATAGGCATCGCGGGTGCCCATCCAGAGATTTTCGCCCTGCCGGGGGCTGCGGCCGGCTTGCGGATCATGGGCAAATTTTCCGGTGCGGGCCAGAGTCGCGGCATAGACGGCGGCATCCTTGGCCAGTTCCGCGTTCCAGACCAGTTTCGGTGCGCCGACCCCTGCCCGGACCTGATCATGGGCGCGCATCATTGCGCTCTGCAGGCGGCTGTCGCCGCGGGGCTTGGGCGTCATGCTGGGGCGGGGCTCGACGACCGTGATCGGGGATTGCCCGTGCGAGGGCGCCGGGGAGCAAGCCGCAATGGCTGGCGTGATCAGAAGGATGGCGCTAAGGGCGCGGACAATATGCATGAAGCGGTCTCTACCAGGAAAAAGATGAACGGAAGTGATATGGGGCCGCTGGCGCTCTATATCCACTGGCCCTTCTGCGTCTCCAAATGTCCCTATTGCGACTTCAACAGCCATGTGCGCGAGCAGGTGGATGTTGCGGCCTGGCAGGATGCTCTGCTCGCGGACATGGCGCATGAGGCGGCGCTGGTGCCGGGGCGGAAATTGTCGAGCATTTTCTTCGGCGGCGGCACGCCCTCGCTGATGCCGCCAGAGCTGGTCGAGGCGCTGATTGCGGCGGCGGAGCGGCACTGGGGTTTTGCCGATGCTATCGAGATCACGCTGGAGGCCAATCCGTCCTCGGTCGAGGCCGCCAATTTTCACGATCTGGCGGGGGCCGGGGTGAACCGGGTGTCGCTGGGGCTGCAGGCGCTGGACGAGGAGACGCTCGGCTTTCTCGGGCGGGCGCATGATGTGGCCGAGGGTCTGGCGGCGCTGGATATCGCGCAGCGGGCGTTCGGGCGAGTCAGCTTTGATCTGATCTATGCCCGGCCGGGACAGACGCTGGATGCCTGGCAGGCGGAGCTGGAGCGGGCGCTGGGCTTTGGCACCGGGCATCTGTCGCTCTACCAGCTGACCATCGAGCCGGGGACGCGGTTCGAGACTTTGGTGCGGACCGGCGTGCTGGTGCCGGCGGACGATGACCATTGCGCCGACCTGTTCGAGCTGACGCGGGGCGTCATGACGGCGGCCGGCCTGCCCGCCTATGAGATCAGCAATCATGCCCGGGCGGGGCAGGAAAGCCGTCATAATCTGACCTACTGGCGCTATCAGGATTATGTCGGCATCGGCCCGGGCGCGCACGGGCGGCGGCTGGCGCAGGCGACCGAGCGGCACAAGAAGCCGGAGAATTTTCTGTCTGGCGTGGCCCGCAACGGGAGCGGGCTGAAGGTCGAGCAGCCGCTGTCGCCGCAGACGCGAGCGATGGAGGCGCTGATGATGGGGCTGAGGCTGGCGGAAGGTGTCGATCTGGAAGCGCTGGAGGCAAAGACCGGGCTGACGGCAGCAGCGATGGTCGATGGCGGCGAGGTGCAGAAGCTCGCTGATATGGGTTTTCTATTGCAGCGCGATGGCCGGTTGACTGTCCGCCCCAAAGGCATGCCCCTGCTGGATGCGCTGCTGCCCAGGATCATTTCGGATCTGCTCCGCACCTGATGCGGAGCAGACGCGCCGATTGGACTTTGATTCTGGACCTGCTAGACAATCCCCGTTCACCCTGAGCCTGTCGAAGGGTGGCAGCCATCGTACTTCGACAGGCTCAGCACGAACGGATTTCATGGCCGATAGCAGTCAAACCATCATCAACGCCTTCACCGCCTTCCTTCGCGATGACCGGCGGCGGTCGGTGCATACGGTGCGGGCCTATGTCACGACGGCCGAGCGCTTCTGCGCCTTCCTGATGGATCATATCGGCGGCGGTGTCGGCGCAGCGGAAATCAAGGCGCTGAAACAGGCGGATATCCGCTCCTATCTGGCCTATCGCCGCGGGGACGGGCTGACCAACAACAGCGCGGCGCGGGAATTGTCGGCGCTCAGGGCATTCCTGAAATTTGTCGGCGGTGACGAGGCGCAGAGACCGAAGATCAAGGGACCGAAGGTCAAGCGCGGCGTCCCGCGACCGGCTTCGCCGGAGGATATATTGGCGCTGGCCGGCGATGCGCAGGACAGCGCCAGCGAGGACTGGATCGGCGCGCGCGACTGGGCGGTGCTGCTGCTGCTTTACGGGTCGGGGCTGCGGATCAGCGAAGCGCTCGATCTGACCGGCGATGCCCTGCCCCTGTCCGACACGCTGCGCGTTACCGGCAAGCGCAGCAAGGTGCGGATCGTGCCGCTGCTGCCCAAGGTGCGCGCGGCGATCGACCATTATATCGATCTCTGCCCGCATGTGATGGAGCCGGGCGAACCAATCTTTCGCGGCAAGCGCGGCGGGCCGCTGTCGCCCAATATGATCCGCCGGGTGGTGCAGCAGGCGCGGGTAAAGCTTGGCATATCCGACACGACCACGCCGCATGCCCTGCGCCACAGCTTTGCCACGCATCTGCTGGCGGGCGGCGCCGATCTGCGAAGTTTGCAGGAGTTGCTGGGGCATGCGAGCCTGAGTTCGACGCAGGTCTATACGGCTGTGGATGCGGCGCATTTGCTGGATGTTTATCAGAATGCCCATCCTAGGGCGGGATAGAGCCGTCGGGGTGCCTCTGCGCAGGCGGGGGCCCATCACCCGATCGTGCCAAGCTCAGATAGCAGGAGATGGATCCCTGCCTGCGCAGGGAAACGATTATTGGCCGTCACCGCGAGGAGCGGAGCTACGTACAGGCCCTGATATCGCTCAGCGCAAAAATGGCTATCCTTGCCGATCACGTACCAGCCGCCAAGCGATTGTGGCGGGTCGGTGCAAACACGGAAACGCAAAGGAGATATTGTCCAAGTGTCCAAGCAGATTTTAGTTGCCACCGATCTGACAGCGAGAGCTGACCGGCCTTTCGCGCGGGCCAAATTGCTCGCCGACCTCTGGGGTGCGGACCGTACCTTGCTGTTTGTCAGCAGCCCCAAGACCGAAGTCGACATCGACAAGGTCGAGGCCCTTCTGACGCGCAGTTACGGAGCGGATGCCGAAGGCTGCCGTCTGGCCATAAATTATGGGGAGCCGCCCGAGGTCATTGCCGAAACGGCGTCACAATTGGCTAGCGACCTGATCATTGTGGGGGCTGCCCGGCACAACAATATTTCCGATTTTTTCCTGGGCACTGCGGTCGACCATATCCTCCACCATGCCGCCGCCCCGGTTTTAATTGTCAAAGAACGACCACGCACCACCTATCGCCGAATATTGGTGGCGACCGACTTTTCCGATTGTTCCGCCCGTGCCCTTGAAACGGCGCTGGCGTTCTTTCCGGGCGCAACGATCGATCTCGTGCACAACTATCATGTTGCTTACGAAGCGTGGCTCAAATCCGACACGGTAGCGGCAGAAATGCGGTCCGAGGCCGAACAGGAATTGCAGGATTTCGTCACCGGCATGAATCTGTCGGAAAAAGAATTGTCCCGCGTCACCCCCCGCCTTGTCGAAGGCAATCTGCACCAGTCGATATTCACCATGCTCGACACGGGCGATTATGATCTGCTGGTACTCGGTACGCACGGGCGCAGCGGCTTTGCCATGGCCACCATCGGTAGCCGCGCCAGTGAAATGATGGGCTGGTCACCGGTTGATGTATTGATGGTCGGAAAAACCGACCAGGCAAGCTGAAAGCAGATCGAACATGATCCGCCGGGTGGTGCAGCAGGCGCGAACCAGGCTCGGCATCGCCGACGCCACCACACCCCACGCCCTGCGCCACAGCTTTGCCACGCATCTGCTGGCGGGCGGCGCGGATTTGCGGAGTTTGCAGGAATTATTGGGGCATGCGAGCCTGAGTTCGACCCAGGTCTATACGGCGGTTGATGCGGCACATTTGCTGGATGTGTACCAGAATGCGCATCCTCGGGCGGGGTAGCGCAATCTTTGTGCCCCTGCGAAGGCAGGGGTCCATCTCCAGATCGTGCCAAGTTCAGATAACGGGAGATGGATCCCTGCCTTCGCAGGGAAACGATTCTTGAGCGTCATTGCGAGGAGCGGAGCAACGAAGCAATCCAGAGCCGCGCGAACCGCTCTGGATTGCTTCGCTACGCTCGCAATGACGAAATTGTAGCCGGGCGAATTCACCCTCTCCCATAGGGAGAGGCAATAAGCCTTGGCAATTCATTGCCTTAGGCGCAGTCGGTGAGGGGTTCCACTCTTTCGATTGTTCCAACCCCTCACCGAGTTCCACTAGCCAGCAAGCTGGCAAGTTCCACTTGCCTCTCCCTATGGGAGAGGAAGTTTGGGTGCTTGCACAGTTTACTGGGGCATGCGAGCCTCAGTTCGACGCAGGTCTATACGGCGGTGGATGCGGCGCATTTGCTGGATCTTTATCAGAATGCGCATCCAAGAGCGGGGTAATCTATTCCAGATTCTTCGAAGCGTCATTGCTTTGCCACAGGAGCCTCAGCTGCAGACTCTGACAAGTCAACATTGGCTTTGGCAGCTACGTCTTCGACTTTTTGCATTATTTCGGCAGATTGTTTAATCGCCTCCTCATCAGAATCTTTTCCTTCCAATGCTTTTCGAACCTCACTTACCATCAGCTGTTCAATTTCATCCAGGAGATGAGGCAAGCCGGAAGGTCCGAATTTGTCTATGAACTCAGTCTGGTGAGGCAATACAGCCTTGGCAAGGTTGGCAACGAGATCCCACTTTATAAAACTCCCTGCCTCATTCACCCCAAGGCTCAGAGCTTTCATGTGAATGTAACATGTGGTCAAAATTGAACTGTACGCCGAGTAGATCGCCCACACAATGTCAGGCACATAGATTTGCTCGTTGGTGGCAGAAATTTCTTTCAATGTTTCCAATGGGTCATTTCCAGACAGCGCATCCACGAACTGCCTAATTTTCGGATCTTTCGGAGCTTTTTTTTCGATCTCTTCCAGATTGAGCTTAGCGAACATTTCTGACATGAATTTCAGAGCCGCTAACCTTTTAAATTTTTGCCAAATTGTATCAAGCGCATCAATTTTCCGCTGGGCGATAATCGCTTGTCTGTGAGACCTACCCGCCAACGCTCCTTCTCGGAGCGCATTCATCTGATTTTCTTTTAATTGCAGTTCATTTCGAAATAGCTCTTCGTTTTTCCGTAAATCGCTTCGAACTCTCTCGATTTCAGATTCAAAATCTGCACGCACGCTCTCGCGAATTTTGGCTGCCAGAAATTCTCGAAGAAAGTAGATAATAACCGGAATTGCGATCAAGTATATGAAGGGATAGACGACAGATATATTCACCCCAATCGCTCCTTCAATAAAATCCAAAATCAATATCGGTGTATCGTTACCGCTAAACTTGTCAATCGTCACTCTAGCAGTCAGCAAGATCGCGTTGATCCCAATCTTCTGTTTGAAAATGATAAAGCGGGGATCATCAAAAATCGCTCCCCGCCGACCCTCAATCCTCCTTCGGCCGCCAGAAAATAATCCGCCATACATAGACCGCAACCAGCAAGACGATCACCCCCACCGATACCGGCCCCAGATACTTGCCGATATTCTCGATATTCTGCTGCAGCTGATAGCCCGCATAAACCAGCGCGCTGTTCCAGACGGTGGCGCCTGCGCTGGTGGCGAGGATGAAGCGTTTGTGGGACATGCCGAACAGGCCGGCGGGCACCGAGATCAGGGTGCGGATATTGGGGATGAAGCGGGCGAAGAACACCACCCATTCGCCGTGATTGTCAAAGATCCGGTCGATCCGGTTGACGGTGGCGACATCGAGCGTCAGCCAGCGGCCATGTTTGCGGACAAAGCCGCGCAGATCATCCTCGTCCCAGTGGCGACCGATCATGAACCAGACATAATTGCCGATCAGCGAGCCGACCGTGCCGACCAGCACCAGCGCCACCGGATGGAAGCTCCCCTGCCCCACGCCGACGCCGCCCAGGCCCATGATCAGTTCCGAAGGGATCGGCGGGAAGATATTTTCCAGCGCCATCAGCAGGGCGATGGCCCAATAGCCACCCTGCGCGATCAGGTCCGTGATCCAGCTGTTCAATGTTCGGGCTCCGGCGCGCGATTATTTTGCGGCAAGCCGCCGCTCGATCGCATCCCAGATCATGCCGGGCGTATCGGTGCCGTTGAACTTGTCGATCGCGACAATGCCGGTCGGCGAGGTCACATTGATCTCGGTCAGCCATTTGCCGCCGATCACGTCGATGCCGACGAAGATCAGGCCGAGCCGCTTCAGGTCGGGACCCATGGCCGCGCAGATTTCCTTTTCGCGTGTCGTCAGCTCAGCCGCCTCGGCATAGCCGCCCTGCGCGAGGTTGGAGCGGAATTCGCCCTCGCCCGGCTTGCGGTTGATCGCGCCGGCGACCTCTCCATCGATCAGCACGATGCGCTTGTCGCCCTGGTGCACTTCGGGGAGGAAGGGCTGGACCATATGCGGCTCGGGCCAGGTCTGGTTGAACACCTCGAAGAGCGCGCTGAGATTGCTGCCATCTTCCGGCACCAGGAAGATCGCCTTGCCGCCATTGCCGTGCAGCGGCTTGACGACGATACCGCCATGTTCCTTCTGGAAGGCGCGGACTTCGTCGAGGTCGCGGGTGATCAGGGTCGGCGGCATGAACTGCGCGTAATCCAGCACATAGACTTTTTCCGGCGCGTTGCGGACCGAGACGGGATTGTTGACCACCAGAGTCTCGCCCTCGATCCGCTCGAGCAAATGGGTCGCGGTGATATAGCCGACGTGGAACGGCGGGTCCTGCCGCATCAGCACGACATCGACATCGCTGCCCAGATCGAGCTTCACCGGATCGCCGAAGGTGAAATGATCGCCCTTGACCGGCTGCACCGTCACCGGATGGGCGGGCGTGGTCAGGCGACCATTGGCGTGCAGAGTCAGGCCCTTCACATCATAATGGAAAATCTGGTGACCGCGTTTCTGCGCGGAGAGCATCAGCGCGAAGCTGCTGTCGCCAGCGATATTCACGCTTTCCATGGGGTCCATTTGTACGGCGATTTTCAGGGTCATTGCTATTCCTCGGATATTGTCGAACCCGCTTACCGTTCGTGTCGAGCGTAGTCGAGACACATTGCTAGTGAGCGAACCACGTCTCTCGATTTCGCTCGAGACGAACGTGGGGATCGCCTTCCTATCCGTTCGTCCCGGGCTTGTCGAAGGCCGTTTTGCTTTAGCGGGTGAAAGGGAAAGTTCGAGCGGCTGACCGTTGGTGGTGGGCTTGGGTGAGAGACATTGGGTGTGCGCATCCCGTCTCTCGACTTCGCTCGAGACGAACGGGAGGGTGGGTTTCGTATTCGTTAGTGGTGAGCTTGTCGAACGACGCCTATAGTCGAGAGGCGGGGTTCGACAGGCTCACCCCTAACGGTTGGCCTGACCAGGCCCCCGCCTGCGCGGGGGTTGATCCCAGCCTGCGCTGGGACAGGCTGCTTCGGAACGCTGTGCATTCCGGGGCGCGTCAAAACCCGTGCCAGACATTGATCAGATGGACAGGCAGGCGCCTGGGCGCCACCAGGATCACGTCGATCCGCATATCCTCGCCGTTGGGGCAAAATTGCGGATAGAGGATTTCCGCGGCATCGGCGACGCGCCTGAGCCTCTTCAGATCAATCGCCTGCTCGAGGTCCTCCAGCCTGGTCCGGGCCTTGACCTCGACAAAGGCGACCAGTCCGCCGCGTTTGGCGACCAGATCGACCTCACCGCGCGGGGTGCGGACCCGTTCGGCGAGGATGCGCCAGCCCTTGAGGCGCAGGAAGCGGGCGGCGGTTTTTTCGGCCTGGCGGCCCCGCGCTTCCGCTTCCTTGCGGGTCATTTTGGGGAAACCGTTCGGGATGAGCTTGGCAAAGCATGGGTCTGCGCGCGATCCAGTCCTTCGACAGGCTCAGGACGAACGGGGAGAGGGTCGCGGCCGTTCATTTTTCGAATGCCGTTCGTGCTGAGCTTGTCGAAGCACCGCGTCTTGCCAGCTGTCCTTCGACGGGCTCAGGACGAACGGGACTGGGTTCGCATCCGGTCATTGTTCCGCTTTCCAGCGGTTGACCAACTCGTAGAGCGCCTTGCGGTCGGTGTTGAAGGTGCGCGCCACTTCGCCTGCGGCCTTGGAGGCGGGCAGTCGGACCAGCGCCTCGCGCAGCGCTGCCTCGATATCCTGCTCGCTGGCCGCTTCCGGCGCGCCCGGGGGGCCGATGATCACGACAATCTCGCCCTTGGGCTTTTCGGCGCCATAGCGCTCGGCCAGTTCGCTGAGCGAACCGGTTACGCATTCCTCGAATCTCTTGGTGATTTCACGCACGACGGCGGCCTTGCGGTCGCCGAGCACCGCCAGCGCATCGGCCAGCATGGCGCCCAGCCGCGAGCCGTTTTCGTAGAAGATCAGGCTGGCGTTGAGCGTCTTCAACGCGCCAAGCGCTTCGCTGCGCGCCTTGGTCTTGCTTGGCAGGAAGCCCTCGAACAGAAAGCGGTCGCTGGGCAGACCGGACAGGGTCAGCGCGGCGATGGCGGCGCTGGGGCCGGGAATCGTCGTGACATAGAGACCCGCCGCCTGTGCGTCGCGGACCAGTTTGTAGCCGGGATCGGAGATCAAAGGCGTTCCCGCGTCGCTGACCAGTGCGACAATTTTACATCGAACGGCATCCAAAATGAATTCCCGATCGGCCGCCGACTTGTGGTCGTTATACACCATCATCCTTGATTTTTTACCGATGTGATTCAGTAGCTTGCCGGTAACTCTTGTGTCCTCGACCAAGATGATATCGGCAGCGGCAAGGGTTGCTTCGGCGCGGCGCGACAAATCTCCGAGGTTGCCGATCGGGGTGGCAACGATATAGAGACCGGATTGGGCAGGAGTGGACATAGGACGGTCATGGCAGACAAGATACATCTAGGACAAGATCAAAGCGGACGACGCAGCATTTTGAAGGGAGCGGGCCTGACGGCCTTTGTCTTCCTTGCCGGCTGCTCCACGGTTATCCCGCGGGGCGCAGAACCGCCGCGGACCGAAACACCCGCACCGCCACGGGTCACCGCCGGTCTGCCCGACGACCAGAAACATCACCGCATTGCCCTGCTGGTGCCGCTGTCCGGAAAAAATGCCGGGATCGGCCAGTCGCTGGCCAATGCAACGACCATGGCGCTGCTCGATACCAAGGCGGACAATATCCGCATGACCAGCTATGACACGGCCAAGGGCGCGGCCATTGCCGCCCAGAACGCCATTCGCGACGGCAACAAGCTGATCATCGGCCCCCTGCTCAGCGACAATGTTGTCGCGACCGCCAATGTCGCTCGTCCGGCCGGCGTACCGATCCTGAGCTTTTCCAACGACAGCGGCGTGGCCGGGAACAATGTCTTCATCCTGGGCCATATCCCCTCGCAGTCGATCGAACGGGTGGTGGACTATGCCCGGTCCAAGGGCATGACCCGCTTTGCCGGCCTGGTGCCCAATGGGGTCTACGGCCAGCGCGCGTCCTCGACGCTGCTGCGGCATGTCAAGGATGTGGGCGGCACAGTGGTGTCGATCCAGACATTCAACCGCGATTCCCAGTCGATCGAGGCAGCGACCAAAAAACTGTCCCAGAATGGCGAATTTGAAGCGGTGCTGCTGGCCGACAATGGCGACATGGCGATCAAGGCTGCCCCCTATATCCGCAAGAATGCGACCGAGACGGCGAAGATACTGGGCACGGACCTGTGGAACACGAGCAGCAATCTGGCCGGGGCGCCGTCGATGCGCGGTGCCTGGTTCGCCAGCGTTTCCGACAGCCTGTACAAGCAATATGCCGACCGCTACCGCGCCCGCTATGGCGCGGCGCCGTTCCGGCTGTCGAGCCTTGGCTATGATTCGGTGCTGCTGACGGTCAAAGTCGCCCGCAACTGGAAAGTGGGCTCGCCCTTCCCGATCAACCAGCTGACCGACAAGGGCGGCTTTATCGGACTGGACGGCGTTTTCCGGTTCAAGGCCAATGGCGTGTCGGAACGGGCGCTTGAGGTCCAGGAGATTCGGAACGGCAGCTTTGCCGTGATCGATCCGGCGCCGAAGGGGTTTTGACGGGGCTCATCGGCATCCTGACCCAAGGACCTGTGCAATATATGGCGCCAGTCCGCCGTTAGTCCTGAGCCTGTCGAAGGACGCTTCCCGACCGAGAGGCGTGGTTCGACAAGCTCGCCACTAAGGGAACTGGTTCAGGTTGAGCTTTCCGTTCGAAAGGTCGGCTCAGCCGATATTCTGGCCGGTGTCAGCCCAGTCTTTCAAAAAGCCCTCGATCCCCTTGTCGGTCAGGACATGTTTGAACAGGTTGCGGATGACGGCGGGCGGCATGGTCGCGACGTCGGCACCGATGCGGGCCGATTCGAGCACATGGATCGGATGGCGGATCGAGGCGACCAGGATTTCGGTGTCGAAGGCATAATTGTCGTAAATCAGCCTTATATCCTCGATCAGCGTCATGCCGTCGAGGCCATTGTCATCATGGCGTCCGACAAAGGGGGAGATGAAGCTGGCGCCGGCCTTGGCCGCGAGCAGCGCCTGATTGGCCGAGAAGCAGAGCGTCACATTGACCATCGTGCCTTCGCCGGTCAGCGCCTTGCAGGTTTTCAGCCCGTCGATCGTCAGCGGCACCTTGATGCAGACATTGTCGGCGATCTTGCGCAGCACTTCCGCCTCTTTCATCATCGTTTCATGATCGAGCGCGACGACTTCGGCAGATACGGGGCCGTCGGTCAGGCCGCAGATTTCCTTTGTCACTTCCATGATGTCGCGACCCGATTTCTTGATCAGCGACGGGTTGGTGGTGACGCCGTCGACCATGCCGGTCGCGGCGAGGTCGGCGATTTCTGCGGTATCGGCGGTGTCTACAAAGAATTTCATAAGATGCGAATCCAGTTTTCTGAAAGGTTGACGCTTTCTATCGCCATTAGGGCCGGCATGGCCAGCGCTTCGTCAACTTATTGCCGTCCCGGTGTCAGCAGCGCTTCCGAGCCAGCGGCTCAAAAGGCTCTGCCAGCCCCGAGAACGGCGATCAGCAGAGGATCATTGGTGGCGCGAGGATTGGCGCGGATGGACTCTTCCTGCGCGCCGATGGCCCGGTAGATCGCGTCATTAACCTTGGCCGTTACATCCCGGCTGAGGCTGGTGAAGTCGATATTGGTGGCTTGCGAGAGCACGAGACTGATGATTTCATTGTCGAACAGCCTCAGGCCCCTGCCGACGCCGGGCAGCATCCGCTCTACCAGCATATTGCCGAGCTGCCCCTGCAGCAGGGCAGTGGCCGCGCGCGGGCCGCCATTGAGGGTCGCGGCAGCGTCGGCGATGCTCATATTGCGGATGGTTTCGGCGACCACGGGGGCCGCCAGCTCGGCGCCTTCCTCCGCCGCGCGGTTGACCTGTCGCAGCAGGCGATCCTGAACCGGCTTCGAGCGCAGCAGAGCGGTGGCGACGCTGGTCACCCGCGATCCGCCCAGCGAATCCGGCACCGTGATGCGCGCCACCTGGCTGTCGAAGAAACCGTTGGGCCGGAGCAGCTCGGCGAAGGCATTCCGGGACGATATGGTCAGCAGCCGCCTGATCGCTTCGGTCAGGCTCAGGCCGGGCAGGGTCGAACAGCCGGGCAGCGCCAGCATTCCTGCGGCCGCGCCGAGGCCGAGAACCGCTCTGCGATGATAGATCATTATGTCTCTCCTGTTTTCGCCACAGCAAGAATGACGAACGGCGATAAGCTGCCTATAGCATGAATATGAATCGCGTTCGTGTACTCCTGCTTAACGCCGCGCTGGGTCCGCTGGATTACCGGGTCCCCGACGGCATGCGGGTCGAGCCGGGGTCGGTCGTGATGGCGCCGCTTGGTCCGCGCAAAATTCCCGGCGTCGTCTGGGAAGCTGACCGTTTTCCGGTCGAGGAAATCGATCCGAAGAAATTGCGGCCGCTGCTGGAGGTCCGCAACGTGCCGCCGCTGCGGGCACCGCTGCGCCGGCTGATCGAGTGGACGGCGACCTATTATTTTGCCTCGCCGGCATCGGTGTTGCGGATGGTTCTTTCGAGCGGCGCGGCCTTTGCCGACAATCGTCCGGTGAGCGAATATCGCTGGAACGGTCAGCTGCCCGACCGGATGACCCCGCAGCGCAAGCAGGCGCTGGAAAAGCTCGGCGACAGTCAGGGCACGATCAGCGAACTGGCGTACAAGGCAGGTGTATCCATCGCGGTGATCCGGGGACTGGAAAAACTGGGTGTGTTTGACCGGGAAGAGGTTTCCGCCTTTGCTGTCAGTGCATCCCCCCTGCCCGATTTCGGCGCTGTCGACCTGAGCGAGGACCAGCACCGGGTCAGCGATATACTGATCGAGGCGGTGCAGGCGTCGCGGTTCAAGCCCTTTTTGCTCGACGGCGTGACCGGTTCGGGCAAGACCGAGGTCTATTTCGAGGCGGTCGCGGAAGCGCTGCGGCAGGACAAGCAGGTGCTGGTGCTGCTGCCCGAAATCGCGCTGACCGAGCCGTTTCTCGACCGGTTCAAAATACGGTTCGGGGCCGAGCCGCTGGCCTGGCACAGCGGCATGAAACAGTCCGAGCGCAAGAAGAACTGGCGGGCGCTGGCGGAAGGCACGGCGAAGGTGATCGTCGGCGCGCGCTCCGCGCTGTTCCTGCCTTATGCCAATCTCGGCCTGATCATCGTCGACGAGGCGCACGAGACCAGCTTCAAGCAGGAAGACGGGGTGCGCTATCACGCCCGCGATGTCGCGGTGATGCGCGGGCTGTACGAGCAGATTCCGGTGATCCTGGCCTCCGCGACCCCCGCGATCGAGAGCCAGCACCAGGTCGAACAGGGCAATTATCAGCTGCTCGAACTGCCGGCGCGCTTTGGTGGCGCGACGATGCCGGAGATCGAGGCGCTCGACCTGACGCAGGACGTGCCGCCGCGCGGCAACTGGCTGGCGCCGACGCTGGTCAACGCGCTGGAAGAAAATCTCGAGCGCGGCGAGCAGTCGCTGCTCTTTCTCAACCGGCGGGGCTTTGCGCCGCTGACGCTGTGCCGGACCTGCGGCCACCGGATCGACTGCCCCAATTGCACCGCATGGATGGTCGAGCACCGGCTGACCCGGCGGCTCGCCTGCCACCATTGCGGCCATGTCATGCCGATCCCCGAGAAATGCCCGGAATGCGGAGACGAGGACAGTCTGGTCGCCTGTGGCCCCGGGGTTGAGCGGATCTGCGACGAGGTGAAGATGCTGTTTCCGCAGGCGCGAACCGCGATCGTCACCTCCGACACGATCTGGTCGCCGCAGAAGGCCGCCGATTTTGTCCACCAGATGGAGGCCGGGGCGATCGATATTGTGGTGGGCACCCAGCTGGTCACCAAGGGCTATCATTTTCCCAATCTGACTCTGGTCGGCGTAGTCGATGCGGATATCGGTCTGGAAGGCGGCGACCTGCGCGCCGCCGAGCGCAGCTTCCAGCAGATCGCCCAGGTGGCGGGCCGCGCCGGGCGCGCGGAAAAGCCGGGCCGGGTCTATGTCCAGACCCGCATGCCCGATGCACCGGTGATCCAGGCGCTGATCCGCAATGACCGGGAGGGTTTTTACGCCGCCGAGATCGAGGCGCGGCGACAGGCCCTGGCGCCTCCCTTTGCGCGCTGGGCAGCAATCATCGTGTCGTCGGAAGACAATAGCGAGGCGATGGAGACGGCGCGGCTGATTGGCCAGACCGCACCGAAGCTCGACGGATTCTCGGTCTATGGCCCCGCCCCTGCCCCGCTGGCGATGCTGCGCGGCCGGCACCGGCACCGGCTGCTGGTCCATGCGCTGCGGTCGGTCGACCTGCAGAATATCATGCGCGACTGGCTGGAACAGCTGGAATGGCCGCGCGCGGTGCGGGTCGGCGTCGATGTCGATCCCTACAGTTTTGTTTGACCGCAATGTGCTCTGTGCTTGATGCGGAGCTTTGGGTTGGGTAGCGCTGGCACCGGACAGCGCTCCGCACCAGCTGCGGGGCACAAATATTGGAAGCCGCTTCATGAACCGCATTCTTGCTCTATTTCTTATGGTCGCAACCACCTTGCTGGCAGGACCTGCCCAGGCCGATCCCGCCGATATCAGCGCCGCAAGCCGCTCGGTCGTGCGGGTCGTGCTGGCTGCCAAGGACGGGGACAAGGTCGCCTTTGTCGGCCATGGCAGCGGCTTCATGGTCGCGCCGGACAAGGTTGTGACCAACGCCCATGTGGTCGAGATCGCGCGCCAGGAACCCTCGGTTGTCATCGGCATCATCCCCTCGCAGGGCGGGATCAGCTATGGCGGCAAAATAATCGCCTATTCGCCGAACAATGATCTTGCGCTGATCCAGGTTCTCGACGACGGTCGGTTGCCGCCGATGACGATTTTCGGAGGTGCGGTGGATGATGGCGCGGATGTGGTGGCGATCGGCTATCCCGGTTCCGTCGACCGGGCCCAGGGCCTTGATCTCGATGACCTGATCACTCCGATGTCGCCGGTCAAGACCACCGGCACCGTGTCCGGCGGACGCACGACCAAGCAATTTGACACGCTGCTCCACACCGCGCCGATTGCGTCGGGCAACAGCGGCGGACCATTGATCGACAATTGTGGCCGGGTGCTGGGTGCGAACAGCTTTGGTTCGATCAGCGACGGCAATGATGCCGAATTCGGCTTTGCCGTCTCCGCCCGGGAGATATTGGGATTTCTGCGCAAGGCCGGGGTCAGCGTCGGTGTAACTGCCACGCCCTGCCGTTCGGCGGCGGAAATCAGCCAGCAGGAGCGGCTGCGCGAAGCCGCTGCGCGTGCCCAGGTCGCCGCAGCGAAAGCCGCCGAGGCCGACAAGCGCGAACGGGCCGAGAGCAAATTGCGAACCAGGATATCGCAGGATATCATCGCCGAGCGGGAAAACCGGATCGCCCTGGCTGCGCTGCTGCTGGCGCTGTCGCTGCTGGCGGCTGGCGGCGCGGCTGTCCTGTTCGTTCAGGGCAAGCGCAATCCGGGGATCGCGGCGGCCGCTGGCGCGGCGGTTCTGCTGCTGGGCGCGGTCATCCTCTTCCTCTCCCGCCCCGACTTCAGCGAGATTGATGACCGCGTCGCAGCGGCGATGACCGACAAGAAGGACAGCCTGGGGTCGGCACAGAAACGCCTGGCCTCAGCCGGCAAATATCAATGCACGATCAACCCCCAGCGCAGCCGGATCACGGTGTCGCAACAGGATGAACTGACGCTTGACTGGACCGATGGCGGCTGCGTCAACGGCCGCACGCAATATGGCCGTGACGGTGCCAAATGGTCCCGGATATTTGTCCCCAATCAGGAGCAGACAGTGACGATCAGCAGCTTCCGGCCCGACAACGCAGAATTTACCGAAGAACGCTATCTGATGGGGCTAGACGCGATGACCAGAGCGCGCGCGATCCGCGCTCAATATGGCAACAAGGCCTGCACCACCGATCCCCAGGCGCTGACCGACATCGAGGAAATGGTCAAGGCGATCCGGGCAGAACTGCCAGGCCAGGCGAACGAGAGCCTGGTCTATGAATGCAAAAAAGTGGAGGACTGAGAATCAGCGCCTTACCGTTGTCTGCGACCAAGCAGGAAATATGGAATCTGGTTGCAACAGGCGTGTTAAAAAGGTCACTATCGCTTTCAAAACTGCCAACCATCCTGAAATCGGATTGACCCTGCTAAAGAATTGTTTCTTCCTGAGGCCTTGGACCGATGGATGCTTGGGCGATTCTGCTCATGACTGGGCTAGTTTTATTTGAAATTGAAGTTTGTCTCATTCCAGTTTTTTCGGTCTTTTACTCGGGGGGGTAAATTATGATACGAATCCGCAATATTGGTGCGCTTTTGTTGGGGACAACGGCGCTGATCAGCACTAATTGCGCACTTGCACAAACCAGTGATGAAACCCCTGACAACGAGGATATTATCGTTGTCACAGGCAGCCAAATTCAAGGTGCGAAAATCAACGATGTTCTGCCGGTAACGGTTCTCGACGAACAGGCGATCGAAGCAACCGGCGCTGCCTCCGGGGAGGAGCTGTTCGCAGCCATCCCGCAAGTTGGGACGACGGCCTTTAACGAACAGAATACGACCGGTGGCGTGAATGGTGCACGCGGTGATATTGCCTCGATCAATCTGCGCGACCTTGGCACCGGCAATACCCTGCTGCTTATCAACGGTCGTCGCATGAATCTGCATCCCGGTTTCCAGACCGAATTGCTGGTTCCGGTCGTATCTCCGGACACGAATGAAATACCACCTGGCAGCGTGAAGCGACTGGAAATTTTGCGCGACGGGGCCTCTGCGGTTTACGGCGCGGACGCGGTCGCCGGTGTCGTGAACACCATTTTGAAAGGCAATATGACCGGCGGCTTTATTGAAGCCGACTGGCGCGCATCGGACGGAACCAGTCTCTACAGCACCAGCATTTCCGGAGGCTATGGCTTCGACTTTGCTGAAGGCCGCGCCAATCTTACGGTCTATGGCAGCTATTTTCACGAAAATGGCGCTCCCGTCACGATCCGTGACTATGCCGCATTTGATGATCGCAGAGCGCTGTTGGAGGGGACCCCCTTCGAGGGCGATGCCTCGTTCAACAATCGTTCGACCAGTTCGCCTTACGGCCAATTCGATATTCAGGCCCCGTCTTCGCGCACACCAATCGGTGATGATGATTTCTATCTTCAGCCATCTACCTTCCCGGGCTGCCGTCTGGATTTCGGCAATGGCATTTGCGCCCGCAACGGCACCACGCCGACCACCGACGTCCGCTACAACACCAATTTCGGGGTCGATCTGTTCTCGCAGAAGGACCGTTATAACGCCGCTCTGCTGTTCAACTACGAGTTGAGCGACTCCATCGAATTATATCTGGAAAGCAGCTATTATCGCTCCGAGAGCCGTCGCGCGAACGAGGCGAGTGCGCTGCTTTCGGCCGTTCCGGTGGGAATTTCCCGGGGCGCCTATTATAATCCGTTTGGCCCGGTTGGCAGCCCCAACCGCCTTCCCGGCACCACCATTGCTGCCGGTGGCGCAGATGTGATCATGGAACGCATGCGATTCGTCGATGTCGGCACCCGGGACGTATCGGTTGACAAGGACAGCTACCGGCTTGTCGCAGGTTTCAGGGGCAATTTCGGCCAATGGGATTTTGATACCGGATTCGTATATTCGCAGGCCAACAGCATTGACCTGACGCGCGGCCGGATTTCGCTGACCAAATTGCAGGATGTCATCAACCGTACGACACCGGACGCCTATAATCCGTTCAACGGAGGTTGTCTGGAAAATCAGGGAACCGGACCGAACAACGGCGACTGCACGCGAAACCCGCAATCGGTCATTGATGACATAACCATCGATGTGTTCCGCAAGGGTGAAACGACCCTGGCCCTGGCAGATTTCAAGGTTTCGCGCGACAATCTGTTCGCGCTTCCCGGTGGTGATGTCGGGATAGCAGCGGGCGTCGAATTCCGGCGCGAGACCTTCAAAGATGACCGCGATCCGCGGCTTGACGGCACGATCACCTTCACCGACAGCGTCACCGGCGATTTCAACGGCAGCGATGTCGTAGGGTCAAGCCCGTCTCCCGATACCAGCGGTCGACGTGATGTCTTTTCGGCCTTTGCGGAGGCCTTCATCCCGCTGGTTTCGGAAGACATGGACATCCCCCTGATCCGCGAACTGAACGTCCAGATCGCCGGCCGGATGGAGCATTTCAAGGATATTGACGAAACAGCCATTGTTCCGCGGGCTGCGGCATCGTGGACGCCATTGCCCGGCATCATCCTGCGCGGCGCGTGGTCGAAGGGATTTCGTGCACCAAATCTTGTGCAGGTCAATGATGCCGGCACAACCCGGTCCAATACCCGCGATGATTTCGTCACCTGCCAGGCGCAGGTTGAAAAAGGGCTCATTGCCAATCTCGGGGCGTGTAGCGGTACCGGCACGGTGAGCTTGCGGACCGGCACCAACACACTCAACCCCGAAAAAACGGAGAGCATCAACCTCGGCGTGGTTCTGGAACCGGAATTCATTCCGGGACTGACACTTACGGCCGACTACTGGCGCGTGAAACAGCGCGGCATTGTTGGTGTTTTTGGCGATGACAATGCGATTGCCCTCGATCTAGTGCGTCGCCAGAACGGCAGTACCAATCCCAATGTGCAGCGCAATGATCCGGATGCCGATGCGATCGACCTGTTCACCGGCACCAGCCTCGCTCCCGCAGGCAGCATTATCCAGGTGCTCGACCCCTATCTCAATCTCGACAGCCGCGTCTCCAAGGGCTGGGATTTCGGACTGTTTTACAACGTCCCCGATTTCGGCATAGGAGACATCCGCCTCCGCCTGAACGCGGCAAGACTACTTTCCTTTGTTCAGTCGGCCGGGCCGGATGGACAGGAATTGCTGGACGCTATCGCGGCTGGCACTTTGCCGGCGGATGTCGGCGTCGGCGGACTGGGTGAATTGCTGGAAATCGAAGGACGCCCGAAATGGCGATTGAGTGGTTCGGTCTCCTGGGGAAGTGGTCCAGTGGATGTTACTCTGTTCGGCAAATATATTGGCAAGGTCTATGACACCAGCGTAATCCGAGACGATCTGATCATTTCTGACGATCCCAACGCGAATTTCTATCTAGTCAGCGACCAGTTCACGATGAATCTGTCGGTCAGCTATACGATCAACAATGACACCGCCCTTGACGGAACACGTCTGAAATTTGGTGTAAACAACCTGTTTGACGAAGATCCGCCGCTGGCCGATGAATCCTATGGTTACTTCAGCGAGTTGCACAGCGCACGTGGGCGGCAGTTCGTTGTGGAACTCCGCAAGAAATTCTAGACGGGATCGGAGGCGGTGCTTTGACGAGTCATTGCGCCTCCCTCGTCATATGGAGGAACGGATAGCCATCGGACGCCATTTCTGGATTTTTGCAGCGTTTATTGCCGTTGTCGGCTGTACAACAACCGGCGATAATCCCGCGGCTGTAGTCCAACAGCATCGCTGCCAGACAAATAACGTCGCAATCGACACGGATTTTCCAACCGGCAATATCGCCTCCTGCGAAGCGACCGCCGCAGATCAGGTCTCGCTCAAGCTTGTGCCTGAAGATGCGCCGCCGATAAATTGCAGCCCATGGTATGCCTTTCGCATCGATCCACGCGATGCCGGGACGCTGACAATCAAACTTGATTATGAAGTTTGCGGACACCGCTATTGGCCCAAGACCAGCACTGATGGCCATAATTGGTCGCCGGTGGGACAGGATGCCGTTTTCCTTTCGGAAGTGGACGAGGTAAAGCAGGCGCAATTTACGCTCAAGCACGGTACAAAGCCGTTGTTCGTCGCTGGCCAGGAAATCGTTGGACCCTCGGATTATCAGGCATGGATCGACGATGTCACGCAATTGCCGGATGCCGTACCCTGGGTTCTTGGCCAGTCATTGGAAAACCGCCCTATTCCGGCTATGACAATCAAGGCACGGGACACGCATCCCCGCGAACAGATTGTCCTGATTGGCCGTCAGCATCCGCCGGAAATCACCGGTGCTCTGGCGTTATTTCCCTTTGTCGAGACATTGTTGTCGGATGAGCCAGTCGCCATTCGTTTCCGCAAGCGGTTCGAAACTATCGTCATTCCGATGCTCAATCCGGACGGCGTGACCCACGGTCATTGGCGGCATAGCAGCGGCCACAAGGATCTCAATCGTGACTGGGGGCCGTTCACCCAACCGGAAACCCAGTTGATGGTCGGTTTGCTGGAAAAGATTGAAGCGGACCCGGCAAGAAACCTCCGCTTATTCATCGATTTTCATTCAACCCAGAAGGATGTATTTTATACCATTCCTGATGATTATCCGACCAATCCGCCGCTGTTTCTGAAAAAATGGCTGGCCCGGCTTTCGTCGGCGATACCCGGCTACGAAATCAATCGCGATGCCAATCACAATCTCGACCAGCCCAATTCGAAAAATTATGTCTATGCGAAATATCGGGTACCGACGGTAACATTTGAGATTGGCGATGAGACCGATCGAGCGTTGATTGCGCTCATTGGCAGGGAGGCAGCGTTGGCGATGATGCACGAGCTTCTGGCGACCGAACCGGATTCACCGACGAAGTGACAGCGCCGCCGGTCTTCGTCAAGCGATGGAGCCAGGAATTCAATAGTCGGGTTCTGCACCGCCCAAAACCCGCTCCGCCTGCCCTTCCAGCCATTTCATCGCGGCCGCCCAGGGCTGGTGTCCGTGGCTGATTCTGGCGACGCCCATATGGGCAAGTTCGCCATGGCCGGGGCCATCGGGCGAGCGCAGGATATTGACCGGCAAGGGGGATTTGTCGCAAAGCGCAGCGATGCAGCGGGCGTCGCTGAGAAACGGGACGAACAGGCTGCCCGCCCCGGCATCCGCATAGAGAGCGGCCCGCTCCAGAACCCGGTCGACCAAAGCCATGCCCGCGACCCCGGTGGATTGCCCCCGAAACACATCGCACCGGGCGTTGACCCACAATCCGGTTGATGCAGCGGCGGCCACACGCTCGGCAAAAACCTCCGGCGCCAGCAGCCGGTCTTCGCCCGGCATCCGATCCTCCATGTTGATGCCGCATGCGCCTGCATCGCGCGCCCGCTGGACCGATCGACGCACCTCCGCTGCAGTGTCACCATAGCCGGCCTCCATATCAATGCTCACCGGCAGGTCGGTTGCGGCAACGATATGGTCAAGATTGGCGATGGCGGCGTCCAGCGGCAAGGCCTCACCATCGGCAATGCCCTGCGCGCCGGCAACGCCGTAGCTTCCTGTCGCCAGGGCTTTTGCGCCGGCCCGGGCAACTGCCCTGGCGCTGCCCGCGTCCCAGATGTTGACCAGGATCAGGGGATCTCCGGGCACATGAAGGTCACCAAAGCGCTTTATCTTGTCGGTCATTCCGATTCCTTTTCCAGCAATTTTTCCTTTATCTCCAGCCCATAGGCATAGCCGCCGATCGTCCCGTCGCTGCGCACCACCCGGTGACAGGGAATCAGAACGGCGACATGATTGGCACCATTGGCGCTGCCGACCGCACGGACGGCTTTCGGTTTGCCAATGGCGGCGGCGATATCGGCATAGCTGCGGGTCTCGCCCTCCGGAATCTTGCGCAATTCCTGCCAGACCGCTTCCTGGAAGGCGGTCCCCTGGACATCGAGCGGGATATTGTGCGGGCGGCCCGGTGCTTCCACCTGTGCAACCACATCGTCCAGCAGCTTCTGAAAATCGTCACTGCCCTCGCGGATATCCGCTTTCGGAAAGCGTTCGCGCAGTTGCTTTTCGCCTTCGTTGAAGGAGAGGCAGCACACACCCTTGCCGGTCGCGGCGACCATCATCCGGCCGAGCGTTGTTGCGACAGTGGCCCAGTGCACTGTTACTCCCTGCCCGCCATTTTTCCACACGCTCGGTTTCATGCCCATCTTCCGTTCCTCGTAAAAGCGCGATGCCGATCCATAGCCGGCATCATAAATTGCCTTGGTTACCGACGCACCGCCTGCCAGCGCATCCTTGACCCGTTCGGCGCGCAGCGCCCGCGCATAGGCCGCCGGTGAAAGGCCGGTTTCGCGCTTGAAAATACGCTGAAGATGGGCGGGCGAATAGCCCGTGAGACCGGCCAGTTCATCAAGCCCGGGTGCGTTTTCGGCGGTGCGGATGGCATCGATCACCGCTTGGACCGCCGCCTCGTCACGCGCCACATCATTCGGGCGGCAGCGCAGGCAGGCACGCAGGCCCGCAGCTTCCGCCTGCTTTGCCGTTGCAAAGAAGCGTACATTTTCGCGCCTGGGGTGGCGGGCGGCGCAGGACGGGCGGCAATAGATACCGGTGGTCATCACGCCCGTGACAAACCGGCCATCGAAGGAACGGTCGCGGTTGGTCACTGCCCGCCATGCCATTTTGTCATCGACCATTGTCAGCCTCCGGATTCGCAAATAATCTCTAGTCGATCTGGACGCATCCGCCCAGAAGCGCTTCCCGTATCTTGCGATCAAAGCAATTTTACCGGGCAGCTTATCGGAAAGCACCGAAAACCGGTCTTTTGCCCTTTCCCGAAAATGATTCCCACAGCCGTCTTGCATCGCAGCAAAATGGTTGCTAGACGCCGCGCATCCGTGGGCGGAAGCACTGGATTTCCGGCCATTAAGCGGACCATTTCATAAACGGTTTTCAGACCAGAACTACGGTCAGGGAGTAGCAAACGCGTGGATCATTCCAGCGGCATCAGAGCGAGTTTAGCGGGGCGTTACGCCACGGCTTTGTTCGCTCTTGCAAAAGAGAATAACAGTATCGATGCGGTGCAAGCCAGCCTCGAAACATTGAGCGCGGCCTTGGCCGAATCGGATGACCTCAGTGCGCTGACCACCAGTCCCGTGCTGTCGCGCGAGGATGCCGGCAAGGGCATTGGGGCAACCGCCCGGGCTCTTGGTCTCGACCCGTTGTCGACCAATATGCTCGGAGTGCTGGCCGCCAATCGCCGGCTGGACCAGATTCCGGCCGTCATTCGCGCTTACTCGACTTTGGCGTCTGGCCATCGCGGCGAAATCACCGCCGAAGTCACTTCAGCCCATCCGCTGGATGACAAGCAGATTGATGCGCTCAAGGCTCAGCTCAAGAAACGTGTGGGAAGCGATGTCAGCGTTTCCACCGCAGTCGATTCGTCCATATTGGGCGGGCTGGTCGTAAAAATCGGCAGCCAGATGATCGACAGCTCGATTAAAACCCGTTTGAACACCCTATCGCAGGCCATGAAGGGCTAAAGGAAGATACACATGGATATTCGCGCCGCAGAAATTTCAAAGGTCATCAAGGACCAGATCGCCAATTTTGGCAATGAAGCCCAGGTTTCCGAAGTCGGAACCGTGCTTGCCGTCGGTGACGGTATCGCCCGTATCCACGGCCTCGACCAGGTCCAGGCCGGCGAGATGGTGGAATTCTCGAACGGCATTCAGGGCATGGCTCTGAACCTCGAAGCCGACAATGTCGGTGTCGTGATCTTTGGCTCGGACGCCGAAATCAAGGAAGGCGATGTCGTCAAGCGGACCGGCACGATCGTGGACGTTCCGATCGGCAAGGAATTGCTTGGCCGCGTTGTTGACGGCCTCGGCAATCCGATTGACGGCAAGGGCCCGATCAAGACCACGCAGCGCAGCCGGGTGGAAGTCAAGGCACCGGGCATCATCCCGCGCAAATCGGTGCACGAACCCGTGCAGACCGGCCTCAAGGCGCTCGACGCCCTCGTTCCGGTTGGCCGCGGCCAGCGCGAGCTGATCATCGGCGACCGTCAGACCGGCAAGACCGCTGTCGCAATCGACACGTTCATCAACCAGAAGACGGTCAACGCCGGTGATGACGAAAGCAAGAAGCTGTACTGCATCTATGTCGCCGTCGGCCAGAAGCGTTCGACCGTTGCCCAGATCGTCAAGAGCCTCGAAGAAAATGGCGCGATGGAATATTCGATCGTGGTTGCTGCAACCGCATCCGAACCTGCACCTCTCCAGTATCTTGCGCCTTATACCGGTGTGACGATGGGCGAATATTTCCGCGACAACGGCATGCACGCCTGTATCGTTTATGACGATCTGTCCAAGCAGGCCGTGGCCTATCGCCAGATGTCGCTGCTGCTGCGTCGTCCTCCAGGACGTGAAGCCTATCCCGGTGACGTTTTCTATCTCCACAGTCGCCTGCTCGAACGTGCTGCAAAAATGAACGAAGCCAATGGCTCCGGCTCGCTGACCGCACTGCCGATCATCGAAACCCAAGCCGGCGACGTTTCGGCGTACATTCCGACCAACGTGATCTCGATCACCGACGGCCAGATCTTCCTCGAAACCGACCTGTTCAACCAGGGCATCCGGCCTGCGATTAACGTCGGCCTGTCGGTGTCCCGTGTGGGTTCTGCCGCACAGACCAAGGCGATGAAAAAGGTTTCGGGTTCGATCAAGCTCGATCTCGCGCAATATCGCGAAATGGCGGCCTTTGCGCAGTTCGGTTCCGATCTCGACGCGTCGACGCAGAAGCTGCTGGCCCGTGGCGAACGCCTCACCCAGCTGCTCAAGCAGCCGCAATTTTCGCCGCTGCCGTTCGAAGAACAGACCGCTTCGATCTATGCCGGTACCAACGGGCATCTCGACAAGGTCGCGGCCAGTGATGTTGTGCGCTACGAAGAAGCCATGCTGGCTCATATGCGCGCAGAACATGCCGACATTCTGAAAACGATCCGTGAAAGCGGTGACCTGGCGGATGACACCAAGGCTGCCCTGGAAGCGGCACTGACGGCATTCGGCAAGACGTTTGTATAAGGCATTTGGATAAACACCGTTAGCCCTGAGCCAGTCGAAGGGTACTTATCGACCAGAGACATGGTTCGACAGGCTCAGCACTAACGGCAGAACGGAGCAAGACAGGAAAACATGGCCAGTCTTAAAGAACTGAAAGATCGGATCGCGTCGGTTAAGTCGACCCAGAAGATCACCAAAGCCAAGAAGATGGTCGCGGCGGCCAAACTGCGCCGTGCGCAGATGGCTGCCGAAGCCGCTCGTCCTTATGCGAGCGAAATGGAAAAGGTGATGACCAGCCTGGCCTGCAAGGTTTCGATCGACGGAAATTCGTCGAAACTGCTGGCCGGCACCGGCAAGCTGGAAACCCATCTGCTCGTCGTCGCCACCTCGGACCGCGGCCTGTGCGGCGCCTTCAACGCCAATATCGTCAAGAAAGCCCGGATCGAGGCCGACAAGCTGATCGCAGAAGGGCATAATGTGCTGTTCTACATGGTTGGCCGCAAGGGCATCCCGATCATCAAGCGCTTGTATCCCGGCCAGATTCTGAAGCATTTCGACACGTCGAATGTCAAGGCACCGGGATATGATGAAGCCAAGGCCATTGCGGCCGATCTGACCGATCTGATCGATGAGGGCAAATATGATGTCGCTCACCTGTTCTACGGCAAGTTCAAATCCGCACTGGTGCAGGAGCCAACGATGCAGCAGATTGTCCCGATCGCGGTGCACGATGGGGCGGTTGCTGAGTCGGAAGGTCCGGGCGATTACGAGCCGGATGAAGGCGAAATTCTTGCCGAACTGCTGCCGCGCAATCTGACCACCCAGATTTTCCGTGCCCTGCTGGAAAACAACGCATCGGAACAGGGTGCGTCGATGACCGCCATGGACAATGCGACCCGCAACGCCGGCGAACTGATCGACAGTCTCACCATCGTCTACAACCGCAGCCGTCAGGCCGCGATTACCACCGAATTGATTGAAATTATCGCTGGCGCTGAAGCGCTCTAAAGCACGTACGCAAGGAAACGGAAAAATGGCAAAAACCAAAAATGTAGGCCGCATTTCACAGGTCATCGGCGCCGTCGTCGACGTCACCTTTGATAGCGAGATCCCGGCAATTCTCTCGGCTCTGGAAACCGACAATAACGGTAACCGGCTGGTGCTCGAGGTTGCACAGCATCTCGGCGAGAACACGGTTCGCACGATCGCCATGGACGCGACCGAAGGTCTGACCCGTGGTCAGGAAGTGACCGATACCGGCGCGCAGATCATGATGCCGGTTGGTCCTGAAACGCTTGGCCGGATCATGAACGTGATCGGCGAGCCAATCGACGAACGCGGCCCGATCGGCAACAAGACCACCGCTCCTATTCACGCGGAAGCCCCTGCTTTTGTCGACCAGTCGACCGAGAATGAAATTCTCGTCACCGGCATCAAGGTTGTCGACCTGCTCGCACCTTATGCAAAGGGCGGCAAGATCGGCCTGTTCGGCGGCGCCGGCGTGGGCAAGACCGTGCTGATCCAGGAACTGATCAACAACATCGCCAAGGGCCATGGCGGCACGTCCGTCTTCGCCGGTGTTGGTGAGCGTACCCGCGAAGGTAACGATCTCTACCACGAATTCCTCGACGCTGGCGTTATCGCCAAGGATGCCGACGGCAATCCGAAGTCGGAAGGTTCAAAAGTGGCGCTGGTCTTCGGCCAGATGAACGAACCTCCGGGAGCGCGTGCTCGTGTCGCTCTGTCCGGCTTGACCCAGGCGGAATATTTCCGCGACGTCGAAGGCCAGGACGTGTTGTTCTTCATCGACAATATCTTCCGCTTCACCCAGGCCGGTTCGGAAGTGTCCGCACTTCTTGGCCGTATTCCTTCGGCTGTGGGCTATCAGCCAACCCTGTCGACCGACATGGGTGCACTGCAGGAACGGATTACCTCGACCAACAAGGGTTCGATTACCTCGGTTCAGGCCATTTATGTTCCTGCCGATGACTTGACCGACCCTGCACCGGCAACCTCTTTTGCCCACCTTGATGCGACGACCGTTCTGAACCGTGCGATTTCCGAACTGGGCATCTACCCGGCTGTGGATCCGCTCGATTCCACCTCGCGCGTTCTTGAACCCCGCGTGGTTGGCCAGGAACATTATGATACGGCCCGTGCGGTCCAGGAAACGCTGCAGAAATACAAGTCGCTCCAGGACATCATCGCCATTCTCGGCATGGACGAGCTTTCCGAAGAAGATAAGCTGGTCGTGCAGCGGGCTCGGAAGATCCAGAAATTCCTGTCGCAACCGTTCCACGTTGCCGAAGTCTTTACCGGCATCCCCGGCAAGTTCGTTGATCTGGAAGACACGATCAAGTCGTTCAAGGCGGTTGTCGAAGGCGAATATGACCATCTTCCCGAAAATGCCTTCTACATGGTCGGCGGCATCGAAGAAGCAGTCGAAAAGGGCAAGAAAATGGCGGCTGAAGCGGCCTGATCGTCAATCCCCTCTCCTTCGGGAGAGGGTTCGGGATGGGGGCTGTCCCCATCCGCAAATTCGCAGCTTGGCATGGAACCATCTGCTCATAAACCACCCCTTACCCCTCCTTTGAAAAGGAGGGGTGGAGAATGAAAATGGCGAATTTACATTTCGAACTCGTAACCCCTGAAAAGCTCGTCCGGTCGGAAGATGTTTTCATGGTGGTGGTGCCCGGCACCGACGGCGATTTTGGCGTCCTGGCCAACCACGCTAGCGTGATGTCAACGGTCCGCGATGCCGATTTGCTTATCTATGCCAGCGAAGGCGCTACGCCAGAGACGATTTCCGTACAGGGCGGCTTTGCCCAGGTCGACGAGACAGGCCTGACGGTTCTGGCTGACGCGGTCAGCTAGACCGGCCTCCTTGCGGCTTATATGACCTTGCCCCTGTTTCTGCCGAGCTAGCGAAGGTCATAGCGGACAATGAGTGCTCTTGACCATCGCAAGCCTGCTGGATCAGTTCTCATCGGCAAACAAAAGCAGACAGCTGATTTGGTGGCCCTGCATTCCCCGGCCAGTCGATGACCCGCCCGTCGCCGGTCGTCCATTTCCTCTATGAACCCGGCAACGGCGGACTGGACCGCGTCGCTATCCTGCTTGCCAACGGCATGGCGAGGCGCGGTTTGCCCACGGAATTGTGGTTGACGAAAGCCACTGGTGCGGTCGCTGATCTGATTGCACCCGAGGTAAAGGTCCGGATGGTTCCGACCCCGAGCCTGGGCCCAAGAGGGCTTCGCCTGTTCCTCCAGATTCCCGCAGTCGCCCGGATGATCCGCGAGCACCGGCCCCGAGCGATTTTTTCTGCCGGCAACCAGTCAAACCTGTCGCTGGCCATCGCCCGGAAACTGGCGGGACATGGTTCAACCAGGATCATCCAGAAAATTACCAACCCGGTGTTGCGCCCCGGCTCCGGACGCTGGGCAAGACGCTATCGGACATGGCGCTTCGGGGTGACAGCAGCCTGGGGCGACATGTCGCTGACCCTGAGTACTGCGGATGCCCGTCGCTATGCGAAAATCTACCCGGACGCAGCGGACAAATTCCACGCCGTACCCAATCCCTACGTTCACTCGGACATGCTGGTGGCGGGAGAAAGGCGGTCGGCCCGCGACTGCGAACACCCTCCCCGCCTGCTCTGTGTGGGACGGATAGCGGCTCAAAAAGATTATATGACGCTGCTGTCAGCACTGGCGCTCATTGTGGACCGTCCCTGGGCGATGACGATTCTGGGGGATGGGCCGCTGCTCGAAGATACCAAACGCTGGGCAGAAATTCTCGGAATCGCCGAACGGATCGAATTCAAGGGCTTTGTGGCTGATGTGACCTCCTATCTGGAGCGATCGGATATTCTGGTCCTGTCTTCCTACTGGGAGGGCTTCCCAGCCGTTCCGATCGAGGCCATGGCCACAGGCTGCGCCGTTGTCGCGACCGATTGTTCGGAAGGCCTGACCGAATTGTTGCGACAGATTGATGTCAAGACAGTGCCGGTCCGGGATCCTGCAGCGCTCTCAAGGGCTATTGGCGAAGCCATGGCCTCCCCCCAACCCGTTGATCGGCTCCGTGCCCGTGCGGCGATCTACTCGATCGAAAACAGCGTTGATGCGCATCTCAGGCTTCTCAATCAGCTTTGCCCGATATCTTAGGCTTCCAGCACCGTATTGGCCCTCCGGGCACTGCGCCAGAGCAGCAGGCCACTGAAAATTATCAGCAATCCGCCAACCATCGCCATTTCGTCTATCGGATCGCCGAAGACAAAGACACTGATCGCCGTCGCGATCAGCAGCTGGATATAGACGATCGGGGCGATGGCAGCGGCGGTTGTGCGCATCGTTGCCATGAACAGCAGGAAATGGCAGCCGGTCGCGGTCAGCGCAACCAGCACGCAGCGCAGGACCACGTCCCAATCCGGCGCGCCGGGAATCGCCATGACGGGGACCAGCCAGTTGCCGACAAGGCTCGCGATGACCAGAAAGATGGCGGCCCAGAAGGCGATATAAAATTGCGCCGCGAAGATCGACCGCTGGGTCGAGACCATGCGGTTGAGAATCAGCATGGAGGACATGGCAAAGGCCGAAATCAGCGGCAAGATGGCGACCCAGCCGAAGGCAGCGACGTTCGGGCGGAGCATGATCAGCACTCCGCCAAAGGCGATAATGGTCGCGACCCAGGTCCGCGGCGGCATATTCTCTTTCAGGAACCAGCCGGAAAACAGGGCGGTAAGGATCGGGTTGATGAAGGAAATGGCCACGGCATCGGCCAGCGGCATGATGTAGATGGCGGAGAAAAAGCTTATCGTGCCCACGAATAACGCAAATCCGCGCGCCATATGGAGCCAGGGGCGGTTGACCTGAAAACCGCGACGGCCCTCGCGGATGAAAAGAATGACGGCGAGAGCGATGGCACCGATCGAAAAGCGCAGTGCCGCAACCGCGGGTGCAGGCCAGTCTCCGGCCATCGACTTGATCACGGCGTCACCAAGGGGAAAGCCGGCAAATGCCACCAGAGCCAGCGTAATCCCCCCTGCGGCGGCGCGGTCAGCGGAACGATCAGCGGTCAAAATTACTCTCTCTGTCCATCAGCCTCGCTTAGCGGCTGTTTCGCACCGCACAAGTCACAAAAGTGCATCGCCTTTGCCGCCCACAGCATCCCGCAGATTTACCAGTTTATTAACCATTTTCAGCGAAAAGAGCGTCGATCGTATGACTATAGACATATCGGACAGAATAGCATGAGCGCATTTGGCAAGAAAAATGGACTGGGTAGTGGCAAACCGTCCTTTGGCGTCGCAAAGCCAATGACCGGAGGCGGCAAGAAAATTGCCGATTCTGAAAATCGCAAAAACACTCAGGGGGGCAACCAGTTTCCTCCGCTCGAATCCATTCCTCTGCCCGGCGCTGAGGCTCCGGCTGCACCTGCCCCACTGCAAAGCGAAGCGATGGCGCGGCTTTCCGAGCGCTCGCAACCGCTGGCGGAAGTCGGTGACAAGGATGAGGGCTTTGGCGCGTCTGTCCACAAGATCAAGGAACAGGTTCTCCCTCGACTGCTCGAGCGCGTTGATCCGGAAGCGGCCGCGACGCTGAACAAGGAAGAACTGACCGAGGAATTCCGGCCGATCATCATGGAAGTGCTGACCGAGCTCAAGCTGACGCTCAACCGGCGCGAACAATTTGCGCTGGAAAAGGTACTGGTCGACGAACTGCTCGGCTTCGGCCCGCTGGAAGAGCTGCTGCAGAACCCGGACATCTCTGATATCATGGTCAACGGTCCGGAACAGACCTATATCGAAATCAAGGGCAAGCTGGAAATCGCCCCGATCCAGTTCCGCGACGAGGAACATCTGTTCCAGATTGCCCAGCGGATCGTCAACCAGGTCGGCCGCCGCGTCGACCAGACCACGCCGCTTGCCGACGCCCGTCTGAAAGATGGTTCGCGTGTCAACGTGATCGTGCCGCCGCTGAGCCTCAAGGGCACCGCGATCTCGATTCGTAAATTCTCCGAAAAACCCATTACCCTCGACATCATGAAGGGCTTCGGCTCGATGTCCGATGAAATGTGCACCGTGCTCAAGATCGCCGGGGCCTGCCGGTTTAACGTGGTCATCTCGGGCGGTACCGGTTCGGGTAAGACGACGATGCTCAACGCCATGTCAAAGATGATCGATCCCGGGGAACGCGTGCTGACGATCGAGGATGCCGCCGAGCTTCGCCTGCAGCAGCCGCACTGGCTGCCGCTGGAAACGCGCCCCCCCAACCTGGAAGGCGAAGGCGCGATCACCATCGGCGATCTTGTCAAGAACGCCCTGCGTATGCGACCGGACCGGATCATCCTCGGCGAAATTCGTGGCGCGGAATGTTTCGACCTTCTGGCCGCCATGAACACCGGCCATGATGGCTCCATGTGTACGCTCCACGCCAACAGCCCGCGCGAATGTCTTGGCCGTATGGAAAACATGATCCTGATGGGCGACATCAAGATTCCGAAAGAGGCGATTTCGCGCCAGATCGCGGAATCGGTCGACCTGATCGTGCAGGTGAAGCGTCTGCGCGACGGTTCGCGTCGCACCACCAATATCACCGAGGTGATCGGCATGGAGGGCGATGTGATCGTCACTCAGGAACTGTTCAAATATCAGTATCTCGACGAGGATGCGGACGGCAAGATCATCGGCGAATATGTATCGTCGGGCTTGCGTCCCTATACGCTGGAAAAAGCCCGGCAATATGGCTTTGACCAGCCGCTGCTGGAAGCCTGCCTCTAGTCACCATCTATCCGGTCGAAATTATTCCCAGACCGAAAGCAATGGATATGCCGAAAGTCAGCAGGGCCAGAGCGGTGATCGTTGACCAAGGCATGAAGCCGACATCATCAATGTCGCGCCGGTTGCTGCGCCGCCGGTTGCCGATCTCTGCAACGACCGCAACAGTCCCCGACAGACCGCAAACCACCATCCACAGCGGCGGCATGTGAGGTCAGCCCTTGTCCAGCATGGCGATGATTCCGGAGAAATCCTTGCCGCCCTGCCCTTGCGCTTCAGCGAATTGCTCGTAGAGCTTCGCGGCTTCCGCCCCCATCGGCACATCCGCTCCGGCGCTCGCTGCGGCTTCCATCGCAAGACGCAGATCCTTGAGCATCAGCGCTGCGGCAAAGCCGCCTTCATAGCCATTGTCAGCCGGGCTTTGCGGGCCAACGCCAGGCACCGGGCAATAGCTGGTCATCGACCAGTTTTGGCCGGAGGCCTTGGAGCTGATATCATAGAAGGTCTGCAGATCGAGGCCGAGTTTTTCGGCCATCTTGAACGTCTCGCAGGTCGCGATCATCGAAGCGCCGAGCAGCATGTTGTTGCAGATCTTAGCCGCCTGGCCTGCGCCATTACCGCCAGCGTGGATCACCGCCTTGCCCATGTCCGACAGGATCGGTTCGGCCCGCCTGAAGCCCTCGTCGCTGCCGCCGACCATGAAGGTCAGGGTGCCGCCATTGGCCGCCGCAATGCCGCCGGATACCGGAGCATCCACCGGCACGAGCCCCTTGGCATCAGCCATGGTCGCAACATCGCGGGCGCTGTCGACGTCGATGGTCGAGCAATCGATCACCAGGGTGCCGGGATTCGCGTTGATGATGATTTCATATTCATAGACCTTGCGAACATGGGTGCCGGCGGGGAGCATGGTCACCACGGCTTCCATATTTTTCACCGCTTCGGCAGCATCGCTGACCGGATGGCATCCCGCTTCGCCTGCCCGCGCCAGCGCTTCGCCGGACAGGTCGAAGGCGTGGACCTCATGTCCTGCTTTCGCGAGGTTCGCGGCCATGCCGCCGCCCATATTGCCAAGGCCGATAAATCCGATTTTCATTCCAGTCTCCAGTGATTGTCAGCGATAAAGGGCCACCCGGCCCTGCAGAACAGAAAGAGCCGCTTCTAGCGCCCCTTCCATTGGCCTTCGCGCTTCTCGATAAAGGCAGCCATGCCTTCTTTCTTGTCTTCCGTGGCGGTCAGAATCTGGAACAGGCGCCGTTCGTGTACCAGTCCCTGCTCAAGATTATTCTCGAAGGCCGCATTGACCATTTCCTTGTTCACCTGGGCTGCCATCGGCGGCATCGAGGCAACGAGAGCAGCAGACTTCATCGCCTCGTCAAGCAGATCATCATGCGGCACCACGCGGGCGACCAGACCGGAGCGTTCCGCTTCCTCGGCGTCCATCATCCGCCCGGTCAGGCACATTTCCATCGCCTTGGCCTTGCCGATCGCACGCGTCAGCCGCTGCGATCCGCCCATGCCGGGTGCGACGCCCAGCTTGATTTCCGGCTGGCCGAATTTCGCCTTGTCGCTGGCGATGATATAATCCGCCATCATCGCCAGTTCACAGCCGCCGCCGAGCGAGAAGCCGTTGACCGCCGCGATCCACGGCTTGCGGGTCGCCTTGACAATATGGCTGGTCCATTTGGCGAAGAAATCCTCGAGATAGAAATCGGCGGCTGACTTGTCGTACATTTCCTTGATATCGGCACCGGCGGCAAAGGCCTTGTCGCCGGAACCGGTCAGCACTGCGCAATGTTGCGTGTCGTCCGTCTGGAACGCGGCGAAGGCGTCGATCAGTTCGTCCAGCACCTGGCTGTTCAGGGCGTTGAGCGCCTGCGGCCGGTTGAGCGTGATCAGGGTGACCGCACCCTTTTTCTCGGTCAGGATGGTTTCATAAGTCATAGGGGTTTCCATTCTTCATCAGCCGGTAACGGCGCGAAAATATTGTCGATCCATTCGGTGGTGACTTCCTCCGGGCTCGGCGGATTCCATTTCGGATCATTGTCCTTGTCGACAATCAGGGCCCGCACACCTTCCAGGAAATCATGCATCACCAGCACATGATAGCCGATCCGATATTCGTTGCGCATTTCGTCGGCGAAGCTCTCCATCGCCGCGCCTTCCTTGAGCTGACGCAGGGCGACCTTGCAGGTCTGCGGGCTCTTGGTACCGAGCGTATCGCGTTCCTTGGCGGCCCAGTCGCCGTCATCGGCTTCCAGCGCTGCCAATATGTCTTCGAAGCGATCCGAGGCAAAAAACTTGTCGATCTTGTCGAGATTTTTCGCGATCCGCGCTTCGGGTATGTTGCCGGACAGCTGGCCCAATATGCCTTCGATCCGGTCGGGCTTTTCCGAAATGCGTTGCTTCGCTTCTTCCAGAACCTCCGATTCGAGATAGTGGGTGGCGATGCCGACATCCTTGCATTCGGCACCGTCGAGCCGCGCGCCGGTCAGGGCAAGGAATTGCCCCAGCCGCCCTTCGAGCCGGGAAAGATACCAGCCGCCGCCGACATCCGGGAACAGGCCGATCCCGGTCTCGGGCATGGCAAAGCGGGTATGTTCGGTCGCTACGCGATATTTCGCTGGCTGTGATATGCCGACACCGCCGCCCATGGTGATGCCGTTCATGAAGGCAACGACGGGCTTGGGATATTCAAACAGCAAATGGTTGAGCTGATATTCCTTGTAGAAAAATTCGCGCCCCTGCTTGCCGTCGGTCATGCCGGATTCGCGCAGCATCGCGATATCGCCGCCAGCGCAGAAGCCCCTGCCTTCGCTATGGTCGATGATCACCGCCTCGACCTCGTCGTCGTCGCGCCAGGCGAGCAGCGCGTCGATCATCCCGAGACACATGTCGAGATTGAGCGAATGGATAACCTTGGGACGGTTCAGGCTGATATGGCCAACGCGTCCGGTCTTTCTAATGATAAGATCTTCTGTCATAATGTCCCTATTGGCGGAGCAGTTCCCGCGATACGATCATTCGCATGACCTGATTGGTGCCTTCCAGAATGCTGTGCACCCGGAGATCGCGCCAGAAGCGCTCGATCGGATAATCCTGCAAATAGCCATAGCCGCCAAAAAGCTGCAGTGCATCGTTGACGATCTTGCTGCCATTGTCGGTCGCCAGACGCTTGGCCATGGCGGCGAACTTGGTTTTGTCCGGCGCGCCTTCGGTAACCTTGGCTGCCGCAAGATAGAGCAAGGCTCGCGAGGCTTCCAGATCGGTCGCCATATCGGCTAGCATGAACTGGGTGTTCTGGAAGTCGCTGATCGCCTTGCCGAACTGCTTGCGCTCCTTGGTGTAACTGACCGCTTCGTCGAGGCAGCGCTGCGCGCCGCCGAGCGAACAGGCACCGATGTTCAGACGACCGCCGTCGAGGCCGGCCATGGCGATGCGAAAGCCCTCGCCTTCTTCCCCCACGCGGTTCTCGGCAGGCACGCGGACATTGTCGAAATTGACCTGGGCGGTGGGCTGCGAGTGCCAGCCGAGCTTTTTCTCGTTCGCGCCAAAGCTGACGCCCTCCATGTCTTTCTCGATCACCAGGCAGGTCACGCCCTTGGCCCCGTCGTCGGAGGTGCGGGTCATGGTGACGTAGATTTCGTTGGTACCGCCGCCCGAAATGAACTGCTTGGAGCCGTTTACGATATAGTCATCGCCATCGCGCACCGCCTTGGTCTTCAGCGAGGCCGCATCCGATCCCGCGCCGGCTTCGGTCAGGCAATAGCTGGAGATTTTCTCCATCGGCACCAGTGCGGGCAGATATTTGTCTTTGACCGTCTGGGAACCGAATGTGTCGATCATCCAGGACGCCATATTGTGGATCGAGATGAAAGCGCTGGTCGAGGGGCAGCCATAAGCCATGGCTTCCATGATGATCGCCGATTCGAGCCGTCCGAGACCGATGCCGCCCGATTCCTCGGACACGTAAACACCACCAAAACCCAGTTCCGCTGCCTGCTTGACCGTGTCGCGCGGGAAAATATGTTTTTCATCCCATTCGGCGGCGAACGGCGTGATCGCATCGGCGGTGAATTTCTGCGCCATTTCCTGAATGGCGAGCTGGTCTTCGGTCAGGGAAAATTGGGTCATAAGTTTTTCTGGTTCTTCGCTGTTTGGCCGGAGGCTGATTCGACGCTCCGCATTAGCCCCAACAGACCATTTTTTGCAATCTTTGCGGGGTCGGTAACATGGTCGTGCACGGTTACCTGCGCCAGTGCGGGCGACAAAGCAAAGCTATCTGGCGCGAATGCCAGGCCGAGGACCTTAGGGACTGCTTTCATCGGTTGCGGTCTAGTCGTGCAGCACCCGCTCGGCAAATAGCTTTTTTGCTACTTTTTGATCGTTGCGCTGATACCAGCGCTTGCCGATATCACGTTCCGCCGCCAGCATCTGGGTGCGCGTGCCATCGGCGAAATCGAGATCGGGCTCCATATAGGCGATCGGATCACGATAGGCCTCGTCGGCGGTGACGATCGTCCAGCCATCGGCCTTGAGCGCGGCGGCCAGATCATCGACAAACATCGCGGCCAGATCGGTCTCGTGCAGCAGGATCATCTGCACCGGCGCGCGGCCCAGCGTGCGTCGCGCCAGATCGTCGGAGAAACGGGCGGACTGGACATAGGATTCCACATAAAGATCGCGAAGCGCGTTCCAGTCCATGATCTGTCCTGCCTCCGCTGCCGCAATCGCCTGCTCTTCCATATACCAGTCCGAGGCATCAACCGTGACATAGGCATTCATCAGACCGCGCTTTTTCAGACCGGCCCGCACCGCATCGCGCTTGACCTTGTTCTTGCGGCCCTCGTCGAGAAAGGGGAAACGGAACCAGGGGCGATGATTGGGCCGGTCTTTCAGCCAGACCTCTGCGGCGTCGATATCGGCGAGAAACTTGTCTGCTGTTACGGCAGAAAGCTTGAGATGATGGGCGGTATGATTGGCCAGCAGATGGCCGGCTGCGGCATAGGCCGCGATATCGGCGGCATCATTGTCATAGGCGGTAATCCGGCCCGGATTGACGAAGAAGACGGCTTGCTTGATCCCTCCCGTCTCCAGTGCCTCGATCAGCAGTCTGGGGCGCTCGTCCGGCTCGAGAAAGGCGCCCTTTCCGCGCGGAGCGTCGTCGAAGCTGAAGGCGATGCGCTTGTCGGATTGGGTCAAGGCAACCGGTTCCACTGCCACTTTGCTGACGGCTTCCGGCCGCCACAGGGCGACCAGCAGGATCGCCAGCAAGACCGCTGGCAAAAGCAGCCGCGGAGACAGCGCTAGCAACGCTGTGCCTCAATCAGCTTTGTGCCCCCCGATATGGTCCGGGCCATCGCGCTGCTGCCGGCCTCGTCTCTTTGTCCGGTACGGAAAAAGGCGAAACCGCGGAGGTTCATCCGCAGCTTATGCGCGTGATCACCATATCGTCATCATAGCTGACGGTGAGCCGATCGCTGCGATAGTCCATCGTGACGGCCGTGCGTGGCGGGACCCAGCGCAGCGTCCGGGCGCCCGACAGCTTGAGCAGAGTGGCGCCGGAACTGTCCGAAGCCTCGTGACCGACATGATCTTCGAGCCCGGATGCATCGCATGCCATCTCCGACGGCGGCGGCGGTGGAGCCATATTGTCGGTACCACCGGTAGCACAGGCCGACAAAGCGAGAAGCGGACTCATCCGGATTGCGTTGCGCATCTGCAAATTTCTCCCTTAGCCCATGGTCGGGATGACAAAGGCATCCTTGTTGTCGCCATCAGCGGTGCCGTCTGGCCAGCGCTGGGTGATGGTCTTGATCTTGGTCCAGAATTTCACGCCTTCCATGCCGTGCTGGTTGGTGTCGCCAAAGGCCGAGCGCTTCCAGCCGCCAAAGCTGTGATAGGCGACCGGCACCGGGATCGGCACGTTGATGCCGACCATGCCGACCTGCACCCGGTTGGCGAACTCGCGCGCCGCGTGGCCGTTGCGGGTGAAGATGGCAACGCCATTGCCATATTGATGCTGGCTCGGCAGTTTCAGCGCTTCCTCAAAATTCTTGGCCCGGACGATCTGCAGCACGGGGCCGAAAATCTCTTCCTTGTAGCTTTCCATGTCGGTGGTGACATGGTCGAACAGCGAGGGTCCGATGAAACAGCCGTCTTCATGACCCTGCAGCGAGAAGCCGCGGCCATCGACGACCAGTTCCGCGCCTTCGTCAACGCCGGTCTGGATCCAGTTTTCCACCCGCTGCTTGTGCGCCGGATTGACGACCGGACCATAATGCGCCTCTGCATCGGTCGAGACACCGACGCGCAGCGCCTGCATCGCCGGGATCATCTTCTCGCGCAGCCGCTCTGCGGTATCTTCGCCAACCGGCACCACAACCGGCAGCGCCATGCAGCGCTCGCCGGCCGAACCGAAAGCCGCGCCGGAGAGATCATTGACCACCTGGTCCATATCGGCATCCGGCATCACGATACCGTGGTTCTTGGCACCGCCCATCGCCTGCACCCGCTTGCCGGCAGCAACGCCGCGCTGGTAGACATAATGGGCGATATCGGAGGAACCGACGAAGCTGACGCCGCCGATTTCCGGATGATCGAGAATCGCGTCGACCATTTCCTTGTCGCCGTGCACACATTGCAGGATGCCGGCCGGAAGACCCGCTTCATGCATCAGCTCGACGAGACGTACGGGAACCGAAGGATCGCGCTCCGAAGGCTTCAGGATGAAGGCATTGCCGGTCGCGATCGCCGGGCCGAACATCCACATCGGGATCATCGCGGGGAAGTTGAACGGCGTGATGCCCGCACCAATGCCGATCGGCTGGCGCATCGAATAGACATCGATGCCGGGGCCGGCGCCCTGGGTATATTCACCCTTCAGCACATGCGGAATGCCGCAGCAGAATTCGATCACGTCCAGCCCGCGCTGCACATCGCCCCTGGAATCGGCAATCACCTTGCCATGTTCGCGGCTGAGCAGTTCGGCGAGCTCGTCCATATGCGCCTCGACCAGCTGCTTGAACTGGAACATCACCCGCGCCCGGCGCTGCGGATTGGTCGCGGCCCATTCCGGCTGCGCCGCCAATGCCGCCTGCACCGCGGTCTCCAGCACCGCTGCATCACCCAGATCCACCTTCCCCTGGACACCGCCATTATTGGGATCAAAAATATCGCTCTGACGGGCCGCTGCAGCGGTTCCGCCGGAAGCCAGAACATGGGTTACTGTGCGCATTCTAGAGACTCCTGATTGCTTTTGCGGGCTATATGCTATTTACCGCAGCAATGCACAACCGCTGTTACCCTATCTTTTATGGCAATTATGGCAATCCTGCATGAGCGATGAGAGCGCCACCGGACAGAACCGGCCGATGGCCGGAATCCTCACTCGCCTTGGCGCGATGCTGTCGCTCGGGTTCATGTTTGCCTTTGTCAAGCTTGCCGGCCAGCATGGCGTGCATGTCACCGAAAGCCTGTTTTACCGGCAGCTGACCGCCATGCCATTGATCTGCTTTCTGATCTGGCGCAGCCAGCGGGGCTGGCCGTCGATTATATCCGACAAGCACCGGCTGCACATCATGCGCTCTATTCTCGGCATTTTCGCAATGGGCCTCAATTTCTGGGCGATGACATTGTTGCCGCTGGCCGATGCGACGACGATCAGCTTTACCGTGCCGATTTTCGCGACCCTGTTCGCCGCGCTGATCCTGCGCGAGAAAGTCGGCATCCGGCGCTGGTCGGCGATCCTGATCGGCTTTGTCGGGGTTTTGATCGTCGTCCGGCCAGGCGGGACGCTGATCCCCGCGTTCGGCGCGGCGGTTGCGTTGGCCGGCGCTCTGGCCACCGCCGGGGTGACCCTGCTGATTCGGATATTGGGTCGCACCGAGACCAGCATCGTCACGATTTTCTGGTTCTCCGCCTATACCCTGCCCTTTCTGACCATCTGCGTCTTCATCTACGGCGGCGGCCATGATGCGCAAACCTGGGGCTTTCTGCTCGGCATCGGAATTTTCGGCGCGCTCGGCCAGCTGTGCATCACCCAGTCGCTGCGCTATGCGCCGGTGTCGACGATCGTACCGATGGACTATAGCGCGCTGATCTGGGCGACCCTGTTCGGCATATTGATCTTCGGCCAATATCCCGGCCTATCGATCTGGATCGGCGCGCCGATCATCATCGGATCCGGCCTGTTCATTGCTTGGCGCGAACATGTCCGGGAGAGCAGGCAAACCATCGCGAGGGCGATCGACAGCATTTGAATGGGCGCCTGCCGGGGTCCTTCGACAAGCTCAGGACGAACGGTGATGGAGCGGCGCACTTCCCAAAGTTCGTCAAAGCTCGGGCCAAGAACGTTTTTTTCGACCTGCCGATCGAGCACGATTAATATATAGGGCCGACCGACTCTCTGCTCCCGGATCGGAACTTTTCATGTTTTGGCTGGTAGGTTTTCTGTCATCGCAGAAAACATGAGGAGAATGAATCATGGCAGACGATATCGAAAAACCGCGGTTCCGCTATGGCTGGGCCTGGGCGATCATCACGATCGGAATGTTTCTCGGACTGCTATTCTGGGTTTTAAATCTTGGCGACGAATTGAGCGATACACCGCCGACGGTCGAGGAAGAGATGTCCCTGGAAATGGAAAATCCCCAGCTCACTACCATTGATATAGCCCCGAACCCGATCGTGGTGAAGGCGACAGAGATGACGGCCCTGGCTGATCTGGTCGAGTCGGATCAGATCGGCGGCCTGGTTGGTCGAGCTGTCGATCTGCAGGCCGTGCCCGTGCAATCGGTGCCGGGCGATATGGCCTTCTGGATCGGCGACAGCGCCGACCGGCGTGTCTATGTCCTGTTCGACGAGGTCCCGACGCCCGATACAGCGATGGAGGGCAAGATTGACATCGATCCCGGTGACCATGTCCATATCAGCGGAGAGGTCCGCCGGGCCGACGCGACTCCCGAAGGCGTGATTGCCAATTTCCCGGCGGGCGTAAATGCCTATATCTTTGCGAGCAGATTGAGCCAGGCAGAACAGGGTGAATGATGGTCGGGCGCACAGCCGCTGAGCAGGTCTTTCCGTAACCGCAAAGCCTATGCGCTCAGCAGCTTGTAGCCCATCCAAAGGCCCATCCCGATCATGAACAGATTCTCGGTTAGCGAGATGAAGCCGAGCGGGACATTGCTGTCGCCGCCGACGCAGGCGCATTTCAGTTCGCGCTTCTGGATATAGACGGCGTAGAAGACGGAGACCGCCCCGATGGTCCCGATGAACAGCGCCACGGGAACCGCCAGCCACAGGCCGACCCCGGCAATCATCAGCACGCCGGCGAGAGCTTCGCCGAACGGGTAAATATAGCCGTAACGCACCCAGCGCCGGGCAAGCAGGTCGTAGTTGAGAAACATGGTAGAGAAGCTCTCGATATCGCGCAGCTTCAGATAGGCGAGACCGCACATCGAAAAGGCGACAAACCATTCGACGGTCCTGACCGAAAACCAGGCACCGGTCGCGACAAAGGCGGCACCGAGCGCCATCAGGAAGGTCATGGCGAACAGGGCGATGACCGGCTGATAGCTGGTGTCGCTTTGCTCCTCCTTCGGCTTGTCCTTGCCAAAATAGACGCGCAGTGCATCGTAGCCGCCGATCCGCTTGCCGTCGATAAAGGTTTGCGGCGTGGTCTTGACCTCATGCTTGTCCTTGAACGCATCGGTTTCCTCACGCGTGGTCAGATGATGGTCATCGACCCCAAAGCCTTCCCGTTCGAGAAGGAATTTCGATTTCAGGCCATAGGGACAGATATGTTTCTCCATCACCATGCGATAGAGTCGTGCGGTCTTCTGATTGCTCATAGTTCACCTTCAAATTTCGGTACCGGGCGCGCCGCTGCTTCGGCTTCGGTGGTTGCCTTGCCATTCTCTTCGATATCCCGGATCAGCCATTGCATCTCCTTGATCTCCCTGCGCTGGGCGCGGATGATGCTCTCGGCCAGTTCGCGAACCCGCTGGTCCTCGATATGGGCGCGTTCGCTGGTCAGGATCGCGATCGAGTGGTGCGGGATCATCGCCTTCTGCCAGGCCTGGTCGGAGATCGTGTCCTGCGAGCGGACCAGATAGAGCGAGCCGGCGAACAGGATCGCCGCGCCAGCAAGAAGCAGCGCATTCTTGCGCTTGTCCTGATACATGCCGAGCATGAACAGCAGCATGACGATGGCCATGGTCGCCCCCATATAGAGCGCCATCCATGTGCGGGTTTCGCTGAAATAGACATGATCGAGCGCGTAGGTGTTGAGATACATGAGTCCAAACATGACCAGCGTGGAGGTAGCGATCATCACGATGAATCTGGTATAATTTGACATTGTGCCTCCTGATTGCAGGTTATATGGCGTTAATACCCTCTAGGGGTATGCTATGCGCAAAAGGCGGAAAGGTTCCGCATACAAGCGTTTATCCGGGGGACTCAAACCGTTTAGCGCTTCACTTTTTCAAACAGGTCGATCAGCTCGTCGAATTTCTCTTTCTGCTCTGCCGGGCTGCCGGTGGCGATCGCCTCGCTGACGCAGCAGGCGGCATGGTCCTTCAATATCTGGCTCTCGACCTTGGCCAGCGCGGATTTTACCGCCTGCACCTGGTGGAGAATATCGATACAATAGCGGTCGTCGGAGATCATCTGGGCGATGCCACGCACCTGTCCCTCGATCCGCCGGAGCCGGTTTATTTTCTGATCCACTGCACCTTTAGCCATGTTTTCGCCCTTGAATATATACCTTATGGGGGTATATGACATGTCGAAGGAAAAAGCCAATATGAATTTCTCCCGCCGCCAGATTCTGGGCCATTCCGCGCTTGCCGGAGCTGCAGTTGCACTGCCCATGCCGCTCTGGGCGATGGGCAAGATGGGAGCCGCTGTCCGCAAGGGTATGGACGAGCTTTCCGGTGCAAAGGTCGATCTGCATATTGCCGACGGCCGCTTTGCCACAGGCGGCCGCTCCGGTCATGCGATCGCGGTCAACGGTACCGTGCCGGGGCCGCTGATCCGGCTTAAGGAAGGCGAGGCCACGATACTTTCGGTCCACAATATGCTGGATGTCGACAGTTCGGTGCACTGGCACGGGCTGCTGCTGCCGTTCCAGTTTGACGGCGTCCCTGGGATCAGCTTTCCCGGGATCAAGCCGGGCGCGCGCTTTGACGTGCCGCTGACGCCGCGCCAGTCGGGCACCTACTGGTGGCACAGCCACAGCGGGCTGCAGGAACAGGCCGGTCATTATGGTCCGATCATCATCGATCCCGCCGGACCGGATCCGGTCGCATATGACCGCGAACATATCATTCTGCTGAGCGAATTCACGCCGATGCATCCGCATCAGATCATGAAGAAGCTGAAAGTCTCGGAAGGCTATTTCAGCCTGCAGAAGACCAGCGCGGCGGACGACTATCCACTGAGCGCGGAAGAGCGGCGGATGTGGGGGCGGATGCGGATGATGCCGACAGACATCGCCGATGTCTCGGCACCGACCTACACCTATCTGATCAACGGTCATGGGCCGGAGGACGGGCTTGAACTGCCGTTCGTGCCCGGCGAGCGTGTCCGGCTCAGGATCATCAACGGCAGCGCGATGACATTCTTCAATATCCGCCTGCCCGGCCTGCCGATGACCGTAGTCCAGGCCGATGGCCAGAATGTGCAGCCGGTCGCGGTCGACGAGTTGCAGATTGGTGTGGCCGAGACTTATGATGTGATTGTCACACCGACCGAGGACCGTGCCTTTGCCTTGGCGGCGGAGAGCATGGATCGCAGCGGCATGGCGCAGGCTTCCCTCACCTCGCAGCCCGGACACAAGGCCGCCTTCCCCGCCCTGCGCGATCCGCCTCTGTTGTCGATGGTTGATATGGGCCATGGCGGCATGGGCCATGACAGTCACGGTGCCAAGACCGATGCGCCGATGGATCAGGGAACGATGGACCATGGCCAGATGGATCATGCGGCCATGGGGCATGCGATGCCGGAGCCTGCTGCCGCGAAAGGCGGCGATGACATGGCCGCAATGGATATGAGCGGCGGCATGAACATGCGCGATACCAGCCTGTTGCCGGCCAGCGTCAAGGTCGGACCGGGCATCGATATGGTGGCGATGAACCCGCAGGACCGGACCGGCTATCCCGGGCTGGGGCTGGATGACGTGCCGCACCGGGTGCTCAACTACCGGATGCTGAAATCGCTCGATATGGACCATCACAAGCGCGCGCCGGACCGCGAGATGGAACTGCATCTGACCGGCAATATGGAACGCTATATGTGGTCGTTCGACGGCCGGAAGTTCAGCGCGGTCGGCGACGATCCGATCCGCTTTGCCCATGACGAGCGGGTGCGGGTAAAGCTGGTCAACGACACGATGATGGCGCATCCGATCCATCTGCACGGCATGTTCTTCGAACTGGTCAATGGCCAGGGCCATTATCAGCCGAAAAAACATACGGTGATCGTCCAGCCGGGCAGCAGCGCGAGTTTTGATGTGACAACCGACGAGCCGGGCGACTGGGCCTTTCACTGCCATCTGCTCTATCATATGCACGCCGGGATGATGCAGACGGTCAGCGTCGCCTTTCCGGGAGACGCATGATGGTCCGGATATGGGCAACGATCATTGTGGCATCGACCGCCGTCTCTCCGCTGATGGCACAGGATCAGGGCGCGATGGATCACAGCATGCACCGGATGCCAGCGGCGGATCAGGCGAAGCCGGCAGTCGATCATAGCCAGATGGATCATGGCAAAATGGGTGACGCCGAAGAGATGGCAGAGCCGATGGATCATTCGACCATGGATCATGGCGCGATGAACCATGGCACCGCTGCGTCGGCAACTGTCTCCAATGCGGAAACCGGCCCGCCCAACGCAGCGGACGCGATTTGGGGCGCCGAGGCGATGCGCGCCTCCCGCGCCGCCGCCTATGACGAGCATGGCAATATGCAGATCTTCTGGTTCCAGGGCGACCGCGCCGAACTGCGCATGCGCGACGGCAAGGACGGCTATCTGTGGGATGTGCAGGGCTATTTTGGCGGCGATCTGAACAAATTCTGGTTCAAGAGCGAGGGCGAAGGCAGTTTCGGCGAACCGGTCGAACAGGCCGAGGTGCAGGCGCTGTACAGCCGCGCGATCGCGCCCTTTTTTGATCTGCAGGCGGGTGTCCGGCAGGACCTGACCGGGCCGGACCGGACCCACGCGGTGATCGGCGTGCGGGGCCTGATGCCCTATATGTTCGAGGTCGACGCGGCTGCGTTTCTGTCCAACAAGGGCGATCTGACCGCGCGGATCGAGGCGGAATATGACCAGCGGATCACCCAGCGCCTGATCCTGCAACCGCGCGCCGAGGTCAATCTGTCGGCGCAGGATATTGCGGAGCTGGGGATCGGCTCGGGCATCGACAATTTCGAACTGGGGCTGCGGCTGCGCTACGAGATCGCGCGCGAATTTGCGCCTTATGTCGGGATCGAGCAGGAATGGAAGCTGGACGGCAGCCGCGACTATGCACGGGCGGCGGGCGAGGATGCAAGCGTCACCAATTATGTGGTCGGGGTGCGCTTCTGGTTCTGAATCAACAGGCTTTTGCTTATTTTGCAGCGGGCATTCTGGTCGCGTAAAAGCCGGCCAGGCTTTCCGCATAAGGGCCGTCCCTGTTGGATAAAGCGACAATGACCACGCCCGATTGCGGGTAGATTCTAAAGTCCGCGTTCATGCCCGGGGCTCCGCCGCTATGACCGAAATTGGCCATCTCTGCCTTGCCTCTGGTCTGAAAGCCGTAGCCATACCAGGTGCTGTCTGTTTGCGGCATGCTTGCCTGACCCAGTAGTGAGGGGGGAACGAGCTTTCCGGATTGCAATGCATTGGCAAATTTCAGCATATCCTTGACCGTTGAATAGCCGCCGCCCGCTGCGGTGCCGCGATAGGGCAAGCTGTCTTTATTGGTAACCAGCGCGCCGTCTTCGGTCGTATAGCCGATGCTGCGGCCAGCGACAGCGACATCCTCAGGCAAAAATCCGCTGTTGGTCATTCCGGCGGGTGCAAAGATATGGGCGTCAACATATTCATAATAGGACAGACCGGAAATCTTTTCGATGATCGCACCGAGCAGGACAAAGCCGTAGTTGGAATAGCTTTCTGCGGAACCCGGTTCGAATTCCGGCGCACGGCTGCCGAATTTCTCCACATAGTCGGAATGGGTCTTATAGTCCGGAATATGGGCCAGATATTCTTCGGTAAAAATATCGCCGGTGCCGCCGGTATGGGTCAGCATCTGCCTGATCGTGACCTTGTCGGCAATGTCCCTGTTGGGATAGTCGGGCAGATAATCTCCAACCTTGCCGGAGAGCGAAATCTTGCCCTGGTCCACCAGTTGCAGGATCGCAACGGCGGTAAACATCTTGTTGGCGGAGCCCAGACGAAATTTCGTATCCGTGTTGTTCGGGATTTTGTTTGCGCGGTCCGCCAATCCCCATGCCTTGCTGAAAATTTCCTTGCCGTCTTTGGCGATGATCATGGCGCCGGCGAATTTATCCTCCGCTGCCAATGCATTCGCTTTTTCGTCCAGGGCCTCAATCGCATCCGCTTGGGACAGTCGCGCTATCGCCAGATCGTCAGGACGTTCCGTCGGCGACATCTCGATCTTGGTCAGCTTTGTGCTGTCGTCCGGATCGACGATGATATCGACCCGGTACAGGTCATCGAAATTGGAGACGCTCAGCAAGGCGCTGATCGCATTGGCATGGCTTTTCTCGATCCGCACCAGCGACAGCGTTCCGAGATATTCGTATAACCCCAGATAATCTTCGACGCTGGATGTCCGGTGGTAGCGGTCGATATAGGACTGGATTTTCGCCGGATCACGGGAATTCATGGCATCAAACCAGATGTGCATCGCTTGTCCGGCACTGGTTTCCGGGATCACGGGAGCGGTATCGCCTTTGACTATAGCCACCGGCTGATCGGCGCTGGCAGGAGCACTTCCGAAGGCCAACAGTGCGCTGAAAACCAGCATCATCGAAATATCACGCACAACAGCTGCTCCCCAAACCCGGACAATATGCCAGCTTCGCTCTCGGCGCGACAAAAATCAAGCGAATGGCGAACCCAGTCCGCATCGTCCGTAGGCAATCGTTCGACAAGCGGCAAAAACGGCCGTAATCGGCCTGATCGGGCCGGTCAGAGGAGGGAGGAAAACTCTGAAGCGGCGCGGCTTTCCCGGGGGACGAAAGCGATCAGGGCCGGCGATTTACGACCATTTGGGGGATCAGTATTTTTTGACTGGCTTCACCGGGGCCGCCATGCTGCTCTTGCCGGTTACTGTCTTTTTCTGGCTGAGCCTGGCGGTGCAGCTGCGAAGTTTGGCACCGATCAGGCCCGCGCATTGGCTCGTGGTCTGCGTCTTGGTGGCGGTCGACGCGGGCTACGCCTTTATCGCCGTCGCCGCATTGGCCATGACCGGTGCCGCCAGTACCATGATTGCCGCAAAACCGGAAACCAGCGTACGTGTGTTCATTCTCGTTACTCCAAGAGGATCGAGGTCTGGGGAGTTTATTGCGTAGCGGGGCGCCTGCGGGTCAGGCTCCAGAATATTTTTCCGGCCAGCAGGCCCAGCACGATTGCCGCAACGTCCGCGGCAAAGTCCATCCAGTCGGCATCGCGACCGAAGCCCATCGCCAATTGCAGCAGCTCGATGCCGCCGCCCAGCGCCATCAACAGCACGAACAGCACCGCGGCGTGGGTACGGTTCCACAGCAACCGGGCCATCAGCGACAGGGTGAAAAAGGCCAGGCCGTGGTTGAGCTTGTCATTGGCGAAAAGCACTGGCGCGTCTCCGGTCGGCATCAGCGATATGGCCAGGATGATGGCGAGCAAAAGCCAGAAGAGAATGCGAAAGAGGGTCTTGGCGGGCATCTGGAGGGTACCTAGCGGGGGAACTATGACCTGGCGGTTAATATAGATTCGAAGCGATGGCCAATGATTCCGCATTGCACAATGTCGATCGTCGACGTTACGGGTCAGACGGTTTTCTTGAGCAGCCAATCTGCCAACAGGACGCGATACCCGGGGGTACGAGAATCAGATCGTCGAGATAGCCAAGGACGGGAAGGAAGTCGGGAACAAGATTGATCGGACGAAGGGCATAGGCCGCGACAGCGATTGCTCAACTCACCCCGCGCTCCTGCCCCTCCCAATAAGGCGCCCGCAGTTCGCGGCGCAAGATCTTGCCCGACGCGTTGCGGGGCAGTTCCGGGATCACATCGACGGTTTTCGGCACCTTGAAGCCGGCGATCCGCTCGCGCGCCCAGGCGATGATGCTGTCGGTATCGATCTCTGCGGCATCCGGCCTGGGCGAGACTACGGCCTTGACCGCCTCCCCCCATTTGGCGTCGGGAATGCCGATGACCGCGACCTCGTTGACCTGCGGATGGCCGAAGATCGCATTTTCGACCTCGGCGGGATAGATATTCTCGCCGCCGGAGATGATCATGTCCTTGACCCGGTCTTTGATGTAAAAATAGCCGTCCTCGTCCATGATCGCCGCATCGCCGGTGTAGAGCCAGCCATCGGCATCAACCGACTCTGCCGTCTTTTCCGGATTATTGAAATAATGCAGCATGTTGAGGCCGGACCTTGTGGCAATTTCGCCGATCGTCCCGGGCGGGACTGCCTGCCGGTTTTCATCGACAATCTTCAGCTCGACGCCGGGCAGAGGGATGCCGATGCCGCGCATCCGCTCGTTGCCCGCGGGATCATGGTCTTCGGGTGGCAGGATGCAGACGGTGCCGGTGGTCTCGGTCATGCCATATTGCTGGCAGAACAACGCACGGGGCATGGTCTGCAGGCACTGGCGCAGCAGCTCCAGCGGGATCGGCGCGGCGCCATAGGTGACGCTGCGGACACTGGAGAAATCGGTGTCCTTGGCGCGCGGCCAGTTGACCAGCATCTGCAGCGCCGTCGGCACGAGAAAGAACTGGTTGAGGCCCTTGTCGATACAGTCGAGCACGCTGTCGGGGTGGAATTCGGGGATAACCATCATCGTCGCGCCATTGTAAAAGGCGATCGGGCCGATGCCGGAACCCGCAATATGGGCGCAGGGCATCACCGCCAGGGTACTGTCACCGGGCTTCAGATCGATCCAGGCATGTTCCGGCTTGTCCTCGACCAGCGGCCGCATCTTGAACAGATTGTCATTGGTCAGCACCGCGCCCTTGGGATTGCCGGTGGTGCCGGAGGTGTAAAGCTGCAGCACGCCTTCCACCGGGTCGGTCTCGGGCAGCTCGCCGGGCGCGGTATTGGCGACAAAATCGGCCAAGACCGGCAGATCGGTGCCGGGTTTTGTGCAGAGAATGGTTTTCGTGTCGTGTGCATCCTGCGCCGCCTTTCTGGCGATCTCGGCAAATTCCGGCTCGCAGATCAGCAGCGGTGCGTGCGTGTCCTTCAGGACATAGGCGACCTCAGGGGCAGCGAGCCGCCAGCCGATCGGCGCGATCACCAGGCCGGCGCGGCTGGCGGCAGCAAACAGGGTGAAATAGAGCCCGCTGTTCTTGCCCAGCCAGCAGATACGGTCGCCCTTCCCCAGACCGGCGCCGGTGAAGGCGCGGGCATAGTCGGTTGCGCGGCGGTCCAGTTCGGCATAGCTGACCAGACCGTCCGGATCGTCGATCGCGATATCGTCGGGGGTCTTTGCCGCCCAGTGGGCAATGGACGAGCCCATGCAACGCCTTGTCTCGGTCATTCATCCGCTCCTTTATATTTATCTCCCCTTGTTAATCGCGCGATTAAGTCATGGCAAGGGGGACGGGCGGGAGGAGGGTGTTTAGCCCCTCCTTTTCAAAGGAGGGGTTGGGGTTGTTTCTCTCGGCGAAAAACGGAACTCTGGTTTCCTTGACATTTCTGCCCGCGCTGCCCCAATTCGCTGGCGCGAGCGATGCTGCGCATCGCCACCACCCCGACCCCTCCTCTGAAGAGGAGGGGCTTAATTCTGTTTTCTGTAAACCAAAGAGATATTGTTGGCGGGCATTTCGGTCAGGCTTTCGCGGGCAAAGCCGGTCTTCTCGGCGAGGGCGTCCATATCGGCGACATCGCGCAAGCCCCATCTCAGGTCGCGGCTTTTCAGGCTGCGTTCGAAGGCGAGATTGCCGGGTGCGGTTTCGACGTCGGCGCGCAGATAGGGGCCATAGAGATAGAGCGGTGCATCCGGATCGAGCAGATCGGTGGCCTTTTCGAACAGGCCGATGCTGGATTCCCACGGGCTGATATGGACCATGTTGATGCACAGGATCGCGGCGGGTTTGGGCACGTCCCATTGCTTTGCCTGCGCATCCAGCGGCAGCGGCGGCAGCACATTGGCCATATCCTCGCGCTTCGTCCAGGCGGCGATCGATTCGCAACAGGCCGGATCGGGATCGCTGGGCTGAAAGATCAGGTCGGGGAAGGCCCGGCCGAAATAGACGATATGCTCGCCGGTGCCGCTGGCGACTTCCAATATGGTGCCGTGGTCCGGCAGGATATTGTGCAGGACCGCGACGATGGCATCACGATTACGCATCGTTGCCGGGGCGTGGCGCTGCTCGCCCGGCGCAGAGGCGCCGATGGTCCAGGGTTTGGGATCAGTCATGGGCCGGTCTCGCTGCAGGCCGGCGACGCCAGATCGCGGCCAGAAAGCTGCCGATCACGACATGATAGACCGCCGATATCGCGCTTGGCACCGGTGCCAGCGCGGCCTGCATCGGGGTCGCGAACTGCGCCGCGAAGGTCGGCGTCGAGGCAAGGCTGGAGCCGAGGCCGCTGTTCTGCATGCCGACCTCGATGCTGATCGTGCGGCTTTCCTCCTCGCCGAAGCCGATCGCTTTGGTGATCACATAGCCAAGACCGAAGCCGAAGGCGTGGAGCAGGAAGATCGCCAGCATCAGCACCCCGAAATGCTCCTCGATAAGGCCCTTGCTCTTGGCGATAAAACCACCAACGATCAGGATTACGACGATGACCGAGGCCAGCGGTGAGATAAGCGCGATCTTCTCTGTGAGTTTCGGCAGATAGCGGTTGAGCAGCACGCCGGCGATCACCGGCAGCAGCACGATCGAGACCATGTTGATAAACAGGTTCCACTGGTCGATCTCGACATATTTTCCGGCGAGCAGGCCGGTCAGCAGCGGCGTCGCGACGACCGCCAACAGGGTCGAGCCCATGGTCATCGTCACCGACAGCGCCAGATTGGCGTTGGCGAGATAGGCAACGACATTGGAGGCGGTGCCGCCGGGGCAGCAGGCGACCAGGATCAGACCGACCGCCAGCCCGGTCTCCAGTCCAAAGGCCATGGCAAGACCGATCCCGGCGAGCGGCATGATGGTGAATTGCAGGGCCACCCCTGCCCCGACGCATTTGGGGATTTTCGCGATCCGCCGGAAATCGGCGAAGGACAGGGTCAGGCCCATGCCGAGCATGATCAGGCCGAGCATGACGCTGACCAGTGGCTGGCCGAGCGGCCGGAAGCGGCCGTCTACGACCCAGATGAAATGGTCCGGGACAAACCATGCCCAGGCTGTCCCCAAAACTGTCCACAGGGCGAAGAGATTGGTGAGCCGGTGGATCAAACTGTCCTCCCTGTCGCGGAGCGATGGGGAGGTGGCAGCCGGAACGGCTGACGGAGGGGCCCCTCCACCATCCTTCGGATGGTCCCCCTCCCCATTGCTGCGCAACAGGGAGGAAAATAGATGACGGCCACCCGCGCCCCTTACTCCGCCGCTTCGGCAAAATCCTCCGGTTCGGTCCATGTCAGGACCGGGTTGCGCGCGGCCTGGGTTTCGTCCAGCCGGCGGCGCGGCGCGAAATGGGGGGCGGTCTTGAGCAGTTCGTCGCCAGCCTTGGCCCTCCTGGCAACCGAGCGGAAGGCGCCGATGAACTGGTCGATCGCGGCCTTGCTCTCGGTCTCGGTCGGCTCGACCAGCATCGCACCGTGAACAACCAGCGGGAAATACATGGTCATCGGATGATAGCCCTCGTCGATCATGCCCTTGGCGAGATCGAGCGTGGTGAGGTCGTTGGTGAAACCCTTGTCGGAGAACAAAGCCTCGTGCATGCAAGGGCCGCTGTGGGCGAAGGGCGCATCCAGCACGTCCTCGAGACTGCGCAGGATATAGTTGGCGTTGAGCACCGCGTCTTCCGCGACCTGCTTGAGACCGTCCGCGCCGTGGCTGAGGATATAGGTCAGGGCGCGGGTGAACATGCCCATCTGGCCGTGAAAGGCGCTCATCCGGCCAAAGGTGTGGGGATGGCGGTCTTCCACCGTCTCTTCCTCGACCAGGGTGAGATGGCCGTCGGCGTGACGCTCGGTGAACGGCAGCGGACCATAGGGGGACAGCGCCTCGGACAGGACCACGGGGCCGGAGCCGGGACCACCACCGCCATGCGGGGTGGAGAAGGTCTTGTGCAGGTTGATATGCATGGCATCGACGCCGAGATCGCCGGGGCGGACCTTGCCGACGATGGCGTTGAAATTGGCGCCGTCGCAATAGACGAAGCCGCCAGCGGCATGAACCGCGTCGGAAATCGCCTTCATGTCGGGCTCGAACAGGCCGCAGGTGTTGGGGTTGGTGATCATCACGCCAGCGACGTCGGGGCCGAGCCGCGCCTTCAGCGCTTCCAGATCGACGCGGCCATCACTGTTGGCCGGAATATTCTCGACCTTGTAGCCCGCAAAGGCAGCGGTGGCAGGATTGGTGCCATGGGCGCTTTCCGGTACCAGGATGACCTCGCGGGCATCGCCGCGGGCCTCGAGCGCAGCGCGGATGCAGAGGATGCCGCACAATTCGCCATGGGCACCGGCCTTGGGTGTCATCGCCACGCCGTGCATGCCGGTCAGCTCGATCAGCCAGACCGCCAGCTCGTTGATCACGCCGAGCGCGCCCTGCACGCTGTCGACCGGCTGCAGCGGGTGGATATCGGCAAAGCCCTTGAGCCGAGCGATTTTCTCGTTGAGCCGGGGATTGTGCTTCATCGTGCAGCTGCCGAGCGGGAACAGGCCGACATCGATGGCATAATTCTGGCGGCTGAGGCGGGTATAATGGCGGACCATTTCCGCTTCCGACAGGCCGGGAACGCCGATCGGCGCCTTGCGGTCGAGACCGCCAAGGCGGTTTTCCACCTGCGGCGCTTCGGGCAGATCGACGCCGCTGCGATCCGGCGAGCCGGTTTCGAAGATCAGCGGCTCATCGACCATCAGCGCGCGATTGCCGGTATGGGTGGTGATCGCATCTTGTGCGGGCATGGTGAGATTTTCTTCCTGCTTGGTGGGGCGGCCTTCGGCGAGCATGCTCATGACAATGCTCCTTCCAGAGCCGTGGCAAAGGCCTCGACATCATCCTCGCTGACGGTTTCCGTCACCGCAACGATCAGGCCGTGGGCGAGCGGGCCTTCCTGCGGATAGAGCCGGCCGAGCGAGACGCCAGCCAGGATCCGCTGATCGGCCAGAGCGCGCACGATGGGGCGAGCATCCTTGTCAAGAACCAGCGTGAACTCGTTGAAAAAGCTGTCGTTCAGCAATTTCACGCCGGGAATTTCCGCGAGCCGCTCGGCTGCCTGCACCGCCTTTTTGTGGTTGAGCATGGCCAGCTGGCGCAGCCCTTTCTCACCGAGCAGGGTCATGTGCGCGGTAAAGGCCAGCGCGCACAACCCGCTGTTGGTGCAGATATTGGAGGTCGCCTTTTCGCGGCGGATATGCTGCTCGCGGGTGGACAGCGTCAGGACGAAGCCGCGCTTGCCCTCGGCATCGACGGTCTCGCCACACAGCCGGCCCGGCATCTGGCGCAGATATTTCTGCTTGCAGCCGAACAGCCCGACATAGGGCCCGCCGAATTGCAGTCCCACACCGAGCGACTGGCCCTCGCCGACCACGATATCCGCGCCCATTTCGCCAGGCGACCGGATCGCGCCCAGGGCCACCGGCTCGGTGACCACGGCGATCAGCAGCGCCTTGTGCGCCTTGGCCTTTTCGGCGAGCGCGGACAGGTCAGCGATGCGGCCGAGAATATCGGGATATTGCACGACAACACAGCTGGTGCTGTCATCAATCTGGTCGAGCAGGCTGTCGCCATCGGTTGCGCTATCAAGCACCGGCACCTCATACACCAGATCATCCTTGGTAAATTTCGCCATGGTTTTGGCGACCGAAACATAGTGCGGATGGAGGCCCGAGGAGAGAATCGCCTTGCTGCGCTTGGTGACCCGCCGGGCCATGGTGATCGCTTCCCAGCAGGCGGTCGAGCCGTCGTACATCGAGGCATTGGCGACGTCGACGCCGAACAGACGCGCCACCTGGGTCTGGAATTCGAACAGGGTCTGCAGCGTGCCCTGCGCGATTTCCGGCTGATAAGGGGTATAGGCGGTAAGAAACTCGCCCCGCTGGATGATATGGTCGACGCTGGCCGGAACATGGTGGCGATAGGCCCCTGCCCCCAGGAAGAACGGCATGTCACCTGCGGCGTGATTCTTTTTTGCTAGCGCCTTCATATGCGCTTCCACCGCCATCTCGCCCGCGTGCATCGGCAGGCCCTGGATCGGGCCGGTCAGCCGGGCTTCCTCCGGCACATCGACGAACAGATCGTCAACCGATCGCGCGCCGATCTTGGCCAGCATCGATTGCCGGTCTTCGGGGGTCAGCGGGAGATAACGCATAGTGTCTTCCTTCATATTAGCCCCTCCTCCTTTTCGAAGGAGGGGTTAGGTGGTTTGGTGCCGCCTGTCGCTGCGCGAGCGATGCTGACGCAACGCCACCACCCCCTTAATCCCCTCCTCTGAAGAGGAGGGGCGATTGGTTACAAGCCGTCGACGAAAGCCTTGTAGGCTTTTTCGTCCATCAGATCGTCGAGCTCTTCCTTGTCGGAGAGAGTCAGGCGGAAAAACCAGCCGTCTTCCTCGGCGGAGCTGTTGACCAGGCCGGGCTCTTCCTCGAGTGCCTCGTTGACCTCGATTACCTCGCCGGACACTGCCGCATAAACGTCAGAGGCGGCCTTGACCGACTCGACCACAGCGGCATCGTCGCCCTGTTCCAGTTCGGTGCCGACTTCCGGCACTTCGACAAACACGATGTCACCCAGCTGTTCCTGGGCATAGTCGGTGATGCCGACGGTCGCCGTGTCGCCCTCGACCTCGACCCATTCATGTTCATCGGTAAAATATCGGCTCATGGTCGTTTCCTCTTCCTGTCAAATCTATGGCTTGGGTTTGCGGTGATAGTGATGCGGCACAAAGGGCATGTCGGCAACGGTGCAGGCAATTTTTTTTCCGCGCTGCTCGACCGTGATGGCGGTGCCGGTTTGCGACAGTTCCATGGGCACATAGGCCATCGCAATGGGCCGCTGCAGCGTCGGTGAAAAGCCGCCGCTGGTGACGTTGCCAATGGTTGCGCCGGAGTCATCCACCACCGATGCCCCTTCGCGGATCGGCTGGCGGCCGTCGACAAACAGGCCAATCCGTTTCTTCGCCGCCTTGTCCGGATATTGCGCCAGCACCTGCTCGGCACCGGCAAAATTGGCCTGCTCGCGCCGCGCCTTGGACAGGGCGAAGGACAGATTGGCCTCAACCGGCAGGATATCCGCATTCATGTCGTGGCCGTAGAGCGGCAGGCCTGCCTCCAGACGCAGGCTGTCGCGCGCGCCGAGGCCGATCGGACGCACCTCGTCCATCGCGGTCAGCGCATTGGCCAGCGCGACCGCCTGATCAGCCGGCACGCTGATCTCGAAGCCGTCCTCGCCGGTATAGCCCGAGCGGCTGATCGCCAGCGGAATGCCGTTCCATTCAAACGGCCCGGCCTCCATGAAAAAGAGTTTCGCGGCATCCGGCACCAGCCGGGCCAGCGCCGCTTCCGCCTTTGGCCCCTGCAGCGCCAGCAAGGCCGCGTCTTCCAGATGATCCAGGGTCAGGCCCTGCGGCAGCTGGTCGCGCATATAGGCGATATCGTCATGCTTGGTCGCCCCGTTGACCACCAGATAGAGATGCTGTCCGGCGTTGGTGACCATCAGGTCGTCAAGAATGCCGCCATCCTGCGCAAGCAACAGGGTGTAGCGAATCTTTCCCGGGGCCAGAGCGGAGAGATTGCCCGGCGTGATTGTCTCGAGCGCATCGGCGGCGCCCTCACCGGTCAGCTGCAACTGGCCCATATGGCTGACATCAAACAGGCCCGCCTCGGTGCGGGTCCAGATATGTTCGGCCATCACGCCTTCATATTGCACCGGCATTTCATAGCCCGCGAAAGGGACCATGCGCGCGCCAAGGCCGCGGTGCCAGTCACCAAGCGGCAATTGTTTCAGATTCTCGGTAGTTTCACTCATATTTTTCCCGCATCCATGAAGACAGCCCGCAGCAAAGCCCTGCAAAACTGCCCCCTCTGTCACGGAACCTGAGAGTTTTCCTGCCTGCGCCAAGGCTTCGGCGGACAAGTCCGCCTTGGTCTTCGCGAAGGAGGATTTCCCCTTCGGTGGTCCGCCGTCGCTATAAGCTGTGGCGGACTCTTTCCAGAGTGCCTGTGAGGCGGTTGCGGTCCGTTTGCCTGAGAGTTTCCGGGGCGGTTGCTCCTTCGGCGGCCTTTCGGTCTGTTGGGACAGAAAAACGCTCTCCCGCAACGCCTCATGATGCTTGCCCGAGGGCGCCCATCAAAAAGCAGTCTCTTGACTGTATCAGCGGGGGGTGGGAGTCAATGATTCTGTTGTGCGGTGCGGAAAAATATCCAGACGGCACCAACAACCGGCAGCACCGTCGGCGGCGCGTGATCATATCGGACGCTGCAGCGCGTTTGTGGATGAGGACTCAGCTGGTCTTCTATCCCCCCGACTGCATGTTCATGAAGGCGTTGACACTGGGATCAGGCAGCAAAATTTCCACAATGTCGCGGATCACTTTCTGGCCATTGTCGCCATTGGTAAAGATTACCGCTCCGCTGGCCGTTACGGGGTTGAAGAAGCCCAAAGTATGTTCGCCGTCGTCGCCGCCGCCGTGCATGACGATCAGATTATCCGGCGTGTCGTAAATGGTCCAGCCAGCGGTAAAGCCGAGACTCCTGGGACAGATCGGAAGCGGCACCCGATCTTCCTGACAAATCTGATATTTCAGATTATCGCGAGGTATCCAGTAGGTTGCCGCGCGTTCTGCGCTGACCGGATTGGCCATGACCCAGATCATGAACCGGGCATAATCGCCGGTGCTGCTCCAGACATCGTCGGCGGCATTCCATTCCGTTCGGCGCGGTGCAAATTTATGCTCGCCAGCCTTGGTCTGAGACATGGCGATGCGACCATCCAGCCAAGCCTTGTCGGTGAATGTGGTTTCGGTCATTCCTGCCGGTTTAAAAACCACCTCCGCAACCAGATCCTCCAGCGGACGACCCATCTTGTTTTCGATGAAATGGGCCACATATTGCAGGCCTTCCCCGGAATAGCCGAATTGCGTGCCGGGATCATTCTGCAATTTCAGTATATCATCGGTCAGATACCGCCAGTTGGGCAGGCCTGTCCGATGGGTCAGGGCGAGCCGCGGAGTCAGCAGCTTGTGGCGTGGGTCATCCTTCAGATCCGGATCAACCCATGCATCGGCCATGCTGTCATCCATTGAAAAGGCGCCGCTTCTGGAAAGCCGTACAACTGTTTCAGCCACAATCGACTTGGTCATCGACGCGATATTGTAGAGCGTATCGCGTGTCGCCAGCTTGCCCGGTTCGGATTCTCCCGCCGCAAACTGCCAGGCCAGTTTACCGTCCTCAATATAGGCGATCGAGGCGCTGGGCACGTCATTTTCTGCCAGTGATGACTGTAGCTTCTGAGCCACTCGGGATCGCAGAGCCTCAGCATCGCTACTCGCAGGAGAGATTTGCGGCTGTTTGTCATTATCGGCCATTGGCTGTGCCGCAACGCCGGAGGGACAGAGCGACAGGATACATGCGGTCCCGATAAGCAAAAATTTACCCAATTGATGACTCCCTTTGATGTTCTAGTGTAGTAGTACAGCAATACAATAGGATTTCAATCCCGCTCGGGATGTTGGTTGATAAGGTCCACTGTTGGCGCAACGGTCTTTCAGACCATTTCCCAGACCGCATCATTTTCTTGGACAAACGTCCCGTGATCTTCTTTCCCGATCAACGCCAGGATAGCTGCGGCCACATCGCTAGCGAGAATCGAGCGGAAGCGGCGGAATCGTCCGTGCAACAGCAGGTCCATCAGCGGGCTGGCGGCGATGGCGAGGCTTTCGCCGAGGCGGGTATCATTGCTGCGTTCGCCACGCAGCAAGCCGGGGCGGATGATATCGAGCCGGTCGAAATGCTGCGCGCGGAGCAGGTCTTCGGCCTCGCCCTTGGTCTTGAGATAGAAACTCGACGCGCTGCTGTCGGCCATGGTCGAGGAAATGGCGATGAACTGACGGGCACCTGCCGCTTTGGCAGCGGACGCCACCGCACCGACCAGATCACGGTCGACGGCGGCAAATTCAGCTTTCGACCCCGCTTTCTTCATCGTCGAGCCAAGGCAGGAAATCGCGATATCGGGCTGAATCCTGGCGATGGTCGCCGGCCAGTTTTCCTGCAACTGGACATGGATTTTGGCCTTGCCCACATCCTCCCGATAGGGTCGGCGGAGCAGCAGATGCAGCTGCCTGTCCCTGCCCTGTTCCACCAGCTTGCGGGTCAGCAGGCCGCCGATCAGGCCGGTTGCGCCGACGATCAGGATTTTATCGGCCATGGTCAGGGTCTCCGCAAATCATCTGGTGATGAGCCGTCATAGCAGCCAAGGCCGCTATCCAAACCAATATTTAAGAGACCCACTTGATTGGGCTATGCTCCGGCCCGCCTCGGGGCATCAGATCAAACCCTGCCGGTCCGCTCGCCAAATATCTCGCCATGCCGGTTGCGGGCGTAGCGGTCGGTCATGCCAGCCAGAAAATCGGCGATATGCCGGATGCGCGCGGGCTCTTCGTCCGGCAGGGCGGCGGCCCAGTCCTCTGGCATCAGCGCCGGCTGCTCCCGATAGACCCTGACCAGATCGCCGACCATCATCTTGCCCTCTTCGGCCGCGGCCATCTGCTCGGGGTGATAATAGAGATTGTCGTACATGAAGCGTTTCAATACCCGCTCCCGCTCGGCCATCGAATCGGAGAAACCGCCGATCATCTGGCCCGCATCTCTTACGTCCTGCACGCTCTGCACGCCGATCCGCTTGATCCGCTCGCGCGTGGTTTCCAGCACGTCATTGACCATCAGGCCGATCTGGTCGCGGATCAGCTCCGGGAGCAGCCGTTCTTGCGGGACATCGGCAAAGCGGCTGGAGATCAGTTCCCAGCGCTCGGCAATAAACGGCAGCTCGAGCAGCTGATCCAGCGTCAGCAGCCCTGCCCGCATGCCGTCGTCAATATCATGATTGTCATAGGCAATATCATCGGCAATGGCCGCAACCTGCGCTTCGAGCGAGGGCCAGCTGTGCAGATCGAGATCCATCGCTTCATTGGCCTCGACCAGCGCCCAGGTGGGTGCCGCCACCGGGCCATTATGCTTGGCGAGGCCTTCCAGCATCTCCCATGTCAGGTTGAGGCCCTGCCAGCGCGGATAAGGTGTTTCCAGCAGCGTCAGGGTGCGGATCGTCTGGGCATTATGGTCAAAGCCGCCATGATCGGCCAGAGCCTCTTCCAGCGCATCCTCTCCGGCATGGCCGAAGGGCGGATGGCCGATATCATGGGCGAGGCACAGCGCTTCGGTCAGATCCTCGTTCAGGCCAAGCGCCCGCGCCAGCGTCCGGCCGATCTGCGCCACCTCAAGGCTGTGAGTCAGGCGGACCCGGTAATGATCGCCATCCGGGGCGACAAAGACCTGGGTCTTGTGGCGCAGGCGGCGAAAGGAAATCGAATGGATGATGCGGTCGCGGTCGCGCTGAAAATCGTCGCGCGGACCGCGCGTCACATCGCGCTTTTCGTCGTGCAGCCGCCCCCGGCTGTGTGCCGGATCGCTGGCATAGCTCTGTAGCCCTGTCATTTGGTCAGCTCGTTGACCTCGACACCATCGGCGCTGGCCCAGGCAAAGCCGTCGCCGCCGCCCTTGCGCAATTCCGCTTCGAATGCCTTGGCGGCCTTGAAATCGTCGAACGGGCCGACCACCATCCGCCGGGTCGCTCCCCAGGGCGAGGTCCATGCCTTCTGGCTCTTGAACAGGTCGGGCTGTTTCTTCGTCATCCGGCGCCAGTCAAATTTCAGCGCATTGAGATTGGCGCCTGTGGCGATCTGCACCCAGTAGCGTTTCGGGTGCACGGGCGCCTTTGGTTTGACCGGTGTCTTTTCAACCGGCTTGGCGACAATCTTCGGCTGCGGCTTGGCCGGTTCGATTTCATCCAGATCGACGGGAACGACGGCGCTTCTCGTTTCCTGCTCAGGAATGGCGATACCGCTGATGATGTCGGCAAGCGGCCTGCTGGCTGCCATATCGACGGACGCGGTACCGGTGAATGGGGACCGCGATTGCGCCAGATCGAAAGTGACCAGATTGACCGGTGCACCCGTCGTCCTGGCTCCGGAGGGACTCTCAGAAAGCGGCTTCGCGGTGGACGGGGTCAACGACTGGGATGCGAGCGGCGTCCGGGAAGCGGGCTGGCGTCCGGCGATTTCTACCTTGCGTTCGACGCTTTGCGATACCAGCACGGGTGGCTGGCCAACCCCGAGCGTGGTCGCAAAACCGGGGGCTGGGCTTTTGCTGGCCGGTTTGATTTCGCTGGTCTTGATCGGATCCGGCACGCTTTTTGCCGCTACTGCTTCGCTCGGGGTCGGCTCTGCGCTGGCGAAGCTGGTCACGCGACCGGGTCTCGCACCAGCGGACGTAGCCACTTCTGTTTCGGCGGATTGCTCGACCTGATTTTTCTTTTCTCGGCGGGTGGATTTTCGTTCCGTACTCTTGCGGTCCGCAACGCCGGGGCGCCGGCGCGGCGACTTGTCCGGCATCGCAAGCACCCGGGGCCGATCGCTCTTCGCACCGAGAGCCTCGCCGACGGGCACCAGACCGGCATCCGCTCCATCTCCGCCCCGGCCAGCCATGTTGGAAGCCAGTTGCACCGCCGCGACATCGACACCGATATTCTCGCTGGCAGGAAAATGACCAAAATGTACGGCGGCCGCCTTCTGGGCGGCCGTCAGCTTGGGCATCCGTTCAAAAAACGGCTTGATCGCCTTCGCCATCCGCCGCTCCATCGTCTGCTCGACGATATCGTCCGCATCTTTTTTGCGGCCGTTCATGGCATAGATAAAGGCCCGGTTTCGCCAGGCCTCGCGATCGCTCTTCATCAGCAGCGGATTGAGCTGTGCTTCTGCACGGCCGACGTCGCCGCTGATCCCCAGCGAAATGGCATAGCGCTGGACCAATTGATCGGTGCTGCCATAGCGGATCGCCAGTTCATAATCTTTCTGGGCATCCCGGTTGCGCCCGATAAGATCATAGGCGAGGCCGCGATCAGCGGCAATTTCGCGCGGCGCGATGCCATTGGCCACCGCCTCGTCGAAATAGCGCAGGGCACCAAAGGGATTTTCTTCGGCCAGCAGCGCCCTGCCGAGCCCGGCCTTGACCCTGCCGCTCGAACCATAGATCTGGTCAGCCTTGGCCAGGAAGCCGATCGCCGCCCGCAAGTCGCCCATTTCGAGCGCCGCGAGACCGGCATCGGCGAGCGCCGAGGAATCATTGGAGTCGAGTGCAATCCGGCGCAGCGCATCCTGGAGATTTTCGCTGCTGGCCTGAGAATTATACTGGGCGAGGGCCTGCTGCTGGGGCACGACCCCGGTCGCCAGAGCGGCGGACACCAGCAGCAAAATTTTGAATCGATATGTCACAAAACATATAAAGGAAGGATTGTTCATGAAATCAATCGTTCCAACGATCCAGCAAGGCCAGTGGTGGCGCGCGAAAGACAAGCCCCCTCGCCGCGCCCCATCGGCCTGTCAGGCCGGCTGGCCGGAACTCAACCTTACTGATTATTCTGCCGGTTCAGGAAGCGCGGGATGTCGAGCGGATCGCGAGACTTGTCGTCATCGCTATCGTCATCATCATCGCTTTTCGAACCGCCGCGGGTCAGATTGGACATCCGCTCGAACAAGGTCCCGCCGCCGGTGGCGACGCGCGGCGCCGGTGGCACCGGGCTGGCCGAACGTCTGGCGGGCGCCTGGTCTTCCTCGTCACGCTGGATGGCGTCGTCGCCGAGCACCAGTTCGTCTTCTTCCGGCGCGGACTTTGCCGATCCCACGCCAGGCGTCAGCGAAGCGAAGGAAGGCGCGACGGAAATATCGTCATCATCACCATAAGTCGCCACGGGGGTCACTGGCGCAGCCGGCGCTACCGGCTCGGCTTCCGCAACCGGTTCCTGCTCCAATTCGGCTTCGGTTTCTGCTTCCGGTTCTTCAGCGGACTCCGCTTCGCTGTCATCGCTGGCGATGGAGGAGACAAAACTGGAAGAAGCGGGCGCGTCCTCGGATTTTTTCGCGGGGCTGCTCATCGCAAAGGATGCCGGCGGCGCGGTCGAGGACATGCTGCCCTCGCTATCGATGCCGGTTGCCACAACCGAGACGCGGATACGGCCATCAAGATTTGGATTGAAGGCACTGCCCCAGATGATGTTGGCGTCGGGATCGACCAGTTCGCGAATATGGTTGGCGGCTTCGTCGACTTCCATCAGACGCATGTCTTCGCCGCCGGTGATTGAGACGATAACGCCCTTGGCACCCTGCATTGAAACGCCGTCGAGCAGCGGATTGGCGATGGCTTTTTCGGCCGCTTCGAGCGCCCGTCCGTCGCCTTCCGCTTCGCCCGTGCCCATCATCGCCTTGCCCATTTCGTGCATCACGCTGCGCACATCGGCAAAGTCGAGATTGATCAGGCCAGGCATGACCATCAGGTCGGTAATGCCGCGAACGCCCTGCTGCAGCACTTCGTCGGCGAGCAGAAAGGCCTCCTTGAAGGTGGTGTTCGGATTGGCGACCAGGAACAGGTTCTGATTCGGGATGACGATCAGCGTGTCGACGTTTTTCTGAAGTTCCTCGATGCCCGCTTCAGCAGCCTTCATCCGGCGCGTGCCTTCAAAGGTAAACGGCTTGGTGACAACGCCGACGGTCAGGATACCGCGGTCGCGTGCTGCCTTGGCAATGACGGGCGCAGCGCCGGTACCGGTGCCGCCGCCCATGCCAGCGGCGATAAAGCACATATGGGTGCCTTCCAGTGCCTGCTCGACCAGATCGATGGTTTCTTCCGCCGCTGCCCGGCCAACCTCGGGCCGGGATCCGGCACCCAGTCCCTGGGTAATATCGGGTCCGAGCTGGATCCGCCGCTCGGCAGTCGAACTGTTCAGCGACTGTGCGTCGGTATTGGTAACGATGAAATCCACGCCTTCAACCTGGGCTGCAATCATGTTGGCAATGGCATTGCCACCCGCACCGCCGACTCCGATAACCGCGATTTTCGGTTTCAGTTCTTCGACTTCCGGTGGCCCAATATTGATACTCATCTCACTGTCTCCCGAGACATTTTATCGTCGTGTAATATTTGTTTCACGCTTTGCACAAATTTCACGCCGGAATCACCCGAAAAGTTAATTTATTTTCATCAGATTTCTAAAAATTTCCCCGTATCGCCGACATCAGCCGCCCGAGCACTGCCGATCCGCCATATTTGTGGACATTCTGATAGCTTCTCGACATGGACCGCAGATCGACCGGGTCCTGCGACGCATAAAGCGCCAGCCCCGCCAGCCCGGCAAATGCCGGCCCGCTATGCGCTTCGGGCAGAGCGCTCAGCCCCTGCGGACGACCGACCCGCACCGTGCGCCCCAGCGCAGACTGGGCATAATCGGCGATGCCCTTGAGTTCCGCGCCGCCACCGGTCAGCACGACCTGCCTGCCGACAGGTCCGGTGAAACCGAGATCTTTCAACGACCGGCCGATTTCGCCAATCAGATGATCGAGGCGCTGCCGGATTACCGCGATCAGCTGCGCCCGGGTGATACGCCCCTCTTCCTCGGCAACGTCGATTGTCTTGTCGAGATCCAGATTGATCACGTCATGATTGTCGCGCGGGCTGGTGGTCGCCGATCCGTAGAAACATTTTATCCGCTCGGCCTGGGCGCGGCGCAACCCAAAGGAGGACGCAATATCATCGGTAATGTCGGCTGCGCCATAGGGCAAGGTGGTCAGACCGACCAGCATGCCTCCGGCAAAGAGCGAGACATTGGTCACTTCCGCGCCCATTTCGACCAGAGCCACGCCGAGTTCTCGTTCCTCCCGCGACAGACAGGCAGTACCGGCAGCGATCGGCGAGGCGACGATCGATTTCACGTTCAGATGGGCGCCGCGCACGCTCATCTCGATATTGCGGACGGGCGAAGCTTCCGCGAGAATGACATGGATATCGACGCCGAGACGATCGGCGTGCAGGCCTTTCGGCTTTTTCACTCCGTTCAGCCCGTCCAGCGTGTAAAGCGCGGGCTGTGCATGCAGCACCATCTTGCCCTTGGGATCGATGCTGTTGCGCCCGGCGTCGAGCAGCAGGTCGATATCGTCCTGCTCGATCCGGTGCCCGCCCAGTTCGGTTTCGACCGAGGTCAGCAGGCTTTGCAGACCGCCAGCGGAAAAGCTGACCCAGACATCGTCGATATTGGTTCCGGCAATCCGCTCGGCCTGTTCGACCGCATCCCGGACATCCATCTCGGTCGTTTCGGTATCGGCAATATAGCCGCGCTTCACGCCCTTGCTGGCGCGTTGCCCGGTGCCGAGAACGACCAGTTCGCCATTGTCCATCCGCCCGGCAATCATCGCCGAAATTTTCGACGAACCGATGTCGAGGGATGTGAAGATTTTTTCTACCCGTGATGGCATAAGTCTAGCCCTTCCCCTTGATCATTATCATCCGATGCGGTCAACTTTCCGGGTCTTCCGGTTCCTGTTTCGGCGGCATCCTGAGATAGGCACGCTCCGCGTCGCGCAGGTCGAAATGGACCACCCCGCGCCCGAGCAGCCGGTTGACACCGTCCATGCGCGCAAAATTGAGCAGGGCCGCCGATGCCGTTTCCTCGCCTTCGGGCAGCGCCAGCGTCTCGCCGCTGTCAAATTCCAGGTCCCAGCGCCGGTTGCCGATCCAGGTCGCACCGGTCACCATCGGCCGGAGCGCCGGAGCGACATCGAGCAGCGAGTCCAGCTGGGTGAATTTCAGATTGGCTTTTTTGCCGACGATCACCGGCAAATCGGGAATTTCTTCCGGAGTGATCTGCTCCAGCGGATAGCCGGTCTCGTCGATCAGCGAGAGCTGGCCCTTGTTCTGCCAGACGGCAACCGGCTCCCGCTCGACAATATCGACGACCAGCGTGTCGGGCAGCCGGCGGGAAATGCGGGCGTCCTTGATCCAGCCGTTGGCCATCAGGTCGTCGCGCACCTCGTCGATATCGACCAGCAGCATTGAGCGGTCTTTCTGGGCGAGAGTGATTTCATAGACTTTCAGCTCGTCAATGCGATTGACGCCGGTCACCTCGACCCGCTTCACCTCGAAACCGGCCTTGCCGACCGCAGCAGCGACCTCGGTCTTGATACGTTCGTTGATCCCGGAATAATGGGCAACGCTATAGGCGCCGAGAATGAACACCGCGACCAGCCCCCAGGTCAGGCCCTTTTGCACCTGCTCTTCGGTGACCGGCATGGCGCGCAAAATCTTGTCAAAAATCGAAACCTGCCGGACCGTGCGTCTCGCCTGTTTGCGCGGCTTGCCCCTGGCCTGCCGACTGGTGCTTTTCCGGGTGGCTGTCATAGCGCTTCTCTCACGATTATCTCGACCAGTTGTTCGTAGCTGATACCCATCTGCTTCGCCTGTTCGGGAACCAGGCTGAGCGGAGTCATGCCGGGCTGGGTATTGGTTTCGAGTACGAACAGGCCGTCTGCACCCTGCTCGTCATCCCAGCGAAAATCGGTCCGCGACGTGCCCTTGCAACCGAGGATTTGGTGGGCGCGCAGGGCATAGTCGAGGCATAGCCGTTCGATATTTTCCGGAATTTCGGCCGGACAGATATGCTCGGTCAGCCCTTCGGTATATTTGGCGTCATAATCGTAGAAACCTTGCGCGGTCCTCAGCTCCGTCACGCACAGCGCCCGGTCGCCGAGCACGGCCGTCGTCAGCTCGCGCCCGCGGATGAACGGCTCGGCGAGCAACTCGTCAAATTCCTGCCACGGGCCGCTTGCATCGCGGCTGATCGGATTGCCGTAATTGCTTTCATCGGTGACAATCGCAACGCCGACCGAAGAGCCTTCGTTGACCGGTTTCAGAACATAGGGCCGGGGCAGCGGATCCGCTTCGTAGAGGCTGGCGCTGGACACGATCTTGCCTTTCGGCATCGGGATGCCGGCGGGGACCAGCTGCTGCTTGGTCAGTTCCTTGTCGATCGCGATCACCGAGGTGGCAAGGCCACTGTGGGTATAGGGAATCTGCATCAGGTCGAGCATGCCCTGGACGGTGCCGTCTTCGCCCGGGACGCCGTGCAGCGCGTTGAACACGACATCGGGCCGGATCCCGTCGAGAATGATCGCAATATTGCGATCCATGTCGACGCGGCTCACCTGATGGCCGTTTTTCTCCAGCGCATCGGCGACGCCCTTGCCGCTCATCAGCGACACTTCGCGCTCGGCCGACCAGCCGCCCATCAGGACAGCGACATGGAGTTTCTTTTTGCTATTGGCCGTCATACTTCCTCCCCCACCCGCTGGATTTCCCATTGCAGTTCGACGCCGCTGTGCGCCTTGACCCGCTTGCGCACTTCTTCGCCCAGCGCCTCGATATCGGCTGACGTCGCCCCGCCGAGATTGATCAGGAAATTGCAGTGCTTTTCCGAGACCTGCGCCTGGCCTATCTGCAAGCCGCGGCATCCGGCTTCGTCGACCAGTTGCCAGGCCTTCTGGCCGTCGGGGTTTTTATAGGTCGAACCACCAGTCTTGGTGCGCAGCGGCTGCGAGGCTTCGCGCTCTTCGGCGATACGCTTCATTTCCGCACCGATGATTTCGGGGTCGCCGCTTTTGCCGGCCATGGTGGCGCTTGTCACGATGCAGCCTTCGGGGAGGTCCGAGTGACGATAGCTGTACCCCATGTCGGCAAGCGGAAGGGTCACGAGATCGCCGTTGCGCAAAATCACGTCGGCGCTTTGCAGAATGTCACAGACTTCGCGGCCATAGGCCCCCGCGTTCATGCGCACCGCGCCGCCGATCGTACCGGGAATGCCGCGCAGGAATTCGAGGCCAGCGATGCCATGATCGCGCGCGGTGCTGGCGGCGGAAATTCCGGGTGCACCGGCACCGCAGTGCAGTGTCAGGCCATCCGCCTCGATGCCAGCAAAGGCCTTGCCCAGCCGGACCACCACGCCGCGGATGCCGCCATCGCGGATGATCAGATTGGAGCCCAGCCCCAGAGGCCAGACGGCAATGGCCGGGTCCAGATCGCGCAGAAATTGCTGCAGATCCGCAACATCTTTCGGCTCGAACAGCCATTGTGCTGGCCCGCCGCTCTTGAACCAGACGAGCGGGGCCAGTGGCGCGTCTTCGGTGAGCTTGCCGCGCGTTGCAGGGAGGGTTGCGACGGCGGTCATCGCGTCGCCCCCCACAGATACCGGAAGGGAAATCCGATAGCACTGAGCTTGTCGAAGTGCGTTTCGCGACGATAGGCGTCCTTCGACAGGCTCAGGATGAACGGGGAAGGAAACAGGCTCATTTGCGCGCGTCCCTTATGCCCTCGGCAAGTCCGGCTGCCCATTTGGTGATGTCCCCTGCACCGAGGCAGATGATCATGTCCTTTGGCTGCGCCACTTCCGCCAGTCGCGCAGCCAGAGCCTTCGGATCGGCGACCGTTTCCGCCAGACGGTGACCGCGGGTCTTCAGACCCTCGACCAGAGCCGTGCTGTTCACACCCTCAATCGGATCTTCACCGGCAACATAGACGGGGGCGACAAAGACCATGTCTGCATCGTTAAAGGCGCCCTGAAATTCTTCCATATGATCGCGCAGGCGCGTGAAGCGGTGCGGCTGGACCACGGCGATGACCCTCCCTTCCGCGCCTTCGCGGGCGGCCGACAGCACCGCCTGGATCTCGACCGGGTGATGGCCATAATCGTCAATGATCGTCAGACCGTCGACTTCGCCGACCTTGGTAAAGCGCCGCTTGACGCCGCCGAAATGATCGAACCCCTTCACGATCTGCGCATCGGTCATGCCCATCTCAATTCCAACGGCGATGGCGGCGATGGCATTCTGGACATTGTGACGGCCAGGCATCGGCAAGGAAATCCCCTCGATCGTCCGGGTCGCCCCGTCGCGATCGCGAACAACCACGTCAAACCGGTTGCCGCCGGGGATGGGCGTGACATTGGTGCCCTTGACGTCGGCGAGAGCGGAAAAGCCATAGGTGATAATCCGTCGGTCGCGGATGCGCGGCAGCAGGGCCTGAACCTCGGGATGGTCGATGCACAGGATCGCGGCGCCGTAAAAGGGCACATTTTCGATGAATTCGAGAAAGCTGTCCTTGATCTTGTCGAAGCTGCCATAATGATCGAGATGCTCGGCATCGATATTGGTGACCACCGCGATCGTGCCGTCAAGCCGCAGGAAGCTGCCGTCGCTTTCGTCTGCCTCGATGACCATCCACTCACCGTCGCCGAGGCGGGCGTTGGAACCATATTGGTTGATGATGCCGCCGTTGATCACAGTCGGGTCGATACCGCCGGCATCGAGCATCGCCGCGACCATCGAGGTCGTCGTCGTCTTCCCGTGGGTGCCAGCGATCGCAATCGTCGATTTCAGCCGCATCAGCTCGGCCAGCATTTCGGCCCGGCGTACCAGCGGAATCCGGCTGGCCAGCGCCGCTTCGACTTCAGGATTGCCGCGCTTGACGGCGGTCGACGTGACCACCACCGCTGTGCCCTCAACATTCTCCGGACTATGGCCGATTTTCACGTCAATGCCCTTCGCGCGCAGACCTTCGACGACATAGCTCTCGGCAATATCGCTGCCCTGCACCTGATAACCGAGATTGTGCATAACCTCGGCGATGCCGGACATGCCGATGCCGCCGATGCCGACGAAATGGATCGTCCCGATATCCGTGCCGACGCCCTTCATTGTGCCATATCCTTGGCCAGCGCTTCCTTGCGGGAAGCAAGCGGGTTCGGCCTTTCCTTATCGACCTTCATCGTTGTTCCGAGCGGCGAGGTGCCAAAGCTTTCGACCAAATCGGCAAGATCATTGACCGCTTCCGGTCGGCCACATTTCGCCGCAAAGCGTGCGGCATTTTCCAGCGCGCCGGGCTGCAGCGCCATTTTCTGCATCTGCTTGGCCAGCTCCTTGGCGGTGAAGCGGGATTGCGGAATCGCGCGAGCGCCACCAGAGGCCACCATTTCTTTCACATTATAGGTCTGATGGTCATCCATCGCGCTTGGCAAGGGGATCAGGATGGCGGGGCGACCGGCGGTGGTCAACTCGGCAATGGTCGAAGCCCCTGCCCGGCCAATCACCAGATGCGCCCAGCCGAGCCGCTCGGGCAGATCCGGCAGATAGGTCGCCAGTTCCGCCGGGATATCATGCTCGGCATATTTTTCCCGCACCCGCTCGATATCATCCTCGCGGCATTGCTGGGTGATCTGCAGGCGACGGCGCAAATGCATCGGCAGCATCGCCATCGCATCCGGCACAACATCGGACAGGATCGACGCGCCCTGGCTGCCGCCAGTGACCAGCACGCGAAAAATGCCTTCCTCGGACAGCGGCGGATAGGGTTCTTCGCGCAGGGCCACCACCTCCTCCCGGACCGGATTGCCGACGAGATGGACCTTGTCCTGATATTTCGGCTTGATCCGGAGGACATCTGGATAGGCAGTGGCAATGGCATTGACCGAGCGAGCGGCGAGCCGGTTGACCCGGCCCAGCACTGCATTCTGTTCGTGCACGATCGTCGGAATATCCCGGCCGTTTGCCGCCAGCAGAGCAGGATAGGCAGGATAGCCGCCAAAGCCGACCACGGCTGCGGGCTGGAACGTCTGGTAAAGCTGCATCGCCATCCGGCGGCCCTTGAGGATCGCGCGGATGCCCCCGGGCCAGCTGCGCGGGTCCTTGGTAATCCGGCCGGCAGGGAGGACATGAACCTGCCCTTCCTCGACCATGCCGGGAATCTTCGCGCCGCGCGCATCGGTGATCAGCGCCACCCTATGGCCACGCAAGACCAGCTCCCTGGCCAGTGCATAGGCCGGGATCATGTGCCCGCCGGTGCCGCCCGCTGCCAGCACATAATGTTTCGAAAAACTCATACCGCTATCCGTCCTTGCTCGGGCCAGGCCGAGACATATTGTGAACGGTCAAGATACGGGTTCCGCCGGGTAAATGCGAGCAAAAGTCCGATGCCGATGCACAGCGCCAGGATCGACGAGCCGCCATAGCTGACCAGCGGCAGCGTCATGCCCTTGGACGGGAAGAGCTGGAGGTTCACCGCCATGTTGATCAGCGCCTGGCCGCCCAGTTGCGCGGTCAGGCCGGAGACGGCGAGAATGATGAAATTATCCTCCTCGTCGAGCAGGCGAAGGAAAACACGGACGATGATCGCGAGATAGACCAGCGCGATGGCCATGCAGGCGAGCAGACCGAATTCCTCGCCAATGACCGAGAAAATATAGTCGGTATGCGCCTCGGGCAGCTTGAACTTGGCGGTGCCCAGCCCGGGTCCGGTGCCGAGCAGGCCGCCGCCGGTCAGCGCCTTGTGGGCGAACATCACCTGGTCATATTCGCCGCCGCCGAACAGCCAGGCGTTGATCCGCTGGGTCGCGACGGGATAAAGAAAATAGGCCCCGACCAGACCGCCGACACCCGCGACACCGATCGCGGCGATCAGCCGCGCAGACAGGCCGGACACAGTCATTACCGCGAACCAGATGCCGCAGATCAGGATGGTCTCGCCAAGATTGGGCTGCATCATCATCAGGATCGCGATGATCGCGGTCAGAATGACGGACAGCGATATCACCGGCAGCGCCGGATCCTTGATCCTGAGCGACAGCAGCCAGGCCAGCGCCACCGCATATAGCGGCTTGAGGAACTCGCCCGGCTGAATGGTAGCGAAACCATAGCCGATCCAGCGCTGCGCGCCATTGACGGTTTTGCCGAAAACCGGGACCAGAAACAGCAGAATGAATGCGACCAGCGCACCGAGGATCGCGAAGCGCCGGGCCTGTTCCTTGGGCAGCATCGAGATGACCAGCATTGCCGGAACACCGACGATCACCCAGCCAAGCTGCCGGTAAAAATAATAGAGCGGTTCGACCGAGACCGATGCGCTGCTCTGCTTCAGCGCGGTTACCGGCGACGCCGCGGCAACCGCGATCAAGCCGATTGCGATCAACGTCAGGATCAGGCCAAGCAGGACGCGGTCCAGTTCCCAGAACCAGATCGCGAGCGGTGACCGGTCACTGCGCCCGAGACGGGATTGCAACTGAAAGCGTTTCTTCTTGAGGCCGCTGGCCATTTCGGGACGCTCACTGGCTGGTCCCAAACCCTGTGCAGAATCGCTCATCGCATCGCCTCCCCTTTTGCAGAGCCAATCACGCCTTTCTCGATCACCGACGTCACGGCGCAGCGGAAACAATTGCCGCGCGCTTCAAAATCGCGGAACTGGTCGAACGAAGCGCAGGCCGGGGACAGCAATATTACCTCACCAGGCGCGGCATTGGCCGCCGCCCGCTGTACCGCGGTCAGCATCATTTCACAGGATTCGACGGGCACATGGCCGGCCAGCAATTTTTGGAACAGCGGCCCGGCCTCACCGATCGTATAGGCGCGGACGACATTCTGGTAAAAGGGTTCGCATTCCGCCAGACTGTCGCTCTTGGGCAGGCCACCCAATATCCAGTGGATTTTGGGATAGGCGCCGAGCGCCGGACCGGTCGAAGCCGGGTTGGTGGCCTTGCTGTCGTTGACGAACAATATGCCTCCGGATTCGGCGACCCGCTCCATGCGGTGCGGCAGTCCGGCGAAACTGGCCAGAGCCGGTCGCCATTGCGCTTCGGTCAGGCCGAGAGCCTCGACGACGGCAACGGCAGCGATGGCGTTCTGAAGATTATGGGGCCCCTGCAGCGACGGCCAGCCGGCCTGTCCGGCAATTTCGCGGTGGCTGGTGTCGACGATATTTTGCACCCGTCCCAGCTTCCGCAGCCCGTCGAGGGCCAGCCGGGTCTTTTCATCCTTACTGGCGAAGATCGCGGCGTGATCCGCTCCCAGCATGTCGAACAGCCGCGCCTTGGAAGCGGCATAGGCGTCGAAGCCGTCATAGCGATCCAGATGATCGGGACTGATATTGAGCAGCAACGCGACATCGCAGTCGAGACTGGCAGTCAGATCAATCTGGTAGCTCGACAATTCCAGCACATAGACGCCGCCGGCGGGCAGCGGCTCCTGCGACAGGATCGGCAGGCCGATATTGCCGCCCATGACCGCCGGGATGCCGGAGCTTTCCAATATATGGTGAACCAGAGCCGTGGTTGTCGACTTGCCGTTGGTGCCGGTGATGCCGACAACCCGGTGCGATGGCAGGGAGCTGCGCGCCTGGGCAAAAAGCTCGATATCGCCAATGATCGGGACGCGGCCTGCCTTTGCCTTGAGCGCGATCGGATGGCTGTTGAGCGGCACACCAGGCGAGACGACGATCGCGTCATAGCCGGTCAGGTCGGATTCCAGAGGATCGGCGATCAGGGCCCTGTCGGCTACGCTGTCCCGCAATTCTTCGCGATTGTCCCAAGCCAGCAATTCGGCGCCGCTCGCGTGCAGGCTGTCCAGCACCGCCATGCCGGAACGGGCCAGTCCGAGAATGGCATAGCGTTTTCCGGCAAAGGCGGGGGATATGATCATCGCAGTTTCAACGTTGCCAATCCGGCCAGAGCGAGCACCAGACTGATGATCCAGAAGCGGATTACAATGGTGGATTCGGACCAGCCAAGCTGTTCGAAATGATGATGGATCGGGGCCATGCGAAAGACGCGGCGACCGGTGCGCTTGAAGAAGAAGACCTGGACGATGACCGACACGGCTTCGAGCACAAACAGGCCGCCAACCAGCGCGAGCACGATTTCATGATGGATCGACACGGCAATCGCGCCCAGCGCGCCACCGAGTGCAAGGCTTCCGGTATCGCCCATGAACACCGCTGCTGGCGGCGCGTTAAACCAGAGAAAGGCAAGGCAGGCGCCGATCACGCAGGCACAGAAGATCGCCAGCTCGCCGGCACCGCGGACAAAGGGGATGCCCAGATATTCCGAGAATACCGCATTGCCGGACAGATAGACGAGCACCAGGAAAGTGGCGCTCGCGATGACGACCGGCATGGTCGCGAGACCATCGAGGCCGTCGGTCAAATTGACCGCATTGCCCGCACCGACGATGACGAACATCGCGAAGGGTATGTAGAAATAGCCGAGGTCAATCTGCACATCGTTGAAAAAGGGCACGTAGAGGCTGGTGCCGATCTGCTGCACGATCAGCCAGGTCGCGAAACCGGCGACGGCAAATTCCAGCAGCAGCCGGACCCGACCCGGAACGCCCTTGTGGCTGGCTTTGCTGACCTTGTCATAATCATCCATGAAACCGATCGCACCAAAACCGAGCGTGACAAAAATGCAGGCCCAGACGAAGATATTGCTGAGATCCATCCAGAGCAGCAATGACAGCACCACCGAGATCAGGATCATCAGCCCGCCCATGGTTGGGGTGCCCGCCTTCTTGAGATGGGTAATCGGCCCGTCCTCGCGGATCGGCTGTCCCTTGCCCTGGCGCATGCGCAGCATGTTGATGAACTTGGGTCCGATCAGCAGACCGATGAACAGCGATGTCGATACCGCAGCGCCGGAACGGAAGCTCAGGTAGCGAAAGACATTGAAAATGCCTTCGAATTCAAGCCATTGGGCCAGCAAATAAAACATCAATACTCCCCGCTCACCAGCGCGGAAACCGCGGAGGAAAGCCCCAGATAATTTGATCCCTTGACCAGAAGAAGATCCCCGTCGCTGAGCAATTTTGCGACCTCGGTCAGCGCCTCCGAAGCGTTGGCGGCATGTGACATTTTGACGCCCCGATCAAGGCCCTGTTCCAGTTTCGCGGCAGTATGTGCCATATCGTCGCCGACCAAGACGATCGCCTGGGCTCCGGAGGCGAGAATATCGTCGGCCAGAGCGGTGTGAAAATGGGCCGATTGCTCGCCCAGCTCGCCCATTGCGCCAAGCAGGACGATCTTGCGACCGGCATTTTTCTCACCAGCAAAATGGCGAAGCGTGGCCTTCATCGAGGCCGGGTTGGCATTATAGCTTTCATCGATCACCGTCGCGGTACCACCGGATTTGAGCGAGACAAGATGACGCCGACCACGGCCATCGATACCGCTCATTTCGGCCAGGGCGAGACCGGCCGAGGCGAGATCACCGCCAACGGCGCGCACGGCGGCGAGTATGGCCAGGGAATTGGATACCCAGTGCATCCCGGCTTCGGCGATCGTGAAGCAAAGGCTCTGTTCGCCCAGCCTGGCGGTGACCAGCGAGCCGCCGCGCGGCGCAGAAACGATATCGATCGCGCGCACGTCCGCTCCCTCTTCAAATCCGAACGAGATGACATGGGCTGCATGGCGTTCGGCCTTTTTCCGCAGCCGCCGGTAATGCGGGCTGTCGTGCGGGATGATCGCTGTGCCGTCGGGCACCAGGCCTTCGAATATTTCGGCCTTGGCATCGGCGATTCCGGCCTCGCCATTGGGGAAATTGCCGATATGGGCGGGGGCAATGGCGGTGATGATCGCCGCATGCGGGCGGACGAGGCGAGTCAGCGCCGACAGTTCATGCGCGTGGTTCATGCCCATTTCGAAAATGCCGTATCGGCTGTCCTGCGGCATCCGCGAGAGGCTGAGCGGGACGCCGACATGGTTATTATAGCTTTTGACCGACCGGTGCGCGTTGCCAAAGGAGCACCGGTCCAGCGCCGCATATAAGGCTTCCTTGGTGCCGGTCTTGCCCACCGATCCGGTCACCCCGATGATCCGCGCATCCGAGCGTGCCCGGGATGCGATCGCCAGCGCATCGAGTGCTTTGGCGGTATCTGAGACCAGTATATGCGGACCAACGACCGACTGGCTGACCAGGGCGCCGGCAGCGCCCGATCCGAAAGCCTGTTCGACATGAAGGTGGCCATCGCTATGCTCGCCCTTGAGGGCAATGAAAAGATCGCCCGGGCCGATTTCGCGCGAGTCAAAAGCGACGCCGCTGACCGAAAAATCGGCGCTGGCCGTTCCGTTCGTCGCTTCCGCGATCGCAGCTGATGTCCAGAGCGCGGTCATAAGGGCTGCGCTCCGGCGCATTCCCGGGCCACTTCGACATCATCAAAGGGTATCACCCGGTCGCCGACAATCTGACCCTGCTCGTGACCCTTGCCGGCGAGCAGAATGATGTCCTGGGGGCCGGCCATCTCGATCGCATGGGCGATGGCGGCGCGGCGATCGGCGATATCTTCAGCGCCTGTGGCTCCTGCAAGAATCTCTGCGCGGATGGTGGCGGGATCCTCGCTGCGCGGGTTGTCGTCGGTGACGATCACATGATCGGACATTTCCACCGCGATCCGGCCCATTTCCGGCCGCTTGCCCTTGTCACGGTCGCCGCCCGCACCGAACAGGGTGATCAGACGCCCGGTGACATGGGGCCGCAGCGCCGCAATGGCCGCGCGCAGGGCCTCCGGAGTATGGGCATAGTCCACATAGACCGGCGCCCCGGCACGGGTGATGACCGCCCGCTCCATGCGTCCGCGCACCGGCTGCACTCGCTGCATATGGTCGAAGACATTGTCCAGTCTTCCGCCGGTCGCCAGCACGATGGCGGCAGCGCACAGGATATTGGCGGCCTGATAGGCGCCGATCAGCGGCAGCGCGATCCGGTGGGTCTTGCCCTCCGCCTTGACCATCAGAACCTGACCCAGATGGGTCGGTGTCTGCGACACCAGCTGCAGCGTAGTGCCCTTTTCGCCGACCGTGAGCAGTTCCAGCCCGCGATCCTTGACCCGCTGGATCGCCTTCTCCGACCATGGATCATCATCGGCCCAGATCACAGCAGTGCCTTCGCTCCAGACGACCTCGTCAAACAGCCGCCTCTTGGCCTCGAAATAGCTGTCCATATCGCCGTGATAATCAAGATGATCGCGGCTCAAATTAGTAAAGGCACCGACCTGCACGGGCAGGCCTTCGGTACGATATTGCGAAAGGCCGTGGCTGGATGCTTCAAAAATCGCGTGGCTGACCCCTTCGCGCGCCAGACCGGACATGTTGGAGAGAAAGGTGACAATATCGGGCGTCGTCAGCCCGGTCTTGACCTGGTCGTCGGCGGTGGTGACGCCAAGCGTGCCGATCGACACGCTGTTATAGCCATCCATCCGCCACAGCTGGCGGGTGAGTTCGGCGGTGGACGTCTTGCCATTGGTACCGGTAACCGCAGCCACATGGGTTGGCGTCGGAGTGAAATAGCGCGCCGCCATCTGGGCGAACAATCGCCGCGGCTCCTCATCCGCAATATGCACCGCGCCTTCGACGCGCGCCTCGGGGAGCGCCACGATGGCGATCGCGCCCGAAGCGACCGCGGCCTCGACAAACTCTTCACCGTTAAACTTCGCGCCCCGGAAAGCACCGAAAATATTGCCGGGCGCGACCTTGCGATGGTCGATGGCAAAACCGGTGATGCTCTGCTCGCCGGCATCGCCCTCAAGGCCAGGGACAAGACTATTCAGTCGCATTGCTCTCTTCCGATGCGGATTTGGGTTTCCACAGCAACGGCGTCAGCTCCGACACATCGACATCGCGATGTTCGTCGGGAATGACCCCGAGCATGGGACCGACGCGCGAGACGACCTTGCGCACAACCGGAGCGGTGGTCCAGCCTGCGGTGCGCTGGAAGGAAGTTTCTGCGGTGCCGTGCGGTTCATCGAGCATGGCGATAACCACATAGCGCGGATTGTCCATCGGAAAGGCGGCGGCAAAGGTCGAAACCAGCGAGGTCTTGTTGTAACCACCTTCAGACGGTTTTTCTGCCGATCCGGTTTTTCCGCCGACCCGGTAACCCGGTGCATCGGCCTTGCGACCGGTCCCGTCGGAAACGATCATCCGCAGCAACTGGCGCATCCGGGCACTGGTCGCGGCCTTGAACACCCGGCGTCCCTTGGCCTCCCTGCCCGGCTCCACCTTCAGCAGCGTGGCAGGGCGCCAGATACCGCCATTGACCAAAGCCGCATAGGCACTGGCAAGATGCAGCGGAGTGACAGCAATACCATGGCCATAAGCGACGGTCATATTGGTAACCCGTCCCCAGTTGCGCGGCCACAGCGGCTGGCCGCGTTCAAACAGCTCGATATGCGGACGTTCATCGAAGCCCAGGCGACGGAACATGTTCTCCATCGCTTTCTGGCCAAGATTGTCAGCGATCCGCGCGGTCACGATATTGGAACTGTGGACCAGAGTTTCCGGTACGTTCAGATAGCGGCCCTGGCTGTGATCGTCCTTGATCGTGAAGCCGCCGATCTTGATCGGTTCCATGGCATTATAGCGAACCGCCAGATCGGTCACCGTGCCGGCATCCAGCGCCGCGGCGATGGTCAGCGGCTTGAAGGTCGAGCCGAGTTCAAACACGCTTTGCGTCACTTCGTTGTTCTGGTGCTTCATCGTCGCCCGGCGGATCTTGTTCGGGTCGAACACCGGCAGCGAGGCCAGCGCCATGACTTCGCCGGTTTCCACGTCCAGAATAATCCCGGCGCCGCCCCGCGCCTGGGTGATCAGCATCGCGTCCTGCAGTTCGCTTTCCAGCGCCGCCTGCACCCGGCTGTCGATCGACAGCATCGTGGGGGTGGCACGCAGGCTGCTGTCCATGAGGCGCTTGTTCAGCGCCCGTTCCATCCCCATCACACCGTCGCCGTCGGCATTGACATAACCCAACACATGGGCCGCCAGTTCGCGCTGGGGATAGAGACGCTCGTCCTCGCGCGGAAATTCGATGCCGATTTCGCCCAGCGCATGGATCTGCTTGACCTCTTCGGGGAGCGCCCGGCGGCGCAGATAGGTCGGGTGGGCACCATTGAGCTTGTCCAGAAACCGGGCCGCACTGGTATCCGGAAAAATTGCGGCCAGTTGCCGCGCCAGAACGGGCTTGTCCCCCAGCACCCGGGCGGGCACCACGCGCACCGCATAGCCGCGCATCGTCCGCGCCAGGGGCACGCCGTTGCGATCGACAATATCGCCGCGCGGCGGAATGAAGGCGCTGCTCAATGGCCGATAGGGCGCGGCATCTTCCAAAATGGTCAGGCTGATGAGGCGGCCGATGACGATCGTGAAGGCTGCGAGAAACACCAGCAGCAATATCATCAACCGAAAATGAGCGCTCGCAGCGATTTCCTTGGCTTTTCCCGAAAACTGCACCTTCTTGCTGTTGGCCAGAAGTGTCGTCATTCAGCCACACTTTCAAGCTTTTCGGCGATCGCCTTGCGTCCAAGATCGCGAACCAGCCCGTCATCCAGCAACTTGTCCTCGATATGCGCCACGCGCGTGGTCCGCGCCTGCGCTCCTCCCGCGGCCCTGCCGGAATCGGCATCCCTCGGGGCGGACCCGCTATGATCCTGACGGCCGATGGCGCTGCCGTCCGGATTCCGTTCGTGCGCCTGGGCGGTGCCGAAAACCGACCCGATAATGCCGGCGGGCTTGATCCCGTCCATCGAGCTGATCACCGCGACCTGGACCGGCTTGCGCAGATCCTTGCCGCCGAGATTGGCCAGGGCTCTTTCGCCGTCCAGATATTGCGAGGCCTGCGGAGCGGCATAGCCGAACTCGAGCTTGTTCCACTCCTCCAGCTGCCGCAAATTGGCGCGCGCGCTGAATTCCGTTTCCAGATAGCGGATTTCCTTCTTGGTCTCGATAATCTTGTGATCGGTCCGCGCGAGGTCGCTGCGCAGGGTCGCGACGCTGAGCGACAGGGGATAGAGCATGATCGCGACCAGAAAAACCAGTGCGAGCCAGCCGATGCCTTCGAGGCGCTTGATTGCCAGCTTCATTGCTCGTTCCCCCTGCTCGGCGCGTCTGTGCGCACCGCTGATCTAAGGGTGGCGGAGCGGGCTCGGGGATTAAGGGCCTGCTCCGCCCCGGCCGGACGCACCGCTTTGGCTGGTTTATGAAAGGTGGGTGCCGGCCGTATCTCGTTAACCTGTGGTAGATGGCGCGAACCGGCGGACTGCTGTCCGCTGCGGTCGCGCAGGAAATTCTTGACGATGCGATCCTCGAGGCTGTGAAACGTCACCACCGCCAGACGGCCTCCGGGCTGCAGCAGCTTCTCAGCTGCGACAAGACCGTCTTCCAGTTCGCCGAGTTCGCGATTGATATGGATGCGGATGGCTTGGAACGTCCGGGTCGCCGGGTCCTTCTTGTCGCCCGCGCGATAGCCGAGGGCCTTCCGGACCACCTGGGCAAGCTCTGAGGTCCGGGTCAGCGGCCGTGCTGCGACAATCGCCTTCGCGATCCGCCGCGAACGCCGCTCCTCGCCATAGCGATAGATGACATCGGCGATCATCTCTTCATCCGCTTCGTTGAGAAAGTCTGCAGCGCTTTCGCCATCGCTGGACATGCGCATGTCGAGCGGGCCATCCTTCTGAAAGGAAAAGCCGCGCTCCGCCTGATCGAGCTGCATCGACGACACGCCGATATCGAGCGTGACGCCGTCAATATCCTCGTCGGCCAGAACCTCCGCCATTTCCGAATAGAGAGCGTGGTGCAGGCAGAGCTTGCCACCGGACTCTTCGACCATGGCCTGCCCCTTGGCGATGGCATCCGGGTCCTGATCAAAGGCATGGACCCTGGCCCCTGCCTTGAGCATCGCCAGGCTGTAACCGCCCGCACCGAATGTGCCATCGACATGCGTTTCGCCAGGGGTGATGGCGAGCGCAACGATCACTTCGTCAAGCAGAACGGGAACATGGCGGGCGGCGGCTGCGGGGGTCATTTCGCCTTCCCTTCGCTCTTCTGGCCGGCTTCCTTCAGATGATGCTCGACCAGGCGACGATCGACGGGGACGTCGTCGGTGGTATCGAGCAGGGTCTGCGGGTTCCACAGGCAGAATGTCGTACCGATGCCATGGAACAGGACATTGCTCTCGAGATTGCCGATCTCCCGAAGCTGCGGCGGCAGGATGAAGCGACCGCTGGCGTCAAAGCTGAGGTCCTGCAGCGAGGAGAATTTGCGGGCACCGGCGGCATCCTTGTCAAAAGACTCGCCGCGAGCGATCGCCGCTTCCCACTGCTTCTCGATTTCGGTGAGCATGTCGGCCTTGCGGCTGAGGCCGAAGCCGACCAGGCAATCCCATTTTTCGTGCGTGCCCAGGCACAGGGTCCGGCCGTCGCTGCTTTCGATCAGATTTTTGCGCAGGAATGCCGGAACCGACAGCCGACCCTTATCGTCGATCGCCGATATGGCAGAGCCTGAATATGCAAACGCACCTGACACAGCGAAAATCCCCAATCCGAACCGGGGGCAATAATCTCCCCGATCCAGAAGCGCGCGTGTCAGCGCTCTTCCGGAAACAGAATCCGGACAGGAAGAATAACCCCGATAACAAATAAGGGTTATCAGGGGAATGACGGGGATGGAAGGGGATATTAAGGGATTTTACGGGTAACAACAATTAAGTCATTGAAATACCAGTCTTATAATTTTGGCACTTTACCCCCCTGTTTTGACGGTTTGCGGCGGACCTCTGCATAAGCCTCGGCCATGGTCATCGCTGGTCATCCTTCCGGTCATTCTGCGCCTGAACCAGGGAGTCGACAAACCGCACCGCACCGCTTTCCTGCGGGGATCGGCGGGCTTTTTCGGGCCATAGTGCGACATTGAGAAAATCGGCATCGGCGACGATCACCGCTCGCCCCTGTCCGATCCCGCAGCGGGCGACGACACCGCCCTCGTTCAGATCGCAGCGCGCGCCGGCCGCGGCATCGGGATGTACCGGTTCGAACATGCCAACGCCCCGGGTGGCGAACGCATGGCCGCCAAGGCGCAGCAGCACAATGTCGACACTGTTTTCGGTATCAGCCACCAGTTCCAGCCCCCAGTGGCCGAGCAGCGGCGACAACAGGCCGCTGACCAGCGGACGCCGCAGATCGCCCAGCGGCAAGGCGGACGGCCAGACCAGATCGGGGTCGGTGAGAATGATGACACGACCGCCGGCGCGGACCCAGGCATCGAGATCCGCCAGATCAGCCGGGTCCATAGCGCGGGGCTGGGCAAGAATGACTAGATCCGGATCCTCTTCGGCCAGATGTTCCAGACTGTCGACTGCCGTCATGTCATATTGTTGCTGCCAGTATCGATAGATCGGCGCCGGCTCCGCCTGCCCTGCAAGGATCGATTCCATCGAAGCGCTCTCGCCCCAGACCAGCGGCAGGCTGGTCATCAGCTGGATGCTGGCTTTCTCATGCAGCTGATCAGGCCGGGACTCGCTGGCGGTACATTGGGTGAGGACCAGCAAGGCCGCGAGCGCCAGTGGCAGCCTCTGCCGGAATCCGGGCAACTAGCGCCGCTCCCGGTCCATCGGCGCATCCAGATTGGGATCGGGCTTGAGATCCGGAACCGTCTGTCCGGGTAGATTCTTCGCCGGCTTCTGGGCTTCGGACTTGCCCGCTCCCGACTCCGGTGCCGGGGTGATCCCCAGTTCCGCCAGCGGTTCGGCAGGCTTGCCTTCCGGATTGCTGGCCAGCGGCGGCGGGATGCCCTCGTCGCCCTCATGCATTTCCTCAATAACGGTCGGCTCGTCGCTGGCCCGCTGAATGACGAAATTGGCGACGCTGACCAGCAGCAGCACGGCAGCCAGACCGATGACGCCGACCTGGATCCGCTGCATCGTGTCCTGGCGACCGTTATTCTGGTTGCGCTTATCCATTCTGGTCAAGCCACGGGAAGACCGGCAGGCCCTTTTCCCTGAGCCATGCGGCGTTGTAGAGCGAGGACAGATAGCGGAATCCGGTGTCGCACAGGATCGTCGCGACCCGGCTGCCCGGCCCCAGTTCCCTGCCCAGCGCGATCGCGCCGGCGACATTGATGCCGGACGACAGGCCAAGGCACAGCCCCTCCTCCATCAGCAGCCGCTCGACCCAGACCATCGCTTCCTGATCGGAAATCCGGTATTGCCGGTCGACCGGCGCATCTTCCAGATTACCGGTGATCCGGCCCTGGCCGATACCCTCGGCGACGCTGCTGCCCTCGGACTTGAGTTCGCCATGGGCATAATATTCATAGAGCGCCGCACCATGCGGATCGGACAGCGCGATCGTCACCTTCTCGTCCTTCGCCTTCAAACCCATGCCGACGCCGGCCAGAGTGCCGCCGGTGCCGACGGCGCAGGTAAAGCCGTCGACCCTGCCCTCCATCTGGTCCCAGATTTCCTCCGCCGTCGTCTCGATATGGGCGCGGCGGTTGGCGACATTGTCAAACTGGTTGGCCCAGACCGCGCCTTCGGTCTCTTCCGCGATCCGGCGCGACTGATGGACGAAGTGACACTGGCTGGAATAAGGCGCAGCCGGCACGGTGATCAGTTCCGCGCCCAGCGCGCGCAGCGTATCCATTTTCTCGCGGCTCTGCGTTTCCGGCATGACGATGGTCGCCTTGTAGCCCTTGGCATTGGCGACCAGAGCGATACCGATACCGGTATTGCCCGCGGTCCCCTCGACGATCCGCCCGCCCGGCTTTAGCAGCCCGCGTTCTTCGGCATCCCGGATGATATAGAGCGCGGCACGGTCCTTGACCGAAGCGCCGGGATTGGCAAATTCGCATTTGCCGTAAATGTCGCAACCGGCGACCTCGCTGGGTCCGGCGAGGCGAACCAGCGGGGTGTTGCCGATCAGGTCGAGGCTATTGGCTGTGATAGTCATATATATTTAATAGGCACGGCGCACGTCCACCGCAAGCAGGGCTTGCTTGGCCGGTGGAAAGCAGGGCTTTGTCCAAACAGGGTCACACGGGTCACACCCCCTATTGCGAAAAAATCTGTCCCTCACCTACAGCCGAAAAACGCCTGTCCAGCAGGCGGGCGTTTGAGGAGGCGGTTGTGGTTCATGAGAGCATTCTATCCTGCCAATGCGGCTGTAGGAAAGCGATTTTGTCATCGGCCGGCCAGTGCGTTAACATTTGTGTCCGCTGTTGTGGGGAGCGGTCATTCGATTGATCCGATTGCTACGGCAAGTTTTGGGCCGTGTGTGGGCAGTCCGCTATTGGATGCTGGGCGGTAGAAAGCGGACCTTCGGCTACCGCCCCAATTCCCGACATTCAAACCAGTCCCGTCGCCTGACTGCTTCGCGCCCTCATCTCGGTCATTCCGGCTAGCTCGGCAAATACCCGAAAGCGGTTGTTCATTCAGTTTCGAAAGAGCGGAAGCTACGCGGCCCAAGTCGGTGATTCAGCGCCCCTTGGGGGAAAGGCGCAAAGGGGGCAGGCCTCTTGACGCTCCGCCGCCAGCGCTTGAAGAGTGAAGCGCGCGCGGGCCATCTGGTGGGAATAAGCCCTCACCGAGGCTAAATCCTGGGACCCCGTCCGCAGCGTCGGGTGCTCACGGGACTCTCAATCCGCAGTGCTCGCGCGTTCAACTGGCAAGAGCTAGAGATACGCTCCTTGTGTTCTCATGCTCGTGCAGCATCTCCGCGTCCCCCCCAACATTTGCAGCAGCACGGTTGCTGGTGGCACTGATCCTGAACCGCGTCGCTTTTCCAGCCAGAGAATCAGACTCGACGCTCAGGCTTCGAGCAGCGGCCGAAGTTTCCTCGACCATCGCGGCATTCTGTTGAGTGGCTTGATCCATACTATTGACCGCTGCACTTATCTGCGTGATGGCAGTCGCCTGCGCCGCATTGTCGCTGGCCATCTTGCCAAGCAGCGTGTGAACCTCTCCAACTCCATCGGAAATGCCGTTGAGAGCGCCATCGACTTTCTGCACCGCCTCCACGGCAGTTACGATTTCGGACTGAGTGAGGGTAAGCTGATCGCGGGCGCGCTTCGCTTCTTCCTCGGCGCGCATGGCGAGCGCACTGACAAGGTCGGCAACGACCGCGAAACCTCGACCGGCATCGCCTGCGCGCCCTGCTTCAACCGCAGCATTCATAGCCAGTACCCGCGTTTGGAATGCGATCTTGTCGACGCCCTCGATGACCTCGTCGATCCCCTTTGCGCTTTCTTTTACCCGGCCCATGGACTCGACCGCTTCCCCGGCGACTGCACGACCGCCGGAAAGATTGCCCATTGCCTCGTCGGCGCGCGATACGGTGCGGGTTGCAGCCTCTGCGGTAGCCTTGATCCGCGTATCGATTTGCATCAACGCGGCAGAGGTTTCCTCCAGGCTTGCGGCATTGCTTTCGGTTCGCCGCGCAAGATCCTCCGAGGCATGAGCGATCTCACCCGAGCCTGTGCGGATAGCGACACTGCTTTCGGTTACAGAACCGATCAGGTCACGCAGTGACTCCAGAGCCGCGTTGAAGTTGGTTTTGAGTTCTGTGTAGGCGGGGGGGAACTCTGCAGTGATAGGCGAAGTCAGATCGCCTGCAGTCATCGCGGCCAGGCTATCGCGCAGCGCGCCAGTGACGATTTTCTGCTCGGCAGCCTCTGCAGCGGAACGCTCGCGCTCCTTGCCCATAGCCGCCGCCAGGAACGTGTCGACGGCGCGTGCAATATCGCCGATCTCGTCTTTCTGCTCCAAATTCGGAAGCCTGGCTTCGCCTGATGAACGCGCGAGATTTTCAATAACCTCAGCCAACTGCTGAATTGGGCGAACAACTCTGCGCGTGATGATTATACCGGAAAACACCAGAACAGCTGTGGAGGCGAGCGCGAGGAGCACCATTATCACCATCGCTGTGCTTGCGGTTCCCAAGGCAGCGGTAGTGTCTTCCGCCGCGATCTTGATCTGAATATTGACGAGCTTGCCCAATGCATCCGACACCGGATCGATACTCTGGTAGAGCTCGCCACTAAGGAAACGGTCGAGTGCAGCCTGATCGCCGCTGCGAAGGATACCGAGCAGGCGTTCGATACTGACATCGGACTTCTGCATCTGAGCTTCAGCTGCAGCTGCAAGTTGCTCTTCCTCGCCCTGAATTTTGGTGGCGCGAAAACCTGCCCACGCTGCCTTAATCTCGGTGAGCCCCGTCTGGATATTTTCGGTCGCTTGCGCGGGCGAGATATTGCCATTCCGGGCCTTGTGAGCCGAATCGACGATGTTGACCGCATAGCCATCCGCAACGACCTTTAGATCGCGCAACGGAACGACCCGATCGTCAAGAACTGAATCTAGCGCCGCGTTGCTGTTCGTCGCTGACCAGAACGAAGCTGCGAGAATCGAAAGCGTCGCAAGGGCGAACAATCCGAGGCAAGTGAGGAGCTTTTGTCTGATTGTCATTCAACAGACCTTCCATGGTCACATAAAAGAGTGGCGGTAGAAGGCGATTTGCCTCCTCCGATATTGCTGCGTCAAAGCCTTGGCATCGCTGTCGATCGGCGCTGAGCTTCCCTGAATTATAGCACGTGCGATGCCACCACGCGGCGGCCGGACGAAAAAAGATCGACGGGGCTGCGCGACTTCTGCCGTCCATTTCGGACCAGTGGTTAAGGCTGGCTTGAAACCGCGGCTGATCGGATAGAGCCTGCTGCGGTCGGTCCTGGTAGTGAACGACGACCTGCCAAAACACCGGGCAGGTCCGCGCCTTTCAGGCCACCTCCAGTTCAGCCTCTATAACCACAAACTCGTTGTGAGCTAATGCAGATGCTGCTGGTAGCGAGCGGCCGCAACTCCCATCCCCCGCCTAGAACCTGCCAGTCGGGAATCGGCCAATTGCTGCCGGACTGGAATGCGCCCGTTCGCCGTTGCCGTTGAGCGTCCCGAAAACGGACATGACGCGAACGGGATCAATGGGTATCGACGGACAAGTCACTTGCCGTGTGAGTAATCAGCTCTGTTACCTGCTCGGGTGAAGCTCCGAGGCCGCAAAGTCCAAGCATCATCATGTCGCGCAACAACAAGGTGGCTTGATTACCGCTCGGGCGGGTCTCGACCAGATTGGCCATCAGGACCTGACACAGACCCAGCCAATAGAGCAGCCCTGCATTGCGGGCTTCCGGGCGCAACAGGTTCAGGGCTAATGCAGCGTCAATATCCTCCCGCAATCCGCGATTGAGGGGGTAGGAGCGGCTGGTGGGCGGGTCCTGGCTGCGCAGCAATATCCGCGTTCGGCGCGGGTGTTTGAGAGCGAATTGCGCTGCCACGCACATGCCTCCAGCGATGCGCGCCACAGGGTCCTCGACCCCCGCATTGACAGCCGCAACGCGGGCTTCCAGCTCCGTCCGCACTTCAGCCGCAACGGCTGCGCCAAAGGCTTGCTTGTCGGCGAAGTGATTGAAGAAGCTGCCTTTGGCAACGCCTGCGCGCGATACCACTTCGTCAATCGCGATCGCATCAATGGGGCGATCAACCAGCAATTCGGACCCGGCGGCGAGAAGCGCGGCGCGGGTGCGCTGCATCCGGGGCGAGAGCGCGGTGGCGGAGGTCATGGTCATGGGGAGAGTCATAGTCATGGTGATAGTCATAGTCACGAAATACTTGACCAGATAGTCAATTGCGAGTTATTTGACCAAATAGTCAATTAGTGATTCGGGACAGGTCTCATGCCGGTAATCAAGGTCGAAGATATTGCGCATGTGCGCTTTGCAGCACCCGATCTGTTTGTCATGCGCGGCTTCCTCGAGGATTTCGGCCTCGCCTGTTTCGAGGAGGGCGGGCGGCTCTACGGCAAGGCCAGCGACGAGCGCCCCTTTGTGCACGTGACCGAACCGGGGGAGGCGCGGTTTCTCGCCGTGGGCTTGCGTGCGGCCAGCATCGCCGATCTTGAGCGCCTTGCCGCACATGAGGGCGTGACCCCGGAACCGCTCGACGAACCCGGCGGCGGGATGGTGGTGCGCCTGACCGATCCTGAAGGCTATCGGGTCGAGGTCGTGGCGGGCCAGCAGTGCCAACCGCCCACCCCGTTACCCGAACCGCAGTTCAACAGCGCCGCTGCCAAGCCGCGCCAGCGCGCCCCTGTACGGCTTGAACCTGGTCCCGCTCATATCCGCCGGATCGGCCACGCCGTTCTAAGGGTGAGCGATTTTCGGACCGCCGAGAGGTGGTGGAAGGATCGCTTCGGTCTGCTGACTTCGGACGAAGTCGAAGCAGCCGAAGGCGTGCCGCTGGGCGCATTCATGCGCTGCGACCGGGGCGATGTCCCTTCCGATCATCACACCATCTTCCTCGCGCAATTACCGGGAAAACCGGGCCTGCTCCACGCTGCATTCGAGGTCGAGAGCCTCGACGACCTGATGCTGGGCCACGAATATCTAAAGTCCCGCCAGCGCGAAGCAGCGTGGGGTGTGGGGCGACACATCATGGGCAGCCAGATCTTCGATTACTGGAAAGACCCGTTTGGCAACGAGCTGGAACACTGGACCGACGGTGACCTGTTCACCGCCGCCGATCCACCGCAGAAGCAGACCATGCAGGCGCTGCTCGCCGTGCAATGGGGCAGCCCCCATCCGATGTTTGCCGGCAAGATGGCCCCGCCGCCCGGCCTCGTTGCCTTTGTCACCGCCATGCTGCTGCGCCTCAAGCGCCTGTTCTCCCGCACAGCCAAGGAAGTCTGACCGATGAAACTCTGTACCTTCACCCATGACGGCAAGACCCGCACCGGCATCATTGCCGGCGAGACGGTGGTCGAAACCGACGTGCCCGGCACGATGATCGACCTGATCCGCGAATGGGATACACTGAAGCCCCGCCTCGAAGCCAGGGGCGCGACCGGGCAAGGCATTCCTCTGGCACATGTGAAGCTCGAGGCCCCTGTCCCGCGCCCCGGCAAGATTTTCGCCATTGGCCTCAACTATGCCGATCACATTGCCGAGAGCGGGCTCGGCACGCCCGAGCGGCAGGTGTGGTTCACCAAGGCTCAGACCAGCGTCAACGCCCCATTTGATCCTGTGCTCATCGCACGCGGCACCGCAACGCCCGATTACGAAGCGGAGCTGGTCGCGGTCATCGGCAAGGGCGGCAAGCACATTGATGCTGCCGATGCGCCTGCTGCGATATTTGGCTATTGTGTCGGCAATGATTTCACCGAGCGGATGTGGCAGCACGCCGGGCCACAATGGTCGCTGGGAAAGAGCTTTGATACCCACGCTCCGATGGGGCCGTGGATTGTCACCGCTGACGAAATGGGCGATCCGCACGATCTCTCCATCCGCTGCTCCGTCAATGGAGAGGAGCGGCAGAATTCGAACACGCGGCATTTGGTGTTCGATATCTGGCAGCAGGTGGAGCATCTTTCCGTCGGCATGACACTGGAGCCGGGCGACTGCCTGTTCACCGGCACTCCCGGCGGGATCGGTGCGGCGATGGACCCGCGCCAGTTCCTCAAGCCCGGCGATGTGGTGCGCACCGAAATCGACGGTCTCGGCCATATCGAAGCCACCATGATGGCAGAAGGCTGAGGTGGCGATGCTCCGGCAAGCCCTGATAGCGCTGGTGCTTGTGCTCGTGATCGGCGCGACCACGGCCTATGTCGAGCGCGACAGCTTGCTTGGCTGGGCGATCCGTCAGCGTATCCAGCAGGGGCCCGACCAGACGTTTGCCACGGACCATAGTGGCATCAAGGTGCTGATCTGCGGCACCGGCACGCCCGAAGTCAGTTCGGCCCGCGCGCAGGCCTGCACGCTCGTCGCGGCAGGGGGCAAGCTGTTCCTGTTCGACGTCGGCGATGGCGCGTTGCGTTCGCTGTCGGCATCGCGCATTCCGATCAACGACCTTGAGCAGGTGTTCGTAACCCACTTCCATTCGGACCACTTCAACGACCTCGGGGCGCTGATCAACGCCGGCTGGATCTGGGGCCGCAAGACTCCGCTTACGGTCGCCGGGCCGGAGGGTCTTGCCCGGGTAATGGCGGGTTTCACCGAAGCCTATGCCCTCGACGAGGGTTATCGCAGCGCGAATATGCCGCACCTGGCGGAGCGCCGCGCAATTGCCGGCGCCGTTGCGCGCGAAATCGCCTTTGGCGAAGACCAGCGCAGCGTGCGGGTTTATGATCGGGGCGGCGTGACGATCGATGCGGTCCTGGTGGCGCACGAACCGGTTCGCCCCGCGCTTGGCTATATCCTCCGCTACAAGGGCCGCAAGCTGTTCATCAGCGGCGACACCAAGGTCAGCCCGGTCAACCTGCCCGCCATGCAGGGTGCCGACATGGTGGTGCATGAATCCTACGCCGGACACATGGTGCGGCGCGCCATCCCGGAAATGCGCAAGCTCGGCATGGAATTCGAGGCCCGCGTGGCGGAGCGGACCATCCTCTATCACGCCGATAACCTCGCGCTTGCCCGGCAGGCTCAGGCGGCGGGCGTCAAGCATCTCGTGCTCACCCATCTCATCCCGTACCCGGACAATGCAGTGGTGCGGGCGATGTACACCCAAGGGATGAGCGAACTCTACAAGGGGCCCATCACCGTCGCTGAAGACGGCATGGTGCTGACGTTCTGAAGCGGACGAGGAAGGGCGATAATGGACGGCTTTGATTGCGACGTGCTCGTTGTGGGCGGCGGCCCCACCGGGGTGACGCTGGCTGCCTTGCTCGGTCGGCAGGGTGTGCGCACCATCGTCGCCGAGAAGGAGCCAGCGATCTTCCCGCTCCCCCGCGCCGCCCATATCGATCACGAAGGTATGCGCATCCTGCAGGAGGCGGGCGCGGCAGATGCCGTGATGGCAACCAGCCGCCGCGCCGACCGCTACGAGTTCCGCAATGCGCGCGGGAAAGTGCTATTGCGTTTCGACGGCGCCACCCGCATCGGCCCGGGCGGCTGGCCGGCCGCCAACATGATCCACCAACCCTCGGTCGAAGCGGCACTGAGATCCGCCCTTGCCGAACGTGCGCCCGGTTCCCTTCGCTGTGGGTGGGAAATGCGGTCCTTCACCGAGGATGCGGATGGCATTACTGTTACTCTGGCCACGCCCGACGGCGAACAAAGGCTGCGCACCCGCTGGCTGGTCGGAGCGGACGGCGCGCGCAGCCCGGTGCGCAAGGCCTGCGGCACGGCCTTCGAGGACCTCGGCTTCGAGGAACCGTGGCTGGTGGTCGACGTGCTGGTCGATGACCCGACGCGACTGCCGACAGCCAACCTCCAGATCTGTGACCCTGCGCGCGCCACCACCTGCGTGATGATGGGTGAAGGGCGCCACCGTTGGGAGTTCATGATGCTGCCGGGCGAAACCCCCGATGAGGTCAGCGATCCGGCATTCGTCGCGAACCTGCTCGCGCCGTGGAATGTCGAGGGGGCGGTGCGGATCGAGCGCACGGCAGTCTACACCTTCCGCGCCCGCATCGCCGAACGATGGCGCAGGGGCCGGGTGCTGCTGGCAGGTGATGCGGCGCACCAGACCCCGCCCTTTGCCGGGCAGGGAATGTGCTCGGGCCTGCGCGATGCAGCCAATCTCGCCTGGAAGCTCGCGGCTGTCGCGCAAGGAAAGGCAGACCAGGCGCTGCTGGACACGTATCAGCCGGAACGCGCGCCCAATCTGCGCGCCACAATCGATATGGCGATCATGATGGGACGGATGGTGTGCACCACCAGTCGGCTTGGCGCAGCGCTGCGCGACATTAAGTTGGGGGTCGCCAGGATGCTCGGCAAGCTGCCCAGCGGCCCTCCGGCCTACCCCCCGATCGGCACAGGCGCGATTATGGCCGGATCACGAGGGGCCGGAAGCTATTTTCCGCAACTGGTGGCAGAGGACGGAAGCCGGCTGGACGAGGTGCTCGGGCCAGGTGTTTGGCTGATCGGACGCGAGACACTTCAGGAAAGCCGTATGGCACCATTTGCTGCCGGATTGCGCGCGTGGCTCGATCACCAATCGGCTGAGGCGGTTCTCGTGCGTCCTGATCGCTACGTATTCGGGACAGGCGAGAGCGGGGTTCTCAGTGCTCATTGGCAAGCGCAAATGGCAAGGGGCTACACCTGCTGAGCGGCGTTGGAACCTAGCGAGAATTGGCTGAAGCCTTGGATTTGAGAGCCAATGCTCGCTTGGCCATTGGCTTTGCCGAACAACGGTAGCTAATGCGAGCCGAGATCGATTAGCCGACAGTCTCCAACCGGCCCATTGCTGCCGTTTGAATCAGATCATTCAAATGTCCGCTTCGCACCCAGTTTGCGACATAAAGTCGCGACTACGGGCCGAGGCCAATTAGCTATTGGCGGGTCAACCAGCCGTCTGCCGGAGACCTTGAAGAAAAACTTAGCCAATCGACGAAGTTTTTCTTGCGATCTGTCCGGACGCACGTATAGTTAGTAATATGACTAACCATGATCCAGATCTCTCTCGCATGTTCCACGCGCTGGCCGATCCGACGCGCCGCTCGACTCTGGCCCGGCTGGCCAAGGCCCCTGCGCCCGTGACCGAACTTGCTGATCCGACCGGTTTGAAGCTGCCGACGGTGATGCGGCACCTTGCGGTGCTCGAGGAGGCCGGGCTGATCACCACATCGAAGGAGGGACGGACCCGCACCTGTGCCCTTGTCCCCGCCGCGCTCGATCCCGTGCGGACATGGCTCGATGAGCAGACGGAAATATGGGAGGCCCGGCTCGACCGGCTGGATGCATTTGTTATGGCCAATATGAAGGAAGAAAAGAAATGAACCATGATTTCCCGGATGCGCCGGACCGCACGATGACCCTGGAGCGGCTGATCAAGGCGCCGCGGTCTGCGGTTTGGGCCGCCTGGCTGAACCCCGAAACATTGCCCTTGTGGTGGGGACCGGACGGCTACACCTGCCAGACCAAGAGGATCGACCTCAGAACCGGCGGCGAATGGGTCTTTGACATGATCGGGCCCGACGGCACGATCTACCCGAACCACCATCTCTATACCGAGGTCCGGCCGGAGGAGAGCATCGCCTATACGCTGCTCTGGGGCGAAAATGGACCCAAACATGCCGATTCCCGGGTCCTGCTGGAAGAGGCGGAGGGGGCAACCCGGGTGACGATGCGCATGGTTTTCACCACCGCAGCGGAATATCAGGAAGCAAAAGGGTTTGGTGCCGAGGCGCTGGGCCAGCAGACGCTGGGCAAACTGGAACATTTCATTCTGTCGCGCTGAGGCACGCGACGATTTTTACTGGAGAAGGACAATGCGATGAGCAGCAAGATCGAACTCGGCATCTTTCACCCCGCATCTGGAGGCCGGGCGCAGTCCGGCTGCCAGCCCCGGCAGGGCTGATAACGCCCTGAGGTCTGGCAGACTAACTGCGCCCGCTATTCTATTCGAGGCTTTACCCTTGCTCTCCGATCAGCAAAGCCCGGGCACGACGCCTAGCCGCTGATCGACTTGGCCGATGCCATGCCGGGTGCCTTGGACTTGCCGCCGATCTTGTCGCGGACCATTTTTTCAATCCGTTCACCGATCTTCTTGTCGACATTCTTCCAATATTCAAATGCGCGGACCAGGACTTTTTCGCTGACGCCATCGGCGAGATGTCCGGCGACGTTGGAGACGAATCGGTCACGCTGCTCGTCGTCCATAACTTCGCGAACCAGCGCTCCGGCCTGGCTCCAGTCGTCATCGTCCTCCCGCAATTTATAGGCCTGGCGCACCATGTCGCCGTCCGTATGCCAAAGACCTGCTTCGGGGCCGGGCTCTGGCTGTGCAGCCGGGCCGCCGTAGGAATTGGGGGCATAGACCGGATCGACCGCATTCTGCGTCCGCAGCGCGCCGTCCTTGGTATAGCTATTCACCGGGCAGCGCGGCGCGTTCACCGGAATCTGGGCATAATTGACACCGAGCCGGGCGCGATGCGCGTCGGCATAGGAAAAGCCGCGTGCCAGCAGCATTTTGTCGGGCGACAGACCGATGCCGGGCACCATATTGTTCGGCTGGAAAGCGAGCTGTTCGATCTGGGTGTGAAAATCGACCGGATTTTCATTCAGCACGAGCTTGCCGACCTCGATCAGCGGATAATCTTCATGGGGCCAGGTCTTGGTCAGATCAAACGGGTTGATGCGATAGGTTTTTGCATCTTCATAAGGCATGATCTGCCACTTCAGCGTCCAGCTTGGACCATTGCCCTCGTGGATCGCATCGAACAGGTCGCGCCGGTGAAAATCGCTGTCTTCGCCCGCTTTTTTCACAGCCTCATCCTGGGTCAGATGGGCATTGCCGCTCTTGTTGCCAACATCGGTGTGGAAGTGGAACTTCACCCAGAATTTCTCGCCTTCGGCGTTCACCAGCATATAGGTGTGGCTGGAATAGCCGTTCATTTCGCGCCAGTTTTTCGGCACGCCGCGGTCGCCCATCAGATAGGTAACCTGATGCGCGCTTTCCGGCGACAGCGTCCAGAAGTCCCACATCATGTCATGGTCACGCAGACCATTATCGGCCCGCCGCTTCTGGCTGCGGATGAAATTCTGAAACTTGATCGGATCGCGGACAAAGAAGATCGGCGTGTTGTTGCCAACCATGTCGAAATTGCCTTCTTCGGTGTAGAATTTGACGCTGAAGCCGCGTGGGTCGCGCCAGGTGTCGGGGCTGCCCCGTTCGCCGGCAACGGTCGAGAAGCGCATCGCGACATCGGTCTTCACGCCGGGCTGGAACAGATGCGCCTTGGTATATTTGGAGACATCCTGGGTGGTCTCAAAATAACCGAAAGCGCCGGAGCCCTTGGCGTGCGGCTGCCGTTCGGGAATGCGTTCCCGGTTGAAATTGGCCATCTGCTCGATCAGATAATGATCGTGCAAGACAATCGGGCCGTCGCTGCCAACGGTCAGCGAATGCTCGTCGCTCTGAATACGGATACCGCTATCGGTAGTGGTGGCGGGAGCGCTCTTTTTCTTGTCGGCCATGATGTTTCACCTTGTTTCGGAAAGTTGTTCCTAAACGTACGGTTCATCAGGCAGAAGGTTCCGCAGCGATCTTATTAAAAGCCACCCCATCCGCATGGTCCGGACGGCGTGAAGAGAGCGCTATTTTCCGTCTTTATGCGCTGAGGTCAAATTTCTCCGGCACCATTTTCGCCATTATTCTGGCGCAGCCTTCATTGTTGCGCTGGAAGCAGTCATGCGCCTTCATCGCTTGGTAATGGGCGACGAGCGCGGGCCAGCGGCTTTTGTCCGGAATGCCAGCGACCATATCCGTCTGGGCGATCTGGCAGGCGACCGCAATATCGGCGATGGTGATGCTGTCTCCGACAAAATGCGCCCGGCCGTCAAGATAGGCCTCGAGATAGTCCCACAGCGGCGGCAGTTTCTCGTTCCAAGTCTTGCGCGCCGTCTCGAGATCCGGTTCCTTGCGCTGGAACAGGTTGAAGATGATCGGCCGGAACAGGCCCAGGCCACCCGTCATCGCCAGGCCGGTGTCGGCATATTCCTCGAGCCACAGCGCCCGGCCATGGTCGAACGGATCGGCGGGATAGACGGCGGGTTCAGGCTGTTGCTTCTCGAGATAGCCGCAGATCGCGGAACTGTCGGTAATCGTACCGGCAGGCCCCTCCTCCGCGATGCTCCGGTCGCGCAGCGAGGGAATACGACCGAGCGGGCTGATTTCCCTGTACCAGCCGGGCATGTCCATGACGCTGACATCCTCGCAGTCATAGGCGAGCCCCTTTAGCGCCATCACTGCCTCCACCTTACGCTGAAAGGGGGACAGGGGCGAACCGTAGAGAAGCAGGGATGCGGTCATGGATGGGGAGTCTCCGGTGTTTGGGGTGTTCAGTAGGAAAATGTCTGGTCGATAGTGGCTTCCGACAGGCTCCACAGCTTCTCTGCATTGCCCGGATCGACCGCATAGGAGCGGACGCCGCCGCTCTCGTCTTCGTCATCCACCTCTGCGACATGGCAGTCTTCCAGATAGACGCCGCCCTTGCCCTGTAGCTCCGGCGCGGTCGCGGCATAGCAGGTGGTCGCGGCGCCGGCCTCCACGGTTTTGAACGCGAAGCTCTCGCCCGAATTTTCTTCCATCCGCTTGAGCAGCATCGCCATATCCTCCTCGGTCAGATGGCGTCCGAGATTGGTGCGGATACCGCCCGGATGGACGGCCAATGCATGGACGCCCTTGCCCGCCAGCCGTTTTTCCAGCCCGACGGTGAACATGATATTGGCGGTCTTGGCCTGACCATAAGCCAGCCATTTGTCATAGTCCCGCTCTTCGAAATGCGGGTCGTCAAAATGCACCGTGTCGAAATGATGGCCGCGCGAACTGAGATTGACGATGCGGGCATCGCTGCCAGCCTTTGCGGCCTCGACGAGGGCGGGCATCAGCAGATTGGTGAGCAGGAAATGGCCGATATGATTGGTGCCGAACTGCAGCTCCAGGCCGTCGCCGGTGGTCATGTGCGGAGAGGCCATCACTCCGGCATTGTTGATCAGCAGATCGATCCGGTCATGCTGGACCAGAAAGGCCTCGGCAAAAAACTGGATGCTGGCCATCTTGCCGAGATCGCATTCCATCAGCTCGATATTGGCATCGGGAACCGACTTCCGGATTTTGACCACCGCAGCCTCGCCCTTGGCCATGTCGCGCACCGGAATGACAATCTGCGCGCCTTTCGCCGCCATCGCCCGCGCGGTTTCCTGACCGAGACCCGAGGCCCCGCCGGTGATCACCACCAGCTTGCCGGTGAGATCGATACCCTCCAGCACTTCGTCTGCGGTGGTGTCGGCGCCAAATTTGCTGCGGTCGGTCATGGGTCTCTCCTGGGTGGGGGCTTTCCCGCATGATCGCGCGGCTGCTGCTGTTCGTCAAACATAATCTCTACGTCACCGGGAGGCGAGCCGCAGAGTCCGAGGATGCCCTCTCCCGTGCGGGAGAGGGTTGTGGAGACTTGGCAGCTTGCTGCCTAGTCGTAGCTGCGTGAGGGTGTACTGCACCTGAGCGGCACAGCAGCCGACCAGCGGAACACCCTCATCCAACTGCGCCTAATCCTTCGGATAAGGCTTCGTATCCTTCTCCCTCACGGGAGAAGGAGTTTCTCCGAACTTTACCGATATTCGATCCCAACCGCATCCGCCGCCCGCTTCGCCAGCGCCCGCGCCGCATCGGTATTCGCGCCCGTCGCCAGCGCCACCGCCATCCGCCGCCAAGGCCTTGTCACCGGCTTGCCGAAAATCCGCACGTCCACTTCCGCGCCCACGCTGCCCAGCGCCAGCGCTTCGGCCACGCCGGTAAATGCAAAATCCTCGCTCTGCCGATCCGCCAATATAACCGCGCTGGCGCTGGCCGGGGCGGTCAGCGCAATATGCGGGATCGGCAGGCCCATGATGGCCCGGGCGTGCAGGTCGAATTCGCTCAGATTCTGGCCGATCAGGGTAACCATGCCGGTGTCATGCGGCCGCGGGCTGAGTTCGGAGAAGATGACCTCGCCCTGCTTTGTCACGAAAAACTCGACCCCGAACAGGCCCCAGCCCCTGCCCTTGCCGGCCAGATTATCGACGACCTTGCGCGCCATGTCCTGCGCCGAGGCGAGCGCCGCACCGGTCATGGCCGCCGGTTGCCAGCTTTCCTGATAGTCGCCGCGTTCCTGCCGGTGGCCGATTGGCGGGCAAAAGATTACGCCCTCGCGGGTGCGGACGGTCAGCAGGGTGATCTCGTAATCGAAATCGATAAATTGCTCGACGATCACCCGCGCCCGGTCGCCGCGCATATTGGCGACGGCATAATTCCATGCGGCTTCGAGATCGGCTTCGCTCTCGACCTTGCTCTGCCCCTTGCCCGAGGAGGACATCACCGGCTTGATCACCAGCGGCAGGCCGATATCCGCCGCGGCGCTGGCGACCTCTGCGAAACTCTCGGCATAATGGTAGCGCGAGGTGGTCAGGCCCAGTTCCTGCGCCGCGACATCGCGGATCGCATCCCGGTTCATCGTCAGCTGGGTGGCGCGAGCGGACGGCACGACCTGATAGCCCTCGGCCTCCATATCGGCGAGAATTTCGGTGCGGATTGCCTCGACCTCGGGCACGATCAGGTCGGGCTGATGCTTTTCTATCGCCGCCCGCAACCGGTCACCGTCGAGCATCGAGAAAGTCTCGCTGGCATCGGCAACCTGCATCGCTGGCGCATGATCATAGGAATCGCAGGCAATGACATAAGCGCCGAGCCGCTTGGCAGAGATCGTGAATTCGCGGCCCAGTTCGCCGGAGCCGAGCAGCAGGATTTTCTTGGTGAAGGTCATGGGACCGGTCATAGCCAAAGCGGCACGGCTCGTCATCCTGAACTTGTTTACCTTCGGTGGCCTAGCGGCTCAGGACCCCGTGAGATTGCGCGCTGCCGTCGGGGACCCTGAAACAAGGTCAGGATGACGAAGGAGCTCTTGCCGTCCATGATTGCCGCTCTGGATTGCTTCGCTACGCTCGCAATGGTGACTGGCGAGGCAAACCAAAGTTTGGAATGACAGATTCGCTCAGATGTCCTGAACTGCGGCTTGCTCTTCACCGCTTGTTCTCCCCATTGACGGTAAAATTCACTCGGTCTGGCGACTCTCGCCGATTCAGGGATTGATATATCATAACATTTTGTCTAACGAGCCGGCAACCATCCCTCCGAAAAGAAGAGTCAGTCCAATATGTCGCACAGAAAATTCCTGCTTTCCGCTGCAATCCTCGCCCTCCCCCTCACCCCTGCCCTCGCCCAGCAAGGCAAGGTGCCGGCCGAGCGGACAGCCAGCGGACTGGAAGATGATTTCCACAAGGATGACATGATCGTGGTCACGGCCCCCTATGTCGACCATCTCGACATCCTGGCAGGAACCTCGGTGCTGTCCGGCGACGATCTGGCGGAAGACCTGCGCGGCCAGATCGGCGACAGCCTGACCGGTCTGCCGGGCGTCTCGTCCACCTCCTTTGCACCGGGCTCCTCCCGCCCGGTCTTGCGCGGTTTTCAGGGGCCTCGGGTGAAGGTTCTGACCGACGGTATCGGCTCGCTCGACGCTTCCAACACCTCGGTCGATCACGCGGTGACGATCGATCCGCTGACCGCGCAGCGAGTCGAGGTCCTGCGCGGACCGGCGGTGCTGCTGTTTGGCGGCGACGCGATTGGCGGAGCGGTCAATGTGATCGACAAGCGCATCCCCCGCGATGTTCCCGATGACGTGGTCCATCTTGACGCGATCGGCGGCTATGGCAGCGCTGCCAATGACTGGAGCATCGCCGGCTCCGCCGATGTGCCGGTGACCCCGAAACTGGTGTTCCATGTCGACGGCAGTTTTCGCGACACCGATGATGTCCGGGTGCCGGGCTATGTCCTGTCCCCTGCCCTGCGCGCCGAGGTGCTTGCCTCTGCCGCGGAAGAGGCCGAGGAAGGCCATGCTGACGAAGCCGCCGAGCTGACCGACACAGCCAATCTCCGTGGCCGTGTTCCCAATACCGCCAGCCGGACGAAAACCGCCGGTACCGGGATTGCCTATATTGATGATGGCGGCAATCTGGGTGTCTCGGTGAGCTATTATGATACCAATTACGGTGTTCCTGCCCGCCCCGGAACGGGCCATGCACATGGCGAGGAAGGGGGCGAGGAACCAGCAGCCGAAGAAGAAGGACCGGTCACCATTGGCATGAAGCAGGTCCGGGCCGATCTGCGCGGCGGCGTCAATATGGGCGGCTTTTTCGAGGCGCTGAATTTCCGTGCCGGCTATTCCGACTATGAACATACCGAGTTCGAAGGCGACGAGACCGGGACCATATTCTCCGTATCCGGCATCGAGGCACGGGCAGAACTGGTGCAGGCCAACCACGGCGGCTGGCGGGGCGTGATCGGATCGCAGGTTCTGGTACGCGATTTCAACGCCGTTGGTGCGGAAGCCTTTGTCCCCAAGAACAGCCTCGAAAACTGGGCGCTGTTTGCGGTGCAGGAAGTGGATCTGGGGAACTGGGAAGCAGAAGGCGCGATACGCTTTGAACAGAACGACATTTCCGCCAACAGCATCGGTTTCAACCGCAGCTTCAATACATTATCCGGTGCCATCGGCCTTGCCTATGCCCCGGACGACGCGGCGATCAAGCTGGGCGCCAATCTGTCCCGGTCCGAACGCGCGCCGTCGGCAGAGGAACTGCTCTCCAACGGGCCGCATATTGCGACCCAGGCGTTCGAGATCGGCAACCCCAATTTCACCACCGAGAAAAGCTGGGGCGGCGAGCTTTACGCGCGCTGGGACAGCGACGATGTGCAGCTGAATGCCACCATCTATGCCAATCTGTTCAACGACTATATTTTCGAAACGGAAACCGGGGCCAAGCAGGACGGATTGCCGGTGTTTCAGTATCTGCAGCGCGATGCGACCTATTATGGCATGGAAGCATCAGCATCGGTCGTATTCGCGCGGGCCGGCGGGTTCGACTTCATTGCCGACGGCGTGGCCGACTATGTGCGCGCCAAGATCAATGACGGCGGCGGCGCGGTTCCCCGCATCCCGCCGCTGCGTCTGCTCGGCGGGCTCAAGGCGCACAGCGATCGGCTGGACCTCGGGGCCGAAGTCGAATGGTCGGGCAGCCAGAACAAGGTGGCGGCATTTGAAACCCCCAGCGACAGTTTCACCATGGTCAACGCCACCGCTGCATGGCGTCCTTTCGGCAAGGACGGCAATGTGACGCTGCTCGCCTCGGCCAACAATATCTTCGACGTCAACGCCCGTCGTCATGCCTCGTTCACTAAAGACTATGTACCATTGTCGGGACGTGATATTCGCGTCAGTGCCAAGTTTAGTTTTTAGGATATTTTGAAATGCAGAAAATTACAGCAGCCGTCTTGATTTCAACCATGCTTCTGCTCAGCGCCTGTGCCACCGTCAAGGGTGCCGGCCGCGACATCGAATCAGTGGGCCAGGCTGGCCAGGACGCTATTGACTGATCAACATTTGCCGTGAGCCTGTTGAACCATGTCTGTCCGTCAGACGGGGTTCGACAGGCTCATCAATATGGGTTTCGGGCCCCTGCCCTGATCAGGGTGAAACGATCTCGCGCTTTTTCCTGCGCTCGGTGAACCACATGATCACCAGCGAACTCTCGTAGAGCAGAACCAGCGGAATCCCGAGCATCAGCTGCGACACCACGTCCGGTGGTGTAAGGATCGCGGCCAGGGCAAAGGCCGCCACGATCATGTAGCGGCGCATGCCGGTCAGCTGCTTGCGAGTCACAATCCCGGCACGATTGAGCAGCAACAGCAGCACCGGCAGCTGGAAACAGACCCCGAAGGCCAGAATGAACTGCATCACCAGCGACAGATAGTCACCCATCGCCGGCAGTGCTTCCTGCCGCAGGCCGCCAACCGGCCCCTCAAATCCGAGAAAGAATTTGAACGCGGTCGGCATGACCACGAAATAGGCAAGCGAGGCGCCAGCCATGAACAGCACCGGCGTTGCAATCAGAAAGGGCAGAAACGCCTTTTTCTCGTTGGCATAGAGGCCTGGCGCGACAAACGCCCAGAGCTGGTTGGAGATGATCGGAAAGGCGAGGAAAAAGGCGGCGAACATGGCCACCTTGATCTCGACGAAAAAGGCCTCGTATAGTTTCGTGTAGATCAGCTTGCCTTCACCGGCCGGAAAGGCGTCGGTCAGCGGCTGGACCAGGATGCCGAAAATCTGGTCGGCAAAAAATATGCTGATCAGAAAGGCGACGGTCAGCGCCGCCACCGACCAGAGCAGGCGCTGGCGCAGCTCGATCAGATGCTCGATCAGCGGCGCCTTGCTGTCATCAAGACCGGGCTTGCTCTGGTCATTCATCGCTTGTCATCGCCAACGGGTGGCGGTGCCGGCCGGTCGTCGGCCGGTTCCGGGAGCCCGGCAGCATCTGCCGGTGGTCCGTCCAGCGGTTCCATTCTCGGTTCCTGGACCTCCCGGTCACCCGGAATGGCCGGATGTTCGCGCATGATCCGTTCATTTTCCGCAGCCCATTTCTTTTCCATTTCCTGCAGCTCCGCTTCACGGACCATGGCGTCCAGTCCGGTGCGGAAATTGGCCATGACACCGCGCGCCTTGGCCATCCACCGGCCTGCCGTTGCCAGCGCGCGCGGCAATTCCTTGGGTCCGATAACAACGGTGGCGATTATCGCGATAATCGCGATCTCGGATATGGAAAGATCAAACATAGTCTATGCGGCCCTCAATTCAGAGGCCGACCGGATCAACCAGCCGTCTTGTCAGCGGTTTTGCTGGTCTCTGCGGCCGGGTCGACCGGCTTGCTGTCTATCTGCGGAGCTTGCGGGGATTGGGGAGCAGGCTTGGCAGCGTTCGATTCTTCCTCGGTGATGCCCTGTTTGAAGGAGCGGATGCCCTTGCCGACATCGCCCATCATTTCGGAAATCCGGCCGCGACCGAACAGAATCAGCACCAGTGCCGCTACAATTAAAATCTGCCAGATACTCGGTTGCATGCGATATTCTCCTTATGCGTCCTATTTAGGCGCTTTCATTATGCTTTTCCAGCAAAACACCATCATCGGCAGCAAACTCTCTCTCTTCTGACTCATCGGACTCCTCCTGCGCCTCGGCTTCCGCTTCTGCCTCAAGTTCCAGCTGCTCCAGCGCCATGTCCACAGGATCGAGCAGGCCTGCGGCTCTCAAATCCTCAATACCGGGCAGGTCCCTGCGGCTTTGCAGCCCGAAATGAGTCAGAAATTCATTCGTCGTCGCATAGATCAGCGGCCTGCCCGGCACTTCCCGGCGGCCCGCCGGGCGCACCCAGCCCGTTTCCATCAGCACGTCGAGCGTACCCTTGGCAACCTGCACGCCACGGATCGCCTCGATCTCGGCCCGGCTGACCGGTTCATGATAGGCGATGATCGCCAGCGTTTCCATGCCCGCGCGGCTAAGCTTGCGCAGCTCGGCCCGTTCGCGGCGCAACAGGTGGGAAAGATCATTGGCGGTCTGGAAATGCCAGCGGTCGCCGGCCCTGACCAAGACGATTCCGCGATGCTGGAAGTCCTCCTGCAGGTCGGCCAGTATCTGGCGGACATCGAGCTCGTCCCCGACATAGGCCCTGATCTCGGCGATCGTCATCGGCTTTTCCGCCGCGAACAGGGTCGCCTCGACGGCGCGCTTGCCGATATCCATCGCCTCGGCGATCGGTTCGATCAGGCTGGTGTCTTCCATATCATCTTCACCCATGTGTCGTTGCCCTGATGCGCAGCGGGGCAAAACTGCCTTCCTGCTGCAATCGCAACTTGCCCTGCCGCGCCAGTTCCAGCGTCGCCAGAAAGCTGGAGGCAAGCGCCGATTTGCGCAGCTCCGGCGGCGCGCCCGGGGGCAGGAAATGCCGGATATCCGTCCATTCGATCGCTTCGCCCAGCATCCGCGAGACCCGCGCAATCGCGTCCTCGAGCGTCATCACCATCCGTTGCCGGACGATATGAATGGCTGGCGCACCGCGGACCTTGACCCGCGAATAAGCCGCGATCAGGTCATAATATTCCGCCTGCCACTGGCGCTCCTTGACCACCCGCAGACCTTCCGGTGCGCCGCGCATGAACACGTCCCGCCCGATCCGGTCGCGGGCAAGCAGCCGCGCCCCCGACTCCCGCATCGCATTCAGCCGTTCCAGCCGCATCTGCAATCGCAGCGCCAGTTCTTCCGGAGACGGATCAATTTCCGGGTCCTTGGGCAGCAGCAGTCCGGATTTCAGATAGGTCAGCCAGGCCGCCATCACCAGATAGTCCGCCGCCAGCTCAAGCTTCAGCGTCTGGGCACCGGCGATATATTTGAGATATTCCTGCACCAGCTCGAGAATCGAAATTTCGCGCAGATCAACCTTCTGGTTGCGGGCCAGCGCCAGCAGCAGATCGAGCGGCCCTTCCCAGCCGTCGATATTCAGCGTCAGCGCGTCATCGTCGGCCACCGGTTCGGGCGGAAAAAAGAAACCCTCTTCTTGCGGCGCTTCGCTCATGCCGCTGCTGCGATCAGTCCGTCGCGCTTCTCAATCAGCACGGCGAGTTCATCGTCATGATCGCCGTCTTTTCTGTCGGCAATCGTCGCCATCGCGCGGTCCAGCCTTTGCTTTGTCTTGTCGGACATCGGGGCCAGCTGTTCGGCGATACCGGTCATGTCGTCCATCTTTGCCCAGCAGTTGAGCGCGATGTCACAGCCTGCCTGCTGCGCTCGCCGGGCGCGCTCCGGCACCGTTCCGGACAGCGCCTCCATATCGAGATCGTCGGTGAACAGCAGGCCGTCAAAGCCGATCCGGTCGCGGATGATATCCTGCACTACGATTTTCGAGAGCGTCGACGGGTTCTCGGCATCCCAGGCGGTGAACAGCAAATGGCCGGTCATCCCCATCGGCGCCTGGTTGAGGGTGCGGAACGGGGCCAGATCGATCTGCAACTCCTCGTCGCTGGCGGTCACCGTCGGCAAGGCCTTGTGCGTGTCGACGCTGGTCCGGCCATGGCCCGGCAGATGTTTGACGACGCCGACCACACCGCCGCGCTGCAATCCGTCGAGAATCGCCCGGCCCAGAGCCGCGACCCGCATCGGCTCGCTGCCGAGCGCGCGGTCGCCGATGACATTGTCGGCATCCGGCTGGCGCACATCGAGCAGAGGCAGGCAGTCGACGGTGATGCCCACTTCGTGCAGGCTGACGGCAATCGCCTGGGCGTTCAGCCGCGCTGCCTCGATCGCCGTTGCCGGGGCAATGTCATAGAGCCTGTCAAACACTTCCCCCGACGGGAATTGTGGCCAGACCGGCTCTTTCATCCGGGCCACCCGGCCGCCTTCCTGATCGATCAATATCGCCAGATCATCGCGGCCGTGGATCGCGCGCAATTCGTCGGTCAGCGCCCTGAGCTGCGCCTTGCTCTCGATATTCCGCCCGAAGATAATATAGCCCGCAGGGTCGCTTTCGCGAAAAAACTCCTGTTCATCGGCGGTCAGGCTCAGACCCGCAATCCCGAAAACCGCAGGTGTCATAGCCATGATAGATAATTCTCACGCAACATGTCTTATACTTGCCCCGTTTCGCAGCCGGGTAAAGGCGAAAGCGCCCTTATCCACAGCGCTTCAACCATCTATTGCTGCACAGACTAGCGAACGACGAGGCAGCTTTCGCCGGCAGCCTTCAGGCTATTGCAGATCTGCTGGGCGGCCTCCCGGCTGGGCGCAACCGCGTTCAGCCGATAAATCGTGCCACCGTCGAGATTGCCGGGAATGACCTTTTTTGGCAGCGAACCGATCGATTCAAACCGCCGCGCATAGCCCGCCCAGCTGCTGTCGGCGAGACTGGCCGAACTGAAAGCACCCAGCTGGATCAGCGCGCTGCCAGCCGCGTCCGCCGCCGGCGTATCCTCCGGCTTGCGGATGGGCGCTTCGGTAGTTGCCGGTGTCCCCAGTTGCGCCGGCGTTTCCTGGCCTTCGCTGGCCGCAAAGCTGGCATCGCCTTCGCCTTCGAACTGTCTGGCCTCCGGATCGTCGGGGCGAACCTTGTAATCGCCCTTCTGCGCGGTGATCAGTTCGCCGGTACCGTCGAGCCCGCCGCCGTTGCGATTCTGCATCCAGTAGATGCCGCCGACAATCGCTGCCAGCAGCAGCAGGCCGGCAGCCACAAACAGCGCAACCCGGATCGGAGAATATTCTTCGCCATCATCATAATCTTCAGCGGACTCCAGCCATGGCAGCCGCTCTTCCTCGTCCAGATCAAGACCGTCGCGTGTGGTATCTGACATTGCATGCTCCGTTAGCCAAAGGGCCGATCACATCGATTCTGCGGCCTCGACACCCATCAGCGCCAGACCGTTCTTGACAGTCTGCCCGATATTCTTGGCCAAGAAAAGCCTTGCCGATGTCGTTTCCGGGTCGTTAACCATTATGATCCGCTTCTCAGGCCGGTCGTTGCCAAGATTATAGAAGCCGTGAAAAGCGGCCGCAAGGTCGTTCAGATAAAATGCGACTCGGTGCGGTTCCCGCGAAGCCGCCGCCGATTCGATGATCCGGGGGAATTGCGCCGCCATCTTGACGAGATCCATTTCCTCGTCGCCAAGCCGGTCGAGATGCTCCGCCAACGGCGTCAGCCCTTCTGCCGCCGCCTTGCGCAGCGTCGACTGGATCCGGGCATGGGCATATTGCACGTAGAAAACCGGATTGTCGCGCGAGGCTTCCATGACCTTGGCGAAATCAAAGTCCATCTGGGCGTCCGCCTTGCGGGTCAGCATGGTAAAGCGCACCGCATCCTTGCCGACTTCCTCGACCATGTCGGCGATGGTGACGAAATTGCCCGAGCGCTTGGACATTTTTTCCGGCTCGCCGTTGCGCAGCAGCCGCACCATCTGGACCAGCTTCACATCGAATTTGGTCTTGCCTTCGGTCAGCGCCGCGACCGCAGCCTTGATCCGCTTGACGGTTCCGCTGTGATCCGCACCCCAGATGTCGATCAGCTCGTCAGCCGTCTGCGCTTTCTGGAAATGATAGGCGAGATCGCCGCCGAAATAGGTCCAGCGACCATTGGATTTCTTGATCGGACGGTCCTGGTCGTCGCCAAATTGGGTGGACCGGAACAGGGGCAGCTCGACCGCTTCCCAGTCCTCGATCACCTTGCCCTTGGGTTGCTCCAGCACCCCGTCATAGACCAGATCGCGCGCGCGCAGCTGCGCTTCGGCAATATCCGCCTTGCCCGCTTCGTGCAGTTCGGCCTCGGACGAGAAGACATCGTGCCGGATGCCGAGCAGCGCCAGATCCGAGCGGATCATGTCCATCATCTTCGCAACCGCAGCCTTGCGGAAGATCAGCAGCCATTCGGATTCCGGCGCATGTTGATATTTGTCGCCAAATTCGGCGGCCAAAGCCTCACCGACCGGTTTCAGATAATCGCCCGGATACAGGCCCTCGGGGATCGTGCCGATATCGTCTCCCAGCGCTTCCCGATAGCGCAGATGGGCGGAGCGAGCGAGCGTGTCTACCTGCGATCCGGCGTCGTTGACATAATATTCGCGGATCACCTTGTGGCCCACGGCCTCGAGCAGATCGGCCAGCGCATCGCCAACCACCGCACCGCGGCAATGGCCCATGTGCATCGGGCCCGTCGGGTTGGCCGAAACATATTCGATATTGACGGTGACGCCCGCATGCTTGTCCGAACGGCCATATTGCGCGCCCAGTTGCTCGATTTCCAGCAGCTCGCCGAGCAGAACCGACGGAGCGACCCGCAAGTTGATAAAGCCGGGACCAGCGATATCGACCGATTGCACATCGTCCAGCGTAGCCAGTTTTTCGGCAATTTTCTCTGCCAGATCACGAGGCTTCATGCCGGCGGCTTTCGACAGCACCATCGCCGCATTGGTCGACAGGTCGCCGTGCGACGGGTCGCGCGGCGGTTCAAGAGTGACATTCGAGCGGTCGATCCCGGCGGGCAGCGTGCCAGCCTCGGTCAGTTCATCCAGGATCGCATCAATATGGGTCTGAAAAATATGGAACAGCATGGTTGGTTCAATTCGTCATAGGAAAATGGCCCGAATAGTTCGGGTGCAATGAACTTTCAATTCCGGCGCCCGTTATCGGGTAGCGTTATACTGCAATTGCGCCTGGGTAAGCTGGAAACCGACGAGCAGTTCGAAAGAGGCGCGGGCAACGGCAGCCTTGATCTCCGGATCAGCCAGCGGATCAAGCGCCGCGTCCGGATCGCCAGGCTTGCGCTTGCGGGTCAGGCGATCCACCACATCTTCCGGCAAACGCGCGGCAGAAGCGTCGACATAGGCGCCGGCCTTGCCGGATCCGGTCGCCCGATAGGCGCCGTCGGCAAATTGCAGCGTCACAGTGCCGGTCCGCTTTGCGACCACCGCGGTACCGCCCTGAACGACCGTGGAAAAATAAGGGATGGTGACCGTGCGAGGACCGTCCGGACGGGTCCGGGACGCATAGACATCAAATGTTGCCTCGGTGTAGATTCGGGCGCCTTCGCTGTTGCAGGTCGAACGCACATTGGTGATATTTGCGACCACATCGATGGCGCTCGCGTCGGTGCTGGTGACAGGGTTGAAGATGGTGACATCACCGGTATAGTCGGGAACGGCGACCGCCGGGCAACCCGATCGTATCACGGAAACGCCGACCCCTGAACTGACATCCAGCGCGCCTTCTTTCGCGCATCCGCTAACGGCCAGGACCGTGACCGCTGCCAAAATCATATTTTTCAACCGGCCATTCGCCATCATTTTCAATCCTTGCCTTTGATCCCGGACAACTCACATAGGGTCCATGCGCACCGATAAAAATTTCGCAACCCTCATCGTGGCCTTTCCCTTATCTGGGCCTTTAATGCGGTGCAACCGTCCATAAGATGAACAGACGGGCTTTTCGCCGCTGCAGTTATTCCCTAAAGGATTAGACATGATTGATTCCGATAAGCAGAAACGGCAGATAGACTTGCTTGTGGCCACACCGCGCGGCTTTTGCGCCGGTGTCGACCGGGCAATAAAAATCGTCGAGCTGGCGATAAAAAAATATGGTCCGCCGGTCTATGTCCGGCACGAAATCGTCCACAACCGCTATGTCGTGGATGAATTGAAGAAACTGGGCGCCATTTTTGTCGAGGAACTGGATGAGGTGCCCGATGGCGTCCCGGTGGTTTTTTCCGCCCATGGCGTGCCCAAGGCAGTACCGCACAAGGCGGAGGAGCGCGGCCTGGAATATCTCGATGCGACCTGTCCGCTGGTCTCCAAGGTGCATCGCCAGGCAGAACGGCAGACCGCCGCCGGACGGCATATCATTTTCGTCGGCCATGCCAATCATCCCGAGGTCATAGGCACGTTCGGCCAGGTCGCGGACGGCCAGATGACATTGGTTGAAACATTGGCCGATGTAGCGGCGCTGCAGCCGGAGGATCCCGAGGCGCTGGCCTTCCTGACTCAGACCACGCTGTCCGTCGATGACACGCGCGCCATCATCGAGGCGCTACAGACCCGCTTCCCCAATATCGTCGGGCCGAAAGGGGAGGATATCTGTTACGCCACCTCCAATCGTCAGGATGCGGTCAAGAAAATCGCCGAGGATTGTCAGCTGGTGCTGGTTATCGGCGCTCCCAACAGTTCCAACAGCCTGCGCCTGGTGGAAGTGGCCGAACGCGGCGGTGCGATTGGCAAGTTGATCCAGCGCGCCGATGAAATCGAACTTGCCTGGTTCGATGGCGTCAGCAAGGTCGGATTGACCGCAGGCGCCTCGGCACCGGAAATATTGGTGCGCGAAGTCACGACCCTGCTTGAGGAACATTTTGATATCCGCACGGAAAAGGTGAAGACCACGGAGGAAAACATGGTCTTCAAACTGCCCCGCGGCCTCGAAGCGGCCTGATGGCTGTCTATACGAAGGTCAGCGCAGAGGAAATCGGCGACTTCCTGAAGCGCTTCGATGTCGGGACGCTTGTGTCTGCCAAGGGCATTGCGGAAGGCGTGGAGAACAGCAATTATCTGCTGGAAACCACGCAGGGCCAATATATTCTGACCCTTTACGAAAAACGGGTCGATCCCGCCGATTTGCCGTTTTTTATCGCGCTGCTTGATCATCTTGCTGCGCATGGCTGCAAGGTGCCGCCGATGATTGCTGACCGCGAGGGCGAAAAGATTCAGCAGCTGTGCGGACGCAGCGCCTGTCTGATCGTTTTTCTGCCGGGAGTGTCGGTCAGCCATCCGACCGAAGCGCAGGCGCGGTCCACCGGCCAGGCGCTGGGGGAGATGCACCGCGCGCTCGCGGATTTTGCACCCGAACGGCGCAATATGATGGATCACGACGGCTGGCGGACACTGGCCGACCAATGTGGCCAGGCCCAGCTCGACCATATCGCTCCCGGCCTGGCGAGCGTGGTCGCAAAGGAACTGGATCATCTGGACGAGCATTGGCCGCACGCATTGCCGCAATCTGCCATTCATGCCGATCTCTTCCCGGACAATGTGCTGATGCTGGGCGATCGGGTTACGGGGCTGATCGACTTTTATTTTTCCTGCACCGATATCCGCGCCTATGATCTGGCGGTGACTCACGCCGCCTGGTGCTTTTCCGAGGATGGCGGGGATTTTCACGGTCCGATATCCCGCGCACTGATCGGCGGCTATGAATCCGCCTTCCCGATCAGCGATGTCGAACGCCGGGCCCTGCCCTTGCTCGCCCGCGGCGCGGCGCTCCGCTTTCTGCTGACCAGGGCGTTCGACTGGATCAACACCCCAGCCGATGCGCTGGTCACGCGCAAGGACCCGCAGGCCTTTCTCCGTCGGCTGCAATATTACCAAACCCACCCGGAAATTTTTGAAATATGACCGACACGAAAATTGTGGAAATCGCGACCGATGGCGCCTGCAAGGGCAATCCGGGGCCAGGCGGCTGGGGCGCGCTGATCCGGCATGGCGACAAGGAAAAGGAAATCTCCGGCGGGGAGGCGGACACGACCAACAACCGGATGGAACTGCGCGCAGCGATCGAGGCGCTCAACGCACTGAACCGCCCCTGCAGGGTGAAGCTGTCGATCGACAGCAAATATGTGAAGGACGGTATCACCAAATGGATCTTCGGCTGGCAAAAGAATGGCTGGCGGACAGCGGCCAGAAAGCCGGTTAAAAATGCCGACCTCTGGCAGGATTTGTTAAAGGCGGTTGAGCGTCATCAGATCGAATGGCACTGGGTCAGGGGTCATGATGGCGACGCGGACAATGAGCGAGCAGACCAGCTGGCCAGCGACGCGGCGCTCGCTGTTGCCCGTCGATAGTCCTGAGGTCCGGACTGGCCAACGAACCCGAAATTCAGCTTTCCTGCCTTCCCCTGTTGCGAACTGACAAGCCATTTCTGCCCGCCCCTGTTCTTGGATGACAGGGCCACTATAGCAGCTGCCAGCTGTGCAGGTGCCTTCGGGCGACAAAGCCCCTATCGGAAACGCGACGCGGAATAGCGGCTCGCGTCGATGTGGCGCAGCATCTCATCCGGCGCCTGCCCGAGCAGGACCGCACGCGCCAATTTCGACGCCGCCGGAGCCGTCTGGATGCCAAAACCGCCCTGCCCGGCAAACCAGAAGAAATCCTCCACGGCGGAATCGTAACCGATCACCGGCAGCCGGTCGGGAGCGAAGCTGCGCAGGCCGGCCCATCTTCTGGTCACCCGCTTCACTGGCACATCCAGCACTTTTTCGAACCGGTCGATGGCCAGCGCCACGCTCAGCTCGTCGGGTGCGACATCGCCGGGCGGGGACGGCGTCTCATCATGCGGGCTGAGCCAGTAACTGCCATCGGCTTCGGGCTTGAAATAGAAACTGCCGTCCAGGCCGACCACCAGCGGCATGTCCGGCGACGATGGCGGATCGGTTTCAATCTGGACCATGTTGCGGATCAGCGGCTGGATTCCGATGGGTCGGACGCCTGCCATTTCGGCAATCCGGTCCGCCCAGGCGCCTGCCGCATTGACCAGCACGGTCGCCTGATAGACTTGATCCCCTGCGGTCAGCTGCCACCCGCCTTCCCGCCGCCGGATCTGGTTGACCGGCGCCCGGCAGACCAGTTCGACCGCTTTGCGCCTGGCGTCTCTCAGATAGGCGGCATGCAGCGCCGCGACATCGATATCCCGGCAATTCGGTTCATGCACCGCTTGGGTCCAGGCCGGTTTGAGGCCGGGGATAAGGGCTGTCGCCTGCGCCCAGTTCCAGCGCTCCAGGTCTACGTCGCTCCCGGCGAAATCGGCCAGAAACTCGTCGACCAGATGCCCCTGCTCTTCCCGCGCAATATTGACCGCACCGCGAGCGCGCAGGAAACCGGTTTCGGAAAAAGCCGCTGGCGGCTTTTCCAGAAATGCGAGCGAAGCGGACGTCAGGGGCTGCACCAGCGGCCCGCCATAGCTTTCGGTCCAGAAAGCCGCCGAGCGGCCGGTCGCGTGATAGCCCGGGAATTCTTCGGCCTCGAGCATGAGCACCGATCGATCGGCACCAATTTCAGAGGCGATGCTGGCTCCGGCAATACCGGCCCCGATGATGGCGACGTCAAAATATTTCATCGTCTCGGTGCCACCCGGGCGAGAAAGGCAAAGCAACTGCGTAGCGCCGCATTGCGCACGGCATCGACCTCGCGAAATATTTCATGGGCGGATTCCGGGCCGAACAGCTTCATCTCCGCTTTGGGCAAAAGCCGGACCGCCCGCTCGATCGTGGCATGATCGACCAGTTCGTCCGTCGCTGTCGCCAGCACCAGAACTGGAACATCCATCCGCGTCAGCTTTTGCCGGTCGCGCAGTAATCGGGTCGAGGCATAGGCCCGTTCCACCCAGCGCCAGCTGCCTGGTCCCAGCCGCACGAAGGGGCGCTCGCGAAACCAGAAAAACTCGTCCGAATAGCGCTCGGCATCATGGGTCAGCAGGGCCTGGCGCGGCACATAGGGTTCAAGGGGATTTTCTATCGGTTTCCACGCCCGCCGTTCGCCACGGCCGATCGCACACATGAATTTGGCGATGCCCTGGGCGGTCCATTCCGGCATGCCGCCACCCGCAGGCGCGAGCATCGGTGCGCTCAATATCGCGGCGTCGGGACGGATGCGCTGTTCGGTCATCGCGCGCAGGACCAGATGCCCTCCCATGCTGTGGCCGATCAGCACATGGGGACCGGCGTGGCTGACCCGCCATTGATCAAAAAAGGCAACCAGATCCGCCACCCAGGTGGCAAAATCATCTATATGACCGACATGGGGATGCGGCCCGCATCGGCCCGATCCGCCCTGCCCTCGCCAGTCAACAGAGGTAATATTCCATCCCTGCACGTGAAAATCGTGAAATGTCTCTAGATATTTTTCGTAAAAATCGGCACGTCCCGTCATGAACAGCACCGACCCGCGCGGCGCTCCGGGCTGCACGCTTTGCGGCCAGTCCAGCTCCCGGAATTCCCAGCCATCCGGACCGGTCCAAGGCTCTTCGATCACATCGGGCGGGATGGACCGCCGATCAAAGCGCTCATCTTGCAAGTCTGTCATATCACGCTTTATCGTTGTCACTCGGTCGGATGGAAGATCGCTCTGCGGATCATGGTTACTATTTGGTAAGGCAAATTAACTAGACGTCGGTCCATGGATAGTGAGACGTTCATCTACTTGCTCTGGGGCGGATTGGCAATTGCACTGATAGTTGCAGCCGTTACCGATCTGTTGAAGCGCCATATTTCAAACTGGCTCAATCTTGGCATTGCTCTCGCCGCGCCGCTGTTCTGGATTGTCAGCGGGATGACGTTCTGGCCGGAGATGATCGGACAGATCGGTTTGGCTGCCCTCATATTTACCATATTCGCGGGCTTGTTTGCGATCGGCGCCATGGGTGGCGGCGACGTCAAACTGCTGACGGCGCTGGCCTTGTGGACGCCCTGGCTGACATTTCTCGAACTGCTGGTGATCATGTCGATCGCTGGCGGTCTGCTGACCCTGTTAATGATGATCAGCAAGCAAATTCGCAAGACAGAAGGGCCCATAAAGGTGCCTTATGGGGTCGCCATTGCCTTTGCCGGACTCTGGATGATCTCGGGTATCGCGGGGCAAAATTCACAAACGATATTTTAACCATTTTCCTCGAAAGAGGCAGTGACCGCCACCGGAACAATTTGGGCGGGGGCATTCAGGAGGCGTGAGACGTCATGGACAAGAAGAAAATCATTTTGCTGATTGGTGCGCTGATGGTGGCTGCGGTCACGGCTCTGCTCGCCAAGAACATGTTTGACGGCGCTTCCGCGCCGCAAGTCGCAGCAAAAAAAGCGGAAGTGGTTGGCGAGGAAGTTCTTGTTGCAACGCGCGCCCTGCCCGTGGGCACGATCATCACGCCCGACAGTTTCCGCTTCCAGCCATGGCCGAAGGATCTGATCGAAGACGCCTATTTCATGAAGGAAAGCACCGACGTCAACACGCTCGCCGGCACCGTGGTCCGCAATCCGGTCACCGCCGGCCAGCCGCTCACCAAGGGCTCGCTCGTGGCGCCGGGTGATCGCGGCTTCCTGGCCGCTGCGCTCGGCCCGGGCATGCGCGCCGTCACCATTCCCGTATCCGGCCTGACCGGTGTCGCCGGGTTCGTATTCCCGGGCGACCGGGTCGACCTGATGCTGACCCAGTCGGTCCAGGGCGAAGGTCCGGAGCTCAAGGTTTCCGAAACGGTAATCCGCAATTTGCGGGTGCTGGCGACCGATAACCGGGTTGTCGCATCGAAGGACGAACAGGGCCAGCAATTCGCACAAAAGGCAAAGCTCGTGACGCTCGAAGCCACGCCCAAAATCGCCGAACAGATTTCCGTCGCCCAGACTCTGGGTACACTGAGCCTGTCTTTGCGTTCGCTTGCCGACAGCGCTGCCGAACTGGAAGAAGCCATTGCCTCTGGCGCGATCAAGCTGCCGAAAACCGATGATCCGGTGGTCGAAGCCGACATGATCCGCTCGCTGGCTGCGCGTCCCACCAGCACCAAATCAACCTTTTCGACCGGTGGCGACGTCTCGCGCTTTGAAACCCGTTCTCCGCCACCACTGGCCGAGAAAGAAAAACCCAGAGGTCCGGTCGTTCGCATCGCACGCGGCAACGCGGTCAATGAAATCGAATTTGGAGACAAATGATGGCCGTAGAATATGCACAGCATAGCCGCTCGGCGAAAAAGGCAATGGGCGTAGCCGTCGCTGCCGCTCTCGCCCTGGCTCTGGCTGCGAACAGCAGCACCGCGCTCAACGCCCAGTCGGTCAATATCACTCAACCCGATTCTCGTATCTCGGTCGCGGTCGGCCGCGGCAAGCTGATCACCCTGCCCGCGCCCATTGAAGATATTTTCATTGCCGAGAACAATATTGCCGATGTCCAGGTCCGGTCCCCGCGCCAGATCTATATTTTCGGCAAAAAAGGCGGTCAGACCAGTTTTTATGCGACCAGCGCATCCGGCAAGGTTATCTACTCCGCCGAAGTGTCCGTAGGCGCGGAAATTTCGTCGATTGACCAGATGCTGAAACTGGCCATGCCGGAAGCCAATATCGCGGTGAGCACGACCAACAATTTCGTCCTGCTGACCGGCACCATCGCCAACCCCGATGATGCGGAAGAAGCGGAAAATCTGGTGCAGGCCTTTGTCGGCGATGCCACGAAAGTGGTCAGCCGACTGAAAACCGCCACACCCATGCAGGTCAATCTCAAGGTCCGCTTTGCCGAAGTCAGCCGCACGCTGGCGAAAGAAATCAACGGCAATCTGCTGACCCGTGATACCACTGGCGGCTTCCAGTTCGGGATCTCACGAGGACGTAATTTCGGTTCGATCACCGATTTCACCTCCAACCTTCCCCAACTCGATGCTTCGTCGCTGTTTGGCTTGCCAGCTGGTTCGGTCTCGCTTCCGTTCAACCCGGCAACGGGCCAGTTCGTAACGGCGAGCGGCACCGCGTTCAATTATAACAAGACCAATTCCGGCCTGAATACCATTCAGGCGGCAGGTCGCCTGTTCGGCCTCGATATAGCCACGGCCTTTGACGTTTCGGAGCGGGTCGGTCTGGTCAGCACCCTGGCCTCGCCCAATCTGACCACCATTTCCGGCGAAACCGCAACGTTCCTGGCTGGCGGCGAATTTCCCATCCCGATGTCCAGCGGACTAGGCGAAGTATCCGTCCAGTACAAGAATTTCGGTGTCAGCCTGTCCTACACCCCGACGGTACTGTCGAATGGGCGCATTTCGATCCGCGTCGCTCCGGAAGTCTCGGAAATCTCGTCCAACGGCGCTGTCATCCTCAATGGCTTCAGCATACCGGCGGTCTCAACCCGCCGTGCGGAAACGACCGTCGAACTGGGTTCGGGCGAAAGCTTCATGATCGCGGGTCTGATGCAGAACAGCTATAACTCGGCGATCGACAAGACGCCCGGCCTCGCCGATGTCCCGATCCTCGGAACCCTGTTCAAGTCGGACGGCTATCGCCGCAACGAGACCGAACTCATGATCGTGGTTACGCCGTATCTGGTCAAGCCGGTCAGCGACAGCGAGATCGTCCTGCCCACCGACGGCTTCAAGGCTGCAAATGATGCGGAACGGTTCCTTCTCAATCGCAACCATTCCGGCACCGGAGACGATCGACCCAAGCCGAAGATGGCACCGGCGACGCCGACGAACCAGAGCTTTGGTAGCCTGGAATCGCCGGCTCCCACCAAATCGGCCAAGAAATCCCAGAAATCCGGCAGCACCGCTCCCGGTTTCAGTTTCGACAAATAAGCTGGATCAGGAGAACAGATCATGCGTATCATATCCCTCGCACTCATTACCACGCTCGGCCTGTCTGTTTCGGCCTGTGACAGCACCACAGCAAATCGTAGCGTCTACAGCGAGCGCCAGCCCGTCGTTTCCAAATCGAATTTTGTGCTCGATCTGAACGCTGGCAACGGCGGTCTGTCGACGACAGAACAAAATCGCCTGGCCGGCTGGTTTGATGCGCTCGAACTTGGCTACGGGGATCGCGTTTCGATCGACGATCCAGGATATTCTGCAAGCTCTGCGGCGAAAACAGCCGTTGAAAATATTGTCGCACGCTACGGCCTGCTGATCAGCGATACGGCTCCGGTCACCGACGGCTATGTTTCGACTGGCGAGCTGCGGGTCGTCGTCACGCGCACCTCCGCTTCCGTCCCGGGATGCCCTGATTACAGCCATCGCAGCCATACGGATTTTCAGGCACGAACCAGTCCCAACTATGGTTGCGGAACCAATGGCACGCTCGCGGCGATGATCGCCGATCCCGAAGATCTGGTCCGCGGTCAAGATGCCGAGGGCGAAGATCAGGCGCGGGCTTCCAAGGCCATTCGGGCCTATCGTGACAAGAAAGTTGGAGGACAATAATGAACGCTCCCTGGAAAGCCGGTTCGGTCGGTGGTCGTGAACCATTCGCGGCCTTTGTATGCGACGACGAAACGCTCGAGATACTGCGCCCCGTCGCCGAGGAAATGGGCTGGCCAACCGACAAGTGCAACAAGGGCGGACTGCGCAACGCCATTCAGACCCTGTCCGTTTCCGCCAGTCCCAATATCCTGCTGGTCGATCTGTCGGAATCCGGCGATCCCCTGAACGACATCAATTCGCTGGCCGAGGTTTGCGAACCGGGAACCGTTGTGATCGCCATGGGCCAGGTCAATGACGTGCGGCTGTATCGCGACCTGATCGTCAGCGGCCTCCAGGACTATCTGCTGAAACCGTTTAGCCCGGACCAGCTGCGCGACGTCCTGGCGCAGGCACAAGCGGTGCTGAACGCTCCAAAAAACGAAGATCAGCATGCCGAAAAGCCTCATATTTCGACCGCCGTCATCGGCACCCGCGGGGGCGTCGGCGCCTCCACCATTGCCACCTCGGTGGCCTGGTTGCTCAGCCATGATCGCGAACGCCTGACGGCATTGCTTGATCTGGACGTCCATTTCGGTACCGGTGCCCTGTCGCTTGACCTGGAGCCCGGTCGGGGGCTTACCGATGCGATCGACAATCCCAGCCGGATCGACGGACTGTTTATCGAGCGTGCGATGATCAAGGCCAACGACAAGCTGTCTCTACTGTCGGCCGAGGCGCCCATCAACGCGCCGATCATGACCGACGGCACGGCTTTCTTCCAGTTGCAGGAAGAATTCCGCTCCGCGTTCGACTGTACGGTAATCGATTTGCCGCGCGACATGCTGATCAACTATCCGCATCTGCTCGGCGATGTGAACGCCACCATCATTGTCACCGAACTGACACTGGCTTCGGCGCGGGACTGCATACGCTTGCTGTCCTGGCTGAAATCCCATGCCGCGCAGAGCAAGGTGTTCGTCGTGGCCAACAAGGTGCAAACCGCCAATCTGGAAATCGGCCGTCAGGATTTCGAAAGCTCGATCGAACGCAAGATCGACATCATGATCCCTCATGATCCCAAAACCGCCTCCCAGGCGGCAAAACTGGGTCAGGCGATGGTTGACGCGGGCAAATCCAGCAAGGCCTCGGCAAAAATCATTGAACTGACAAATCTCGTGCTCGGTGCGGTCAATGACGGGGGAGATCAGGATGCCGCCGGCGACAAGAAATCGCTGATGGAAAAATTCGGTGATTTCAAATCATTCCTGCCTTCGAAAAAGATCAAAGAGGATGCTCCTAAAGTCTGAAGCAGCCGCAGGCTTTCTTCAGCTTTAAAGGAATTACATTATGGGTATAATGCAAATTGCGATATTGGGTGCCGGCATTCTGGTGGTTTTGCTGATGCTCATCTTTGCATTTTCCGGCCCATCAGCCTCCAAATCCATGAATCGCCAGCTGACCAAGCTCAAATATCGGCATTCGGACAGTGCCAATGTGCGGGTCGAAGCGCAGATGAAAAAGGCCCTGTCGGCGCGCCGTAAAACCACGCGCCCGGCGGGTGCCAACATGACAAAGCTGGAAACTCTCGCAATCCGGATAGAGAAAACAGGCAAACTATGGCCGCTTTCCTATTTTTTCTACGCGGTGGGCGGCCTGTTTGTGGTCGTATCGGGGTTTCTGATGCTCAAGGGTGCCCCGCTCCTGCTATGCCTTTTTGCGGGCCTTCTGATCGGCGCCGGATTGCCCCATTTCGTCATCGGCTTCCTGATCAACCGACGGATCAACAAATTTACCGCCTCCTTTCCCGATGCCATTGAACTGCTGGTCCGCGGTCTGCGCTCCGGCCTGCCAGTCACCGAAACCATCGGTGTGGTTGCCAAGGAAATTGACGGCCCCGTAGGCGAGGAGTTCCAGAAGGTGGTCGACCGGATCAAGATCGGCCAGACCATGGAGGATGCGCTGCAGGAAAGCGCGAAGCGCATGGAAACGCCGGAATTCAAGTTTTTCTGTATCACCCTGGCGATCCAGCGGGAGACCGGCGGCAACCTGGCCGAAACGCTGTCCAACCTTGCCGACGTGCTGCGAAAGCGCGGCCAGATGAAGCTCAAGATCAAGGCGATGTCCTCCGAATCCAAGGCGTCCGCCTATATCGTGGGCTCGCTGCCGTTCATCGTGTTTGGCCTGGTCTATACCGTGAACCCGACCTATCTGGCCGGATTTTTCTATGAAGAGCGGCTGATCATCGCCGGCCTCGGCGGGCTGTGCTGGATGAGCATCGGCGTGTTCATCATGGCCAAAATGGTCAATTTCGAGATTTAGTATGAGGGTACGAGGCAAATGACGACAGGCGGCGGACCTACATTGATGGGCGTGGACGTCCTCTGGGTGGCAACCATATTGGCTGCCGTGGCGGCTGCGGCTATCGTCTTCGCGATCTATGCCGCAGTGACGGTGCGCGACCCCATGGCCAAGAGAGTCAAGGCGCTCAATGCGCGCCGGGAACAGTTGAAAGCCGGGATCATGGCTTCAACCACCAAGAAGCGCGCCAAGCTGGTCCAGCAGAATGATGCCACCGACCGGATGCGCAACATCCTTTCATCGCTTCAGGTGCTGCAGGACACGCAGGTCAAGGAAGCGCAACAGAAACTGGCGCAGGCTGGCATCCGTTCTAAGGATCTCGCCTTTCTCATCATTTTCAGCCGGATGGTGTTGCCGATTCTACTGGGTGGCGGGGCCGCGCTGGCGATATATGGCTTGAATTATCTCGGCGACTGGTCCGATCTCAAGCGTTTCGGTGTCTTTGCCGGGGCTACGATCTTGGGATATAAAGGGGCCGATATTTACGTAAACAACCTGATCACGAAGCGGACCGATCTGATCCGCAAGGGCCTCCCAGACGCCATCGACCTTCTGGTGATCTGTGCCGAGGCAGGCCTCACCGTCGATACCGCCTTTGCCCGGGTTTCAAAAGAGCTGGGCAGCGCCTATCCGGAACTGGCCGATGAATTCTCGCTGACGTCGATCGAGCTCGGCTTTCTGACCGAGCGCCGACAGGCCTTCGAAAATCTGTCCTATCGCGTCGCGCTGGACCATATCAAGGGCGTGGTCACGACAATGATCCAGACCGAGAAATATGGTACGCCGCTGGCCTCCTCGCTGCGCGTTCTGTCGGCGGAATTCCGCAACGACCGGATGATGCGCGCAGAAGAAAAGGCGGCGCGTCTGCCGGCGATCATGACGATTCCGCTGATCCTGTTCATTCTGCCGACGCTGTTTATCGTGATCCTCGGCCCTGCAGCCTGCTCGATCTCCGATGCCATGTTGTAGCGGAAAGTCAGCCTGAAAAATCAAGGGAGCGGCAGGAAACTGCCGCTCTTTCTATGTTCTGGCGATGGTGTCGGCCGATTTCTTTATCTTCGCCAGCATGGCGGAAAGCGTGCTTCTCTCTTCTTCGCTGAGCACTGCCATGATCTTCTTGTCCATCGCCTGCGCTGCCGGCAGGATCTGGCCATAGAGATCGCGTCCGGTACTGCTCAGCAACAGATGGTGGGACCGCCCATCGGCGCTGTTCGGACTGCGCTCGAGCAGGGCGCGCTCGACAAGCGTTTTCACCGCACGATTGACCGTCACCTTGTCCATCAGGGTCGCCTCGACCAGATGCCGCTGCGTCGAGGCACCGCGCGTTCCCAGCACCGCCATCACCCGCCATTCCGGTATCTTGAGGCCGAAGCGGCTTTTATACTCGCTTGCAATCAGGTCGCTCACCGCATTGGAAGCGGTGGACAGCTGGTAGGGCAGGAAATCGTCAAGAAGAAAGGTCATGGGCAATATTTATTCAAATCTGGCGCGAAGTCCAATCCAAACTGTCCGGGGGAAGGTGCGTTCTATTATTCCATTGCTGCTGATCGCAGCCTCTACCCGGGCATCGAAAATATTCTCAACCCGTGTTTCGACCAGCAGCCGATCATTTACCGCCAGCGACATGCGGCCATCCAGCGTAAAGGCATCGGCAAGGCTCAGCTGATTGACATCATCCTCAAACTGTTGGCCGATATAGCGTCCCGACAGGCTCGCTCCGGTTCCGTTGCCCGAATCCCAGCCGATGGTCGCCGAAACATTGTGCCGCGGGACCTGGGCCGGTCGCAAGCCGTCGATGGGAGCGGCATCGCCCGTGCCGTCAACCTTGGCATCGACATAGGAATAGCCGGCCCGGAGGGTCAGTCCCTGGACCAGAGCGGCCAGATCAAATGCCGCATCGATTTCCACACCCCTGGACCGGATGGCTTCGAGATTCTGCCGCTGGCTATAGGTCCCGCCGGGGGAGACGAATCCAACACCGGGAAAAACGCCCGGACCATTGGCCAGGGTTACATTGGCGATCGCATTGTCGAGCTGGTTGTAAAAAGCCGTGATGCCCAGCGTCAGCACGCCGCGGTTCCAGTCCAGCCCCAACTCTGCGCCCTTGACCCGCTCGGGTTCGAGCAGCTCGTTGGCTGCGGTCGCGTCATCGCCGACGCGGAACGGCCGGAACAGTTCGTTGAGCGTCGGCAGCCGCCAGCCCAGATAGGCGGCACCGCGAAGGGTCAGGGCATCCGTCGCATCATAGGCAAAGCCGCCGCGTCCGGTGAACTCGCTGCCGCTGCGGTTGGCAAAGGTCTCGTCCGTCCTGACCGAACCGGGAAAGGGATTGATCAGCTCGATCTCGCGGCGAAAGCCGTTGTCGATCGACCAGAAGTCGACCCGTCCGCCACCGGTCAGGACCAGCGCGTCGCTGGCCTGCAGGCTGGCCTCGACAAAGCCGCCATAGGTGGCGGTGCTGCCCCCTGCCCGGCGACTGCGGCGCGGCGTGTCATTGTCGGCGAAGAAGAAATTCTCCTTGGTTTCGCCCTCGGTCCGCCGCCAGTCACCGCCGATCCGCAGTTCGATCGCATCGCCCACCGGTGGCCGCACCTCGAAACGCGTGCCGAGACCGGTGGAAGGCACATTATATTGCTCGAACACCCGGCTGACCGCATTGCGGTCATCAGCGACGCCGCCAAAGCTGACGTCGAAATTGCGGATCTGGACATAGGTCAGCGCCGACCATTGCCAGTCTGAACTGCGGTTAACCAGCCGGATACTGGCATCGGCCCCGTCATTGTGATTGTCGCTGAAGGCAAAGCCCCGCTCGCGGTCGTCGGTAAAGGCCCGGACATTGGCCTGCAATTCGGTGCTCTCCGTCAGCGGCGCGACAAAGCGCACGGCCAGCCCGGCCTGCTCATATTCTGCGGGCCGGTCGACCGAGCCGCGCTGCCCCTCGATGATCGGGATGAAGCCGTCGCCCCTCGCATAATTGGCAGAGATCGTCAGCTGCCCCTGCCCCAGTTCGCGTCCGACCAGCAGATCGGCATCGACGCTGTTGCGGCTGCCATAGGCCGCGCCCAGCTCGATCCGGTCTCCGACATTGTCGCTGAACAGCTCGATCGTCCCGGCAATCGCGCCCTGACCTTCTGCGCCGCTGCCGCCGCCGCGCGTGATCCGCGCGCTTTTCAGCGCCAGCGCATCATAGCCCGGCCACGCGACCCAGCCGCCGAACGGATCGGCCTGCGGCACCCCGTCCAGGATCAGCAAGGCGCGGGAGGATGCATTGCCGCCCAGCCCGCGCAGCGTGATGCCCTGGCTGGTCGGATTGGCGGACCGCGCGTCCGATCGACGGAACTGCTGCAGTCCCGGAACATCGCGCAAAATATTCTCCACCCGCGTCGCGGGTTCCATGGATATATCCAGCGTCCGGTAGGCCGCGTCCCCCCGCGAGGCAGGCAGCCCGGTCACGACAATTTCCGATATCCGCCGATCGGCAATGACAGTCGCGTCGCGGCCGTTATCGGCTCCGTCTTGCCCCCATGCGGGACCATTGATCGCCAGCAAGGGCAGCGCCAGAATCCATTTTCTCATTATGCGGGCTTCACGGCTTCCGGAGCAGCGTTTTGAAAAGCCTCCATCTCGTTGCAGGCAGCATCAATCCGCACGAGCCTGGGAAAAGCGCTCAGGTCGGTCGCAAACCGGCGCGCGTTATACATCTGCGGTACCAGACAGATATCGGCGAGATTGGGCCGGTTGCCTCCGAACAACCCGCTTTCCGGGGCCATGGCCTCCAGCGCGGCGAAGCCTTCCGCGATCCAGTGGCGATACCAGCGGTCGACCGCCTCCTGGTCCTGTCCCAGCTCATTCTTGAGATATTTCAGGATCCGCAGATTGTTCACTGGGTGAATATCGGCCGCGACGACCATCGCCTGGGCCAGCGTCGTTGCTCGCTCCAGCGGCTCGCGGGACACCATCGGCGGCTCGGGATATTGCGCATCGAGATAGTCGATGATCGCCAGCGACTGGGTCAGATCATGGCCGTCGATCGACAGCATCGGGACAAAGCCCTGCGGGTTGCGCGCGACATAATCCGGCGCCTTTTGTGCGCCATCGAGCAGGCTGGTGTCCACGGTTTCATAGGCCACGCCCTTGAGATTGAGCGCGATGCGCACCCGGTAGCTCGCCGAGCTGCGCCAATAGTCGAAAAGAATGATATCGGTCATGGCTTGGCTTTGACGACTGGGCGCTGCAAATGCAAGGGCATAGCGCCGGCCCTGCCCGGTACCGCGATTATCCGGCCGAACCGCCGCCGATCGCAATATCACCGCGCGGGTCGACCGTAACCGGACGCCCCGTGCGCCTTGCCAGCTCTTCCAGCAGAGGCGGCGTCAGCCTGTTCACCACCGCCGGATGCGCGGTCAGTCGCAAGGGGCCGGTTCCCCGATCGCGCTCCGCCTGCCGCAGCAGCTTCAGCGCCGCATTGGTCACGCGACTGGCCTGCAGCATTTCCGGCACCGATGGCCGGGTCTTGCGGCTGACAATCTGCAAAAAGCCAAATCCGTTGATCGCTGTCCGTTCGCAATTGGCGGTCATATGGTCGTCAAAGATCGCGGTGACGGCGGACCGCTCCGCCTTGGCCTGCAGGGTCGGAAAATCGACGCCGATATTGCCGCGAATATCAAATCGCACGAGCGCCTCTGCAACCTCTCGCGCGGCCCGCTTCGCCAGCTCGAACGGCGCCAGCGGCCCGTCGACATCGATCAATGTCATCGCCGGTGTCAGCGACACCAGCAGGCTCCCGCCCTCGAAATCGATCCGCCCGGTTTCCGCCTGTTCCATGGCTTCGTGCCAGCCGTGCCGGGCAAGAGCATCCTCCTCGTGGGCATGGACCTGCCTGACGGGAAGGCCGGACGCCGCGAGCTCGGCCAGCAGGTCCGGACCGTCGCGCAATGCGCTGTCCTCTTCCGCCGGCTGCGCCTTGGCGCGCTTGGCCTGTCCGCCGCGCTCGGCGATCGCGGACCGGACGATCTCGATCCGGACACCGGCACCTTCGGTCAGGCCTCTCGGCAGCGGCTGCAACAGCACTTCCTGGCCGTCTGGCAATGTCACTATACCGGATTTGCCGGCGACCCATTGGCGAGTGAATTTTCCCTCGACCACGGCACCGGGCCTGGCCCGGCCATCGGGCCGCTCGACCCGGACTTGCACCAGCTCACCATGTTCAAGCCGCAGCGCGCGATTCTCGCCGATCCCGGCCTCGTACAGCCAGCCGTTGGCGAAATCAGCCAAGGGGATAGCCGGCGCTGATCAGCAGATTGCGGGTTTCGTAAAGCGGCAGGCCCATGATCCCGCTGTAGCTGCCCGACATCCAGGTGACAAAGGCTTCCGCCGTGCCCTGGATCGCATAGCCGCCAGCCTTGCCCCGGCCTTCGCCGGAGGCGATATAGGCCTCGATCTCGCGCGGCTCGAAGCGCTTGAACTTGACAATATTGTCGGACAATTTGGTGCGCGCGGTGCCATCGGCGGCGATGACGCAGACCGCCGACATCACATGATGCCGCCGCCCGCCAACCAGTTCGAGAAATTTCCGCTGTTCGGCGGCATCGCCCGCCTGCCCCAGAATTCGCCGACCGACCGCCACCGTGGTATCGCCCGCAACCAGCACTTCCTGATCTTCTCGTTCGACAGCCGCAGCCTTTTCCTGTGCCATACGCAAGACATAGTCGCGCGGCAGCTCGCCCTTGTGCGGGGTTTCGTCAATATCGGGAGAGATGATCCGGTCGGGCGTGACGCCCAGACGGCCAAGCAGTTCCAGACGACGCGGACTGGAAGAGGCGAGCACCAATTTCATAGGATATAACACCGTCTGAACCGCTCGGGCTGAGCCTGTCGAAGCCGCTTGCGCAAATGCACGGCCCGCCGATCGCTGTCCTTCGACACGCTCAGGACGACCGGCATTAGGTCACTTGAAACGATAGGTGATTCGACCCTTGGTCAGGTCATAGGGGGTGAGCTCGACGAGCACTTCATCGCCAACCAGCACACGGATGCGGTTCTTGCGCATCTTGCCGGCGGTATGTCCCAAAATCTCGTGGCCGTTTTCCAGCTCGACCCGGAACATGGCGTTGGGGAGCAGTTCGCGAACCATCCCCTTCATTTCCAGTAATTCTTCTTTTGCCATATGGCGGTATATTTTCCCTGCTATCGCGGCAATCCCGCGTGTCGCAGTGCGCCATAACGACAAAAGTGCAAAAAGGGAAGGATTAGCTGCATCTGCCACAATGATAATATCTATCGCGGCTGGCGGAAATTACCTGCGACAATTTAATACAAAGAAATTATACCATTGGCAGGTCCTGCATGGCACTTCGGACATCTTCTTTCCCCCCTTTGTAGAGTTATGAACCCCGTTATGATGTCCTCCCCCAAATTGCTGAGCACTTCCTCTCCTGCCGTGTTGGCCGTCCTCTTCCTGGCTGCACCCGCCGGCGCACAGACCAGCAACGCCGAGCCCGAATATGCGGATGACGAAATTGTCGTGATCGCCGAACGTCCGCGCGGCGCCGTGGTGACCGAGATACCGCCGGTGGTCGAACTGAGCGAGACGGATATCGCGAGCTATGGTGCCTCGTCGGTCCAGGACCTGATTGAGGGGCTCTCCTCGCAGACCGGTTCCGGCCGGGGCCGCGGCAGCGGTCGGCCGGTCGTGCTGATCAACGGCCAGCGCACCTCCGGTTTCCGCGAGATCCGCGACCTGCCGCCCGAGGCGATCCGCACGGTGCAGGTATTCCCGGAAGAACTGGCGCTGCAATATGGCTATCGGCCGGATCAGCGCGTGATCAATTTCATCCTCAAGGACAATTATACCGGGCTCAGTGCATCGGCAGAATATGGCATGCCCACACAGGGCGGTCAGGGACGGTCCGAGCTGGAATCCACCCTTACCCGCATCGGCAAGGCCGGCCGGATCAATATCAACCTCGAATGGCAGAACAAGACCGCGATTACCGAAAGCGAACGGGACATCATTCAGGATTCGGCCGGAGCACTGGTCAATCTCGGCAATTTCCGCACGCTCGTGGCGCCCTCCGACAATGTCGAGCTCAACGCCAATTACAGCCGCAGCTTCGACAATGGCATTTCGCTGTCGCTGAACGGCGGCTATATCTATGACAAGTCGCGGGGCCTGCAGGGCCTGCCGAACGGGACGCTGCAGGTCGCTGGCGATCCGCTGTTCCGCTATTTCACCGAATATGGACCGCTGAACCGGGTGCAGGAAACCAATACCGCGCAAGCCGGCCTGACCCTGAACGGCAATCTCGGCGAATGGCGCTGGTCGCTGACCAGCGATTATACGCGCGCGCAGACCGATAGCGAAACCGACCGGTCCGGCGATATCAGCGCGCTGCAGACAGCGATTGATGCCGGTCTCGCCGATCCGCGGGGCGACCGTTTCGGCAATCTGCTCGGCGCACCGGTCACCGACAGCGCCCGCGTCGTCAACCAGACGATCAACAATCTCGCCACGCTGTCGGGCAGCCTGCTGAACCTGCCCTCCGGCACGGTCACCACCACCCTCCGGGCGGGTTATAATCGCGAAGATCTGGACAGCCGAGAAACGCGGCGCGGGATTATCACCACGACCGACCTCGGTCGCGACAAGCTGAGCAGCGGGATCAATATCGATATCCCCTTGGCCGACGAGAATATCGACGTCACCGAGGCGATCGGCAAATTGTCGATCAACGGCAATCTCGGCTATTCGGATTTGTCCGACTTCGGCGGGCTGGTCGAATATGGCTTTGGCCTCAACTGGGCACCGTTTGACGGACTGGTCTTCACCGCCTCGGCGATTGGCGAGGAAGCCGCGCCCGGTATCGCCCAGCTCGGCAATCCGGTGATCATCACGCCGGACGTCACCACCTTCGACTTCGTCAATGGCCAGACCGTGCTGGCGGCGATCACCACCGGCGGCAATCCCGCGCTGCTGGCGGAAAAGCGGCGCGATATCAAGCTGGCGGTAAGCTACCGGCCCGAATGGATCGAGGGATTCACCTTCCTCGGCGAATATTTCCGCAACAACAGCAATAATGTCGCGTCCAGCTTCCCGCTGCTGACGCCCGAGATCGAGGCCGCTTTCCCCGACCGGGTGACGCGCGATGCCAGCGGCCAGCTGATCGCGATCGACCGGCGACCAGTCAACTATGCCAATGTCCGCAGCGAACGCATCCGCTACGGCATCGATTTTTCCAAACGCTTCGGCGAGCGACGCGGCGACGGGCCAGCCAGACCGGACCGGGCATCACGCGCGCCGGATGGTGCAGCCCCGGGACGGCCGCGAAAGGGCGAGAAACCCACCGAAGGCGCACCTTCCGAAACGGGTCAGGCGGCACCGCCTCCGAAACCGCGCGGCGGCCCCGGCATGGGCGGTCGTCCCAGCGGCGGGCGCTGGCAGATTTCGGCCTTTCACACCATCCGCCTCGAAGACCGGATCAAGATTCGCGACGGCGTCGACGAACTTGATCTGCTGAACGGCTCGGCGGTCGGTTCCTCCGGCGGCAGCCCGCGGCACGAGTTCGAAATCAACGGCGGCTGGTTCAACAATGGCATCGGCTTCCGCCTCGACGGCAAGCATCAGGTCGCGACCCGGGTGAGCGGCGGGCTGACCGGCTCCGACCTCCGCTTCTCCGATCTGACCACGCTCAACCTGCGGCTGTTCGTCAATCTCGACGATCGCGGCAGCCTGACCGAAAAGGTCCCGTTCCTCAAGGGCAGTCGCATTGCCTTCAAGATCGACAATATCTTCAACGATATCCAGGCCGTCCGCGACGGCAGCGGCCTGATCCCGCTCAGCTACCAGCCCGGCTTTGTCGATCCGGTCGGCCGCTATGTCGAGATTGATTTCAGGAAGCGGTTCTAGGGGCTCTGGCAGCCATAGGCTTATCGGAGGGTTCTATCTGTCGTCATTGCGAGGAGCCGAAGGCGACGCGGCAATCCAGAGCGGCACAGGACGCACTGGATTGCTTCGCTGCGCTCGCAATGACATTGCGGATATCGGGAAGCTGCGTTAAAAATCGTTCAACCCAGATCCGCCACCGAAACCGCCTCCGCCCGATAGATCTGCATCTCCGGCCGTTCCCCGACGAGTCCGCTCAACCGTTTCACAAAACCCCCCGATTCCGGCACCCGGAAATGCGCAGCAACCGCAGCCTCGTCCTGCCATTCTTCGTAATAGAATAACCGGTCCGGATTCTCAGCATCCGCATGGACATGATGCGAGAGACAGCCCGGCTCGGCCCGAGACCGGGCGCTATGCTCGGCGCACAGGGCGATAATCTCGTCGCGCCGGGCGGCAGGAACGGTGAAGGTAGCGGATATGATGATCATAGTTTCAGCGTTGCCCTCGTGGTGCTCTTCGACATGAAATAGGCCAGCACCGCTGCGATAATGGTAACGATCGCGACAAACACCAGCGGCGCAAAGCGCAGATCGGGCGCCATAGCCTGCAGCACCATCCCGATGAGAACCGCCGGGATCAGGGTCAGCGCCAGATGCTTGAGCGCCAGCAGAAAGGGAGCAAAGCCGACCCTCGTATCAGCCGGGAGCGCCGGCACCACCCTGCCCGCCTTGCGCTGCGAAACGGTGACCGGATAGACGATCAGCGTCAGCAGGATGCTCATCAGAACCGCGATCCCGACCAAAGTCCCGCCCAGACTGGGGTCCGTATCCCCCGGCGGCAGCGTCCCCGGCACAAAGGCCAGACCCCGCGTCAGCCAGTAATTGATCCCGCCCGCCAGCACGATATTCACCACCGCATCAGTCCGCGCCTGCTTCTCGACAAAGGCGCCCATGGCGATGGGTGCAGCGGTTACGACGGTGGCCATATTCTCTCTCCTGTATTTTGGCGGGAGAGTGACGGCGGCGCGGGGAATGTCAAGCGGGATTGGTCGGGGGGGATGGAGATCGCAGCCGTTACATTCGCCAGCGTGAATCCAGCAAGCTCTCGAAGGACCAGAACCAAGCCAGAAACCCTCAGACGGCAAACAGGATTAACGGCAGGCGCATAGTAGAGACAGAAAAGGCGTTGCGAACTCACCCTTCCCCAGCCCCAATCTCCTTCAACGCCGCATCCTCCAGAAACGCACTCCGCGTCATCTTGCGGTTCTTGGCCGCGCTGTCGATCATCCTGACAACGCCGGTGTCGAGCGACACATTGTAGCGACCGGTCCGGCCGGTTCGTTGCAGATAGGGAATCTGCACCAGATAGGCTCCCTCAGCCAGATCTTCGGCAGCCAATTGTCTGACATCACTGATCGAGCGGGGCGCGATCGCCTCTTCATCCTCGAAATAGAGCGACAATGCCTCGATCGCATTGGGAATGATATCCTCTTCCCGGTCCGCAGCAGAGAAACAGCCGGGGACCTCCGGAAAGCTAATCCCGAAGGCGCTGTCTTCATCTTTGTGCACAACGGCAAAATAAAACATGTGGCTCACCTTTCAAATCCATCCTGCCGCCCGCGCAATGTTTCGCGCGGTGCCGAGGGGCAGGTCCTTTTTCGGATGCGGTACGATGATGGTGCGCCCATTCTTCCGATATTTATGGTGCGAACCCTTTATCGAAACGAGCGCAAAGCCATCCGCCTCAAGCCGCTGGATGATCTTCTTGCTGTTCCGCTCCATGTGTATTTATATACACATCTTTCTGGATTTGTCAAGATTGGGAGCTGTAGCGAATACAATCCTTGGCAGCCTTGACCTCTTTCAAGCCCCTCCTCTTCAGAGGAGGGGTTGGGGTGGTGGCGATGCATATGTATCGCTTGCGCAAGCGACAAGCGGCACCAAACCACCCCAACCCCTCCTTTAAAAAAGGAGGGGCTTAACTTTCTCATCAGCCGGAAACCCATCGCCCTTGCCAGCGCCAGCGCACGTTCAATGGCCATGTCTCCGCTTTGCCCAGTTGAGCAGATGACCGATGACCAGCAACAGGCTGCCCGCCACGGTGATCCAATATTCCCTCTGCTCTTCCAGGCCAGGAACCAGTGCGACGGCCAGGCAGGCCAGACCGGCCATGCCCAGCAGCGCCGGCGCAACCTGACCGTGGCTCCGATAGCCGATCAGAAAGGCAATTGCGGCAAAGGGCGCAATGACCAGGAAAACCGCCGCGTGAAAAATCTCCGACCGCGCAAATATCCCCAGCAGACCCGGCAGAATGAGCAGCAGGACCGGCAGCGCCAGACAATGAACCAGACAGAGCAGGGAGACCGAAATCGCCGTTCCTTCGATCAGATCATCGCCATTTCGGGCCAGCGGGGAGATTTTTCGCGAGACGGGTATCATGGATTCACTATATTGTTACGTTATAACATATCATATAAGGATATGGCGCGGGATTGAAAGAGGAAATCCGTCAAAATGCGCGAACGGATCGACCGGAGCCTTTCTGGAACACCGGGGCTTCGCCCTGCGGCGCCCTTTCTCCCCTAGCCGCCAAATTTCCTGAGCACCCGCCAGGCCAGCGCCTTCGCCCGGTTGCGCGCCGGAAACCGCCCCGGCGCACGCGGCGTCACCCCGCGCCGCCGCAGCCAGCCGTTGAACGCCCGCGCATCGGCTTCGGCGAAGCTCCAGTCGCTGCGCCAGGTGATCGAGAGCGAGATGCTCGGTTCCGGCCCGACCTTTACAAAATGCGGCGCCATCACCGGCACGAAGATCGCCTTGCCGGGTGTCAGATGGTGGCGCGTGCCTTTGGCCTCGAACTCCTCCTGCCAGACCAGATTGCGATGACCGCCCAGATGATAGCCCTCGTGGATCTGATCGGCGGCAAAGCGGGGGTCGCCTGCCGGGAAAGTGGTCATCCATTTCTCGCCGCGCAACTGCAGCAGGATATTATGCTCGGGATCAAAATGATAGGGCGTCACCGCCCCCGGTGAGGACACGAAGATAAAGCCCTGCGGCTTCAGCATTTGCCCCGTCTTCGCTTCCAGGATCGGCCGGATTTCGGCGAGCAGCGAAAGCAATAGCGCCTCATATTCCGGCACCTGCTCGATATTCTTGAGCACGGCCCAGCTCGCTGCGCTGTCGATCATCCGGATGGTGTCGCCGATGCTCATGCCGTTGTCCGGCACATCCTCCGGCCTGATGCCGACGGGAAGATCGCCCGGATTATATTCCACGCTCTTTTCCGGCAGCGCCGTGCCCAGCTCGGCCAGCGCCTCCAGCGTCAGCAATTCGTGCGCCAGCATATTGTGATCCAGCACCCCGGCCTGTTCGGGATAGCATGTATCAAACTGCCGCCGGGCCTCGTCTCCGAAAACCTGCTGCCGGAACATGTCCCTGCTGGAAATCTGGTTCATTGCTGCCTCTCCGTCGGATCAAAAATTTCCCGGCCCCTGATCTTTCCCATCAGATCCTCCCCCAGCCGCAGACCGTGAAAGATCGCGCGCCGGGACAGGCCCTTGAGCTCGATCGAGAACCGCCCGATATGGCGGCGGCCTGACCAGATGCTGTCGATCATCGGATGATCCTCCGCCGCGCAGCTGTCCATCCAGGCGATCGCCGGATTGTCGAGTATCCTGAGATTTTCCAGTTGCAGCAGCACGCCGGGGGAAAAGCGGGCAAAGGCTTCGTCAAAGGCGGTCTTGAAGGAGAAGCTGCCGCGCCCGCTGTGAAAATTCACCAGCATCGCCAGCGGCTCGCCCTCCAGCCTTATGTCATGGCGCTCCAGCTGCCCGGCCCGGGCCGCGCCCAGAAGAGCGTCGCGGAAAAACGTCCGTGTCTGCCCGGCGGAATCGAGCGCCGAGCCGCCAAAGCCCTTCCAGCCGCGCCGCTCCAGCTCCAGAAATTCGTCGATCCACTGGTCGATATCCTCGGCACCGGTCCGGTGAGCATAGGTCACCGCGCCCAGTTCATCCAGCCGCTTGGCCTGCCGCCTGAGTTCCTTGCGTTTCTTGCCGCGCACATTCTCGCTCAGATAGGCCTCCGGGCCCAGCTCGCTCTGCAACAGGGCCCGCGCCTCGCTGTGCACGAGATCGCAACGCCGTCTCTGCGCGCCACAGACGGCCCGCATCGCCTGATCGAGTGGCTCGCCAATGGTCATGCCGTTGATGTGCAGAAAGCCCGGCCAGTCGCAATCGTCGAGCGCGCTCAACAGCTGCTCCCAGAACAGCTGCTCATAGCCCTGCCGGACCAGCGGCGTGCCGAGAAAACAATTGTGATGCAGCCAGTTCTGGACATGCGGCACCGGCCAGCGCCCGAAATGGCTGGCGGGGCCGATCGGCAGCAGCGCCAGCAATCGGGAAGCCCCGGGCTCCCCTGCCCAGAGCAGGAACAGGCGAAGGTCGGGATGATGGTCAAACTGGTCAAGCGCCGGACGCAGGAACCATGGTTCGTAGAATATATTCGGTTCGCTCGCCTCGCGCCCCAGGTCCTTCCAGGCTTCGACCAGACCCGTATCTATTGCCGTAACAGGGTGGAACACCGCACGATATTCCGGCGGCGCCAGGGTTTCGCGGAACCGGTTGGCCCGGATATCCCTGCCCTCCAACTTCTGTAGTCCACTCAAGTCCATCGGTTCCGCCTGTTCGCACCCATCTCAATTCTGCCTTGGCTAGCGAAAAAGGGGTAAAATCTTGTTAACGCTGTACGGACAAAATTGCGGTATCGCTGCAAGCAAAAAACCCCGCCGGAAACAAGTCCGGCGAGGTGATAATCGTTGATAGCGTGCCGTGAGGTCTGGGCCTGTCGAAGACCGTTTCTCGACGAAAAGCCTTGCCCTGGCTTCGGCTCGGCCAGCTCAGGGCTGGCGGCGGAAGGCTTTTTACATACCGCCCTGCGCCGCATAGAGCGCTGCCAGCAGCAGCAATGCGACGATATTGGTGATCTTGATCATCGGGTTGACGGCAGGACCCGCGGTATCCTTGTAGGGATCGCCCACGGTATCGCCCGTCACGGCTGCATGATGGGCGTCAGAACCCTTGCCGCCATGATTGCCGTCCTCGATATATTTCTTGGCATTGTCCCAGGCACCGCCGCCGGCTGTCATCGACAGCGCGACGAACAGGCCGGAGACGATCACGCCGAGCAGCAGCGCGCCAAGGGCGGCAAAGCCATTGGCCTGACCGGCCACCGCCGTGATCGCGAAATAGACGACGATCGGCGCCAATACCGGCAGCAGCGACGGCAGCACCATTTCCTTGATCGCTGCCTTGGTTACCAAATCGACCGTCCGAGCATAGTTGGGCCGCGATGTTCCTGCCATGATGCCGGGATCATTTTTGAACTGCTCGCGCACATCCTTGACCACGTCACCGGCAGCCCGGCCGACAGCGGTCATGCCCATCGACCCGAACAGATAGGGCAAAAGCGCGCCCAGCAGCAGGCCGACGATCACATAGGGATTTTCCAGGCTGAAGCTGACTTCAAGGTTCGGGAAGAATTCCTTGAGATCAGCGGTATAGGCCGAGAACAATACCAGCGCCGCAAGCCCTGCAGAACCGATGGCATAGCCCTTGGTCACTGCCTTGGTGGTATTGCCCACCGCGTCGAGCGCGTCGGTCTTGTTGCGGACGCTCTCGTCCAGCCCCGCCATTTCGGCAATGCCGCCCGCATTGTCCGTCACCGGACCATAAGCGTCGAGCGCCACGACCATCCCGGCGAGCGCCAGCATGGCGGTGGCCGCAAAGGCAATGCCGATCAGGCCAGCAAGCTGGAACGCGACGACGATGCCGACGACGATCACCAGCGTTGGCAAGGCGGTGGCTTCCATCGAAATCGCCAGGCCCTGGATCACATTGGTACCGTGGCCGGTTTCCGATGATTTGGCGATCGAGCGCACCGGACGATATTGCGTGCCGGTATAATATTCGGTGATCCAGATGATCAGCCCGGTCACCGCCAGACCCACCATCATCGACCCGAACAGCGCCATGCCGGTAAAGCCGCCGGTGCCGTCCAGCGCGACGCCGATCGGCGTATCCATGTCACCCAGCGTGCGCCAGGTGACATACCAGATTGCCGGGATCGAGAGCACCGCGGTGGTGATGAAACCCTTGTAGAGCGCGCCCATGATGTTCGTACCCTTGCCCAGCCGCACCATATAGGTGCCGATGATCGAGGTCAGGATGCAGACACCGCCAACAATCAGCGGCAGCGACATCAGATTATACAGCATCGCGCTGCCGACAAGATCGCCGAACAGCAGCGCCAGCAGCACCATGGTGGCGCCAACGGTCACGACATAGGTCTCGAACAGGTCGGCCGCCATGCCGGCGCAATCGCCGACATTGTCACCGACATTATCGGCGATGGTCGCAGGGTTGCGCGGATCATCCTCGGGGATGCCCGCTTCCACCTTGCCGACCAGATCGGCGCCGACGTCAGCCGCCTTGGTAAAGATACCGCCGCCCAAACGCGCGAAGATCGAAATCAGCGAAGCGCCGAAGGCCAGAGCGACCAGCGAGTCAATCACCGTGCGATCATTGGCCGCCATGCCCATCTGGGTGGTCAGCACATAGAAGAAGATCGAGATGGCCAGCAGGGCAAGACCCGCGACCAGCATGCCGGTCACTGCACCGGCGCGGAAGGCGACGGTAAGCCCGGTCTGCAGGCTTTCGCTTGCGCCCTGGGCCGTGCGGACATTGGCGCGAACCGAGATGTTCATGCCGATATAGCCCGCGACGCCCGACAGGATCGCGCCGAGCAGGAAGCCGACCGTTGAAATGGTACCGAGGAAGATAAAGACCAGAACAGCGACGACGATGCCGACAAGGCCGATGGCGCGATATTGGCGATTGAGATAGGCTTGCGCACCTTCCTGGATCGCGCCTGCGATGGATTGCATTTTTTCGTTTCCGGCCGGTGCATTGAGCACCTGGCGGCTGGTTATGAAGCCGTATAATATGGCAACAAAACCACATAAAATTGAAATAGTGACAACCGTCATCGCTGCATTCTCCCCTATTCTTGTCCAATATATGACGCCCCTTGTAACCGGAGCTATCAACATTCGGGCTATACGGCGGGAAACGCAAATCGTGCAAGTGCTGATTTGATCAGGCAATAGAGGATGTCAAAAGCCCGTCCACCGGGCAAACTGCTCAGGCGTGGACAAATCCCAGATGCTCGGGCAGTTCCATTCTTTCGCCATGGCTGTGCAGCGCGACTCCTGATCCCGGACGACAGATTCCGACGCAGGTCAGCGGCACCGACAGGACGGTTTCGGGGCTGGCGGTAAGCAGCAACTGATAATCGTCGCCGCCGGTCGCTGCCTTGATCCGCGCCTCCTTGTCATTCCCGATCAGCGCCTGAAACTGGCTGGACAAGGGCACTTCCGCCAGATCGATTTCGATCTGGACACCGCTGGCCGCGGCAATCCGCGAGGCGTCGAGCAGCAGACCATCGGACACATCCATCATGCTGCTGACCAGATTGGACAATATCCTGCCCTCCTCCAGTCTCGGCATCGGACGGGTATGGGCTTTCAGCAGCGATGCCGTGGTATCGATATCCGAAGAGCGCAGCGATCCCGAAGCGATTTGCAGCCCCGCCCAGGCATCGCCGATGGGGCCGGTGACATAAACGGCATGCCCCGGCCGCGCATTGCTGCGCGAGGGCACGATATGCCCTTTGGCCTCGCCGATCGCGGTCAGGCCAAAGGTTCGCGGCGCCTGTTCGCCCATCGACACGGTGTCCCCGCCAAGCAGCGGTACGGCAAAGCGGTCGATCGCCTGTTTCAGGCCCTCGACAAAGGCCGCGTCCCACTGGTCGCCCGAGGTCCGGCCATAGCCGAGCAGCACGCCCAGCGGTTTCGCGCCCTTGGCCGCCAGATCGGACAGGTTCACCGCGACCAGCTTCCAGGCGACGTCGGCGGGGTCGGCATCTTCCAGAAAATGGACGCCCTCGACCATCATGTCATGCGTCATCACCAGCTTGTGCCGCCCGAACGGCATCATCGCGACATCGTCGGCCAGACCGCGCGCGGCCGGATGGGTGGTGATGCTCTTCAACCGGTCAATAAAATCTATTTCGCTCAAGACAGGGCGTGCTCCAGTGCCATTCTGATGGAAGCGTTGGCGCGCTTGCTGACCGCTGCCTGTGGGGCAAATCCGTTAAATCCGTGCGGCGCGCCTGGATAGATAGCAAGTTCAACCGGAACACCGGATGAACGAAGCCGGTTTGCATAGGCAATATCTTCGTCGAGAAACAGGTCGAGGTCGCCGCACATGATATAGGCGGGCGGCAGTCCCGACAGATCGGCTGCCCGCGCCGCTGCGGCATAGGGGCTCGCGCCCCCTTCCTCGGCATAGAGCGACCAGGCGTGCAGCGAGGTTTCGCGGGTCCAGGTCGACGGCGGAATATCCATATGGCCCGACGGCGTGTCATGCCGGTCATCGATCATCGGATAGATGAGCAGCTGGAACGCGATATCGGGTCCGCCCCGGTCGCGGTTCATCAGCGCCGCGCTCGCCGCCAGTCCGCCGCCGGCGCTGGGCCCGGCGAGGATGATCTTGCGCGGCTTGCGGTTTTCCGCCACCCGCTCGATCACCGCGCAGACATCCCGGGCCGCCGCCGGCGCGCGATGCTCCGGCGCCATCCCGTAATCGACCGAAATCACCGGCGCGAGCGCGGAATAGCCCTGGGCCGACAGATCGTCGGCACTGCCCATCATATAGCCGCCGCCGTGCATCCAGAGGATCGCGCAATCGGGGTAGAGCATGTCGCGCGCCCGATATTCGACGACCGCAACGTCGGGATCGCCCTCCAACCCGGGCATGTGATACTCGTCTTTCTGCCCGTCATATTCTGGCAGATCGACGGCCAGCCGCGCGAACAGCGCATCCAGCGCAGCACGCGCTCCGGCGACGTCGGATTTCAGGATTTCGAACAAATAGGGTCCTTCTGCCGCAATCATGTCGCGGAAGGCGGGATCAAGCCGGTCCAGAAAGTCAGACAAATTCTTCCCCCGTGTGCGACGGGGTTCGATTTATCCCCGTACCTGTTTTGCGATGCTGTCCAGCAGCCCGTTTACAAAACCGGCGTCCTTCTTGCTGAAAAAGGCATGGGCAACATCCAGATATTCGTCAATCACCGTTGCGACCGGCACGTCCTCTTGTGCGACCAATTCAAAGGTGCCGCAGCGCAGGATCTGCAGCATGGTCTTGTCGAGCCGCCCCAGCGTCCATCCGGAGGCCAGTTTCGATGTCACCAGCTGGTCGATTTCTTCCAGCCGCGAGGTTACGCCGATGACCAGCTCGTCAAAAAAATCGCGCTCGGCCGGATGATATTGGTCATCCTCGATTTCCTTGCCCAGCCGGTGGTCGTGAAATTCCTTGAGCAGCTTTGGCACCGGCGTCTTTTCCATCTGGTGCTGGAACAGCGCCTGGACAGCCGCCAGCCGTGCGGCCGATCGCGATGTGGATTTTGCGGTCATGACCTTTTGATCCGCGGCATGCCGAGGAAATCCCGCTTGCCAATCGGCAGTCCGCGCTCGCGCAGAACGTCATAGGCGGTCGTCGCATGAAAATAGAAATTCGGCTGGGCAAAGCTCAGCAGGAAGTTTTCGGCGGTGAACGGCATGACCGCGTCCTTGAAGCGGAATTCCATAGGCTGGCCGATAAAGCCCTCCATCTCGGCTTCGCTGACCGCTTCCAGACCGGCCTTGGCCTCGTCGAGCTTTTCATACAGTCCCGCCCAGTCATTCGGTGGCGCGGTCAGGCTTGGCGTGAACACGCCTTCCCTCACACCCTCGATCGCGCCCAGCGAATGTTCGCGACAGGACTTCACCTGATAGGCGAAGGGCAGCATATCCTCGATCAGCCGCGCGCCGATAATCTCTTCGGGTGCGCTTCCCTTTTCCTCGCAATGGGCCTTGGCCTTGTCGACCAGCTTGCGAACCGCAGCGATGATCTGCAGCTGGCTCGGAATTACAGCGTCATATAGGGAAATGGTCATAGGCATCACCTCTCGATTGCTTTTACAGTCATGTTATCTGGGCCATCTCGTCAATGGCGCAGAGTGAGCGATTGCGGTTGATTTCTCATCCGCTTTCTCGATTTGGATAATGTGTTTGGGACCAAATGGAATTTCCGAACCACACCAGAAGTCGTCATTCTTATCAATCGCAAAGGGTTCGTTATCCAAAATCCCAATATAACCGTCTTTCAGGATTTCCGACACTATCACCCACATTCGTTCAACAGAAGCGGACTCTTCCGGATCATCTACCCAAATTTCAAAAACGAGCTTAGCAAAATCACCGATCTGAAGTGATTGTCTTTCTCGTTCGCTTGGAATCCGAAACGTATCGGGGGCCTCTTCATGGGTGACCTCGCTATCTCTAAGAAACCAGCCATCTATCAATGGATCGGGCTCTCTCATGGAGCCTGCTTCAACCTCTTTCTTACGCTGGCGGCATGGGCGGGCAGGCCCTCGGCCTCGGCCAGCGCGACCGCAGCCGGACCGATATTGGCCAGCGCCTGTTCGTCGCAGCGAATGAAGCTGGTGCGTTTCATAAAGTCGGTGACCGACAGCCCGGAGGAGAAACGCGCCCGCCGCCCGGTCGGTAGCACATGGTTGGGGCCGGCGACATAATCGCCTACGGCTTCCGGCGTATGGCGCCCAAGAAAAACCGATCCGGCATGCCGGACCTTCTTGAACAAAGCGTCGGGATTGTCGACCGCCAGTTCCAGATGTTCGGCGGCCAGCCGGTCGACCAGCGGCAGCGCCTGTTCCAGCCGGTCGACGACGATGATCGCGCCATTGGTGTTCCAGCTGGTTGTCGCGGTTTCGGACGTCGCCAGATCCTTCAATTGTTCTTCTATTTTTTCAGAAACCTGGTCGGCAAACTTCGCATCATCTGTGAACAGGATCGACTGGCTGGTCGGATCATGTTCCGCCTGGCTGAGCAGATCGGCGGCGATCCAGTCGGGGTCATTCTGGCCATCGGCAACCACCACGATTTCGGACGGACCGGCGACCATGTCGATGCCGACCACTCCGAACACCTGCCGCTTCGCCTCGGCGACCCAGGCATTGCCGGGACCGGTGATAACATCGACAGATTTGATCTTTTCCGTACCATAAGCGAGCGCGGCAACGGCCTGCGCGCCACCAATTCGCCAGATTTCGTCCACTCCTGCCAGTTCTGCCGCGGCCAGCACCAGCGGATTGATTTCGCCGCCATTGGCCGGCGTCACCATGATGATCCGCTCGACACCCGCCGCCTTGGCCGGAATCGCGTTCATCAGCACCGAGGACGGATAGGCCGCGCGGCCACCGGGAATATAGATGCCCGCCCGCTCCACCGCGTTCCAGCGAGCGCCGATCTGCACTCCGGCCTCGTCGAGATAGTCCCTGTTTTCAGGGACTTGCCCTTCATGGTAATCACGAATTCTTAAGGCCGCCAGTTCCAGCGCCACGCGCAAGGATGCTTCCAGTCCTTCCAGCGCTGCCGCCGATTCCGCCTGATCGACTCGCCATCCGGTCCGCTCCAGATCATGCCCGTCAAACTTGCGGGTCAGCCGCGCCACAGCATCATCGCCATGATCCCGGACATCCTGAATGATCGCCTTCACATCCGCCGAAACATCCGCATCCGCCTCGCGCCGGGCATTGACCAGCGCGTCAAAGGCAGCGTCGAAACCTGCATCCGAGATCGAAAGTCGCAGAGCCATCTTAGCCCCTCCTTTTCAAAGGAGGGGTTGGGGTGGTTTCGTGCCGCCTGTCGCTGACGCGAGCGATACTAACGCATCGCCACGACCCCTTGATCCCCTCTTCTGAAGAGGAAGGGTTAGACTGGTTGACCAACGTCATCAGACCTGCCCCGCCAGCTCGCGGAACTTCTGCACCAGCGGCGTCAGCTCCGCGCTGCGCATCTTGAACGCTGCGCGATTGACGACCAGCCGGCCCGAGATGTCCAGGATCCGGTCAGTCTCAACCAGATCATTGGCTTTCAATGTGTTACCCGACTCGACCAGATCGACGATATGCCGCGACAGGCCCAGCGACGGCGCCAGTTCCATCGCGCCGTTCAGCTTGACGCATTCGGCCTGGATGCCCTTGCTCTCGAAATAGCGGCTGGTCAGATTGGGATATTTGGTCGCCACCCGAAGATGCGAGACATTGCTCACCTCTTCCGCATCATCCTTCGGCTGCGCCACCGACAGGCGGCAGCGCCCGATGCCAAGATCGACCGGCGCGTAAAGCTCGCTATAGCCGAATTCCTCGATCACGTCCGAACCGACAATGCCGATCTGTGCCGCGCCATGAGCGACAAAGGTTGCGACATCGAACGCCCGCACCCGGATGATCGCCATATGCGGCAGATTGGTCGCGAACTTCAGACTGCGGTTGGACTTGTCAAAAAAGGCGTCTTCCGGCACAATCCCCGCCTGCTCCAGGAGCGGCAAGGCATCGTCAAGAATCCTCCCTTTCGGAATTGCAAAGATCAGTGGTTTCGCCATGGTGGCCGCGGCTTTACGGGTTCACAGATGAAAGGGCAATGATCAATGGACATTATGGATATGGAAGATATCGTCAACGGGATGCGGGGTCAGGCGGAGCATTGCCGGCGCAATGATGCGCCCGTGACGGCATCGGTCATCATCGCCCAGCTGGCACTGATCGACGGACCGACCGCCTGCGGACAAAAGATCACGCACTGGACGGGAAAACCGCTGGAAGACGCAATGCCGCTGCGCCTCACCGGTGGCCTGCATTATCTCTATCTCAGCGGCAGGGAGCCGCGACTGGCCGATATTTACGAAGGCCGGATCACCGGCCAGGACCAGATCGATCATCTGATCGGGCAGGTCGTGGCCGATCATGATGCCGAGTTGCTGCCCTGGTTCGACAGCCCGCCGCAGACCAACGAATCCGGCCGCTCGGCCAGCTTCATGGCCGGCCTGCTCTGGCTTTCCGGAAGAGTCGGTCCCCGCTTCGAACTGCTCGAACTCGGCGCCAGTGCCGGGATCAACACGATGATGGCGCGCTATCATTATGACCTCGGCGGCGTCCATGCGGGGCCGGAGGATTCGCCGATGCGGATCCAGCCGGACTGGCGCGGCCCGCCGCCGCCAGAGGCGCCGGTCGAGATCGTCAGCACCCGTGGCTGCGACCAGAACCCGATCGACCTCACCGACGATGAAACCGCCGCGCGGCTGAAAGGCTATATCTGGCCGGAAATGCCCGATCGCTTCAAGCGAATGGAAGCCTCCATCGCACTGGCAAAGCAGGATCCGCCCGATGTCGCCAGGGCAGACGCCGCCGACTGGGCCGAGCAGCAGCTGCGCCTCCCCCAGCAAAGCGGTGTGACCCGGGTACTGATGCATTCGATCGTCTGGCAATATCTGCCGCAGGCCACAAAAGACCGGATCACCGACGCGATGGAGACGGCAGGCAAGGCGGCAACCGCCGACAGGCCCCTCGCCTGGATGGCGCTGGAAACCAACCGCAAGACCTTCAGCCACGAGCTGATCATCCGCTACTGGCCCGGCGGCGAGGAACCCGCGCTACTGGGCCGCGCCCACGCCCATGGCGCGTGGGTGGAGTGGTTTGAAGAATAAAGGGCTGCAAGCGCGAATTGCCCTCTCCCATAGGGAGAGGCAAGTGGAGCTTGTCAGCTTGCTGACTAGCGAAACTCGGTGAGGGGTTTTCGACCTCTGAAGAGTGAAAACCCCTCACCAACTCCGCCTAACGCAATAAAATGCCAAGGCTTGTTGCCTCTCCCTCTGGGAGAGGCCAGTTTAATCAGTAACCGTCTTCGGCCTGTTCTCCGGCAGCGGAATATATTCTTCGGGATCTTCCGGAACGATCGGAAAGCGCCCCTCCTTCCAGTCCGCCTTGGCCTGCTCGATCCGCTCCTTGCTGGACGAGACAAAATTCCACCAGACATGCCGTTCGCTGACAAAGGCCTCACCGCCCAGCAGCATCGCCCGGCCGCCCGCCTGCGAGGAAAGCGAGACGTTCGCGCCCGGCGCAATCACATAGAGCATATATTTTTCCAGCGGCGCGCCATCCAGAGCGCCCTCGCCGTCGACCAGCATCACCGCCCGTTCGTCGGCCTCCGCATCGACCGGAATCGCACCGCCCGCGAACAGCAGGATATCCGCATAGATGGTCTCGGCGTGGCAGGTGGTCGGAGCCGCCTGCCCCCACAGGCTGCCCATGATCACCCGCGCCTTCACGCCGCCATCGTCAAGGATAGGTAAGTCGGCGGCACCGACATTCTCGAACGCCGCGTCCATCTCCTCCTTGCCGTCGGGCAAGGCGAGCCAGGTCTGCATGCCGAACATCGGTTTCCCGACATCCTGCATCTCCAGCGGCGACCGCTCCGAATGGACAATCCCGCTGCCCGCCGTCATCAGATTGACCGCACCCGGTCGAATCGTCTGGAAGGTGCCGAGACTGTCGCGATGGTCGATCGCACCCTCGAACAGATAGGTGACCGTCGCCAGATTGATATGCGGATGCGGCCGCACCGCCATGCCCGGCCCTTCCGGCAGCGTCGCCGGCCCGAATTCATCGACAAAGATGAAGGGCCCGACCATCCGCCGATGGCGAGACGGGAGCACCCGGCGGACCTGGAAAGCGCCCAGATCATGGGTGGTGGGGGTGAGGGTCTGTGTAATAGCGCTCATAGTCGGTCCAGTTCGTTGACGGTTTTCTCGGTTACAACATTGCCGGTGTTCAGAGTCGTGCCCGGCTCCAGCATCAGCACATGGCATTCGCTCGTCAGCGCTTCCGGGCGATGCTCGACGCCATGCGGCACGATGATCATCTCGCCTTCCTCAAGGTCGATATCGCCGGCGCGCAAACCCATGCGCATCCTGCCCTTCACGACCAGGAACATCTCGTCTTCCCGCTCATGATGATGCCAGTCAAACTCGCCTTCAAACTTCGCAAGCTTGACCTGCATATCGTTGATATCGCCGGCAATCTTCGGCGACCAGTGCTCGGAGAAGCTGGCAAAGGCGTCGGCCAGATTGACTTTGCGGATCATGGTGTTCCTTCCTCTTGTTGCACTGACCGTAAACCCTTCTCCCGTGAGGGAGAAGGATGTGCAGACTTGGCAGCTTGCTGCCTAGTCGGAGCTGGATGAGAGTGTTCCAAAATCTCGAAATCAGAACACCCTCATCCAACTGCGCCTAACCGCCTGCGCTGACGCTCCGGCGGCAAGGCTTCGTATCCTTGCTCCCTCTCACAGGAGAAGGATTTATTCACTCCCCCGGTGCCCTTGCCTTGATCGCCAGCGCATGGACCTTGTCGCGCATCATGTCGCCCAGCGCCTTGTTGACCATGCGCTGGCGATTGAGCCGCGACTGTCCGGCAAAGGCGGCGCACTCGATCTCGACCGTAAAATGCGACTCCCCGCTACCGTCGTCACCGGCGTGGCCGTGATGGCTGGCGCTGTCGTTGATCACATTCAGCGATACGGGCGCGAGTTCGGCGGTAAGCCGCTTTTCTATCTCGCTGTGGACTGGACCTTTGGGCATCGAATCTCCATATTGCTTTTTCGACATCGACTATAACCGTTCGCCCTGAGCCTGTCGAACCGAAGGTCTAGCATGGCTCAACGGCGTTTCAACACAAAGGACAGCCTGGCTTCGACAAGCTCAGCCCGAACGGAATTTGACTGAAACTTCCCCAAAAAGAAAACCGAACCGCTTTCACGGCCGCGTCGAAACCGAGGGCCGGACCTGCGCGATTGAAGGCTGTGCAGAAAGCGGCGAATTTCGCGCGCCGCCGATCTATGGCAGCAGCCGCAGCCACGACGGCCCCGGCGAATATCGCTGGCTCTGCCTCGACCATGTCCGCGAATTCAACCAGAGCTATGATTTCTTCGCCGGCATGGACCACGAACAGATTTTCGAAGCGCAACATCCCGTCCGCGGCTGGGACTCCGGCCGGCGAATCTATGGTGCCGGCCCCAGCGTCCCGCCGGCCTGGAGCGATTTTGCCGATCCGCTGGATGCGATCGGCGCGCGCTTTGCCGGCGGGATTCATCGCCGCCAGAAGGCAGGTCCGGTTCTGTCCGGTGCGGATCAGAAAGCGCTGAAGACGCTAGGGCTTGGCGACCAGGACTCTCCCGCCATCGGCCGCAGCGATATCCGCCGCGCCTATTCGGCATTGGTCCGCAAATATCATCCCGACCGCAACGGCGGCGACCGCAGCCACGAGAAACAGTTGGCAAAAGTGATCGAGGCCTATACGCAGCTTAAGGAATCACCGGATTTTCGATGAGAATCCAATTCCCGCTGGTCCTGCACCTGTCGACGGACGTTTCGCGTCCCCGGCGCCTGTCGATTTTGACGAACGCAGTTCGACAGGCCCGATGATAGGGACTTGGGCTGAAGGATGAGCAATTTCGAAGGGCGAACATGACTGAAATACCAAATACCAATCTCGACACCAGCGGCGAAACCATCATGGACGCACCGGACAAGATGGTGAATGCGCGCGATATATTCGGGATCGATCTCGATATGCAGGTGCCCGCGTTCAGCCAGAAGGACGAGCGCGTGCCCGATCTCGATCCCTCCTATGTCTTCGATCCGGAAACGACGACCGCCATTCTCGCCGGCTTCGCCTTCAACCGCCGCGTGATGGTCCAAGGCTATCACGGTACCGGAAAATCGACCCATATCGAACAGGTTGCCGCTCGCCTCAACTGGCCCTGCATCCGGATCAACCTCGACGCGCATATCAGCCGGATCGATCTGGTCGGCCGTGACGCGATTGTCCTGAAGGACGGCCAGCAGGTCACCGAATTCCGCGAAGGCCTGCTGCCCTGGGCGCTGCAGACGCCGACCGCTCTGGTCTTTGACGAATATGACGCCGGTCGCCCCGACGTGATGTTCGTGATCCAGCGCATCCTCGAAGCCGAGGGCAAGCTGACGCTGCTCGACCAGAACCGGGTGATCCGCCCCAACCCCTATTTCCGCCTGTTCGCCACCGCCAACACCGTCGGCCTCGGCGACACCAGCGGCCTTTATCACGGCACCCAGCAGATCAACCAGGGCCAGATGGACCGCTGGAATATTGTGGTCACGCTCAACTATCTCCCGGCCGAGACCGAAGCCAAGGTGATCCTGTCGAAAGTCCCGGATGCCGGCGACGACACCGTGAGCAACATGATCAAGGTCGCCGACCTGACCCGGCAGGGTTTCATCAACGGCGATATCTCCACCGTGATGAGCCCGCGAACCGTGATCAGCTGGGCGCAAAATGCCGCGATCTTCAACAATATCGGCTTCGCCTTCCGCCTCTCCTTCCTCAACAAGTGCGATGAAGCGGAACGGATGCTGGTCGCCGAATATTATCAGCGGGTATTTGGCGAGGATCTGCCGGAAAGCGTGATGGGGGGCTGAGCCTTCCGCTCGGTCCTCGTTTATTGCTGTAAGTTGGTATAGGAGGTGCGGCGCAATGCTAGATTGGTTCCAAACGCACCAAGAACTGTCGGGCTGGGCTCAGTTCTCCGGAGCAATGATAGCTTTGATGGTGACCTACCTCACTGCTTTCTGGCCAATCTGGCGTCGAAAGCGACAATTGCGGAATGCAGCAATAAGACTTCTTTCAAACGGCTATGAAGCGATCGAAAGCTATTCTCGCACGTCTGAATATGGAGATCTTTTCCCAGTATCACTGCGACAAGCTGCGTTGAGCATGGGAATGGTCTCTGACGAGATGAGCAGATTTCCGATCTACGAATTGGAAGATCAAAGTTCTAATTCTTTAGCGCGACGCCTTATTGCCATGAGTCACGTTCTTAATTCGATGCGACTAGTATTAGAGACGATGGCAATTGAGCTATCTGAAGGCTCGATGAAACAAGAAGACCGAAGCAACTTGCGGAACCTTCTTGAAATATCACTAGCGAACGCTGAGGCACTGGTTCTTGGTAAAGAACTAACCCGCCCTGTGCCTCCCAATCAGACGTGATTGCATAGCATTTGCCTGCATAATATATTTTTGTTATAACGCCCGTATGAACAAGATGACTCCGCTCCCCGCTGGCCATGCTCTCAAGTTGGTCAAAATCGGTAACTCAACCGGCATGATTCTACCCAGGGATTTGCTCGAAAAGCTGCGCGTATCACAGGGCGATACCGTCTATCTCAGCGAGTCTCCCGATGGTGTCAGGCTCACCGCGATCAATCCGGATTTCCAGAAGAAAATGGCTGCCGCCGAAGGCGTGATGCGCGAAGATCGTGACATTCTTCGCGTTCTCGCAAAATGACGGATGACCGGATCGAGCCAATATGGCTCGGGACCGACATTGCCCTCGCCATTCACGACCGGCAGCTTGCCGAACATGGTGGACCATCCGGGGTTCGTGATCACGGCCTGCTCGAATCCGCTCTGGCAAAGCCCGTCAACAAATGGGGTTACGGCGAGAATGATTTGTGCACCTTGGCGGCGGCCTACGCTTTTGGTGTTGCCCGCAACCACCCCTTTACCGATGGCAACAAGCGGACAGCCTGGGTGCTGGCGCGAACTTTCTTGGTACTGAACGTCTGCCATCTGTTTTTTGAGCGTGAGGCGGCAATCTCCACGGTTCAAAGCCTCGCAGCAGGCGAACTCACAGAAGAAGAACTCGCTTCTTGGTTCCGCGAACATATCACCAAAAATTGATGTTCATCGGCCAGCAATCGCTGTTCGAATATTTCCGCTCGCTTCCAGCGTATTATTTTTGTAACACAGCCATTGATGCTTGATCGAACCCTTTCTGAAGCGAAGAGACGGCGCTGGTACTGGCCGTTCGGCACGAATTCAGAGGCCGAAACCGTCTATTATCAGCCCTATGGCGACGCCATTCCGCCGCGCATCGAAGATCCGCTCGCGCCGCTGAAAGAGCCCCATGGAAAATGGTGGTGGATCAGCCGCGCGTTGGCGGCAGCGCTGTTTGTCTTCCTTCTGGTCGTGGCCTATCTCGCCATTACCGCGCCGCTGTCGAAATCCCTGCAGCCGATTGCGCCGCCGCAAATCACCCTGCTGACCTCAGACGGGCAACCGTTCGCCCGCAATGGTGCGGTGGTCGACGAGCCCGTCCGCGTCGCCGAACTGCCCGACCATGTGACGCAGGCCTTTCTGTCGATCGAGGACCGGCGCTTCTATTCGCACTGGGGCGTCGATCCGCGCGGACTGGCGCGGGCCCTGTGGAGCAATATTTCCGGCAGCGGCATGACTCAGGGCGGCAGCACCATCACCCAGCAGCTGGCCAAGACCACCTTCCTGACCCCGGAGCGCAGCCTGACCCGCAAGGCACGCGAGATGCTGATCGCTTTCTGGCTGGAAGCGTGGCTGACCAAGGATGAAATACTCGAACGCTATCTGTCCAACGTCTATTTCGGCGACAATGTCTATGGCCTGCGCGCCGCGTCTCTCCATTATTATTACCGCCAGCCGGAAAATCTGACGCTGGAACAGTCGATCATGCTGGCCGGGCTGGTTCAGGCCCCGTCCCGACTCGCGCCGACCCGCAATCCGGACCTGGCGGCAAAGCGGGCCAATCTGGTCAAATCCGCGATGGTCAGCGCCGGCTATCTGAGCCGGCAGGAAGCCGACCGTCTCGGCACGCCCCGACTGGATGTCCGGGCCAAAAACGCCCTGCCCACCGGCACCTATTTTGCCGACTGGGCCATGCCGCAGGCCCGGGCGCTGACCGATCTGAGCTACGAGAAGCTGACTCTTACCACCACACTGGACTCGCGGATGCAGGAAATCGCCCGCCGCGTGGTCGCCCGCGCACCGCTCGGCCAGGCGCAGGTGGCGCTGGTCGCGATGCGCCCGGACGGCAAAATCGTCGCGATGATCGGAGGCAAGGATTATGCAAAATCCTCGTTCAACCGAGTGACCCAGGCGAAGCGCCAGCCGGGATCCACCTTCAAGCTGTTCGTCTGGCTGGCCGCGCTGCGCTCCGGCATGCAGCCCGATGACATGATCGACGATACGCCGATTACAAAGGGCGGTTACCTCCCCAAAAATGCGGGAGAAAAATATCGCGGCGCGATCACGCTCAAGGAAGCGTTCGCCAAATCCAGCAATGTCGCTGCGGTCCGTCTCTTTGGCCAGCTGGGTGACCGGGCGGTGATCCGCGAAGCGCGCAATCTCGGCATCACATCGCGCCTCGCCGAGGATGATCCCAGCCTGGCACTCGGCACTTCAACGATGACATTGATGGAACTCACCGCCGCCTATGCCGGCGTCGCGGGCAACAAATGGCCGGTCGAACCCTACGCGTTCAAGAAGGATGAGCAGAGCTGGGCCGACTGGCTGTTCGACTGGCCGGGCCGCTATGAATCGAGAACCCACGCCAATATGGAAGCATTGCTGCGCTCCGCGGTCAACAACGGCACCGGCCGCCGGGCGATGCTGTCGATCCCCAATTACGGCAAGACCGGGACCAGCCAGAACAACCGCGACGCGCTGTTCGTCGGCTATGCCGGCGACGGGGACGACCGGCTGGTGGTCGGTGTCTGGATCGGCAATGATGACAACAAGCCGCTGAAAGGCGTCAGCGGGGGCAGCCTGCCCGCACGAATCTGGAAGGATTTCATGCAACAGGCCGTCCAGTCCAGGAACCCTGCACCCGCTGCCAAGCCGGTCAGCAAACCCGATCCGGAAGGCCCGGTTACGCCGCTCGATCTGCCCGAAATCCCCGAGCTGCCCGTGGAAGGCGGCGACACCCAGATCCGGATCAACGGCGATTCCGGGGTCAGGATCGGCACCGATATTGGCGGCGTTCCGGTCGATGTACAAATCGACGGCAATGGCGTCGCGATCGAACGGCGGCAGGAAGAAACGCCACCGGGCCAGTGACGCCCGGCGCACCCTTTCGCCTAACAAAAATACAGGAAATTAGGCCTTTGATTCCCCTTGCCTTTCCGCTTAAAGCTGTTTGCTTCTATGGCTGATCGTACCAAACTTGATGACCTGAAAGACGTGCTCGGCGGCGCGGCGCGCGCCATGGCCCGCGATCCGGATCTGGAACTGGCCTATACTGCGGAAGCCCCGTCCCAGTCGGGCCAGCACATCAAGGTGCCGATGCCGGCGCGCGATCTGCCGCCAGCGCAGGTTGCAGAGGCCCGCGGTTTTGCCGACAGCTTCTCGCTGAAGCTGCGCCACCATGACGAAGCCACCCACCGGAAAAATGCGCCGCAGGAAGCGATTGCCCGCGCCTGTTTCGACGCCCTTGAACAGGTCCGGACCGATGCACTGGGTTCCCGCGGCATGGCTGGCGCGAAGGACAATCTCAACGCGGCGCTGGAAATGCGGATGCGCTCCGATCCGATTTCCCGTGCCCAAAATCGCGACGAAGTGCCCATTTCCACGGCGCTGGCGCTGCTCGCACGGGAGAAGCTGACCGGACAGGTTCCGCCAGCGGGAACGGTCAAGGGTCTCGACATGCTGCGCGAGTGGATCGAGGAAGGGGCCGGCGCCGATCTCGACGGCCTCAATATGACGCTGGACGACCAGAACAGCTTCGCCAAATTGTCGACGCAATTGTTGCAGCATCTCGATCTGATCAAGAGCGACGATCAATCCGAACCGGAGGACAGCGAGGACGACAGCGACGAGGACAGTGACGACAGCCAGGACGACGGCGCCGATGAAGAGGCAACCGGCGATCAGGGCGAATCGGAAATGCGGTCGGAGCCGTCGGACGACGACAGCCAGGACGGCGAAAGCGACCAGAACGCCGAGGAACTGGAAGAAGGCGCTGAAGAGGAAATGGGCGATGCCGGCGACGATGGCATGATGCCGGTCCGTCCCAACCGGGCGATGTCCGACCTGCCTCCCGGCTTCAATTATGCGCCCTGGACCGAAAAATATGACGAGGTCGTCAGCGCCACCGAGCTTTGCGACGACGAGGAACTGACCCGGCTCCGCGCCTTTCTTGACCAGCAGCTGACCAGCCTGCAGGGCGCGGTCACCAAGCTCGCCAACCGTTTGCAGCGCCGGCTGATGGCGCAGCAGAACCGCAGCTGGGATTTTGACCAGGAAGAGGGCATGCTCGATGCCGCCCGCCTCGCCCGCGTGGTCAGCAACCCTTCGCACAGCCTGTCCTACAAGATCGAACGCGAGACCGACTTCCGCGACACGGTGGTGACCCTGCTGATCGACAATAGCGGCTCGATGCGCGGACGACCGATTTCTATCGCTGCCATCTCGGCCGATATCATGGCGCGCACCCTGGAACGCTGCGGCGTCAAGACCGAGATTCTCGGCTTCACCACCCGTGCCTGGAAAGGCGGCCAGACCCGCGAGGACTGGCTCGCTGCGGGTCGCCCCGCCAATCCGGGACGGCTCAACGACCTGCGCCATATCGTCTACAAGAAGGCCGACGAACCCTGGCGCCATGCCAAGAAAAATCTCGGCCTGATGATGCGCGAGGGTCTGCTCAAGGAAAATATCGACGGCGAGGCCCTGCTCTGGGCCCACAGCCGCCTGATCGCCCGGCCAGAGGAACGCCGCATCCTGATGGTGATCTCGGACGGCGCGCCGGTCGACGACAGCACCCTGTCGGTCAACCACGGTGCCTATCTGGAAAATCATCTGCGCAAGGTGATCGAATGGATCGAAGCGCGCTCGCCGGTGCAGCTGGTCGCGATCGGCATCGGCCATGACGTAACCCGCTATTACAAGAAAGCCGTGACGATCATGGACGCCGAGCAATTGGGCGGCACGATGGTGGAGCAGCTGGCCGGACTGTTTGATGAGGATTGATAGCATGAACGTCACCGAAGCCGTCACCTCCCGCCGCTCGATACGCCAGTTTCTCGACAAGCCGGTCGACCGGGCGACGCTGGAACAGGTTCTGGAAACGGCTCAGCGCGCACCCTCCGGCGGCAATACCCAGCCGTGGAACGCGATCGTGGTTGGCGGCGATGCGCTCAAGGACATCAGCGCGAAAATCAAGGAAAAGGCCAAGGCAGCCCCGATGGGCGAAAATATGGAATATGCCATCTACCCCAGGGACCTGGAGGGCCGCTACGAGGCGCAGCGCCGGGCGATCGGCCGCGACATGTTCGAGAGCATTGGTCTGGCACGGGATGACAGCGCCGGCCGGGTCGCGCAGATGGCGAAAAACTGGGACAGTTTCGGCGCGCCGGTACAATTGTTCACCTATACCAGAAAATATATGGGGCCGCCGCAATGGTCGGACATGGGCATGTGGCTGCAAACCGTCATGCTGCTCCTCCGCGAAGCGGGACTCGACAGCTGCCCGCAGGAAATCTGGGCAATGTACGGCAGCTATATGCGCGAACTGCTGGGCATTGACGATGACCATATTTTCTTTTGCGGGATGGCAATCGGCTATCGCGATCCCGACGCCCCCATCAACAATTTCAAGGTGCCCCGTATACCGATTGGGGACAGCATTTCGTTTCGCGGTCTTTAACCAGCGAACCGTCTGATTCTTTTCCGAAAATTGCCAAAACCGTCATTGACTGTGACTGAAATCACCTGACCGGACGACATTGTCGTTATTTTACTATCCGGGACTCGGATTCACTCACTAGATGTAGTAGCTGGAGAGAAATTCCGGGTCGCGATCGTCGCTGGCATGTCTGAGGGGGCTGTCTGGCGTACCAACTTTATGGGGGAGACTTTCGTGCGCCAGACGGGCATCTGCATCATATCATCGGCTATGGCACTGGCGGTGATTCCGGGCGCGGCCTTTGCCGAACCCGTGCCTCCCTCGTTGCGCGACAGCTTTCCGATCGGCGACGGCGACGGCATTTTGTGCCAGGTCCAGGACCGCAGCATCGAAAACAAAGCCAAGAACAACATGTTTGACCGCAGCTGGGCGATTGTATGCCGGGATTCGGCGCGGCCGGTGGGCTTTGTCTATTCCTCCCGGTCAACCGAGCAGAATCTGCTCGAGCGGATCAAACCCCATCGCACCGAACCGGTAAGCTGCGCGAAGACGCCAAGCCCTGCAACGATCAGCGGATTCCGCCACACCGCGTGCCGCCTGGCAGCAGAGCCGGTCGCCTATTCGCTGACGGTCGGACAGCAAGACGGCATTTCCTATGTCGCCGAGGGTCTCGCCGTCTATGACAGCGCGACGCTGCTGGCCCTCAAGTCCATTTTGCAGGACACGATCGCAGACGGCACGATCGACGTTGCCTCGACATCGGTCGAAGACCCCTCTGCTTTCGCTCGCGTACAAGCGGCGACGCTCAAGCCCGACCAGGCGCTTGCGGAAGGTTACCGGCGCAATCTGAGCGGCGATTATGCCGAAGCGGTGGCTTTTTTTGAAACCTTGCAGCAGCGCACATCCGGCATGAAGGGGGAGGACATCAACCCCCATGAATATTTGATCAACCGGGCCTTGCAAAAATCCAATCTGGGCGAGTTCGCCGAGGCAGATGAACTGTTCGACCAAGCCAGTGCGCTGATCGGCGGCGATCCGATAATCGAGAGGTTGCAACGGAATTTTGAAACCATGCATCTGCTCAATCAGGGACGATTTGAGGCAGCGATCGAGCGGATCAAGATACCGCTTGAAAGCTCCCTTGGAGAACAGGTCGCACTGACCGAGCGGCTGGAGATCACCACTCCGATTTCAAGCCGGATCAACGGCAGCGCGCGTACCCGCAACCTGCTCGGTTTTGTCGATGAAACAAAATTGAGCACGCAGGAGCGGGCCGAGATTATCGACGCCCAGGCGTTGCAACTGCTCGGCACGGCGCAGCGGCTGAAAGGCAATCGCACATCAGCCCGCAACTCGCTCGTCTCCGCCTATAATCGCGCCGTTACGGTGCGGGACGGGCGCGTCACATCGATCACCCGTCTGCGCGTGCAAACCCTGGTGGAACTGTCGCTGATCGCGGAAGCCGATGGCGATTGGCACCAGGCAGAACAACTGCTGCGCGACGGTCTGGATTTGCTGAGCATTCAATATCCCGACACGAGGGCTGTCAACGGCACCAAGGCCCGCCTCGCCGCCTTTTTGCTGCGCAAGGGAAAGCAGGCCGAAGCACGGCAATTATATGGTGAAGTCGTCGACAGTTCGCTGGGCAAGCGAAGTGCGATTTCGGGCATGGCCAACCAGCTGGCACCTTATTTCCGCTTGCTGGCTGAGGATGGCACAGCGACCGAAGAATTTTTCAAGGCAGCACAAATATTGGTGCGTCCCGGCGTCGCGGAAACGCAGGCGGTTCTGTCGCGCGAACTGAGCGGCGGCACCGACGAAGCCGCAAGGCTGTTCCGGCAGTCGACCAATCTGGCACGCAATATCGAACGGTTGCGGATCCGCTTTGCGGCGCTCGCCAGAGTCGACCAGACGGCATCGGTCACCACACAAAAACAGGATCTCGCAGCCGAAATCGAAGCACTGGAAAAAAACCAGCAGTTCACGCAAGCAAGACTGTCCGACTTTCCGCAATATCGCGTGGTCGGCGACCGGTTCCTCAGCCTGACCGACCTCCGCGCCACCATGAAGCCCGGCGAAGCCTATATGCGCATGGCAATCATCGGCGGCGATATCTTCATGGTCTACACCGATCAATCGACCGCAAAAACCTACCGGGTGCCGCTTGCAGAGACAGCACTCGACGCGGCGGTCGACACCATCCGTGCTTCCATTTCGGTCTTCGAAAATGGACAGAATGTCACTTATCCCTTCGATATCGAAGCAGCGCGCGGTCTCTACAGCGCTCTGTTCGCGCCGGTCGCCGATCAGCTCGCCAGCAAGAACCATCTGATATTTGAACCGGATGGCGCGATGCTGCGCCTGCCGGTCAATTTGCTGGTCGCCGATGACGCGTCGGTTGCACAATATCTCGCGAGGATCGACCAACCGGACGGAGATCCCTTTGATTTTACCGGCGTCAAATGGCTGGGCAGTAATCTGGATATCAGCACCGCGGTATCCGCCCGGGCCTTTGCCGATGCCCGGCACGCCCCGCAATCGGGTGCCTCGCAACAATATCTGGGCATGGGGCGTAACCAGCCGGTTTTTGCCAGCACGAAAGTCGCTGCCATTCGCGGCGGCCAGCAGAATGGAGATGGAAGCTGCCAGTGGCCGCTCAACCAGTGGAACAGCCCGATATCTGACCGCGAATTGCTGGAAGCGCGGTCGCTGGTTGGCACGCAAAATTCGGAACTGATCACGGGCGCGGCGTTTACCGATACCGCCATCCTGTCCAAGGGCGATATCAGCGATTATCGCATCCTGCATTTCGCCACCCATGGCTTGGTGACCGCCCCCAACCCGTCCTGCCCGGCGAAGCCGGCCCTGGTGACCTCCTTCGGCGATGACGGCTCGGACGGACTGCTCGCGTTCGACGAGATTTTCGATCTGAAGCTGGATGCCGATATCATCATCCTGTCCGCCTGCGATACCGCCGGCAAGGCCAGCATCACCGCAACCCGCGCAGCGGGCGTAAGCAGCGGAGGCGGAACCGCTCTCGACGGGCTCGTCCGGTCCTTCATCGGTGCCGGCGGGCGCTCGGTGCTCGCCAGCCACTGGCCGGCGCCGGACGAGTTTCGCGCAACGGAGCGGCTGATCAACGGACTGTTCAACGGCGGTCGGGGACAGTCGATCGCCGAAGCGCTGAGACAGTCCCAGCTGGATCTGATGAACGATCCGGTCACATCGCATCCTTTCTACTGGGCAGGATTTTCGCTGATTGGCGATGGCAGCCGGACCTTTTTGCCGAGCAGCACGAGTCTGGCGACCAGTGACGCCCCGTCTGCCAGGATCACACAGCCGGCGCTGAAATAGTGACGGAAGCGGCCACATCCACGGACCCGGAAGAAAACGCCCGCAACGTGAAAGCGGATGCCAGGGGAGTTCTGCAATCTCTGCGCCGCCTGTTCAACCAGCTTGGCCCGATCCGTCTTGGCTCGACCATATTGTTCATGGTCCTCGCCCTGCTTGTCGCTCGCTTCAGCTGGACCACCCCGCTGATCCAGGAAGCGGAGCGGGCGCTCTATGATCTGCGCGCCTCGGTGTTCGCGCCCGAAGTCGAAAAAGACGAGAACATCGTCCTGGTTGTCTATAATGAAGACACGCTGAAACTGACCGGCCAGCGGTCGCCGGTCGACCGGACGATCCTCGCCCGCGCGCTCGAAACCATCGACGCCGCCAATCCGAAATCGATCGGCATCGATATATTGTTCACGATGCCGCAGGACGACGATCCGCTGCTGATATCAGCCTTCCGCAACATGCAGACCCCCACCTATCTGGCTTATGCCGACCCAAAGGAAAATCCGGAGATCGGCTTTGCCGAACATGAATTTCTCCAGCAATTTTTCCAGACGGTCCGCAGCGGCACGGTGAAGCCGACCAATATCAAGCTGGAAACCGACAGCGACGGCGTGCAACGGCGATGGACACCCCACAGCCCGGGAGCGCCGCCCTTCATGGCCATCGCGCTGACCGGACCCAATCCGAAATTCGCCAGCAATGACGGCGCTATCCGCTATCATGTCCCGGCCACAACCGACGTTCCCGTGTTCGACAAATTTCCGATCGAGAGCTTTGCCGATCCGGAGATCGCGGACATGCTTGGCTCCTTCCTGACCGGCAAGCATGTTCTGATCGGCGGCGACTTCATCGACCGTGACCGGTTTGAGACGCCGGTCGGCGCACTCGCCGATGTCCGGGGAGACGATGGCAAGATGATCGGGCTGGAAGTGCATGCCCATATGCTCGCCCAGCTGCTCAATGATGACTTGCCCGCACCGGTTCCCTCCTGGGCCTTGTGGCTCGGTGCCCTGATCGTCGCGATTTGCGGCGGCCTTTCGGCCCTGATCACCGGCAATGCACTGAAAGTCGCTTTCGTGCTGCTGGGCCAGTTCGCCTTTTTTCTCATATTTCCTTTCCTCTTGCAGAATTTCGGCATCGATACTTTGTCGCTGCCCGCCTTCGGCTGGGGCGTGGGGTGGCTGCTCGGCTATGCCTCGGTCGGCTCGGCGGCCCGCACGGTCAATTCCAAGCAGCGTGCCTTTGCGCAAAATGCCCTGGGCAAATATCTGCCCAAATCCATCGCCACCGAGATCTTGAAAGACCCCGAAAAGCTGGCACTGCATGGCGAAAAGCGAAAGATTTTCGCGGTCTTCACCGATCTCGAGGGCTTTACCAAATTGACCCATGCGATCGAACCGGAGATGGTCGCCACCTTGCTCAATGACTATCTCGACCGGCTCAGCGAGGTCGCGCTGGAATATGGCGGGACCATCGACAAATTTGTCGGCGATGCCCTCGTCACCTTCTGGGGTGCCCCGATTGCCTATCCCGATGATGGCGAACGGGCAGCCAGAGCGGCCTATGCCCTCTATCTCGCGGGCGAAGAGTTTCGCAAGAATGTCCCCGAAGGCGTGCCGCCGATCGGCAGAACGCGGGTCGGCATGCATTATGGCGATGCCATTGTCGGCAATTTCGGCGGGGAAGGCCGGATTCAATATACCGCTCTCGGCGACGCGATGAACACCGCCGCCCGGCTGGAAGCCGCCAACAAGAATCTAGAAACCAAAGTGCTGCTGAGCCGGGAAGCCATGGAACGGACGGGGCTCGACTGGTTCCGGCCGATGGGCAGGATCACCCTGCGCGGACGATCCACCCCCGTCGAAGTGTTCGAACCCGTCCCCGACTGGGAGGAAAAAGACCGCGCGGCAGTGACCGCGGTCATAGCTGCCCATGAAAAAGGTGATACCGCGTCCCTTCAGGCACTGGCTGCCATGATCAAGCGATTTGGCGGAGATATGGGTCTCGCCAATTTGCGCAAAAGACTGGAAAAGACAAAAGATGGAGAAAGCTATGCACTTGGATAAAAATCGGTCGGCAACGTCCGGCAAAATCACATCCCGGCTGGCGAAAGCGGCGCTGGCCACGGCTCTGCTTTTCGGAGTGGGCAGCATGGCCCTGGCCCAGAATATGGTCGTGCGCTCGACCGGGCCGTCTGCCGGCAGCTACCCTGCGGGCAAGAAAATGGCGAACGACGCAAAGGTGACGCTCAAGGCGCAGGATCAGGTCACCATCCTGACCAAGTCGGGCACCCGCGTCCTGAAAGGTCCGGGAACCTTTTCGCTCGCACAGGGTGGCGGAACCGCATCGAGCGCCTCTGGCAGGCTGGCCAGTTTCATCAACAACCGGGGTAGCAGCCGGGCCAGAACCGGAGCCGTTCGCTCTGCGGTCAGCGATGCTGTGGAAGCACCGACCAACCCGAGCCTCTGGTTTCTCGACATGACCAAGGGCGGCAAATTCTGTGTCGCAGACCCCAATGCACTGGTGCTTTGGCGCCCCGACTATACCGGCTCGGCAACCGCCTCCATCGTCGAACCCGCCAATGGCAATGTTACCGAAATCGCCTGGCGAAAAGGCAGCGCGCTGAAGGCCTGGCCGAAGGACGTTCTGCCGGTCACGGACGGTGCCAGCTATCGTCTGCTCGGATCGAGCGTTTCGCAATCCGTCGAGGTGAATTTCGTGGTTCTGGAAAGCGAACCAGCCGACCTTGCTGATGCCGCGTCGGTGTTGATCGAGAACGGCTGCGAGGGCCAACTGGACCTGCTGGTCGAAACAGCGAATGCGAACAGGGAAGACCCGGACCAGGGCTAGTTTATGAACAGTTTCTGCCGTTCTCGACAAGCGGAGGACGGCAGAGATCAAATTTGATGATTCCTCCTGTTGCACCGGAATCATCGCAACACGGGGACTTCCATGACGCGCGCGCGCACTGCATTTCTGACAACCGTTCTGGCATCTTGCATCGCCATATTTTCGTCGACCATGCCTGCCTGGGGGCAATCGTCCGTCGCGGCGCCCACCCGGGAAGAAATCCGCCGCGGCGTCATCGACAAGGCACTGGAAGGTCAGGCGCAGCGGCTTGCGGTCGACGGCGATGTGGAACGATCGGCCTGCCCCCTTGCCGGACCGGAATTTTCCGAAGTTCGCTTCACCCTCAGGTCCGTCGATTTTACCGGACTGGTCTCGGTGGACCCGGCGTCGCTCGGCGCCTCCTATGCGGACTATGTCGGCAAGGAAGTACCGGTGGCGGTGGTCTGCGATATCCGGGACCGGGCGGCAACCCTCCTCCGGAACGATGGCTATCTGGCCGCCGTGCAAGTCCCGCCGCAGACGATTGATCAGGGCACCGTCCGTTTTGACGTGCTGATGGCCCGGGTGACAGCGGTTCAGGTCAGGGGCGATGCCGGTGCTTCCGAAGGCTTGTTGCAGAAATATATCCAGAAACTGGCTGCGCAACCTGTCTTCAATATCAACAGCGCGGACCGCTACCTGCTGCTCGCTCGGGACATACCGGGCCTGGACGTCCGCCTCTCGCTGCGCCCCGTTTCGGCAGAATCCGGAGGGCGCCCCGGCGATGTCGTCGCAGAATTCAATGTGATCCGCACGCCGGTCTATGTCGATGCCAATGTCCAGAATTTCGGATCGGAAGCGGTCGGCCGTTTCGGCGGACTGGCCAGGGTCCGGTTGAACGGCCTCACCGGAATGGGGGATGAAACCGTGATCAGCGGCTATTCGACATCCGATTTCAAGGAACAGCAAGTCGTGCAGGCCAGCCATGAATTTCTGGTCGGGGGAGAAGGCCTGAAATTCGGGGGCAATTTCACCTATGCCTGGACCCGCCCGGAACTCGCCGGGGGCTTTGACATCCGGTCGGAAACACTGGTGGCGAGCGGCTATGCCAGCTACCCGTTCGTTCGCAAGCAATCGCACAATATCTTCGCCACGCTTGGTCTCGACTATATTGACCAGCGCACCGACATATTGGGAACGCGCACCAACGAGGACCGGCTCAGCGTCGCCTATGCGCGGGTTGATTTCAACCAGATCGAGCCGGGCAGCATTTCCGGTCGCGGCGGCTATTCGGCGTTTGAACCCCAATGGGGCATCGGCGGTTCGCTGGAAATCCGGCAAGGGCTGGACATATTGGGGGCCAGCCAGGGCTGCGGCCCCGCCTTCGTCAACTGCATCGGCAGGACCATCTTGCCGACCCGCGCCGATGGTGACCCGATGGCCTTCGTGATCAGGGGCCAGGCGAAAATCGACTTTCGCCCCACCCCGCTACTCGCCTTCACGCTGAAGCCGCGCCTGCAATATTCGCCAGACGCCCTGTTTTCCTACGAGGAAATTTCCGGCGGCAATTATACCATCGGCCGGGGCTATGATCCCGGGACAATCATCGGCGACAGCGGCTATGGTTTGCAGACAGAAGTCAGCTACGGATCGCTGCAACCGGACTCGCCGACGGATATCGCGATCCAGCCCTATCTGTTCTTCGACCTGATGGGCGTCTGGAACAGGAATATCCCGGGCGACCCCCAGAAACTCTATTCCGCCGGCGGAGGCGTGCGGGCAACGATTGGCGAGCAGGCCAGTCTCGACCTCGTCACGGTTGTCCCGCTCAAACGCGCCGGATTCCAGACCCGCCGGGACAGTGCCCGGGCCCTGCTGACGCTCACCGTCCAGCTGGCCCCCTGGAGGCGCCAATAATGCAGCAAATTATCTACCGCACGACGTTTCAACCGGGAATAATGCAATGACCAGCAAAGCACAGGAAACACAGAAACAGCGCGGATCGCGGCAGTCCGGAAAAATGCTGTGGCGGTCGGGCAGTTCTCTGGCCGCAGCAGCCTTCCTGCTCGCTTCTGCGCCGCAAGCGGCTCAAGCTCAGGGTCCATTGCGTGCGCCCGGCATGATGATGGAAAATGCGCCGCACGGAAGCAATGTCAGCATCCGGCGACCGGAGATCGCGGAAAGCCAGCGCTTTGATCGCGCACCAGATTTCCACGCCCGCAACATCCGGATTTCTGCTCCGCTGAATCCGCTTCCGGTTCATAATGTAAGGATTTCGGCGCCCGCCGGCATGGTTGCGATCAATGAAGCCCAGGCCGTTGCGCCGAGAGTCGATCCGAACCGCTCTTTTCAGGCCAACCCCACTTCCGCCTCGGCATTTGCCACGGTCGCTCCCACGGCTACTCAGGATATTGTCACGGTGTTCGGACCGGAAACATTCATCAACTGGTCGCCGCAGGATAGCGCGAACAGCGATGATCTGATCAATATCCTTCCGGCAGGTACCACCATGACATTTGTCGGCCCGACCTCGGGATATACGGTGCTGAACCGGATTTTGCCAACCGGAACCACCGCGTCGGGCAATCCCCGCGCTATCGCCTTTGGCGGAAATGTAACGAGTCATCTCGGCACCAGCGATGGCCCGACTGGCGGAAATGTCTGGTTCTACAGTCCCGGCGGGATCGTGGTCGGAGCAGGCGCGACCTTTGATGTCGGCGGGCTGGTGCTGACCACGAACGATATCGACACGACAGGCGGCCTGTTCGGTGCAGGCGGTGAAATCCGGTTCCGCGGCGCCGCTGACAGTCTTGCCTCGGTGACGATCGAAAATGGCGCGACGATCAACGCCCTGAACAACGGCAGCAGCTATGTCGCTATGGTCGCCCCGCGGGTCGTTCAGGGCGGCACCGTGTCTGTCGATGGCTCGGCCGCCTATGTCGCAGCAGAACAGGCGGACCTGACGATCAACAACGGCCTGTTCGACATCGCCATCGGCGTGGGTACAACCGATGACAACGGTGTGGTCCACAGCGGCACCACGATCGGTCCGTCCTCCACGCCCACATCTGATACTTTCGGCATAACCAACGCCGACGCGCAGGCCATCTATATGGTGGCCGTTCCCAAAAATGATGCCCTGACCATGCTGGTCAGCGGCACCGTGGGATATCAGGCCGCGGCCAGCGCTCAGGTTGTGAATGGCCATATCGTGCTCAGCGCCGGCGCCAATGTCGCCACAACGGGTGACGTGACCAACGCAGGTTTCGCCATTGACAAGACAGCGGCAAATTCGGACGCCAATATTCAGTTCCAGAATATTGCCTTCGGATCGTCGGTTTCGACCTTCGCAACAAACGGCATAAGCGCTTCGACCGCGTCGGTGACGGACTTTATCGTCGCCAATAACACGGTCGGCACCCAGGACCTGCTGCTTGAGGCCCGCAACCGGATTGATATCAACGCGCTTGGCGGCGGCAGTATCGGTGGCAACGGCAATCTCACGTTGCGCGCGGGATCGGACGGGGTCGGCGGGACGATCAATATCAATGCCAACCAGACCGGATTTACCGACGCGATCATCAGCGGATTGCTGGTAACCGGGGACCTGGTGGTTGATGCCAGGGCAACCGGACTCGATGATTTTTCCACCGTCCGCAACAATGGCGGCACCGGCATCGGACAGGATGCGGTCGGGGGTGATATCAATATCACGATCAACGGCGGCGGTGACCTCGTGGTCGGCGGTGCGGCGCAATTTACGGCCAGCGCCCAGGGCGGCAAGGGCGAAAACCGGAATGGCTCCGCCAGGGGCGGTAATATCGGCCTGAATATTTCCAGCGGGACCTTCGACATCACCGGATCAACATTTTTCGACACCCGGGCTCTCGCTGCGCAGAGCCTGAAGGCGGCCGGCAATGGTCCCGGACTGCTTGGCAGCGACAGTTTCGGCGGCAATATCAATCTGGCCCTTTCCGGCGGCACCGTCACCACGGGGAACATATTTGCCAATCTGGGCGCGATTGCCTCTTCCGGCGAGGCCGCCGGGGGCGTGCAGAGCAATGATGCAACATCCGGCGCTTTCGATCTGACCGTCACCGGCGGGTCGCATATTATCAATGCTCTGGCCGTCGATGCCCTGAGCGATGCCAGCAGCGGCTCGTTCGATGCGGCCGGCACGGATATTTCCGGATTCGCTCGTTCGGGCGGTGCAAATTTCCTGATCGACAACGCCAGTCTGACCGTCAATCTCGATATCGATAGCCAATTCAGCACCGATGGCATTTCACCGGCCAGTCCGGCCGAACGCATTGCCCTGACCGTCCGGAACGGCGGCAGCCTGTCCGTCACCGGAAGCATCAACGCCAATGCAACGGCGTTTAACGGCATCAATGGTACTGTCAGCACCGGTGGAACGATCGCTGTCCTGTCTGACAACGGTACGATAACGACAAGTCGATTTTCCCTCGATTCCTCAGCTCGACCAAGCAGCGGCTTTTTTGCGTCTGCCAGTGATGGTCGGGACTTCACGGCTGGCAATATCAGTTTGATTGCGCAGAATGGCGGCTCGATTGCGGCCGGTTTCTCCTCTTTCAACGCGCGCGCTACCGGCAATATTAACAATGCCGGCAACGGCACGGGCGGCGACATCTTCATCCACGCCAATGACGGTTTGATTGACTTCACCAATGCCGTTTCTATCAACGCCAGCGGCATCGGTGGTGTCGGCGGAAACAAGGCGGATCCGTCCACGCTCGGAACCGGGCAAGGCGGCGCAATTCTGCTGCGCGTCGAAGGCAGCAGTGGCGCTCTGTCTTTCGCTGATCTCTACATCAGTTCGGACGGATCGATCGCCAATGACGGCGAAAACAGCACGCCCCCTTTTGAAGGCGATGGCGGTTTTGGAATCGGCGGAACGGTCACATTTGACCTGCTGGGCGGCACGTTCACGGCCAATGACATAAATATAAGATCGGGCGGCTCCGGCGGCGGTGGCGGCAGTCTTGTCACCCTGCCGCCCCCTGCCCCGGTCGCTTCACTGGCGACTCCGGCAGATCTTACCGCAGTGGAAGCGCCCGCTGCCGGTGGCATATCTGCGGGTGATGGCGGGAACGGGCGAGGGGGAGAGGTCACCTTCAATCTCAATGGCACCGCTGCGACCGTCGCCAACCTCACCATCAGCGCCAATGGCTTCGGCGGCAACGGTGCCTATGGCGACATCAATTCCGGCACAGCCGGCGGCGCGGGTGGCAGCGGCACAGGCGGCAACGCCATTTTCAATGCCCGGTCGGGCAGCCTGACCGTCACCAGCACCCTCACCGTATCCGCACAGGGCAACAACCAGAGTCTGGCCCCTTATGGGTCCCGTGGAGCAGGTGGCTTCGGCTCTGGCTCGGATGGCGGCGCAGGCGGTGCCGGCATCGGCGGAACCGCAACCTTCAATCTGGACGGCAACGCAACGATCAATGCCGATCAGGTCCTTGTCAGCACCAGCGCTGCCGGCGGATATGGCGGATCGACCAGCTCCACTTATGGTGCCCTCAGCAATCTGATTCAGGCCGGCGTCGGCGGCACGGGTGGCAATGCCACCGGCGGCACGGCCACGTTCAACAACAATGCAGGCACTTTGACCTTCACCCAGCTCTCGGTGACCTCGACCGGAACCGGCGGGAGTGGCGGCAATGTGTCCGGCTTTTCCAGCGGAGCGATCAATAGGGCCGGAGACGGGGGCATCGGCACCGGCGGCAATGCCGCGATCAACATCAACCAGGATGATCTGGCCAATCCCGCCTATCTGGTCGATGCCAGCGGCATCGGCGGTGATGGCGGCAATGGACTGGACGGCGGAAATGGCGGCGCGGCCTATGGCGGCACGGCAGAGATCCAGATCAACGGCGCCACCGCCGTGCTGGCAAATCCGACCATCCTGGCAAATGCAACAGGCGGTGTCGGCGGTCAGGGCAGGCTCGACAACGCGACCCTGACCGTGGGCGACAGCGGTGACGGTGGCAATGCCACAGGCGGCACCGCCCGCCTGCAGGTCACCGGAGCCGGCGGCAATATCGATCTGGGCCTGATCACTCTGCAATCCGACGGAACCGGCGGTCAGGGCGGCGACGGTTACAATAATTTTTCCGGGGATGCGGGCAGCGGCGGCAATGGTGGCGATGCGGCGGGTGGCCGCTCGGAACTGGTCGCGCGAACCGGCGGCACGATCACCCTGACCAGCAGCAGCTTTCAGTTTACCAGCACAGGCACCGGTGGTGACGGAGGCAGCGGCGGGTACAGCTATGCAAATATCGCAGGCGACGGCGGCGACGGCGGATCGGGCACTGGCGGAACCGCCCTGTTCCTGGCTCAAGGCGGGACGATCAGTGGACAGGACGTCGACTTCACGGCCTCGGGCAATGGCGGTAGCGGCGGGGCGGCCGGCACATATTTATATGGCGGCGTCAACGGCGTGTCCGGTGTCGGCGGAACCGGCACCGGCGGAACCGCAGCCATCGAGGTTCAGGAAGGCAGCCCCGGCATCATAACGCTTGCCAATGTCACAATGGGTGCCAACGGCAATAATCCCGGAGATACGCCCGGCCTGCCAACCGGTTTTGGCGGCCGAATTGAAATCACCGACACATCCACCGATCCGGCGGGACTGATATCCCTGGCATCGCTCAACGCCCAGGCGCTGAATGTCGCGAGCGGCCCCGACAGCGGTTTCTTTGTGAGCGGCAATAGCGGCGCCATTGCCATTCTCGGCGATCTGACCGTCAATGTCGCGGGCAATATCGAATATGCGCTGGACGGCGACGGCCAGATGACGGTCGGCGGCAATGCGGATCTGGTCAGCAGCCGGAATATCCTGCTTGGCCACAGCAACAACAGCCTTCCCGTCCCCTCGCTCGACGTCGCCGGCAATATCAGCGCAATCGCTGGCGGTGATTTCAACAGCGGTGCCGGATCGCAAATCATCGCAGGCGGCACGCTCGATATTCAGGCGTCCGGCAATGCATTGGCAGCGGATATTGTTGCCGTCGATCGACTGCAGATCGTCGCCAACGGGAATGTCACGCTGGGCAACGGCATATTGACCGGAACGCCATTCACCCCGCCATCGGGACCGGTCTTCTATCCTTCCATCAATATCATTGCCGGTCTGAACGCATTTGGCGTGCCGACGACCTTCAACAGCAATTTCAACGCGACAATCACCGGGGCGGTCAGCTCGACCGGCAATATCAGCGTCGACTCCGGCGGAAGCCTGATCGTCCAAAGCGGGGCAAATATCCGCGCCGACAATCGGATCCAGTTCCGCACCGGGGACGACATCATCATCCGGTCCGGCTCTTCGGTCACCGGTGCGATCAACCCGTTCGTTGCCCTCGACCCGTCCAATCCGTTCGCCAATCAGGCGATCGTCAGCCTGGACGCCGGCGGCATAAATGGCGCGCAATTGATCAATCCGCTGCTCAGCCCGATATCCTCGATTGTCGCTGCGGGTACGATCAGCGCGTCGGACTCTGCGGTCATCCTGTCGGCCAACGCGATCGACGGTCTCGGTGGCACGATCATCGCCAGCTCCCTGTCTGCCGATATCAATGACGCACCGTCCAACCCCGCGATCACCGCAACCGGCCAGTCCACCGACAACGGCCTGCTCAGCGCGCAATGCGTCGAGGGCAATATCTGTCTCGGGACGATTAACGCCAGTAATCTCGTCTATATCGGCCAGGCGAGCAACAATGATGTGGTCCAGGGCATCATCGAATCCGGCACCGTGTCCGCCAATGATATATTGGTCAGCACGCGCCGCGACATCATCATGGGCACCGATGGCATTGCCACGGTTCTGAACGCGGCCAACCGGTTTCTGGTCCAGAGCACCGAAGGCAATGTAAACTTGCGCAACGCGTCCGTCAGCAGCGCCAGCGTGCAGGTCAGCGCAGCCAATGGCAGCCTGCTGGGCAGCGGGTCGCTGACCAGCACGAGCGACATTGGAATCACCGTCGGCGGCGACATCCGTGCCACTCTGCTGGATGCCGGCGGGCAGCTGACAACAATCGCAAATATCGGCGGCGCGCCCGAGGCCTCCTACACCGTCCCCGGCAGCTTCAACGTCGGCACGCTGACACAGCGCGGTGCCGCCAATATCAATATCATCGCGGGCGGCGACATTGCGCTGGGCAAGATCAATCTGCCCGCGAACCGGTCGATCGCCCTCACCGCTGCCACCGGCGACGCGTTTCTGGGCAGCAACAGCAGCGCAACGGCCATCGCAATTCTGGCGAACGCGATCGGTTTCAACGGCTTGCTTTCATCGGGCAGCATAGTCCTGAATGCGGCAACAGGAGATATTCTGGGCACGGGTCCCGGCAGCCTGACGGCCGGAGGCACAATCGATCTCGATGCCGCCAATGCCATCAGCTTTGGAGACGGAACATCGCCGTCCGCCTTTTCCGCCAATGCCGGCGGAGCGATCAGCTTCGGGAATCTGACCGGACGCGACATCCAGTTTGCGGCCGGCGGTAATATCAACGGCAGCAGCGCGATTTCGCCGCTAGCCACGGGCGGAGTATTTGACCGTGTCATTCTGAATGCCGGCGGAAACGTCACGGTCACCGGAACGGTGCAGGCGCTTGATATTGTTGATATCGACGGCGTGAACGTGGCCATCGGCACGGTCGATTCCGGCAACAGCAATATTTTGGCGACGGGCGCTGTATCCGTTGGAAACATTGCCGGCACGACTCATGTCATACAGGGCGTCAGCATAGATTTCACCTCGGTCGCGATCACCGGCACTATGACGGCCAATGCCACCGGAGGGTCTATCACTTCCGGAAATATCAGCGCAAATGCGGCCGATCTCGATGCCCTGAATGCCATCGCGCTGGCAGATGCCACCATAAGCGGCGGGCTGTTCGCCGACGCGGGTGGCGCAATGTCCTTCGGAGCCCTGACGGGACGGGACATTCAAATCAATGCCGGTGGAACCATTACCGGCACAAGCGTGATCTCACCCAATGCAACCGGGGGCGTATTCGACCGCGTCATTCTGAATGCCGGCGGCAATATTGGCATCACCGGCCTGGTTCAGGCCATTGACGTGGTTGATATTTCGGGGACAGATATTGTTCTGGGTTCCGTGCGTTCAAATAGCGGGAATGTCCTGGCAGGGGGTCTGGCCGACATCGGCGGCCTGTCAGGGGGAACCCATGTCATACAGGGCACAAGCGTCAATCTCGGCAGCAGCGATATCACTGGCAATCTGACGGTCACCGCGACGGCCGGCACTATTGACAGCACGGGCAATATCGCAAGCGGCGGCAGTATTGATCTGACGGCGCAGGCAATGAGCCTGCGGAACCTGACCTCCTCCGGTTCGGTCACCGCCACCGCTAGCGCCGGCAATGCGAGCTTCGGCACCGTCGATGCAGCCAATGCTATCACCATCTCGGCCACCGGAACCCCGACGCTGGCCAATGCAATCAGCGGTGGCGACACGAGCATCACCGGGGCCTCGGTGACTCTGAGCAACGGCACGATCGGCGGCAATCTGGCTCTCAATGCCACAGCTGGCAATCTCGCCGGCAATGGCACGGTTACGGTCCGCAACAATATCGATCTTGACGCCACCGGCACGATCGGCCTCGGCTCACTGAGCGCACAGAGCGGCTCGGTCACCGCCACTGCAGGCGGCAATCTGGCCGGCAACAGCCTGGCGGCTGCTAGCGGAATCACCATCGCCAGCGGCGGCAATATTATCCTCGCCAATATGAACGCGGCAAATGGCAATATTGTTTTGGATGCGCAGGGCGCAATCGATGTTGATCATGCGGAATCAGGCGGCGACTTCACCGCAACCGCGCTCGGCAATATATCCACCGGCCTGAATTCGATCATCACCGCCGGTGATATCGTGATCAATGCCGGAGGACTGGTCGACCTCGGCAATTCGTCTGCAGGCGGACTTATCGACGTCACCGGCAGCCAGATCGACTATATCTCGCTGCTGGCAGCGGACTCTGTCGCTCTGCTGGCCCAGTCCAGCGCAACCGCCGCCATCGGCAACGGCAATATCACCGGGGGCAGTACGACCGCGACCTCGGGGGCGATCGGGATAAGCACGGCGTTCGGATCGACAATCCTGTCCGGCACAACAAACGCTGCGACGACATTGACGGTGAGTTCGTCGGGCAATTCCTCGATTGCCAATGCGATCAGCGGCGACAACGCGAGCATCACCGGGGCCTCGGTGACTCTGAACAATGGCACCATCGGCGGCAATCTGACGCTCAATGCCGCCGCAGGCAGTATCGACGGCACTGGCACGATCACCGTTGGTCGCGGCATAGACCTCGACGCGACCGGTAACGTTGGCTTTGGCGAGCTTGATGCCCAGGGTGGCACGTTCACCATCGATGCCGGCGGCAATATCCTTTTTGCTGGCGCGAGCGGTTCCGATCTTGTCACCATGAATGCGGGCGGCAGCATTGATGGCGGCAATCTGACCGCGACCAATGCACTGACCCTCAACGGGGGAACCGTTGCGATCGGCGATGCGGTGGCGGGCAATGTCGATATCACCAGCGCCGGTGCGATCGATTTCAACACGATCAACGCCGCCGGGCAGGCCTTTTTTGACGGCAATAGCGGCGGTTTGACAGGCGATTCCATAATCGCTGGTGGCGCCGTTGTCATGAATATCAGCGACGACGTCAATATCGGCGTTATAAATGCCGGCGCGAATGTGGTTATGGATCTGAACTTCGGCGGCAGCTTGGTGGCGGACACGATTTTCAGCGCAACCGCCGTTTCTCTCACCTCTGCAGGCGGCACGATTGCTGCAAATAGCATTGGTGCTGCGAAAAGCGGCCAGGGAACAGTGGATATCGACGCCACCAACGGAATTGATATTCGCAATATTGCCGGAAACAATATTTATCTGTCTGCAGATGCAGGTCTCGTCAATATTTCCAACAATGTCGATGCCACGAACATCCTTGTTGCTGGCGGCGAGGCGGTCTCTGTCGTGTCACAGCTGGGACTGTCGGTTCGGGCGGATGCCAGCAATGGCGATATTGGCCTGTCATCGGCCGGCAATCTCGATGTGCAGGGCGCTCGGGCCACAGGCAATATCGTTATCGCCTCGGGCGGATCGGCGACGGTCAACGATATGTTCCAGATTCCCGACCTGGCCCCCATCAGCTTCACCAGCCCGCAGAGCACCGCCACAACTGGCGGCAATATCACCATCAGCGCTGTCGATGATATTATCATCAACAGCCTGGTCAACGGAGCCAATGATCTGCAGATCACTGCGGGTGGACTGATTGACATTCGGGCGGAGGTTGTAAGCAACACCGTCAGGACGGTCAGCTCCGACATGAGCATCGGGTCGACAGGCAGCCTTGGTCAAACCGATGGGACCAGCAGCATCGAGATATTCACCGATGGTACAACGCAGATGGTGCTGGGTGGCGGCACCGATCTGGGTGGCAAATTCACTCTCGACAATGACGAATTCAGCCGGATCCATTCAGGCGGCGATCTCACGATTACCGCCGTTCCGACGGGCATCGGCGGCTTCGACATGGTCGTGCAGGATCTCGATGTGTTGGTGGCGGACAATGTCAGCGGCCCTCAATCGGCCAATATCGGATTCGGCTACCGACTCAATCTGGTGGCCGGGCAGTCCATCTCCGTGGCGGGCCTTGTCGATTTCAGAAACTCCAACGTGGATTCCGGTCTCAATTTCTCCGCCGGTCAGGATCTGTTTGTCGACGCCGCCAGCGCTATCATTCAGATGACCGATGCCAATGGCAATTTCTCCGGAAGCGGCACCCTGTCGATCAACGCCCCCAATATCTATGCGATGACCAGCCAGGCGCTGGCTGACATAGCGGGTCTTGGGACCGCCGATATCGACCTCCGTCTGGCGAATAATGACGGGATCGACCTGCCCGATGGTTTGATCCGGGCGGACAATGTCCAGTTTTTCGTGACCGACAATCTGCTCGTTCAGAACACGGCAAGCGGCACCGATTTTGCTGATCGCCGCGGCTTGACTGTCGGTACTCTGTCCATTGCCGGACCATCAACCGGCAGCGCCACTATCGTGATCAACGGCATCGTTGGTGGTGCAACCGGCCTCGATACAATCCCGACCACCAATATCGCGATCGGATTTGATCCGGCGTCCACGATCAATGGCTGCGTGATCAACAACCCGGCCAGTTGTGCTCCAACACCCACGCCTACCCCGACACCCACTCCAACTCCAACTCCAACTCCAACTCCCACGCCGACGCCAACGCCTACGCCCACCCCAACACCTACTCCGACGCCAACGCCGGTTCCCGAGACGCCCGAAATTGATAATCCGGTGCAGGATCTGATTGAGGAAGAAATCACCCCCGAAAAATATGTCGCCGACCCGTTCGAGTCCTATCCGATCGAGATCAAGGAGAATGAAGAGCGAACGCAGGACCCTCTGATCGACGAACCGGTGACCGGCGCAGGCAACGACGATCTGTGGGTGAATGGATCGGACTGCGCGGAAGGTGACTCTCAAAAGTGCCAGACGGAGGACGACCAGGAGCAGCGCGAACCAGCCGAATGATCCCGCTGGTTCAATTGATCTGTTGACCTGTTGCGCGGAAAGCCATTAGGCGATGAGCGATGAATGACAATGCCGCGCACCCGCTGAAACTGTTCAACAGCCTGACTCGCCAGATGGAGGCGTTCGTCCCCGTCCATCCGGGCGAGGCCCGGGTCTATACCTGCGGCCCGACCGTCTATAATTATCAGCATATCGGCAATATGCGCGCCTATATTTTTGCCGATCTGCTGGGCCGGACGCTGAGCTGGAAGGGCTACAGGCTCACCCATATCATCAATATCACCGATGTCGGCCATCTGACCTCCGACGCCGATGCCGGTGACGACAAGATGGAAAAGGCGGCGGCGCAGGCTGGCAAGTCCGCCTGGGATATCGCCAAATATTATACCGATGCCTATTGGCTGGATATCGACCGGCTCAATATCCGCCAGCCGGCGAAATGGGCGATCGCCACCGACCATGTCGAAGAGATGATCGCCTTTGCCAAAAGCATCGCCGACAAACATTGCTACGAACTGGACAGCGGCCTCTATTTCGACGTCAGCACCGTGCCGGATTATGGCCGGCTGGCCGGTGCCCGGAGCGATGATGTCGAGGGCCGGATCGAGGCGGTCGAGGGCAAGCGCCATCCGCAGGATTTCGCGATCTGGCGCAAGACGCCCGCTGGCGAAACCCGGCAGATGGAATGGGACAGCCCGTGGGGCAAGGGCGCTCCGGGCTGGCATCTCGAATGTTCGCAGATGAGCAACAAATATCTCGGCGAGCGGTTCGATATCCACACTGGCGGCATCGACCATCGCGAGATCCACCACCCGAACGAGATCGCACAAAACCAGGCGCACAATTGCTCCGAACATAGCGGCGCCAATATCTGGATGCACAATAATTTCCTGATCGACAGAGCCGGAAAAATGTCGAAATCGAGCGGCGATTTCCTGCGGCTTCAGGTGCTCGTGGACAAGGGCATCCACCCCCTCGCCTACCGCCTGATGTGCCTGCAGGCCCATTATCGCAGCGAACTGGAATTCACCTGGGAAAATCTGGTCGCGGCGCTGACCCGCCTGAAGCGGATCGTGATGGGTGTGGAGCGCCTGCTGGAGAAAGCCGAAGGTCAGACAGCGCCCATCGATCATCCTGCCCTGCTGCAACTACGCGACAAATTCGATGCCGCCCTGTCCGAGGACCTGAACAGCTCGAAAGGCCTGCCGCTGCTGGAAGAATTGCTCGGCCTCAAGAAAGTGGCTGCCGAGCAACGGCTGGCCCTGCTGTCAGAGATGGACTCCGTTCTCGGGCTGGACCTGATGACGCTGAAGCGCAGCGCGCTCCGGGTTCGCCCGATGGATGCCATGGCAGATGACAGCGAAATCGAAGCCATGCTGGACCAGCGCCAGCAAGCCAAGTCGGAAAAGGATTTCGCCACCGCCGACGCGATCCGCAATGACCTGACCGCAAAAGGCGTCGAGCTTATGGACGGCGATCCGCTGCGCTGGGAATGGAGAATAGAGATATGACGAAACCAAAAGCCGCCATGGCCTCCCTCGTCCGGCCGCTGGTCGAACCGCATTGCGGCGACCTCGACGTCACCTGGTTCACCAGTACCGAGGAAGCGCTGGCCATCGCGCCGCATGCCGAGATCGGCTGGTTCGACATGTATGACAAGGTGAAGATGGCCGAGATCATCTCCGCCGCCACCAATCTGAAATGGCTCAACAGCATCTATGCCGGGGTCGAGCATTTCCCGCTCGAGCAGCTCAAGGCGCAGGGCACCATCCTGACCAACGGCGCCGGTCTCAACAGCGCGCCGATCGCCGAATTCGCAGTGATGATGATGTTGTCGGCCGCCAAGCGCAGCGATCTCATTGTCGACAGCCAGCGCCAGCACAACTGGCTGAGTACGCCGCCGGGCACCACGGAAATCGACGACAGCAAGGCGCTGATCATCGGCTATGGCGGCATTGGTCAGCAGATCGCCAAAAAACTATCCGGCTTCGACGTCGAGGTGACCGCGGTCCGGCGCACCCCGACTGGCGATCCCAATGTCATCGGCCTCGACGACTGGCGCGACCGGCTCGGCGAGTTCGACTGGGTCTTCGTCTCCGCCCCCGCCACCAGCGACACCAGACATCTGCTTGGTGCCGAGGAATTCGCCGCAATGAAGGACAGCGCCTGGCTGATCAATGTCGCCCGCGGCACGCTGGTCGACCAGGATGCCTTGCTGACCGCACTGAATGACAAGACGATCGGTGGCGCCGCGCTCGACGTCACCGACCCCGAACCATTGCCAGCCGATCATCCCCTGTGGGACGCCCCCAATTGCCTGATCACCATGCACCTGTCAGGGACGGCCCAGAGCCGCATGTTCCAGCGCGCCGCCACCCGCTTCGTCGAAAATCTGAAACGCTACCGGAAAGGCGATGAGATGATCGCCGTAGCCGACTTCGACCGCGGATATTGAGGGGTGACAGTTTCGCCTTTTTGACTTATCAACCAGGAACATAGGGTAAGATGAGTCTCCTTCTGGGGAGATAGAGGGTCGTCGGGGTCGCTGCCATTCACTCGCGCAAATGCTGGTCATCGCGATCAGAGAAGGACCCACATGACCAAAGCATCCGATCTGTTCGTACAATGTCTCGAAAATGAGGGTGTGGAATATCTGTTCGGCGTCCCCGGCGAGGAAAATCTCGACATGCTCGACAGCCTGTCGCGCTCGACCAAGATCAAGCTGATCCTGACCCGCCACGAACAGGGCGCCGGCTTTATGGCCGCGACCTACGGCCGCCACACCGGCAAGACCGGCGTCTGCATGGCAACGCTCGGCCCCGGTGCCACCAACCTGGTCACAGCCGCCGCCTATGCCCAGCTCGGCGGCATGCCGATCCTGATGATCACCGGCCAGAAACCGATCAAGAAATCCAAGCAGGGCCGCTTCCAGATTCTCGATGTTGTCGACATGATGGGCCCGATCACCAAATTCACCCATCAGCTCGCCTCCGCCGACAATATCCCGAGCCGGGTCCGCGAAGCGATCCGCTTGGCGGAAGAGGAAAAACCCGGCGCCACCCATATCGAATTCCCTGAGGATATTGCCGACGAGCAAACCGATTCCACGCCGATCATGCCAAGCATGACCCGGCGTCCGGTTGCAGAAGCCAAGGCGGTGCGCGCGGCCACCAAGAAAATCGAAAGCGCCCGCTCGCCAATCCTGGTGATCGGCGGAGGCGCGAACCGGACAAGGACCGGCCGGATGCTGACCCAGTTTATCGAAAAGACCGGGATCCCGTTCGTCACCACTCAGCTCGGCAAGGGCGTGGTCGATGAAACCCACAAAGAATTCATGGGCTGCGCCGCCCTGTCGGCCAATGACTTCGTCCACCGGGCGATCGAATCCGCCGACCTGATCATCAACGTCGGCCATGATGTGATCGAAAAGCCGCCCTTCTTCATGACAACGGGCAGCACCGAGGTCATCCATGTGTCGATGAACAGCGCCGAGGTCGATCCGGTCTATTTCCCGCAGATCGAGGTGATCGGCGATATCGGCAACGCCATCTGGCAGATGAAGGAGGATATCGTCCCCTCCGGCAGCTGGAATTTCGACGCCATGTACAAGGCCCGCCGGGCCGAGGAAGCGCACACGGCGACAATGGACGACGACATGCGCTGCCCGATCTATCCGCCGCATCTGGTCAAGGTGGTCCGAGAGGCCATGCCCGCCGACGGCATCGTCTGCCTCGACAATGGCGTCTACAAAATCTGGTTCGCCCGCAACTACAAGGCGCGGCAGGCCAACACCGTATTGCTCGACAACGCGCTGGCGACGATGGGCGCCGGCCTGCCCTCGGCGATGGCCTCGGCCATGGTCTACCCCGACCGCAAGGTGATGGCGATTTGCGGCGATGGCGGCTTCATGATGAACAGCCAGGAAATGGAAACCGCTGTCCGGCTGAAGCTCAATATCACCGTGCTGGTTCTCAACGACAACAGCTATGGCATGATCCGCTGGAAACAGGCGAACATGGGCTTCGCGGATTTCGGCCTGACCTACGGCAACCCCGATTTTGTCAAATATGCCGAAGCCTATGGTGCCAGTGGCCACCGGATCAGCAGCGCCGAAAATCTGGTGGAAACAATCGACAAATGCCTGAACAGCGAAGGCGTTCATCTGATCGATTGTCCCGTCGACTATTCCGACAATGACCGCATTTTGAATCACGAGATCAAGGAACTCAGCGCGAAAGTGTGAGTAGGCCCGCTATGAGCAAATTAAAAGACGTCTATCCCCTATATCTCAACAACGAGGCGGTGCAGCCGAACCAGGACCTGGAAGTCACCGACAAATATAGCAATGAAGTCGCCTTCCGCACCGCGCTCGCCACGCCCGATGTGATCGAGGAAGCGATTGCGGGAGCGGTCGCCGCCACCGAACCAATGGCAGCGATGGCGAGCTATGAACGGCAGAATGTGCTGCAGCATTGCGTCGACCGCTTCAAGGAGCGGTTCGACGAGCTCGCCTATTCCCTGTGCGTCGAAGCGGGCAAGCCGATCAAGGATGCCGAAGGCGAAACCACCCGCCTGATCGACACCTTCCGCATTGCCGCCGAGGAATCCGTCCGCAATTATGGCGAGGTCCAGCCGCTCGATATTTCCGCTCGCGCCAAGGGCTATATGGGCATGTGGAAGCGCGTCCCGATCGGGCCGTGCAGTTTCATTTCTCCGTTCAACTTTCCGCTCAATCTGGCCGCGCATAAAATTGCGCCGGCGATTGCCGTGGGTTGTCCGTTCGTGATGAAACCGGCGAGCAAGACACCGCTCGGCGCGATCATCATGGGCGAGATATTGGCAGAAACCGATCTGCCAAAAGGCGCCTTCTCGATTCTGCCCGCAAGTCGGGATGGCGCCGATCTGTTCACGACCGACGAGCGCCTGAAACTGCTCTCGTTCACCGGCTCGCCAGGCGTGGGCTGGGATCTCAAGTCCAAAGCCGGCAAGAAAAAGGTAATACTGGAACTGGGCGGCAATGCCGCTGTGATCGTTGATCAGGATGCAGACCTCGACGACGCGCTGGAGCGGATCGTGTTCGGCGCCTTCTACCAGTCCGGCCAGAGCTGTATCGGCGTACAGCGGATCATCATCCACGAGAGCATCTACGACAAATTCAGGGACATGCTCGTTGCCAAGACCAAGAGCCTTGTCTCGGGCGATCCCAAGGAACGGGACACGTTCATCGGCCCAATGATCTCGGAAGGCGAGGCCAAGCGCCTGCACGGCTGGATCGAAAGCGCGGTCGATGGCGGCGCCACCCTGCTCTGCGGCGGCAACCGCAAGGGCAATATGCTCGAGGCGACCCTGCTGGAAAATGTCGACACCAACGCCGACGCCTATCGCGAGGAGGCCTTTGGCCCGCTCGCCCTGCTCACCAAATTCAGCGATTTCGGCGCGGCTCTGGACGAGGTGAATGACAGCAAATTCGGTCTGCAGGCCGGGATTTTCACTCGCGATCTGTTCAAGACACTCGACTCCTGGGATCAGCTCGATGTCGGCGGCGTGGTGATCAATGACGTGCCGTCCTACCGGGTCGACAATATGCCCTATGGCGGCGTCAAGGACAGCGGTCTCGGCCGCGAAGGCATCCGGTTTGCCATGGAAGACATGACCGAAATCCGCAATCTGGTGATTCGCCGCAAGCCGGGCTGAACCAGGCAGGGAGGACCGTAGTCCGCCTGTCACACTGCACGCGCCTTGCCGCGTAACGCTGCTGGCAAGGGCCCAGAAATTAAAAGAAAACGGGCGGTTTTCATTTGCATTAGAGAACGGATGGGCGATAGATAAAGGGGACGATAGGGCGAAGGGAAGCCATATCGCCAAGGCGAACAGCAAGGGTCGCGTCGTGCTGAATGGGGGGACCGGTGTCAAAACCGGATTGGGCAACGATGCAAAGGAAGAAAAGATTGTCGTGGCTACCGGCCTGGCCGGTACTGGCCGTGTGCCTGTTCTGTTCGGCCCTGGTCGCAACGGCCCTGTTCATCTCGACTATAGCAAGCCCCGCTCCCTTGGCAGCGGCCACCGATGGCCCCGGCGGCACCACATTGGGTGTGGCCAGTTGCGGAGGCTCAACCTGTCACGGGCGACAGGAAGCGGATGGCAAGATTGTCCGCCAGGATGAAATCCTCCGTTGGCAGGAAGAATCCACTCCCGGCGGCGCTCACAGCCGCGCCTTTCGGGTACTCCGCGAACCGCGCAGCATTGCAATCGCAAAGCGTCTCGGTATCAAGGATGCAGAATCTTCCTCGGAATGCCTCGGCTGTCACAGCACGGCGGCGGCCAGCACGGGTCCGCGGTTCCAGCGCAATGACGGGGTAGGCTGCGAATCCTGTCACGGTGCGTCCTCCGGCTGGCTGGCCAGCCATTATGCCGTTGGTGCCAGCCATGCCCGCAATGTAGCGCACGGGCTGATCCCGCTCGACAATCCCAAGGCGCGGGCCAGCGTCTGCCTCGACTGTCATTTCGGCAGCGCCAAACAGGGCCAGTTCGTCGATCACCGGATCATGGCTGCCGGCCATCCGCGCATCTCGTTCGAGATGGACCTGTTCTCGACATTGCAACAGCATCATGACGAGGATGTCGATTATATTCGCCGCAAGGGCCGGACCAACAGCGTTCAGTTCTGGGCCGTGGGACAGGCGATGGCGCTGGAACGGTCGCTGAACCTGTTCACCAAGCCGGCGATCGCGACCGAGGGCATGTTTCCCGAATTCTATTTCTACGACTGCCACAGCTGTCACCGCCGCATCTATGACGACCCGTCGGCTCGCCCGACCTCGGTCAACAATCCGGGACGCCCCATAGCCGAAGGCATGCCGCCCTATAATGACGAGAATATGATCATGCTGAGCGCGGCCATCCGGGTTGCTGCACCGGAAATCGCCGGTGAATTTGACAGCCGCTCGAAGGCGTTTCACGCCGCCATGGCCCAGGGTCGGGAGCCCGCCGTTCAGGAAGCCGCCCGGTTGCGGCAATATGCGACGCAGCTTGCAGATCGCTTTTCCCGCGCCAGCTTTGGCAAGGCCCAGACGTTCCGGATCATGGAAACCATTGCCGGGGAGGCCATCTCGCCGCGCTTCACCGATTATGAAGGCAGCGTACAGGCCGTGATGGCGATCGACACTCTGCTCAACGGTCTGGTCAACGGCGGCCAGGTCAGCCCCTCGGCAGCCGCCAGCCTGCGCGGACAGATCAACGTCGCCTATCAAGCGGTTGCCGACCCCAATGGCTATGACCCGCTGAAATTCCGACGGGCGCTGGGCAGTGCCGTCCGCACGATCCGGTCGCTCAGCTAGGGATGGTGATGATGCGCAAACCGTTTTTCACCTCTGCCATTTCAGCCGCTGCCCTGATCCTGACCTCTTGCGGCGGTGGCGGCGACAGCAATGATTTCGGCGGCACGCCTTCGCCATCGCCGGCTCCAAGCCCCACCCCTGCACCAACCGGATTTCTTGCACCCGCCCAGCGGGCCCTGACGGTCGCAGATGTACAACAAATTATCGCGCAAGCCGCGGGCGAAGCGCAGGCCCGCAACCTTCCGTCGGTCATCGCCGTGGTCGATCGCGTCGGCAATGTACTGGCGGTCTTCGACATGAACGGGTCGAACAAGGGACAGAGTGAAATCGCCGTCAGTTCCAGGCAGATTGGCGGCATCGCTGGACCGGGAAACACCGTTGGGCTTCAGGGTGCCATGGTACCGGCCTCGACCGCAGCAATCGCCAAGGCGATCACCGGTGCCTATCTGTCTAGCGGCGGCAATGCCTTCTCCAGCCGCACCGCCAGCCAGATCGCGCAGGAACATTTTCCGCCAGCACCGACCACCGTCGGGCTCGAAAGCGGCCCGCTGTTCGGCGTCCAGTTCAGCCAGCTTCCCTGCTCGGACCTGTCCCAGCGGTTCAACGCGATGGGCGGGGCCGGTGCCATGATCGGACCGAAACGGTCTCCGCTGGGTCTCGCAGCTGATCCCGGCGGCTTGCCGATCTACAAGGACGGCGTCGTGGTTGGCGGCATCGGTGTCATGGGCGACGGCGACTATGGGTTCGATCCCAATATTCTCGATATCGACAAGGATGATGAGGAAGCGATTGCGCTCGCCGGGATTCAGGGTTTTGCACCGCCCGCCTCGATAACAGCCAACCGGATATCGGTCGACGGCACCTCGCTGCGGTTCAGCGATACCGTCGTCTCCGATCTGTCGCCGCTGCAAAGCAACTTTGCCGCGATAAACGGAACCATCGGCAATCTGGTAGCCGTAACCGGCTATAGCAGCGGAGCCATTGTCGCTGGCACCACCTATGGCACGGAGGACTCCGGTATCCGGGCGTCGAAGCCGACCGAATTCGCCAATTCCGATGCCTTTGTCCTGACCGATGGCACCGGCAGCAACCGCTTTCCGATCCGCGCTGGCACCGACGGCGCAGCCCATTCTGCACCGCTCACCGCCACCGAAGTCCGCGCGATCCTGGAGGAAGCCTTCAAAATCTTCACTCGGGCAAGGGCCCAGATTCGCCAACCTGTAGACAGCCGCATGCAGGCGACCGTAAGCGTGGTAGACACTTATGGCCAGATCCTTGGCATCGTGCGGACCCCGGACGGTCCGATTTTTGGCACCGACGTTTCGCTGCAAAAGGCCAGAACAGCGGCCTTTTTCTCCAACGCCGTTGCTGCCCAGCAATTGCTCGGTACGCCGGTGTCACCAACGTGCCCGCCTATGTCCAGCGGGTCCGCAGCTTTCTGGGCGACCCCAATGCCCTGACCGGCACGGTGGCCTTTGCCGATCGCTCGGGCGGCAATCTGTCCCGGCCCTATTTCCCGGACGGCGAGATCGGACGGCCACCCGGCCCCTTGTCCGTCGCCCAGTCGTCGCAATTCAGCCCCTTCGCGGTCGGACTGCAGCTCGATCTGGTGGTTCCCAATATCGGGGCCCATCTGGAATATGTCCGCTCCAGCGGCGCCAGTGCCGATACCCCGCAACGCTGCACCCAGATGCCCGCAATCGGCGGCACCGGCGGCCAGGTCCGGCTCGCCAACGGCATCCAGATTTTTCCCGGCAGCGTCCCGATCTATCGCGGGAACCAGCTGATCGGCGGGATCGGCGTATCCGGCGACGGAATCGACCAGGACGATATGGCCAGCTTCCTCGGCCTGCACAACGCCGGCGTGCGACTGGGTTCGATCGGCAATGCGCCCAAGGCAATCCGCGCCGACAATGTGGTTGTCGATCTCGGCAACGCCAGCGTCCGTCTGCGCTATGTAAACTGCCCGTTCGCGCCGTTCCTGGATACCAACGATCAAAATGTCTGCGAGGGGCTATAGGACAGATGGCAGGACTGGCGACCTCCTTTGTACCACTGCTGGCGGTCATGTCCGGCCACGCGGATCAGCTCGCTGTCCGCCAGGCTTCGGCCGAGAAAATGGAAGCCTCGCTGACAGCCTTGCTCGGGGTGCCAAAAATGGCATGGATAGGTCAAGAATCTGCCAAATTCGGGCAAGAAATGGCGAAAAATGGCCCGGATATGGACGGAAAAGTGGGAGAAAAGGAGGCACAATCGCCAACCGCTCCGGAAACAGCAAAAGATGCTTCCAATTCTTCCATTATTGAACCGTCCGCCCCTCTCGGTCCGCTGGAAATGGACCCCGACGGCCTCACCGCCGACGAAGCGCTGATCGACGGTCGCCGCCGGCCCGGCGTCCAGAAACAGCTGCCCGATCCTGTGACCCAGAACAATCCCGGTGCAGTCAACGCCCCGCCACCCGAAGCCTTTCCCACCGACGAATTTCCGGTCCCCGACCGCTGGCGCATCATGCAGAGTCTTTGCCCGGCAAAAGGCGGTGATCAATCGATCTACACCCTGTTCGGCGCCCTGCGGAACAACTGCCACAGCACGCTCAATCCCTATAACCAGAATGTGCTCAAGGGCGACAAGCCGATCCCGGCCGACAAAAAACCGGGCTTTCTCAAGGGCGACGACTGGTTCTTCGTCGCAAACCTGATCTCGGACACGGTGGTGGAGCCGCGCAGCTTCCCCATCCCCGTCGGCGTCCAGACCACCGAGCGCCCCAACAGCATCGACGTCTTCGGACGCTCCGGTTCGGAAGTCTACGCCCAGACCTTCATCACCGGCTTTGCCCTGATCAAGGGCTCCACCGCCTACAAGCCACCTGATGTGGAATATCGCCTGACGCTGGCAACGCAGGTCAATCATGTGAATGTACCGGAGCGCCGGGTGCTGTTCGTCGAACCCTCCAAAGCCTCGCATCGCACCGACTGGTTCGTCGGCGTGCAGGAGGCGTTCTTCGACTATCATATCCGCAACACTTCGGCGCGCTATGATTTCGACAGTTTCCGCATCGGTATCCAGCCGATGCAGGCGGATTTCCGCGGTTTTCTGTTCCAGGACAACCAGCTCGGCTTCCGCCTGTTTGGAACCCGCGACAACAACCGGGTGCAGTATAATCTGGGGGCCTTTGTCCAGCTGGAAAAGGACACCAATTCCGGCCTCAACGACATCACCCAGACGCCGCGCGAAAGCTATATTTTCTTCGCCAATCTCTACCGGCAGGATATGCCCTTTGTCGGCCTGACCAGCCAGTTCAGCCTGACCTACAATATGAACCGGGAAAAGTCGGACGTCGAAATCGACGACAACGGCTTCCCCGTCCGCCCGGCGCTGCTCGGCGACCTTCGGGGCCGAGCCTATGATGTCGTTTATCCCGGCTATGCCTTTGATGGCCGGATCGGGCGGATCAATCTGACGGGCCAAGTCTACGGCGCTTTTGGCGAGGACCGGAACAGCTTCTTCACCAGCGAACCGGCGAAAATCCACGCCTATTTCGGCGCTCTCGAAGCCAGCTATGATGTCGACTTCCTGCGCTTCCGCGCCTCTGGCCTGTTCGCCAGCGGCGATGGTAACCCGTATAATAATATCGAAGCCGGCTTTGACGCGATCTTCGAAAACCCGATTTTTGCCGGCGCCGACACCAGCTACTGGATTCGCCAGACCATCCCCTTTGCAGGCGGCGGCAGGGTGATCTCGATCAATGGCCGCAACGGCATCCTCAACAGTCTTCGGTCCTCCAAGGAACAGGGGCAGAGCAATTTCAACAATCCCGGCACGATATTGGCCGGCCTCGGCGTCGACGCCGATCTGACGCCCACTTTCCGGCTTTCCGGCAACGCCAATCATCTCTGGTTCCACAAGACCGAAAGCCTCGAAGCCCTGCGGGTCGAGGGCTCAATTCCCAGGGATATCGGCTGGGATCTCAGCATGGCAGCAATCTATCGTCCGAAAGCGACGCAAAATATGGTATTCCGCCTGTCAGGCGCTGCTTTGATACCCGGAAAAGGATTCAAGGATTTGTTCGATCAGACTGACAAGCGCGATTTCCATTATTCCATCCTGCTCAATGCGATACTGGCCTTCTGATGCGCTGGCGGAACATCATGACCATCAATAGCAAATTGATCCTGGCAGGACTGGGCGCCTTGGCGCTGACCATCACTCCGGCATCGCTGCTGCTCGCTGCGGGCAAGGAAAAACCGCAAAAGATTGATTACAGCTTCACACCGCCTGCCCCGCAAAACCAGACATGGGACGAGGCGGAGGCCAAAAGCAGCGGCTGCCAGTCCTGCCACACCGACAGCGACCAGAAGACCATGCACGAGACCCCGGCCGTGGTTCTGGGCTGCGTGGATTGCCACGGCGGCGATGCGTCGGTTGTCGGCGACAACAAATGGGGCAAAAACAGCCCAGCCTATATGGATGCGCTCAAAAAAGCGCATGTTCTGCCCAAATATCCCGCAAGCTGGCACTGGCCTTCATCTGCCAATCCCAAGCGCAGCTATTCGCTGCTGAACGCGGAATCCCCGGAATTTGTCCGCTTCGTCAATCCCTCCGACTATCGGGTCGCCCGCGAATCCTGCGGTGCCTGCCATATGGAGATTATCGAGGCATCGGAGCGGTCGCTGATGGCCACCGGCGCGATGCTGTGGGGCGGCGCCGCCTATAACAACGGCATCGTACCGTTCAAAAATTACGTGTTTGGCGAAGCCTATACCCGCAAGGGCGAACCCGCGACGATCAAATCGCCGGGCAATCCGCATGGCACGGTCACCGATGCCCAGAAGAAGCGCGGTGCCCTGCCCATTCTCTATCCCCTGCCGACCTGGCACACGGTTCCACCAGGTGATATCTTCCGCGTATTCGAGCGCGGCGGACGCAATATCAATACCCAGTTCCCGGAAATCGGCCTGCCCAATATCGGCGGCATCATCCAGCGACTGGAAGAGCCCGGCCGTCCCGACCTCAAGCAGTCAAATCGCGGCCCCGGAACCGGTCTGCGTGTCGCCATTCCGGTACTCAATATCCACAAGACCCGGCTCAACGATCCGTTCATGTGGTTCATGGGCACCAATGACCAGCCCGGCGACTATCGCCAGTCCGGCTGCGCCGGCTGCCACGTGGTTTACGCCAATGACCGCGAACCCCGGCACAGTTCGATCTGGGCGAAATATGGCCGCGACGGCCAGACCCAGACCGTCGATCCGACCATCCGCAACCTGAAAGAGGGCGAACATCGGTTCGGCAGCTTCGGCACCTATGATGCTTCCCATGGTGCCAAGGGGGCTCATGGCGAAACCCCGAAACCAGCTGCAGAGGCTCATGGTCAGGACGAAGGCCATGGGGATGATCATGCCAGCGCGACGGATCCCGCGAAACGCGAAAAAGGGCATCCGATCCAGCATGCCTTCACCCGCGCGATTCCGACCGCCCAGTGCATGAACTGCCACATGCACCAGCCGAATATCTTCCTGAACAGCTATCTGGGCTACACGATGTGGGACTATGAATCCGACGCGCCCTACATGTGGCCAGGCCCGGACAACAAAACGCCCAAGCCGGAGGGCATGAGCGACGAGGAATATCAGAAGCAATACAAGCAGCAGAAATATCCGACCGCCGAGGAAGTACGGGCCGTGCTCGACCGGAATCCGGAAGGAGCCGCACCCAAGGGGCTGTGGGCCGACATCGACTTCCTGCGCAATGTCTATGACCTCAACAGCGAAACCAAGGATACGCAATTTGCCGACTATCACGGCCACGGCTGGAATTTCCGGGCGATCCTCAAACGCGACCGCGATGGCAATCTGCTCGATGCCGAGGGCAATCAGGCCACCTACGGCACTGACACCGAAAATATCGTCGCCAGTGATGATCCGGAAAAATTCCGCAAGGGTGACGAGGGCCAGTTTGTTGAACCGGGCGTCAATCCGGGCAAATCCGTCCATATGATGAGCATCCATGCCGAAGTCGGCATGCAATGCGCCGACTGCCATTTTGCCCAGGACAGCCATGGCAACGGCCTGATCTACGGCGAGGTCGCCAATGCGGTCGAGATCAGCTGCAAGGATTGCCACGGTACCGCCGATGCCTATCCGACCCTGATGACGAGCAATCTGGCGGCACGGCCCAAGGGCAAAAACCTGGCCCTGCTGCGCAACGCCAACGGTGAGCGCCGCTTCGAATGGTTCGATGATGCCAATGGCAAGCGGGTGCTGGTCCAGCGGTCCATCGTCGATCCCAAACTCAAATGGCGAGTGAGTCTCGTCAAGAACAGCGTCGATCGTTCGCATCCCGACTTCAATCTCAAGGCGGCACGCGCGAAGCTTATGTCCAAAACCGGCGCGGAAACGGGCAAATATGTCTTTGGCAGCGGCGTTTCGATGGAAAATCGGGCGCATAAAGACGAAAATATGGTCTGTTTCACATGCCATCTCAGCTGGACGACCAGCTGCGGCGGCTGCCATCTGCCGATCGAAGCCAACTGGCAGGCGGACAGCCACAAATATGAAGGCGGCACCACGCGCAACTATGCGACCTACAATCCCCAGGTCGCGCGAGACCAGATGTTCCAGCTGGGCCGCCACCAGACCAGCAAGGGCAATGTCATTGCCCCCGTGCGGTCGACATCGGCGCTGATCCTGTCCTCCACCAATATCAATCGCGAGCGTATTTACGTCCAGCAACCGCCAATTTCCGGCATCGGCTTCTCCTCACAGGCCTTCGCGCCGCATTTCCCGCACACCGTCCGCAAGACCGAGACCAAGCAATGCTCCGACTGTCATGTCAGCGCAGCCAATGACAACAACGCGATCATGGCGCAGACGCTGTTGCAGGGAACGAATTTCGTCAACTTCATCGGACTCCATGCCTGGGTTGGCCTGGAAAAAGGCTTTGAAGCGGTACGGGTCACGGAATGGGATGAACCGCAGGCGGTGATCGGTTCCTATCTGCAAAAATATGCCTATCCCGATTATTGGCGGATGCATGTTGAGGATCATGACCGGGAACTGATCGACTGGGTGCGCGGCGAGCGGCTCGACAAGGATCTTTCAGGCGAAACCAAGGCGCTCGAAGAATTCAAGAATGTCGTGCAGGGAACCAGCGACGCTGTCCGCTGTCTGCAGCTACGCGGCGAATATATGTTTGTGGCGGAAGGCAAAGGCGGTTTCCGCGCTTATGATGTCGCTTCGATTGGCAACAAGGGATTCTCGGAACGCATCATCAAGGCGCCATTCTCATCGCTCGGCCATGATACCCATGTCGATACCAAGAATGCGACCTGCATGGCGCTGGCCACCAACCAGCCGATTGCACCGACGCGCAACACCAAGGAATTGCGGGAGGTCAATCAGGAGCAGGCTTTCCATCCGATCTACAATTACGCCGTGATCACAGATAGCGAAGAAGGCCTGATCCTGGTTAACATCAACACGCTGGCCGATGGCGAATTCCGCAACAATTTCTTCAAGCGCAGCCTGACCTGGAACGACGGCGGAGTGCTTGATGGAGCGCGCCATATCACGCTGGCTGGGCACCTTGCCTATATAACCACGACTGCCGGATTGACCGTGATTGATCTGGATGAGCCACTGAAGCCGCGGCATGTCATCACCCTTCCGATGACCGATGCCCGGGCTTCTGCGCTGCAGTTCCGGTATCTATGGGTCACCGATGCGGATGGTGTGAAGCTGTTCGATGTCACCAACATGGAAATGCCGGTGGCGGTGCCTTCGGGGACGATTCCGCTCCGCAACGCTCGACGTCTCTATCTGGCGCGGACTTACGCTTATATCGCGGCCAAGGATGAAGGCCTGGTGATCGCCAATATCACGAAGCCGGAAGCACCAGTGATCTACCGGAAAGAAACATTTGGCGGCGTGATGAACGACGCGGAAGATGTGATTGTCGGATCGACCAATGCCACTCTGTTTGCCTATGTTGCAGACGGTCGCAACGGCCTGAAGGTTATCCAGTTGACCACGCCCGACAGCCAGAAAAACTATTATGGTTTCTCACCCGCACCAAAACCGGAACTGATCGCCTTTGCGCGCACGCCGAAACCGGCATTGGCATTGTCCAAGGGACTTGATCGTGACCGGGCGGTCGACGAGACCGGTGGCCAGATGGCCGTCTTCGGTCGGCTTGGCTCGCGTCCCTTCACCCGCAGCGAGATGCAGCGCTTCTACCTGAACAGCAAGGGCAAACCCTATTTCGTGAAGGACGAACCGGATCTGGCAGACTGGATCGGACCGGTTCCGAAGATGCTTGCCAAACCATGAAAGAACGGGGGCCGGGCTATTAAGCAGCACCGACCCCCTGCCCCCCAATACACAACTCGGGGGAATTACTGACCCTGCGCTCCAGAGCGCAGGGGATTAGATAAATTGACTAAGCCGTGATCGGTTCAGCAGTTGCGGTCGATCGCGCGACCGGCCAGAGCGCCGACTGCGCCGCCAATGATCGTGCCTTCGGTCTTGTCACCGCGACCGGCAACTTCGTTACCGAGCAGTCCGCCGGCAATCGCACCGATAATCGTACCACCGGTTCCACGGTCACAGCCCCGATAACGGCGATCGCTATAGTAGCGGTCATTATAATTGCGGTGGTCGCGGTAGCGACGTTGATCCCGATAATCCCGGCGATCCCGATAGCGGTTGCCGCGATAGGTATCACCGCGCCGATATTCGCGATATCCGTCGTGGCGGACCTGCTCGTAATAGCCGCGATCATAATAGCCGCCGCGGGCTTCTGCCGGCGCTGCGAATGCCATGGTTCCGATGGCCGCTGCTGAAATTACCAAACTTCCCAAAATCTTGTTGATCATCTTCTCTACTCCAGAAGGTTTTCCAAAAACCCGAATCAATTGCTTCCCAACGACTGTCTGTGTAGCCGCGCCGGATTGACCGGATACTGAATGACAGTTTTATCTCAGGTTCATGTTTAACGGCAATTTCCTGAATGGAAGGGCTGGAAGCTGGACGACTAGCGTTTTAAGCCATTGCCGATAATCATTCTGGCCGATAGCGATTGGCCCGGATCAGAAAGAGGAAAAGCGATGAAACTCAAAGGCAAAACAGCAGCTATCACGGGCGGTACGGCAGGCATTGGGCGCGGGATTGCGGAGGCTTTTCTGGCGGAAGGGGCGAATGTGGCGCTGTTTGCGCGGAATGCGGAGAAAGGTGGCAAAGTTGTCGCGGAGATGGATGTGGGGGAGCGGGCCCTTTTTGTTGCCGGGGATGTGCTGGAACAGGAGCAGGTCGAGGGGTTTATTGACCGGACGGTCGCGCATTTCGGTACTATTGACATTCTTGTTAACAACGCGGGCGGTGCCGGCGATCTCGCGCCTTTGGTCGACCTCAGCGACGAAGCCTTTGATATGGCTATGAAATGGAATATCTATTCGACCTTCTGGGCGACCCGGCGGGCGCTGAAACCGATGATCGCCCAGCAATGGGGCCGGGTGATCAATATCAGCTCGACCGAAGGCAAGATAGGCAAGCCGACCTTTGCCCCCTATACGATCGCCAAGCACGGCATCAACGGCATGACCAAGGCCGTGGCGCAGGAAGTTGGCACATCGGGCGTCACGGTCAACGCCATCTGCCCCGGCCTGATCCTGACCGACCTGATTCTGCAGGGCGGACCGGCGACGGCCGCCGGCATGGGCATGACCTTTGACGAGATGATCGACATGTTCTCGCAGGAAAGCGCGCTGAAACGGCCGGGCAAGGTGGAGGAAGTGGCGGCGATGGCGGTGCTGCTGGCGTCCGAGGCCGGCGGCGGCATCACCGGCGGCACGCTGAGCGTCGACGGCGGCACCGCGCAATATTGACGCGAGTTTGATAAAGTCCGCCTGACCGGCAAGGCCGGCGCGCTCAAGGTTCAGGTCAGGGCAGCAGTTCCTGACGCTTCCTGGCGGCTTCCTTCATCCCGGCCCAGGGATCTGCGGGCTTTGTGTCCGTGGCGACCGGGGCGGGATCGTTGATATGCGCCCAGGGATCCGCAGACTTGTCAGCGGCGCCGGCACTGGCCTGTTCGGCGTCGGGTGGAGGCGTAACCTTCGCCGGCGGATCGGCGGCGACGCAATAGGCCGTGACCAGCACCATCGCCGACCACCACAGGGCGTGGGCGCGGCTGGCAAAGACTTTGGTGATGCGCGGTCCGAACATGGGGACCTGATAGCAGGCCAATCTTAACAACTCGTCGATCCCTCAGAAAGCACCGATGCCAAATATTGGTATTTTTCCCCATTATTCAGTTTCCGTTCATATTGGCGCGACGCCCAAAAACATCTAACTATTTGAAATATATGGGTTTCTATAAACTGGCACGGGCTGTGCAATGCTACAGACATCTTCGCAAGATGGCTTGTGAAGCACAGTTTAACCCGAAAGGAATTTTACAATGATCAACAGCAACATCCACAACCAGGTCGCCGCCGCCTTTGCCGCTCTTTTCGCCGCCGCTGTTCTTGTCAGCGCCAGCATCGGCCCAGCCGTCAACTCTGCCGCCTCGCTGGTTGCCTAGACCAACTATAAAGGAACCCAGACCATGTTGACCCCAAAATTGCAAAACCGTCTCGCCGCCGCTTTCGCCGCCTTCATGTCCGCCGCCGTCCTGCTTACGGCCTCGATCGGCCCGGCGGTCACCGACAGCGCATCTCTGGTGATCTGATCACCGGAGATGGCCCCGGCGCCGGCCGCTGCCCCGACCGATGGCGCCCCTCCCTTTTTTCGCTCATGCCGCTTTAACCTCTTTTAATATCTGCCCGCTATTCCCGAGTCGGTGAACAAGCCCAAACCAGCATTCTTCCCGTCACCCCCTCGCGATCCGGCCGGCGCGCCATGATCCGCTGGCCCGGCTTTGTCGCGATCACCCTGGCGCTGTGCACGGCGCTGTTCCTGGCCATTTTCCTGAGCGGCGGCCCGGCGCCAAGCAGCGCCGCCGTCGGCACTGATCCCTATCAGGCCAGTTTCGGCATCTGCTTTGGCCGTGACCGCTATAGCTGCGTGGTCGATGGCGACACCATCTGGTTCGAGGGGCGCAAGATCCGGATCGCCGATATCAATACGCCGGAAATATCGAAACCCGGCTGCGCCTCCGAGGAGCGGCTCGGCCAGCAGGCCAAGATCCGGATGCAGGCCCTGCTCAACCAGGGCAGTTTTTCGCTAAAATCGATCGACCGCGACCAGGACCAATATGGCCGGGACCTGAGGATCATCACCCGCGATGGCGAGAGCCTGGGCGAAATCCTGGTCACCGAGGGGCTGGCCGAGCGCTGGCGGGGCTATCGCCGCAACTGGTGCCAGGCCGAGCGCGGATTGCAGCCCGCATAAAATCACCGATGGCAAATCCCGCCAGCCATGATATCCCGCCGCCATGAAAAAATATCGGAACATCGTCGGCTGGGGCGCGATTGTCGTCTCGGCGCTCGCCTTTCTCCCCCTGCCCCTGCCGGCGCTGCCGCCGATGCTCTCGGCCGGCATGCTGCGAGCGGTGCCGGCAATCGGCACGATATTGATGCTGCTGTCGCCGATGCTGCTGTTCGCCGCCGGCATCGGGCTGGTCAGGGGATGGGACGGCGGCCGCAAGCTGTTCCTCGCCTGGGCGGTGATCGGCGCTCTGGCGGCCTTTGGCGGCTGGGCCTATCAGCCGGTGCGGGCGATGGTCGATCTGGTAGTGATCGCCGGGAGTGTAGCGGTGGTGCTGGGGCGTGACTGGCGGCGGTTGTTGCCTCGGGGGTGAGGGGCGTTTCGACATCGTGCGGAAGGAGCCGCATCCTTTAGGTATAGACGTCATCCTGAACTTGTTTCAGGACCCCGGGCCACGAACGCGAACCTTGAGGGATCCTGAAACGAGTTCAGGATGAGAGTATTTAACTAAAGTTCTATGATTAAACAACAAAAACATATATAAACATCCACACAGAGCCTACACAGATACGGCAAATCAATGACTTACGCCGCCAATCTGCACGGATTCTGCACAGTGGAGGATGCGATGGCGTTTATCACCGATAAGGAAGAACTCAAACCCGGACTTATTATCTTCCGGCGTGGCGATGTTGCGCATCGCAATTTCTACTGCCGGATAAAGCTGCCGAAAGACGACCGCTACAAGACCATTGCATTGGGGACGCCCGAGCGGGATGCCGCGCGCGACCGCGCTTTCGATCACGACGCTGATGTGCGTTTTCGCCTCAAGCATGACGTGCCGGTATTCAACCGGCCCTTCCGCCAAGTCGCGGAAGAATTTATCGCCGTGCAGCAGCGCCGCGCTGACACAGGCGAGATTTCACAAGCGCGCGTTAAAAATCTCAAAAATGTGCTGTTGGGTGCGCTCGACCGCTATGTCGGCAGCACACAGATTCATTTAGTGGGTCAAGACCGCTGGACAGCATATCCGACTTGGCGGCGCGAAAATGGCAAGGGACGGCATCGCGCACAGATCAGCGATTCCACTATCAGCTTTGAAATGGGCGCTTTCAACGCGGCCATGAACTTTGCCATTCGCAAACGCTACGTCCCAGCGAACCAGCGCTTCGAGAGCAAGCCCAAACTCAAAACCATGCGGCGTGATGAATTCACGCTGGAGGAATATCGCAAGCTGCATACTACGGGACGCGCTTGGATCAAAAAGGCCACGACTGCGCCCGGCACATGGTCGCGCACCATGTGCTACAATTTCATGCTCATCATGTGCAACACCGGAATGCGCCCGCCCGAGGCCAAGAATTTGCGCTGGCGTGACATCATGCCCGCCAAGGATCGTGACGGCAAAGAAATCATTGTGCTGTTCGTCCAAGGCAAAGCCAAATCACGCAAGCTGGTCGCACCCAAGAGCGTTGGCGATTATCTTGATCGCATTCGCGCGATCTCAAAAGCTACGGAACCTGATGATCTGGTATTCACAATCATCAGCGGCAAGCCCGCCAAATATCTATTTGAAGATGCCGTTGAGAAATTGCTGACCCATGCGGAACTCAAAATTGGGCCAAATGGGACGCCGCGTTCAACCTATTGCTTCCGGCACACCTATGCCACCTTCCGCCTTAGCGAAGGTGTCGATGTTTACATCCTTGCCGAGCAGATGGGCACATCGGTTAAGATGATCGAGCAGCACTATGGCCATGTGAATACCATCAAACATGCCGACCGTGTTTTGCAGGGCATGAGCGGATGGGAACCGATGACGACCGATCTGGCTGACAGTGACAACACGGCGCGAGCGTCAGCGGGCGCAAAGGCGCGGCTCGCGGCTAAACCCGTTCGCCGGACGCGAACGCCACGGGGGTAATCATTCGCCTCGTATGAGTTTTCATAAAAACAGCGTCGCGCTGCGATGTGCAGCGTGGACTTTATAATACCGTTCGCCGTCATGCCGCTGGCATTCTTGGTCGAGCGAAATGGTCTGGCTTGCTTGGCAGACCTGTGGCGCATCAAGTTTGAATGCGCCCTGCTATGTAAGCCTTTTCGCCTTTATCCCGATGCGCCGCTGGCGCACTTGATCGGGATATAGGCCAAGCAGGGTTGGGAAACAGGGGAGACGAGCCTCGATTCACCCCCAATTTTGCGCTCTGCTGCGTTCGATTCCGCTTCGCCGTTGGCGAGTTAAAAGTGGAAAGGGACGCTGTCACTCTCCCTCCTATAAATCCGAATATCCCCTGACCATTTAGTCGTTTGGCGAGGTGGAAATGCCTTTTCAGAATTCGGTGACAATGGGCTTGCCTTACGCTAATGTTTGACGATCTATGGTCGCAAGTGTGCGTCACACGAAAATCGCTGGTCAAAGACAACTCAAACACCAATCGCCAACAAGGTGACTAAGGCCGGTTTGAGTTGAGTATTATGTTGAGAAGGTTGGTTGAATATTATAACCTTTTCTTCAAAAGGGGCTAACTGATGGAATTGAAAACTTTTCGGATAAGGAACTTTCGTTCGATCAACGATAGCGGAGAAATCGATGTTTCGCGCATCACCGCACTGCTAGGTCGAAATGAAAGCGGGAAGTCCAACATTCTACGGGCGCTTCACAGCTTGAATCCGGCGGATGGTTTCGAGGCGCTTAGTCCGATAAAAGATTTTCCACGCCACCGCAAACTGTCGGAATGCAACGACAACACCCCAGTTGTCGATTCGACTTGGCAATTGAGCGATTACGAACGTGGCCGCCTTGCAGAAATTTGGTCAGCCGCCGAAGGCGTTTCGGAAGTTAGCGTTGGCCGTCGCTATGGAGATAAACGCTACGTCGGTATCGATGCCCAGGAAACGACCTTCGACATGGCTGCCGTCAAGGCAGAAGGTCGAAAGATTGACGCAGCAGTCAAGGCGAAAGCGTCGAAGCTGACCGAAGGCACCAAGGCCGAATTGGAAAAGGCTTCAGACGCATTCATTGCCGCTATCGGTGCCGGAGTTACTGCCGCGAAATGGGCAGCGTCGGCAAGCCCCGCCCTAGCTGCGCTGCGACAGGCGCTTGCAGCGGCGGATACCGAACTTACCGACACCCAAGACCAAAAGATCGTCGCTTTGGAAGAAATGGCTGAGGCCATCCCCGAAAACGAGGAAGCGCATAAAAAGGCGCGTGGGTGGATCATCGAGCGACTGCCCGTGTTCATGTATCTTGAAGACTATCCCGAAATTAAGGGCCATCAGGACATTGCGAAGTTCCTGAAACGAAAAAGCGAAAGCCAGCAAACGCCAGCCGACATAAATTTTGAAAAGCTTTGCAAGGTAGCTGGATTAAGCCCGGACCAACTTCAAAAATTACTGCAAGACAACGATCAAGAAACGCGCGGACAGTTGGCCAATCGTGCCGGCGCTGTTGTAACGACCGCAATTCGCAAGCGGTGGAAGGACCGCGAATTAAAGGTTCGATTCAACCTTGACGCGCAACATTTCGATACGCTGATTTCCGATCCAAACAGCACATATGACGTCGAAGTGAACCTTGATGAGCGAAGCCGTGGCTTTCAATGGTTTTTCGCATTCTACATCGTGTTCGCGGCGGATACCGAAGATGGCGAAGCCGACGGTGCTATTTTGCTGCTGGACGAACCCGGCTTGTATCTGCACGCACGTTCGCAAGGTGACTTGCTTCGTCACCTAGAAGACGATTTCTCCAATCAGATTGTCTACAGCACTCACTCGCCTTTCATGGTTCCGACGCACCAATTGGATTGGGTGCGGACGGTCAATATTGCCGAAGAGGAAGGCACAACTGTTTCGAACGACCCAAGCGGCGATGCTCGCACGCTTTTCCCGTTGCAGGCGGCGATTGGATACGATCTCGCCCAAAGCCTTTTCATCGGGCCGAATAACTTGGTTGTGGAAGGCGTAACTGACTTTTGGTTTCTGTCGGCAGTTTCGGCCTATCTGAATGAACAAGGCAAAGTCGGTTTTGACGAACGGCTCACCATTACACCGTCCGGGGGAGCGCAAAAGGTTCACTACATGGTGGCGCTACTTACCTCCGAAGAATTAAATGTCTTGGTGCTTTTCGATGACGAGAAGGACGCAAAGGCAACGCGGGATGATTTAGTCAAAGGCAAGCTAATCCGGTCAGATAATGTCGTATTCGTGAGCGAATCTTTCGAAACGGCTCCCGCCGAAGCCGACATTGAAGATATTCTTGATCCCAAGGTTTACGAAGCACTTGTTCGCGAAGCCTATGCCAAAGAACTCAAAGGCAAAAATCTGGAACTGAACGACCATATTCCCCGTATTGCGAGACGGTTTGAAGCGGCGTTTGACGCTCTGTCGATTAGTTTCCATAAAACGCGACCGGCACGGCTATTCCTGCAAAAAATGGCCAACGATCCGTCGTCGGTATTGCCTGCCGAAAGCGAAGCTCAATTTGAACGATTGTGCAAAGCTGTGAACGCCGCCCTGGAAAAGCACCTTGCGCGATGATTGCTGCGGATCGCATTTCGTGAATCTTATAAAATCCAAAAAACGCGTTGCCGATCACGGTGAGGTCTTCACACCTCCTTGGCTGGTTGAGAACATGCTCGACCTTGTGAAAGGTGAGACGGAACGGATTGATGCGCGTTTTCTTGAACCGGCTTGCGGCAGCGGCAATTTTCTTGTGCCGATCCTGCAACGCAAGCTGGCGGCAGTGGAATTGAAATTCGGCAAGTCTGATTTCGAGAAGCGGCATTATGCGCTGCTGGGTCTGATGTGCTGCTATGGCATCGAATTGCTCGAGGATAATATCGCGGAATGTCGGGCTAATATGCTTGCAGTTTTCGGTGAATATCTGGCGCTGGAAAAGACGGACGATCTTTATCGTGCGGCATTTCATGTCCTTTCCCTCAATCTCGTGCACGGCGATGCGATGACGATGCGCGCAACGGATGATGTGCCCATTACTGTTGTTGAATGGGGCTATCTGGGCAAAGGGAAGTATCAGCGCCGCGATTTCCGGCTTGATGTGCTGACCGGCATGGCGAGTTTCAGCGCGGAGGATTCGCTGTTTTCCGGGCTGGGCAAGCATGAGATTTTCACACCTGCCCAGACATATCCGCCAATGAGCGTGCGCGATCTTGCGGCGGCGAATGATCGAACGGGGATAGCCACATGATGGAACAGGCCAGTTTTGCATTGCGTGGACGCAACCCCGATGTACTTACTTGCATTGCCAATTTGTCAAATGATGAAGTGTTCACCCCGCCGGAGTTTGCCAATCGGATGCTGGATACGCTCGCAGAGGCATGGGCGGTGGACAATGACGGCGCAAGCATCTGGGCCGATAGTTCGGTCAGGTTTCTGGATCCGTTCACGAAATCTGGCGTTTTTCTGCGTGAGGTTGCCAAGCGGCTGATAGAGGGTTTGGAAGCCGAAATCCCGGACTTACAGACGCGGGTGGATCACATTCTTACCCAGCAGGTCTTCGGTATCGCGATCACGCAGCTGACAAGTCTTTTGGCTCGCCGCAGCCTTTATTGTTCCAAACATGCGACTGGCGAGCATTCCGTTGCCTCGGGATTTGACAACGATAAAGGCAATATCTGGTTTGAGCGGATTAAGCACGATTGGACTGGCAAGAAGTGCCAAGCTTGTGGTGCTCCTCGCTCCCTTTTTGACCGTGAGCCGGAGCTTGAAAACCATGCTTATGCATTCATCCATACCAACGACATCAAGGCTCGTATTGGCGAGCTGTTCGGAGCCGACATGCAATTTGACGTAATCATCGGAAATCCTCCGTACCAGATGTCAGGTGGTGCAGGGGGCACCAGCGATTCCTCAATCTACCACTTGTTTGTGGAACAGGCGTTCAACCTCGAACCCCGCTTCGTGAGTATGGTTGTGCCGTCCCGTTGGATGGCAGGCGGGCGCGGACTGGATGATTTTCGAGCCGAGATGCTCAGTAGTGGTCATATCCGCAGTCTGACTGATTTCCCTGACTCTGGCACCGCTTTTCCCGGAGTCCAGATAAAGGGGGGCATTTGCTACTTTCTCTGGAACCGCGACCAAACGGGACCTTGCGATGTGACACGCATTGCCGATGGCATTGAGAACTTCCAGAAAGACCGCGCGCTGGGTGAATTTGATGTTTTTATTCGGGACGAAAGTGGCCTTGGTATCTTACGAAAGGTTATTGCCAAGAACGAACCGAATATTCTTGAGTTGATTTCCGGGGATACGCCATTTGGGATTGCAACAAATTTTTCTGAATGGGGTGAGCGATCAGGGGTGGGGAAAATTCCGCTGCACCTAATCAATCGCGGCAAGCGATCCATTGGTTATATGAAACGTGATGTAGTTCGAAAAAACACAGAGGCGCTGGATGCATGGAAAGTCTTGGTGCCCAAAGCCTACGGGGCAGGTGAGTCATTTCCACACCAGATTTTGGGCAAGGAGATTGTTGCTTCGCCGCCTTCCGCTTGTACCCAGACTTATCTTGTAATTTCGCCTTTCTCGTCAGATGAGGCCGCGCGCAGCTTTGCTAGCTACTATCGGACGCGATTTTTCCGTTTCCTCGTCTCGCTGCGGAAAATAACGCAAGATGCATTGCGATCCACGTACTCATGGGTGCCGCAACAGGCTTGGGACCAGACATGGACTGATGAACTGCTTTATGAGAAATACGGAATCAATGAGGATGAAATCGCTTACATTGAAAGCATGATCCGTCCGATGGCGGGTGCTGATGATTAAGCGCACAATTGAAGAAATCATCGACACCCCGAAATCCGATGCACGACCGCGCATTTACGCCTATTCCATTGCGGATGCGGCGCATGTTGGGCTGCTTAAGATTGGCCAGACCTCCCGCGATGTGAAGCAGCGGGTTGGCGAGCAGTTAAAAACGGCGGCGATTGCCAATTACAAAATCGAACTCGACGAACCCGGCGAAACAGATGACGGCTCGGTCATTACTGATCACGCCGTCCGCGACGCGCTCAAGCGTAAAGGTTTCGCGAATCCGCAACTCGAATGGATGAAATGCACGCTTGCCGATGTAAAAACCGCGCTGGCCGAGTTGCGGAGCGGTCAGCAATTCACCGGCACACATCACGAGGATTTTGCGCCTCGCAAGGAGCAATTGGAAGCTGTCGAGCAGACCTACGCCTATTACCATTCACGCTGGCAGCAGGATGCCAAGGCCGTTCCACGCTTCTTGTGGAATGCTAAAATGCGTTACGGCAAAACCTTCACAAGCTACCAGCTTGCCAAGAAGCTGGCCGCGAAGCGGGTGCTGGTGCTGACCTTCAAGCCCGCCGTGGAAGACGCATGGCAGACGGACCTTGAATCCCATGTCGATTTTGGCGGGTGGCAATATCTTTCCCGCAATTCCGGGCGCGATCCGAGCCAGATCGACGATGACAAGCCAGTGGTGTATTTCGGATCATTCCAAGATTTGCTGGGGCGTGACAAAGCCGGGAATATCAAAGCCCGCAACGAATGGCTGCACGCGATCAACTGGGATTTGGTTGTGTTCGATGAGTACCATTTTGGCGCATGGCGCGACACCGCCAAGGAGCTATTCGAGGGCGAGGATGCGTCTGTCGCCAAGAAAGAGGCCAAGCTCGAATATGCCGATGGTCTGGACGACGTAAACGAAGACCTCGGCGTAATGTCGGAGAAGGAAACCGACTTTCTCCCTATCACCACGCGGGCCTATCTCTACCTCTCCGGTACGCCCTTCAAGGCTTTGGCCACGGGCGAGTTCATTGAAGAGCAGATTTTTAACTGGACCTACACTGACGAGCAGCGCGCCAAAGAGGAGTTTGCTGCCCAAAATCCGAGAATGCGCAACCCCTATGCTGCTTTGCCGCAAATGCGCCTGCTGACCTATCAAATGCCGCCAGAAATCACGCATATTGCCAGTGGCGGTGAACTGGACGAATTTGACCTCAATGAATTTTTCGCTGCCAACGGCACGGGTGTTCTGGCTCAGTTCAAGCACAAGGACGAGGTGCAGAAATGGCTGAACGTCATTCGCAATTCGCCTGATGCGCCGCGATCATTCGATAGTATCAAGTCCGGTGTTGTTCCGCCTTGGCCATATTCCGACACACGGCTGTTGCCCCATTTGCAGCACAGTTTCTGGTTTCTGCCCAATGTCGCAGCCTGCCATGCAATGGCGAACCTGCTCGAAGAAAAGCACAATACGTTTTGGCATGATTACAGCGCTATCGTGGCAGCAGGCGCATCGGCAGGGATTGGCCTTGAAGCACTGCCGCCGGTTCGGGCCAAGGTTGGCAGCGGTTTTGACACGAAAACGATTACGCTTTCTTGCGGGAAACTCACCACTGGCGTTACCGTAAAGCAGTGGTCTTCAATCCTGATGCTGCGCAATCTCCAATCGCCAGAGACTTATTTTCAGGCGGCTTTTCGGGTGCAGTCGCCTTGGTCGATCAAGAACCCCAATGGTGACAATCCGAATGAGGAAGAGATCATCAAGCCGGTCTGCTTCGTGTTCGATTTTGCGCCGACTAGGGCGCTGCGCCAGTTGTCCGAGTATGGTATCGGACTTTCGCCGGGAGAGGCCAACCCGGAAAATGCGGTGAAGGAGCTTGTCTCGTTTCTCCCTGTGCTGGCCTATGACGGCGCGAAGATGATGCAGATCGATGCTGGCGGCATCCTCGACATTGCGATGGCGGGCACATCGGCGACCTTGCTTGCGCGCAAATGGGAATCCGCCATGCTCGTGAACGTGGACAACGACACGTTGCGGCGCGTTCTCGACAATCCCGAAGCAATGGCTGCTGTCGAACGTATCGAAGGCTGGCGCGCGCTGGGTGACAACATCATCGAAACGATCATCAACAAAAGTGAGAAGATCAAGGACATCAAGAACAAGGCGAAGGAGAACGACGGAGAACTGACCCCGAAGGAAAAGAAGGAACTGACTGCCGAGGAAAAGGAATTCAAATCAAAGCGCAAGCTGGTTCAGGAAAAGCTGATAAAGTTTGCCACCCGTATTCCGGCCTTCATGTATCTGACCGACTTTCGTGAAAACAAGCTACAGGACGTGATTACCAAGTTGGAACCGGACCTGTTTCAAACGGTCACGGGATTGACGGTGGCGGATTTCCATTTGCTGGTTCGCCTGAGAGTGTTCAATACCGAGAGAATGAACGAAGCGGTGTTCGCCTTCCGTCGCTACGAGGACGCTTCGCTTCGATACACTGGCATCAACAGCCATGAAGGGCTGACCCATTATGGTCTATACGATACAGTTGTGGCGAAGGAAGAGTGATGGAATTTAGGATAGGTACTGCCGCAATCGTATTTTTAGGATCGTATTTCCCATTAAGCCTCATTCTACTTGCGCAGAATTTTCAGTACCAAATGTTGAAACAACCATTTTGCTGGCCGGTCTCTTATGGGCAATGCGAGATACCGTTAGGTGCGCCCATATTTTCAATAGCCATGGTAACTCTGACGCTTTTCTGCCTCATAATTACAGTTCTATCCTTAAGAATGATTAGGCCAAATCAAGATATTGAAGTGATAAATTCCAAATATATCCCGGCAGATTTGATGAATTATACACTCCCTTATATCGTCTCATTCATGAGCATTGACTATTCTGATACTGGAAAATTTGTCGGTTTTGTAGTGTTTTTGCTTTGGATATTTTGGATTAGCCATCGATCTGGACAAGTCATACTGAACCCTGTTCTGATCGCGTTGTCTTGGAGGATGTATGAGGTCGAATATAAGTTTCCCGGCGGACAAGAAAAACATATTGGAAATGCCCTAGCACATGGGCATTTGACCACGGGTAGCTTTAAGCAATCTATGGTGCAGTCCATCCAGATAATTAAGCCGTGAGGAACTGAATGCCAATACCAGCCGATTTTGCAGCATTCGATATTGACGGAGCCGCTCTCACTGTGTGGACGTTCAAGAAGTCTGGTGGAGCGGGAGGCACCGCACCAAACTTTGCAGGCCGATGGATTGCGACGGATCCCGCACTAGAGACAGCTATCAAGGATGCTGTGCGACAGCGGCGAGCTGCAATCGACGAGGTAAATCCTTACGGGCTGCTGGCTCAAAATAATGAAACCAGTGCTTTGTCAATTGGCGCAAACGAGACTTACGCGGACCAGATGATTGCGGCGACCGCCGATCCATTGCCTCAACGAAGAGCAACTACACTCGCTCATATTCAGAATACCGACTTTTACGTAATCAAGTTGGTTAGCAACGGAAACGTTTTGTATGCTGCTAGAAAAACAGATCCTTCATGGCATACCAAAAAAAGGCGGGCGGCAATAGATGCTCTCTTTCGGGATGAAACATTAACCCTTGAGCCAGCGCCTGCCTTTTCGCTTTCGGCCTTTGTCGACTTTTTCATATTCGGAGGCACAATTTATATGCTGGACAAGGGAAGGTTTGAATCGGTCCTCAGCTACCGGCAAGCACACGCAAATCAATTTCTAACGCTACAGGCCGAACCCGCTTTCGTTGCAATCTTTAGTAATATGGCCCCGCTTGTAGCCCACATTGGCACAAACAAAATTCAGCTTCGCAGAGCGTGTGCAATCGAGGTCAAAGGCCATTTTCGCGATGTTAATTTTATGCAGCGCCTAAGGCAGCGGTTCCAGCAATACCATTTGAATATCGTCTTCGATGCAAACGGGCTAATTGTCCCTTCTCCAGAAACGTGTGCAGACATCATGACTGCGCTTTTAGACCATCGATTATCCTCTGCGTTCTCAGAAGCCATTTATGACGTGCCAGACGCGGTAGCTGTAGCCTAGCCGATTTTTACTCAACAAATCTGTCACGACGTTCCTTAGCACCGCAGGAGCGTAAGGTTTTCATGCAGCCGATAAAAAATCAGCGTATTGAAAAATAGTAATAATTTTCAATTCAAGTTCCTCTTCAATCGAGATTGGGTTGATACCAAGACCCAGTTGGATCGTTTGGCAGAGCTTTTACTCGCCGAATAATCACTTATCTATCGGTCGGCAATTTTGGCGCTGCCCTTCGGGCGACCCGCTCTATTCGCTGCGCGAACCAAGCCTAGGGGTCTTGGCCCTTCGGGTGACGATCAGGAGCGTGGGATAATAAGCGGGATGTTTGAGGTCGCACTCTTTCCCGCTGCGCTCCTTGAGGGTGCAGCTTTTTTGAACTGACCCGCTGGCACTCTCGCCTCTCGACTGACCGGACGCCCGCTGGCCCACAGGCCCGCGCGCAGGGCGTCCGGCTGGCGTCGCGCCGTGCAAGGGTGCCGTTGTAGTTGCCGCCTTGCGGCTGATGGGAGCCTAACCGGCTCCGTTTCTCTTATTGGTGGGAACGCCAAGGGCTTCGCCCTCTCGTTTCCCAAAGCAGAATAGTTACCCCCGTGTGGCGGTCGCTACGCGCCCGCTGGCCCGCGCCAAGGGCAACGATTCAACTTTCCCTCCCCCTCCCATCCTCGCCGGAAGGCAGAGCCGCATGTCGCAAGGCGTTTGCGGCTTTCAGCCCAAGAGGAGGAAGAAAATGTGTGATTTACAATTAATGTATCGCGAGTGCGGAGCGGAAACGCGGGACGATTATTTGCGCGGTATTGCGAACGAGAACGGCTTGCCGCTGGCCTGTGTGCGCAAGATTGCCGACCGGCTAGGTGAGCGCGAGGATTTCGGGGCGTTGGTCCTGATTTGCGAAACCCGCAGGGAGCGGATGCTATGAGCGCGGCCGCTAAAATGGATGCCGCATCGCGCGAACAGACTGTGCGAATTGCCCGATTGAACGACCTTGCTCGGCGAGCAATGGGCGTTGCTTGCACCGCCGTTGCCACGGCAGGTTTCCGGTCGCTGCCCGAGGCCGACCAATCGCAGGTGCGCGAGCTTATCGAAACTTTCGACGCTTTCACCGATGACAATGACCCGTACGGCGAACGCGATTTCGGGGCGATCTATCAGCTTCGCGATGAAAGCTGGACGACCGAGCGCCCGCGAAGCCAAGAGGATGAACGCGAACGGGTGTTCTGGAAACTCGATTATTACGACCGCAGCATGGAATTTGCCAGCGAAGACGCTGCCAATCCCGCCATCACGCGGCGCGTCCTGACCATCATGCTGTCCGATGAATATTGAGGGGGAGCCATTGCCATGAAACGCAAAGACCTCCCCAAAATCATCCCGCCCAACCCCGATCAGATGATGTTGGGCGGCGTTGCGCCGGTCAGCATGGGCGAACGGCTTGGCTGGCTTGCCGAGCAGCCGATGCAGCCGCGCCGCGCGCAACGTCCGCTCGACATCGGATTCTGGAATCCGATGCGCGATCAGATTGAGATGTTCTGACCGCCGCACGATGATTGACCTTACAACTTTTCGCGGCCCGTCCATGTCGGACGGGCCGAGGCCGACTGCGTTGGCATCCGGCCTCAATCGGCGCGTCAGCTTATAGCTGCCGCGCCGGATTTGCGAAAATGAAGGCTATATGGATATTTATGGGCCGGTTTACGGATATATTTGCGTTTATGGATATTTATGGGTATCAATATGGATATGCCTATCAATATAGCCTCGCTTACGATCACGCCGCAAATGCTCTCGCTTATTGCCGAGATCGACGAGTTCAAAGGCGCGTGGCGCGCCTTGGGCACGCTTGCGCCTGATCGCTTATCGGCGTTGCGGCGCGTGGCGACGATTGAAAGCATCGGCTCTTCGACCCGCATCGAAGGCAGCAAATTGTCCGACAGTGATGTCGAGCGGCTGTTGTCCAACATCGAAATTCAGCACTTCGCCACTCGCGACGAGCAGGAAGTGGCGGGATATGCCGAAGTGATGGAAACCATCTTCGCATCATTCGATGAGATTGCACCGACCGAGAACCATATCAAGCAACTGCACCGCGACTTGCTGGCGCATAGCAGCAAGGATACGCGGCATCGCGGCAGCTATAAAACCAGCACTAACCATGTCACCGCGTTCGACGCCGACGGCAAGGAAATTGGCGTTGTGTTCGAGACGGCTGCGCCGTTCGACACACCACGATTGATGGTGGAACTGATCGAATGGGTCAACGAGACGCTGGACCAGAAACAGCTTCATCCGCTGCTTGTCACCGCAATCTTCATCGTCGTCTTTCTCGAAATCCATCCGTTTCAGGATGGCAATGGCCGTTTGTCGCGGGTGCTGACCACCTTGCTCCTGCTACGCAGCGGTTATGCCTATGTGCCTTATTCCTCGCTCGAAAGCGTGATTGAGGCGAGCAAGGAAGGCTATTATCTTGGCCTGCGCCGGACGCAGGGGACAATCCGCAGCGAAGCGCCCGCATGGGAGCCGTGGATCATCTATTTTCTCCAGTCACTCCGGCAGCAGAAATCTCGGCTTGAAGCGAAGATCAAACGCGAACGGTTGATGGTCGAGCGGTTGCCCGAACTCTCTGTGCAGATTCTCGAACTCGCAAAAGCGCATGGGCGGATCACCAACAGCCAGGTCGTGGATATGACGGGCGCAAACCGCAACACGGTGAAAAAGCATTTGCAGATGCTGGTATCGGATAACCATCTTGTCCAGCACGGCAGGGGCAAAGCGACATATTATAGCCGCGTCTGACTGGCATCAGTATACCAGAGACCGACGATAAGAATTCACATTCCACACAAAACATCCCGACCACGTATCAGCTTCTGTCCTTGATTGACGGAAATTGGCCGCTTGCACCGCCTTCATACGCGCAAGCAAAAAACCGGCGTTGCAGCCTACGGTTTCCATGAATGGAGCCTCCGTTTTTTGGCTTGTGCGCAGGCAGTGCGTGGCCTTTCTATGTCCGTCAGGACATTTCGTCTGACACTCAATCAGGAGAAAACCAGTGCAGAATATCGTAGAATTTCACATCATCGGACGGCTTGGTAAGATCGACGCCGCCGAGAAAGTCACTCACATCTCGGTTGCCGTCAATTACAATCGCCGTGAAGGTGAAACATGGAAGTCCGATCCGCAATGGCATCGCGTCACCCTGTTCGGCAAGTTGCGCGAACGGCTTGCCAAAACCACCATCGGGGATCTTGTCCGCATCACCGGGCGCATCGGTCAGTCGAGCTACAAGGTCGAAGGCCAGACCCGCTACTCAGTTGACTTGATCGCGGATGGTTTCGCGATCCTTGCCAAAGCGAAGGGCAAGCCAGCGGACGATGAAGCTGGCGAATGAGATGCCAACCGGGCGGCCTTGCCGCCCGGTCTTTGCTGGGTTTAGATTGCTGAGCCAAATAACTGAACAGCTAACCAGCGGATGCCGGAATGTTCTTGGGAAATCTCGTTCGCTGACGGGGCGCTTACTATATGGCAGCTTTTCGGCTAGTATTAAAGCTTTACTCTGGAATTTCCCCCTTTGCGGGTTTCTAACATATATTCCACGCCATACACGAAAACTCGACCATTTCCTTTATGAGATAACTTTCTGAGTTGGCTTTTTGGTGTTCAGCCAGATACCGGCGACGATAACGCAAATGACGAGAATTTGTCCGACAACTGATTGGAGTGCTGGAAAAATTCCAAGCATTGAAATACGAGGAAAATCAGGCAGGGGGGTAATGCTCAAAAAGCCCGCCTCTTGTAATGCCGAAATTCCTTTGCCGGTGAGAACAACGGTCAGAACGATCATCAAAGCGGAACTATATGCGAAGAATTTTCCAATCGGCAATTTTCGGCTGAAGCGAAGCATTGCCCAAGCAATCGCGGCGAGTAAAAATGTAGCTGCTGCTGAGCCTGCAAGAATGATTGCGCCATTGTCGGCCGTCCAAAGCGCCGCAAAAAACAATATTGTCTCGAAAACCTCCCGGTATACGACAAGAAAAGCAAGTCCAAAAAGAAACCACGCCGATCCTCGCGACAACGCCTTGTTCATCGTCTCGCGAATATAGCGCTGCCATTCATCCGCGCGTGACTTTCCGTGCATCCACAAACCGACGAACAACAGAATGATAGCCGCAAACAGCGAGCCGAAACCTTCTGTCAGCTCGCGGCTCGCGCCGCTAATGCCAATGAGATAGGTCGCAGCAAACCATGTCGCGCCACCGGCAATTAGTGCTGCGATCCATCCTCCATGCACAAAGGGCATGACTTCCGGTCGATCTGCTTTTCGCAAGAATGCTATCATCGCAACAACGATCAACAGCGCCTCAAGGCCCTCGCGCAGCAATATCGTGAAGGCTCCGACAAAGGTTGATGTATCGCTGGTCGCTTCGGGTGCCAGTGCAATCTCGGCATCAGTAAAAAGTGCATCGAGCGCGCTTATCTGTACTTCCACCTCAGCGGCGGACCGATTTTCTCCGATGGCGGAACGCACCTGCCCCATAGCGCGCTCAATATCACTCAAGAGCGTGGCATCACGAGCCGCCAACGCTGGTTCCAGTGGTTCGAAACCATCGAGATAGGCCGATAGCGCGAGTGACCTAGATTCGTCTTTTTTACCTGCCTTGTAAGCGGTAAGGCTTTCCCTCAGTCTTGTTCGTGCAAGACTGAGCGATCCTGAATGAACGGCACTTACGGCTTCCGGATGCGTTCGCAGGAATGCCATCACCGCATCTGCCTTTTCCGGTCCTATCTCGGTCGCCAGTTCGGCGGGAGTTGTGCTTGCCAATGCCGAGAGGTCAGGGAACAGGGCGCGAATGGAAGAATCGCTTTTCCAGAGTTTTTCGCCCTGAGCTATATCGGGAAATGCAATGCTGCCTGCATACGCGGCGAGATCCCATCGGTCTTGCGCAGGGAGGTCGGAAAAACTCTGCATTGCAGTTCCATCCAGCCCTTGGCCAATGACCTGATAAAGTGCAAACAGGCTGCGCTCCCGCGCCCGCGCAACGTCGGTGAAGGCAATCGGAGCCGGGTCGAGTTGCTTGGCATCTGGACCAAGCCCATTGCCCGACATGCCGTGACAACTGGCACAATTCTGCGCGTAAAGCCTTGCACCGTTTTGCACATTTGGCGCTTTGGCGGGTGCCAGTGGAACAGGGTAAGCGCGAAGCAAGTCACTTGCCAGCAGACGCGCCAGCTTGGCAACAGCTTCTGGAGATGCTTTACCTGCTATGGACGTTTTCAGCTTGTTCGCATCGGCGACGAGCGTAGCTTGGCTTTGTTTCGGCGGTAGTTTGACCAAACCTTCGGCTACTGTCTGCGAAAATTCTGTCATCTCGGAATATTCCGCCGCGCTAACGATCTCGCCGTTATTAACCGCGCCGGGATAGTCGACCGCAATATAATCCAGCAAACGCCAGAGGGTTTGCGTTTCGTTGGCGTTGGCATGTGCACTGGCAGGAACACAAACAGCGAGCAGCATCAGCACGGATAAAAGTGACGAACGAATTTTGCGAAGATGGGACATAAAGATACTAATGCTTTCAGACTTTTTGTAGTTGCATTTCAGCAAGCGCGTTTTGTGTGATCCGGTATGCGGAATGAATGAAGATGATGGCGACAATGGCGGCCACGGTGATGTCGGGCCATGATTGTCCAGTCCATGCGACAAGGCCAGCGGCACAAATCACCGCAACATTGGCAATCGCGTCGTTTCGGCTGAACAGCCAGATTGCCTGAACATTGGCATCGCCCTCGCGAAATTGCGAAAGGACGAATGCCGACACAACATTTATACCAAGCGCCGCGAAACCGATTGCACCCATCAATCCCGCTTCGGGCACGCCGGAGCTCACGGCCCGCCAGATCGCAAAACCGATTACTCCAAATCCCAGAGTTCCAAGAAAAATGCCTTGGATGAGAGCCACACGCGAACGTGCGGAAGCCGCCCAGCCAAGCGCGAAAAGTCCGACAAGCGTGATCGAGCCGTCGCCCAGAAAATCAAGTGCATCCGCTTTCAGCGCTTGGCTGTCAGCGACGAAGCCGCCAACAATTTCGCACAAGCCAAATCCGATATTGAGGATAACTACTATCCACAAAGCGCGCCGGTATGCAGGATCGTCCTGTGCTCTTTGGGTGTCGCCAGTGCAACCGCATCCATCTGATTCGCCAATACTCATAGGCTTGCATTACAACCTCCAGTCACTGTAGACGCAAGCGTTATTTGCGAATGAGTATCATTAGGAGCATAGTGTGAGCATAATGATGATTGGCGACCTTGCACGGCGCACTGGCACTAAAGTGAATACGGTACGATATTACGAAGAAATCGGACTTTTGCCGCTTCCGGCCCGGACGGCCTCGGGGCGGCGGACATATGCCGAGCACGATGTAAAAAGACTGTCCTTCATCAGGAATAGTCGCCGGTTTGGATTTTCTATCGACGAAATCAGATCGCTCCTCGAAATATCAGAGAAGCCTAAGCAGGATTGTGGGATTGCGGCGGCAATCGCGAAAAACCATCTGGCGCGGATCGAAACGCAGCTGAGTCAGCTTGAAATCTTACGCTCTGCGCTACGAGAATTTGTAACATCATGTGCTGGCGGAAGCGTTCAAGAGTGTGGAATAATATCAGCACTTTGTGATAATAACACGCCTATCATTAGCGCTAAGCATGACGGGGGTTAGTTAGGGATTCGAAGCCTCGTCCCGAACGTCAATTTTTTGTAAAGCAGCATATTATGGTTGGGGTCGCTTCCTGCCGTTCCGCTCACACAGTATCGAACAACCCCGAAAATTCCTTGTCGACATAATAACGCAGTTTCTTCACCAGCAGCGGACTCTCGCCAACGCGCATTAGCAGCAGATTATCAGGCGCGAGCTTCATGATCTCATTGGGGTCCATGAGATTGCGGGTGGCGAGATGCTGGGTTTTGCTCAAGGATCGTTCAGGGTCTTTGACCATCACATCCTTTTGGCTCTGGCCGCCAGTTTCGTAAGTAATGGTTTCGCGTCCCATCGTTTTCGACAGCATATCGGCGGTGTCATAATCATTAACCCCGAACGCTTGCAGGATACCGGCATTGGACAGGAACGTCCCCGCGCGGGGTCCGTAAAGGCTGCGCAGTTGGTGAATATCCTGCAATATCGGCCAGAGTTGCAGGCCGTATCCAGCCATCAAGCCCATTGCGCGCTCGATAGGCTGGAGTCGCCCGAGCGCGGCAAACTCATCGAGCAGGAACAGCACGGGCCGATCTGGCTTGGCCGACGACCGTGCCATTTCGCCTATGGATTGCGCCACCAGCAGGCGCAGCCAGCGCGAATAGGTATCGAGCCGGTCGGGCGGCAAGATCAGGAAAACCGTTGCCACTTCTTCCTTGAGATCAGCAAAGGCAAAATCAGACCCGCCCACCACAGCTGCGATGCGCGGACTATCGAGAAAATGCGTGTGCCGCTGCGCGCCCGACAACACGCCTGCCGCTTCGCGGTGCGACTTGCTCAAATACCGATTGGCGGCGCGCGCGATCAAACCGCCCGCGCGGTCGCTGGCCTGCATGACGGTGAGCAACGCGGTGAAGTCATCAGGTGCCAGCGTCAGATAATCCCGAACGCTGGTCAAATTTCGGTGGGCGGCATCATCATGGCAGACGACATAGAGAATGATGCCCGAGATCAGCGCTTTGGCCTCTTCGTTCCAATGCACTTCGGTTTCGGCCTCATCGAACACCAGCGCATCGGCAAGCGTCATCGCGTCTTCGGCCAGATCGAGGCTTTTGGCATCAAGCCGATCGAGTGGATTATAGCGCGCGCTTGTCTGCCCAGAGATACCGAACGGATCGAGACAATGCACCGGCCCAAACGCTTCGCGCGCGCGCATTGTCACAAGAGCATTCTCTCCTTTGGGATCAATGCAGACCACTGACCGATTGGCGGTGAGCAGATTGGGGATGATCGTGCCGACGCCTTTGCCTGAGCGCGTCGGTGCGATGGTGATAAGATGGGCGGGGCCATCATAACGAAGCAACCGGCCCGATGTGTCGCGGCCAATCAGAAGATCGCCTTTGTTCTTCGCCAGCGCGTTCACATCGCTGCGTGATCCAAACTTTGCCGACCCCAGTGTGTCATCGGGGCGGGTAAATCTGACCTTGAGATAGATAGCGCCGATCCACAGCGCGATGCCGCCAATCAGGATTGACCAGAATGCGGTCTGCGTTTTCGGAAGCCACCACGCGATAAGCAGCACTCCAGCGAACAGCAGCAACGCGCATCCGAGGAGCCTACCCTTCACAAATCAATCCTCTTTGGCCGGTGTGTCAGCCGACAAGCCGGTATCCCTAGCTTTGGCATCGGGACGCCTACTTGCTCAGTCGCTTCAACGTCCAGGAGCATCATCATGCCCTCTCAACAGGAACCCGGCAGTGCCGATCAAGAACCCGCAGAATAGGGTCTGGAGTTGGAGCGACAGGAACCCGAAGGGCAAGCCAAGCCCATACAGCGCATAGCTGTTGATGCCGACATCGCTCACGATGATGGCGGCACCGAGCGCCAGCCCGAACGGACGTCGGTAGAGCAGCAGCACCGCAGCCAGCGGATCGAGAGCGGTCAGCGCGGTCCAATAGACGTTCATCCAGATGGGGGCGTCATCGAACACGATCCACCCCACATTGACAAGATGAAGGGTGTGCGTGACCGTGCCGACTGCAAAGCCGGCGACCAGCACGCCAACAGCCGTTCGTTCGACAGCCCACCAGTTCATGTCGTAGTCTCCCATGCATCCTTTTCCGCATCAAAAGCCCGCTTGCCCCGACGCTTCCACAGCGCCAGCGCCTCACCATCCCCGGCACGGCCAGCAAGTTCGAGCATTGCGCCATAAAGGGTGGCGCGATCATCATCAGCGAGTTCGACCAAGCCTGACTTCTGGACGAGGCCGCCCAGTTCGATCAGATGCCTTGTTCGTTCCCGTCGCTGCACAACCCACTCCCGCGTATCAAATCTTCGCCTGCTTGCCTCAACCCGCCGCTTCGCCGCGAGGTTTTTCTTAAGTGCCCGATTGGTTGCCACCAGCTTTGCGACGACCTTTGCGCCCGCGCTTTCCGAGAAAGGTCGCACCATCGGCGCGCCAGCTCTCCTTTACGGAATCTTGCTCGGCTTCCAATATGCCTTGCCGAAGCATCCCGGCAATAACTTCAAGATCGAGTACGTCCGCTCCGGTCGCGACAACGAGCGCGCCAAGCTGCTCGACTTTGCGCGCCTTAAGCTTCTTCGCCTTGTCTGCGAGCGCTTTGAGTTCAGCATCATAGTCCCGGACTTTACGCATTGCGCCTCTTTCGTATATGGCCGTTTAGACTCGCAACATATGCGAAAACCGTCTTTCAGACAATCGCTTCATAAAATCTAAGAACCAAGTCACATCATAATTGCGTAAGTAATTTTGAGTGCGCGCTTATACGTTGTTGCCAACGTCGCTTAAAAGTGAGAGATTACTTGGCGTAATGGCGATCTACCATTTCTCTGCAAAAGTCGTGAGCCGCGCCAATGGATCAAGCGTGGTTGCATCGGCTGCCTACCGCGCCGCTGAACGCTTGTGCGACGACCGGCTTGGGCGCGATCATGACTTCACCAGCAAGACCGGCGTAGTCCATTCTGAAATCATGCTGCCAGACGACGCGCCGGAGCGACTCGGCGACCGCGAGACGCTGTGGAATGCGGTCGAAGCGGGCGAGGTTCGCAAGGACGCGCAGCTTGCCCGCGATGTAGAATTTGCGATTCCAAGAGAGATGAACGAAGCTGATGGTGTCCAGCTTGCGCGCGATTTTGTCGCACGGGAATTTGTCGCGCGCGGCATGATCGCCGACCTTAATGTGCATTGGGACCAAGGCGAAGATGGCAGTCCCAAACCCCATGCCCATGTCATGCTTTCGATGCGCGAAGTCGGTCCAGACGGCTTTGGTCAAAAAGAGCGCGACTGGAACAGCACCGACCTCTTGAAAGAATGGCGCGGCGCATGGGCCGACCATGTAAATGTCCGCATGGCCGAGCTTGGTCTTGAGGCCCGCGTCGATCACCGCACGCTTGAGGCGCAGGGCATTCCGCTCGAACCGCAGCACAAGATCGGTGCAGCGGGATCACGGCGCGCGGGTGCCGGCGAGGACGCCGAACGCGCCGACGATCATATTCGGATCGCGCGGGAGAACGGCGAGAAGATTATAGCCGATCCGGCTATTGCCTTGAATGCCATTACCCATTCCCAAGCCACGTTCACGGAGCGCGATCTTGCCCAGTTCGCGTTCCGGCACAGCGACGGCAAGGACCAGTTCGATGCGGTCATGGCATCGGTGCGCGGTTCCCCCGAACTTGTGGCATTGGGCAAGGACGGCAAGGATCAGGACCGGTTCACCAGCCGCGATATGATTGCGGTGGAGGAGCGGCTTGGCCTGTCCGCATCGATGCTGGCTACCAGCGAGCGCCACGGCGTTGCGGGTCAGAACCGGAATGCCGCGCTTGATGGTGCAGCCGAGCGGGGGATGATTTTGTCTGGCGAGCAACTTGATGCTTTCGATCATGTCACCGGCAGCAAAGGCCTTGCGTCGGTCGTGGGTTATGCAGGGAGCGGCAAATCGGCCATGCTTGGCGTTGCGCGTGATGCGTGGCAGCGTGAAGGCTATAATGTTCGCGGTGCATCGTTATCGGGCATTGCTGCGGAAAATCTTGAAGCCGGTTCCGGCATCAGTTCACGGACGATTGCGAGCCTTGAATATCAATGGAAGCATGGCCGCGAGCAATTGAGCGAAAATGACGTGCTGGTCATCGACGAGGCAGGTCTGACCGGAACCCGGCAGATGGACCAGGTATTGTCCGCTGCCCGCGATGCAGGCGCGAAGGTTGTGCTGGTCGGCGATCCCGAACAGTTGCAGGCGATTGAGGCGGGTGCGGCGTTTCGCTCGCTTGCCGAAGCGCATGGCGCGGTTGAAATTACAGAAATCCGGCGTCAGCGCGACGACTGGCAGCGCGGTGCAACCCGCGCGCTTGCGACCGGACGGACGGGCGAGGCGATCCGTGCTTATGGCGAGAATGGCATGGTTCATGGGGCCGAGACGCGCGAGGATGCGCGCGCCGCATTGATTGAGGGCTGGAATGATGCCCGCACAAGCGATCCCGACAAGAGCCGGATCATATTGACCCATACCAATGCAGAAGTGCGTAACCTCAATATCGCTGCCCGCGACAAGCTGCGCGACCAAGGAGAGATTGGCGCAGATGTTCGCGTCGAAACCGAACGCGGCATGCGCGACTTTGCCAGCGGCGACCGGATGATGTTCCTGCGCAATGAACGCGGCATGGGAGTCAAAAACGGGACGCTCGGCACGGTTGAAGCCGTATCGCCCGGACATATGGCTGTCCGCACCGATGACGGGCGCAGCGTATTGTTTGATTTGAAAGATTATGCCCATATCGATCATGGCTATGCGGCGACCTTCCACAAATCGCAGGGCGTGACGGTCGATCAGGCGCATATCTTGGCAACACCGGGGATGGACCGGCATTCCGCCTATGTTGGCCTCACACGCCACCGCGAGCGTATGCAGCTTCATTATGGACGCGATGATTTTGCCGATTCTGACAGGCTTGTCCGCACCCTGTCGCGTGAACGAACGAAGGATATGGCGAGCGATTATCCGCTGCCAGACGCCGCCGCGCGCGGTTTTGCCGAGCGGCGCGAGTTTCGGTTTGGTGAAGCCGCCCGTGATATGGTTCAGAAGGCGCGCAACTTGATCGCTGATCCTGACCGGATTGAAGCGTTGCGGGGCCGTCTGGATAAGGCGTTAGGGCGCGAACCATCATCAACGCCTAGCGCCGAACAAGCTGCGACCAAGGATCAAGGGCAAGATCGCGATACCAATTCTGCCGCGTCCCGTCTTCACGCGCGCATGGCCGAACTGGGCAAGCAGGTGCGTGCAAGTGATGAACAGGATCGTGATCGGGCGAAAGCCAAAGAACAAGATCGTGCCAATGACAGGGATCGTGGAGGGCCAGGACGATGAGCGACGAACAGGACGATCCACTTTTTGGGTTGCTTACAGATATTGCCGAAGGTGTGGCGGCGCTATCCGCTCGCGTTGACGCGATGGAGGCAAGCAATTCGGCGCATCAGGCACAGGTCAACGAGGCGCTTGCCACCATCGCCGAGATTGCCACGCGCACATATTATGTCAGTAAGCCGGCCGCCCCGTTACCGGATGATATTATCAACACAAGTGTCATGGACGCTATCATTGAGCGGTGGCCTAGGGATGCGGTTATCACCATGTCGAGGCAGGACCGTCAATTAATGAGCGAACTCGACCGCGAACCCGGTGAGATAATAGATAAGTTAATCGAGCGCACACAAAATAATCCCGATCAGAGCAACGCCAATCGCCTTCGCATGGCTGCCTTTCTCACCCTTCTCAATCAGGAGCGGGAGCGAAGGCTCAAAGCTGAGCAAGGCATCAAACGGGGTGGGCGCGGGCGATAAAGGGTGAATTCCTAACTGCTTCATCATTGCCATTGTCGGCGCTAAGCGCAGATCACGCCTGCCGCATGAAGTTCGAATTATTTTATTGCCTGAACTTCATTTTCCAGTGCGGTGATCCGTTCCAAGCAGATGGTGTGAACCACGCGGCCAAGTTCCTCGATCTGCTGGCCCAGCCATGTAAGTTCTTCTTCGCTGATGCGGTAATGCTTGGAGTAACGCGCCTTGACATAGGCTTCTTTGAGCTTCTCGAACCGCGTTCGGTCTGGACGAAGTTCTCGCGGCCAGCAATCGACAAGGCGCATGTCGAGGCGCTCCGCCTGCGTTCTCAGGAAACCTAAATTATGAACGTGGGGGGTGTAAAAACTGCAGACCAGCAGGACGGTATGGTAAAGGCGTTCGGTAGTTTGATGCAGAAGAAATGCAGCTAGCTTGCTATCTTTGTCGTTGATTGCATAACCGGCGTTGCGTTGGAAGCCCATTGCGGTTGGCATCCATTCCTCAAAATACTCCTTTGCCATAGCCAGCGCCTGCTCGGGTGTCTTTGGCTTCGGTACGTGCAGTACGCGGTCGTCTGCTTCGTAAAGGGCGATACCGTCCTTTGCCACGTCCATGAAAAAATAGCGGCCATGCGCGAGGCCGTCATTCACTTCGCCGAGCGTGTGGACGATGAAGTTGACCGGCGTGCGAAGCGTCTTGTCGATGGCGAGTTCGCGGATCAGGCGGTTGTCGAGCTTCAGCCAGTAATCCACTTTATCGGTCAGCCGCTTGTCGTTGACGATGATCAGAATATCGAAGTCCGAGCGATAGCCTTTGGCCGTGTGCGGTTCATCGACCCAGCCGCCCCTTGCGTAGCTTCCATAGAGAATGATCTTCTCGATCTTCCCTTTCTTTTTCCACTCGTGCTGCGCGAGCGCCAGCGCATCTTCGAACTCTTCGAAGATGATCGCCTTCACGCGTTCGATCTCGCGTTGCTTGGCTGCCGGAAGGTGATCGAGGTCGGTGCGCATATCGATCCCTATCGTGGAGTCTTGCGCCTGCATTTGCAAGTGGCATTGCCGGATGTGGCAAATTTAGGGTCGAGTAAGGCCGTTTGGTCACCAGACTGCAAAAAAGCTGAATTTTCTGACGACACTTTTATAGATTTCAGAAGCCCGATGGGCTAAGAGTCCATTCGCAACCACCTACAAAACTGCGAAAATGGGACGAACGAAATGAGTGGAAAAGGCATGCCGAACTGTGGGCAAAATCAGTGCCCACCGTATTTTCGCTATATCCAAAACAGATCGATGATCAGCTTTACCCAGAGCGGACCCAGAATAACTACTGCCGGGTCTTTGCTGCCATCCCCTCCTGCCCGCTAAAAATGGCAGCTGCCAACAGGAGCGGACATTGGCGTTGTGCCGAACTGTTCCGAGAGACAAGCTTGTGACTGAAAGTGCTCCGAGGTTTGAGGTCGATCAAGAAAGCTGAGCCGAGATGGACAATGAAATGGTATTAGCATCAAGGGGGCCAAAGGGTCGTGGGCAAGTAAAGCGCGAGCGTGCTGGTCGCATGCTAGAGGCTATTGTAAGCGAAATCGAACGGATCAATAATGATCCCCTGCCTTGGTATGACGTTACTAGAATTTCTGTTTTCGGCAGTTATCTATCGTTGAAGCCGGTGCTTGGTGATCTGGACATTGCAATTCGAACGACGCCTCGCTGGCTGCCGGAAACTGATGGCTTCAGGCGCGCTTGGCAGACCTTCCCATTAACCTGCCCAGCGCCCGTAAACATAGCACGCAATCAACTGGAGCTAATCCACTGGCCGCGTTTATATATTCTCAAACGCCTGAAACGATTGGGGCGAGGTATCAGCCTGCATTCGCAGGAGGATTTGGACAGCTGCGGGTTCGAGCATTGCATCGTCTATCAGAAGTGCGAGGATGACCTGCTTTTTCGCAAGTAGGACCTTAAGGGTCCAAGGGGCCTCCGCATGGCGGTAGCTGAAGTGGTCAATACAAGGATATCAACGACAAACGCTCACGTTGGCAATGGTGTCCCCCGTCAGCATTCAATGAACAGACTGGTTGCATAGAATAAGTGAGTGTTTTGGTTTCATTGCAGTGACTGTAAGGAACGGAAATGAAACCAAAACACCCGAAAGCCCCCGAAAGCCCCCGCAGAGCGGGTGGTCAAAGACATCCGCAGAGCAACGCGCAAACAGTATAGCGCGGAAGAGAAGATACGGATCGTGCTGGAAGGGCTGCGCGGCGAGGATAGGCATCCGATATCTTAAATGAATTGAGTGATGAAACATGGAGGCAACTCAAATGGCCCTCCACTGCGCGGGTTACGTCAAGCGCCGCTTGGACCCACGGATCTGGGCCTTGATCATCAATGTACCACAGCACAGACTGCATTATATTTAATCGCATCGGCCGACGCATGGCTCCTAATCACCTTCATCCGACGCACCGCAAGGCTCATCGCAAGGGCTTGAAATCAATGAGTATTAGTTTTGAGTCGGATTCTTACTGGTTCTGATGTATTAAACAGAACTTTTAAATGCAAAAGATATCCATTTGCATTTACAATTGGAAGATTGGCTGATAATTTTGCAAGATTCTCTAATGATTGAACAATTCTTTTTCCTTTTCGGGATCTATGTTTTCCTTTGATTTTTTATCCAGAAAATAATCAAGCATAATACCCACAATTATGGCACCTGCGAAAGCGGTGTAAACTTGCCAATTGAATTGGATTATTAAGGAAAGACTTATAAGTATCGCCAGAATGGGTAAAATTGGTACTCTACCTATAGCTACAGGGACTTTAAAAGGCCGTTCTTGTTCAGGTGCTTTAAACCGTAGTACAATAAGTGCAATATTCACGGCTACAAATACAAGCAAAGCACCTAAGGAGGACATACCTGCTACAATTTTAATATCGCCCAAGAGTAAAAACCCAGCAACTGACGCCATAACCACGAGGGTTGTAACCCAAGGTACCTTTTGGGCATTTGTTTTGGTCATAAATTTTGGTAACTCTCCAACACTTGCCATTCCAAAAAGCAACCTACTTATGGAAATGATACCACTAAAAGCAGCATTGGCTGTGGCAAAAAGTGCAGCAATTGCTAATACGATAGGCAGCCAACTGTTTAGGTTAGATGCCGCAAGTGATAATGGCGAATTCACTCCTGCTAAAGCAGAAGGTTCTGCGATATTTAAAACCGTAAATGCAATAAACAAGTAAATGATTGTGGTAATTACCATAGTCAATAAAAAAGCACGAGGAATTGTCTTTCCAGGATTTTTAACTTCCGAACCCAAGGCTGCCATATGTTCAAATCCTGTATATATAAAGAATAATGTAGCCGTAGCCGCCAAAGTTCCGGAAATTGATTCTACTTTAAAAAACTCTGCCTTAGGGGGACCAGTTTCCATAAGTCCAAACACTATCAATATCAACAATCCCAATAGTTGAATGCTGACCATTATAATATTTGCTGTAGATGATTTTTTAATGCCAGTAATACTTACCAATGAGAGCAATATTAAAATGCCATAACTAATCAAAAGAGAGGATACACTAAAAAAAGTATTGAAATATCCAGCAAAAGCCAATAGTACTGCTGCAATTGTAGCCGAGCTATGAAAAGCAATTGTCCACCCAGTGAGAAATGAGGGTATATCCACCTTTGGAAAAGCTTTTCTTACAAATATGAATTCTGCTCCTGCATTAGGATAGGTTGAAGATAATTCGGCATAGGACATAGCCGAAACACCTGCAGCAATGGCGGCAAATATGAAACTCAACCAAAGGTCGGTTCCTGCCTGTCCAGCTGCTGCGCCAATTACAGTATATATTCCTGCTCCGACGATAGTACCAACACCATAAAAGGTCACCCGAAGTGTTCCTAAAGATTTTTTTAATTCTGCCATAATAATTCCTAATTTAATCCGATATTCCCCAAGTGGACTGCCGTTTGAGATCAAAATGATCGGATTTGGTCGGTTGATCAAGCTTTTCCGTTGCCACGAAAGACTTGGGGTCGATGCAGCCCGCTGATTCGGTCGGTCTGCACCACGATCCGGCCCCGGCAGTGCCGTTCTGGACCATTTTTCGATGTGCCGGACAGACCTGTCCTGCCACTATCGTTGAGTTTGGGATCTGGATCGCAGTCATGCGCATAGCGGTGGCGCTCGTAGTCGGTGGATCGTGGCGAGGATGGCTTGCACCATCGAGCCGGTGACCGCGACCTCGGCGAGTTGGAATGTAATGGCGCGGGCGTGGCGCACGACGCGTGCCCCTATCTTGACCAGCTTGAGCTGGAGGCTCGTCAACGACCAGTCGGCCATCTTCTCGGGCAGCTCGATGCAGCGCAGGAAGGTGGCGAAGTTGTAGGCCAGCGCGTGCAGTTGCAGCCGAACCTCGTTGTCGCGGAACCGCCTGCATGACAGGCGCGTCCAGTGGAAGGCATGTTTGCCTTCCTTGATGTGCTGCTCGGCCGTGCCACGCTGATTGTAGAACCGCACCACCCAATCCGGCTCCATCGGCAGGTTGGTGACAATAAAGCCGACCTTTGGAAACAGCTCGCCCGGATGCCATTCGATCTTGGCGATGACACGGCGAGGCTTCTCCCAGCTCTGCGCCTGATACTCGAAGTCCTCGTAAAGGCGCTTGACCTTCGTTGGCGACGGACGCCCCACGGGTCGGGTCATCCGATGCGCAATTTTCTCGCGCAGCACGGCATTGTTGGGCAACCGGATGGCGTAGAAATAGCCCGCCTCTTCCAACCGAGCGTAGATTGCGGGGTTCGCATAGGCGGCGTCGGCGCGGAAAAAGCGGCCACCAAGCTTGCGGCCTGCGTAGCGGGCAATCACCGGGTCGAGGACTTCCCGCCAGCCGTCAGCGCTGTGGACGTTACCGTGCCGCAGGGCGCAGCGTTCGAGCATGCCAAACTGGTTGAACAGGAAGTTCGGGTGGTAGCAGGTGCAGTCGAAATGGCCGTTCCAGGCGGTTCCTTCCTGATCGCCATGGGTGGGGCTCACGGAACTGTCCATGTCCAGCACGATGTACTTCAGCCCGTTGCGGTCGTGGAACCGGTCGATCCATTGGCCGTTCAGGTCTGCCAGCGCCGTCCGGTTCTCAGTCATGGCCAGCGTCCCGGTTTCGAACCGCCCCATCTGCGTGGCAGAGGCCGCCTGCGCATCGACAGCACCCCCGCCCACAACCTGGCGCATGACGGGATCGAGGGCCAGCCGGTCGGCATCGTTGACATCCTCGTAGCCAGCGAGCCGCCCATAGACCGATTGCCGGAACAGCCCGTCAAGCCGATGAACGGTGTTCTTGCCCCGGCGGCTGTCGCGCAAGACATCGGAAGCGAGATCCGACAACCCGAGCGCATCATCAAGCTCACGCATCACCAGAAGGCCGCCGTCCGAACTGAGCTGCGTGCCTCGAAATTCCAAACGTACGCGAGGGTCGAAATTCACCCGATCACCCCGCTGAGAAACTGCAGCCGCTGGGTGACCCATAAAACCCGTCCTTCATCGTCTGTAATGCTATGAAATATATATGACTTATGGCGTTCACGACAGCAAAATTAGCGGATCACTTGGGGAATGCGGGATTTATTCCTTCCAACCAATCCCATAATTTGCTTTCGGATATTATTATTACCTAGCGCCTGATGTAAGCAGGATCTTAAAATATCCCCGAAGGCAGCATTCTGAAATTCGCATGGAATATTATGCGGTCACTCATGGTTGTGACGCCTTTCATGAGTTGGCACAATTTCGGGCGAGCAGTCTGTTTCTAGACAAGACTCGAATGTCGCATGCTTAATATCATATTTTTCAGCCAATGCCGAGCGTGCCGACGCTTTAACCGCTTCAAACGATTCCAGTGATTTTTCCTTCGGGACGAGATGTGCTTCTAGAGAAAGGCTATGCTCACTGATACTCCACAAATGAACATGGTGAACACTCTTGACGCCATTTGTCTGGCGTAGCGTTTCTACAATCTCGTCGAATTCCAAGTCATCTGGAACCGCGCCCATGAGCAGCCGGACAGTTTTCGGTAACAATGTTATTCCTTGATAAATAACGTATACTGCGATTGCGATGGTGATGATAAGGTCAGCGATATACAGATCATATAGCAAGATCAAAATACCTGCGACTATGACCCCTACCGAAGCTAGCGCATCGGATACATTGTGAAGAAAGGCGGCCTTCATGTTAAGGCTCTCCTTTGAACTTGCATACACCATGATAGCTGTGACTAGGTCGATAACGAGTGCGATTCCTGCGACAATGATAACAGTCCAGCCTTTAATGGGCTGCGGATCAGCAAAACGGTTGATTGCCTCAACAAGCAGGTAAAAGCCAATAATCAGAAGTGTGGTTAAATTTATGAGCGCTGCTACCACTTCCCCGCGGGCATATCCGAATGTCATGAACGCGTCTGCAGGACGCCTACCAATGCGGCGCGCAAACAAGGCCAAAGCGAGCGAAGCCGCGTCACTGAAATTGTGCAAAGCATCCGCAATCAGTGCAAGCGATCCGGATAATACCCCCCCAATGATTTGGGCGATGGTCAATAAAACATTGATCACAACCGCAAACAAAAGTCGGCCATCACTCATATTGTCACTGCCGTGATCGTGGCCGGCGCTCAATGGATATCTCCCTTTTCATCATGCTTGTCCTGATGGGCATCCCGCAAAATGTCTATGCCTCCATACACCGCTACCCCTGCGACGGCGATGCCAACTAGGAGGTCCGGCCAATTTGCACCGGTAAACAGAACAATGACGCCAGCTATAATGATACCGCCATTGGATATGAAATCGTTGAGGCTAAATGTTGTCGCTGCTCGTAAATTTACATCTTTGTCTTGGATTTTTTGAAGTAGGCGCAACGATAAAAGATTAACTACGGAAGCAACAGCAGCCATGGCCATCATTAGCCATCCCCCCGGTTCAGACCCTTCAACGAAACGCCTACCCACATCTAAAATCACCCCCACGGCAAAAATCAGAAGCATTACCCCCGAAACACGCGCGGCCGCGCGCTTCCATTTTTGAGACCGCGAGAGCGCAAGCAAGCTAAGAGCATAGACAACAGCGTCAGATGAATTGTCGAGCCCGTTCGCAATTAACGCACTTGAATCGGCTAAAATGCCGGTTCCGAAAAAGGCGATTGCAATCGCAACATTCAACGCCAGCACGATCCACAGAGTTCTGCGCTTGTCCGGAGAATCTAGGTTTACAGATGTTTCGCTCACCCATTCTTCTCCGTCGAGCCAGTCCTGGCCCATTTTTCGGCTTTCTCAATATCTTTTAAGTCAAAGTATCGCATGTCACCGCTAAACAGAGGGGCAGAAAATTTCGTTCCCCATTCCACCCATTTTTTGTGGCCGACAATGGCGATACGTCCAAATTGGTCCTTATGGCGAATATCAAATTTTAGATCACGCCACAGCCCGCCGATGTTCCATCCAGAAAAATCGGATTTCAGTTCAATTAGCATCGGAACTGTTCCAGGTGTTCGCTGCGCTATACGTTCAAACAATGGCACAAATGCATCGAAATCTTCCGCGCCCAACTTTTCGCCTGCTTCTATAAAAATCAGCCCTTCACTTTCTCTTGCTGTCAGCATTTTACATCCCTTTTAAGTTCTTCAATAAATTGCGACTTGTTGCTTGCAATTTCGAAACGGTCTCCGATTCCGAGCTTACGACTTTTATTAGTATCATCTTAGCCGCTACCTCTAGATTATCCAGAAAATCTGCTAGAGGCACCACGGCCCTTTCCATGTTTCTCGAGTATTTTCTTGACAGTATCTTCATCGTGCTTGCTTTGAACTGTAACGACTGAAGGCGGTCGGTGAATCTGGAATGCTGTCTTTCAAGAACCACAAGCAGCACCATCCCAGTCCAAAAATCCATCCCCCCAAAACATCGCTTGGCCAATGGACGCCCAAAGCAATCCTCGATATGCCAATCAATGCAGCCAATATAAACGCACCAGAAAGCAGGCAAACCCGTGCATATTTTCCCGGTACAATTTTGAATAAAGCCACTGCTATCAAGATATAAACGATGGTCGAATTTGCGGCATGACCGCTTGGAAAACTAGCGGAATTGGGAACAGAAAGATATTCTACAATCGAAGGCCGAGGTCTGCCGAAAAAGTCTTTCGATAAGGATATTATCCAAAACCCGCCCATGGATAGAGCGGACAATAGAAACGCATTAAGATAGGCTCTTTTTGCGATCAAAAAGCCAGAGACTGCCAAAATAACAAAGATCAGAACAATTGAATCCCCCAAAAAGGAGACGTTGCGAACAACTTGTGGAAGCCAGCCTGGACCAACCAAAAGATCCGAGTTTTTCATAGACCTAAAAGCAAGCAAGAGGGTTTTATCTATTTTGTCCAAATGCCCTTTCGCCACCTCTGACCAAAGTACTAAAAAAATTGCCCCCATAATGCTCGATGGCATCAGTTTGAAGCCCAATGGAAAAGGAAGTCGTCGGCCTTTCGAACCTTTTCCATTTTGCATTTTGAGCATCACTCTTCCAAAGCCAATAAAGTCAGCAAAAAATTCTGATCTCGGTGTATCAGAGCAAAACAATGAATTATGATTTCGTAGGACACCTTTAGTTGTTCCCAATAGGACTGCGTTGTGCGATATGGTCTTGCGCTTCCCGAACATCTAACTCACGCGTGGAATTTCCTAACCGCACGAAATATCTCGAAATATTGCCATCTTTTAGATAAACTGGCTCAAACGCGGAATCTACGATCACCCAGCATATGGTATGGCCCCCATAATCCAAGAATTGGATGTGGACCATTGTGGCGGCATTGGCTCCCAATTGATTATTCACCAAATCAATAAGAGCGCGTTCAAATCCATCTTGGCTTTTACTTCTTAAGGTCTTGCAATCTAATTCAATGCCCTTGATTTTGCCATCATCAGAAAGGCCAATCAGTAGATTTCCGCCGCGATGGTTCATAAATCCGGCAAGCGATTTAGCTATAACCTTTTCCAATTTTTTATTTACTCGGCCTTCCTTTACATCCCAGCGCAACGACTCTTTAAATTCAGTAGTCTCGCTCTCTCCTGCCGCAATAAGCATTGGCAATTGATCGGAGAGTTGCCTTTTTAGAATATGTGACTTTTCTCTGCTTTTTTCAGACAAGGTTTCGACTAAATCCAAGACCAAAGCCAAACCAGCGCCTAAACCGGCAAAAAGCAGGTTCATAGGAAACATTTCGAAACTGGTGGACTCTCTAATCCGCCACCATAGGAAATCGGCAGCGGTATCTGAGGGTGTCGATAATAGCTGATTGAACTCAAGCCAGAAAATTAGCGTGACCAGGGGGTGTAGAAGGATGACACCTACTAATGCACCTATTACAATCTTGAAAGAAATCGGGATACGTTGATGTAAATTTATTAGCATTTCTCAACCGTTGACATAAAAAGCTTCATCTCAATTCCAGTACTTATTGAGGATACATATTCGTCTTCTTAAAAAAGAAGTTGCTGCGCGAGTAATAGTGGTCAAGTATCGCCGTGGGCGGTGGGGGATGCGCCCACGGCGTGACCCGGGCCGCAAGGGAAGATGGCAACGTCTGTTGGGTGCCTTTCTCCCGAGAAATAGCTTGCGGAGGGCCAATCTGCATTAAATTTTCAATCAATCGGCCGAAATCCTCTCCCAACGCGTTTCTTAACTTTCGCAGACGGCCATGAACGCCGGAGATGCCGTTGAAACTGCTTATCCGTGGTCTCAAGTATCAAGTTGAAATTGGTCATCATTCTCCTGAGTTTCAGCGCCGAAAGCGGACCGGTGCAGTGAAATCTGTGAACCAAGCGCGATCCGACAGACTCGGGCGCTATCAGGTAGCTCTCCTCAACCGAAATCAGCCCTCTAAAGCCAAAGCGAAAGGAAATGTGTCTCTGGTGCTCAAGAACCGAGATGCGAGCGTTGATGATGAAAAATCCTCGCTTGCTTTTTTTCATTCTGAATGAGTACTTTACAATCGCATCGAGCGCGAGTGAGCCGGAGATGCGTATGAACGGGTTCCAATGTTCATAATCCTCAAAGCGCGTCAGTGCTGACCAGACTTTAGTCGGCGAGGCATGCAAGATTGTTTCATTTTCTTGGGTAAACACGCTTTCCCCCTGACCAGCCATTCATAAGGCGATTCATCTGCATGGTTCAGTCGAACAGGTCGGAAAGAAAGCTGCGTCGGCGCTTATACCCGTGGTGCTTCGATCGTTGACGGTCATCGTGCGCCGAAAAACCGGGGCTTGATCGACCCTCATCGCGCGGCCGCGATACCGTGACGGCTTCGGATCGCTCGATGATTTTATCAAGCTCGCCCCGATCAAGCCACACACCCCGGCACTGTGGACAGAAATCAATCTCCACGCCCTGTCGATCCGAGATAGACAGCGTCACTTGGCAAATGGGACAGAGCATGCCTTTGCCTGTTGCCGTTGATGAATTCATGATAATCTCCTCTCAGTTAGCTGATGTTCGAACTCTTCTAAGCCTCGATACTCGCCAACGTCAGTGGTCAGCAAAACTTGATTTCGTGCTCCGCGATCGAGACGTGGTTTGACCGATATCAGCGAGAATTGAATGCCGCCCTTGACGGCGGTGCGGCACTCCGTTTCCAATGACACCGGACTGGATATCACCTTGCGACTGAAGCTCATTTCAAAAAGCGTGCCTCCAAAGTAGTTGAGATCGCGCGCATCGGACGCGCCGATGGCGGCAAACAACCTAAAATTGGAGACGAGGGCGGCACATCGGGTGGTTACGAACTGCGCTGCGGCTTCTGAGAAGTTTCTGCTCGGCATTGAGCATATCAAGGATATTTCGCGTTTCTCAGCAATTTTGAGCACAAATACCTTCGAAAGTAAGCTCATTGGGCACCCCTGTCTTGATAGCCAAGCAAACGGAGCGCATTGAAAACGACGAGCAGCGTCGAGCCTTCATGGGCCAGGATCGCAGGGCCTATTCCAAGACCCATGATCGTCGCCGGCACCAGGAAGGCGACCACACCCAAGCTGACGATCAGGTTCTGCCTAATGATCCAGCGGGTGCTGCGGCTCAGGCCGATGGCAAACGGTAGATGTGCGAGGTCATCGGCCATAAGCGCTACATCGGCAGTCTCGAGTGCGACGTCGGATCCCGCAGCTCCCATTGCAATACCCACGGAAGCATTCGCGATAGCGGGAGCATCGTTGACGCCATCGCCTACCATCGCGACCGGCGCGTCGGCGCGAAGCTTTTTGATTGCCTCGACCTTATCCTCTGGCATCAGGTCGCCCCAAGCTTCTTCGATGCCCAATTCGGCGGCTACCGCGCTGGCTACCCGCTGATTGTCGCCTGACATCATCACCATACGCTGGATTCCTAGCGCTCTAAGTCGCTCTATCGTTTCTTTTGCGGCTGTGCGCGGTGTGTCCATGAGTCCGATTGCACCCAGGTCGCGCTGACCAGCGCGCACGACCATCGTCGTGCGTCCTTGCTCGCGCAGAAGCTCAATCGTCTGGGCCGTCTCCGCCGTAAGGGGAGCGATTCCATCTCGACCGAACATCTCAGCCTTGCCAATCAGCACTACCTTCCCGTCAACACGCGCCTGCACGCCGCGGCCTGTTAGGCTGATGAGGTCGACCGCCTCTGGAACCGGTTGACCATCGAGAAATTGCTCACCATCTCGCGCAATCGCTTCCGCCAGCGGGTGATCACTGAGTCTTTCGACAGCGATCGCAATTTTCATGAGTTCGGCGTTGTCCACTCCCATTGATGGCGCGACGTCAGTAATGCGAGGGCGCCCTTCGGTAAGCGTGCCAGTCTTATCGAAGGCCAGCGCATTCAGAGAACCTAAAGTCTCAAGCGGTCCGCCGCCCTTGATTAGCACGCCGCCACGAGCCGCCCGAGCGATGCCCGATAAAACGGCGCTCGGCGTCGCGATGGCGAGCGCACAGGGGCTGGCCGCTACAAGCACGGCCATTGCCCTATAAAAGCTGTCGCGGAACGGTTCATCGATGACAACCCAAGCGAACAGCAGCATGACCACCAGCGCGAGAACGGAGGGCACGAACACCCGCTCAAAACGATCGGTGAAGCGCTGGGTAGGAGATTTCTGTGTCTCCGCCTCACTCACCATCTTAACCACCTTGGCCAGCGTCGTGTCGGCAGCAAGACGTGTGACAGCGATCTCGATCGCGCCTTGACCATTTATGGTCCCCGCAAACACTCGGTGCTGGGCGGAAACCTTGTCAGATTGGGCTGCTGCCAGCGCCCTATCCGGTACCGGCTCCTTATCGACGGGGACGCTTTCGCCCGTGACGGGTGCCTGATTGATGCTTGATCGCCCAACTACAATGAACCCATCTGCAGGCAGACGTGCGTTCGGCTTTACGATCACGGTATCGCCGATAACGAGATCTTCGACGGAGATTTCGCTCAGACGGCCATCCCCTCGACGTACTAAGGCTGTACGTGGTGCCAGCTCAGCCAAAGCCTCGATCGCGCGCTTTGCCCGGCCCATCGCATAATGTTCAAGTGCATGCCCCAAGCTAAACAGAAACAAGAGTAGTGCGCCTTCGGCCCAAGCGCCCAAAGCGCCCGCGCCAGCTGCCGCCACGAGCATCAGCGTGTCGATCTCGAAGCGTTTGAGGAGCAAATTCTCAAACGCCTCGCGGAGTGTGAACCAACCGCCAAATATATAGGCGGCAAAGTAGCAGCCGAGCGGCATCCAGGCAGGGGCCTCAGTCAGTTTCTCGATCGCAAACCCAGTTGCCAGCGCCCCCCCGCAAATCAGCGAAAAGATCAGTTCGGTATTAGGCCCAAAAATACAGCTATGGGCGTGCTCTCCCTCTTCGTGAACATCCTTGGGCGGCTCTTTCGCGGCGTTGGCTGATATTGAGACCGGTTTGGGCCGTCGATGGACACCCATTTCGGCCAGCGTCTTGCTAATTTCCGGCTTCGTCACCTCGGATCGACTGAATTCCACACTAATTGTGCCTGCCGCGCTCGCCTCGACTTCGATGACACCCGGCAAATTTCGAAGCCGGTCGGCGACCGTGCGTGCCTTGCGGGTGTGGGTCAGTCCGTCAACCGTCCAGTGAATATGCTGATATTTTTCTGTCAGCGCCGCGCCAGTGCCTTTGGCAATCTCGCGCACGCGTTGGAGCGACAGGAAGTCAGGATCATAGTGGATGCAAAGTTGCGCCGGAGTGTCATCATGGCTCGCGACGACATGTGCGTCCCGAACGCCTGCCCTACCTCGCAATTCGTTAGTGAGTCTGCCTATGCAGCGGTCAGCTGCATCTTTTACTTCCGGGAGCAAAAGCGGAATGTCGAGGCGCACTGGATCTTTCATTGCTGTTCCCTTCATCCGATCGTCCCACGCATGGGAGAGCGAAGCGCCGAAGCGGTTGGTTTTCGCCGATGGTGTGGTGCGGGCGCGTCGAACGCCCGCACCACATGACGTCCGCTCTGGCGGAAACAGAACGACCTGAGTCCTAGTGAGCAGCGCGAATCCTTGATTTGTATGGTAGCCGATGTTCGTGAGGATGGCGCTCCAGCAAACCGCCGGCTCTCACTGGCCGAGGTCCCAAGAATGGTCTCGCAATCATAAATTCTGGCCATGAGACGTTTTTTCAATAGCAAAGTTGGTGCTTGAACTGAGTGTTTTGCTGCAACTATGCCAGATGAATTCCTTCCTCGATCTGGAGTAGCCTGTTGATGCCTGCGACGAAGCGCCAAACCTTTGCCACGGGCACGGGCAATGGATACGAGTTCTCTACCGTCAAGACACCTCGTCACCCCGCCGGCGCCGGAAATTGTCCCTGCTTTGCGGCTAGACAGATCAAACTCAATGGGATGGTCCAGCCTGTCATGCGCGATGCTCACCGCATCACACCAATTGAGGCGAGATGCGGCGCAAATCATGGGCGGGCTTCGAAAAATGCTTGCCGGGCCTTCCCGCCAAGCACCTCCACTGCTTCCAGTGTCATCAGCCCGACATCCGGAATATCGCCAAGATTACCGACAAACGTCCGTAACCGCTCTTCCTCATCGACGATCTCGATGACAACAGCTCGGTCGCTTTCGAATACGTGACGACGATGCACATGGGCCGAGCGGCCAAAGCCCAAGCGCGCATCCAGAACCGTAGCCCCCGCCATACCGGCCTCCCGGGCGCGGGAGGCGATCACTTCGAGAACTCTACGATCTCCGAGATAAGCTCCCTCGTCCGTGTATATCCGCAACAATTTGACCGTCTGTGTCATTATCTTCTCCTTTATGCCGGTTCTGGCGCGGCCTGCGGGGCATTCTCGGTCCGCTTGCGCTTGCGGTTTTCGATTGCGCCGAGCACAACCTTCGCGATTGACGGCAACACCAAAAGAGTAAGGATAGTTGCAGCTATCAATCCCCCGATGACCGTAACCGCGAGCGGTTTCTGGACTTCAGCCCCCGTCCCGGTAGCAATTGCCATCGGGATGAAACCGATGGCCGGGACAAAACCGGTCATGATCACAGCTCGCATTTTCTCAGCCATACCTTCCCGGATGGCTTCGACCAGGGGCATCCCATGTTCCTGACGTTCTCGAATGGCCGTCATCACGACCAAACCGTTCAGAACCGAAACACCCGCCAGTACGATAAGACCAACTGCGGCAGATACCGAGAAATTAATCCCCGTTATCGCAAGCGTGAAGATCCCGCCGGCCAATCCCAGTGGCAAAGTCAGGAAGACTGCAGTTGCCCGGCCGACCGACCCAAGGGCCATGAACAGCAAGCCGAAGATAGCAACAAAGGCTAGCGGCACTACGATCGACAGTCGCGCGGTCGCCGCTTGCAAATTTTGGAATTGTCCGCCCCATTCCAGATAATAGCCGGTAGGCAGATCCACTTCGGCGATCTTGGCCTGCGCCTCTGCCACGAACGAACCTGCATCGCGGTCCTCCAGATTCATCTGGACAACCACCCTGCGCTTTCCGTTTTCGCGCCGTATCTCGTTAAGCCCTTCACTCAACTGGATATTCGCTACTTGCGACAGCGGGATCTGTTGACGGATTTCGCCGGGTTCTTCGGGCAACAGCACAGGAAGCGCACGAATATCATCAAGGTTAACCCGCGTTTCGTCGGGCACGCGCACCGTGATGTCGTAACGGCGATCGCCCTCGTAGAGTAGCCCGGATTCCCGCCCGCCGAGTGCCGTAGCAACAGTGTCCGCCACTTCTTTGACAGTGAGCCCGTAGCGAGCAATCATCGCCCGATCCAGCTTCACATCAAGCAAGGGCGCGCCCCCGACCTGATCCGCCTTCACGCTTGCCGCACCTGGAATGGCTTGAAGCACCTGCACCATTTCATTTGCAGTCTGTGACATTTTGTCGAGATCGTCACCATAGAGCTTGATTGCCACGTCACCGCGTACACCCGAAATCAGCTCGTTGAAGCGCAGCTCGATTGGCTGGCTGACTTCGTAGACCTGCCCGAGCTGACCGCTCAAGGCCTCCTCGATGCGTTCAACCACGTCTGCCTTGCTGTTCACTCCTGCCGGCCATTCTTCGTCCGGCTTCAAGATAACGAACCCGTCCGAGATATTGGGCGGCATCGGATCGGTAGCAACCTCTGCCGTGCCGGTCTTGGAAAACATTAGTTCAACTTCAGGAAGCTGGGCAACAGCCGCTTCGACTTTGCGCTGCATCGTAAGGGATTGATCAACGCTGACCGAGGGGACGCGCGTCGAGGCAATCGCTAGATTCTTTTCGTCAAGTTGAGGAATGAATTCCGAGCCAAGTAATCCGAAGACTGGAAATGCTGCTAAGAAGAATGCCAAGCCCCCCGCGATGAACGGCATGGGCCGAGCAAGCGCCTTGTCGAGCAGAGGCAGATAGCGGTCCTTGCTCTTGCGGATCATCCACACTTCTTTTTCGGCAACGCGCCCGCGAATGAGCAGTGCCACCAGTGCAGGCACGAGCGTGATCGAGAGAATGAACGCCGAGAACAGCGCCAGCATGATCGTGATTGCCATGGGCGAGAAGGTCTTGCCCTCAACGCCGGTGAACAACAGCAGCGGTGCAAAGGAAAGCAATATGATGGCCTGCCCGAATACGGTCGGTTTGATCATCTCCTGCGCAGCGCGCATCGTTTCCTCGAGCCGTTCGTTGATCGTCAGCAACCTCCCTTCGCGTTCCTGGCGGTGAGCCAGCCGGGCGAGACAGTTTTCGATAATGATGACGGCTCCATCGACGATCAGGCCGAAATCGAGCGCCCCCAGGCTCATGAGATTGCCGGGTACGCCAAAGGTGTTCATTCCCGTTGCCATCATCAGGAAGGAGAAGGGAATGACCAGAGCTGCGATAATCGCTGCACGCCAGTTTCCCAAAAACAAGAATAGCGCAACAGCGACCAGCAACGCACCTTCGGACAGGTTGCGTTCCACCGTGCTAACGGTCGCGTTGACCAGCTCGGCGCGGTTAAGAACAATATTTACATCAACTCCGGGTGGCAGCGACTTCGAAATCTGGTCAAGCTTTTCCGATACCGACTCCGCCACGATCCGGCTGTTCTGGTCGATCAGCATAAGCACGGTGCCGATCACCGCTTCCTTGCCGTTCAGACTGCCTGCACCGGTGCGCAAATCGCCGCCGACCTTGACGTCGGCGATCTGGCCGATCGTGATCGGGACACCGCCGCGCGTTGCCGCAACCGCATTCCTGATTTGGTCCCCGGATCGCACACGCGCATCGACGCGGACAAGATAGGCTTCGCCGCCACGGTTGTAGAAATTGGCGCCGACCGCAAGATTGGCATTTTCCAGGGCTTCCCCGAGTTCGCTGTAGGAAATGCCGTAATTGGTCAATTTGGTTGGATCGGGCTCAACCACAAAGGTCTTGGCATAGCCCCCGATGGAATCGACGCCTGCAACGCCGCGCACGGCCTTTAGCTGGGGGCCAATGATCCAGTCTTGCACGGTTCGCAAATATCCGGCTTTCGCGATCTCGTCGGTTAGCAATTCACCTTCCGGCGTCAAATAGCTGCCATCGGGCTGCCAACCGGGTTGCCCGGCCACCTTCTTTGCACCTTTACCATCGGGACTGGCGTAACCGACGGTATACATGACTATTTCGCCAAGGCCGGTGGTTACCGGGCCGATCTGCGGCTGCACACCGTCGGGCAGGTTCTCGGCAACTTGGGTCAGCCGTTCCCCCACCTGTTGCCGAGCAAAATAGAGATCCGTGGATTCCGAGAAGATCGCCGTCACCTGACTGAACCCGTTGCGCGAGATAGACCGCGTGGTTTCCAGACCAGGAATGCCGGCCAGAGAAATTTCGACTGGATAGGTAACCAGCTTTTCGATTTCTTCTGGTGACAGACGCGGATCAACGGTGTTGATTTGCACCTGATTACTGGTGATGTCCGGCACAGCATCAATCGGTAGCTGAAACAGCTGCCACGTGCCGAACCCGGCTACGGCGAGGAAAAGGAACAGAACCATCCAACGGGATTGGACGGAGAGCGCTATAAGCCTTGCAATCATGGTTTAATGCTCCCCGCCTTCGCCCTTGCCGAGTTCGGCCTTGAGCAAAAATGCGTTGGTGGTTGCGATTATTTCGCCTGACTTGAGACCTGAGACAATCTCGACGCGGCCGGCGCTGCGCCGCCCGACGGTGACTGGGCGCGCACGGAATCCCTCAGGGGTTCTCACAAAGACAATATCCTTGCCTTCGAGTGTTTGCAGGGATTCCTCAGGCACGACGATTGCATCGGTTGCTTCGGCCCGGCTCGGCATCAGACGAACACGCACAGGAAGTCCCGGTTGCAGGCTTCCCCTGACATCAAGCACGGCGGTGGCCGAACGTGTTTCACCACCAAGGCCGGGGGTAATTGCCCGAACGCGAGACTCGATCGTCCGGCCGTTGGGCAATTCAACGGTCGCCGGATCACCGATAGCAAGCTGCTGGACTTCCACCGATCCCACCGCAGCTTCAATCTGCACCTTTGATGGATTTGCAACGCGGTAAAGCTCGGTCCCTGCCGTTACATAGCTGCCAAGCGTTGCGTTGGCTTCCGTGATCCGCCCGGAGATCAGACTGGATACGGCAAGATAGCGTCCGTCGCTGGTAACATCGGCCGCATTTGCTGCGGCTCTGCTTCGTCTTAATTCCGCATTGGCTGCTGCCAGTTCCGCCTGCGCCAGTTCCAGATCCTGTCGTGCGGTGACACGTTCGTCGAACAATTTCTTTTCGCGTGCATAAGCAGAGCGCGCAACTGACGCCTGCGCTGCTGCTGCACTGCGGGCGGCAGCAATATCAGACGCATCGCGGCTTTCAAGAAAAGCAATCGGTTCACCGGCGCGCACAGAATCGCCGAGACGCTTGAGCACGCGGGTGATCGCACCGTCTGCACGGGCCGTCAGCACTGCTTCCCCGTCAGGAGCGGCCGTCACCAGACCTTGTGCAATGATTTCTGTGCCCAGGCCGCCCGCCTGAATCGTTTCGGTCGCGAGACCTGTCGCTTTGATACGGGCAGCATCCATTTCAACCAGGGTTTCGTCATGCTCTTCTTCGGCCGCTGCGGTAGCTTCTTCCGGAGCCGGTGCCGGTGCATTGTCGGGCCAGAACATTACGACACTGGCAATGACCAGAATGATAAGGCCGATTAAGACGGCCAAGCGTGTACGATTCATGACTAAATTCCTCATTGGGTGGCCAGCCAGATCAGCTGCGCAGCTAGTTGGTCCCGATCTTCCTTAGCTTGGATCAAAGCTTCGCGAATGCCATCGCGTGCCTCGGCGGCGGCCAGGACTTCGATCAACGGAAACTTGCCGTTGCGGTAGCCAATCCGAACCAGCCGTAACGCTTCCTCAGCCTGGGGTAGCGAGGCTTCAGACAAAGTTTCTGCCCGAGTTTCGGCCGCCAAATATCGTGATCGGGTTTGGGTGATTGCAAGTTCGAAGTCTGTCCTGATTATCGCTTCTTGCGCGGTTGCAGCGCGAAGCCGTGATTGCGCAGCAGCGATATTGCCCTGATTGCGGTTGGCGAAAGGCAGAGGGATCGTCACTCCAACCAGGAAGGCATTGTCCTTGCTTTCCTCGAATCGGCGGACACCGGCCGAGATGACTGGATCCGGCACGGCGAGAGACCTCTCTCGATCAATAGCGGCATCAGCCGCTTCACGCTCGGCTTGGGCGATCTGCAAACGCAGCGATGTATCTCTAGCCAGAAGTGCTGCGGGCGGTTGAATCTTAGGGAAAACCGGTTGAACCACTGGGAGTTGCGCGCTTTCCCCCCACAAGGCGGCGAGCGCGCTGCGCGCGGCAAGATCGCCAACCTGAGCAGCCTCCAGAGCCGCCTGCGCTTCGGCAAGAGTAGCTTGGGCGCGCAGCGCGCGCAAAGGCGGCTCACGACCTACTTCGACCAAAACACGTGCAATGCGCGCAAGTTCACTGTTGCGCTCGACAACATCACGCGCCAGCTCAAGGCGGGCGGAAGCCGCAATAGCTCCGACATAGCGCTCACGTACCGACAGTGCGAGCCCGGCAGCTGAAAGGTCACCCTGAAGCGCGGTGACGCGAGCCTCTGCCTCAGCCGAACGTATACGTGACCCGCGCTTGCCACCCAGTTCTAACCGCTGGCCAACCGAAAGCGTGTATTCGGTCGCTCTGAGGCCTGAAAAAGCGCCGGTCCCGGCGATGTTTTCCGCCTCAAAAGACACTTCTGGATTGGGCCGCAAGCGGGCTTGGTCGATGAGTGCGCGAGCCGCCTCAGTCTCGGCTCGCGGACCGACGAGGCGCGGGTTGTTTTCGGCGCCCGGCGCGCTCCCGGAAACTCCGGCACGGCTCAAGGCATCCTCGAGCGACAGGACCGTACGATCCTGTGCACCGAGGGGTTCGGTGAACAGGGCGAGGCCAAGCCCGGACAAAAGGGCGCCTCGCCAAATGATGGCAAACATGAATGAAAACTTCCTCTAATGACAAACTGACGGCACGCGCCGAGGCCAAGCCTAGCTAAGCCTCAATTGTCAGAATATCGGAGGTCGGAAAGTGTCTGAATGATCCGGTAGGGGAAGACTTGAGCCGCCTCGCACCAGCCTGACCTGAGCCACCACAATAGGCACGGGCGGTTGGGCGACTACCTCAGGGATACCAATTTGATGGCCATGACAGCCACTACAATTAGTCGAGTTTTTCGTAGGATCGGGTTGATTATCGTCGCCTTGCTTCGAAAAGGCCACACAATCGTCTACCGACGCAACAGCGCTGGAGCACGAACTGGAATCCAGCTCGGTAGCTTCAGCCATCGCCCCCGCGGTCATTCCCGTAACGAGAAAAAGACTAACAATAATGTGCAACCATTTTTTCATCTAGCTGGCTCTTAATTTCCCGTGGGTTAAAAGGAAAGGAAAAAATGCAAGAATCTTTCGGTTTCTAGGTTCTGTTGACAAAGGGGATTCCCAAACGGCGTAGTTTATGATTCAGGGTAGCTTTTGAGGAGGCTACCGTGATCCGGGGTTTGATGAGTGATGAGGAATGGGCTTGCCTGGAGCCATTTGTGGTTGAGCGCGGACCGCGCAGCGGGCGTCGGCCGAAGGACCACCGGCTTGTTCTGGATGGAATATTCTGGATAGCGCGGACGGGCGTTGCCTGGCGCGATCTGCATGAGCATTTCGGCAAATGGTCATCGGTTTATCGTCAGTTCCGGCGCTGGACGCTGTCGGGATTGTGGGAGTTGCTGCTCGAAGCGTTCAATGACAGTGGCGGTGGCAACCCCAGCTTGCAGATGATCGACAGCACAATAATCCGGGCACATCATTGTTCAGCCGGCGCTAAAGGGGGACTCAAAAAGAGGGTCTTGGGCGCTCAAAAGGTGGCTTCACGACCAAGGTCCATCTCCGCATCAATGCAATGGGCCTCCCTATCGCGTTTGCGCTGACCGGCGGTGAAGTCTCCGATTTCAAGGGATATCTGCCGATCATGAATGCTGACGGACCAGCGCCAAAGGTGCTGCTCGCTGACAAAGGCTATGATGCTGACTATATTCGTGAAGATATGGAGAGGCGCGGCGGAACAGCGATGATCCCGACAAAGCGCAACCGCAAAATCCAACTGCCTGTCGATCCTGCCATCTACGCGCTACGCAATATGATCGAACGCTGCTTCAACAAGCTGAAAAATGCTCGCAGACTGGCCACCCGATATGATAAAACCGCCGATAGCTACCTCGGCTTCATTCACATCGCCTCAATCCGATTGTGGATGCGTGAATTTGTCAACAGGTCCTAAGTATGGCCCTTGCAATAGAATTTACAACTCCGCCATCGGGAAATATGACGCCAGGCCGTTTGCCGGCTTCGCCGACGACCAATGTGCACGCCCGAGCCGCTATTTGCATTACTCAAGACGGGCTATGACATTCGCAGACAACCATAATCTGGAGACCGCTGTAACAATCCTTATGAAACAGAATGCCACTTGGAGCATGCCCACAGTACCTGTATCACCGAACGGAGAGACGCGCTACGAGGGATGCGCGATATCAGGATTGGCGAGAAACATAATCTTCCTGGATTCCGTCGGACTTACTACAAACAATAGGCATCCTGATCCTTTAGTTACTCTAGAAATTTTCTAGCCCGTTGCGGGCTTGCAATTCACGTTTCGCCGGGGCTCGTATAGCCAAGGGCCTAAGGGTTTTGTTAGGAGAGATGATAAACACAGAACGTACTGTCAAAGTATCGCCCGCATTTGGGTGTATCATGCTATAGAGCTCGGCAATCTGACGGTCAGCATCAGCTATCATCGGAAAATGTAGTGCATAACCTTGTGTTTCGGCAATGTCGCCAACCCAAACGTAATTATTGCATAGGCATCCGTTCCGAGCGGCGGCTGTGCGATGAGGTGCATCTCAACCTTGCCTATCGCTGGTTTTGCCGGTTGGGTCTGGAGGGTGCGGTTCCCGATCACTCGACCTTTTCGAAGAACCGCCATGGCCGGTTCCGCGACAGCGACCTGCTGCGCAAATTGTTCGAGACCACGGTCGCGCGGTGCATGGCCAAAGGACTGGTCGGCGGCGAAGGCTTTGCGGTTGATGCCAGTCTGATCCGGGCCGATGTGAACCGGCAGCATGCTGTGGGTCGCCATGAACATTTACCGAGCGAAGTCACCAGCCATGCCATACGCGAATATCTGGCGGTGCTGGACGATGCTGCCTTCGGGAGCGCTACACCGGTTGTACCCAAGCAGTTGGCCGTGGCTGACCCTGCGGCGCGCTGGACCGCCGCGTCGCGCGAACGAGCCTTCTTCGCCTACAGCACCAACTATCTGATCGATCTCGATCATTCGGTGATAATGGACGTGGAGGCGACCGCATCGATCCGTCAAGCGGAAGTCACAGCGCAGCGGCGGATGATCGACCGGACTGAGGAGCGGTTCGGTATTTTAAGCGTACGCCTCGCTGGCGACACCTGTTATGGATCGGCAGACAATCTTGCCTGGCTGGTCGAGAAGGGCATCGCGCCGCATGTTCTGGTGTTCGACTATTCCGCCCGGCGCGACGGCACGTTCGAACGCGCGGACTTCAGCTTTGACAAGGACGACGACAACTATCTCTGCCCTGGCGGAAACCGGCTGCGACAATATAATCGGGGCTATACCAAAACACGACCCGGCATCGATAAGGATGGGTTCAGGCGATACCGCGCACGCAACGCAGACTGTGATGCCTGCGCGCTCAAACCGCAATGTTGCCCCAATGCTCCAGCCCGCAGGATCATGCGTTCCATCCCTGAAAGCGCCCGCGACACGGCCCGCGACATCGCCACCAGCGATGCTTATACCACCTCGCGAAGGCAGCGGGAGAACGTAGAAATGCTGTTTGCGCATCTCGAACGAATATTAAAGATCGACCGATTGCGCCTGCGAGGACCAAATGGAGCAAAAGATGAGTTCCTCCTAGCCGCCACCGTACAAAACCTGCGCAAACTAGCCAAAACAATCCCGATGCCAGCCTGATCAGTAGATCAAATCGCACTCGTCTCGCTTCCAGACACAATATCAAACCGCACATCAGTCGAGTTTTTCAACAGAATCCACCCAAAAGCAGTCATTCGACAATGGGTGCTAGAAACGACCTTGGAAGCAGAAAACTTTGTCTAATCATCAGTCTCGAAGTTCAAAAGCTGACATTTGTCCTCCAAAAATCAGTATCAGCTAACAACGAAGTCATAGACAAATGAGGCACTTGCATGCAAACGCAAATACTCACTTAAACCTCAAAAAACTGCACGGAACCCTAATTTATTCTACACAGTTCCTGCACAGGTAAATTATGTCTATTATTATCGAGCAAAACCAACATAATGCAGAACTACCGTCCTTAGTTCAGGATGACGATGGCGGGGTTATCCCTCCCAGTTCGCGTGCTGTGTCACGAGGTCCTGAAACAAGTTACCTGGCGGTGGCCTTCGGCTCAGGATGACGACGGGGGCGGTTATTTTAGGGGGTCGAAGCCGAAGTCCTCGGCGAGATCGCGCCAGGCGGGGTTGCTGGCTTCGATCAGGTTCAGCTTCCAGTCCCGGTGCCAGCGTTTCAGCTGCTTTTCGCGCGTAATCGCAAGTTCCATCGTGCCATATTGCTCGAACAGCACCAGCCGCTTGAGATTATAGCGCTTGGTAAATCCGTCCGCCAGGCCGGCGCGGTGCTGGTGGGTGCGGGCGAGCAGGTCCGATGTCACACCGATATAGGGCAGACCGCGCGGTTTGTTGGTCATGATATAGATGCAGGGCTGGAACGGCATGGTTGAAATTTATGTCAAGATGGCGCGCCGGGAAAGCTTCCGGCGCTGTTGATGCCGGGTGTGTCAAATCTGGTGTCGCCTTCATTCATCGTCCCGAACCTTCACTCGTCATCCTGACCTAATGACGGTAGTTCTGCATTATGTTGATATTGCTTGATAAATATCGACATAAATTGCCTGTGCAGGAACTGTGTAGAATAAATTAGGGTTCTGTGCAGTGTCATGTCGTTTGATCGTGTCTCGGAGTGTGGCAGCGGAGGTGGCATTTGTCCATCAGTTCGTAGTTCAGTAACGAGCCTCACCGGCTCCGTCCGGGCGCATCGCGCTCAATGTCTTGCGCCTTGGCTTTGGCCCTTTTGTCCTTTTCCCGTTTGAGCAAGACAAGAAAGGCACCCATGCGGAGACGATTGGCGTTGCTCTGATCTGGATGATCCTCTGCGCGAGCAATCAGCCGGTCGATGGCCTCGATGGGATGGCGGTCGAGTCGGTCCAGTAATTTGCGGTCGTTGCTCGACAAGCCGATGGCTGCCCCTTGCGGCCACCGCTCAATCATGGCGTCCATGACATTCGCGTTGATGATGTCATCGGGCAAGGCGCTGGACGGCTTGCTGGCGTAGTAAGCACGTGTTGCGATTTCGGCGATGGTCGCCAGCGCCTTGTTCACCTGCGCCTGATGCGCCGCAGCCACTGTTTCCATCGCGTCAACGCGCGCGGCAAGTGTCGCCACCCCTTCGGCAATATCTGTCAGCAACCCTAACAGTGGATCATCCTGCGTGTCACTCATCGGCCTGGCCCTCCACGGTCGCGTTCGCGGTCTTTGGTCCGGTCGCGATCCCGTTCATCATCCTTACGCACCTGCTTGCCCAGTTCGGCAATGCGGGCGCGGAGACGGTTCGCAGCGGTGTCGGGGCCGCAATCCTGCGCCGGTTCCTTATCCGCAGCTTCGGGCGCTGTTGATGGCTCACGCCCCAGCGCCTTGTCGAGACGGCCCCGTAAGGCCGCGATGCGTTCAGGGTCGGCAAACAGCCCGCGCGCCTTGGCGACCATATCGCGGGCGACCTCGCCAAACCGAAACTCGCGCCGCTCGGCAAAGCCGCGCGCTGCGGCATCGGGGAGCGGATAGTCGCTCGCCATGTCCTTTGATCGTTCGCGGGACAGTGTGCGAACAAGTTTGCTTTGATCGGCAAAGTCATCGCGCCCATAATGAACCTGCACCCCGTCACGATGGCGTGTGAGGCCAACATAGGCTGAATGTCGGTCCATACCCGGCGTCGCCAATATATGCGCCTGATCGACCGTCACCCCCTGCGACTTGTGGAATGTGGCGGCATAGCCGTGGTCGATATGGGCATAGTCCTTGAGGTCGAACGATACACTACGCCCGTCATCGGTGCGGACGGCCATATGCCCGGATGATACGCTTTCGATGGTGCCAAGCGTTCCGTTCTTCACCCCCATGCCGCGCTCGTTGCGCAGGAACATCATCCGGTCGCCACTGGCAAACTGGCGCTCGCCACGTTCGGTCTTCACGTCCACGTCGCCACCTAGCTCGCCGCCATCGCGCAGCTTCTCACGGGCGGCGATATTAAGGTCGCGCACCTCGGCATTGGTGTGGGTGAGGATGATCCGGCTCTTGTCGGGGTTGATGGAGCGCGCCTCATCCCAGCCCTCAACAAGCTCGGCGCGCGCATATTCGCGCGTCTCGGCACCGTGAACCATACCGTTTTCGCCATAGGCATGAATGGCCTCGCCCGTCCGTCCGGTGGCGAGTGCGCGGGTTGCACCGCGTTGCCAGTCGTCGCGCTGCCGCCTGATCTCGGTGATCTCAACCGCGCCGTGGGCCTCTGCGAGCGAACGGAACGCAGCCCCCGCTTCGATGGCCTGCAACTGCTCGGGGTCGCCAACCAGCACGACCTTCGCGCCTGCGTCACGCGCTGCCGACAACACCCGCTCCATCTGGCGCGTCCCGGTCAAGCCCGCCTCGTCGATGACTAGCACGTCCCGGTCGCCAAGCAATTCGCGCCCCTCTTTCCATTGGTATTCAAGGCTTGCGATTGTCCGCGACGTGATGCCCGAACCGGCTTCTAGATTTTCAGCAGCGATGCCTGAAAGCGATGCGCCACGCACATTATAGCCTTCACGTTCCCAAGCATCGCGCGCCACGCCTAGCATCGCCGACTTGCCGCTACCGGCATAACCAACGACCGAGGCAAGGTCGCACTGGCTGGTGACATGATCGAACGCATCGCGCTGCTCACCCGACAAAATCATCCCGCGCTCTGCTGCGTTATCAAGCGCCGCATGGCGGTTACGATCCGCAACGCCGTGGCGTTCGCTGGTCGCCAGCATCGACGCCGACAAGCCAAGCCGTTCCTCCACCGCGATCATGTCGCGGCTGGTAAACCGTTCCTGATCCTTGCCGTCCTTGCCCAATGCGACAAGCTCCGGGGAACTCCGCACCGATGCCATGACGCTATCGAACTGATCCTTGCCGTCGCTGTGCCGAAACGCAAACTGAGCAAGATCGCGCATCGTGAACGTAGCTTGGCTATGCGTGATAGCGTGGAGCGCAATGGCAGGGTCGGCAATAATCTTGTCGCCATTCTCGCGCGCGATCCGCATATGATCGTCGGCGCGCTCGGCGTCTTCGCTGTTCATCTCTCGGCGGCTTCCCGCTGCACCAATCTTGTGCTGCGGTTCAAGCGGGATGCCTTGGGCCTCCAACGTCCGGTGATCGACACGGGCATCAAGGCCAAGCTCGGCCATGCGCGTGTTCACATGATCGGCCCAGCTCTCGCGCCATGCTCCCAAAAGCTCTTTGCTGTTCCAGTCGCGCTCCTTCTGGCCAAAGCCGTCCGGGCCGACTTCGCGCATCGACAACATGACATGGGCATGGGGCTTGGGGCTGCCATCGGCGGCCTTGTCCCAATGGAGATTGAGGTCGGCAATCATCCCCCTCGCCACAAACTCGCGGGCGACAAAATCGCGCGCCAGCGCGATGCCGTCAGCCTCGGACATCTCCCTTGGAATCGCAAACTCGACATCGCGCGCAAGCTGCGCGTCCTTCCTGACCTCGCCTTGCTCGACTGCGTTCCAGAGGGTTTCGCGGTCTGCGAGCCGTTCCGGCGCATCCTGCGGCAGCATGATCTCGGAATGAACGACACCGGCCTTGTTGGTGAAGTCATGGCTGCGGCCAAGCCGGTCGTCGGTCAGCCGTTCGGCGGCGCGGTAGGCAGCCGATGCAACCGCGCTCGAACCATTGGCGCGACTGACAACTTTGGCAGAGAAATGGTAGATCGCCATAGCACTGCAAAGTCTCTCACTTTCAAGCAACGTTGGCAACAACGTATAAGCGCGCACTCAAAACTGTCTTCGCCATTTTTGGCGTGACTTGCTTCGCTTTGTGAATGACGATGTTGTCAGAAATGCAATTTGCAGATACGCTTGCGTTCTAAATGCAAGTAATCGGAGAAACGCTATGCGTAAAGTCCGGGATTATGATGCTGAACTAAAAGCCCTGAGCGACAAGGCGCGGCTGATTAAAGCCCGCAAAGTCGAACAGCTTGGCGCGCTCGTTGTAGCGACTGGTGCCGATGCACTTGACCTTGAAGTCATCGCCGGGATGCTCCGGCACGGCGTAATGGAAGCCAAGCGAGAGTCTGTAAAGGAGGGCTGGCGCGCAGACGGTGCCACCTTTCTCAGAGGGCGCGGGCGCAAAAATAATCAAGCTGCTGAAGGCGACGGAACAGGCGCTGGCTAGAAACGTGGCGGCGCGGCGGCGGGCTGAATCAGGCCAGCGCCGCTCCGATACAAGGGAGTGGGTGGTGGAGCGACGCGAGCGGACAAGGCATCTGATCGAACTGGGCGGACTCGTCCAGAAATCAGGCTTGGTCGAACTCGCAGGCGATGATCGCGCCACGCTCTATGGCGCGATGCTCGATCTTGCGGGTCGCGCTAATGGCGATGACAGCGTGAACGCGCTGGCGCTGTGGAAGCGCCGTGGCAAGCGGGCATTCGATGCCGAAGCGGAAGCTACGGAAACCGCATCTTCTGCTGATGCACCCGGCGGGGAGGATTGATTGGTGAAAGGTCGGCTCCTCGGTTGCGCGTTAATGCTGTTCGCCGGGGTGCTGCTCATCGCGTGGTGGCTGCCCAAGACGCACACGGCATTCTGGTCGATTCTGATTGGTGGCCTCGCCGCGTGGATCGGGGGCATCTACCTAAAGGTCAGGTTCGCCCGCCCTGACGATACACTTGGCTCCGCGCAGTTCGGATCGCGCGCCGATGTGAACGCGCTGGCGAAGAACAAGGGCGACCTGCTGATCGGGCGCGATACCTTTGGCCGATTGCTCCGTTATGACGGCCCTGCCCATCTTATCACCATTGCCCCGACGCGCTCGGGCAAGGGTGTCGGCTCGATCATTCCCAATCTCTTGACCGCCAATCGGTCGGTCGTCTGTATTGATCCCAAGGGTGAGAATGCCCGTGTGACGCTGCGCCAGCGCGAAGTGTTCGGCCCGGTTCATTGCCTCGATCCATTCGGTATCTCGGGACGGGCAACGGCCCGCTACAATCCGCTCGACCGGCTGGATGCCGAAAGCCTCGATCTGGCCGAAGATGCCATGACGCTCGCCGACGCGCTGGTGTTCGACGAAAATGAAACCGAAGCGCATTGGAACGAAGAAGCCAAAGCCCTGATCTCGGGCATCATCCTGTATGTCGTCTACCATGATGATGCCGCACACCGGAACCTGACCAGCGTTCGGGATTATCTCACCCTTGCGCCCGATGATTTCACTGCGCTGCTAACGGTGATGCAGGCGAGCGACGGCGCGGGCGGATTGATCGCGCGCGCTGCCAATCGCTACCTCAGCAAATCGCACCGCGAAGCGGCGGGCGTGTTGTCAGGCGCGCAGCGCCACACCCATTTTCTCGACAGCCCGCGCATAGCCCAGGTCGTGAATGGATCTGATTTCACCTTTGCCGATCTCAAGGACAATGTGGCAACGGTGTTCCTGATCTTGCCCCCTGATCGGCTCGATACCTATTCGCGCTGGCTGCGCCTGCTTGTGGCGCAAGCCATCAACGAAATGGCGAGGTCGTCCGCCAAGCCGCCGCGCCCGGTGCTGTTCCTGCTCGACGAATTTGCCGCGCTCGGGCGGCTGCAACCCGTCGAGCGCGCAATGGGCCTGATGGCAGGTTACGGCCTGCAACTCTGGCCGATCTTGCAGGACATTCACCAGTTGCGCAGCCTGTATGGGAAGAACGCCGGGACGTTCCTGTCCAACGCCGGTGTCCTCCAGGCATTCGGGGTCAATGACTATGATACCGCCGATATGCTCTCAAAGACGATGGGCCGCGAAACCATCGCCTACGAAACCGGCGGACAGAGCGAGCGGGACGTGATCGTCAAAGACCCCGAACGATCCGTGAGCAAGACCCAGCACCTCGCAACCCGCAATCTCATGGACCCTAATGAAATCATGAAACTCGCGCCCGATACGCTGCTGCTCATGCGCGTCGGTGAAAGCCCGCTGATCGTGAAAAAACTGCGCTACTACGCGGACAAGGAATTTGCCGGACTGTTCGACAAAAGCTGATTGAAGCGGGGCGGCTACGCCGCCCCGCTGGATGGTCAGTCCTGCATATCGTCTTCGACAGTCTTGACCTTGGCTTTGGCGAGGATCGCGAAACCATCGGCGATGAGATCGACCGAGTAGTTGGTTCTGCCATCGGCTTGGTAGCTCGACTGGCCGATGCGCCCGGTGAGACGGACAAGATCGCCAACGGTTGCTTTTTCGAGCCGCTCGCGCAATTCGCCAAACAGGGTGATGCGATGCCATTGCGGATCGGACTTCCATGTTTCGCCTTCGCGGCGGTTGTAATTGGTGGCGACGGAGATGTGGGTGACTTTCTTGGCGGCGTCGATCCTGCCGAGCCGTCCGATGATGTGAAATTCGACGATGTTCTGCACTGTCTGTCTCCTGATCGTGTCAGGCGAAATGTCCTGACGGACATGACAAGGCCGCGCGCCGCCTGCGCGCCAGCCAAAAAACGGAGGCTCCATTCATGGAAACCGTAGGCGCAACGCGCCGGTTTTTTGCTTGCGGGTATGAAGGCGGTGCAAGCGACCAATTTCCGTCAATCAAGGACAGGTGCTGATACGCGTCAGATGAGCAACGTGCGGTATTCTTACGCCAAACGCATTGGCGGGTGCGAGTCTAGAATCCAAGCCGCGTGCGATTTCTGCTATTGCGATTTATTCGCAACAAATCTATTTCGTTCGAAAGGGATTAAGAATGATTCGCAAGTTGCTCGTTTTGATGTTGGCCGGTTGCTCATCTCAGGCCATCGCACAGACACCGGAAGCCGATGATAATTCCAGTGCGGATATTGTCGTTACCGGCACGGCCTACCGTGGCGAGGTCGCCTCGGGCGGCGCGCGAATTGATGCGAAGATCGAGGACTTGCCGCTATCCATCAGCGTCGTGACAGAGGCGGTCGTCGAAGATCGCCAAGTTCGCAACATCCGCGAACTCGCCGACAATGTCGCAGGCGTGCAATCGCGGTCGAGTGGCGCACAGGCATTTTCGACCGATTTCACAATCAGGGGTTTCCAAGGCTTTGCGACCGGCGTTTCAATCAATGGTTTTCGTGTCGATGGATATGCCGCCGGCCGTGACCCGGCTGTTGTTGATCGGGTCGAGTTCATCAAAGGTCCGGCCTCGGTGCTCTATGGGGCGTCGAGCGCGCTGTCGGGACTCGCCAACATCGTTACCAAGACGCCGCGAAGCGACAATTTCCTCGAAGTCGAACTGACCGGCGGCCAGTTTGGTTATGGCCGGGCCGCAGTGGATGCCAATGTGCGTCTGACGGACACGCTTGATGGGCGGCTAAATACTGCTGTCACCATTGAAGATCCTCTGAACGCCTTCACCGACCTCGAAAGCCAGTTGGTCGCGCCATCGCTGCGCTGGCGTCCGCTGCCCGGCGTCGCGATTCTGGCGGAAGGCATTTACTTTCACGGCGTCCAGCCGACGCGCGAGGCGGGCCTCTACCGCAACTACGCGCGGTATTTTACACTGCCCGACCGTTTCAAGCTGGGCGATTACGCTGACCGCAACACGGGCGACACATATAGCGGACGGATTGAGGCAACGTGGGACATTGCGCCCAATCTGACGTTTCGGCAGGGCGTCAATGTGCAGCAGTATGATGAGGTCAACCTTGCGGTCGCGCCAACTTATGGCAACAATTTCATCACGCCGAATGTGGTAGAGCGCGCGGTTTCCTATGGCACCGGCGACAACTACGACTTTTCGAGCCAGACCGAATTGCGCTGGACGGTGCAGACTGGACCGTTCCGTCACAAGCTATTGATCGGTTACGAGCGCAGCTATCAGGATTTTGCTTACAGCTTTACCCCAGAAATCCCCTACGCGCCGCTCGATCTCAACAACCCGGTTTACGGTGCACCGCTGCCCGCGCTGCCGTTCGACGAACCCGGCGCGACGCGGACATGGACCAATGCCATTTATGCCCAGGATTTCATCGAACTCGGCGATCACTGGAAGCTGCTGGCGGGCCTGCGCTACGACATGACCAAAGCGCAGTATTTCTATTGCCAGACGCCGGGCTGCCTCCAGAGCAATGACCCCGCAGTCAACGGTGCCTCGCCGGCTGGTAAGGAAAATGCCTTCTCGCCGCGCCTTGGTCTCGTCTGGCAGCCGACCGAACGGACGACGGTCTTTGCATCATGGTCGAAATCGTTCGCGCCGCAGCCCTATGCCGACCGGCAGGGCAATTTGCTGCCGCCGGAACGCGGCACGCAATATGAAATTGGTGTCCGCCAGCACCTGTTGAGCGAGGGGCGGCTGGTCTTGTCGCTCGCGGCATTCGATCTTACCCGCCAGAATGTGACTGAAACCGACCCTGTTGATGACAATTTCTCGGTTGCAATCGGGGAACAACGCGCAAAGGGGTTCGAGGCCGAACTCACCGGCAAGCTGCTGCCGTGGATCGATCTCGTGGCAACCTACGCCTATGTTGATGCCAAGGTCACAAACAGCAATGTCGCGGTGACGGGCATCCCAATTGGCACACAATTGTCCGAAGCGCCGCGCCACAGTGCTAGCCTATTTACCAAGATAGCTTTTGAGCCTCTCGGCTTGCCAGATACTGCCGTATCGGTGGGTGTCTACTATCTCGGTCGCCGACCGACCCGCGATTATTTCTCGCCACCCGATCCAAGCGTGACCTTCTACAGTGCGACGACCCGGATCGATCTGGGGATTTATCAGCAAATCAGTCCGAAGTTGCGCGTTCAGGGCAACATCACCAACCTGACCAGCGAACGCATCTACGAACCCGCCAATCAAGGCTATCGCCGTGCGCAGCCATTCCGCGCGACGGTGGGCGTGCGGGTGACGCTTTAGAATGTCGAAGCCCCGTCAGCTCTGGGTGATCGTCCATCGCTGGGCAGGGCTGACTATTGCTTTGTTCCTGATCGTTGCTGGCAGCACCGGAACCTTATTGGCGTTCAATGAAGAACTCACCGACCTGACACAGCCGTGGCGGACGGTGCAGGCACCAGCCGCTGGCGCGAAGTTGCTCGACCCCATCGCGCTCAATCGCGCCGCACAGAATGCTGCGCCAGCAGGCTACAGTGTCGAAGGCCTGCGCCTCCATGTCGAGCATAACCGCGCATTGTCTATCGGACTCAGCCCTCCGGAAGGCATCGGCAAACCTTATCTTGAGGCCTCGGTCGATCCCTATACGGCGCGCGTCGTGCATCTCGGCGAACCCGGCGCGCTTAGCGAAGGCTTGGACCAGATCATGCCGTTCATCTATTCGCTGCATTACAAGCTCGCGGTCGATGACTACGGGACGTATGCCTTTGGCATTGCGGCTCTCATCTGGACGATTGACTGCTTCATCGGCTTTTACCTGACGCTGCCGGTCGCGCGGTGGCGCTGGTGGGCACACTGGGCAAAGAGCTGGCAGGTGAAACGCCCCAGCCCGAGCAATTACCGCCTCAACTTCGATTTGCATCGCTCCGGTGGGCTTTGGCTGTGGCCGATGTTGCTGGTATTTGCATGGTCGAGCGTCGGCATGAATCTGCGAGAGGTTTACGATCCGGTGATGAAGGCGTTCGGAGCTGAAAGCCCCTATACGGCTCTTCCCGACAGACCTGCCGCACCTGCGTTTACACCGGATTGGCCGACGGCCTTGGCAAAGGGCAGAACACTCGTCGCGCAACAGGGCTTTGACGTGTTATCGGAAAACAGTGTGTTTTTCGACGTTTCGAAAGATGCTTATTCCTATAATTTCCGGTCGTCGCAGGATTTCACCGACAAGGGTGGCTGGTCGGCAGTGTTGTTCTATCCCGACGGCACGCTGGCGCGCACGATCATTGCGGATGGCGGCCTGGACGATGGTGGTGCGGACAATTGGTTCATGGCGTTGCACATGGCGCAGGTTGGCGGACTGCCATATCGCATCTTCGTGAGCGCGCTTGGCCTGTTGGTCACGATGCTGTCGGTGACGGGCGTCGTCATTTGGATGAAGAAGCGTTCGGCCCGAATTGCTGGAAGGCGACGCTTAGTGAAGGCGGATCAGCGTTTTCCAGATTTGGCCGTTGTGGCCGAATAGGCCAAGGCTCTAAACGCGGCTATACCAAGTCGCTTTGCCACTTCCGTGCTGGACAAGGTGGCTGGCCGATACCAGCATCTGCAAATGCTTCTTCACCGTGTTGCGGTTTGCGCCGGTCACATCGACAACTTGACCGTTGGTAATCCGCCCATGCGCTTTCGCTAGTTCGAGAATTTGCACGGCAAGTTCGGGTAGCCGCTCGACCATCAACCGTTCGCGGGTAATCTTCGCTTCAAGGCGGGTCTTTTGCTGCCGGAGCGACTGGAGGAAATAGACGATCCACGGCTCCCATGCGGGAGCATCGCTGCGGATTGTCCCCTGCGTCCGACGAAGGCCCAGATAATAGCCCTCCTTGCTCGCCTCAATCACGCTTTCAAGCGACGAATACGGCACATAAGCATAGCCGCTGCGCAGCAGGAGCAAGGTGGTCAGCACGCGTGACAATCGGCCATTGCCATCCTGAAACGGATGGATTTCTAGAAAGACGACGATAAAGATCGCGGTGACGAGCAGCGGGTGAAGCTGCTTTTGGTCCAGTGTCTCATTCACCCATTCGACCAGCTCGGCCATCAATCGCGGCGTATCGAACGGCGTCGCCGTCTCGAACACGACGCCGATTTCTTTGCCCTCGGCGTCGAAGGCGCTGACATGATTGGTGTTGGTTTTGTAAGCACCGCGATGCCGCGCATCCTTGCTGCTGTGAACCAGCAGGTCACGGTGCAATTGCTTGATATGGTTCTCGGCCGGCGCAATCGCGTCGAACGACGCGAAGATGGTTTCCATCACTTCGGCGTAACCGGCGACTTCCTGCTCGTCGCGAGTGTCGAAGTGGCGGATTTCGATGTTGGATAGCAACCGCTCAACGTCGCTGTCCGACAGCTTGCTCCCCTCAATGCGGGTCGAAGAGCCGATGCTTTCAATCGTCGCCACGCGCCTCAGCGCCGACAGGCGATCAGGCGCAAGCGTCCCCAGCGCGCGCCATGCGCCTTTGAATTCGTCGATCTCGGCGATCAGCGAAAGCATTTGCGGTGTGATCGTCAGTGAGACAGTGTTGATGGGCATATCCATATTCATACCCATAAATATCCATAAAGGCAACTGTATCCGCAAATCGACCCATAAATATCCATATCTTCTCGCCCATCGGCGCGGCGGCCATAAGCCGCCGCGCCGATGGCAGTCCGATGGCAAAGGTATCGGGCTTGGCCCGTCCAAACGGACGGGCCGCGAAATTGCGGGACAGGTCATCGGGTAATTGTCAGAACATCTCTATCTGATCGCGCATCGGATTCCAGAATCCGATGTCGAGCGGGCGTTGTGCGCGGCTGGGCTGCATCGGCTGATTTGCCAGCCAGCCAAGCCGCTCCTCCACGCTGACGGGCGCAACATCCGCCATCATGATTTGCGCGGGGTCGGGCGGCGTGATCTGCGCTAACGTCTTGCGCTTGGCCATTGTCTGCACCCGCTCAATATTCATCGGACAGCATGATGGTCAGCACCCGCCGCGTGACGGCGGGGTTTGCTGCATCCTCACTGCCGAACATCAATTCGCGGTCGTAGTAATCCAGCTTCCAGAAAACCCGTTCGCGCTCATCGTCGCACGCGCGCGGGCGCTCGGTCGTCCAGCGGCCATCGCCAAGCTGATAGATCGTCCCGAAATCGCGCTCGCCGTGCGGGTCGCTGTCCTCGGTGAAAGCGTCGTAGGTTTCGACTAGTTCGCGCACCTGCGACTGGTCGGCCTCGGACAGCGACCGGAAACCGACGGTAGCAACGGCGGTGCAAGCAACCCCCATTGCGCGGCGGGCCAGGTCGTTCAATCGGGCAATCCGTGCGGTCTGTTCGCGCGCGGTGGCGAGGGCGGCGCTCATTGCCCCCGCCCTCTGCGGGTTTCGCAAATCAGGATCAAAGCCCCGAAATCCTCGAGCTCGCCAAGCCGGTCGGCGATCTTGCGGACACAGGCAATCGGCAAGCCGTTCTCATTGGCAATGCCGCGCAAATAATCGTCGCGGGTCTCGGCTCCGCATTCACGATACATCAACTGCAAATCACTCATTTCTGACCTCCTTTTCAGGCTGAAAGCCGCACTGGCTGCGACATGCGGCTCTGCCTTCCGGCGAGGATGGGAGGGGGAGGGAAAGCTGAATCGTTGCCCTGGAGCGGGCCAGCGGGCGAAGCCCGCCACACGGGGGTAACTATTCTGCTTTGGGAAACGAGAGGGCAAAGCCTTTGGCGTTCCCGCCTATCAGGAAACGGAGGCGATCAGCCTCCCCTCGGCCGTAATGCGGCATACAAACGGCACCCTTGTACGGCACGACGCAGCCGGATTCCCTGCTGGCGAACGCCGAGCGGACACAGGTGTTGCGCGACCAGCGCAGCTCCGCCATGTCCGCGACAGCGAGAGACCGGCGGGCGTTCGGCAAGGAGAGAAGCGAGGGTGCTTGCGGGTCAGTTCAAAAACGCCGCACCCTCAGGAGCGCGCAGCGCGGGACAGAGTGCGACCTCAGAAAATCCCACTCATTTTCGGAACGCTCCCGATCGTCACCCGAAGGGGCAAGACTACAGGCTTGGTCCGCGATAGCGGATAGAGCGGGTCGCCCGAAGGGCAGCGGCCAACCCTCAGGCGCATTTACGGGTATTATCGTGACGAGAAGACAGCCACCATTTGACGACCCAGGATTACCGGCACACCGTCGCTGCTCCAAATCGACATCGCTTGTGCGGCATAGCCGTTGCTTATGGTTTCAGCATGGCTTCGGCATAGCCACCAGCCGTCGGGCGACAGCGCATCTGGGGCGAGCACGTCCACCGTCCAGGTCATTGTGCTGATCATGACGGGCTCAGTGAACAAACTCATCGCAGCAGGAGGCGCTGCATCTGCCAACGCGAGTAGCGATACCATATTCAACGGCGCTTTGTTGTCGTCATGGCGGACCCAGATGAAATTTTCAGCATCACTCGCCCCGGATGCTGGCGGCGCTCCCGATGCGAGGCGCATATCAAAGTTTTGCGCAAAATTGGGACGACGATCTGGTTTGAAGACTGGCGGGCATTCACTTGGGCGCGGCAGATTTGGAGCCGGTTCCAGTCGCGCATGATCAATCGAGGGTCGATCACCGCCAAAACAGAAGAGCGCGCGGGTTGCAACCGCGCCATCAACGCTGAGGTCACTATTTGCAAACGCCGAAGACTTTCCACGACGCAGGAGCGTTGTGGACATCGTCACTTCACCTCCCGCCAGACCAACAAAGGCAATTTGAGCAGAGCGGAGCTGCGGCAGATCGGGATGATCCCGCGCCACGGCTTCAAGGCAGAGCGCCGCAGATAGTCCGCCGTATAAAGTACGGCCTTGCGTCCACGCGCTGGGCGCACTGACACGGTGGCCATCTGCGTCACTTTGAATGCCATATAGAAGTTCAGTAAAACTGGTCATACTTTGCCCAAAAAATCCATGGCAGCGACTTGTGGCTGGGTTCACTGAACACGCGTAAAATACGCTCAAGTTAGCGCGGCGAACGTCGCGCTTGAAACGCTGTTGCGATTGTTCGCAAAACGACAGGGAAGTATAGCCGCCACTCAGAACCGCCCGGTCAGGGCAAGCCCAATGCGTCGTTCTTGCCCGAAGATGTATTCGGCGAGGCCAAAATCGGGCAAGCCAAGCGCGCCTGTAAGCGGGCGTACGTCGAACAGGTTGCGGACAAACAAGCTGAGCTCGACGGCGTCGTTGCGTGTGGCGAGGCCGATTTGTCCATCAACTTTCCAATAGGGGCGCTGGGTGGTCGTCACCACAAGGCCGTTGCCAAAGTCATATTTGTCCAGAATTTCGCGGCTCTGATATTTCGCATTTCCGCCAAGAATCATTGATACGCCGCCGAGCGGCTGGCGATAATCGAACCCAACTGTAGCGCTGAACTTCGGCGCGTTGGTAAGGCGCTGGCCCGATACGTCGAAGCCGCCAATATTGGCGTCGCGATAGCGCGCACTTAGCAGTCCGCCAGCAAGGCTGAGGTTGAAACCGTTGAAAACTTCCGCAGTGAGCGATGCTTCTACCCCGTAAATGCGGGCATTGGCGGCATTGGTGAGCACTTGCACAGGGATGCCGCCCGTGTTGTCGACGGTGAACACCTGCAAATCTGTATAATCGTAATAAAAGCCGGAAACATCGTAGCGCAGTCTACGGCTGAACAAACTGCCCTTTACGCCGACTTCATAGGCAATCAGCGATTCGGGGCGATAGGGTACAACTTCGGCGGGATCGAGCGGCGGGCTGCCGTTAAAGCCACCCGACTTGAAACCATTGCCGATACGCGCATAGAGCAGGGTATCGCCAGCGGTTTGATGATTGAGGTTGACCGACCAGAGCAGGTTTTCATTACGAATGGCTCGGCTTTCATCAAGGATAATGCCGTCCGGGCCGACGCCGATATTTGCCAAATCGACAGCGTTTTCTTCAAGTACGGTGCTGGTGCGAAAGGTGCGGCGCTCATTCGAATAGCGTCCACCGATTTCGAGCTTCGTGCGATCGGCAAATGCCCAGCTGACCCGGCCAAATGCCGCCAGCGCTGTGGTTGCTTGGCGGTAGGGATTAGCCGCCCGGAACACGCCATTGGCCAGGTCAAAACCAGTGGCTGGCCTAAAATCACCCAGCAAATCATAGACATTGCGCGAGGTGATCACATCGCGGCCATAATAGCCGCCTGCAATCCATTCGATAGCACCGCCACCACCATTCAGCCGGATTTCCTGGCTATACTGATCGATGCCAAACGCATAATCGATCTCTAGCAGGCGATTAGGGCTAGCGTCGGTGTCATCAGGGCGGACCGCGTCGAAACCGTCATAGGCCGTGATCGAGGTAAGCGTTATGTCGCCTAATTTGGCGCGGATGATTGCGGAAGTACCAAAGCTGCGATAATCGGCCTTGCCTGTTCGATTATAAGCACCGCCCTGATCATCGCCATCGAGGTCGCGATAGCCAACGATGTCAACACAGCTGCCATCTGGCGCGCCGGTGGCGATGATTGCCGGACAGACATTGCCGCTGCCATCAGGGTCGAGCAAGCCGATATGCTGGTAATGGCCGATGTCCGAGCGATCACTGCCGCCGTGCACATTCAAGGTGATGTTGATATTGCTGCTCGGTTCCCAGCGGAGCAAGGCGCGACCGGTAACCAGATCACGCTGGCCAGTGCGCTGGCCGGTAAAGCTGTTGTTGATATAATCACCGCCGACATCAACGAGCGTGGCTACGCGAAACGAGAGGGTTTCGGACAAAGGCCCGCCCGCACCCACTTCGGCATTGAACCGATCAAAATTGTCATAGCTCAGCCGTCCGGTCGCCTCGAACTGCGCGGTCGGCTGGCGTGCAATAAAGTTGATCGCGCCAGAAGTGGTGTTGCGCCCATAGAGCGTCCCCTGCGGCCCTTTAAGCAGTTCCACCCGGTCGATATCGAACAGCCCGAAAGCAAGCTGGGCTGGCGATACCTGATAGACTTCGTCAACATAAACACCGGCGGAACTGCTGTTGTTTTCGTTAAAATCGGCAAGCCCGACGCCGCGAATGGTGATCACCGGGTTACCAGCATTGCCGTAGGAAGACCGGATCGCGAGATTGGGGGAAATCGCTTCAAGGTCGCGCACTTCACGCAGGTTACGCTGCTGCAAATCATCGCCATCAACCGCACTGATGGCTGCGGGCACTTCGCTAAGCCGCTGGCTGCGGCGCTCTGCAGTAACGATGATGTCGCCGCTATCAGTGTCTTGTGCCGCTGGATCACCCTCCTGCGCCGCGACGGTGTTCGACCAAAAAAACGATAAAGCGATGGCGAGGCTGCTCGCGCCCAATTTCAACATAACTCTCTCCCTTGCTGCTCGATTATTACCTTGGCAGTTTCATTTAGTTTGTGATCAGCGATTGCACCTTTCGTGCGGCGGCGATTCCCGACAGCCAGGCACCGCCGACCGTTCCATATTGTTCGCCCGCCGCAGCTTCGCCGGCAAAGACCAGTTTATTGTCGATGGCCTGGTCATAGATGGCGCGCGCGCCGGCATGGCCGGGCAATGCATTGGAATAGGCTCCACGCGCCAGTGGGTCTTCGTCCCAAGCCGAGGCAACAGAGCCGGTGATGGTCCTGACTGCATCGCTGCCAAAGGCATCGGCAATCACCGCGCGGCCAAAAGCGAATTTTGCGGCGTCGCCACCATTGGTCAGCGCCTCGGCCCAGCGCGCGCCGGTAAACACCGTCACGATGCCAGTCGCCGGGTGAACATGCAGCGCATGCGGTTGCCCGGCGACGAGCACATTATGTGCGACCGTATATTCAGTTGCGTTGCCCAATGGCGCACTTAACCGAAAGCCGATTTTCAGAAGCAGGCCAAGTGGCAAGCCAGCAAAGGCCTCAGCAAAGGCCGGCGGCAAGGCAGGCGTAAAGCGCACCACTTCACTCGCCAACAGCGCGGTCGGCAAGGTACAAATGCACGCCCGCGCCTCTACTGTTCCAAAATTACCGCTGATTCGCACTAAAGCGCCGCTTGTATCAATGGCCTGTACCAGCGCATTATTTTGCATCGGCAGGCCGGTTGCGGCGCGGGTCGTCATGGTGCCAAAACCGCCAATCGGGAAGCGGTCATCAGTCGCGCCAGCACTCGCAATATCAAGCACCGACACCCGATCCGCGTCGGCAGCAATATCGGTGGCACAGTGGAGATCGACGAATCGGCGTTCGTAAATGTCGCGCGGCACAGCGCTGAATGGTTGATCGTTGCCTGATCGCGCGATGCGTGCGGCGCGCCGCATCAGCCGTTGGTCAGCCGCAACGTAGCGATTGACGACTGATCGAGGCTCGTCGCGGCTATTGGCTCGCAGGGCAAGAGAATCGCGATCGCTGGAGATCACTGTAACGCCTTGCTGCACCGCAAGTGCCATCATCGGATTGATCGGCGCGTTGTGAATATAACTCGCCCCGACGTCGAACGGCATACCGAGTGTTTGACTGTCCGTGACAATGCGTCCGCCAGGACGCCCACGCGCCTCCAGCACAATGACTTGTGCACCGCTGCCTGCCAAGGCGCGTGCAGCAGCAAGACCGGCGGCCCCAGCGCCAATGATGGCGACGTCGTAAGCTGCCGAACGCGCGAGCGACTGGCCCGCCTGCGCCCAAGCTTGCGGTGACGACATCGCTCCTGCTGCAACAGCGCTTGCAATCATGGCTCTTCGGGTAATCATGTCTTAGCTCTCATCATCACAGTATTACCTGTCAGTTGACACACTGTCAAGTGACAGGTAGCGTCGCTGATTATATGCAATCAGTTTGGCGCTTAGCTTTTTCTTCCCTGATCGATGTTGTCGCAGTGGCGATGATGTTGCCTTTGATCGCGCTGTTCATGAACGAACAGCGTGTGAGCCCCGGCTATGTCGGGCTGTATGCCGCTGTCCCGTTTGCTGCGCTACTGGTTAACCTGCCGCTGGTGCCGCTGGCTATGCGCCGGTTTGGCTTTGGCAAGATGTTTGGCGCGGGGTTGCTGTTGTCGAGCGCGGGAATCATCATATCGGCGCTTAGCCGCGATTATGCGTGGCTATGCGTCGGCGCGGCGCTGGTCGGCATTGGTGCTGCCTATCGCTGGAGCGCGGTTGAGGCGATGATAGCATGGTCTGCGCCGATACACAGTCTGGGCCGCGTAACTGGCTTATATCAAACGCTCGTCGCCGCCGCCTATGCGATCGGCCCATTCTTGGTGCCTTTGTTCGCGCTGACGCTCGATAGCGCAGGCTATGTCGCGATTGGGCTGGCGGTCGCATCATGGCTGCCGGTGCTGATCGGCGGAACAGCAGAAAAGGTGCAGTTTGCGACAAATGATACGCCTGGCGGCAACGCATCATGGCGCGTCTTTCTTCCGCTCGCAGCGCTGGGCTTTATTGGCGGAGTTTTTGAGGTCGGGTTGAATGTACTGGCCCCGATCCAAGCCGAACGGCTTGGCGCTATCGCCACTGATAGCGCGATCATCCTTACCGGCGTCATCGCCGTGGCCAGCTTGGTGATGCAATATCCGGTGGGGCGATTGGCCGACCGCTTTGGCATCGGGCCGATGATGCAGATATTGTGCGCTACCTTGTTACTGTCGCTGCTAGCGGTGCCGTTGGGATCGGGCATTGATGCGATGATCTGGCTTGCCGCCATTATCTGGGGCGGCGCGGGCGGCGCGATTTATACGCTGACGATGATCCATGTGGGCCGCTCGTTTCGCGGGCAGTCGCTAGCGGTATCGATCGTGATCGCGGCCTATACCGTCGGCGGGGCGATCGCGCCTGCGCTGGGTGGCCTTGGCCTTGACCTATCGACGCAATGGGGGTTAGCATGGGCGCTGGGGCCGCTGCTGTTGCTGGCATGGCCTTTGGCGCGTCTGCGCCCGAATTTGCCGCGTGGCGATCACGGCGACACCCAATGACGCCGGAAACAAAATAATGTCGTTATTCCAGTCGATTATGAAGCTGACCCGCCGCAGCGATCCGACAACCACGCTGCTGGCGCTTGACCCCGCCAATGCTGAAGAACGGCCCGCGGTTCTTGCGGCGCGCGCCGCGTGGCTGCTCTACGCGCTCGCCCCGCTCATCACCTATATAACCCCGGTTTATCTTGCGCTGCTGGCACAGCGGGTGCCGCTGACCGAGCGCGAAATCGGTCTGCTCGCTGGTGCAGAGTCACTGGGCGGTGTGATCGCCGCGCTCACCGCGCGCTGGTGGATAACCCGCTTCAACTGGCGGGCAGCCGCGCTGGCGGCGTTGCTGGTGATGATCGCCGGGATCGTGGCGACGGCGTTTACCCTCTCACCTGACGTCTTGCTTATCATCCGCGCGACAGCCAGCATATTCGGCGGCGGTCCGTTGATCGTCATTGCGATCGTTGTGCTGTCCGAAAGCGCCGCACCTGATCGCAATTTTGCTTATGCTTTTACGGCACAGTTGGTGATCGGTTTGGTGGTGCTGTTGCTGTTACCGGTCGCTGGCGATGCGCTTGGCTGGACCGGCGTTATCATATTGCTCGCAGGATGCTTCGTCACAGCGCTGCCGTTAGTGGGCTTGCTGCCAAAGAGGTCAGCAAACCCGGCGGCGTTGGTGGTACCGGCTGCCAGTCTCACCCGGCCAAGCTGGTTGCTGTTGCTGTCCATTGCGCTGCTCTCGGCATCCACGCAGGCATCATGGGCTTTTTCCGAAGTGCTCGGCAGCGATGTCGGCATGTCATTGTCGGGAATGAGCCAGTTGCTGGTGGGATCGACTGTGCTTGCAGTGATCGGCAGCCTCGCGGCTGCACCGATTGGCCAACGGATCGGGCGTCTACCCGCCTTTATCGGCGGAACGGCGATCATCCTGCTGTGCGTGTCCCCGCTCTACCTTGTGCTTGGCCCAACGACTTACGTCAGCTATTATCTGATCGGGGCCTGCGCTAGTGCCTTTATCGCGCCATTTCAATTGGGCGCGCTGGCCGGACAAAAGGATGCTTCGGCGGCGGCATCGCTCATGCCTGCGGTTCAGGCGGCTGGCATGATGGCGGGGCCAGCGGCGGTTGGCCTGACGGCCGATACGTCGCACGGGCCGCTGTGGTCAGTGAGTATCGCCGTCGCGTTTCTGTTGCTTGCAGCCCCGGCATTCGCCGCTGCCATATGGTCACGCAAGCTTAACGGGGTGCCTCCACCGCAATCCGGAACGCCAGAGACTTGACCATAGCCTCTATACCAACAAGGTCAGCAGCAGCTGGCCTGCCTTCCCCCACCACCGATCCAATCCCGTCGATCATGCTGCCGAGCGCTGCTGCCAAGCGAAGGGCTTCCCGCTCAGAGAGGGCAGTATTGACCCGGCGGATCAGCATGGCAAACAGCGAGCGATAGAGCCTCATAAACTGCGTTAGTGCGGCGCTGACGTCGGCGTCGAGATCGGCGAGAGACCAGACATAGTTCCAGAATGCGCGTCCACGCAGCGCGAGCGACTCAGCCATCAGAAAATCGAGATACTCGCGCATGGCTGCGGCTGGATCAGCCGACTGACCTGTGAGTTTGGCAATCAGACGGTCATGATAATCATCGATCCAATATTCGATCATTGCGCGCACCAATGCCGCGCGGGTCGGAAAATAATATTGTACCGAAGCCAGTTTAAGGCCCGAACGTTCCGCCACCTTGCGCGCCGAGAAATTTTCAGCGCCCACTTCTTCGACCAGCGCCACGGCGGCATCCAAGATTTCGCATGCTGTAGCGGTATGCGCCGGGCGCGGTCCGCGAATGCCAGATATCGCCACTTGCAGGCTAACGCCCCCGTCAATCGTAATATAGGACTGAGTATTTTTCATAAGCGGCGCTTTGGAGTTGACAGCCTGTCACTTGACAGGTAAAGTATATATTCAATCGAAGTAAAGCAAAGGGCACCTTCATGCAACAGATCCATCCCCTCTCCCCGCTGCTGCGTGAGGCCACTCCGTCGCTGCCGTCGTCGCGCTATATCGATGGGAATGTCTATACCGATGAATTGCACAATATATGGAAAAAGGGCTGGAATTATGTTGGACCGCTGTCGGACATCGCGCCGGGCACGATGCGCCGGGTGGATGTGGCAGGCACCAATATCCTGCTGGTTCGAGCCAAAGACGGCGATATCCGCGCTTATCACAATGTCTGTCCGCATCGCGGCTCCGAATTGTGCACTGCCGACGAACAGCCTTTGCGCGGCGGACGAATATTGTGCCCCTATCATGCGTGGAGCTTTAACGCCGACGGCACACTGGCAAGCACCGCTGCGGCCAGCCATGCGCCCGATTTCGACAAAGCCGATCATGGTCTGCGCAGCGTTGGTCTGATCGACTGGAATGGGCTGCTGTTTGTCCGCCCGGTGGAAAGCAGCGATGATTTTGGCGCAGACAATGCCTTTGGCCTGCATGACCTTGATAACTGGCCAATGCGCGAGCTGGTAACCGCACAACGCGAAACCCATCTGGTTGAATGCAACTGGAAAATTCTGTGGGAAAATTTCAACGAATGCCTGCATTGTCCGGGTGTTCATCCATCGCTATGCGACCTCATTCCAATCCATAGAAAAGGGCTGCTCGCTTATTCTGATGCGCCCGATTGGACCCCCGACAGCATGGAACCCGAACATGGCTTGCGTGATGGCGCACGCAGCTGGACGTTAAGCGGAGCGGCCGCCACCGCCGAATTTCCTGGATTGACAGAGGACCAGCGCAACGCTGGCCAGGTCTATTGTGTGATCTGGCCAACATTGTTCATCGTCGCGCATGTCGATTATATCAGCATCGTGTCCTATCGCCCCAAGGGGCCGGAACAGACCGAAGTCACCGGCGAGGTGCTGGTGGCGCCAGCGGCTTTGGCCGACCCCAATTTCGATCTGCACCAGATTGTTGCGTTCAATCAACAGGTGCAAAATGAAGATGAAGAAGTGTGCGAATTGAACCAGCGCGGTCTGCGCACCAGTCCGTTTAAGGCTGGCGTCCTGATGCCAGAAGAATATAATGTGAAAACGTTTCACGATTGGATCGCGCGGCAAATGGCCGGGGCGGATGCCGCATGACCGTTGACGAGCTGATCGGGCAAATGGCCGAAAACCGCGCGTGGATTGCGGGAGCGCGGGTGGCTATTGATTTTGGCGATGATGGCGCAGTCTTGCTTGACGGTATCGCGCAAGGCGTCCGGTGCGCGGAACTGGGGGAGCCAGCAGACACACATATCGCCGTTAGCTGGACCGACTGGCTGGCGCTGACGCGCGGCTCGCTTGACCCACGCCGGGCTATCAACAACGGCAAGATTGTCATCACTGGCGATATGAACAACGTCGCCAAATTGATCGAGCTGGGGCACCGCATGTTTTGATGGGAGATATTTCATAGGAGCATCACGGGTCACCGATTGCTGCACTGTATCGGCAACCTTACTCTGGCCACGCCCGGCTATAACTCGACTTTGAGTAATTGTGCCTTTGCCGAGAAGCGCCCAGAAATCGCAGCAAACAGCAGTTTGATGCTGAACAGCTATTTCCAATCGCTGACCGATCAAGACGTGTGGAGTGAGGCTGCCCTTAAAAAGCGAGCGCAAGGTTTATTGCCCTTGGCAATCCAGCTGTGGCCTTGCCCTGCAAGCATTCCGTAGGTTTCAAACCGATACATTGCCCCACTTTGAATTCGCCAGCGGCGAAGTGGTGACAACTGCGACGAAGACGCGGGCAAAGGGGTGCTTGAGGCTCGGCGCACCTATTTCCATTGCACGCTTGGCCTGTGTCCCGATCAAGTGCGCCAGCGGCGCATCGGGATACGGGCGGAAAGGCTTGCATGGCAGGTCGCATTGAAACTCGATGCGCCATAGGTCTGCAAAGCAATCTGCACCGATCTGCTTGACCAAGAATGCCAGCGGCATGTCGGCGACCGGCGATAGGAGCCCACGCAACACATCGCAGCGCGACGCTGTTAGGGTGCGGCCTGAAAGGAAGGTGATTTACCGCCGTTGTATTCGCGCCCGGTGAGTTGGCGTCGCGAGCCGTGCCTTTGCGCCTGCCGACGCTTTGGCCGATGATCGGGCCGTGCCGTCATTGTCGGTCGGATCGTTCACCATCGGCTCCCATCCGCTCATGCCCTGCAACACGCGGTCGGCATGTTTGATGGTGTTCACATGACCATAATGCTGCTCGATCATCTTGACCGAGGTGCCCATCTGCTCGGCGAGAATATAAACATCGACACCTTCGCTAAGCCGGAAGGTGGCATAGGTGTGCCGGAAGCAATAGGTTGAGCGCGGAGTGCCGTTCGGCCCGATTTTGAGTTCAGCTTCGGTCAGCAGTTTCTCAACGGCGTCTTCATACAGGAATTTGACGGGTTTGCCGGTGATGGTGGTGAAAACAGCATCGTCCTGCCCCGTGGCTTTCGAGATAGCACGAATGCGGTCAAGATAGTCACCCACGCTCTTGGGTGCGACCAACTTGCGCGATTTGCCTTTGCCCTGGACGAACAGGACGACGATCTCTTTGCCGTCGCGATCCTTGGCGGGCATGATGTCGCGCCAGCGCAGGTTCTTCGCCTCGGGCGGTCGCATCCCGGTGTTGCACATAATCAGCATGAAATTGTAGCACATTGTGCGCGCCCATGCACTCGGCGCTTTTGTGGCCTTGGCAATCCATGCGCGTCCCACCGTATGCAGCTTGCGATATTCCTCCAACGTGAATTCATCGCGGCGCATGGTTTTGAGCTTTGGCTTGCCCTCGAAGCGTTGGCTGGCGGGAACATAGCGTTTGCTGATCGCAAAGTTCATGGCGGCATTAAACGCGCCCATCTCGAACTCAATGGTGGCATCGCTGATCTGGGGGCGGTGTCGGCCAGTCCCGTTCTCGCGCCGCCAAGTCGGATATTGTTTCCAGCGATCCGGCCCGATGAGGTGAACCTGTGTGTTGCCCACATAGCGATCAAGCGACCCAAGCAGGACATTTTTGAGGTTTTTGACCCGCGCGGCGGAAATCTCGCCTGTGTCAGCGCGGCGCTGCTGCACGGCGATATATTCCTCCGCGACTTTGCGAAACGAGCGATTGAACACGGGATGGTCATGCTTGAGCAGAACGCGGATTTCAGCGTCTTTATCGACAGCAAGCTCGCGGGCGGCTCGCAGGTCGGTAGTGCCTAGCGCAATGGTCTTATAGCGGTCGGCCTTCGGAAGTTTGATGCGGCAGTAGAAATTGCTGTGCGCCACGTCGCCGCGCCGGAAGATGATCAAACCGGGTTTGAGTTCCTCTTTATCGGTGATAAACGCCATCGCCATCCTCCACTGTGCAGAATCCGTGCAGATCGGCGGCGTAAGTGATTGATTTGCCGTAGCTGTGCAGGGTCTGTGTGGATGTTTATAGATGTTTTTCTTGTTTAATCATAGAACTTTAGATAAATGCTCTCATCCTGAACTTGTTTCAGGATCCCATGGAGTTCGCGCGCTGTATCACGGGGTCCTGAAACAAGTTCAGGATGACGACTCCCTCTTCAGGACCCCATGTTGTGATTCAGGAGGGTCGCCCCTCCCCTAGCGGCACTTCAGCTCGCCGCGGTCGATTTCGCGGCCGAGGAGGGCGCCGCCGGCGGCGCCGAGGACGGTGCCGAGGGTGCGATCGCCTCTGCTGTCAATTTCACGGCCGACCAGCGCGCCGACGGCGCCGCCGATGATCAGGCCGGTGGTGCCATTGTCGCGCTTGCAGTGATAGCGCCCGTCGCGACCGCGCCAGATGCGGTCATTGCGGCTCAGCCGCTGCGGTTCGTAATAGCGGCCGCGGTCGTCATAGCGGCCCTTGTGGTGCTTGACCTTCTGCAGGCCGTAGGCGGGCGCGTGGCGCGGCGGGTCGGCCAGGGCGGCGGCGGAGGGTACCACCAGCGAGGCGGCGGCGAGGGTCATCAGAATATTGCGCATAGTAAATTCCCATGGTTGTTTCAGTGTCTGACGTGGGGTTTACGAATTGCAATATGAACGGCTGGTGACCTGAGCTGTGAGGATCGGGCAATCGGGTGGGGCGCGCGCGGTCAGGCGATCGGTGGATCCGATGGCGCGGTCAGCGCGCCGTCGTCCCAGCCGCCGCCGGTCATCGAATCGCCAAGGATGCCGCCCTCGCTGGCGTTGACGATCATCTGCGCAAAGCCGGCATAGGGCCGGGGATTGTCGATCTCGTTGGCCATGCGGTCGCGCGAGGCGTTACGCCGCAGCGGGTCGGCGGTGATGCCGGTGCCCTCGACCAGGCGGTTCATCAGGTTGAAGATGCCGGTCACCGCGATCGTGTGAAACAGCGCCTTTTCGCTCCAGCCAGCGGCGTAGACGTTGGCCGCGTCGCTGTCGCTGACGCTGGACGGCGCCTGGGTCAGCTTGCGGGCATAGGCGAGCAGCGGCAGCAGCCGTTCGTCGATGCCGGCGGCAGCGGGGTCAGAGACCAGCAATTCAAACGATTCCGGCGCGACGCCGTGGACCTCGGCAAAGCCGCGGTGCGAATCGTAGCAGAAGTCGCACTGGTTGAGCCCGGACACATAGGTCGCGATCAGCTCGCGCTCGGCGATACTGAGCGGCGACGGGCCGCGCAGGATCGTGTCGTGATAGTCGCACAGCGATTCAAAACCCTCGCTGTGGGTGGCGAAGACCTCGATCATTTCGGGATTGGCGGGCAGCGAGGGAAATTTCGACATGGGCACGGCTCTTTCAGCAAAGGCGTCGGTGCCCGATCGACAGCGCTTGTGGGGAGCGGTCGACAGCGACAGACCGCCAACCTGCGCAGCATAGTAATAAGGATAGATTAAAATGCGCAGATATAATGCGCGCAGCCTTGGCGGCGGTGCGATGCCGGGAGGAACAAATCGGGCAGCCATGCGTTGACGGGGTAACAGAAAGAGGACTTTATGACCGAGAAACCAAAGAGCAATCAGACCAGTGTCAACCAGTCGCAGCGCGACGATGCGCAGGCCCAGAAAGTCGCCGAACAGGCGCAAACGCAGACCAGGGCGAAACTGGAAGATGTCTCGACCAGCCGCCGCGACGACAGCAGCGACCCGGCGCAGATCATCCCCGATGACACCCAGGACACGGTCGATCATATGAAGCAGATGGCGGAAAGCGGCCGCATCGAGGAAGGCGCCTATGCCGGTGAGCGCAATGATGATGACGAGGAAAGCGATCTCGGAATATTGGACAAGGCCGAGGATGATGCGCCGTGGAGCGAGAAGGGTGGGGCTGATTTTGGGAATTCGGGCTGAACTGAATTTGGCGAGAATGGTCGTCATCCTGAACTTGTTTCAGGATCTCGTGAGACAGCGCGCGAACCGTGAGGGATCCTGAAACGAGTTCAGGATGACGAGGTCGGGGCGCGGTGGGCGCTGACGCCCTGATTCAAAGCCGCTCTTATTCTGCCGCTACATCGGTCGAGCGGATCCTGTCGCCGCGCCCGGCCAGGAGGCCGGCAACGGATATATCCTCGTCGATCTCTTCCCAGTGCAGGCCCGAGCGGCTGAGTTCTACCTGCTCACGCTGCCGGGGCGTGGCATGCAGCAGGCGCGGAAACCAGGCAAGCGGGATGCCGAGCGTGCGTCCGTCTTCCAGATCGACCCAGAAATTATTCTCGTCAAACCGGACCGCAAGCGGTTCAGGTGGAAAAGAAGTCATGCCCTTGTCTTTCAATTTCATCGCCTCTTGCCTCTATAACCGCAATCAGCTGCGAAAGCACGTTTGAAGAGAATCCCCGGTTATAGGCGACGCTGATTTCGGGTCTTATCCAGAATTTCGCGGTGTCGCGCCCCTTGCGGACATGAACGTGAACCGGTTCCCGGGGATTGCCTTCATTGGAATAGAAGTGAAAGCGATAGCCCTGCCACTCAAAAATCTTCGGCATGTGCGGTCCCCGGCAATGCGTTTGCCATCGGGATTAGGACGAAGGCCGGGTCAGATCACCCGCGCTTCGATACATTGACCGAAACTATCAATCGGCCCGCAGTCGGGAGGGATAAGGCCGTTCGGAGAGGGAGGGTTATGGACAGTGATAGATGGTGTATTTGGTAAACTGTCACCCTAATTCACGCGCGCGAACCTGAAGGGATCCTGAAACGAATTCAGGATGATGAAGAGGGCATTGGGGACCGCTACCACAAATCTGTCACGGCTATTCAGATTCTTGTGCAATTTCCAAGGGCCTACCCACACGATGCAATGTCAAATCCGTCGTATCGATGACTTTCTCCCATACATATTTAGTACCTCGGCCGGCACCCTCTACTAATAGAGCATGCTTATAGTCGCTTACTTGAGCGAAATTTCGAACTTGGGCGATCCTTGATGCGGCGATGCTTGGCGAATAGCGTCCTCGTGATGTTTTTACCTCTATTGGGACTTTATACCCGGATTTGTTGGTTACAATCACGTCCCATTCAATCCAGTCCTGATCCATTTCCATGTATACGTCGCGGACAATGTCCAAACCGCTTTTCTCCAGAAAGGCCGTTACTAATGCGACTGGCTCGCGGGACGCTAGATCTAAATGCTCGGCATCGTTATTTAGAAATTTTTCCAGACTGTGGGCGAGTTCTTCAGCAAACTCACCTACTGAATCAGCCTTTTGGCTAACTTTGGAGGCTGGTTTAAAGCTAGGGTCGTTTCTTAGTGTATCAGCATCGATCTTGGATTTCATTTGAGCAACGAGCAATTTAGCAAATGCTGTTACTGATAGTATCGCGAGTATTGCCTCATTTTCATCAAAATCCAAATTATAGTCATGAGTTGACGGATTTCTATAATCCTCGCGATATCTTGACATCTGTTTTACAACTCTCGACCTAATGGAGCTGCCATTATCAAAGTACTTTTCAATATCGTAAAGACTCTTCTTGTTAGGACTGCCCCCCGAAAGAATACGATAAGCTTCTTTAAGACTGCCTTCATACACCTGATTAGTTCGATAAATACAATCAGTGTATGCATCCTCGTCTTCAGAAGTGTCAGCACGATCAAAATGCCTGATAGCCGCTTCTACGTGACGTACGATAGCAGTTAGACCACGCGTATACTCACCTTCCGGCAAGTCTTTTATAGAAAGCCTCAATTTCTCAGCAATATCCATTACTACTCCCCACTACTTTTTTGGCGGAGGTGGAGGCATTGAAGGAGCCGCGGATTTCCGAATACCTTGAGAGCCAACACCAAAACCTTCATTAGTCCTCGATGGTGGACGGGGAGGAGGAGGCGGTGGTGGCGGAGGTGGCGGAGGTGGCGGAGGAGGAGGTGGGCTCGGCTTGTCTGACATTTGAGTTATCCTTCGCGAGAGAGACAGCTAACGTAGCTAATGAAATCAACGCAATAACAAAAAGAACAAATGATGTGATCTGACTTATTCTGACAAATTTATTTGCTTTTGGCTCACTGAAATCCGAAATTTTCCTCGAAAAAAAGTCTTCAACCATTACCTGCTGGGCTAGATATGCTTTAGACGAAAAATAACTCTCAGCCATTCCAGCTATAACTGCAGTTACCAAAGTTCCCATCGAAAAAGAAAATAAACCTAATTCTACAATAGAAAAGTCAACTGATAACTGCCCAACAAAGCCTGCCATTAGTGCGATTAATCCTGATGACAGTGTAATAATATTCTTTATCAGATTGTCTTCGGATTCTCGTCGAGCAGAAATTAAGGTGGCTCTTTCAGCCATCATAATTTCATAGCATTTGTCTGGGTCAGAGCCTTCCAGCGGATGTGCGTCTGACCCAGCAATCACCTCGCCTACTCCGCAGCAACCCCCGCTTCAGCAAACATATCCGGCCCCTCGTCGGCCACCGCTTCATCCTCATTCGCGACCTTGCCCTTGCGCTTGTCGAAGCTGGACCAGACGTCGTTCCACTCGCCCTTGGTTGCGCCCTTGGAATATTCGGTGGCGCGGGCTTCGAAGAAATTGGCGTGTTCGACGCCGTTGAGCAGCGGGGCGAGCCACGGGAGCGGGTGTTCCTCGACCATGTAGATCGGCTGGAAGCCGAGCTGGCCCAGGCGCCAGTCGGCGATGTAGCGGATGTAGCGCTTGATTTCCTTGGCGGTCATGCCGGTCACCGGGCCGTCGCTGAACGCCAGATCGATGAAGGCATCTTCCAGCCGCACGGTCTTCTGGCAGCAGTCGATGATGTCGTCGCGCACCGACTTGGTCAGGCAGTCGCGTTCCTCAACGAAGGTGTGGAACATCTTGATGATGCCCTCGCAGTGCAGGCTTTCGTCGCGGATCGACCAGGTGACGATCTGGCCCATGCCCTTCATCTTGTTGAAGCGCGGGAAGTTCATCAGCATGGCGAAGCTGGCGAACAGCTGCAGCCCCTCGGTGAAGCCGCCGAACATCGCCAGCGTCTTGGCGATATCCTCGTCACTGTCGACGCCGAACGTGCCCATATAGTCGTGCTTGTCCTTCATCGCTTCATATTCGAGGAACATCGAATATTCGCTTTCCGGCATGCCGATCGTGTCGAGCAGATGCGAGTAGGCGGCGATATGGACGGTTTCCATGTTCGAAAACGCGGTCAGCATCATCTTGATCTCGGTCGGCTTGAACACCCGGCCATATTTGTCGTGATAGCAGTCCTGCACCTCGACATCGGCCTGGGTGAAGAAGCGGAAAATCTGGGTGAGCAGGTTGCGCTCGTGCTCGGTCAGCTTCTGCGCCCAGTCGCGGCAATCCTCCCCGAGCGGCACTTCCTCCGGCATCCAGTGGATCTGCTGCTGGCGCTTCCAGAAATCATAGGCCCAGGGATATTCGAAGGGCTTGTAGGTTTTGCGTGCTTCCAGAAGTGACATGATATTCGTACTCCGCTTTAACTCGTCAGGCCGGTATCGGCCGGCATTTCATATGGCTTTCGCCTCCTCTCCCACGGGAAAGGGTGCTCCTTTGCTTTCGAATAAAACGGTCCCCTCCCAAAAGGAGCGAAAGGGAGGGGACAGTGGGCAAACAAGCGTCAGACGTCTCCGGCGTTTGACGTGCAGCCCCGGACTTGATCCGGGGTCCAGCTCCGATCATTGCGCCTAAACGCACGACCGGGAGATGGATCCCCGCCTTCGCGGGGCCACAAGAAGTCCAAACTTACTGACACGCCAGACATTCGTCATAGTCAGTGGTGCCGGCGGTGGTCATCAGCTCGACCTTTTTGGGGTCGAGCGTGTTGTCCGCCTCGACGCCCCCCGAAATATTGGCGCCGACGGGTTCGCTCATGATCGTCTCGCCACCGGCGAAACCGGCGCGCTGAATCGATTTCGAGCGCAGATAATAGAGCGACTTGATGCCGAGCTCCCAGGCGCGGAAGTGGAGCATCAGCAGGTCCCACTTGTCGACATCGGCCGGGATGAACAGGTTGAGCGACTGCGCCTGGTCGATGAACGGGGTGCGGTCGGCGGCCAGTTCGAGCAGCCAGCGCTGGTCGATCTCGAAGCTGGTCTTGTAGGCATCCTTTTCCTCGGGGCTGAGGAAGTCGAGATGCTGGACGCTGCCGCCCTTTTCGAGGATCGAGTTCCAGACATTGTTGCTGTCCTTGCTCTTTTCCTGGAGCAATTTCAGCAGATGCGGGTTCTTGACCACGAAGCTACCCGAGAGCGTCTTGTGGGTGTAGATGTTCGCCGGGATCGGCTCGATGCAGGCCGAGGCGCCGCCGCAGATGATGCTGATCGAGGCGGTCGGAGCGATCGCCATCTTGCAGGAGAAACGCTCCATCACGCCCTGGTCGGCGGCATCGGGGCATGGTCCGCGTTCCTTGGCCAGCATCATGCTGGCTTCGGACGCTTTTGCCGAAACATGCTTGAAGATCTTGAAATTCCACGATTTTGCCAGCGCGCTTTCGAAGCCGAGGCCCCGCGCCTGGAGGAAGCTGTGGAAGCCCATCACGCCCAGGCCGACGCTGCGTTCGCGCATCGCGCTATATTTCGCGCGGGCCATTTCCGGCGGCGCGCGGTCGATATAGTCCTGCAGGACATTGTCGAGGAAGCGCATGACATCCTCGATAAAATCCTTGTCCGCCGACCATTCGTCCCAGGTTTCGAGGTTGAGCGAGGACAGGCAACACACTGCCGTCCTGTCCTCGCCCAGATGATCACGACCCGTGGGCAGTGTGATCTCGGAACAGAGATTGGAGGTGGAGACCTTCAGGCCGAGATCGCGGTGATGCTTGGGCATCATCCGGTTCACGGTGTCGCTGAAGATGATATAGGGTTCGCCCGTGGCCAGCCGGGTCTCGACCAGCTTCTGGAACAGGCTGCGCGCGTCGACGGTGCTGCGGACGGAGCCGTCCTTGGGCGACTTGAGATGGAATTCGGTGCCGTCGCGCACCGCTTCCATGAACTCGTCGGTCAGCAACACGCCGTGGTGCAGGTTCAGCGCCTTGCGGTTGAAATCGCCGGAAGGCTTTCTGATTTCGAGAAATTCCTCGATTTCCGGATGGTTGACGTCGAGATAGCAGGCGGCCGAACCACGGCGCAGCGAGCCTTGCGAAATTGCCAGGGTCAGGCTGTCCATGACGCGCACGAACGGGATGATGCCCGATGTCTTGCCGTTCAGGCCTACCGGTTCGCCAATGCCGCGCACGCTGCCCCAATAGGTGCCGATGCCGCCGCCGCGCGAGGCGAGCCAGACATTCTCGTTCCAGGTGTTGACGATGCCGCCGAGACTGTCGTCGACGCTGTTCAGATAGCAGCTGATCGGCAGGCCGCGACCGGTGCCGCCATTCGACAGCACAGGAGTCGCGGGCATGAACCAGAGTTTCGAGATATAGTCATAGAGACGCTGCGCATGCTCCTGATCATCGGCATAGGCGTCGGCGACGCGGGCGAACAGATCCTGATAGGATTCACCGGGCAGCAGATAGCGGTCGTTGAGCGTTTCCTTGCCGAAATCGGTCAGCAGAGCATCGCGGCTTGCGTCCACGGTGATCTTGAAGCGGCGCTTCTCGACGCTGTGGCTGTCGCGCTCGGCCTTGAGTTCCTTTTCCTCATTGGCCTTGGCTGCAGCCGCTTCGGCAGCCGCTTTCTTGCTCACTTCCGGTTCGCTGACCGGTCCGGTGTTTTCGGTTTTGCTTTTTGGCGTATCCAATACTTCAGCGCCCATGTCACTCTCACTCATATCTGCTCCGGACCCACTTTCGTTGTCGCGGTTGTCTCTAAAATCCATCAAAGCCCCCTCAAATCACTCTACTAATCCAACGATCACAACGACCTATGGGCCGATTGATCACCGGGATTCTGTCCGGGCATTTGTTCCTGTCTTGTTCGACTCGAGCCGAAGCTCTTATCCTAACAGTAATCACAACCCGGCGGGCGTTTTTTTCTTGCCCGAATCCGCTATTTCGCATTGGCATTTGGCAAAAGGGGAGCCGTCCACCGAGTCGGCGTAAAAACACATCTAATACTATAAGTTGGTGTGCCCCCTTGGCCTAACCACAACCCATAGTGGCTGAATCAGAATTTTATGCAAGGGGGTAAATGACATTTTAAGGACTCCATTCGTCGCATAAATGAATCGGTTCGCCGAACGCCCTTTTATGCTGCAGTGCAGCGACGCGTGGACTTTCTAAGGGCCGCGCGAAGCGCAAGAGTCGATGTCGAAATCTCGCAAAAATCTATCCACAAATCATCCACAGGGGTATGTGACGATATTGTTACGCTATATGTGGTGGATCTTGCCGCTGCGCACAGCGGGCCGGGCCAGCGACAGGCAGCGGCGCAACGGGGGCGGGCTCCCCCCCCGCCCGTCATGTCCCGGCTGTCGCGATCTGCCGGAGTGCATCGGCCAAGGCATCGACATCCGCCATGGAATTGAACAGAGCCGGCGTCACCCTTACGCAGGCGCCGCTGGCGAGGCCGGTCCGATGGACGGTGAATATCCCGAAACGGTCGAGCAGTGTGGCCGCCAGGGCCCTGTTTCCGGCTTCTGACGTACGTCCGGCCAGCCGGAAAGATGTGATGCCGCCGTGCATCCGGGGATCGTCCGGCGTCAGCACCTGGATGCCCGGCAGATCGCGCAGCTGGCCGACCCATCGGTCGCGCAAGGCCCGCAAGCGGGCTTCCCTGGCGGGAGCACCAATCCGGGCCTGAAAGTCCAGCGCTGCCGGCAGGGTCAGACTCGCGGCATAATCGACGGTCCCGGTGTGGACCCGCGAGCGGATGGACCCGGAACCGGGATTTTCATCGGCAATGTCCGGGTCAATCGCCGATACCCGGCCCTTGCGGATATAGGCCGCGCCCACGCCAAGCGGCGCGCCCATCCACTTGTGGAGATTCAGCCCGACGAAATCGGCCCCCAGTCCGGCAATCTCAAAATCGACCTGTCCGAGACTGTGCGCCGCATCGACGATCACATCGATGCCGCGCACGCGGGCAAGAGCGGCAATCTCCCGTACGGGTATCTTGAGCCCGGTCCGGTGGCTGATATGGGTGAGAAGAACCAGTTTTATCTCGGGATGGGCTTCAAACGCCTGCGCATAAGCATCGATGACATTCTGCCAGGTCGCCGGTTCCGGCAAGGCGATGCGGATGGTTCGCGCACCCCTCCTGGTCATGGCAGATTCAAGACTGGCCTGCATGCTGTCATAATCGAGATCGGCATAGAGCGCCGCCTGTCCGGGCCTGATCCGGTTATAGCCGCCAATCAGCGCCTTCAGCGCCTCGGTCGCGTTGCGCGTCAGAACGATCTCGTCCCGTTCCACACCCAGAAAGCCGGCAAGCCGGTCTTGCACCGCGACCATATCGGTGCCCATGCCGCGCCGGGCATAGAAACTGCTGTCGCGGTTCACCTTTGCCACCATCTGCTGGTAGGCGGCGAGAACCGGGCGGGACATCATGCCCCAGTTCCCGTTCTCCAGCTGGATCACTGCGTCTGTCACGTCATATTGGGCAGCGATCTCAGCCCAATAGGCCTCATCCCGGGCCAGCCCCCCTCCCCTGACCGGAGCGGGTGCCGGGGCAGCTCGCAAGGCTGCGGCGGGCAGCATCGCTGCCCCCGCCACTGCGCCCTGCAATATTGTTCGTCGGTTGATCACGGTCATGCAAGCCCCTCAGAATTTCACGCCCAGCCGAACGAAATATTGTCCGCCATCGGTATCATAAGGAGCATTGCGCGAATAGATCAGCCCCCGATTGGCCTGGAAGGTCGCTTCGTCGGGATAGGTGTCGAACAGGTTTTCCGCGCCCACGGTGAGGTTCACATGCTCGTTGACGGCATAGCCCAGCGCAACATCGACCAGCACGGTGGCGCCGAATTTCTGGAAGATATCGCCCGTCGCATTGCCGCTGCTGTCGGTCCAGGCACCATAATAGCGGCCGTGCAGCGTCAAGTCGAAACCGCCCAGCTGATAGCCCAGGGTAGCCGTTGCATTATTCTGCGGCAGGCGTTCTTCGAATATCCGTCGCTGGGTCTCGTTGCCGATCGTCGCACTGGTGCCGCCGACGACCTTGGTCTTGTTGTAATTATAGGCGATGCTGCTGCTGAGCATGCCCGGCCCGACTGGTCCGCGATAGGCCAGCACAGCATCGATACCCCGTGTCCGGGTATCGAAATCATTGGTAAAATAGCTGACGCTGGTAAAGCGGTTGGGGTTTGCGACACCGGCCGGGACGGCAAAGGACGCAGATTGACCAAAACGGCCATCGACCTTGATCTGGTACAGGTCGATACTGGCCGAAAGGCCATTGTCGCCCTGATAGGCAAAACCGGCGGTGATGCTTTCCGACTCCTCCGGGGTGAGCGGCTTGGCACCGAGCAGGACGGCCAGCGGATCGCTGGGGGAAAGACGACCGCGAGTGAACACCTGCAGAGTGACAGTGTCCAGCCCCTGGCTGGTGTTGGCGGTGTTCAGCTGTGCCGGCGTCGGCGCGCGGAAACCCGTCGAATAGGTGGCACGCAGCGCGAAGCCATCAACCGGCTCGACCCGGCCCGAAAGCTTGTAATTGAAGGTATCGCCAAAGTCCGAATAGTCCTCGTAGCGGGCGGCGGCACCGATGGTCAGCATTTCGACCGGCTGCCATTCGAGATCGAGATAGCCCGCATAGCTGGTCTGAGCAAAAGTCCCGGCCTGAATAGGGCTGAAACCGGGGAAGCCGTTGGAATTGGGGGCAAGCCCCTCTGCTGCCCCCGGTCCGATGGCATAGGAAGCCGGATCGCCTGCGCCAACTTCATAGGTTTCCCTGCGCCGCTCGGCACCAAAGGCGAGGTTGAGAGGCTGATAACCGCCCAGTTCCAGCTGATAGACGAAATCGGCGTTGAGGTTGAATTCGCGCTGTTCCAGACGACCGAGATAGAAGCTCGTCGGGCTGTCGGGACCAAGCGACGCGTTCAGCGATTCCTTCATATTATATTCGATCCGGCTGCGACCGGCCGAGGCGCTGAGGTCGTACGTCAGGCCGCCATCGGCCAGATCGCCGCGCAGCCCGCTCGCCAGCTGCAGATCGCTGAATTCCGTTCCGAACCGCGGGGTGAAGCCGGCCGGATAAAGGCTGATAAAATTGAAGTCGGGGAAGATGGTGGTATCCTTGAACACGCTGCTGGTGCCGACCGGGTTGCGCCAGTTGAAATCGGTGACGCCGTCACCGTCGGCACCGGTGCCGAAAGCGTATAATTCCAGACCATCGGACAGTTCATATTTCATATTGAAGGCCCCGCGCAGGGTCTTGGTGTCCGGCTGACCCCAGCGCTGGACCGGATTGGGAATGTCGAGATCGGGTCGAGCCTCCTGCAGAGCGATGGCATCAGGGCGCTGACGTGTTCTGGACGTTGCCGCCCCGTCCGAATATTCTGCCGTGACCACCAGGCTGCCACGGTCGTCGAGCGCCACGCCGCCTTGCACGCCGGCCTGATAGGTATCGCCATCATTCTTGTAATATTGCGAATATTGACCGAACATCTGCAGACCCGGCGTGTCATCGAGAATGAAGTTGATCACGCCGGCGATGGCGTCCGAGCCATATTGGGCAGAAGCCCCGTCGCGCAACACTTCGACCTGCTTGACGGCGAGGCCGGGGAAGGTGTTGAGATCCGGTGCCTGCGCGCCCCGCGAGCCAAGCAAGGCGGACCGGTGATAGCGCTTTCCGTTGACCATCACCAAGGTGTGATCGGGCGAGAGGCCGCGCAAACTCGCCGGGCGGACAAAGGCCTGGCCATCGGCGGCCGGCAGACGCTGCACGTTGAACGATGGCAATTGCCGCGCCAGAACCGTCGCCAGATCGGAGGAAATGACCGTGTCGATGGCGTCCGAAGAAATGATATCGACCGGCGCGGAAGTGTCAAACTGGGTACGGCCGACATCGCGGGTGCCGGTGACGATGATGACCTCGCCCGGCGCATCTGGATCGGCCGACTCTGCCGAATCGGTCGTCGTCTGGGCATAGAGAGGGGCGACAAATGCGGAATTGAGCGCCAACAGGGCGCAGCCAGTCAGAAATTTCATGATATTCTCCAGGAATCGGTTGATTTTCTGACCGGCCATCTAGGACCGGGCAGCGACTGTCCGATGACCGTCCCGGGTCAGTTTTGTTGCAATGCATCATTTGTCGCCGCCGATGGTGGATCGCCACAGATCAGGGCATGACCAATTATGTTAGGGGCGCTGGTCCCTCACAAAAACTTGCCCGGGCGAACTCTATCCGTCAAAAGGCCGGCGGATCACATTTCGCCGCTATTCTGGAGTATTCATGACCACGACCATCAAGACCGCCGACCTGATCGAGAGCGTCGCCGACGCGCTGCAGTTCATTTCCTATTATCATCCGATGGATTATATAAGAGCGCTCGGAAAGGCCTATGAAGCGGAGAAGTCGCCGGCGGCAAAGGATGCGATTGCGCAGATCCTGACCAACAGCCGGATGTGCGCCGAGGGGCATCGTCCGATCTGCCAGGACACCGGCATCGTCAATGTCTTCGTCAAATGGGGCATGGACTGCCGGCTGGATGACACGTCGCAGTCGATGCAGGAGATTGTCGACGAGGGCGTGCGCCGCGCCTATCTGCATCCTGAGAACAAGCTGCGGGCGTCGATTTTGGCCGACCCCGCCTTTACCCGGCGCAACACCAAGGACAATACGCCGTCGGTGCTGCATGTCGAGATGGTGCCGGGTGACAAGGTCTCGGTCGATGTCGCAGCCAAGGGCGGCGGCAGCGAGAATAAATCGAAATTCAAGATGATGAACCCGAGCGACAATATCGTCGACTGGGTGCTGGAAATGATCCCGCAGATGGGCGCCGGCTGGTGCCCGCCCGGCATGCTCGGCATCGGTATCGGCGGCACGGCGGAACGCTGCGTGCTGCTGGCCAAGCAGTCGCTGATGGATCCGATCGACATGGGGCAACTCAAGGAGCGCGGGCCGCAGAGCGATATCGAGGAAATGCGGATCGAGATTTTCGACAAGGTCAACGCGCTCGGCATCGGCGCCCAGGGTCTGGGCGGACTATCGACGATCCTCGACGTCAAGATCAACGACTGGCCCTGCCACGCGGCGGGCAAGCCGGTCGCGATGATCCCCAATTGCGCCGCCACCCGCCACGCGCATTTCACGCTCGACGGCAGCGGCCCGGCCTATCTTGAGCCGCCGAAGCTGGACGAATGGCCAGATGTCCACTGGACGCCCTCGTCGGAAGCGAAGCGAGTGCAGCTGGATGCGCTGACCCCGGAAGAGGTGCAAAGCTGGCAGCACGGCGACCGGCTGCTGCTCAACGGCAAGATGCTGACGGGGCGCGATGCGGCGCACAAAAGAATCAAGGACATGTTGGATGCCGGAGAAGAACTGCCGGTAGAGTTCCGCGGCCGGGTGATCTATTATGTCGGGCCGGTCGATCCGGTCGGCGAGGAAGTGGTGGGACCGGCCGGTCCGACGACGGCGACGCGGATGGACAAGTTCACCGACATGATGCTCGAACAGGGCCTGCTGGCGATGGTCGGCAAGGCCGAGCGCGGGCTCGACACCGTGGCCTCGATCAAGAAGCACAAGAGCGCCTATCTGATGGCGGTCGGCGGCAGCGCCTATCTGGTGTCGCGGGCGATCAAGGGGTCAAAGGTCGTCGGCTTCGAGGATCTCGGCATGGAGGCGATCTACGAGTTCGAGGTGCAGGACATGCCGGTGACCGTGGCGGTCGACGCCGAGGGGCAAAGCGTGCACCATCTGGCGCCGCTGGTCTGGCAGGAGAAGATCCGCAAGGAAGGACTGCTTGCGAACGCCTGACAGCTCGGGACGACAGGAGAACAGTCTTGTCTGGCCAGTCCGCGGCTGGCCGTCCTGCCTTGAGCGGCGCAAACGGGCGCTGCCGGCAGGAGCCGGCGCAGCGCCCGGCCAGAGTTTAAATGTCGCGCCGGGTGGTCGTGGTGGTGGTCTCGGCAACCGGAGCGTCGGGCGATACGTCGCGCGTGCGGGTGCGATTGGTGGCTGACATCAGGCCGATGCCGATCAGGATGACCGCGCCTACCGCGATATAGGTCGGCGGTGCGCCCAGCAGAAATGCGCCATAGGCCAGTCCGCCAACGAACACGAAAAAGCCGATCATATATAGTGAAAAAGACGACATCGAAGATACTCCTGTTACGCCCGGCATGCGCCGGTAGCTGAGATACGCCCAGCCTGGGTCATGGTTGCAATAGCGGCAAAGCCTTAACGGAACCTGCTCGGTCGTCGTCACCAACGGATGGGTCAGGCGAATGGCGGCAGAGGTTGATACAGATCAGTGCAACCTTTTCGCGGGTCGTCTATTGATAGATGGCTCCGCCGAGGAGCGTGTCTGTAAAGGAATTTGATGTGTTCACGCAGCTCAACCCGCCCATTCCCCTGACGGTGATCGACAAGGGCGAAGGCATCGCTTTTGCGGTGATCGACTATGGGGCCGAGCATAATCTGCTTTGGGTGACGGCGATCGATGCCACGGGCGAAATATGGTGTGCGCCCAATCCGAAGGTGCGGATGCAGAAAAACTGGAGCCTGGGTCGCCCCGCCCCGGCGATGGGCGACCCGAAACTGCCGGCGGAACTGAAAGCCATCTAGGAACGCAAAGCCGCAGACTTCATTTGGCGCTGCGGCGGCAGCGCTCCGAACAATAGAGGACATTGTCCCAGTCGCGCGCCCATTTCTTGCGCCAGGCAAAGGGGCGCTGGCAAACCGGGCAGATTTTTTCCGGCAGGTTCGGTTTTCTGTGCGCCATCACTGGTCTCGTGGTTACTTTCTTTCCGCGCAGGTTTATTTTTTCCCAAATGGCAATGACAATGAATCCGCCTATATGGAAGACATGTATATTTTCATCATCTTCCTGTGCGGTATCGGCAATTTCGCGATGCACAAGGCGATGCTCGAGAGCGATCATCCGATCATCGCCGAGGCACGGGGCAATTTCCGCAGGATGCTGGGGCCCTATGGCAGCTATATACTGGAATTTTTCATGCTGGTGGCGGCGATGATCTTCGCCAATATGGGCATGCTGACTGCGGTGATATTCTATTTTATCTATACGCTGGCCAATTGCGCGGCCGCCTGGGTACTCTTTTCAAACAAGCATTAAGATTGAAGGGCTTATCGCGTCCGGGGGTCAAAGCCGTTTGTCCGACTACGAATGTAGTTTATCGAAAGGCGGTATCAGCTGCAACCAATCGGCTATAGCAGCAGCCCAACAGAAGCGTATCGTTTTGGGGGGGAGAATATCGTGAACGACAGAAAACGGGCGTGGAACGGCGTCGCGACAGCCGTGATGATCGCCTGTAGCCTGCCGGCAGCTGCGGCGCGGGCGCAAACGGCGGACCTGTCTTCGCTGCAGCCGCGCGTCGAAAACGGCCGGCAGATCTATGAGGCAGCGCAGTTCGCCCGCTTCAGTCCGCGCACGGCTCTGGACATGGTCCGTCAGGTCCCCGGCTTCACCATCGATACCGGCGATGACGACGAGCGCGGCCTCGGCCAGGCCGATGAAAATGTCCTGATCAACGGCGCGCGCATCTCGGGTAAAAATATCGATGCCTTCACTTTTCTCGGCCGGATCTCGGCCAGCAATGTGGTGCGGATTGAAATCGTGGACGGCGCGACGCTGAGCATCTCTGGCCTGTCCGGGCAGGTGCTCAATCTGGTGACCCAGGCGGATCAAGCAAGCGGGCTGAGCGGCAATTTCAAATGGGAACCGCAGTGGCGGCGCGCGGGCAGCAACTGGTTTGCCGGTGAGGCCTCGGTCGGCGGCAAGCTCGGCAAGGGCGAATTCACGCTGTCGATCGAGAATGACGCGAGGCGCAACGGCGTCGAGGGACCGGAGCAGATCACGAACCGTTTCGGCAACCTGCTGTTCGAGCGGGACGAGGTTGCGCGCTATCGCGAGGACCAGCCCAAGCTGAGCGGTTCCTACAGCCTGACCAGCGATGCGGGTTCGGTGTTCAATGCCAATGCCGCCTACCAGCTGTACCGGAAGCGGGAATCGGTGAGGACCGACCGGACACAGGCCGGCCAGCCCGACATTTTCGAATATTATTCCAGCCGCGAGGATGAATGGAACGCGGAATTCAGCGCCGATTATGAATTTTCCCTGGGCGCCGGCCGGCTGAAACTGATCGGTCTGCAGCGCTTCGAGCACAGCCCGGTCAGCGATTTTTTCGGCCAGACCTTTTTTGACGGCGTGACACCGCCCAATGGCAGCCGGTTCGACCGGGTGACCGACGAGGGCGAGTCAATCCTGCGCGGCGAATATGGCTGGAAGACCGCCGGCGGTACCGACTGGGGAATCAGCGTCGAGGGCGCCTATAATTTCCTCGACAATATCGGCGCGCTGTCCGAACTGGATGCACAAGGCATATTCCAGCCGGTGCCACTGACCAATGCCGACAGCAAGGTCACCGAATATCGCGGCGAGATGATAGGCGCCTACGGGCGGGCGCTGTCCGACAATCTGGCGCTGCAGGCGACGCTGGGCGGCGAATATAGCAAGATCAGCCAGAGCGGGGCGCGCGGCGAGAGCCGGTCGTTCGTACGACCGAAAGGGTCGGTCTCGCTGGCCTGGAAACCGCAGCCCAATCTCGATCTCGCCCTCAAGATCGAGCGATCGGTCGGCCAGCTCAATTTCTTCGACTTCGTCGAATCGGTCGATGTTTCGCAGAACAACGGCAATGCCGGCAATCCGGGGCTAGTACCGCCGCAAAGCTGGCGTGCGGAGCTGGAGGTGACGCAGAAACTGGGGCCGTGGGGATCGATGACGGTCAATATCTATGGTGAGAAATTCAGCGATATCGTCGATTCGATTCCGATCACCACGACCACCGAGGCCCGCGGCAATCTGGACAGCGCGACCAGCTATGGCGTCGAACTGGTGTCCAGCATCCTGTTCGATCCGATCGGCTGGCGGGGCGCAAAGCTCGATTTCGAGGGGGAACTGCGCAAAAGTTCGCTGCGCGACCCGCTCACCGGCGTGTATCGCCGGATCAGCGACGACAAGATTTTCACTTATGAGGTGAACTTTCGCCAGGATATTCCCGGCAGCAACTGGGCGTGGGGAGCCGGCGCGGAAGATTCGCGCTACTCCAAGACCCTTCGCCTGGACCAGACCACCAAATTTCGCACCGGCGCACCTTATACGTGGGCGTTTGTCGAGCATAAGAATATATACGGACTGACGGTTAGAGCCGAGCTGGGCAACCTGCTTGGACGCAGCGAGAATTTCACCCGTGCTGCCTATGGTACCATCCTGGGCCAGCCGGCCGATCTCGATCCGCCATTCATGCGGGGGAGACGCAACGGTCCGCTGGGCTTTGTGGAGGACCGCAGCCGGCAATTTGGCCTGATCTACAAACTGTCCGTCAGCGGGAGTTTTTGAGGCACCGGACGAGAGAATCTGCAGCTGCATAGACTTTCGCCGCCACTATCCCTACATCCACAACCATGCCACCTGATTATGCCACCGAGGGTCAGATCGATCCTCCGATGATCCCTACGCTCAAGCGCTTTCTCCCCTATCTCTGGCCCAAGGACGAGCCGGGTCTCAGGATGCGAATCATCGTCGCCGGACTTCTGGTCCTGTGCGCCAAGGCAGCCGTTCTCACCATGCCGTTTCTTTACAAGGCAGTGATTGACGGCATGTCCGACGATTCGCTGGGCACCGAGCTGACGGTGCTGCTCGCGCTGGTCGCGGCTTATGGCGTGGCGCGGTTCGGACAGGTGCTGTTCGACAATATGCGCAATATCGTGTTCGAGAAGGTCGGCCAGCAGGCGGCACGGCGGCTGGCGACCAATGTATTCACCCATTTGCACAGCCTGTCGCTGCGTTTCCATCTCGGACGGCGCACTGGCGAAGTGACCAAGGTCATCGAGCGCGGCACCAAGAGCATCGACGTGATGCTCTATTTCCTGCTGTTCAATATCGCGCCGACGGTGGTCGAGCTGGCCGCGGTGCTGATCATTTTCCAGATCAAGTTCGGCTTTGGCCTGGTCGCGGCAACCTCAGCGATGGTCGCCATCTATATCATCTTCACGCGCAAGGTGACTGACTGGCGCAACGCGCTCCGGGCGCGGATGAACGACATGGACACGCGGGTGATCGGCCGGTCGGTCGATGCGCTGCTGAACTACGAGACGGTCAAATATTTTACCGCCGAACGGCGCGAAAGCGAGCGCTATGACCAGGCGATGCGCGACTGGGCCAATGCCGCGGTCAAGTCGGAAAATTCGCTCGGCCTGCTCAATATCGGCCAGTCGGTGATCACCAACCTGACCATGATTGGGGCGATGGCGTTCAGCGTCTATGGCTGGCGACAGGGCGACCTGACGGTCGGTGATCTGGTGCTGGTCAACGCGCTCTTGATGCAGCTGTTCCGGCCGCTCGACATGCTCGGCATGGTCTATCGCACGATCCGCCAGGGGCTGGTCGACATGGACGCGATGTTCAAGCTGATCGACACCAAGCAGGAAGTGACCGACAAACCGGGAGCGAAGCCGCTGCAGGTTTCCGACGGCACCGTGCGCTTTGAAAATGTGGTGTTCAACTATGATGATGACCGCCGGATTCTACACGGACTGGATTTCGAAGTGCCGGCTGACGGAACGCTGGCGATTGTCGGACCATCCGGGGCGGGCAAGTCGACGATCGCGCGGCTGCTGTTCCGTTTCTATGATCCGCAAGCGGGCCGTATCCTGATCGACGGCCAGGACATATCCGAAGTCACCCAGCACAGCCTGCGCGGCGCGATCGGTATTGTGCCGCAGGACAGTGTGCTGTTCAACGATACGATCGGCTATAATATCGGCTATGGCCGCGAAGGCGCGACCCAGGCGGAGATCGAGGAAGCGGCGCGCGGCGCAGCGCTGGACGGCTTTATCGCCCAGCTGCCGCATGGCTATGACACGCAAGTCGGCGAGCGCGGGCTGAAACTGTCCGGCGGCGAGAAGCAGCGGGTGGCGATTGCCCGGACGCTGCTGAAAAATCCACCGATCCTGATTCTCGACGAGGCAACCTCGGCGCTCGACAGCCGCACCGAGGATGAAATCCAGGCGACGCTGGCGAAGATTTCCGAGCGGCGCACCACATTGATTATTGCGCACCGGCTGTCGACGATCACCCATGCCGACGAGATCATCGTGCTCGACAACGGACGCATTGCCGAGCGCGGCAGTCACCGGCAATTGCTGGTCAAGCGCGGACTCTATTCGGAAATGTGGAAGCGGCAGGCGGAGGACCAGCGCGAGGTGGCGTGACCCCGATCGGGATTACAATTGCGGTCAATCTCGCTTTTGCGGTTTCGCATTCCGCCATGTCTGGCTAGGGAAAGGCACATGACCGCAGCCCTTCTTCCCCTGCTCAAATCGACCTTCGGCTTCAACCAGTTTCGCGGCATGCAGGCGCCGGTGCTGGAGCGGGTGATGGCCGGGCAGAACACGCTGGCGGTGATGCCGACCGGCTCCGGCAAGTCGCTTTGCTATCAGCTCCCCGCGCTCGCCAACAGAGGCACGACGATCGTGATATCGCCGCTGATCGCGCTGATGCATGACCAGCTGCGGAGCGCCGAGGCGGTCGGGATAAGGGCGGCCACCCTCACCTCCGCCGACGACAATCGCGCCGAGACCATTGCCCGGCTGAAGGCGGGCGAGCTGGACCTGCTCTATGCCGCGCCGGAGCGCGCGTCGCAGCCGCATTTTCGCGAATTGCTCGAACAGGCCGACATAGCGCTGTTTGCCATCGACGAGGCGCATTGTGTGTCGGAATGGGGGCATGATTTCCGGCCGGATTATCGCTTGCTCCGTCCGCTGCTCGACCATTTCGGCTCCGTGCCGCGGCTGGCGCTGACCGCCACCGCAGATGCGCATACGCGCGAGGACATATTGGTGCAGCTGGGCATCCCGGCAGAGGGCATGATCCTCGCCGGCTTTGACCGGCCCAATATCCGCTACAGCATCAGCCCCCGCTCCGGGCTGGCGCGGCAGATCGGCGATCTGGTCAAGCGCACGCCGGGGCCGGGTATCGTCTATGCCCAGACTCGCGCCGCGACCGAGAAAATGGCCAGCCAGATCGCGGCTACCGGACGCAGCGCGCGGGCCTATCATGCCGGCCTACCACCGGAAGTCCGGCAGCAGAACCAGCATGATTTTGTCGCCTCCGAGGATATGGTGATGGTCGCCACCATCGCCTTTGGCATGGGCATCGACAAGCCGGATGTGCGCTTTGTCGCCCATGCCGGCCTGCCCAAGTCGATCGAGGCCTATTATCAGGAAACCGGGCGCGCCGGGCGTGATGGCGACCCTGCCGAGGCGCATATGTTCTGGGGCGCGGAAGATTTCGCCAAGGCGCGACAGCGGCTGGGCGAGGTCGACCAGAGTCGGCTGGAGAGCGAACGGACCAGGCTGGCGGCGCTGGGCGGGTTGGTCGAGACCGCTGGCTGTCGGCGCGCGGTGCTGCTGCGCCATTTTGGCGAGAACCCGCCGGAGACCTGCGGCAATTGCGACAATTGCCTGAACGCACCGGAAACCCGCAATGTCACCGAGCTGGCGCGCAAATTCCTGTCCGCTGTCTATCGCACCGGACAGAGTTTCGGTGTCACCCATCTGGAGGCAGTGCTGACCGGGCGGCAGGAAGAGAAAATCCTGTCGCGCGGCCATGACAAGCTGTCGGTGTTCGATATCGTCGGGCAGGAGGAAGCGCCGCTGATCAAGGCGGTGTCGCGCTCGCTGCTGCTGCGCGACGCGCTGCGCAACACCGATCATGGCGGGCTGATGTTCGGTCCCGAGGCACGCAAGATCCTGAAGGGCGAGCAGGACATCGAGATTGTCGAGCCGCCCAAGCGCGTGTCGCGCAAGGGGCGCGGCGGCGGTGCCTCGCTCAATCCGTTCGGCGACCCGCTGTTCGAGGCGCTGCGCAAGAAGCGCATGGAACTGGCGAAAGAGCTCGGCGTGCCACCCTATGTCATCTTCCACGACAGCGTGCTGCGCGACATGACCGGCCTGAAGCCGACCAGCCTGGCGGCGCTGGGCGAATTGCCGGGTGTCGGCGCGGCGAAGCTGGAGAAACATGGCGAGGCCTTTCTCGCGGTGATCCGCGAGGTCACCCAGGCCGTATAAATGCCTATAGGAGATTTTTACGCGCCCTGTTACCCTTCACCCTGACCGGCTGCAGCGCGGCAGCCACCCCAGCAATGCCGACAGAGGAGATCCAGAACATGTTCCGGAAAATCAACGACACGATCAGCGTATCCCCCCAGATCAGTCTGGAGGACGTCGCCACCGCCGAGGCGGAGGGCGTGACGCTGATCATCAACAATCGCCCGGACGGCGAAGACCCTACGGCGCCGCAGAGTGCGGATATTGAAGCGGCAGCGCGGGATGCCGGGATCAAATATATCGCGATTCCGATCGGCCACAGCGGCTTTTCCGGGCCGCAGGTAGATGCGATGATCGCGGCGATGGCCGAGGGCGACAAGACGCTCGCCTATTGCCGGTCGGGCACCCGCTCGACCCTGCTCTGGTCGCTGGCGCAGGCGAAACAGGGCGTCGACCCCGACGAGATTTCGCGCCTGGCCGGAAATGCGGGCTATGATATCACGCCGGTGCGGGCCATGGTGGACGCGCTGGCTGCGGGGAACTGATTGCGGCATCTGGACAGCCACTGACATTCGTGTCAATAGTTCGCCGCTATGGAAAATCTGCCATCCCCGACCGACTGGGCGGTCCCCTTCTTCATAATCACCGTCGCCATGGAATGGTGGTGGAGCCGCAAGAACAGGAAGATCCGCTATGAGACCAAGGATGCGCTGACCTCGCTGGCGCTGGGCACGGGCAGCGTGGTCGCGGGAATATTGACCGGCGGGATCGTGTTTGCGCTGAGCCTGTGGGTCTATCAGTTCCGGCTGATCGATATCGCGATCAGATGGCCGAGCGCGCTGTGGATCGTGCCGCTGGCCTTTGTGCTGGACGATCTTGCCTATTACTGGTTCCACCGCACCGCCCACCGGGTCCGCTGGTTCTGGGCCGCCCATGTCATCCATCACAGCAGCCAGCATTATAACCTGACCACTGCGCTCAGGCAGACCTGGACCGGATTTTTCGCGCTGAGCTTCCTCTTCCGGCTGCCACTGTTCCTGATCGGCTTTCCGCCGGCGCTGATCTTCTTCCTCGCGGGCCTCAACCTGGTCTATCAATACTGGATCCACACCGAGGCAATCGACCGGATGCCGCGCTGGTTCGAGGCGGTGATGAACACGCCGTCGCACCACCGGGTGCATCATGCGACCAATGCGCGCTATCTCGACCGCAACTATGCCGGTGTGTTCATCGTCTGGGACAAGTGGTTCGGCAGCTATGAGCCGGAGACGGCCGAAGAGGACATCCGCTATGGCATCGTCAAGAATCTCAACAGTTACAATCTGTTATGGGCGGCTTTTCACGAATGGATCGGGATCGGCAAGGACCTGTGGTCGGCGCCGTGGCGATACAAGTGGCACTATCTGGTCAAGCCGCCGGGCTGGAGCCATGACGGTAGCCGCGAAAGCAGCGAGATGATCAAGGAACGCTGGCGGAAAAGCCTGGAAAACCAGCCTTAGCCAAGATTACAAATTTGTTACTATCCTTTGTCCGAAAATAAGCGCAAGCGCGGCATAGAGGGCCGAGGATCCCTCCAGTCGTGCACGATCGGCACGCGTGTCGCGCATTGGAATCATCTTGAAGTTTTCGAAGGCATGCCGCCGCCCGATGCGCGCGCTGGCCAATAGCGGCCTCTGCTGCGCCGATGTTTTTTGCCCGCGATTCTGCTCATGGACATGAGCGCCACTGCTGCCATTCATCTGGACAGGCAGATTTTGGGCCCGCGAATCGTCCCGACAAGCTGGTTACTGGGTCTGCTCAGCGGCAGCCTGATCGTCGTGATTGCGATGATGGGCTGGGCCGATCTGCACATGGATTTCCTGAAGGCCAGCAATGCCAAATATCTCCTGGCGCTGATCCTGCTGGCGGCGGTCCGCTTTGCAATGCGGGAGCGGACCATTGGCTGGCAGCGGGTGGCCCGTGACCTTACGGAATATGTCGGGCTGTTCCTGTTCATCAGCCTACTCGGCGCGACCGCCACCTATCCGGCCGCAGCGGCGACCAGCGGTTTTGCCGACGCCGCCCTCGCCCGGATCGATGCAGCGCTCGGCTTTGTATGGCTCGACTGGTATATGCTGGTCGTGGATCATCCCTGGCTGCAAACCGCGGGAAGGCTGGCCTATGCCAATATCTACCTTTCGCCGGTGCTGCTGCTCGGCGGGCTGGCGCTGAGCGGCGAACGCGCCCGGGCGCAACTGTTCCTGTTCAGCTTCTGGCTGGCGGCGCTGATCACCATGCTGCTGTTTCTCGCCATGCCCGCGGTCGGGCCGCTCGCCCATATCTGGCAGGGTCCGGTGCCCTATATGCCGACCAGCGCGCTCTATCAGGCCGAACTGCTGCCGATGCTGCGCGACAATATGCTCGGCGCGGTCGATCTGGGTGCGCTGCAGGGGCTGGTTTGCGCGCCCAGTTTTCACACGGCGGCAGCGGTGATCTATATCGCCATGGCCTGGCCATGCCGCTATCTGCGCTGGCCGCTGCTGCTGATCAACGCGGCGATGCTGCTGTCGACGCCGGTCGAAGGCACCCATTATCTGGTAGACATGATCGGCGGTGCGATGGTCGGTTTATTTGCTCTGTGCACGGCTGGCGCAATACAATATAGCCTCCCCAAAATACGCGAAAAGCGAATATGGAGAGAGACGGGTCTATGGCAGAATTTGACATCATCGTCATCGGCGGCGGTTCCGCCGGTAGTGCAGTCGCGGGACGGCTGAGCGAGGACGGCAAGCGCACGGTCTGCCTGATTGAGGCCGGCGGACGGAACAACAATTTTCTGGTCAAGACGCCGGGGATGATGCCGTTCCTGCTGAAGAACGCCAACTGGCGGTTCGACACGGTGCCGCAGAAAGGGCTGAACGGCCGCACCGGCTATCAACCACGCGGACGCGGACTGGGCGGATCGAGCGCGATCAACGCGATGGTCTATATCCGCGGCAACAAATGGGATTATGACAATTGGGCGGCGATGGGATGCAGCGGCTGGTCCTATGATGATGTCCTGCCCTATTTCAGGAAATCCGAAGGCAACGAGCGCGGCGGCGATGCCTATCACGGCGGCGACGGCCCGCTGTCGGTATCCGACCAGAAATGGCTCAATCCCGGAAGCCTCGCCTTTGTCGAGGCGGCGCGCAATCTGCAGCTGCCGATTCTCGACGATTTCAACGGCGAGAAGCAGGAGGGCATGGGCATCTACCAGGTCACCCAGAAGGACGGTGAACGCTGGTCGGCGGCGCGGGCCTATGTCGAGCCGGCGCGGGGTCGGCCCAATCTGACGATCCGGACCAAGTCGCTGGTCGAGAAGCTGATCGTCGAGGACGGCCGGGTCACCGGCGTGCAGATCAGGCGCGGGTTCGGCCGCGAGACGATCCACGCCCGCGGCGCGGTTGTGCTGTCTGCGGGGGCTTTTGGGTCGCCGCATATCCTGCAGCTCTCCGGCATCGGACCGGCGGCGCATCTGCAGGACAAGGGTGTGGATGTGGTGCTCGACAAGCCGCAGGTGGGCGAGAATCTCAAGGACCATATCGACTTTGTCTCCGGCTATCAGACCGAGTCGAAGGAGCTGATCGGCGATTCGCTGACCGGCACGATGCGGATGGCGAAAGCGATCCTGCAGCACCGGATCAAGCGGACCGGAATCATGACCACGCCTTATGCCGAGGCCGGCGGATTCTGGAGCAGCGGCCCGGATGTGCCGACCCCCGATATCCAGTATCATTTTGTTCCAGCAATGCTCGAGGATCATGGCAGGGAAGCGGTCAAGGGCCATGGCTTCAGTTGCCATGCCTGCGTGCTGCGCCCGCACAGCAAGGGCCATGTTCGGCTGAACAGCGATGATCCGACAGCGCCGCCTTCTATTGACCCGAATTTCCTCGATGACGACCGCGATATCGCGACGCTGCGCAAGGGCGTCCGGCACATGAAGCGGATCCTGGAGACGCCGCCGCTGACCGACTATGTGCCGACGGACCGGCATCCGATCGATATCAACAGCGATGCCGAACTGGACGCGCTGATCCGGCAACGCGCCGATACCGTCTATCACCCGGTCGGCACCTGCCGGATGGGTTCGGACCAGGCGGCAGTGGTCGATCCGAGGCTGAAATTCCGGGGGCTGGAAGGCCTTTATATTGCCGACGCGTCGATCATGCCGGAAATCATCAGCGGCAACACCAATGCGCCGAGCATCATGATCGGCGAGCGGGCGGCGGAATTCATCCGGGCGGATCTGGCGGGCTGAGCGGAATCCCCTGCCCTCAGAACTGGAAGAATTGGAAGCTTTCAAAGGCGAGGGAAATCAGGATGATCGTCAGCGTAAACAGCGCCAGGCCGGTGGTGACCAGCAAGACGTAGGACGGCGGGACCTTTCGGGTCTGCTGGACAACCGTGCCGGCGGCGAGCGGCATTTTCCGGGACAGCAGTGACAGCGCCACGGCGACGGCGACGGTCACCGCCAGCCCGATCAGGTTCCACCACATCCAGAACAGGCCGGGCTGGAACTGCCAGAGCCAGAGATTGAGCAGCAGGCCGGCGAGAAAGCCGGCATTGGTGCTGAGAACGGTGCGACGGCGCCACAATATGGCGATCAGGAAGACGCCGAGCACGGGGCCGTAGAGCGCCGAGCCGACCTTGTTGATCGCCTCGATCACGGTTGCTGAGATATCGCCCGAGTATAGCGAGAAGAACAGGATCAGTCCGCCCCACAGCAACGCCAGCAGCCGCGCCCATAGCAGCTCGCGCCGGTCATCGCGGGCGTGGATGCCGAAGCTCTTCATATCCTCTATCGTCACCGCCGAGAGCGAGTTGACCGCCGAGCTGAGCGTCGACATCGCCGCCGACATGATCGCAACCAGCAGCAGACCGATCACGCCGTTGGGCAGATATTCTAGGATGAAGAAGGGCATCAGATAGTCGGGACTTTCCTCCGGTATCAGCGCCATGAAGGAAGGATTGCCGGTCGCGATCACGCCCACCGCCAAACCGGTGATGCAATAGAGCAGCGTCACCGGAAAGCGCAGCAGCGCATTGGCGATCAGCAATTTGCGGATGTCGCCGAGGCTTTTGGCAGACAGCGACCGTTGTGCCTGGGTCTGGTCGCAGGCGTAATAGGAGGAATAGAGCACGAATCCGCCAAACAGCATCGGCAACAGGGCGAATTCATCGGTGACCAGTCCCGCATAGCTCCAGTCGACCACCTGCAGCCGCGCCGGGTCGATGCCTGACCAGAAGCTGTCCACGCCACCGATAACGGAAATCGCGGAGAACAGGCAGACCAGCAGACCGATGACGATCAGCACCATCTGGATCGCATCGGCATAGACCACCGCCCGGATGCCGCCGAGAAAGGAATAGAGGATGGTGATCAGGCTGATCGCCAGGATCGACTGGAGGAACGGAACGCCGAGCACCGCCTCGATGATCAGCCCGGTCACATAGACCATGATACCGGTGCCGAATGCGCGCACGATCTGGAACGAGAGGCTGATGAAGAAACGCGTGGACCGGCCGATCCGCTGTTCGAGAAAGTCGAAGATGCTGATCACGCCGGAGCGATAGAGCGGCGGCATGATCACGAACATTACCAGCAGCATCGCCAGCGGCACCGCAAATTCGAAGGTCAGCCATTTCAGGCCGCCGCCTTCGCGCAGGCCGACAAAGGCCGGTGCGGAAATGAAGCTGATCGCCGACAGCTGGGTCGCCATGGTCGACAGGGCGAGCGGAAACCAGCCGATCCCCTTGTTGCCGAGAAAATAGTCGCCCTCGTCGCTTTGCCGGCTGAGGAGCAAGCCGAAAACCAGCATCGCGGCGAGATAGGCGATGATGACCAGATAGTCGAAGCCGTTCATGTCTGCATTTCATAGCGCATCAGGATGATAAAAAAAGGCCGGGATGCTTTCACATCACCGGCCATAAGTTGTTTGTTCGCAGGAGGAACAAGGTGAGGCGCCGACCGGATTTGGGAGGAGAAGGCCGGCGCCAAACTCGGAATATCAGTAGTTATAGGCACGCTCTCCGTGTTCGCCGAGATCGAGGCCTTCGCGCTCGACTTCTTCGGTGACACGCAGCCCGGTGACCAGCTTGGCGACGAACATCGCGATCGCTGTACCGATGCCGGCCCAGCCGATGGTAACCAGCACACCGATGATCTGGGTGACCACCTGAGCACCCATCGCGGTGGAGCCGTCGCCGGGTCCGCCAAACATCGGCTGATAGACGATGCCGGTGCCGATCGCGCCAACCATGCCGCCGACGCCGTGGATGCCGAAGGCGTCCAGCGAGTCGTCATAGCCGAGCTTTGGCTTCAGGAACGAGACCGCATAGTAGCAGATCAGCGAGGCAACTGCGCCGAGCACGATGGCGCCAAAGGGGCCGCTGTTGCCGGCTGCGGGGGTGACCGCAACCAGACCGGCGATCACGCCGGAGCAGAAGCCCAGGGCCGATCCCTTGTGACCGCTGAGCTTTTCAGCCAGCATCCAGAACAGGGCACCCGAAGCGGTCGCCACAAAGGTGTTGATCATCGCAAGACCAGCGGTGCCGTCTGCTTCCAGCTCTGAACCGGCGTTGAAGCCGAACCAGCCAACCCACAGCAGGCCGGTGCCAACCATGGTCAGCGTCAGGCTGTGCGGAGGCATGGGCTCTTTCGGATAGCCCGTGCGGTTGCCGAGGATGAGCGCGGCGACCAGCGCCGATACACCGGCGTTGATATGGACCACGGTACCACCGGCAAAGTCGAGAGCGCCCATTTCAAAGAGCAGTCCGCCGCCAGCCCAGACCATATGCGCGATCGGGAAATAGACGATGGTCAGCCAGATCGCGCCGAACACCATGACCGCGGAAAATTTCATCCGCTCGACCACCGACCCGAGCACCAGCGCCAGGGTGATGGCCGCAAAGGTCATCTGGAAGGAGATGAACACATATTCCGAGATCACTTCGTCGGAGAAGGTCGCCGCCGTGCTCGAACTGTCGACGCCAGCGAGGAAGAATTTGCCCCAGCTGATGAAGGCATTGCCTTCCGGACCGAAAGCGAGGCCATAACCATACATGACCCAGATCAGCATCGCGAGACAGGCCGCGGCGCCGATTTGCGTCATCGTCGACAACATATTCTTGGTCCGGGTCAGACCGCCGTAAAAGAGGGCAAGACCGGGAAGGATCATCAGCAAGACCAATATGGTTGCCGTCATCATCCAGGCGTTATTGCCGGGATTGGCGACGGCCGGAGCCGCCTCGACGGCCTCTTGCGCAAAGGCTGGGACGGACAGGCTGGCGAGCGCCGCCATCCCCGTCACTTTTTTCAAAATTTTTCTCATGAGTATCTGCTTCCCCGATTATATTGCTGTGTCGCCGGTTTCGCCGGTGCGGATGCGGACGGCGTCTTCGAGACCGAGCGTGAAGATCTTGCCATCACCGATCGATTCCGTACCCGCTGCGGCCTGGATCGCCTCGACCGCCTGCGCCGCGACATCGCTGCTGCAGGCGACCTCGATCTTCAGTTTCGGCACCATGTTCGTGGTATATTCCGCGCCGCGATAGACTTCCGTCTGGCCCTTTTGCCGGCCGAAGCCCTTGACCTCGGTTACGGTCATACCGGTCACCCCGACCCCGGTCAGCGCTTCACGAACATCGTCAAGCTTGAACGGTTTGATTATGGCTATGATAAATTTCATTACGCCCCCTATTGTTGTTGCCAGGAGACGCCTCGCAAGGCCCGTGCCAGAATCGGAAGACGCTGGATTCAAAGGATTTTGGGGATTTGGGGGCGCTTAAGAAAGAGTAAATTTTGTGCACTGCAGCGCAAGTGCACAATAATTAGGCAATTATATACTTGACGTAACAGGATGAGAAATGCCAAAAGATACGGGACAGGCCGGTGCTCAGATTAATGTGAAGATTTCCGCTATTCCCAAGGTTAGGGAGTGGATAGAGGAAATGCCGGTTGAATTATGGTTTAACCGAGAAGGCAGAGTTGTGTTAAAGGCCTTTAATGAGTGTGGATACAACTGTACTGAAATTGATGTGTTCGACCTCTTGGATTGGTTTGATGAGAAGGGCACTTTCAATGTCACCAGAAATGAAGCACACAAAGAATCCACTAGAACAGTTGATCGATCAAATTAACATCGCGGCAAATAGGGGCCTTGAGCAAGTGGCGATTGGCATGGCTGTCGCTCTTCCTGCAATATGTGCTTCTCTGGAAATGGAGAATGGGCGATCTCAAGGGAAAGAATATATATCTTGGTGTCAGGCCAACCTTATTGGTGATGGCTTCACATTTGTGACAGCCGAGCAAATTTATTCGATTCGCTGCGGGGTGCTCCACGGCGGGCGAGGTGATATTACAAACAAGAAGGGCCAATCCCAGAACGCAGATGGAGAGATTAGCAGGGTAATCTTTCTGCCGCCTGGCGGGTTTTCAATGACGAACTGCCGAATGAACGATGCCTATGCATACGGGGTGGTCGAGTTTTGCAGAAATATGGGTCAGGCGGCGCTACGATGGTACGAAAAAAATAAGGATGACAAATTTGTGAGTGCCAATATTGGCTTGATGATGACCTATCACCCGAATGGTTTGGCTCCATACACATCTGGGGTTCCGGTATTAGCATGACAGCCGAGCGCACAGAAGAAGAAGCAAGGCGAGTCCGCGATGACGCGCTACGCAAAGCGCTTTCGACTCCTCCTAAGCCACACGATAGCAAGAAGAAGTCGAAAGAGTCTCAATCAAAATAGCGTTTGCGCTTCTCGCCGATCTGGCGAGGTGAGAAGGTGATTTTAGGCGGCGAGTGAACTAGGTTGCCGGTATGTGAGGCGTTTCCCGCGAGCGCCTTTCAATGCCTCTGCGGCGCGTTCAAAGTCAGTCAGCTTGCGGGTGTTATAGCGAAAGTCGAATTCGACAGCGTAACGCTTCAGATGCGCTTCGCTGACATGGTGATAAATACCGATGATGCCGCGCTTGAAAATGGAGAAGAAATTTTCAATCGTGTTGGTATGGAAAACGCCAGCGCGACCATATTCGCCAAGGCTGTGCTTAACAACGCCATGGCCGACATATTCTTTGCCTGCTGCTTTGTAGCCATTGTGATCATCGGTCATTAGCCAGCTACCGCGATGGGCGTTGGTAACCAGAACATTTCGGAGCAACGGGCCGGTAACTTTAGCAACATGGAAAGAACGGACGTTGCCGCCACGCTCGACCAGAGCAACAATTGGCTGCTTCTGGTGGAACGGGCTTTTGTTTTCGCCGTGACGCTTGCCCTTATGACGGTTTTTAACTTTGCCTCCTACATAGGTCTCATCGGCTTCCACAGTCTTGCCGTAGCCACCAAGGGGGCCTTCTGGTTCAAAGTCCATCGCTTCGCGGATACGGTGCGCCATGAACCACGCTGATTTGTAAGTAATGCCGAGTGAACGGTGCAACTGGTGGGCGCTAACACCCTTCTTGCTACCGGCCATAAGGCGAAACCCAAGAAGCCATTTATTGAGGTCGATTTTCGAGCGCTCAAAGATGGTTCCGACCGTCACAGTGAAGGGCTTGCGGCAAGCATTGCACATGACAACGCCAGCGCGGGTGCTTTTGCCCTTCAAGCGGGTGACGTTCTCTGTCTCGCCGCATTTGGGGCAGACCGGACCATTAGGCCAATGCAGGGCTTCCAAATGTTCTCTGGCCTTGTCTGCATCGGAGTAAATTGGGTTGGTTAGATCGCACATCGTATGTTCCTAAGCTGTTGATTAGCTTATGGGCTATTTGGTGTGTTACGTCAAGTATATAATTGCCAATAATTAGGCAGCGCGTTCCGCCAGTCGGGCCAATATTTGCGGGATGACTTTTTCGGTTTCGCGGCGGCCGATATCGATCAGTTCCTCGGCGCGGGTGAAATTCTGGATATCGATATGGCCGACCGGCGGCGACAGCGCGAAATCGGGGGGATCGAGGGCCAGGGAATAACGGCCCAGGTTGCGCAGCGAGAGGCCGATCGACGCCTTGACGATCGCCAGGCTGTTGGGTTCCCTGCTGCTGTTCTCTCCTATTCCGGCGGCGATCGAGCGGTTGAGATAGTCATCCTGCAGATTCACCGACAGGCACAGGGCGTCGGGCGCGAGCTCCCGCGCCGGTGACACCGGAACCGGCAGCGCCGCGCCGCCATCGACCAGCAGCCGGCCTTCATGCTGGACCGGCTTGAAGATGCCCGGCAGCGACATCGAGGCGCGGATCGCGGGCACGAGATTGCCCGATTTCATGATGATCGTGTCGCCGGTGCGCAGATCGGCGGCAATCGCCGCCATCGGAAAGGGCAGATCCTCAAAGCGAAGCTGGCCGAATTCGGTCTCCAGCTCTTTCTCGATATTGCGCGCGCCCATCACCGCGCCGCGCTTGAAATGCGGGTCCATGAAGCGCAGCATGTTGCGGAAATTGACGTTGCGGGCCATGTCTTCGAGATAGTCGAGCTTGCCCACGGCATAGCTGGCGCCGGTGATCGCACCGATGGAGGTGCCGGCGATCGCGGCGATCTCCAGCGGCGAATCGTCGATCGCCCGGAGCACGCCGATATGGGTCCAGCCGAGACCGGCTCCGCCCCCCAGCGCGAGCGAGATTTTGCCGGCACCGCTCACAGCGAGACATCCTCTGCCAATATCGCCCTTGCCTCGGCCAGATCCTCCGCCAGCACCATCACCCGGGCGGGCAACGCAATGCCGGCACCCTCGACGATATTGACGTTGCTGTCGAAACAGACCGCGCCGATCCCGGCTGCTTCCAGCCGGCCGCGTATGATCTCGGCCTCGACGCCGTGCATATGGCGGGACAGTTCGACCAGGCTCATGCGCGATTATCCGCCAAAATAGCGGTCCGTGGCGCGGGTCGGCAGGCCGTCGATGCTCTGCACCCGGCCGGACATTTTCTCGACCCATGCATCGGGATCGGCCTGGCGGTGATATTTGACCAGAGTCTCGCGTTCTGCGGTCATCTCCATCCGCGGCACACCCCAGCCGCAACTGGTCTGGACAGTGTCCACGCTGATAGCGAAAATCTGGCGCGTGCCGGGGAGAATGTCGAAATGGGTGGCGAGCTCATCCCAGCCCTCGTCCTGCGGCAGCACCGGCTGGCCGTGACCATAGAGGCGCATGATCAGCGCCGGGTTGGCGAAATTGTTGAACATGATGGTGATCCGGCCATCGGCGACGAGATGAGCATGGGTCTCGTTGCCGGAGCCACCGAGATCGAGATAGGCGACCCGGTCGGGGCCGAGGACGCGGAAGGCGTCATAGCCCTTGGGCGACAGATTGATCCGCCCGTCGGCCGCCGCGGTGGCGACAAAGAACATCGGCTGTTTTGTGATGAAGGCTATATGATCATCGTTCAGTGCATCAAAAAATTCCGCCATGTTTCACCCTTCTCAGTAAATTGCTGCGCCCAGCAGCCACTTCCGAACCGGCAACCGCGACCGCCACTGGATACGGATAAAGGTCAATACTATGGCCAGGATGAACCTAGCAAACAGAAATGACGGCTGCGGGACAATTGCCGGTCAGCCGGGCGCTCGAGATCGGTCCGTCTGGCCGCTGCACCGGAGGGCTGCCTACCAGCTTGCTCCGTCTTCGACAGCGGCCTGCTCGCCGGTGTGAAATTGCCGCCCCAGAACGGCGTTGCGGTGCGGGAAGCGGCCGAATTTCGCGATCACGTCGCGATGCTCGTTGGCAAATTTCTCGTTGCGGCCAAGCCTGGTGAACAGGGTGACCGAGCGGTTCTGCATCTGCAGATTCTCGGCATGCATGAACGGCATGTAGAGAAAGACCCGCTGCTCCTCGGGCAATTGTTCATCCAGCTCCAGATCGACCGCCCGTTCGGCGATCTGCTGCGCCAGATGGTCGGTGGAATAGGCGTCGGCATGATCGCGGAACATATTGCGCGGAAACTGGTCGAACAGGATGACGGATGCCAGCGCGGTTTCCGGCGAACCGAGAAATTCGTCGGCGGTTCTGGATTTCTGTTCCTGCCAGAGTTCGAGGAAACGCTCCTCGATCTGCTCGTCGACAGCGTCATTTTTTGCCCACCAATCATCGGATTCGAGCTCGTCAAACCAGAAGGAGAGGATTTCGGCGGACCAGTCGCTCATCGGCGCTGCCGGAGCGACGGTCAAGCCGTCCCTCCGACGGTCAATCCTTCGACCAGCAGCGTCGGCTGGCCGACGCCGGCGGGCACGGACTGGCCGCCCTTGCCGCACATGCCGATGCCCTCGTCGAGCGCCATGTCATTGCCGATGCCGGCGACCTTGGTCAGCACGGTCGGGCCGTCGCCGATCAGCGTCGCGCCCTTGATCGGGGCGCCGAGCTTGCCATTCTCGATCTTGTAGGCCTCGGTGCAGGAGAAGACGAACTTGCCGGAGACAATATCAACCTGGCCGCCGCCGAAGCTTTTGGCGTAGATGCCATTCTTGACCCGGCTCATCAGCTCCGCCGGATCATCCTGGCCGCCGCGCATGAAGGTGTTGGTCATCCGCGGCATCGGCGCGTGGGCATAGCTTTCGCGCCGTCCGTTACCGGTCGCCGGTACGCCCATCAGCCGCGCGTTGAGCCGGTCCTGCATATAGCCTTTCAATATGCCGTCCTCGATCAGGATATTTTCCTGAGTCGGCGTGCCCTCGTCGTCGATGCTGAGCGAGCCGCGCCGTTCGCGGATCGAACCGTCATCGACCACGGTCACGCCGGGAGCGGCGACGCGCTGTCCGACCTTGCCGGAAAAGGCGCTGGTGCCCTTGCGGTTGAAATCGCCTTCAAGGCCGTGGCCGATGGCCTCGTGCAGGATGATGCCGGGCCAGCCGGGGCCGAGCAGGACGGTCTGTTCGCCGGCCGGTGCATCGACGCTTTCGAGATTGACCAGCGCCTGGGCCAGTGCTTCGTCGACCGCGCGGTTCCAGCGTGCTTCCTCGAACAGATCGTCATAGAGATAGCGGCCGCCCATGCCGAAGCTGCCGCTTTCGCGGCGGCCATTCTGTTCGGCGACAATCGAGACATTGAGCCGCACCAGCGGGCGGACGTCGGTGGCGACAAAGCCGTCGGGGCGAACCACCTCGACCACGCTCCAGCTGCCGGACAGGCCGACGGAAACCTGGGCAACGCGGGGGTCGCGGGCGCGGGCGGCGGCGTCGATCTGCTGGCAGAGCGCCACCTTTTTTGCGAACGGGATGGCTTCCAGCGGATTGGCCTCGCCATAAAGATGGCGGTTGTTGCCGCGCGGCGGTGGGGCCTTTTCACCCTTGGCCGGGTCGAGTAATTGCAGCGTCTGGGCAGCGCGGCGGATTGCCGCCTCGCTGATCTCGTTGCTGTGGGAAAAGCCGGTCATCTCGCCGGAGACACCGCGCAGGCCGAAACCGCTGTCGGTGCTATAGTCGGCGGTTTTCAGCCGGCCATCGTCAAAGCCGAAGCTCTCCACCGCGCTATATTGCAGATAAAGTTCGCCATCGTCGCAGGTGGACAGGCTGCTGGCGACCAGCGCCTTGGCGCGTTCCGGGTCGAGGCCATCGGGACGGTAGAGAAACGAGCGGGGGTCGAGAGTATCTATCATCCCACCCATATAGAAATGAATTGGGGGCCTTGCACCCCCCTATGTGGGATTAATCGTCCGGCTGCGCCTGGGCGAGGTCCGCCGGACCACCGATCAGAACGAATCGCCGGTCGCAATAGCCGCAGTCGACATAGCCCTTTTCGTCGATCTCAAGCCATACCCGCGGGTGGCCAAGCGCTGCACCGCCGGGAATATCGGTGGCACCGTCGCAGGCGTTGCGTTTTTTGGCGGTTCTGACAATTTCCGGAGCGTCGATCATGCAGGAGCGATTAGCAACGGATTGCATGCCGCGCAATCCTGCAAAATCAGTAATAGTTCATCGTGATCGGAAAACTGGCCTGATAGACCCCTGCCCGCTGATTGGCCCGGACATCGAGCGTACCTCCGATGCGCAGCGTAATTACATTTGTCGATGAAATACGGAACAGGCCAGGAAAGTTCAGCGGGGTCAGATTGTCCGCCTGAAGGGTAAGCGACCGCAGCGTCATGTTGGCGCCGCCGCCGACGCGGCTGAGCCTGTAGCTGTAGGCCGGGGTGCTGATATATACCAAGCGGTTGCGCGACCCGAAGCCCTGAAACTCGGCGTTGCTGACAGCGCCTCCGGCTGCGACCACCGATCCGGACACGGTCCGGCTGCCCGAGGGGCTGATGACCGCGGTCCCGCCGGTCGCGCCCGGAATGAGATTGCCAAAATTGAGATCCTTGACCGGAACCAGCGAAAGCGGACTGACCACCACTGCATCGGTGTCGCCATTCGCCGGTTGTGCTAGAACAGCGGGCGCGCCAGCGAGACCGCCCAAGGCGAGCAACAGGCAGGCGATCAGTCGCGGTAGAATTTTGTCTCTGGTCATGACGAAATGCCCCTAAGTCGAATCTTGTAATTAACCATGTACCCGTGTGGTTAATTTACCGGTAATATTATGGAATAAGCCCTGCACCCTATTGGTAATCGATATTGACATTGAAACTGCCGACATAGGCACCGGCAACCTGGCCGGGATTGATGGTCAGTCGGCCGCCCAGCTTGTAGGTGACCGAACCGCTGGCATTGACCGTCCGGTTGCGGGTTCCGTTGCCGCCATCCAGACGGAATTGATCGACCCGCATCTTTTCGGTGCCATTGACGCGGACCAGATCGATCTGGTTCTGGCTCACCGTCAGTCGCACGGTGGCAAGCGGCGTACCAAGAGCGGTAAAGGATGCTGCGGTTCGTGTCCCGCCGAGAGACAGCGCGTTGCCGCTCAACTGAATGATGCTGCCGCTATCCGGATCCAGCCGGAACCGGCTCTGCGTCGAACCCGCCGAAAAATCACCGAAAAGCAGGTCGGCATCCTTGCTGATCGTCACGCCCTGGTTGACGACAGTCCGCGTCTGACCGTTGCCGGTAGACGCGTGCGCGGTCGTGAGGGGAAAAGAGAGAGCTGCGGACAGCGGGAGAGCCAGCGCGTATCGCGTTTTGAACCCATCGCTTCGCATCTTAAACCCCCGTCTTGCAAGATCAGAGGGATAGCGATCAGAACCCTAAATATGATTGAATTTCAGGGTTAACAGCGCATTGACCTTTTGACAAGCGATGCCCCCCCAGAAAGCCTGGATTTCTCAAAAATAATCCACCGATATATCGAAGGAGCCGCGATAGGTGCCGGCTTTCTGATTGGCGCCGACGCGCAATTGGCCGCCGATATCGAACGATTGTTCACCATCGGCGTTCAGCGTCTTCCGGCGACGGTCGAAGCGGAAACGGTCGATCCGCATCACTTCCGTGCCGCCATCCCGCTGAATCATTATGCTGCGCTGGCTGGTCGAAAGCTGCACCCGCATCATGGCGGTCCCGATCACTTCGATCGATGCAAGAGATTTGGTGCCGCCGAGGGACTGGGCGTTGCCATTGCGCTGGCTGAGCTGTCCCGAACGGGGATCGAGGCGAAAAACGCTGTCAGTCGTACCAGTCGCAAAATCACCAAAGACCAGATCTGCCGTTTTTGTCATGGTCACGGGCTGGCGGATATAAACCCGGGCTTCGGCGGATTCAGAGGCCGCAAGAGCCGGGGTAGCCGAAGGAAGAGTGGCGGCGAGAAAAATTCCCAAAAATGCTGCCGTTTTGTTCTCATTCTGTTTTTTGTTATAGGTCATGCGCCCTTCCCTAGCGCAAACATGAGAAGTCTTTGTCTAGCGAGAGGGTTAACGGGCCGTTAGGCTTGATCCAATCCAATGCAGCAAAGGCTTTGATTGTATCCGGCAAGATGTTTATGCGGAGCGCATGACAAATGCAGCAATCTCGATCCAGAATCTCTCGAAAACCTACGCCGGCGGCAAACTGGCGCTGGACGATGTGAGCTTCGACGTACCGCGCGGCTCGATCTTTGGGCTTCTGGGGCCCAATGGCGCCGGCAAGTCGACGTTGATCAACATATTGTCCGGCATGGTGCGCAAGACCGGCGGCAGCGCCAGCATCTGGGGCTTCGATATCGACGACAGCCCGCGCAATGCCAAGGCCTCGATCGGGATCGTGCCGCAGGAGATTATTTTCGACCCCTTTTTCACGCCGTTCGAAGCGCTGGAAGTGCAGGCTGGCCTCTATGGCGTGACCAAGGCCAAGCGGCGGACGATGGAATTGCTGCGTGCCGTCCATCTGGAGGACAAGGCCGATGCCTATGCCCGGACCCTGTCCGGCGGGATGAAGCGGCGGCTGCTGGTGGCGAAGGCAATGGTCCACTCGCCCCCGATTCTGGTGCTGGACGAGCCGACCGCCGGCGTCGATATCGATCTCAGGCAGCAGCTTTGGGAATATGTGCTGGAGCTTAACAAGGCCGGCGTGACCATCGTGCTGACCACCCATTATCTGGAAGAAGCGGAAAATCTCTGCGACCGCATCGCGATCATCAACCATGGCAAGCTTATCGCCAACAAGCCGACGCCGGAACTGGTCGACATGGCGCGCGAGAAACTGGTCGAATTGACGCTGGACCGGGAAATCAGCGAGGCGCAGGACGCGGTCTCCTTTGCCAATGACTTGTTCGAGAAAGCCGAGATCATCGGCCCGCGGACGGTGGCGGTGACCTATAACAAGGACCGCACCAATGCCGGTGGCGTGATGGCCGCGATCCAGGAGCGCGGTTTCGCGATCGTCGATGTCACTACAAGGGAAGCGGATCTCGAGGATGTGTTTCTCAACCTCACCCGCGCCAAAGCGGCGTGAAACGGATGCACTGCCTTCAATCCGTTAGTGGTGAGCCTGTCGAACCACGCCTAGCGAACGAGAGCCGTCCTTCGACAAGCTCAGGACTAACGGAAATGATCAATTGAATCACGATGTCATCATTGTCGGGTCGGGCGCCGCCGGCCTGACCGCCGCGATCACCCTCGCCCGCACCCACAAGGTGCTGGTGCTGGCCAAGGGTGAACTGACCGGCGGGTCCACGTCCTGGGCGCAGGGCGGAATCGCCGCCGTGCTCGACGCGGGCGACACGTTCGACAATCATATCAACGACACGATGGTTGCCGGTGCCGGCCTCAATCGCCGCGAAACCGTGGAATTCGTCGTGGAAAACGCACCGGCCGCGATCGCCCGTCTGGAAGAGATGGGAGTCCCTTTCAACAAGGAGGCAGAAGTCCTGCACCTCACCCGGGAGGGCGGGCACAGCCACCGGCGGATCGTCCATGTCGATGATGCTACCGGCTGGGCGGTGCAGGAGGCGCTGCAGAAAACGGCGGCTGCCCATCCGAATATCACGCTCCGGCCGCATATGGTGGCGATCGACCTGATCGTCGACCGCCATGCGGAAAGCCCGACCGGCGCAAACAATGTCTGGGGCGTCTATGCGCTTGACCATGCGAGCGGCCATGTCGAGACGCTGACCGCCCGGGCGACGATCATGGCCAGCGGCGGTGCCGGGCGGACCTATCTGTTCTCGACCGCGCCGCGCGGTGCGACCGGCGACGGCATCGCCATGGCCTGGCGCGCCGGCGCGCGGGTCTCCAATATGGAGATGATGCAGTTCCACCCGACCTGCCTCTACAATCTGGAGGTCAAGAATTTCCTGATCACCGAGGCGGTGCGCGGCGAAGGCGGACATCTGAAACTGCCGGAAGATGCCGATGATGAAGCGGGTGATCGCTTCATGGCGCGCTTCGATCCGGAGCGGATGGAACTGGCGCCGCGCGATATCGTGGCGCGAGCGATTGACCATGAAATCAAGCGGCTCGGGCTGGACTATGTCCATCTCGATATTTCGCACCGCGACCCGGAATTTGTGAAAGGCCATTTCCCGAATATCTACGAGAAGCTGATGGGCCTGGGCATCGACATGACCAGGGAGCCGATTCCGGTGGTGCCGGCGCAGCATTATACCTGCGGCGGGATCCTGATCGACCTGGCGGGTCGTGCCGACCTGCCCGGCCTCTATGCCGCGGGCGAGTCGAGCGAAAGCGGCCTGCACGGCGCCAACCGGCTGGCGTCGAACAGCCTGCTAGAATGTTTTGTCTTCGGCGATGCGGCGGCGCGCGATATTGCCGAACATTGGGACGACATGCCCGCTCCGCCGGCGATCCGGCCATGGGATGAAAGCCGGGTGACCGACAGCGACGAGGAAGTGGTGATCAAGCAGACCTGGACCGAGATCCGCCGCTTCATGTGGAACTATGTCGGCATCGTCCGCACCACCAAGCGGCTCGAGCGCGCCCAGCACCGGATCGACCTGCTGCGCGGCGAGGTGCAGGAATATTACGGCAATTTCCGGGTGACGCAGGATCTGATCGAGCTGCGCAACCTGATCGAGGTGGCGGACCTGATCGTGAAATCCGCGCTGGCGCGGAAGGAAAGCCGGGGATTGCATTATATTACCGATTATCCCGATTTGCTGCCGGTGGCGGAGGATACGGTTCTGGTGCCTTGAGGCGACCGGTAAAATGGTGAGTCTGGTCGGGTAACCGATTGCCTCCAAGGCTCCGCGTCAAGCGCGGAGCACAGAGAGCAGAACGCGTGAGAAGCCGTGCTCCGCGCTTGACGCGGAGCTCTGCGGGCTAGACGATATCGTGAAAGAGATCGCGCCATTCGGGATTATCCTCTTCGATCAGCGCTATTTTCCATTCCCTGCGCCATTTCTTGAGTTTCCATTCTCTCGCTCTGGCGTTCTGGATATCATCATGGGCTTCAAACCAGACCAGCAGCGTGCAATCATGATCCTTTGAATAACCATCAATCAACTTGCTGCGATGCTGATACGCGCGCTGGGCGAGGTTACTGGTGACACCGAGATAGGTTTTGCCGCGGCGGCGGTTGGCCATGAGATAGACATAGCCGGGTCTGGTCATGAAATTGCCATGCCGTTTGCCTCCAAGGCTCCGCGTCAGGCGCGGAGCAAATGTACCTCGTCATACGCTGTGCTCCGCACTTGATGCGGAGCTCTATCGGTTAACGCCTGCTGCGAACCACCTTGTCGCTGGTCTTGTGCTTCTCCAGATCCTTCGGATCAAACCACACCGGCTTCAGCTTCTTGTCGACAAACAATTGCATCTGGTCGGTATAATGTTTCGAATCCGGCCGCGTAGTGGCGGCGCCGAAGGGCTGGATCGAGCGGGAGTGGACCTTGCCGTCCTTTGTCCATTCGATGAACATGATGAAGCTGTCGCCGTGGCGGACGCTGAGCCGTCCGTCATCGTCCACATCCCACAGCGTCGAGGCGCGGATCGTGTCGTTGCCGCCGTCGACCGGGAGGTCGACCTTGCCCTGCCGCAGTCGCAGCACGTCGAGCATTGGCGGATCGATGCGGCCGAAATATTGCGTCAGATGGTCGACCGTTTCCTGCAATATTTCGCGCGGGTCGGGCATTTTGTCGCGCTGATAATGCGACTTGTTGGCCGGGCGCAGCGCCATCAGCGCGAGCGCGTCCCCCGCACCCTTGCCGTCGAGATTCCAGTCCCAGTCAGCCAGCAGCTTCTGCGCCTTCAGCAGTTTTGCGCTGTCGCCCAGGTCGAGCGCGGCGATCCGGTCGAACCAGTCCTTTGCATAGCCCGCCTTCTCGTATCCCGTGTCATATTTGATCGCCCAGAGTTCGGCATCGGTGATCGTGCCGTCGCTATTCGCCTTTTCCAGCAAGGCAATCGACCGGCGCGACCGGTTGGTTTCATCATCCTCGATGCCGAGCAGCGGCGAGAAATTGTCGGGCTTCAGTTCGGCCCCCGGTCCCGCCGCGATATAGGGCGTGTTGTTGGCATTCATGACATAGCCGGAGGCGGGGTTGACCAGCGCCGGCACGCGCGTGAACGGCAAGGTTTTCTGCCACAGGGCCTTTGACGTGTCGCCGGGCAACAGCGTGCGCCAGTCATAGCCCTCGGGCCGGTCCGGGAACATCGCGTTATAGTAGAGCCCGATATTGCCCCGTGCATCGGCGTAGATGAAATTGGTCGCGGGCACGCCCTGCCCCGCCATCGCCGCCTGCCATTCGTCGAAATTCCTTGCCTTGTTGATCCGGTAATATTGGGTCAGCATGTCGACCTCGTCGATCCCGGCATAGCGGATGGCATAGGCGCCGCTTTCATTCATGATCACCGGACCGTGGATCGATCGATAGGCGATCTGCGGATAGGGAATGACAAAGGGGCCGAATTTGATCTTCAGCCAGACGCGCTTGCGTTCCAGCGGCTTCCACTGGCCGTCAAAGCGATAGGCGTCCTTCCTGTCGTTCAGGGTCAGCTTGTAGATATCGATCAGGTCAGGCCGGTTGACCGTGTTGGTCCAGCCGAGATATTTGTTGTGGCCAAGGAAGGGAAAGGGTGAGCCCGGGAAATTGGCACCGGCAAAGTCCCAGCCGTCATCGCTGTGCACGGCCAGTTCGTACCAGGCGACATTACCGCGCAGCGGCTGGTGGGAATTGGAGATCAGGCGGGTTTTGCCTTCGGGAGACAATGCGGGCGCCAGGGCAAAGGCGTTGGAGCCATTTTCATCCGGATCGGGACCGACCGGCGTCACCCGCTCGTCCTCTATCATCTTGTCCGGGCTGAGCGGATGGACCGACTTTTTCTCTGCCGCGCTGGACAGGCGCGGACCGCCTTCGCGCGGCAGCGGCTTATTCTGCACCAGCGCCTCGACCGGATTGTTGAGACCGAAGAAAAAGGGCGAGCGCAGCACAAAGCCGGCGGCGATATCGCGGCCATTGACCGGGAACAGCTTCGCCAGCTTGACCTCTTCCGGATGGTCGGCGGCATAGGCGTTGAGGCCGGAGGCATAGCCGTCGAGCAGCGCGCGGACATCCGCGGGCAGATCGTCATATTTGCGGGAGACCGTACCCCGCACGTCCAGCAGAGCGGCGATATAGTCGATCGGCGCGCTGTCCGCGCCGTTGAGGGTGGCCATGCGGCCCCGGGTCATCGCGGTGACTTCTTGCAATGTCGCGAAATCATCTTCGGAATGGGCATAGGCCACGCCATAGGCGACATCGGGATCGGTCTTGCCGAAAATATGCGGCACGCCGAATTCGTCCCGGACGATGCGCGCTTCATAGCTGCCGTCCGGCGGCGGAGCGGATTCACTGATGCTCAGGGGCTCCCAAACCATCAGGCCAGTGGCGATCAATGCAGCAAGGATTACCAGCCCGATGCCCGCGCGCTTAAGTGTTTTCACGTATATTTTCCTCTCGGGCAGCAAATTATGCTGGATGCACTTTTACTCTGCGACGGGCTTACCATATAAATTCAAAGGAAAAAGTCCTCAATATGGTTGTGTTGTACAACTGCAACACCATATTCAGGGCAAGACATTGAGATTGAACAGGATGAACCGATGAACCTTGAGAAATTCACCGACCGCGCCAAGGGATTTTTGCAATCCGCCCAGACCGTCGCCATCCGGATGAGCCACCAGCAAATCACCCCGGCGCATCTCGCCAAGGCGCTGCTCGAGGACGATCAGGGCATGGCAGCGGGCCTGATCACCAAGGCCGGCGGTGATGCCAAGAAGGCGCATCAGGAAATCGATGCGGTACTGGCCAAGATCCCAGCGGTTTCGGGCGGCGGAGCCCAGCAGACGCCCGGCCTGAACAATGATGCCGTGCGGCTGCTCGATCAGGCGGAGCAGATCGCGGACAAGGCCGGCGACAGCTATGTCACGGTTGAACGGCTGCTGCTCGCGCTGTTGCTCGCCAAGGACACGGCAGCCGGCAAGGCGCTGCAAGCGTCCGGCGTAACCGCGGAAGCGCTAAACAGCGCGATCAACGAATTGCGCGGCGGCCGCTCGGCGGACAGTGCCTCGGCCGAGGAAAGCTATGAAGCGATGAAGAAATATACCCGCGACCTGACCCAGGCGGCGCGCGACGGCAAGCTCGACCCGGTGATCGGCCGCGACGAGGAAATCCGCCGGACGATCCAGATTCTGGCGCGGCGGACCAAGAACAACCCGGTGTTGATCGGCGAACCCGGCGTCGGCAAGACCGCGATCGCGGAAGGGATGGCGCTGCGCATCGCCAATGGCGATGTCCCCGACAGCCTGAAAGACCGCCGGCTGATGGCGCTCGACATGGGCGCACTGATCGCCGGCGCCAAATATCGCGGCGAGTTCGAGGAACGACTGAAGAGCGTGCTGGACGAAGTGCGCGGGGCCGAAGGCGAGATCATCCTGTTCATCGACGAGATGCACACGCTGATCGGGGCCGGCGCGTCGGAGGGATCGATGGATGCCTCCAACCTGCTGAAACCGGCCCTGGCGCGCGGCGAGCTGCACTGTATCGGCGCGACGACGCTCAACGAATATCAGAAATATGTCGAGAAGGACGCCGCCCTGCAGCGGCGCTTCCAGCCGGTGTTTATCGGCGAGCCGACGGTCGAGGACACGATCTCGATCCTGCGTGGGCTGAAGGAAAAATATGAACTGCACCACGGGGTGCGGATTACCGATGGCGCGATTGTCGCCGCCGCAACCCTGTCCAACCGCTATATTTCCGACCGCTTTCTGCCGGACAAGGCGATCGACCTGATGGACGAGGCGGCGTCACGAATCCGCATGGAAGTGGAATCGAAACCGGAAGAAATCGAGACGCTCGACCGGCGCATCATCCAGCTGAAGATCGAGCGCGAAGCGCTGTCCAGAGAGAGCGACGATGCGTCCAAGGGGCGGCTGGAAACGCTCGAAAAGGAACTGGCCGAGCTCGAGCAGGAAAGCACCGAACTGACCACCCGCTGGCAGGGCGAGAAGGACAAGATTCACGCCGAATCCCGGCTCAAGGAAGAACTGGACCAGGCGCGGATCGAACTGGAGCAGGCCGAACGGGCAGGCGACCTCGCCAAGGCCGGGGAGCTGAGCTACGGTACCATTCCCAATCTGGTCAAGGCGCTCGAGGAAGCCGCCGGAGCGACAGAAGGCGCGATGCTGCGCGAGGAAGTGATGCCGGAAGACATTGCCGCTGTCGTATCCAAATGGACCGGCATCCCGATCGACAAGATGCTCGAGGGCGAGCGCGAGAAGCTGCTGGCGATGGAAGATCTGATTGGCAAGCGCGTGATTGGTCAGGAAGATGCGGTCAAGGCGGTCTCGGCCGCTGTTCGTCGCAGCCGCGCCGGCCTGCAGGACCCCAACCGGCCGCTGGGTAGCTTCCTGTTCCTCGGCCCCACGGGCGTCGGCAAGACCGAGCTGACCAAGGCGCTCGCCGGATTCCTGTTCGACGATGACCAGGCGATGGTCCGCATCGACATGTCCGAATTCATGGAAAAGCACAGCGTCTCGCGCCTGATCGGCGCCCCTCCCGGCTATGTCGGTTATGACGAGGGCGGCGTGCTGACCGAAGCGGTACGGCGGCGGCCCTATCAGGTGATCCTGTTCGACGAGGTCGAGAAGGCGCATGGCGACGTGTTCAACGTGCTGCTGCAGGTGCTCGACGACGGGCGCCTGACCGATGGTCATGGCCGGGTGGTGGATTTCTCCAATACACTGATCATCCTGACCTCCAATCTCGGCAGCCAATATATGGCGAACATGAAAGATGACGAGACGGTCAAGGATGTTGAACCGCAGGTGATGGAAGTGGTTCGGGCGCATTTCCGACCCGAATTCCTCAACCGGCTCGACGAGATCATCCTGTTCCACCGGCTTGGCGAAGAACATATGGCGCCGATTGTCGACCTGCAGGTGCTAAGGGTGCAGAAACTGCTCAAGGACCGCAAGATCGAGCTGGATCTCACCGATGCCGCCCGGCGCTGGCTGGGGCGGGTCGGCTATGACCCGGTCTACGGCGCCCGGCCGCTGAAACGCGCGATCCAGAAATATCTGCAGGATCCGCTGGCGGAGCTAATCCTGCGCGGCGAAGTGCCGGATGGCAGCACGGTGAGGATTGATGAGGGCGATGGGGCGTTGAAGATGGAAACTGCATGACAACGGCAGGTCAGGCATCCATATTGCGGGCATGAAAAATCCCAAATCCATGTCCCGGAGACTGTTTGTCGGCGGAACCATGGCGTCAGCCTTGGCTGGCGGTGGCGCTGTAGCGCGCGCCCTGAGCAAGAACCTTCAACCTTCTCCGGTCATAGATGGATTGAGCTTCCTACCCGAGAATTTGGACGAAATCCGCCAGGCGGGCCTCACCGCGATGATCTGTGATGTTTCGAAAGTGGAGGAAGTCCGAGATTCCGACGGCACACCCTGGTACCAGCGGAATTTTCGCGTGAATGACGAAGCGCTGGACGCTGCCATCAGCAGGATCGACAATAGCGATCAAATCTTCCTTGCCAAAAGAGGCAGTGAGATCGGGACAAGAGCAGGCTGCGCCGCGTTTTTGCAATTCCAGTCGTGCGAGACCATTGGCGACGACCTTCACCGAATTGAATATTTTCATACGAAGGGGCTGCGCGTGCTGCAGCTGACGCATCATAATGACAATCTGTTCGCAGGCGGCGCGATCGAAGCGGAGCAGAGCGGACTGACAAAACTGGGCCGGGAAGGAATTGCGGAGATGAACCGGCTCGGATTGCTGCCCGATGTGGCCCATGGGTCAGCACCAACCATTTTGGAAGCCGCCCAGGCCAGCCAGTCGCCGGTCGTTTATTCCCACGGAGCATGCCGCGCCATTGTCGATCACCCACGCTGTATTTCCGATGACGGTATCCGCGCGATCGCTGCCAAGGGCGGCGTCGTCGGCATATTCATGATGAGTTTTTGGCTGACTGCCAACGCCCGGCCAAAAATCGACGATCTGCTCTCGCATATCCGGCATGTTATCGATATCGGCGGTATCGAAGCCGTCGGCATTGCCAATGACTTCCCGATGGCGGGGCAGCAAAATCTGCAAAAACTGAACAATGATAATGCCGAAGGGGTCAAAGAATATCTCGGCTGGTGGCGGGCGATGCGAGCACTGGGAGTCCCGGGTTATGAAACCGATCCGAAACATGTGGTCATTCCAGAGTTGAACAATCTCTCGCGTATGGCGAGTATCCGCAACGCTTTGCTCAATGCTGGCTACTCTGATGCCGAAGTGGCCAAAATTATGGGCGGCAACTGGCAAAGGGTTCTTGTCGACGTCCTGGGCTAGGGCAAAAGGGTCGGTGGAATGATTCTCCCTATTGTGCGGCGATTCATTTCCCCGCATTATGGGCGTTATGGCGAGCACCGCAGAAATCACCAGAAACGCCGAGTTTCTAGCCCACCGTTATGATGCAACCACCCAGTCGTTCCAGTTTGTCGCATTGAACCGGGAACAGCATCGGCGATCCACTTTCCTGACCGACGAATATATCCCAAGGGATTCGGAGCGGATCATGGTCCCCGCACAAGATGTGGTCGATGACCAGGCCCCGGTGGCACCGATCCATTTTATTTTCCATTCCGCGTTTGCCTGTTCGACGATGCTGGCGCGGGCCCTCGATATCGAAGGTATTTCGATGGGATTGAAGGAGCCGATCGTCCTGAACGATCTGGTCGGCATGAAGCGAGCCGGCGTTGCAGCGGGAAATCTGGAGACCGCTCTCGGGCAGGCAGTCAGGCTTCTGGCTCGCCCCTTCTCGAAAGGCGAGACGGTGGTGGTCAAGCCGTCCAATATAGTCAACGGTCTGGCACCATTGATACTGGATTTGCGACCCGATTCCAAAGCGCTGTTGTTGCATGCCCCACTGAAAACCTATCTGCAGTCTCTCGCGGCGAAAAATATGTGGGGCAGGATCTGGGCCCGGGAAACCGCCATCGGGATCATGCAGGAAAACGGCTTGGTCGGTGGCTTTGCCTCCGCAGATCTGCTGCGACTGACCGATATCCAGGTCGCAGCAGTGGCCTGGCTCAGCGAGCAAGCCCGGTTTGCGAAAATCGTAAACGACTATGGCAGCGACCGCATCAGGACCCTCAACAGCGAGACATTCCTCGCCAACGAGCAGGACACGATTGCCAGTCTTGCGAAATTGTTCCAGCTCGATCTGAGCAATGGCCGGATCATCGAAATCCTGGACGGCCCCGCCTTTACCGAGCATTCCAAGGACTTTTCAACATTCGATTCCAACCAGCGGTCGGACCAGCATGCCAGCACCGGCAATGTGCACGGTGAGGAAATAGACATGGTGGTGCAATGGACCGCCGCCGTCGCGCAAAGCCAGAACATTGCGCTCGAGCTTGGATCGCCGCTGCTTTCTACCGAGAAACATGGACGCCTGCCAAGATGACTTCCGATTCAAACCCGGCTTTCCGGATAAACCCGGATCTGGACCTTCCCGCTCTGGCGAGACAATTCAGGGATCAGGGCCGGCTGCAGATCCGCAATGCTCTGGATAGTGGGACCGCCGAATATTTCCGATCCGTTCTTCAGAACAGGACGAACTGGGGTCTGGCCTGGCAGATCGGGGCGGAAGGGCCGCGCGCGATGCGGTTTGCCGAGGCCCGGGCTCTTTCCGATGAAGACAGGCACATTCTCAATCAAAAGGCCGGCGAAGCGGTCGGGCGGGGTGAATATGGCTTTGTCTATGACCAATATGCCATGCTCGACGCCTATCTCGAGCGATGGGAGCCGGATCATCCGCTGAATCGCCTGCTGGAGCATCTCAACGACCAACCGTTTCTGAATCTGCTCCGGGAGGTGTCCGGCATCCGATCGGTTATAAAGGCGGAGGCCCAGGCCACGAGGTTCGGGCCTGAACATTTTTTGACCGAACATGACGACCTCCATCTCAGAGACGCGAGGCGTATCGCCTATGTTCTCAATCTGACGATTCCTGACTGGAAATCCGAGTGGGGAGGATATCTGAATTTCTTCGACCAGCATGGGAATATCGAGGCTGGGTTCAGACCTATTTTCAACAGCCTGAACCTGTTCCTGGTGCCGCAGCGTCATTCCGTTTCCTATGTCGCGCCATTTGCTCCTGACGGTCGTTATGCCATCACCGGGTGGGCGCTGGATTCCTGATCGCAGGCTAGGCCGCAAAGCAGTTGCCGACAAAAAAAGGCGGGCCCGAAAGCCCGCCTTCTTTTTATCCGTAAGGATCGTGTGCGACTAGAAGCGCATACGAACACCGGTGTAGTAACGGCGACCGAAGACGTCATAAACGTCAGCAGCGGTATCGGAACCAGTGACGTTGCCAGTTACACCGCTCAAGATATTCGGTGCGGACTGGTCGAGAAGGTTGTCTACGCCAACGTAGAATTCAAACTTCTCGGAAACGAAGAATGACGTATTCATGTCCAGCAAGAAGTATGCTGGTACCGAATAGGCCTTTGGTCCGTCGAACTGATCATCCACGTAGGACTTGCCGATGAAAGTACCAGTGAAGCCGACCTTGAAGTCGTCGTTCGAGTAGCTTGCGTGCGCCGTGAAACGATCCTTCGCGTTGCCGATTTCGCCAGCAGAAGGATCTGCATTGGCGGTTGGCAGAGAGTAGAAGTCGTTCTTGATCACGTGCGTATATGCGCCGTAGAGTGAGAGACGATCACCACCCGTCAGACCAAGCGGAGTGCTCCAGCTCGCAGTAACGTCAACACCGGAAGTCTTCAGAACAGCCGCATTCACCGACAGCGAGTTGACCAGATCGATCGAACCTGCGCTGTTGACAGCAGTCTGCGTAGGCCGACGAGTGATCAGATCACAGAAGGTTTGATTTCCTTCGGCATAGCACTGTTGCAGAGTGAACTGACGCGGGAAGCCGGAAATAACATCTTCGATTTTGATGTTATAGTAATCGGCCGTAATCGTCAGGTTACCCAGCGCCGAGATCGAACGTGGCGTGATCACAGCACCAACAGTCCAAGAGTCAGCCGTTTCTTCAAACAGGTTGGGGTTTCCGCCGTTGAAGCCGGAGATTCCCTGGATGTCGCCCTGGTTGAGAGTGAAGACACCATTTGCAGCGATATTCGCAGCAACACCTGCGTCAGCACGGCAATTGTCACCAGTTGCGCCGCCACCGGTTGCACCAATGCCTTCGCAAGGATCCTGCAAGCCGGACGGGAAGGTCTGCGAAAGGCCTGCAAACAACTCACCAATATTCGGAGCGCGGACGGCCCGAGCATAAGTGCCGCGGAAGCTCAGGTCTTCAATCGGCTTCCATGTAGCGGTACCATTGTAGCTCACAACCGAACCCACGGTGGAGTAATCGGAGATGCGAACCGCGCCGCCAACTTCCAGCAACTGGAAAAAGGGAGTATCAGCCAGAAGCGGAACCTTCAATTCGGCGAATGCTTCCTTAACGTTGAAGCCGCCGCTGGTGTCTGGCAAAACGTTACCAGCATTCAGGCCCTGGTTCGTCAGAGCGTCATTGTCCGAGAAAGACGATTCTTTCCGATATTCGACGCCGAGCGCGATGCCAACCGGACCAGCAGGCAGATCAAACAGGCTACCAGAGATATTGCCCTGAACAACCTGTTGTTTCAAACCGGTCTGATAGGTGCCTTGAGCCTGGATATAGTTGACCGCTTCAGGCGAAATTGCGCCAAAGCCAAAGATATTGGCAGGATTACAGCCATTGGCGCGAGCTTCAACACTGATACAAATTGCGTCAGTCGTTGAACCGTTGCCATTTACGTCATTAACGTCCTGCATGACAGCAAGCGCGTCACGGAAGTTAACGACATTGACTTGGCCCGACGAGGTCTGGTTTTCGTTAACCTGACCATAGTTGTAGCTGACGTCCCAGCGGAAACGATCGTCAAACAAGTTGCCGTCGAAACCTACGACGAAACGATAGAAGTCGCGTTCGGTCTTGCCTGAACGAGGACCGAATTCAGCGAGACGACGGGCAAAGCCGATGTCACGCAGGCCATCACCGTTGGAATCGGTAGCGGCATTCAAGATTTCGGTCGGCACGAAAGGATTGGCTACAATGGTATTGGTGCCCGGCAGGTAGTTTTCGATATTATAGCCACCACCCGACGGGAAAATGCCGTTGGAACCGCCAGATTCCAGCGGGAATGGCTCGATGATCCGCGAAGAAGACGTCTTGTTGAACGTACCTTCGAAGAAAAAGTTCACACTGTCGCTGAGCGCATAGCTGCCCGTGGCAGCGAACAGGTAACGCTGGACAGGAACGGCCAATGTACGGAAATTCTGACGGTTAAAGCCATCGGGACCGATCGTTCCGTTACCGTTTGTCGAGAAGCCAGCTTGCAGGTTGCCATTTTTATCGTAGGTGTACGTGCCTCCAGCCGTGATGAAACGACCCTGCGGAGGAAAACTGGAGAGATATGGCTCGGTTGGCACACCAAATTTGCCGCCAAAGTAGATAGAGTCGATATCGTCGACCCGTGTGTTGGCGCGCTGGTTAGACCGCAGACCTTCTTCGTTGGAATAACCGAAGTGGACCATGATATTGCCGTCACCGTCGGCAAAGTTAGCGCCCGTGGTTACGTTCATCTGGTAGCGGGCATCGTCACCCTGTTCTGTAATACCATATTGGGCATTCGCTTCAATGCCTTCAAAGTTGGTCTTGTAAACGAAGTTGACAACACCAGCGACAGCGTCCGAACCGTAGAGCGACGAGGCGCCACCGGTCAGAACGTCGACGCGTTCAATGAACTGGGTCGGGATCACGTTGAGATCGACGGTTGCCGAACCGGCGAGCGATGCAACGACGCGGCGGCCGTTGACCAGAACCAGCGTACGGTCAGAACCGAGGTCGCGAAGATCGACCGTTGCAACACCGGTGCCTGAAGTCAGGAACGCAGAGTTGGTACGGCTAAGACCAGGCGTACCGAAAACTGGATTTTCAAGCAGCAGTTCCTGAACATTGGTAACGCCGGCGTCATCGATCGACTCAGCGGATACGATCTGCAGCGGAGCAGCAGATTCAACGGTTGGCGATGCGATGCGCGAACCGGTAACAACAATCAGATCCCCCGTTGGCTTTTCAGCGGGTTCTTCGTCCTGCGCGTAAGCAGGAAAAGATACCATAGCGATTCCGAGCACCATTGGTGCAACGGTCGCCTTTAGGTTTGTAAATTTTTTCATTATATTCCAGTCCCTTATTCTGGAGAAACAAACCACCATGGCCTGTCCCGGTTGTTGGTCGACGGCAGTCCATACGCCCCAAACGCAATAACTTTTCCGTCGAATTGGTCTTTCGATGCAGCATTGACGCCCGTTCTGTAAAGCTTCTGTTCAGGCAGGGCTGTGGATTTTGTAGACAATGTAACTATTTTGCCACAGTTCCGGGGTAGCCTCGAAAGCCATTCTTGCCATATTATCGGTTGTAGATTTTCCTGCCCCTGTTTAACCTATTTCCAACTGGGCGGTACAGGCCGCTTTCATAGGTCAACAGAACAGGATGAAGATTGTCATGAACCACATTATCGGCAAAACGGTTTTGGCCTGCAGCGCTGCCTTGCTGGCATCATCACCGTCGCTGGCAAAAGACGATGACATGCCGCCGCCAGCCATTTTCCAGGACGTTGTCAATTGTAAGACTATCGCTGATCCGACAGCCCGCCTGAGCTGTTATGACGAGAAGGTCGCCACTCTGGCGGCCGCCCAAGAGAGCCGGCAAGTGGTGATCGCTGACCGCGAGAATATCAGGGAAGCGCGCCGCGGGCTGTTCGGATTCTCGCTGCCCAAAATCCGGCTGTTCGGCGCCGGATCGGATGACGAAGCGGAAGAAGAGCGGTTCAAGCAGCTGGAAACAACCATCACCTCCGCTCAAGAATATGGCTATGGGAAATGGATGTTTACCCTGGCAGAGGGGGGCACCTGGCAGCAGACTGACAGTATCAGGATGAACCGGGACCCGAGTCCCGGAGACACGATCTTGATCAAGACCGCAGCGATGGGCAGCTATCTTGCCACCGTCAATGGCCAGCGCGCCATCCGGGTAAAACGCGTGAAATGATCCGGATGTTGCCCCCGGTTATTAAGATTTAACCTAATCCATCGGCCCGGTCAGCAGGATCGGGTCGATGCGGGCGTCGTTCCATTTCATCGACCAGTGCAGGTGCGGGCCGGTGGCGCTGCCGGTTGAGCCGATGCGGCCGATCGGTTCGCCGCGCTTCACTTGCTGTCCCTCGTGGACCAGGATTTCCGAGCTATGCAGAAAGGCGCTGTTCAGGCCCATGCCATGGTCGATCATCAGCAGGTTGCCCTCCAGCGTGAACGGGCTGGAGGCAGCCAGCGTGACCACACCGTCGGCGGGCGCGACATAATAGGTGCCTTCGCCAGCGGCGATATCGATGCCGCTGTGATAGCTGCCCGGATCGCCATTATAGATGCGCTGTGATCCGAACTGGCCGGAAATCCGGCCTTTCGCTGGCCAGATGAAGTGCTGACGCCAGCCCTTGCTGCCACTGTGGACGGCGCGGGCGGCGCCGATTTGCTCAAGCTCGGGACCGCGCCGCGCCATGAAGGCCGCGCTGCGGGTGGTGGCACGGCGGTTGATGCTGACATGCTCGATCTGCCATTTGCGCGGCGCGATATTGATGAACTTGCGCACGGTCTGGCCATTGTCGAGCGTCGCCACCAGATTGGCGGCCTGCCCCGCATCGCGGTTGAAAGCGATGATGAACTTGCCGTCCTCGTCGAGCGGGATCGGCTGGCCCTCGAAGGTCAGGTTGCGGGTGCCAGCCGGCGCATCGCCGATCATCACCCCGCCCTGAATCGCTTCGCCGGTGAAGCCGAATTTTACCGCTTCGCGAAAGGCCGACTGTTCGGCATCGCCGCCTTCGGCATAGGCGGTCGCAGCCGGAACGGCAGCGGCGGAGACGGCCAACAGGGCCAGGATGGTTCTGGACCGCCGGATCACTGTTCGCCTTCGGGCAGATGCGCGTGCGCGGAAATCTGGGCGGTGGCATAGGGTTCCTGCTTCTCGACGCTCCAGTAACGGAGCTCGTCGAGCGGGATCGCCTCGCCGGTCACCGCGCAGAGGACATGGTCGCCAGCCGTCAGCGGCCGGAAGCCGTTCGGCATATAGTGCAGCTTTGCCACCTTGTTGCGATTGGACATTAACATGGGACGCTTTTACTCCTTCAAGCCTTTACCTGCGATTTACCGGGCCGTGAAATCTTGTCCGGTCCAATATATTGCGGATTTCCCTAGAATAAATCCTGCTGCCTGTCATCCGCCGGTTTTTTGTCGCGGCTTGACGGGCTTTTCGGCGCGTTCCTGGCGATGGTGCGTACTTCGGTGACCTGCGCGCCGATGGTGCCGTCGGCAAAGTGCAGGTTGAGGCTGCCGGCCGCCGCGGCGGCCTTGCGGCTGCCGACCAGCGCGCCGTCAGCCGAAGAGACCCGGGCATAGCCGCGCTTGAGCGGGCCGTCGGGCGAGACCTGCTGCGCCAGTCGCCACAGCGCGTCGAGCCGCTGCTGCGCGTCAGCCAGCGGGCGCCGGACCAGCGATACCGGCAGGTCGAGCCGCCGGAACTGCTCCTGCGACCGGGTCAGCCGGTGGGTCAGGATCGAAGGCCGGAGCGCACCAGCGCTGCTGGCGAAGCGGCTGCGGGCGTGGCCGATATTCTGGCTCATGCCATATTTCATCCGTTCGGAGACCTCGTCGACCCGCTGCTGGTGCGGACGCAGCAGATCGGCGAGCGCCGGCATTACCCGGCGCTGCGTCTCCAGCCGTTCCTGCGCCGTCAGCAGGCCGCGCTGCACCGCGCGGGCCATGCGCGATCTGGTCTCGCCCAGCGAAACCAGCCAGTCGGTCCGCACCGGCACCGCCATTTCGGCTGCCGCAGTCGGCGTCGGTGCGCGCAGGTCGGCGGCGAAGTCGGCCAGGCTGGTGTCGGTTTCATGGCCGACCGCCGAGATGATCGGGATCGTGCAGTCGGCCACAGCCCGGACCACGATCTCCTCGTTGAAGCTCCACAGGTCCTCGATCGAACCGCCGCCGCGGGCGACGATCACCAGATCAGGCCGCGGCACCGGGCCGCCCGGCTGGATGTCGGAGAAACCGCGAATGGCATGCGCTATCTGTTTCGCCGCGCCCTCGCCCTGGACCAGCACCGGCCAGACGATGACATGGCTGGGGAAGCGGTCCGCCAGCCGGTGGAGGATATCGCGGATCACCGAACCGGTCGGCGAGGTGACCACGCCGATCGTCTTCGGCAGGAAGGGAATGCGCTTCTTGCGCTGCTGGTCGAAGAGGCCCTCGGCGAGCAGCTTGGCCTTGAGCTTCTCGAACAGCGCCATCAGTGCGCCCTCGCCAGCCAGTTCCATCTTGTCGATCACCACCTGATATTTCGAGCGGCCCGGATAGGTGGTGAGCTTGCCCGAGACCACGACCTCGATGCCATCCTCGGGGCGGAACGGCAGCCGTCCGGCATTGCCCTTCCACATCACCCCGTCGATCACCGCCCGGTCGTCCTTCAGCGCCAGATAGACATGGCCCGAGGCGGCGCGCTTGAAGCCCGAGATTTCGCCGCGAATCCGGACATAGCCGAAGCGATCCTCGACCACCCGCTTGAGAGCGCCGGAGATTTCCGAGACCGACAAAGGCGGGGCGTTGTCACCCTGCCCGCTCTCGGCTAGGAGCTTCGCGTCTAGTGAAAGGGAATCGTCCATGAATATCCTGTTGATCGGTTCGGGTGGCCGCGAACATGCCTTGGCGTGGAAGCTGGCGCAATCCCCTTCGCTCGAGAAACTCTATGCTACTCCCGGCAATCCCGGCATTGCCCAGCATGCCGAACTGGTTGAACTGGATGTGACCGATCACGGAGAAGTGATCCTGTTCTGCGGTGACAAGGACATCGATCTGGTTGTGGTCGGGCCGGAAGCGCCCTTGGTCGACGGCCTCGCCGAGAGCCTGCGGATCGCCGAGATTTTCGTCTTCGGTCCCGACAAGGCAGCGGCACAGCTGGAAGGCTCGAAAGGCTTTACCAAGGATCTGTGCGCCCGCGCCCATATCCCGACCGCCGGCTATGTCCGTGCCACCAGCGCCGCCGATGCGCTGGCCGCGCTCGACCGCTTTGCCATTCCGGTGGTGATCAAGGCCGATGGTCTGGCCGCCGGCAAGGGCGTGATCATCGCCGAAACCCGCGACGAAGCCGAGGCGGCGATCCGCGACATGTTCGACGGCAGCTTTGGCGAGGCTGGCGCGGCGGTGGTGATCGAGGAATTTCTGACCGGCGAGGAAGCGAGCTTCTTCGCGATCACCGACGGCGAGAATGTCGTGCCCTTCGGCACCGCGCAGGACCACAAGCGCGTCGGCGACGGCGATGTCGGGCCGAATACCGGCGGCATGGGCGCCTATAGCCCTGCCCCTGTCCTCACCGCCGAGTTGCAACAGCAAGTGATGGACGAGATTATCCGGCCAACCGTCACCACCATGGCCGCCGAGGGCACGCCCTATAGCGGAGTGCTGTTCGCCGGGCTGATGCTGACCGACACCGGACCGCAGCTGATCGAATATAACGCGCGCTTTGGCGATCCCGAATGCCAGGTGCTGATGATGCGGCTGCAGGATGATCTCGCCAAGCTGATGATGCGCACCGCCCGCGGCGATCTTGCCCAGACCAGCGCCCCGGTCTTTGCGCCGGAGACCGCGCTGACCGTGGTGATGGCGGCGAAGGGCTATCCGGCGACTCCCGAGAAAGGCGGCAAGATCCAGAATCTGGCCCGGGCCGAGCGCGAGGGCGCCAAGATCTTCCATGCCGGCACGGCGGAGGTCGACGGCGCGCTGGTCGCCAGCGGCGGACGGGTGCTGAATGTGACCGCGCTGGGTGCCAATGCGACCGAGGCTCAGGCCAAGGCCTATGCGGCGGTCGACCAGATCGATTTCGAGAGCGGCTTTTGCCGCCGTGATATCGGCTGGCGCGAGGTGGCGCGGGAAGCGGGAGAATAGGTCACTCGCCCAGATTTTGCACGCCCAGCCGCTTGGCCGCCCATTTGATCGTCGGGCCCTGGATGATACTGGACAGCAGCACGACGAAGAACACCACATTGAAGATCGTAAAGGCGCCCGGCACCCCGGCGACCATCGGGAAAGTGGCGAGAACAATCGGAACGGCACCGCGCAGCCCCGCCCAGGACACGAACAGTTTTGACCGCCAGCCGAATTTGCGGAATGGCGCCAGACAGATAAAGACGCTGAGCGGGCGAGCGACGAACATCAGGATCACCGTGATCGACAGGCCTGGAATGATCACCGGGCCGAGGTTGGACGGCGTGACCAGCAGGCCGAGGGTGAAAAACATTACCACCTGCGACAGCCAGGCCATGCCATCCTGGAACTGGGAAACCGTTTCCCTTCCGGCATAGGTCCGGTTGCCGGCGACAATCCCGGCGATATAACTGGCCAGAAAGCCGTTGCCGGCGAGCAGTTCCGCCAGACCGAAGGCAATCAGGGCGGCGGCAATCGAAATGACAAAGGCCAGTCCGCCCTGGCTGAACCCGCCGCGCTTCAGCAGTTCCGGCATGCCATAGCCGACGCCAACGCCGACGAGCGCGCCCATCGCCATCTGGATGACAAAATCGGGTGCCAGATCGAGCGGCGATGCGGTCGGACTGGCGATCAAATAGAGCACCGCCCCGACCAGAAAAATCGCCATCGGATCGTTGGACCCGGACTCGGTTTCGATCAGTGCCGGTACATCGCCGTGCAGATCAAGCCCGGTCGACCGCAGCACCGCAAATACCGCTGCGGCATCGGTCGAGGCGATGACCGCTCCCAGCAAGGCCCCCTGCAGCGGCCCAAAACCCAGTATGAAAATCGCGGCAAGCGTGACGATAGCGGCGCTGATCAACACTCCCACGGTAGCAAGCAGCAGGGCCGGCGCCGCCATCCGGCGCACATCGCGCCAGTCGGTGCCCATGCCGCCGGAAAACAGAATGAACAGCAGGCAGGCGATGCCGATCCCCTGGGTCAGCGCGAAATTCTCGAAATAATATCCGCCCGGCCCGTCAATACCGGCCAGCATGCCCAGCCCGAGAAATCCGATCAGCGCCGGAAACCCGAACCGGCTGGTCAGGGTTCCTGCCAGCACGGTGGTCAGCAGAATGACGCCCAGGATGAGCAGGGTCAGTTCGGTGTTCAGGACCATTATATATTCATATCCCGTCTTGGCGTTTCTTCGTCGGTCTCTAGATGCACTCGCGGCAAAATGTCGAGAGCGGTAACGGCTTGAGCAGCGTCGAAGCCGTCTTCCTTTGGCGAAGCGGCGGTGAACCGCAGCCGAACCGTTGATCGGAAAGGCGATGACAGGCACACGGCTTTGCCAGCGACGGGCCCGGTGAAGGGTGATGCCGGGGAGTGGGGGGTGCGCGGAACCGCAGCGGTGTTTCAAAGTTCGTGAAAGTTCGGGCCAAGGAGCGGTATTGCGCGCTTGCGGAGAGTGGGTGCAAATGGACTCACGCGAAGCCGCCAAGGAATTGTGCAGGCATTCGGCCTTGGTGGCTTTGTGTCCCGGTGCGAGTTTGACCAGTTCCCGTTGTGCGGGATTCTTGACAATAAGCGCAGTTTTTATTTTCTGTAATCTTTGCCGCGAAACCGCGGATTTCCAGGGTTTCCGAGCTATCAATTCGGCACCGAGTGTAATCTTTCAATTGATGCCCCAAACCCGCTCGGCATCAAGAAGCGGATAGCCGCCACCGCCTTATCTTCTTCAAATTGTCAAAGAGCCTGACCCGCGGTTGTCGCGGGCGTGGCGGCGATGATATGCGATTGTACCGGGTGTAGGACAGCGGTTTTTTGCCTTCTCCGGTGCGGGAGAGGGGAACCATCACTGCGACACATCACTCGCCAGCAAATCCGCCACCAGCAACGCTGTGCGTTGCGTCGCCTGCTGGAGGCTGCCGAGGTCCATATCTTCCTCGACGGTGTGCGCGCCGGTACCCGAGACGCCCAGTCCGTCCATGCTGGCGACATAGGGGGCGACGAAGCTGATGTCTGCCGCGCCGCGGCTTTCCGGAGGGGAGGCCTGAGCGGGTTCGAGGCCGAGACGCGCGTGCACCGCGTTGAGGCGGTCGAGCAGCGCTTCATTCGCCTTGGTCAATTCCATCGCGGGATATCGATCCTCGAAGGTGATCGTCGCCTTGGTCAGCGGCAGGCTGTCCTCGACAATCCCGAGCATCAGCGTTTTTGCGGCGCGCAGCTGCGCGCCGTTCATGAAGCGCAGGCCTCCAGACGCAATCGCGGTTTCGGCGATCACATTATCCTTGCCGCTGAGCGTGACCGCTCCGGCGCTGCCGACGGGGTCGATCGCCGAGCCTGCCGCGACCATGCCGGGATTGAAGGTCAATCCGAACGGTCCGCGTACCTCGCCGTAGAAGCGGTTCAATATTCGCGCCATTTCAAAGGCGGCACCGGCGCCACTATCGTCGCTGAATATTCCCGAAGAGTGCGCGCGCTTGCCGGTTACCTCGAGCTTCCATTTCGAGAACCCGCGCCTGCCAACCACGGCCCATTCGGGGCTGCCGCCTTCAAAATTGAGCGCATAGTCAGCGGCTTTGCCCGCCGCGATCAGGTCCTTGCGGGCCTCGGCGAGCGGCGAACCGGTACTCTCCTCATCACCGGTGAAAAATATCGTCAGCTTGCCGCCCTTGATCGCGTCGGCAGCAAGCAGCGCTCGCACGGCATAGATGACCACCGCATTGCCGCCCTTCATGTCAGAGACGCCCGGCCCCCGCAGCTTGTCGCCATCGCGCTCGAAGCGCTGGAACGGGCTGTCGGGTTCGAACACCGTGTCGAGATGGCCGATCAGCAAGAGGTCGGGGCCCTCGCCAAAGTCCCGTTCTGCGACCAGATGACCGCCACGCGCCATCGATTCCGGCATGTCGATCCAGCGAACCGCAAAGCCCATTTCCTCCAGTTCGCGCCGGTAGATTTCGCCAACCTTGCGCACTCCTTCAACATTGAGCGACCCGGAATTCTGGTTGACCGTTGATTCGAGCAATTGCAGCTGCTCCGCACCATTGGCGGCGACGGCGTCAAGAATGAGCTTGTCACTCGCGCTGGCGCCAGCGATCGGGACCGTAATTGTAGCGAGTAGCAGGCAGGCGGACGTGGCGGCTTTCATTATCGCGAACATGGTGGAGGCCTTTTCTCTTCGGTCATGAATATTTATCATCGGCCCAGTCGGGACCGGCAGCGGTCCGGACGCGGCGACACGTTGATTATGGGCAGCGGTTGCCGCCTGATTGTCGGCCACCAAATTGTCTTCCCGCATCTGCGTGATCGCTGTGCTGGCCACCGTCACGACAGCCGTCTTGTATGCCGGAACCGGGCGTAGCGGTTGAGCAGGTCGTTGATCAGCTGGGCGCGGGTAAAGCCGGTCACATCGTGCGGGTGGTCGCCTTCGGAGGTCTGCGCCATCGCCCGGAAATGTTTCGGTTCCGATTCCCGGACCTTGCGGGTTTCTGCCCAGACGAAGCTGGGCAGCAGAAACGGCCGGCTGCGGATCGTATATTGGAAGCTGCCGCGCTCGCCATGGGGAACGGTGAGATGGATGCAGTCCGCATCCTCGGCCAGTTCGGGCGAAAAGCCGCTGTCTTGCATCTCCTTTGAAAAGGCCACCAGAGCAGGCCGCGCGGTCGCCACAATGAAATTCTCGATATCCGACCTGCCGAAATGATGCACGACCGAGGTGAGCCGCTGCTGCCAGCTGCGCTCAGGCTCAGGCGAGACGGGTTCGGCCATCGACAGGTCGGCCAAAACGCCCCGCCGCTCCGCCTGCAACGCCCGAAAAAGTCCGTAGCAGATGAAGACCATGATCACGGTGAACGGCAGCGCGCTGGTGATGACGGCCGCCTGCAGCGCTTCCAGTCCGCCGGCGACCAGCAACACGGCGGCGATGACGCCGGCGCAAATGGCCCAGAAGATCCGCTGCCATACTGGCGGATTTTCTGCCCCGCCGGAGGTGATCATGTCGATCACCAGCGCGCCGGAGTCGGCCGAGGTAATGAAGAAGGTGATCACCAGCAGCGTCGCGATAAGCGAGGCGATGGTTGCAAAGGGAAGCGCCGCGAGCGTCTCGAACAGCGCGACGGGCAGATTGTTCGCCACGGTCTGCGCGATCGGCGCAGCGCCGGTCATGTCGAGATCGATGGCGGTATTGCCGAACACCGTCATCCACAGGAAAGTGAACAGCACCGGCACCAGCAGGACGCCGCCGACAAATTCGCGAATGGTTCGTCCGCGCGATATCCGGGCGATGAACATGCCGACAAAGGGCGACCAGGCGACCCACCAGCCCCAGTAGAAGAGCGTCCAGTCGGCCAGCCACGGATTGGGTTCATAAGCGTACATGCGAAAGGTGCGCGAGACGACGGAGCCGAGATAGGTGCCGACATTCTGGACGAATGCCTGGAGCAGGAACACGGTAGAGCCGGCGACCAGCACGAAGCCGAGCAGCAGGATGGCCAATATGATGTTGAGTTCCGAGAGGCGCTTCACGCCCCGGTCGAGCCCGAGAAACACCGACAGGGTGGCCAGCAGCGTGATCGAAGCGATCAGCACCAGCTGCACCGTCGTGTTGACCGGTAGGCCGAACAGATAGCTGAACCCCGCATTCACCTGCAGCACGCCCAGACCGAGCGAGGTGGCGACCCCGAACATCGTGCCGAGCACCGCGAAAATGTCGATCGCATGGCCGATCGGACCGTAGATGCGCTGGCCGATCAGCGGATAGAGCGCCGAACGGATGGTCAGCGGCAGGCCGCGGCGGAAGGAGAAATAGGCCAGCGACAGGCCGACAACGATGTAGATCGCCCAGGCATGCAGGCCCCAGTGGAAGAAGGTCAGCGTCATCGCCTGACGCGCCGCGTCGGCGGTGCCGCCCTCGCCCAACGGCGGGCTGGCATAATGCTGGATCGGTTCGGCGACGCCGAAGAAGACCAGGCCGATGCCCATGCCGGCGCTGAACAGCATCGCGAACCAGGAGATATAGCTATAGTCCGGCTCACTGTCGTCAGGGCCCAGCTTGATATCGCCATGCCGGCTGAGCATCAGATAGAGGACAAACAGCAGGAAGCCGGCCACCGCGGCGACATAGAGCCAGCCGAAGTCCCGGACCACGACCGCCTGTATCTGGCCGAAAACCAGACCCGACTGCTGGGGCAGCAGGGCGCCGTACAGGGCAAACGCCAGAATCAACCCCGCGGACACGAAAAATACCGGCGGATTGACCTTTATGCGGGCGCTGTCCTCGGCCGCGGCGGCCTCCGTCAGGACGGGATCGGACAAGGGAGACTCCTGTTTTTGTGTTCCGGCTGCATGACAGTAACGCAGTGGCGGTGCAACAGGTTGCAGGAAGCGCGGGAAGATGGCGGCGGGATGATGGCGGCCGGGAAGCGAGCGTCCTGTCCCTCGTGAGACAACAATCCGCCTAGGCTTCCTAGCCTTCCTCCGTTGAGAGCGGGGAGCTGGTATTTTCGGTATACCGGGATCGTGATGCCAAAGTTTGTCAAGGCTGGGGCCGAGGAGCGGTTTTGCGGGTGCCGTTTGCGGGGGGGAGCGGGATTAGCGGATTCACGCGAAGGCGCGAAGGCGCTAAGGGGGACACGCGAAGATAATTATATATAGTCTTTCAGCCTTGGGGGCTTTGTGTTTTTGTGCGAGTCAGAACTTTACAGAAATGCGCGGTCTTATTTTCTGTGAACTTTGCCCCAAAGCCGCAGATTTCTAGCCCTTGTTGGACAGCAGCCGGGCGTCGAGTGTGACCTTCGGGTGGCGCGCGCCCTGTTCGGTAAAACCATGCGAATATCTTATTCAATCTGTCAAAGAGTCTGTCCCGCGCATGCCGCAGAGCGGTAGACATTATAGGATATTGGGGTGGGTGTAGGACAGTGGTTTTTAGGATGAATTAGGGGGTTGTTGCACTCGTCACCGGAATCAAGAAATTCGGATAGATCAATTAGCGGGTTCCGTGGAAGCTCTGGATCGACGTTGCCAAAATTTCAATATGTCGCCGAGCATGATGAGTATTGATATTCCCATCATTATCAGACCAAATTTGTAGAGCGTTGTGGATAGGGATTGATAGATCAGAAGAGAAAGCAATGTTGTCAGGATCATTATCGGTACCGCAAAGAGATATGGAAGTTTTGCTACGCCTCGCAAGTAAGCTATGACTAGAACCGTTACGGAAAGCATGATCATCAGGTCCGCGAGTGGATCAATAAACCCAACGGTTGACGCCGCAACGACGCTTCCTGTTGCAACAATTGCCAGTAGAACTCGATAAAGCATCGTCATTGGCATCTACCCTGATCTTCAAAGGCGCAGATTCAGAATATTGGTGACAGTGCGCTCCATTTATTAATTGGTGCACTATCACGATTCTTCGTCATTATTCGTCACCATTATTCGACTATCGAATGACGTAGCGCTTAACGACCTTATAGAATGAGACCTGATTTCCTGTCTTCTCTTCTTGCCACATCAATTCATCTTCAGTGAAATTTCCAAGTTGGAGGACTAAATCATCCAAAGTCTCAACCCACCTATCACCGTTGGGAATATAGCCTCCGGATTCGTCTTTGAAATCCAATTTCCACCCGCCAGGTTGCTCTTTGTAAAAAGAGATGACGACAGATCGCCCTTCAGCCTGTATTTTTGCAAAATAAGTAAAAGACGTCATTTAATTTTCTTTTAAAGATATGGTGTACGACAACACTCTGCGAAAAGCCTAAGCAGCATCCTCATACCGAAACGCCTTCACCTTGATCGACCCCGCCCGCTGCCGCATCTGGTCTGCGTCATAACGCGCCTGCATCCGTAGCAAAGTGTCCATTTTCATACCAAAGGCCTTCTCGACCCGCAGCGCCATTTCCGGCGACAGCGAGGCCTTGCCGTTGAGCAGGGTGGACAGCGCGGGACGGCCGACGCCCAATATTTTTGCCGCATCGGTCACGGTCAGAGCATCGGGCAGGATCGCCTGCCGGATAAACTCGCCCGGATGGACCGGTTTCATGCCTATTTTTATCGCCATGTTTCGTCTTCCCTGAGGCTAATGATAATCTTCATAATCCACATCGAACAGTTCATCTGCTTGCTCGTCATATCGGAACGTGATCCGCCAATTGGGAGTGACCGACAGGCTGTAGGTGCCTTCCCTATCGCCCGTCAGCAGATGCGGCTTGAACTTCTGCAGGCTCTGGATTTCCTCAATCTTATCCATATTGATCAGGAGCGCGACAATCGCCCTGATCTTCGGAATATATTGTGGCGACAAACCTTTCGCATTGTCGTTCTCAACAAGGTTGCGAAGACCCTTGTGCCGGATATTCCGAATCTCCATCCACCACCCATAACAAAATGTTTCCTGTTGCGCAATACGCTACGAACTCACACGATCCTCTGCCCCGCCGCCAATCCCAGATCCCGCACGAATTTCGCATATTCCACCTGCCGCCCCTGCTCGTCCGGAATGCGTAGCAGATAGGACGGGTGCACCGTCACCAGCAGCGAGCGCCCCGCCGGGCCCGGCAGGATTTCGCCGCGGTGGCGAGCGATCTTCACCGGCTGGCCGGTGAGGCTGCGGGCGGCGGTGGCGCCGAGGGCGATGACGATCCGCGGGTCGACCAGGCGGATTTCCTGTTCGACCCACCAGCGGTAATAGGCGATCTCTCCGGCATTGGGGGTTTCGTGGATGCGGCGCTTGCCGCTCTGCCTGAACTTGAAGCGCTTGACGGCGTTGGTCAGGAAGGTCTGCTGGCGATCGAGCCCGGCCCCGGCGAGGGCTCGGTCGAGCAGCTGGCCGGCGGGGCCGACGAACGGCCTGCCCTGGCGGTCCTCCTGGTCGCCGGGCTGTTCGCCGATGATCATGATCCGGGCGTCCGGCGGGCCCGAGCCGCGCACCAGCCGGTCGGAGAAATTCTCGCGCGGCGCGTCGCTCGCCTGCTCCAGCCGGCCATAGAGCTGATCGAGCGAGGCCGGCGGTTCGGCTGCGGACGGGGGCCCGGGGTCAGCCAGCGGGAGGCGGTCCTGCGGCTGGGCCACCATCGCGTCGACCCGCGCTGCGGCCCCGTCCAGCATTGAGGGGATGAGCTCCGCTTCCGGCAGGTTCTTCCAGTATTTCATCGGCATTTCCGATTTCATCGCATTGATCTTCACCCGCGCGGGATTGAAGATATGGGCGTAATAGGTGCGCCATTCGGCCTCGACCACGTCCTGCTGCGGCACGTCCTGCTTGCGGCCGCCGGGGCCGACCGCCAGCGCCCTGCCGTCCCAGGCGATGCTGGCGCCGGGGGTGACGATCAGCCAGTCCATGCCGGTGAAGCGGTTGCGGAAAAAGGGAGCGACCGTGGCGGTGATATGATGGTCGGGCTCGAACCAGGCGACAAATTGCTCGCGCCCGCCGCTCGCGCCGGTTTTGCGGAAGCGGACAAAGGCGTGCATCTTGTGGATATCGCGGCGGATCGCCTTGGCGTAGCCGTTGAGTTTCAGGACATCCGGGTCGGCGGGGTTGCGGTGCAGGCCGGGAATCGACTGCGCGCGCCAGAGGGTGCGGTAGGCGAGATCGAAGCGGTCGGGGTTGCGGTGCAGCAGGGCGCTGTTGATCAGCGCAAGCAGGTCTTTCGCGATGCGGACCGGGCGAAGCGATTTCTGGGCATCGGCAGTCGGCAGACTGGCGGGCGGGGACAGGTTGAGTTCGCCTCCGTCCTGTCGGCCCTCGACCAGCCAGCTAATGGCCTCCGGCGCGATGCCGTGCTGTAGCAGCCGCCGGGCCGCGTCGCGCCAGCCCTCGCGGTCGGTCTCTCCGGACAAGGTGATCCGGCAGTGGCTGCGTTGGTGCTGGGTAGCGGGCCTCATGCGCGGAGGCCTAGCCGGGAAACAGGCTGAGCTGTTCCGGCGGCGGCTTCAGCCGGTCGTAAAGGCTGAGCGAATCCAGCTGCTTGCCCGGATGCCAGTCCACCGCCGTGATGAAGGGCAGGATCTTGCGAACCGACTGGCAGATGCGTTCGAGATCGGCCAGCCGCAGGCCGGAAAAGCGGCGCGCCTGCAGGATCTTGCCGACGCCCTTGCCGCCGAGGCCGGGGATGCGGAGGAGTGTCTCTTTGTCGGCCAGATTGATATTGACCGGAAAGCGGGCGCGGTTCTGCAGCGCCCAGGCCAGTTTCGGGTCGATGGTCAGGTCGAGCTGGCCGGCGGTGCCGCCCTGCATGATCTCGCTGACCGAGAAGCCGTAAAAGCGCAGCAGCCAGTCGGCCTGGTAAAGGCGGTGCTCGCGGAGCAGCGGAGGTGCCTGTGCGGGGAGCGTGCTGCTGGCATCGGGGATCGGGCTGAAGGCGGAATAATAGACCCGCTTGAGGCCGTAGGTGCCGTAGAGGCCATTGCTGGTGGTCAGGATTTTCGTGTCGTCGGAGGCGTCGGCGCCGATGATCATCTGGGTGCTGTGGCCGGCGGGCGAGAATAAGGGCGCCTTGCGCGAGGTCTTGCGCTCCGCCTTGGCCTCGCGCACCTGCTTGCCGAGATTGTCCATGGTCTTGCGGATCAGCACGCCATCCTTTTCCGGGGCCAGCCGGGTGATGGATTCGTCGTCGGGCAGCTCGATATTGATCGACAGCCGGTCGGCGTAGAGGCCGGCGCGTTTCAACAGGTCGGGATCGGCCTCGGGGATGGTCTTCAGGTGGATATAGCCGCCGAAGCGGTGCACGACCCGCAGCCGGCGCGCGACCTCGACGAGCTGTTCCATGGTATAGTCGGGGCTGCGGATGATGCCGGAGGAGAGGAACAGGCCCTCGATATAGTTGCGCTTGTAGAAATCCAGCGTCAGGTCGACAATTTCCTGCACGGTGAAGGCGGCGCGGCGGACGTTGCTCGACGAGCGGTTGATGCAATAGAGGCAGTCGAACATGCAATAATTGGTCATCAGGATCTTGAGCAACGAGATGCAGCGGCCGTCCGGGGCATAGCTGTGGCAGATGCCCATGCCGCCGGTCGAGCCAATACCGCCGGATTTCAACGAATTGCGCTTGACCGAACCGCTGGAGGCGCAGGACGCGTCATATTTGGCGGCGTCGGCGAGAATCGCCAGTTTTTCGGAGCGGTCGAGTTTGGACATCCGGCCACGCTATGACTTGTTCCTGTTTTGTTCAATAACCTATATTAATGTGGCTGCTGTTTCTGCCGCTTTATTTCCGGCGGTAAAGGAAGAGGGGTTAGGGTGACAGGGCTGGACATTGCCGGCCCTGTCACCGCCCGCTGCCTGCTACAGGCCCTGGCCGCCGGAAACCTCGATCCGCTGGGCATTGACCCAGCGGTTGCCGGGGGTCAGCAGGCTGGCGATCATCATCCCGATATCGTCCGGCACGCCCACACGGCCCAGAGCGGTCACCTCGGCCAGTTGGCGGTTGATTTCGGGATTGTCGCGGACCACGCCGCCGCCGAAATCGGTCTCGATCGCTCCGGGCGCGACGGTGTTGGCGGTGATCCCGCGCTCGCCGAATTCCTTGGCCATATAGCGAGTCATCACCTCGACCGCGCCCTTCATCACCGCATAAGCGGCATAGCCGGGCAGCGCCATGCGCGTCAGGCCCGAGGAGATATTCACGATGCGCCCGTTGTCGGCGATCATCGGCAGCAGCGTCTGGGTGAGGAAGAAGACGCCCTTGACGTGGACGTTCACCAGGCCATCGAACTGCGCCTCGCTGGTTTCCGCAAAGGGTGCATAGTCGCCATGGCCGGCGTTGTTGACCAGATAGTCGATATCGTCCCTGCCCCACTCGTCGCGGATGGCAGCCGCCAGATTTTCGCGGAATGCGGCAAAGCTGGCGATATCGCTGGTATCGAGCGGCAGCGCGATCGCCTTCCCGCCTGCGCTTGCTATCGTGGCCACAACCTCGTCGGCGGCCGCCTTGTTCGAATGATAGGTGAGGATGACACCGACGCCGGATTGCGCGAGATGCTCGGCGGTGTTGCGGCCCAGCCCCCTGCTTCCTCCGGTGATCAATGCGAGTTTGGTGATTGGATCGGTCATGTTCAATTCCTTGTCCTGCCCGCGCCCTATTGCGGGGTTGGCAGCGATATAGCCATTCCGCACAGGCAAATAATCAGGCAAAACTTGACATCATTATTCAGCCAAAGCAAACAATGACGATGGACAGGCTGGACAGTATGCGGCTTTTCGTGCGCGTGATCGAGCGGCAGAGCTTTAGCGAAGCCGCCGCCGATCTGGCGATTCCGCGATCCACAGCGTCGACCGCGATCCGCGCGCTGGAAAACCGGCTCGGCGTCGCTTTGCTGACGCGGACCACGCGCCATGTCTCGGCGACTCTGGACGGCGAGGCCTATTACCGGCGCTGCGTCGATATCCTGGCCGAGGTGGAAGATGCGGAAACCGTCTTCCATACCAGGGAAGCGCAGGGTCTGCTCCGGATCGATGCCAACGCGTCCTTCGTGCGCCGGCTGCTGGCGCCGCAGCTGCCGAAGCTGATGGAACAGCATCCGGACCTGAAGCTGCATATCGGTGCCGGCGACCGCTATGTCGATCTGGTCCGCGAGGGCGTCGACTGCGTGATCCGCGGCGGCGAGATTGACGACAGCGACATGATCGTCCGGCGGCTCGGGGTGCTGCGGGAAATCACCTGTGCGAGCCCGGCCTATCTGGCGAAGCACGGCATTCCCGAGACGCCCGACGATCTGGAGGGGCACGAGATGATCGGCTTTGTCTCCTCGCGCACGGCCGACGTGATGCCGCTGGAGTTTACGCAAGCCGGGAAGCTGAGGGAAATCCGGCTACCGGCGCGGGTGACGGTGAGCAACGCGGATACCATCCAGGCGATGGCGCTGCAGGGCTATGGTCTGGCGCAATCGCCCTATTACGGCTTTCGCGATCATATCGAATCCGGCAGCCTGGTCGAAATACTCGCCGAGTATCCGCCCGCGCCTTTACCGATTTCTGTGCTCTATCCCAGCGCCCGCAATCTCTCGCCCCGGGTGCGCATATTCGTCGACTGGCTGATCAGCGAGATCGCGCCGCAACTGGAGACATTGTAGCGGCCACATAGCCACCGACCGTCGCAAAGCTGTCACGCGCGCGTCACGCCTGTGTCACTGCAGCGGCCTAAATCCGGGGGAATCCATCAGGCAACCGGAGAGATGTCATGAGCGTGCACGCGGGGTCCGTGAAACAGTCCACCATATTAAACGATGCGATCCTGCCCAATCGCGGCAGCAAGGCGGGGCTGCTCGAGCGCGCGTTCGCGCTAATGTTTCGCGGGCTGGTCTATCCGCAGATCTGGGAGGACCCGGTCGCCGACATGGAGGCGCTGGCGATCGGACCTGACCATCATGTCGTGACCATCGCCAGCGGCGGCTGCAATGCGCTCTCCTATCTGGGCGCGGACCCGGCCAAAGTCACGGCGGTCGACCTGAATGCCGCGCATATCGCGCTCAACCGGCTGAAGTCGGTGGCGGCGCAGCGGCTGGACAGCCATGAGGAGTTCTTCCGCTTTTTCGGGCAGGCCAATCACAAGGACAATCTGGCGGTCTATCGCGAGCGGCTGCGTCCGCATCTCGACGCGGCGAGCCGCAAATATTGGGACGGGCGGGACCATTTCGGCCGGCGGCGGATAAACGGCTTTGCCACCGGCTTCTATCGCAAGGGCGTGCTCGGCAATTTCATCGGGCTGGTGCATCTGCTGGCGCGGCTGGGCGGCGTGAAGCCGGCACTGCTGATGACGGCCCGGACGCGAGAGGAGCAGATCGCGCTGTTCGACCGGCATATCGGACCGCTGTTCCGGACCGGGCTGATGCGCTTTCTCTGCTCCAACCCGATGGCGCTGTTCGGGCTCGGCATTCCGCCGGCGCAATATCGCGCGCTGGCCGGCGACCGCCATATGGCCGATGTGCTCTACGAGCGGACCCGCAAGCTGGCCTGTGACTTTGCCATCGCCGACAATTATTTCGCGCAGCAGGCCTTTGGTCGTGCCTATCAGAGCGCGGAACCGGGGTCGGTGCCGCCCTATCTGGAAGCGGCCAGCTTTGCCTGGCTGGGCGAGCGCAGCCAGCGGCTGGATATCAGGCAGCAGAATTTCATCGACTTTCTCGCCGGGCAGGACGCCGGATCGCTGGACCGCTATATCCTGCTCGATGCGCAGGACTGGATGACCGACCAGCAACTCAACCGGCTGTGGGGCGAGATTGGCCGGACCGCCAGACCGGGCGCGCGTGTATTGTTCCGGACGGCAGCGGAGGAAACACTGCTGCCGGGACGGGTGGCGCAGGAACTGCTCTCCGCCTGGGATTATGACACGGATCTGTCGCAGGCGCTGACCCGACGGGACCGATCGGCGATCTACGGGGCGATGCATCTGTACCGCCTGCGATGAGCCTGATGGACGACATATTGCGCAAACGCGCCAGCGACCGCCACGCTGAGCTGATGGACCGTGTCTATCGCAGCCAGAGCGGCATTTATGACCTGAGCCGCAAATATTATCTGCTCGGTCGCGACCAGCTGATCGAGGCGCTGGAGCCGCCTGCCGGCGGGCGGGTGCTGGAAATCGGCTGCGGCACTGCGCGCAATCTGGTGCAGGCGGCAAAAGCCTGGCCGGAGGCGGAATTTTACGGCTTTGACATCAGTTCGGAGATGCTGAAGGCAGCGCGCAAGAATCTGGCGCATGCCGGGATGCAGGGCCGGATCACCCTGTTCCACGGCGATGCCGAAAATCCGGGCCGAGCCATGCCACATGCGCTGCGCACATTCGACCGGATATTTCTGTCCTTCTGCCTGTCGATGATCCCCGACTGGCAGGGCGCGATCCGGCAGGCGCTGACCCTGCTGGCACCGGGCGGCGAGCTGCATATCGTCGACTTCGGCCAGTCGGAGCAATTGCCCTCGGCCTTTCGCTCGCTGCTGCAGGATTGGCTGGCGCTGTTCCATGTCGAGCCGCGCAAACATCTGCGTGCCTTCCTCGCAGAGCTGGACAGCGAAAGCGGAACCCGCAGCGAATTTGTGCCCATGTATCGGGGCTATAGCTGGCGGTTTGTCGTCCGGCTGCCGGAAGCGCCAGCCGGACCCGACGAAATTTAGCCCCTCATTCGGCCAGCTTTTTCAAAATCCAGTACCAGTGATCGAGACCGCCGTAGAAGGAGGCCACCGGCAGCCGTTCGTTGAGGCCGTGGGCGAACATGTCGGAGGCCTTGAGCGCGGCACCGGAGATCGCCACCGTGTCATAGCCGAGCGTGCGATAATGCATGCCGTCGGTGCCGCCCGATTCCATATAGGGCAGAATCGTCATGCCCGGATATCTTTTGTCGAGACTGGTGCGCAGGGCTGCTTTCACATCGTCGCGCAGCTTGGATTCCGGGCTTTCGGTGACATCGGTGACCAGCTTGAAGCTGACCTTGTCATCGCCGACCGCCTGCTTCAGCTTCGCCTCGGTCGCGGCCGCACCCTCGCCGGGAAAAATCCGGCAGTTGACGGTGGCGGTCGCCGATTGCGGCAAGGCATTTTCGGCATGGCCGGCCTGCAGCATAGTCGCAACGCAAGTGGTGCCGAGCGTGCCCACGGTTTCCGGATTGGCGCGCAGGGTCGCGATCGCCGATGCGTCGGTCGGGTCGGCGGCAAAGCGCAGCATAGCCTGGCCCAGTTCACCCGGCGTCAGCTTGCCGGCGGTGGCAAAATAGCTTCTGGTCAGGTCGGTCGCGCGGACCGGGAACTGGTAGGCGGCGATCTTGCCCAGCGCCTCGGCTAGCTCGTAGATCGCATTGTCAGCGCGCGGGCGCGAGCTGTGGCCACCGGGATTGTTCACGGTCAGTTCGTAGGTGGCAAAAGTCTTCTCCGCCGACTGCACGCGAAATGCCACGGGCGTGCCGTCCTCGGCCAGCGCAATGCCGCCGGCGTCGCTGTTCAGAATGAATTCGGGGTCGATATTCTCCGCAACATATTTGGCCTGGGCCTTGGTCGAGACCATGCCGGTTTCCTCGTCGCCCGAGAAGACCAGCACCAGATCGCGCGACGGCTGCCAGCCCTCCTGCTTGAGCCGCAGAAAGGTGGCGGTGAGGTTGGTGATGCCATATTTATTGTCATCGGTGCCGCGGCCGAAGAAATAGCCCTCTTCCTCGGTCAGCGTGAAGGGCGGCCGGACCCAGTCCTTGGCCAGCGCGTCGACGACATCCATATGGCCGAGCAGCACGATCGGCTTGGCGGTGCTGCCGGGCTTGGCACGATAGGTGACCATCAGCCCCTGGGTTTTCTCGCCCTCGCTGTCATAGTCGGTGACCTGGATATCTTCGTCGCTGAAGCCGGCCTTCTGGAACCGGTCGACGAGATAGGCGACCATCGCCGGAACCTGCTGCTGGCCGCGCGCGGTGCGAAAGGCGATGACATCGCGGTAGATGTCTCGGGCCAGTTGCTGATCGGGTGTGAGCGCGGCGGCATCCTGTGCCAGCGCCGGTTGGGCGGATAAAATGCTAGCCGCCAGCAGCAGCGCCAGCCGGCCGGACCATTTTCGCGAATTCCTATATGCTTTCACAAGCCGTTCCCCCTAAACAAACCGCAGCTTATCCAATCGGAGAAGAATGTAAATCTTTCTGTAGCTTGCTCCGGGGATGTTTGCAGGGTGCCCCCGCAGGGAGCTGGCATGACAAGCCCTATCCAACTCCCTTTCCCTGACCGTGCCCCGGCGCGGGTCCGGTCGATCGGACAGGACCGTTCCGGGCGCCCCCCTTCGGCGGCGAACAGTCTCGCCGCCTTCCTTTCCATCGCAGGAATCCGGTGACAAACAGGATGGCGGGGAGCAACCCGCAGAGCACTACCAGCAGCCGTCCCGCCAGACCGCCAGCCGAGCCTTCGTGCAGCGGATGCAGCCAGTTGTTGACCATGCTCCCGGGCTGCGCCTGCCGCGCGTCCTGGACCGCCAGGACTTTGCCGCTGGTGCTGTCGAGCCAGACATAGCTGTGCGGAAAGCGGAAGCTGGGATCGCCGGGGGCCTGCATGCGCAGGCGGAAAATGCCGCCTTGCGCGGGCGGGGTTTCGATCCAGGCGATACGCGCGCCCGGCAGGGCGGACCGCCCGTTGCGGACGATCTTTTTAACACTGGCCTGCCGAGCTGACGGTTGCTCGGGTGGATGAACATGCGGCATCGCGTCCACCGGCAATCCGGTAGCGGCGAGCGCGCTGCCGCTTTCCTCGGGCAGGGCCAGCATGATCCCGGTCACCGTCAATATCACCAGAAACAGCAGACCGGACAGGCCGGCAAGCTTGTGCCAGTCGCGCAGGCTCCGCTGCGGATGGGCGCGCAGTTTGAGGCGGAATGCCTTGATCCACGAACCCTTCGGCCACCATGCCCACAGACCGCTGAGCAGCAAAGCTAGCAGCACAAAACCCAGCCAGCCGAGCAGGGTGCCGCCGGTCTCGCCCAGCAGCAGCCGATAGTGAAGATCGTAAAGGAAGGTCATCGCATATTCCCCCCAATAATCGCGGCGCAGCACGCGCGAACCATCGGGCGACAGCCAGACCATCATCGGCCGGAAATCATGGCCGGCGCGTTCGAGCGCATTGTAGTAGCGCGCGGGGATCGCGCCCGCTTCGCCGGTCAGCTCGAACCGCCACGGCCCATCCTTTTCGGGATAGGCCTGGCGGACGGTGGCCAGCGCGCGGTCCCAGTCGGGCTCGGTCTGCGCGCTCGCCTCCTCCCGAATCCGGGGATGCAATAACGTATCCAGCTCCGGATAGAAGACGAGCACGGAACCGGTCAGGCCGAGCATCACCAGCAGGCCTCCGATGCCCAGCCCGAGCCAGAGATGCACCGCCCGCACGGCGTGGCGCAGCCGGTCTCCCCTCACCTCCATCAGAAACGCAGCCGGGCGCTGGCGGAGACGTTGCGGCCATTGGCGGGACTGTGCAATGTCTGCGCGCCGTCCCACCAGACATATTCATAATAGCTGTCGCCCAGATTCTTGACCGCAAGCCCCAGTTCCACTGTCTCGTTCATGCGCCAGGCGATGCTGGCATCGAACACCGCCAGATCACCCCATTTGCCCTCGGCATTGGCAGTGGTGAGATAGTAGGAGGATTGGCCGCGGCCGGTCAGCGACAGGGTCAGCGGTTCGACTGGCGCATATTCGATGCCGCCGGACCACAGCCAGCGCGGGGTGTGGTTGAGCTCGTTGCCGGCCAGCTCCGGCGTTGCCGGCGATGGGACCGAAATCAGCGCTTTCTGCCAGGACAGCGCACCCCATAGTGACAGCTTGTCGACCGGCTTGAAGCTCATCTGAAGATCAATGCCCTTGCGGTCGGTGCCGCCGACATTTTCGAAATCGCCCAGTGGATCGTTGAGCTTGCGGGCGATTTCGCCGGTGGCGCTCTGCTGCCAGTAGGCGACGCGTGCTTCCAGCGTTTCGCCCAGCCGGTATTTTGCGCCCAGCTCCCAGCCCTCGTTGATCGAGGGCGCGAGATCCACCTGCCGGGGCGGGATCAGATAGGCACCCGAACCCAGGCCGATCTGGAAGGTCTTGCCCCAGTTGCCATAGAGTGTGACGCCATCGGCCGGGAAGACAGCGACCGACAGCTTGGGCTGGTCGATGCTGCCATAATCGTTGATTGGTGCCGCCGTATCGTTCAGCAGATTGCTGAAATTGCCGCCGACCCAGTCGATCCGGTAGGCGGGCGTGATGCGCAGCCAGTCCGCCGGTTCGATGATCGCCTGCAGATAGACGCCGCCAACCGACAGATCGAACTGCTGCTCTCGCGTCTGGCTGGTCGGGACGCGTTCGACCGACAGCCAGCGTGCGGACCGGTTGTCCTGCCATTCGATATTGCCGCCGGCCTCGAGCATGAACGGCATCCCGGAAAGGGCGCTGTGCCAGTGCAAGGCCGAGGAGACGCCATAATGATCTTCCTCGGTCAGGCGCCGTTGCTGTGATGCCCCGACAGAATATTTGACATAGCGGTCATCGCGGAGCCGGTTGTAATAAGCCATGCTCGACCAGTCGAGATCGTTGGACAGGGTCGCATCGGCGGTCACCGCATATTGCTGCATCTTGCGGGTGTCGCCGTCGGAAACATTGTAAGCGTTGGTCATCCGCGGATCGGCGCGGCTGTCAGCGAAGGTCAGATAGCCCGGTTCCTCGGCATCCGCGTCATAGTAGCGGGCTATGGCGCCAAGTCTGACATTTTCGCCGAGCGCCAGACCCCATTTGCCGGAAAGGCTGAACCGGTGCGTGTCGCCATGGTCCCGATAGCCATCGCTGGCGCGATAGGCGATCTGGTAATTCTGGGTGAGAGCGCCGCGCTCGAGACCGGCCACCAGCTGGCCTTCATATGTATTGTAGCTGCCGGCAGAGGCGCGCGCATCGACAAAGGTGCCGCCCGACCGGGTCAGGATGTTGGCGCTGCCGGCAATCGCGTGCAGCCCGTAGCGCGGATCGGAGGTGCCGCGCACCACCTCGATACTGGCGATATTGAGCGGGAATATCATGTCGATATAGGGCATATTGCCGTCATTGCTGTTCGAGGGAATGCCGTCGATCAGCAGCTTGACCGCGTTGATATTGCCCTCGCCGTTGAACCCGCGCATCGAGAATTTGCCGTTGGTGGTGCCCTGGTTGAAGTCGGTCAGCAATATGCCGGGCATCCGGCTGATCAGTTCATAGACATTGTCAACATCGGCATTCTGGGCCACGTCGCCGCCCAGCCGGTCGACCGAGGTCAGGACATTGTCGGTGCTGCCTGCCATGCCCCTGGCGGTCACGACAATCTCTCCGACCGAGAAACTGGTGTCGGGTTTTCTGGGAGTGTCAGCGCGTTGGACGGGGGCCGCTTTCTCTTCAGCCGAGGCGGAAGGAGAGGTGGCGGCACATATCAGGCCTGCGGCAAGCGCAAGAAGGGAGGTCTTCATATTGGTGTTCCGATTCTGATGATAGAAATATGCTGTGCGAAGGGGACGCAGCAGAATCGGGATGGATTGCGGATAGACGGCGTTGCGAGTCTTGCCGACCCGACACCCTTTCACCCGACAGATTGTAACCGGACAGCTGCGTCAGGCAGCCAGTGGCGGACCTCTGGATGGCGGACGCAGACGGGGCGTATCGCGCCCGTCGACAGACGTCTGTGGCGCAAATCCGAGCGCCATAACAAAGGCGATGGCCGAGGCCAGCAGTGCCAGATCGGCGGCGCCAATCACGCCCATCGTCAGCGCCGTGAAGGGACATTTGCTCTTGGCCGGGTCATGCTCCGCGCCCGCCTTGCCCTTCATCGGGATCGATATCTGCTGAGTGAGCTGTTCGCCGGTGGAATCCGCGCAAATGACCACGGTCAGCACCATATTCTCGCTCGACACCATATAGCCTGCCGGAACCAGCAGCTTGAACAGCAGCGTAAAAGCGAGCAGCAAAGCTGCCAGCGTCCCGTTGCTGCGGATCATGGTGCGGATCGAGTCCATGGGCGCCTGTTAATTGCTGTAGCCCGACTTGTCATCAACGAAAAAACAGTAGTTTCGGACGAATGATGATATGGAAAAAATGACAAAAATTAACCATTTCTATTAATGTCGTGTTTCATAGCGAGACAAATAGCGCCAGCGGCCCGTCGTGAATCGTCGCTAGCCAACTGGACTCAATCGCGATTATCCGGCATTTCGGGCAATCGTTTCGCGCAACCGCCGGGAAGGGATGAACTGAGCCAATGGAAATCGGAAGCAAGATATTGACCGGTGTAGCGGCGACTGTCGTTCTGGCACTGGTCGGTCATGTCGCGACGGGGGATGCCTTCATTACCGGTCTGGAGCAGAAGGCACAGACCGAGCTGGCGGCCCGCGGACTGGATGCCGCCACCGTCCGCCTGGGCCACGACCCGCTGTCGCGAGAAGCCGTTATACAGGGTGAACTGCCAGAGGGAGCCAGGCAGGAAGCGCTGGATGTCGTCATGGCTATTCCCGGCATCTCCAGCGCCAGCTGGAAAGGCCAGCCACCTGTCGCAACCGCCGACACGGAAGCCGTTGCAGGCGCGGATGCGGGCCCCTCGCCCGCCCTGCCCGCTGCCGACCGCGACAAAATCGCCAGCTGCCAGACCGAGGTCAACAAGATTGCCGAAACCAGAAAAATCAGCTTCCGCTCCGGCAGCGCCTATGTGTCGCTGGAATCCCGGCAAATTCTCGACGCACTGGCGAAGGCGCTGAAGGCCTGTGACGGCCTGTCGATCGCGGTGGAAGGCCATACCGACGACAATGGCGACAAGGACGTCAACCGGGTGATGTCGCAGGAACGGGCGGACCGGATCAAGGCCGGGCTGGTCGAGCGGGGCATTCCGGAACGGCTGATCACGGCCACCGGCTATGGCTCGACCCGGCCGCGCGCCAAGGGTTCGGATGCAGCGGCCGACGCGCAGAACCGGCGGATTGAATTCCGGATCGGTGCGGCTAGCGGTGCGTCGCAAAATGATGCCGAAGCGCAACAGGGGAAATGATCGATGCCACTTTTACTTGAAAATCTGTTGCTCCTGCTGATTACTTTTGCAATTGGCCTCGCCATTGGCTGGTTTATCTGGGGCCGGACCAAGGACAATTTTTAGCCGGACACGGCGAAAAACAGGATTCAGAACGGGATTTTGAGACAATGATTACGCTGATTTCAGCCAATTGGCTGCTCTATCTGATTGCATTGCTTATCGGTATCGTCACGGCCTTTGCGGTCTGGGCGGCAACCGGCCGGGAAGCGTCCAATGTCGACACATTTTCCGGCGATGACGGCCTGCTTGAGAAAGCCGGAGAACCGGTCCGGCCAGCGGATCCGTCTCCCGAACCGAGCGCGCCCGCAGCAGAAAAGCCGGCGCCGCCGCCACCAGCGCCAAAAGCCGTCGCCACACCCGCCGTCTCCGCGCCCAAGGCTGCCATCAAGCCTGCGGCACCGGCAGAAGCAACGCCAGCGCCTTCGGGCAAGCCTAATATTCCTCCTGCCGTCGGCGAGCCCGACAATCTGCGCCTGATCAAGGGCGTGGGACCGAAGCTGAATACGCTGCTGAACAATCTGGGCGTTACGCGCTTTGACCAGATTGCCGAATGGAAAGAAGCGGAAATCACCGAAGTCGACCAGTATCTGGAAGGCTTCAGCGGACGGATCACCCGCGACGCGTGGATCGATCAGGCGAAGTTTCTGGCCAAGGACGATATCGCTGGATTCGAAAAGAAATACGGCAAGCTCTAGCGCCTGGCGTCAGTCCACATCGGGATTGCTGGCGCGGACGATCAGCTTGTCGATCTTGCGTCCGTCCATGTCGACAATCTCGAAGATCCAGTCCTGGTCTTCAAAGCTCTCGCCTTCCTCGGGCAGATGGCGCAGCTGCGCCAGCGCGTGGCCTGCGACCGTGGCATAGTCCCGGTCTTCTGACAGCCGGAGGCTAAGCTTTTCGGCCAACGCATCGATTGCCATGGCACCGGAGACCAGGAAGCTGCCGTCGGCCCGCTCGATGAGGCTGCGCTGCGTCTTTTCATCCTGGTCAGAGACAAATTCGCCAGCAATCGAGCTGAGCAGGTCATTGGGGGTCACGATGCCTTCGAAATGACCATATTCGTCGTGCACCAGGATCATCGGCACTTCGGTTTCGCGCAATATTTCCAGCACGTCGAGCGCGTCGAGCTGGTCCGGCACCTTTTCCAGCGGACGCATCAGCTTGCGCAGGTCCAGTTCCTCGCCGCCCAGTTGCGCGGCGACGATATCGCGCGCCTGGACCACGCCGCGAATTTCGTCGACAGAATGTTCGGCGACGGGAAAACGGCTGTGCTGGGATTCCATCAGCAGCTTGTGAATATCCTCGCGCTGTGCATCGATGTCGAGCCAGTCGATCTCGGTCCGGGGAGTCATCACCTCGCGGATCGGCCGGTCCGCCAGTCGCACGACTCCGGCCATCACGGCGCGTTCATGTTCCTCGATCACGCCGGAGCGCGTGGCATCGGCGAACACCATCTGCAATTCTTCCGCGGTGACATGGTTGATCTGCTCGCGCTTGATCCGCAACAGCCGGAAGATGAGGGCGCTGCTATTGTCCAGCAACCAGACCAACGGCGCCGAAATGCGGGCCAGCAATTCCATTGGCTGAGCCATGGCCAGCGCGATCCGCTCCGCCGAGCGCAGGGCGATCTGCTTGGGCACCAGTTCGCCAATCACCAGAGATGCGTAGGTGGTCAGGCCAATTACCACCGAAAATCCGACCGTGCCGGACAGTTCGCGCGCCATGCCCAGCGCCTGCAAACGCTCCGCGACCGGGCCGCCAAGGCTCGCTCCGGAAAAGGCACCGGCGACGATACCGATCAGGGTGATGCCGATCTGGACGGTGGACAGGAATTTGCCCGGATCGCCGGCCAGGCGAAGCGCGGCTTTTGCGCGCCGGCTGCCCTGATCGGCCAGACTGTGCAGCTGCGCCTTGCGGGCGGACACGATAGCGAGCTCTGACATGGCAAATACGCCATTGATCAGCACCAGCAATATTATGATCGCAACATCAAACCAGGGAAAGGGTGTCATATTGTCCATTGAAAGGGCGAAATGCCATTTAACCCTTTAGCAGCAAGTTTTACAAAATCTCAAGTTTGCTGTCAGTCACCGTTCATTTAACTTGCGATAGGCGGAACCTTCGAGGCGACAGGGGGTTATCCTGAGTCAACGAGAATACAAAAAAGGGAAATCAAAATGCGGATGAACAAAATAATGGTTGCAGCGGCTTCGCTGAGCGCGCTGGCGCTTACCAGCGGCTGCGTTACCGATCCGGAAACCGGAAACCGGACCATTTCGAAGGCCGCTATCGGCGGTCTCGGCGGCGTGGTCGGCGGCTATCTGCTTGGCGACGTGCTCGGCGGACGCAATGACCGTACCGCGAAGATTGTCGGCGCCGGCCTTGGTGGCCTCGCCGGTGCGGGTATCGGCTATTATATGGACGAACAGGAAAAGAAGCTGCGCCAGCAAACCGCCGGAACCGGCATTGATGTCACCCGCGAAGGCGACAATCTGATCCTGAACATGCCATCGAACGTGACATTCCCGGTCGACAGCAGCGCGATCCAGCCGTCTTTCCAGACCACGCTGAGCAATGTAGCCAATACGCTAGCGCAATATGAGAAGAGCTATGTCGACGTGCTCGGCCACACCGACAGCACCGGCAGCGATGCCTATAACCAGGCGCTGTCCGAGCGGCGCGCCGAAGCAGTTGCCAATTTCCTGGCCAACAGCGGCGTGCAGCGCGCCCGTCTCGCAACCAAGGGCTATGGTGAAAGCCAGCCGATCGCGAGCAACGCCACCGAGGAAGGCCGCGCGGCCAACCGCCGGGTGGAAATCAAGATCGTCCCGATCACCGAAGACGATTTGAACAACTAATTTAGCGCTTGCGCTGATCCGGTCATAACGGGCATCCCTGCAAAAATTTGCAGAGGATGCCCGGATATGATCACCCCCAATTTTTCCATCGACCTGACAGGACGCACCGCCATCGTTACGGGCGCGTCGGCTGGCCTTGGACGGCGCTTTGCCAAGGTGCTGGCCGCCTGCGGCGCGCAAGTCGCCTGCACCGCACGCCGCAAGGACAGGCTTGACGATCTGGTCGCCGAGATCAGCGCCGATGGTGGCACGGCGCAGGCCTTTGCGCTCGATGTACGCGATGCGCCGCAGCTGCAGGTGATCATTCCAGCCGTAACCGAGGCCATGGGCCAGCCTGACATATTGGTGAACAACGCCGGGATCGTCGATGCCGAACATGCCACCCGGATGTCGATCGAGCTGATCGACGATGTTCTGGACACCAATTTGCGCAGCGTGTTCATCCTCTCGAACGAATTTGCCCGCCCGCTAATCGCCCAGAAAACGCCCGGACGGATCGTCAATGTCGCGTCTATCGCGGCGATGAGCTACAGCGGCGGCGGGGCCGCCCTCTATTCGACGACCAAGGCCGGCGTCGTCCGCATCACCGAAACACTGGCGGTGGAATGGTCAAAATTTCATATCAATGTGAATGGCATCGCGCCCGGCCTGTTCGCCACCGACATGGCCGATGGCATGATCGAGCGTGCCGGCGACTTTTCGGTCCACTTCCCGCGCAAGCGAGTGGCACAACCGGAACAGATGGACAGCACCCTGCTCTATCTGGTGTCGCCGTCGTCGGATGCGGTCACCGGCACCGTGATCAAGATCGACGATGGCCAGGGGTCGCGCTAGGGCGCGGCTCTAGACCAGCTCGCCCCTGAGCAGTTTCGGCAGGTCGCCGGTTTCGCCCTTGGCCTCGGCCATGAACTGCGCCTTGAGCGGCGGGATCCGCTGGACCAGGCCGATCCCCATGCGCCGGATTTTGGAAGAGGCCTCTCCCGGCAGGCCGAACAGGCGAGTCAGCAGATCGGTCGCGGCCGAGACCATCATATTGTCGAGGCTGCGCCAGCGGTCATAGCGAGCGAGTATCTGGGCGTCGCCCAGATCAAGGCCGGTGCGCGCGCCCTCGACCAGACATTCGGTCAGCGCCGCCACGTCGCGCAGGCCGAGATTGAGCCCCTGCCCGGCGATCGGATGGATGCCGTGACCGGCATCGCCGATCAGCACCAGCCGCTCTGCGGTCAGATGCGAGCTGTGGTGAAAACCCAGCGGATAGGTCGCGCGGTCGGTGAGCAGCTCGATGACGCCCAGAAAACCGCCGGTCTTCTTGCCCATTTCCGCAACAAAGGCGCGCTTGTTGATTTTGGCAAAGGCGGGACCGTCCTTGCGGGACACGGTCCATACCACCGCCGAGCGGTGCCTGCCGTCCTCATCATCCAGCATCGGCAGCAGAGCGAACGGACCGGGCGGAAAGAACAGCTCATAGGCGGTGTTGCCGTGCGGCTTTTCGTGGGCGATCTTGCAGACAATCGCGCTGTGGTCATATTGCCAGTGGGCCATGATGATCCCCGCTTCCTCGCGCATCCGGCTGCCGCGGCCGTCGGCGGCGACCAGCAGCGGCGCGGATAGCTGCTCGCCATTTTCGAGCGTGACATCGACCCGGTGGACGCCGCGGTCACAGGAAGCGACCTGCGTCGACAGGTGCAGGCTGATCGCCTCGTGCGCCTGAACCGCCTCGAACAGAAGCCGGCGAAGCACCGCATTTTCGACCATGATGCCCATCGGGCCCTCGCCCTCGCCGGGCACAAAGTCGAGCGTGCCCGGTTTCAGTCCGTCATTGACCAGGATCTTCTCGATATCGCAGCCTTCCGGCCGCAGCTTCTCGGCCAGGCCGATCGCATCGAACATCTTCCAGCTGGCGCTGTTGATCGCGGATACCCGGGCATCATTTTGCGGATTGGTCAGATCGTCCGGGTCGGCCCGGTCGATAACCGCCACCTGAAGACCATGAGCGGCCAGCGTGAGCGCCTGGGTCAGCCCGATCATGCCCCCTCCCAATATGATGATATCGCTGTTCCGAGAATCAATACCCATGAAGACCGCCTTTCCGAGCCGCAAAATCTATCAACTAGGTAGGCATCGGCGGCGGTGAAGGAAAGGCAAATCCGGTAAAATAACGCCAAGAAACTTGACGGCGAGTCCCGGATTCGCGCAAAGGAGCGGATAGTTAATGCGCGCCTGCGGCTGGGGTGACGCACGGGAGTATATGATGGCGCAAAAAGCCAATGAAGCGAACTGGCGCGAGATCATGCGCCTCAGCCTGCTGCGCAGCGGGGCCCTGATCGGGGCCATCGCGATCTTTCTGGCGACCATATTCCTGTTGCTGGCGCTGGCCAGCTATTCGCCCAGCGATCCGTCGTTCAGTACCTCCGCCGGCAGCGTCGACCATAATTGGATGGGGATTTTCGGATCCTATCTGTCCGACCTGCTGCTGCTGCTGATCGGTCTCCCCGTCGTGCTGTTCCTGCCGCTGCTGCTGCTGCTGGCGAACCGGCTGTGGCGCGATATTCCGCAGCCCGGCTGGAAGCAGCAGCTGCTCTGGTGCCTGCTCGCCGCGTTGCTGGTTGGCACCGGTCTTGCCTTGTGGTTCCCGGAACCGCAGATGGAACTGCCCTCCGGTCTGGGCGGGCTTGCCAGCATGCTGCTGGCCAATGGTATCAGCGCCGGCCTCACCGCCGTGTCCGCCAGCTGGAGCGGCCTGATTTCCGGGATATTGATCGCGCTGACGCTCACCGCCGGCCTCACGCTCGGCTATTTCAGCCTGCGGCTCGACAAGCCGCTGTTCTCCGGCGCATCCTTCAAACTGCCCGAGGTCAAAAGTCCCTTTGCCCAGAAAGACGACGATCTGGTGATCGAGCCGGAACGGGCCAGCAAGACCAAGGCCAAGCCGGAGCCCGCTCCCCGCAAATCGGTGCAGCCGGACAACCGGCCACCGCCGGAGATCAGCGACCGGGCGCTGCCGCCGAAAAAGGCCGGCGTCAGCAAGGCCAAACAGGGCGATTTCTTCGGGCCCTATGTGCTGCCGCCGCTCGACCTGCTGACCCCAGCGCCCGAGCAGAACAACAATGTGATCGACAAGGCCGGGCTGGAGCGCAACGCGCGGCTGCTGGAATCGGTGCTCGACGATTTTCACGTCAAGGGCACGATCAACGCGGTCCGCCCGGGCCCTGTGGTTACCATGTACGAGCTGGAACCGGCGCCGGGCATCAAGGCCAGCCGCGTCATCCAGCTGGCCGAGGATATCGCCCGCAACATGTCGGCGCTGTCGGCCCGCGTCGCCGCCATTCCCGGTCGCACCGTGATGGGCATCGAACTGCCCAACGCCAATCGCGAAATGGTGGTGCTGCATGAAATGGTCGGCAGCGACAGTTTCGCCGAACAGACCGGCAAGCTGCCGATCATTTTGGGCAAGAATATCTCAGGCGATCCGGTGATCGCCGATCTCGCGCCGATGCCGCATCTGCTGGTCGCGGGTACCACCGGTTCGGGTAAATCGGTCGGCCTGAACTGCATGATCCTGTCTCTGCTCTACCGGCTGACGCCCGACGAGTGCAAGATGATCATGATCGATCCGAAGATGCTGGAACTCAGCACCTATGATGATATTCCGCATCTCTTGTCGCCAGTGGTGACCGAGCCGGCCAAGGCGATCCGCGCGCTGAAATGGGCGGTCGAGCAGATGGAAGAGCGCTACCGGATGATGTCTTCGCTGTCCGTCCGCAATCTCGCCAATTACAACGAGAAGGTGAAGGCCGCCAAGGCCAAGGGGCAACCGCTGGGACGCCGGGTCCAGACCGGCTATGACCCGGAAACCTCGCGTCCGATCTACGAGGAAGAGCAGCTCGATTATGAAGTGCTGCCGCAGATCGTGATCATCGTCGACGAGCTGGCTGACCTGATGATGACGGCGGGCAAGGAAGTCGAATTCCTGATCCAGCGGCTGGCGCAAAAGGCGCGCGCCGCGGGTATCCATCTGATCATGGCGACGCAGCGGCCATCGGTCGACGTCATCACCGGCGTAATCAAGGCCAACCTGCCGACGCGGATCAGCTTCCATGTTACCTCGAAGATCGATTCCCGGACCATCCTCGGCGAACAGGGCGCCGAACAGCTGCTCGGCAAGGGCGACATGCTGTATATGCCGGGCGGCAAGCAATTGACCCGTGTGCACGGGCCCTTTGTCTCCGATGACGAAGTGCGCAGGGTCGCCGACCACTGGCGCTCGCAGGGACAGCCGGACTATATCCAGGCGGTCACCGAGGAACCGGAAGACGGCAGCTTTGCCCTCGACGGCGCGGACCTGAGCGACAGCAAGGAAGACCGGCAATATACGCAGGCCTGCCAGATCGTCTTTGAAAGCCAGAAGGTTTCGACCAGCTGGCTGCAGCGGCAGCTCCGGATCGGCTATAACACCGCCGCCCGGATCATCGACCGGATGGAGGAGGACGGGTTCATCACTCCGCCCAACCATATCGGCCGCCGGGAAGTGCTGCGCGACCAGCATGGCGAACCGCTCTAGCGGCGAAATCTCGCGGCTTTCCTGACAGAGTGATTAAGCCATCATTCAATCGCCACCGTCTAGGCGGGCGTCTAGTTAATCTGGAGTTTTATTAATGTTGAAATATGGTTTCGCCCTGATCGCTGCACCGCTGGCCCTGACCGCCAGCCTGCCTGCTGTTGCGCAGCAAAGTCCGACCGACAGCCTGTCGAAAATCTCGAACCATTTGCGGTCGATGTCGACGATGACCGCGAATTTCACCCAGACCGATCGCAGCGGCCAGATGCTGACCGGCAAGCTCACCATCAAGCAGCCCGGCAAGATCCGCTTCGAATATCAGAAAGATGCCAATCTGCTGATCGTCGGGGACGGCAAGGCGCTGACGCTGATCGACTATGACGTGAACCAGGTCCAGCGCTGGCCGATCAGCAACAGCCCGCTGGCGGCTCTGCTCAATCCCGAGCGCGACCTGTCCAAATATGGCAAGATCATTCCGACTCGCAATCCGGCGGTGCTGAGCGTCGAGGTCAGCGATCCAAAGCGGCCCGAATATGGCGTGATCACGATGGTTTTCACCAAGAAACCGGGCGCGCCCGGCGGGCTGAGCCTGGACGGCTGGGTTTCGCTCGATTCGAAAAACAATCGCACATCGATCCGGCTTTCGAACCAGAAATTTGGCGGGCAGGTGTCGAACAGCACCTTCAACTGGGATGATCCGCGGCGGAAAAGTCGCGGCAAGCGGTGAACCGAGACAGGGCGCCGATCAGCAGAACGCGATATAGTTTCCGTTCATATTCCCGACAGAAACGCGGGACTATAACCAAACACAGGATGAAGAAAGGCAGTCAGGTTTTCCCCCTGTTACCTGACGCAACAAGTTCTTTCTCATCTTTTGCGTGACGAACGCGAGTTAGCCCCCACCTCCCAAATGCCCCCGGAGGTGGGGGTTTTTCTTTTTCCGGCGAGAATTTTCCCCTCCGCGCCCTTTGCTTTGGGCTTGGGTTTCTGTGCATGCGTGGCTATCAGACTCGCCATGAGTGATAGCCTGAAAATCGTCAGCTGGAATATCAACAGCATCCGCGCCCGTCTCGACATCGTCGAACGCTTCCTGGCCGAGGAAGCGCCAGACATATTGTGCCTGCAGGAAACCAAGGTCCGCAACGAGCAATTTCCCGAAGGGATGTTCCGGCGGCTTGGCTATAATCACATGATCCTGAACGGCCAGCCGATGCACCATGGCGTTGCGATCATCAGCCGGGTGCCGCTGCACAAGGATGAACGGTTCGACTGGCAGGACAATGGCGAGGCCCGGCATGTCGGCGCGGTGCTGCAAAATGGTGTGCGGATCGAGAATGTCTATATTCCCGCCGGCGGCGAGATTCCGGATCGCGAGCTCAATCCCAAATTTGGCCAGAAGCTCGATTTCTTTGGCCGGATGACCGAATGGTCGAAGAATCTGAAAGAACCGACGATCCTGATGGGCGACTTCAACGTCGCGCCGCTCGAATCCGACGTCTGGAGCCACAAGGCCCTGATCAAGGTGGTCAGCCATACGCAGATCGAGATCGACCATCTTTACCGGCTGCGCGATGCTCACGGCTGGGTGGATGTCGGCCGCAAGCTGATTCCCGATCCCGAGCGGCTGTTCACATGGTGGAGCTATCGCGCCAAGGACTGGCGCCTGTCCGACAAGGGACGGCGGCTCGACCATGTCTGGGTCAGCCCGGAACTGGCGGACAAGGCGAAGAGCCATGTCGTGCTGGAAGATGCGCGCAGCTGGGGCAAGCCGTCGGATCATGCGCCATTGATCACGGAATTCGAATTTTGAACGCAGCGCCTCATGACGGGGGCCGCAAGGTAGGTGGGGCCGGCAAGGCAGCGGCGCGCCGCGCGGCCCGCGCGATCGATGCACTGCGCCGGGGCTGGCCGATTGGCATCGAGACGGGCGGCGAGCGGCTCCATCTGCTGCCGGTCGAGACCGGCGCGCTGGAACAGGCCCTGCCCGCCTCCGGCAATGTGTCGCTGCTGATTTCCGCGAGCCGGGCCGATACGCTGAAACTGCTCAATCAGCGCGCCGCTGCCGACCCGACCCTGCCGATCCAGATCGGTTTGCCCGCGCCAGTGAACGCGGCAGAAATCATCGCCATCGTCGATCCGGTGCTCGACATGCAATATCCGATGAAGGGCCCGTTTCAAAGCGAGCCGCTGAGCAATCCTGCGGCCGCCACGGCGGCGATGGAACTGGCGCGCCATGCGGCCTTGCTGCCCGCCTTCCTGATCGTCGACGAGGCCGAGGATATGATCCGGGCGGAGGATGTCGCGGCCTATGCCGATTCCAGTGCGCTGACAATCAGCGCCCATGCCCGGCTGCCGGTCGCGGCCAATAGCGAGGCGCATATCTACGGCTTTCGCAGCGATGCTGATGCCACCGATCATATCGCTCTAGTCGTCGGCAAGCGCGACGAGAGCACACCGGTGGTGCGGCTGCACAGCGAATGCCTGACCGGCGATGTGCTCGGCAGCCTGAAATGCGACTGCGGGCCGCAGCTGCACGCCGCGCTCGACCAGATGGCCGAGGCCAGCTGGGGGGTATTGCTCTATCTGCGGCAGGAAGGACGCGGAATCGGGCTGATCAACAAGCTGCGCGCCTATGCCCTGCAGGATCAGGGCTTTGACACGGTCGATGCCAACCAGCGGCTCGGCTTCGCCATCGATGCCCGCGATTTTTCAACCGCCGCGCGGATGCTGGACCTGCTCAACGTGCCGAAGGTCCGGCTGATGACCAACAATCCGGAAAAAGTGGAAGGACTGGAAGCATGTGGCGTGATCGTGGAAGAGCGCCTGCCGGTGAAGATTGCGGCCAATCCGCACAATGAATTTTATCTGGATACCAAGCGCGACCGGACGGGACACCAGTTGTAGTCCCGTGCTCCGTCCAATTGATCCGAGTTTTTCACATACCCATATTCGTGTAATTCTGATAAGACTATTGAATGAAGAAAGACACGACCATAAAATCTTCTGCCGGGTCTGCACCGTTTGTTTCCAAGCCTCTTGGTCAGTCAAAGGCAACGAAATTTTCTCAAGTCGAGGGCCTGACGCTGAACGGGAACCATGTCGCCATGTTCAAACAGCTTACAGCACGGGGCCTCAAAGGCGATATTCTCCGCTCTGCAATAACCGGATCATTTCAGAAAAAACGGTAGCAATGGATCCTTACGATCCGATCGATGATCCACTCTGCTATCCGGGGTCAAAGGTCCTTATAAACAAGGCGAATTTGACTGACCAAGATGCTTTGGATCAATTTGAACAGCTGATGTTTCTCTCGCGGTCAGAAGACGCCTTACCTCCAGGCAATCCGGACTATAGCCTGTACAAAGCTATTCATCACCACTTCTTCCAGGACGTGTACGAATGGGCCGGTAAGTCCCGTACAATCAGAACCGGAAAAGGAGGAAACTGGTTCTGCTATCCTGAATTTATTGATGGCGAGATGGAAAAGCTGTTCGGCCAACTCGGCGAAGAGAGCTATCTGACCAAGATTGACGACAAAGAGTCTTTTGCTGCTCGCGCCAGCCATTATATTGCAGAGATCAATGCGGTTCATCCATTCCGCGAAGGCAATGGCCGCTGTCAGTTAATATTGTTGAATATCTTGCTCGAAATGTCCCGCTACCGGATGAACGAGGACAAATTGAACCCTGATCAGTTTTTAAACGCCATGATCGCGAGCTTCAAGGGGGACAACAGCCCCTTGTCCGATGCGATCATGGCAGTGATTGAGTGATTTCACCAATAATAGCCCTAGAACGGCACATCATCATCCAGATCGCTGTCAAAGGCGCCGCCGCCCTGGCCGCCGCCGGAGCCGCCGGTCTGACCCCAGCCGCCACCGCCACCGGACGAACCGCCGCTCTGGCCGCCACCCCAGCCGTCGTTCGAGCCGCCGCCCTGACCGCCGCCGCCTGGCTTGCTGTCGAGCATTTCCATTTTCGCGTCAAAGCCCTGCAGCACGACATCGGTCGAATAGCGGTCGTTGCCGGACTGGTCCTGCCATTTGCGAGTCTGCAGCTTGCCTTCGAGATAGACCTTGCTGCCCTTGCGCAGATATTTTTCGGCGACGCCGGCGAGGCCCTCGTTATAGATCGAGATATTGTGCCACTCGGTCTTTTCCTTGCGCTCGCCGGTCTGCTTATCCTTCCAGCTTTCCGAAGTCGCAACGCTGAAATTGCAGACCTTGCCGCCATTGGCAAAGGTGCGGACTTCCGGATCCTTGCCCAGATTGCCTACGATGATGACTTTGTTGATGCCGCCGGCCATTTCAAATTCCTCAAAAAATATACGTGAATATCGATTCTTGGGGACTCTATAGACCGAGGGCGACAGCACTCCAATATGTAATACCGGCAGCCGCATAGGCGAGCGAAAAAAGATAGATGACCATGAAGGTCGGCCATTTCCAGCCGTTGGTTTCGCGCCGGGTAACGGCGATCGTCGAGATACATTGCGGCGCAAAAACGAACCAGGCTAGAAAGGCCAGAGCGGTCGGCAGCGACCAGCGGCTCTGCAGCCGTTCGGTCAGCGACCGGGCTTCCGCCTCCTCGTCCGTGGCGTCGATCGCGTAGGTGGTGGCCAGGGCGGCGACCGCCACTTCCCGCGCCGCCATGGCAGGGATCAGGGCGAGAGCGATATCGCGATTGAAGCCGATCGGCTTGACCACGGGCGCGATGACATTGGCGATGCGTCCGGCGACGCTATAGTCGACTTGGCTCATCGCGCTGTCTTCCGGCACTTTCGGGAAGGTCAGCAGCAGCCAGAGAACCACGGTGGCGGCAAAGATGATCGTGCCGGCACGGCGCAGGAAGATCCAGGCGCGCTGCCACAGGCCGATCAATATATCCTTCATCAGCGGCAGCTGATATTTCGGCATTTCCATCAGGAAGCCGCTGTTCGGCCCCTTGGTTACGGTGCTGCGCAGCACCAGCGCGACGATCATCGCGCCGATGATGCCGAAGACATAGAGTCCGAACAATACCAGTCCCTGCAGGCCAATGCCCGGGCCGACCGTGCGCGGCGGAATGAAGGCGCCGATGATGATCGCATAGACCGGAAGCCGCGCCGAACAGGTCATCAGCGGGGCCACCAGGATTGTCGTCAGCCGGTCTCTCGGGTCGGAAATGCTGCGCGTCGCCATGATCCCGGGAATGGCGCAGGCGAAGGAGGAGAGAAGCGGGATGAAGCTGCGTCCGGACAGGCCGACGCTGGCCATCATCCGGTCCATGATGAAGGCCGCCCGGGTCATGTAGCCGCTGGCTTCGAGCAGCAGGATGAACAGGAACAGGATCAGAATCTGCGGCAGGAAGACGACCACCGAACCGACGCCGCCAATCGCGCCCTCGATGATGAAGTCGCGGAAGAAACCAGCAGGCATGTTCGCCTGGACTGCGGCGGCCACCCATTCGCTGGCCTTTTCGATCATCTCGATCGGCGCTTCCGACCAGGCAAAGACCGCCTGGAACATGACAAACAGCACCGCGAACAGGATCAGCGGTCCGGCGAACGGATGCAGGAACAGCGCGTCGGCCCGTTCCGACCAGCGGCGGCCGGCGGTTTCGGAAACGATCGCCAGTTTTGCGATCCGCTTGGCCTGCTTGCTCAGCCCGTGGCCGCGCTCCTTGGCGATCACCGCTTCGGCCTCGGGCCGCTCTTCCACGAGCCGGCCCTCCACCGCTGCGGACAGATCCTCCAGACCGCGACGCCGCACGGCGACTGTCGGGATTACCGGCACGCCCAGTTCTTTCTCGAGCCGGGCGGGGTCCAGCGTCAGCCCGTCCCGTTCCGCCAGATCCATCATGTTGAGCGCGACCACGACCGGCTGGCCGAGCGCGATCACTTCCAGCGCAAAGCGCAGATGATTGTCGAGATTGGCGGCATCAAGGACAAGGATGACGGCGTCGGGGCGGCGTTCGCCCTTCTGCAGTCCCATGATGACGCTGCGCGTCACTTCCTCGTCGGGGCTGGTCGGATCGAGGCTGTAGCTGCCCGGCAAGTCGACCAGTTCCGCTGGCCGACCATCGGCAAAGGTGAAATGTCCGGATTTGCGCTCAACCGTCACGCCCGGATAATTGGCAATCTTCTGACGCGCGCCGGTAAGGGCATTGAACAGGGCGCTTTTGCCGGAATTGGGGTTGCCCGCAAGGACAATGAGAGGTGCGATTTCGGACATCAATCAGGCGGCGATCGTAACCGCAACAGGGCATACCGAGATCGCCCGGGCGTGGGATTTGCGGACCGCGATCATCATCCGTCCGACCCTGAGAGCGATCGGGTCGTTCATCCCGAACATGCCCTTGTAGAGCTTTTCCACCTGCACGCCGGTCTCGATGCCGAGCGCCCGCAGACGCCGGCCCTCATTGTCGGAAATGGCGGTCCAGTCGATCGCGACGACTTCGGCGCGTTGCCTGAGGGGCAGCAGGTCCAGGGATGTGGATGATGACATATATATCGAGGCTCAAACTTTCTAATTGCGATTGATTATCAATATTGATTAGACTTGGCCAGTCTTTTTGTCAGAATATGGGCCGGTCGGAACGTGACGGCGCACAAAACTGCCGCTCCGGTGCGGTTCAGGCGCCCCGATAGCGCAAGCGACCGATAAAGCGCGCCATGCTGAAACGATCGCCGCCACGGCCGGTGACCTTGGCCTTGACCTTCTCAAACTGCATCACATTTTCGATCCTGCGGTCCAGAAAGGCGCGGGTTTCGGCAAAATTCTCGCTCTCGTCGTCCAGAAACACGCTGATCGTGCTGCCATATACGCCCGAAAGCAGGGTTCGCTTGGTATAATGATTATAGTCGGTGGCGGTGTCGCCAGCGAGCCGCCACATCCGGTCCGCCGCTCGCCAGCCCATTTTCGCAGCCCGGCGCAAATGCGGCGGCGCGGCGAGTATGGCCACTGCTCGCCGCAGGCCTTCGCGATCCGCATAGAGGATGTCCAGCCGGGCTTCGACCAGCGCCTTGATCCGTTGACGCACCTTCATCGCGGCCAGTTCGTCCGCGCTATATTTTGCCGCCATCTGCTCGTCGATCGCCTGAAACCAGGCGTCGATCATGTCGACCGGTCCGTCGTTGAAGGCCAGCCGGGCAAGGTCGGAATCGACTCCGGCCAGCTCGGCAGCAGCCAGTACGGCTTTCTCGGTCCAGCCGTCGAACGCCGCCTGCGCTGCCAGACTTGGCGCAAGGAAGGCGCGCACCTCATCAAGGGTGGGATCTTCGGGAAGCGATGCGGACATGGATGTTCCTTTGAAATCAGAGCTATCGATATAGACAGAAATTGCTGGGTTTCAAACCATTGCATTTACCCCTGTCGCCTCTTAACTGTCTGATTAACAATCCATGCCTCTTGTTTCAGGGAATTCCATCTTGACCACATTATTCGACCCGATCACCGTTGGCGCCATCAACGCCCCGAACCGCATGTTCATGGCCCCCCTCACTCGCTGCCGCTCCACCATGGAACATGTGCCGACGCCAATCATGGGCGAATATTATGCGCAGCGCTCCGGAGCCGGCCTGATCATTTCGGAAGCGACCGGAATCAGCCAGCAGGGACTCGGCACGCCGTTCGCGCCCGGCATCTGGAACGACGCCCAGACCGAGGCCTGGAAGCCGGTGATAGAACAGGTGCACAAGGCCGGAGGCCGGATCATCTGCCAGCTGTGGCATATGGGCCGGATCGTCCACCCCGATTTCCTGAACGGCGAGAAGCCCGTTTCCGCTTCCGCGACCACCGCGCCGGGCAGTGTCCGCACCTATGCTGGCAAGCGCGACTATGTCGAGGCGCGGCCGCTGGAAATCAGCGAGATTCCGGGCCTGCTGGACGATTATCAAAATGCTGCTGAAAATGCCAAGAAGGCCGGTTTTGACGGGGTGCAGCTGCACGCCGCCAATGGCTATCTGATCGACCAGTTCATCCGCTCCGGCACCAATTTGCGGACCGACGAATATGGCGGATCGGCAGAAAATCGCGTGCGACTGCTGGGAGAGGTGACTCGCCGGCTGGTCGATGTCTGGGGCAGCGACCGGGTGTCCGTTCGCCTGTCACCCAATGGCGATTCCCAGGGAGCGGACGACGCGACTCCGGTCGAGACCTTTACCACCGCTGCGAAATTGCTCGATACAATCGGCATCGCCTTCCTCGAACTGCGCGAGCCACCGCCGCACGGCACCTATGGCAACACCGACGTACCGGCGGTGAGTCCCGATATCCGGCCGGTCTTCAGCGGACCGCTGGTGCTCAACAGCGACTATTTCTATGACAATGCCACGGCCGCGCTGGCGGACAACAAGGCCGATGCGATCAGCTTCGGGCGGACCTTCATCACCAATCCGGATCTGCCCGAACGCTTCCGTCAAGGCGCAGAGCTCAACCCGATCGACTTCACCCCGACCTGGTACAGTCAGGGAGCGGAAGGCTACACCGATTATCCGACGATGGATCAGAAAGCGAAGGTCGGCGCCTGATCGGGGCCGAGCAGCGGGAAGCGCTGTCTAAAAGGCGCTTTGCAGACGACGGAACATGTCCTGAACCGCTGACTCGGCTTCCCTCTCCCGCTCCATATTGGCGGAGAGACGGTGGAGGCGCTGGAACAATTCTTCGCTGGCCCGAATGATCTGCCCCGCTTCTGCGGGAAACAGCGCGATCATCGACTGGTCGCTATCCGGCCCGGCGCCGAGCACGCGATCATGGTTCCAGGCCTCCCCTGCGGACAATTCTCCGCTGTGCAGCGCTTTCTGATTCAAAAGCCATGCGATGCAGTGCATCAGCCGGGTCGTCACTTTCAGCGATTCACAGGAAAAGGAAACGGCAAGCCTGTTGTCCAGATCGGACTCCTCGTGGAAGCGTCCCGATTCAAAATAGGAGCGCGCTTCATCCGCCAGCACCATGGCTTCGGTATAAAGGGCGTCGATCAATTTGGGTGTCAGAAGCGATTCACGAATTTCCATTTGGGGCCTGTAGCAAAATATCGGCGCATTTTGACAGGCAATTTTAAGAGCGAAACATCGCCGAAAGGCGTCTGTTTCAATCTGACACGCGGCGAAATCAGGAGGTTAACCGGCGGGCCGATCTGGTTAACGCTCCGCTAACCCGCGGAGCTCCGCCCCTCTCAGGCAATGATGTCGGGGATCAGCTGGTTTTCGAGCACGATGATCCGGTCGCGCAATTGCAATTTTCTTTTCTTGAGTCGCGCCGTCCTCAGCTGATCGGGACTGCCCGCTTCGACCAGCGCATTGATCGCCTCGTCGAGGTCGCGATGTTCAATTTTCAGCAGTTCAAGCCGCGTCTGCAACTCTTCATCGCTCATCGCCATTCCCGATCAATCTCCCCCCTTGCGCCGTTGAAACAAATTTGCAATCTTAACCCTATTCATGGTGCATGTCTAAACCAAGACAATTTAATCATGAAGTCCGACGCCAAGACATATTGGCCCGTCTATCAGGAAAGGAACCTTCATCCTCTTTCATTTTCAAAAACACCATTTTGAGGAGACTTTAATGATTCAGAATCACCTGTCAGCATTGCGCGAAAAGCACCAGGCATTGGAACGCAAGATCGAAGAAGAAGAAACCCGCCCCCTTCCCGACACGATTCGAATTCACAGTCTCAAGAAAGAGAAACTCAGGTTGAAAGAAGAATTGCTGGATTAGCACGGCTTTTGTGACAGCGACGACACCGGCCTGAAATATTTACCATCGATTTCGAAGCGAGCGCCGTTATTCTGCATCGCGCTCGCGCGGCCTTTCTGTTAGGCGTACGTCATGTCCACCACAGACCCTTCGAGCACCAAGACCGCCCGCAACATCCTGACCGGCCTGCGGGCGATCATGGCGTCTCGCGGCAATGCCCAGACCAAGCTGAATCGGGTCGTCGACACCATCGCGGACGCCGTTAACAGCGAAGTCTGCTCGATATATCTGCTGCGCGACGGCGTGCTGGAACTGTTCGCAACCCGCGGGCTGAATGCCGAAGCGGTGCACGTGACGAAGCTTGCTGTGGGCGAAGGCCTCACCGGCTATATTGCGAAAAATGTCGAGACGCTGAACCTCGATGAAGCTGCCAGTCACCCTGACTTTCAATATCGACCGGAAACCGGGGAGGAAAAATTCCACAGCTTCGCCGGCGTGCCGATCATCCGCAACCAGCAGGCGATCGGTGTGCTCTGCGCGCAGCATGTCGAGCCGCGCCGCTATTCGGAAGTGGAGATCGAGGCTTTTGAAACGGCCGCCATGGTCCTGTCCGAGCTGATCAGCGGCGCCGAATTTGTCGACGACAATGTGGCCGAGGCAGGAGCGTTGCTCGATGACGGCGCCACACGCCTCAGCGGCCTGCAACTGGTCAAGGGCAAGGCCAGCGGCCATGCAGTCTTTCACCAGCCGCGCGTAAAAATCGAGCATACGGTCGCCGAGGATACCGAGGCCGAACGGCACCGCGTCTATTCGGCCTTCGACAAGATGCGCGACCAGATCGACCAGATGACCAGCCAGGCGGAATTCGGGGTCGGCGGCGAGCATGAGGAGGTGCTCGAGACCTACAAGATGTTCGCCTATGACGAGGGCTGGAGCCGGCGGATCAACGAGGCGATCGACAGCGGCCTGACCGCCGAGGCGGCGATCGAGCGCGTGCAGCAGCATACCCGCATGCGCATGCGGCAGATTGACGATCCGCTGCTGGCGGAGCGGATGCACGATCTGGAGGATCTCGCCAACCGGCTGCTGCGCATCGTTTCCGGCCAGATGGGGACCGCGGCCAAAATGGGCCTGCGGCAGGACACGATCCTGATCGCCCGCAATCTGGGACCGGCGGAACTGCTGGAATATGACCGGCGGCGCCTGAAGGGAGTCATTCTCGAGGAAGGGTCGCTGACGGCGCATGTGACGATCATCGCCAGGGCCATGGGCATCCCGATCCTCGGCCAGGTCAAGAATATCCGGCAAGTGGTGCGGGAAGACGACCATCTGCTGCTCAATGTCGATGAAAATGTCGTGTTTGTCAGGCCCGGCCCCTCGGTGGTGGAAGCCTTTGAAGCACAGCTGGAGCTGAGCCAGAAAAAGCGTGCGGCCTATTCGGAATTGCGCGACAAGGAAGCCATCACCAAGGACGGCGTGCGGATCACCGTCAATATCAATGCGGGCCTGCGCGACGACCTCGCCCTGATCAACCTCACCGGTGCCGACGGCATCGGCCTGTTCCGGACCGAATTGCAGTTTCTGGTCGCCGCGACCATGCCCGGGCGAGCGGGGCAGACCCGTTTTTACAAGGATGTACTCGATGCGGCCGGCGACAAGCCGGTCATATTTCGTACCATCGATATCGGCGGCGACAAGCCCCTCCCCTATTTTCAGACCGGCGATCCGAGGGAAGACAATCCGGCGATGGGCTGGCGGGCGATCCGCATCGGCCTGGAACGGGACGCGCTGATGAAAGTGCAGGCCCGGGCGCTGATCGAGGCGGCGGCCGGCCGGAAGCTGAATGTCATGTTCCCGATGATCGCCGAACCCTGGGAATTCGATCAGGCGAAAGCGGTCTATGAACATCAGCGCGCCTATCTGCAAAGCCAGAAGAAGCGGCTGCCGACCCAGATCCGCTATGGTGCCATGCTCGAAGTGCCGGCGCTGGCCGAATGCCTGGACCTGATGGCAGACCGGCTCGACTTTCTGTCGATCGGGACCAACGACCTGACGCAGTTCCTGTTTGCCGCGGACCGGAGCAATCCCAAATTGGCCGAGCGTTTTGACTGGATGAGTCCTGCCATATTGCGCTTCCTGAGCCGGGCATCGGAAAATGCCGCGCGGTTCGACATCATGCTGAGCGTATGCGGCGAAATGGGTGGCCGCCCGCTTGATGCCCTGACGCTGCTGGGACTGGGCATTCGCAGCCTGTCGATCACGCCCGCCTCGGTGGGGCCGATCAAGGCGATGGTCCGGTCGCTGGATCTCGGACAGGCGAAACAGGAAGTTGAGGCCATTTTGAAGGAGGCGCCTGCCGACGCAAGGGCGCGTCTCGAACAATGGGCCACTCGTCACAAAGTCGATCTGGGTTGAACAATTTTATGCGGATCTGTCGGCAATTTTTCCTGGAGAGGCCAAAAACGGTAAAATCCGGGCACAACGCCATGATAGCCATTGACTTTTGCCGCCCAAACTGGCTTTTTTCCAAGCATATCCGGGAAATGCGAAAAGGGTCGCGAAATGATCCGGCCAAGGGAGTCTTGAGTGGCCGAAGATAGTGTTGACGACGAAAATGTTGAGTCCAATCTGCATAGTGCAGGTCAGTTATTGCGCCGTGCCCGGGAGCAGAAGGGCCTGTCGCTGGAAGATATCTCGAAGCAGACCCGCATCCCGAATCGCCATCTGGCGTCGATCGAAAGCGGCGATTTTGATGCGCTTCCCGGCCGAACCTATGCCATCGGCTTTGCCAAATCCTACGCCAGAGCCGTCGGCCTGAGCGACGCCTCGATCGGCAGCCAGCTGCGGACGGAAATGGATGAACAGGGTCATGGAGCCTATCAGGCGGAATCGAGCGGCTATGCGCCTGCCAATCCCTCCAGCGTCCCGCCCGTGAACCTGACGTGGGCCGCTGGCATTATCGGCATATTGGTGCTTGTTGGCTATCTGGTCTGGCGCAGCATGATCCTTAATCCGGCCGAAATTGATCCTCTGGCAGAAACCGAAACCGCAAGCCCGGTCGAAGCCGCTTCGGCCCCTTCCGATCCGCAGAGCCTGCAGGACGGTCCAGCGGCTCCATCCACTACCGGCACGGTTGTGCTGACGGCCACCGAGCCGGTCTGGATGAAAATCTATGATGCCGAGGGCGAACGGCTGTTTGAAAATGAAATGGCGGCCGGAGATACGTTCACGGTGCCGACGGATGCCGATAATCCGCAGATCCTCACCGGACGCCCCGACGCGCTGACCGTGACCATCGACGGTCAGGTCGTCCCGCCGCTGGGTACGGGAGAGCGGACGATCAAGGATATGGGAGTCAGCGCCCAGGCCCTGCTGTCCCGGGAAAAGACGAAAAATCCGGAAACCGACCAGACGCAGGATTGAGAAAGCCAACACGCGGCTGGCGACGCGGACAGCCCCTATCCCGGGGTCGCCGGGCGGTATAATTTTCTTTACCTTTCAGTCCGGTATATGGTTAATATATGTGAATTCAGCGGAGGCCTCGATGAAGAAATTTGGTATCACGATCCTGCTCACCGGCTTGCTTTTCAGCGCGCCCGCATCGGCCCAGAATGGGAACATAGAGCCGCGGGTGGACCGGCTGGAACAGGAAATGCGGGCGGTTCAGCGCAAGGTTTTTCCCGGCGGCTCGTCACGCTATTTTGAGCCGGAAATCACGGCAGAGGCCGGCCCTGCTTCGCCACCGCCAAACAACACGACATCGGCCGTCAGCGACCTGATTGCCCGGGTCGATGCGCTGGAAGCCAGTCTGGCCAGTCTTACCGGCCGGGTCGAGGAAAACGGCTATCGCCTTCAGAAAATCGAGGACAAGCTGGCCGCTGCAGAGGCCGTGACAGCAAGCCCCGGCGCCCAAGCCCCTGCTACAACGCCGCAGCCTTCCAAAACAACCGCAGAAGCGGCGGAAGCAGCGCCCGATCCCGAGCGGGTGGCCGGGGTCGCCTCTATCATCATGCCCGAGACCGGGGATGCCGCGGAAGACGCCTATATTTACGGCTATCGTCTGTGGGACGCCAAATTTTATCCCGAAGCGCAGACGCAGCTGAAGAAGATGGTCGAGGATCATCCAGGCCATCCGCGTGCCAGTTTCGCGCAGAATCTGCTCGGCCGCGCCTATCTTGATGATGGCAAGCCCGCGCTCGCCTCGGTGGCGCTTTACGAAAATTACCAGAAAAGACCACGCGGCGAACGCGCACCGGACAGCCTCTATTTTCTCAGCACGGCGCTGGTCCAGCTGGGCAAGAAAAGCGACGCTTGCCGCGTGCTGGCGGAAATGCAGGATGTCTATCCCGAAGTTGCCAGCGGCCGGCTTGCCGATCGCGTTGCATCGGGCAAGGCCGCTGCCAACTGCAAGTAGATCATGGAGGACAATGCCTCGCTGCAATCACGGTTCGAGGCGGCGCTTGATCGCCTGATTCCCGGATTTGCATCCGGCGATCAGAGGCTGGGCCTCGCGGTTTCCGGCGGCCCTGACAGCCTCGCGCTGCTGTTGCTCGCGTTCCAGTCCTGTCCGGACCGGATCGCTGCCGCCACCGTCGATCATGGCCTGCGCCCCTCCGCTCGCGCCGAAGCGGAATTTGTCGCGGCCCTCTGCCGGGAACGCGGCATTGCGCACAGCATCCTGAAGCCCTTGGTGCCGATCCGCGGCAGCATTCAAAGCGCCGCCCGGCGCGCCCGCTACGGCTTGCTGCACGACTGGATGAAGGAAGAGGATATCCAGTGGCTGGCCACCGCACATCATGCCGATGATCAGCTGGAAACGATGATCATGCGCATATTGCGCGGCAGCGGCATCGACGGGATGTCCGGCATTCGCGAAACGAGGGGCAATATCATCCGACCGCTGCTGCATTTCCAGAAGGCGGAACTGCAATCCCATGTCGCCAGCCAGGGCATCGAGGCGGTCGACGATCCCTCAAACCGCGATCAGGGCTTTGACCGCGTGCGGGTTCGCAAGGCGCTGCAGGATCTGGAAGGTTTTGATAGCAGGCTGGCCAGCCAGAGCGCCAGCGCGCTGGGTGCAGCGCGCGAGGCGATCGAGTGGATGGTGGACCGGCTTGCCGCCGATCATATCGCCACCACCGATTTCGGCTGTACGCTCTCCCAAACCGCCTTTCCCGCCGAGATTCGCCGACGGCTGCTGCTCAGATGCCTGCATATTTGCGACCCTGCCCTGTCGCCACGCGGCAGCCAGATCGACCAGACGATCATCGCTCTGGACAAGGGCGAAACCGTCACCCTTGGCGACATCTTGTGCCGCGGCGGCGCGGTCTGGCACTTCCAGCCGGCACCGAAGCGGCGGAACAACTGAATTTTCCGCTCCCGCGCCGGTTCAGCCTGTTTCGATAACAGTGATCGGTAAAAACATTGGCCTATATATTGTCATCCGTCGCAAAAGGCCTATCTTTACAGGACTGATAAAATCGCAGCGAGATGCCTTTCATCTGCAGCGACCATGATGACAGGACAAGATGCGCAATGAATGACGAACAGGATCCCAAAGAAAACCCCTGGATGAAGAGCATGTTCATCTGGGCTGGCGTCATTGTTGCGCTGCTGCTGACCGTTTCGATGTTCGGCGCGGGTGCGGCTTCCGATGCCGGAACCGGGATCAGCTATTCCTCTTTCCGCAACAAGGTTGAAGAAGGCAGCGTGAAAAGCGTTGCCATCGCACCGGACAAGATCACGGGCGAGCTGACCAATGGCGACATGTTCACCACCACGCCCGTCGGCAGCGATCCGTCGCTGGTAAACCTGCTCGATGAAAAGGGCGTGGAATATAGCGGCAAGGCGCAGGAACAGGCCAGCATCTGGCAGATCATTCTGGTCCAGTCCCTGCCCTTCCTGCTGATCCTCGGCATCGCCTTTTTCGTTCTGCGCCAGATGCAGAAGGGCAGCGGCTCCGGAGCTATGGGCTTCGGCAAGTCCAAGGCGAAATTGCTGACCGAAAAGCAGGGCAAGGTTACCTTTCAGGATGTCGCCGGCATTGACGAGGCTCGCGAAGAGCTGGAAGAAATCGTCGAATTCCTGAAAAATCCCGGTCGTTTTGCCAAGCTGGGCGGCCAGATTCCGAAGGGTGCGCTGCTGGTCGGCTCGCCGGGTACCGGTAAAACGCTTCTCGCGCGCGCCATTGCGGGCGAAGCCGGCGTGCCCTTTTTCTCCATCTCCGGTTCGGACTTTGTCGAAATGTTTGTCGGTGTCGGCGCCAGCCGGGTCCGCGACATGTTCGAGCAGGCCAAGAAAAACGCACCGTGCATCGTCTTCATCGACGAAATCGACGCGGTTGGTCGCCATCGCGGTGCCGGTCTGGGCAACGGCAATGACGAACGCGAGCAAACGCTGAACCAGCTGCTGGTCGAGATGGACGGTTTCGAGGCGAATGAAGGTATCATCATCATCGCCGCCACAAACCGGCCTGACGTGCTTGACCCCGCGCTGCTGCGTCCCGGCCGCTTTGACCGCCAGGTTGTTGTTCCCCGTCCCGATATCGAGGGCCGCGAGAAAATCCTCGCCGTGCACATGAAGAAAGTTCCGCTGGCACCCGATGTTGATGCCCGCACGATTGCGCGCGGCACGCCCGGATTTTCCGGTGCCGATCTCGCCAATCTGGTCAACGAGGCTGCCTTGATGGCAGCGCGCCGTGGCAAGCGGATGGTCGCGATGAGCGAGTTCGAGGATGCCAAGGACAAGGTCATGATGGGCACCGAGCGCCGGTCGATGGTGATGACCGACGACGAGAAGAAGATGACCGCCTATCATGAAGCCGGCCACGCTATCGTCTCGGTCCACGAGCCTGCCTCCGATCCGATTCACAAAGCGACGATCATTCCCCGTGGCCGCGCGCTCGGCATGGTGATGCGCCTGCCGGAGCGGGACAATTACAGCTATCACCGCGACAAGATGCACGCCAATCTGGCGGTATCAATGGGTGGCCGCGTCGCCGAGGAAATCATCTTCGGCCATGACAAGGTCTCCTCCGGCGCCTCGAGCGATATCCAGTACGCGACCAAGCTGGCGCGCGACATGGTTACCCAGTGGGGCATGTCCGAGGAGATGGGGCCGCTGCAATATGAAGAGGAACAGGGTGAAACCTTCCTCGGCTATTCGCAGTCCCAGCGCGTCCATATGTCGGACGAGACTGCCAAGAAGATCGACCTGGAAATTCGCAAGCTGATCGACGACAGCTACGCCCGGGCGAAGCATCTGCTGACCAAGCACAGCGACCAGCTGCATGCGCTGGCCAATGCGCTGCTCGAGTACGAGACGCTGTCGGGCGAGGAAATCGACGAACTGGTCAAGAATGGCAAGTTCCACCGGCCGGGCGGCGACGTCATCAAACCGGCGGCCGTGCCGACCGTCGGAACGAGCATTCCGAAGACCGGACGCAAGAAAAAGGGACCGTTTACCGATCCCAAACCGCAGGGCGCCTGATCCGCGCCTGCGGTCAAACGCTCAGGACAAAGAAAAGGCCGCTCGGGACTGTCCCGGCGGCCTTTTCTTTTGTCTCCAGCGATGCTGAAAATGTGGTTACTGGCCTAGCGGCGGCCGTAATCTCCGGCAACACCGGCACTGCGTGGCGGTGCGGCGGCGGTCAGGCGCAGGGCTTCTGCCGACTGGCTGATCGAGCCGATTTCATCCGGCGTGTCGTCATCGTCGATCAGAACCTTCTGCAGCGACTGGATCAGGCTTTCTTCCAGATCCTTCGGCTTGATCGTTTCCTCGGCGATTTCGCGCAGCGCAACCACCGGGTTTTTATCGCGGTCACGATCCACCGTCAGCTCTGCGCCACCCGAAATCTCGCGTGCGCGCTGGGCAGCGAACAACACCAGATCAAACCGGTTTGTGACTTTATCAACGCAATCTTCAACCGTAACGCGAGCCATAAGGCGCTCCTGATTCTGCAAACTTTGGGAAAAGAGCCTTTGACTTAGGGATATCGGCGGAATTTGTCAAGAAATCCGGACTCGCTCCGCCCGGTGGCTGCACAGCGATCGGCAATCTAATGGTTTGTCGGTGCGCGAATGTTAATCTATGGCCGGATGCGATGGAAAACACCAAGGTGAAAGCGCAGCAATCGCACCCGGATACCCCACCGCCCTGGTTTGAAGTCGGCGACAACCGGTTGCGGCTGATCCGCGAACCGACAGACCGGCTCGCCGCGCTGACCGACCTGCTGGCAGCTGCTGACAAAAGCCTCAAATTATTCTTCTACATGTTCGAGGATGACGGTCTGGGCGAGAGGATTCTCGCGCTCCTGATCGCCGCCTGCCAACGGGGCGTTGCGGTGGAAATGATGGTCGACAGCTTCGGTTCCAACGGAACGCCGCAGAAATTTTTCGATCCCTTCATCGAGGCCGGCGGCAAATTCGCCATATTCAGCCCCGGTTTTTCGACCAGCTATTTTGTCCGCAATCACCAGAAAATGGTCATCGCCGATGATCGTACGGCACTGATCGGCGGATTCAATATCGCGAACGAATATTTCAATTTGCAGCAGCCTGATAGTGACGGGCACCCGAGCGACAATAGCTGGGAAGACCTTGGCCTGGCAATCGAAGGGCCAGAGGTGGCCAATCTCGCCAGCTATTATCGGGTCCTGTCGAACTGGGTTCAGCAGCGAAATGGCGATATGCGCTCGTTGCGGAAAATGGTGCGACACTGGGATCCGGGCGAGGGCCAGTTCCGCTGGCTTCTCGGCGGCCCAAGCAACCGCATCAGCCGCTGGGCCGCAGCGATCAAGAAAGACCTCGAGATGGGCAGCCGGCTCGATCTGGTGACTGCCTATTTTTCCCCGGGCCAGGGACTGTTGCGGCGCATCGGCGGCCTGTCCAAGCGCGGCGGAACAAGCCGGCTCATGTTACCGGGCAAGACCGACAATGGCGCGACAATCGGGGCAAGCAGATTGCTTTACGGCTATCTGCTCAAGCGGCGCGCGCGGATTTTCGAATATCAGCCAAGGCGCCTGCACACCAAATTGGTGATCGTGGATGATGCCGTCTATATCGGTTCAGCGAATTTCGACTTGCGCAGCCTGTTTATCAATGTGGAAATGATGCTGCGCATCGACGATGCCGGCTTTGCCGACCATGCCCGCACTGTGATCGATATGCTGGAGGAAAATGGCGAAAGGATCACGCCCGAACTGCACCGGTCCCGGCGGACCTTTCTCAACCGTTTGCGCTGGACCCTGTCCTATTTTCTCGTCAACACGCTCGACTATCGGATCACGCGCCGCTTCAATTTCGGCTCCGGAAACAGGCCGTCGGCATGACGGGCAACCGGTTTGAAAGACCGCTCCGGGCAACCTGTCGCAGCAGGAGAATCGTTCGCCGCAAACCGCGGTTTTGCCTCTGTTCAGACAGAAAGGCTTAGTTAGAAGGATATATGAACATTCCAGCAGCAGAGAGGCGACTGTCCTTGCAACCTTATCGGCACCTGTTGATGGCACTGCTGACCATCAGCCTGACCGCCTGTGTGGCGGCATCGAACCGGCCACCGCCGCCACAGGCCAGCGCGACACCGCCGGTATATCACAACCGTGCCCCCTCGCCCGAGCCCCGGATGGAACAGGCCCGTGAACAGCCAAATCCCCAGCTGGTCCGGGAAATCGAGGAGCTTTGGCGCACGTTTCCGGGAAAGACCGGGATTGCGGTCAAGCGGATTGACGGCGACTGGGAATTCGGTTTCCGGCCCGATGAATATTTCCCGCAGCAAAGCGTGTCCAAGCTCTGGGTCGCCATGACCCTGCTCGACAAGGTCGACAAGGGCAAGGCGTCCCTGTCCGACGCGATCCGTATCGGCAAGGAAGACCTGACCGTCTTCCATCAGCCAATGGCTGCAGAAGTGCAGCGCAATGGCGCGGTCACCAAAAGCGTCTACACCTTGCTGGAAATGGCCCTGGCAAGCAGTGACAATACGGCGAATGATTCGCTGCTCCGCCACGCTGGTGGCCCGGAAGCGGTGCGCGCGTTCATCGCCAAACATTCACTTGGCAAAATTCGTTTCGGCCCCGGCGAGCGGTTGCTGCAAAGCGGTATTGCCGGGATGGAGTGGCGGCAGAATCTGTCCTATGGACGGACCTTCTATGCGGCCCGCGCGAAATTACCGGTGGAACAGCGGCAGCAATCGCTGGAGGCCTATCTCGCCGATCCTGTTGACGGGGCCAGCCCCATGGCCATCGCCCACGCTCTGGACAAGCTGGCGCGCGGCGAGCTGCTCTCGGCCAATTCGACCAATTTGCTGCAATCAATCCTGAAACGCACGCGCAGCGGCCCCAACCGGCTGAAGGCAGGCGTTCCGGCAGGCTGGGAATTTCTGCACAAAACCGGAACCGGCCAGGTGCTCGGCCCGGTGGCAACCGGATATAATGATATTGGCATCATGACCGCCCCGGACGGGACCCGCTATGCGGTGGTCGTAATGCTGGGCGATACGACCGCTTCGATTCCCGAACGGATGCGGCTGATGCAGGCCGTCACCCGCGCGGTGGGCCGATATCACCGGGGCTAGCGGCTATTCAGCGGGACCCGGCTCCACCTTCTGATTTTCGATCGATTCCGGCGGCGCATTGCGCTCGTCGAGCATTTCGGCTGCTTCATCAAGAGCCTTCGCTTCGCCGACGGTCACGCCACCGGGGCCGGGATCATTTTGCGCCGGACCGCAAGCCGCCAATCCGGTCAATATCAGGATGCTGAACAGATTTCTCATGACAATTCCATAAATGCTATTGGCGCCGGACCAAAGCCAAAAAAAAAGGGCCGTCCGAGGACAGCCCTTTTTCTGAAATGAATCGAACGCTTATTGAGCTGCTTCTTTAGCAGTTTCAGCAGCGTCTTCAGCGGCATCAGCAGCTTCGCCAGCGGCATCAGCAGCTTCTTCGGTTGCTTCAACGGTTGCTGCGCCCATGGCATCAGCTTCGCCTTCAGCAGCATCCATGGCATCATCAGCAGCTTCTTCGGTCGTTGCTTCCGTGGTTGCAGCTGCGTCTTCTGCGCCAGCTTCAGCATTGTCAGCACCGGAGCATGCGGCCAGGCCGAGTGCAGCGGCGAGAACGAGTGACGTTGTAACTTTTTTCATTGGGATAACCCTCTATTATATTCCTCAAAAACCACGCAAACCGGAAGTATATTTCCCTCCTCAGGCCTGCGGTCCGCATCTTTAGCGATGTCTCGGAATGAACGCAATGAAGAACCGGTTGTGACAAATCCGTGACTTTCAGATTCGCGCCGATTAAACGGTCCCAACAAAAGCCAAGCCTGAAAATCTAGCCGATTGACCAGATATAAAGATTTCTTTATATAGCTATCCGTCATGGACGATATTTTGAACATTTTTAGGGCACTCGCGGACCCGACACGGTTGCGAATCATGCTGTTGCTGCAAAAAATGGAACTGGCAGTGGGCGAGCTTGCCCAGATTCTCAACCAGAGCCAGCCGCGTATCTCCCGGCATATCCGCATTCTGGATGAAGCCGGGCTGGCAGAGCGCCGCAAGGAAGGCAGCTGGGTGTTTCTCAAACCCGGACCGGCCTCCGAACTGGAAATATTGGGCCGGATTTTCCGGTCGAACAAGGTCGCCAAGTCCGAACAGGCCGAGCAGGATCAGGCGCAACTTTCGCTGGTCCGCAAGGCGCGCGCCGAAATGGCGGAACGCTATTTTGCCGCCCATGCCCAGGAATGGGATGCGATTCGCTCCCTGCATTTGCCGGAAGCCGAGGTTGAGCGGGCCATGCTGGCCCTGCTGCGCGATGCGCCTCTTGGCACAATGCTGGATATCGGAACCGGGACCGGGCGGATGGTCGAACTGTTCGGCGCCGCGGCACAATCCGTTATCGCGATCGACAACAGCCCCGAAATGTTGCGCCTGGCACGAGCGAAATTGCTCGAAAGCGAGGCCGTGAACGGGTCCAACCTGGTCCAGAAAACGGAATTGAAACAGGGTGACTTCAACAATCTTCCTTTGACCAATGGCACGGTTGACAGCGTCATCCTTCATCAGGTCCTGCATTATGCACAACATCCCGAAGCGGTGCTGGCGGAAGTGTCGAGGGTGCTGAAATCAGCCGGGATCGTTCTGATCGCCGACTTTGCTGCCCATGACCGCGAAGATTTGCGCACCGAACATGCCCATGCGCGGCTTGGCTTCAGCGATGACAGCATGAAACACTGGCTCGCGGCCTCGAAGCTTGACCTGGTGCAGACCCGAACGCTGGACGGCGGCGAACTGACCGTGAAGATCTGGGTCGCCAGAAAAGCAGCGATTCCAAACCTGCATCCCGATTCCGACACATTGCCTTCCCGAACCCAAAATTTGAAAAGAGCATCAGCATGACCAATCCAACCCGTCCGATGGGGCTAGTCGAACTGGAAGAGGCAAAGCGCGCGCTTGATGTGCCGCTTTTCGCCGGACTGAGCGGGGATGCTGATGTTTCCTTCGAGTTTTTTCCGCCGAAATCGGAAAAGATGGAAAAGACCCTTTGGGAAAGTGTCGTGACGCTGGAACCGCTTAATCCGCGATTTGTTTCGGTCACTTATGGTGCCGGCGGCACCACCCGCGAGCGCACCCATGCGACCGTGGCCAGAATCGCCAAGGAAACCAATATCCCGGCTGCAGCCCATCTGACCTGCGTCGGAGCCAGCAAGGCGGAGATCGCGGAAGTGGCCCGGTCCTACTGGGATGCCGGCGTGCGCCATATCGTCGCGCTGCGCGGCGACCCGCCCGCGGAAGGCCAGGCGTTCGAGCCACACCCGCAGGGCTATGCCAGCGCTGCGGACCTGGTGAAGGGCCTGACGGATATTGCCCCGTTCGAAATCTCGGTCGCTGCCTATCCGGAAACCCATCCCGAGGCCGATTGCCCGCAGACAGATCTCGACAATCTGAAGCGCAAGCTGGATGCCGGCGCCAGCCGCGCCATCACCCAGTTTTTCTTTACCGCGGAAGCTTTTTTCCGCTTTCGCGACGCGGCAGCGGCAGCGGGCATCGACGCCGAGCTGGTGCCCGGCATCCTGCCGGTGTCCAACGTCGCCCAGACGCGCAAGTTTGCCGGCATGTGCGGCGCGGAAATCCCGCCCTGGATGAACGACCTGTTCGAGGGGCTGGATGACCATCCCTCGGCCCGACAACTGATCGCGGCCACGGTGGCAGCGGAATTGTGCCGCAAACTCTATGCCGGAGGCGTTCGCCAGTTTCATTTTTACACACTCAACCGGGCCGAACTCAGCTATGCGATTTGCCATTTGCTGGGCAAGCGACCGGTCAGCGGACAACAGGAGAAAGCGGCATGACCAGCCCACGCGAACAATTGGAGAAACTGGCTGCAGAGCGGATATTGGTATTCGACGGCGGCTATGGCACGGCAATCCAGAATTACCGGCTGGGCGAAGACGATTATCGGGGCACGCTTGACCTGACCGACGACCAGAAGGGCAATAATGACCTGCTCAGCCTGACCCGGCCCGATATTATCGAGGCGATTCACACCTCCTATCTCGAGGCCGGTGCCGACATTATCGAGACCAACACCTTCAGCTCCACCGTGATCAGCCAGGCGGATTATGGCTGCGAGCATCTGGTGCGCGATCTGAACGTGAAGTCGGCGGAAATCGCGCGCGCTGCCTGCGAAAAGGCCGAAGCAAAAGATGGCCGACCCCGCTTTGTGGCAGGATCCGTCGGCCCGACCAATAAAACGCTGTCGCTGTCGCCCGATGTCAACGATCCGGGTTTCCGGGAGATCGACTATGACTATCTGAAGAGCGTCTATCGCGACCAGTGCGATGCGCTGATCGACGGCGGTGTGGATTTTCTGCTGATCGAGACCATATTCGACACGCTCAACGCGAAATGCGCCGGCATGGCGGCGATGGAAGCCGCCGCAGCGAGCGGACGCGACGTCCCGCTGATGATCTCGATGACCCTGACCGACCTGTCGGGCCGCAATCTGTCCGGCCATACGGTCGAGGCCTTCTGGCACGCCGTCCGCCATCTCAAGCCGCTGACCATCGGTCTCAACTGTTCCTTTGGTGCCGACCAGCTCAGGCCGCATCTGGCGATGCTGGCCAAGGAAGCCGACTGCCTGATCATGGCCTATCCCAACGCCGGCCTGCCCAATGATCTTGGCGAATATGACGAGATGCCACAGGAGACGGCGGAACTGATCGGCGACTGGCTGAAGGACCGGCTGGTCAATATCGTCGGCGGCTGCTGTGGCACGACGCCGGATCATATCGCGGCCATCGCCCAGGCCGTGGCGGATCGGGAACCGCGCAAGATACCGGCGGTCACCGTCAGGACCCGGCTTTCGGGACTGGAGCCCTTCACCATGGCGGCCTGAATGACCGACAGTTTCTTTCGTGTCGCGCTTCGCGCGGCACGGACCATGTAAAGTATAATATGCCCCGGCATTCGTCCGGGACCAACGGATAATATCATATCATCATGACCCAGTCTTCCTCCACCAACTTCGTCAATATCGGTGAACGCACCAATGTCACCGGCTCGGCGCGCTTCAAGAAGCTGATCCTCAACGACGACTATGAAGCCGCCGTCGAGGTCGCTCGCCAGCAGGTCGAGAATGGCGCGCAGGTGATCGACATAAACATGGACGAAGGGCTGCTCGACGCCCACCATGCGATGACCACCTTTCTCAAGCTGATCTCGGCCGAACCCGATATCGCGCGGGTGCCGGTGATGATCGACAGCTCGAAATGGTCGGTGATCGAGGCGGGGCTGAAATGCGTGTCCGGCAAGCCGATCGTCAATTCGATCTCGATGAAGGAAGGCGAGGAGCAGTTTCTCGACCAGGCGCGCAAATGCATGGCTTATGGTGCCGCCGTCGTGGTCATGGCCTTTGACGAAACCGGACAGGCCGACTCCAAGGAGCGCAAGATCGAGATTTGCGAGCGCGCCTACAAGCTGCTGACCGGCATCGGCTTTCCGCCGGAAGATATCATATTCGATCCCAATGTCTTCGCGATCGCAACCGGCATCGACGAGCATCGCCGCTACGGGCTCGATTTCATCGAGGCGACGCGGGAAATCCGCAAGCGATGCCCGCATGTCCATATCTCCGGCGGCCTGTCCAACCTGTCGTTCAGCTTTCGCGGCAACGAGCCGGTGCGCAAGGCAATGCACAGCGTCTTTCTCTATCACGCAATTCCGGCGGGCATGGACATGGCGATCGTCAATGCCGGCCAGCTCGACATCTACGACGATATCGATCCCGAACTGCGCGAACTGTGCGAGGATGTGATCTTCGACCGCCGCGAGGATGCCACCGACCGGCTGATCACGTTGGCCGAGAAATTCCGCGGCACCGACGAGGTCGCAGAAAAAGCGGCAGCGGAATGGCGCGGCTATGAAGTACACAAGCGGCTGGAACATGCGCTGGTCAAGGGCATCGACGCGCATATTGTCGATGATACCGAGGAAATGCGGCTGGCCGTCAAGAATCGCGGCGGCCGCCCGATCGAGGTGATCGAGGGACCGCTGATGGACGGAATGAACGTGGTCGGCGACCTGTTCGGCTCCGGCAAGATGTTCCTGCCGCAGGTGGTGAAATCGGCGCGTGTGATGAAAAAGGCCGTCGCCCATCTCTTCCCCTATATCGAGGCGGAAAAGGACGAGAAAGCCAAGGGCAAGGGCAAGATCATCATGGCCACGGTCAAGGGCGATGTGCACGATATCGGCAAGAATATCGTCGGCGTCGTGCTGCAGTGCAACGGCTTCGAGGTCATCGATCTCGGCGTGATGGTATCCTGGACAGATATTTTGCAGGCCGCCAACGAGAATGACGCGGATATCATCGGCCTGTCCGGGCTGATCACGCCGTCGCTCGATGAAATGGTCACCGTTGCCGAGGAAATGGAACGGGCGAAAATGCACATGCCGCTGCTGATCGGCGGCGCGACCACGTCCAAGACCCACACGGCGCTGCGCATCGAGCCGGCCTATAGCGGCCCCACCATCCATGTGCTGGATGCCAGCCGTGCGGTCGGTGTGGCTTCCCAGCTGGTCAGCGATACCCAGGCGGTCGACTTCATCACCCGGACCCGCGAGGACTATGAACAGGTCCGCATCGCCCGGGCGGGGAAGACCGGGAAAAAGCTCTCCACACTCGAGGAAGCAAGGGCCAATGCCGGGCAGATCGACATGGCGCTGAAAGCGCCGGCTCCCGCCCAACCGGGCCTGCATGTCTATGAAGACTGGGATCTGGCCGACCTGCGCGACTATATCGACTGGACGCCCTTTTTCCGCGCCTGGGAGCTGGCCGGCACCTATCCGGCGATCCTGACCGACAAGATTGTCGGCGAGAGCGCCAGCGATCTGTTCCGCGATGCCCAGGCGATGCTCGACACGATCATCGAGGAAAAATGGCTGACCGCCAAGGGCGTCGCCGGTCTCTGGCGCGCGCGGCGCGAAGGCGATGACATAATGGTCTCGCCGGAGAACGAGGAATTCGCACTGCCGATGCTGCGGCAACAGGTGGTCAAGCGCGGCGGCAAAGCCAATAACTGTCTCGCTGACTTCATCGACACCCAGGATGACTGGATCGGAGGCTTTGCGGTCACGGCCGGCCACGGCATAGACGAACATGTCCAGCGGTTCGAAATGGACAAGGACGACTATAATAGCATCCTGCTGAAGGCGCTGGCCGACCGGCTGGCGGAAGCCTTTGCCGAGCGCATGCACGCCCATGTCCGTCAGGACCTGTGGGGCTATGCGGCGGACGAGAAGTTGAACAACAAGGACCTGATCCGGGAAAAATATCAGGGCATCCGCCCTGCCCCGGGCTATCCCGCCTGCCCTGACCACAGCCTGAAGCCGATCCTGTTCGATATGCTCGACGCGACCGCCAACACCGGAATCGAGCTGACCAGCGGTTTCGCGATGACGCCGACCGCGGCGGTTTCCGGCTTTTATTTTGCCCATCCGCAGGCGGAATATTTCGGGGTCGCGCGCATCGGGGAAGACCAGGTGGAGGAATATGCCGTCCGGCGCGGCGTCTCCGTCGACCAGGCGCGCCAGTGGCTCAGACCCAATCTGAACGAATAATCCCGTCAGATTAACCCTTTAACTTCTGTCGCTAAGCCTGAATTCATCTGGGACAGCTATAGCTTTTCGATTGTTTGCCATTTCGGCAGGCGATATGGAAACTGCCCTATTCTCCCGAGTCAGGATGACCGACATGATCTTCAAAACCCCGTTGATAGCCGCCATGATCGTGGCAACGGTCGCCGGAAGCGCCGCGGAGGCCCAGCCCGGTCCGCCGTTCACGGTTAAGGAAACCGGCGCCACCTATTCCCGGCTGGCGGACGCGGTCAGGGCCGTCGGCGGGAACAATGCGACCATCGTCATCGCTCCGGGCACCTATGGCGATTGCGCGGTGCAGACGGCGGGCCGAATCACCTACAAGGCCGCGATCCCCGGCCGCACGATTTTTGATGGCGGCATCTGCGAAGAAAAGGCAACTCTGGTGCTGCGCGGCAAGGCGGCGACCATCGACGGCATCATCTTCCAGAACCAGCGCGTGCCCGATGGCAATGGCGCCGGCATCCGGATCGAGCGCGGCGATCTCTATATTTACAATGCAATGTTCCGCAATGCCGAGGAAGGCATATTGAGCGCCGACGACCCGAGCGCGGAGATCGTCATCGACCGCTCGACCTTCCAGCGTCTGGGCCGCTGCGACCGCGACCTGTCCTGCGCGCACAGCATCTATATCGGCGATTTCGGGTCGCTGAAGGTGACCAACAGCCGGTTCGAAAAGGGCAATGGCGGCCATTATGTGAAGAGCCGCGCTCCCATCGCGACCATCACCAACAACAGTTTCGACGACACCCAGGGCCGCACCACCAACTATATGATTGACCTGCCCGCCGGCGCGACCGGCGTGATCAGCGGCAATGTCTTCGTGCAGGGCCAGAACAAGGAAAACTGGAGCGCCTTCATCGCCATCGCAGCGGAAGACAAGAACCACAGTTCAAACGGTCTCAATATCCACTCGAACAGCGCGTCCCTGGCCAAGGGCGTGAAGCGCAACACCTGGTTTGTCGCCGACTGGAGCGGCGACCAGATCAGGATTGCGAACAACAGCCTTGGTCAGGGTTTGACGCGCTTTCAGCGGCGCTAGTTCATTCGCAGCTGTTCGCCGGGCCGCCGTCGATATCCAGGCATTTTCCGTCGGTTTCCGACGCCGGTATTTCCACCCCGATCAGCGCACCCAGCGTCGGGGCGATATCGACCGTCATCACCGACAGCGGCTGTTCGAAATGCTGGATGCCGGACCGCCAGAACAGGATCGGAACGCGGCGGTCATAATCCCACGGGCTGCCGTGCGTCGCAACATAGCCGCGTCCGGTTGAGGCGATCGGCGTGACCGCCTTTTTCAGCAGCACGATAAAATCGCCCGACCGGTCCGGATTGAACGAGGCCTTGACCCTTTGCTCCATCGTCCAGGACTCCGGCGATCCGTCGGGAACGGTGATTCCCTCCAGATCCTCGCGATCGATCACCGCTTCAACCTGGGCGTGGGCCGCGATCAGCGCCATGGCGCTGTCCTGGACCTGCTTGCGCTGCTCTTCGGAGAGATCGCGACTGACATAATAGTCGCCAAATGGTCCGTCGGCGTAGAGAACGGGCTTGTCGCCAGGGATATTCAGTTCCCTGGCAACGATCTTGCCGATCGTTTTGGCATTGAGATCAGGATTGATCCGCTGCGCCGCTGGCACACCTTGAAGGCTCATCCGCTCTGGCAGGTCCAGGCCGCCATGATCGGCGGTCAGCATCACCGCATAGTCGATGCCTTCGCGGTCCAATATGTCGAAAAACTGGCCCAGCGACTGGTCCAGTTCGCCCATCTGGATACACATTTCCAGGCCCTCGGTACCAAAGGCATGGCCGATATAGTCGGTGGCCGACAGGCCCACCGAGATCACATCGGTGGCTTCGCCCTGCCCGAGTCCCATTTCGTTGATCACTGCCGTGGCAGCGGTCAGGATCGAGCGATCAAAGTCGGGCGATGCCCGGTAAATGCTCGCGCCGCCTTCCGGACGCTGAAAAGCATAGTCGCCGACCGATTGGCCGTCGCCGTGCATGATCTTGGCGCTGTGCGCCACGCACCGGGCCGGCGTTGGATAGGCCGGGCGGGCCTTGTCAATCTGCTCGCCGATCGACTGGTTGACCGCCGCCACCGAAGGCAATGTCTTGCGCCCTTCCAGAGTGGTGAAGCCCTTGCCTTTCCACCAGTAAATTTCATCAACATCATGGCCGCCCATCATCAGCGCCGCCCGGTCCTTGCCCGCCACCGCGACGTTGCGGGATTCGGGCGAGACTTTCTTCAGCCGTTCGCCCAGCGTCGGCACCAGCAGATGCCAGGCCGAGGCGACATAATCGCCCTGCGTCGGCGCGGTAATATCGCCAAAGCTGGTGCCCTCGACGCGCTCGTCTTCAGCGCAATAGATGGTCTTGTCGTCGCGCGTGCTCGACAGATCGATCCAGTTGTTGGCGATAATCCCGGCGCGCCCGGAATGGACACCCGTCATGATCGTCGAATGGCCGGGGCAGGTTTCGGTCGCGGCATGGGCCTGATAGCCCGAGGGAAAGACCACACCATCGGTCAGGCGTTTCAGACCACCGGTAAAGCTGCTGCGATATTCATCGAACAGGTTGGCGGAAAACTGGTCGACCGAAATGGCGACGACCAGTTTCGGTGCGCTTCTTTCGCTGCTCGGCTTATCTTCTGCATTTGCGGTGCCGGAAAATATGATACACGCTGCCAGAGCTGTAACTAGGGTCGATTTTTGCACGAATGGTCCTCACTGATAAATGCCGCTATGGAAAGCTGCCTGCCAATAGCCTAATGCGTCTAAACAGGAAATGGTGAGTTTTTATGACATTTGATTTTCGTATTGTGACGATCATGCTGGCGTTCATCGCTTTTGCCGTCGCACCGGCGGCCGGAGCGCAGAACCGGCTGGGCAATACGGAGCTGAATGTTCCCGCCACGCTGCTAGCGGAATCGCAGCAGGTGAAGGCCGGGCAAAGCGTCACCCTTGCCTTTCTGATGGAACCAAAGCCGACCTGGCACGGCTATTGGGAAAATCCCGGTGACGCCGGCATCGGCATGAGCTTCGACTGGAAGTTGCCAGATGGCGTGACCGCCGGAGAGCCGAAATTTCCCGTGCCGGACACACTGCTGATCTCCGGCATCATGAACTATGTCTACAAGGGTGATTATGCAATTCTGGTCAATCTGACCCTGTCCGACTCCGTTCGCCCCGGCCCCTTGCCGATCTCCGTCAAATCCGAATGGCTGTCCTGCACCGACGAAATCTGCGTGCCAGAACAGGATGAACTGTCGATCACCCTGCAGGTCGTCGCCGGGGACCCCGCCGCCGCTCCGGACAAACGGTTCGACGGCTTCCGCGCCGCCCTGCCAAGGCCGCTGGGCAGCGAAGCGACCTTTGCGGTCAGCGATGACAAGTTCCGCCTGTCGGTGCCGCTGCCGGCCAATGTCGCGATCGACAAGCCCTATTTCTTCATCAAGGAAGACGGCATGGTCGATTATGGCGCGGCGCAGACATTCAGCCGCGATGGTGACCGGCTGATCCTCGAGACCGGAGCGCGGGGGGATTCTCTGGACAGGATCAGTGGCATTTTGAAGATCGCAGACCATACGGGCTTCCTGTTTACCGCGACCAAGGGCGAAGTGGCGATGACCGGCCTGCCACTGGCCGGAGAGGGGACGAAGACGGAGGGCAACGCCTCGCTGTTGTTACTGGCACTTGGCGGCGCGCTGCTCGGGGGGCTGCTGCTCAACCTGATGCCCTGCGTCTTTCCGATACTCAGCCTGAAGGCGATCAGCCTCGCCAAGGCCGGCGGCGATCAAGCCGAGGTGCGGCGCGATGCGCTGGCTTATACCGCCGGTGTCGTGCTGGTGGCGACGGCGCTGGGCGCGGTCCTGCTCGGTCTCAGGGCCAGCGGTGCTGCTGTAGGCTGGGCCTTTCAGCTGCAGGACCCAAGGATCATCTTTGTGCTGCTGGCACTGGTCACCGCCATCGGACTCAATCTCGCCGGCCTGTTCGAACTGCCCAATCTGAATTTCGGCAACAAGCTGACACGCAAGGACGGCGCCGCCGGATCGTTCTGGACCGGCGCGCTCGCTGCCTTTGTCGCCACCCCCTGCACCGGCCCTTTCATGGCCGCTGCGCTTGGCGCTACCATCGTGCTGCCGCCGATAGCCGCGCTCGTGATTTTCGCCGGTCTGGGCGTTGGTCTGGCCCTGCCCTTTCTGCTGATCGCCTTTGTGCCCGCGATCCGCTCCCGCCTGCCGAAGCCGGGACCGTGGCTGGACAGCTTTCGCAAGGCGATGGCGATTCCGATGTTTCTCACTGCGATCGGCCTGATCTGGCTGCTCGGCCGCCAGATCGGCACCGACGCGCTTGGCCTGTCGCTGGTCTTTTTGCTGACCGTTGCGCTGATTCTGTGGTGGTTCGGTGGCGGGCAGATGAAAGGTCAGTCGCGCGGCGCGCTGACCGGCGCCGCCATGCTTGCCGCGATCATCGGCGGCATAGTCGCTCTTCCCGGCGAGGACGCCATGAGCAGCCAGAAGCTTGCCAATACATCCACCGCGACCCTGCCGAGCGAGCCGTTCAGCGAAGCGCGATTGTCCGAATTGCGTGCCTCGGGCGAGCCGGTTTTCGCCTATTTCACCGCCGACTGGTGCATCACCTGCAAGGCCAACGAAGCCGCAGCGATCCAGCGCAACGAGACCGCTGAAGTCTTCAAGGCCGCGAAGGTCACGGTCCTGATGGGCGACTGGACGCGGCCCGATCCGGACATCAGCCGATTTCTGGAAAAACACGGGCGCGCCGGCGTGCCGCTCTATCTCTATTACGCGCCAGGCGAAGAACCGGTGGTTCTGCCGCAGATTCTGACGGTGGCGACATTGACCGATCTGGTGAACGGTTCGGTGCAAAGCGCGTTGGCCGACAGAAGCCTTTAGAAAACGGAGACTATAGTGCGCAATCTTCCCCCTTTCGCCCTTGCCGCCGTCGCTGCGATCGCGGCGGCGAGCCCGCTGTCCGCAGCCCAGAAAATCGGTGCCCTGGCCCAGGATTTCAAGCTCACCGACGTCAATGGCAAAACCGTGCAGCTGTCGCAGTTTCGCGGCAAGACGGTGGTGCTCGAATGGCACAATCCCGGCTGCCCCTTTGTCTCGAAACATTATAGCAGCGGCAATATGCAAGCGACGCAGAAGGCTGCCCGCGATCAGGGCGCGATCTGGCTGACCATCAACAGCGGCGCAAAGGGGAAACAGGGGCATATGACGGGCAGCGAAGCCAAGGCTTTGATCGCCCGGCAGAATATCCAGTCGACCAATTATCTGCTCGACGCCAGGGGGCTGGTCGGCAAGGCCTATGGCGCGAGGGCGACGCCGCATATGTATATCATCGATGGCTCGGGCATTCTGGTCTATCAGGGCGCCATTGACGACCGGCCGACGGCCGATACGGCCGACATCAAGGATGCGCGCAATCACGTGCTCGCCGCGCTGAAAGAGATCAGGTCCGGCGACAAGGTCAGCGTTGCCCAATCCCGGCCTTATGGCTGCTCGGTGAAATATGCTTCCTGAGCGAAGCGAAGCGGCAGGACTGGCGCGCTAAACTCTACGCACGCGCCAGCCCTGCACCCCTTTGGGTCCGGAAGCAGGACGGTGCCGTGCGAACAGCCGCACGCCACCGGTCAACATATCCCTCCAGACCAATAGCAAAATCATCATGGCTCAACCGCGTCCCGGAGGTCGGGTGACAAATCCGATACAATGGCCGGACATGCCCCCCGCCTTCGTCCCGGCAGCGTGCGACCCTGATCCAGGGCACCGCCGGTCAAACTCTTGCGCTGTCATCCGCTTTTCGCTGGTCGCGAAAAGGAATTGCTGCCTTGCTGATGCTGACCCTCATTATTGCGCCGTATCGCTATTTTATCGGGTCAATTCTTGTCGATACGCTTGATATGCGCGCCCTTTACCTAACTGGACATGAACCGCCATAAAAACTCGCGCCCGCTATCCTAAGACACTGGATTGATGCTGGAATATTTTCACAGAAAAGCGGCGCAAAATGGCCGGTGCGGAGACTGTTTCGGAAGTTCTTTCGGTGTGCGGGAAAAAGCGCTGACATTCCAGATGGTTACGGTTGATACCGATTCGCGCGCCCCATTTGCCCCAAAATCCCGCGGGCGAAGCCTATTCCGGCTTGCGAAACCGCATCACGAAACGGCTGGTTTTGCCCCGGACAGCCGGATCGAATACATTTTTCTCCAGATCATCATCGGGATTGGCGAACATGTCGCTTTCGCCGTCGAGGACAAAGCCGGCGGCGAGAAAATCACTCCGGACCGTCGCGGGATCGATGCGGTGGGTTTTCTCGACCACGGCCCGCGTATCACCGGGCAGTCCCGCATGGTCGATCACGGCCACAATCCCGCCCGGCTTCATGCCCTTGTAAAGGTTGGACAGCACAACCGCCGGGTCCAGCTTCTCGAACTTATATTGTTCGCTTTCCCAGTAAAAATCATGATAGATCAGATGCAGCATGGCAAAGTCGAGACTGTTCGCTGCCGCCTTATAGTCCGGCAGTTGCGCCGGAACCATCGTCACATTGGGCTGCCGCGCCGATACCGCTGCCCATTTTTCCCTGGACTGGTCGCTGGTCGTGAACTGCGGCGGATTGACCGCAACCACCGATCCCTCCGGACCGACCACCCGGCCCATGATCTCGCTATAATAGCCGCCGCCAGCGAAGATATCGAGCGCGCTATCGCCGCTTTCCAGGCCCATGAAGGCAAGCAGTTCGGCCGGTTTGCGGCTCTCGTCCAGCGTGATGTCGGCTTCATCCCGGCCCGGATCGGACACCGCTGCCTTGAAATCGGGTCCGGTCTCGGCGGCATTCGCCGCTGCCGATGAGGCAACGGCCGCACCGGTCGGAGCGACAACGAGGGCACAAGTCGCCAAGGCCAATAGAATAGATGCGCGCATGATTTTATCTCCCCTAATATTGGGCCACAACATGAACCCGAGAGCGTTTTTGCACAAGCGGTTACCCAGTCGTTTGTCTACCACGACCAGCCGTTGGTCGAAACTGGCAGTCGCTCGCCGATCAGGCGGCGCGTTTGCTGATCTTGTCCAGTTCAGGCCCGCTGGCGCGGCGCGTCCTCCAGATCATAGTCGATCTGCAGTCCGAGAAAAAATCCCTCTGATATGCCGAAATAGCGGGCAAGCCGAATATCGACATTGGCATCGACCGGGCGATCGCCGGCAAGGATTGCGTTAAGCTGGCCGATATCCAGCCCGGCACCGTCAGCGACTTCCTCGACAGGTATTTCGCTGCTAATCAGATAATCTTCGCGCAGGACATCGCCCGGATGGACATTGTCCAGACGGTCATCATCCCCTGTGATAGTCCTCGATCCGGACATCATGCGCATCTCCGTGGGGGCGTTTTGCCAAGCCCTGTTGAACGCGTCTAGCTTACAACATTACCTCACTTCCGCTGCACCTTCCCATAACCCATCTTGCGCGTCCCCGGCCTGCCTTCGGTTGACCGTCCCTTCGGCTGCGCGACCTGCAGATCGGCGGGCAGGCCGAGTTCTTCCGCTTCCAGCTTGCGGATTTCGTCGCGCAGGCGGCCTGCGGTTTCGAACTCCAGATCGGCGGCGGCATCGCGCATCTGCTTTTCGAGGCTTTCGATATGGGCTCTGAGATTGTGACCAACCGGATGGCCCGCTTCGACATCGACGGCACCGGTGACCATATCCTTGGCGGTGGCATGGGCGACGATATCGCCGATATTTTTCTTGATCGATTGCGGCGTGATGCCGTGCTCGAGATTATATTCGACCTGCTTCTCGCGGCGGCGGTCGGTTTCGCTGAGCGCACGCTCCATCGATCCGGTCATCCGGTCGGCATAGAGAATGACCCGGCCATCGACGTTGCGGGCGGCACGGCCAATGGTCTGGATCAGCGAGGTCTCGCTGCGCAGAAAGCCTTCCTTGTCGGCGTCGAGGATCGCGACCAGCCCGCATTCCGGAATATCGAGCCCCTCGCGCAGCAGGTTGATCCCCACCAGCACATCATAAACGCCCAGCCTGAGGTCGCGGATCAGCTCGATCCGCTCCAATGTCTCGACATCGCTGTGCATATAGCGGACCTTGATCCCCGCCTCGTGCATGAACTCGGTCAAATCCTCGGCCATGCGCTTGGTCAGCGTGGTGATCAGTGTGCGATAGCCCTGCTCTGCGACCTTGCGGCATTCGTTGATCACGTCATCGACCTGGTCCTCGACCGGCTTGATCTCGACCGGCGGATCGATCAGCCCGGTGGGGCGAATGACCTGCTCGCTGAACACGCCACCAGTCTGTTCCAGCTCCCAGGGGCCCGGCGTCGCCGAGACGCTGACCGTCTGCGGCCGCATCGCGTCCCATTCGTTGAAACGCAGCGGCCGGTTGTCGATACAGCTCGGCAGCCGGAAGCCATATTCGGCCAGCGTGATCTTGCGGCGGTGATCGCCTTTCGACATGGCCCCGATCTGGGGGACGGTCTGGTGGCTTTCATCAACGAACAGCAGCGCATTGTCCGGCAGATATTCAAACAGGGTCGGTGGCGGTTCACCCGGCAGCCGTCCGGTCAGAAAGCGGGAATAATTTTCGATGCCCGCGCAGCTGCCGGTGGCGGCGATCATTTCCAGATCGAAATGGGTGCGCTGTTCCAGCCGCTGATGCTCGATCAGCTTGCCCTCGGCCTCCAGTTCCTTGAGCCGCACGCCCAGCTCCAGCTTGATCGCCTCGGTTGCCTGCTTCATCGTCGGTCCCGGCGTCACATAGTGCGAATTGGCAAAGATCCGGACGCGATCCAGGTGCACGCCCTTCTTGCCGGTCAGCGGGTCAAATTCGACAATATCCTCGATCTCGTCGCCGAAGAAGCTGACCCGCCAGGCCATATCCTCATAGTGTGACGGGAATATCTCGAGATTGTCGCCGCGCACCCGGAAATTACCGCGGGCAAAGGCCTGATCATTGCGCTTGTACTGAAGGGCCACCAGCTTGCGGATAATATCCCGCTGATCGACCGCCTGCTCCTTCTTGAGATCGAAGATCATCGCCGAATAGGTCTCGACCGAACCAATACCGTACAGACAGGAGACCGACGCCACGATGATCACATCATCACGCTCGAGCAGCGACCGAGTCGCGCTGTGCCGCATCCGGTCGATTGCCTCGTTTACCGAGCTTTCTTTCTCGATATAGGTATCCGACCGCGCGACATAGGCTTCGGGCTGGTAATAGTCATAATAAGAGACGAAATATTCGACGGCATTGTCCGGGAAGAAATTCTTGAACTCGCCGTACAGCTGCGCCGCCAATATCTTGTTGGGAGCCAGAATCAGGGCCGGCCGCTGCAGCTCGTCTATGATCTTGGCCATGGTGAAGGTCTTGCCCGACCCGGTGACGCCGAGCAGCACCTGATCGCGCTCGTCCTCGCGCATCCCCTGCACCAGTTCCCTGATCGCATCCGGCTGGTCGCCAGCGGGCTCAAAATCGCTGACGAGCTTGAACCGTTTGCCGCCTTCCGACTTTTCCGGGCGGCGGGGCTTGTGAGGCACGAAATCCTTGCCGGTTTCCGGCTCCGCCAGGCCTCTTCTGATTACCAGTTCTGTCATCAGACATATATGGAACAAATAGGGTCCAATGTCATCCCCGCATTGCAGTTTTCCGGCAATCGGGGCCATCAAAAATTTACATCGTGCCGCCATCGGTTTATGGAACACTAGGGAAGCATCAAAATTGAGGGAAATTTCTCGTGAAAAATTTACTGGTTTCGGTGGCTGTACTCAGCCTGATAGGCGGCTGTTCGGACAAAGGGGCTGACCAGGACGGGGACGGAAAAATCACCGCAGAGGAGGTGGCCGAGGAGATGAATCGAGTCAGACTTGAACCCGGCGAATGGGAAAATACGGTCGAGATCGTCGATGTAAAGGTCGAGGGACTGCCCGAAGGTGTGCCAGCCACGGCGATGGACGGTATGAAAGGCAAGGTTACAACCTCAAAATCCTGCATCACCGAGGAACAGGCCGAGAATCCGGGCGCAGAGTTTTTCGCCGCACAGAAAGAGACCAATTGCGACGTCAAGAAATTCGACATGAGCGGCGGGGCCGTATCATCGGAAATGTCCTGTACCAATATGGGCGGCGCTCCGGGCAACATGACGATGGCCATGGATGGCCAATATGGCCCAAGCAGCTATGACATGACGATGAACATGAAAGGCGGCGCGTCCGGCATGAAAATGAATATTTCCGCCAAGAGCAGCGGCAAGCGGATCGGCGACTGCCCCGCTGGTTGATCGGTACCGAAAGCGAAAGGCCGAACCCAAAAGGCAGGAGCGAGATGCTCCTGCCTTTTTTTGTGCAGCCGCCCGGCGAAAAGCAGAAGGATTTAGGGTAGCACGGAACGGGCTTTGCCTTTTCCTTATGCTTTGGCATAAGCAGACAAAATAGAGGGGCAAATCATGAAACATCTTTTGGCACTGGCCGCAACGTCGGCCCTGATCTGGACCGCACCGGTTCTCGCACAGAACAGTTCGCCATCACCCGATCTCGCCAGGGCGATCGCAGCGGATTATGACAAGCAGCTGAAAGCCCTGTTTCTCGATTTCCATAAAAACCCCGAGCTTTCCTACAAGGAAACCCGCACCGCCGGAATCATCGCGCAGAAATGGCGCGACGCAGGATTCACGGTTGCCGAGAAAGTCGGCGGCACCGGCGTCGTCGGCGTGATGAAGAATGGCGAAGGGCCGACCCTGATGCTGCGCGCCGACATGGATGGCCTGCCGCTGGTGGAAGACAGCGGGCTCGATTATATGTCGACCGCAAAGCAGGTCAGCATCGACGGCGAGGAAAAGCCGGTAATGCACGCCTGCGGCCATGATGTGCATATCACCTCGCTGATCGGCACCGCCAACCAGATGGCGGCGCGCAAGGACCAGTGGGCCGGCACCCTCGTGCTGGTCGCGCAACCGGCCGAGGAACGAATCGGCGGTGCCAAGCTGATGATGGACGACGGCCTCTACACCCGCTTTCCCAAGCCCGATTATGCCATGGCCTTTCACGTTTCCGCTGACACCCCGACCGGGCAACTGGCGCTGGACGAGGGCATCAAGAGCAGCTCGTCCGACAGCGTAGATATCATCGTCCACGGCGTCGGCGCGCATGGCGCATCACCGCACCGGGGCAAGGATCCGATCGTGATGGGTGCGGAGATCATCATGGCCCTGCAGACCATCGTCAGCCGCGAAATCGCTCCGCTCAAGCCCGGCGTGATCACCGTTGGTTCCTTCCACAGCGGCTTCAAGCATAATATCATCTCGGACAAGGCGACCATGCAGTTGACCGTCCGCTCGGATGACGAGGAAACGCGGGCCAAACTGCTCGAGGGGATCAAGCGCATCGCCACCAATGTCGGCCGGATGAACGGCCTGCCCGAGGACAAGCTGCCAGAGGTGCTGGTGTCGCACGAATCGACTCCGGCCAATTATAATGACGCGGCGCTGACCCAGCGGGTGAAGGCGGTATTCGCCAAACGGTTCGGCGAGGATGTGTTCGACAACAAGCCGCGCGAGGGCATGGGGGCAGAGGATTTCGCCTATTTCGTCGAGCCCAATACCGATGTGCCCGGCGTCTATTTCTCGGTCGGCGGCACGCCGCAGGCCGATTTTGATCGCGCAAAGGCCGGTGGCCCGCCGGTGCCTTCGCATCACTCTCCCTTCTTCAGGATTGCGCCGCGCGAATCCGTGACGCTCGGCACCGAGGCGATGACCGCTGCGGCGCTGGAATTGTTGGCAACCGATGAATAGGCCCGAAACCCGTCAGCGGCCCAAGCGGACGCTGCTGTTCAGCGCGGCCTTGCTGCTGCTCACCTCCTGCACCACGGTTGCGCAAACCGGTGTCGAGCCCGTCGCTGAGGCGCAGTCCTATGATATCCTGATCGACAACGGCCTGATCGTTGATGGCAGCGGATCGGCCCCTTATGTCGGCGATGTCGCGATCCGCAATGACCGGATTGTCGCGGTTTCGCCGGAAATTACCGGCAGCGCAACGCGCGTCATAGACGCGCGCGGGCTGGCGGTCGCACCGGGCTTTATCAACATGCTCAGCTGGGCACCCGATGCGCTGATTGCCGATGGCGCCGGCGAAAGCGACATCCGGCAGGGTATCACGCTGGAGGTCTTCGGCGAAGGATGGTCGGAAGCCCCGCTGACCGACAAGATGGTCGAGACGCTGGAGAGCGAACAGGGCGATATCCGCTATCCGATCAGCTGGCGCACCCTCGACCAATATTTCGACTTTATCGAGAATCGCGGGATCGCGCCCAATGTGGCGTCCTTTGTCGGCGCGACCACCGTGCGGATCAACGAGCTCGACTATGCCGATGTCGATCCGGACGCCGCCCAGCTCGACCGGATGCGGGCGCTGGTCCGCGAGGCCATGGACGACGGCGCCATGGGTGTCGGCAGTTCGCTGATCTATGCCCCGGCCAGCTATGCGGAGACGCCGGAACTGGTCGCTCTGGCGACCGAATCGGCGCGCTGCGGCGGCATGTATATCAGCCATATGCGCAACGAGAGCGACCACGTCCTCGAAGCGGTCGACGAGCTTATAGAAATTGCCGAAAAATCGGGCGGCCCGGCCGAAATCTATCATCTGAAGCAGGCCGGCAAGGACAATTGGGACAAGCTCGACCCGATTATCGCCAGGGTCGAGGCGGCGCGCGCAAAGGGTCTGCGCATCACCGCCAATATGTATACCTATACCGCCGGTTCGACCGGCCTCGATGCGGCGATGCCGACCTGGGTACAGGAAGGCGGCTATGAGCAATGGAAAAAGCGGCTGCAGGATCCTGAAATCCGCAAGCGCGTGCTCGCCGAAATGCAGGGCAAGCCGGTCGGCTGGGAAAATCTCTTCTATCATGCCGGCCCCGACAAGACGATGCTGGTCGGATTCAAGAATGACAAGCTGAAGCCGCTGACCGGCAAGACCCTGGCCGAGGTCGCCGCGATGCGCGGCACCAGTCCGGCAGAGACGGCGATCGATCTGGTGATCGAGGATGGCAGCCGGGTCCAGGTGGTCTATTTCCTGATGGACGAAGAAAATGTCGCGCGGCAGACCGCCCTGCCCTGGATGTCCTTCGGTTCCGACGCGGCGGCCCTCGCGCCGCGCGGGGTGTTCCTGAAATCCTCCACCCATCCCCGCGCCTATGGCAATTTTGCGCGGTTGCTGGGCAAATATGTCCGCGAGGAAAAGCGCGCGACTCTGGCCGATGCGGTGCGGCGGCTGAGCAGCATGCCGGCGAGCCATCTTGGACTGAAGGATCGCGGCAATCTGGCAGCCGGGCAATTTGCCGATGTGGTGATCTTTGATCCGGCCACGATTGCCGACAAGGCGACCTACGCGGAGCCCCAGCAATTTGCCGTTGGCGTGCAGCATGTACTGGTCAATGGCCAGCCGGTGCTGAGCGGCGGCAAGATGACCGGTGCCCGCCCGGGCCGGGCCGTCAGGGGACCTGGCTGGAACAGCTGCCCGCCGCGCTAGCAGTCAGGCGAAGCAGAGCGCGGATAGGCGGCCTGTTTTGCCCGGGCTGCGCGCTCTGATCCGTCCAAAGTTCGTGAAAGTTCGGGCCAAGGAGGCGTTTTGCGAGCTTGACATGCAACCATTTAGTTGCATATTAAAAACCATGTCCGATGTCTTCGCCGCCCTTGCCGATGAAACCCGCCGCGCCCTGCTCGACCGGCTCTTCGTCAGGAACGGCCAGAATCTGACCGATCTTCACAGCGGCATGACCATGTCGCGGCAGGCGGTGGCCAAGCATCTGCATATTCTCGAAACCGCCAATCTCGTTTCGGTCCACCGGCAGGGGCGGGAAAAGCTGCATTATCTCAATCCCGTGCCGCTCGGCGATATTGTCCATCGCTGGATCGGCAAGTTCGAGGATGCCCGCATCGAGGCGCTGAGCGATTTCAAGCAGCAAGTCGAAGACGCTTCCAGATCTTCCACCCACAGCAAGCGAGAGGAGAAACGCCGTGCCAGCCAGTGAACCCGAGAATATGACAACTCGCGCAGCGACGGGCGAGCCCTGCGCACCGGATTTTGTCTACACGATTTTCATCAAGGCGACCGCCGAGCAGGTCTGGAACGGCCTGATCGACCGGGAACTGACCAAGGCCTATTGGGGCCATTATAACGAATCCGACTGGCAAGCGGGGTCCCGGTGGGAACATGTGCGCAGCGACGGCAGCGGAAAAATCGACACGCGCGGTCGCATCATCGAGATGGATCCGCCCCGTAAAATGGTCTGGAGCTGGGCCTTTGATTCGCAAGCGGACCGGCCTGAACAATTGTCGCGGGTAACCTACGAACTGGCCAGTCTGGGCCCCGACACCAAATTGACCGTTACCCATAGCGAGCTCGAGCCCGGATCGCCGATGGATATCGGCGTGCGCGAAGGCTGGCCGGCGGTTCTCAGCAATCTGAAGTCCATTCTGGAAACGGGAGAGACATTGTCCGAGGAACAGTGGCCGAGCGCGGAACAGTTCGAACAGGACTGACTTCACCCCCCGCGCCTGACGATCCCTTTTGACAGGCAAACGGACTCAGAATTGCGCTCAGTCGAAGAGCGATCGAACATTCCCCCTTCCGCCGTTGAATCGAACCCCCTAAAGTCGCCGGATGGACATCGCCTCTGCCATTCCCGCGGACATCAAGCCGCATGACGGACGCTTTGTCGGCGGCAAGCATTATTTCGCCTGCCGCGTCTATTTCGAGGACACCGACTTTTCGGGCATCGTCTATCACGCCAATTATCTGCGCTATATGGAACGGGCCCGCTCGGACATGCTGCGGCAACTCGATATGAACCAGCATGCGGCCTATGAGAGCGGCGAAGGCGTCTATGCCGTGGTCGACCTGACGATGAAATATTGGTCGCCAGCAAGGCTGGACGACGATCTGCTGGTGATCAGCACGGTGGAGACGTTGCGCGCGGCGAGCGTCTTCATCGACCAGACGATCATGCGCGGCTCTGACCAGATCACGTCAGCCTCTGTTCACGCTGCCTTTCTTACCCCGGCCGGACGCCCGAGACGACAACCGAAAGCGTGGACAAAGGCTTTCGCCAGCGTCATGGACCAGACTGTTACGAAATGAAGGATATCAAATCTTGCTAGACCAACTTTCACTCGGAGCGACCAGCGGCAATTTCTCCCCGTTCATGCTGTTCATGGAAGCCGATATCGTCGTCAAGGCGGTGATGATCGGCCTGTTGCTGGCCAGCATCTGGACCTGGACGATCATCGTCAGTTTCGGCATGACCATTGGCCAGATTTCCAGAAAATCGGACCGGTTCGAAAAGGCTTTCGACAAGGCCGAAAATATCGACCGGTTTTTCGACGAACATGGCAAGTCCAGCCTGCCGAGCGCCAAGGTTCTCGCCGCCGGTGTCAAGGAATGGCGCCGGTCGACGGCAAAGGGCCCTGTCGACCGCGACGGCACCCGGCAGCGCCTGGCCACGGCGATGAACATGACGATCGCCGAGGAAGTGGACCGGATCGCCGACCGGCTGAACTTTCTCGCCACCGTCGGTGCCGTTGCCCCCTTTGTCGGCCTGTTCGGTACGGTCTGGGGCATCATGCGCAGTTTCTCGGCAATTGCTGCGGAGCAGAACAGCTCGCTCGCGGTGGTCGCGCCCGGCATTGCCGAAGCGCTGTTCGCCACCGCAATCGGCCTTTTTGCGGCAATCCCGGCGGTCATCGCCTATAACCGCTTCTCGCACCGGCTGAACAAGCTGGAAGCCCGCATGGGTCGCTTTGCCGACGGGTTCCACGCGACGCTCAGCCGCGAGCTGGAGTTTGGAAACTGAGCATGGGTATGAATACGGGATCCGGAACCGGGCGGCGCGGCGGTGGTCGCGGCCGCGCACCGATGGCCGAAATCAATGTGACGCCTTTTGTCGACGTGATGCTGGTGCTGCTGATCATCTTCATGGTGACCGCACCGCTGCTGGTCACCGGCGTACCGGTTGACCTGCCGGAAAGCCGCGCCAACGCGCTGGAACAGGAACAGGAACCGGTGCAGATTTCGATCGACAATGAAGGCCGCATTTTTGTTGACGACGAGGAACTCAGCCGCGGTGCCCTGGAGACCAGGCTGCGCGACATTGCCGCAAGCCAGAATGCCGCCGATCCGCGCCAGATCATGCTGCGCGGCGACAGGACTCTGGATTATGGCCTGATCATGGGCGTGATGGGCGAACTCAACCGTGCGGGATTGAACCGCGTGTCGCTGGTCACTACAGGTTCATCCGAGACGCCATAAGAGTGGGCAGCTGATATGGAGAAGGCTGAAAAATTTGGCTTGGGAATAGCGGCTGTGGGTCATGTGGCCCTGTTCGGCGCGCTGTCGTTCAGCATTCTTAGCAGCACCAATGACGCGTTCCGCAACAAGCCGATCGAGGTGATGATTGCCGACGAGGTCGGTCTGGAAAGCGCCGCCCCCAATCCCGCGATGGTCACCCCGGCCACCAGCGTTGCCCCGGAACTGGGCGCACCGGAAGAAAGCAGCATTGTCGAACCAGAACCGCTGCCCGAACCACCGAAAGCCGAAGCCAAGCCCAAGCCAGCGGCAGCCCCCGCCCCGGTATCGCGCGAACCGCGCCGCAAACCGGACAAGCCTGCCAGCGTCGCCAAGACGGAGTCCAAACCCAAGCCGAAACCGAAGCCGCGCGGCTCCCGCCTCGGCGATGATTTCCTGAAAGGCGTGACCGACGCCTCGTCGGTCAGCCGCAACCAGAATATCGCAGCGGAAAAGGCTTCTGCCGCGACCGTCGCATCGCTCGAACGGGAACTGTACCGGCTGGTCAAGCAGAAATGGCGCCCGCCAACCGGCGCGGATGCCGAACTGCTGCGTACCAAGGTCACCGCCCGTCTTGATCCCAATGGCCGGATCATCGGTACACCGACGGCGACCACCACCGGCATCACGCCGAGCAACCGGTCGCAAGTCGAAATCCATCAGGAACGCGCGATTGCTGCGGTCCAGCTGGCCGCACCGTTTACAACATTCCCCGAAAAATATTACGATGAATGGAAGGTTATCGAACCTGTCCTCTACCTTGGTGTCTAGGAGACCCGCGATGCAATCCACCGCCCCGACTATCAGAAACTTGTTTCTCGGCCTTGTCGCCAGCCTCGGGCTGACGGCGACGGCCCATGCCCAGCTGACCGTCGATGTCGACAATAGCGCAGGCGAAGAGCTCGTCATTGCCGTTCCCGGCCTGCCGACGCCGCAAAGCGTTGACACCGTGTCCGGCAGCACCGCCGATCTGGGCGGCAAGATCAGCGACGTCATCGTCAGCGATCTTCGCTCCAGCGGCCTGTTCAAGCCGATGGGCCGCAACCAGGTGCGCGGGATCAGCTATAGCGAGGTGACCGCGCCGCAATTTCCCTATTGGAGCGGCACCAGCGCCTCGGCGCTGATTCAGGGTTTCATCCAGTCCAATGCCGACGGCAAGCTGACGGTTGGCTGCTATCTCTATGATGTCGCGCTGGAAACCGAGCTGACCCGCCAGGGCTTTGTCGTCGAACCGCGCGACTGGCGCCGGGCCGCGCATAAATGCGCCGATGCCATCTACGCCCGGCTGAGCGGCGAATCGCCCTTTTTCGACAGCCGCATCGCCTATATTGCCGAGACCGGCCCCAAGGGGAACCGGGTCAAGCGGCTGGCAATCATGGACAGCGACGGCGCCAACCACCGGTTCATCACCAACGGCCAGGCCACTGCGCTCACGCCGCGTTTCTCGCCCGACTATAAGAGCATCGTCTATCTGAGTTTTCTCGACGGCAACCCGCGCATCTATATCTATGATATTGGCACCGGGCGGCAGCGGCTGATCACCCAGAGCACCAATCCGACCTTCGCGCCGCGCTGGTCGCCGGACGGCAAGTGGATACTCTATTCCATGGCCATTGCCGGCAATACCGATATCTACAAGGTCTCGGCAGCGGGTGGCGGCAAGCCGCAGCAGCTGACCTTTTCGCCCGGCATCGATATCGGCGGCAGCTTCTCGCCCGACGGCAGCCGGATCGTCTTCGAAAGCGATCGTTCGGGGAGCCAGCAACTCTATGTCATGAATGCCGACGGCGGCAACGAGCGGCGAATCAGCTTTGGCGGCGGTCGCTATGCGACGCCGGAATGGAGCCCGCGCGGCGACCTGATCGCCTTCACCAAGATCGCCGGCAATTTCCGCATCGGCGTAATGACACCCAGCGGCGGCGGCGAGCGGCTGCTGACCGACAGCTGGCAGGACGAGGCGCCGACATGGGCGCCCAATGGGCGGGTAATCCAGTTTTTCCGCACCACCAAGGGCAATGGCAATACCGGAATCTGGCAGGTCGACCTGACCGGCCGCAACGAACGAGAACTGCCGACGCCGGTCAACGGTTCTGACCCGGCATGGGGTCCCTTGCTGCCCTGAATTCAGATCGCGACAAGTCCCTGAAAAAAGGCTATATCCAGCCGAAGGGCTATTTTAAATAGGAGCAATATGATGATCAAATATGCGACCCCCCTCCTGATGACCGCCAGCCTTGCGCTGGCCGGCTGTGCGAAGAAACCACCCGAAGAACTGCCGCCGGCACCGGTTGGCACGGCACCAACCCCGACACCAACAGGGCCCTCCGGTCCGGGCTATGCTCCCGGTTCGCAGCAGGATTTCCTGGCCAACACGATGTCCGACCGGATCCTGTTCGATACCGACCGGTTCAACATCGACACGCAGGACCAGGCCGTGCTGCAGAGTCAGGCTCGCTGGATGGCGCAAAATCCGAACGCGCGGATCACCATCGAGGGCCATGCCGACGAACGCGGCACCCGCGACTATAACCTCGCACTCGGCGAACGGCGCGCCAATGCGGCTAAAAACTATCTCGCCTCGCTGGGCGTCAGCCCGGCGCGGATGACCACGGTCAGCTATGGCAAGGAACGGCCGGAAGCGCTCGGTTCAAACGAAAGCGCATGGGCCCAGAACCGCCGCGCGGTCAGCGTTGTGGTCCGTTAAACCGGCCTGAAACCAGACACAGAAAAGGGCCGCTAACCATCAAGGTTAGCGGCCCTTTTCTTAACTCTAAAATCGTTTATTTCTTGGTGCCGGTCATCGCCATTTCGCCAAAGGCGCCTGCCTTGACGGAGCCAGCCAGCTGGCCGTCGGTGATCGTCGCATCGCCTTCCAGCTTCATCGGCATGGGAACGGTCATGTTCATTTCCCAGGTGATGTGATTGCCGTCGACCTTGCCGTTTTCAACGTCCATCGATCCCATGGCACCGGTGTTGGTACCGGTAAACGTGTCACCGTCGGTGACGATGGTGAATTCCGACGTCTGGTCTCCCATCGGCGATTTGGTCACACAAGCATAAGTTCCATCAATAGACATTCCGTTCTCCTTTTATGTCAAAGCCCTGATCCGGCTCGCGCCAGCGATCACTCGCTGTCAGCCGCCGAATCGTCCGAACTGCTATCACTATTAACAGCAGTGTCACTAGCTTCATAGCCGCGATATTCGACCGGCATGCCGAGCGCGTCCAGCTGCGGCCTGATCTTCTCGACATCGCCGACGATCACCCAGGTGAACTTGCCGGGGTCGATCGCCTGCGCCATCGCCTCGTTCAGCTCTTTCGCGGTCAGCGCCTTGTAGCGGTCGGCGACGGTTTCCGCATAGTTGGAGGGCCGTCCGAACATCACGTCGCCTTCCATCTGGTTCAGGATGCTGGGCGTGCGCTCGAACTGGCCGGGCAGCTGGCGGACATTGCCGTTGACCGTGCGCTCCAGTTCCGCCGGCGTGACGCCCTTGTCGCCAAGGAAGTCCCGGACCTGGGCATCCATCGCGGCAACCGCCGGTCCGGTCTGGTTGGTCTGCACCGGTGCCCGCATCGTGTACAGCGCCTGATCCTCTCCGCGCAGCACCGTGTTACGGGTGCCATAGCTCCAGCCCTTGGTTTCGCGCAGATCCATGTTGATCCGGGACAGGAAATTGCCGCCCAATATCTCGTTCGCCGCGTCGAGGGTCAGCAGGTCATCCGACCCCTTGTAGGGCAGCACCTGACCGGCAAGGATCATCGACTGCGGCGAATTGGGCCGGTGAATGGCAATGATCTTGCCCTGCGCGTCGGGGACGGGGGCATCGAAATTTTTCGCCGGTGCCGCCTTGCCGCTGCCATTCCAGCGACCGAAGCGCATTTCCAGTTTCTTGACCAGTTCATCCTTGTCGATCTGGCCGGCGGCAAAAATCGTCGCCTTGGCCGGATGCATCCACTGATTGTGAAAGGCCTGCAGATCATCGCGGGTGATCGTCGCCACGCTTTCCTTGGTGCCGTTGCCCGACAGGCCGCGGCCATAAGGATGATCGGGACCGAAGACGAGCGGCGGCAGGGTGTTGCTGGCGATGCTCAGCGGATCGCTTTCCTCGCGGTCGATCGCGGTCAGCTGCCGGACGCGGATGCGTTCGATATCATCGGCATTGAAGGCGGGGTTCTTGACGATATCCGCCATCAGATCGAGCGAGGCGTCAAGGTTCGGATTGACCGCGCTCAGACTGACATCGGTGCGGTCCCGCCCGCCATCGATGCTGATATTGGCGCCCAGACGTTCCTGCTGTTCGGCAATCTCGACCGAGGTCAGGCTGGTCGTTCCCTCTTCCAGAATCGAGGTGACGAAATTCTGCAGCCCGAGCTTGCCCTTGGAATCGGCGCTCGTGCCTGCGTTGAACGACAGGGTGACCCAGGTCATCGGTATCGCATCGCGGTGCGCGAAATAGACCTTGATCCCGTTGGACAGGGTCGCGGTCTCGACATCCGGAAAATCGACGTTCGGGATTTCGCCGACCGGAGGCAGGGAGGACCGGTCGGGTGCCGTTACAGTGCCGGCTTGATCGTCCTGCATGTAAAAGGCGGGCGCGGTCAGAACGCCGGTCCTGGCGCCCTTGCCTGCGCCGACTTCCTCATAGGCATCGCGTTCGCCGGGAACCACCCGGATACCGACCACCGGCCGGGTCAGCCATTTCTGCATCGCTGCCTTGACCGCATCCGGCGTGGTCGATGCCAGACGCTCCAGTTGCTTCTTATAATGTTCCGGATCGTCCGAATAGAGCGCCCCTTCCGCCAGGGCGACCGCCTTGCCGCTGAAACCGCCAACCTGCTCAAGCCCGGCTATCCGTGCCGCAGCATCGCGCGTCGCGACCCGCTGGACCTCGTCCGCAGTAGGGCCGTTGGCGATAAAATCGGCAATAATCTCGTCGAGCCGCCTGGCCACGGCATCGGCATCTTCACCCGGCTTCACATCCGCCTGGATATTGACCAGGCTGCCATGGACAAAGGGGATCACAAAGGCAGAGACGGCAACGGCATTTTTCTCGTCCCGCACCATGATATTGTCGAGCCGCGAACTGGCGAGGCCACCCAGCACCGCCATGCCCACATCAATCGGCGTATAGTCGGGATCATTCAGGCCCGGCACCACCCAGTTGCGGTAGATGCGCGTCGTCGCGACCTTGTCCTTCATCACCTCGTAGACCGGCTTGTCCAGCGTCGGCAGGGCCGGGTCAAGCTCGGCAATCGGCTTGCCGCGCGGAATCGCGCCGAACCATTTGTTGACCTTCGCCTTGGCGGTCGCGACGTCGATATCGCCGGCCAGCACCAGAATCGAATTATTCGGTCCGTAATGATCGGTGAACCATTGCTTCATGTCGTCGAGCGAGGCCGCTTCCAGATCCTCCAGCGAGCCGATCGTGTCATGGCCGTAGGGATGATCCCGCGGAAACAGCAACTCGGTCTGGCGATAGGAGACGAGGCCATAGGGCTGATTGTCACCCTGGCGCTTTTCGTTCGACACCACACCGATCTGGTTGTCGAGCTTCTCCTGCGTCACCGCGCCGAGCAGATGGCCCATCCGGTCGCTTTCGAGGAACAGCGCAACATCCAGCGCCGAGGTCGGCACGGTCTGGAAATAATTGGTCCGGTCGAGCCAGGTGGTGCCGTTGAGATCGGTTGCGCCAATCTGCCGCAACGGTTCAAAATAATCGCCGGGCGCATGTTCGGAACCATTGAACATGATATGTTCGAACAGATGGGCATAGCCGGTCTTGCCCTTGGGCTCCTGTGCGGAACCGACACCATACCAGATCGACACGGCGACAATCGGAGCCTTGCGGTCGGTATGGACCAGCACTTTCAGACCGTTGTCGAGGGTAAATTCCTCATAGGGAATATCGACCGCATCGACCAGTTCGCTGACCGGTGCCGGCTTGGCAGACTCGTGATGCTTCGCCAGTGCCGGTGCAGCGACCGTCAATGCTGTCGTGGTGAGAGCCAGAAACAGGGATCGGGACAAACGGGACATCGATATTTTCCTCTTGATCAAATACAGATAATTAGGGTCCGACATGCCGGGAAACAGGCGCTGATCGAGCGCGGGCTTCGACGAACGACCGTCAGCCATCGACCAGCGGCTATTTTTTCTTCCAGCCCCAGAACAGATGACAGGGCAGGATGTTCCACAGGGAATAGCCGTTATCGATCTTCTCAAAATGCGGAGTCATATAGTCGCGCGCCTTTTTGACAAACTGGTAGACCAGAAAGGCCCCTCCCGGACGAAGGACGTCATAGGTTTCCTTGGCGATTTTGGGACCGAGCTGGTCGGGCAGCGTCGAGAATGGCAGGCCGGACAGGATATAGTCGGCCTTTTCATGACCCAGTTCGCGAATGATCTTTTGCACATCGGCCGCCGACCCGTGGATCGGATAGAAACGGCTGTCGCGGATCGACTTGCCGAGATAGTCGATGAAATCCTCATTGAGATCAATCACGATCAGGGTCGCGCCGGGCTTCATCCGTTCCAGCACCGGGCGACAGAATGTGCCGACTCCGGGACCATATTCGACGAACAGGTCGCACTCGCTCCATTTCACCGGCTCGAGCATCTTTTTGATCGTGATATCCGATGACGGGATGATCGAACCGACCATCACCGGATGTTTCAGAAAACCCTTGAAGAAAACGCCCCATGGACCAAGGCGGCGTTCCAGTCGGGATTTGACACGGTCCACAAATTTCGTTTTGGCGATACTATTGGTCAATTGGGTCCTCCGGTGGCGGGTCAAACTGTCTTACTAGGCCGTCACAGCGCCGCTGACAAATATAATAGCATTTGTCCGGGGCCAGAGAGCCGCTAAAAGCGTCTGATGCTGCTTCATCCCAAAGACTCCGTCGCCGTGATTTTTTCTGCCCAGCGGACCGGTACGGACGAAGAGGCCTATCAGGCCGCTGCGCAATCGATGTCCGAACTGGCAGCGCGGCAGCCAGGCTATCTTGGCGCGGATCATGCCCGGTCCGCCGATGGTTTCGGCATTACCGTAAGCTACTGGCGCGATGACGCCAGCGCCATGGCATGGCGCGACCACCCCGATCATGCAAAGATCCGCGAACGGGGCCGGGACCGATGGTATAGCGCCTACAGCCTGCATGTGGCGCGAGTCGAACGCGGCTATGACTGGCAGAAATAGCATGGCATAGGAAAGGCCATGGCCGATTCTCCCGATTATGAACCGCTAGACCGGACAGTGGCATCCTCACCAGATGCCCAGCCGATCGACAGCGGCCGGATGGCTGTGCTGTTTTCGGTCATGCTGGTCACTGCATCCGGCAATACGGCGATGCAGTCGATTCTGCCGACCATCGGCACCCAGCTCGACATTCCCGATTTCTGGGTCAGCGCGGCGTTCAGCTGGTCAGCCCTGCTCTGGGTCTATACCGCTCCGAAATGGGCGCGCCAGTCGGATCATCGCGGCCGCAAGGCGCTGATGCGCCTTGGCATGATCGGTTTCACCACTTCTTTCGCGCTGGCCGGACTGGCGCTGTTTCTGGGGCTGCTGGGCTGGTATAGCGCGCTGTGGACCTTTGTCCTGTTCGCCCTGTTCCGCAGCCTTTACGGCGGCCTGGGTTCGGCCGCTCCGCCAGCGGTGCAGGCCTATGTCGCCGCCCGGACGGCGCGCGCGGACCGGACAAAGGCGCTGTCGCTGATCTCGTCATCCTTTGGCCTGGGCACGATCGTCGGGCCAGCAATCGCGCCCCTGCTGATCATTCCGTTTCTCGGCCTGTCCAGCCCGATGTTCGCCTTTGCCGCGATCGGCATTCTGGTGATGGTCGCGCTGGCGCTGAAGCTGCCCAACGACAATCCGGGCTATCAGGCGCGCGGCGTGGTGACGTCGGAACCCTATAGTTCGGCGCCATCGTCCAACAGCCTGAAAGACGACGATGATGGCGAGGACGATCCGGGCGGCCTGCCGCCGCAATTGCGCTGGGGGGACGAGCGAATCAAGCCGTGGCTGGTCACCGGCATCCTGGGCGGCAACGCCCATGCGCTGATCCTGGGCGTCGTCGGCTTTCTGGTTCTCGACCGGCTTGGCCTGCGCGGAGATCCGGAATTGGGTATCCAGATGACCGGCATCGTGCTGATGTCGGGTGCCGCCGCTACCCTGCTGGCCCAGTGGGGGCTGATTCCGCTGCTGCAGATGGGGCCGCGTACGTCGATCCTGTGGGGCATGGTGCTGGGCGCCTGTGGCTGCCTGCTGATCGGTTTTTCGCACGATCTGCACGGCATCATCATCGGTTTCGCCGTCGCCTCTCTCGGATTTGGCCTGTTCCGCCCCGGCTTTACCGCCGGCGCGTCGCTGGCGGTGAAGCGTTCGGAACAGAACGGGGTGGCCGGTATCGTCGCGTCGGTCAACGGCATGGCCTTCATCGTCTCTCCGGCGATCGGCGTGCTGCTTTACACCTATGCCGGCCCCCTGCCATTCTGGCTGGGAACCGGCATCTGTGTGTTCCTGTTTGCCTGGGGCCTGAAGACCCTCAAGCTCGATGAACGGGCCGAATCCGACCGCTAATGCTTGCTGTCCTTGATCGGGGTCAGCATGCCGGGAGCCACGAAACCGATCGGCTCGGCGCGCATCGCATTTTGTTTCAGCTGCGATTCCATTTTGGAATATTCTTCCTCCATTTCCTGCGTCACCGAGGCACGGCTGTCTTCCAGCGCCTTTTCGAAATGCTTCATCTGGACGGTTTCGACCAGCCCGCCATATTCACGCAGCGCATATAGGCCTGCCCGGCGAACCAGATCCTCCAGATCGGCGCCGGAATAGCGGTCGGTGCTTTCTGCCATCTCGTCGAGATCGACATCCGGCGCCAGCGGCATTTTCGCCGTGTGAATCGCCAGAATCCGCCGACGCCCCGCCTTGCCGGGAACCGGGACATAGATCAGCTCATCGAACCGACCGGGACGCAGCAGCGCCGGGTCAACCAGACCCGGCCGGTTGGTCGCACCGATCAGGATCACCGACTGCATTTCCTCCAGACCATCCATCTCCGCGAGGATCGTATTGACCACCCGTTCGGTCACCTGCGGCTCGCCCATGCCGCCGCCACGGGCGGGCACCAGGCTGTCGATCTCGTCGATAAACAGGATCGTCGGTGCCACCTGCCGGGCGCGGGCAAACAGACGCGCGATCTGCTGCTCGCTCTCGCCATACCATTTGGACAAGAGGTCGCTCGATTTGGTGGCGATGAAATTCGCCTCCGCCTCGCGCGCGACCGCCTTGGCCAGCAGGGTCTTGCCAGTGCCGGGCGGGCCATAGAGCAGAAAGCCCTTGGCCGGCCGGATGCCGAGCCGGGTGAAGGCTTCCGGATTTTTCATCGGCAGCTCGATACCCTCTTTCAGCCGCAGCTGCGCCTCGTCGAGCCCGCCAATATCTTCCCAGCGGACATCGGGTGCCTGGACCATCACTTCGCGCATCGCCGACGGCTGGACCCGTTTCAGCGCCTCGACAAAGTCATTGCGCTGCACGACCAGTTCCTCAAGCACCTCGGGGGGCACCGTCTCGGCTTCCAGATCGAGCTTGGGCATGATTCGCCGGACCGCCTCGATCGCAGCCTCGCGAGTGAGCGCCGCCAGATCCGCGCCGACGAAACCATAAGTCGTGCGGGCCAGTTCCTTCAGGTCCACGGCCTTGTCGAGTGGCATGCCGCGAGTGTGGATGCCCAGAATCTCGCGGCGTCCGGCAACATCCGGCACGCCGACAATGATTTCCCGGTCGAAACGGCCGGGACGGCGCAAGGCCTCGTCGATCGCTTCGGGCCGGTTGGTTGCCGCGATCACCACCAGATTGACTCGCGATTCGAGTCCATCCATCAGCGTCAGCAATTGCGCCACCAGCCGCTTTTCCGCCTCGCCCTGCACCTGCCCGCGTTTCGGCGCGATCGAATCGATCTCGTCGATGAACAGGATGGAAGGCGCGGCCTTGGTTGCTTCCTCGAAAATCTCGCGCAGCTTCTTTTCCGATTCGCCATAGGCGGAGCCCATGATTTCGGGACCGTTGATCAGGAAAAACTCGGCTTCGCTTTCGTTGGCAACCGCACGGGCGAGCCGGGTCTTGCCGGTCCCCGGAGGGCCATGGAGCAGCACGCCGCGAGGCGGATCGACGCCCAGCCGGGTGAACAGCTGCGGATAGCGCAAAGGCAGTTCAACCATCTCGCGAAGCTGGTCGATCGTTTCCTGCAACCCGCCGATATCGTCATAGGTGACATCCGCGCGGCGATGCTCGGTCGATTCCTCATATTCCGGCCGCAACTCGACCTCGGTCTCTTCGTCGATATGGACAATGCCCTTGGGCACGGTCGACACCACGTTGAGCCGTATCTGGGTCAGGGAGAAGGCCGGCGCCGCCAGCATCTGGCGCAATTGCGGCGGCATGTCGCTGCGATCGACCTGCTGCTGGCCATGGGTGGCGACAAAATCACCCGCCTTGAGCGGCCGGCCCATGAAGCTGCGCTTCAGACCGCCGCCATTGCCCTGCAGCCGCAGATCCTTCTGGGCCGGTGCAAAAACCACTTTCTTGGCCGATCTGGATTCGACCTTGCGGATTTCGACAAAATCGCCGGCACCCGCGCCGGAATTGGCGCGTTGCAGCCCGTCGAGCCGGACAAAGTCCAGCCCCTCGTCTTCCGGATAGGGCAGAACCGCGCGCGCGGGAGTCGCCTGCTTGCCCAGAATCTCGACGACATCGCCTTCGATCAGTCCCAGTTTTGCCAGATTGTCGCGCGACAGCCTCGCAAGGCCGCGCCCGCTGTCTTCTGGCCTGGCGTTGGCCACTTGCAGCTTCAGCCGCTTGCTTTCGTCTTCTTTATTGTCTTTTGGTTGCGCAGGATCGGACACAGGGACGTATCTCCTCAATATCGTTTCGGTTGTTTCCAACAAGATAGGGATGGCTGCGGCGATATACGACCCTGATTTTTGATTCCGCCACTGTTCGAGACAATTTGCCAAAAAAAAAAAGGCCAGTTCCGGAGAACTGGCCTGAAAAGTTTTTAGGAGAGGATGCCTGAAAGGCTCATCCTAAATGCAGCGAAACCCCTTATTGTGCAAGTGCGAAAAGAACATTATAGATTGCAAGGAATGCAACTTATCAATATAGCTAGTGACTGATTTCCGCCGGTTTTCAGAATCGGTAGTCATTTTGCATTTGCACAACTCTCATTTGGGCTAAATATTGGTTATTCTATGCGCCGTCTTCCTCCCCTCCGCGCCCTCGAGGCCTTCATTCGTGTCGCCCGTCTGGGCTCTTCCAAAGCAGCAGCAGCAGAGCTGGCTCTGTCCGCGCCGGCGCTGAGTCGCCGAATCAAGTCGCTCGAGGATCATATCGGCAAGCCGCTGTTCGAACGGCGCAACCAGTCGATGGTGCTGAACGAGGACGGCCAGACATTGCTGGAGGCCGTGGCCCCGGCCCTGGAAACCATCGGCGAAGCTGTGGACCAGATGACGGTCAGCGGCGGAGACATGCGATTGCATCTGGGCGTGCTGCCGCTGTTCGGAGCGACGCGCCTGCTGCCCCGGCTGCCGGAACTCAAAAAACTCTATCCGAAGCTGCATATTGACGTCGACACGTCCGCCCATGCCGTCAACATGCTCGGCGACGCCGTCGACGCAGCGATCATCCTCAGCGATGATGTCGATCCCCACCTTTATGCGGTGAAGCTGGACAGCAACAAGGTCTACGCCATCGCTTCTGCGGAACTGACCAAGGGACCCAATGCGGTCAAGCATCCGGAAGATCTGAAGAACCATAATATCCTGATCCACAGCAACATGAACCGCGCCTTTGACCAATGGAAGGAAGTGGTCGGACTGCCCAATCTGCAGCCGGCCGGTATCGACCATCTCGACAGCGGTCCATTGATGCTGGAAGCAGCGGCTCAGGGCCTGGGCATCGCGATCATGCACGGCGGCCATTTTTCCGACGCCAATGATCCGCGGCTGGTCCGCCTGTTCGACCATGAGGTCGACAGTCCCTACAGCTACTGGTTCGTCTGCCGGAAGCGCGAAATGAAAAACCGCGCCGTGCGCATTTTCCATGACTGGGTGGTCAAGGCAGGTCTCTAGCCCGCCGTTTCAGGCCGCTAGGTCGGGGTCAAGCGTCAGATCGTCATCCAGCTGCACGCCGAAGCTGTTCAGCATCATCGACACCTGGCTATACTGGCCGACCGTCATCACCAGATCCATGCGCTGCTTATCGGTGAGGCCGGCAAGCGCCGCCCAAGTCGCATCGGCGATATGGCCGTCACTCGTCAGATCGTCCGTCGCCTGCAGCATCGCGCGCTCCAGCGGCGTCCAGCCCGGCGCATCTGGCCCGGCCTTGATGCGCTCAATCTCTTCGTCGGTCAGGCCGCAATCCTTGCCAATCCGGACATGCTGCGCCCATTCATAGCCCGACTTCCAGTTGAAACCGGTGCGCAGGATGATGATCTCGCGCTCGCGCGGTGCCAGGTCATTATGGTGGGACAGAATATAGCCGCCCCACCACATGAATGCCTTATAGGCTTTCGGCGCCTTGATCAGCGTCCGGAAGATATTGAGAATCTTGCCGGTCTTGAAGCGCTCGCCCAGCATCGCCCGGCTCTTCTCGTCAAGCTCTGACTCGGCGAGCGGGGCGATTCTGGGTTTATCGAGGCGCATGTTCGAAAATCAGGCGAGCGTTACGGACTTGATCGCGCCCGGCTTCGCTGGTGGTTCGCCTTTTGGCAGAGCGTGAACCGCTTCCATGCCCGAGGTCACTTCGCCCCAGACGGTATATTGGCCGTCGAGGAAGCGAGCATCGTCAAGGCAGATGAAAAACTGGCTGTTGGCGCTGTTCGGGTCCATCGTCCGGGCCATCGAGCAGGTGCCCTCGACATGCGGTTCCTTGGAAAATTCCTGCGCAATGTCAGGCTTGTCGCTGCCGGACATGCCGGTGCCGGTCGGATCGCCGCCCTGCGCCATGAAACCGCTGATGACACGGTGAAAAACGACCCCATCATAAAAGCCTTCGGCTGCCAGCTCGGTGATCCGCGCGACATGATTGGGAGCGAGATCAGGCCGCAGCTTGATTTCAACATCGCCGGTTTCGAGGTGGAGAGTCATTTTTTCGTGAGCCATCAGGCTTGTTCCTTTTCGTTCGATGAATCGTCTTGTGGCGCATATAGGCAAGCCGTCCGGAAAAATCACCCTGCCTCGCGATAAATGTCACAAAAGATTGCAATTGCGACGGTGCAGCGACTAGTAAGCAGCCAAACACACGCAGAAAGGGAGCATCGCGATGACCGAGATCAACGACGCTCCGGACGCCGTCATCGAACGCGAAGACGTGCTTGACGAAGACAATCGGTTGACCGACGAATTTGTCCGCTCGGTTTCCGAAGCGGTCGAGAATAATAACAGCGCGCTAGCGCAGGAACTGGTCAACCCGCTCCACAATGCCGACATCGCCGATCTGTTCGAGCTGATCGACGCCGACGAACGCGCGCCGCTGGCCGACGCCCTCGGCGATCTGGTCAGCGCCGACGTGCTCGCCGAGATGAACGAGCATGTCCGAGAGGACGTGATCGAGGCGCTTGATGCCGGCCAGATTGCCGGCCTGACCGAACAGCTCGACACCGATGACGCGGTTGCGATCATCGAGGATCTGGACAAGGGCGAGCAGCAGGCCGTTCTCGCCGAACTGGACGCCGAGGACCGCGCGGCGATCGAGAGCGCCCTCACCTACGAGGAGGAAACCGCCGGCCGCATCATGCAGCGCGAATTTGTCGCGGTGCCCGAACATATGATGGTCGGCGACCTGATCGACTATTTGCGCAAGAATGACGACCTGACCACCGAATTCTGGGAAATATATGTCGTCGATCCGGCCTTCCGCCCGATCGGCACCTGCCAGCTCAGCTGGATTCTCCGCACCCCGCGCGATATCGCCATCGCCGACGTGATGAAGCGCGAACAGTCGCTGATCCCGGTCAATATGGATCAGGAAGAAGTCGCACTGCGCTTCCAGAAATATAATCTGATCTCCGCTGCGGTAATCAACGACGACGGCCGCCTGATCGGCATGATCACCGTCGATGACATTCTGCACATCGTCGAGGACGAAGCCAGCGAGGACGTTCTGCTGCTCTCCGGTGCCGGCGACGGTGACATCAACGAGCCGATCCGCGATTCCTACAAGGCCCGCGTCCGCTGGCTGATCACCAATCTGGCAACCGCGCTGGTCGCCAGCTTTGTCATCTCGATCTTCGGGGCCGCGATCGAACAGATGGTGGCGCTGGCCATATTGATGCCGATCGTGGCCTCGATCGGCGGCAATGCCGGTACCCAGACCATGGCCGTCTCGGTGCGCGCGCTGGCCATGAACGAGCTGACCCGCTCCAACACGCGCCGGATCATCGGTCGCGAATTTCGCATTGCGCTGCTGAACGGCGGCACGATTGCGATTCTGGTCGGCCTGGGGACCGGGCTGGTCTTCGCCAATCCCGTGCTCGGCGGCGTTATCGGCATAGCCATGCTGATCAATATCGTGATCGCCGGATTCGCCGGCATTTTCGTGCCGGTGATGCTGGACCGGCTGGATCAGGACCCGGCGCTTGCGTCCTCCGTCTTTGTCACGATGATCACCGACACCATGGGCTTCCTGGCCTTTCTCGGCCTCGCCGTCGGCAGCGGCATGGTCAGCCTCTAGGGCAGAGAATGATCGAGACCGAACGCCTGTTGCTGCGTCCGCATATTGCCGATGATTTCGAGGCCTGCCGCGCCATGTGGCAGGACCCGGCGGTGGTAAAATATATCGGCGGCAAGCCCGCTAGCGAAGGCGAAGCATGGCTGCGCTTTCTGGGCTATTTTGGCCGCTGGCAACTCATGGGATATGGCCTGTTTGCCCTGATCGAGAAGTCATCCGGCCAGTTCATGGGAGAAGTCGGGTTCAGCGACTTCCGGCGCGGACTCGGCCCCGATTTTGATCCCTATCATGAAGCCGCATGGGTATTGGCGACAGCCGGTCATGGCAAGGGCTATGCGCGGGAAGCGATGACGGCCGCGCAACGCTGGCTGGATGAAAAGTTCAGCCCGGCCAAGACAGTCTGCATCATCAGCCCCGAGAATATATCTTCGATCCGCCTGGCCGAAAGGCTCGGCTTTCATGCCACCGGCGAAGGGCAATATAACGAGAAAACCGTCACGCTGTTTGCCCGGCCACGTCCCCAATAAGCGAATAGCGGCCCGCTGGCAGCGGCAGGATCAGCCTCTGGAACCAGTGTAAGCCGCGACAAAATTGCGCAGATCGTTGAATATCCGTTCCCGCTCGCTGTCACCCAGCATTTCGCAGCTCAGCGAGTCAAAGGCGGGCCGGTTATTGCCGGCCGCCAGGCGAAGCGCCGCCACCAGCCAGATTTCATCCGGCGTGGTCTGCGAACAGCAGGGCCGTCCGATCTGGAATGGTTCTGCCCATGCGAAGCCGATGGTTTCGGCCATGATCAATATCCGCGTCGCCGCCAGCCTTCCGCCCAGCCGGTCGGCCAGATGGTCGGCGCAATCATAATTATTCTGGATGCCGACGATCGCCAGGCGAAAGGCGATGATCAGCCGCGCCTCGACCGATGGCATCGTCCTGATGTCCGGCAATGGCTTCAGCAGTTGTTCTAGTATCGCACCCAATCTCTCTCTCCTCGCTGTCCGAATCCTCCCTACAATATGATATTGATAATCATTTGCAATAGTAATCTTGCAATTTCTGATGGTCTGTCCGCGCGGCTGAAAGGGGCGCCCCCGGAAGATGCTTGACTAAACCGGTCGCCGACCACAGATGATAATAATGCCACTCAATATGACCAAGATTGCCTATCGCAGCGAAAGCCCGGCAACGCTGCGACAATGGCTGGAATCGCACAGGGACAACCGGCAGACGGACGGCGAGGCACGGCTGACCACTCGCTATCTGCCGAAGCGGCACGCAGAAATGGTCGGTGGCTCGCTCTACTGGATTCACGCGAAAAAGATCGTCGGCCGCTCGCCGATCATCGGCTTCATGGACAATGGTCAGGGGCGACAATGGATCCGGCTGGAACCGCGGCTGATCGCCGTGCAGCCGATCCCGAAGCGCGCTCACCAGGGCTGGCGCTATCTGGAGGAGAAGGACGCGCCGGCGGATCTTGGCAATGCGGCGGAAGGTGCAGAAGAAATGCCGGCCGAAATGCTCGGCGAACTGGCCAGTCTCGGCCTGGTCTAGTCCCGCCCTAACAGCGCTGCCGGCCCGTTACCGTCACTTTTTGCCGTCGAGCCAGTGTTTGAGCAGGTCATGCGCAATCGCAAAGGGCGGAGGCGCGATAAACGGGGCACCGGGATCACCGGCCATGGCGGCCCTGACCTCGTCGAGCGAGAACCAGGCCGCTTCCTCGATTTCCTCTTCGTCCAGTGTCAGCGTGGGATCATCGGTGATGCTGGTGCAGGCGATCATCAGCGAGGACGGAAAGGGCCATGGCTGGCTGGCGACATAGCGGACATCGCGCACCTTGATCCCCGCTTCCTCGAACAATTCCCGTTTCACGCAGCCCTCGATACTCTCGCCGGGCTCCAGAAAGCCGGCCAGCGCCGAAAAGCGTTTCGGCGGAAAGCGCGGCTGGCGACCGAGCAGCACCTTGCCCTCGCATTCCGACAGCATGATCGCCACCGGATCGGTGCGGGGAAAATGTTCCGCGCGGCAGCCACCGCTCTCGGGATCGCACAGCCGCGCCCAGCCGCCCTTGCGCGACTGGGTCGGCTTGCCGCATTGCGCGCAAAATTTGTGCCGCGCATGCCAGTCGACCAGGCTGCGCGCGGTCGCATAGATCGCCCCCTGATCGGCGGGCAGCGACCCCAGCGACTGCCACAGGGCAGGATTGGCGACAGGCACCGAATCCCCTGCCCCGTTCAGTTCGGCAAAATAGGAAACATCATCTTCAATGCCGAGCAGCAGCAGGTCATTTTCCGGCGCCGCTTCATAGGCAGCGCCCCAGGCGAGGTCGCCATGATCGTCGAAAACCGGATTGAGGCCGTCGAGCTTGAGCAGGCGGGCGCGCGGGTTCATCATCGCGGCGCGCAGCCTGTCCGGATTGACCCGCACCTGATCGGCGCGGTCGAGCGTCCCGCCAGCGAAGGTTGGCACAATATTCTGTCGGTCTTTCAGGATCGTCTCTCCGGCATTTTTCTGTTTTCAAGTCCCTCTGGCAGGGAAGGCACCTCGATCCCGGGTCAGGGGCTGGTATTGCCTGCCCCCGTCCGGGCGCTGCCGATCAGGTCGGCATAGACATATTTCGGGAAATCCGACTGGAAGGGATAGCTGTTCGACGGAATATATTGCGTATAGCCGCCGGCCCGAAGCCCGCGCACGGTATCGACAAAGGCCGAGGTCCCGGCTGCACCGCCCCAGCCGAAAGTGCCCGCGGGGCTGACCTCGGTGCCCAGACCCGATCGCCCGCCGGCGCCAAAGCCGTGATTGGCGACCCAGGTGCCCTTGGTGCTGGCCGTTTCCGGCAGCAGGTTCGACATGCCGAGCCTGGCCGTTTCCGGCTTCATCACCCGGACATTGCCCAGCTGGCCGAAGCCGAGCAGCATCTGCAGGAACTTGTCATAGTCGCCGGCGGTGCCGACCAGGCCGGTGCTGCCAAAGGCGAAGGGGGGCTTGTCGAGAAAGATGCTGGTCGCGCCGGGATCGATCGGGATCAGCGATCCGGCAAATGGCGCATAATTGTCGGCAAGATCGTCGGCCCGGTTCGCCGGCACCTGATAGAACATGTCCTTCATGCCCAGTGGCCCGAACATCCGTTCCTGCAGAAACTGGTCGAGCGGCTTGCCGGAGACCTTTTCGATTACCGCGCTCAGCACGTCGTGGCCGAGCGAATAGCTCCACTGGGTCCCGGGCTGATAAACCAGCGGCAGTTCCGACAGCCGTTTCATGAAGGTCATGATATCCGGAGTCGGCGCGCCGGCATCCATCCCCGGAATCGGAGTGCGGCTGACTCGCCCCGGTGTCAGGCCGGCGGCGAGATAGGCTTTCTGGATCGGCCCCTTGGAAATGATCGTATAGCCAAGGCCAGCGGTATGCGTCTGCAGCTGGCGGATGGTGATCGGTGCCTTGGCCGGCTCGACATTGTCGAGCGCGCCTTCCGGATCGACCAGCACCTGCATGTCTGCAAATTCGGGGAAAATATCGGACAGCGGCTGGTCCAGAGAAATCAGCCCATCCTCGATCAGCATCATCGTCGCCATGCCGGTGATCGGCTTGGTCTGCGAATACATCCGCCACAATGTGTTGCCGTCAACCGGCTTGTCGCCGCCGAGACTGAGCCTCCCGGCAGCGATCATCTGCGGCGATTTCTGGCCGAACCCGATCATCGCCAGCATGCCGGCAACCTTCCTGTCCGCCACATATTCATTGATGATTTTCGTCAGTCCCGGAAAGGCTGGCGCCATGTCCCTGGCGAAGGCGACGCCCGGCATGCCGGCGAGAAAAGCCCCGGTGCCGATACCGCCGAGCACGGAGCGCCGGGAAAAGGAGGATATAGGGGACAATGGTGCAGATTTTTCAGCGATCATGTTTCTTCCTTCAATTTCCACTTTACCGCCTTGGCATAAAGGGTCGGCAATCCTGCCTCCGCTATATTGTCGAGCGGCCACCAGATATTGTCATCCTTGTTAGTAGCGATTTTTTCATCCTGATAAACTGCCAAATCGACCTCAAGCGAAAAATGGGTGAAGCTGTGCTGAACGATATTGTCATGCACCCGCCATTGCCCCGCGATCGGCGGATTTGCGTGGCCGTCCCTGCCCGCTGCCCAGCCATCGTCGGGGAGCGCCCGCATGCCGCCGAGCATGCCCGTGGGCGGCCGGGTTGCCAGCAATATCCGGCCCTGCCGCTCGACCCAGAAAAAGCGCGCCCGGCGGACCGGTTTGTGCTTCTTCGGCGGCTTGACCGGATAGGATTCCATATCGCCCGCAGCAAAAGCCGCGCATTGCTCCTGCACCGGGCAGATGTCGCATTTCGGATTTTTCGATGTGCAGATGGTCGCGCCCATATCCATGCAGGCCTGGGCAAAATCCCCTGCCCTTTCCGCTGGCGTGATTGCGTCCATTGCCGTGCGGATTGCGGCCTTGCCCTTCGGCAGCGGCGTATCGATGGCGAACAGCCGCGCCACCAGCCGCTCGATATTGGCATCCACCACCACCGCCCGCTCGCCAAAAGCGATCGCGGCGATCGCCGCCGCGGTATAGGCACCCACGCCAGGCAGTTTTAGCAGTTCAGACTCTTTCTGAGGAAAGATTCCGTCCAGTTTTTCCGTGACATGGACCGCGCATTTATGAAGATTCCGCGCCCGGGCATAATAGCCAAGCCCGGCCCAGGCCGCGAGCACATCCGCTTCCTTCGCCGCCGCCAGCTGCTGCACCGTCGGCCACCGCCGGGTGAAGGTCTCGAAATAGCTTTTGACCGCTCCTACCGTGGTCTGCTGCAGCATGATCTCCGACAGCCAGACATGATAGGGATCGGGCAGCTTGCCGCCGGGCGGCGTCCGCCATGGCAATTTCCTGGCGTTATCCACATAATGTGCACCAATATTGGCAGAAATTTTGCGTGCCTTGGCGGAGAAACTATCGACGGCCATGCCCGCGCCATGCCATAAACGACCGCTATGGCGAAGAAAATTGACAATATTGGTGATGAAATGGCGAAAAGCGCCCGTATCGGTGCGCCAGCCGCCAGCAAAATGCCGAAAAAAGCGTCAAAAAAGCCGCCTGTGCGCCAATATCAGAAATATCAGCGACCCCGCGGCGGCCCCGCAAAAAGCATTTCCGACCTGATGCCCGAAATCGGCCGCGCCGCCTTTCGCCGCTACGGTTTCATCCAGTCTTCGGTGGTCAGCCGCTGGCCGGAAATCGTCGGCGAACGCTATGCCGCCGTTTCCCTGCCCGAGTCGATTCGCTTCCCGCGCGGCGAGAAAGAGGGCGGCACACTGCATCTGGTGGTCAGCGGCGCTTATGCGACGCTGATGCAACATATCGCGCCGGATATTGTCGAGCGGGTCAACCGTTTCTTCGGCTATGGTGCGGTCAGTCAGATTCGATTCAGGCAGGGCAATATAACAGCCCGGAAAGACAAGGAAAAACGGGTTCCCCTGCCAGCCTCGCTCAAGCCTGCCCCGATCCAGCTGGGCGAGAATCTGCGCGATATCGGCGATCCGGAGCTGAACCGGGTGCTGGAATCGCTGGCATCGGCAGTTGCAAAGGCAGAAGCGGACCCTAAGAAAGACGCCGAGACGAGCATCAGGATAGTCGGCAAGATCGGCGGCGGCGAAAAAAAGAAGGACCGGACATGAAGTTTAGAAACGCGTATCTTGCCTCGGCAGCATTGGCCGCCGCAGTGATGGTCTCGCCGGCCTCGGCCCAGCAGAGCGACTGGACCAAGCGGGTCACGATGTCGGCCATGGGCGGTCATGTTCTGGGCAATCCGCTGGCGAAAAATCGCCTGGTGGAATATGTCAGCTACACCTGCAGCCATTGCGCCGACTTTGAAGTCACATCCAGTGTTCCCCTGAAGAAGGAGTTCATCGCTAAGGGCAAGGTCAGCGCGGAAGTCCGCAACTATGTCCGCGATGCCGTGGATTTTACGGCAGCGATGTTGGCGCGATGCGGCGGCCGGACCAAATTTTTCGGCAACCACCACGCCTTCATGGCATCGCAGGACAAATGGCTGAAAACCGTCATATCGACCTCTCCTGAGGTGCAGAAGACATGGTATGAGGGCGAAACCAACGCCCGGCTGCAAAAGATCGCCTCGGATGTCGGCTTTTACGATATCATGGCCAAGCGCGGCATCAGCAAGACACAGGCAAATGTCTGCCTTGCCGACAAGAAAGCGCAGGACCAGATTCTGGCGATGAGCAAATATGGGGCGGAGACCGTCAAGATCACGGGGACGCCAAGCTTCACAATCAACGACAAGCTGCTAGACAAGGTGCACAGCTGGTCGGTTCTCCTTCCGAAACTGGCAGCGCTTCCGCAATAGCCATTCGATCATTTCAGCAAACAGGAACAGAATATGCGCACATTGAACTATATCGCTCCGCTGGCTTTGGCCCTGGCACTGACCGCCTGCGGCGATGCGACCGAAAGCGAGAGCGGAGCGACCTCTTCCGAGGCGGTCAACGCACTGGAAGCGCCCGAGGGCCAGAAATGGTCGGAAACCGTTTCGAAAACCGATGCCGGCGGCATCGTGATGGGCAATCCGGATGCACCGATCAAGCTGGTCGAATATATGTCGATCACCTGCTCGCACTGCCGGGATTTCGGCGAGCAGGCCTTTGCCCCGCTGCGCGACACCTATGTCGACAGCGGCCGGGTCAGTTTTGAAATCCGCAATTTCGTGCGCGATCCGCTGGATCTGACCGCCGCCATCCTGTCCCGCTGCGGCGGCGAGGCCCCCTTCTTCCCGCTGACCGAACAGGCGCTGAGCAATCAGGGCACGATGTTTGAAAAGGCACAGGGCATGGGCGAAGCCACCTATAGCGACATATTGAAATCCGCGCCCGACAGCCGGTTCGTTCGCCTCGCCGAGCAGCTTGGCCTGATCAGCTTTTTCCAGCAGCGCGGCATTTCCGAAGACCAGGCCAAGACCTGCCTTGCCAATACGGAAACCGCCGAGCAGCTGATGAACGGCACACAGAAAGCCGCCGAGGAATATAATATCGAGGGCACCCCGACCTTCCTGATCAACGGACAGAAAGTCGAGGGAACCACTTGGGCGATGATCGAAACCAAGCTGAAGGAGGCTGGCGCCAGATAGGCGCCGGACCAGTCGCTGGAGGGGCCGCGATTTGAATGGGGTGACTGACCGGGAACGCATGGGATATACGCCATGCAGATAAAGAAGCTCAGACTTTCGGGCTTCAAGAGCTTTGTCGACCCCACGGAATTGCGCATCGAAAAAGGCCTGACCGGTGTCGTCGGCCCCAATGGCTGCGGCAAGTCCAACCTGCTCGAGGCGATCCGCTGGGTGATGGGCGAAAACAGCGCCAAGTCGATGCGCGGCGGCGGCATGGAAGACGTGATCTTCGCCGGCACCGAGGACCGGCCCGAACGGCAATTTGCCGAAGTCGCGCTGACCGCCGAACGGGAAACCGACGATGTCACGTCGCTGCACGTCGGCGACAATGACAGCGAACTGGAGATCGTCCGCCGCATCGAGCGCGGCTCCGGCTCCGCCTATCGCGCCAATGGCACCGACGTCCGGGCCAAGGATATCGCGCTGATCTTCGCCGATGCCGCTACCGGCGCGCACAGCCCGGCTTTGGTCAGCCAGGGCAAGATCTCCAACATCATTTCCTCCAAGCCCGAGGCGCGGCGGGAAATGCTGGAAGAAGCGGCAGGCATTTCCGGCCTGCATGTCCGCCGCCGCGATGCCGAGCAGAAATTGCGCGCGGCCGAGAAAAACCTCGCCCGGCTCGACGACATATTGGGCGATATGGAACAGCGCGCCGCCAATCTCAGGCGGCAGGCGAAGCAGGCCGAGCGCTACCGCAAGCTGAGCGCGGAAATCAATATTGTCGAAGGCCGGCTGATCTATGCCCGCTGGAAAGAGGCCGCAGCGGCCTCCGATCTCGCCAAGGCCGAAGCCGAAGCCGCCGAGGCCAGCGTCGATGCTGCGCAAAAGGAACAGCAGGCAGCCGTCACCGCACAGAATGAAAGCGCCAGGGCCCTCGGCCTGCTCCGTGCCGAAGTGCAAAGGGTGCGGGAACAGGCCAGCGAATCCAGCCACCGGCTGCTGACTCTGACCAACGAGCGCGACAATCTGAAATCCCGCCTGCTCGATCTGCAGGCCCAGGCACAGCGCATCCAGGAGGACAATGCGCGCGAGGACCAGCTGACCCGCGACGCGATGGAGGCGCTGGACCGGCTCGAACAGGACGAGAAAAGGCTGGCGACCGAACTTGCCGAACTGAACAGGGAGCGCCCGGATCTGGAACGCGCCGTCGAACGATCCGAACGCGCCGCCAGCGAGGCCGAGGTGGAACTGGCCAAGGCAGTCGCCGAGGAAGCCCGGATTCAGGCGGAAATAAAGGTCGCCAATGCCGCGGTCGATGCCGCCCGCGCCCGCCACGACCGGCTTGCGGTCGAACTCGACCGGCTCAATGCGGAACGCGCCGAAATGGGAGATGAAGCCGAGCTTGAGGGGGTTCTCGCCGAAGCCATTGCAACCCGGGAGGCGGCCCAGAAAGCCGCGGATGGCAGCGGCGGCAAGATCGCAGCGCTCGAGGAACAAAGGATCGAGGCAACGGCAGCCCGCGATTCCGCGCAATCCGGTCTGGCCGCGCTGAAGGCCGAACGAGCCGGCCTGCAATCCGAACATGATGCCCTGAATCGCGAACTGTCGAAGGCCGAGAGCACCAACAAGGCGATCGACCGGGTCAAACCGGCGCCCGGCTATGAACGCGCTCTGGCGGCGGCTCTGGGCGATGATCTGCTGGCGTCCGTTGGCGAAGACGGCGACCGCTTCTGGGGCGGTGCCGACAAGGCCCTATCCGGGGACGCACCGGCAGGAACCGAGATATTGCTCGACCGGGTGCAGGCCCCTGCGGAACTGCACAATCGCCTGTCGCAGATTTTTGTCGCCGACAGCGACGAGGGCCAGGCGCTTGCGATCGGCCAGCGGCTGGTGACGAAAGGCGGAGCGCTGCGCCGCTGGGACGGCTTTGTCGCTCGCGACGACGGCAACGCCAGCGCCGAACGGCTGGTCCGTGCCAATCGGCTGCGCGAGCTGCAGGAGCTGTTGGGGCCCGCCGGCGACCGGGTGACGGCAGCAGAAACCGCGCTGGCCACGCAGCGCGAAGCCATAACCACGATCGAAACACAGCTTGCCGAAGCCCGCACGGCCCGGCGCGAAGCCGAGGAGGCGTTGCGCCGCGCGTTGCGGGAAGCCGATCAGGCAGAAGAAGCACTGGCCTGGCTGCGCAAACGCACCGCCAGCCTTGCCGAACGGGATGAAGCGCTGAAGGCCGAAACCGCGACCGCGCTGGCCGAACTGGAGGCTGCACAGCAAGAGCGCGCCAGCCAGCCAGACGGCGCAGCCCAGGAACAGGCGCGATCCGCCCTGCAGGACCAGCGCGATGCCGCGCGCGGTCAGGTCATGTCGGCGCAGGCGGCGCTCTCCGCAATCGACCAGAAGCTGGCCCAGGTGAAAGAACAGAAAGCCGTCGCCAGCGCCCAGATTCGTTCCTGGCAGGATCGCTCCGGCGAGGCCGAGGCGCGGATGAAGGAAATGGCCAAGCGCGGTGCCATGATCGAGGCGGAGGTCGAGAGTCTCGCCGATCGCCCGCGGGTGATCGAGGTCGAGGTCAACAAGCTCGCGGAACAGCAGGAAGCGCTGAATGAAAAGGTGACCGAGAAGGACGCCGCGTTGCAGGCTGCCGAACTGGCCCAGCGCGACCATGAAGACCGGCTCGCCCAGGCCAGCGAAGCGCTCAGCCAGGCACGCGAAACCCGCGCCGGTGCCAGGGCACGCGCCGAGAATCAGGACCTGCGCCGGATGGAAATGGGCCGGATTTCGGCGGAAAAATTCGAATGTCCGGCGCCGGTGCTACCGAAGAAGCTGGAATTCGACGAAAATACGGTCGGTGATGCGGCGGAGGAATCAGCGGAGCTGGAACGGCTGACGCTCAGCCGCGAGCGGATCGGCCCGGTCAATCTGGTCGCCGCCGACGAACTTGCCGAGCTGGAAACCGAGTGGGAAAAATCGACGAAGGAAAGCGAGGAGCTGAACGAGGCGATCCACCAGCTGCGCGGATCGATCGGCAGCCTCAACCGCGAAGGCCGCCAGCGGCTGCTCGCCGCTTTCGAGGAAGTCGACCGCCATTTCCAGCGCCTGTTCGCCACCCTGTTCGACGGCGGCAAGGCGCATCTCGAAATGATCAACAGCGACGACCCGCTGGAAGCCGGGCTGGAGATCATGGCCCAGCCGCCGGGCAAGAAGCTGACCTCGCTGACGCTATTGTCAGGCGGCGAACAGGCGCTGACCGCCGTCGCCCTGATCTTCGGCCTGTTCCTCACCAACCCGGCCCCGATCTGCGTCCTCGACGAGGTCGACGCGCCGCTCGACGACGCCAATATCGAGCGCTTCTGCGACCTGCTCGACAAGATGGTCGCCGAAACCAGCACCCGCTATCTGATCGTTACCCACAATGCCGTGACGATGAGCCGCATGCATCGCCTGTTCGGCGTGACCATGGTGGAGCGCGGGATTTCGCAGCTGGTGTCGGTGGACCTGAACGCCGCGGAAGAATTGCTGGCGGCGGAGTGAGGACGGTGGCTAGCCGACAGGCGCCCTTCGACAAGCTCAGGGCTAGTGGTATTATTCGGATTCTGCCTTACTGCCGTTAGGGGTGAGCCTGTCGAACCCCGCCTCTCGTCCGCAAACCTGGTTCGCACCTAGAAGAGAAACGCCCTTCAACAGGCTCAGGGCTAACGGGGTTTATCACATTGACTCTTGCAATTAACGTAACTACACATATTATCTCTATTTGGCAGATTAGGCCACGACTATAGCCACGAAGGGCTCTCTGGATAATAAATCCCTGGGGAGCCCTCATGGAAATATTGTTCGATCCTGAGAAGCGCCAATGGACATTGGAAAATCGTGGATTGGATTTTGCCGACGCGCCGCTGGTCTTTGCAGATGACTATATTGAATTGCTGGATGACAGGAAAGATTACGGAGAAACGCGATATCGGGTTTTTGGTAAGCTGAGAAGCCGACATGTTGCAATCATCTTGACGCCGCGCGGCCATTCCAAGCGCATTATATCGATGAGGTACGCACATGACGAAGAAATCGAAAGAAATCGTTGAACCCTGGCTTGAGCCGGAAGATCTCGCAGAATGGACCGAGGACCAGTTTCGCCGAGCAGCGTTGTTCAAAAAGGGAAAATTGCTACGCCCCGCCGATGGCACGCTTACCAGGCCGGGCCGCCCGAAACTGGAAAACCCCAAGCAGCAGGTCACCCTTCGGCTGGACAAGATCGTGCTGGAAAAATTCAGGGCGACCGGTGCCGGCTGGCAGACGCGGATCAACGAGGAGTTGCGCAAGTCGCTCGGCCTTTGAGTCCCGCTTTGCCGGTGGTTCCTCAGTTCCGCCCCTGCCTTCCGGCCAATACTCCAGTCTCCGGCGTCGAATTGCGGGCCTGCGGGATATTCTGAAAGCTTCCCTTTTCGCCAAAATCCGGCTCTTCCCGCCGCATGATGCGCCAGATCGAGAACAGCAGGATCAGCAGATGGGCGCCTATCATGGTCACGAACAGCGCCAGCGGCCCGGACAGGGTGATCGCCAGACCGCCGATAAACGGCCCGATGATCGAACCGATCCCGAACACCAGCAGCAGCCCGCCGCTGGTGGTGATATAATCTCCCGGCCCGGCATGGTCATTGGCATGCGCGACAACGATCGGATACATGGCGTATATCATCGCGCCGAGCGCCGCGCCCAGCAGAAGATTTGCATTGGCCGTCTCGGGCTGCATGAACAGAAAGCCGCTGCCCGCCGCCATCGCGATCAGCGCCGTCAGCACCAGCACCTTGCGCCGGTCGAATCGGTCCGAAGCCCTGCCCACCGGAATCTGGGCAGCGGCACCGGCCAGGATCGGCAGGCTGCTGAACAGCACGACGGTGGTCAGATCGAGGCCGATCCGCTGGGCATAGACCGGCGCCAGTGCCGCGAAGCCGCCATTGGAAATACCGATCATCAGCACGGCAAACACCGCCACCGGGGAATTCTGCCATAGCTGCAATATCTTGAGCTTCACTTCGAACAGCGGCGCTGGCGCGCGCCGCGTGCTGATCGCCGTGGGGATCAGCGCCAGACAATAGAAAATCGCGCCCAGCATGAAATACCAGGCGGTCGAAACATCTGCCCCGATCAACAGCATTTGGCCGCCCGTCGACCCTGCCAGATTGATCATCGTATAGGTGCCGAACACCTGGCCGCGAATCGAGGAATCGACTTCCTCGTTGAGCCAGCTTTCGACGATCATCGCCGCACCGGCAAAGCAGAAGCCGGAAACGGCGCGCAGCGGTATCCAGACCCACGGGCTCGGGAACATCGCCGACAGCAGGATGACGATCGCCGCCATCGCGGCGAATACGCTGAACACCCGGATATGACCGGCACCGGCCACCAGCACCGGCGTATAGATGCAGCCCAGCACATAGCCGGCGGCCCAGCCGGTGCCGAGCAGTCCTAGCGAAAAGGCGCTGAAGCCCTCGCTCAAGCCGCGGATCGGCAGAATCAGGCCATTGATCCCGCCAGCAATCAGCAGGAAGAGGGAGCCGAGCAACAGCGCGCTGAGAGGAAAGAGTCTGCGGGTCATGTCCGGCCTCGCTATAACGGTCAGCGGTGCTTCTGTCGAACCCGGCCTGCCGTCCACGGGCTCGGTCTGTATCAGAATAAAGGCGGTTCGACAGGCAGAGGGCTGGAGGACGGTCGCCAGCGACCGGTTCGCCGGGATGACCGGGGGTTAAGCCTGGTCCAGGCTCTCTGTCAGTATCCTGTAGTCGATAGGCTTGAACGTGCCGCCATTGGACGCATAAGCCGAGCAGGCAGTAAGGCCGATTACCAGATCCATCTCCGCCCGCATCCTGATCCGGTCCCCCGCCTTGCTGGTCGGCGGCAGCACTTCAATCTTTCCCGTCGCCGCATCGACCGGCACATTCATGAACACGTTGAACGCACAGGGGATCATGTCCGGCTCGACCCCAAAGGGAGCCAGCGCCTGGGCGAGATTGCCGAAACATCCGCGGTGCACCGGTTTGTCGGGATAGAAATGCCGGAACGTGTCCTCGCTGCACGGAGTGAGCAGAAAATCATGCGACCCCACTGTGTCCTCGACAATCGTCAGCATCCGGTTCGAGCGATTCGACCACAGGCAATTGTCCGTGCTCAGCCGAATCGTTTCCTCATAATCGAAGGTCCGGCCGTTGGACAGCGCTTCGCGAACGTCTGTGGCATTATAGGCCAGCAAATCCGACACCTGGCCACCATCGGGGTCGACGACCTCCAGATATTCACCTTTCCGGAGCCGGAAGGCTGCGCCGGAGCGGGGCATGATGCGCCATCTGTTCATGAGCCTCGCCGATCCTGAAACGGACATTGCCAGTCCTCGCCGACCTGACGGCCGCTATATTGGCGCGCTTCGCTGGCCTGGCCATATTTCGACAGCATCGGATTGATGTCCCCCGCCAGCTTCACGTCCCGCGCCAGGATGGTGTCGCGCATTTTCTCATAATTGCCCTGTTCGCGCAGCCGCTCAAACTGGTCGTGCAGGTTGAACACCAGCATCGGAAAGGCAAAGCGGCGGGCCGGGCGCGACGCATTGGGATGCAGGCCGATCACGAAAAAGGCCTCGCCGCCAAAGCTGAGCGAAAAATGGGGATCGCCTGGGTCAGAGCTGACCCGGGAATCATAGTCCTGCCCGAGCCATGCATCCTTGTCGGCGAGCGACTGGATGCGCGCCCACAACAGATTTTCAAATTTGGCCTCGGACAGATTCAACGGCCCGTCGAAAATCACCGCAAGGCTGCGCAGACCCCCGGTCGAATCCCGATATTCCCGCGCCCAATCGAGCAGCTCCCGGTGAATCTCGAGATCATCCCAGTTGCTGTCGAGACTGTGCCCGGCAATCACCTTGAGATTGTCGCGTGCCAGCGCCGATTTCGCGCCCACGCAGGGAAATTGCGGCTGCGAAATCATCGCGGCGATTGCGGCTTCCCGCTCGTCGCGGTTCCTGGCCCGATCATCCGGGTCCAGTAATTTTGAATGTTCCATCCCGTGCCTACGCCCCAGCCAGGCAAGCGTTCCCGCACGGAGTGGCCGATATGCAAATGAAGGCTATTGCCCTCCCGGAATGCGTTCATTGCATTCAGTCGCCCAGCACCAGCTGCGGCCCCGGCCCTTTCAGCCCCGCCCGGTCCTCTGGATTGTACAGCGCGCATTTCTTCAGACTCAGGCAGCCACAGCCGATGCAGCCATCGAGCCGGTTGCGGGTACGCTCGAGCTCGGCGATCCGCGCGTCGATCACCCCGCGCATCGCCTTGCTGATCCGGGTCCAGTCGGCCTGGGTCGGCGTCCGGCCGTGCGGCAGCTTCGCCAGCTGGCGCTCAATCTCGCCAATGCTGAGCCCCAGCTGCTGGGCAATCAGCACGAAGCTCAGCCGCCGGATATCCGACCGCAGAAAGCGCCGCTGCCCGCCCGCCGAGCGGAACGGCTCGACCAGCCCCTTCTCCTCGTAGAAGCGGATCGCCGAGACCGACAGGCCGGTCCGGGCGGCAAGCTCGCCGATGGTCAGCGCTTTTGTTTCAGTCATATCTCGATCCTTCTTTCCTCCCCGTTGCGCAGCAATGGGGAGGTGGCGTCCGCCGAAGCCTTGGCGAAGGCGGATGACGGAGGGGCCCCTGCACGATCCTGCGGATGGTCCCCCTCCCCATTGCTTCGCACGGGGAAGAAAATAATATCTTGACCTCAACTTAGCTTGAGGTTGTACGAATCGCAAGCATGGAGAAATGGCAGCCTGCCGGAGCCTGCTCAAACGGCAAACATGCTTCCAGTTCTTCCATCGAACCGATGCCAGCAAAGCAAGGAAACAGTGCATGAAACTCAATCAGGTCACCGTAGGATGTCTGGATTATGATCAATCCGTCGCCTTTTATCAAAGGCTTGGCCTGGTCCAGATCGTCGATTCGCCGCCGCGCTATGCCCGCTTCGAGACGCCGACTGGCGAGACCTTCTCGATCCACGCGGTGGAAGAAATCGAAAGCGCTTCGACCATGATCCATTTCGAATGCGACGATTTGGACGCAAAAGTCGCGGATCTGCAATTCGCCAGCATCGCCTTCGATACAGCACCCACCGACCAGGACTGGGGCTGGCGCGAGGCGCGGCTTCGCGACCCGGCAGGCAACCCGCTCTGCCTGTTTTACGGCGGCGAAAACCGCCGTTTCCCGCCCTGGCGGATCGATCATCAAGCCCAAGAAAAAGGAAATGAAAAATGACCAACGGAACAGTGGAACATGTCAATATCACGGTCAGCGACCCGCAGCGCAGCGCCGCCCTGTTGCGCGATCTGTTTGGCTGGCAGATTCGCTGGGAAGGACCATCGATGGCGGGCGGTCACACCATCCATATCGGCACGAAGGACTCCTATATCGCGCTCTATACCAATCCGGAGGTGCAAGCTGCCGACCCGATGTTCAACAAGGGCGAACCGATGAACCATATCGGCGTGACCGTCGATGATCTCGATACGGTCGAGGCCAGGGTGATCGCGGCCGGGCTCGAGCCGTTCAACCATGGCGAGTATGAACCCGGCCGGCGATTCTATTTCTTCGACTGGAACGGGATCGAGTGGGAAGTGGTGAGCTATGGGTGAAAAATCCCGATCGTCATCCTGAACTTGTTTCAGGATGACGACATCAGTACGGCAACTTTCTACAAACTCGGATTAACCAGCACCTTCTCGCCGGTCGCCTTCTTCTCGTAGCCCTTGGCGATTTCCGGATCGATCATGTCCATCAGGCTGATCTCGCTGGAATAGTCGCTGTTGAAAATGCCGTTGCGCTCCTCGACCGCATATTTGCGCATTTCCATCATCCGCTCGCCGCCGACCTTTTCCAGATGCGGGGTCAGCAGCCAGCCGCCGACGCCCCAGTAGAGGCCAAGGCCGCCGCCGAGAATGGTTTCGCCGGTGTCGAGACGGCCATAGATATAGACCTGCTTGTTGGTGGTGGAGCCATAGACGCTGAACTCCGCGCCGCGCACCGCGGCCGCCTTTTCCATCGCGGTCAGGATATAGCTCGCCATCTTGCCGCCACCGATCGCATCGAAGCCCAGCGTTGCGCCGGTTTCGGCGAGAGCGGCGATCAGCTGCTTCATGAAGTCATCCTTGCTGCTGTCGATGACGTGCGTCAGGCCGATATCGGTGAGGATTTTCTTCTGTTCATCACTGCGCACGATCGCGACCAGATCGACGCCTTCCTTGAGGCACAGCTTGGCCAGCATCTGCCCGAGGTTGGATGCCGCTGCGGTATGAACCAGGGCTTCATGGCCCTCGGCGCGCATGGTGTTGATAAAACCCTGCGCGGTCATTGGATTGACGAACAGGCTCGCGCCCTCCTTCGCCAGTGCGCCTTCCGGCAGCGGCACGCACATCCCCGCGGGCATGACGCGGTGAGTGCGATACATCTCGCCGCCTACGATCGTCACCACCTTGCCCATCAGGGCCTGCGCCGCATCCGACGAACCGGCAGCGACCACAGTGCCCGCTCCTTCATTGCCGGCGGCCAGCTTCTTGCCGGCGCGGCCCTTGAAGAAGGGCTGCATCGCCGCATCGACATCGGCGACAAGCGCCGGGTGACCGTCGACCGTCTCGCTCCGCACCGTATCCATATTGGCGGCAGCGGTCAGCAGACCCAGATCGGAAGGATTGATCGGCACCGCCTCCATCCGGACCACCACTTCATGCTCCCTCGGTTCGGGCACGTCATAGGGTTCAATCGACAATATCGATTTGCCGTCCTCGGTGACAGTGGTGAACAGTTGCTTGGCTTCGGGAAATTGGCTCATGGGATAGTCCTCTCTCTTGTGTTTCTAGAAATTTCGGGCGGCGGCCAGTGTGGGCCGTCTTTCGGTAATCGCGAACAATGCGCTCACCCTTCTGCCGATAGTCTGTCTGGCAATTGGCATGTCGTCAATCAAACCCTGTTGCATCAGCCCATCGGATACATGATTTCGCGGCTGATCCTGTAAATCCGCTTCATGATCTCGTCGCTGAGCACCAGATCGGCGGCAGCGAATATATCGGGCAGCTGGTCGGTGTGTGTGGCGCCGACGATGGTCGAGGCAACAAAATCATGCTGTTTAGACCAGGCGGTGGCCAGCGTCACCGGCGCCACGCCCAGCTCCTCGGCAATGGCCATGAAGCGCTTGGTCGATTCCTCCGACTTCGGATTGACGAACCGTTCGGCCATTTTCTTCTGCCGCCCGCCCATTTCGAGATAGGTGGAGAAACGCGCGCCTTCCGGCCTCGCGCCATCATTATATTTGCCGGACAAGGCACCCCCGGCGAGCGGCGAATAGGGAATCAGGCTGACCCCTTCCTCGCGGCAGACCTGCGCCAGTTCATCCTCGAACCGGCGATTGTTCATGCTGAAATTGTTCTGGATCGTGCAATAGCGGGTCAGGCCCAGCCGCTCCGACGCCGCGAGCGACTTCATCAGGCCCCAGCTGGTTTCATTGGAACAGCCGACCGCGCGGATCTTGCCCTTGCGGATTTCCTCGTCGAGCACTTCCATGGTCTCGTCATAGGCGGTGCCATGATCGGGCCAGTGGGTCTGGTAGAGGTCGATATAGTCGGTCTGCAGCCGCTTCAGACTGGCATCGAGGGCCTTGACGATATTGTGCCGGTCCAAGGCCGTCATTCCAGCCCTCTGCGAGGAAGCAAGCCATCCGTGGCTGGGACCGGAGACCTTGGTCGCGATGATCAGGCTGTCGCGATCCTTGCCCTTCAGCCAGCGGCCGACGATATTCTCGGTTTCCCCGGCCCATTCCGGCTTGGGCGGTACCGGGTAATTTTCCGCCGTGTCGAAAAAATTGATCCCCGCCTCGACCGATTCATCCATGATCCGGTGGGACATCGCCTCGTCGGCACTGCTGCCAAAGGTCATCGTGCCCATGCAAATTTCGGAAACATGAATAGGGCTTCGGCCCAGGCGGCGTGTTTTCATATAAAGGCTCCGGGAAACAGGATGTTGGCTTAACCGTTCGGTTAAGTAGCATAACCGCTATGGGTTGCGAAACGCAATCCAAATTCTCTGACAGCTAACCAGCCTGCCCGAGCACCAGGCAGGCGAGAAACATCAGCAGACCGGCAAAACGGTTGGACCGGAATTTCGCCAGCGCATCATCGCCATCCGCCTTTTTCAGCGTTACCACCTGCCACAGGAGATGCAGCACCATCGGCGCAAGCGCTGCCAGGCCAAGTCCCTGCGGTCGCAATAGCCAGAAGGCGGCGCCCCAGCTGACCAGTGCGATCAGGTAAAACAGCAGCACCCCGAAACGCAAATTCTCCCCCAGCCGCAACGCGCTTGAGCGAATGCCGACCAGCGCATCATCCTCCCGGTCCTGCAGCGCGTAGATCGTGTCATAGCCGATCACCCAGAAGATCGAGCCGACATAGAGCAGGACCATCGACCAGTGAAATGCGGGGTCGATCGCCAGCCAGCCGACCAGAGCACCCCAGCTGAACACCAGCCCCAGCCAGGCCTGCGGCCACCAGGTGATCCGCTTCATAAACGGATAGGCCGCAACCAGCGCCAGGCTGCCCAGTGCCACCAGCTTGGCGGTCCCGTTGATCTGCAGCCAGACCAGCAAACCGATCAGGCACAATATACCGAGCCATATCCAGGCCGCTTTCAGCGACACCGCACCGCTCGCCAGGGGCCTTGAGCGAGTCCGCGCCACCTGCCGGTCGAGGTCCCGGTCGACGATATCATTATAGACACAGCCCGCTCCGCGCATCGCGATCGAACCGAGCAGCAGCCAGAGCAGCAAATCCCAGCGCCCGATCGCGCCGCCGGCCAGCGCCACGCCCCAGGCGCAGGGCCAGAACAGCAGCCACCAGCCGATCGGACGGTCAAAGCGGGCCAGCAGCGCATAGGGTCGGACTGCGGCAGGCAGCAGACCGGTGAGGCCTTTATGTTCGCTATCGGGAACGGAAGTTTGAAAGTCAGATGACATGGAGGGCTTATACCGTTAGTCCTGAGCTTGTCGAAGGACGTTTTTCGACCGATAGCCGCACTTCGACAGGCTCAGTGCTAACGGTTTTTGGATATTCGAGACCTGTATGCCCGCAACCCCCGCCTATCCCCCGCACAGCGCCCCGCGCCTCTATATCGATACCGAACTCAGCGAAGGCGCCGAAATCCGGCTGGACGGCAGCCACGCCCATTATCTGCTCAAGGTGATGCGGATCCAGCAGGGCGATCCGGTAAAATTGTTCGATGATCGCACCGGAGAATATCTGGCCCATGTGAGCGCGCTCGGCAAACGCGACCTGATCCTGGCAATCGACGGCAAGACGCGCGAACGCGAGGCGGTGCCGGATCTGTGGCTGTGCACGGCGCCGATCAAGAAGGACCGGTTCAACTGGATCGTCGAGAAGGCCACCGAACTGGGCGTAGCCAAGATTGTCCCGGTGCAGACCGAACGCACCCAGGGCCAGGGGCTGAAACCGGAAAAATTGCGCGCCCATATGATCGAGGCAGCCGAACAATGCGAACGCACCGCGCTGCCCTCGCTCGACTCACTGACAAAATTGCCTGCCCTGCTGGAGCAATGGCCTGACGGCCGCCATCTGTTCTTCGCCGACGAGCGCATCCATGAAACCGGCGAAGGCAGCTTTCGCAAGGCGCTGGTCGCCCATGATGGTCCGGCGGCGATCCTGATCGGCCCGGAAGGCGGCTTTTCCGACGCAGAGAATGACATGATCCGCGCCCTGCCCCAATCCGTCGCGGTATCTCTTGGCCCCAGAATATTGCGCGCCGACACCGCCGCGATCGCGGCGATCAGCCTTTGGATGGCGGGCCGGGGCGATTGGAACCCGGGCTAGAACCCGGGCTCTTTCGCCAACTGCGAGACGGTATATCTGACACCGAAATGCGCTGGCTTCGCCAGCATCGCATTATCATTGCCGTCCGGTTAACCATTAATTAGCGGCTTGCGGGTAGGGCAATTCCATGAATTTGGGACATTCTTTCGGGGGCCAGAGCCGATGGACATTCCACAGCATCCTCAGGGGATGGCTGTGCCTGTGCGTGATTGCGCTATTCCCTGCCACAACCGCCGCCGCCCAGACGGTCACCACCTATTCGAACAGCAGCACGATCGCGATACCCGACAATGCCTGCCCCGCAACGGTCAACCGGACATTCAGCGTCGGCACCAGCTATCTGGTCAGCGATGTCGATATCGGCGTTCTGCTGGACCACAGCTACCGCCGCGATCTGGAGATCAGCCTCACCTCGCCCAGCGGCACCGTTGTCACGCTGATGGATTATGTCGGCGGCAGCGCCAACAATCTCAACGTCAAATTTGATGATGAAGCGACCGGAGGATCCATTGCCTCCCACAGTTCCAATGATCCTCTCACTCCGGTCTACAACAGCACAAAGCTCCCGCAGAACAGCCTCTCCGCCTTTGACGGCGAAAATGCGCAGGGCACATGGACGCTGAAAATCTGTGATCAGCAAGGTGTTGATACCGGGTCCTTCCGGCGCGCCGATCTCTATATCGCACAGCTGCCGCCCTTTGCCGACCTGTCCTTGACCAACAGCTTTGGCGCAACCTCTGCCAACAGCGGCAAATATACATTGTCGGTTACCAATGCCCCGGATTCGGCGCTCACCGCCACCGGGGTAACCGTCAGCGCGTCGCTGCCCGCCGGTGTCAGCCTGACCGGCACGTCCGGCACCGGAACATATAGCGGCGGGATATGGACACTCGGAACGGCGATCGCGCCGGGCCAGACCGTTAGCATCGAACTGAACGTCACAATCACGGCAACCTATGGCACGCTGACGCATATCGCGCAGATTCGCAGTTCATCCGCCTATGACTATGATTCGACCCCCAATAACGGGATCAGCAGCGAAGATGACTATGCCAGCGTCAGCTTTACCGCAGGCGGCCGCCTGCCCGGCTATATTCCGCCACTGACCTCGGTCTGTTCCCTGGGCAACCAGCTGAATTTCAGCTGGGCCTCGCCAACGAACTGGTCGTCGGGTTCGCTCAGCCAGAATTACAGCCTCGCCGGACTTGGGAACATCACCTTCAGCGTGACCCAGCCACCGAACGGCTTCACCAACGGTACGCCGGAGATAACCACCGCCAATTCAGGCGGTGGCCCCGACGGCACCCGGGCGCTCTATTTTTACATGAACAATGGCAACGAGAACCATGTTTCGAGCACCACATTCACCTTGCCGACCGCGGTACCGGGCCTCCAGTTCAAGCTTTTCGATATCGACTATGCCGCCAACCAGTTTACCGACAAGGTGACGATAACCGGCAGCTATAACGGGGCAACCGTTATGCCGACCCTGTCGAACAATACCGCCAATTATGTCAGCGGCAACAGCGTGATCGGCGACGGCGCATCCGGCGCGACGGACCCTTATGGCAATGTTGTCGTGACCTTTACCTCGCCGGTGGATTCGGTAACCGTCGTCTACGGCAATCACCAGCCGACCACGCCCACGGCGTCGGGCAACCAGGCGATGTCGATCCATGACATCACATTCTGCCGTCCCTCGGCCACGGTCACGGTCACCAAGATCAGCTCGATCCTCAGCGATCCGGTCAATGGCACCACCAATCCCAAGCGCATCCCTGATGCCATCGTGCAATATTGCATCCTGGTCAGCAACAGCGGCTCCGCCACGGCCAATGCGGTTGTGGCAACCGATAGCCTGGCCGGCCCGTTCACTTATGTACCGGGATCCATGAGAAGCGGCACCAATTGCGGAACCGCTGCTTCGGTAGAAGATGATAATGCAACCGGCAGCGATGAAACTGACCCCTATGGCGCGTTTCTTGGCGGTTCGACGATCACCGCGACGGCAGCGAGCCTGGCTCCGGCAAGCAGCTTCGCCCTGACCTTTCAGGTCACCCTGGACTAGCCGAGCCGCTTCAGGCGAACCAGCATTTCGTCAAGCGAGGACAGAAAGCGGGACCGATCCGCCTTGCTGAACGGCGGCGGACCACCAATATTTTCGCTGCCCATGCCGGCGCGCAGATCGGCCATGATCGCGCGCGTCGCTACCGCCGCTCCGATCGAGTCGGCAGTAAATGGCTTGCCGTTGGACCCGAGCACTGCGGCTCCGGCTTTCACGCAGCGATCCGCCAGCAATATATCCGACGTGATCACGACCGTGCGGTCGCCGGTCCGCTCGGCAATATAGTCATCCGCCGCATCAAAGGCATCGCTGACCACCACCCGGCTGAAAAGCGGGTGGTCCGGCACCCGAAACGGACTGTTACTGACAATCACCACCGCAACTGCATGGCGTTCGGCCACCCGGTAGATTTCGTCCTTTACCGGGCAGGCATCCGCATCAACCAGGATGGTGATTGTCTCTGTCATGGAGTGACTCAGTCGGCTTTGGGACCACCGGATCGCGAACCTTCAAACGGCCGCTTGCCGCGGTGCGGCTTCTTGTTGCCACCGGCAAAATTGCCCTTGCCGCCGGGCTTGCGATCGCCCTTGAAGTCGGATTTTTTCTTGAACCCGTCACCAAATTCCCGTTTCGGCGCACCGCCGTCAGCGCCGCCTTCGCCTTCCGGCTTGCGCTTCTGGTAAGGCTTTCCGCCCCCCGATTTGTCACCGAACTTCTTGTCACCGAATTTCTTGTCGCCAAACTTGTTCTTGCCGAACTGCTTGCCGCCATGTTTCTTGCTGGCGTTGCTGTAATCCCGCTGGCCGCCACCATTGTCGCTGCGTCCACCCTTGCGGTTGCGTTTGGCTTCGTCGCGCGGCTTGCCTTCGAACTGGGTGATCGTGATATCATCCGTATCATCCCCGCCCGCTGCTCTCTTTTCGGCGATGGCGGCAGTGAATTTGTCGACCACGCGGCGCGGAATCTCGAACAATGTGTCGTCGCCGTTGATCCGGATCGCGCCGATCTCATTCTTGGTGATATGGCCGCGGCGGCACAGGACCGGCAACAGCCAGCGGGCATCGGCGCGCTGGTTATGGCCGACATTCATCTTGAACCAGACGGTGTCCTCGAAACCGGGACGCGGACCGCCAGGGGCAGCCTGCGACTGGGCGCCGCGATCAAGCATCTGTTCCGGAGCCGGCATCTTGGCGCGATGCGACTGCACCAGCATCGCCGCGATTTCTTCCGGCGTCTTCTCGGCCATCAGGCGTTTCGCCAGCGCCATGTCATCCTCGTCGATCTCGACCGGCTGCAGGAGTGTCTCGATCAGCCGCTCGGCATCATTCTTGCGAATGTCGGCGCGCGTAGGGGCATCTTTCCATTCGGCATTGATATTCGCGCCGCGCAGCATCGATTCGACCCGCTTGCGCCGCTGGTAAGGCACGATGATGACCGCCGTGCCCTTCTTGCCGGCACGCCCGGTACGACCGGAGCGATGCTGCAGGGTTTCGGCGTCGCGCGGCATATCGACATGCACCACAAGGCTCAGCGTCGGCAGATCGAGACCGCGAGCGGCAACATCGGTTGCAACACAGACTCGGGCGCGCTTGCTGCGCAGAGCCTGCATCGCCTGATTGCGTTCGCTCTGGGTATGTTCGCCGGAAAGCGCAACCGCACTGAACCCGCGATCCACAAGGCTTGCGTGCAGACGGCGGACCGCCTCGCGCGTGGCGCAGAACAGCATCGCCGATTCCGCTTCATGGAAACGCAGCAGATTGACCACCGCATTTTCCGTGTCGGCAGGCGCGACGGTGATTGCCTGATAGGCGATATCGCCATGGCCGCGGTCTTCGCCGACGGTGGAAATGCGCAACGCGTCATTCTGATAGCGTTTGGCAAGATTGATGATCGGCTTGGGAATGGTCGCCGAGAACAATAATGTCCGACGCTTTTCACCCGTGGCATCGAGAATCTCTTCAAGATCTTCGCGGAAGCCCATGTCGAGCATTTCATCCGCTTCGTCGAGCACCGCTGCCCGGAGATTTTTCAGGTCGAGCGCGCCGCGTTCGAGATGGTCGCGCAACCGGCCGGGGGTGCCGACAATGACATGCGCGCCGCGGCGCAGCGTGCGCCGTTCCTTGGACGCATCCATGCCGCCGACACAGGTGGCGATCTGGGCACCGGCCGGCTGGTACAGCCAGGTCAGCTCGCGACTTACCTGCAGGGCCAGTTCCCGGGTTGGTGCAATGACGAGGGCCAGAGGTTCGACCAGAAACGGGAAACGACCATTGTCGTCAAGCAATTGCGGCGCCATCGCCAGGCCAAAGGCGACGGTCTTGCCGGAGCCGGTCTGGGCGGAGACGATCAGATCGCGGCCATCCGCTTCCGGTTCAAGCACGGCAGCCTGCACGGGCGTTGGCTTGTCATATTCGTGCGCCGCGAGCGCCTCTGCGAGAAGCGGGGATAATTTGGTGAAAGGCATAATGTTCTAATTCCGTGGCAAAAGTGAAAGCCGCGCGGAAATGCCAGTCGCCTGCGGTTTATGAAGATGATGTTGTTTTTATTAAAGGGTCTGCGCTGGGGATCATATTGCCTTACCGGCAGCATGGCCACTCGCCCAAGCCCATTGAAAATTATAGCCACCGAGCCAGCCGGTGACATCAACGGCTTCGCCAATAGCATAGAATCCGGGTACTTGCCTAGCTTCCATATTTTTCGACGATAATTCCGCCGTGCTGATCCCGCCAGCGGTGACTTCCGCCTTGGCAAAACCTTCGGTTCCATTGGGCATGAAGCGCCAGTGCGACAGCCGTCTCGCCGCTTCATCGAGCTTCTTGTCGGTCAGATTGCCCAGTTCGCCGTCCAGGCCAATCCGCTCGGTCAGCGTCTCGGTGAGGCGCGCCGGCAAATGCGCATTGATCGCCTTTTTCAGCGAAAGCCGCGGCAGTTGCCGCTTGGCCCGGGCAAGCCAGTCATCCGGCAGATCCGGCAGAAAATCGATTTCGACCGGCTCGCCATGCTGCCAGTAAGAGGATATCTGCAGGATTGCCGGCCCCGACAGGCCCTTGTGGGTGAACAGGGCCGCTTCCCGGAACGCGGCCTTGCCGCTGCGGGCGATCACCGGCGCAGAGACACCTGATAGCGACCGGAACAGGGTTTCTTCGCCGCCGAGAGTGAGCGGCACCAGAGCCGGGCGTGGCTCGACGATTTTCAGTCCGAACTGCCGGGCCAGATCATAGGCGAATCCGGTCGCGCCCATTTTCGGGATCGACGGCCCGCCAGTGGCAACCACCAGTGACGGGGCAAAGGCGGTCTGGCCGCCATATTCCACCCGATAACGACCATCACTGTGGCTGACGGCGGTGATCGCCTTGCCCAGCGACAGGCTGACCGAATCGGCCGGGCATTCGTTCATCAGCATCGCGACGATCTGCTTCGCCGAGCCGTCGCAGAATAGCTGACCCAGGGTTTTCTCGTGCCAGTCGATGCCATAGCGGTCGACCAGCGCGATAAAATCATTGGCGGTGTAGCCGCTCAGGGCCGATTTCGCGAAATGCTTGTTCTGCGACAGATAGCGGTCCGGGGCCGTGCCGATATTGGTGAAATTGCACCGCCCGCCGCCGGAAATCAGGATTTTCTTGCCCGGCTCGTCAGCATGGTCGATCAGCAGAATCTTGCGTCCCCGCTGTCCGGCAACGGCCGCGCACATCAGGCCAGCCCCGCCGGCACCCAATATTATCGCATCATAATGGCTTGGCGGCTTGGGCATCGGATTGTTGCAAACTTTCGAAATATGGATAGATGTCGCGATTGCCGACCGGGAGCGGTCCGCTCGCCGTCGCCTGCAATGGCCACGGCCACCCTTCTGTAGCGCTTTTTGTCCGAAAAAATAGCCAGGGATGCGATCAATCGCCGTCTCTGCGGCCATTGTCACCTGCGACGGTCTTCGATCGTGCGGATGCGCCCGGGCGAAACAGAACCTGCCCGTGGCAACCTTTTGGACGGGTTCGCGTTTTCAATCCGAAGGCACCCGAACGCCGAGGGAGAGTGAAATGATGACCGGTCTGGCCTATGCTCTGATATTGATGGGATGTTCTGACGATATGTCCCAATGCCGGGAAGTGGCAACAGATACACGTTTCAGCGCGACGTTGCGCGAATGCGAGAAAGCCCAGCCCGACGCCTTGCGGTCCGAGACAGCCATGGAAATCGACTATCCCGTGGTGGCTACCAAATGCGTTGCAAGCCGCGATAAATTCGCAAAAACAGGCACCTCATCTGTTGGCCGATGATCATATAGCGGCTCCGGTCAACGCCGAGGGCCCGTCCGGGACGCGCCGGGCTATTGCTTCGAATACAACCTTAAAGAGACTCTTCTCGACGACGATTTTTCTCTTGTCGCTTGGCCTGTTTCTGGCCCTGCCCTTTGCCTTGTCAGCAGGAGCGGTATTCTTCCGCCCGCTGTTCGCCTCGATTGTGATCATGCTGCTGCTATTGCCGCTGACCGATGGCCTGACCAAGCTGGGCATCCCCAACCCCGTTTCCTCTTTCCTGGCCGTGCTCGTATTTCTGCTGATTCTGGCTCTCGGCTTTCTGATCATCCTGCAGCCCGCGCTGGAACTCGCCCAAAGATTTCCCGACATCACCAATATCCTGCAGGAACGGCTGGTAGATATCCGCCAGTTCACAGCCTCGATATCCCAGATGGGCGCGGAATTTTCTTCTACCATCGGTGAATCCGCCGGCCAGCAAGTGGTTCTGGCCAGCCCGTCCGTCATGGAAGAAGCCGCCTATGCGACTCCGGCCGCTCTGCTCGAATTCCTGCTCGTCGTGCTGCTGGTATATTTCATGCTCGAATCGCGTCTGAGGCTGAAGCGACTCGTCTTGCTCAACCGATCGAACCTGGGCACGACGCTCAAGGCCGCTCGCACCGGCCGGAGCATCACCGAGGATCTGTCCCACTATATCGGTGCGGTGACCATCATCAATATCGCGGTCGGAATGCTGGTGGCCTTTGGCGCCTGGCTGCTCGATATCGAATCGCCGCTGATGTGGGGGGGTATAGCCGCCATCCTCAATTTCATTCCCTATCTCGGGCCGATGCTGATGGCGGTGCTCCTGTTCGGATTCGGCGCGGCATCTTCAGGCGATCTCGGCGGCGGTATCGTCCCGATGGCGGCCTATATCGGGCTGCAGGCCATCGAGGCCAATCTGGTCACCCCGTCGATCCTCGGCCGGCGCTTTTCGATGAACCCGGTGATTATCCTGCTGGCCATCAGCTATTTCACCTGGATATGGGGTCTGGCGGGAGCGTTGATCGCGGTGCCCTTGCTGATCACCGGCAAAGCCCTGGTCGAACAGCTCGGAAGTCCGAATATCGTCGGCTTCATGCTGGGAGAACCTCTGTTCGATTCGCCGCCTGAACGGCAGGACCTGGATTGAGGGTTGTCAGCGTAGCATGCTGATCGGTGCGATCGGGGTTATCATTAGCGTAAGCGCTTTTTGGCAAAGGCCCTGCCCGACCCGGTTTTCAAATATTTTTCGAATGCCAATGCGGTAGGTTGATCCTTGAAAAAATGATATGATAATAGCTGCCAAGGCTTGAATTTAGCGGTGTGTTTCGATTTCCCGGAATTGTGCTCTTGAAGTCGTTTCACAACATCATCTGTAACACGACAATAATATTGCTCGGGATGATCAATGCTCTGAAGGATATAGACAAAATGCATTGTCAGGCCCTCCTACGCTCTTCGAGCTTCGGCGGGCAGCCTGCGCTAAAGCTACGAACTGGCTTGCCAGCCGTAGCTTTAGCGAAGGCTGGTGGAGCCTAGCGGGATCGAACCGCTGACCTCTTCGCTGCCAGCGAAGCGCTCTCCCAGCTGAGCTAAGGCCCCATTTGAAAAGCGCCTTTAGTCCAGACGCCCTCCAATATGCAAATCAAAAATCAGGTATCGGCTGGTTCGTCGTCACCCTTGCCCTTGCTGACGCCGAGATCATCGTCGCCACCCAGGTCAACTTCATTGTCCGGCGATGGATCATCATCATCGATATTGATGTCCAGATCATCATCGTCGACCGCATCCGCTTCCTTCTTGGCGTCTTTCTTCGGCGCGGCCTCAAACGGCAGCGGCTGCTTGGATTTCAGCACGGCTTCCGGGACAAAGCTTTCGCCGCATTCGACGCAGGTCGCCGGATCTTCCTTGCCGAGATCGTAAAAGCGCGTTCCACATTTCGGGCATGTGCGTTTTGTGCCCCATTCCGGTTTAACCATGGCTGGTGTCCAAATCCTGTCTAAATCAATTCGTTTATAGGTAAGTCTGCTCTTCGGCGATTCAAGTCATGCCTAAATCAGCCGCGAAATCCGGCGCGCCTTGCCATAGCTTTGCAGCGCTGTCAAAAGCCGTTTGATATTCCTGCACGAATCATTCGTGCGTTCCGCTAACAAAGCTCTGACATGACAAGCAACACTCCACTGCCCGCGACGTTCAAACCGTCCGGCCCGCTTACCGGCACCATTTCCGTCCCCGGCGACAAAAGCATTTCGCACCGGGCCCTGATATTCTCCGCGCTAGCCGTCGGCAAAAGCCGGATCGCCGGCCTGCTCGAGGGCGAAGACGTCCTCGCGACCGCTGATGCGCTGCGCATGATGGGAGCGAAAATCGAAAAAAAGGACGACGTCTGGACGGTCCATGGCGTCGGGGTTGGCGGGCTGATGCAGCCGGACAATGTTCTGGAAATGGGCAACAGCGGCACATCGACGCGCCTGCTGATGGGTCTGATCGCGTCTCACCCGATCAGCGCAACCTTCACCGGCGATGCCAGCCTGACGAAACGGCCGATGGGCCGGGTGATCGAACCGCTTTCCCGGATGGGCGCAGATATCCGGGCGCGCGAGACGGCTGACCACAAGGAGTGTCTGCCGCTCACCGTCAACGGCCTTTGCCCGGCGGTCCCGATTGAATATCGTCTGCCGGTCCCTTCGGCGCAGGTCAAATCGGCGATTCTGCTCGCCGGCCTCAACACACCGGGCATTACGCGGATTGTGGAGCCGGTGCTCACCCGCGATCATAGCGAAACCATGCTGCGGGGCTTTGGCGCGCAGATCAGCGTCGAAACCGATGCCGAGGGTTGCCGGGTGATCTCCCTGACCGGCGAAGCGGAACTGCAACCGCAAAAGATCAAGGTCCCGGGTGACCCCTCCTCGGCCGCCTTCCCGGTCGTTGCGGCCCTGATCGTCCCCGGTTCGGATATCATCATCGAAAATGTCGGTATCAATCCGACCCGCGCCGGACTGTATGAAGTGCTGCAAAATATGGGCGGCGATATCCGCTTTGCGAAAAAGCGCACCGTTGGCGGTGAACCGGTCGCCGATATCCACGTCAGGCACAGCCCGCTTACCGGCATCGACGTGCCCGCCGACATCGCGCCCAGCATGATCGATGAATTTCCGGTCCTGTTTGTCGCTGCCGCCATGGCGCAGGGCGAAACCACCACCCGCGGCCTGCACGAACTGCGGGTCAAGGAATCCGACCGGCTGGCGCAAATGGCCAAGGGCCTTGGCCTTCTCGGCGTAAGCCTGACCGAGCAAGATGACGGCCTGACGATCCAGGGCAGCGGCGGCAAACCGCTGCCGGGCGGACGCGTCAAGCCGGTGATCGAAACCGCGCTGGATCACCGCATCGCGATGAGCTTCGCAGTCGCTGGCCTGGCAACAGAATCGGGTCTCTCGATTGACGATATCCGCCCGATCGAAACCAGTTTCCCCGGTTTTGACGAGCTTGTCACCAAACTGGCGGCCACATGATCGACGGATTTACCGCCAATATAATCGGGCTGTTCGGCAGCGTGCTGATCGTCTCTGCCTATGCCTATAATGTCTACGCCAGTTCGGTGAATGCCTTTGTCTATAACGGCACAAACCTGCTGGGGGCGCTGCTGCTGACCGTGTCGCTGATGGTGCATTTCAATCTCGCTTCGCTGCTGCTCGAATTCGTCTGGATCATCATCGCCGTCGGCGGCCTGATAAAGGCCTCCAGGGATCAGGCGAGGGCCAAGCCATGATCATCGCCGTCGACGGACCGACCGCCTCGGGCAAGGGAACGATTTCCAAGCGACTGGCAAAGCATTTTGCCCTGCCTTTCCTGGATACCGGCCTGCTCTACCGCGCGGTCGGCTGGACGCTCCAGCAACAGGGCGGCGATCCCGACAATCCGGCCGATGCGCTGGCCGCCTGCAATTTTGAAAGCAGCCTGCTCGACAATCCGGCGCTGCGCAGCGAAAACATTGGCGGCCTCGCCAGCCGTGTCTCTGTGCATCCGGAGGTCAGACGCGCCCTCGACAAGCGCCAGAAAGACTTTGCCGGCCAGGCCGGCGGGGCCGTACTGGACGGACGGGATATCGGAACGGTTATCGCACCGGATGCCGACGTCAAACTGTTCGTCACCGCCTCCTCCGAAGCCCGCGCCGTACGCCGTTTCGAGGAGATGAAGCGCCGGGGCCAGCAGGTCGATTTCGAAGACATTCTCGCGGACATTCTGCAGCGCGACGAACGTGACCAGAACCGCGCCACCGCTCCGCTGAAGCCCGCCGCAGATGCAGTCTTGCTAGATACCACCAATTTGACTATAGACGCCGCCATTCAGCAGGCGATTGCCTTGGTGAATGCGAAGACAAGCGGCCGGCGCGACAAAGATCCGGCATAGCAGACAAATGATGCGCTAGACGGGCTGGTCAGAAACCGGTTCGGCTTTGGCGCAGCTTTTGCTGTTGATGCTTAGCCTTGCATCCACCAAAATTTGGCAGTTTCCTGAGGGATGCGGCGATCACATGAGGTGATCGCGGCAATTTTGGTCCAAGACCGGCGGAACCAACCGCCTGGCCAGAAAAATTGACTGTCAAGGATTATACCATATGGCCTCAACGGCATTTCCAACCCGCGACGATTTCGCGGCAATGTTAAACGAATCACTCGGTGGCGAAGACCAGGGCTTTGAAGGCCGCGTCGTCAAAGGCACCGTAACCGGCATCGAAAATGACATGGCTGTCATCGATGTGGGACTGAAATCAGAAGGCCGTGTGGCGCTGCGCGAATTCGCCGCTCCCGGCCAGAAAGCCAATATCTCTGTCGGTGACGAAGTCGAAGTCTATGTCGACCGCATCGAAAATGTGAATGGCGAAGCCATGCTGTCCCGCGATCGCGCCCGCCGCGAAGCAAGCTGGGACAAGCTTGAAAAAGAATATGACGAAGGCAATCGCGTCGAAGGTGTTATCTTCGGCCGCGTCAAGGGCGGCTTCACGGTTGACCTCGACGGCGCTGTCGCCTTCCTGCCCGGCAGCCAGGTTGATGTCCGCCCCGTGCGTGACGTGACCCCGCTGATGGACATTCCGCAGCCTTTCCAGATCCTCAAAATGGATCGCAAGCGCGGCAATATCGTTGTCTCGCGTCGTGCCATCCTCGAAGAAACCCGCGCCGAACAGCGTTCGGGCCTCATCGAGAGCCTGGCAGAAGGTCAGGTTACCGAAGGCGTGGTCAAGAATATCACCGATTATGGTGCGTTCGTCGACCTCGGCGGCATCGACGGTCTGCTCCATGTTACCGATCTCAGCTACAAGCGGGTCAACCACCCGAACGAGATGATCAACATCGGCGACACGCTGAAGGTCCAGATCATCAAGATCAACAAGGACACCCAGCGCATCTCGCTCGGCATGAAACAGCTCGAAAGCGATCCATGGGACAGCGCGACCGAAAAATATGCGGTTGGCACCAAGCTTACCGGTTCGGTCACCAACATCACCGAATATGGCGCTTTTGTCGAACTGGAACCAGGCATCGAAGGCCTTGTCCATGTTTCGGAAATGTCCTGGACCAAGAAGAACGTCCATCCCGGCAAGATCGTTTCTACCTCGCAGGAAGTGGAAGTCATCGTTCTCGAAGTCGATACCGAAAAGCGGCGCATTTCGCTCGGCCTCAAGCAGGCCCAGTCCAACCCGTGGACCGACTTTGCGGATACGCATCCGATCGGCAGCACGGTTGAAGGCGAAGTCAAGAACGCGACCGAATTCGGTCTGTTCATCGGCCTTGAGGGCGACGTCGACGGCATGGTCCACATGTCCGACATCGCATGGGGCATTTCCGGCGAAGACGCGCTCAACCTCCATCACAAGGGTGAGCAGGTCAAGGCGATCGTTCTCGATATCGATGTCGAAAAGGAACGCATCTCGCTCGGCATGAAGCAGCTGGAAAAAGGTGCGCCCGCCATGGGTGGTGCCGACACCGGCGGCCTCAAGAAGGGTTCAGTTGCAACCGTCACCGTTCTCGAAGTCCGCGATGGCGGCCTCGAAGTCCAGATGGGCGACGACGGCGCGACCGGCTTCATCAAGCGCAACGACCTGGGTCGCGATCGCGACGAACAGCGTCCGGACCGCTTCCAGGTTGGCCAGAAGCTCGATGCAATGATCACCGGCTTCGACCGTTCGAAGAAACCGAATTTCTCGATCAAGGCGCATCAGCTGGCTGAAGAGAAGCAGGCTGTGGAACAGTTCGGTTCGACCGATTCCGGTGCAAGCCTCGGCGATATTCTCGGTGCTGCACTGAAGAAGAAAGAAGAATAGTCCTTCGTCCAACCGGACCGGATTACAGACAAGCCCGCCCCCTCAACGGGGCGGGCTTTTTCTTGCCCGTGTCCCATTTCACATCAGTTTTCCACTAAACTGCCAAGCCCATTGAAAATAGACGGGTTTTCTGGCATCTAGGGACTCTAAAAATAAAAGACATCATGATCCTGGGAGTCTCTATCAAGGGAAACCGCTGAATCGGCATCAAATCGGAAAGGCGCACCGATGATACGTTCTGAACTACTGGAAAAACTCGCAAACGAGAATCCGGAATTGAAGCCGGATGAAATTGAAAAAATTGTCGACATTTTCTTCAGCCAGATAAGCCAGAAGCTGGCCGAGGGCGGGCGCGTCGAACTGCGCGGATTTGGTGCCTTCTCCACCCGCCAGCGCAAACCGCGGGTCGGCCGCAATCCCCGCACCGGGGAGTCGGTCGAGGTTCCGGCCAAGCGTGTGCCCTATTTCAAGCCTGGCAAGGAAATCCGCGAGCGGCTGAACAAGGGCTAGTTACCGAAATATTCCGAGATAATGCGTCTCCGCACTTGACCGCGCGCACGCAATAATGCTTGTCGACAGGCTCCGGCTGACGGTCGGAGCTACCGGTGCGGACGTGGCGAAATGGTAGACGCAGCAGACTTAAAATCTGCTATCCGAAATGGGTGTGCGGGTTCGAGTCCCGCCGTCCGCACCAGCCGGTAACACTGTGCTTTTTTGACGTTTATCGACACAATATGTGTGCTTCCAAAACTATCACCCAGACCCGCTGTGTGTAATTTCGGTGTAATTTGACCAAATATCCCGGTGTCGATGGCAGCCATAGCTTCATCAATGTGTCAGGGTGACGTTAATTGCGAGCTGTTTGATTTGATGGGAATGCAAAGCCCCGCGACGACAAGTTCGGCGTGATTCGCAATCGCTGCAACTTCTTGGTTCAACCTCCCGGCCATGTCCCGAAATCGACGGGCCAGCGCGTTGTCTGGCACGATGCCCATACCAACTTCATTGCTCACCAGAATGACAGGACAACTGGCTGTCACCAAGGTTGCAATCAGTCGCTGCGAAGCGACGGAAAAATCATGTTCGCCCAGGAGCAAATTGCTGGTCCACAGGGTCAGGCAATCGATCAACAGGACACGGCCTTCTCCCATTTCGCGCGCGATCGCATCGGGCAGATCGATGGGGCATTCGACTGTGCACCAGCGGGGTCCGCGGTCAGCCCGATGCCGCGCGATCCGCTCGCTCATCTCCTCATCCAACGCTTGTGCAGTGGCCAGATAAACCAGCTCGCCAGGCTGGCCTTCCGCCAGAAATTGGGCGCGCGCGCTTTTTCCAGACCGCGCCCCGCCTGTTATTAAAGTCAGCATCGCATCTGTCCATTTTCCTTGCAATTCGTTTTTGCTCGCCATATCGGGGCGTCGCGACAGGTTCCCAGAGATGGGATTAATAGGGAACACGGAAGCAGGTATCTACCCCTGTAATCCGTGGCTGTCCCCGCAACTGTGACCGGAGAGCGGTCGCCCCATCATGCCACTGGATGCATCAGCATCCGGGAAGGCGGGGCGGATGTGTTGACCCGGAAGCCAGGAGACCTGCCTGTTGCAGTCGGTCCTTTACGCGGACGGGGTGTTCAGCGTGATCGAGGTTCATCCTCGCGTGACGACATCGATCGGGGTGGCGCGCGCGGGTGACATGCCAGCGAATGCTCTGTCGTGCCATGAGCGCGTGCAACCCCTTGTTGTTAAATAGGGGATACACATGCCTAATTCATTTCTGAAAGTTACAGCCTCCACACTCGCGTTCTGTTCCAGCGTCTGCGCATCTGCGTCTGCGCAGGAAAACCTTGCCAGTCCGGACCCGCGCGAACCGGTCGTCGTTGTCACCGCCAACCGCACCGCCCAGCCGGTGGAACGCGTTGGCCAGTCGATCACCGTCGTCGATAGCGCGGAGATCGAGCGGCGCCAGACCCAGACCGTTGCCGATGTCCTGCGCACCTTGCCCGGCGTCAGCATCACCCGCAATGGCGGCGTTGGTACGTCCACCTCGGTCTATATTCGCGGTGCCGAAAGCGACCACACGGTGGCGCTCGTTGACGGTATCAAACTCAACGATCCCTCTTCGCCAGGAGGCGGGTTCAATTTCGGCAATCTGCTTACCGGCAATATCGAGCGGATTGAGGTTTTGCGGGGGCCGTCTTCGGTCTTGTGGGGAAGCCAGGCGATTGGCGGGGTGATCAACATGATCACCCGCCAGCCTACAGAAGAGCTGACAGTCAATTTGCGGAGCGAATATGGCTATCGCGATACAGGACAGATTGTTGGCAATATTGCCGGAAAGGCGGGCCCGCTATCGGCCAGTGTGGGTGCGGGCTATTTCCGCACCGATGGCATCTCGGCTTTCAGCGAGGCGCGCGGCGGCGTCGAGAGGGATGGGTACAAGAACTATGGTGCCAACGGCAATTTCAACCTCGCATTGAGCGACGGGTTTTCTGTCGATGCCCGCGGCTGGTACTCCGAGGGACGCGTAAACATCGATGGTTTCCCGCCGCCGAGCTATGCCTTTGGCGACGTGAACGAGGAATCGCGCACGCGAGAGTTCGTCGGCTATACCGGCATCAACGCCGCTCTGTTCGACGGGCGTTTCCGTAACCGGCTGGGCTATGCCTATACCGACACCCGGCGGCGCAACATCAGCCTCGATGGTCCGGCGACCGAGACATTCGCTGGCGACGGCCGCAACGAGCGGATCGAGTATCAGGGTATTTTCGACATCTCCGACGGCTGGCAGCTGACCGGCGGTCTGGAGCGCGAAACCTCGCGCTTTTCCAGTAGCAGCTACGGCGCGGCACCCTCGATCGGGCGAGCGCGGATCGACAGCGTATATGGCCAGATCATCGCCACACCGGTCATTGGCCTGACCCTGACCGGCGGAGTCCGTCATGATGATCATGATCGTTTTGGCGGAGCGACGACCGTTGGAGGCAGCGGCGTATACACCGTCAGCCAGACCGGGACCACATTGCGCGCCAGCTATGCCGAGGGGTTCAAGGCACCCTCGCTGTTCCAGCTGCAGAGCGACTACGGCAACCAGTTGCTTCAGCCGGAACGGTCGAAAGGCTGGGATGCGGGGATCACGCAAAATCTCGTGGATGGACGCCTGCAGGCCAGCGCTACCTATTTCCGGCGAAATTCCAGTGATCTCATCATCTTCGTCTCGTGCGCGGCGCCGCTTGCCGGCATATGCGCCAACCGCCCGTCAGGAACCTATGACAATGTTTCCAGGGCACGGGCCGAAGGGGTCGAGATCGGCCTGACGATGCAGCCGGTCGATGCGTTGCGGCTGCAGGCCAACTATACCTATACCGACGCCACCAACCGGTCGCCCGGCGATGCGAATTTCGGCCGCCAATTGGTCCGTCGCCCGCAGCACAGTGTCACCGCGCTGATCGACTATAGCTGGGATTTCGGGCTGGAGACCGGGGTCACCCTCACCCATGTCGGCGCGAACTTCGCCAACGCAAACAACAGCCGCAAGATCGAAGGCTATGTGCTGGCTGACCTGCGCGCGTCATTCCCGGTGACCGACCGGATCGACATCTATGGTCGCGTCGAAAACCTGTTTGACGAGCAGTATGAGACGATTTTCCGCTATGGCACACCGGGCCGGGCTGGCTATGCCGGTGTGCGGTTACGCTACTGATGAACCAGGCAGCGCGCGCCCTTGTCGATCATTTTTCCGGCCACGGCGGGCGGATTGATCTGGCGCGCGCCACCTTTCCCGGGGTCGACCGCTGGACCGACCTGTCGACCGGAATTGCGCCCTGGGCATATCAGGCAGTGCAAGGCGCCGAGGCAGCGGAACGGCTGCCCGACCCGGCTGATCTGGCGGCGCTGGAAGCCGCCGCTGCGGCATTTTTCGGGGTCGACGCCGCGCGGGTGGTTGCGGTCCCGGGGAGCGATCTGGCGCTGCGGCTGCTCGGCCAGATACTGGGCTCCCGCTCCTCACCGCAACGGCCCGCCATCGTCCGTCCCGGCTATTCGGGCCACGAATCGATGTGGGGGGCGCAAGGCGTCACGACCTGCAGCGCCGATGCCGTCGCCGCGATGGCGCAAACGCACAACATACTGGTGCTCGCCCGGCCCAATAATCCCGACGCGGTTGTCGCCGATCGCACAGAGTTGCATGTCGCGGCATCGCTGCTGGCGGCGCGCGGCGGACATCTGATCGTTGACGAGGCATTTGCCGATGCCGGCGCGCAAGACAGTCTGGCCGGTTGCGACTGGCCTGGGCTGATCGTGCTGCGATCCTTTGGCAAGTTCTTCGGCCTTGCTGGCCTCAGGCTTGGATTTGTCATCGCGCCGTGCGCAATTGGCGACGAACTGCGCGCGCTGATCGGCGACTGGCCGGTATCCGGCCCTGCAGTAGCAGCTGGGCTTTCCGCCTATCGAGACTCTGCATGGCATCGGGCACAGCGGGCACGACTTTCAGATGCATCGCAGCGGCTGGCGGCCCTGTTAACGGACCATCGCCTCGAAATTGTCGGACGCACCTTATTTTTCGTGTTGATTGACGCGGTCCGACGTAATGACCTGTTTTTGCATCTGGCGGAGGCCGGCGTGCTGACCCGCCCGTTTGCGGATACCCCCGGCTGGCTGCGAATCGGTCTGCCGAGCGATGACAGGGACTGGACCAGGCTGGGCGCTGCCCTGGCCGCATGGAGGACATAATGACTGAAACACCAGAAGACTATGCCCGTCACAATGCGCGGATGCAGCGGGTGCAGGCCGCGCGCGAGCGGATGCAGGCGCGCCGGACGCTGGAACGCGGACTGCTGATCGTCCACACCGGAAACGGCAAGGGCAAATCTTCGTCCGCCTTTGGCATGGCCATCCGCAGCCTGGGCTGGGGGATGAAGGTGGGTATCGTGCAATATGTCAAAGGTGCATGGGAGACGGGCGAGAAGAATTTCTTCCAAGCCAATCCGGACCTCTTGACCTTCGAGGTGATGGGCGAAGGCTTCACATGGGACACACAGGACCGGGCGCGCGATATTGAGGCGGCGCGCGCGGCCTGGGAACGCTCGAAGGAACTCATCCTCGATCCCCAATATGACTTCATCATTCTGGATGAGCTCAACATCGTGCTGCGGCAGGATACGCTGCCGATCGACGAAATCGTCGCCTTCCTCAAGACCCGCCCGCTGACCAAGCACATCTGTATAACCGGCAGGAACGCAAAGCCCGAGCTGCTCGAGCTGGCCGACCTGATCACCGAATTCGAAGAAGTGAAGCACCCGTTCAAGGCGGGATTCAAGGCGCAGAAGGGCGTCGAATATTGATCCGCGTCCTCGCCCTAGCTCTTGCCCTGACGGTCGCCGGCTGTTCCTCTCAGGCCGCTGACCGCGTGGCGCAGAGTCCGTCGCGCGAGGCTTCGGCACTGCCGCGCGTCGTCTCTATCAACCCGTGCGTCGATGCGGTGCTGCTGCAAATCGCCGATCCGAAGCAAATCGCCGCGATCAGCCATTATTCGCACGATGAACGGGCAAGCTCGATCCCGCTTGATCAGGCACGGCGCTTTGCGGCGACGTCGGGCACCGCCGAAGAGGTGGTGGCGCTCGCCCCCGACCTTGTGCTCTCCGGAGCGCATGTCGCCCCGTCGACCATCGCGGCATTGCAGCGGATGAACATTCCGCTTGTCCAGATCAGCGTCCCGGAAAGCATAGCCGAAAGCGCCGCGCAGGTCCGCACGATCGCAGCCGCGGTCGGCCAGACCGCGCGCGGCGAAGCGTTGGTGGCGCGAATCGACGACGCGGTGCAGGCCGCGGCGGCTAGGGGCGGTACGAGGCCCGGCGCGCTGATCTGGCAAGGAGGCGGGCTGGTGCCGGGCGATGGCACGCTTGCCAGCGAACTCCTGCGCGTCACCGGCTTTCGCAACATGAGCGCCGATTACGGCCTGAAGCGCTGGGACGTTCTGCCGCTGGAGCATCTGGTGGCGCGTCCGCCTCGTGTCTTGCTGTCGGTCGGCGCGCAGGACCACAGCGACCGGATGCTGAGCCATCCGGTGCTCAACGGGCTGACGCAGCAGATCACGGTACACCGTTACCCCGAGCGGCTGCTGCACTGCGGCGGCCCCACGATCGTCGATGCAGTCCGCCATCTTGCCAGCATAAGGCGATCGCTATGAACCGCTCGCTCCGGCTCAACCTTGCACTTGTGGCGTGCATTGCCGTGACTTTCTTGCTGTCGCTGATGGCCGGCAAGGTGTGGATCCCGCTCGATGCCTGGGTGGCAGGCGATCCGCGCTGGCCGATAATCGCAGAACTGAGGATGCCGCGCACCGTGCTGGCGATACTGGTTGGCGGCGCTTTGGGTGTATCCGGCGCGGCGATGCAAGGCTATCTGCGCAATCCGCTCGCCGACCCTGGCCTGTTCGGCGTGTCATCGGGAGCGGCTTTGGGCGCGGTGATCTCGCTCTATTTCGGCTATACCGCATCGGCTTGGCTGCTGCCGGCCTTTGCGCTCACCGGCGCAGGATTAACCATGGCGATCCTTGCGTTGCTGGTCGGGCGCTCGGGCAGCATGATCGTGTTCACGCTCGCCGGTGTCATTCTGTCGAGCGTCGCGGGATCAATGACTGCGCTGGCGATCAGCCTGGCCCCCACCCCGTTTGCGACGTCGCAGATCGTCACCTGGCTGATGGGCGCGCTCACTGACCGGAGCTGGGACGACGTATGGCTGGCGCTGCCCTTGCTGGCGCTGGGCGGCACGCTGCTCGCGCTCACCGGACGGACGCTCGATGCGCTGACGCTCGGCGAATCCGCCGCACGCTCGATGGGGGTCGATCCGCTGCGGCTGCAGCTGCTTATCGTCGTCGGCGTCGCTCTGTGCGTCGGCGCCTCGGTGGCGACCGCAGGGATTATCGGCTTCGTCGGTCTGATCGTGCCACACCTTGTCCGGCCGTTCGTCGGCAATCGGCCCTCGGCGGTGCTGCTGCCATCCGCGCTGGCCGGCGCCTTGCTGCTGCTGCTTGGCGACTGTGTGGTGCGCGCGATGCCCACGGTCAGCGAATTGCGGCTGGGCATTGCGATGTCGATGCTGGGCGGGCCGTTCTTCCTGTTTCTGCTGTTGCGCATGCGTCGGGGGCTGGCATGAGCACGCTGGCTGCAGAGGATATTATGCTCACACTCGGCGGTCGCCGCGTGCTGGATGCGATAAGCACCACATTCACCCCAGGACGGGTAACAGCGGTGCTGGGGCCAAACGGCGCGGGCAAATCCACACTGCTCTCATGCCTCGCCGGGCTGCGCACGCCCGACGAAGGCCGGGTGCTCGTCGATGGCCAGCCCCGCTCGGCGTTGTCCATGCGTGATCTTGCGCGGCAGATCGGCCTGCTGCCGCAGGGTGCCGATGTCCACTGGGACGTCGATGTCGCTACGCTGGTGGCGCTTGGCCGCTATCCGCACCGCGCCCGCTGGGGCGAGACCGAAGCGGACGGCGCGGCGGTGGCGCGCGCCATGGCCGCGACCGATGTTACTCAATTCGCGACGCGACCGATGACCGCGCTCTCGGGCGGGGAACGCGCGCGTGTCCTTCTCGCCCGCGTACTGGCAGGTGAGCCGCAATGGCTGCTGGCCGATGAACCGCTCGCCAATCTCGACCCCGCACATCAGCTCGGCACGCTCGAATGTTTGCGCGAGGTCACGCGTAGCGGAGCCGGGGTGATCCTCGTTTTGCACGATCTCAACCACGCGATTCGGGTGGCGGACGAGGTGCTGTTGCTGTGCGACGGCCGGATCATCGCCCAAGGCGCGCCCGAAGACGTGCTGACACCGCAGCGGATTGCGGAAACTTATGGTGTCTCCTCGCATATCGGCACGACCCCGGACGGCGTGCGGTTCATCGTGACATCACAGATGGCGCGCTGAACATGCTAACGCGGCCCGAACAGCTGCTGCTCGCGCTGATCGGCGAGGCCGCGATCGGTTACCCCGCATGGCTGCTGGCCGTGATCGGCCATCCGGTGATGTGGATCGGGGCTGCCATCACCGTGCTCGAGCGGCGCTGGAATGCGGGCATCGCGCTGCGCCGCCGCGTCATGGGTCTGGCCCTGCTGGTGCTGGTCGCAGGCGGTGTCGGCGTCATCGGCTGGCTGATCGAAAACTGGGCACGCAACAGTCTGGCGGAGGTGCTGGTCATTGCGGTCGCCGCCACGGGTCTGGCGCAGCGCAGCCTCGACGATCATGTCGGTGCCGTCGCCCGACCGCTGCTAGGCGGGGATTTGGGAGAGGCGCGCGCGGCTGTGGCGCGGATCGTGGGCCGCGATACCGCCGGGCTCGACGAGCAGGGCATCGCGGTTGCCGCTACCGAAAGCCTGGCAGAAAGCTTTTGCGATGGCGTTGTCGCACCCGCCTTCTGGTTTCTGGTCGCCGGGCTTCCGGGTCTTCTGATATGCAAGGCTGTGAACACGGCAGATTCGATCATCGGGCACCGCGATTCGCGCTATCTCCACTTCGGCTGGGCGGCGGCGCGTAGCGATGACCTAGTGAACTTCATCCCCGCAAGGATATCGGGCGTGCTCGTGTGCCTGGTCGGGTCGGGCGGATGGCGCACGATGTTGCACGATGCCCGCCACCATGCATCGCCCAATGGCGGCTGGCCCGAGGCGGCAATGGCCGGCGTGCTGGGGCGCAGGCTGGGCGGACCGGTCAGCTATGACGGCGAGCCCGCGCATCGCGCCTGGCTGGGCGACGGCCCCGCCCCCAGTGCTCCCGATCTACGGCGCGCCTTGTGGGTCTATCGCCGTGCATGTCTGCTCATGTGGACCATGGCAGGAGCAATCGCGTGGCTGCTGTAATGCTGCAGGGAACGGGATCGGATGTCGGCAAATCGGTGCTTGTCGCAGGATTATGCCGGCTGCTGACCCAGCGCGGCCTAACCGTGCGCCCGTTCAAGCCGCAGAACATGTCCAATAACGCCGCCGTCGCGGAAGGCGGAGAGATCGGCCGGGCACAGGCGCTCCAGGCGCTGGCCTGTCGCGTCGCCCCCGGCATCGATATGAACCCGGTCCTGATCAAGCCGCAGTCAGATACCGGCGCGCAGGTCGTTGTACACGGCAGGGTTGTCGGCACCTTGGGCGCAGCAGATTACCAGCACCGTAAAAGTGAGCTGCTGGCGGCGGTGCTGCAATCCTGGCAGCGACTGCGGACGCAGGCCGACATCGTCATTGTCGAAGGCGCGGGTAGCCCGGCGGAGATCAATCTACGCGCGGGCGACATCGCCAATATGGGCTTTGCCCGTGCGGCTGGCGTGCCGGTGGTGCTGGTCGGCGACATCGACCGCGGCGGCGTGATCGCCTCGATCGTCGGCACGAAGATGGTGATCGACGCGGACGATGCAGCGATGATCCAGGGGTTCCTGATCAACAAGTTTCGCGGGGATGTCCGGTTGTTCGATAATGGCTATGCCGAAATCGAACGCCGCACCGGCTGGGCGGGGCTGGGTGTGATCCCTTGGCTTGCCGCCGCACGTCAGCTGCCCGCCGAAGACGCGGTTGTGCTCGACGCCGCAGCCACCAGCGATGGCGCGATCACCATCGCGGTGCCGATGCTGTCGCGGATCGCCAATTTCGACGACTTCGATTCAGTTGCGCACGAACCCGACGTCCGGCTGAGGATGGTGCCACCGGGTCAGCCTTTGCCCGGCGATGCCGCGCTGATCATCCTGCCGGGGACCAAGGCGACGATTGCCGACCTCGCGTTCCTGCGTGCCCAGCACTGGGATATCGACATCGCGGCGCATGTCAGGCGTGGGGGTGCGCTGCTGGGCATCTGCGGCGGCTATCAGATGCTGGGGCAGACTATCGAGGACCCCGATGGTGTCGAAGGCGCGCCCGGAACCGTATCGGGGCTGGGCTACCTGCCGGTCGTCACCCGGCTGACCGGCGACAAACGCGTGGTCGAGGTGACCGGAACCAGCATCCGCGATGGCCAGCCCTTTGCTGGCTATGAAATCCATGTCGGCGAGACCCGCGCGCTTGGACCCGTGCAACCGCTGCTGCGGCTGGCGAGCGGCGAAAATGACGGCGCGGTCAGCACCGATGGACGGATCGCGGGTTGCTATATCCACCGCTTGTTCGATCACCCCGCTCAGCGCGGTGCCTGGCTGGCGCGGCTGGGAGCACAGAGCGACGGCGTCGCCCAGGACCACCGCGTCGATCAGGCGCTCGATGCGCTCGCGGCGGCACTGGAGGAGCATGTCGATGTGGACCGGCTGCTTGGCATTGCGGAGCAAGGGCCATGACCGAGCCGGTGTTCGACGCTGCCTTTCGCGATCAGCTGGATTGCCTGCTGGCATGGCGCCGCGATGTGCGCCACTTCCAGACGCGCAACCTGCCCGACGGACTTCTCGACACGCTGCTCGAAGCCGCGTGTCATGGCCCGTCAGTCGGCAACGCCCAGCCGTGGCGGTTTGTCCGCATCCGCTCGCCCGAGCGCCGCGCTGCCCTCATAGCCGAGGTCGATGTGCAGAAGCGCGCCGCTGGCGAGGCCTATTCCGGAGACCGCAAGGCGCTTTACGAGACTCTGAAGCTGCACGGTCTGCGCGAGGCCCCCGAAATCGTCGCGGTATTCTGCGATGAGCAGTCGGAGGCCGGCCATGGCCTTGGCCGCGCAACGATGCCGGAAACACTGTGCTGGTCGGTGGTCACCGCGGTGCAAACGCTGTGGCTCTGCGCCCGAGCGCACGGCATCGGGCTGGGCTGGGTGTCGATCATCAATCCTGCGGGCATGAATGCCCTGCTGGACGTGCCGGCACACTGGCGCTTCATCGCCTTGCTGTGTCTGGGCTATCCCGAGCGCGAAACCGATACGCCCGAGCTGGTCCGGCATGGCTGGCAGGACCGGCTACCGCCCACAACCACACGACTGGAGCGCTGATGATCACCCGCGAAGATGTTCAGGCCAAGCTCGACGCTCTCGCCAAGCCGGTGGGCAGCCTGGGGCAGCTCGAGGCACTGGCGGTAGAGCTCGCGGTGGCAAGCCAGTCGCTCGCTCCCCTCACCGGCCCGCGCCGCCTTGTCCTGTTTGCCGCCGATCATGGCGTGGTTGCGCAGGGGGTGACGCTCTGGCCATCGGCGGTTACCACCGCGATGGTCGAAACGATCCTGAGCGGCAAGGCGACCAGCACCGCGCTCGCCAAGGCGCAAGGGGCGGATGTGCGGGTGGTCGATGCCGGTATGGTCCAGCCACCGTGCGAGCCATGGCCTGATCATTTCAACGCGTCGCCCGTTGCTCCGGGAACGGCCGACCTCAGCCGAGGCGAGGCGATGACAGTGGAGCAGTTCGATGCCGCCTGGGCGCTGGGCGAGGCAGAGGCGCAGCGGGCGGCCGATGCGGGCCATCGGCTGCTGATCGCGGGCGAGATGGGGATCGGCAACACCACCGCTGCCGCTTGCCTGACCCACGCGCTGGCCGGTATCGACGCCGAGATTGCCACCGGCAGCGGTGCCGGCGCGGATTCGGCGATGCGCTTGATCAAGCGCGATATCGTCGCCGCTGCGGTCAAACGGCTGAACGGACGCACCGACAAGGCCGCGCTGGCGGCCATCGCAGGCTTCGAGATCGCCGCGATGGCGGGCTTCTATGCCGCAGCCGCACGGCTGCGCAGGCTGGTGCTGCTCGATGGCTATGTCACTACCGCTGCGGCGCTGATCGCCGAACAGCTCTGCCCGGGCACACGCGCGGTGATGATCGCGGGCCATCTCTCCGCCGAGCCGGGCCATCGCGCGGCGCTCACCCAGCTTGGCCTCACCCCGGTGCTCGAGTGGCAAATGCGGCTGGGCGAAGGCAGCGGTGCGCTGGTCGCGCTACCCTTGCTCGACAGTGCCGCCGCATTGCTGTGCGATGTTGCACGGCTGGCGGATATCGGGAGCTGATATGGCGCAAAGACACCCGGCTTGGGCTCCTCCGCTGCTCGCGATCCAGTTCCTCACGCGCATTCCCGTTCCCGGCACCGCATCGCTGAGCGCGCAGCAGGTCGCAACCGGGCTGGTGCAGGCGGTGGGCTGGTTTCCGCTGGTCGGCGCAGGCATAGGTGCCATCACGGCAGCCATTGCGCTAGCGGCGGCCAGCATCTGGCCCGCCTTGGTCGCGGTGCTGATCGCGCTGGCGATAGAGGCGCGGCTGACCGGTGCGTTCCATGAAGATGCTGTCGCTGATTTCTGCGATGCTTTCGGCGGCGGCCTCACCGCGGACGACGTCCGGCGAATCATGAAGGACAGCCGCATCGGCAGCTTCGGCAGCCTGGGGCTGATACTGGCGGTCGGTTTGCGCGCGGCACTGACGCTGGCGGTGATCGAGACAATGCCCCCCTTGCTGGCATTTCTCACCATCGTCGCTGCGGCGAGCTTCGGCCGGCTGATGGTGGTGCTGCTGATGACCCTGGTCGCGCCTGCGCCCCAGGGCACCGGCCTCGCCAAGGATGTCGCCTCGGGCGTCAGTCTGTCCATGCTGATCAAGGCGCTGGTGACGGCGCTGCCCGGTTTACTGGGCTTTGCCATGCTTGCCCCTCTTGCGCTTGTGGCAGCCGCGCTGGGTGCCTGGGCCTTCCTCTGGTGGTTCCGCGCATTGCTGCTGAGCCGGATCGGCGGCAGCTCCGGCGACTGCCTGGGCTTTGCCGCTTATGCCAGCCAGCTGATCCTGCTACTGGCGGCAACGGCTGTTTTGTGATGGCGCGTACGGTGCTGCTGGTCCGGCACACCGAGGTCGCCCGCGCCTGGCAGGGGCGCTGCTATGGCCAGAGCGACATGGGGCTGAGCCGCGCAGGCGCCGCCCATGCGCGCGCGCTCGCGCCTCAACTTTCGGCTTGGCAACCGGACGTGGTGCTGCACTCCGGCCTGCGCCGCGCACGCATTTTGGCGGAGGCGACCGCAGTTGTGGCAGGCATTCCCGTGCATATGGTTGCGGCCTGGAAGGAGCGCGATTTCGGCACCTGGGAAGGGCGCAGCTGGACAGCGATTTACCGCCAAACGGGTGACGCCATGGACGGGATGATCGACAACCCCGAAAGCTATCGTCCAGGCGGTGGCGAGACCACCATGGAGCTCGCAGCGCGCTCACTCGCTGCGTTGCGGGACTTGCCATCAAAGCGGGTGTTAATTGTCTCCCACGGGGGGCCAATAGCAGCCATTGTCGGAACGCTGCAGAGCGTACCCGTGCGCGACTGGCCAGGGCTGGTTCCCGCCGCCGGGGCTTTTATAGAGCTTTAGGAGACGGTGTGTGGGTTGCCAACGGGATCGCAAATCTGGCGACTACGGATGCCTTGCCATTGCGCTTGGGCAGCATTCCGGCGCACAAGTTGAAAAGCCATGAGCCACGCTGCTTGGCGCAACTTGCTTCCTTATTGCGAAAGTCTGCGGGGGGGGGCGTCAGCTGTCGGCTTTCTTCTGGCCATATTGCCGGAAGGCTCCGATGATCCGCTCCATCTCGGCCTCGTCGAGCAGCTTGGGGCCGCCCACTGCAAAGGTGCCGCAGTAGACGGCGGCCTGCTCCTCGATCTCTTCGGCGATCGCCATCGCAAGGGGCAGCGCAGGCGCCAGCGTGATGAGACCATGGTTGGCCATCAGGCAGGCGTAGCGCCCCTCCAGCGTCTCGACGACACCCGCGGCAAGCTCCTCGCTTCCGAAGGTCGCATAGGGCGCAACCGGAACGCTCGCCCCGCCACTCACCGCGACCATGTAATGCAGAGGAGGAATCTCGCGATGGGCACAGGCGAGGATGGTGGAGTAGCGGGCGTGGCAATGTACGATTGCGTTGGCATCGGCGCGCCTGTTGTAAACACCCATATGCATCCGCCACTCGCTCGACGGGCGTGCCGCTCCTTCCGCGACGCTGCCATCCCTGTCGACGAAGACCATGAGATCGGGGGTCAGCCGATCCGGTGTCACGCCCGAGGGGGTCACGAGCATTCCGGATCCGAACCGCATCGAAATATTGCCGGAGGTCCCGCGATTGAGGCCCCGCGCATCAAGCGTGCGCATCGCATCGGTCAGCAACTTGCGGGCCTCGTCTTCGGTCATCGGCGTTCGTCCTTCACTGCCGTGTCTAGCATGAATGCCAGGGTCGTGTCATAGTCTTCGAGCAGGCCGAGCGTGCCAACGCCCATCGCGACCCGTGCTGCGGTCGCGACCGCGAAACGCAATGCCCCCGCCTGGTCCAGGCCGCGCCTGCGCGCTGCAATATAGCCGGCGCACAGGCTGTCTCCGCAACTGGTCGTGTCGACGGGATCGATCCGATGCGCGGGTGCGTGGATTTGCTCGTCGGACAGGACAAGCAGGGCACCCTCTCCCCCCAGCTTGACGAGGCAGCCTTTCGCCCCGCGCGCCATGAAACGATGTGCGCCCTCGACAGGATCGTCGGTGCCCGCAAGTTCTCGCATTTCGGCGAGGCTGGGCATGAACAGATCGACATGCGGAAGCAGCGTGTCGAGATCGCTCTGCGCGGCCTCCGTCGGGGCGATCAGATCACAGGAGGTGAAAACACCGCGTGCCTGCGCCTCGCGCAGGAAGTCCGCGCCTTTCCCCATCGTGCCAGGAAAGCCCACCGCCGCCCAGTGGACGTTGCGAGTGCGATCGAGTGCGGCGAACTCTGCCTCGGTGACGGGCGCGAATATGCTGGCCCCCATCATGTGCCAGTTGGGGCGATCGCCATTGGGGCGGATCGGCAGGACCGTGGTCGATGTTGGCCAGTTCGGGTCGATCGCCAGCATGCTCGTGTCGACCCCGGCACCATCCAGCATCGAGCGCACGATCTGCCCCTGCGGATCGTCGCCGACAGCCGAAGAGAGTGCCGTGCGAAGGCCCAGCGTCTGCGCGACGAATGCACTCCCCCCTGCGGTGCCGGCCGGCGAGAGGGCGATCTTCTCCACAATTTGCCCCGTTTCGCCTTCGGGCAGCGATTCCACCGGGCGAACGGTGATGTCGAGCGTCGTGAGACCGACGCACAGCAGGTCGATCGGCGCAGCCACTATGCCGAAGCCGCCGCCAGCGCAGTCATCAGCGGGTGCGGCGGGATCTCGTCCAGCTTGCCCGCCAACGTCGCGAAGGCGTCATCGGCGGCGGCGATGGTTTCCTCGATATCACTCTCGGTCATCGCCGCGCACAGGAACATGTTGTGCCAGGGATGCAGATAGAAGCCACGGGCGAGCATTTCTTGGGTCCAGGCATAGCCGACGCTGAAATCCGCATCGTCGGCGAACATGATCTGCGGCATCTGGACCGGCCCCGACTGGCGGAGCGTGAAGCCGTGCTTCTCCGCAGCAGCCCCCAGCCCCTCGCGCAGCCGCGTGCCGAGGCGCTCCGACTGTTCGAGATAGTCGCTCTCGCGGATGATCCGCAGGGTTTCGATCGCCGCCGCCATCGGCACAGCCGAAAGCCAGAACGATCCGGTCGCATAGATCGACCCCGCGCCCTCGCGGCAGCTGTTCGACCCGAGCAGCGCCGAGATCGGGTGCCCGTTGGCAAAGCACTTGCCCCACGCGCTCAGGTCCGGCTGCACACCCAGCGCGCTCCAGCTGCTTCCGCGCGCCAGGCGGAAGCCTGCGCGCACCTCGTCGACGATCAGCATCGCCCCGGCCTCGTCGCACAATTCGCGCGCACGGCGGGCATAAGCGGGTTCGGGCGCTTCCTGATCGATGAAGGCATCGTGTTTGAAAGGAGAGGCGAAGATCGCAGCCAGATCGTCTCCCGCATCTGCCACTGCGGCTTCGAGACTGGCGACGTCGTTATAGTCATAGACGCGGAGATGCGCCCGGTCTTCGGGCACGGTCCCGGCCGGGATCGGCGTGCACCACGGTGCCGCGCCATGATAGGCACCCTTGGCGACCAGCACGATCCGCTTGCCGGTCTGCGCCCTCGCGCTGCTCATCGCCATGGTCGTGGCATCGGTGCCGTTCTTGCAGAACATCGCCCAGTCCGCATGGTCGACCATCTCGACCATGGTTTCGGCAAGCTCCACCATCAGGGGAGAAGGCCCGGTCAGCGTATCGCCGATCTCGGCTTGCGCTCGCGCTGCCGCCTCGATCCGCTCGTCCTTGTATCCCAGCAGGCTGGGGCCGTAGGCGCACATATAGTCGAGGTAGCGATTGCCATCAACATCCCAGATATACGCGCCCTCCGCCTTCTCGAAGAACTGCGGGAAGCCTGCCGGCATGATCCGCACCGACTGGTGACCATACATGCCGTTCGGAATAACTTTCAGTGCACGCTCTCGAAGCGCAGCATCCTTTGTTTGGCTCATAGCGATCTCACTTTCTGGTCAGAATTTGAAGACGGCCTGCACGCCATAGGTGGACGGATCATTATAGTTGATCTGGTCCATCGTCACGACAGGCGAAATATAGGTGATGTAGCGGGTGCCAGTGACGTTCTTGCCCCACAGCGCAAGCTCCAGCCTTTCGTCCGCCGACAACCAGGAGAACCTGAGGTTCGCGGTGCCGTAGGCCTTCACGCGATTGGCACGGGCGTTGTCGGGGGTGAGGAAGCTCTCCGACTGGAAGCTGCCGTCCGCCCGTAACTGCAATGAGCTGCCGCCCGACAGAGGCTGAGTGACCGAGAACCCGGTCGAGATCGAGAAACCGGGTGCGTTGACCAGGTTGTTACCCGCATAATCCTTTGCCGCCAGCGCGGTAAATTGCTTGTACTTGGCATGAAGGAAGCTGGCGTTCACGAAAGCGTTGAAGTTGCGCGAAGGCTGCACCTGCAATTCGACTTCCAGACCGTAAAGCTCTGCGTTGCCCGCGTTGAGCTTGCGCTGCACCGGCAACACGCCGGAGGTGTCGAACACGAATACCTGAAGATCGCGATAATCGTAGTAGAAGGCTGCGGCGTTAAAGCGCAGCGTGCGGTCGAGCAGGTCGCTCTTGAAACCCACCTCGTAGGCGTAGAGCGTCTCGGAGCCGAAGGGCTGCAACTGCGCCGGATCGCTGGACGAACCGCCAGCGAACCCTCCGCTGTTATACCCCTTTGACGACGAGGCATAGACCATCACATCGTCGCTCGCCTGGTACGACAGCGCGGCGCGCCAGGACAGATCCTTGAACGTCTTCGAACCTTCGAAATCCAGCACCGGAACGACGACCACGTCGTCAAAGAAGGCCCGGTAATCGAAATCGATGCTGTCGACCGAATAGCGCAGGCCTCCGGTCAGCGTGAGCCGGTCGGTCAGCTCGACATCGGCTTGGGCGAAGGCGGCCCAGCTTTCGGTCGTCTGGGTGTAGGGATAGGCGTAGTTGCCGATCGAATTGACCGGATCAAACGTCCCGAGCAGATCGTTGGGGTCCCGTAGGACGCGCAGAATGTCGAACGAGCTCTCCGTGACCAGCTTGTCGTGGAAATAAAATCCGCCGACGATCCAGTTCACCGGACCGCTATCGCGCGACTGGAGCCGCAGTTCCTGGCTATATTGCTCCGGACGGTCGACATAGGTGGCCGTCAGAACGTTGTTCGGGCTGGCATCGGTATCCTCCAGTGTATTGCGGCGGACCTGCTCATACGCCGAAATCGAGGTCAGCGTCACATCGCCGATATCGATCTTGCCGGTCAGCGATGCGCCGAACACATCGACGCGTTCCCGCCCTTCGACGTCATAATCACCCGCATTTATATCGCCGTCGGTATCGGCATAGCCGAGCCCGTCTAGCGGCACCGACCCCGCAAAAATGGGATTGCCCACAAGATCCACGCCCGACCCGCGGTGCTGGAATTGCCGTGCATCGCCGCGGCTCTGGCCACCGTGAACGATTGCCCGAACCAGTACGTCCGGGTTCGGCGTAAAGTCGACGATCGCTCTCCCTGCCCACATGTCGAGCGCGTTGAGCTTGTTACCGGTCACCCTGTTGAGCAGCCAGCCGTCCCGGCGCAGATAGGTACCCGAAACGCGGGCCTTCAGCACATCGCCCAGGATCGGCCCGCCGATACCGGCTTCGGCCTGCACCTCGTTAAACCGCCCGTAGGAGACCGCCGCATCGGCGCTGAGTTCATCGGTCGGCTTGCGCGAGGAAAAACGGATCGCACCTGCGGTCGTGTTGCGACCGTAGAGCGTCCCCTGAGGACCTTTGAGCACCTCTATCCCATCGCTGTCGAACACGTTGAACAGCTTGCCCGCATTGGCGCCGAGGAAGACGTCGTCGACATAGACGCCGACCGCGCCTGTGGTGTTGGAATTGAAATCGCCGATGCCGACGCCGCGCAGGAACAGCGATGTTGTGGTCGACGATGTCCCCGCCTGGATGGACAGACTCGGGACGACGAGCGTCAGATCGCGCGGATCGCGGATGCCGACTTTGGTCAGTTCATCGCCGCTGATGGCAGTAACGCTGATCGGAACGTCCTGAATGTCCTGCTCGCGCCGCTGCGCGGTCACGACGATGACGTTGAGCCCGGCCTCATCCGCGCTTTGGTCAGCGGATTGCGCGTCGGCGATGTCACCGAACGAATCTTGCGCAGTCGCGACTGCAGGCATCAGGGCCAAAAATGAGACCGAAAGGACTCCAAAAACACGCTTCATTAGCTTTCCTCCCCAGGAGATTATCAGATATTTGTCGGGTTTAGAGAGCATGCCACTTGGAATGAGTCAAGATAATTTGATGTTCTCTGATTTAAACCCGATAAAAGATTGCTTTTTCGAACGATTTCCGAAAGAGTGCAGGCATAAGGAGCGCCCATGAGCATAAGTGATGTCACACGAGCCGAAATCCGCCGGCCTTCGCAAAAGCGCAGCCATGCGCGGTTCGAAGCGATCCTTGATGGAGCGGAGAGGCTGCTTGAGACGCTGCCGCCCTCGTCAATCAGCATTCACGCCATCGCCGCAGAGGTCGGCATTTCACCACCGTCCATCTACCATTTCTTTCCCGAGCCGCAGCTGGTGTTCAGCGCTCTGGCAGAGCGATATCTGAAGCGGTTCGAGGCGAGCGTGCTGTACGAGGCGCCGAAGAACGTAGAGAGCTGGCAAGAACTTCAGACGTTCCAGTATCGCGCCGGGCAGAAGTGGTTCAACGAACATCCCGCCGCCCGCCAGGTACTGCTCGAAGGGCCGGCATGGTCGTCGGACATTCGCCTGCAGGATCTGGAAAGCAACCTCGTCACCGCCGGGCGCAGCATCGAGCTGATGACCCAGACCTTTGTGATGCCGGAAATCCCCGATCTGCACGACCGGCTCGTCGAGATCATCGTCATCAACGATGCCATCTGGTCGCTTTCGATCCACCGCTACGGGCTGATCACCGACGAGATGGAAGAACAGGCGCGGCGGGCACGGATCGCCTATTCACGAACGTTTCTGCCCGAATATCTGCCGCTGCGTACCGACCGGACGGACGCGCGTTGACCGCGGTGCTGCACCCGGTCACCCGCCGGACTCTGGCCACCTCCATCCTGATCGGTGCCTGCGCACTGCTCGTTCTCGGCGTTCATCCGATACTGCTCGGCGCGATGGTTGAGGAGGGGCGGATCGCCGAAGCGCAGGTCGGCAACCTCGTAACGATCGAGATGATCGCGATCGTGCTCGGCTCGCTGGCCGGCATCTGGTTGCTCCGCAAGCTGGGCGCGCGGCCGGTCATTTGCGGCGCGGGGCTCGTCCTCGCCGCGATGAACCTCTTGATGACGGACCTGTCCGGCATGGCGCTAATCGCATCCAGCCGAGCCGTCGCCGGGCTGAGCGAGGGCGTGCTCGTGGCCTGCACCCTCGTTGCCATTTCCCGCGTGGTGCGGGTCGAGCGTGCCAGCGCCATCTTCCTTGCGGTGCAGACATTGATGCAGGCAGTCACCGCCGCCTCGCTCCCCTTCATAGCGCTCGGAAGTTCGCGCACCGGAACAACACTGCTCACCCTGGCCATCGCCAGTGCGGTCGCGGCAGTCGCAGCCCTCGCCCTGCCGCGAGAACTGCAACCTGCGCCGTCGGACGACGAACAGGGAGCGATCACGCCCGCAAGCCTCGCCGCCCTCGCGGGAGCGGGCCTGTTTTTGGGCGGGATCGTTTCGGTCTGGAGCTATTTCGGCCTCTGGTTGCTCGGCAACGGCTACCCGCCAACGTTCGAAGGTACTGCAATATCGCTATGCCTCGTCGCGCAAGTCGCAGGAGCCCTGACCGCAGCCCGGTTTGGCGAGCGCTTGCCGAACCGCCAGACCATCATCGGCTGCGCTCTGGCCGCTGCGGCTTCGGCGATCCTGTTTCTGTTTGTGGGGCATGAGCCATGGGCAATTCTGGCTGTCAGCGTCATATTCGGCTTCTTCTGGCTCTTCACGCTGCCCTTTTTTGCGGGGTGGCTGATCGAGATAGACCCGTCCCGCCGCGCAGTCCTCTACATCACCGCCTTTCAGCTGGGCGGTGCCGCCCTGCTGCCATCGCTCGCCGCCATTGCGGTCGGCAGTTTCTCGGTCGATGCAGCGATGGTCTTCAGCGGAGGGGTGTTTCTGATCCTTGCGGCACTGGCTTATCTGAACAAATACGCGATCAGCGCCCGACAGCCGGGCTGATCGCAGGTCGAGAGTCCGCAGGGCTGGTTCCTCGACCCGATACCGGACCTTCCGCATCCGGCCCGGAAGCTGCCACCGGAAAACACGGCTATTGATGTCGGCGTTCCGCCCAGCTTCAGTCATTCGAACACAAGCAAATAGTGCGGGCTCGAGTCCCGCCGTCCGCACCAGTTTATCGCCAGATTTGTCATGGTGCCTTTGCTTCGTTCGCAAATCTGTCTAGAATCGCAAAACGACTGCGACAGACTATTTCGTCAAACCGATCAACAAGGCAGATTCATGCTCGAACCCGCCATCATTGCAGCAATTCTCTGGGCCGTCATTCTCGGAGGTGCGGGCGGACTGCTGACGGATATCGGTTCCTGGTACCGCGACCTGAAAAAGCCCAGCTGGCAGCCACCGGACTGGGTGTTCGGACCGGCATGGACGATCATCCTCGGGCTGGCAGCCTGGGCCGCGATCCTGTCATGGGACCAGACCGACAATCGCTCCGACCAGGCGATCCTGATGGCGGTCTATGGTGCCAATTTCCTGTTTCATCTGCTCTGGTCGCCACTGTTTTTCAAATATCAAAGACCGGACTGGGCGCTGGTCGAGGTGGTGTTTCTCTGGTTGTCGGTTGTCGCCATGCTGGTCATCACCTGGAGTTTCACAGCGCTGGCCGGGGCGATGATCCTGCCCTATTTTCTCTGGGTATCCTTCGCAGCGCTCCTCAACGCCAGGATCGTGCAACTCAACCGTCCCTTTGGCTGAGGGCGGCATCATCACGGCATTTGGCAGCTGACCGGGGAGAAAACAGGCGACATGCGCAATGTCATTTTTCTCTGCACGATGCTGATGCTGATATCCTGCGACCGCAGCCCGGCGATCAACATTGCGCCCGGCCCGCAACAGCTCGTCCGCCTGTCCGACTCGGAGATCAAGGGTCTCGATCCGCAGAAAATCTCCGATCTCTCCTCGCTCCGCGTGGCCGCCGACCAGTTCGAGGGTCTGACCCGTCTCGACGCTAGCGGCGAAGCGGAGCCGGGGCTCGCCAAAGGCTGGCGCATGGCCGCCGACGGGCTGACCTGGAGCTTCACGCTGCGGGAATCATTGTCATTTTCCGACGATATGGCGTTTGACGCGACGCTGTTTCCGGCCCTGCTGCAACGGCTGCGCGCGCCGGCGACCGCAGCACCATCGCTGGCGCTGTTTGCCAATATCGTCGCTATGGAAGCTCCGGCCAGCAATGAAGTGGTCGTGCGCCTCGCCTCTCCCGATCCGGCCCTGCCTGCCTTGCTGGCCCATCCGGCGATGGCCGCCATTCCCCTGCACCGGCTCCGCCAGGCCGGCGACCAGTGGACCTCCGACCGGCCGATGATCGCGAGCGGGCCTTACCGGCTGGCCGAATGGAAACTGAACAATTATGCCCGGTTGACGCGCAATCCGCAGTGGCACGACGGGCAAGCGCCAACGGCGACGATCATCTGGAAACCGATGGAGGACAGCCTTTCGGCACTGCGCCTGTTCCTCTCCGATGGCGCGGATATCGCGGCGGACTATCCGCCAAGCCGCCATCAGTGGCTCAGGAACAATCATCCGGACATCGCCCATAGCGTGCCCTATCTCGGCAGCTATTATTTTGCCTTCAACACCCGGCGGGCTCCGTTTGACGACCGGCGGGTCCGTACCGCCCTGTCGATGGCGGTTGAACGGGAATGGATCGCCGACAAGGTCATCGGCGTCGATAATATCCCGGCCTGGGGACTGCTGCCACCGGGCCTCGCCGGCGCTGAACCGCTGCACCCGCAATGGGCGTACTGGCCGCGGGACAGGCGGTTGCGCTCCGCTCGCCGCCTGCTTGCCGAGGCCGGCTATGGGCCGGACAATCCGCTGCGCTTCGAAATCCGGTTCAACAGTTCTGCCGAGCATCGCCGTGTCTCGGTCGCCCTGGCGGCGATGTGGAAGCCGCTCGGCGTCGAGGCGAGCCTGTTCAACAGCGAGGCCGCCCTGCATTTTGCGGCGCTGCGCCGGCACGAATTTGCGCTCGCGCGCTCCGGCTGGATTGCCGACCTGCCGACGCCGGAGAATTTCCTGCTGGTGCATCAGTCCGCCAATGGCGCCGGCAATTATTCGGGCTATGCCAGCGCCGAATATGACCGGATCCTGGCGAAGGCGATCGCCGAACCGGATGCGCGGCGGCGCCAGCAACTCATGCGCCGGGCGGAGGTCAGGCTGATCAGCGACATGCCGATCCTGCCGCTCTATTTCTATGTGACCCGCAGTCTCGTGGCCAAGCGCATTGCGGGCTGGGAAGATAATATTTCCAATGTGCATCCCAGCCGCACTCTGCGTATAAGGCCCTGATGATTTTCCGTTCCCGATTCCGGCTGAACTGCATCGCGGCGGCCCTTGCACTCTCCACCCTCGGCGCCTGCGGCTATGCCGGCGACGAGGACCAGGTGCGCGTTACCGTGATCGAGGACGGAGATGCCCGGATCAATCCGATCGGCAACCGCCTGAATTTCGCTTCCTCGACCATGCGCGCGGCGATCGCCAAGGGTCTGGTCGGACTCGACGAGGACGGCCGCGTGGTCCCGGCCCTCGCCGCCCGCTGGATCGTCACCGACGACGGCCTCAGCTATATTTTCCGGCTGTTCGATGCGAAGTGGGACGACGGTCGCCAGATCACCGCCGAACGCGTGGCGCGGCTGCTGAACCAGCGCCTGTCCGAATTGCGCAACAGCCGCTTGCGCTATGATGTGACGGCCGTGGACGAAGCCGTCTCGATGACCGGCCGGGTGATCGAGATCAAGCTGAACGCGCCGCATCCCAATTTCCTGCAGCTGCTGGCCCAGCCGGAAATGGGCCTGTTCCGGTCGGGTCACGGCGCGGGTCCGATGCGGCTGCTGGACGAGGAAAATGGCATCAAGCTCGGCCAGTTCGAACAGCTGTCGCAGGATGACGAGGAAACGGAAGAGCAGGACGACCGCTGGGTATCGCTGCGCAGCGAACCCGCCGCGATCGCCATCGCTCGCTATCGGGCCGGCAGCGCCCAGATCGTGCTCAATGGCAAATATCATCATCTGCCCCTGGTCGGCGCGGCGGATATCGGCAGCGGCGACTTGCGGCTGGATCCGGTTGCCGGCCTCTTTGGCCTGCGGTTCATGCGCGCCGAGGGTTTCTGGACCGTGCCGGCAAACCGTGAAATTCTCTCCATGGCGATCAATCGCCCGGCGCTGCTGACATCTTTTCCCGGCGTCAGCGCCTGGCAGAGCCGGCTCAAGATCATTCCCGAAGCGCTCGATGTCGAGGGGGTCAACACCTATCCGGACTGGGCCAGCATGACGATGGAGGACCGGATCGCCTTTGCCCGAAACCATGTCAGCCGCTGGAAAGAATCGGAAGGGCCAGTGGCCCCGCTGATCATCGCCCTGCCCGATGCGGCCGGCGCGCGAATCCTGTTCAAGCGAATCCAGTCGGATCTCCGGCGCGTCGGTCTCGACGCCAGAAAGGTCAGCAGCAGCGAGGCCGCCGATGTCGAACTGCTGGACGAGATCGCGCCTTATGACAGCGCTCCCTGGTTTCTGAAGCAGTTCACCTGCGTCAAGACGACGGTCTGTCTGAATGATGCCGATGCGAAAATTGCCGAGGCCGATGCCGCAACCAATCTCCAGATCAAGGCGAGACTCTATGCCGAGGTCGAGACTCTGCTCGTCGACCATTATAATTTCATCCCGATCGCGGTTCCCATCCGCTGGTCGCTTGCCCGGCAGAACCAGCGCGGCTTCGCGGTCAACTCCCGCGGCTGGCATCCATTGAACCCGCTGGTCGGCATACCCATATCCTGACTATAATATTGTCTTATGACAGGGAGTTCCAATGGCTATTTCCGAAGAACAGCTGAAGCGTCTGGCTGAACAGCTGCCCGATGCGAGTCGCGATCCGCAAGCGGTCCGGGCCCGCGTGGAGGCGATGGAAAAAATCCTCGAACGGGCCTTTGTCATTCCCGGCATCAACCGGCCGATCGGCCTGGATTCTCTCGTCGGCCTGATCCCGGTGGTCGGTGATATCGCCACTGCCCTGATGGGTGCCTATATTGTCTGGGAAGCCCGCAATCTCGGCATGTCAAAGCTGCAGCTGACTCGCATGGCGGCCAATGTCGGCATCGACACCGCGCTCGGCGCGATCCCGTTCGCCGGCGATGTCTTCGACTTTTTCTGGCGGTCGAACACGAAGAATCTCAAGATCATCCGCAAGCATCTTGACAAGCATCACCCGGGCACCCGCACAATCGAGGGCTAGCGTGCTCCCGCGAAGGCGGGAGCCCATCTCCTGAACTAGCCGCGAGACAGTTAGCGATGAGGGAAGCAATGGCCTCGCCGCTGGCGATCTCCTCGCCATTCCTGATATATTGAAGAGCTCGAGATGGGCCCCTGCCTGCGCAGGGGCACTATCCCCCGCGCCAGATCTTCACCGCCTGATCCGCTTTCACCGCCCGCATATAGGCCGGACAGCGCTGCGGCCGGAAATTCCCGCCCAGACACAGCCGTACCTCCTGCAGCCAGCCGCGTGCATTCACCTTCAACCGCACCATCTCCGGCATCACCCCGTCATTGGCCGCGGCGAAGGCATTGCGGAACTGTCCCGCGGTCAGCGGCTTGCGCGACAGCCGGTCCATATCGGGAAAGCGCACCGCGTGGAACATGATCCGGGACACCCGGAAATAGGTTTCCGGCCGCTTTGTCATGCACGTCCCGTGCTTCGCCCATTCGTGGGCCATCATTTTTGTGCTCGGCATTATGCAGAAATTGCGTTTCACCACCGCCGGTGGCAGCGGCTTCGTCGACGCGCACCATTGCGGATAGCCGGGCCCCCGCGTTTCCGGCCACAGGCCATGGAGAATGAAGGCAAAGCTGCCATCCTCGCCGCTGCACTGCGTCTTGTCGCGCGGGCTGGCCTTGCGGCTGCGGCAGAATTCGGGGGACCAGCTGAGCGCCAAGGTATAGCCGGTGATCGGTTTGGCACGGCGCGGTTCGGAGGCGGGCCTGCTCTCGGCGGGCGCGCTGAGACCCGATGGTGGACTGCACTGATAGGATTGGGCCTGGGCGGGTGTTAAAGCCAGCGCTGAGCTTAGCCCTAGTCCCAGTATTGAGACAATGGTGCTCCGCACTTGATGCGGAGCGCTGGAGTTGGAGAGCCGTTCAGGCCGCACGAGCTCCGCATCAAGTGCGCAGCCCATCCCCTCTTCGAATTCAAACCTGCGCAAAATCCAGCCCGATATCTGCCGCCGGTGCCGACTGTGTCAGACGCCCCACCGAAATAAAATCCACCCCGGTCTCCGCCTTGTCGCGGATCGTCTCCAGCGTCACGCCGCCGCTCGCTTCGGTCTTGACCCGCCCGCCGATCAGCGTCACCGCCCCGCGCAGCGTCGCCGGCTCCATATTGTCGAGCAGCAGATGCGTCGCCCCCGCCGCCAGCGCCGGCTCGATCTGGTCGACCCGGTCGACCTCGCAGATGATCTGTGCGACGCCCGCGTCCCGGGCGCGCCGCACCGCTTCGCCAACAGACCCGGCAACCGCGACATGATTGTCCTTGATCATCGCCGCGTCCCACAGGCCCATGCGATGATTCTGCGCCCCGCCCATCCGCGTCGCATATTTCTCCAGCACCCGAAGGCCCGGGATGGTCTTGCGCGTGTCCAGCAGAGTGCAGCCGGTGCCGCTGATCCGGTCGACATAGGTCCGGGTCATGGTCGCAATACCGGTCAGATGCTGCACCGTGTTGAGCGCGCTGCGCTCGGCGGTCAGCATTGCCCTGCCCTTGCCCCTGAGGCGCATGATATCGGTGCCCGCCGCCACCGCCTCGCCTTCCGCCACCAGAATTTCGATCTCCACATCGGGATCGAGATAGCGGAAAAAGGCCTCGGCAATCGGCAGCCCCGCAATCACCGCGTCATCGCGGCTGTCCATCACGCCGGAGAATATCGCATCAGCGGGGATGACAGCTTCCGACGTGACATCGCGGCCTGTCGGCCCGAGGTCCTCGGCGAGGGTGGCAGCGACGAAAGCGTCGAGATCGAAACGGTCCAGGGTGAAGCTCATACCGCCTTCTAGCCATTCCCGCGCCCGGCTCAAGACAAACTGTGAATGGCCGAAACTGTCATGACTTGTCGAGGCGGCTCACTTGTGATAACTATGTGTTTCACATATACAAAAGCATGGATTTTGAATTTGATCCAGCCAAGGACGCAATCAACCGGGCGAAGCATCATTTGCCGCTCGCATTCGGGCAGCGGATATTCGATGATCCTTTCCATACCGTGACCGAAACAATCCGGATTGACGATGAGGAGCAACGATTCAAACTGATCGGAAAGGTCGACGGAAAACTGTTCACGGCGATCCACGTGTGGCGCGGTGATATTGTCCGTTTTATTTCGGTGCGGAGGAGTAACAGCAGTGAACAAAGAGACTATAATAGCAATTCCCGCCGACCCGAATGATCCGGAAGACCGCGACGTCAGCGTCGCCGCGCTGGAACGCGCGCATATGGGCCGCTTTATCCGGGTGCTGCGATATGATCTCGGCCTGACGCAGGAGGAATTTGCCCGCACCTACGGCATCCCACTAGCCAATATCCGCCAATATGAAATCGGTCGGCATATGCCGCCGCCCGCAGTCCGCGCCTATCTCAAGGTGATTCGCGCCGAACCGGAAGTGGTGAAAAGGGTGATGGCGGGGTGATGTTTCCCTCTCCCGTGCGGGAAAGGGTTGCGCAGACTTGGCGGCTTGCTGCCTAGTCGGAGCTGGGTGAGGGCGTACTTCGCTTCAGAGTTCAGAACACCCTCATCCAACTGTGCCTAATCCTCCGGATAAGGCTTCGTATCCTTCTCCCTCACGGGAGAAGGGACATGGACTGTCCGAAAGTGATAATCCGTTCCCACGTTTTGTCATTCGCGCAATGGCGGGAAGCCGGTGATATAGAATCCACGAAATCAGCGCTTAACCTTGTTCCATCTATCAAATGCCTGTGGCGCTGCCTGTCGAAGCTCCTGCAGTTCTTCTATCAGAAGATCAATTTCCCGAACTAGTTCCTCTGCATTTTGAGTATCATCGGTCAAAATGCTTTCATTACCGCCAGGCTTGTCTGGGTATGAGTGATACCAATCAATTGCGATGTGACCACTAGGCCAGCCACTGCCCATCATAACGCGAACAAGTTTGAACCGCTTAGCCAACCTTACCCCTCATGCGCCAGATCAGCAGGCCCCAGATCGCCCTGCCCGATCGTCGCGCTCGCCATTTCCATCATCTTGTCGATCGACTTGCGGGCCTGCAGACGCATTTCCTCGTCCATCTCGATCCGCGGCTCCAGATCGCGCAGCGCGATATAGAGTTTCTCCATCGTGTTCAGCGCCATATAGGGGCAGATATTGCAGTTGCAATTGCCGTCCGCACCGGGCGCGCCGATGAAATTCTTTTCCGGCAATGCCTTTTCCATCTGGTGGATGATATGCGGTTCGGTGGCGATGATAATCGTGTCGCCTTCAAATTCTTTGGCATATTTCAGAATCGCGCTGGTCGATCCGACCATATCGGCATGATCCAGAATATAGGGAGGGCATTCCGGGTGCGCCGCCACCGGCGCGCCGGGATACTGGGCCTGCAGTTTTAGCAGCTCGGTTTCGCTGAACGCTTCATGGACGATGCACACGCCGGGCCAGAGCAGCATCTCGCGACCGGTTTTCTTCGAAACATAGCCGCCGAGATGCTTGTCCGGTCCGAAGATGATCTTCTGGTCGAGCGGAATCTGTGCGAGAATATGTTCGGCGGACGAGCTGGTGACGATGATATCGGACAGCGCCTTCACCTCCGCCGAGCAGTTGATATAGGTCACCGCAATATGGTCGGGATGCGCTTCGCGAAACGCCTTGAACTGGTCCGGCGGGCAGCTGTCTTCCAGGCTGCAGCCCGCATCCATGTCCGGCAAGATGACAATTTTCTCCGGCGACAGGATTTTGGCGGTTTCCGCCATGAACTTCACGCCGCAAAAGGCGATCACATCGGCATCGGTCTCCGCCGCCTTGCGCGACAGTTCGAGGCTGTCACCGACGAAATCGGCGATATCCTGCAGTTCCGGCTTCTGATAATAATGGGCCAGAATGATCGCGTTGCGCTCCTTGCGCAGCCGGTTGATTTCCTCGACAATATCGACCCCGGCCAAGCTGCCGCCTATTCCACCACGTGCGTCCATTTTACATTCCTATATCCTGTTTCCGTTGTGCTGAGCCTGTCGAAGCACGCTTGCCACCCTTCGACAGGCTCAGGGCGAACGGAGTTTCTGATTCCCGAAGAGTCTAGGGCAAGTTACCGTTCAATGGAAATCAATTGCTTATCCGGAATTTGACAATCCGGTCGGTCACTTTCTGCTCCGCATCCATGCCGCCCAATATATAATATTCCGCGCCGGCCTGAACGAGACCGCGATGGTCCATGCTCGGTTCGGCCAGTTGTCCCAGTTGCTGCCACCGGTCGGTTTGCAGATCATAGGCAAAAAAACCGCCCGACGGCCTGGCCGGAACGCCATCATAGCCGATACCGTCATAATTATAGGGATTGTCGCCGCCGCCTGCAAATATCACGCGATGCCCCGCTTCGTCGCCCACCGCCGCCATCCGGTATAGTGCCGCACCTGCATGAGCATCGACTCCCCGCCAGCTGATTTGCGTCGGATTCTGGGGATCGATATCGCCGCGCCAGGTCAGTTTCGCCGGCACGAACTTGCGCTTGCCATCGGCAAAGACAGTCGCCACCCCGTCGCTGATGATGATACTGTTACCCGCGATCCCGCCGGCGTGACCGAACACGGGGGTGCCGGGAAAGGGCGTGGCCTCGGTCCAGGCGCCGGTCTGCGTGTCAAACAGCTGCACCACGCTGACATTGCCTTCGTCATGCCAGCCGGAAATCAGATAGATGAAGCGGTTCTGATACGGCACCACCACCGCGTCATCCACGGGAGTCGGCATATCCGCCTTTTTCTCATAGCGACCGGTCGCCGGATCAAAGGCAAAGACGTCCGGCGTGGAGACTTCATCGCCATTGGCGGCAACGGTGTAGCCGCCGAATATATAGATTTTCCCGGCAACCGGAACCGCTGCGCTGGCCAGCCGTCCTTCCGGAACCGGTACCGAGGCAATGATCTTGCAGGTTTCGGTGGCCAGCACGCAGGCATAGGCGGCGTCGCTGGTGTCTTTCCATGTCTTGCCCGCCTTCAGGCCGCTGAAGCTGTACAGGGTCGGTCCATCCGGCCCGTCGATGACCGCCACCGCATTGTTGCTGGTCGGTTCCGGCAGGGTGAAACTGGCGGTCTGCGACAGCGGTTCCGGCTGCGGGCTGCGTTCGCATCCGGACAGTGTCAATGCGGTCAGCAGCATCGCTGCGATGACGGCGATCGGCAGTCTCATTGCGCCTCTTCCCTCTTCTTCTGCTGCTCCGCCAGCACCTCGCGGATCGGCCGCGAATAGTCCCACCGCTCCTTGTAGCGGCTGCGCTCATAGGGGAAGAAAGCGTCGATTTTCGCCTCCACACCCGCTGCCTGCAACGGCACCGCAAAATTGTGCCGCACCGCTCGCCGCGCGGCCTCCCGCGCCAGCCGGACCTGCACCGGATTCTGCGCCTGCTTGGCCAGTTCCTCGACGCCTTTCTTGCGATTGGCCTGGTCGAGCACATCTTCGGCATCGGTCAGCGCCATCAAGATCCCGCCGTCATCATAGGTCTGAATCCGGTCGATATGCACCTCGGGCCGGGCGATCTCGATTGCGGGCATTTCGACATAGAGCGTATTGTTGCGTGCATCCCAGCGGACGTCATCCGCGCCCAGCTTGGCGAGGTCCAGCTCGTAGCGGACACTGCCGGGCATGATCAGCGTCTTGCGCGCCGACAGGCCGAGCCTGGTCAGCGTGGTAGTGACGGTGGCGTTGTAGCTCGCCGAAAAGACAGTCAGCCGGTTCTGCTCCTGCATGTTGCTCAGGCTGGCATTGGCGATGGAGACCGGGTCGGGGCTGACGCTGCTCTCGACCCGGGAAAAAAGCATCCAGGCGAGCGCGATGATCAGGATCAGGAACCCGCCGATGATGGCGAAAGGCAACCAGACGCGCCACGACATGGGCCTGCTCATGCAGCCATGCTCCAGACGTCGCCAGATTGCTCAACAAGGCCGCGGTCCAGCAGGTCGAGCAGATGCGCCCGTACCGACTGGCCCGCTGCGCCGGTGAGCCGGGGATCGAGCCCCTTGTACATCTGCGGCACCATGTCGACGATGGCGGCAGGTCCGCTTTGCAAAAGCTTCAATATCTGCCGCTCGCGCTGCTTGCGATGGCCCATCATGCCCCGCACCAGCTGCCGCGGATTGGTGACCTTCTTGCCATGGGCGGGATAATAAACCGTGTCCTTGCGTTCATAGAGTTTCTGCAGGCTAGCCATATAATCGGCCATATTGCCGTCCGGCGGCACGATCACGCTGGTCGACCAGGCCATGACATGGTCGCCGGTAAACATCGCACCCGATTCCCGGACAGCGAGACACAGATGATTGGACGTATGGCCCGGCGTCGCCACCGCCTCGATGGTCCAGCCGTCGCCAGCGACCGTCTCGCCGTCGGCAAGCACCCGGTCGGGCTGATAATGCCGGTCAAAGCTCTCGTCGGCACGCGGGCCGTCCGCCTCTAGCACCAGCGGCGCACAGCCGATGATCGGCGCACCGGTGCGCTCCGCCAGGGGCGCGGCCGCCGGGCTATGATCCCTGTGGGTGTGGGTGCACATGATCGCGCTGATCCGTGCGTCGCCCACCGCTGCCAGGATCGCCTCGATATGCTCATCAATCGCCGGCCCGGGGTCGATCACGGCCCGATCCGACTTGTTGCCGACAATATAGGTCTGGGTCCCGGTATAGGTATAGGGGCTGGGATTGCCAGCCAGCACGCGACCGACCAGTGGCTCCATTTGCTCGCACAGGCCGGTGGGATAATTCGATGGGTCAAAGTCCATGAATGTGATGTGGCATATCCCGGCCATAAAACAACCATGAAAAAGGGCGGTCCGTGAAAACGAACCGCCCGGTCATTGTCTGAATCTGTGTGCAGACTCAGGTCATAGACAGTTGCGCCTTCACTTTTTCGATACTGCGATCCATTTCCCTGATCTTCCGGATGCTGTCGGCGTCTTTATCTTCGCATTTGGCCGCTTCGGCGCGACTTTTTTCAAGACCGGATAACGCCGTTTTGAGGATGGCGGTCTTGTCGATCTTGACATCAAAACCTCCGCAGCCGGCAACCACTGCCCAGGCCTGGCCGCCAAGCCCATTTTTTCCGCCCATGGCGATCTGCTTGTTCATCGCCTCGCAGTCGGGGCCGCTGACCTTGTTGCTGGTTGAGTAGGAGATAGCGAATGAACTGGCGGTAGCCTGAGCCTCCCGGCGCGCGTCCCGCGCGGCCTGCCTGGCTTCGCGCTGTGCCTCGCGCGCGTCCCTCATCGCTTCGCGCCGGGCTTGCCGCGCCTCGCGCTCGGCCTGACGAACCTCCCGGGCGGCGTCGCGCATTTCCCGTTCGATTTCGCGTTTGGCTTCCGCCAGTTCGCGGTCGACCTCGCTCATGACCGAGCCCATCTCCTTCTGTTCCCATTCGCTTTCACGCACCGCTTGCTCTGCCTCTCGCCGGGATTGTTCGGCTTCCTCGACCATCTGGCGAATTTCCCTTTCGCTCAGCTTCTTGTCGGTGCGGATAATGATGGTCCTGCCATTATGCCGGATGGTATGAACATGGTCGTCAGCCGGATCATAATCTTCACGCCCGTTGAGCATGGTGATGTTGGTGACGTCTCCCGCCGCTTCAGGACCAGCGGGGGCCAGCGGGGCCGGTGGCGCGGAAACCGCGGAAGGCGCTTTCGGAGCGGCAGGCGCAGCGGGTGTCAGAGGCGCCTCCGGAACCAACGCCTCGACCGGATCGACCGCCTCGGCATAGGTCACGGTCGCCGTCAGCGGCAAGGCGACAACCGTACCGACCGCCACCAGCCCGGCCCCCAGTCGCCGGCGCAGCGTCGACTTTTCCGATTGGCCCAGCATTTTCAGCCGTCCCTTGATCTTGTCCTTCTGGTTCAGCGGACTGGCCAGACCCAGCCGGTGACCGGAGGCCGACTTGGCGATGGTCCGGCCATAGATAGCCCGGACATCGCGGCCGCTTCGCGCCAGCACCCGTGCATCACAGGCTGTCTCCTGGTCCTGCCGGAACGCGATCCACGCAAACCAGGCGACGGGGTTGAACCAGTGCAGCGACAGAATCGACAGACCGACGAAATTGGCCGCCAGATCGCCGGCTTCGTGGTGGGCGATTTCATGTTCCAGGGCCAGTTTCCGTTCCCGCGGTGCATAGTCGCGAAAGAAATTGGTCGGGACGGCAATATATTTGTCGAACAGGCCAAAGGCGAGAGGGCCGCCGACCGCCGCCGTTTCGAGGATTTTGATATTGCCATGGCGGCTGATCAGACGGCCGTCGGCGACGATGTCCTCGCGGAACTGCAGATAGGCGGCCAGTTTGCTGATGAACAGGAGCCCCGCTCCGCCAAGCCACAGGATGAGCGCAATCATCATCCAGTCGAGCGAAGCCAGGGCGCCGAATGCGCTGCCTTGGGCAGGCGCGGCGACAAGCAGATCGGAACCGGCCGTTGCCGGCACGAATGCCGCTATCGGCTCAACCTCGGCCGGTGCCTCGAGCGTCAGCGTTGGCATGAACAGCCGCGCCACCGGCACGATCCAGAGCAGATAGGCGATGCGGGCGCCGAAAAAATGGGCCACCGGCTTGCGGATTGCCAGCACCAGCAGCAACAGCAGAGTCATCGAGACCATGGTATCCCAGATCCATTGGTTCAGTTCGCCACTCATTTTTTCAACTCCCTCAAAAGCGCCTCGATTTCGCGGATATCCTCGGCGCTCAGTTCATCGGCCTCGGCCAGATGGGCAACCAATGGCATGACTTTTCCCCCGAAAAGCCGATCCACAAAATTTCGTGACACGCCGGTCAGATAGGCATCCCGTTCGACCAGCGGTGAATAGAGAAAACGACGACCGTCGCGCTCGGTCCCGACCACTGCCTTTGCGGCCAGACGCGAAAGCAGCGTCTTGACGGTCTGCAGCGACCAGTCCTTTTCGTCTGCCACCCGATCGGCCACTTCCGTGGCGGTCAGCGGCGCGCGCTTCCAGAGGACTTCCATGACGGCATGTTCTGCATCGCTAATGCGTTCGGTCATGATATGGGTCCCTCCGGTGACAATCGTCAGTGACTACACCTGTAGTTTAATCGACCACGGATGTAAACAGTGAATGTCCGGAGCGATGTCGTTGGTGGATCATCAGCGGCCGTTTGTCGAAAAACGGGCGCTTGTCGAAATATTTTACACGCACCGCGATCCTTAACGGCGCCTAAACCAGCCAAGTGATTGTAATTGAGGGATTTACAAAAACTGGCACGACCGGTGCAAGGCAGTGGTTGTACAGAATATTTCACAACCCCACCCCCCTTTCAGGAGGGATAAATGAGGGGGACAATCGACTGGTCTCTGTTGTCCCCTCTCGTTGAAAATTCGACAAAGCTTACCCAAGCTTACCCCAAATGAAAACGGCCCGGTCCTCCTAGACCGAGCCGTTTTTATTTCTGGATCAAGCCGGCCGGACCGGCAGGTGCTCAGGCCTGGGCGGGAGCAACCTTTTTCTCGGCCATCAGTTCGCCAAGTTCGCCGGCCTCATACATTTCCATCATGATATCACTGCCACCGACAAATTCGCCTTTGACGTAGAGCTGCGGAATGGTCGGCCAGTCCGAATAATCCTTTATTCCCTGACGGACTTCCATGTCCTGCAGCACATCAAAGGACTCGAAGCCCACTCCGAGATGCTCCAATATGGCAACGGCGCGACTGGAAAAGCCGCACTGCGGAAACAGCGGGGTGCCTTTCATGAAAAGCACCACGTCATTGCTGTTCACCACCGCTTTGATTTTTTCGTTCACGTCGGTCATCTTGTTTCTCCTAGTCCGGAACTGACGTGGTCAATTGCAACGCGTGCAATTCACCACCCATTTTTCCCTTCAGCGCGGCGTAAACCGCCTGATGTTGTTTAACCCGGCTCATACCCGCGAACGCCGCAGAGCTGACCTTGGCGGCATAATGATCGCCATCGCCGGCAAGATCGGTAATTTCAACCGACGCGTCCGGAAAGGCTGCCAAAATCATCGCCTCGATATCTGCGCTTGCCATTGCCATCGCGCTAGGTGGCTTCTTCGATAAACTGGCGCCGGGCTTCCACCAGTTTTTCGGCCAGAGCCGTACGGATACCCGAATCGTCCATCTCGACGCCGGCGGAGGTCAGGTCGCCAAGCAACTTGCGAATGACATCCTCGTCACCCGCTTCCTCGAAATCGGCCGCAACGACCTCTTTCGCATAGGCATCGGTTTCCTCGGGCGTCAGGCCCATTTTTTCCGCAGCCCATTGACCGAGCAGGCGGTTGCGCCGCGCGGTCACGCGAAACGCCATCTCCTCGTCGCGGGCAAATTTCGCTTCAAACGCCCGTTCGCGATCGTTAAAATCAGTCATGAACTTCCCTTGCTCTGTGTGGATATAAAAATAGGCATCACCGGGCCTCCCTGCAAGTGCGGACGGCCAATCAGTCGGCGACCTTGACGACCAGCTTGCCGATCGCGCCGCGATCCGCCAATTTCTGGATCGCCTTGCCGGCATCGGCAAAGGCAAAGACTTGCGATACGCGCGGCTGGATATGGCCCTGATCCCAGAGCTTGAACAGCCGGTCGATATGGGCGCGGTTGCCCTTCGGGTCGCGCATCGCATAGGCGCCCCAGAACACGCCGCAGACATCGCATGATTTCAGCAGGGTCAGATTGAGTGGCAGCTTCGCGATCCCGGCCGGGAATCCGACCACCAGAAAGCGGCCTTCCCAGGCGATCGAACGCACCGCCGGTTCGCTATAGTCCCCGCCAACCGCATCATAGATGACATCGGCACCATTTGGCCCGACGGCCGCCTTGAACTGCGCGGCCAGCGCCTTCGACTGGTCCTTGTCGAACGGAGCGCGTTCATAGACAACGGTTTCATCCGCACCGGCCTGCTTGGCAAATGCGGCCTTTTCTTCGGATGACACAGCCGCAACGACGCGCGCGCCAAAAGCCTTGCCCAGCTCAACCGCCGCAATACCGACGCCGCCGGAAGCACCCAGTACCAGAAGCGTTTCCCCCTGCTTGAGATGGCCCCGGTCAAGCAGCGCGTGGATCGATGTGCCATAAGTCAGCAACAGAGCGGATGCGTCTTCAAAGCCGACGCTGTCGGGGATTTTGAACACGCTGTTCTGGTCGACAACGACTTTCTCGACCAGCCCGCCATGGCCGGTGGTCGAGGCAACGCGGTCGCCCACCTTGAGATCCTCGACGCCCTCGCCAACCGCAGCAATGACCCCGGAAACCTCTCCTCCCGGCGCAAAGGGCCGCTGGGGCTTGAACTGATACAGGTCCTGGATGATCAGCACATCGGGATAGTTGATCGAACAGGCTTTGACATCGATCAGCACCTGCCCCTTGCCGGCAACCGGATCGGCGACGTCCATCATCTCCAGCGTGTCCGGTCCGCCCACTTTGGTTGACATCAAAGCCTTCATATCATTCCCTTCCCTGGAATTGTTTTTTGGATTCTAGGCCGCAACCGGCTTGAGCCAGGGTTGCGCAGAATCACTGTTCATTTCGTGCCGCTTTATGGCATCGGCCTTCGCCATTGTCAGGTCTATTTCATCCAGCCCCTCGATCAGGCACTGGTGCCGGAACGGGTCCATTTCGAACACAAAGCGATCCTGGAACGGTGTGGTGACGCTCATGCTTTCCATGTCGATGGTGATCGGATCGGTCCTGGCGACCTCCATCAGCCGGTTGATCGCGTCCTGCGGCAGCGCGATTGCCAGCAGGCCGTTCTTGAACGCGTTGCCGGAAAATATGTCGGAGAAACTCGGCGCGATCACCGCCTTGATGCCCATGTCGTCGAGCGCCCAGGCCGCATGTTCCCGGCTTGATCCGCAACCGAAATTGTCACCCGCGATCAGGATCGAGGCACCGGCATATTCCGGGTCGTCGAAAATATTGCCTTCCTGCGCCCGGATCGACTCGAATGCGCCGGCACCGAGCCCCTCGCGCGAGACCGTTTTCAGCCATTTGGCGGAGATGATGACATCGGTATCGACATTTTTCTGGCCGAAAGGGATGGCGCGCCCTTCAACCCGCTGGACCGGCTGCATCTCTATTCCTCTTCGCTTCTGTCGAAATCGTCATCGTCGCCGTCATCATAATCCGGCTCATTTTCATATTTCGGCAGCGGCTTGTCCTTCGCCGGCTTGAAATCGTCATGTTTTCTGATCTGGTGCCGCCCGGCATAGAGCAGAGCAGCCGCAACCGCAGCCGAGCCGATGGCGGCACCGACTTTGGCACCGGTCGACCATGCGCCGGTTTCGTCGCCTTTCGGGGCCTTGGTCTTGCCGGGCTTCTGGTCAGGACGCTTGTCGTTTCTCTTGTCGTTGCTCATTTCAACCTCTTATCTTGTCAGTTCTCGCACATCGGTCAGCCTGCCGGTCACAGCCGCAGCCGCAGCCATGGCAGGGGACATCAGATGCGTTCTGGCACCCGGGCCCTGCCGCCCAACGAAATTGCGATTGGAAGTGGATGCGCAGCGTTCGCCCGCTGGCACCTTGTCGGGATTCATGCCGAGACAGGCGGAACAGCCCGGCTCGCGCCATTCAAAGCCGGCATCGGTGAATATCCGGTCCAGCCCTTCGGATTCGGCCTGCGCCTTGACCAGCCCGGAACCAGGCACGACGATCGCCCACTTGACATTATCGGCCTTCTTGCGCCCCTCAAGCACCGCGGCAGCGGCCCGCAAATCCTCGATCCGGCTGTTGGTGCAGCTGCCGATGAAGATATTCTCTACCATCACGTCGCGCAGCGCCTGCCCGCTTTCCAGACCCATATAATCCAGCGACTTGCGTGCGGCGTCCTGCTTCGACGGATCGGCAAAGCTTTCCGGTGCCGGCACCGTGCCGTTGACCGGCACCACATCCTCAGGGCTGGTGCCCCAGGTCACGGTCGGCGAAACATCGGCGGCGTTGATCGTCACGCTCTTGTCAAAGGTCGCGCCCTCGTCGGTCGGCAGCGTCTTCCAATAGGCAACCGCTGCATCCCAGTCGGCGCCTTTCGGTGCCATCGGACGGCCCTTCAGATAGGCATAAGTCTTGTCGTCGGGCGCGATCAGGCCGGCGCGCGCGCCTGCCTCGATCGACATGTTGGAGATCGTCAGCCGGCCCTCGATCGACATCTGCTCGAACACTTTGCCGCGATATTCGATGACATGGCCGGTACCGCCAGCGGTGCCGATCACGCCGATGATATGCAGGATCAGGTCCTTCGGGCTGATGCCGGGCCCGAGCAAACCCTCGACCCGGATTTCCATCGATTTCGAGCGGCTCAGCTGCAGCGTCTGGGTCGCCAGCACATGCTCGACCTCGCTGGTGCCGATGCCAAAGGCCAGTGCCCCGAGCGCCCCGTGCGCTGCGGTATGGCTGTCACCGCAGACCATCGTGGTCCCCGGCAGGGTGAAGCCCTGTTCCGGCCCGATGACATGGACAATGCCCTGGTTGATATCGCTGGCGCCGATATATTTGATACCGAAGGCCGGCGCATTGGCTTCCAGCGCTTCCAGCTGCGCCGCGCTCGCCGGATCGGCGATCGGAATCTTGTTGCCCTCGGCATCCAGTCGCGCGGTGGTCGGCAGATTGTGATCGGGAACCGCCAGCGTCAGATCCGGCCGCCGCACCTTGCGTCCGGCCTTGCGCAATCCTTCAAAGGCCTGCGGACTCGTCACTTCGTGCACCAGATGCCGGTCGATATAGATCAGTGCCGTGCCGTCATCCCGCTGGTCCACCACATGGGCGTCCCAGATTTTCTCGTAGAGGGTCTTCGCTTTGGTCATAAGGTCCTGTTTTCCCGATATGGGGTTTCGTTTAGTCAGATCAATTGTCGGTGCAAGTGAGAACTGGCTTCAAAATCCTCTCAATAGCGCCTATCTTCGCACTATGAGCATTTTTTCCATCATTGCTACCGTACTGGTATCGGTCATCGCGATGGAATTTGTCGCATGGGCGAGCCACAAATATATCATGCACGGTTTCGGCTGGAGCTGGCACCGCGACCATCACGAGCCGCACGACAACAAGCTCGAGAAAAACGATCTCTACGGCATCGTCGGCGCGGTGATGAGCATCTCGATGTTCGCCATCGGCAGCCCGCTGGTGATGGGCGCATCGGCATGGGAACCGGGCACCTGGATCGGTCTCGGCATCCTGTTCTACGGCATCATCTACACCTTGGTCCATGACGGCCTGGTGCATCAGCGTTACTTTAAATACGTCCCGAGAGGCGGCTATGCCAAAAGGCTGGTCCAGGCCCACAAGCTGCACCATGCGACCATCGGCAAGCACGGCGGGGTCAGCTTCGGCTTTGTCTTCGCCCGCGATCCGGCGAAGCTGAAGGCGGAGCTGAAACAACAGCGCGAGGCCGGCACCGCCGTTGTTCGCGAAGCGGTCGGCTAAACCCCGCTCTTGTCCAATATCTGCATCCTGACGGCGGCCCCCGATTATTTCGAGGACCTCGGCCCCGCGCGCAGCACCTATCAGCGGCTGCTGGGCGAGGACATCGCCTTCCGCCACTGGACCGACCCCGGCGATCTGACCGGCTTTGATCTGGTCCTGCCGCTGCTGGTCTGGGGCTATCAACGGGACTGCCCGCGCTGGTTCGCGCTGCTCGACCAGCTCGAACAGCAGCAGATAAATTTGGCCAACCCGGTATCGGTGCTGCGCTGGAACAGCGACAAATCCTATTTGCTGGAGCTGGAAAAAGCGGGTGTACCGGTCGTACCAACCCTGATCAGCGCGGCATTGACGGCAAGTGATCTTGCGGAAGCCGCGCAAAAATTCGACACCGATCAGTTGGTGGTCAAGCCGCCCATTTCCGGCGGCGCGGACGGCACCTACCGGCTACGGAATGGCGAGCTGCTGCCCGAGGATATCGCGGGGAAGGAAATGCTGATCCAGCCCTTCCAGCCCGCGATCGCTCAGGAAGGCGAATATTCCCTCTTCTATTTCGCCGGCACCTTCAGCCACGCCATCCTCAAGCGCCCCGCCCATGGCGATTTCCGCGTCCAGGAATTTCTCGGCGGTTCGGAAAGCGGCACCGACTGCCCCGAAGGCGCGCAGGACCTGGCGGTGCAGGCCCGCCAGGCCGCCGAGCAGATACTCGACACCGAAACCCTGCTCTACACCCGCGCCGACATGCTCCGCGATGCCGAGGGCCATTTCCGCCTGATGGAACTGGAACTGATCGAGCCGTCGCTGTTCTTTGGCCATGCGGCGGATGGTGGGGATTTATTTGCCACCGGGGTTAACGCAGCCTTGCCTCGCTAGACTTTCGTCATTGCGAGCGAAGCGCGGCAATCCAGAGCGGCACTCACAGACGCTCTGGATTGCCGCGTCGCTGCGCTCCTCGCAATGACGTTCAGCTGGGCCGCGGCAACAGCACCGGCCCGCCCAGTTCCACCGTCTTCTTGTAGCCCGGCCGCGCCACCAGCGCTTCAAAATAGCGCTTGCAGTTCGCCCGATTGTCCAGCTGCCCCAGCGCCGCGCGCCCTTCCAGCATATAGTGGAGATTGATATCCGCGCCGGTAAACTTGTCCGCGACAAGAAATTCCTTGCCCTCCAGCTCGATCTCCAGATGGTCGAGCAGCTTGTCGACCTCCGCCTGCAGGAAGCCGTTCAGCACCTCCGGCAGGCCGCCCAGCATCGGCGCGATGCCGGTGATGATGAAACTCATTCCCATCGTGCCCTCGGCGAAATGCAGCCATTCGAGATATTTCGCCCGCTCCGGATGATCCGGCGCCACGCCGAGCGCGCCGTCGCTGTGCCGCTCGACCAGATATTCGATGATCGCGCCGGATTCGACCATGGTCACCCCGTCGACCTCGACCGTCGGCGCCTTGGCCAGCCGGTGCGCCTCGGCCAGCTCCGGCGGCGAGCGCCGGGTCTTGGGATCGCGGTGATAGGTCACCATCTCATAATCGATCCCGCCCTCTTCGCAGAGCCAGATGATCCGGGACGAACGGGAAAATCCGAGATGGTGCAACTTGATCATTGGCGGCTCCTCTTTGTGTTTGGAGCCGGTTTGCTGCAAAGGCGATGCTTGGTCAACCGCACATTGTGCTCCGCATGCCGACGGCCGCCGTTCCCTGCCGAAGGGCAGGGCCCAGAAAAGTCCTGCCCGATCGTCTGGACTCCGGCCTGCGCCGGAGCACATTAATGCCCGACGACCCGTGCCCCTGCGCAGGCAGGGGCCCATCTCTGCTTTTCCGTCTTGGGGGCGTGAGAGAATTGCGCACAAACGCCCGTCTGGCGACAAGCCATCCATTCCGTACGCCGCACTTTCCCGAGATGGGCCCCTGCCTTCGCAGGGGCACAATACCCCCGCTCCCAGACCTAGTGCCCGACAACCCCCAGGCTCTCGAACGGCTTCTCATTCTCGCTATATTTCTCGACCAAAGTCGCGCTGGCCTGGTTGAGGCCGATGACCTCGACCGACTTGCCCTCGTTCTTCAGCCGCTCGACTATCTTGTCCAATATGCCGGTGGCGCTGATATCCCAGAAATGCGCGTCATGGACATCGATGATCACGCTGTCGATGCCGTCCTCGTTAAACTCCATCGCTTCGTAGAGCATGTCCACCGAGCCGAAGAATATCTGTCCGCCAAAGACATAGCGGTGCGTGGTGACCTCGACAAAATCCTGCACCGTGACCAGCTGCCGGACCTTCCAGGCGAAGAAGATGCCGGACAAGAGCACCCCGGACAGCACCCCGATCGACAGGTCATGCGTCGCCACGACCATCACCACGGTGGCAATCATCACGACATTGGACGGCCAGGGATGATGGGTGATCTCGGTAAAGCTCTTCCAGCGGAAGGTCGAAACCGAGACAAAGATCATCACCGCCACCAGCGCCGGCATCGGAATTCGCGCCACCCACTGGCCCAGCCCGACGATCAGGATCAGCAGCATCACCCCGGCAACAAAGGTCGACAGCCGCCGCCTGCCGCCCGACTTGATGTTGATCACCGACTGCCCGATCATAGCGCAACCGCCCATGCCGCCGATCCAGCCGGTGACAAAATTGGCAATGCCCTGGCCATAGGTTTCGCGCTTCTTGTCGCTGCGCGTCTCGGTCATGTCGTCGACGATCGACGCGGTCAGCAGCGATTCGAGCAGGCCAACTGCCGCCATCGCCAGCGAATAGGGCGCGATGATCCGCAGCGTTTCCCAGGTAAGCGGAATCTGCGGGATATGCAGCCACGGCAGGCTGTCGGGCAGTTCGCCCATGTCGCCGACGGTGAACACATCGGCGCGGAAATAGATGCTGATCCCGGCCAGCACGATGATCGCGGCCAGCGGCGACGGCACCAGTTTGGTGATCCGCGGCAGGCCATAGATGATCGCCAGACCGGCTGCGATCATCCCATAGGTCTGCACGGTGAACGCCTCGCCGGTCATCTGCGGGATCTGCGCCATGAAGATCAGGATCGCCAGCGCGTTGACGAAACCGGTGATCACCGACCGCGAGACAAAGCGCATCAGCAGGTCGAGCCGCAGCAGCGCCGCGATGCCCTGGAACACGCCCATCAATATGGTTGCGGCGAACAGATATTCGACGCCATGATCGCGGACCAGCGGCACCACCAGCACGGCCACGGCGGCAGTCGCAGCACTGATCATCCCCGGCCGGCCGCCGACCAGCGAGATGATCACCGCGATCGAGAAACTGGCATAGAGACCGACCCGCGGATCGACTCCGGCGATGATCGAAAAGCCGATCGCTTCCGGGATCAGCGCCAGCGCCACCACCAGCCCGGCGAGAAACTCGGTCTTGGGGTTCGACAGCCAGTCGCGCCTGAAATCGCTGTGTATTGCCATGGGCAGCCTCCGTCCTGTAAAAAATGCTGCGCCGCAACATCAGAAAGATGCGGCTTTGCCGCAAGGGCCGGTTTCAGTCAAGTTTGGCGGGTAACGTGCAGCGGATGAGGAAGCTGAACTCAACAATCACACCCTGTGCTCCGCACTCGATGCGGAGCTCTGGAGGCTGGAGGCAGCGCTTCGGGTGCAGGGCTCCGCATCAAGTGCGGAGCACTTAAGTTGTTCCCTGCCGAAGGGCAGGGCCCAGAATGATCCTGCCCGATCGTCTGGGCTCCGGCCTGCGCCGGAGCACGTCAATGCCAGCGCCAGCGTGTCCCGGCGCAGCGCTCCGCATCAGGTGCGGAGCACAGGCTCGGCGGCAACAATTTGCCGTTAGTGGTGAGCCTGTCGAACCACGCCTATCGACGGGAGGTGTCCTTCGACAGGCTCAGGACGAACGGCTTGCTGCTCTTCCCCGGCCACTAACCCGCCCGATAATCCGCGGTCACCCTCGCCGCCTCGGCCATTTCCGCTTCATGCCCCACCTCGCGATAGGGCTCGGCCAGCGCGTGCCGCTCCCATTCCAGCATCGCCGGATGAGCAAGGATGCGCTCGACCCAGCCCTTGCCTGCGGCCCCGATGTCCAGATCGAACGACCGCACCCGAAAGGCCACCGGCGCATAAAAGGCATCAACAATGGTGAACCGCTCCCCGGCCAGCCACGGTCCGCCAAAATGCTTGATCCCCTCGGCGAACAGCTCCCCGATTCGGTCAATATTGCGCTGCAGTGGCGCCTCGATTCGGTGCAGGGTCGCCCGCACCCCGACATTCATCGGGCAGATAGTGCGCAGCGCCGCAAAACCGCCATGCATTTCCGCCGCCGCGCAGCGCGCCCAGGCCCGCGGCTCGTCCTCATCCGGCCAGCAGCCCGGATGCTGCTCCGCCAGATACTCGCAAATCGCCAGCGAATCCCAGACCGTGCGATCGCCGTCCTTCAGGCAGGGCACCTGCCCGTTCGGCGCAAATTCGCGGAACCGCTGGTAATTATCCTCCTCGAAACAGACGATCTCGTCCGCGAACGGGATATCGAGCGCTTTCATCAGCAGCCACGGGCGCAGCGACCAGCTGGAATAGTTGCGATTGGCGGTGATCAGGGTGTACGTCATATTTCTGTTTTCTTTCGCCGGTAGGAGCGGCTTCATTCGCGCCCCCAGCATAACAGCGGCAACAGGAAGTTTGAACAATGACATTATCCCGAAGAGATTTCATGCGGTCCGCGCAAGCTGTTGGCCTCTTCTATGCGTCCCTGTCGCTGACCGGATGCGCCAGCGCCCGCAGCGCCAACCGTTCGTTCCGCCTGATCCCCGATCCGGCCAGGCGGCTCGATCTGCCGGAAGGTTTTTCCTACACATTGGTCAGCGAGACCGGCGGCACCATGTCCGACGGATTTTTCCGCCCGGGCCGCCCCGACGGCATGGCCTGTTTCGCCCATCCCGACAGCGCCGACAAATGCATCCTGATGCGCAATCATGAAAACTGGAAAAATACCCCCACCGGCAGCCCCTTCGGCAAGGGCGCCGAACTGCTCGACCGCGTGTCGGACAGCCAGCTCTATGACCGCAAGGCCGATGGCTCGCCCTTTTTCGGCGGCGTCACCAAGCTGGTCTACGACCTCAAGCACAAGAAGATGGAGCGGGATTTTCTCGTCCTGACCGGCACCGCCGCCAATTGCGCGGGCGGTAGAACCCCGTGGGGCAGCTGGCTGAGCTGCGAGGAGGAAGTACTCACCGCCGGCAAGGAATCCGGAAAATATCATGGCTTTGTCTTCGAAAACCCGTCCAGCGCCACCGGCCTGATCGACGCCGTGCCGCTGAAAGCCATGGGCCGCTTTGCCCATGAGGCCGCGGCCGTCGATCCCGAAAGCGGCATTGTCTATATGACCGAGGATGATCGCAGCGGCCTGATCTATCGCTTCATCCCGGATGTGCGGGGCGATCTCGCCAGGGGTGGCAAGCTGCAGGCGCTCGCCATCAGGGGCTGGAAATCGGCGCTGACCAACAATTGGCCGGAAGACTGGGGCGGCGGTGGTGCCGGGCGCATCAAGCAGGGCCAGCAATTTGACATCGAATGGCTCGATCTCGACGATGTCGAATCTCCCGAAGCCGATCTCGCGGCGCGCGGCCATGCGGCGGGTGCCGCCTATTTCTGCCGCGGCGAAGGCATGGATTATGGCCTGCGTCCCGGCAGCAACAGCGGCGAGATCTATTTCACCTGCACCCAGGGCGGAGCAGCCCAGACCGGTCAGGTGTGGAGCTATGCGCCCGACCATTCGGACGAGGCCACTGGCGCACTAACCCTGCTTTATGAATCCACCAGCGCCGATACGCTCGACCTGTGCGACAATCTCGCGCTGGCCCCCTGGGGTGATCTGATCCTCTGCGAGGACGGCAGCGGCAGCAACTATCTGCGCGGCCTGACGCCGGACGGCAAAATCTACGATTTTGCCCGCAATGCCCACAAGGACGAATCCGAATTCTGCGGCGCCTGCTTCTCGCCCGACGGCACCACGCTGTTCGTCAATGTGCAGGAACCGGGCTTCACCTATGCAATCAATGGGCCCTGGGAGAGCTTGCGGGTTCGGTAGACCAGCTTCAGCAGAGCGCCCCCGACCGCTCCTTTGGAGAAACATAGGACGGATCGTGCTGAAACGGTAACCCGTCTCCGGCCGCGAGCGCGCCAAGGATCGCTGCAAAATCGGTTTTGCAGCGAAAACCAAGCAGGCGCTCCAGCTTTGACGGATCATAGACCCGTTCGATAATGTCGGGGAGCACCCAGCCGCGCTCCCTGTAAAGCTCGATCGCCTGCGGAAATTTCTCTGCAACGACCGCCGACGCATTGCGCATCAGTTCCGCGCGATCGGAGTGATCGAACGGTGGCGGCGCGGACACAATGAATGTTTCACAGCCGAGGCCGGTGATATTCGCAAGCGCGGCAATATGGGCATCCGCGGCATCCTCTACGGTCAGCCGACGGTTCAGAAATTCGTTTGCCTTGAGATTGGGACCGGCGGGATGAGTCAGTGTATCGTCATCTTCCGGGAAAAAACGGCTGGTCCGCAATATGGCTACGTCCATGTCGTGCAGCTTGCTGTAGAGTCGGCAAAGATGTTCCGCCGACAGCTTGGTTATCCCGTAGATATTGCGCGGTTTCAGCGGTCCGAAATTGTCATCCAGCCAGAAGGCCTTGTCGGCACCGCCAGCTTTTCCGGCGCGCACTTCTTCGCTGATCATCAGGGAGGTCGTGGAGGTAAAGACAAACCGGTCATGGCCGGCTTTTGCTGCAGCCTCCAGCAGGTTTAACGTGCCCGTCACATTTACATCGACAAACGCCTGCGCCGGATAGCGAACGATATCCGGCTTGTGCAATGCCCCGGCATGAATCACCGCGTCGACTTGATGGTCCCGAAAGACGCGATCGACGAGCGCGGCGTCCGCGACGGTGCCTACGACATCCGTATGGGAACCCGGTGCCACATCCAGACCGGTAACCTGATGGCCTGCTTCCAAAAGCTTGGGCGCAAGAAAACGCCCCAGCCATCCTGACGATCCGGTCAGCAGGATGCGCATTCAGCCACCGCCGATCAATTCCCGCCCGATCAGCATCCGGCGAATCTCATTGGTCCCCGCGCCGATATCGAGCAGCTTGCTGTCGCGCCAGTAACGCTCGACCGGCCAGTCGGTGGTATAGCCGGCACCGCCCAGCGCCTGGATCGATTCCTCGGCCACCCGCACGCTGTTCTCGCTCGCCAGCATCACCGCGCCTGCCGCGTCGAAGCGCGTGGTCTGGCCAGCATCGCAGGCCTTGTTGACATTATAGACATAGCTGCGGGCGCTGTTCAGCCGGACATACATGTCGGCGATCTTGCCCTGCATCAGCTGGAACGTGCCGATCGGCTTGCCGAACTGCTTGCGCTCGCGGACATAGGGGATGACCGTGTCGAGACAGGCCTGCATCAGGCCCAGCGGAATCGCCGCCAGCACCGCGCGCTCGTAATCCAGCCCGCTCATCAGCACGCCGACACCGCCGTTCAGCGGCCCCATGACATTTTCCTCCGGCACTTCGCAGTCATCGAACACCAGTTCCGCAGTCGGGCTGCCCTTCATCCCGACCTTCTCGATCTTCTGGCCGATCGAAAAGCCCTTCATGCCCTTTTCGATCAGGAAGGCGGTAATCCCGCCGGAACCGGCCTCGGGGCGGGTCTTGGCATAGACCACCAAAGTATCGGCATCGGTCGAATTGGTGATCCAGAATTTGGTACCGTTCAGGACATAGCCGCCCTGCACCGCCTCGGCCTTCAGTTTCATCGAGACCACGTCCGAACCGGCGCCCGCTTCCGACATCGCCAGCGCCCCGACATGCTCGCCGGAGATCAGCTTCGGCAGATATTTGGCTTTCTGCTCGGCATTCGCCCAGCGGCGGATCTGGTTGACGCACAGATTGCTGTGCGCGCCATAGCTCAGCCCCAGCGCCGCGCTGCCGCGGCTGACTTCCTCGACCGCGATCGCATGTTCCAGATAGCCGAGCCCCAGGCCGCCATCTTCCTCGTCGACGGTGATGCCGTGCAGACCGAGATCGCCCATCTGCGTCCACAATTCGCGCGGGAACCAGTCCTCACGGTCCATCTTCTGCGCCAGCGGCATGATCTTTTCCTCGGCAAAACGCCGGGTGGTATCGCGAATCTGATCGGCCATTTCGCCGAGCTGGAAATCAAATTGTGGCGTGGCAATCATTTCGGGTCCTTTGCGTATCTGGTGATCGTGTAGCAGAAAATTTTGGCGTTTCCAGTGCTTGTGCTCCGCACTTGATGCGGAGCTCTGGAGACAGAGCGCCGCCGTCGCGAAAAGCTCCGCATCAAGTGCGCAGCGCCATTGCGCGGCTGTTTATCCAATGCCATAGCCCGGCCATGCTCTACAATCTCGCCAAACCCTTCATATTCAAGCTCGAAGCCGAACGCGCCCACGGCCTGACCATCGCCGGCCTGAAGACCGTGCCAATGGGCCCTGCCCCCAAATCCGACCCGGTGCTGGCAACCAGCGTCGCCGGACTCGACTTCGTCAATCCGATCGGCATGGCCCCCGGCTTCGACAAGAATGGCGAGGTGCCCGATGCGCTGATCCGCATGGGCTTCGGCTTTGCCGAGGTCGGCACGCTTACCCCGCTGCCGCAGGCGGGCAATCCCAAACCGCGCATCTTCCGGCTGGTCGAGGACAAGGCGGTAATCAACCGGCTGGGCTTCAACAATCAGGGCCAGCAGGAGGCGATGCCCCGTCTCGCACGCATGCGCAGCCGCATGGGAAAGGGCGTGCTCGGCATCAATATCGGCGCCAACAAGGACAGCAGCGACCGGATCGCCGACTATGTCACCGGCGCGAAAAACATGGCGCCGCTGGCCGACTATCTGACCGTCAATATCAGCTCGCCCAACACGCCCGGCCTGCGCGCGCTGCAGGACAAGGGCGCGCTGGCCGAACTGCTCGCCGCGGTGATGGCAGCGATGGGCCAGTCAAAAACCCCCGTCTTCCTGAAAGTCGCCCCTGATCTCGAACCCGCCGATATCGATGATATTGTCGATGTCGCAATGGCAGAGAAAATTGCCGCGCTGATCATATCCAACACCACGATCACCCGGCCCGACCTGCTCTCCCGCAACCGGACCGAAACCGGTGGCCTCTCCGGTGCACCGCTCAAGGACCTGGCGCTGCAAAGGCTGAAGGATTTCCGGACGGCCAGCGGCGGCCAGATTCCGCTGATCGGGGTGGGCGGCATCGCCACCGCAGAGGATGCCTATGAACGAATCCGCGCCGGCGCCTCGCTGGTCCAGCTCTACACCGCGATGATCTACGAAGGCCCGACCATCGCCGCGACCATGGCCTGCCGGCTGGCAAAATTGCTCAAGCGCGACGGCTTCGAAAATGTCGCCGAGGCTGTCGGCACCGCCTAACCTAGTCGCCGGTTCCGACCAGCACCACGCCCTCGCGGCGCGGATCATAGCCGCCGTCGACCTTGCCGTCGCGGATCATCACCGCATGGACGCCGGAATCCTCGCCCTGGCCCGGCTTGAGATCAATACCGCTAGCGGCAAGGCTTGCCAAAACAGCCACATCGAACTTGTCGACTTCACCGCCAAAATCCTTCCCTCTCGCCACTAGATTGGGCAGCGCCAAGGCATCCTGCATCGACAGGCCCCAGTCGATCGTGCCGACCAGCGACTTGGCGACATAGGCCAGGATCGAGTTGCCGCCCGCCGATCCGATCGCGCCGGCGAACTGGCCATCGCTGTCCAGCAATATCGTCGGTGTCATCGACGAGCGCGGCCGCTTGCCCGGCGCCACGGCATTGGCGGCAGGATTGCCCTTGGCGTCGGTCGGGCTGAACGAGAAATCGGTCAGCTGGTTGTTGAGAAAGAAACCGTCGACCATCCGCCCGGTGCCGAAGATCGATTCGACGGTGGTGGTGATCGACACCACATTGCCCTGCGCATCGCGGACGATGAAATGGGAGGTTCCTGCCGGCTCCATCGTATGGTCGGCCCCCGCCTGCACCGCTCCGGGCGGGTTGCCAGCCTCGGGCGGAGCCGATGCGGTGTCGCCGATCAATGCTGCGCGCGACGCGACATAGGCCGGGTCCAGCAGCCCCTCGACCGGCACCGAGACAAAGGCCGGGTCACCGACATATTGGTCGCGGTCGGCGTACATCAACCGGCTCGCCTCGGCGAACAGAAACCATGCCTGCGGATCATTGGGTCCGAGGCTCGCGATATCGGTCTTCTCCAGCATCGCCAGCAATTGCAGCAGGCCGACGCCGCTCGACGGCGGTGGCGGCACGCAGACGCTATAGCTGCGATAGGGATTGCACAGGGCCTCGCGCTTGACCGGCTGGTAAGCGGCCAGGTCGGCCAGCGTCATCCGGCCTTCCAGCGGCGCGGAGCGGGTCTTGGCGACGATCTTCGCCGCCGTCGACCCCGTATAGAGCGCAGCCGGGCCATTCGCCGCCAGCCGCTTCAGGAACACCGCATATTCGGGATTTTTCAGCCGGTCGCCGATCGTCAGCCTTTTGCCATTGGAATCGCTGAAATAAGCGGCGGCGTCCGGCATTTCCAGCTGCGGAAAGCCCATCGTCAGAAAACGGCCCAGCCGCGGACTGATCACAAAGCCTTCTTCCGCGGTCCGCTCCGCCGCTCCGAACAGGCTGCTCCAGTCGAGCGCGCCATGTTCCTCATGCACCAGCGCCAGCATCGCCACCGCGCCCGGCACGCCGGTCGCCCGGCCGCTGGTCACCGCTTCGCGATAGCCCAGCGGCTCGCCATCGGGCTTCAGAAACATCGTCGGGCTGGCCTGCGCCGGCGCGGTTTCCCGCCCGTCATAGACCGTCAATTTGCCGGTCGCGCCGTCATAATAAGTCAGAAACGCTCCGCCACCGACGCCGGAACTCTGCGGTTCGACCAGCGACAGCATCGCCTGCACCGCAATCGCGGCGTCGATCGCGCTGCCGCCGCGCGCCAGCACATCCTGTCCCGCCTTGGCCGCCAGCGGATTGGCGGCGATCACAAACGGTTCGGCCTTTTGGGCAACGGCAGTCTCCGGCGCGGAAACGGCGGCCGGTTCGGGCAGGCCGGTCTGGGTACAGGAAGCGGTGAGCAGTGCTGCCACGGCAGCGACGAGACGGGATATTTTCATATGGGACAAGGCTATAGACCAGGTCGAACCGCGATGTCCATTGGCAGTGATTCCACCGCCGCAGCGCCGCCAACCGGTTTCCCTGTTTACCAAAATAATTGCCCGCTCCACCGATCCGCGCTAGTCCGGTCGCCAATCATCCAGCCCGGCACGACGCCGGCGCATGAGCGAGAGGAAGCACCGCGTGGCCCGGAAAAAGGCAAAAAACCGTTATCTCGAAATCGACCAATATCAGAACCTCGTGTCGATGTTCTTCGACCGCGCCCGTCAGGGCGGCGACAAGCCCTTTCTGCACGCCAAGGTCGATGGCGCCTGGCAGGCGACCAGCTGGGCGGACGCCGCCCGCCAGGTCGCGGCGCTCGCCAAATCGCTCCAACGCATCGGCCTGAAAAAGGGCGACCGGGTGATGCTGGTCTCCGAAAACCGCCCGGAATGGTGCATCGCCGATCTCGGCATCATGGCCGCCGGCTGCATCACCGTGCCGACCTACACCACCAACACCCCGTCCGATCACCAGCATATTCTCGACAATAGCGGCGCCCATGCGGTGATCGTCTCCGACAGCAAGCTGGCGAAAAACCTGCTGCCCTCGGTGATCAGTTCGTCGGATGCCAATATCATCATCGGCATCGCCGACCTGCGCATCGGCCAGTCCGGCGATTTCGATCTCTACCGCTGGGCCGATCTGGTCCAGGACAGCGACGCCGATGTCGCCGAGGTGACCGAACAGGTCGCCACCATCACCCGCGACGAGACCGCTTGCATCATCTACACCAGCGGCACTGGCGGCAAGCCGCGCGGCGTCATGCAGCATCATGGCGCGATCCTGCACAATACCAAGGGCCCGGCCGAGGTGATCGAGACCGATTTCGGCTGGGACGAGGAAGTGTTCCTGTCCTTCCTGCCGCTCAGCCACGCCTATGAGCACAGCGCCGGCCAGTTCTTCCCGATGGGCATCGGCGCACAAATCTATTATTCCGAAGGGCTGGAAAAGCTCGCCTCCAATATCGAGGAAGTCCGCCCGACGATCATGGTCGTCGTCCCGCGCCTGTTCGAGGTGCTCCGCGCCCGGCTGATCAAGACCGTCCAGAAACAGGGCAAGATGCCCAATTATCTGCTCGGCAAGGCGCTGGCGATCGGCGAGCGCGAGGCCGAGGGCAAGGGCCGCAAGCGCGACAAGCTGATGGACCTGTTCCTCGACAAGACCCTGCGCCCCAAGGTGCAGCAGCGCTTCGGCGGCCGGATCAAGGCGATGGTCTCCGGCGGCGCCCCGCTCAATCCCGAAATCGGCACCTTCTTCCAGTCGCTCGGCCTGACTCTGTTGCAGGGCTATGGCCAGACCGAATCCGGGCCGATCATCGCCTGCAACCGCCCCCGCACCGGCCTGAAAATGGACACGGTCGGCCCGCCGATGATCGACACCGAGGTCAGGATCGCCGAGGACGGCGAGATCCTGGTCCGCGGCGAGCTGGTCATGCACGGCTACTGGCGCAACCAGGAAGAGACCGACAAGGTGCTCAAGGACGGCTGGCTGCACACCGGCGATATCGGCCATATCGACGAGGCCGGCCGGATCGCGATCACCGACCGCAAGAAGGACCTGATCGTCAACGACAAGGGCGACAATGTCGCGCCGCAAAAGGTCGAAGGCATGCTGACCCTGCAGCCGGAAATCCTGCAGGCGATGATCAGCGGCGACCGCAGGCCCTATATGGTCGGCCTGATCGTCCCCGACCCCGAATGGGCGCTGGAATGGTCGCGCGACCAGGACGTCCCCTATGACTTTATCGAATTACAGGACAATCCGGCGTTCAAGGCAGCGGTCCGCGAAGCCATCGACCGGGTCAACGCCAGCCTGTCCGTCATCGAAAAAGTCCGCCGCTTCGTATTCGCCGACGAACCCTTTGCGATTGAGAATGAAGAACTGACCCCGAGCATGAAGATCCGGCGGCATGTGATCAGGGAGCGGTATTTGGAGCGGATGGAGGGGTTGTATGGGAAGTGAGGGGGTGGTGAATTCCGCTCAGGGCTTATTGCAACTGTCGCCGTAGACCATTCTTTCTCCTGAAATTCTCAGCTTCCTGCTTGAGCTTTTCTTCTAAAAGATAGGCTTCCAATCTTCTGTCTTCGTCTGATTTAAGAAATTCTGGTCGGATGCCATCGGCTAGAGGATGGAATCCTGCACCCTTCACCAACTGTTTCTCCACCGCAATAATTTGTCGGTTAAAATGCGGTGCACAGAACAACTCTTCGCCCTTGGCGTTCGCTAAATCCCATCCCAGCATGTTCCATACAGTTATGGCATCGCCTAGATATTCCCAATCGCAAATTTCGTAATGTTGTTCGGCCTCTTGAAATAGAGGGCTTTCAACATCCGGTTCGCCTTCCTCCGGCCAATGTCCATAGGTATCGTTCGCGATGATCCCGAATAAGTCGGCCGAGACACGGTCGATCTTTTCGAAGTTCTCAAGTCGAACTTCGTCACGCTTTAAGTTGTCTGGATTCCGGCAAATTTCTTCGATTTCGGTAATTCCCGGAAGATTGCGAAGGATATTCAATTCACATCTCCATTGCGTTCTTTCTCGATGCAGGAACTAAGATGACACTGCATTTCATGCATTTTGATTGTTTGGTGAACTGTCAACGTAACGTCGAATAGCGTGCAAGTGCCCAGTGTAATCCAAGCTCCTGCACGCTTCGTTGTTAAGGGCACTAAGCAACATGCGCCAAGTGTCACCTCTTTTTCTGACCTGTGATCTGGTCTTGCGACAAAGCGGATGCAGCGACAGACTTAATCTGCGCTTTGGTTGGCTTTGCAATCTTCCCCGACAAGATACCTGAAGCTATAGTTGATACGGTCGAAGACGTTTGCTTAGGCCGCTTTCCAACGCCACCAGAAGGCTTCTTTGCCATCTAAAGTTCCTTTACAATCTATGATAAAATGGATATAGATCGCCATAAGGCGAGGCGCTTTCGCACCCCGCCCCGGCAGTCATTTTATCTTAATACGGCTTGCCACATTGGGTTTCTCTCTTTCTGCTGGCTTAGCAATCAAAGGGTTGAAATTACAAGAGGATAGGGCGTTGGCGCGCCCCACCCCCCACTTCTGAAGCGCTAGGGGCACTCGCCTCCGGCGCTTCATTCTCTTCGGCCACTTCTAGCACCTTCCAGTACTGGCCGTTGTCACTGTAAACACGCCACTCCCCATCTTGCATGGCGACGATGCGGTCTTTCATTCGCCATATTGTTGTGCGGAACGTGTCAATGCTTACATCATCGCCATAAATAACCTTATACGTCTCAAAAATATCCGCTGGAGCACGCGCTTGTTCGCGGCCTTCAGCAATTAAATGCATAATATTTTTCTGCCGCTCCCCTACTGCTGATGGCTTCGGGGCTGCCGAGTCGGAATCAGGACTTCCCTCGATATCACCCAATACACGCAGAGTTGTAATTATATCAGAAAGCTCATTTTTGGCAGATTCTAGGGTTTTTTCATATCGGAGAACCTTAGCCTCAGCCTTTTTCAGCCGCTCTTTCAAAAGATGAATTGTATCGGTCATGTAATGAGCATAACCTAACAACCCTTTCGGCGCAATACATGTTATTTTGCATCTACCGTTATGGGATTACGGTGGCAGTTTCCTAAAAACGCACCAATCCCATCTCCCTCAAGGGAGAGCGTTGTGCAGACTTGGCAGCTTGCTGCCTAGTCGGAGCTGGGTGAGTGTTTACAATCCCACCGCTTATCCGTTAGCCCTGAGCTTGTCGAAGGGCGCTTCTCGGACGAGAGGCGTGGTTCGACAGGCTCACCACTAACGGATAATATAGCCTCTTCCGCTTCGCGTCTTCGCGTCTTCGCGTGAGTCCACTCTGGCCATCTCTTCCGGCAAACAGCGCCCCACAGGGAACTTTCCCCACCCCCGCCAGTTAAACCAACGAGTCCCCCAAACCGGAGAACCACCCTGAACCCCGCCCCCGCTGCCCTTCCCCTCGCCGCTCCGCCCGAACGGCAGCGCTGATGCGTCTCGTCCTCTTCGTCATCCTTCTCGCCCTCCTGCTGCGCGCCTGGGAATGGGTCGCGCACGACTACCGCATGCCCTGGACGCCGCTGTCGCTGGCCGAGCCGATCGGCCCGTTCACCACCCGCAAGATCGGCGCGCTCGCCGAAGACACCCCGCGCTGCCACCGGCTGCTCGAAGAGGCCAGCATCGGCTATTCAGCCCTACCCCCGGTCACCGCCGGCCCGAATTGCAGCTATGACAATGGCATCACCCTCACCCGCGACCAGCCGCAGTCCATCGCCTACCGCCCCGCCGCCAGGACCAGCTGCCCGGTGGCGGTCAGTCTGGTGCTGTGGGAAAAACAGATCGTCAACGCCGCCGCCACCCGCCATCTCGGCACCACGGTCGAGACAATCACCACCTTTGGCAGCTACAGCTGCCGCCGCATCGGCGGCGGGCAGACCGGCAATTTCAGCGAACATGCCACCGCAAATGCGATCGATATCGCCGCCTTCCGCCTCGCCGACGGCCGCACCGTCTCGGTCGCCGGGCACTGGGACGCGGATGACGAGCGGTCCCGCTTCCTCAAGGAAGTGCGCGACGGCGCCTGCACGCTGTTTGCGACGACCCTGTCGCCCGACTATAACAAGGCCCACGCCGACCATCTGCATCTCGACCAGGCGCCGCGCGGCGGCTACCAATATTGCCGCTAGCATCCGGCCAGCGGTCAGCCAGAAGGAGAAGAAACCATGTTCGTTGCAGCCTATTGGTGGAAAGTCCATCCCGGCAAGGAGGAGCAGTTTCGCAGCGCCTGGCGGCGCGGGACCGAGCTGATCCGGGAAAAATATGGCAGCCTCGGATCGCGGCTGCACCGCGACCGGGACGGGCGCTTTGTCGGCGTTGCCGAATGGCCGGACGAAGCCACCTGGCAAAAGGCCTTTGATGCCAAGATGGCCTATGACGACCCGGACACCCGCGCCGCCTTCGTCGACGCGATCGCCGACACCGCCGACGAGCCGCTGCTGCTGATGGCGGTGACCGACGACCTGCTCGACCGGGATTGAGCGCGGCCGGTCCGTCACGTCACCGGCCTGGCCGGCCCAGGCGATATTATCTGCCGTTTTCCGGCTCGCGGGTGGAACAGGATCGCGTCCCGCACGTTGATTGACCAGAAGCAAAACAGAAAAGGAACGCAACATGACAGACAAGAGCCAGATCAAGGAACATATGGAAGTCATCGGTGCCGACGGCGTGCATGTCGGGATTGTCGATCATCTTGACGACAGCGGCGAGCGCATCAAGCTGACCAAGAAGGACAGCCCGCAGACCGAGGACGGCAAGGGCGCATCCCACCATTATCTGCCGATCGGTCTGGTCGCCGAAATCGAAGGCGACAAGATCCGCCTCTCTGCGACCGGCGAGAATGCGGTCAACATGTTTGAAGAAGACAAATAGGCTTGCCGCTCATGGTCTTGGAAGGCCCCGGCCTCCCCTTATGGGGCCGGGGCTTTTTCATATCCGCCCCGACCGGGCGCACAAAGCGCTGTCCTACACCCGCTCCGATCGCCTATCATCGCCGCCGCTCCCGCCGCCCATGCGGGACCGGCTCTTTGACAATCTGAATAGCGGGCGGAAATTGCGAAAGATGACACTCGCTGCCGTACCGGAAGCCAAAAAGACCGGAAATCCGGCCCCTCCGGGCAAAGATCACAGAAAACAAAAGCCGCTTGGTTTGTCAGGTTCACCCCGAAGCGAAGCGGACCGGCGCCAGGACAGCCCCGCTTCGCATGATTCTGGCCTTGTGCAAGCCTGCCTGCCAATCTGCCCGATCGCGGCGAAAACTCAGTCTTCGTTCCTGGTATAGGGCACAAATTCGCCGAAGGCGCAGCTGCCCATCGTCATCTTGCTCATATTGTCGATCAGCTGGATGATCTCGCCTTTGCACAGCGAGGATGTCGGCCGGCTGTAGGACAGAATATTGCGGTCCGCATGGGGGCAGCCGCCCGGCGGATTGTTGACATAGATCGTCCTCGCATTGCGACTCGATCCGAAGATCAGCACATCATCGCTGATCACCGTCATCTGGCGCTGGTCATTGTTGCTGATGCAGGACCGGGGTTCTCCGGCGGTGCGACCTTCCAGCCGCTTGTCGAGCTTGGCCTGCTGCTCTTCGGTCAGCTGAATTTTCTCGCCGCTGACGGCCGGGGCAGCCAGCATCAGCGCGACCGGGATTGCCAAAATCAGTTTGTTCATCGCCTGTCTCCTGTTTTCAAAGCTCTGTCGACGATCCGTTAAACAATAGCGGGACTGAACCGGGAATGAAGCGGCACCACCGGGTCAGAAATTGTCCTTCGCCGTTCGTCTCGCCGCCAGCTCCTCGACCGAACCTGCCCGCATGAACGGGTTGGTCGCCCTCTCCTGCCGGATGGTTGTCGGCACCGTCGCCTCGCCCCGTTCGCGCAGGGTCAGCACCTCGGCCATCCGTTCCTTGATCGCAAGATTGTCCGGCTCCGCGGCCAGCGCATATTCGCCATTGGCCTTGGTATATTCATGGGCGCAATAGATCCGCGTGGCGTCCGGCAGCGCCTCCAGCTTGCGCATATTGTCATACATTTGCGCGGCGGTGCCCTCGAACAGCCGGCCGCAGCCCATGGCAAATAATGTGTCGCCGACAAAGACCATTTTCTCCGACGGAATATGAAAGGCGATATGGCCAGCGGTATGGGCCGGAACGTCGATGACCTCGGCGGTCACGCTGCCCAGCTTTACCGTATCGCCTTCCTTGACCATCGTGTCGAGCGTCGGAATCCGGTCCTGCTCCGCTTCCGGCCCGGTGACATGACATCCCGTCGCCTCCTTGATCGCAGCATTGCCGCCGGTATGGTCGGGATGCCAGTGGGTGTTCCAGATCTGGGTGATGGTCCAGCCGCGCTCTGCTGCTTCGGCCAGCACCGGATCGGCGACCGCCGGATCGACCACCATGGTCTCCTGCGATTCGGGTTCATGGACGAGCCAGACATAATTGTCGGACAGAACGGGAATGCGGATAATTTCTAACATGACAACAAATTACCCGGCAAAGCCGATATTGTCGATGCTTAACGCTAAAATAGGACTTTAGCCTTATCGCGTCGGTCTCAGCAGCAGAAATTTAAGAAAAAGGGGTTGTCGTTTGCGCTTGTTGGTCGCGTTTCTCGCATATCTATGCCTCTGTTCCCCTGCCCTTGCCCATCTGAGAATGTCGGACCGTCTCTGCACGCAGAGCAGCGCCACCGATGTCAGCCTGACCACGCTGCTGAAATCCGGCAAGCCCTTTGACTGTTCGTCCGAAAAATATGCCGTCGAAGGCCCCAGGGTATGGGTCAAGCTCCCCTTTCTCGTCGACACGCTGCCCGCCGGCATCGTCGAGGTTCAGGGCGACAATAACGGGCTGACCACGATGCAGGTCCATGCGCAGCTTGATGATGGCCGGATTCTGTCCTCCGACTTCTCGAAGCGGCAGGTGGCGAAGCACTGGCGGTCGAAAGGCTCCTTTGGCCTGCCCGTTCCCGGCACCGACAATGCGGCGCTGCGCGACCGAATTCAGACGGTCTATGTCGCGATGGACCATCCAAAAGTGGCCAGCTCGATCTCGCTCATGCAGCTTGCCTCGAAAGAGAGATGGGATGCGATGACGCTGCCTCTGTCGATCATGTTCGCCTTATTGTGCGGCATGGCGATCATGCCGCTGATCTACAATATCTTCTTCTATGCCGCGATGCGCTACAATTTCATGCTCTGGCACAGCGTGATGATCAGCGCGACCGTCTGCTACACCTTCAGTTCCTCCGGCCTGATCTTCCTGGTGTTCCCGGAAGTCAGCCTGGTGACCAAGATGATGCTCAACTACTGGACGCTGGCGATCGGGGTCGGCGCGGGCGGCTTCTTCCTGCTCCGCTTTGTCGAACCGGGCAAGATCGCCCCCTGGCTGCAGCGCCTCATTACATTGACCGCCGTGCTGCCGGTTCTGGTCACCGCGTCCGTCCTGCGGATCGACGGCGGCTACAATATGGATGCGCGCAACTATTATCACGCCTCCTTTCTGCCGGTCTTTTTCGTTGTGCTTTACGCGATGGGACATGCGGCGCGCCGGGGCAGCCGCGCCATCTGGTTCCAGATCGCTGGCTGGACGCCAATCATCCTGTTCAGTCTCGACCGGGTTGCGCGGGGCCTGGACCTTTATATCGGCTGGCCGATCCTGGATTATGGCCTCTATTTCATGCTGGTGCTGGAGACCATCATCCTCGCGCTCGGTGTTGCCCATCGCATCCTGCGCCTTCGCCAGCAGCATGAACAAACGTTGCGCCACCAGGCCGAACTGACCGTGCTCGCCGAAACCGACGGACTGACGCTGCTGCACAACCGGCGGGCCTTCGATCGGGAATTCGAGCGCAACCAGCAGGAGATGCGCTACAGCCACCTGGCGATCATCGACATCGACTTTTTCAAGCGGATCAATGACCGCTATGGCCACGAAATAGGCGATACCGTGCTGCGAGTCGTCGGCAGCAAGCTGAATGAGACGCCCTATTTCGCGGCGCGTATCGGTGGTGAGGAATTCACTCTGCTGATGCAGATGCAGGGCTCCGACGGCCGCAAAAAATATCCGGCCAATGTCGTGACCGACATTTGCCAGACGCTGATTCAGGCCGTGAACGACCAGGTCCCGGAAATCCGCGAAACCGTCACCTTCTCGGTCGGCATTGCCTCCATTTCCCGACGGGCTTCCCTGCGCAGCGTGATGGCAACCGCTGACCGGCGTCTCTACGATGCCAAGCGCAACGGGCGCAACCAGATCGTCTGGGTGGACATGTCCGAAACGAGAACGGAAAAACCGGCCGGAGCCGCTTCCGCCTGATCGCCGTCAGGCAGCTACCATTCGCCGATATTCTCCATGCTCGCCCAGGGTTCCTGGACCGGAAGATTGTCGCCCTTCTGCAGCAGCTCGACCGAAATATTGTCCGGCGAACGGACAAAGGCCATATGCCCGTCGCGCGGAGGCCGGTTGATCGTCACGCCGGCATCCATCAACTTTTGGCACAGGCCATAAATGTCGTCGACGGCATAGGCGAGATGGCCGAAATTGCGGCCGCCGTCATATTGCTCTGGTGCGCTGCCATCTTCCGCTGGCCAGTTATAGGTCAGTTCGACCTCGGCGACATTCTCCTGCCCCGGACCGGCCAGAAAAATCAGCGTGAAGCGCCCCTGCTCGCTGTCATAGCGCCGCACTTCTTCCAGGCCCAGCAGCCCGAAAAAGGCCACGGTCGCATCCGGATCGCTGACTCTCAGCATGGTGTGCAGATATTTGATTGTCACAGAAACTCTCCATTGGTCGCTATTCAGAAACGGTTCATCGCAGAAACTGCAGAGCCGAAGCGGGTCATCTGAAATAGCCTAAGCGGCTTTTGCATGGAGGGAAAGAGTGATGAGCGAGAAATTTATCGAGAGCAAAAACAAGGTCTGGCTGGCGAGCGCCGGCCTGTTGACCATTGGTCTGATTGTCGGCGGCTATCTGCTCGGCGATGGCCTGCTCCGCGCCAAAATGGCGGATCGCAGCGTCACCGTACGCGGCCTTGCCGAGCGCGATGTCACCGCTGACCTCGCCACCTGGACCATCGCCTACAGCGCCCAGTCCACCGACCTGCAAAGTGCCCAGGCGGATATCGACCGCGACACGACCGCCATCACCGGTTTTTTCAAGGAATTGGGTTTCAAGGCCGATGCGCTCCAGCCGACCGGTGCCAATGTGAACCAGTATAGCAACGACGGCATCCCCCAATATACCATCCGTCAGCGGCTCAGTCTGCGGACCGAAGACATCGAAAAGGCCCAGGCCGCCGTCGCTCGCCAGTTCGACCTGGTCCGCCGCGGCGTCGTGCTCGAGGACGGATCGGGCATGAGCTACACGTTTACCAAGCTGGACGAAATCAAACCAGAAATGGTTGCCGAGGCTACCAAGGATGCCCGCAAGTCCGCCGAACAATTTGCCGAAGACAGCGGCACCGATGTCGGCGGTATCAAGTCTGCCACCCAGGGTTATTTCAGCATCGACAGCCGCGACGGCGATGCCGGCGGCTATGGCGTGACCGACACGCCCTACAAAAAGGTGCGGGTGGTGACGACGGTGAATTTCTATCTGGATTGATTCCGGCAAGGATAGCGGGCCGCCTGCCAGTCAGCGGCTCGCTGATCTTATTCCTCGGCGGAAGTAACCAGCTGCGCCAGATAGCGTTTTGCGGCCTTGGCGGACGGGCTGTCCGGCCCGAATTTGACCGCCTGTTCCCAGTTACTCTTGGCATTCACCACATCGCCTGCCTGATAGGCGATATTCCCGGCTTCCAGAGCGACCGCCGGATCGGTGCCGGCCCGTTTGGCCGCCTCCGCGATATCCGCCTTGGCGGTCACAAGATCGCTCGTCCGCCGCGCCAGTGTCGCCGACAGCAGCCAGCCGAGCGGATCCTCGGGAACGAGCTGGTGAACGATCGCAAATTCATTCTTCGCCTGATCATATTGCTCCTGGGCCACAAACACGCGGGCCATATCCAGATGCACCTCGCCCTTAAGCAGGTCATCCAGCGTATCGGGTGCCAGTGCGGCCTCAAAATATTTCAGCGCCCCGGCATGATCGCCGCCGGCCAGCGCTGCATTGCCCGCCTGCGACCAGAAAATGGCCGCCCGATCGTCGCCGGCGGCCTCGGCGCCCTCGGCCGACTGGACAAATTCCGGTATGGCCTTGGTCCAGTTCTGCAGTTCCGCATAGGCAAAGCCCAGGCAATTGCGGGCAAGATAGCCCCCGCCTTCGATCTGCCATTTGTTCGCCGCGAGCAAGCCCTTGCCAGGATCCTCGGTCGCCTCGGCGGTGCACTGGAAAAAGCGGCGGTCCGTTGGCTTTTGGGTTTTCCGAACAGACGACTGCGCCGGTTGTTCCGACTTTGGCTGGGAAGGCCGGAGCACCGGGTCTATCGGCGATCCGAACGGTGTGGCCGATTGTATCAATATGGGCAGGAGTAGCGACGAAATCATGAAAGAATGTCCGTTCAGGCCTTGTAGGAATAAGCCGGGGTTCAACCGAGCCGGGCGATCACATCAATCAGCAAGGCGATATCCTGATCCCGCGACAGGCGATGGTCGCCATCTTTTACCAGATGGACCTGCACATCATCTGAACGGATTTTCCTGGCCGTTTCCAGACTATATTCCCAGGGCACATCGGCATCTTTCTGCCCGTGCAGCAGCCGCACCGCGCCATCAAAGGCAATTTCCTTCTGAAGCAGGCGGCTGGCTTCACCGGACTGCCAGAAAATCTGCGTGGTCACATAGGGCTCGTCGGAATATTCGCTGTCCTCCTCCAGCTTGCCTTCGCGCAAGATCGTCATCTTCTGCTCCTGGGTGAAGCCCCAGTCGGTGAAGTCGGGCGCAGCCGCAATGCCGACCAGATTTTTCACCCGCATCGGCCGCGACAGCGCCACCAGCAGCATCAGCCAGCCGCCCATCGACGAGCCGATCAGAGTGACGGAACCGGAAGTCACCTTGTCGATCAGGAACAAGACATCATCGCGCCAGCTGGTCAGGCTCTGGTCCTCGAATGCGCCGCCACTGGCACCGCAGCCGGCATAGTCCAGCCGCAGCATGGCACGCCCCTGCTGCTTCGCCCATGCATCAATCGCGAGCGCCTTGCCCCCTTCCATATCCGACATATAGCCGGGCAGAAAAACCAGCGTCGTCCCTTTCACCCCGGCTTTGGGCGGCGTGTAGCAATAAGCCAGCGAAGCCCCACCGGGCCGATCGAGATAAAATATATCATCTTCCATATAGTCACCCAATTGTGCCCTCGCGAAGGCGGGGGTCCATCTCCCGCCCTATACTTCAAAAACGATTGATGAGAAGGCATGTTGACGCCAGCCCGGTCGCTCAACCCGCTCTTTCGTCCGAATATTGTACAGAAGATGGACACATGCGTCGGCAGGTCTAGAGGCGATTGCCCCCCTCGTCAGGCGGCTGCAAAATAGACAATGGCCAAGCAAAGAAAGGCGATGATCAGCATGCCGATATTGGATAGCAGCGGCGGCTTGGCCCTGGGCAGCAGGCCGGACAGTTCCGGCGGAATGTCACCCTTGATCCCGAGCTTCCATTTCGGCCGCTCCTTTATCCCGTCTTCGAGCCCGAAAACATGCGATTCGCCTTCCTTGCCGCGATAGACCAGATCCCCGAAGAAAAAAGTCTCGCTGCGCCATTGCGGTTGATAGAGCAAAAAGGTCCTGCCAATCACCTCGATCCGCACCTGCCGTTTCAGGGCGCTTTTGCCATCGATAAGCCATGCGGTATGATCGGACATGCGGCGGGTCTAAATCAACTTCAGCCCCGACGCATCAAAATTTTGTTCCGTTTCAGTCCTGTAGAAAAATTTGCTCAATAGTCATCTCAAACAGGTCGGCGATCTTGAAGGCCAGTGGGAGGGACGGATCATATTTTCCGGTTTCGATCGCGTTGACGCTCTGCCGGGAAACCTTGAGCCGCTCAGCCAGGTCCGCCTGCGACCAGTCCCGCTCGGCGCGCAGCACCTTGAGCCGGTTTTTCATGGGTTAATCCCGCGCCAGCGATAGAAAAAATACCCCAGGCTCCAGCTGCCGATCATCACTGCAATCAGGTCATCCTTGCTGATCGGAGGCAAGTTGCCCGAGCCGGATTCCCAGACCATATTGACAAGAAGAGTGGTGATGATGCCGATAACGGCGCCATTGGCGACCATCTGGAACATATAATCATCCAGATGCTTGCGATCGAGCCTGGCGCCCAAAGTGGCGATGGCAGAAAATATCACCGTCGCTCCGATCAGCAAAGCCAGTTTGGGAAACAGCGGTGCCGCCACGAGGGGAGCGACATCGGTTTTCTGCCCGCTCAATATCAGAAGCACAATGCTGCCGGTCAACAGGACGACAAATATCCAGTCCGGCTTCAACCATCGGCACATGCGATACCAGAGGCTTTTGGGTGATTGCTTTTCCATAGCGGTTACATCACCGAGAGGAAAAGGATCGCAAGCGCCGCCCACATGGCAATATTTTCATGGGGCGTCATCGCCCGGCCCGAACAGCGTTTCAATTTCATAGTCGACCTCCATCAAGTTACATGGACATTATGTCATGCTTGCTTGACTTATTTGATCGATTCAATGATCGATGTCAAGGTTCCATGACATAAAGTCGCCATAGCTTTCCTCAACGCTGCCGATGCCCTCTGATTTGGTTGACTTGAAACCCCAAAAGACTAAGTCAAAGCCGATCCGATGATCGCTGAATTCCAAGCCTTCCTTGGCCCTAACTTTGACCAACTTTGAGAATGACCCGAGCCCATGACCGAGATGATTAAAATCACCCTTCCCGACGGCAGCGCGCGCGAAGTGGCCATGGGCACTACCCCCGCACAGATTGCCGCCGACATTGGTCCGGGCCTCGCAAAGGCTGCGCTGGCCGCGAAGATTGACGGTGAGCTGCGCGATATCATGCGGCCGCTGGAACAGGACACCGAGCTGGCCCTAGTCACGTCGCGGGACGAGGAAGATGCGCTCGAACTGGCGCGCCACGACTATGCCCATATCCTGGCCGAGGCGGTGCAGAATCTGTTCCCCGGCACGCAGATCACTTTCGGGCCCTCGACCGATGACGGCTTCTATTATGACTTCGCCCCCGCCGGCGATCCGTTCACCGACGAGGATCTGCCGGCCATCGAGGAGGAGATGAAACGGATCATCGCCGCCGACAAGCCGCTGCGCCGGGAAGTCTGGGAGCGTGACGAGCTGATTGCCCGCTGGCAGAAGGACGGCGAGACGTTCAAGGCCGAATGGGCCGCCGAACTGCCCGAGGGCGACGAGATCACCGTCTACTGGTCGGGAGACGACTGGATGGACATGTGCCGTGGCCCGCATCTGGCGTCGACCGGCAAGCTCGATCCGCAGGCGTTCAAGCTGATGCGCGTGTCCGGCGCCTATTGGCGTGGTGACCAGCGCAATCCGCAGCTGTCGCGCATCTACGGCACCGGCTGGCTCAACAAGAAGCAGCTGGCTGCCCATCTGATGCGGCTCGAGGAAGCGGCCAAGCGCGACCACCGCAAGCTCGGCCAGGAAATGGACCTGTTCCACTTCCAGCACGAGGCGCAGGGTTCCTGCTTCTGGCATCCCAAGGGCTATTTCATCTGGCGCGAGCTGGAACGCTATATGCGCCGCCAGCTCGACAGGGCCGGCTATGACGAGATCAAGACGCCGCAGCTGATGGACGTCAACCAGTGGGAAAAATCCGGTCACTGGGGCAAATATTCCGAGAACATGTTCGCCGTCCCGGACGAGGTTCCGCACGCCGATGGCGAAGGCCCGGTGATCACCGGCACCGCCGGCATGATGGCGATGAAGCCGATGAACTGCCCGGCCCATGTGCTGGTGTTCAAGCAGGGCATCAAGAGCTACCGCGACCTGCCGATCCGGATGGCGGAATTCGGCTGCTGCCACCGCAACGAGCCGCATGGCGCGCTGCACGGCCTGCTGCGCGTGCGCCAGTTCACCCAGGACGACGCCCATATCTTCTGCCGCGAGGACCAGCTGACCGACGAGATTGTCGCCTTCTGCGACCTGCTCGACGCGGTCTATCGCGACCTCGGCTTTGCCGATTATCAGATCAAGCTGGCGCTGCGTCCCGACGAGCGCTTTGGCTCGGACGAAGAATGGGACCGGTCCGAACAGATTTTGCGCGATGCGGTCGAGCAAGCCGGTCGCGCGACCGAGGCCTATGGCTGGGAAGAACTGCCCGGCGAAGGTGCCTTCTACGCGCCGAAGCTGGAATTCCATCTCACCGACGCGATCGGCCGGACCTGGCAGGTCGGCACGATCCAGGCCGACACCGTGCTGCCCGAACGCTTGGACGCCAGCTATATCGGCGAGGACGGCAGCCGCCACCGCCCGGTGATGCTGCACCGCGCGATTCTGGGCACGTTCGAGCGGTTCATCGGCATATTGATCGAACATTATGCCGGCAAGCTGCCGCTCTGGCTCGCCCCGACCCAGGCCGTGGTCGCAACGATTGTGACCGACGCCAATCCCTATGCCGAGCAGGTCGCCGAAAAACTGAAAGCCGCCGGCATCCGGGTCGAGGCTGATCTGCGCAACGAGAAGATCAACTACAAGGTGCGCGAACATTCGGTTGGCAAGGTACCCAACATTCTGGTCGTCGGCATGCGGGAAGCGGAAGAGGGCAAGGTCGCCTTGCGCCGCCTCGGCCAGAAGGAGCAGGAGTTCCTGACGCTGGACGAGGTCGTGACCCTGTTGCAGAGCGAGGCTCTGGCACCGGACTTGAAAACAGCAGCTCTATAACGATATAAGAGACGACGCTGTTGCATTCAGACCACGGCTTACGGGGCTTATCTCGCCTTCCCTCTCAAGAAGGCTTTATTCCTGTGAGCTTTGCGGCTAATGAGCCAGCATAAACAGCCACTCAGGAGTATTTAACATAGCTGCACCCCCTCGCCGCCCCATGCCACCCGTCAAAGGTGGCCCGCGCTTTAACGATCTGATCAATTCCGACACCGTCAGGGTCATCGACGACAAGGGCGAAAACCTTGGCGTGATGAGCACAAGGGAAGCGATCGAGCGAGCAGCAGAAGTGGGCCTCGACCTGGTCGAGGTATCTCCCAATGCGCAGCCACCGGTTGCGAAATATCTCGACGTCGGCAAGTTCAAATATGAGGCCCAGAAAAAGGCCAATGCCGCGCGCAAGACCCAGAAGGTCCAGGACGTCAAGGAAATCAAGATGCGTCCGAATATCGACGACCATGATTATAACGTCAAAATGCGCAACGTGAACAAGTTCATCGACAATGGTGACAAGGTGAAGGTAACCCTTCGCTTCCGTGGCCGCGAAATGTCGCACCAGCAGCTCGGCATGGCATTGCTTGTCCGGGTGCAGGAAGACATGAAGGAAACCGCCAAGGTCGAAGCCTATCCGAAGCTGGAAGGCCGTCAGATGCTGATGGTGCTCAGCCCGAAATAGGCTTGCCTCCTAGCGGGCGTCAATGCGGGCGATCCACAGAAAAGCCAGTCCCGTCACCAGCCCGGTGATTGCGATCAGCATTTCGAAATCGTGGTTTACCATTTTTCCCTCTGCCTCTGCACAGTCTTGTAACAGGGCCAGGCTAACAGTCGGTTAAATGGCGCCCTGTCTCAGGATACGGGCTGCGCCCGATATTGGCCCGAGAAATATTTCTTCAGATTGGCGACCTTCGGCTTGTCCCAGCGGACAATATAGCCCTGGCGCGGGTTCTTCTGCATGAAATCCTGATGATAGGTCTCGGCGGGATAAAAGGCCTTGTAAGCCTCTATCCGCGTCACGATCGGCCGCTTCCAATAGTCGCCCTTCTCCAGTTGCGCGATATAGGCGCGAGCCGCTTTCGCCTGCACGGCGTTCATCGGCACCAGCGCGCTGCGATATTGCTTGCCGCGATCGGGACCCTGCGCATTGAGCATGGTCGGGTCGGCGATGACCGAAAAATAGATTTGCATCAGCTTGCCATAGCTGACCTTGTCCGGGTCATAGACCACCCGCACCGCCTCCGCATGATCGGTCACGCCGGAACTGACGATCTCGTAGGACGCGGTCCGTTTGGTGCCGCCATGATAGCCGGACGAAGCGCTGATCACGCCCTTGGTATGTTCAAAGACAGCTTCGACACCCCAGAAACAGCCGCCGGCAAAAACCGCGACGGCCCGCTTGCCGCTTTCCGTCGTACTGACCCGCGGTGCCGGGATGATGGTGGCTTTTTCCGCCGCATGGGCTTCTCCGACCAGAAAGGGGCCGGACGCCTGATCCGCAGGGACGCTGGACTGAACACCTGCCCAGACCGCCCCAAATGCCGCAACAGCGACGCCAAGGGTGATGGTTCTGGTCAGGAAAGCACTCATGATGTGTGGTTCAGCAACTGACTGGCCGCGCTGACGGTAGACGACAGATTTTTGCCCACATCCGTCCGCTGGTCGGCGGGTTGCATCAGAAACAGCATCAGCGCGCCGGCGATAAAGCCGCCGCCAAGACTGTAGGTCAGATCGGATTTGAATATTTTCATCATACTCTGTTCCTTGGGGCTATCTGTTTGTTCGAAACATCCCGCCTGTTGGTTACAGTTCTAATATAGTTTTCCTGTCGCTTTTGTGAACCTGATCACAGCCCCATATTCACTTTGTCCGCGACAAGCTTTTCTATGTCGACTGTAATTTTGACCTCAAGCGCCGGGCGGGCGCATCCGCGCCCTTGGCTTTCGCGCCATAAGACTCGGCGGCCGGTCGGCCTTGCCTCCGCTTCGCGTCGGTTCGGCGCTCCCTCTCGCAGCTGGTGTCCAACCGAGCATAGCGAGGCAAGCGCGACCGCGCGCCCGAGCTGATGCGAGGATAGCCAAGGGCGCGGATGCGCCCACCCGGCAACCGGGTTAAGTCAACGCCGAGCAGGCCCGCTGGATTCGCGTACAGGCCTCGCTCAGCAGCTCCTCGGAGGTCGCATAGCTGATCCGGAACGCCGGCGAGAGACCGAAGGCCGCGCCATGTACGGCGGCAACCTGCGCCTCATCAAGGAAATAGGCGATCAGATCCTCGTCAGTCTTGATTACCTGCCCTTTTGGCGTGGTCTTGCCGATCACGCCGCTGGCGTCGGGATAGACATAGAAGGCCCCTTCCGGCGTCGGGCATTCGAGCCCTGGCGTATCGTTCAGCATCGACACCACCAGATCACGGCGCCGTTCAAAGGCGGCGTTGCGCTCGATCAGGAAATCCTGCGGACCGTTGAGCGCGGCCACCGCTGCGGCCTGGGAAATCGAGCTGGGGTTGGAGGTCGACTGCGACTGCAACTTGGCCATCGCCTTGATCAGCCACGCCGGACCGCCGGCATAGCCGATCCGCCATCCGGTCATCGCATAGGCCTTGGAGACCCCGTTGACCGTCAGCGTACGATCATAAAGATCGGGACAGACCTGGGCGATCGTCGCGAAGGGAAAATCGGCATACCAGATATGTTCGTACATATCGTCGGTCATCACCATCAGATTCTGGTGCGGCAGGATCACCTCCGCCAGCGCCTCTAGTTCCTCTGCGCTATAGGCTGCGCCGGTCGGGTTCGAAGGCGAGTTGAGGATCAGCCATTTGGTCTTGGGCGAAATCGCCGATTCCAGCTGTGCCGGCGTGATCTTGTACCCCTGGTCGGCTCCGGCCTGGACGATCACCGGCGTCCCGCCGGCGAAATTGACGATATCGGGATAGCTCACCCAGTAAGGCGCGGGGATGATCACTTCATCGCCCTCGTCGAGCGTCGCCACCAGCGCGTTAAACAATGTATGCTTGCCGCCATTGCTCACGGTAATCTGGTTCGCTGCATAGGTCAGGTCATTGTCGCGCTTGAACTTGCCGATAATAGCCGCCTTCAGCGCTGGCGTGCCATCAACCACCGTATAGTTGGTATCGCCGTCGCGAATCGCCTGAATCGCAGCTTCCTTGACAAAGTCCGGCGTGTCGAAATCGGGTTCGCCCGCCGACAGGCCGATAACGTCGACCCCCTGCCCTTTCAGTTCGGAGACCTTCGCCGACATGGCGAGCGTTGCAGAAGGCTGGATGCGGCCGAGAGCTTTTGAAATACTGGTCATGAAGAATCCTGTTGCAAGGCGTTGACGCGGCCTTGCCTAATCAGAAAACTTTTGCACCGCAACAGCGCTATTGGCCGCCGCTACGTTTTTTCACAAATTCGGCCCGCAGCACCAGGCCCTTGATGCCCTCGTGCCGACAATCAATCTCCTGCGCATCGCCGGTCAGGCGGATCGACTTGATCAATGTGCCGCGCTTCAGCGTCTGGCCGGCGCCCTTGACCTTGAGATCCTTGATCAGGGTGACGGCATCGCCATCGGCGAGGATATTGCCGACCGCATCAACCACTTCCGGTCCGGTCGACTTCGCCGCGGCATCCTCCGGGCTGAGCCATTCGCCGGTTTCTTCGTCATAGACATAATCGCCTGCACCTTCGCCCATCACAGTGACTCCAGCGCTTGCGTCATATCGGCGATAATATCGTCAATATGCTCGATCCCGACCGACAGCCGCACCACATCCGGTCCGGCACCGGCGGCGACCAGTTCTTCGGCTGACAGCTGGCTGTGGGTGGTCGAGGCGGGATGGATGATCAGCGATCTGGTATCGCCGATATTGGCGAGATGGCTGAACAGCTTGACCGCGCTGACCAGCTTGACGCCCGCGTCATAGCCGCCCTTCAGGCCAAAGGTGAACACCGCGCCGCCCTTGCCGCCGAGATATTTCTGCGCCAGCGCGTGATAGTCGCTGTCCGGCAGTCCCGCATAGGAAACCCATTCGACCTCGTCGCGGCCCTGCAGCCACTCGGCCAGCGCCAGCGCATTGTCGCAATGGCGCTCCATGCGCAGCGCCAGCGTTTCCATGCCGGTCAGGATCTGGAAGGCGTTGAACGGCGCCAGCGCCGGCCCGAGATCGCGCAGCGACAGCGCCCGCGCCGCCAGAATGAAGGCCATTTCGCCAAAGGCCTCGGTAAAGACCTTGCCGTGATAGCTGGGGTTGGGCTGGTTGAGAAAGGCGAACTTCTCGCTCTGCGTCCAGTCGAACTTGCCCGAATCGATGATCAGCCCGGCGATCGAATTGCCATGCCCGCCCAGAAATTTGGTGCCGCTTTCCACGACGATATCCGCGCCATGCTCGATCGGTCGGCAGAGCACCGGCGAGGCCATGGTATTGTCGACGACCAGCGGAATGCCGGCGGCGTGCGCGACATCGGCGATTGCCGCGATATCCTGAACGACGCCGCCGGGATTGGCGAGGCTTTCGATAAAGACGCAGCGCGTGTCGTCGGTGATCGCATCGCGCACCGCCCCGACATCATCGGCATCGACAAAGCTGACATTCCAGCCGAATTTCTTGACGCTGTGGCCCAGCTGGTTGAGCGAGCCGCCATAAAGCTTTTTCGCCGCGACGATATGCGCGCCGGGGTCCATCAGCACGTGGAAGACCAGCAGCTGCGCCGCATGGCCGGACGCCACTGCCAGGGCACCGATACCGCCCTCCATCGCCGCAATCTTGCCCTCAAGCGCGCCGTTGGTCGGGTTCATGATCCGGGTATAGATATTGCCGAACGCATCGAGATTGAACAGGTCGGCGGCATGCGCGGCATCGTCGAACACATAGGATGCCGTCTGGTAGATCGGCGTGATCCGCGCCTTGGTCGTCGGGTCCGGCTCGGTCCCGGCGTGGACGGCCATGGTTTCGAGGCGGGGATTATCGACAGCTTCGGTCATTGCGGGACTCCGTTTTTGATTCAGGCACGAGCTATGGGATTGCGGCCGCTTTTACCAGAGGCTTTGCCCCCCGGCAGAAGAAAAATCTCCCTACATCCGCGCAATGATCCCCATCCCCCGCCTGATCCAGCGAAACCCTGGCTCCCGCCGCCCTTCCCCGCGCCGCAGCGATGCAACAAATGCGGCGGTCGCGCGTTGCATCTTGTATGACGGATATGTTGACCGGACCGGACAGCCTTTCCTGGTCCGAGGCGCTGTGGCGGCTCGGCGCCGCTACGCTGCTGCCATTCCTGATCGGGATGGAGCGCTTCCTGCGCACCAAGCCGATCGATTTCCGGCCTTTTGTGATCATCTCGGTCGCTGCCTGCGCGCTGGCGATCGGGGCGCTGGAGCTGCTCGACACGATCGCTTCTCCGCATAGCCAGATCGACCCCAGCCGCATCTTCGAGGGCGTGATCACCGGCATCGGCTTTCTCGGCGCCGGCGCGATCTTCCGCGAGGGCAGCTTCGTCCAGGGTGCCGGCTCCGCCGCCTCGATCTGGGCCGCCGGCGCCATCGGTCTGGTCTGCGGCTTCGGCGAGATCTGGCTGGCAGCGATCATCACCGGCATCGTGCTGGTGGTGCTGATCGCCAGCGCCCCCTTTACCGAACATTGGGATCCCGGCGAGCATGACTCGCAGGAATCCTCCCCGCCATGAATCCCCACCCGCTTTCAACCGCAACCCAGAAGGAGAAAATCATGCCAGCCAAATCCAAAGCCCAGCAGCGCGCCGCCGGAGCGGCCCTGTCCGCGAAACGCGGCGAGACCAGGGTCAGCGAACTGCAGGGCGCCTCGAAACAGATGTATGACAGCATGACCGAGGAGGAGCTGGAGGATTATGCCAGCACCGACCGCAAGGGCCTGCCGGAAAAGGTCGACGGCGACGACTAGCCGCCACCATCCGCCACCCACGAAAAAGCCGGGCGGAGATCAGTCCGCCCGGCCTTTTCATTCTCTGCTCTGTCGGCAAGCCTTACCAGTAAGGCGTCACCGTCCAATATTCATAGACGCTGGTCTGATAGTCCCGGTCATAGGCGCGATCCGGTTCCTGTTCGGAAAAGCGCGGCGCGTCCATCAGCTGCTCCTTGGTCACGTCGATGCAATAGCCGCCAAGCTCCGTGTCATAGTCCAGCTTTTCCCATGGGATGCTGTGCTTCTCGTCGCCGATGCCAAGGAAACCGCCAGCGGAAATGATCACATCGGTGACATTGCCGCGCCGCTTGTCGATCAGCAGCTTGTCGACCTTGCCAATCTTCTCCTTGTTGGCACCATAGACCGTCGTTCCGTCGACGCGGTCGCTTGCGATAACGGTTCTGTTGCTTTCTTCTTCCAATAACATTTGTCTCTCCTCTCGGGGTTCAGGGAATAGCACCACGGCGGCCCTCAAATGGGGGGAAGGCCAGTGCCGTGCGGCTACATCAAACCAACGGCCCACCCGGCCAATCGTTCCGCAGAAAGCAGGATTTTTTTGCGGGACCGCCCCGTCCCCGCAACCCGCCACCCGATCCGGCAAATTTCCATGAATTTTCGCCCGTTCGTGCAACCTTCTCGGTGCTGCGCGTTGATTAGGAAAGACAACAAGAAGGAACATCACATGAGCGACGCAGACATGAACAAGACATCCGACCCCGAAGAAGTCCGGAAGGAATTCTGGGAATCCCTCGCCGACAGCCCCTTCGTGATGCTCGCCCTCGACAACGACCGCAAACACTCGATCCCGATGCGCGCGCAGCTCGACAAGGACGCCAACAGCGCGATCTGGTTCTACACCTCGCGCGACAACCGGCTCGCCAGGGGCGGCCCGGCGATGATGCAATTTGTCGCCAAGGGCCACGACCTGTTCGCCTGCGTCTCCGGCAATCTGACCGAAGAGACCCGCGAGGAGATCATCGACAAGCACTGGAACAAGGCCGCCGAATCCTGGTATGAGGAAGGCCGCCAGGACCCGAGCCTGCTGATGCTGCGCATGGATCTGGGCGACGCCGAAATCTGGGAAGCCGATCCCGGCGTGGTCGGCATCTTCAAGATGATGACCGGCATCACGATGAAGGGCGACGAAATGGGCGATCACGCCAAGGTCGCTCTCTAAAATCCCTTGCTAATATCCCTTGACGGCCCCTCCCCCGGAGCCGGAACAGAATGAAAAGGGCGCTGGCCCGCCGGACCATTTCGGCAGGCCAGCGCCCTTTGTCATGAAAGCCGGCAGCCGAGCCGGTTGCCACCGCCAATCGACAGCCGCTAAACGCCCTCAGCCCCCCGCGCCAGAAAACCGGCAAAGCGGTTCTCGGCCACCCGCAGCCCGGTAATATCCGCATCATAGCCCTCGACCAGCGCGTTCCGCTCCGCCGCCTCCATCTCGACCAGATCGAACAGCGCCGGATGGACATAGCTCTTGCGGCAGATCGCCGGCGTGTTGCGCAGCGCCGCTGCCGCCGCCTCGCAGGCCAGCTTGATCGTCGGCTTCTCCTCCGAGGCAATCGCCTCCATCGCCGCGACGCTGCCATGCCAGGTGCGGAACATCTTGGCGCTCAGACTGTCCATGCCGGAAATCTCCTTCAGCCACTGGTTGACATCGCCGCTGTCCAGCGGATGCACCGCGCCGTCGCTGCCGATATATTGGAACAGCCTCTTGCCCGGCAGATCGTCGATCTGCTCCAGGATCTTCTGCAGCCGGCTGTCGCGCAGGCTGCAGCTCACTTTCTTGCCGCCCTTGGCGCGATAGCGCAGCCGCATCCTGTCCTCGCCATAGGTCACATTGCGATTGTCCAGCGTGGTCGCGCCCTTGCTGACCAGCGAGCTGCCGCCGACCCGGATCGCGGTCCGGTCGATCAGCCGCACCAGCGCCGCCAGCGCCACTTCCTTGCGCAGCAAATCGACGCCCCCGTCGGGCCTGAGCAGGCTGTTCACCTTGCGCCGGATGCGCGGCAGCGTGGTGGCAAATTCCGCCAGCTGGTCAAATTTCTGCTGGTCGCGAAAGACCCGCCACTGGTCATGATAGCGATATTGCTTGCGCGTCGCGGCATCAAAGCCGGTCGCCTGAATATGGCCATTGGCCTGCACGCAGATCCACACATCGGTATAGGCCGGCGGCACCCCCAGCTTCCTGATCCGCGCCAGCTCGACGCGGTCTTTCAGATGGCTTTTGTCGGGCAGCAGATATTGAAAGCCCCGGCCGCGCTTGACGCGTGAGATACCCGGCTGCTCGTCGGTGGTGTAGACAAGGCTGGGGATGCGGATCTCCGAGCCATTCTTGGTGGTGCGGATCAAGATTTTGGTCCTGGGGCTGCGCGGGTGTCGGCAGGCTTTTGCGTAAGAATTATCATATGGGAAAAACCCGGACGATAGGGATCGGTTCCCGGGGTGGTGGGGAATAAATTCCCTCTACGATACGCGATGGGGTGACAGGTTAAGTAGGTCAGCTTTGGTCGTAATTTGCCAGCGATTGCACCGTGTCTTTGAAGCCAAAAACTCATTGAGACACCCCAAAAGGACTTGAGAACATATGCAGAACATAATATAGTAGGAGAAACTTCTGGATCTGAGAGCTGAAATGGTCTATCAAAATTTTATGACAAACTTTGAAAACCTGAGGGCTATAGATTTTTATTCGGGCATTGGAGGATGGAGCCTCGGGTTGAAGTCAGCTGGCGTAGATGTAGTCGCATCGTATGAATGGTGGAAAGAAGCCGCCGAAACGCACCATGCCAATCTGAACGGGCGCACTAATATTACCAACATACGAACTCTGGATTTAGCGGAATTACCTCGCGACATTGATATCATTGTCGGCAGCCCTCCATGCACGCAGTTTTCATATTCGAATAGAGGTGGATCAGGGGACATCAAGGATGGTCTAGTTGATATTAAAAAGTTTCTTTCTATCGTCGATTTCTTGAAGCCGAAATTTTGGGCGATGGAAAACGTTCCGCGAACCGCAAAAATATTAGAGTCGGAGTTAGATGGAGGCGAGCTATCTGATTTTTCGGAATTATTCGCGGATGCGCACATCGAAATATTCAACGCTGAGGAATTCGGATTACCGCAGCGTAGAAAGCGTTGTATCGCGGGAAACTTTGATCTCAAGTTGTTACGGCAATATGCAGCACGAGCGAGGGGCCGATCTCTGGGAGACGTTGTTCGAGCATTTTCTGAACCAGAAATTAATGATCCCAACTACAATATAACGATAGGGAATAATGCCCTTTCTGAACACACAAAGGAAGTTCCATTTTCCGAAGAAGAGATCAGAATTAACAGGTCAGCAAAAATTTATCACCCCGTCTACAATGATATGCAGTTTCCTGATGATTTCGAGCGGAGTGCGCGGACGGTAACTGCCACATGCACACGGGTATCACGCGAAAGCATCGTTATCCATGACCCATGCAAACCCGGTACCTACCGTCGCTTAACCGTTAGAGAGAAGGCTTCTCTTCAAGGTTTTCCAATCAATTTTCAGTTCCGAGGGAAAAGCAATAGTTCGAAAAACAAGATGGTGGGAAATGCAATTCCACCCGTACTCACCTATTATATTGCCCAGAGCTTTATGGGCAAAAGCGCAGAAACGCTCACTATGCATAATGAGCTAGAATTCGAGTTTCTCGATAAAGTTGGAAAGGGGGCATTTACGGAACCCGACACATCCGGAAAAAGCTATCCCCGAGGTCGGTCATTCAGATTTGCGATACAAGGCCTGAGATTTAAGAGTGGAATGCGATTTGAACTCAATAATTCAGACCAATCTGACCAATTTAAATGCTCATTCTTTTTCGGTGATTCTACCCGAATTCAAAATATCGAACCTACTCGAGAGATCGCCGATCATTTCACCACTTTGCTACTGTCATCACGACCCGATTTGTTGGCAGAATTAGATGCGGTTTTGAATCAGAAAACTCTGCGAGTTAACCATTTGGAGCTTCAACAAACTTGGACCAGGAAAGCCAAAATGCTCCATCCGTTCGTTGTTTTGGACTCTCTAGGAGAGACTGCGAAATCCTTAGAAGAAATGTTTCAGCATTGGCAGATCAGTGAATACAAGCAGTGCATAGATTACTTGGTCGATCGGTTTGACATTCAGTCAGGCCAACGAAAATTGCAGCGTTACGCTATGAATGTAGCAATTGGGATGATCGTTACAGGGAGATATAACGAGATCAACTCTCAGGGTTCGACACCGATCAAGATCAAAGGAACTGGCGGAAAAATACGTCCCTGCCTCAATATCTCGTGAAGATGCTTTTCGTAGGCTGGTGGCCCACTACTCATTAGTTTTTCCATTTTCTTCATCGGCACAATCTCGATGCCTAAATCGATTTTATTCTGCATATAATTAGCAGAGTGTTTTACAAACATGTCAAATTGCACGAATGAGTATTTTCCAAATTGTACTTCCAAGGAAACTCTATTTTTTGAAAAGTCAGCCCGATTGGAACCGCGATGAGTTTCTTGCGCTGAAATTTTTGCAAGCTCGGTTTGCTCGGCATAAGAGAGCTTGATCAATTCTCGAGTATAGTTTTCATCGGCACTCATTACGAAACTGTACAGGTCAGGCTTCTTCCAATCTCTGGCATAAAGCTCTTTTCTGAACGCCTCATTTAATTGAGTCGGCGCATAAAGCATCTTGCCGCGCATGGTTTTTTCTTTAGAAACTTTTGTCCGGTACCTTTCCGCGTCTATTGCATCAATAGCCTCCTGAAGCTCTTTCCACATGTCCGGGTGGTGAAAATTGAGCCATTCGAAACCGTTGAGGTGTGAATATTTTGCAGCAATTTTCATGTGTTGAGTTCTGCCTCTTATTCGATCATCATTGAATAGGACTTTACTAGAGGGATTCCGCGATTGTTCAAACAACTCTCCGCCAAAGGCTTCAACGTTTTGGTACTACATCACGCAGAAGCAATCATGGGACATGATATGCCAGATGCTGCCCAAGAAATTGAACAGGTTCTGGGCGCCCTATCAATTCCTATTGATGAACTGGTAACAGGAGGGGGAGGAGAAGCATTGGTAACCCAACGGCTCAGAAATGCGTTTTTTGCTCTCGGGTGGGTTAAACACAACTTTAAGATAAGCAAAATCGTTGACGGGAAAGAAACTGAATCACAATCTCATGAGATTGATCATGTTAAACGCTTTGGCGACTACAATTGTGCACTTGAGATTGAGTGGAACAACAAAGATCCATTTTACGATCGCGACCTCGACACATTTAAGAGACTGCATTTAGAGGGAGCAATTTCCGTCGGGATCATAATAACCCGAGGAAGCGTACTCCATGCCACTTTAAAGAACCTAGTTGAAAACTTCGCAATCAACATCAACGCTAAAAATTTCGAAGACTTTTCGGACTACGGATATGCTCCAACCAGCAGGCAAAAAAGACTGATTTCTGCAAGGGCCGAGAGGTTAGGCTTTGCCCGAGGATGGGCCGAGGCATTTGTCTCCGACAAATTTGGTCAAGCAACAACCCACTGGAATAAGCTCTCGGATCGGGTTGACCGAGGTGTCGGGAACCCCTGCCCGCTGGTTTTAATCGGCATTTCTGAGCAATGCGTAGATCAAAATATCAGGAGCAAACCATTTTAGATGATTTACCTTAGAGGCTACTTAACTAACGCACTCCCCACCTCAATAAACCCAATTCAACACAATCAGATAAACCGCCGACAGCACAATCCAGGTCCCGTCCAGCGTCTTCAGCCTCTTCGCGCCCAGCCACAGCGCAATCGGGCGGGCCAGAAAGGCGCCGAATATCGCGCCCGGTCCGGCCAGCAGCACGATCTCCCACGGCATCGTGCCCGCCTGAATATGCCAGACGCTCCCCGCCAGCGCGCTGACCGAGGAGATCACGCAGGCGGTGCCGGTGCATAGCAGCACCGGATAGTGGCGGATGAACAGATAGAGCGCGACCAGCTCGCCGATGCCGACCGAAAACAGCGCGGTCAGCGCGCCGCCGGGGATCGCGATCAGCAGCAGCACCGCGATATCGACCGGCTCCAGCCGGGCGCGCTCCGGCCGCTTGTGATTGATCGTCCAGGTGGTGATGATCAGCGCCAGCCCCAGAAAAATCGAAAAAGCCTTGTAGCCCAGCAATATCATATGCCCGTCGACGATGGTCAGCCGCTGCATCGCCCATAGCGCAGGCAGCGCCAGCGCCAGCACCGCCCCGATGACCAGCGCATAGTCGCGCAGACGCACCGCCGCCTGCCCGGAGGAAGCCGCTGCGGCTGGCTGATGCAGCAAACGGTCGGTCCAGCGCAGGCCGCCGATGGTCATGCCAAAGCTCTGGATCGCCATCGACGCCGCAGTGACGCGCAGCGGATCGAGCGTCATCACCCCATGTTCGCGCAGCGCATTGAACACCGGCACAAACACCACGCCGCCGCCCGTGCCCGATGTATTGGCGATCACCGCCGCCAGCATGCCGATACCCGGCAGAAACCACAGCTGCCCGATCAGCGCCGGATCATAGTTCGCAAACAGCAGGATCGCGGCATAGAGCAGCAGCAGAACCGCGCCGCCCGCCATAACCAGGCGCCCCGGCGCTGGTCTTGTCAATCGGTGGCCGGCACTGGTCATAACTGATCGTTGGCCAAATCCGCGCGCTGACGCAACCGCTAATCATCCGGCGGAGACCGGAACTCTTGCGTTCCTCACGGGTTTGAAAGCCATGACCAGCTGGAAACACACGCCCGCCCCCTCTCTTGCTCTCGCCCTGATCCTGTCGGGCTGTGGCCAGACGCCAACCACCCCCGATGACCCACAGGCCGCCGCCAACCCAACGACCGAAACGGAGCCGAGCGGGGACGCCCTGCCCTCACCAGATGGCGCGTCCACCGAGCCGGCCACAGCGGCCAACGACCACACTTCCGACCTGATGCCCGCAGAGCTGACCGCGGAGGCCGAGCGCGGCGAAAAAGGCGCGCGCAATCTGCTGCTGTCTTTCGGACGAGCGATTGAGCTGGGGAAATTTGATCAGGCCTGGGCGATGCTCAGCCCGGCGGACCAGAAAAAGTGGAGCAAGACCGACTTTGCGGCCCTGTTTGCGGATATGTCCAAAATCACGGTGTCCCTCCCCGACGGCACCATCGAAGGTGCCGTCGGATCGCTCTATTACAGCGCGCCAGTCATCATCAGCAGCCAAAGCAAGGACGGCCGCCCGCTGCGCATCGAAGGCAAAGCCGTGCTGCGCCGCGTCAATGACGTCGACGGCGCCACCCCGGCGCAGCTGCGCTGGCATTTCCACACCCTGACGCTCGACTGGACCCATTAAACCCGGCGGGCCGATCATGCCGCCCGACCCCGGAAGCGCGGCTCAGGCCAGAGTGCCGCCAACCAGCCCCCGCACACTGTTTCCCAGCAAAAACCCGTCCGCCAGATCCCCGGCGCGCAGATCCGCCTCGACCGCCTGCCCGCTTGCCAGCAGTTCCGCTCGCAGCACGCCGGGCAGCACGCCGCGCGCCAGCGGCGGGGTCAGCAGCTTGCCGTCGCGCTCGACGAAGATATTCCAGATCGCGCCTTCGGTCAGATAACCGTCGCCATCGACAAATAGCGGATGGACGCGGTCGGCCAGACCACCATCTTCCTTGGCGACCTGATAGACCCGCCGGTCGCTGGTCTTATGGTGCAGGCGATAGTCCTGGGGATCGGCCTGCATCGGCACCAGCTGGCAGCGGACCGGGCCGTCGGGCGGGGCCGGCAGCGGCTTCAGCTCGATCGCCAGCGCGCCGGACGGCGCGAGATGCAGGCGGACCATCGCGGGCGCTTCCTGGTGAAAGGTGATCGCCTGGATGGCGTTGCGGGCGGCGTGGCGGTCAAATTCAAATTGCAGGGCGCGGGCGCTCGCCTTCATCCGTTCCAGATGCGCCTCCAGCCGCATGATGCCGCTGGCGGGTTCAAAGGCCATGGTCTCGATCAGGTCGACCCTGTGGCCATCCTGTGCGTTGACATCCACGTTTGCAAACCTCCCCTTGGCGAGGCATTCCCGCCATTCGTCATCCCCGTTTGAGTCCGCCACTATGCCAGAGCCGAGCCCGATGGAAAGCGTTTCTTTGCCGCTGTCTTTTTGAGGGGCAATGAACAGGGTGCGGATCGCGACATTGAAGGCGGCGTCGGAGCGGCCCTGTGCGTCGGGCGCGTCGATCCGGCCGATCGAGCCGCAATAGATCGCGCGCGGGTCCGGCTCGCATTCGTCGATAATCTCCATCGCCCGGATTTTCGGGGCGCCGGTGATCGAGCCGCAGGGGAAAATCTGGCGGATGATATCGACCGCATCCAGCCCGTCTTTCAGCTCGGCGGTGACCGTCGAGGTCATCTGGTGGATGGTCGGATAGCTTTCCACATGGAACAGTTGCGGCACCTGCACGCTGCCCGGCGCCGCGACCCGCGACAGGTCGTTGCGCAGCAGGTCGACGATCATCAGATTTTCGGCGCGCTGTTTCGGATCGCTCTGCAGCCGCACCTGCACCGCCGCGTCGGCTTGCGAATCGGCAAGCCGCGCCGCCGTGCCCTTCATCGGCCGGGCGGTGATCCGGCCGTCTTTCAGCGCGAAGAACAGTTCCGGCGAGAAGGACAGCATCCAGTTTTGCCCGTCGAACACCACGCCGCCATAGCCGGCCTGCGCGCGGCTGCGGATCGCGGCAAAAAGCGCCAGAGGATGCCCCGAATAGTCCATTTCTGCCCGAAAAGTGAGGTTGGCCTGATAAATATCGCCGGAAATGATATAATTTTGTACCTTTTCGAAGGCCGCATCATAGGCCTCGCGCGTCACCCCCGGCTTCAGCCGGCCGAGCCAGGCGCCGTTGCGATCGGGCAGCGATTCGATCACTTGATCCTGTGATAACTCTTTGTAATCATTGAATATTCCAAACCATGCGAGCGGCGTCGGCAGATCCTCCGGCATCGTCCCCCGCAGCCGCTCTTCCAGCCCCAGCCCCGCCTCATAGGCCAGATAGCCCGCCACATGCCGCCCCTCCCCTCTGGCCCGCCGCAAAGCGCCAAAACATGCTTCCAATTCTTCCATTCTGTCGGCCCGCACCACCGCCACCGGATCCCGGTAAAGCCGCGCCGGAGCGGCATCACAGGCACGCGCATCATCGAGCAGAACAAAGGGACGATCGGTAGAAAACATGGCCCCCTCTAATTGCTTTTGTCCCGCTTCGTCCATAAACATCGCAAAAACGGAACAGCAGGACAGAATATGATACGCAAGGGGTTGGCCCGCCTGGTGGCGGCAGCAGCGACAATCGCAATGCCCGGAATAGCGCTGGCCGAGGATGCCGCGCCCCGGCCCGCCGCGCTTGTCGCCGACCAGATTCCCGCCGTTCCGCTCGCTATGGTCGAGCGCACCCGCCCCTATATGGAATATCGCACGGCCAGCTTTGTCGACTGGGACCCGAAGACAAAAGCGATGCTGGTCTCGACCCGCTTTGGCGACACCAGCCAGCTGCATCGCGTCGCCTCGCCCATGGGCCAGCGCGAGCAACTGACCTTTGCCAGCGAACCGGTCTATTCCGCCCGCTATGCGCCCGATGGCTCGGCTCTGCTGTTCCAGAAAGACAGCGGCGGCAACGAGGTCAACCAGATTTACGCGCTGGCAAACGGCCTGCCCAGGCTGCTCACCGACGGCAAAAGCCGCAACAGTCTCGGCCCCTGGTCGAGCAGCGGCAAGCTGGTCGCCTTCGGCTCGAACAAGCGCACCGGGCTGTACAACGACATCTACCTGATGAACCCGGCCTATCCGGACAGCGCAAAAATGCTGATCGCATCGACCGGCGGCGGTTGGTTTCCGATCGACTTTTCGCCGGATGACAAGCAGTTGCTGGTCTTCAACTATGTCTCGGTCAGCGACAATCAGCTCTACATGATCGACCTCGCGGCGGGCACGGCGCGCAAGCTGACCGACAGCAGCAATCCGGTCGGCTATGACGGCCTGAAATTCGCACCGGACGGCCGGCTCTGGGCCGCATCCGATTATGGCAGCGACGTCAAGCGGCTGGGCGTGGTCAATCTGGAGACATCCCTGTTCGAGCCGCTGGTCGACGAGAAGATCTGGGATATTACCGATTTCGATATCAGCCGGGACGGCCGCTGGATCGCCTTCGAGGTCAATCATGCAGGCCGATCGCTGCTGAAATTCTATGATACGCAAAGCGGCCAGATTCGGGTCGCGGACAGCTTGCCGGCCGGCGTGATCAGCGGGGTCAAATTCGCGCCGTGGGGAGAATTGGGGATAACGCTCAACAGCAACCGCACCGGCAGCGACGCCTATAGCATCAACCCGCAAACGCTGACGGTCACCCGCTGGACCAGGAGCGAGGCCGGCGGTCTCGACACCGCCGCCAATGTGGCGCCGGAACTGGTCGAGATCACCAGCTTCGACGGAGAAAGAATGTCCGGTTATCTGTACCGGCCCGACTCTGCCCGGCACAAGGGCAAGCGGCCGCTGATCATCCACATCCACGGCGGCCCGGAAGGCCAGGCCAAGCCGTATTTTCTGGGGCGCGACAATTATCTGGTCAACGAACTCGGCATCGCGCTCTTTTACCCCAATGTCCGCGGATCGACCGGTTTCGGCAAACGATTCTTGGCGCTCGACGACGGCCCCTGGCTGCGTGAGAACAGCGTGCTCGATATCGGCGCCTTTCTGGACCATCTGCGCCAGGACCGGCACATTGACCGCAAGCGTATCGCCGTCACCGGCGGCAGCTATGGCGGCTATATGACACTGGCTTCGATGCTGCGCTACGGCGACAGGCTCAAGGCTGGGCTGGAGGTGGTCGGCATCTCCAGTTTCGTCACCTTCCTTGAAAACACCCAGGCCTATCGGCGCGATCTCCGGCGAGCGGAATATGGCGACGAACGCCTCCCGCAGCAGCGTTCGAAACTGGAGGAAATCAGCCCGCTGGGCCGGGCCAGCGAGATTGATATTCCGCTGATGGTGGTCACCGGAGAAAATGATCCGCGCGTCCCGGAGAGCGAGGCCGAACAGATCGTCTCCGCGGTCCGCGCCAACGGCCAGCCTGCCTGGCATCTGCTGGCCGGAAACGAGGGCCACGGCTTCCGCAAGAAGGCCAATGCCGACTATCAGTTCTGGGCAAGCCTGCTATTCTGGCAGAAATATCTGCTGGACGAGACACAATGACCAGGCGACCGACACAATCATGAGCCAGTCGGCCACCCTCTCAGCTGGCACCGGCGGGGCCTGAGCGTGACACGGCCGATGGCTAGGATTGTGATCCTCTACGCCATCCTGCTGGCTGCTGGCGCCTTCGCACTGGAATGGCTGCAATATGAATATTTTGCCAAGGCCTATCCGTTCGAAATCTATGTGACGCTGATCGCGCTCGGCTTCGCTATATTGGGCTTCTGGGTCGGCCATCGACTGACCGCGCAGAAAGCCGCTGGACCGTTTGAACAAAATCGCGCTGCGCTGAAATCGCTTGGCATATCGGACCGGGAATTGGAGGTACTGGAAGCCCTGGCGCAAGGACAGTCGAACAAGCAAATCGCTCGCACGCTTGGTATCTCGCCCAATACCGTCAAAACTCATGTCGCAAGCCTCTATGCCAAGCTCCAGGTCAATGGCCGGGTGCGGGCGATAGAGGAAGCGCGCAGCCTGCATCTCATCCCCTGATCCTTCGGGGTGATTCCGGCCCGGTCACCCGTTCGGGTGATTTTCAAACGTCTGCCTTGGTGCCATAACCGGCGCAGGAACGGGAGGAAATGACATGCAGAAAATTGCCATCACCTACGGAATTTTGTCCGGAACTATCACCATTGCGACGTTAATTCTCGGACTCGTGGTCAGCGATGGCGGCAGCTTTCTGTCATCCGAGATTTTCGGCTATCTGACCATGATTGTGGCGCTGTCGATGATCTTCATCGGCGTCAAGCGCTATCGCGACCAGGAACTCGGCGGAGTCATCCGTTTTCTGCCGGCCTTTGCCATGGGCCTTGCTATCGCGGTCATCGCGGCAATCATTTACACGTTCGTCTGGGAGCTTTATCTGATGACCAGCGGCTATGACTTTATCGACAGCTATGTGAACAGCGCGATCGAGGCAAAAAGGACCGCCGGTCTGGGCGCCGACAAACTGGCGGAGGAAATTGCAGCGCTGGAACAAATGCGATCCGACTACGGTAAAATCTATATCCGTATCCCCATGACCTTTCTCGAGATTTTCCCGGTCGGCCTGATCATCGCGCTGCTGTCCGCAGCGTTGCTCCGAAATCCGAAAATCCTGCCCGCCCGGCAGTAGAGAAGGATCGTCCTGACAAAGCCGTGCGCCGGTCGCGCAAATTGGGAGGATTATCTGTAATAAGTTCCCACAGGTCCATCGCCTGCGGATAACGAAACCCCAACGGCAATTTGTTCAGCCGAGCTGCCCCAATATTGCAGACAGACGCGTCACATCCTCGGCATCATGATAGAGCGCAAAGCCGATCCGCAGAACATCGCCGCGAACATCGGTGACGACATTCTCCTCAGCCAGCGCTGCGTGAACCGCCGCTGCCCGACTGCCCCGAAAGGCAAGAAAGCGGGCATGAGGACCGCCGTCCAGCGGGTTGAGCAAGGCGAAATCCGCTAGGGGACTATCGGCAAGAAACTGCTCCTGCAGACCCGCAACATGGCCTGAGATCATCGCTGTCGTCAGCCCTTCGGCCTTGAGCATAGCCTGCACGGCGTTGAAGCGGTAGAGGCCGGAGGGATCGAAGGTGCTGCCGAGAAAGCGGCGACCATCCGGCGCATAGCCGACATCGCCGGGCGGCAGCGCAAGATCATCGAAGGCGGCGTACCAGCCAGTCACGACTGGCCGGTCGGCATAACCGGGCGGCGCGTGCAGGAAACAGGCCCCCTCGCCCGCCATCGCATATTTATAACCGCCCGAAAGATAGAATATCCTGTCGGCGAAAGACGAAAGATCGGTCTCAACCGCCATAAAGCCATGATAGCCATCGATCACTACCCATGGTCCTTCGGGCCGCGAGAGGTTCGCCAACCCTTCGAGATCGAACAGAATAGTACCGGAATTGAAAAGCACATGGCTGGCAAAGATCAGGTCAAACTGACCGGCGCGGGCAGTTTCCAGCAAGGAGCCGGGGGATACCGTTTCGAGCAGCACTTCTCCGGCCTCTACCCAGCGCGTCATCTGCCGTCGAAAGCTGTGAAATTCCCCGTCGGTCGCCAGCACCCGGACCGGTCGCATCGGCAGGGCGGAGACCAGCCGGACCAGAAAATCATGGGTGTTCGGTGCAAAGCATAGGGTCGCGGGATCGGGCAGTTTCAGTTCATCAGCGACATGATGCTGCGCCGCCGACCAGACCGGCCCCATGATCCGGTCCCATTTCTGGTCGGCCAGCACGGCTGCATCATCCCAGGCCGCCATATGACCGGCATGGCTGGCGTCCGGCCAAAGGTGATGGCTGTGGGCCGCAAAATGGAGACGCTCCGGCTGAGCCTTCAGCGATCTGGAAAACAGATGTTTCCAGCTCATAGCTGGGTACGCAGCGACCAAAGCTCGGGAAATGCGCGCTTGCCAATTGTGCTTTGCAGATAGGAGACGCCGGAGGTGCCGCCGGTGCCCATTTTGCCGCCGATGATCCGTTCCACCGTCAGCACATGCTTGTGCCGCCAGGTCGCCATCGCATCATCGAGATCGACCAGCTTTTCCGCCAGCTGATAGAGTTCCCAATATTTCTCGGGGTTGCGGTACACTTCCAGAAAGGCGGCTTCCACCTGTTCGGATGGCTGATAAGGCTTGGAAAAATCCCTGTCCAGCAGGTCGGGAGCGATATCAAAGCCGGCCCGTGCCAGCGCCGCTATTGCATCGTCCCAGACACTCGGCTGATCGAGCGCCGCCTGCATCGCCGCCTGCGCTTCCGGGCGATCCTCCTGATATTTCAGAAAGCCCTTGTCCTTCAAGCCGAGCATATATTCCACGGTCCGGAACTGGTCCGACTGAAAGCCGGAGCTGGGGCCCAGCACATGGCGGAACCGGGTATAGTCGCTGGGCGTCATCGTCGACAGCACATCCCAGCTGAGTGTCATCACCGCCTGAATCCGGCTGACCCGCGCCAGCGCCTTGTAGGCCGGAACCAGCGCCCCGCTTTGGATCTGCCATTTTGCCAGACGCATCTCGCGGATGATCTGCTTGAGCCACAGTTCCTTGGTCTGATGGATGATGATGAACAGCATCTCGTCGTCGAGATCGGATACGGGATGCTGCGCGTCGAGCAGCGTGTCGAGCGCAAGATAGCGCGCGTAGGTCATGGTGGATTGATCGGTCATGCGTGATAGTAACGCCGCAATCCGTCCATGGAAAGAGCTAGCCGACCAGCGCTTCGCTTTCGCGTCTCGATATACGGATTCCCTCTTCGGCCGTGGTCAGGCCTTCGCGCACCAGTGCCCTGGCAGCCGAGCCTAGATTGGGCTGGCGCAGGAACGCGTGCGAGGCAATGCGCGCCTCATCGCCGCCATCATTGATCAGCTTGCGCAGCGTGTCATCGATGCGGATCGCCTCGAACACGCCGATCCGGCCCTGGAAGCCGGTATGGGCACAATGCTCGCAGCCAGTCTCGCGGTAGACCACCGTGCCATTGTCAAAACCGAGCAGCGAGGCCAGGCTGCCATCCGCCTGGATCGGGGTGCGGCAATGCTCGCACAGCTTTCTGACCAGACGCTGGGCAATCACTGCTCTCAAGGTGGACGCCAGCAGAAACGGCTCCACCTTCATGTCCCGCATTCTGGTGATCGCGCCCACCGCATCATTGGTGTGGACGGTCGACAGCACCAGATGGCCGGTGAGGCTCGCCTGCACCGCGATCTCCGCAGTCTCGCGGTCACGGATCTCGCCGATCATCACCACGTCCGGGTCCTGGCGCAAGATCGCTCTCAGGCCGGCGGCAAAGGTCAGCCCAACCTTGGCATTGACCTGGGTCTGGCCAATGCCCTCAATGGCATATTCCACCGGGTCCTCGATGGTCAGAATATTGCGGCTGCCATCGTTGAGCTGCTTCAGGCCAGCATAGAGCGTGGTGGTCTTGCCCGAGCCCGTCGGACCGGTCACCAGAATGATGCCATTGGGTTCGCTCAATGCATCGGTCAGGATCGCGTGGGTGCTCGCCGACATGCCGAGCAGATCGAGCGAGATGCCTGCGCTTTCCTTGTCGAGAATGCGCATTACGACCCGCTCGCTGGCCCGGTTCGGCAGGGTCGAGACCCGCACATCCAGCAGCTTGCCGCCCAGCGTCAGGCTGATCCGGCCGTCCTGCGGAATGCGCCGTTCGGCTATATCCAGCCGCGCCATCACCTTGATCCGGTTGACGATCACGCCGGCGACATGCGGCGGCATGCGCAATTTCTCGGTCAGCACGCCATCAACCCGCATCCTGACCACCAGCCCGGTTTCATAGGGTTCGATATGGATATCCGACGCACCCTGCCTTGCCGCTTCTGCAATGATGCCGTTGATCAGCCGGATGGTCGGCGCATCATCGGCGCTGTCGAGCAGATCTTCTGCGCTGGGAATATCGCCCGCAATATCATCCAGCCCCTCACCGGCCAGTGCCATATCGCCGGCCATCGCCGCCGCCGAGCCATCCATCGCATAATGATCGCTCAGCAGCCTCTCGAACGCCGGTCCATCGACCAGCTCCACATCAAAGGGCAGCGCCAGATAACGACGCACCTCCAGCAAAGCAGAGGGGTCCGCACCCGCCCGCATCGCAATCGAAGCCCGCTCGCCGTCCATCGAACGCAGCAAAATTCCGTGGTCCCGGGAATAGCCGTAGGGGAGATCGAGCAGGGGGATATCAGCGATTTGGCCGGAGCTGGGCAAAGGCATGCGGGCGCCACCCTCGTCCGGTTGGAGTGGCATCAACTTCTCAGCCCCTGGCTAAAGTGAGCCAAACACCCACTCTGGTTTGGCAATTTCTTACCCACCAATATCGGCCATCCAAATGTCACGGAGCCCCCATCATATCTTGCTCGTTACATCAGCTAGATTGATTGGGTGACGACTCCGCGACTCCTGGATGACAGTTACATTACGACCGCAGATGCTTCTAGAATCGGGCCTTGATCCCCAGAGAGAAGGTTCGGCCCAGATCATATTGCTGGTTGATGATCAGAACGTTGCCAGATTGGGTTTCCCGGAAATTTTCGTTGGTCAAGTTACGAGCTTCAAATTTAATCTCAAGTTCCTGACCAGCAATGGTTACGGCCTCTCTTGCAACAAAATCCAGCTTCAAACTCGGACTCTGGACAAGATCGGGGTCAACTTGACCACCGGTTATCGGGCCGCGTGTCGTCACCCGATCGCTCGCATAGCTCAAAAGAAACGTATATTGCGACAGCCGTTCGGTATTCTCTATTCCAAGCTGAATGTTGGCCAGATGCTTCGACTGTCCAGTCAGAGGCCGACCGTCGACAAACACCTGATTGGCAGGACGGACGCCCAGCGTATCATCCAAAATCGTGGTGTCATTGGCGCCGACTTTCAGCTCCGATTCGGTATAGGTATAGTTCGCAATGGCGACAAACCTGTTGTTTGTGAAGAAATCCGAATTTCCCAAACCTTCGAGCGGGAAATATTTCAGCAGTTCGACCTCAGCCCCGTAAAGCTGTGCTTCTGGCGCATTGGCAAAAGTGGTCTGAAAGCTGGAACTGCCGCCAGGAATGAAGGCGACCGGTTCGATCGGATTGTCGATCTTCTTGTAGAACCCGGCCAGCAACACACGTTCGCCATCACCGAAATAATATTCCATGCGGGCTTCCGCATTGAACAATTCACTATCTTGCAGAAATGGGTTGCCTGAGAATATCCGGCCCGAATCCGGGTCCAGATATTGCGGGCGGGCCAGTTCACGAAATTGTGGACGGGCGATAGTTTTCGAAGCGCTAACCCTGAACTGCATATCGTCGGCGAAATTCCAGGTCAGCGTTGCAGCAGGCAGCCAATAATCATTGTCCAGAGGCGCCGTTTGCGTCAAATTGCCATCGCCGTAAATATCCTGCGCGATGACGCTCTGCTCAGCCGTTTCATAACGAACACCCAGTTCGGCCTGAACAAAGTCCAGCAGTTCGACGTCCGCTTTTGCATAGGCACCGTGTACGGTAAGCTCCGCATCATAGGCCTGCGAACCGGCGTTGGTATTATCTTCCTGAATGAAAATCCCGTCAGTCGTGATCCCTTGCGTATAGCCCCCATAGACGTTGAAGTCGGAAACCAGATAGTCCGGACGTTCCTGGCTAACCGGGAAGGGCAGGCTGCTGGTGGGGAAATAGCGGAAATCTCGCCGAAAGGCGGAGCGCGTCGTGTTTACGTAGCTGTACCCGGTAGATAAAATGATCTTTCTCGAGGTCGGCAAAGCATAGGCAAGATCGATCCCGCCGTTCCAGACATCCTCGCTCAGGTCGCTGAAGGAAATTGTTGCAGACTGCGGATTGGTCAGCAGATTGTTGACGTAATCCTTCGCAACGTCATCATAAAAATAGGTGAAAGAACGCTCGTAGGGTGCTTCCCGCTGGGAATTCGCATAGCCGCCGCGCAAGTCGAGTGAGATGTCGCCGAACTTGAATTCACCCACGAATACCGAGTCGATCAATTGCCGCTCGATCCAGTTGGTACGCTGGCGCATTTCATCTGCAGGCGTCGTCGGGTCAATGCTGCCCGTGTTGATATTGTCTGCAGCAGAAAGACTGGTCTGTTTGAGCGAATCGCGAATATAGAGATTGGTCCAGCGAAGCTTGTGCTCGCCGACCTCGAGACCCAGACCCAGCAAGCCGCTCACAACGACATTCTGATCGGTGCGAACGGTACGGGCGTCGTCTGCGACAATGCTGGTCGTACCGGATTGTTCAATAGAATCCCGGGTGAAAAACTTGTTACTATAAGAAGCGTTGAAAATAACGCCAAACCGGCTAGCGCCGATGTCCGTATTCAGGCCTGCGCTTATGTCGGCGCTCCAGTTTACCGGAATGTCGGTATTGCGCTGGACCAGAGTGGTCGGGGCGTTGACAAGGCTAGCGGTAATGTCCTGCAACTGGGTCTGGGTAAAATTCTGTCCCAGTTCGATCCGCGCTCCGGCATTGAGCGCCTCAGTCAGTCCCGCGGGGATATCGCGCGTGCCATCGTCAAATCCGGTCCAGTCGCTCCCGCTACCATAATGTGTATATCCAAGCTTAGCGGTCGTTTCGCTGTTCATTCCGACACCCATTCCAAACTCGAAATAGCTGTCATCCGGGATTGCGGCGGTGGTCAGATTGATCAGACCTCCACCGAATTCGCCGGGATAGTTGACGGAATAGCTTTTCTGCACGGTTGCGCTAGCGAGCACCGAAGAGGGAAAAATATCGAGGGGAACGACGCGCTTGAGCGGTTCGGGCGACGGAAGGGGGGTGCCATTGAGCAAAGCCTGCGAATAACGGTCGCCAAGGCCGCGCACATAGACAAAACCGCCATTATCCACGGACAGACCGGTTACACGCTCAAGGGCACCGGCGATGTCGCCGTCACCCGATCGGGCAATATCTTCCGTCGAGAGAACGGAGATCACACTCGACGTATTGCGGATGGAATTGGGAATATAGCGTCCACGAACGATGATCTCGCCGCTGAAATCGCTGCCGGGGGCCGAGATGTCAACGTCGTCTTCAGACGGAGATGGTTCGGCCGGATCAGTGTCAGCGGACGCCGCTGGTTCGGCAGGAACGGTCTGCGCAAATGCTGGAAGAGGGCTGAGTGCGGTGGAAAGGAGCAGAAAGCTGGCGAGCGGGGCGGATCTGGACATTAATTATCCCTCGAAAATAAAGAAAGGGAGGTGGCGACACGTACCGCCACCTCCTGAACTAGCCGGATCGATCAGGAAACCGGGGAGCTGGCGCAACTGCGGAGCGCGCCGAGATCGGCGTAGCTCGCGTTACAGGACCAGCTCTGGTACCAAAGATCGTTTATGTCGCGCACGGCACCGATATAGTCGACTTGCGTCAGGTCCGGGCTGAAACTGGAGATATTCGCAACCGGCGAAACCGCAGCCTCATTCGACCCGTTGATGAACAAGGAAACCAGCGTGGAGACGAAAGCAAAGTTATTGTTGGTGTTGCCAGCAGCATTGAACGCCGTTGCCTCGAACGTATCGGAATCGGTGTCGAAATCACCGCCTGCGCAAGCACCGACTACGGATCGGATACGTGGAGGTCCAAGCTCGTCCTTCGCGGGATCAGCCGCTTGCACGGTTTCGGCCTGGTCAACGTCGAGGCAGAAGTTGGGACCAACAATCACGCCGTTCAGAATTGCCGCATCCGGACCGCCGCGAAGATGGATCGCCTTGTCATTGTCGTGCCGTTGGATGAAGGTGAAATTGGCCAGTTTGACGTCCTGACGCGGGGTAAGATCAAAACCGCTGTCGTCGTCGGAGTCAACTTCCCACATCGTGTCGCCACCGCTGGTGTTCTGCACGGCGATCACAAACTGGATGGCGCCCTTATATCCCACATCGGTATCCAACGAGTCATCATCAGCACCGGTGATGATCAGGTTTTTGAGATTGACCGTACCGCCAAAAATTTCGATGCCATCATCGCCGCTGTTGTGGATTTGAACGTAGGAAATGCTGGTACCGGAACCAACGCCCCCAAGGGTAAGACCCTGAAGCTCTTTGTTCGCCGCAGCCGCGCGACCAGTATAACGGACCTGAAGATAGCTGATAGTACCACTGTTATCAGCGGCCTGGTTCCCGCCGTAGAAATCCTGAGGACCTGCACCTTCAGCGAGCTGCTGACATCCAGCGGTACCACCGGCGACAGCACCGATACAGTTACTGATGGGCGCACGGCCAAGGAGCAGAATCCCTCCCCACTGGTTCGTATCGCTGTCCGTTGTTGTCCCTTCGATATTTTGACGCGAAGTGAAAATGATCGGGCTATTTGCAGTGCCGGGTGCATTTAATTTCGACCCTCGATTGACGATCAGGAATGTGGTGGCACTCTGGGCAAAAACGACTACGCCCGGCTCGACCGTCAGACTGCTTGATACGCCGCCCGCTGCTGCACCATCGCCGCCAACATCGGTGCCGACTTCGACCCGTCCGCTCATCGAATAAATCGTCCCGGCACGCTGCGGCACAGTCAAAGCGGTCTGAATGCTGTTCGGAATCTGACAGACACGATTATTGGCCAACACACCAGCGTTCACAAAACCGGTTGGGCAATCCGCAGCTGGCGTGCCCGGCGCCGGTGTCGGTGTTGGTGTCGGTGCTGGCGTTGGCGTTGGGCTTGGCAACACGACAAGATTGCCTTCGCCCGGCGACGCGACATCGTCGGCGCCGCAAGCCGTCACTGCCAGGGCAGCCACAGTCGCGAACAGGACAGATCGGATTTGCTTATTCAACATGGGATTGGTCTCCGCAAAATAACTGGTTTGAAACATTAAAATCAAACGATGCGGAATCGAATCAAAAGCCCCCATCGCCCTCAGCGAAGGGCTCTAGGGATGGCGCGTGACCCTGCCATGCTGTTTGCATGACTCTTTGGAGACACAATTATGACGGATATTTTGCATTCATCTCCGCAGTGGCAGATAAGCTTGAATTATGCTGCGGTACGGTCCGAACTGTGATCGAAATGCACAAAAAAAGGCGGCCGCATAACCGGCCGCCCTGCACATTTACATGGAGCTACATGGAACAGGAAAATCTGCCCTCAAGGATTCGCCAGTTTACCGACCGGCAAACTGACTGTTCAGTTTCTGCAACGCCTGATCGGCGGCATCCCGGGAATCTACCACCTCGCCATTGGCAAGCAGCAAGTCAAAATGGCGATCGCCTTGCATGGCAGCCATGAACATGCGCGCTGCGTCTCCGGTTCGCCCCATTCTTGCATAGACCTGGCCCAGATTGATGAGACGGGCAGGATCATTGGCGTCGACCTTTTCCGCCGCCTCCAGTTGCTGCAAGGCAACTTCATTTTGACCGGCAACCAGGGCATCATAGCCCAGAGCACCCTTTGCATAACCAATTTCGCCCGAATCCTGAGCGAGGGCCGGTGCCCCCATCAACATCAATCCGGCCGTGATTCCGATAATTTTAGCGGTTTTCATGACAGCTTCTCCTAGTTCGATCCTCATTTATTACACTTATATGACAATCATTGCAACAAAACTGTAATATACCTGTCAAAAATCTGTCGCGTAGAGCGTGAATCCAATATTTGTCAGTGATTTAGGAGAAGGCAGTCCGCCACAGGAATGAGTCCGTCGGGCCCTGTCGGACGATCCGCCCGCTCGCGTCCCGCCGCAGGGTTGGTACAAATATTGTGAGGTGGGGAGAATTCTGGAGGCCCGACCCGGAATCGAACCGGGGTGCGCGGATTTGCAATCCGCTGCGTCACCACTCCGCCATCGGGCCGAAGAGAGGGCGCGAATTGCTTCGCTTTGTCGCGAAAGTCAACCCAAAGTTGCGCCCCCGTTGCATGGCGCTGCATATTCGCCGGCATTATCTTATTTGTCGCGCAAAAGACGCAGTCGGCACAAATTCCCCGGAATCCATCTTGGCGCACGACGCAAGCCAAGCTAGAAGCGACAAAATCTCAGCCATAGTGTATTGTATTCATAATACAGAAGTGGCATGGACGATGGAACATTCATTGCAAGGATCGACGCTTGGGCCAGGAAAATTTCAAACAAATGCGCAAAGCGATGGTGGTTAGCCAGCTGCGAACCACTGAAGTCAGCGACCCGCATCTGATTGCGGCGATGAGCCACATTCCGCGCGAGGATTTTGTACCGGCTGCCCGGCGAAACTTTGCTTATGCTGACCGCGGCGTACAGATCGGAGAAGACAGAGCGCTGAATCCGCCGCTGACCACGGGACGCCTGCTCAATATGGCGCGGATCACGAAAGCCGATAATATTCTGCTAGTCGGGGCCGCCACCGGATATACCGCAGCGGTACTGGCCCAACTCGCCGGAACCGTCGCAGCGGTTGAGCAAAATCCCAAACTGGCGGCCATCGCAGAAAAAAATCTTGCGAACTATGCCAACGTCAAGGTCGAAACAGGCAATCTTGCAGAGGGATGGAGCGCGTCGGCGCCCTATTCCGTGATCGTTATCGACGGATTCGTCGAACAGATTCCCGATAACGTTGTCGATCAACTGGCCCCGGATGGCCGGATCGTGGCCGTGATCCCGCACGACGGCGTTCCCCGGCTTGCCTTGGGCCGAGTCGCCAGCGGCCATGTGGGCTATCAATATTTCGCCGATGGCGCGGGCTGCCCCCTGCCCGGCTTTGAAGTGGCAAGAAGTTTTGAATTTTAAGGCGTTCGGGAGAATATTGAAATGACTAGACGTCACCTTTTCCTGGGAACGGCCATGATCCTATTGCTGTCTGCTCCCGTGCAGGCGGACACTTTACGAGACGCCCTGATCGCCGCCTACGAGACCAACCCGACGCTGTCGGGCGCGCGAGCCAGCCAGCGAGCGATCGACGAAACGGTGGCCATTGCCAAGGCCGATGGTCGTCCGAATGCAACCACCGACTTCGGGTTTCAGGAAAATTTTCTCCGCAGCGCGAACAGCTTTACAGCGCCGCTCCGCCAGTCGACGGCAGGTGGATCGATCGATGTTCCGATCTATTCCGGAGGTGCTGTAAAGAACGCCATTCGTGCCGCCAGAACCAGAGTTGAGGCCGGCCAATATGACCTGCGCGCGACCGAGGCGAGCGTGTTCAGCAATGTTGTCGCCACCTATATGGACGTGATCCGCGATTCGGCGATTGTCCAGCTAAACCGGTCCAATGTTGGCGTACTCTCCGTCAATCTCGACGCGACCAGCGACCGGTTTGAAATTGGGGATCTGACCCGTACCGACGTCGCCCAATCCGAATCCCGGCTGGAAATTGCCAAGAGCGATCTGGAAACCGCGCGCGCCAGCCTTATCCGTAGCAAAGAAAATTATATCGCGCTGGTCGGTCACGAGCCCGGAGATCTGGAGCCGCCGCCACCGCTGCCCAACATGCCGGAAACACCGGATCAGGCCGTTGATATCGCATTGGCTTATAATCCGGACCTGCTGGCTGCAAAGGAGCGCAGCGACGCTGCCGAATTTGATATCAAGACCGCCCGGTCCGCCAACAAGCCGCGCGTTTCCACCTATGCTCAGGGACGCTACCTCAACTATCACGGAACGCTCGGCGGCAATATCGCCGGCACCAATTTTGTCCAGGAACAGTCCACTGCAGAAGTGGGTGTCCGCGCGACCATGCCGATTTACCAGGGCGGGCGGCCCGCTGCTCAAATACGGCAGGCCCAGGCGCGATCGGGCCAGACCTATGAGCAACAGATCGCTATAGAGCGCGACATCATCGCCCAAACCCGCGCCGCTTATTCCAGCTGGCGGGCCTCAGAGCGGGTGATACAGTCATCGGAGCGGGCTGTCGCCGCGGCAAGTCTGTCCCTGGAAGGTGTGCGTGCAGAAAATTCCGTCGGCAACCGCACAATATTGGATATATTGAATGCCGAGCAGGAATTGCTGAATGCGCAGGTGCAGCTGGTGACGGCTCGCCGCAACAGTTATGTCGCCGGCTTTTCCCTGCTTGCCGCTATGGGCCGGGCGGAAGCGCGGGATCTTGGTCTCGATGGAGGTCCGCTTTACGATCCGGACGTAAACTACGAGCGTGTCGACGACATGTTCTACGACTATCAGAGCGACCCCAATCCGGTGCCGCAAGCAACCAGGACCGTTGACACTGAGGCGCAAAAAGCGGACATAGAGCCATTGCCGGAGATACCATCGCGCCGATAAGGCTGGTTTTGATAATGTTTGGCAACGGGGCATAAGTGTAGGGGTTTCGCAGATGGCTGAACAAAACCGGGAATCGTCGATGGAGGAAATCCTCTCGTCGATCAAACGCATCATAGCCGAAGACAAGGCCATTGATGAAGATCGTCCCGTTACTCGCCGCAAGAGTTCGTCCAAACCTGCCCTGCAGGCCGTTCCCGATATTCAGCCCGTGAACAGCGATGATGAAATACTTGAACTGACCAACGAATTGGCGGAACATCAAAATTCTTCGGCTCGCGCCGTCTTTGGTGACCCCCACAAGGAAGAGCGGCTCATCGACGACAACAAACTGGACAGCATGCGCCAGTCGCTTTCGGCCCTGGTCGAAAAGGAAGCGCTTGAGCGCCGGGTGCCTACGCAATCCTCCGGCGGCACGTCGCTGGAAGACCTGACCCGCGAACTGATGCGGCCGATGATCAAGCAATGGCTGGACGCGAATTTGCCGACACTCGTGGAGGAGCTTGTCGCCCGCGAAATTCAAAGGCTGAGCGAGAAATAATCCTGTCGGACTGATCCCATTGCCTTGTTGGACAGGCGTGCTAAACCCCTGTTCATGACAAATTTCATCAAAACACTCACCACCGCGCTGCTGGTAACGGGCAGCATTTTTCCAACGGTCGCCACGGCACAACCGATGACAGCGGAGGATCTCGCGACACTGAAGCGCATGGGGTCCGTTGCCGTTTCTCCGGACGAGAAATGGGCGGCCTTTGACGTTACCGAGACCAATCCGGAAAGCTACGCGCGGTCCAGCGCGCTCTATCTGCTCGCACTCGACAAGCCGAATGCCGTGCCGATCCGCGTCCTCGACACGCCTGACAAGAGCGAGCATAGCCCGGCCTTTTCGGCAGACGGCAGCCTTTATTATCTGAGCGATGCCAGCGGCTCCGAACAGCTATGGCATAGCGACATATCTTCATCCGGCGCGGAGGGTGAACCGGTGCGGGCAAGCGATGTGAAAGCCGACATTGCAGGCTTCAAACTGTCTCCGGACGGCGAAAAAGTGGCACTATGGGGCGACATAGCCAGAGACTGCCCGACCTTTGGCTGCGATTCTGACGGCAACCGGGCCGAGCCGGGTCCCGGTACCGGTCGGGAATATGACGAGCTGTTCATCCGCCACTGGTCGAGCTGGGAAACCCCGGGCAATTACAGCCGGATTTTCACCTTCAGCCTGAAGGATGGGAAGGTCACTGGAAACGGCGCTGCGCTGGACGGCGATCTGGTTGGCGACAGCCCGTCCAAGCCTTTTGGCGGCGGCGAGGAAATTACCTGGGTGCCGGGAGAGGACGGCCTCTTCTTCGCGCTCCGGACCGCGGACCGCAACGAGCCGACATCGACCAATCTCGATCTCTACGCCGCCAAGGCCGATGGCACCGAAACCGTCAATTATACCGACAGCAATGAAGCGACGGACACGCTTCCGGCCTTTTCATCGGACGGGGAATGGCTGGCCTGGGCAGCGATGGAGCGTCCCGGCTATGAAGCCGACCGGCTGGTGGTAAAATTGCGCAAGAAGGGCAGCGATGAAGACGAAGCCGTTGCACTGACCAGCGACTGGGACCGGTCAGTAGGCTCAATCGTGTGGACGCCCCACAACAAGAGCCTGATTGTGACCGCACAGGACATACTCGACAATCCCGCCTTCGAAGTGAATGTCGAAACCGGCAAGGTGACCCGGCTTACCGGGGAAGGCAATGTCGGCACGACGATCCCGTTAAAAGACGGCTCGCTGATTTACACCCTGAACAGCATCCAGCTGCCGACCGATCTCTATCGCCGCGCGGTGGATGGAACGGTCACCCAGCTTACCAATATCAATGGCCGTGAACTTGCCAAAATCGACAAGGTAGACGTCCGGCGCTTCAACTTTACGGGCGCGGGCGGCGACAAGGTCTGGGGCCAGGTCATCAAGCCAGCGGATGCGAAGGGCAAGCTGCCGATGGCCTTTCTGGTCCACGGCGGCCCTCAGGGCAGTTTCAGCAACAGCTGGTCGACACGCTGGAATCCGAAAGTGATGGCGGCGCAAGGCTATGCGGTCGTCACCGTCGATTTCCACGGTTCGACCGGTTACGGACAGAAGTTTACCGACAGCATCAATCAGGACTGGGGCGGCAAACCGCTCGAGGATTTGAAGCTGGGCTATGCGGCTGCGACAAAGACCGATTCGCAAATTGACGGCGAGCGGTCCTGCGCGCTGGGCGGATCCTATGGCGGCTATATGATGAACTGGATTGCCGGCAACTGGCCCGACCGGTTCGACTGCCTGGTCAACCATGCCGGCGTTTTCGATCTGCGCTCGATGGCGCTGAGCACCGAAGAACTGTGGTTCGACCAATGGGATCATGGCGGCCCCTGGTGGAAGCGGTCCGATCCCGAAAAATGGAATCCGGTGAACAAGATCACCAGCTGGAAAACCCCGACGCTGTTCATCCACGGCGAAAAAGATTTCCGCATCCCCTATACGCAGAGCATCATGCCGTTCACCGTATCCCAGCAAATGGAGATTCCGTCCAAATTGCTGATCTTCCCGGATGAAAATCACTGGGTGTTGAAAGGCAAGAACAGCGTACAATGGTACCGGACGGTATTCGACTGGATGGACAAGTGGACTGCGGTCGAGGGAGCTCAGGGAAGCGCTGGCAAATGACCTGTTTCCCGACCGAAAAGCGCGACGGCACGATCATCATCACGCTGACCAATGGCGAGCGCAATACGCTCCATGCGGACTTACTGGAAGAAGGTGCAGCAGCCCTTCAGGCACTGGCCGCAAATCCCCCGGAGGTTGGCATCGTCCTGACCGGAGCCGGTGCCCATTTTACCTGCGGCATGGATACGAAGGTTGCGGCATCGCTGGACAAGGCGGGCCAGAAGCGGGCCGTGGCAGCAATCAACGAATTTGCGGCTGCGCTGCACCGCCTGCCCTGCGCCGTGGTCTGCGCGGTCAACGGCAATGCGATCGGCGCAGGCGGAATCATGATGCTGGCCTGCGACTGGGTGCTGGCTGCGCAGGGTGATTACAAGATTGGCCTGCCCGAAGCGAAGGCGGGGCTGCCCTTCCCCGCTGTGCCACAGGCGATTCTCGATCACTGGCTGGACCCGGTCTGGCGGCGGCGGCTGGCTCTGTCGTCCCATCTTCTCAACCCGGCGGAGGCGCTGACGGCCGGGCTGGCGGACGAGCTTTGCATGGCGGACCAGCTGGTCGACGAAGCCGTGTTGCGGGTGCAGGCGCTGAACGCGCAACCTGGTTTCGCCGAGTGCAAGCGCCAGCTGCGCGCCAAGGCCAATGCCGAGATCGACGATATTCTGGGAAGCTGAAAACGCTCGCATCCAATCCGTTAGTGGTGAGCCTGTCGAACCACGTTTCCCGTCGATAGGCGTCCTTCGACAAGCTCAGGACTAATGGAATATTTGACGGGTTGTCTCGCACCAAAAGCAATGCCAAAGGCTCCTGATGACCTTAGACAAAAATTTTAATCCCGCAGCCATCGAGGCACGCTGGTACGAGCATTGGGAAAATAAGGGGCTGTTCCGTCCCGAGCGCGATGATCGCGAGCCCTTCACCATCGTCAATCCGCCGCCCAATGTGACGGGCAGCCTGCATATCGGCCATGCGCTGGACAATACGTTGCAGGACATCATCATCCGCCACGAGCGGCTGAAGGGCAAGGATGCCCTGTGGGTAGTCGGCATGGATCATGCGGGCATCGCCACCCAGATGGTGGTCGAGCGGCAGATGAACGAGCGGCAGCAGAAGCGTACCGACTTCACCCGCGAGGAATTTGTCGAGAAAGTCTGGGAATGGAAAGAGGAAAGCGGCGGCACGATTACCCAGCAGCTGCGCCGTCTCGGCTGTTCGATGGACTGGTCGAACGAGCGCTTCACCATGGACGACGGCATGAACGGGGCCGTGCTCAAGGTGTTTGTCGATCTTTACAATGAAGGACTGATCTACCGCGACAAAAGGCTGGTCAACTGGGATCCGGCGCTCAAGACTGCGATCTCCGATCTGGAAGTGGAGACGGTCGATGTGAAGGGCCAGTTCTGGCATTTCAAATATCCGCTGGCCGATGGTGTGACGCTGGCCGACGGGCGCGACTATATCGAGGTGGCGACCACCCGGCCGGAAACCATGCTGGCCGACATGGCGGTTGCGGTCCATCCCGGCGACGAGCGCTACAAGAGCGTTGTCGGCAAGGAGGTCGTCCTGCCGATTACCGGACGGCGCGTACCGATCGTTGCCGACGAACATGCGGACCCCGAGCTGGGTTCGGGCGCGGTGAAGATCACCCCTGGTCATGATTTCAACGATTTCGAGGTCGGCAAACGCGCCGGTTTTGCGGCCAGCGAGATGCTCAATATGCTCGATGGCGAGGCCAATGTCTGCCAGACCGCCGACGGGCTGGTGCCGGACGAATTTATCGGGCTGCACCGGTTCAAGAGGGATGGCGTGGCCGGTGCCCGCGAGCTGGTGGTGCAGCGGCTGAAGGAACAGGGCTATCTGATCCCCCATATCGCCAAGTCCAAGGATGGCGAAGAGACCGAGCATGATGCCGAACCCCGGACCATCGCCACACCCTTTGGCGATCGCGGCGGCGTGGTGATCGAGCCGTGGCTGACTGACCAATGGTATGTCGATGCGAAGACTCTCGCCCAGCCGGCGATCAAGGCCGTGCGCGATGGCAGTATCGAAATTGTTCCGAAGAGCTGGGAAAAAACCTGGTTCAACTGGATGGAGAATATCCAGCCGTGGTGCGTGAGCCGCCAGCTCTGGTGGGGGCATCGGATTCCGGCGTGGAGCGGTCCCTCAATTGAGTTTTTTCGTGATGATGAACGAGGTGAAAAAGCCGAAAAAATGTTCGTTGCAACAACACCAGAAGGAGCACTAGCCCTAGCCAAAGAATATTATGCGGATCTCGATCTTGGCGAAACCGAGGTATGGGTAGAGGTTGAGGAAGGGGATCACGTCAATCGTGAGGGCATGACGATCAATATTCAACGGGACCCCGACGTTCTGGACACCTGGTTCTCCTCCGCCCTCTGGCCGTTCGGCACGCTCGGCTGGCCTGAAAAAACCAAGGACCTGGAACGCCACTATCCCAACGACCTGCTGATCTCCGGCTTTGATATCCTGTTCTTCTGGGACGCGCGGATGGCGATGCAAGGGATTCACTTCATGAAGGATGTGCCGTGGAAGCGGCTCTATCTGCACGGGCTTGTCCGCGCCGAAGATGGTTCCAAAATGTCCAAGTCCAAGGGCAATGTCGTCGATCCGCTAGGCCTGATCGACCAATATGGCGCTGATGCATTGCGTTTCTTCATGGCGGCGATGGAAAGCCAGGGGCGCGACATCAAGATGGATGACAAGCGCGTCGAGGGCTATCGCAATTTCGCGACCAAGCTGTGGAATGCCTCGCGCTTCTGTGAGGCCAATGGCATTGGCGCGAGCAAGACGCTCCCGGCACCGGAAGCCGCCCTGCCCGTCAACCGCTGGATCATCAGCGAAGTCGTCGAAACGCAGCGAGCGCTGGACAAGGCACTTGCCGACCTGCGCTTCGATGCGGCGGCAAACACCATCTATCATTTCACCTGGGACCGGTTCTGTGACTGGTATCTGGAGCTGACCAAGCCGGTGCTGCAGGGCGAGGATACCGCCGCGACGGACGAAACCCGCATTGTTGCCGGCTGGGTGCTCGACCAGATCATCGTCATGCTGCACCCGTTCATGCCTTTTATCACCGAGGAATTATGGCATGCGATGGGAGAGCGCAGCTATGATCTGATCGTCGCCAAATGGCCGGAACCAAAAGCGGAAATTGATGCGCAGGCCAAGGCGGAGGTCGACTGGATGATCAAGCTGGTGTCGGAACTGCGGTCGGTCAAGGTCGATCTGAACATCGCCCCGGGGACCAAGATGACGGCCCATGTCCGCGATGGGGACGATGATCTGGAGGCCAAGATTGCCCGCCAGGGTGCGGCGCTGGACCGGGTGGGCAGGCTGGAGGCGATATCGTTCGATGCAGCGCCTGATGGCCCATCGGCACAGATCGTGGTCGATGGCGCGACCTATGTGCTGCCACTGGCGGGCGCGATCGATATCGATGCGGAGAAAGCCCGGCTGACCAAGACGTTGGAAGCGGCACAGAAGGAAGCCAAATCGCTGTCTGGACGGCTTGGCAATCCCAATTTTGTCGAAAAGGCCAAACCGGAAGCAGTCGAAAAGGCGCGCGCGGATCTGGCCGACAAGCAAGCGGAGGCCGGGCGGCTGCAGGCTGCGATCAACCGGCTGGGCTGATCGTGCGCCTGCACAGGCGGATAGGCGGGATGTGGGCAAGACTCGGAGGTGGGGTTCCCGCCTGTGCGCCCCCTGTCCTCCCCATCTCCCTAATGTGATTCGCCGCGCCGCATTTTTTCGGCGCCTTCGCGCATCTTCCTGGCCCCGTCGCGCATTTTTTCTGCACCACGACGCATCTTGGGAGCGCTCGCCAGCAGTTCGTCTGCCGTGATTTTCTTTTCATGCCGGGCGTTCTGCCGTGCCGCCTCGCGCTCCCGGAAATTCGCGTCGCTTTCGAGCCGATCGGCATAAGCCTCCATCTTGTCCGCCCCCCGCAGCATTTCATCCGCGCCCCTTTCCATTCCGACCGCGCCTTCGGCCAATCCTGCCTTCACTTCGGCCCTGATATTCCGGACAAGCGTGTCGCTCCATTCGGAACGGGATTCCCGTTCGGTATCACGAGCGTGAATCGCCAAAGCAGGCACGAAAGAAGCGGCGACAAGACCAAGTCCGGCCAGCCACGGGACATAGCGTTGATCAATCATCGGATACTCCCTGTCAGTCCGCTGCGCACCATACGCAGCTGCATGACTACAGGTGTAATCAATCGTTCGGAATTGGGCAGTCTTGATCGATCAACGACTGTGGAAAATGGACAAACGTCCGGTGGGCGGTTACCTGCCCTGCGCGCGCCAGCGCTTGATAACCCGCTGGATGATCTCTTCCTCGCCACCCTGTTCCCGCCAGAGGTCCGAGAATATCGGATCTTCCGAAGCCGGTCGGCGTTCCTCTGCGAGCGTATCCAGCGAAACGCGGATCGGGATCGCAACGCCTTCGCCGCAACAGATCACTTCGCGATTGCGCAAGGCGGGAATAGAATCGAGAAAGCCGCGAGCGCCTTCCGGCATGGCTGCCTTTACAAACGCCTGATCTCGATCATTGTTGAGCCGCATCGACAGGATCGTGCCGCATTGCGACAGCACCCCTTCGGCAAGATCGGATGGCCGCTGGGTAATCAGACCCAGGGACACGCCATATTTACGGCCTTCCTTGGCGATCCGACTGAGGATATCGCGAACGGCGCTTTCCTCGGCCATATCGTCATTGGGTATATAGCGATGCGCTTCCTCGCAGACCAGCAGCATCGGGCGCTGCGGTTCGTTGCGCGCCCAGATCGCATAGTCAAAAACCAGCCGGCTGAGCACTGATACCACGGTCGGCGTGATTTCGGAGGGCATGGCGGATACGTCGATAATCGAAATCGGCTTGCCGTCGGAGGGCAGCCGAAAAATCTTGGTCAGAAAACTCGCCATCGTGTCACCGACCAGCATCCCGGAGAACATGAAGCTGTAGCGCGGGTCAGCCTTGATCTCGTCAATCTTGCTTTTCAGCCGCTGATAGGGTGCGCTGTTGGTCGCCTTGTCTAGCTTGCCCATTTCGTTCTGCAGGATCGTAGTCAGATCGGACAATAGATAGGGCACCGGTGAATCCACGGTCAGTTTCGCAACGCCCGCGGAGGCCTGGTTTTTCGCTTTTGCCGCCAGCAGACATTTGGCGAGAATGTCGCAGTCCATCTGCTTGGCGTCTCCATTCGACTGGACAAAAACCTCGCAATGTTCGCGAAAGTTCATCAGCCAGTAAGGCAGATTCAGGTTGTTCACATCGAACACCTTGCCATTATCTTTGAACGCCGCGCCATATTCCCCGTGCGGATCAATCATGATGATGTGGCCCTCGGGCGCCATATCACAGATTTTATGAAGAATGAGAGCGGCGGCCGTCGACTTACCGGTACCGGTCGACCCCAGAAGTGCGAAATGCTTGCCGAGCATGGCATCCACATAAAGAGCGCCACGGATATCGTCTGTCGGATAGACGGTGCCAACCTCCACATTGGCACGGCCATCTGAGGCATAAACCTGCTTGAGGTCAGCGGTGGTGACCGCATAGACAATCGATGCAGGGGTCGGATAGCGGGTCACGCCCCGACGGAAATTATATATCTGTCCGGTCAGCTTTTCCTCGTCTCCCTCGCCGAGAAAATCGATCTCGGCAACCACCAGTCCTGCCTGGCCTTCATAGAGTCTCTGGGTACGGATGTTGGCAAGCAACCAGGTCTGGCCAACCCGTATCTTGACCTGGCTGCCTACTTGGCCCGCCATTTGAACGGTCTTGTCGTGATGGTCGAGCAGTCCCGCCAGAACAGCGGTATCCATTACCACTTTCGAACCGGAACCGGCAATTTCGATCACTTCACCGATCTTGTACCCCTCACTGCGCCGGGAAGGGGTACCATGCTCAGGGTCTCTTCGCTGTTCAGTGCCGGAAACCGGACCCGGTCTTGCTTCGGAGAAATTGTGAGAACCCATGTCGGACATTGCCGTACTTCCTGTTTTGCCTTTGAAAAACCGGACTAGTCGATCATGGTTAAGGAAGATTTACTCGCGCTGCAGAAACGAGAGGCAAAGCGAGACGGCCCTGAAGCAAGATCACATCTTGCGGAACAGATAGCCTGCGGACCAACCCAGAAAAACCGAAATGGCCACGGCGATCAATCCATAGAGAAAGCCGTTGTTCTGCGATAAATTGGTAATGAAACGCCCCATCCCGATTTTTTCGATGGTGATATTCTTGACTTCTGCAGCCTCCACCCGGCCATCGATTATGAGAAAGGTTTCGGCCGTGTAATCGCCAACCGGCACACTCGCTGGCAAGTTGATCCGCGCCTGATAGAGCACGCTATTGGTAATCTTGACGCTATTGGGCAGATTCTTGAACAGATGGCCCCGCGAATTCAGGTCCACAAGTCCGTCGACGAAACGATCCAGTTCGCGGCTGTCAATCGCTCCGGCCGGCGAAAGCTGCAAATGGTGCAGTCCCAGTTCATAGATATCCGCGGTCTTGCTGTCGACAATATCATCGATCGGTTTCGAAGACGCGACCGCGTAGAAGCCCGGGGCGGACCGAAATTCGCTGCTCGCCGCGTTGATCCAGATGCCGGCGATCTGCTGTTTCTCGCGTACGACAATCGATTCCACCGGCCCTTTCAGGACCACTACGATATCTGCCTGATCGGTATTGCGAGTACCCGGCGGATAGGTGATCGCTCCAAACAACAGCAATTGCGCGCCATTGAAATCACCCCGGATACTGATCCGGTCCTGCGACACCTCGGGCACCAGAATTGGGGTTGCGGCCATGGTCAGCACCGCGATAGCCAGAACAGCGAACAATCGGGTAAAAAGAGTCGGGCGCCGCATCACAGGGGCTGCACCGTATAGATTTCGTCCGGCTGGAAACCCAACCCCAAGGCCATCCGGATCGCAACTAGCAGAACCATGGAGGCCAGTGCCAGACGAAGATATTCAGGCCGCATCCGCTGGGCAAATTTTGCACCCAGTTGCGCGCCAGTTACGCTGCCGATCAGCAGCAGCGAGGCCAGAACGATATCGACGGCACGCGTCGTCATGCTGTGCATCATGGTCGAGGCGATGGTGACAAACAGGATCTGGAAGAGCGAGGTGCCGACAACCACCTGGGCACCCATGCCCAGCAGATAGAGCATCGCCGGCACCATGATAAAACCGCCACCGACGCCCAGCAACATGGTCAATATGCCGGTGAGCAGTCCGAGTATGAAAGGGGCAATTGGCGAAATATAGAGGCCGGACCGGTAAAAGCGATAGCGGAACGGCAGATTGGCCACCAGCGGGTGATGCCGCCGCTTCCGGGCGGGCAGGGGTTTTCCGGCGCGCAGTGCGCGGACGCTCTGCAACGATTCCTTGAACATCAGGCCTCCGATGCTCGACAGCATCAGAACGTAGAGAACATTGATGACCGTATCGATCTGGCCCCAGCTTTGCAGAATCTGGAAAAGCCCGGTTCCGATCATCGTGCCGAAAATACCGCCGATCACCAGGATACCACCCATCCGGAAGTCGACTCCCTTGCGGCGCATATGGGCTGCGACGCCGGAAATACTGGCTCCGGTGACCTGGGTTGATGCCGACGCCGCAGCCACTGTCGGGGGTATGCCGTAAAAAATCAGCAATGGCGTGGTCAGAAAGCCTCCGCCGACGCCAAACATGCCTGACAATATCCCGACCAGCCCGCCGAGCAGGACGATAACGAAAGCATTGACCGAAAGATTGGCGATTGGCAGGTATATGTCCATATGCCGACCGGACTAATCCCTTTTGCGTGCGGGATAAAGAGCGTTGCCGTCCGGCGAGCAAGAAAAGAATCGATTGGTACGGCGGTGGAAAATATTCCGCTCTCTAGAAGCTGGTCGAAACCGTCAGCGCCACTCCGCTTCCCGGACGGGCATTACCCGCGACCCGAACCCTCCCGTCGACCGCAATACGGGTCGACAGGCCACTCATAGGCAGGTCAAGACTGGCCCGCGGGCCGATATCCAGCCGACGAATATCCCGCTGACCACCCGTCCATAACCCGGCACCGACCGACAATTTCGGGTCACCCAGATCTGCAATCGGACGCTGCACAGTGGCGAACCCGTCGAAAAAATAGGTGCGATTCCGTCCGAGGAAGTAACCCGCCTGCCCATAGGTCTCCAGCACAAATCGCTCCAGGACTAGGTCTGGTCCGGTCCCGCCTGTCGCATAGAAAGCCGTACCGGCGACCCGGCCCGAGCCAGCGTCGAACCGCTGCTCCGCATGCACGGCTAGCGGTATGTTCCGCAGCGGGCGAAGCCGAGCCCCCAGTGCGATTTCTTCCTGGCTCACCGGAGCCAGCGCAGCCGACAGCCGGCCATAAAGGGACGTTTCCGGAACGGGTCGGTCGAACAGACGCCAGGACAATATGGCCCCGGCCTGACTGCCCCCATATTGGCCGTTGGCGATGGTGCTCCCCTGCGTGCCATGAAACTGGCGTTCCGGTCCGGAATGTTGACGGGCATGGATCCAGAAATAGGCGGCCCAGTTTTTGCTATGAGGCGCAGCGGGAGGATTGGGGAAACGCGGGATGGTCGCTGCGTCAATGCCTGAATCTCGATCGGCCCGGCTAAGCGAGGCGGGCAGAAAAAACCCCGGGGCCTCGTCGGAATATGGCCATAACACAGATATGGGCCGCGACACGCCTGTGGCGCCCCCCTTCCGAACGGCAAATCTGCCTTGGCTGCGCGCCGGCATATCGACGGTTTGATATTGGCGCCTTGTTCTATATCGGCTCGCCCGAGCCCGTGCGACATCCAATGGCAGTGCCGCCCGTTCTGCGTCCTGTGGTTTTACCCCCAGATGCATCGGGAGGCTCTCGACCGGATCGACGGGATATCGCACAAAAACTGCTGGACTGTGCCAGGAAATCGCCCTGACCAATATCCAGAGTGCCGCCATGGTCGCCATGGCCCTCAGCGGCGCTCCGGCGGCCGAGCCCGGCAAGCGCTCAGCCCCGGTCTTCCGGGGAATATCGCGGCCTCAGTTGTTTGACATTCCCGGCGTCAGGATAAAAATGACTGGTTTTTTCCCAGCGGGCAGGTTGACCGGCAAGTTGCCCGACATATTGGCGGAGTGCGCGCCAGACCGCCATGATATTGATCATATTGGCGACGACCGTTCGGGGAATTGACAGCATGGCTTCGCGCAAGCCGTAGAGAGAAAAGACGAAATATACTTTCATCATCAGCCGCCAGAGGAGAAATCCTGCATTGAGAACCAGCAGTATCTTCAGAAATCGGGACACGGGCTGGGGGCGGTAACTCCCCGTCATTTCGGCAAGCGAAAGCAGGCCAGTCAATAGGATGGCGATATAGGCGATCGCCAGAACAATAGCGGCAAAGCTGGCCTTGCGGTCGCGCAGACGCATCCAGTTTTCCCGCCAATCATTTTGCCAGCCCAACCGATCCCAGCCGGAGAGTGAAATACCCGCCATCCATCGGCTTTTCTGCCTGATCGCATCTTCCAGCCTGTCCGGAAAAAACTCCTGGGTTGCCACCCATTGGCCGCTCCTGTCACGCAGCCGGGCAAAAATTCCGCGACTTGTTCCGCCGGTCAGGTGGAGTCCCAGTTCATAATCTTCCGTCATGCTGTCAGCGTCAAAAGGCTTGCCCTGTGTGCGGGCGGAAAGTTTTTGCAGGGCATCCCGGGCAAAGGCACAGCCGACACCGGCCGAGGGAATGGAAGCACCGAGTGCCTCGCGCAACACCATTTGCTTGCCATGCAATTCAGCGAACTCGTCACCATAATGGCCCGCAACCCAGCGCGAGCGCTTGGCGCGACGGGGAATGACCGGAATCTGGACAAGAGCGGCCTTGCCGATCAGATGCCCGAAAAGCCGAAGCGCCTCGGGATGGACGATATCTTCCGCATCGTGCAGAATGATCGCTGCAAAATTGGCCTGTTCTTCGATTTCATCGCGACAGAGCGCATCCCAAAGATGATTGAGACAATCAGCCTTGGTGGTGGGCCCGCCCCGGCTGCACATCACAAGCCGAACCTTGTCGCTGCCCGTCGAAGCCGCCGCCACCGCCGCGATGGTTTCCGGATCATTGGGATAGCAGCCGACGTAGATGCGATATTGGCTCGCTGTCCATTGCCCCAGACAACGGCTCAGCATGGGGCCGATCACCGCCGCCTCTTGCCAGGCCGGGACGAATATCGCCATTCGACGCTCCAGCGCTGCCGGGTCGAGACTTTCCACGGTTGCCCTTTGATAGCGCGAATAGACGAACAGCTGGCGTCTCAGCCCGTGAAAGATCCAGAGTCCATCAAACAGCAGATCGTCGACCGCGCCAATCAGAAAGGACAGGCTGGCGAACAGCAGCAATTCCTTTTGCATATAATCGAGAAACAGCAGAATTTGATTGCTTGCCATGACCATACTCCGCGGGCTCGCAAAAGCGTGCTTTTGCAAAAATTGGGAAATGATTGTGTGGAACTTTTGACTTGAGGTGGCGCTATCCGGATTCGATTTTCCGTCCCGGCCGAACCGCTACATGTTCAAGGGAGCCGATCGCCAACGCGAGCAGCATGGGGTAAGCCCAGAACACAGCTCCTGTTGCGAAAGCCCAAGGCGTTACTTGGGGTGCTATCATAACCGCTGTATGGATCGCTACCGCAAGCAGTTGAAAAGCAGACGCCCACATCGGCCAGAAACGATCAGATTTCAGGGTCAAATAAATTAACGCGAAAAGAGCGACGAGATCGATCGCGAATATTCCTGCTTCTATTCTGACCCATAGTGTCCCCCATATTTTACCGACCGCGAGAGAACTTAAAGAGCCGGCTATCATGATCGCAGCTCCGAGATATTCCGAGCGGGCGCCCCTAAAAATTGCATGTCCGCAGCAAGCAAATAGGAATAGATAATAGACATTTCCCCAGATCGTATTGAGAATCACTGTGTTAACCTTGATTCAATTTAGAAATAACAGAGCTTGCTTTTTTGACTTCCCGAACGGCTATGCGGCTTCATCGACTAGGTTGACTACCTGCTCAGCTCTTTTCTTTGCTTGGAGTGATGGTTTCATATCTCCACTTCCAAGAGCTATCTCCTGCAATCCAATTTGATCGCGGACGTCCGCCAATCGGTTATGCGTGGCGACCAGATGCCCTCTCGCCCCGATCATTGCCGACAGAGTTTCCACTGCCTCAGAAACGGCATCCTGACCCACCACGGCCGATAAATGAGCGGCCATCCGTGCCCTCGGCATATGTCCGATCAAATCGGCCATTTTGCCGATAGCCTCATCCAGGGCCCGCTCAGCCGCGAACAATTTGTCTGCCAGATGCTCCGCGGCATCTTGTCGTTGTCTTCGCATCATTTTTCCTTTCTCCACTATGCCCTGCCGCCACTGCCTTGTCCGATGTGAAATACTGGGCCTTCACACAAACAAACCACGGCGCTGGCTGACCGAGACAGTGCTCAGCCTTTGAGCCGGGACAACGCTTCCAGGCCCGATATCAGGCCTCCAAAAGACAAAGCGGCCCCGATCGCAATAGCCAGTATCCATCCGAGACGCTCGACCGCAGCAAGACGGTTTTTCTCGCCACGGAAACGCGGAACGGGAAGCGGACGGTGCCCTGGTTCAGATCGCTCCAAAGGCATGAAGGCGCCGCCGCTCGCCGCATTCGCGCTGTCATCCTCGAGGTCGGCTTTTTTGCTACTGGTTCTTCGGGATGACGAGCCCTGATTCCCGTTTTCGTGACCTTGCTCAACAAGCGACGCTTGATATATCAACGGTTGATAATTCTGTTCGGGATTCAGCGCCGCGAAGATGCGCGCGGCTTCAAAGCGGGAACCAGCATCTAAAATGCGCATCGCCGTGCGCAGCCGCTGATCAACCGTATGTGGAGACACTCCCAGCTCCCGGGCAATTTCCTTGGACGTCAGATGCGCGAGCACCAGCCTGAGGCAATCACGCTGCCCTTCATTCAGCCTATCCACAGAGGCGGCGGTCATACCAGGAAAGTCCCGTCGACTCGAATGGACTGAATTTCTGTCTGGTCGGAAAGGGGCAGAAAATCGCAGCATGAAACTGGCGAAAATTGACGGAACCGCGACCCGTACATCCTATCTGCCCCCTGACCACCATATGTTGCCCGACTGATATATGTCTTTGCATTAGCAGAAATACGCCGTTTCGGAAAAGCCATGATTTTTTGTGGCCCTGGTGCCACGGATATGATCCGCATCCCCCGTTGCTGCAAAGTCCGCTGGACTTGCGGCCAGGTTCGGGCCATCAACCTCCAAAAGGAGAGAGCATGAGCGCAACACAGGCAGAGCCCCTGACGAATACGGGGCTGGCATATCGATCCGGCGGCTATCGGAACTATGTCATCATTTCGCTGATGCTTCTCTACACGCTGAACTTCATCGATCGCATCCTGATCGGTGTGGTCGCACAGCCCATCATTGAGGAATTCAAGCTGCAGGACTGGCAGTTCGGACTGTTGTCCGGCTTTGGCTTTGCCCTGATGTATACGGTGATGGGCATCCCGATAGCCCGGCTCGCGGAACACATGAACCGCGTCCGGATCATCGCCGCCAGTGTTATATTATGGTCGCTGATGACCGCGATGTGCGGCATTGCCGGCAGCTTCGTGGCGCTGCTTGTGTTCCGTATCGGCGTCGGCATCGGGGAAGCCGGTCTGACACCGGCGGCCAACTCGATCATCTCCGACTATTTCCCGCCGCGCAGCCGCGCCCGGGCGATCGCCATTTACACCATGGGAATTACGCTCGGAGGCGTTCTTGCCAACGCCTTTGGCGGACCGATCACGGAATTGTTTTCCTGGCGCGAAGCGTTTCTGGCGCTCGGCGTGCCCGGAGTGATTTTCGGCCTGATTTTCCTGTTCACCGTCGAGGAACCACCCCGTGGCTATGCCGACCCGCCGACGGCATCCAAACCCCGCAAGATGGGCATCGCCGAGACGATCAGCGAATTGTCGGCCAAGCGCAGCTTCTGGATCAACATGATCGCCGCCGCTCTGGTCGCTTTCGTCGGCTATGGCGTCAGCAATTTCCAGGTCGCTTTTTTCCAGCGGGTGCACGAAATGTCGATTTCGGAAGTGACGCTGCAGATCGCAGTACCGCTCGGGCTCGCCGCGTCTTTTGGCGCCTTCTTCACTGGCTATCTGACCGAGAAGATGAGCGGTCGTTTTCCCAATGTCGTCGCATGGCTGCCCGGCGTCATGCTGATCGGCTGCGTGCCGCTCTACTGGATCGGCTTCACGACGGCCAGCGTGCCGTTCGCGCTGGCAACGCTGCTGTTCGCAGCGGTCCTGCACTACGGCTATCTCGGCGCCCAATATACGATCTGCCAGGGCGTTGCGAGCCCGCAATCGAGAGCGACGGCAGTCGCGCTGTTCCTGTTCATCGTCAATCTCATCGGCTATGGCTGCGGCCCTCTCGCTATGGGAATATTGAGCGACATCTTGATGAGTAGCAATCTTGGTGTCTCGCAGTTTGCCGCAGACCTGACGAGCCAGATCTGCAAGGGCCGTCCGGAGGATCTGGTCGCTACCCTGGGCGCCGCGAAGGCCGGGGTCTGCCTGACGGCGAGCGGCGAGGGCTTGCGCTGGGCCATGATCTATATCGTCGGCATATTCCTGGTGGCCGGCGGCATGTATATCTATCTCTGCAAGACGCTGCAAAAAGACCTTGTCGCGAAGATGAGCTGAACGGATATGACCCGTCCCGAACCCTGGCAGCTGATCGCTGACAATTACCCCGTGTCCGTTGTCATGCAGACGCGGTTCCAGGATATCGATCCCAACCGGCATCTCAACAACGTTGCCTTTGCGGCGCTGTTCGAGAGCGCCCGGGTCCGCCTCAACCGGGAGTTGCGGCCCTGGCCGGACCGGCCGAGAAACGAGCGCAGCATGGTTGCGGCGATCACGATCAACTATCTGCGCGAAGGCCATTATCCGGACGACGTGACGGTCTGCTCGGGCGTCAGCAAGGTTGGCACGTCCAGCTATGTGATCGCGCAGGCGATGTTCCAGAATGGTCAGTGCATCGCGACCTGCGATTCCGTTATCGTGTGTCGCACCGATGGGGAGGGCAAGCCCCTTCGCCAGGCGGTGGTCGATGAGCTGGAGAAGATGCGGACCAGCGGCTAGCCGCTTTCCGTCAATCTCTCCGTTCAACGTCAAATCCCGTTCAATCCGTAAAATTCGCGGTCCGCTTCTCCATGAACGCCATCACCGCCTCGACCTGGTTCGGAGTGCGGCTGACCTTCTCCTGTCCGACCGATTCCATCATCAGGATCTCGTCCTCGTTCATGTCGGGAAGCTTGTTGATCAGATCCTTGGCGATCTGCACCGCCTGCGGATGCTTGCTGGCGATCTCGCGGGCGATTTCCATGGCTTTTGCATGGGGATTTTCCGACAGATGGGTAACAAAACCCAACTCCTTGCCTTCCTCGCCGGTGAAGATCCGGTTGGTGTAGGTCAGCTCGCGCAGAATATCGTCGCGGACAAAGCTGCGCCAGGTGGTGAAGCTGCCCATGTCGGGGATCAGGCCCCAGCGCATTTCCATGATCGACATTTTGGCATCCGGTGCGACCACGCGGATATCCGCAGCGCTGGCAAATTGCAGACCACCGCCGATGCACGGCCCGTGAATCGCCGCAATCACCGGCGCTTTCAGCTTGCGCCAGAGCAGCACGATATGCTGATATTTGTTGGCATTGCCGAAGCTGCGCTCGGTCAGGGTGCTGGCAAGCGGTGATTTCTCGCCATCCTTGCTGGCCTCAGTCGCCGCAGCCGCGGATGCCGCAAAGGCCCCCATATCGAGTCCGGCGCAAAAAGCCCTGCCCTCTCCGGACAGAACGATTGCTCTTATCCCTTCCCTTTCGGCCAGTTTCTCGCCCGCCTCGACGATCGCATCGATCTGCTCGGCATCCAGCGCGTTCATCTTGTCCGGCCGGTTGAACCGGACATCGGCGATATGGTCCTGCACGGAAATGGTGACGCGTTCTGACATTCTATATCCTTTGCTCTTCCCCGTTCGCTTCGCGCGAAGTCGGGAAGCCTGATGGTTCCCCGGTGTCTCGACTGCGCTCGACACGAATGGACGCCAAGATTCGGGGCTACAATCAACCCTGTTTAATCGCCCAGTTAACAAGGGGCAACTGGTCATTGCCAAAATACATTTTCTCACCCTCGCCAAAAGGCACGAAAATGCTAGGCGAGCCAAAGGCCCCCCGCGCAATCGCCTCTTCGGTATTGGCGCGCAACCGGTCCTTGATAGCCTGCTCCTGGGTCCGCGCGGCGAGAGCCGTGCCATCCAGACCAACCTGATTGGCGATGGCAATCAGCACCTCGGGATCGTCGAGATTGCACTGCTCGCCATAATAGGCCCGGAAAGCGGCGGTGGCGAACTTGTGCAGCGCGGCCTGGTCCTCCTCCAGCGCGCAGCAAAGCCGCATCGCGTGCACCGACTTGACCGGATGATGCGCGCTCGGAAAATTCATCGGCAGTCCGGCCAGCGCCGCCCAGTCCTTGAGCACGCGGAAGCTGTGCACGACCTTGCGATTGTCCGGATTTTCGCGTGCAGCATAGACATCCTGATTCACCGCATTGAACACGCCGCCGACCAGAAACGGCTTCCAGATGATCGCAGCGTCATTTTCTTGGATGATCGGCTGGATATTGTGGAAGGCAAGGCAGGTCCAGGGGGACGAGAGATCGAAATAGAAATCGACGGTCTTCATATATTTGTCCTTCCTGTGCCCCGGCGAAGGCCGGGGTCCATCTCCTGAATCATCGGCAACAAGCATCGGTCATGTTTGGTGCTGCACGCACGACCAATTCCATGCCAGCCATCGGGAACCGATGCAATGACAGGAGATGGGCACCTGCCTGCGCAGGTACACTAATCCTCGAGCCCGAACAGGGTCTTGCGCGCCTGCGCGTCGTCCTGCGGGTTGCGGTTGATCCTTTCGCGACCGACCGCCATCCCGCGGCGCAGGCCCTCGCGCTGTTTGAGCGTTTCGTACCAGCGCTTCGCATGCGGGAAATCTTCCAGATCGATTTCCTGCCTTTTGTAGGTTTGAACCCAGGGGAAGCAGGCGATATCGGCGATGCTGTATTCCTCGCCAGCCAAATAGTCATGATCCGCCAGACGCCGATCCATCACGCCGAACAGCCGCAACACTTCCTTGCGATAGCGCTCGGTGGCATAGGCGATCCGCTCGGGCGCGTAGAGTTTGAAATGGCCATGCTGGCCCATCATCGGACCCAGGCCGCCCATCTGCCACATCAGCCATTCGGTCGCCGCGATCTGGCCGCGCAGGTCGTGCGGCAGGAATTGCTCCGCCTTGTCCGCCAGGTAGAGCAGGATCGCCCCGGTCTCGAACACAGAAACCGGCTCGCCGCCGTCCGCCGGGTCATGATCGACGATCGCCGGGATCCGGTTATTGGGGCTGATCGCCAGAAATTCCGGGGCAAACTGTTCGCCCGCCCCGATGTTCACCCATTTGATATTATAGTCGAGACCGCACTCTTCGAGCATGACCGAAATTTTCCAGCCATTTGGGGTCGGGGCGAAATAGAGATCGATCATGCGTGCCTGCTCTTCTGGACGAACTTTACAAACTTGACAGGGTTATAATCTAAATTCCGGACCGGGGCGATCGGCTGCGCCAAGGTCCTGAAAAACGGATATATCGGGCTTTTCCACATCATGCTGCAACTTGGCATAAAAGCATGGTTGTAGGACAGCAAAATATAAGTGTACCGGCAGGGAAACGGCGAATGCCGGAACCCGAAGGGCAAAGGAGGCGTTAGACAGCAATGAACCTGCGGCGCCTGCCCTCCCTGCCGCACTGGCTCCTCCCTTCGGCCCGCTTGCGCATATATGTCATCTACCTCTGGCGGCATCACCGATGGCCGGATCTGCTCACGCCGCGCCGGTTTTCCGAGCTGGTCCAGTGGCGCAAGCTGCACGATCGCGATCCGATGATGCCGGTCCTGGCCGACAAGATAGCGGCAAAACAGCAGGTCGAGCAAAAACTGGGCAGTGACTGGATGATTCCGACCTATTGGAGCGGCCGGGACCTGCCGGACCAGCCGTCATGGCCCTATCCCTTCATCCTGAAGGCGAGCCATGGCTGCAACCAGAATATCATTTGCCACAATCCGGCCGACTGGCAGATCGCACGAAAGCGGTCGGCGAAATGGTTGCGCAAGCCTTATGGCCTCTGGCTGGACGAATGGGCCTACCGGGACATTCCGCGAAGCTTCATCGCCGAGCCCTATCTGGGCACCGACGATGTCGTCCCCGTCGACTATAAGGTCTATGTGTTCAATGGCGAGGCAGCCCTGATCCAGGTCCATCTGGATCGCTACTCCGCCCATCGTTGGATTTTGTTCGACCGGCAGTGGAATCAGGTGTCGCGGCTGGAAGACGAGAATTTGCCTTCCGCCCCGGTGCATCTGGCACGGATTTTGGACAGTGCCGAAAAGGTCGCTGCCGGCTTTGATTTCGCGCGGATTGATTTCTACGAAATTGCCGGCGAACCGAAATTCGGAGAAGTCACCTTTTATCCCGGTTCCGGTCTGGACCCTTTCGAACCGCGCGAGCTTGACAACACAATCGGCGCACTATGGCTGGCCGGACTGGCCAGCCCCCCGCTGCCCCGATATCATGCCGGTCCGTGGCGGCCGGAAGCCGCCTGAGGGGCGGGCTGGAGCGCCACTTCGGTCACCAGCCTCCAGCTCTTGGACTGATCAGCCCTTGCTGAGGAATTTCTTGATATTCCGGGCGGCTTGCCGGATGCGCTGCTCGTTCTCGACCAGCGCCAGCCGGACAAAGCCTTCGCCCTCATCGCCAAAACCGGGCCCGGGTGCCACCGCGACGCCCGCTTCGGCGATCAGCCGCTTGGAAAATTCCATCGACCCCAGATGCTTGAACTGCTCCGGGATCGGGGCCCATGCGAACATGCTCGCTTCCGGTGCCGGAATATCCCAGCCCGCGCGGCCAAAGCTTTCCACCATGATGTCGCGGCGCTTTTTATAGAGCGCGCGATTTTCCTCGATGATATCCTGCGGGCCATTGAGCGCTGCTGTTGCGGCGACCTGGATCGGGGTGAAAGCACCATAATCGAGATAGGATTTCACTCGCGTCAGCGCGCCGATCAGTTGCTGGTTGCCGACCGCAAAGCCCATCCGCCAGCCGGGCATCGAATAGGTCTTGGACATGCTGGTAAATTCGACCACGCAATCCTTCGCCCCGTCGATCTGCAGCATCGAGGGCGTCGGCGTATCGCCGAAATAAATCTCGGCATAAGCGAGATCACTGATCACCCACAATTTATGCTCGCGCGCGAAATCAACGACCTTCTGGTAGAAATCGAGATCGGCGACATAGGCGGTCGGGTTGCTCGGATAGCCCATCACCAGCACCGATGGTTTCGGCACGCTGTAGCTCATCGCATATTCCAGCCGGGTGAAGAAATCCGGTCCCGGCGCTGCCGGGATCGAGCGGATCGCCGCTCCGGCAATGATGAAGCCGAACGTGTGGATCGGATAGGAGGGATTAGGCGCCAGCACGACATCGCCGGGCGCTGTGATCGCCTGTGCCAGATTGGCGAGCCCTTCCTTGGAGCCGAGAGTCACGATGACTTCGCTCTCCGGATCGAGATTCACGTCAAAGCGGCGCTTGTAATAGGCGGCCTGTGCCTTGCGCAGACCCTTGATCCCCTTGGATGCCGAATAGCGATGCGCCGTCGGATCATTGGCCGTTTCGCACAGCTTGTCGATCACATGCTTCGCCGGCATGCCGTCCGGATTGCCCATGCCGAGATCGATAATATCCTCACCGCGGGCCCGCGCTTCCGCCTTCATCGCGTTCACTTCTGCGAAGACATAGGGCGGCAGGCGCTTGATGCGGTAAAATTCTTCAGACATTATCGGTCGTCTCTTACGCTAAGTTATCAGGAGCGGGTGCTTTGCGTACTTTTAATGCGAATGTCGAGACCTTGTGTGCGCTGCTAGCATGCCGGACCGGATTTAGGTCAGCCGGTTCGCGCCCCGCAACACAGTCTGGCTGGCACTGCCGCGCAGGGCCGTCGATTTGGCCCGAATCGTGTCCAGAAAATGCCAGGTCGAGGTGGCTTTTTCAGGGGTCAGAGCGACGGTCATATAGCCGCGGTTGGACGTGTCGGTCCACTGCAGCTGACTGTTGGTTTCCCGCAACGCTTTCGCCGCGACGTCTGGCGTTGCGCCTGACAGATAGGATTCGAGGCCCGGAGAGGTTACGCTGTGCCCGCCAAATTCCACACCGGCCTGACCATCCTCGGTCGCCAGATTGAACGCCCAGCCGTTGTGGCTGTCGCCGGACAGCACGATCAGGTCGGCATCTGCGGCCTGCGCGCCTTTCAGTGCCCGCTCGCGCGCCTTGGGATAGCCGTCCCAGCTGTCGAAATTGATCGGCAGACCCATTTTGGCCGCCAGCGCGCCGACCGCCAGCCGTTGCTTGGCATAGGCCGGGGCATCAGGAGCCACCCAGTTGGCCGCTTCCTGCGGCAATTGCAGCTCACCCATCACGCATTGCTGCGACCAGACCTGCCATTTGGTGCCGGTCGCCTTCGATTTGCGCATCGCCGAGGCCAGCCAGGCCTGCTGCTCGCCGCCGATCATTTCACGCGCGGGATCCTGCCAGGCGGTGTCGCGGAAATTTGCGATCGCCTTCTGGATATCCTCCTGCCCCTTCAGCGCCTCGCCGAGATCAAGCTGTTTGCTGCGCGCGCTGATCCGGCTTTCTGTCAGGAACAGGGTGGCGAGATCGCCGATCTGATATTCGCTCCAGCGGGGGCTGCCATAGTCCCGGTCGCTGACCGGCATCCATTCGCGATAGACGCGCTCGGCGATGCGTTTGCGCACCTCCCAGTCGCCTTCGCTGGCATCGTGATTTTGCGCACCGTCCGTATAGGCGTCATTGGCAAATTCATGGTCGTCCCACATCGCAATCATCGGCAGCACCTGATGCAGGCGCTGCAGATCAGGGTCCTTGCGATAGGCGGCATAGCGCAGACGATAGTCGGCGAGCTGGACGATTTCGGAAATCGGATCCACAGACCGGCCGGCCACGGCCTGCTCCCGCGACGGATATGTCCCTGCGGGATATTCATAGATATAGTCGCCGGTGTGGACCATGAGGTCGAGCGCGCTGTTTTGCGCCGCGTGAGCATAGGCGTTGAAATAGCCGAAAGGCAGATTGGAACAGCCAACCACGCCGATATTGAATTGCGCCGTTGACCCTTCCGGCAAGGTACGGGTCCGGCCGACCTGGGATTTTGAGCCATCCGGGGCAATGAAGCGATAGAAATACCAGCTGTCGGGGTCCAGATCCTGAACCGTGATCTTGGCAATATGGTCTCGGTCGGCAAGCGCCGTGACTTCTCCCGCAACTGGGGCGCCCGAAAATTCGGCGTTGGGCGAAATTTCCGCCGTCAGCTTTGTATCGCCATTGCCGACATGGCGCGTCCACAGCAGCACGGAGCCTTGCGAAGGTTCTCCGCTGGCGACGCCGTGGGTAAAGCCCTTTGCGCTCATCAAGGCCGCAGAAGCCGGGACGCTGAGTGCGCCGAGACCGAATGTTCCCAGCGCCATCAACTGGCGGCGATCGATATTGATTGTCATGATTTTATCCCAAAATGCCTAGAGCGAGCAAAATAGCGAAGAATAAAGACAGGCTGATGACGGTGAACAGCAACAAAAAGGACGTCCGGACCAGGGCCTCGAAACGCGACATCGGATAGGCATGGCGCAGCTGCCGGTACATGTGGAAAGGCGGATAGAAGATTAGCAGCAGAGCCCATAGGGTAGCGGGAACGCCGATCGCGGCGAGGATTGCGCAACCGATGAACAGCAGCGACATGAAGCTGATCGAATAGGTAGTGAAAACCGCATGATCGTAGAATTGAAAGCCCCGCCGCCCGATCAGCGTCAACCAGACGAAGGGCAGCGATATCGGGATCAGTAACCAGGCAAATTTATAGCCGTTGGCCTTCAGCTTGTAGAGCAACAGGCTGGGATTTTTATTGGCCTTCTTGATACCGCCCATCAGCTTGCGACCGAGTGCCGAGTCTTTCCATCCGTCCCAGAGCTGAAGTTGGTCGTCGCTGTTGACGACCAGGCCTTCCGGCCCGGCCTGCTCCCTTGCACCGCTGTCGCCGTCGCCAATTCCGACATCCGGATAGGGCAGCTCGCTCAGGGTCATAGATGCCATCAGATTGCGTCCGCGCTTATATTCGACAATTTCCTGGCGCAATTGATCCGCTTCGTCCGTGTTTCCGGGCAATTGCGCCAATTGCGCCTCGGCGGCGCTTATCCTGTCTTCCAGTTCGCGCGACTGGGCTTCAACAGCCTCCGGAAAATTGTCCGCGCCCTGACCGGCGCTGCCGCCCCCAGCCCCGGAAAACGGCGTCCCGATATAGGAGAAGACCGCGAACATCAGGAACACCGAAAACAGGAACAGCGCCATCGGCGAGATAAACCGGGCACGCTCGCCATGGACATAGCGCCGGGTCAGTTCGCCCGGCTTCCAGGCAAGCAGCGGCAAGGTCCGCCAGAATTTTCCCTCGAAATGGAGAACGCCGTGCAGGATATCGTGCCAGAAGGCCCCGATCGAGCGGTGGACATGCAGCGCCTGGCCGCAATGGCCGCAATAATGGTCCGTCACCGGGGTTCCGCAATTCAGGCATGGCTCGCCCCCTTGGCCTTCCGCCCGGACGAGTCGCTCCTCGCCGTCGACAGCTCTGGCAACCAGAACGCCTTCCACCGCCGTGCCCAATGCTTCCAAATCCTCCGACATGCCCGCATGTTTTGGCCTATTTCATCGATAAGGCAAGCGGGATTTCAGCATGGCCATGAAACCAGGGCAGCGGTCTCGATCATAGAACTTCCGCTGACCGGATGGGGAAAAACCACTGGCATTTTTCGCCCTATACATCGGCATTCCGATCCGCCACATATCGGCCCATGAAACTGAATCTGAACGACAGGGTCGTGCTGGTGACTGCCGGCAGCAAGGGCATCGGGCTGGCAACCGCGATGGGATATCATGCCTGCGGGGCGAAAGTGGCGATTTGCAGCCGGTCCCGGGACAAGCTGGATGCCGCCGCGGCGCAAATGCCAGGCTGTCTGACGCTGACCGGCGACGTCTCGCAATCCGGTGATATCGATCGCGTCCTTGCCGCCGTCACCGATGAATTTGGCGGTATCGATATCCTGGTGAACAATGCCGGCGGGCCGCCGCCCGGGCTGTTTGCGGACCTGTCTGACGAGGACTGGGACAAGGCAATAGAATTGACCCTGATGTCCGTCGTGCGAACGACGCGGCTGGTGCTGCCGCATATGCGGGCCCAGAAATGGGGGCGGATCATCAATATCTCCTCGTCCGGCGTCAAGCAGCCGGTTCCGGGCCTGACGCTGTCCAACAGCATCCGCATGGCGGTGCTGGGCTGGGCCAAGACGCTGGCCAATCAGGTGGCGGCGGATAATGTGCTGGTCAATACGGTCTGCCCCGGCTTCACCCAGACCGACCGGGTTGCGCAGATCCTCGAGCAGCAATCCGCCGCATCCGGCAAGAGTATCGACGAGATCGCCGCTGCGCTGGCGGCGCAGATCCCGATGCAGCGGATCGGCCGGCCGGAAGAGATTGCCAATCTGGCGGTGTTTCTGGGATCAGACGCAGCCAGCTATATAACGGGAACCGCGATCCAGGTTGATGGTGGTTCCGTACAGGGATACTGAAAGCACCCGATTTCCGGGGCAAGCCTGTAAAAACCGCCCTGGCTGGCTATTTTCAGAACAATTCTTTCCCGCCGGTCAAAAGCCCGCTAATGGGCGCGCATGACCGCAGAAAAACCAAAGCTCATCGTCCGCATGGCGGAACTGGAAGACGCCCGAAAAATCTCAGCCCTGTCCCGCAAGGTTTATGGCAAGGGCGAAAATTACACGACCGAGGAGGTCCGTGGCCAGATCAACAATTTTGCCGAAGGGCAGCTGGTCGCCGAATATGAAGGAAAGATCGTCGGCCATTGCGCCACGTTCCAGATTTCCGAGAGAACCGCGCGCCGGGCGCATAGCTGGTCGGAAATTACCGGTGGCGGTTTCGCTGCGCGTCACGACCCCAATGGCCAGATCCTGTACGGCATGGAGGTCAGCGTGGATCCGGATTACCGGAGGCTGCGCATCGGCCTGCGTTTCTACCGGGTCCGCAGGGAACTCTGCCAGCATCTCGGCCTGAAGGGAATCATCTTTGGCGGACGAATGCCCGGCTATGCCCGGCGCATGCGCAAATTTCCGGACCCGGCGGACTATCTGGCAGCCGTGGTCGACAAGCAGTTTCGCGATCCGGTGATCAATTTTCAGCTGAACCAGGGCTTTGTGCCAATAGGGGTTTTGAAGGACTATATGCCGAGCGATACGCCGTCTGGTGGCCATGCGGTGCATATGTTCTGGGAAAATCCGCTGGCAGCGGATGCCAAGCTGGTCACGCAGACCCCGCATGACCGGCTGCCGCAATCGGTGCGTGTCGCGACCGTGCAATTCCAGATGCGCAAGATCGCTTCGCAGACCGAATTCGAGGAGCAGGTGGAATATTTTGTCGACGTGGCGGCCGATTATGGTGCCGACTTCGTCACTTTCCCGGAACTGTTCACGCTGCAACTGCTGTCGCTGGAAGGCGAAAAGCTGGAGCCGGCGCAGGCGATCGAGAAGATCGCGGAATATACCGACCGGTTCAAAGAGTTCATGGAGAAACTGGCGGTTTCCTACCATATCAACATCATCGGCGGCTCCCATCCCACGAGGATGGAAAATGGCGATATCCGCAACATCTCCTATGTCTTCCTGCGCAGCGGCGCGATCTACACCCAGGACAAGCTGCACCCGACGCCGAGCGAAGTGCGCTGGTGGAACATCAAGGGCGGCTATGGCGCCGAAGCCATTCCGACCGACTGCGGCCCGATCGGCGTGATGATCTGCTATGACTCCGAATTCCCGGAAATGGCGCGGCATCTGGTCGACCAGGGCGCGATGATCCTGTTCGTTCCCTTCTGCACCGATGAACGGCGCGGCTATCTGCGGGTGCGCTATTGCTGTCAGGCGCGCGCCGTCGAGAACCAGTGCTATGTCGTGATGTCCGGCGTGGTGGGCAATCTGCCCAATGTCGAGAATATGGACATTCACTATGCCGAAAGCGCGATTCTGACGCCCTCCGACTTTCCGTTCGCGCGGGACGGAGTGGCCGCCGACACCGCACCCAATACCGAAACGATCGCGCTGGCCGACCTGTCGATGACCAGTCTGCTGACGAGCCGGCAATCCGGTGCGGTGCAGAATCTGAAAGACCGCCGCTTTGACCTCTATCGGGTATTGTGGAAGGGCTAGCAAAGCGAGCCCTTCCCGCGCGCAACCAATCCTCGCATGACACGTATTCCTGATGGACGGAATATAATCAGATGCACGCCGATGACAGGGTGTCGCGGAGCATGAGGGGCACAGCACATGAATTCGACCAGGCGCCATGCGCGCAACATCCCGGCAGACGCGCCTGATCGAGGGGAGTTTTTCTCTTGAAGGCGATGATCACGCGTGCGCCGCTGCTTAGGGACCGCCGCACGCATCTCGCCCTCGCAGGGATCGCCGTCGTTCTGGTCCTGGGCATATTGTTCCTCGGTGCCGTACCCGCGAGCATTTTGCGCGGCGTCATCGTCGAGAAATTGCAAGGAGCGTCGGAACGGGACGTAGCTATTGGCTCCGTGACGCGAGACAGCTTCTTTTCCTATTCCCCGGTCATCACGGTTCATGATCTGCGCGTGGCGCAACCCCGATGGGCTGGCGACGGTGACTTCATCCGGCTGAAGTCGGTATCCGCACGCCTGTCGGTACTGGATGTCCTCACCGGCGAGGTACAGCCTGACCGGGTACGGATCGACGGGCTGGAGCTTGCCCTCATTCGCGACGAGAATGGGCGCAGCAACTGGGACGAGGACGAAACCGACGACCGTGACGAGGACGGAAATGGGCCCGCCCTGACCGATCTCGACGTTCGTCAATCGCGTTTCAGTTTCACCGACCACAAACGCGGCCTTGATCTCGCTGGCCCGATCACCGTGGATTCCGAAAAGGGTCTGCGCGCCGAGGGCAAAGGCACATTTTTGCAGACCAAAGCCAGCCTTTCCTTCACCGGCGGGGCGATCACGGGAATCGATCCAGACGCCGATTATCCTTTCGAGATGGCGCTCGATTCCCCGGCGCTGAACCTCACCGCCAAAGGCAAGATGCAGGGCGTGCTGAACACCGGCCTTTTCACCGCCTCCCTGTCCGCGCAGGCGCCAACCCTCAAAAATCTTGATCGGGTGATCGAGGCGGGGCTGTTCGGCACCCAGCCGATCGACTTGCGCGCCACGGTCCGTCACGAGGACAAGGACTGGTTCGTTACGAAACTGGATGGCTCGATCGGACGGTCCCGCCTCTCCGGCAACGCGGATATTCTCAAACGAGATGGCCGCACCAAAATCGATGCGACGATACACGCGACGACGCTGGATTTCGACGATCTGGCGGACGATGCCGGTCTGGCACGGGCAGCGGCGCTGACGCGTCGGATCGGGCCACGGGTCATACCCAATACCCGGATCAACCTGTCCAAGATGGGACCGACCGACGGCCAGCTGGACTTTACGATCGACCGCCTTCTATCCCGACGGGATACGGTGTTTCGTTCGCTGAAAGGCACATTGTCACTGGATCACAAGCTTATCCAGATCAGCGATCTCGTCATTCGCCTGAAAAGCGGGCGGATGACTGGCGGCGTCCAGGTGGATCACCGCAGCGGCGCGCCGAAATTTTCGACGGACCTGACGCTCCGGGGCGCTTCGATTTCCGACCTGATCGGGAATGGCGACATCGTTACAGCGACCATGCGGGGTCGCATCAAACTGTCCGGTTCCGGAGACACCGTTCGGGAGGCCTTGGAAAAAGCCGACGGGAAGGCAGCAATGGTGGCCTCCGGCGGCAGCGTCCGTGCCACAGCTGCGCATGTTCTGGGCCAAAATCTGAGTGGTGCCGTCGGCAAGATAATCGATGATCCGAAAGCCCGGGTGCCGCTTCGCTGTCTGGTTGCCAGTTTTGACGCAAAAAATGGTGTTCTGACCCCTGCGCCCCTGGCCGTGGATACGGAAATATCGATCGGCCGCGGCGAAGGCCGGATCGCGCTGGATGGCGAGACCATCTCCCTCATCCTGCGCGGCGGTGCCAAGGGGAAAAGTGCCTTGCGCATCGTGGACCCGATCAAAATCTCCGGCACCCTGACCGCTCCGAATGTCTCCGTCGCGGGACTTGGCAAGGCCGAGGACGCAGAAAAGCCGTCGCTGGGCGACGTTCTGAAAGTCGCGACCAAGTCAATCGGCAGCGCCCTGGGAATCGGTTCCAGCGACAAACAGGCCGAAGCGTTCCAACGCCGCCCGAAATCCCTGAACTGCGATGCGGTCATAGCTGCGGCAATGCGCTAGCGAGACGTTGCGCCCATATCACAGGAACCTGATATGGGCCGGTCTCTTAAAAACGATAGCCGACCGAAAACCCGTATGTCCGCGGCGTATTGTACCAGACATTCTGATAACCAAACAGACCCACTTCAACGACATCGATAATATTGACTTCATCGGTGAGATTTTTCGCCCAGAGCGCCACCTCGACCGCCTCGTCCCTGCTCGTCCAGGCAAGGCGGGCATCAAGGTTCACCGTTGCGCCTTCACTGCTGAGTTCAACCAGCTCGCGCTCGTCATAATAGCGGTTTCCCGTATAGGTAAAATCACCGCGCAGCACGAAGTCGCCAATCGATGTCGGAATCGTGTAGCGACCATAAAGATTGAACTGCGTGTTCGGGGCGCCGATCAGCCGGTTGCCGCTCAGATTTTCTGTCACCCCGGCATTGGTCCGGCTGAAATTCTTATATTCGCTATCAAGAAGGCCAAGGCTGCCACCGATTTCAAAATTGTCCGTCACCAGCGCCTGCAGCTCAAATTCGAGTCCCTTGATGCTGGCATCCGAAGCATTTTCGATGAACTGAAGCCCGCCTGCGGTAAAGGTGAAGACCTGAAGATCGCTATAGTCGTAGACAAAGCTCGTCACATTGAACTGGACCCGATTATTGAACAGCGAGCTTCGCACACCCGCTTCATAACTGATCACGATTTCAGGGTCGTAGATTTTGAGCGCCCCGACCGGATCGTTAAACGCGCCGGTGTTGAAACCACCGCTGGTAAAGCCCCGATTGATGCTAACAAAGCCCATGATATCGTCGGTGAAATCATAGCTCAGCGCCGCACGGCCCGACCATTCGGTCCAGCTTTCTTCGAGGTTGATATCGAACAACGCCCCCGGCAGCAGATTATTGCCGTTGCGATCCGTGCCGAAGCTGCTGTGGTCAAGATCGCGCTTTTCATGATTGATGCGGCCGCCGACCGTGAGGTTCAAACGATCCGTGATCTCCAGCTCCGCCTGCGCAAAGGCAGCATAGGTATCGGTGGACTGGACATAATATTGATCGAAGGCTTCGATCCCGCCCAGCGCGAAACTGGCATCGGTGAGGTTGTAAAAATTATCCACTTCGCCCCGCTCATGGAAAATGAACGCACCGAGAACCCAGCTAAAGGCATCGTCAGAGGGCGAAGCCAGACGCAATTCCTGGGAGATGGATTCAAAGTCCGACGGGCCCCAGTTGATCGTGAAAATCGTGCTGGGAGCGCCATTGCCTTCCTGCAAAACGCTGCGCTGCGATGTTTCATAGCCGGTGACCGAGGTCAGCGTATAGCCGTCGCCAAAAGTGAAATCGCCGACCAGCGATACGCCGAACAGATCAATATTCGCGAAGGTCGGCCCTTCATAGGTGTTCACATAAGGATCGGGATTGGGGTCCCGATAACCGAAAATATCAACGCCCTGCCCGTCCACGATCGCCTCGCCAGGCAGTTTAACCGTATTGCCCAAGACGAGCTGCGCCGGATCAAAAATGCCGCGATGGACGCTGTTGTTGTGAGTCGTATCCGATCCGCCGCCATGGATATTCAGCCGGATATCGACATCGGAACTCGGCTGCCAGCGCAGGATGCCGCGCGCCGCCCACTGGTCAATATTGTTGACCTTCGAACCGGTGCCGAGATCGGTGACATAGCCGTCGCGCTTTTGATAGGTGCCGGCGACGCGCATCGACAGCGTATCGCCCAGCGGAACCGTGACCGCGCCTTCCGTTTCAATCGCGTCGAAATTCCCGTAACCCGCGCGGACATAGCCTTCGAGATAATCTTCGGGCAGTTTTGAATAAACGGAAATCGCGCCGCCAGTGGCATTCTTGCCATAAAGCGTGCCCTGCGGGCCGCGCAGAACTTCAATGCGCTCGAGATCATACATCTGGAACAATTGACCGGACGGGGCCGACAAATAGACCTGATCGAGATAGATCGCGACCTTGCTCTCTGCCGTCTGGTTGAAATTGTTATTGCCGATACCGCGCATGAAGACCTTGGGGCTCGACGTGCCCCAGAGCGCACTGATATTCAGGTTGGGAATCGCCGAGGAAAGATCCTCCACGTCCTCAAAACCGCTTTCGGTAATGCGCTGGGCATCGAGAGCGGAGATTGCGAGTGGCACATCCTGGAGCGATTCTTCGCGGCGTTGAGCGGTCACGATAATCGGACGGATGCCCCCTGATTCCGTCGCCTGTCCGGCATCTGCTGCTGGTGCTTCCGCGGTTTGGCCATTTGCCACCACAGGAAAGAAAGCCATCGTGGTGCCGGCCAAAAGTGCTGCGCGAATAATGCTCATTGCTAATAATCCTCCCTAATAAACCGTCCCTTTCAAGGGCTCTGTTGCACCGTTGGACGATGCTGCATTTCTTCATTGAAACAGTGACGTCAGAAACAACCCACCCTGATGGGTGGGCATTTTCAATCTATCAAAGCGTGCGTCCCAAAACCTCGAGCATGATCTCGTTCGTACCGCCAAAAATCCGCGTTACCCGGCTGTCCTTCCACAGCCGTGCGATCGAATATTCGTTCATATATCCGGCTCCGCCATGGAACTGCAGCGCCTCGTCACAACAGCGCCCCTGCAATTCTGTGTGCCAGAATTTTGCCGCTGAAGCCTCTGCACCGGTCAGTTCCCCGGATACATGCCTGGCAATTGCCCAGTCGATATGCGCCCAGCCGACCTGCAATTCGGCCTTGAGTCCGGCGAGCTTGAACCGGCTGTTCTGAAAATCGATGATCCGCTGCCCGAAGGCACTTCTTTCTGCGGTAAAGGTAACCGCCTCGTCAAACGCCCGCTGCGCCGTTGCCTGCGCCGAAACCGCGATCGCGAGCCGCTCCTGTGCCAGTTGCGCCATCAGATAGCCAAATGCCTGCCCGGGCTCGCCGAGCAGATTCTCGGAAGGCACGCGAACATTGTCAAAGAACAGCTCGGTCGTATCGCCGCAATGCTGACCGACCTTGTCCAGCGGCTTGCCGCGCGTCAGCCCTTCGCTATCGCCGGACACGAGCAACAGGCTCATGCCCCGGGCGCCCGCCCCGATATCGGTTTTCGCGACGACGATGATCAGATCGGCGCTGGCCCCGTTGGTGATATAGGTTTTCGTGCCGTTGAGCAGAAAGCCCTCGTCATCTGGCGCGGCCACTGTCCGTATTGCCTTGAGATCGGAGCCTGTGCCGGGCTCGGTCATCGCGATGGCGCCGATTGCATCGCCCGAGACCATGGCGGGAAGCCAGCGCTGCTTCTGCTCCGTGCTGGCATAGGCGATCAGATAATCGGCGACGATATCCGAATGAACGAGAACGGGAGGCGGGAAGCCGAGATAGCCAAGCTCTTCCGCAACCACAGCGTTATAGGTAAAATCCAGCCCCGGCCCCCCAAATTGCTCCGGAACCTGTGGGCAGAGCATACCGGCAGAGGCGCAGCTGTGCCAGAAACTGCGCGGCGGCATGCCCGCTTTTTCCCAGTCCCGGATATGCGGCGCGACCTGATCGGTCAGGGTACGCCGCACGGTTTCGCGAAATTGCGCGTGGGTTTCGTCATAAAGGCCGCAGCCATCGCGTTTGAGAGCCATGGCTAGCCAACACTCCGGCTGCCATGGCCCCAATAAGGTTTACGCAGTTCCTGTTTCAGCACTTTGCCACTGGCATTGCGGGGCAGTTCAGAGACGCAGCTGATCCGGCGCGGGACCTTGTAGCCGCCCAGCTTTGTCCGGCAAAAAGCGATCACCTCATCGGTCGACAGCGCTTCGCCCGTATCGGTGACGATCACGGCGAGCAGCGCTTCCCCGAATTTCTTATCCGGCACGCCGATCACTGCGGCATCGACGATCCGGGGATGATCGAACAGCGCGTTTTCCACCTCGCGCGGATAAATATTTTCGCCGCCGCTAACGACCATGTCCTTGATCCGGTCGCGGATATAGAGATAGCCTTGCTGGTCGATTTCCCCGGCATCGCCGGTATGCGCCCAGTCATCCTTGAGAAAGGCTGCGGTCGCCTCTTCCAGCGCCCAATAGCCGGGCACAATCTGCGGGCCGCGCGCCAGGATCTGGCCGATCTGGCCGGTTGGACAGGGGCGGTCCTTATCGTCGGCGATCCGCATCTCGGTGCCAGGCAAGGGGCGGCCAGCGGCGAGGAGCAAATGGGTTTCCCCGGCCAGCGCCCGGCGATGTTCTTCTGCCCCCAACAGGGTAAGGATGGCGGTCGTCTCGGTCAGTCCATAGGCCTGATAGACGTCGCAGCCGAAACAGGAGACCGCGCGGCGCAACACATCTTCGGCGATCGGCGATGCGCCATACATCAGCATTTTTAGCGCCGACCAGTCCCGCTCGGCGATATCCGGCACAGCGGTGAGACAGGCCTGAATCATTGCGGGCACGAGGAAGGTGAAGGCGACACGCTCCCGGTCCAGCGTTTCGACGACATCCACCGGATCGAAATCGGTCTTCAGAATGATCGACATGCCCCGGGCCGTGCAAAAAGCTGCGATCCATACGGCGGCGGCATGATAAAGCGGCGTGACGACCAGCGCGGTATCTCCTGCATCCGGGAGCCGCGTAATCATGTTCGTCGTCTGGGCGATATTGGCCGCATAATTGGCGTGATTGACGATCACCCCTTTGGGCAGACCGGTCGTCCCGCTCGTATACATCTGGTAGAAAATATCGTCCGACTGGATGGTGCAGGATAGCGGAGAAACGTCCTGTTCGGCGAGCCAGTCATCATAGCCCGGCGCGCTATCCAGCCCGCCATCAAAAGAGATGAACCGCTCGACTGTGGACAATTCGTCGGCGATCTCGGCCATCGCCGCATCATAGCCCGGCCCGACAAAGACCATCCTGGCCTCGGCGTTATCGAGAATATAGGTCCATTCGGCCGGCGCGAGACGATAGTTGAGCGGGACCGGTACCGCACCGGTCCGCGATGCTGCCAGATACATCAGCCACATATCGGCGGAGTTGCGGGACAGATAGCCAAACCGGTCGCCCTTTTTCAGGCCCAGACCGATCAGCCCATTGGCGATCCGGTTCACTTCCTGCCCCGCCTCGGCAAAGCTCAGCGTGCGCGTGCCGTCATCGATGCACATCTGCCCCGGACGGCTGGCGACGTGAAAATCGAACATGTCGTGGAAGAGCAGACCCGATTGCATCCTCACGCCTCCTTCGACCGCAGCGAGGCCAGCCGCTCAAGCACGAATTCTGGCGGTGCGTCGGCGGCGATCTGGATTCGGATATGTTCGGCAGACAAATGGGCTGCGACATCGCCAGAAAAACCCTCGCTGCCGATCGTCTGGCAACCGCCCTTGCCAAGCGGCGACGCTGTATCCGTTGACGGGAAGCAATAGGCGGCGTCCTCATAGTCCGCGTGGCCGAACACCATCATCGCACAGCCCGCATGTTCGGCAATGCGGAACAGAGATCCTGTTTCTGCAAGCCCGGCTCTCTCCGGTTCGTCCAACCCGACAATCCCGGACTGGATCGGGGCAACAGCGCGGAGAATATCACCCAGCGCCATCGATGCGATATCCAAAGCATCCGTGTCATCGCTGCCAATAACCGCAGGTCCCGGCAAGACCGGGACGACCCTTGCAGCCCCGGACGATACCGCCAGTGCCGTCATTGCGCGGCCAATAGTCTCCAGCAATTCGCCCTCGCCGACCGCGTCATCCAGAGCCTCTGCCCGCGCTTCGCCATCCTCACCTGCCTCGCGAAGATAGCGCTCCAGCAAAGGCGCCAGCGGCAGCAGCAGATAATCCGCCCCCAGCAATTTGATCGCCTCGTCGCAGAAAATCCCGATCGAGTCCGGCTGCAGCCACGGGTCCTCACCGCTGCGCAGCAGGGCGACCGCATAATCATAAGCATCCAGCCACAGCGTCCGGGCCATCGATCAGCCCTGCCGCGCTTCGGCAAGTTCACGCTCCAGCCTGGCAATCTTCACGTCAAGCGGGTTCGGCATGACGACCGGCGGGTTGACCTGACCGGCAGGATAATAGCGATCCGGGGATCCGGCATAGACCATCGCCGGGTCTTCCCATGAACCATAATAGGGCAGGTTCGCGGGCGGTGTTTCCGTCACATAGTCCGCGCAATAATCCTCAAAGGACATGCTCTCATCAAGCCGCTGCTTGCGGGCTTCATCCCGGGCTGATCGCGTCGCCTCTTCATCAACGATCCGCGTTTCGGGATCGAAGACCACGCGATAAATCCGCCATGCGACATCTTCCGAGACAAGATCTTCCTGAAAGTCGCGCATCACTTCTTCCGGATCCCGCTCCAGCGGATCGCCAAAACCGCCGCCAGTTCCCTGAGCGATCATGTAAAGCTCGCCCCGCTCAGCCAGCGAATAGGGCATGAACATGGGATGCGTGCTATATTTACCGTCGGCGAAGGGTCGTTCGTTCATCAGCTCCTCGATCGAGTAGCGGAACTGCGACGGATCGCTCTGCATCGCTTCAAAGACATCGACATTCGAAATCCGGCACAAGGGATAGGTAGGACAGCCGTAGCCGCCGAACAGTCCAGGCACATTCGGGAATTTCGAACCGATCGCGGTCAGCATGAAGCCCCACACCGGGCTGTCGCGCAGCGCCAGGATCATCTGATAGCCCATGCCGCCACGCTGGCGGCCAAAGCCCTGATTGTCCTTCATCAGTTTCTTGGAGACGAGTTGCACAAACGGCATCTCTTCTTCCATGAATTCCTGTTCGCCAAGATCGGCCATGGTCGCGAAAATGGGGGCGCAACTGTGCTGACCGTCGCGATCCGCGAGCGCGCCACCGCCCATGCCGTTGATGTCGGCGCAGACATTGCCGACCATCTCGCCATGCTGGGTCACCCCGCCAAACAGGAAGGTGTTGATCATGTTGAACCAGGGCGCAATCACCCGGGTATATTTGTCGGGCACCGAATAGAGATATTTCATCACGCAGACCTGCGCGACGCTCCACGACGTAAAGACCGACATCATGCTCTGCGCATTGGGCGTGCCGAAATCCGGCTTGATGATCGAGCGTTCGTCAAAGATGAACTCGATCGGCGCGAGCACACCCTGATTACGAGGCAGATCAGGCCAGATATAGGTCAGGAACAATTGTGCCAGCATGCCCTTCAGCGTGATATCAAGCGAATTGTTCGACCGGTTGGTGAATTCGGGCGAGGAGCCGCGATAGTCGAAGATCAGCCGGTCCCCCTTCTTGGTAAGCGCCAGGTTGATCTTGATCATCGCATTTTCGCGCAACGTACCATCGGTCCACCAGCTGTGGCGCACCGTGCCGTCCGGCCATTCCTTCAGCCGCTTGCGCACCTCGACATCGGTGTCTTCAAGGTTCGAGCGCAGACAGGCCACGACCGCTTCCAGACCAAATTCGCTGATCGCTTCATGCATCCGCTGCTCGAGCCGGCGGCAGGTGAACATCTTCACCTTCATGTCGGCATATTGCAGCTTGGGCTCGCGCACCGAGTTTTGCAGGAAGGTCACGATATCGCGGCGCAGCGTGTAATTTTCGGCGACGCGGAAGGGCGACATTTTCAGCCCCTCATCCCAGACCTGTTCAGCCATCGACGGCATCCCGCCCGGCTCGATCGCGCCATTCTCGCCCTCATGGACGGTCGCCCCGACCCATGCGACGAGCTTGCCCTCCCAGAAGACCGGCATCATCATCGACTGGTCGGTATTATGCGCCTGCCCGTAGCGCGCATCATTGACGAGAAAGGCATCGCCCTCGCGCACGCCGACCGTGGGTTCGTTGGTCCAATATTTGTTGATGAACTTGATCGGATATTGGACGAGGTTGCAGAAGATCACGACGCCGCCGGTGCTGGCGAGGCTGAGATCGCCGCTGGCGGTAAAGATCGCCGAGACGCAATCGCCCCATTTCGCCCCTGGCGCCGCACCCATGCTTTCCAGCATGTCGAAACTCTCGTTGGCCCCGGCAAGCAGGCGCTCGCGCACAATTTCGAGCCGCGCCGGATCTTTTTCCGCCGCCAGACTTTCCTCCTCCAGCGGCGTCCGATCCTCGACCCCGTGATTGTTCATGATCAGCGGATCGGGCGCGAGAAACAGGCTGGTATCGCGCAAAAATTCGCTAACGCCTTCGTCCCCGGTTTCGGGAGTTTCGCCGCTCTGCGGTTCATTCGGGTCGAGGGTCATTCTGCTTCTCCAACTATGTCCTGACGTTCCAGCCAGCCTGCGCCATATTCGCCGACCGACAGCCGCCAGCCGGGCTCCACAAGGAAGGTCGTCGATTCCGAGATCACGACCGATGGCCCTTCGACCACATGACCGGGCTCCAGAGATTCAAGCCGATAAAATCCCGTCTCGGTCGGCTCATCGCGGCCGATAAAGTGGCAGATCTTGCGTTCCGCCGGTTCGGGCGCGGGGCGCAGTGTTTCGGGATCCGGTAACACTTTTGAGAACGCCAGCTTGGGCGCCCGAACAAAGCTGGCTACACGCACCGTATTGATGCGGATGCCCGCTTCCGGGGCCTGGCTGCCTTCGCCGAACCGTTTGCCATAATCGCGGCCAAACAGCGCGATCAGCTCCAGCAATTCGCTGCTGCGGGTGATACGATTCTGGCCGACCACAACAGCGGTCTGGGCGAGCTGGTTGCCGTAACGCATATCGAGTTCGAGGCGATGCTCGATCTCGTCCTCGCCATAGCCCTGCCGCACCAGATCAAGCCGACCGCGCTCTTCCAGCTGTTCGACAATGGCGTTGAAGCCATCGAAATCGGACAGCAAGGCGCGCGTCACACTGTCATAGATTTGCAGATAGACGGAGCGTTCATGGATGTGGAGCTGGTCCATATTGCCCGCACCGACAGCCGAGAAGATGGCGCTGAACGGTGGCACCAGAACCTTCTTGATGCCGATCGCATCGGCGATACCGCAGGCATGCAGCGCACCGTTTCCGCCATAGGCCAGCAGAGTGAAATTGGCCGGTTCATAGCCCCTGGCGCGCAATTCCTGTGCAATGCCGTTGGCCATGTCATTGTCGACCTTCTGCTTAACCAGCTTGGCCGCGGCCACCGCGTCGATATCGAGCGGCTTGCCGATATTGCGCGTGAACATATTGGTCGCGCGCTTCTCGCTCAGCGCAATCTGGCCGCCGGCATAATTATCGGGTTCAAGATAGCCGAGCACCAGATCGGCGTCCGTGACCGTCACATCGCGGCCGCCCTTGTCGTAACAGGCGGGACCCGGATCGGAACCCGCGCTTTCGGGACCGACAGCAACCGTTCGGCGCAGCCGGTCGTAGCGAGCGACAGATCCCCCACCCGCTCCCAAAGTTACCAGGTGCACCATCGGGATATTGACCATCCAGCGGTCGATCACAGGATTGAAATCGTAGAATTTCACCCCGCCCTCGACCACAAGACCGATATCGAAGGACGTCCCGCCCATATCACTGCACACGACATTGCCCAGATCGGTTTCGGCCGCGAGATGCTCGGAGGCTCCTATTCCGGCGACCGGGCCGGAATGCAGTGTCTGCAGCGCATCCGTCGAATTGAGCTGCGCCATGCCGCCCGAATTATGGACGACCTGCATCGGCCTCTCATGGCCATTATCGCGCAGGTTCAGCTCCAGCGTCGACAGGCCAAGATACATGGCCTTGTGCAGAAAGGCATCGACAATGGCCGAGGATGTCCGCGCATATTCGCCCTTTCGACCCGCCACGAGATGGGCAAGAATGATCGGCGCGGAGCCCAACATATGCTCGGGATATTCGCTGCGTATCAGTTCCTCGACGCGCAATTCGTGCGCCGGATTGACGACCGAGTTCACAAGGCTGACGACAAAGGCCTGCGCTCCGCGATCAACCAGCTTGCGCACCTGGGCTCGGACGTCTTCCTCGTCCAGCGCCATGATTACCTCGCCCGTTTCCGACAGGCGTTCGCGCACACCGGCGATCAGCGGGATGGGGACAATCGGCTCTGGCCGCTGCGCCATTGGCAAATCCTTGCGGAAGCGATCCGGCAGGCCCTCGCCATAGCCGCGACCACGGCTCAGGGGGACGCTGCTCTCGAAACCGGCAGTGGTGATCACGCCAATGGTTGGCCCGCGCCGTTCGATCAGCGCATTGGTGCCCAGCGTTGTAGCGTAGCGGACACTGTCCACCTCGCCCATCACCTGTTCGAGCGTGAGATTCAGCTGCTCAATCGCCTGACCCAGCGCGGCATTGAAGCCGAGCGCCAGATTCTGATGCGTGGTGAGCGCCTTGGCGGACACATAGCGATCACCCCAGACCAGGAAGCAATCGGTGAAGGTGCCGCCGATATCGACTGAAACCCGCTCCATTATTCGCCACCCTTGCGATGATGATGCTGCGGCGGAACAAAGGCCGGGCCAATGGCTGGCTCTGTGAGCGGTTCACGAGCCGCCCATTGCGCTTTCAAGGCATCAATATCGAGTTCAATGTCATAGGCCGGTGGATGACCCGGTGGCAGATATTCGGCCTCCATCTGGCGTGCGCAATGCGGGCAATAATATTCCACGATGCGCGTCCATTCGGGATCAGGCGCGAAAGTGAATTCATAGCGATCCTTGTCGATGATCGGCGCATGAATGTCCTGCGGATTGCGCGGACGGACGCGGAGGAAGCTTTTGTAATTTTCGCGCGCCGAACCAAGTTCGGCATCGCAGCCACGGCAATGCCATGTCTCTTTTTCGAGATTGATGACAAGCGCGTCTGTGATAAAAACATTCATGATCAGTCTCCCTTCCGCTCTATGAGCAGATCGTGATTGCCGGTAACGGTGAAGCGCCAGCCGGGGCGTATCCAGGCGGTGAAAAACTGCTCCTCAACCAGACAAGGACCGGTCGCCCGTGCACCGGCATCAAGCTCTTCCAGCCGGTAAAGCGGCATACCGCCCATCGCCTCCCGCATGCCTGCACTGGGCGCGTCATGCTGCTGATCCGCAAAGGCGGGGCCAAGGCCGATCGACGGCATGTCCCGGACCACATTCAATTCGACAAAGCCCGATGCGTCAGGCGAGACTTCGGCAAGCGGCTGGCTGTGCGCCTGATCGCCATCACCTAGCACGGCCTGCCAATCGGTCTGGCAATCCTTCAGCGCAAAGCCCTCGCTTTCCATGGCGCGGCCCGCCTGCTCTTCAAGCGAACGCCTGGCCTTCGCCACCGCATCAGCACTGAACGAGTCGACCTTGCAGCTATGCCTGTGCCGGATCGGACTGAACCCGATGCCGAAGGCACTGAATACTGCGGCAAAGCGCGGCACAAGCACCCGATCCACACCTGCCTTTTCGGCGATGCCGCAGGCGCTCATCGGTCCGGCGCCGCCAAAGGCAAGCATTGCATCCAGCCCCCGATCGCCTGCCAGCCCGTCAATGGCACCAGCAATCTTCGCCTCATAGGCATCAATCGCCGCGACAATCGCCGCGTCGAGATCAATATCCAGGGGCTCGGCAATATGGGTGCGGACGGCGTTCCGCGCCCGCTCAAGATCCAGCGCGAGCTTGCCGCCAAAGAAACTGGCAGGATCCAGAATGCCTGCAAGCAGCATGATATCGGTGAGCGTGGCGTTGGTACCGCCACGAGCGAAACAGGCAGGGCCCGGCAAGGCGCCCATGCTTTCCGGACCAACCTGGATGGTGCCATTTGCGACGCTCAGGATGGAACCACCACCGGCAGCGATGCTGGGCACATCGGCAAGCGGGAAGGCGATCGGCGCACCTTCGATATTTCCGAAGCGATGTTCTGCCACCTGGCCATCCTCGAAAAGCGCAAGATCGGTCGTGGTGCCGCCGATGTCGATCGACGCGAAACGCTCAAATCCGTAGTGGCTGGCCAGGATCGCCGCGCCCACCGCACCGCCGCGCGGTCCGGAAGAATAGGTATGCAATGCAATGGTCCGCGACACGCGGGTCGAGCCGCCGTCATTGCGGAACACCAGCAGCGGATTGCGCGTCCGGTGCTGGCGCAGCCGGTCTTCGGCATGATGCAGAAACTGCTCCATGGAAGGATGCAGAAACGCATTCAGCAGACCGGACCATGCGCGGCGCGGCGCCGATGCGCCAGGCGCGAGATCTGTCGAGAAAAGCAGCGGCACCGCTCCCAGCAAATGCCGCGGGAACGTGGCGTAGAGTGTCCGGCGCAAATCGCCCTCGACTTTTGCGGCCTCCTTGCCGTCAAGGCACAGCACGAGCCGGCTTGCGCCCTTGGCGATCAGCGTACGGACCGCCTGAATGACTTGCGCTTCGGTCATGTCGCCGATTGTCGCAACCCGGTCACCAACGAGCGCTTCAAACAGGTCAGGCGCAGCTGACCTCGCCGATTCGACCTGCGCAGCGCCCGAGACCAGCAGCCCGAGACGCGGCCCCTTGCGCTGGACAATCGCGTTGGTGCCCTGTGTCGTCGAATAGCGCAGGTGATCGATCGAAGCGATCAGACGGGTAAGACCGCCCTCCTGACCGAGCTGATCGCCCAGCGCCTGCAGGCCGTTCATCAGACATTCGGTCAGATCATGAGGTGTCGTCACGGTTTTTGCGTGAACCACCTTTTCGCCGTCGAAAGCACAGATATCGGTTAGCGTACCGCCATTGTCGATATTGACCAGCAGACCCATGCACTCATCCTCCCTTGCGGCTCTGGTGAGTCATCCCACCCTTTTCTGCCGTCCGAGAGAATCCCTAGGCCGAAGCCACTACCCCTCACCCCACCCGGGTGGGTAGGTTTTGTTTATTCGATCAATTTGAAATGGCGGGCCGCCTGTACGGCCTGCATGCGATTGCCGACGTCAAGCTTGGCAAAAACATTCCGCAAGTGAAATTTAACGGTGTTCTGGGATACGGCCAGCCGATCGGCGAGATCCTTGTTCGAATGACCCTTGGCGAGAAAATGCAGGATATCGATTTCGCGCGGGGTCAAGTTTTCGTGCGGCCGCGCCAGCACCGCCGATTCCTCTTCGCCGGGAACCGAAGTCATGTCTTCATCCCGCGCTCCGCCCTCGGCCGCCTTGACAAGCAGCTTCACATAACGGGCAACGTCATCCACGGCCCAGTCAGGGTCATGGGTAAAATTCTCGTTTGCCAGATGATTGAGCATCCGGATGGCAGCGGGCCCTTCATCAAGGAAAATGCGGTGCATCCGGGCCGGCGCAGCCAGGGCAACCGCCTCCATCATGACCCGCCGAGCATGGCCAAGCTGCCCATCCATCTCCAGGCTGATCGCCAGCAATGTCTTGAGACGAATCAGCCGACGAACCCTGTGCTTTACGCTAGCCGTGCGAATCTCCGACTGGAGCATCGCCCGGGCTTCAGCATGCGCACCTTTGTGAACCAGCAGACGCACATAGGTGATGCGCTGCACTTCAAGCTCTCCGCTGGAATATATGAGCTGCCCCTCGGTCGGAAGCCGGGCCTCTGCACCCAGTGCGCCAAAGCGGCGTTCGGCCGTGCTGATATCACCCTGCAGGACGGCTTCGCGGACCAGTTCCGCCCGGCCACAATCGACAAGCCGGCTCAATCCATATTTATGGCCCGAATCAATCAGATACTCATAAAGTTCATGCGCATATTCCGGCCGTCCTTTCAGGCTTGCGATGCGGGCCAGCGTTACCACCCCTGAACAGAGCGGATCCACTATGGACTGTTGCTGGATCAGCGGAAGATAGTCGGTGATCACCCGCTCGGCTTCGTCGATCTCGTTGCGCTCATAGAGAGCCTCTCCCAGCGGCGCGGCCACGACGCCACCGGCCATGATGCCCCCCGGCCCTTCGACATCCAGCTCGCGCAAGGCCCGGCGCAGGTCGTCAATCGCTTCGCCCAGCAGACCTTGCGAGATTTTCAGGCTCGCGTGGATCGCGTTGGCATAGGAGCGACCGAAATAATTGCGCGCCTGTTCATGAAGCGGACGGGCACGGAGCAGCAATTCATGCGCTTCGGGAAACTGGCTTTGCGCACCCAGCAAGAAAGCATGGGCGTTAAAAGCCACTGCCTTGGAAAAGGACTGGTCATCCCCCAACCATTTCTCTGCATCGCGCGCGCGTTGACCCATCTCGACCACCCGGTCCTCGGCCGCAAGGACGAAGCAGCGGAGCACCTCGAGTTCCGCCGCCGCGACCGGATCATCCCCGGATTCGGCCAGCGATGCTTCACAATAGTTGAGCAGCCGATGCGCCTTGGCGAATTGCCGGCGGAAGCCATAAGCGATGACCGCTGCATCAAGCAGCGTCGGGCTTCCCAGCAGGACCTGCTGGTCGAGCTGTTCAAACAGCGAGACCAGAAGCCCCAGCCGCTCTTCCCGAACCAGTTGCTCGGCGACTTCTTCCAGACAGGCCGCAGCGCTCTCCTGCCGCCCTGCCGCAAGATAGTGGCTGATCGCAACCTCGCGCATGTCTTGCGCGGCGAACCAGTCTGCAATCCGGACGTGACGCTCTGTCAATGCATCCGGGCTACTTTCCTCCTGCACCTGGGTTCTCAGAAAATCACCGAAAAGCGGGTGGAAGCGGAACCAGTGCCGGTCACCGTCGACCGGGTCGAGAAACAGCCCTCCATCGGACAGCCGATCGAGCAGGGCACGCCCCTGCGATCCACCCAGCTTGTGATTGACCAGTTCTGCACAAAGCCGGTCCGCGAGGCAGATACCGAGCAACGCTTCCCGCGTTTCTGCGGATTGCAAATGGAAGACTTCCTGCGCAAGATAATCGACAACCTCTTGTGTCACGCCGCTTCTCAGTGCCTTCGCGGCACCCTGTTTATGCGAGGCAAGCGAGAGGTTGATAAACTGCAGTGCAGCGGGCCAACCATCAATCCGGCTGTGCAGTTCGCGCACTTCTTCCAGACCCAGTCGGCAGCGCTCCGACAGAAACTGATAGGACTCGCCAAGATCAAAGCGCAGATCAATGCTACCGAGGACGATGGCCCGGCCCGACAGTTTGAGTCGCGCGCTGGAGAGATCGGGCATCGTCCGCGTCGCTACGGCGATGCGCTTGCCGGGAGGCAATTGCTCAATGATCTGGCCGAGCAGCGCATCGGCCTGGCCGTGGGCGAACTGATCATATTCATCGAGCAGCAACAGAGCGGGGCCATTTATCGCCGAAATCAGCGCGGGAATATCGCGCGTGGTCCGGCGCAGCTTGCCGCCCGTATCCTCTATAAGCCGCTCACATGTCCCGATGAACATCTGCACGAAACGCGACAGGTCGCCATCCTGAGAAACGGGTGTGATCCAGCCGACGGCGCCGCCCGCCTCCACTTCAGCCGCCGCCAATTGTCGCAACAGGGAGGATTTTCCATAGCCTGCCGGTGCCTGCGCAAGAATCAGCTGCACGCTGCTCGACTGGATACGATCAAGAAGGCTCTCCCGCCGCAGATCCACCGGGCCACTCTCCACTTCCGGCTGCTTATTGCCGATTCTGTTTTCGTTCCCACCCATATTGATGATCAGTCAGACCTCCGCCCCACCCTTTTGGGTGGTGTGATGACTTAAGTCTGGTCACAGGCAGGGGTCAAGGTCGCCCTGACGGCCGAGCAGAGTTTACAGGAGAGTATCATGTCCCGCTCCGTGATCGTTGCCGGTGTGGCGATGACCCCGTTTGACACGCCCGGCAAGGCCCGCGATTATCGTGTGATGGCGACGGACGCTGTCACAGATGTGCTGGCGGACGCGGGAGTGACTTATCCATCGATCGAGCAAGCCTATGTCGGCTATGTCTATGGCGACAGCACATCCGGCCAGGCCGCGCTTTATCCCAGCGGATTGACCGGCATACCGATCATCAACGTCAACAATAATTGCGCGACCGGTTCGACCGCCCTCTGGCTCGCGCGACAGGCCATCGCCAGCGGTGCGGCTGACTGCGTGCTGGCATTGGGCTTCGAACAGATGAAGCGCGGCGCTCTGGCAAGCGTTTACGATGATCGCCCTGACCCGTTGGGCGATTTTCTGGATACGTGCGAAGCCCGGCTGGGTCCCTCCGACAGCCCGATGGCGCTGCGCCTTTTCGGGGGTGCCGGGCTGGAATATCAACAACGTTACGGAGCGGAAGACCGCACCTTTGCGCTGATCGCGGAAAAGGCGCGGCGACACGCCGCCCCCAATCCACGGGCTGTTTTCCGCGACATCCTTTCTGCCGACGAGATCCTGGATTCCCCCCATATGTACGGGCCTCTTACCAGGCTCCAGTGCTGCCCGCCGACCTGCGGCGCAGCGGCCGCTATTCTCTGCAGCGACGCTTTTGCGGCTCGCCATGGAATAAGCACCGACATCGTCATCGCAGCCCAGGCAATGACCACGGATCGCCCCGATTCATTCGATGGGGAAAATCTTGCAGCAACCGTCGGCGCGACCATGTCGCGGACAGCGGCAGATCAGGTGTATGAATCGGCGGGAATCGGCCCAGACGATCTGGACGTCGTGGAATTGCACGATTGCTTCACCGCCAACGAGCTGCTGAGCTACGAAGCGCTGGGCCTGACCGCCATCGGCACGGCGGAGCGGTTCATCCGCGATGGCGACAATAGCTATGGTGGAAAAGTGGTTACCAATCCATCGGGCGGCTTGCTATCCAAGGGCCATCCGCTGGGCGCCACCGGCCTCGCCCAGTGTTTCGAACTGGTTACGCAATTGCGCGGCGGTGCGGAAGCGCGGCAAGTCGAGGGAGCGCGCCTTGCGCTGCAGCACAATATTGGACTGGGCGGTGCCTGCGTCGTCACATTATATGAAAACAGGGCCGGGCGTTAATACCGGTGCCACGATCTGGAGAGCAAAGATGAGCGGACAAACAGCCCGGCGCTGGTATTTCAACGAACGCCCCAAAGAGATGATCGAGGACAATACGCTGGTGCTGCGGGAAGAGCCGCTCCCCGAACTGGAAGACGGCCAGTTCCTCTTTCGCACGCTTTATCTTTCGCTTGATGCGACCAACCGCGTCTGGCTCAGCGACTGGGACATCTACATGGAGCCGGTGCGCATTGGCGAACCCATGCGCGGCTTTGTATTCGGCGAAATTGTCGAGAGCAAAAACCCCGACTTCCCGGTCGGCGCACATGCGGCAGGATTGCACAGCTGGTCCGACTATATCGTCACCGATGGAGCCGGATTTTCCGTCTTCCCGTCGCTGGATGGCATCGACCTTGCCGAAGCCTTTGCGGTCCTCAGCGTCGCCGGGCCGACCGCCTATGTTGGCCTGCACGATATCGGAAAGCTGAAAATCGGCGATACCGTGGTGGTCAGCGGCGCGGCTGGTGCGGTCGGGACGATGGTGGGACAGATTGCCAAAAACGAAGGCTGTACTGTCATCGGTATCGCCGGGAGCGATGAAAAATGCGCAATGCTGACCAATGATCTCGGCTTCGACGGTGCGATTAACTACAAAAGCGAAAATGTGACCGAGCGATTGGGCGCACTCTGCCCCGAAGGCATTGATTTATGCTTTGAAAACGTGGGCGGCGACATTCTCGATGCCTCGCTGACCCATATGAAAGATTTCGGCCATGTCGTGATCTGCGGGTTGATTTCTTCCTATAACAGCGACGAACCAATTCCGGGGCCCTACATGTTTCGCAATCTCATCATGCGCCGTCTCACCGTTCGCGGCTTCGTGATCCTGGACCATGAAGATCGTTTCCCCGAAGCGATGGCCGCGCTGGCTGGCTGGCTGGCCGAAGGCAAGCTGACCATGCCCCTGCATATTGTGGAAGGACTGGAGGCAGCACCCAAGGCGCTCAACCTGCTCTATACAGGGGGCAATACCGGCAAGCTTCTGGTCAAAATCTAGTCGTTGCGACGCGATTGGTACCACCCTCATTTCATCGGCAAGGCGGTCGCTGTCAGCCTAGTTCGATATCAGATAATAGGCCACCGGCTGAGTGGCGCTGGTGTGGATATTGATGCGGTACCGTTCGGTAAAAAGCGGCAGCCATTCACAATTTGCCGGCTTTGAGGAGACGTTTTGGCGACAGATATCCTTTCCCTGAGGGTCGATAATCTTGATCGATAGGGGTTTGGATGAAACCGGGACCAGTGCCACGGATGCTTTCTTGCCCGCCAGGAAAATCTGGTCTGTACTCACGCCCGATTTCGCCGAGACCTTTCCTTTCCTGTAGGATGGTCCGAGCGCGCGACCGCGATATACCGGTGGCCTGGTCGAAGGGTCCAGCGCTTGCGCCCGTTCGCCCCAGCGTTTCGAGAGATCCTCGTCCTGATTCCCGTCCGGCCTGGCACCGATGGCTTGGAGAATCTGGGCGGCTGCGCGCAGAGCGGCTGCATCGGAATTTTCCTCGCCCTGTTTGCCCGCAAGAATGGCATGGGCCGTGCGCATCACTGGCCCGTCATCCACCGAAGGCGAATCCCGATCAGCCACAAACCCCGTCTGTGAAGCAATGCCTGCCGATGCACCGGCGCAGCCCGACAGGAGCGACACGGCCATCCAAAGTGCCATCACGGACAAATTTTGACAGTTCAATTCAATCACTCCTTTCCGGTCTGATTTCGAACAAAGCCCCGGGTTGTGCATCGTGACAGCGAATGATCAGGCCGTTTCGCTCGGCCAGAGCCTGTGACAGGGCAAGGCCAAGGCCGTGTCCCTTCGCTCCATTGCCATCAATGCGGACGAAACGCTCGAAAATCCTGTCTCTCATATGCTCGGGTATGCCAGGCCCGTTGTCCCGCACCGTGATGATCGGCCCCGGTCGCAGAATCAGCTCGACCGCACCGCCTCTGGGCGTATATTTAAGCGCGTTGTCGAGAAGGTTGGACAAAATGCGCTGGAGATGAGCCGGATTGGCCATCATCTTCACTCCTGATGCAATATCGGTTCTGAAGTCGATACCCAGATCCTCGGCGCTTTCGCTAAACAGTTCCGCTATTTCACTGGCGATCTCCGTAACATCGCATTCGGACAATCCGGCCCGGTCGCCTTTTTGGGCGCGGCTGGATGCGATGTCGAGCAGCGAGTCCAGCATCGCGATTATATCGCGAATATCCTGCCTGGCCCGGCCCAGGGTCTCGAGATGGGAGACATCCTCTCTCTGCCGCATCGCGGCAACCAGGCGATTGTCCAGATGGGTGAGCGGCGTGCGCAGTTCATGCGCGGTGTGATCGGATATATCCCGGTGCGCGGCGATCAGCGCGGCGAGACGTTTGATCATGGCATTGCTGTGCTGCGCAAGTTCATCCAGCTCGTCGCCAGGGCGATCGACCGGGATTGTGGTGGTCAGATTACCGGCACCAATTTTCCGGAAAGCGTCGTTTAACGTTCCGATCCGGTTTCTCAGGCGGAGGGTAGAATAATAGCCGATGATGAAAAACATCAGCACCAGCAATATCCCGGCAAGCAGAAAAGCGGTCCTGATCCGGCCGAGCAAGGCGGCTTGTCCGGCGGTGTCACGACCGACAAGCAGTTTCAGGTCGGGGTTGAGCTGCGTGGTCCGGGCAAAAACCTCTTTGCCATCAGGCAGTTTGATATGACCCGTCTCCGAGTTTTCCGCGGACAGTTTTGGCCAATATTTGATGTTGCCCGTGATCATGGTGCCGTTGGGCGACGCAAGCATATAATAGCGCGCATCACCGGGAGACTGCAGCTCCAGACGGTCGGCCATTCTCTGCCGCAATTCGGCCGGACCGCCAGAGATGTATATGTCAGCGAGTCCGGCGATATCGGTATCCACGCTGCGGGCAATCTGTGCTTGGGTTTCCGTTCGGACAATCCAGTCGGTCATCGCAAACAGGACAGCCACAGACAGGACCGACACGAGGACGATGATCAAACTCAATCGCCCGAACAAGGAAGAAAATATGCTCATGATCAGTCTGCGTGCAGCCGATATCCTGCTCCCCATATGGTTTCCAGCACCGACTTGTCAAAACCCTCTTCCAGCTTGCGCCGCAGCCGTCCGACATTCACGTCGATGACATTGGTTTGCGGATCGAAATTGAGGTTCCAGACATTGTGCAGAAGCATTTCACGGGTCACAATCTCCCCGGCATTTTGCATGAAATATTTGAACAGCTCAAATTCTTTGGGGCTGAGCGCGATGTGTTTTCCCTGGCGATGGGCGGTGCGCGCCTTGATATGGCATTCCATATCACCAAAAATGATAACAGCGCTATGTGCCTGTCCGGTCGCTCGCCGGTGCAAGGCCCGGACCCGGGCGACCAGTTCCTCATCCTCAAAAGGTTTGGCAAGATAATCATCGACGCCGGCATCCAGGCCCTGAATCCGGTTTTCGGTTCTGCCCAGTGCGGACAACATCAGCACCGGGATGGCAAGGCCAGCGGCGCGCAATTTGGTAACGATATCGATTCCCGTCATATCGGGAAGCATCCGGTCGAGAATGACGAGATCGAAAGGCTCTTCGGATGCCCGCCGCAAACCCTCTTTGCCATTGGCGACGGTTGTCACTCGATCACCGGTGCGCGACATGATTTCGCTCACCATGCGGGCCGTTTGTTCATCGTCTTCGACATGCAAGATGCGCAGGTTGTTCATGGCAGGATTTTATCCCAGTTCTTTAGCGACAATTGAGACATGTTCTAGAGTTTGTCTACCAAGAAAAGACAGTGACAAATGCTGTTAGTTTCTCGAAGATTTCCGCCTTGTTCTTTGTTTCGGATCCCGCTTTGCATATAGTGGCGAGTTGTTTGCCGTCGCCCCGGTCGCATCAGGATTTCGATTGCAGGGATTGGATCGTGATGCATTGCCGAAACTTGTCGATCGCTTTGTCGGCGGCGATGCTGACGATAAACACGCCGAAAAATGCAACCGCGGCATGCACCGATCCGAAGCGTTTCAGCAGGCCCAGCTGAAACCGATTGATGAGCCCGCCATCCCCGCCTCCGCTCGTTCGGCAATTTGAGCGCCGTTCATCCGGATCGGAAGCTGGCAAAAGAAAGGGCGCCCTCCCCTAGGCGGACGCCCTTTCCCATCAGCGATGAAAGCTGCACTCGGGTCGCAATTAGCGCAGATCTTCGACTGAAACCCAGCCCTTTGTGCCGTAATTGTCGGTCACTTCGACAAACAGCCCTTGCTTGTTGCCGGTCGGAGTCAGTTCCGTATCGGGACGAAGAGAGCGAACCTCCGCTCCCGTTTCGGTAGCGCTGGCCCGCATCGACGTCGCGACGGCAACCGTATAGGTCGTAATTGCCGGGGCAGCGGGTGCAGCCTGTTGCACGCTCCTCAACGCTCCGGCCTGGGAGACAAGACTGTTATAGGCTTCGACGAAGGCGCTGGTGACCATCTGGCCGTCTTTCGACGAGCTATATTGCCCGAATTGTCCTTGGCTCGCCGCCACCCAGTCGCTGCTTTTCAGTATCTGGATCGTGGATTTCTGGCTGACACCGCTGCCCGCAATCAGCGTCTGGCCATTGGCCGGGTTCATCAGGCGCAAGCCAGCGGAAATGGTTTTCTTCTTGCCGCCAAGGCCGCCGAACATACCGATCAGCGCGCCACCCATGGGTACTTTGGACAGAATGGTGCCAGCTGCACCTGACTGGACGAGTCCGCCTTTCATCAGGCTCGTGGCGGTATTCATGGTCTGGTCAATCTCTTCCTGCGAGCCGGCAATAGCAGACATCAGATAATCGGCGGGTTTGCCGTCCGCTCCGGTATGCATGGTGAAACAGCCGGACTCCTGGACAATCGCGCCCAGCATTCCGCGAGGACTCGACAGCCCAAATTTGCTCCAGCCCTGCGTATCGCCGTCGGCGATCGCGACCGTGCCGTATGAGGCTTCGCATTTTACGACCACCACATCTTCCTTGGCTGCCTGTGCAGGCGAAACCGCGAGGCTTGCAAAAGCGAGTACGCCAGTCGTGGCGGAAAACAGGTTCTTTCTGGTCATGGTGATAATCCCCTTTTATTTTGGCAATGGAATAAGACATTCAATGGAGCGGCTCTGTGCTGCTTGATGCATCGCAAAAGTTACGCGGATCCCTGATGTTTTCCAGTTACAGTCCCTGTTAGAAAGGTGACAGATGCTGTTAGTCTCGCTTGGCATCCTGAAATATTCGTCCCGGCCTTCCTTCCAGTGGTTCTGGAGTCGAAAGACCGGGACAGATCGCAGCGGCGTTTACTGAAAGGAGAAGTTCGGTCCGAGCCATTCCTTGATCGTATCGAGCCTGTCTGCGGGATTCATGCCACTATCCAGCCTGCCATTAGTACGCGGCGCGCTCCCGATGCCTGCAGCTTTGCCAAAGCCCGCCGCGATATTGGTATTTGCTCCCGTCCAGGTGGACCAGTCACTGCTGGCAGGGGTGCTTACTGTGGCCGTGGCTCCCGGAGCGGCAAAAGCCGCCACACCATCTACTTGTGAAAACGGTCCCCCCGAGCCGAAAGTGTAGCTGAACCCGGCATGTTTGCCGCCGTCACCTGCCAGGAAGCCGACGATGACTGCACTGCATTGCCCTCCGCAGATCGATCCGCTGCCGTTAGCCACCAGATTGTAGGAGAAAAAGCGCCCGATAGCATCCCCCTCCATCGCGACGGCCATCCCGCCGTTTGTCGGATCCGCGCTGCCGCCCGCGGTACCAAATGTATAGCTATTGTCATAAATATCCACTTGAGCGCTAACACCGACCAACGGTTGCGCGCCAAAGGCAACGGACAGGCTGCCATCGAAACTGCCCAAACCGCCGACGCGAACGCTCGGTTTGGTGGCCCCGATCAAGGTGTAATCCACCTTGCCGGACGTCGGCAAGTTGGCCGCCGGTGCGCCGGTTATTATGTGGAAGCCATTGCGATCGATAAAATCCAGACCGTCTTCATAGGCATAAAATTTGCCACCGGTAATGCCGTCCGCCCAGCGCGTCCAGCCGATAATGTTGCCGACACTGCCGGATTCAAATTCCTTGGCGGTGCCGATTGTTGGATTTTCCGCATCGCTGAAAACATAACCGATCGGGGCACCACTGACACCATAGGTAACCTGGCCGAAGCGCTGATCAATTCCGACTTTCTCGCCTGCAGCATAAGAAATATGCTGATTTTCGCGCACGGTTCCTGAAGGCGGAACGGGATCGGTTCCGCCGCCATTCAATGCAAATATTCCCAGACCAATGGCTTGCACAAATCCAGCGGATGAGCTGTCATTCACATTGAAGCCAAGCCCGATATAGGCACCATCTGCGCCGTAAAGTTGCCCGCTGACATTGCCGTTGCAGCTGCCCTTGCAGGCATCACCACCGAATGCGGTGATCGGTACAGCCCCGCCAAAGGTGAAATCAGACTGGATCACATAGTCTGACTGCGAGGGATCTGCTGCGCCGCCAACGGTGGAGGTACGCCACATATAATTGCCGACATTCAGTTCCAGATCCCAGCCGATTGGGTTGATCGCCCCGGTCGAGATCGCCAGCTGACCGGTAAAGGTCCCCGGCGCCGCGCTGCCGTCGGACAAGGTCGCCCGGGTTGAACCGACCAGGTCGTAGGTCAGCAGGCCGGAACGATTGAACGAGGTTGACGCTGTTCCGGACATGACATGGAAGCCCTGATTGGGACCATAAGCGATGCCGTTGATCGTGCCGTTGGTCCAGCGGGCAAAGGCGACATCGTCAAACGAGCCGAATTCCGCCACTTCCGCGTCACCGATCATGGTGGTCCCGGTAAAACTGCTGGCGAAGCTCTGGATTTTTCCATCGACCAGTTCGACGTCGCCCAGTCCGAAATCCACCAGTCCGCTCGCGCCGAAGGCATAAGTCAGCTGATTACTTCGGGTCTCTGTAGGGCCCGGAGTAGGCGTGGGTGTGGGCGTAGGCGTTGGAGTTGGAGTTGGAGTGGGCGTAGGTGTCGGAGTCGGCGTCGGTGATGGCGTAGGGGTGCCGCCGGTACCGCCGCCATATTGGGGCGGTACGGTATAGCCGGCAAGGCGGAACAGGCCGGCGATCTCGTCGATGTCGAGGCCGGGAGGAAAGGCGTTGGCGAACAGCAGGTCGACCAAGGCCTGCACGGTCGGATCGCCGGGCGGGATGGTGCCGCCAGCGGCTACCAGCGCCAGCAGGTCGGCGATTGAGCCAAAAGTGACACCATTTCCGCTGATGCCGGGAATCGTATATCCTGCGGCGCCCAAAGCGCGGAGAAATTCCTGCAGCTGGAACTGCGAAATACCGGACGGCGCGCCATAGGTCTGCAGATTGAACAGAAAAGCCTGTATTTGCGCCGGTGTCAGACCGCTATAGGATCCCAGATTGCCATTTTGCGCTGCCGCCAGAATCTCGGTGATGAACTGCAGCGCAAGCGCCGGATCAAGCTGCCCGGTCTGGGCCTGCACCAGTCGCTGGAACTGCGCCGGGCTTGTGGCTCCCTGCAAGGTCCCGGGGATGAACATCTGCGGCTGCGATACACCGGCAAAGCCGAGCGCGGTCGGCGTGGTCTGGCTGGCGTTGGCGAGAAACTGGCTCGCATTGCGCTGCGCCTGCTGAACCTGTTGCAGGGCGGTTCGGCCGCCGCTGCGATTGGGCTGGGCACCAGCGGTTATCGTCGCAGATGGCCCCGAACCATTGCCGGACTTGAAAGCCTTGCCGGCTGGGAAAGTCCTGCTGGCACCATTGCTGGCCACCTGCATCGAGCCGGTCAGGGCAAAGCCGGAGAAACTGCCGTCGGAGGCGATCTTGCCGTTGGCGCTGCTGCCGGGCTTCAGAACGATCTGGCTGCCATTGCCGGCGACAATCGGCTTTGGCGAAGCGCCTGCCGGGGCCGAAGCGGTAAAGCTGCCGCTTGGTACCGACAATTGTCCGTCTGCCGACAGCGAATAGCGAGCCGGCCCCATGATGCTGACCATCGTGCCGTCATCCAGTTTCAGCTGGACCACGCCCGATGCGATTTGCTGTTCGCCTGCGCCATTGTCGGCAGAAGGCGTTCCGCTTGCCGCAGACGTGAACACCAGTTCCGCTGCCCAGAGCGGCGAACCGGGAACAAAAATCGCGAAGAGGGTGGTGGCGAGCGCGCTGGCGCTGGCCAGTTTGACGTCGGTCAGCAAGCTGGTGTTTCTGCTTTGGATCTGGGTCATGATGTTTCTCCCAAGAGTGATTATGTTAAAACTAGAAGCTCAGGCGGACACCGACAGAGGCGGTCCAGCGGTCATAGTCATAGAGTCCGATATTGCTGTCGTTGCGGGTATAGGTAACGCGCGGACGCACGCTGATCGCGTCGGTGAAGCGGTAGCGCAGGCCGAGCGACGCATCATATTGCGTGTCCTTGCGTCCCTTCAGGAACAGCGGGTCGCGGCTGTCATAATTGCGATGCTCGACACTGGCGCCAGCGATAAGCGACGCTTTTTCCCCCAGGCTCCATTCGCCGCCCAGTTGCGCGTTGGCAAAGGCATAGCTCAGCTGGTCGGCCCCGGGCCGCCGTGTCTCTTCCTTGCCGCCGCCGATACCGCCGTAGATCGCCTTGTCGGCATAGGTGATGCTGCCGGAGAAACGCTCCGCATCCTGCAGCGGGGCGCCGTCATAGTTGAGACGGAAATATTGGCCGCTGACCGACAGCGCGCGATCATTCGACAGGCGCTTGGTATAGCGGATATCGCCGCCAACGCTGGTCCTGTAGCCACTATGGCCGAGCCAGAAGCGTTGTCCCTGGCCCGAAAGCGAAATGACATCGCCATTGGCCAGGCTATGGGCGATACCGATGGTACCGACCGCCGAAGCCTGATCGACGAAACGACTGTCAATATTGTCGCGCCAGTTGCCGAGCACCGAACCGAACAGGCGCGTCTGCCGGCTGAGCGGGGTCGAGCCCGAGAGGCCGCCCTGAATCTGATAAAAGCCGGCATCCTGTTCCCGCGCTGCGCCGTTCAGCGTGGCGGGACCCAGAAAGGCAAAGAGCGGTAGCGTGATCGAAATGGCGTCGGTCGCGGTGTTGATATTGCTGTCATAGCCGCCTTCGACATCGAAATAGCCGGTGATCTCCGATGCACCGCCGGCAATCGCCGTATCCAGCTGCCGGACCACCCCGTCAATCCGGTTGCGAACGGGGTCGGGAATCGAGGGGTCGCCGCGCACCGTTTCGAATTCGGCCCGCGCCGTATCCACATCTCCCGCCATCGCATAGGCGCGCGCCAGCTCGGCCTGTGCTCGCGCATTGCCCGGCTGCATCGCCAGAACGCGCTGGAACGCCAATATGGCCTCGCCAAACCGGCTCGATTCCAGAGCAGCCAGTCCCAGCGCCATATCAAAATCCGGCTCCCCCGCGCGCTTGTCTTCCCGCACCTTGAGCGCAGAATAGGCGGCGTCGGCCCGACCCGCATTCAATTGATCCATGGCGCTTTGGACATCCGGATCGGTCTGGGCTGCGGCTGGCGTTGCTGTGAAGGCCAGCAAGCCGCTATTAAAGGCAATGGTCAGTATCGCGGCAGTTTTGGAAAAGCGCATTCAAGCCCCCTGTAACTTCATGGAATATGAAATTTGAATAGGGCAGCAGAGCGCTATAGGCTTGTTACAAGCACCGATAGGAAGATGACAAAAACGGTTAATATTCCCCTGTGTCGAAAACGAACGGTCAGTCAGGTGAGGCCTGATCCGATGATATCATAGGGGATTCGGCGACAAGGTTTCGCGTCATCGCTATCCCTGAGCTTTTGCCCAAGGCTCAACGCTGTAGAGAGATATTTGCAGATCCACCGGCGAGGCTCTTCCTGATCTTTGCTTAAACCACGGCTGCCATTTCGGAAGCCTGCTTGATCGCCGCCTTGGCATCCAGCTCTTTGGCTTCAAAAGCACCGCCGACCAGCTCTGCCGCCAGGTCCTCTGCAGTCAGCAGCTCATAGAGGTCCCGTTTCGAATCCTGACCGGCGCAGATAATGATCGTGTCCGCTTCGATCAGGATGGGCTTGTTATTGACCGTAATGTGCAGGCCTTCGTCGTCGATCCGGTCGTAGCTGGCGCCATTGATCATATTGATCCCCCGGCGCGCCAGCGACAGGCGATGGGTCCATCCGGTTGTCTTGCCAAGCCCTGCCCCGACCTTGCTGTCCTTGCGCTGGATCATGGTGATCTCGCGTTTCGATCGGGCGACGACCGGTGCGACGCCGGTTACCCCGCCCCGCGGATGATTTTCGAAATCAATGCCCCATTCTTTTGCAAAAACATCGCGGTTCGACGCACCGGAGGGTCCGGAATGGCTGATCAGTTCGCAGACATCAAAGCCGATGCCGCCCGCACCGATGACCGCGACCTTGTCACCCACCGCTCTTTTGCCGGTGATTACATCGATATATTTTGCGACTTTCGGATGATCGATTCCTTCGATGTCCGGTGTTCGTGGGGTAATGCCGGTGGCGATGATGATATGATCGAAATTCTCTGCCTTCAGGACCTCCGGACTGGCGAGCGTGTTCAGCCGGACATCCACGTCCAGAACCTCCAGCATCCGGCCAAAATAGCGCAACGTCTCGTAAAATTCCTCCTTGCCGGGTATCCGCTTGGCCAGATTGAACTGGCCGCCGATTTCCGATGAGGCTTCAAAGAGCGTCACTTGATGCCCCCGTTCGGCAGCAACCGTTGCGTAAGCGAGCCCGGCGGGTCCTGCGCCAATCACGGCGATACGTTTTGCGGCTGCCGTGGGCAGATAGTTGAGCAGGGTTTCATGGCAGGCCCTCGGGTTGACCAGACAGGAGGTCAGTTTACCGGAAAAAGTGTGATCGAGGCAGGCCTGGTTGCAGGCGATACAAGTGTTGATTTCATCCTCTCGCCCCTCGATCGCCTTGCGCATGAAAGCGCTGTCGGCAAGCATCGGCCGTGCCATCGACACCAGATCGGCATCGCCGCGCGCCAGCACCTCCTCTGCCACGGCCGGCATGTTGATCCGGTTTGAGGTGATCACAGGCACGCTGACCTCCTTGCGCAACCGGCCCGTAACCGATGTGAACGCGGCGCGGGGAACCATCGTCGCGATCGTCGGCACCGCGCTTTCATGCCAGGTAAAATGGGTGGAAATGATAGTGACCCCGGCCTTTTCCAGAGCTTTGGCCAGGGTGACAATCTCGTCCCAGCTCATCCCGTCTTCCAGCATGTCCATCGCCGCAATGCGGAAAATCAGGATGAAATCCTCACCCACCGCGGCGCGGGTGCGCTCGACGATTTCTATGGCGAAGCGGATACGATTTTCATAGCTGCCACCATATTCGTCTTCCCGCAAATTGGTTTTTTCCACCAGGAAGGTCGAAATCAGATAGCCGGCAGACCCGATGATTTCGACTCCGTCATAGCCTGCCTTTTTTGCCATCACCGCGCACCGCACATGATCGTCGATCTGCTTTTCGATGCCGGCCTTATCCAGCTCATTGGGCACATAGCGGGCGATCCGCGACTTCACCGCAGAAGGGGCGACGCAATCCGGTGTGTAGGCCAGTGGTCCCGGGTGCAGGATCTGCATGCAGATTTTGACATCCGGAGCCGCCGCGTGGACGGCATCGGTCACCAGCCGGTGTTTTGCGGCTTCCTCTTCATTGGACATGCGAGCGCCATGGCTGGAGGATTCGGCATTCGGGGCGATGCCGCCGGTAATGATCATGCCGACATCATTGGCTGCCCGTTCAGCGAAATAGGCGGCCATGCGTTCAAAACCACCCTCGATTTCCTCAAGCCCGGTGTGCATCGACCCCATGATCGCGCGGTTCTTGATCGTGGTGAAACCGAGATCGAGCGGTTCGAGTAATTTCGGATAGGTCATATCGTCTTTCTTAAACTCTATCGAGAGAAAGCCCAGATGCTAAAATGCTAGCGCACCTGGGCCGCATCATTCGCTGCGCCGTGATTCTCGCCAATATGTCAGGAGCGACAGCGCGAGATAGGCGATTGTCAGCAGGACAAGCAAAGCCAACGGGCGGGCAATCGCCGAAAAGGGCGCGCCCATCTGGTCTGCCAGAAGCAGCGCGCGGCTTCCGTGCGTGGCAGGGAAGATCGCACCGATAGCAGCCACCCACGCAGGCATGGCTTCCCGGGGCCAGGTCGCTCCGGTTAGAAAGAAGATCGGCAGAGAACTGGGGATCAAAAGCAGCAGCCCGGTCTCCGCCCGGCGGAACCATGCCCCCACCGCGCAGGCAAATGCGGCTATGGCGGCGCCCATAAGCAGCGCGACAAGGGCCAGCATTAGCGGCGAAGCCATGCCCGGCACATCCTGCAGGGCAAAGAACCAGCCAAAATAGAGCGCTGACGCGATGGTCGACAGCAGGGTGAAGGCCAGCCAGCTTCCGATCAGCTCCCGATGGTCGGAAAAAGCCGGAGCATGCACAGCTGCTCGCTTCCGACGCCGCAACGCCAGCAGCACGGTGACGCCGAACAACATTGTCTGCTGCAGGATCACCGGCGTGACAGCGGGGAAGATATAGCTCGCATAGCCGGCCTGCGGATTGAATCGGGCGATTGAGACAATCGGCTCCGGCAGCATCAGATTACCGATATAGGGGGCGGCCTTCATCGCCAGCGTCTGGCGCAGCGCCTGTTCCACGGCGGTGCCGGTGCTTTTTGCACGCACCAGATAGGCGCCGTCGATCCACAGGGCAATCTGGGGGCCCTCCCCGCGCAAGGCTGCTTTGGTGATGCCCCTGGGAATCAGCAAAACCGCTTCCACCTGACGGCTGGCAAGCAGATCCTGCGCCGCGGACAGGTCGGCGGGCTGTGCGACCACCGCAGCCTGATCGCTGTTATCAATGCGCCTTGCCAGCGCCCGGGTAAGTGCGGTGCCCTCTTCATCGACGATGGCGATAGGCACATCCTGTGCCTGCTGGTGGGCGTAAGGGGCAGGATAATAAAAACCATAGAGCAAAACCGCGAGTACGATCAGTGCTGTCACCTCTGGTTGGCGAAAAACCTCACGCAGAGTGGTGGCGAAGGCAGCCTGAACCGTCATGCCCGTCGCTCCGCGCCCCAGAAAGAAAAAGCGATGCCGACCAGAACATATATCAGCAGCAGGGCAGCAGGCCACAGATCAACCGCGAGCGGACTGCCCAGAAACTGGTCCATCTGCAGCCGCAGATAATGGGTGAAGGGAAGCGCTTCGCTCCACCAGACCACCACCGAAGGCGCGCCCTTGATCGGCAGCGAACCGCCCGAATAGGCAAGTGCCGATCCGGCATAGAAAGCGCTGGCTGAAAAGCCCAGTCCGCTGCGCCGCGAGACCAGGGTAATCGCCGCAGAAAGAGCGAGGCTTGCTGCCAGCATCATGACTTGCGCGCCATAGGTGAAGGCCAGCGAACCACCCATGCGCCAGCCGCGAAAGCCGACCAGCCAGACCATCCAAGCCGCAGCCCAAAGCGACAATATCACCAGATAGGGCACGAACTTGCCCAGAAGCGCCATCATCCCGCCACCGGTCTCCCGCCGCCACCGCTCGAGCATCCCATCCTCAAATTCGCGCCCGACCGCATAGACGCCAAGGCAGGCGGCGAGCAGATGGAGCATCGCCGGCTGGATGAGCGCCTGCAGATACCATTCGAAGCTCGCTTCGGGGTTGAACAGAACATGGACCTGGACCTGCGGCAGGCGGGCGTCGCTGACCTGCAGCCCCCGGCGTTCGGCTGCGGCCATTGCCTGCTCGGTGACCACTCCCGTAACCGCACGGCTTATATCCCGTTCGAGCACCGAGCCGACCGAAAGATAGGTGGCGTTATAGGCAATGCGAACCGGTGCCAGCTGGCCTGAAGAAATTTTGCCATAGTCGGACGGAATCACGACATAGGCCCATGCATGGCCCTGGCGCAGTTGCGCGTCAGCCTCGGCCTCGCTCGCCAGCGCAGCGGTAACAGAGAGACCGCTTTGCGCGGAGATCGCGCTGACCAGGGCGCGGCTCGTCTGGGTTTCCGCTGCGTCGACCAGGGCTACGGGCAGCGCCTCCAGCGCGCCGCGCGACAGCATCGCCGCTATCAGCAGGATCGCGAAACCGGGAACCAGAAACAGCGCCGTCAGCAGCGGTCGGGAGCGGAGGATCGCTTGCAACTCCCGTCTGGCAGCAGCTGCTGCCCGGCTCATTGGGGCCATTCGAACAGCACGCTCATTCCCGGTCGCAGGCCGCTGGCCCGGTCGACCGGTTCCAGCCGGATTTCAAAACTGCGCGCATCGAAACCGCTGCTCTGCCGGGTGGCCTGTTCGCTGGTAAACCCGGCCTGCGCTGCAATATGAGTCAGGCGGAATGACAAGGCCCTATTGCCGAGAGCCGGCACCGTAGCGCGCAGAATCTTGCCCTTTTTGACGCCGGCATATTGCGTTTCATTGACTCGCAGGATGACATAGGGATGAGCGATATCGACGATCTGGAAGACCGGGATGGCCGGCCCGACGATCTCGCCAGGCGCGGCAAGACGGCGCGAGATTTCACCGCTGATCGGCGCGATCAGATGCTCTTCCCTCGCCGCCGCACGCGCGGTCTGCAGGCGGTTCTCGGCCGCCCGTTCCTGCGCCGCAGTGATCGCCTTGCTTTCCTGCCGGCGGCCAGCGAGCGCTCGCTGATATTGCGATTGCGCGGCCTCGGCATTGGCGGCGGAAGCGATGCGCGCGGCATTGGCTTCATCGCGGCGCTGGGCAGATATCACTCCCTGTGCAAACAGATTGTTCATGCGCCGCGCGGTCACGGCGGCCAGATTGGCAGCCGCGCGAGTCGATTCGGAGATGGAGCGCAGCGAGGCGATATCTTCCGGACGCGCGCCTTGGTTGACAATGGCGTCCAGTGCCGAAGCAGTCTCCACCGCCGCTTCGCCCTGGTTGACCAGCATCTCGCGCGCCGGGCTGGACAATTCCCCCAGAATCTCGCCTTCGCGGACCATGTCACCTTCCTCGGCGGACAGCGAGACAACGCGTGCGAAGGACTTGGTCGCGACGCTGACCTCTTCCGCCTCTACCGTTCCCTGCAGCGGCACCGACACCGGCCGCGATGCATACCAGAGACCGAGAGCGGCGAGAATCGCTGCAACGCCCAGCCCGATCCACAAGAAGCGGCTGGTGTGCCCCTCTCCACCGGCTGGCTCTGCCGCAGGCACATCATCGGGGTGGTCCGGTGCAGCATCATTTGTCATCGATAAACATCCTGTCGTCCCGGCGGCTATAGTCGGTGAATTTTTCCGGGATTCCGCTGGCCGCCAGCAGGGCGGCGAGGGAAAGATCATATTCGTAAGCGGCGCTCGCTCGCTGCGTCTCGGCGGTGGCAAGCAGGGCCTGCGCGTCGAGCAAGCGGGAGGCGGTGCCGACGCCTTCCCGAAAGGCAATTTCCTGCACCCGCAAATTTTCGCGCGCTGCAGCGAGGCTGGATTCCATCGACAGGAAGATCGTGCGGGCGCTTTCCGCCAGGGCATGGCTGCGCTCGATCTCGCCCGCGACACGATCCTGCGCTGCGCGCTGCTGCGCTCTTGCCGCTTCGCGCCGGGCGCTGGCGGCGGACACCAGCCGGCGGCGTTGCACGGGGGAGAGGAGCGTCAGGCTGACCGTCGCTCCGACCAGCCAGTCCGGTTCGGTCGGCACGCTGCTTTGCGGGTCCACGCTATAGGATCCGAAGGCATAGGCGCGCGGCAGCATTGCGGCCCGCGCGAGACGTTCACCGGCCTCGGCAATCTGCACCTGTCCCTGCGCCAGATCCGCCTGACCATTGCCGTTGATCTCGGCGGCCCGCGAGAATTCGGACAGAGGCGGCAGCGCCGTCCGGTTGACAAACAGCGGGGTTGCCACCGCCTCGACCTTGCGGCCGGTCAGTCGCGACAGCGAAAGGCGCGCCAGCCGTTCCTCGCGCATCGCCCGCTGCAGGTCGCGCAGCGCGGCATCGCGCAGGACCGTGACCTCGAGGGTGGTTGATCGGGGCAGGATCCCCTCCCGCTCCATCGCCCGCGTATTGGCCAGATGCCGCTCATTGGCATCAAGCCGGTTTTGCGCCGAAGAGACGAGCGATTGGGCAAGCTGCAATCCGAAATAGCGCTGCGCCAGCTGCACCTGGTTCACCGAAGCCGTTGTCCGCTGGCCGCCGCGGGCAATCAGCACCCCGGCAGCCGCGCCGTCCTGCACCGCCTCCAGTGCCCCGCCCGTATAGATCGGCATCATCGCAGTCAGGCTCGGGCGCACGACGACGTCTTTTGCTCGATAGCGCAATTCGTCCGGAAGCGGCGCGAGAAGACCGGGTACGGCCTCCTCGATCCGGCCCGCGACCAGATTGACGATGCTGGTGAAGGCCGGCGGAAATTGACCGGGAAGCGTATCCAGAAACTGCCCTGTTTCGTCCAGGATTCGCTGCTTGGTGTCAGACAGGTCAACCGACAGTGTCTTCTCATAAGCCACAACGCTCGCCGATGCGATGACCGTTGGCCGGTAGAGAGACGACAGGGCTTTGGCCTGGTCCTCGGCTGCCTCGACCTCAAGCGCCGCTGCCTCGGCACCGGGATCATGAGCAGCCATCGCCACTTGGGCCGCTTCGTAGCTCATCCCCGACTGCGCGAAGCAGGCTGTCGATAGGACCGAAACAAGCACGGCGAACAGGGAAACGGCATATCTCAAATCATGGACTTCCTGAGCTTGCTCACCAGCGATTTAGCATAGCAAGCCGGAAGCATGGCCAACAAGGCAATAATATATTTCATGATCGCCGTTGGGGAGCCATCGGTCTTTGCTCCGATCAAGGCCTGCTTCGCCCGAGCGATCATTTTGCTGCCGCTTTGCTACCGCTGAAAACGGCCGCTCTCAAATGGCTGGGCAGGGTCCAGTCGGCATGATGAAGCTGAAGGCCGGAGGGAACAGACGATCCCGCCTCATATCTATCATATTGAAATATAAGGATAAAAATGGTGGTGCTGCTAGAGAGAATTGAACTCTCGACCTCGTCATTACCAATGACGCGCTCTACCACTGAGCTACAGCAGCCGACCATTTCGATGCGCTGGCATTGTCCGCTAATCGCCGCGGTTATTGCCAGACCGCGGGCCTAAGACCAAATGCGTGCGATCTTGTCAAGCGGAGTTGCATCTTTCGCGCGATAATGGCAACTGGCTCTCATGCCCAAGCCCCAGCCCAAATCCGAGAAAATACGCAAGGAAGCGGAGAAAGCCGAGCGTCTTGCCGAGCAGCTCCGCGCCAATCTGCGCCGCCGCAAGGCCCAGGCCAAACAGCTGGTACCGGGCGACAGCCCCGCCAAACCGCAAGGCTAGACGTTCACCACCGCCCGTTCCGGTCTGATAAGCTCGAAATTGCTGACGGCCTCGATGAATTTTGCCGAGACCGGGGACACCTGTTCGGTCTCCGGGTCAAACCAAACATAGGTCAGCTTGACGACGTTGAGCAGTTCTTCCCCCCGCAGGATATGCACCAGCAGCGCGTAGCTGGTCTTGCCGAATCGGGTGATCCGCACCGCGATGTCGAGCAGGTCGTCCGCCTTGGCCGGCGCACGGAAATCGACATCGGCGTGCCGCACCCAGTTATCGCCGCCAAAATGGCGCGTGAACGTCCCCATCATGTCGTCCTTGCCCTGCGGCCGGTCTGCCGCCACCAGCGCACGCATATATTCGGTCAGGCCGATATCGGCGAAGGCCATATAATGGGCGTTGAAGACGATGCCCTGCAGATCGCATTCGGCATAGCGCACGCGCAGCGGAGTGATCAGGCGAAAGCCGTCGCGGGGATTATTCTGTTCCGTCATGGCGCTGGCTCTTTCCCCAGCGCGCCCGCACTGTCAACCGGGTTGCGGGCCCGTCATGCAAAAGGCGTTGAGCTTGTTGCCGTCGGGATCGCGGAAATAGCCGGCGTAAAAGCCCTCGTCGCCGCGCGGTCCCGGTGCCCCCTCGTCGCTGCCGCCATGGGCCAGGGCAATATCATAAAGGCGCTGGACCTGATCCGTATCCTTCGCCTCCAGCGCCACCATGACGCCGTTGCCGACGGTGGCCGGCTGGCCATCGAACGGCTTGGTGGCGGCGATGCCCGGCGCCCCGCCCATCGTGCCCCAGGCGATGAACTGGTCGAAATCCATCATCCGCCCGACGCCCATTTCCGCGGCGATCGCGTCGTAGAATTTTGCCGCGCGCGGCAAGTCATTGGTTCCCAAAGTGACATAGCCAATCATCAACTTCCTCCTCGATAGGGATAAAGAACATTAGGGGAACATATGATTCGGGTCAATAGATTCAGAGCGGCGCGGTCTGTGCCTCCAGCCATTCCAGATCATCCCCTTCTAGCTGCGGCGCGATCAGCGCGCGCACCTTGGCATGATAGTCATCGACCCACTCGCGTTGATTCAACGACAGCATCGCGACGTCGATCAGCTTGCGTTCGAGCGGCGCGAAGGTCAGCGTCTCGAACCCCAGCATGGTCTGTTCGCCGCCCTCGATCTCCCGCTCCTCCACCAGGAACAGATTTTCAATGCGGATGCCGAATTCGCCCGCCTTGTAATAGCCCGGTTCGTTGGACAGGATCATGCCCGGCTCCAGCGCCTGGTTCATGCCGCCGAAGCTGGCGATCCGCTGCGGTCCCTCATGCACCGACAGATAGCTGCCGACGCCGTGCCCGGTGCCGTGACCATAGTCGACGCCATCGGCCCACAGATATTGCCGCGCCAATATGTCGAGCTGGCCGCCGGTCGTGCCTTTCGGGAATACCGCCTGGTCCAGCGCGATATGGCCCTGCAGCACCTGCGTATAGCGCTTGCGCATCTCCGCTGTCGGCTCGCCGACCGCGACCACCCGGGTCACGTCGGTGGTGCCGTCGGGATATTGGCCGCCGCTGTCGACCAGATAGAGCGAATTCATCGCGACCGGCTGGTTGGTTTCCTCGTTGACGCTGTAATGCGGCAGCGCGCCATGGTCGCCGGCTGCGGAAATGGTGCGGAAAGACAGATCCTTGAGTTCCGGATTTTCCGCCCGGAACGCCCGCAACCGGGCAGCGGCGGACAATTCGTCGAGCTCGCCTTTGGGCGCTTCCTTCGCCATCCAGTGCAGGAATTTGGTCAGCGCTGCGCCATCGCGCTTCTGCGCGGCCTTGTGGCCGTTGATCTCGGCTTCATTCTTGATCGCCTTGGCGAGAACCGTCGGATCCCGATCCTTGACGACATTGGCTCCGGCGCTGTCGAGCGCGGAAAAAATGGCGGCAACCGAACGCTCGGGGTCCACGGCGACGGTCTTGCCGTTCATTTCCGACAAGGCATCGGCCAGTTCGTCATAGTCCCGGATCTCGACATGATTGCCGAGATGCTCGCGCACCGCATCGGTCAGCTTCTCCGGCGCAACAAACAGCGTCGCCGTCTCGTCGGCACGGACGATCGCATAAGCCAGCGGTACCGGCGTGTTGGCGATATCCTTGCCGCGGACGTTGAAGAACCAGGCGACCGAATCCAGCGCGGCGATCACCGTTGCATCATAGTCGTTGTCCTTGAGCCAGGTAGCGACATCGGCGCGCTTGTCCCGCGCCGACTTGCCGGCATATTGATCGGGATGAACCGCCAGTTTCTCGGGCGAGCGCGGCGGCTGGTCTTCCCAGACCGAATCGATCGGGTTGCTGCCGACTTCGACCAGCTGTGCACCCGTCTTCTTCAGCGCCTTGCGGGTCGTTTCCACCCAGTCGCGGGTGTGCAGCCAGGCATCATAGCCGATTGTGCCGCCTTTTGATGCATGGGCCGCCAGCCATTCGTGCGGTTTCTGGTCCTTTATATTGACATATTCATAAAGATTGCCGTCGACCTGATCGCGAACCTGCACGACATAGCGGCCGTCGATGAACATTGCCGCCTTGTCCTTGAGCATGATCGCGGAACCGGCCGAACCGCCAAAGCCGGTCAGCCAGGCGAGGCGCTGGGCATATTCGCCAACATATTCGCTCATATGCTCGTCGCAGATCGGCACAACAAAACCGTCGAGCCCGTCTTTCTGCATCTGTTCCCGCAGCGCGTGGAGGCGGGCTTCGTAAGTGGACATCAACATCGCTGAGCAAACTCCTTGAATAAGACTATAGGGCAACACATAGGGGTTCCGAGCCCCAATCGCCACCTAAAACCGGCCGGAGAAGACCAGAGACCATGACCGAAAAGCTTACCCTTCCGCCATTTGCAGAGCAGCGCCCCCACAATTACGAACGGCACGGCTACCGGATCAGCGACCCTTGGCACTGGCTCAAGGACCCGCGCTACCCGGTGGTGGAGGACAAGGATGTACTCGCCTATCTGGAGGCAGAAAACCGGTGGTTCGAACAGAATATGGCCGACCGCAAGCCGCTGACCGAGGCCCTGTTCAAGGAGATGAAGGCGCGGATCAAGGAAGAGGACAGCTCGGTTCCGCAGAAGGATGGCGACTGGCTCTACTGGAGCAAGTTCGAGGAGGGCATGCAATATCGCCAGCACTGGCGCAAGGCGGTGTCCGGCGGCGAAGACCAGCTGATGCTCGACGAGAATGTTCTGGCCGAGGGCAAGGAGTATTTTCGCCTCGGGTCAGCGTCCGTCTCTCCCGACGGGCGTTTGCTGGCCTATTCCTACGACGACAACGGCTCCGAGCGGTTCGAGGCGCGGATCAAGGATATGACCACCGGCGAACTGCTGCCCGACGTCATCCCCGGCACATTGTCGAGTCTGGTCTGGTCCGCCGATTCCGGGATGCTGCTCTACGGCCTCGCCAACGAACAATGGCGCACCGACAATGCGCGGCTGCACGTTCTCGGCACCGATATCACCGAGGATGTCGAGCTCTATCACGAGGATGACGAGGGCTACCGGGTCGGCATCGGCCTGACCCATTCGGAAAAATATATCGTCCTTTCCACCGGCGATCATGAAACCAGCGAGGTGCGACTGGTGCCGACCGACAATCCGCTGGCCGAACCGATTCTGGTGTCCGCGCGTCAGACCGGCCGGGAATATGAGGTCGAGGAACATGACGGCACGCTCTACATCCTGACCAACGACGATCATGTCAATTTCCGGCTGGCCACTGCGCCCATCGGCGATCCGGACAACTGGTCCACGCTGATCGCCGGATCGGATGATTTTTATCTGACCGATGTCTGCACCTTCAGGAATTTCTATGTCACCGAGGGCCGCGAGAACGGGCTCGATCAGGTGGAAATCCGCTCCTATGACGATCCGGCTCAGGTCGAACGGATCGCTTTCCCCGAGGCCAGCTACAGCGCCGGGCTGGACGACAATCCCGAATATGACGTCGACAAGCTGCGCCTTGGCTATGCGTCGATGGTCATGCCGAACACGGTGTTCGATTATCATCTCGCCGACCGGTCGCTCGAGACGCTGAAAGTCCAAGAGATTCCCTCCGGCTATGACGCCAGCCAATATGTCACCGAACGGCTGATGATCGAAGCCCGTGACGGCACCGCGGTGCCGGTCTCGCTGGTCTATCGCACGGACACGAAAATCGACGGCAGCGCGCCGCTGCATCTCTATTCCTACGGTGCTTATGGCTATGCCGTGCCGCCCAGTTTCTCGACCACCCGGCTCAGTCTGGTCGACCGCGGCTTCGTCTATGCCGTCGCCCATATCCGCGGCGGCGATGATCTCGGCCGCAACTGGTATCTCGACGGAAAGCTGACCAAGCGCACCAACACATTCAACGACTTTGTCGATGTTGCCAGGGGGCTTATTGCAAAGGGCTACACCAGCAAGGGCCGCATCTCGGCCTCGGGCGGTTCGGCCGGCGGAGAACTGATGGGTGCGATCGTCAACAGCGACCCGGACCTGTGGGGTGCCGTCGTGGCGCATGTCCCGTTCGTCGATGTGCTCAACACGATGCAGGACGAAAGCCTGCCGCTGACCCCCGGCGAATGGCCGGAATGGGGCAATCCGATCACCGACAAGACCGCCTTCGAATATATCCGCAGCTATTCCCCCTATGACAATGTCAAGGCACAGGCCTATCCGCCGATGCTGATCACCGGCGGGCTAAACGATCCCCGGGTGACCTACTGGGAACCGGCGAAATGGACCGCCAAGCTGCGCGCGACGAAGACCGATGACAATATCCTGCTGCTCAAGACCAATATGGGCGCCGGCCATGGCGGCAAGTCGGGGCGGTGGAATGCGCTGGAAGAAACGGCGGAGGAATTTGCCTTCATCCTGTGGCAAATGGGGATGGCGGAATGAGCAACCCATCCTCTTCCCCCGGAGAGGAGCATAGCGGCTTCGCCCTGTCGATCACCGCCCGGCCCGAAGACATTGACGAACTCGGCCATGTCAACAATGCGGTCTGGGTGCGCTGGATCCAGGAGATGGCGACCGCCCACTGGCAGGCAATCGCACCGCAGGATGCCATCGATCGCTATATCTGGGTGGTGACCCGGCACGAGATCAACTATCGCGGCAATATCGGGGCCGGCGACACGGTGACTGGTCACACATGGATTTCAGAACCGCCCAGGGGTGCCCGTTTCTGGCGCAATGTCCGCTTCACCGGGCCGGATGGCGCGATCAAGGTCGACGCCAGAACCAACTGGGCGATTATCGAGCGGGCAAGCGGACGACCGGTCCGTGTTCCCGCCGATCTGGCGGACCTGTTTCTGAAGAATTAAGGCGCAGGAATGGCGGTGGACGGAGCCAGCGGCGACGGCTGGTCGACCTTGTCCCCTTCGGCGGTGCGCAATTGTTGCGGCTCCAGGATCGCCGCAGTTTCGATGACATCCAGCGCTCGCCGGGCTTCGTTATAGCGTCGCGCCTTTTCCATCCATTGCAAAGCGTCCTCGTCTTCCTCCACGCCGGGAAGCTTCTCGACTTCGGCGATCGCCGCATCGACATTGCCGGTCTCGACATAACGTTTCGCGCGGATCAGACGCTGGTGCGGAGCCGGCGATGGCGTGCCCGGACGGCGGATGACGAAGAGCTCCGACAGCTCCCGCGTGAAATCCGCCCAGAACCCCTCGCCGCTCGACCCGGTCATCAGCGCCGGACCCAGCTCGTCCAGTCCCGACGACAGCTCTTCTAATGTGACCGGCTCGCGGGATGCGTTGATGATCGTGGTCACGGCCTTGGGCTGGGCATCCCCGAACCGCAGCCGAAGCTGGGGGTCAATATAGCCAAGCGGCGATCCGCGATCCAGCGCGCGGCGCGCGGCAAAGGCGATCAGCAGGCCCTCGGCCCGCGCAGCATTGCCCGAGGCCGCCTGCGCCTGCACATTGATTCGCGACAACCGGTCTTCCAGATCGGCCACCCGAACCGCAAGCGCGCGCTCCAGATCGGGGGTAAGGGTTGTCGTCGGGGCGGTGGCTTCGGACTGCGTTGCCGGCGGCAAGACCGTGCCGTCGGCGTCAATGCGGTTGGCAAGAGCAGTGGCCGGATCGGGCTTGGTCTTTGCCCCGTCGCGATCGGCGATCGCAGCCGTTTCCGTGCCCGGAGCGCTGTCAAACGGATTGTAGCGCGACAATATCCATCCGGTCAGTATGGCACCGCCAATGAAGGCCACGACCATCAAAATCAGGACATTGCGCGTCAGATTGCTTTTGCCAGCTGATGGCGAAAGCCTCTCATATTCTCGGCTCATTCCGGTTTCCTTTCCCGGCCCGGCCAGATGGCGAACCACATATTGTCATTCATCCCGGCATAGTCCGCTCGCCAGAGACAGTAAAGTGTCGTCGTCCGGATGCGCCGCGACGTGGAGCCCTCGCCAGCCCGGTCCCGCTGCTTCTGCCACCTTGGCGGAAAAGGCCACCACGTGATGGCCGCCCCGTTTTATCCCCACACGATCCAGCTCTTCGACCAGATGCTTCGCCGCTCGCGCCGAATGGAGCAGGATTACGGCCTCCCCCTGCAGACAGGCTACCGCCTTCTCGCCCAAGGGGACCGCTCTCGACCGGTAGACCGGAATGATATGCAAGACCCGTTTCCCGGCATCAAGCCTGCTATGCTGCTCGCCCGCCAGCCACAAAATCCTGCGGTAACGATCTTCTGCCAGCGAATCGAGCAAGGCCTGTCCGCTGGATGCGCCGGTTTTTTCTATCGAAAATCCCGCCTTTTCTGCGGCTCTCGCAGTTGCTTCGCCGACGGCGAGCACGGGCAGGGATTTATAGACATCCAGCCGGCCTCCGCCCCGGGCAACCGCATTGGCACTGGTCAGCAACAGGGCATCAAAATCCTGCGCCGCAGGGCCGGACCATGCCACGGACTCGACGCTGAACAGCGGATCCACCACCGTCTGCAGTCCCCGTTCCTGCGCCCGCCGCTGTGTCTGCAACGCGCCGTCCAGCGGCCGCAGGATCAGCAGCGGCCGAATCATTGCCCAAATATGGCTTTCAGCTCCGGGCTGGCCTGCCCGAGAAGCGTTTCCGCCAATATCGCCGGAGCAGAGACATCGCCAATATCGAAATGGGAACTGCCGGCAACGAATTCCGAGCCGTCGGGCAAAAGAATTTCGGCCCGCAGATAGGCCCGCGCGCCATCAATCGTGGCCAGAGCCGCGACCGGGCTGTGACAGTCCGCCGTCAGCCGCTTGAGAAACAGGCGTTCGGCGATCACCGCGCGAAAAGTGATAGTCGATGATATCTCGCGCATCAGATGGCGGACATGCCGGTCATCGGCCCGGGCTTCGATCCCGATCGCACCCTGTGCCGGTGCCGGCAGCATGATCTCGTCCGATATCTCGATCCCGACATCCCCCATATCCAGACGTTCGAGACCGGCAGCGGCGAGCAGCGTCGCATCATAATCGCCGTCCTCGATTTTCTGCAGCCTCGTCTGGACATTGCCGCGAATCAGCCGGATATCCAGATCGCTTCTCTGCCGCAGCAGCTGTGCCTTGCGCCGCGGCGAGGCGGTGCCGACGATGGCGCCTTCCCGAAGCGCCTCGATCGAATCCGATCCGATCAGCCGGTCATGAATATCCGCCCGCTCCAGCATCGCGGCCAGAATGAACTGCTCGGGCCGGATGGTTTCCACATCCTTCATGCTGTGCACCGAACAGTCGATTTCGCCATTGTCGAGCGCGTGGTCCAGTTCCTTGGTCCACAGAGCCTTGCCGCCGACTTCGGCAAGCGAACGATCGAGTATCTTGTCGCCGCTGGCAACCATCGGTACCAGTTCCACCTGCTCGGACCGCCATGCATGGGTCGACAGCAGCGCATTGGCCGCCATCCGGGCCTGTGCCATGGCCAGCGGCGATTGCCGTGTGCCGATACGCAGGGGACGGTCCAGTCCGGCGAGAATCTCTTTTTTGCTGTCTTCGCTCATGATAGCGCTTGTCCTAATGGCTTGAGCGCCTAAGTAAAAGCGTCATGAGCCTGATTTTGGGAATTGAATCCAGCTGCGACGAAACGGCGGCCGCGCTAGTCACGTCAGATCGGGAGGTTTTGGCGCACAAACTGGCTGGCCAGGAAGCCGAGCACGCTCCTTATGGGGGCGTCGTTCCCGAGATCGCTGCCCGCGCCCATGCCGAAATCCTGACACCGCTGATCGAGGCGGCCCTTGCTGAAGCCGGCAAGTCGCTGGATGATGTCGACGCCATCGCCGCCACTGCCGGCCCCGGCCTGATCGGTGGCGTGATGGTTGGCCTCGTCACCGGCAAGGCGCTGGCAATGGCCGCCGGCAAGCCGCTGGTCGCAGTCAACCATCTGGAGGGTCACGCGCTATCGCCGCGACTGGTCAATCCGGATCTCGGCTTTCCCTATCTGCTGATGCTGGTCTCCGGCGGCCATTGTCAGATCCTGCGGGTCGAGGGCGTCGGCCAATATCGGCGGCTGGCGACCACCATCGACGATGCGGCCGGCGAAGCCTTCGACAAGACCGCGAAAATTTTGGGCCTCGGCTATCCCGGCGGCCCAAAGGTCGAGGCCTTTGCCAGACAGGGCGATCCGGCTGCCGTGCCCCTGCCCCGCCCGCTGATCCGGTCCGCCGAACCGCATTTTTCTTTTGCCGGGCTGAAAAGCGCCGTGGTGCGCGCCCATCAGGGCGGAACCTACCGGCCCGAGGATATCGCCGCTTCCTTCCAGCAGGCCGTCGTGGATTGCCTGCGCGACCGGCTGGAAAAGGCGATTGCCGAGCAGGCAAGCTGCGCCCATCTGGTGGTCGCTGGCGGCGTCGCCGCCAATGGTCCGATCCGTGCGATGCTCGAACAGGTGGCAGAACAGAACAGCATGGCCTTCACCGCGCCGCCGCAATGGCTGTGCACCGACAATGCCGCGATGATCGCCTGGGCCGGAGCCGAGCGGTTCGCAGCCGCCCTCACCGATCCGCTGGACTTTGTCGCCCGGCCCCGCTGGCCGCTCGATCCGACAGCGGACAAGGCGCGCGGCGCGGGAGTGAAGGCATGAACGACACCGGCAGAAAAATTGGCGTGATCGGCGCGGGCGCCTGGGGCACCGCATTGGCGCAGGTGCTTTCCGAGGGTGAGCCGCAGCTGCTGCTGTGGGCACGCGAACCGGAAACGGTCGCCCAGATCAACGGGGATCGCGAAAACCGCTCTTTTCTACCCGGCTATCCGCTCCGCGAGACGATCGTCTCGACGCAGGACTGGGATGCGATGGCGGCGTGCGACGTGCTGTTGCTGGTCACGCCGGCGCAGCATCTGCGCTCGACGCTCCAGACGCTGCCGCAGAGCGATTCGACGCTGATATTGTGCTGCAAGGGTATCGAGGCCGAAAGCCGGATGCTGATGAGCGAGGTCGCTGCCGAATTGCGGCCCGATAATCCGCTCGCAGTGCTGTCCGGCCCGACCTTTGCCCATGAAGTGGCGCAAGGCTTGCCCACGGCCCTGACCCTGGCGTGCGAAAGCGAGGAGCTGTGGCACAGACTGAATCCCCTGATCGCAAAAACCGGCTTCCGTCCCTATTTTTCCGCTGATGTGATCGGCGCCGAAATCGGCGGCGCGGTCAAGAATGTGCTGGCGATCGGCTGCGGCGTCGTCGACGGTGCCGGTCTCGGGCAGAACGCCCGGGCCTCGCTGATCAGTCGCGGCTTCGCCGAAATGCTCCGCTATGGCGAAGCGCGCGGTGCCAGAGCGGAAACCCTATCCGGTCTATGCGGCCTCGGAGATCTGGTGCTGACCTGTTCGTCGACCAGCTCGCGCAATTTCTCGCTGGGCCGGGGGCTGGGAGAAGGCCAGTCGGCCGAATCGCTCCTGTCCGATCGCGCGACCGTCGCCGAGGGCGCCTCCACCGCGCCCGTGCTGCAGCAGGATGCAAAAGCGCGGGGCATCGACATGCCGATCGTCGAGGCGGTGTGCGCCTTGCTGGCCGGCACCGCCGATGTTCAGTCTGTGGTCACCCGGCTCATGACAAGGCCTCTGGTTTCCGAACGCCGCTAGGCCAAAGGCAAGATGATGACATATTTGGAAAATTGCTTTAGACGTCTGTGCTTGAAGCGGACCAGCCGGAGAGCGATTTGAACAGTCCTGAACCATCAGGCGCGGCTGGTGCTGCATCCCTGGATGCCGGGCCGGACGAGAACAAGAACCAGGAAGATATTGCAGCGCTGGCCAAGGGCGGGCGGACCAATATCTTCGGGTTCCTGCTGCGGCTGGCTGCGCGTCTGCCGTTTCTGTTCATCGCCGGACGTATCTATGGCCCGGATACGCTGGGCCGGTTTGCCTATGCGATACTGGTTGTCGAATTTGCCGCGCAGCTTGCCACGCTCGGCCTCAAACGCGGACTGGCGGCGCAGCTCAGCAAAACCGAAAGGCCGCATGTGCATGTCGTCTGGGATGGCCTGCTGGTCAGCTTCCTGGCCTCGGCCATTGCGGCAGCGATCCTCATCATCTTCCCGTTCATCATGTTCCCCAATAGCGAAATCAACGGCCTCGACCGCTTTTTGCCGCTGGTCATATTCACCGTTGTGGGAGCGGATATTGCCCTCGCCGCCCTCGCCTATCGCTATGATATCGCTGCCACCGTGCGCGCCCGGTCCATCGTCGAACCCTGGACGATCAGCATCGCCGCCTTTCTTTTCTCTTATTATTCGCTGCGCGACGGATTGATCCTCGCCTATGTCGTGTCGATGATCGCGGCACTGGCCGCGTCGCTCTGGCCCTTGTTCAAAAGCTATGGCCTGCCCCGGGGCTGGCGCCCGGAACCGGGCAAGATCGCAAAAATCGCCCGGCGCAATATGCCGCTTGCGGCCGCCGATGCCGCCGAGTGGGGATCGCGCCGGCTGGACCTGGCGATCCTCGGCCTGTTCGCCTCTCCCGCGATTGTCGGTGTCTATTATATCGCCCAGCAGGTGGCGAGCCTGCCGCAGAAGCTCAAGACCAGTTTCGATCCCATTCTCGGCCCTGTGATCACGCGCAATCTGGCGGACGGCAATATGAAGGCCATTGCCAGTCAGGTCAGCCAGGTCGGCTACTGGATCATCGCTGCCCAGATTGGCATCGCCCTCGCGCTGGCGATCCCGGGAGAAGCCGTGATGGGACTGGTCGGCCCGAATTTTGTCGGCGGAACCGGCGCGCTCGCCTTCCTGCTGGCGGCGGAAGCGGTCGCTGCAACCGCCGTGGTCAGCGAATCCGCCCTGGTCTACATCGCCCGCCACCGCAATCTGCTGATCTCGCTGTCGATGCTGCTGCTGCAGGCTGCGCTCAGCGTCGCCTTCATCCAGATCAGTCTCTACATGGCATGGGGACCTCTGTTTCAGGCAGCGGCTGTCGCGGCGGCCCTGATGGTGGCGCTGGCCTATGCCTCGGTCGTCAAAGCCATCTTCCTGTCAAAGCTGCTGGGAGCCCCGGTCAATGGATGGCGCTGGACCCTGCTGATCGCAATCGGCGTGGCCAGCGCAATCGGCTATCTGGCCACCCGTCTGCCCGAATGGGCGGAGCTGATCGTCGGCATCCCGATGATCCTGGGCAGCTACGCCTGGGTCATCTGGAAATGGGGCTTCGGGCCGGAAGACCGGACCTTGTTCAAAATGAAAGACTGATCAGCCGAGCCGGGCTTTCACCAGCTCTTTCAGATCGGCTTCCGGGCGGGCACCGTAATGGGAAATGACTTCCGCGGCGGCGATCGCGCCCATGGTCAGACAATCTTCCATCGAACGCTGTTCAACATAGCCGCTGAGGAAACCGGATGCGAACAGGTCACCGGCGCCGGTTGTATCGATAATATGGTCGACAGGCTCCGCAGCAACGGCGGAGGTCTTGCCGTCCCGCACCGCTATCGCGCCTTTTTCACTCCGCGTCACCACCAGTGTTTCCACCTTGGCAGCCGTCTCGGAAACCGCCGTATCAAAATCCTCGGTCTCGGCCAGCATCTTGATTTCGGCTTCATTGGCAAACAGGATATCAATCTTGCCGCCGTCGATCAGTTCGCGGAATTCCGCACGGTGCCGGTCCACACAGAATGTATCCGACAGGGTGAAGGCAACCTTCCGCTCGTGCTTCCTGGCAATATCGATCCCCAGCGCCATCGCCGCCTTCGGCTCCTCGGCATCCCACAGATAGCCTTCCAGATAGAGAATCGCGCCACTGGCGATCAGCTCCGCATCAACCGCTGCCGGAGGCAGAAATTGCGACGCACCGAGAAAGGTATTCATCGTGCGCTGGGCATCTTCGGTCACAAAGATCAGGCAGCGCGCGGTCGGTGGCTCCTTGCCCAGCGGCGGCACATCAAAATCGATCCCGGTAGCGCGAATATCATGAGCGAAGACCTCGCCCAGCTGATCATCGGCAACCTGCGCAATCAGCGCGCACTGGCGGCCCAGAGTCGACGCCCCGGCCAAAGTATTGGCCCCGGAGCCGCCGCTGATTTCGCGCGCCGGACCCATGTCCTTGTAAAGTTCCTGCGCCCGTTTGGCATCGATCAGGGCCATGCTGCCCTTGACCAGCTGCTCCTCATCAAGAAATTCATCACTGGCCTGAGCGATCACATCGACGATTGCATTGCCGATCGCGACAATATCATAACGGGCTTCAGTGCTCATAAAAATCCTTTAGGCGCAGTTTCAATGGTCGGGACGCGTTAGGGCCTTGCTCCGGAACCATCAAGCAGAATTGACGCCGGGCCGCCAATCGTGACATGGCGTTGAAAATGATACAGGCCTTCACCCGTGCGCTTGCGCAGCTCGCCGACCGGACCATCTTGGCCATTCTGCTCAAGGTGATAGCGCTCACCATCCTGCTGTTCGCTCTGTTCGGGGTCGCAGCCTATTTCGGGCTGGTCTGGCTGTTCGCCTGGCTCGGCTGGACGCAGGGGGGATTCGCTGCAGCAACCGCAGCCGCGATCATCGCCATTTTGACCGGACTTCTGCTGTTCCGGATCGTCGCCATTTTTGTGCTGAACATCTTTTCGGACGATATCGTCGACGCGGTCGAGCGGCGCTATTATCCGAAGCTGGCGGAGACGGCGAAGCCCCCGGGCTACCTGCTCGGCATTAGAATGGGACTTGCTTCCACCGGTCGCGCCGTCGGCTATAATATTGTCGCAGCACCGCTCTATGTCCTGCTGCTGGTGACCGGCATCGGCGTCCCGATCGCCTTTTTCGCGGTCAATGGCGTTTTATTGGGCCGCGATCTGCAGGATATGGTCGCCGCACGCCATATGTCCGATTATCGCAATCTGGCAACGGAATGGCGGCTTCCGAAAGTCCAGCGCTTTGTCCTGGGGCTGATCGCAGCGCTGTTGCTGGCGATCCCATTTGTCAATTTCCTTGCGCCGGTTTTGGCAGCCGCTATGGCTACCCATCTGGTGCATGGGAAGAAGGAAGCATAGCGACCATGAAAGCCAAATTTCTGATATTGTTCAGCTTGCCGGCGCTGGCCGCCTGCGCCTCGACGGGTTCGCCATCGACCAGAGGTCCGAGCCTGCCGGCTGTATCGGGATCACCGCTCAGTTCCATTTCCGGTCTCGAAATTGTCATGGGCAAGACCGCCGATCAACTGACCCGCCTGTTTGGCAATCCTCAACTCGATATATCCGAACCACCGGCCCGGAAACTGCAATTCTCCAGCGGTGCCTGCATCCTCGACGCCTATCTCTACCCGCAGGAATCGGGGGGGCCCCAGCGCGTGACGCATATCGACACCCGGCGCAGCGATGGCGCAGCCGTCGACCGGGTCAGCTGCGTCAAAGCCTTACGTCTGCGCTAAGGCCAACTGTTCAAGCGCCCAGCCGGCCGCTTCCCGAACGACATCATCCTCATCCGCCAGCAGCGCCTTGACCGGCGAGATCAGCGCGGCATCGCCGCTGTTGCCGGCGGCGATCAGCGCGTTGCGCACCATCCGGTTGCGACCGCTCCGCTTGATCGGCGATCCCGAAAATATCTGCCGGAAACCGGCATCATCGAGCGCCAGCAAGTCCGCCAGCGCCGGCGCAGCCAGCTCGGCACGCGGCAGAAAGGCCTTGTTCGCCGCCCCCGCTTGCGCAAATTTATTCCAGGGACAGATCGCCAGGCAGTCGTCACAACCGTAGATATGGTTGCCGATGGCCTTGCGATATTGATGCGGGATCGGCCCCTTGTGCTCGATCGTCAGATAGGAAATGCAGGCGCGGGCGTCGAGCTGATAGGGCGCGGGAAAGGCATTGGTCGGGCAGATATCCTGACAGGCGGTGCAACTGCCGCAACTGTCCCTGCCCGGCTTTGACGGCGCCAGATCGAGCGTCGTGTAGATCGCGCCCAGAAACAGCCAGCTGCCATGGGTCCGGCTGACGACATTGGTATGCTTGCCCTGCCAGCCGAGACCTGCGGCTTCCGCCAGCGGCTTTTCCATCACCGGCGCGGTGTCGACAAAGACCTTCACCTCGCATTCGGCCTGACCGACCAGCCAGCCGGCGGTGCGCTTCAGCGCCCCCTTGACGACATCATGATAGTCCTTGCCCTGGGCATAGACCGAGATGCGCCCGTGATCGGCCACATCCTCCAGCGCAAACGGGTCGGTGGCGGGCGCATAGCTCATGCCCAGCATGATGACCGTTTCGACATCGGGCCACAGCGTCTGCGGATCGGAGCGTTCGTCGGCCCGGTTGGCCATCCAGATCATGTCACCCTGACGGCCTTCGCCCAGCCAGCGCTGCAGCCGCTGCCGGGTTTCGGGTGCGAGGCTGGCCGGGGCGATGCCCATGGCAGAAAACCCCTCTTCCCTCGCCTTTTTTTCCAGCGCTTCGGCCAATCTTAACTTGTCATCCGGCATAGCCTGTCCCTATCAAACACTACCGCCATATATGAAAGCCGTAAATGCACGCGCCCGACCCCCAATTCGCCATAGAGGCCCGCAATATCGTCAAGAGATTCGATGGCGAAGCCGCCGTGGACGGCATTGACCTGACGATCACCAAAGGCAGCATATTCGGGATTTTGGGACCGAATGGCGCGGGCAAGACCACGGCCTTGCGCATGCTGCTGGGGATCATCGATCCCGATGAGGGCGAACGCTTTCTGCTCGGCTCGCCGGATCCGATTTCCAAGGCGCACCAGGTCGGCTACCTGCCCGAGGAACGCGGCCTCTACCAGTCGATGAAGGCCTATGACGCGATTGCCTTCATGGGCGCATTGCGCGGTTTGCCGCTGGCGGAAGGCCGCAAACGCGGTCGTTCGATGATGAAGGCACATGGCCTCGGCGATGCCACTGACAAGCAGATCCGGCAATTGTCCAAGGGCATGGCCCAGACGGTGCAATTGCTCGGCACGCTGGTGCACGATCCCGACCTGATCATTCTCGACGAGCCCTTTTCCGGCCTCGACGCGCTCAACCAGGGCAAGCTGGAACGGCTCATCCGGGATCAGGCCGACAAGGGCGTCACCGTGATCTTCTCCACTCATGTGATCGCCCATGCCGAGCGCTTGTGCGAGGAAATTGCGATCATTGCCGACGGCAAGGTCCCCTTCAAGGGCAAGGTATCAGCCGCCCGCGACCGGCTGCGTCCGCAGGTGCATCTCGAGACTCGCAATCTCGATGGCCCCTGGCGCAGTGCCATCCCGGCAGACTGCCAGCCGCTCGGCCACAACTGGCACTTCACCCTCCCCGAAAACGGCGTTGAACCGCTGCTGCACGCTCTCGTCGAAGGTGGAGCGGGCATCGAATCGCTGTCAATCGAACGGCCCGGCCTGCACGATGCCTTTGTCCAGATCGCCGGCGAGGCGGTCGCCCGGAAAATGAAGGAAGATAGCGCGAACAACAACGGGGACGAAACCGCATGATCGAGACCATCCGCGCCGCCTTCGTTATCGCTCGCCGCGATTTCACCGCCATCATCTTTTCCAAATCCTTCTTTTTCTTCCTGCTCGGACCGCTCTTCCCGCTTGGTATCGGCGTCGCTGCGGGAGGGCTGGGCTCCCAGGTATCCCGGGACATCGAAACCACCACCATCGGGATTGTCCTGAGTCCGGAAGAGGCGGATAACTTGCTGGCAACGCGAGCCAGGCTGTCGCTCAGTCTTGGGCCAAAATCCCTGCCGGACCTGCTGATATTGAACGATGTGCAAGACAGGGAAGCGGACATTGTTGCGAAGCTCGACAGCGACAAATCCATCAACGCGATCCTTTCCGGCACGCTGGCTAAGCCTGTCCTGACCGGCTCGCAAAGAGACGTCGGCCGATGGCAGGGCAAGGTCGCCCTGCTCGCCGAGACCGCCATCGCGCAGCCCGTTCCGGTGGAAATCGAGACAAGGCTGGTCGGCCAGACCGGCAGTTCCAGCGAACGCGGGCAACTGCTGACCGCGCAGGGTGCCCAGGCGATTCTGATCCTGCTGACGATGATCCTGGCGGGCATGGTATTGTCCAATCTGGTGGAGGAAAAGACCAACAAGATCATCGAAATTCTCGCCGCCGCCATCCCGATGGACGCCATCTTCCTGGGCAAGCTGTTCGCGATGCTCGGCATGGCTCTCGTGGGTATCGCCGTGTGGAGCACGCTGGGACTGTCGGTATCGCTTCTTGTCGGCGTCCACTGGAACGCCCTGCCGGTTCCCGCCGTCGGCTGGCCATTGTTCATCATCTTGATGATCTTCTATTTCTCCATGGCCTATCTGCTGCTGGGGTCGCTGTTTCTCGGCATCGGTGCGATGGCGACCACCGTGCGCGAGGTGCAGACCCTGTCGATGCCGGTGACCATGGGGCAATTGCTGGTCTTCTTTCTCGCCTATTCCTCGATCACCAAGCTGGGCGAACCGGTCGAGTGGTTTGCCGTGCTGTTTCCCTTCAGTTCCCCCTTTGCGATGATCGCGCGGGCGGCGCAGATGGACAATCTCTGGCAGCACGGCCTCGCGCTGATCTGGCAGGCCATTTTCACCATGATCATCATCCGCTTTTCGGTCATGCTGTTCCGCCGCAACGTGATGAAATCCGGGCAGGCGGCCCGCAAGAAAAGCCTGTTCGCCAGGGTCACCGGAAAATAATCTCGCGATTCGCGTCGTTTGCCGAAAAGACATTGACATTGCTGTCAATAGAGGCAGATTAAACGGGTTTTGATACGCAACCGATTGCTTCAATATGCAACGGCAGGAGAGAATTATGGCTTCCGTTCCCCAAATCGATCTCGGTAATCTGACGACGTCCCCGACCGCGGACGAAGCGCTCGAGGCTTGGTACAAGCGCAACCCCCCGATTGCCGAGCAAGATGCCAATCCCTGGGATGTCAGCCGCGCGGAACTGTACAGCAAGGATCTCTGGCGCAAGCCCTTTGCGGAAATGCGCGAAAAGGCCCCGATCAACAAGGTCACCGGCGGCGTCCACGGCGATTTCTGGAACGTCACCACCTACAAGCCGATCCAGCATGTCGAGGCGCTGCCCGAGATTTACTCCTCCGATGTCGCCCATGGCGGCATCACGATTGCCGACCCGGAATTTGACGACGATTTCGAGCTGCCGATGTTCATCGCCATGGACCGGCCAAAACATACCGGCCAGCGCCGAACCGTCGCTCCGGCCTTCACCCCGACCGAAATGCAGCGCATGGAAGCCGAAATCCGCCAGCGCACCGCCGAGGTGCTGGATGGCCTCCCCTGGGGCGAAAAATTCGACTGGGTCGACAAGGTGTCGATCGAGCTGACCACCGGCATGCTCGCGATATTGTTCGGCTTTCCCTGGGAAGACCGCCGCCTGCTGACCTATTGGTCCGACTGGGCCGGCGATGTCGAACTGTCGGTGGCGGAAGACCTGACCGAACAGCGCCAGCATATTCTCTACGAAATGGGGGCCTATTTTACCAAGCTGTGGAACGATCGAGTCGATGCCGAGCCGACGCCCGACCTGATCTCGATGATGATCCATTCGGAACATATGCGCGACATGGACCCGATGGAATTCATGGGCAATCTGGTGCTGCTGATCGTTGGGGGCAATGACACCACCCGCAACACCATGTCGGGCCTGGCCTTTGGTCTCAGCCAGTTCCCGGAAGAAAGGGCGAAACTGCAGCAGAATCCTGACCTCATTCCCAATGCCGTGCAGGAAATCATTCGCTGGCAGACCCCGCTCGCCCATATGCGACGAACCGCGCTGGAAGATCATGATCTGTTCGGCAACGAGATCAAGAAAGGCGACAAGGTCGTCCTCTGGTATATTTCGGCCAACCGCGACGAGGAGGTCTTTCCGGAAGCCGACAAGATCAAGGTGGACCGGGAAAACGCCCGACGCCATCTCGCCTTCGGTTATGGCATCCACCGCTGCGTCGGGGCCCGTCTCGCCGAATTGCAGATCCGCATCCTGCTCGAGGAAATGCACAAGCGGCGGATGCAGGTCAATCCGACCGGCAAGCATCGCCGCGTCCACGCCTGTTTCGTTCACGGTTTTCGGGAACTGGAAGTCGAACTGTCCAAATATTGATCAGTTTCCGTTCAGACCCTATCCTGTAACCAGACTGCTCCCGGTACCGAATGATCCCGGGAAAGCGAAAGGGATTGCAGATGAACATAATGAATCGACGCACCATGGTCGCGGGCGCTCTGGCAACTGCCGGAGCCTATGGGCTTGTCCGTGTTTCGGGACTGTTCGATCAGGCAAACGCCCGGCCTGGCGGGCCGTTCAAGGTGAACCGCTCGCCGGAAGAATGGAAACGGCGACTTGGCGCAGACCGTTACCGGATTCTGCGTCTGGCCGGCACCGAACGCGCCTATTCCAGCCCGCTCAACAGCGAGAAACGCAAGGGCGTTTTCGCTTGTGCCGGTTGCGATCTCGGCGTCTACCATTCGGCCCAGAAATATGACAGCGGCACCGGCTGGCCAAGCTTCTGGGCGCCCCTCGCCAAGGACCGGATCGGGACAACGACAGACTACAAGCTCGGCTATCCGCGCACCGAAGTCCATTGCGCACGTTGCGGCGGGCATCTGGGCCATATTTTCAATGATGGACCGAAACCGACCGGCAAGCGCCATTGCATCAATGGCCTGGCACTCAAATTCATTCCGGCCTGATCCGGGAAATCAGCCTTTTGGCGCGTCGATCTGCTGCCAGAATTCCAGCTTGATCCCGTCGCAATCGAGGATCCAGGCAAATTTGCCATAGCCCTCGTCGACCTGCCCCAGAATCTCCAGACCCTTGGCCTTCAGCTGCTCGACATAGGCATCCAGATCATCCACCCGCAGATTGATCATGAACCGGGCTTCGCTGGGTTCCAGATATTCGCTATCTTCGGGAAAATGACTGATCAGGCTATAGGGGTTTTCGACCTTCTCGTCGCACCAGTTGAGCATGGGACCATATTCGCCATCCAGCCCCAGATAGTCCTTGTACCATTTGCGTGTCGCCGCCGGATCCTTCACCATGTGAAAAACCCCACCCAGTCCGGTGACCCTTGCCGTCATAGTATCCATAGTCCTTGCCTAGCTACGCCGAGGGCCAAAACTATTATAGTTTACAGTTCGTTGCGCAATCTCTTTGGCGCTATCCGCCAGATCTGCAGGCCAGTGTCCCGAATATGGACAGGTTGCAACCACTCCGGCTTGCGACCTTCAGCCAGCTGGGACCACAGACCTTCGGGTTGTTTTTTCGCATAGAGCGCGAGCTCCGTTTCGTCATCGCAGGTGACGATGAAGCGAATATTATGGGCTTCCAGCAGGTCGCGCGCGACAGCAGGAGCGGCGGTAAAGATCCTGATCTGGTCGGCCATCGCCCGGTCGTTGCGATGGTGACTGGTGGCGAGCACACTGTGCGGCGTGAGCAGCAATATGCGCGGTCCGAAATCAAAAGGCGCGAGAATATTGGACCGGGACAGACTGTTGAGCCGCGCGAGCGAATCATTGCTGTTGCAAGCGAGCGCTTCCGGCGCTTCGGCGACCGGCTCTTCTCCGTCGCTCACGGCATTGAACAGGGCCACCGCCAGCGGTCCCGGCATGACCAGAAACACCACCGCTGCCGTTGCAAATATGCGCGACAGCGGGCGCTTGAGAGCGCGGGCGCGGACAAAAGCCTGATGCACCGCCCAGGCCATGAACGGCAAGCCAAAGGCCGCTGCCACCGCTGCGGCGCGCTGGACGAACAGGGACAGCAGCAGCGCCCAGAGAAAAGCATAAGCCAGCACGAATAATCGACCCCGGTCAATTCCGTTCGGCCGGGTCCGCAATATGTAAAGCAGGCTGATCAGGCCCACCAGGACAGACCCGCCCAGCAGGGTGACCATGGTTGTGCCCTTCTGATACCAGATCGGCATGCCTTCGAGCACATTGACCAGCCAATATTCCCGGACAAGCGGATCCATCGTATTGAACGCTCCGCCCATACATTGCGGCGCAAAACCATGGAGGACAACCAGCGCAACACCCCCGGCGACGGCCAGACTCCCGACGCGCATTAGCCTGTTGGCAGGCAGCCATTGGATGGATGGCAGGATGACAGCAGCACCGGCGGCACCGGCCAGCAAATGGGCTGGCGAAATGGCATCGCAATAGTTGATCGCAGCGTCAAAACCGCCCTGCGTGGCGAAATAGAAAAGAAAACTGGCAACCAGAAAGGACAGCAGGGTCCAGAACAGCCGAACGCCCTCCTCCACCTGGAATACCCAGCGCCAGACCAGCAGTACGACAAAAGCCGCCGACAGCGGCAGCCCTTCCAGCGATATCGACAGCCACAGCGCCAGTGCCGCACCGAGCGCGATACCGCCCTTGCGCTTCTCGGGCCAGTACATGGTCCACAATGCGGCCAGCGCCAGCACGATCTGCCAGCCATGATGATCCACCCGCATCGGCCGGATCTGCGCCACGATCGGGACGGCAGTGGCAGTCAGGGTCGCCGCCAGAACCGCAATCCTGCGATTAAACAGGGGTTCGGTAATTTTTACCAACAGCCACATCGCCATGCCCAGCGTGGCCAGCGGCACGAGGACCATCGCCGCAGTTTCGGCATTGGCCGCACCCAGCACCGGCTTCAGCAGCAGGAATAGCAGCGCCAGCGGCAGTTCGATCCAGCGCGGCCAGTGCATTGGCTGGCTGTCCGGTTCGCCGATCCGATATTGGGTGGTGTCAAACCAGCTTTGCCCGCCGAGCCAGTCGCGCAGCTGCACCATGCGCAACTGATCGTCCGGCCCCCAGCCGATGCCGCTGTGAATCTGCCCCCGGGCAACGAAAACCATCACAGCACAGACTGCGAGCGAGATCAGCAATATCGGCCAATTGCCGCGCAAGCGTTCCAAAATCCTATCCCTCGGGTTGCGAGCGTTTGGCTTTCAGATAAAGCCACGGAACCCTTTCGGGGTCGAATTGCGAACGGTGATGGCGGTCAAAGAAGGGTGGCATATGATCGCCAACCAGCAAGATATCGGTTTCGGGGAAGTCCTCTGCCGTGATTTCCTTGATCAGCGCCTTGTCAATATCGTCGAAAATCGCAAACTGGCGGCAAATCATCGGATAGTCGCGCGCCAGTTCGATCGACACGTCTTCGCAATTGCCGGAATGAAGATTAAGCTCGCTTGGAACCGGCAAATGGCTGTTCAGCGTAAGCCAATATTGAAAGGTCGGTTGCGTCGCCCGTTTCAGATTGTCGGCGAGCATCTTCGGCACCTGTCGATCACAGGCTCCGGCGAACACCCCGCCACATCTTTCAGCCCCCCGATCTTCCAGATCGACCGCGAATTCACGCTTCTGGAAGCCGATTTTCGGATACCAGGTTTCGCGTTTGAAGAACGGTCCCTTGAAACTGTGCATCGCCTGGGTCGCATAGCCTTTCTTGGCAAGCTGCGCTGGCAGACAATTGAGGGCTGCCGGGTTATCGGTCTTGAGCAATTCATAATAATCGCCCCAGCGACCGCATAGCTCGCGCATCTCACCCGCAGTGGTGCTGTTATAATAAAGGTTGGTGCCCTGACTGACGTCATAGCGCGCCTTCACCGCGCTGCTTTTATAATAAGCGAACAGCTTGTCCGACATTGCCTTGTTATTTTTGGGGACGCCCAGAGACTCCACGATGATCAACACCAGATGACGCTTGCCATCCGCGCGCGCTGCAAAACCGGACTTGGTTACCGCGGACTCAAAGGTGGCGCCGACCGGGGCTGGTCGAAAATAATGGCCTCGCATGCTCTGCCCGACAGCGACATCTGCGCCAACCAGTCCGAAGATCAGCGCGCCCCCAAGGATGATATGCAACGGTTGGGAAAAATTCGTGTCCCGCTTGAGCAGGAACCAGCTGCCGATCAAAATACCGATCACCACCACCCCGGCGGCAATATATTCGATCGAATCGCTGGGCTTGATCTCGGCAAAAAACCGCAGCGAATATAGCAGGGAGTTCATGGTTAAGCTGAACAGCCCGGACACGAAAGAAAGCAGCGAGTAGACCATGACGCTCGCGAAAGCGAGCCACTGCACCACCCGCGGCATCCGTTTGACAATCAGCCCGGCGAACCCCACCAGCGCAATCGGAATCGCGCGCGGTGGCGCTCCTACCATCCACATCGCCATGAACGGAAGATTGGCCAGCACGATCCAGACCAGCGCCCAGTTACAAAACTTCCGGAAGTCGGCGCTGAAGCGATGCTGCTTTGCCGGCAGCTCAAGGGTCATATCCATATAGCTCACCGGAACACCCCATATTTGCGAGTAAGATAGACGGCAAAGAAGCTCACTGCCACTGCCGCCGCCTTGGCCATGACCGGCAGCGCGCCGGCACTGGTCAGCCAGCTGACCATGCTGACGGTGATGCCGAGACCCAGTACAGCGGTGCCGATGAAACCGATCCGCTGCAATTGCAGCGCCGCGCCATCGCGCGCCTTGCCCGGAAAGACGAAGCTCGATGAAATCAGCCAGTGGACGACAATGCCGGCGCTATAGCCCGCCGCCGATGCCCAGCCCGGATCGACCAGAAAGGCGACCAGAACCATGAACAGGGCGACATCAAAAGCAAGGCTGACAACACTCGCCAGCAGATAGCGGGTGAGCGAAAATCGGTTGAGGATGGCGAGCGGTCCGGGCAGGCGCCCTACCCAAAGCCCGACGACAGACCGCTGGTGCTGACTGCTGCGTTCCATGACCCTAGCACCCTGCTGTCGCGCGGGAACAGGGCAGTCCAATGCGTGGCGACTGCATCATGCTGCCTTCTTGGATTTGTCTTGCGCCGCTTCCCCGATCCGCGTCGGTACGTCGCGCATGCTTTCCAGCGCGGCTACACGGTCCTCGCTGATATCTTCGACGATCACCCGCTGCGCGCCTTCATCGCCCGCTTCGTGATATTCGGCATCCTCGTTGACGTTCCACACGTTCCATTTGCGCGTACCGGCCTCGATATTCTCGACCGTCAGCATCGCCGTCATCATCGCGTGATCCTGGTTATTATAGCGGTGCATGCCGTTGCGGCCCACCATGTGCAGCGTCGGGAAACGGCTTTCAAGATCATCGCGCATGGTGGCGACATTCCGCTCATAGGCATCGTCATAGACCGGATAGGCCTTTTCCTGCCGGACGACCACGCCGCCAACGACATCTTCCGGTTTGCACAGGCCGAGGATCGCCATTTCCTTTTTCGCCAGTTCAACCAGATCCGCATCGGACGACGACCACAGGCCGTCATTCTCGAAACAGAAATATTCGAGGCCGACGCAGGCGATCTTCTCGTCCGGCACCATTTCCGGTGACCAGCTGCGGAAATTCTGCACCCGTCCAACCTGCACGCGATCGTCGTGGATATAGATCCAGTTGTCGGGGAACAGGTCATCGGACTTGATCATGATCGCTATGGTCAGGAAGTCCCGATAGTTGAGATCCTGCGCTTCCGGCATCGATTTCGGCAGCGGATAGATGCGGGTCGCCAGCTCGCGCATCGGCGCGCTGGAAATCACATGTCTGGCGGTGATGACGGTCTCGCCATCCGCGCCCGACGCGCTCATTCGCCAGTTGCCGTTGGCGTCCTGCGCCAGCTGTTTCAGACTGTGCCCCATCAGCACCCTGTTGCCCCTGGCTTCGACATGGCGCCTTGCGGCATCCCACATCATGCCTGGCCCGAGCCGCGGATAGCGGAAGGTCTCGAGCAGGGTTTTGACTTCCTGTCCGTCATTCGGTTTCTTGTTGAGGCCCAGCGAACGCTTCAGGCCATCGGTCACCGCGTTCCACAGGCTCAGCCCCTTGATCCGCTGCGCCGCCCAGTCCGCCGACATTTCGTCGCAGGGCATGCCCCAGACCTTCTCGGTATAGGTCTTGAAAAAGATCGAATAGAGCTTGTAGCCGAACTGGTTGACCGTCCAGTCCTCGAAGCTCTTCACATTCTTGTTGGGAAAGACTTTCGCCTTGCCATAGCTCAGCATGCACAGGGTCGAGCGCCAGATGCCGAGATTCCAAAGGGCTTCGAAAGCGCGCAACGGATAGCTGTAAAATTTGCCCTCATAATAGATCCGGCTCATCCGCGGTCGCTGGATGAAGTCATCGGGCAGGATCTCGTTCCACAGATCGACCACTTCCTGGCTTTTCGAAAAAAAGCGATGCCCGCCAATATCAAAGCGAAAGCCATCATGCTCCACCGTCCGGCTGATCCCGCCGACATATTGCGGGTCCTTTTCGATCACCGTGACCGAATAGCCCTTTTTGGAAAGCAGATAGGCTGCGGTCAGACCCGCAGGCCCCGCACCTATAATCGCGACATCCACGGCATTTTCTGCGGCTTTGCTTGGCATGTTCATTCAGTCTGGTCCCTGTCCATGGAGCGCCGTCGCCGGCGTGGTTCATGTTTCAGAGACAGGAGTGAACGAAATTGGTTAGCAGAGGGTTAATCGGCCAAGAAATTTGCGGCTGCGTCCGTCCGCTTACCGTTCGCTGATCGGCGGCACCGGCTGCGGCGGGGCATCAATGTCCGCTTCATGCACCTCGATCGTACCGCGCCCGACATGGCTCTTTCTGTGTCCATAAGCGAAATAGAGCAACAGCCCGATCCCGCCCCATACCGGCAGCACCATTTTCGCCTCAAACGGCAGATTGTAGAACAGCCCCAGACAGCCGAGGATCGCCAGCGGCGCGACAATCCACACCAGTGGCGTGCGGAACGGGCGATGCCGGCCCGGATCGGTGCGGCGCAGGATCAGCACCGCCACCGCGACCATCAGAAAGGCAAACAGCGTGCCCGAGTTGGAAATATCCGCCAATTGCCCGACCGGCAGAAAGGCAGCGAAAAACGATACAGCCACCCCGGTAATCGCGGTCACGATATGCGGTGTTTTCCACTTCGGATGGATGGTCGCGAGCTTTTCGGGCAGCAGCCCGTCGCGCGCCATCACGAAGAAAATACGGGTCTGGCCGAACAGCATGATCAGGATAACCGACGGCAGCGCCAGAAAGGCAGCAATGCCGATCATATTGCCAAACGCCGGATGACCGATCGAGCGGAGCACAAAGGCCAGCGCCTCATGGCTGCACACCAAAGGTTCGCGGCCGGCCGAGAGCAGCGCCTGGCATTGCGCCGCAAATTCGGTGCTGCCGGGCGCCAGCACATTGCCCGCCGCATCGACAATCGGCTGCGCACCAACCGTCCCGATTGCGCCTGCTGCGACCAGCAGATAGAAAATGGTGCAGATGCCAAGGCTGCCGATCAACCCGATCGGCACGTTACGCTGCGGATTCTTGGTCTCCTCTGCTGCGGTCGAAACCGCGTCAAAGCCGACATAGGCAAAGAAAATCGACGCCGCCGCGCCGACCGCGCCAAAACCGCGGCTCTCGCCAAACCAGCCGTTGGGCAGGAACGGATCGAAATTCTGCCCCTGCAGCATCGGCACGGTCAGGGCGATGAAAATGGTCAGCGCCGTGACTTTGATCGCCACCAGCACCGCATTGACCTTGGCGCTCTCGCTGGTGCCGATCATCAGCAGAAAGGTGACCAGCAGCGCGATGATGAGCGCCGGCAGATTGATCAGCCCGCCCGGCGCATAGCTGCCGATGGTCAGCGCCCTCGGCAACTCGATCCCGGCATTGGCCAGCAGCCCGACAAAATAGCCCGACCAGCCCACCGAAACCGCGCTCGCCGCCACCGCATATTCCAGGATCAGCGCCCAGCCGACCATCCAGGCCAGCAGTTCGCCCATCACCGCATAAGTATAGGTATAGGCCGAACCCGAGACCGGCACCATCGAGGCCAGTTCCGAATAGCAGAGCGCGGCCACCGCGCAGACCAGCCCGGCGATCACGAAGCTCCACATCATCCCCGGCCCGGCCTTCTGCGCCGCCTCCGAGGTGAGAACAAAAATCCCGGTCCCGATAATCGCGCCGACCCCCAGCAGGGTCAGCTGAATCGGCCCGAGCGTGCGGGTCAGCGCCTTTTTTTCTGCGGTAGCGAGGATTGCGTCGAGAGGTTTGATACGTCCGAAAAGATTAAAGGCCATGCAGCGGTCCTGTCCCGAAAATATCGGACCTGATTACGCCGTTTCTTTGGATACGCAAGAGGGATTCGGCTGTGCCGATACGGTTTCGGAAAGTCGGCGGCCGAACAACGAATGATCCTTGCCTTGCTGCCGGTGCCGGCTGTCGGGCGATGCGCGACAAAGTCAGTCGAGAGAATGCATTTCCCCCCTTCTTCCCGTCCACAAACGTCCGTCGATGATCGACATTCCCACACCGATCAACAGCATGCCGGCAATGCTTGACCCCCGCAGAGTTTCGGCAAGAAAAACGGTGCCAAGCGTGATCGCGGAAACCGGTATCAGAAAGGTCACCAGCAGCAGATTGGAGGCACCTACCGATTCCAGCAGGCGAAAATAGACAAAATAGGCCAAGGCCGTGGAAAAGACCGCCAGACCACCGATTGCCAGCCAGACCGCCATGGAATGACCGGCCAGAAAGTCGTCGCCATCGACCAGCAGCATCAGCGGAAGCAGAATCAACGCTGACATCGCCAGCTGGCCTGCAGCGACGGTCACTGGCTTGACCTGCATCCCTTTGAATCGCCGCCCGTAAACGCCGGCAAACGCGTAGGAAATGGCTGCACATAACATGGCCATCTGGGCGGCAATATTGTCGCCTACTCCTGCGAGCACATCCAGACCGATCAGTAACAGGATGCCGGAGAAACCGACGACCATCCCGGCGATCTTGCGCCCGGTCATCTTTTCATCCGGCAAAAGCAGCCCAGCGACAACCACCGTAAACAGCGGTGTGGTTGCATTGAGGATGGAGGCGAGACCGGCCGAAATATCCTGCTGGCTCCAGGCGATCAGGGAAAAGGGCAGGATATTGTTCAACAGCCCCATCGTGCCGAAGGCCAGCCAGGTTGCCAATTTCCTGGGAAACGGCTGGCGAGTGAGAAGAATATATCCCCAGAGCGCCGCCGCCGCCAGACTCACTCGCAGCCAAACCAGGGTCAGGGGCGCAAGTTCGTCGAGCGCCACCTCGACAAAGAAGAACGAACCACCCCAAAGCACGGAGAGCCCAAGAAGCAACGCCCACTCGCGCCTGGTCATGTGCTGATTGATCATTTTGGCATTCCGTATCCCGTGACCGGAACGCCCTAGATGCTGATTATTTTGAGCACATCCCGTTTCTTGCGCTCAAACCAGAATTTCACTCTGCCGCCACCAGCTCCCCCGGCAGCATCGGCTCGCTCAGCAGCCGTTCCATCGCCTTCCAGCGCCAGACCGGGGCATCGCCCTGCGCCTCGGTCCAGTCGCGGACCATCTCCATGCCCAGCCCATAGTTGATCACATAGCTGCGATATTGCTCGTTGAAATCGGTCATCTGCGCCGCGCGCTCCGCCGAAACCAGCTGATATTTCTGATTGAGCGCGATCGCCTCGTCGCGCGTGATATCCCCGTCCAGATAGCGCTGGGCAATGGTCATCCGCGCCCCGTTCAGCGCCTGCTTGGCGATCTGCAGCGCCCAATAGGCCGCCGCCGTGTCGGGATCGAGCCCGGCCAGCGGGTAGAGCACGTCCCGTTCATATTCCAGCCGTTCATCGCCGCCGAAGGCCAGCTCGATGCCGTAATTGGCAGATCCTTCGGCGATCAGGCTTTGCGGGCTGTAGAGCGGATAGACGGAAAATTCCTGCCAGCCCCTGCCCTTGGTCAGATTGCGTTCCAGCAGCATGTTATAGACATGATGACCGGGGTAGCCCTCGTGGCAGCCAAGATCGACGGCACGGCCGATGAAGATCGGCAGATCGGTGTTGACCTGGATCAGGCTCTGATAATGGCCCTGATAATAATTATAGCCGCTCCAGCTTTTGCCAGTGACAAATTCCAGCTTGAAATTCTCGCCCTCGGGCAGATCGAAATATTGTGCGGTCCGCGCCTTGCACTCGGCGATGGCCGTATCGAACACGAGCTTCAGCCGGTCTTTCGGTATGATATAGCCATTTTCAAATGCCGCGACCCGGGCGCTGAGCGGCCCGTCGCCCGGCACGAGATTTTCAATCTCCTCCAGCACCGGATCAAATGCCTCCAGCGGCTTGAGTTCCGGCGTCACCCCGAACAGGCCTTGCGCTTCCCGGACAAAGGGGAAGACCTCGCCCTGGATCATCGCGTGCCGAGTGACCGCCGCTTCCAGCTGCGCGGACAGGAACCGCTTGCGCGCCTCGACCAGCGGATCGTCGCTCTTTGGCAAGCCGTCGATCCGCTCGATCAGCAGGACCAGCGCATTGCCCAGCTCGCGCATGTCCCGCGGGTCCGTCTTCGCGGTTTCCGCCCATACGGCGGGGCCATAATAAGCATCGACATAGCCGGCCTCCTGCTCCTCGATCGCAAGGGTCAGCTTGACATAGTCATCGGCGATCGCACCAAGTTCATCGGCTGCCTCCCTATCGGCGCTCTCGGGCGCTGCCGGCGGCACGACCGGTTTAGCAACCGCCGCGCAGCCGGACAGGGTCAGACAGACCGCCAGCGCAAGGCCGATATTTCTCACAGGCTGTCTTTCAGTTTTCGCACTTCGCCATCGGGCAAGGCGTTCAGCAACTGCGCTGCGTCATTCTCGTCCAGCGACTTCAGATGCTTGTCCTGCGGTGCGAAGCGAAGGATGCAGAAACCGACGATCGCCGACAGCAAAGATCCGCCGAGCACGCCGATCTTGGCCTCCTCGATCAGCAGCGCCTGACCCGGAAAGGCCAGCGCGCCGATAAACAGGCTCATGGTGAAACCGATGCCGCAGAGCATGGCGACACCATAGACCTGCAACCAGCTGGCACCACCCAGACGCCCGGCAAAGCCGGTCTTCACCGCGATCCAGACGCTGGCGAAAATACCGATCTGCTTGCCGAAGAACAGGCCGGCGGCAATGCCGAGCGGCAGGGGCGCGAAAACCTGGTCCCAGCCAATCCCTTCCAGCGAAACCCCGGCATTGGCGAAGCCGAACACCGGCACGATCAGAAAGGCGCTCCACGGCGATATCGCGTGCTCGAGCCTGTGGACCGGAGAATGTGCCGCATCCGGCGAGGTCGGCGTGATCACGATAGGGATCGTCATTGCCGCCAGCACCCCGGCGATGGTGGCATGCACGCCGGACATCAGCACCGCATACCAGAGCAGGCCCGAGCCGATCAGATAGGGCCACAGCTTGAGCACGCCGTTGCGGTTCATCGTGTACATGATTCCGAGGATCGCCGCGCTCGCTAGCAGGGCGGCACCGTTGATCTCGGCCGTATAGACCAATGCGATGATCGCCACCGCACCCATGTCATCGACGATCGCGACGGTGACCAGAAACAGCTTGAGCGACGTCGGCGCGCGCGGCCCGAGCAGGGCAAGCACACCGATCGCGAAGGCAATATCGGTCGCCGCCGGGATCGCCCAGCCGTTGTAGAGCGGGGGCACATCCCTGACGACGAAAAGATAGATCAGCGCCGGCACCGCCATGCCCGCTGCGGCAGCCAGAACCGGCAAGCGCCGGCGATCCCAGCTGTTGAGCCGACCGTCGACAAATTCACGCTTGATTTCGAGCCCGACGAGCAGGAAGAAAATCGCCATCAGCCCGTCATTGATCCACAAATGCGGCGTCATCGGGCCCAATTTGCTCGACAGGGTCGGCCCCTTTATCTCGTGCAGAACATGATGATACATGTCGTATAGCGGGCTGTTCGCCACCACCATCGCCAGCGCAGCAGCGGCCATCAGCAGGATACCGCCCGCCGCTTCGCTTTTCAGAAAATCGCGAAGCGCCGAATTACGGCCGGAACGTTGCACTTTTTTATCTGCCATAAGGGCCCTTTTTCGGAATATTGACTTGCCTCAGGTCATGCGCAGGCCGGGGGGCAAAATCAAGGCCTGTATGCAGTCGATCTGCGGTTAGGCAGCCGCCAGATCGCGAACTTCGGCCGCAAGAGCATAGCTTTTCTCGCGCGCTGCCTGATCGAAAATCGAGCCCGAGATGATCAGCTCGTCCGCACCGGTGCGCTCGACAAAACGATCGACCGCCTGTTTCACCGTATCGGGTGATCCGATGGCACTGCCCTGCATGATCTGGCCGAGCATGGACTGGAACTGGGGCGGCAGGCTTTCGCGATAGCCTTCGACCGGCGGCGGCATCTTGCCCGGATTGCCGGAGCGCAGCGCGACAAAGCTCTGCAGCATCGAACTGGCCAGATATTCGGCTTCCGCATCGCTGTCGGCGGCAAAAATATTGAATCCGCACATCACATAGGGTTCGGCCAGCTGCTCCGACGGCTTGAAGTCGCGGCGGTAGATCGAAAGCGCCTCGTCCAGCATCTGCGGCGCGAAATGGGATGCAAAGGCATAAGGCAGGCCCAGCGCCGCTGCCAGCTGCGCGCCGAACAAGCTGCTGCCCAGAATATAGAGCGGGATGTGGGTGCCCTGCCCCGGCGTCGCCTGGATGCCCAGCCGGTCGTCGCCCGCCAGAAAGGCCTGCAGCTCAAGCACGTCGCGCGGAAATTCATTGGCATCGCTGTTGAGATTGCGGCGCAGCGCCTGCGCGGTCCGCTGGTCAGACCCCGGCGCACGCCCAAGACCAAGATCAACGCGTCCCGGAAACAGCGCCTCCAGCGTGCCGAACTGCTCGGCGATCACCATCGGCGCGTGGTTCGGCAGCATGATCCCCCCGGCGCCGATCCGGATCGACTGGGTACCATGGCCAATATGCGACAGCGCTACCGCGGTCGCAGCACTGGCAATGCCCTCCATGCCATGATGTTCAGCCATCCAGAAACGCTCGTAGCCAAGCGCCTCGCCATGCCGCGCCAGCGCCAGCGACCGGTCGAGCGCACTGCGGACATCGCTCCCCTGCGGCACCGGCGAGAGATCGAGTATCGAGAATTTCACTGCTTTGGTCCCCATTTGAATCATTGTCCGTTCCTCTGTCCCAGCTGTCCGGCAACCTTGATCGCATAGCCGCTGGGCACCTTGCGAAAGCCAAGCGTGGGCAATAGCAGGGTCCAGGCGCGGTCGCTACCAGACAGGAACAATCGCGCAGTATAGAAACCGTTCCCCTCAAGCTTCAGCGTCAACTGCTCCATGCCGGATGCGCTCTGCAGCGGCAGCACCAATACGCCGTCCTGGCATTCCGCCCTGCCAAGCAGTCCCTGCTTCAGGTCCAGCCCCGGGATATTGGCATCCAGCGACATCCGCACCTGGCCGCTGGCCGACTGGCAACGTCCCCCGGCAAAAATGATGTTGACCCCCTGCAGGTCGATTGCAGAGGCTGGCAGCGGCGCCAGTTGACTGCCGACGCTGAGCATCGTCGTCACATCCTGCACCAGCAGGCTGTTGCCGGCCCGGCCCACAGTGGCGGTCAGCCCGCGGTCCCCGGCAGTCGGCGGCCGTTCGAGATCCATCAGCACCCGTCCGGTCAGCAGCGGGAAAAGGCGCAAGCCGGCGTCCAGATCGCCCAGCGCAAAAGGCCCGAACTGAGCGCCCTCGATCCTGCCGTGCCAGACCGAGCCGCTGACCGCCTTGGCCGAGAAGCCCGATCCGTCCAGCCCTGCCATGCCAACCGCGAGCCGCAGCGGCAGGAAGAACAGGGCCACGGCAATCACGGCTAGGGTGATCAGTACATAGGTCAATGCGGGGCGCACCTGCTTTCCTTCGGTTCAGAGTTCGGGGGTAAATCGGTCGAAATAGACAAAGATATCGTCTTCGTCGCGGCTCGCGGCGTTGCGCCATTTCGGGGCGGATCCGGGATTGAGCAGCTCGCCACGGGAGGACAGAACCAGCACCGTCGGCGTGCCCCGGATTTCCTCGATGCCAAAGCGCCGGGCGATATCCAGATTGCGGTCCTTGTGGCCCACATCGACATAGACCAGTTGATATTTGGCATCCAGCATGGCGGCAAAGCGGGGCTCGGCAAACCAGCCCGCCAAGCCGCGGCTGTCATGGCACCAGTTGGCGCCCATCACCAATATCACCTTTTTGTCGGCCACCAGCGCCCGTGCCAGCGCTGCGTCCACCGCAGCCTCTGCATCCGCCGCCGCGTCAAATGGCCGCGCCTCCGGATGCGCCGGAACCGTCGTTTCAGCCCGCACCGATGGCCAGGACAACGGGGCAGCGATCATCATCAGCAACAGGCAAAGGAACCGCATATGCTGCCGGTCAGCCGCGCAAATGGGTTTCAAAAAATGCCAGCGTCCGCTGCCACGAGAGCTTTGCGGCTTCTTCATCGTAGCGCGGTGTCGTGTCATTGTGGAAACCGTGACTCACGTCCGGATAGAAATGCACGCTATATTCTTTCTGATGCTCCGCCAGCGCCGCTTCATAGGCCGGCCAGCCGGCATTGATCCGCTCATCCAGTCCGGCGAGCTGCACCATCAGCGGTGCCTCGATCTCCGGCACCTCGGCGGCTTCCGGCTGACGCCCGTAATAAGGGACCGATGCGGCGAGATCGGGATAGGCCACGGCCAGCGCGTTGCAAACACCGCCACCGTAGCAGAAGCCGACCGCGCCGACCTTGCCGGTCGAACCGTCATGGTCGCGCAGAAATTCGAACGCCGCGAAAAAATCTTCCATCAGCTTCGCGCCGTCCAGCTTGGCCTGCATCGCCCGGCCTTCGTCATCATTGCCGGGATAGCCGCCCAGCGGCGACAGGCCATCGGGGGCAAGCGCCAGATAGCCGGCCTTGGCGACCCGCCGCGCGACATCCTCGATATAGGGGTTGAGCCCGCGATTTTCGTGAACCACCAGCACCGCCGGCAGCTTGCCGCTCGCACCCGCCGGCTTCGCCATCAGCGCATGGATCTTGCCATGGCCTTCGGGGCTCATATAGCTGATCCGCTCGGCGCTGATCGAAGGATCATCCGGCTCGACCTCGGCCGCCCAAGAATAATCGGGTTGCAGCTGGTCCAGGATCATCGCCCCGGTCACTCCGGCGGCGGCAAATTGCCCCGCCTGCCGCATGAAGTCCCGCTTCGAAATCGCGCCATGCACATAGCCGTCGAACATCTCGAGTATCCGGGGGTGAAAGTCGCTCGCCCGCTTGCGCCCGGTCGCCATCTATTCGGCCGCTTCCAGCGCCAGCTCTGCGGCCTCGATCTCCGCCGCCTTGGCCTCGACCAGTTTCACGATATGCTCGACCATATCCTCGTCCTCGACATGATGGTCGGTGACGCCGGACAGATAGACCATATGCTTGCCCTTGCCGCCGCCGGTAATGCCGATATCGGTCTCGCGCGCCTCGCCCGGGCCATTGACCACGCAGCCGAGAACAGACAGCGACAATGGCGTGCGGATATGCTGCAGCCGCTCCTCGAGCTTCTGTACCGTGCGGATCACGTCAAAGCCCTGCCGCGCGCAGCTCGGGCAGCTGACCACCCGGACCCCGCGGGTGCGCAGGCCGAGCGCCTTGAGCATCTCGTAGCCCACCCGCACTTCTTCCTCCGGCTCGGCCGACAGGCTAACCCGGATCGTGTCGCCGACGCCGGCCCAGAGCAGATTGCCGATGCCGATCGAGCTTTTCACCGTGCCGCCGATCAGCCCGCCCGCCTCGGTAATCCCGACATGCAGCGGACAGTCGACCGCATCGGCCAGCTGCATATAGGCCGCCACCGCCAGAAACACGTCCGACGCCTTCACCGCGACCTTATATTCGTGAAAATCATGGTCCTGCAGGATCTTGATATGATCCAGCGCGCTCTCGACCAGTGCCTCGGGACAGGGCTCGCCATATTTCTCGAGCAGATCCTTTTCCAGGCTGCCTGCATTGACGCCGATCCGGATCGCGCAGCCATTGGCCTTGGCCGCATCGATCACTTCGCGCACCCGCGCCGAAGAGCCGATATTGCCGGGATTGATCCGCAGACAGGCCGCACCGGCCTCCGCCGCCTCGATGCCGCGCTTGTAGTGGAAATGAATGTCCGCCACGATCGGCACATTGCTAGCCCGCACGATCTGCTTCAGCGCCGCGGTGCTCTCGACATCGGGGCAGGAGACGCGGATGATATCCACACCGGCTTCCTCGCAGCGGCGGATCTGGTCGATCGTCGCCTTCGCGTCGGAGGTCAGCGTATTGGTCATCGTCTGCACGGTGATCGGGGCATCGCCGCCGACCGGTACATCGCCGACCATGATCTGGCGGCATTTGCGCCGTTCGATATCGCGCCACGGACGCAAGGAGGGGTTTTCAGCGGTCATCAGTTGAAACCTGCGGGGCTGTTGCTCATGCTGTGCATATAGCGGGTTCACCCCGCAGGTGCGAGGGGCGATTGGTCCTGTCGAGAAAAAAAGACCGCAACCGGCGGGCACCGGGAAGGAAACATCCCTGGCCATGACCATTGTCGTCGGCGCAAATCCGGTCCTGGCCTCGCAACGGCAAACCAGGCGGCTTCCTGATCCAGCCCGCTGTCGATATTATCCCTTTCACGCCAACAGCCGCGTCCGAGTGGTTGCGCTGGCAAAATTTTAGGGCATAGTGAGACTGCTAAAGGGTTCAGGGGAAACGCAGATGTTCAAGGCAATATTCGCAGCACTAACGGCAATGACGCTCGGCAGTTCCGCCCTGGCGCAAGCTGACAAGGCTGATGCCCCCCGCTGGTCGATCGCGATCCACGGCGGTGCCGGCACGATCAACCGCGAACAGATCACGCCCGAACAGGACCGGACCATCCGCTCGGTTCTCGCCAAGGCGCTGGCGGCGGGTTCGCAGATTCTGGAAGATGGCGGCACAGCGATCGACGCGATCACCGCAACCATCATGATTCTGGAAGATGACCCCAATTTCAACGCCGGCAAGGGCGCGGTCTTCACCTGGGACAGAACCAACGAGCTCGACAGCAGCATCATGGACGGCAGCGACCTGTCGGCTGGCGCGGTCGCCGGGATCAACGGCACCAAGAACCCGATCCTGCTCGCCCGCGCGGTCAAGGACCACAGCCCGCATGTCATGCTGTCCGGCGAAGGCGCCAACCAGTTCAGCCGGGAACAGCAGCTGGATCAGGTCAGCTCGGATTATTATGCCACGCCCTACCGGCTGCAGCAGATCGAGGATCTGCTCGCCGAAAAGGTCAGCGCCGCCGATGTTGACTATAAATTCGGCACGGTCGGTGCCGTCGCCAGAGACAGCCAGGGCCATATGGCGGCGGGCACCTCGACCGGCGGCATGACCGGCAAGCGCTGGGGCCGGATCGGCGACAGCCCGATCATCGGCGCCGGCACCTATGCCGACGACCGCAGCTGCGCGATTTCCGCGACCGGATCGGGTGAATATTTCATCCGCCTCGGCGTCGCCCACGAAATCTGCACCCGCATCCGGGTGCGCCTTCCCGAGGCGATCCGGGAAGCGCAACGGGCGGTGCCAAAGGATACCGACGGCAATGACAGCTATGTCATCCACGCCAGCGAATTCCGCCTGTCCGACGCGGAGGTGCAGCAAATCGCCGACGATGTCATCGCCGAACTGGGCGCGCTCGGAGGCGACGGCGGCATCATCTACGCCACCCCCTGGGGCCAGGCCGGCTACAGTTTCAACACCCCCGGCATGTACCGCGGCAGAGCGACCAGCGAGATTGAGGCGAGCGTGGCGATTTACGGGGATGAGCAGTGAACCGGAGCACAAAACATTAACAGGCGGGAGCTTCGTCGCAATTTTACTGCACCACCGTCGCTTCAAACTTCACCATGCCGAAAATGACTAGGGGTTCCAATGCGGTATATTTTTTCATTATTGATGGCATCAATGTTTTTGTCCGGTGCGGCATATGCACAAGCCGATCAGGTTCAGCGAGGCCCGCTACCGGCTTGGGTTGATCAAACCGGACTCATGGCAGTACCCGCCGATGCAAGCGGGATGCTATTTGTTCGGCGAAGCGATATTCTGGTCCGTCTTGATGCAAAAGGCCAGGAACAATATATGGGCTACCGGATAAAAATCCTGCATCCCAATGCATTGCAAATCGGCAATTTGGCCATTTCCTGGAACCCGGAATCGGGTGCACCGACAATACATGCTCTCAAAATATATCGTGGTCAGCAGGTTTTGGATATATTGCCGAGCGCAAAGTTCGAAATCTTGCGCCGGGAAGGTCAATTGGAAGCGGCAATGCTTGACGGCACCCTGACGGCGGTAACGCAGGTTGCCGATTTGCGTGTGGGTGACGAACTCGAATTTTCCTACACGACCCGCAGCGATGATTCGACTTTGGGGGATGACAATGCTGGCTTGCTTCTTCTCGATCCCAATGCACCACCAGGTCGGTTTCGTTTGGGACTGAAATGGATCGAAGGTCAAAAACCCGAAATAAAAATGACCGAAGATATGGCCCCCGCTGCTACGGAGGGGAAGCAATCCGTTGACTTCCGTTTCGATAACCCGCCAAATCTGACACCACCCAAGGATGCTCCCCCAAGATATAATTGGCAACGTATCGTTGAATATAGCGACTTTTCGGTTTGGGAAGATATCTCGGCGCATTTTGCTGGTCTCTATAGAGAGGCAGCAAGTTTTCCGGTTGCTTCGCCGCTGCAGCAGGAAGTCAATCTCATAGCCGCTGCCCATGCGGATCCTTTCGAGCGCGCCAGCGCTGCGCTCAAGCTCGTGCAACAGAATGTCCGTTACATATATGTCGGGCTGGACGGCGGGAATCTGAGGCCCGCCTCAGCCGAGGAAACGTGGCAGCGCCGATATGGTGATTGTAAGGGAAAGACTGCATTGCTTCTGGGGCTTCTTGCCAAGCTGGGTGTTGAGGCCGAGGCCGTTCTCGCAAACAATGCAGGAGGTGATGACGGCCTCGACCAGAGACTTCCAAACCCGGGGATGTTTAACCATGTTCTGGTGCGCGCGCGGATTGATGGTCAACTATATTATCTGGACGGTACATTGCCGCCCGTTGTCCGACCTGGCTCTGATCCGGTCTTGCCATATCGATGGATTTTGCCGCTCAGGGTACCGGGCAGCTCGATAGAGCGCCTTGAATGGTATCCCGCAACGGTACCGGACGACATCAACCTGTTCGAGATTGATGCGCGAAAGGGATTCGATTTGCCTGCGCACAAAACCAGCACATCGATTGTCCGGGGTATCAAGGGCCTGGAACAACAGGTGCAATTCTCGGTTTTAACACCCGGGCAATTGCTCAGTGGCTTTCGCCAGCAAGCCGTGGGCGACACCTGGCAAACGATAGACGATGTTCAATGGAAATATGATGAGGAAGCGCAAGCGAGCGTGCTGACGATCTCCGGGACGGGGATGGTGGATTGGGAAGACGATGGTGACGGCGCCCGGTCTCTTGCTCTCCCTGGTGGAGGCTTCATCCCTCCATCCAAACGGATCCGGGCGGCTGGCGATGATGAGCAGCTACCTTATTTCAACAACCCCGAATTTGCCTGTTACGTGACCACCGTTAGGTTGCCTTCGAACACCGATGCATCGCATTGGTCGACTAAAGGAGGATTTGACACGCGAATTTTTGGCAAAAACTATTATCGGGTTTTCGAAACGCGAGATGATTCCATACGTATGATCCGCGGTTCTCGCGTCGAACAGCAAGAAATTGATGCAGCAAGTGCGAAAAGGGACAATGATCGCATCGTTTCCTTCGACAATAGCAAGGGATGGATTTTTTATGACCCTAGCGACGAAAATCCCGTGGGGGATCACGGCAAACGCGTTCCAGCTACCTACGATATAGACTGGACGACTGACAGCAGTGCTTGCCTCGCCAGCACAGCCAGCGATTAATCCCGGAATTCTCCTTGCCCGCCAGCAGGTGGCGCAGCGCCGCTATCCAGATCAGATATTGACCGGTCGGCCCAATGCGCTCGGGGCAATCTCCGCCGCCGCTAGGATTCAACCCTCGACAAAGGCAAGCAGATCGGCGTTGATCGTCTCCGCATTCACCGTCGCCATGCCATGCGAAAAATCCGGATAGACCTTGAGTTCGCCCTTGCTGAGCAGATCGATGGACAGCCGTGCGCTGTTGTCGATCGGAACAATCTGGTCGTCCTCGCCGTGCATGATCAGTGTCGGCACATTGATTGCCTTGAGATCGTCCGTAAAATCGGTCTCGGAAAAGGCCTTGATCCCGTCATAATGGGCCTTGGCACCGCCCATCATGCCCTGGCGCCACCAGTTGTCAATCACGGCAGGAAGCGGTTCGGCAGCGGGCCGATTGAAGCCGTAAAAGGGCCCGGCGGCCAGCTCGCGGTAAAAGCTGGAGCGATCGGCGGCAAGCGAGGCGCGAAAACCATTGAATGTCTCGAGCGGCAGCCCGTTTGGATATGCGTCGGTCTTGAGCATGATCGGCGGCACGGCGCCAATCAGAACCGCCTTGCCCACCCGACCGGACTCGGCCCGTGCCACATAGCGCGCCACTTCGCCGCCACCGGTTGAATGACCGATATGGACGACCTCTTGCAGATCGAGCGCTGCGACGACCGCGGCGACATCCGCGGCATAATGGTCCATGTCATGACCATCCGTCACCTGCGAGGAGCGACCATGGCCGCGGCGATCGTGGGCGACGACCCGGTAGCCCTTGTTGACAAAGAAAAGCAGTTGCGCATCCCAGTCGTCCGAGCTGAGCGGCCAGCCGTGATGGAACATGATCGCTTGGGCGTCTTTCGGACCCCAGTCCTTGAAGAAGATTTCGACGCCGTCCTTGGTAGTTACGTAAGCCATGGTCCTTGGTCCTTTTTACGAGGGTGATAAAAGCGGCATTCCATCGTCAATTCCTAGCTGGTCGGGACGGTTCCGCCATCGATCACATATTCGGTGCCGGTAATCGAGCCGGCGCGGTCCGAGGCGAGGAAGGCGATCAGGCTGGCTATCTCTTCCGGCCTTGATGGCCGGCCGATCGGTATCCCGCCAAGCGAACCCATGATCATCTGCTTGCCTTGCTTGATGTCCACGCCGTGCTCTGCTGCGAGCCGCTCGGCCAGTGCGACGGACGACTCGGTCTCGATCCAGCCGGGAGATACGCGCACCACCCGCACTCTTTTGGGAGCCACCTGCTTGGACAGGCTCTTGCTATAGGTGGACAGGGCCGCCTTCGCAGCGGCATAGGCGGTGGTCGCGTCCGGCAATGGCAATTCGCGCTGGATCGAGGTCACGTGGATCACCACTCCGGACCCGCGCGCCTCCATATCGGGAAGAAGCGCACGATCGAGCCGGACCGCCGGCATCAGGTTCAGGTCGATTTCCTTGACCCATTGCTCGTCGTCGAGCGCCGCGTATCCGCCGGCCGGCGCCGACGACCCGCCCAGCATATGGACGATGATATCGACCCCGCCGAACCGCTCGCGGACCGCCGCAGCGACACTCGCGCAGCCTTCCGCTTGCGTAAGGTCGGCGGCAACAAACTGCGGTTCGGGCATTTCGGGCGGTTTGCTCCGCGCGGTTGTAAGCACCCGCGCGCCAAGCTCTTCGAACAGCGCCACCGTCGCCCTTCCGGCGCCACGTGTGCCGGAGGTGATGAGCGCGCGCTTGCCTTGCAGAGTCAGAAACGGGGTCACGGGACGATCTCGAGTTCAGCAATCTTGTCGCCCCGGAGGACAAAGAAATAGCGCAGATCCACCGGGCTTCCGGGAAAATTGCCAACGAGATGGCTGGTGATGACGGTTCGCTCGCCTTCCTCCGAAAGCGCAAATGGCTCAACCGTATAGCTATATTGCGTCGAGGCATTGGCCATCCACTGCTGGATTGCGTCCAGCCCGGCATAGCTATTGCCTTCATCGACGACCACTGCATCCTGCGTAAAGCATTGGGAGATGGTCTTGGGATCGGATGTCTTGTCGGCGGCGAAATATTGGGCGATTACAGGGGGCAGTTCGATACTCATGGTCCCGTTCCTCTTGAATTTTCGGTGCCGGCGGCGGGCCACCAGCAGCGATTGTTGTCGTTCGAACGCAATTTAGCGCGTTGACCTAATCCGGATAAGTGGGATAAATCAGGATGAACTATTACGGATTTCGGGACAATGAAGACCTATAACCTCACCGATTTTGACGCGGTGCTTGCGATCAGCCGCAGGGGCTCTTTTCGCGCCGCCGCGCTGGACCTGGCCATGTCGACCAGCGCGCTCAGCAATGCTGTTGCCAAGCTGGAGGAAACACTGGGTGTGCGTCTTTTCAACCGTACCACCCGCAGTGTCGCGCTAACCGAAGCGGGACGCAGGTTCGTCGATCAGATGACACCTGCTCTCAAGGATATCCATCGCGCACTCGACACCGTGCGCTCGCAGCAACAAACGCCGTCCGGCACCCTGCGCATCAACACCTTCCCGACAGCCGGCCGCGAAATCCTCTCGCCACTGGTGATCGAGTTTCTGCGACGCTTTCCCGAAGTGCATATTGATGTCGTGACCGAGGGGAAACTGGTCGACATCGTAGCGGACGGGTTCGATTTCGGGGTAAGAAGCAGGAACCTCGTCCCCACCGACATGATCGCAATCCCTGTCGGACCGCCGAGGCGATATGCCGCAGTCGCCTCACCATCATATCTCGAAAAGCGGGGCCGGCCCGCTGCGCCACCCGACCTCCTCGCCCATTCCTGCGTACGCGCGCGATTACCCAATGGCGCGCTGTTCCGCTGGCAGTTTGAGGCGGAGGGGCAATCGGTCCAGGTGGACGTCGACGGCCCCCTCACCCTGGACGAAGCGAGCCTGGCCCGCATGGCCGTGCTCCAGTCCGTCGGCATCGGTTTCTTCATGGAATCAGACATCCGCAACGATATCGAGGAGGGCCGGCTTGTGCGCATTCTCGAAGAATGGACGCCCCCACTCTCCCCTTTGTGCCTCTACTATCCCAGCCGACGCAATCCGCCTGCGGCATTCCGGCTTTTTGTCGATCTCGCCCGCGAACTGGCCCGCTCGGCTCGTGATTCTTGATCTGCCTGATCGTTTGCAAAGCAGGTTGAATCTGAACAGCCGATAGGGGCTCTTTCCATTCAACCGCTGGCCCGCCATGCTGCCGCACATTGGCCGCCAGCCCATGGAAAGCGGTATCGCGTCAGGTCATTCCTTTACAGCGCGCATCGAAGCCGCGACTCAATTCGGCGAGGCTGATCGCGCCCAGGCGCTTTTCCAGCAAGGCCTCGGCCTCGCACAACACATCCTCCACCGCTTCATTGACCACCTGCTCGACGGCGCAATCCGGGTTCGCCTCCTCGTTGCCAATCACGAACAGCCTCGGTCCACCAACCGCGCGGTGGACATCGAGCAGCGACAGCTTCTCGAGATCGCACGCTATGCTCCAGCCGCCGCCATGCCCCTTTTCTGAACGGACGTAGCCGGCATCGCGCAGGCCGGCCATGGTCCGGCGCACCACGACCGCATTGGTCCGCAGCATCGCGGCAATGGCTTCGGACGTGATCGGCCCGTCATACCGCGCCATGTGCAGCAGCACATGCAGCATTCGGGAGAGACGGCTGTCGTTTCGCATCCCTTGATCCTTCACATCCTTATCTCGCTTGGCAAGCGCATAAATTCATGATACTTTTATTGTTACATGATTCGAGGAGGACAGCAAATGACCGAAGTTGAAAAATCACCGTTCGAAAATCCGGACCACTGGGACAAGGCAGCACAGCATTACCGGCAGACAGCCCACCTCTTCACCGCCCAATATGCAGAGGCAGCGCTTGCCAGGGTAGCGCTCACCCCTCGGAGCCGAGTGCTCGACGTCGCCGCTGGCACCGGTGCCCTCGCCCTTGCGGCAGCGCGGACCGGTGCCCAGGTGCTGGCAACCGACTTTTCGCCCGCCATGGTGGCGTGCATTGCAGAGGTAGGGCTGGCCAATGTCGAGACCCGGACCATGGACGGCCAGGCGCTCCACCTGCCCGACGCGAGCTTCGATGCGGTCTTCTCGATCTTTGGCGTGATCATGTTCCCCGACTGGCGCAAGGGTCTCAGGGAAATGTGCCGGGTGACCCGGCCCGGCGGCTACGGCGTGGTCGCAACCTGGCAGGAACAGGGCGCGGCGACTTTCCTGCTGCTCGGCCGGATCCGCAGCAAGCTGTTCCCGGATCGCCCGGGCATGACCATGCCAGAGGCGGTGCAGGCGTTGAGCGACCCCGATGATTTCGCCCGCGAACTGGTCGCAGCCGGCTATCGCGATCCCGAGATCGAAAGCGTCACCCATGACTATGTGTTGGATGTGGCCGCTCTCGACGAGCCGGACTCGCTGTTCGGCATGTCCCCGGACTGGACCAGCCTGAGCGACGCGGAAAAGATGGCGGTTGTCGCCGAAGTGCGGACAATGGCTGGCGATCAACCGACACTGCCCATTCCCTCGACCGCGCTGATTGGCGTAGCGAAACGCTGAGCTTCCGTGCCCCGGCGAAGGCCGGGGCCCATCTCGGATCCGATGCTCTAAACACCCTGGTTCGCAAGGCGCATATCCTTGAGGCTATCGCTTCCCGCACCGATTGCGCTTCTCCGACAATTCCCAAGATGAACCGCTCGGCTTTGGATAGCTTTGGGCAACTCTCGTCGCCTGCGCCCTTCGCCGGGACACGAGTCGCTTAAGCATCACCCCCTCCAATTTGCCGCTTCCCCTGCCTTAACCACTCGGTTAAACCAGTCGGATGATCCAGCCGATATCTCGCCCCCCATCCGCCCTGTCCTACATCGCCGCGTCGCGCTATGCTGCCGGAATGTTGGATTCTCGCCTCTTCGGGTCGCCGGAACCTGCTTTTCCGGAAGATTACACTGGGCGGCTTCTGACGGCAGGGGAAATGGCACTTTTTTGCGCCATGCGGCCAAAGATCACACAAAAGAAAACATCCTGTTTCTGTAAAGTTGAACGGACCCCAAGATGAGCTGGAAACCCGAACTCGAAGAACTGGCCGAGCGCCAGCGGCTGGCCGAAAAAATGGGCGGCGAGGAGAAAGTCGCGCGCCAGCATGATCGCGGCAAGCTCGACGCTCGCGCACGCATCGCCGGCATCGTCGACGAGGGCAGCTTTCGCGAGATCGGCAAGATCGCCGGACGCGGCACCTATGCCGAGGACGGCACGTTCGAGGATTTCGCGCCGAGCAATCTGATCTTTGGCCGCGCCAATATCGAGGGCCGCCCGGTGGTCGCCTCCACCGATGATTTCACCGTGCGCGGCGGCGCTGCCGATGCAGCGCTGCACCGCAAGTTCACCCAGTGCGAGAAAATGGCACACACGCTGGGCATTCCGATGATCCGGATGATCGACGGCACCGGCGGCGGCGGCTCGGTAAAGAGCCTCGAGGACATGGGCTTCACCTATGTGCCCGCCGTGCCCGGCTGGGAGGATATCATCCGCAATCTCGACACGGTCCCGGTGGTGGCGCTGGCGCTCGGGCCGACCGCCGGCATGGGCGCGGCCCGCACCGTCGCCAGCCATTATTCGATCATGGTCAAGGGCCTGTCGCAGATCTTCGCCGCCGGGCCCGCGGTCGCCGCGGCGATCGGCGACACGCTGACCAAGGAGCAGCTCGGCGGCTCCGAGATTCACGCGACCAATGGCGTGGTCGACGAGGAAGTCGCCAGCGAGGCCGAGGCCTTTGTCACCGCTCGCAAATTCCTCTCCTATCTGCCCGGCAATGTGAACCAGCTCGCGACCCGCACCGAAAACTGGGACCCGGTCGACCGCCGCGACGAAAGCCTGCTCTCCGCCGTGCCGCGGGCCGACAAGCAGGTCTATTCGATGCGCAAGATCATGACCTCGGTGTTCGACGAGGGCTCGGTGTTCGAAATGGGCAAGCGCTGGGGCCGCGCCGCGATCACCGCCTTTGCCCGGCTCGACGGCTGGCCGGTGGCGGTGCTCGCCAATGATCCGTCCTTCCTCGGCGGCTCTTGGGAAGCCAAATCGTCGGAAAAGGTCGAACGTTTCGCCAAGCTGGCCGAGCAGTTCCATCTGCCGGTGGTCCATCTGGTCGACAATCCCGGCTTCATGATCGGCGCCGAGGCCGAGCGCACCGGCACCATCCGCTATGGCGTACAGGCGATGAACGCGGTCTACCGGGCGACGGTGCCCTGGGCCAGCGTCATCGTCCGCCGCGCCTATGGCATCGCCGGCAGCGCGATGAGCAATGCCGAGCATTTCCAGTATCGCTTCGCCTGGCCCTCGGGCGACTGGGGCTCGCTGCCGATCGCCGGCGGTCTCGAGGTCGCCTACAAGAGCGATATCGAAAGCGCCGCCGATCCGGCTGCGCGGCTGGCCGAGATCAGGGCGAAGCTGGACAAGGTCACCTCGCCCTTCCGCACCGCCGAGCAGTTCAGCGTCGAGGACATTATCGACCCGCGCGACACAAGGCCGCTGCTCTGCGAATTTGCCGATCTCGCCTGGCGCAAACTGGCGGCGCGCTGAGCCTCTGCAGGCCGGACAAAATGACCGCGCTATGGATATTATAGCGACTGAATATCAGCGACTTGGACAGGTCTGTGAGCCCCGTCACGGCAATCTGGCGTAAATATCCTATCAGGAAGGATATGTGCAGCCTATCATTTCATCGACCAAAACAAACGGTTCATCGCTGATTCAGCAACGAAATGAGATGCTGCACATCATAGTCTGGCAATGAAGGAAGGAAGAAACGATGTATTTATCGCCGAGAACATCCATCAATCAGCCTGCTCCAGGCCTGGGCGACAACGGCATGGCGCGCGGCTATCAGCCGCTCTACCATCTCGACATCGTCAACCGCTGTCCGGGTTGCGGCAAATCGCACTGGCATGTCGGCCGCTTCAGCGCGGAATGCGCCCATTGCGAGACCGCCCTGCCGCTGGCGATGGTCGCCACCCAGCCGATGCAGCCCCGCTTCACTGAACATTTCAGCAAGACAGCGTGGGTGGCCTGAACTGCTGTATCGCTCAGTCCGATTTCAGGCCCGCGAGATAGGCGGCCGCTGCATTGGATTTGATCCTCACCCACATGGGCTTGTGATCGGACATCTGGAAGGTGCGCCAGCTTGACTTGTAATATTGCGTCAACGCCGCGCCCTGTTTGTCTTTTCCACCTGCCTTTTTGCGAAGCTCGGCTTCATATTCCTGCGTATCCTGATCCCGGAACACCGACTTGAATATCTCGAAAATCCCTGCATTGGCCTTCTTAAGTTCGTCGGTGCGGCGGTCGATAAATTCCAGCGTCTCGTCGTCCGTCATAAAGGCAATCTGGTCGTAATATTTTGTCAGATCGAGATTGCTCGGTCTGTTCAACGCATCGGGAATGCGAAATCCATGCCTTCTCAAGGCGATCATGGTTTCATGATCCGGATGAACAATATTGAAATCACCCAATAATATCAGTGACCGGCCATCTTTCTGCGCTTCAATCGCCCGATCGGCGAAATAGTCGGCCACCCTGTCGATTTCCTGCACACGCTCGGCCAGCTTGCTTCCGGAGGACGAGCCATAAAACAGATGGACGGTACAAATATCGAATTTGAACCAGCCTGAACGAAAGGCAGTGATAAACGGCGTTCGCCGGAACTGCTTGCCCTGGTACAGCGCGCCGCCTTCGCCAGCGGTATCTTCGGTGATCAGCATATCGGTTGGCAGGACGATTTCCCCGGCAATATTCTGGAACTCGACTTTCCGTTTATCATAGAGGTAGAGCAATCGCTCGCCGCCGCTGCCAAGCTTGTGGTGGGTCTTGTCCGAAGCGATAAAATCATAATTTGGCCCGAGCCGTTTCATCACTTCATGCCAGTCGTCCAGATCGACCACTTCCTGCACCGCGACAAAGTCGAAGCGCGACAATATTTCGGCGATATACATCAGACTTTCCGGCAGTCGCCGGACCTTGCCAAAGTTGCGGATATTCCACGTCGCAAGCAGCAGGGTCTGCTCGCTGTCCTTGTCCGGCACCTCTCGATCCAGCTGGTTTATCAGCCGTTCGAGATTGCCGACTACTCTGGACCGCTCCGCCTTGGGAACATATCTGAGGTAATAATATTGCAGCATGTGGTCTCTCCCATCGTCCCGAACCCAATCATGCGACCCGCTATCCTCGGTCACAACATAGCGGATTTTGGCGGGTCAGCATAGCGGCCACAGAACAGTATGTCCGTCAGCAGGGAGTCCGTCGGACCACGCCTGCCGGTGGCGACAGCCTGATCGCGGTTCCCGCGGTTCCGCCGGCCCATCGCGTGCCATGCACCGCCCGCCGACAGGGCTGTGATATTTTCGCATCAGAGGAAAATTTATCGTCCTTTTCCGCCGTTCCGATGGAACGATCGGGGTTCGCGAGCCGTTCCCCCTACTCGTCGGTCAAGTGCGCGGAGTGTTTGCGCAACGCTCGACGGGAAGCCCGCAGCCATAGCGGGCAGAACCGGAACGACAATGTTCCATATTTAGTTAGTTGGAGTAAGTTTATGAAATCCCCTATGATTACCCCCCTCATTCTCTGTTCGATTGCCGGCGCCTTTGCCGCCCCGGCCGCCGCGCAGTCCAATTCCCCCTTCACCGGCCCGCGCGCCGAAATCCTCGGCGGCTATGATACGCTGCGCTCGGGCAGCGATGTCGATGTCGACACCGACAATGACGGCATTTTCGAGAATAATACCCTCGACCAGTCGGTTGACGGCTTCGCCTACGGCGTCGCACTCGGCTATGACTTTGATGCCGGCCCGGTGGTCTTCGGTCTCGAAGGTGAATATATGGATTCGACCGGCGAGCAGGAAGGCGATGAGGCTGTCAACGCGCCGTTCGGCTATCGCATCAATCTGAAGCGCGACCTCTATATCGGCGCGCGTGTCGGTACCAAGGTGACCCCCACCACCCTGCTTTACGCCAAGGGCGGCTATACCAATACCGCGGTCGAATCCCGCTTCCAGGACCGTGCCGAAGCCGATGGCGTCGATCTGAACTTCGACGACAGCCAGCAGGTCGACGGCTACCGTCTCGGTGCCGGCGTCGAGCAGCTGATCGGCGGCGGACAGGGCGGACTGGGCTCGAACGCCTATGTGAAGCTTGAGTATCGCTATTCCAACTATAGCTCGCTCAAATATAACGACACGCTGTTCAACGATAATAATGAAATCGGTGTCGACCTTGACCGTCATCAGGTGATGGCGGGTGTCGGTATCCGCTTCTAGGCCGAAGCTAGGTTAAAAAAGGAGGGCGCGCCGTTCGATGGACGGCGCGCCCTTTTTGTGATTCAGTGACCGGGAGAAATCAATGCAAATACCGGACCGCCAATACAATTCTCACTGCTGCGGAATCGCTTTCGCTTCGTTGCAGCCGTCCTGATTGCCCAGCTTGCAGGCATAGCCGAAATATTTGCGGGCCATCGCCATATCGACCGCACCGCCGTCACCGGTGCGGGCCAGTATTCCTGTGTTCATGCAGCCACCTATCGCACCGGCATTGCAGGCCTTCGCGAAGGTCTCGCGCGCGGCTACCCGGTCTTGGGTCACGCCTTCACCGCCATAGAGCGCGTTGCCATAGTTGAGGCATCCGTCGGCCTTGCCCTGCTCGCAGGATGTTTGGAAAGCCTTGGCAGCGCCGGTCAGGTCGACGGCGCCACCCTCGCCGTTTTGGCTCATCAGCCCGAGAGCGTAGCACCCGTCAACATTGCCCCCTTCGCAGGCTTTGCCGAACAGCCCCCGTCCCTTGCCCAGATCAGCCGACACACCCTTGCCGGCATAATAGAGATAGCCCAAATTATAGCAGGCACTTTCCCTTCCGCCGTCACAGGCCTTGGTCAGGGGACCGAGCGAGGCAGCGATATCCTCCGGCCCGCCTTCCCCGTTTTTCAGCATCTTTCCGTAAACGTCGCAAGAACTTGCAACATTGGCAGCACAGCCCTTTTCATAGGCGCGCCGAGCCAGCGGCAGGTCCTTGGCAACATGCGTGCCCCGATAAGCCATCGCCCCGAGATTGTTGCAGGTAACGCCAATATTGCCGTCAAAACAGGCGATTTTATATTGGGCAAAGGCAGTGGCGTGGTCGCCCTTGTTCTGAGCCTCCTGACCATCCAGCGCGGCTTGCTGATAGCTGTTCAATCCGGATTGGGCGTGGACCGTTGAGCCGGTGACAATCACCGCAAGGGCGACCAATATTTTCAACAGATTTTGCATGGGATTTTCCTTCGGTCGAGAGTCCGTTCCAGGGTTCAACAGACATTGCGGTTGGCATTATTGTTCATGGTACAATGTGCGTAGCGGTATTTCTCGCGCACCTGTTTCCGCGCATCGCCGCTGGACAGGCCGCCGGTTGGCGCCGAAGAGCCGGACGACGAGGGTCTGCGGTAGCTGTTCGTATTGCCGCCGTTCTGCGCCGCCCAGCGCCTGGACGATGCGCCGGGCGTGTTGGTGCAATTAAAAATACCGCAGTCATTGCCGCGCGACCGGCTGGCGATTTCCGCATTGACGACCCGGTTCAGGTTGCCAGAGGGAAACCAGTAATCCAGCACATGGAGATTATCGATATAGATGCTGCCCATGGCCCCGGCGTTGATCGCGGCGGTCAGCGCATATTGCGCATCATCCACGGTGCGGGAATGGTAGATGGCCGCATAAATTGCGCCATCATAGTCACGTTTTTGTATAAAACTGGTAACGATGGCGCGCTTGTTGGCATAGTCCGCTTGCCGCGCCGCCTGCTGCTGGGCGCGCTGGTCCGCTTCTGCCTGCTCCATCTTGAGCCTCCGGGACTTCAGCGTCCCGGCAAGCTCGCAGATCGATTTGCGGTCTTCGCCTCCCGGACCGCAGGCGTGCGCCGCCAGCTGCTCGGCGTTCCTGTAATCGCCAACATTATACAAGATGCGGGCCTGATGCATGCAGGATTGCCAGCGGCCAAAACCGCAATTTCTGTCGAGATAGTGCAGCGCCTTCTCGGCATCGAAATAGGGCGAACTGCTGTCGGCAAAAATCGCCTCCGCCACATCGCAGCCATCGCGGTCCTGCTCGGCGCACCCTCTTTGCGAGAAATTGCTCGCCGCATCCCAATCCTTGTCGACATCTCCTTCGCCATCAAAATAGATCAGTGCCAGACGACCGCAGGAAGCACCGTCGAAATCCTTGCAGCCCTCCTGCAAATAGCGCAGGCTGAGAAAGGCGTCAAAATCACGATTTTGCGGATCGGACAGCATCATCCCCGCCTTGCCGCAAGCCGCCCTGTCGCCGGAACTGCACTCAGCGATATAGCTGTTCAGGGACCCGGCGCTATTCTGCGCCCCTAGCGGCGAGCTGACAAATCCCGGAATCATCAGCAGCCCTGCCAACAGAAGCAAGATAAAAACTTGCCCGAAAAAATGGCGGATGGGCCTCGCTGGCATGGAACTGGACTCCGGACTGTTCATAGCCGGTTTTTATGGGCGGGATCGGCAGGCGTCCAATGACAAAGTCTGTTAGAAATTTAGCACCCGCGCGCAAAATGTGCGACTGGCTGACAATTGGGATCAGCGCACCCGTGCATAAAAAAGGGGAGCGCAAGCGCACTCCCCTCTTCAAACTTCACCCTAATAACGGGAGCCTATTTGTCTCCGCCATCCGCGCTTTCCCCCGGTACCGGGAACCCGCGCTTCTTCAGGATATATTTCACCTCCGGATCGCGGCCGCGGAATTTGCGATAGGCTTCCTTGCGGTCGGTTTCGTTGCCGGTCGACAGCAGGATCGTGCGGAACCGCTCGGCGGTTGTCTTGTCCCACGGGCTGCCCGCTTCCTCAAACGCCGCCCAGGTGTCGGCGTCCATCGTTTCCGACCAGAGATAGCTGTAATAGCCGGCCGAATAGGCATCGGACGAGAAGAGATGGTTGAACTGCGGCAGCCGGTGGCGCATCACGATTTCCTTCGGCATGCCGATTTCGGTCAGCGTCTCGCGCTCGAACTTGTCGGGATCGGTGACCGGCTCCTCGCGGTTGTGCAGCTTCATGTCGACGATCGCGCTGGACAGATATTCGACCGTCGAGAAACCCTCGTTGAAGGTCTTCGAGGCCTGGATCTTGTCGACCAGTTCCTTGGGGATCGGCTCGCCGGTCTTGTAGTGGGTGGCGTAGGTCGACAGGATATAGGGCGTCATCAGCCAGTTCTCGTTCACCTGGCTCGGATATTCGACAAAGTCGCGCGGCGTATTGGCAAGACCCGGATAGGTGATGTCATAGTTCAGATAGTGCAGCGCATGGCCGAATTCGTGGAACAGGGTCGAGGCATCGTCGAGGCTGATCAGCGTCGGCTCGCCGTCGCCGCCCTTGACGAAATTATTGTTGTTCGCCGAGATCGTGTAATTGTTCTTACCCCCCAGCTTGAACTTGTCCTTGTAGGTGGTCATCCACGCGCCCGACCTTTTGCCGTTGCGGGCAAAATTGTCGAAAAACTGCACGCCGATCACCTTGTCGCCGCGCTTGACCTCGAAGGTGCGCACCTCGGGATCAAAGACCGGGATGCTGCCGGTGGTTTCGGTGAAGGTCAGGCCATAGAGCTTGCCTGCCGCGTCGAACAGCGCATCCATCATCTTGTCGAGCTGGAAATAGGGTTTGATCTCGGCGGAATCGAGGTCATATTTCGCCTTGCGGACCTTTTCCGCATAATAGCGGTAATCCCATGGCTCGATCGTGATATCCGCACCCTCGGCATCGGCGATCGCCTGCATATCGGCGACTTCTTCCTTCACTCGGGCGACGGCAGCGGGCCAGACCTTCATCATCAGGTCCATCGCCGCTTCCGGATCTTTCGCCATCGTGTCGGCCATGCGGTAATCGGCATGGGTCTTGAAGCCGAGCAGCTTGGCGCGGTCGGCGCGCAGCTTCAGGATCTTGGCGATGGTCGCGTTGGTGTCATTGGCATCGGCATTGTCACCGCGGTTGACATAGGCCGTGTAGACCTTCTCGCGCAAATCGCGGCGGGTGCTGTTTTCCAGGAAGGGCTGCATCACCGAACGGGTGTTTTTCAGCGCCCAGCCGGTCTTGCCCTGTTCCTCGGCGGCTTCGGCCAGCGAAGCGACAAAACTGTCCGGCAGGCCGGCAAGATCGGCCTCGTCGGTGAGATAGATGAAGCTTTCCTCGTCAGCCAGCACCTTGTTGGAGAAGTCGTTGAACGCCTTCGACAGTTCGGTGTTATAAGCGATCAACTGCTCCTTGTCGGCGCCGCTGAGCAGCGCGCCGTCGCGTACCAGCTGTTCATAATTGCGCTCGACCAGCCGGGTCTGCTTGGCATCGAGACCGGCAGATTCGCGGTTGTCATAGACCGCCTTGGTCTTGGCCAGCAGCTTCGGATCGAGCGTCAGCTGGTCGAAGAAAGCCGAAATCTTGGGCATCCATTCGCCCTGGATTTCGCGGACCTCTTCGTTCGACAGATTGCTCGAATAGACGCCCCAGATGGCGAAAAGATTGTTGGCTTCATTGCCGACCAGTTCCATGGGCGCGGTGAAATTATCAAAGGTCGCGGGTGCCGGATTGTCGCGGATCGCGTTCACGTCCGCCTGGATCTTGTCCATCGTCTTCTGGAAGGCTTCGGGGAAGTCGGAGACCTTCACCTCATCCCATGGCGGTACGCCGTCATAGGGGCCGGTCCAGGCCTGGAGAATGCTGTTCTCGGTCGCATCAGCCGCAGCCGCCTGCGTTGCGCTCATCTTGTTCAATTCTGCTGTTGTCATTTTTTTCCCATGATCGTCGGCCAGGGCGGGTGTCGCGGTCGCGCCGATCAGCGCGGCGCTGGACACGCCCAGAAAAAACTTGCGGGTGGATAGGGTGAATCGCATAAAAATCTCTCCAGATATCGGACCGCGGCTGCGGGTCGAGGCTAGCGCGCGAGGCGCAATTGGAAATGGTCTACCCAAAGCCGGCGGGAAACGCAAAAAAGGTTTCGCAGGAAATCAATTATTAGACGAACGACATTTTACCGGCGATGAACAACATCGCGGGAGATCGCTAGTCGGGACTATTCGGGCCGCTCCGCCAGCAGCGCGCGCACCAGCGGCTGCAGATTTTCGTCGTAGCGGGCCAGCATGACATGGTCCTCGGCATTTTCGAAATGGCTGATCAGCTGGCGCCCGTTCCAGTAATGCAGCGCGATCGCCGGCGGGTCGGCGACGATCATCTTGCGGCCGTCGGGCTGGTCGGGGTCGATCGGACTCAGGTCCAGCGCCACCTGCGGCGCGGTCGAGGCGCAGACCGCCAGGCTGATATCGCCCCACCAGGCCGAAATATTGCGGTGCAGATGCCCGCTGATCATGCCCTTGACCTGATCATGGCCAGCGAGCGTGTCGGCCAGCCGCGTAACCCAGGGTTCGTCCGGATGGGTGGTCATCCACTCGATGCCGCTGTCCACCGGCGGATGATGCAGGATCAGGATCGTCGGCTTGTCGGTCTGTTCGGCAAGCCGCGCCGACAGCCATGCCGCGCGGGTTTCGCAAAAGGCACCGCCGTGCCGTCCCTCCTCCAGCGTGTCCAGAATCAACAACCGCAGCGCCGGGGTGTCGACTTCATACTGGATGAAGCCGTCCGGCGCAGGCACATCGGCAAATTGCTTGCGGAACGGGGCGCGCAGATCGTGGTTGCCGAGGCACATATGGACGGGGAAAGGCACGACAGACAGCGCATTTTCAAGCCGGCGGTAGCTTTCCAGATCACCGCGATCGACGAGATCGCCGGTGGCCAGCAACAGATCGGGCTGCGGGGTCATCGCGCAAATCGTCCGGATCGCCTGGTCCAGCCGCTTGCGATTGAATTCGGCCGGATTGTCGGGGTCGAAGCCCAGATGAATATCCGTGATCTGCGCGATCAGCATGGGCGCCCTCCCTTGTGTTTCATTGCGCTACCGGCGGACAATCTGTCGGTCCGGCTTTTGCTGCTTGTCCTTCTGTTCTTCCCTGATCAGCCAGGGCGCGCCGTCGTCGGCATGATAATCGTGGCACATGGCGCAGGTCGACGGCACATCCGCTGTTTTCTGAAATTCGCCGCCATGGCATTCGCGGCATGTCTTGATTCCCGGCAGCAGCAGATCGTCGGCGCTCTTCGAGGCAGGCGCGTTGTGACAGCTGGTGCAGCTTTCCTCTTTATGCGCGTCGTGGCTGAACCAGCCATTATGCATATAGCGATCGGTCTGACTGACCGGCTTGATGTCATAGTCGACGCGGCCAGCTGCCGTCGGCGGGGTCACGCCATGGCAGTCGAAACAGGCACCGCCGGGCGAGAAAACCTGGCGGATCGCGAGATTGGCACGGCTCGGACGGAAACGGACGGCGCGGGCATAGTCGCTGGCCACACGAGTCTCGTTGCCGGCCCCCGGACGGCGCCGCACCATGCCGCCGAGATTGATCGGCCGGACCGGACCGGTTGAGCGATAATAAGCGCGCAGATCGGCCTGGACCATTTCCGGTTCGCCGTGACGCAATGTCCGCACCGTGCCGCCGATTTCATCAAAGGCAAGGCTGTGGCACATGCTGCAGTCTTCCTTCATGTCGACCGGCTCGAAGCGCACCCCGTTGGCGTCGGGCGTATGACAGTCCTTGCAGACCAGCGAATCGCCGAAACCAAAATCTGCCGACAACCGCCGCCCCATCTGGGCGACGCCGCCGGTGCGCGACAGATGCATGGCGTGGGGAAATTTGAGACCATTATTCTCGGTCGGCTTGTCATCAAGCGAAATCCGCGTGCGCGGCGGGTTTTTGCCGCCGGGGCTGACCAGCACGGCGGGCCGGAATTGCGGATGGGCAATGCCAAAGTCGGACGCATTTTCCAGTTTTGTATCGGTCAAACGCCCATCCATCCCGTCGTGGCAATCCGCGCAGAATTTTTGCGCTGTCGGTTCCATAGCACCGGCACCCTCATGCTCGCTGTGACATTCGACACACCTGCCCGGCGGCTTGTTGAAGGCAGAGGCGAAGGCGGCACCGATCACCTCAAGCCCTTCCGGGTTCCCGCGGGCGGCCAGCAGTCGCGGCTTGGCCGCATGATCATGCGCATCCCCGGTGTGACAGGTCAGGCAGGTCTCGTCCTTGACGGTGACAAAGGCATCGACATGGCAGGCCTGGCAGTCCTTCTCGAGCGCATGGTGAGCGTTGCTCAGCGCGCCGGACGACCACATGGTGTCGGCGTGGAACTGGTCGGGCCGTTCCTCAACCCCGCGCCAGGTTGCCCAGCTGTAAATCGGCCAGACAAGAAAGGCCGCCAGCACCAGCGCGACAAAAGACCAGGCGCTGATCCGCTTGCCCGGCAGCAGGCCCTTGAGCGTGTAGAGCGTCGATTCGCTGCGAATTTCGGCGGAATCGGATAGCGCCTCGACCCGCTTGACGGTCAGGACAACATCCTCACCCTCTTCGCTGACGGTGATAACATGGCCGCCAAATCCGAGTTCCGCTCCTGCGGAAGGATCGACGGTGACCGAAATCCGGTGCTTCCCGTCGAGCGTGAAATTCTGGCCCGATGTGCTTTCGACGATGATCTGGCCGTCGTCGCGTCTGCGGATGACGGCATGATCCGGATTGACCGCGAGATCGGGCAGGTGGATGGCATTGGTCGTGCTGCGGCCGATACCGATTTCATCCGCCGCAAAAGGATGGGACCGGATAATCTCCCGACCGTCGGCGGTGGTCGCGATCTGGCGAACGATGAAGGTCATATTTGGCTCTCCATCCTACCAGTAGAAAAACACGCTGATGATATGCGCGGTGAGCGCAGCGATCAGGGCAAAGGTCATCGGCACATGGACGAACAGCCACACCTGCAGCATCGCCTTGAGCTTGAGATGGCGGCGGACGCGGGCCAGCGTCGCTTCCTTTTTCTCGAGCAGGGCATCGACCTTGTCGAGCGGATCATCGCCGCCCATTTTCGGCTGATAGGCCCGTTCGCGGCGCAGGTCCGCCTGCGCCTGGCGGGTGGCGCAATCCGGATAGCGACCGGAAATACGCCGGAAGAAACCGCCGCCAAACGGATCCTGCTCGAGCGACTGCAGCACCAGCGCGGCATGGTCCGCCGACAGCGGCTGCGCCGCCTCGTGCAGCTGCCGGTCGAGCGAGCGGAGATTTTCGAGCATTTCCGTCTCCGTCATCTCGTCGCGATTGTCGGACAGCGCTTTCGGGATGGTCGCATAGAAATATATCCCGACAATGCCGGAAATGATCACGATCATCATGAAGACATAGGCAGCGGTGTGGATGTTCCAGCCGAGCTGGAAACCGGTGTGCAGCGTCCCGATGACGATCAGACTCAGTCCCAGATAGATATGCGCCGATGTCCAGGCCTTGAGCGACCACGAACCCGGCGTCATCGCCCGCTTGCGCACCCCGAGCATGGTCAGCCACAGGATCAGCAGCGCGCCGATCGTGCCCAGCGTATAGCCGTACCAGCTGCCGCCATTGTGCCGCGGCGACACGTCGATCAACATATAGCTGACGATGCAGACCAGCATGATCGCGGATGAAATCTTCAGCCAGCGATAGCCGGCATGCTTCAGAAAGCCGTCGTGCATCGCGACCTTCTTGCGGCCGGACCTGCCGGCGATGGCTTTGCTGGCCATCAGGCAAAACCCCAGTTCGTAGCGGTTACCGCCTCGATATCCACCGTTCGTCCTGAGCCTGTCGAAGGACAGCTGGCAAGACGCGGTGCTTCGACAGGTTCAGCACGAACGGTGCGGGGACAACGAACGGGTTGGAGGCAAAAGGACAGGATCACACCTCCTCCGCTTCCAGCTTGGACACCGTCAGAAATTCTTCCGGCGCCACCCGGATCGCCGCACCGGTCGGACAGGCGCGAACGCAGGCGGGTCCCCCCTTGATCCCGGCGCACATATCACATTTGATTGCCTTCTTCGGCTTCTCCACCGAAGGATCGCTGTGCTTCTTGGCCCACGCCTTGTCTGGCTCCCCCGGCCCCGGCCCCGCACCAAGGAACAGCCAGCTCAGCAGCCCCGGCTTCTTCGGCGGCACCTTGTCCATCCGGATCACGCCATAGGGGCAGTAGCGCTGGCAATTGCCGCAGCCGATGCAGCTGTCATCGATGAACACCTCGCCATCGGGGCCGCGGTGGATCGCGTCGGGCGGGCAGTCGGACATGCAATGCGGATGCTCGCAGTGACGGCAGCTGGTCGGCACGTGCAGATGGGCATAGGTGCGCCCCGCCTCGCGGTCGAGCCGCGACAGGCCTTCATGGCTGTCGGCGCACGCCTTCTCGCAATTGTCGCAGCCAACGCACAGATTCTCGTCGATCAGCAGCACATCGGTGGCCTCGCCGATACCATTGTCGACCAGGAAATTGGCGATGCCGGAATACATGTCGACGACGCCCGAGAAACTGTCCTTCTTCGCCTCGACAAAGGCGTTGATATCCTGCCGCTCGGCCATTTCCTTCTTGGCCTTGCGCATCAGGTCGGGATGGGCATCAAGCACCTTCTTGAACGCATCGCCGTTGATCCTGATCGCCTCGGACTTGATCGCGGCCTTGACCGTCGCAGTGCGATAGCCGCCCGCGATCAGCGTCATCTCTCCGACATAGGACCCGGCCGGCAGATAGGACAGGAACACCGGCTTGCCGCCAATCTGCTTTTCCACCACCATCGATCCGACGCGGATGACGTAGATGTCGTTGCCCTCGCCGCCCTCCTCGATAATCGCCTCGCCGGCCCGGACATTGATGATCTCGCTGGTCTCGACGACCTCGGCAATATCCTCCCTGGTCAGGCCCGATCCGAACATCTGCAGCAATTGCCGCTCCGTCGATATCTGGGTGATCCGGCGTTTCGCTGCGGGCACCGACGCCTGCAGCTTCAGCGCCGCCGTGCGCGAAATCTCCACGACAATGACATCGTCCGCCGCCCGGATCGTTGCACCGCGCCGCCGCCCGGAAATCAGGCCGACCTCGCCGAAGATCGAGCCCTGTTCGATCGGCACCGTGATCGACGGGTCATCGGGGTTGATCTCGACCAGCACCGAACCCTCGGCGATGGCGAAGAGCGAGCTTCCCGGATCATTTTTCTCGAAAATCACTTCGCCCCGGCCGTAGCTGCGCGGTTCGCTGTCGAGCATGAATTCCCGCATCTGCAAGGGCGACAGATCGTTGAGAATGACAACATTGGAGCGAAAGAATTCGAGCCATTCATCAACCGAACGGCGCCCCGGCAAGTCGCGGAATTTCGCTTCGAGGATCGGTTCGTCGGCCGGCTTCAGGTCCTTGTTGCCATTGATGAACTCGATCACGTCATAGCCCTGGTTCATGCAATGCTTGATCAGCGGATAACCGGCCAGCGCGCCGATGACATAAATGCCCTTCTGGGTGCTCTCAAAGGCTGGTGACAGCTTCGGGTAGGCCTCGCGGTCCTCGCTGGTAAATTCGATGCCGCATTCCTCGACGAACTTGCGCGGCGGCGCGCTGCCCATCCGGGCGATGATCCGGTCGCACTTGATGACTTCCTGACCATCGCGGGTTTCCAGCACCAGTTCACCATCCCGGACCTCGGCCGGCGTGGTCTCGTTGCGGATGAACACCTTGCCCTGCTCGCCCGCTTCCATCAGCAGCTTCACATTGGCTTTCTTGGCCCGGGCAAATTCGGCCGAGCGGTTGAGAATGGTGACGACATTATTCTGCGCCGCATCGGCTGCCAGTCCCAGCGCATTCTCGATGCCGGCGTCGCCCGACCCGATCACCGTGATATGCTCGTCATAATATTCGCCGGGATCGTCGAGCTGATACTGGACCTGCTTGTTGTCGCCACCGGGGCAGCGCATCAGATTGGGGTTGCCCTGCGTGCCGATCGCCATCACGATCGTTTCCGCCAGCACCGTCTCGCCGTTTTTCAACGTGATGGTGAAATTGCCTTCCTCACCCTCGATTCTGACCGGTTCGGCATTATACATGACATTGACGCCATGGCTGGCGGTCTGGGCGTCCCAGGTTTCGAGGATCGCCTCGCGCTTGCCGGCGTCAAAATCCATATCCGAGCGCAGCACCAGCTGGCTTGGCGTCGCCATGACATGCTTGCCCTTCTGATATTTGTAGATGGTGTCGGAGAGATGGTCGGTCTTCTCGAGCAGAACATGCCTGAGCTTCAGCTGCGCAGCGCGCCCGGCTGCGCTCATGCCCGCTGGTCCGGACCCGATAATGGCTACTCGAAACTTGTCCGACACGCGCCTGCTTCCCCCCATTGCTTCCCCGGTCCAACGCACCCTCATACGTTTTCCAGACCCGGTTCAGCGATATGCCCGGTTGTAGCGCGACCCAAAAGACTGAACTTTCGCCGGACCTTACCAAAATGGCTCTTCATTGCCAGTGCAAAATATCACACCCATCTGAGCGCTTGTCAGCTAGCAAAGCGCGCCTTATCCATGCGCGGGCATATCGTGACACGCAACAGCTTGAGGAATGACCATGGCGAAATCCGCTGCTTCGATGAACATCGGCCGCATTGCTCTGATCCTGGCGGCTGTACTGGCGCTGGCGGCGATCGCGGTGCAGGTCTATCGCAGCATGAATGACGACAGCGCAGCGATCGGCCCGGCCAGCGGAATCGAAAGCGAAGCGGCGCCAAGCGTGGATGAAGTCATCGCCGGCCTGGAAAAGAAGCTGCAGGACAATCCCGATGACGCCGAAAGCTGGCGGATGCTCGGCTGGAGCTATTTTGAAACCGGCAAGTTCGCCGAATCCGCAACCTCAATGAAACGGGCCACCTCGCTCGATCCCGAAAACGCGGAATATTGGTCGATGCTGGGCGAAGCCCTGGTAATGGCGAGCGACGGCCAGCAGGTTCCCCCGGATGCGGTCGATGCGTTCCGCAATGCGCTGAAACAGGACGCGAGGGACCCGCGGGCGCGCTATTTCCTCGCGGTGCAGAAGGATATTTCCGGCGATCACAAAGGCGCGATCAATGACTGGTTCGCGCTGCTGGAGGACACGCCCGCCGACGCCCCCTATGCCGCGGATATCCGCCGCGTGATCGGGCAGGTCGCGGAAAAGGAGGGCATTGATGTCGCCGCAAGGCTCGCCAGGGCAACCCCCGCCGCGCCAACCGGCGGCATTGCCACCGACGGCCCTGCGGTCGCCACCGCCGCGATCCCGGGCCCGACGCGCGAGCAGATGCAGGCCGCCGCCGCTCTGCCGCCAGGCCAGCAGGAAGCGATGATCGCCAATATGGTCGAAGGCCTCGACAAGAAACTGCAGGCCAATCCCGATAATGCCAACGGCTGGATCACACTGATGCGCAGCCGCATGCAGCTGGGCCAGACGGCGCAGGCGAAACAGGCGCTTGCCCGCGGCCTGGCGGCGTTCAAGAATGACGGGGCGGAAGCGAAGCGGATCAGGGAAGCGGCGGCGGCTTTGGGGCTTTAAACCACAAGAATCCGGCGTTGCGACATACTCTGTCCAGCCCTGCCGAACTCTGCGCGCACCGGCCAGCGCACGCCCGGCAAGTTCATTTTACTTCCGGATAGACATGGGTGCTCTTGACCACCCCATAAGCGAAACGGGAATCGATCGACCGGAGGCCGGGGAGCGCGTGCAGTTCCGTCCGCACGAAGCGCTCGTAGACTTCCAGATCGGCGACCACCACCCGCAGCATATAATCGGCATCGCCGGTGGTCAGGAAACAATCCAATATTGCATCAATCTCGCCAATCTTCTCCTCAAAGGAGCGCACCGCCGCTCTGGAATGTTTTTCCAGCGCGACGCTGACAAACACCGTCAGCGGAACCCCATAGGCCTTCTGGTCAACAAGCGCGGCATAGCCCTGAATAACACCCGTGCTCTCCAGATTTCTCAGACGCCGCAAGCAGGGCGAAGGCGACAGATTGACCCGCTCCGCCAGTTCCAGATTCGTTAGCCGGCCATTTTTCTGCAGCGCGCGGATGATTTGTCGATCTTTTGTATCCATATTGCCATTTTTAGGGTCATTTATGCCAAAATACCAACAATATTGAGCGAATATCGCAATCTAAAACCTCCCCTCCCGTGTCATATATTTCGATGACGGGAGAAAATGCATGTCGAGTGACTTTCCAGCAAAGCCGAACACGCCGGGCTTCGCCACACGGGCGATCCACCATGGCTATGATGCCAGGGGAGCGGAAGGCGCGCTGACTCCGCCGCTGCATCTGACCTCGACCTTCACCTTCGAAAGCGCCGAACAGGGCGGCAGGCTGTTCTCCGGGGAGGAACAGGGCCATTTCTACTCCCGCATCTCCAACCCGACCACCGACCTGCTGGAGAAACGGATTGCCACGCTGGAAAATGGCGAAGCGGGCCTCGCGACCGCTTCCGGCATGGGGGCGATTACCTCGGCCCTGTGGACCTTCCTGCGACCGGGCGATGAACTGATCACCGACCTGACCCTGTACGGCTGCACCTTCGCCTTCATGCGCCAGGGCCTCGCTCGCTTCGGGATCACGATCACCCATGTCGACCTGACCGACCCGGAGCAGCTGGCGCGCTCCATCTCCCCCAAAACCAGGATTGTGTTTTTCGAAACGCCCGCCAATCCGAACATGCGGCTGGTCGATATTGCGGCCATTTCCGCGATCGCCAGGCAAGCCGGGGCAAAATGCATTGTCGACAATACCTACGCGACGCCGGTGATCACCCGGCCGCTCGAGCGCGGGGCGGATCTGGTGGTGCATTCGGCGACCAAATATCTCGGCGGCCACGGCGATGTGGTTGCCGGCCTTGTGGTCGGCAGCGCAGAGGATATTGGGGATATTCGCCTTGTCGGCATGAAGGACATGACCGGCGCGGTGATGGCACCGTTCAATGCCATGCTGGTCATGCGCGGCCTGAAAACCCTGAAGATACGGATGCGGCAACATGTCGAATCCGCGCGAACCATCGCCGGCTTTCTGCACAGCCACCCCGCCGTTTCCGAGACTCTCTATCCCGGCCTGCCATCATTTACGCAATATGATCTGGCGCGGCGGCAGATGGATCATCCCGGCGGCATGATCGCGGTCAAACTCGCCGGCGGCTATGATGCCGGACTGGCGCTGATGAACGGACTCGATCTTATCCAGCGCGCGGTATCGCTCGGCGACACCGAAACGCTCATTCAGCATCCGGCGAGCATGACCCATTCGACCTACGCGCCGGAGGAACGGCACAGCCATGGCATTGATGACGGGCTTGTCCGCATCTCGGTCGGCCTGGAAGAGGTGGATGATCTGCTATATGACCTGGATTCAGCCCTGGCATCGCTTCCTCTTTAAAGGAGGCGCTACGGTCCGGGCTCAAGCCAATGTGTTCTTCATGATAACCGCAGCGGTAATATCGCCGGTCACATTGACCACCGTTCGGCTCATGTCGAGCAGCCGGTCTACGCCGAGAATGATCACCAGCCCGGTTGCCGGAATGCCAAATCCTGCCGCAACACTCGCCAATATGGCGATGCTGACGCCAGGGGTGCCCGGCGCGCCGATCGAGGAGGCGACCAGCGTACCAACCAGCAGAACCGTCTCGGTAACGCTCAGATCGACGCCCGATATCTGCGCCAGAAACAATATCGCCACGCTTTGATAGAGCGCGGTGCCGGCCATGTTCATCGTCGCACCAAGTGGAATCACCAGATGCGCCACATCGTCCGGGACATGGAGCTTGCGAGCGGTCTGGATGGTGCTGGGCATCACCGCAGAGGAACTGGAGGTGGAAAAGGCCAGCAACAGATTGGGCCCGGCAACCGAGAGAAAGGAGCGAAAGCCCAACCCGCCGACCGCTCTCAAGACGATGGCATAGATCAGAAACAGCACCACCAGCCCCAGCAGCACCGTGCCGATATAGCTGAGCAGAACCAGCAGCGAATCCAGTCCGATCTGGATCATCAGCTGCGCCATCAATCCGAACACGGCAAGCGGTGACAACAGCATCGCCCATTTTACGATCGTCATCGAAATCGACATCAGCGAGTCGAGGAGAGCCAGAAACGGCAAGGCTTTCTCCCGTTGAATCTGGGTGGCGGCGACTCCCGTCAGCACCGCCAGGATCACGATCGCCAGCAAGTCTCCCTGGATCACCGATGCCGCCGGATTGCTCGGCAACACCCCGGCGACCATGTCCCGCAGCCGTGCCAGGTCAAAGCTCTGCACGGTCCCGACAGGCAGCGGCGCCTTGTCCACCGGCAATGCGAGCCCGGTGCCCGGCTCGAACATCTGCGCCAGCGAGATGCCAATCCAGGCCGCCAGAAATGTCGTGGAGACAATGAACAGGCCCAGTCGCACGCCGAGCTTGCGCATCGCCTCGTTCGACGGAACCCCGGCGAGGCCGCTGACGATTGATGAGAAAACCAGAGGCACCAGGACAATGGCGATCAGCCCGAGGAAGAGCTGCCCCGGCAGTGCTAGCCAGTTTCCGATCATTTCCGCCGTCCTCGGCCGGACCAGCCCTGCCGCCGGCCCAAGCAATGTCCCCGTCGCGATGCCGAGCACCATGGCGGCAAGCACCTGCGCCCAAAGCCGCGACCGCGCCCAGATACGCAGCTTGCTGCTCTGCTGAATCAGCCGGTTCAGTTCGGAGCCGGTTTGGTTCAGCACAATGACCCTTCCTCCAAAAGATGGTGATCGCTACGCAGCGCTTTTCGCGCCCCTCGCGAGAGAGATCAACAGGCAGTTGAAAATTCTCTACCGGAACAGGGGCTCGCCAAAACTCCTCAGCTTGCGGCTGTGCAGCGTCCCCGCATCGGCTTCCTTCGCCAGCAGGTCAATCGCCCGCAATCCGATCGCCAGATGCTGGCCGACCCGTTCCTGATAAAAGGCATCGGCCATGCCGGGCAGCTTGATCTCGCCGTGCAGCGGCTTGTCCGAAGCGCAGAGCAGCGTCCCATAGGGCACGCGGTAGCGATAGCCATTGGCAGCCACCGTCGCGCTTTCCATGTCGATCGCGATCGCGCGGGCCTGGTTGAGCCGCCGGGCGATCTGCTCGAAGCGCAATTCCCAGTTGCGGTCGCCGGTGGTGACCACGGTGCCGGTGCGGAGCTGCTGCTTGAGCCTGGACTTGTCGATCCCGGTCTCTTCCTGCACCGCCTGGGTCAGCGCCAGCTGCACCTCGGCGATCGTCGGCAGCGGGATGCTGGGCGGCAACACATCGTCGAGCACATTGTCGTCGCGCAGATAGGCATGGGCCAGCACATAGTCGCCGAGCCGCTGGGTCCGGCGCAGCGCGCCGCAGTGGCCGATCATCAGCCAGACATGCGGCCGCAGCACCGCGAGATGGTCGGTGATCGTCTTGGCATTGCTGGGGCCGACGCCGATATTGACCAGAGTCACCCCGGGAAGACCGTCGCCGCGCACCAGATGATAGGCCGGCATCTGCGGCGGCTTGGCGATCGGCGGCGCAGAGGGCTTGCCATCGTGACCGGTGATCCGGTTGCCCGGCTCGACCAGCATCTTGGCCTTGCCCGATTTAACCTCCGCCAGACCATGTTCGATAAATTCGTCGACATAGCGCTGATAGTTGGTGAACAGGATGAACGGTTGGAAATGCTCGGGGTCGGTTGCGCAATAATGACGAATCCGGTGCAGCGAATAGTCAACCCGCTCGGCGGTGAACAGGGCCAGCGCCGAGGCTTCCTCGCCCTGGAAAATCTGCCCGCCGTCGACAATCTCGTCATTGGTCTTGACCAGATTGGGCGTGTGAAAATAATTGGGCAGCTTTTCCTTCTTGGCCCGGTCCAGCCCCGCCCCCGCATCCTCCAGCGCGAAGGCCAGCGGGATCGGCGTATCGGACAGCTCGACCCATATTTTCGCGGTGAAGGTCCCGGCGATGCGCTGCAGCTGATCGAGCAGATATTTGCGATACAGCTTCGGTTCGGTGATCGTCGTGCAATAGGTATTGATATCGGCCAGATGCCCGGACGTAAGATGGCTGGTCTCGGTCGCCTGATCGGCCGGGATCTGGACGCTGATCTGCGGGTAAAGCCCTTGCTGGCGGTCATCATGGGCCAGCTTCGACGTCGCATAGCGGCGAAAGCGGGCGGCCGTGATTTCAATTTGTTCGGCGTAGAGTTTTTCAAGCAACGCCACCGCTTCGGCGGGCGTGGCACAGAGGGTGGATTGGGTTGTCATGCAGTCTCCGTTACAGTTTCAGTCCTGTACCGGAAAATTGTGACAAAGGGAAAAACTAACGGCGGGAAAGATCGAGAAAACGAGCCGCAGCCTCGAACTCGGCCTGTTTGATGCCGCGCGCGGCCACCGCCTGGTCGTCGCGCCCCCATTGTTGCTCCTGCCAGAGTTCTTCCAGATTGACGAGCGGCCAGAGCGTGCTGCTGTCATAGTCCTGCTCGACCAGCGCCAGCGTGGCGATCAGCGAGCCCGACAGGCCGACCAGCGACAGCATCGCCGCAATCGCAAAATCATCCTGCGCCTCGACCGCCTCGGCCAACCGCTCCAGCGTCTCCGCCGGCTGCGCTTTATATCTGATACCGTAGACCAGATGGAAGCTGACATCATAGCGCTGTCGCGCCCAGTCGAGCAGCGGGTCCCAGTGCAAGGCCTGGTGATCAATCAGCGCCTGCTGGCCGTCGTCCGCGCGATAATAGAGCATGTCGCTGTCGGCAAAGGCGGCAATCCGCGAGACGATGCGCTCCTGCTCGCGCGCGACCTGATCGAGCGCGCCCTGCGCCAGACCGGTCAGAGGCATGGATGCCGGGACGATATCTTCGCCCTGCGCTGCCCATTCCCCGGCGACCGCTTCGGCCAGAGCCAACGTCGGCAGGGCAAGGGCATTGCGCTGCGGCGTCTTTACCGCACGGCCATCCAGCTGAATCGCATGCCCCTCGCCTTCCGCGGCTACCGATACGTCCTTGTAAAATCGTTTCACGAGACGTCCCTGTTCTCCGCTGCCTTGGCAATGGCTTCTTCGGCCACGCGGGCGCGGATATATTTGCGGATGATCCAGACCGGCATCGCCCACAGCTGCACCAGCCCGAGAATGACCAGCGCGTAGCCGACCGGCGCGGGCACCGGCGGCAGCCGGTCCATGGCGATAAACAGGCCCAGCATCACCAGCACCACGCCCAGCAAACGGATCAGGCTGACCGCAAAATGGACCGCCTTTGCCTGCTTTTCCTTCTCCGGATCGGGAATATATTCGGGCTGCTCGTCAACAGGGTCGTCGATAGATTGGTTCATTGGTTCAATATTCCGTTCAGATCCGCCATGGTCGCGGCCACGATTTCCGCACCGGCGTCGATCAGTTCCTGTTCGTCATGATAGCCCCAGTCAACGCCCACTGCACGCACGCCGGCATTGACGGCCATCGCCATGTCGAAGCTGGTATCACCGATCATCGCCGTGGTTTCCGGCGTTGCCCCCGCTTCCGTCATGGCCAGTTCGACCATCGCCGGATGCGGTTTCGAGGGATGCCGGTCTGCCGTCTGCAGCGTCACAAAACGGTCCAGCAAGCCGTGGGTTTCCAGCACATGGTGGAGACCCCGATCCGACTTGCCGGTGGCCACGCCCAAAACCCAGCCGGATGCTTCCAGTTCTTCCAATGTCTGCAGCAATCCGTCGTAGAGCGGCTCGTGCACACCGCCCGCCTGGCGCAGTTCGAAAAAGCCGTCCTTGTAGGACTGGGTCACCGCCGCGACTATCTCCGCATCCCCTTCGGGCAGCAATTGCGAAACCGCCTCGATCAGGCTCAGACCGACGATCCGCCGGACCAGATGATGGTCGGGCGGAACAAGGCCGTGCTTCTGGAACGCCTGGTCCATCGAGACGCAGATATTGGCCTGGCTGTCGACCATGGTGCCGTCGCAGTCGAACAGGGCAAGCTTGCTGGTCATGTCTCTCAGAACTCCTGCATCAGATGCGCCATCGCGCGACGTCCTGTGGCCTCCAGCGCAGCGGCCGCGCGCTTGCGCACGTCTGCCGGCTTGTTCTGGCCAAGCTTCGCAGTCGGGCGCCATGCCAATATTTCCATCTCGAACCCGACGATCGCATCAACCATCCTGCCGAATTTTTCCGCGTCCATTTTATCCCGGTGCCAAGGCGTTTTGGGGGCAAGCTTTGCTTCATTCCGGGCCGTCAGATCGTCCAGCAGACTGACCAGACCGTCCCGCTCCATCCGGCGAACCCTGCCTTCCAGTTCCAGCGCCAGATAATTCCATGTCGGCACCTGATCGTCGACGCCGTACCAGTCGGGACTGATATAGGCGTCGGGGCCATTGATCACGCACAGCGCCCTGGTCTCGGTAATATGTCTGGTCAGCGCATTGCCGAGCGCCAGATGAAATTGCATCGCACCATCGCCGGTCGAGAATATCGGTACATGGGCGACGCGGGGCCCGTCCGGCGTCTCCGCGAAAATCATGCCGAAACCGATTTCGGCGATCATCGCCTCCAGCGCAGCCCGTTCGTCGGCACCCTGATGATTGTTGGCGGATTTGGGCCAGCGAAAGGCGGGGTTGGGGTGCATCCTATTTTGGCTTCTTGCGCAGCGCCTGCTTGACTTTCGCCTTGTGCGGCATGTTTTTCTTGTGCGTGGCCTTGCCGGCATTGGGCCGTTCGCGCTTGGTCGGCTTGCCCGCCTTGGCCGGCTTGCCATCAGTCTCGCCGCGACCGCGGCGTTCGCCGCGCTTGTCCTTGCGGATCATCTTGGCATGCGCCCTGGCCTGCTGCTTGCGCACCATCTTGCCGGCCGGTTTCTTCTCGTCAAGCGGCAGATCGCCAAGGATCATGTCGAGGCCAAGATTATCGATCGTCTCGGCAAAATGGGTCGGCAGATCCGCCGTGATATCGAGCGTATGCCCGTCGGGATGCTCGATCCGCAGGCGCCGGGCGTGCAAATGCATCTTGCGACTGATCGTGCCGGTCAGAAACGCATCCTTGCCGCCATATTTGCCGTCGCCCACAATCGGATGGCCGATCGCCGCCATATGCACGCGCAGCTGGTGGGTGCGGCCGGTATGCGGCTGCAGTTCCACCCAGCAGGCGCGGTTGCCGGCCCGCTCGATGATCCGGTAGCGCGACTTCGCCGACTGGCCATTCTCCTCGTCAACATGCATCTTCTCGCCACCGGAGCCGGGCTGCTTGGACAAGGGCAGGTCGATCACGCCATCGGCGATTTCCGGCACGCCCATGACGAGCGCCCAGTAGACCTTGCGGACATCGCGACCGGAAAAGCGCTTGGAGAAAAAGGAGGCCGCACCCGGCGATCGGGCCAGCAGGAGCACGCCGCTGGTATCCTTGTCCAGCCGGTGGACCAGCTTGGGCCGCGACTTGGCGTCGAAGGTCAATGCGTCGAGCAGCCCGTCGAGATGGGTCGTGGTCTTGCTGCCGCCCTGCGTCGCCAGACCCGGAGGCTTGTTGACCACGATGGCCGACTTGTCCTTGTGAATGACCAGTTCGCGGGCAAAATCGATCTGGTCCTGCGACAGATCGGTCTTGGCTTTCGCTACCCGCCCCGGTCGTTCGATTTCCTGTGGCGGCACGCGCAATATCTGGCCAGCCTGAAGGCGATCGCCGGGGGCGACGCGCTTGCCATCGACCCGCAACTGCCCGGTCCGCGCCCAGCGCGAAACGATATTGAACGGAACATCTTCCATGTGCCGCTTGAACCAGCGATCGACCCGGATATCATCGTCATCGGCGGAAATCGTGAATTGCCGGACATCAAGCGTCTTCAGCGCCTGCATCTGCTCCTTGGTCGAACCTTGCGGCTTTTCTTCCTCGGAGCCGCTTTCGGCTGTGGGGTCAAAACCGCTCATGCCAGTGCCCTTACGGACATCAGACCGGCAAACAGAGCCAGCACCGCACCGACAACAGAGAGCATTGCGTAGCCGATTGCGGTGCCCCATTCGCTTCGCTCGATCATATTGAGAACTTCCAAACTAAAGGTCGAAAAGGTTGTAAAACCGCCAAGCAGACCCACGCCCAGCAGCAGCCGCCACGGCTCATCGACAAAATTGCTGCGGGCCAGTGCGCCCGCCAGAACACCCATCAAAAACCCGCCGCTGACATTCGCCACCAGCGTCCCGTAGGGAAAGCCGATGCCGCCGAGATGGAAGATCAACCGCCCCAGATGATAGCGCGCCGCCGCACCAAGGGCGCCGCCGGTCATAACAAGAAGGGTCGCGTTCATGCGCGTCCCTTAGTCGGCTTGAACGCTTTTTCCAAGCAGATCATTGGCGAGCCACAAGCGGATGGCCGTTGCGAGTCCCGGCGGCTCTGCTGCCGCGATCCGTTCGACATCGATCCGGGCGACCAGCGCATTGACCGGCAGACCGCGATTATCCGCGGCTGCTTTTAGCATGTTCCAGAACAGCGGCTCAAGCGAAATCGAAGTTTGATGCCCGGCAATGGTGATGCTGCGCTTGACCGGCGGGTGGAAGATTTCGGGCCCGCCTAGAGCCATCCGGCCAATTCCCGCCGCAGCAGTTTTTCCAGCATGTCGATGCTGGGATCGCTGTCGTTCAGGCACGGCAGATAGGCGAATTCCTCGCCGCCGCCGGCTTCAAACTGTTCCTTGCCCCGGATCGCCAGCTCCTCGCACGTTTCCAGGCAGTCGCTGGAAAAACCCGGTGCGAAAATCGCGACCTTCTTCTTTCCCTGCCCCGGCAGCGATTCCAATATTTCATCGGTCGGCGGGCCGAGCCATTTCGCCCGGCCAAAGCGCGACTGGAAGGCGACGACCAGTTCCCGGCCCAGTCTCTCGGACAGCAGCCGGGCGGTCTTCTGGCAATGGCAATGATAGGGATCGCCCAGCTCCAGCGTGCGCTGCGGCATGCCGTGAAAACTTGCCACGATCGCATCTGGCTCGAAATCGAGCGCAGCAATATCGCGCTCCAGGCTCGTCGCCAGCGCCTCGATATAGGCCGGGTCGTCGTGATAGGCCGGGAGCAGCCGGATCGCCGGCTGCCAGCGCATTGCGGCAACCGCGTCGAATACCGCGTCATGGACGCTGGCGGTGGTCGCGCCGCTATATTGCGGATAGAGCGGCGCAATCAATATCCGATCGCAACCGGCCGCCTTCATGCTCGTCAACCGGTCGCTGATGCTCGGATTGCCGTAGCGCATCGCCCAGTCGACCATCACCCCTTCCAGCCGTCCGGCCAGCTGTTCGGCCTGCCTGCGCGTATAAAAGGCCAGTGGCGACCCGTCCTCGGTCCACACCAGACTATAGGCGTGCGCCGATTTTGCCGGCCGCGTGTTCAAAATCACCCCGCGCAAGATCGGCTGCCAGATGATCGAGGGAATCTCGACCACGCGCTTGTCCGACAAAAACTGCTTGAGATAGCGTTTGACGGACTGCTTGTCCGGCGCATCGGGCGTGCCGAGGTTGACCAGCAACAGGCCGATTTTCTTCGCCGCGACGGGCGGATGATCTTTTGGCAATGGCCCCGTTTCACGCATGGCTTATGATATTTCCCCAAAGAGCGGCAATTGCCGGAGCCTGACACCGGTCGCCGAGAATAACGCATTGGCAACGGCCGGTGCGACCGCCGGTACTCCAAGCTCTTCATAACCGACCGGTTCTTCCTCGCTTCGGACAAATTCGATCTGGATCGGCGGAATTTCCGCGAGCCGTGGCAAGGACAGATCGCGTAGCCGCTTTACCGTCGGCAGTCCATTCTGGAATCGGGTCGCGCTGCCCAGCGCCATTGCCAGGCCGAAGACGATCCCGCCCTCAATCTGCTGCCGGGCGATATCGGGATGAATGATTCGGCCGATGTCGACCGTCGCCGAGATACGGCGGACCTCCAGCCCGGTGCCGCCCCGGCTCGCGCTCGCTATGACCGCTATATGGCCGCCGCGCATGCTGTGGCAGGCCAGCCCCTGGCCGCTGCTGTCGAGTCCGCCATCCCAGTCGGCCATGGCCGCGACTCCGGTCAGGCAGCGAGCGAGGCGCGGCTGGTTGTTCAACATCTGCATGCGAAAGGACAGCGGCTCGATGCCCGCCTTGGCCGCCAGTTCGTCGATGAAGGATTCGAGATAGAAGACATTGCTGCTGTGCGCGTTGCTGCGCCAGTTGCCGGTCGGCACGCCGACGAAGGCGCTGTGATGATCGACGGTCAGATTGGGAATATCATACGGCACATCCAGCCCCGCGATCGCCTTGATATCCGCCTCGCCGATCGAAGAGCGCATCGCTTCGACATTGTCCATGCCTTCAAACAGGCGCCTGACCTGTTCGCGAGAGGAGGGCGGCGCGGCGATCTTGATCTGCAATGCCTCGACGCGGCCCGCCTTGGCCATCGCCGCATCCAGCCGCGCCTGGCTGGGAGCCCGGTAATGGTCGTGCATCAGATCCTCGGCCCGCGACCAGACCAGCTGCACCGGTCGCTCCATCTGCCTGGCGATCAGCGCGACCTGCCCGGCAATGTCATTGTCAAGATTGCGGTCGAACGAGCCGCCGCTCAGCATCGGATAGAGCGTGACCCGGTCCTGGCCGATGTTCAGCGCGCGGGCGGCTGCCTGTACGGCCGCCACCGGTGCCTGAGTCGCCATCCACAGTTCCAGCCCGCCATCCTTATAGTCCGCCGTCGCCGTCCGGGTTTCGATCGGCGCGTGAATTGCGGCATCGGCATGGTAACGGGCGCGAACGCTGTTGTCCTTTTGAAACACCCCCTTGGTCTCGCCGCGCGAGACGAACCGTATCCCCTCCCCGTCATCCAGCGCCGCTTGCAGGGCCGTGTCGATCTTGTCGCTGTCGGGCAGGAAACCTTTGGTCTCAAACACCGGACTCATCTTGTCCAGTGCCCGGTTGGCGGCCCACCAGTTGGTCGCCACCGCTGCGATCCAGGTCTCGCCCTTGACCACATCGATAAAGCCGGTGATCTTGGCAGCACCCTGGCGATTGAAGGATTTCAGCTTTGTGTCGCCAATAGGCCCCTGGCGGATCGCCGCGAAGACCATATCCGGAAGCCTCACATCCCCGGCAAAATTGGCGGAACCGTCGAGCTTGCTGGGCAGATCGAGCCTCGGCACATCCTGGCCGATCAACTGGCCGGTGCCCGCTGGCCGGAGCGGCACGGGGTCGGGCAGATCCTGGGTGGCGGCATCGCGGACCAGCTCGCCAAAGCGCAATTCGCGTTCGCCATGGGAGATAACACCCTTGTCTACGGTGCAACTTTCCCAGGCGACGTCCCAGCGGGCGGCCGCCGCCTTGGTCAGCAAGATGCGCGCCGCTGCGCCGGCTTCCCGGAAACTTTCCGCAAACGCCGGGATCGACGTGGAATCCGCCGTCACGATAAATTGTTCCCGGACCGCGATATTCTGAGCGACCCACTGCATAGCCGCATTTTCCGTCAGCTTTTCGCTGCCTGCGGGCATCAGCGATTCCGCCCACTGCTCGGCGAGCAGGCCGTTGCTGTACAGCGGATTGATCGGCGCGGGCTCGACCGCCACCGTTCGCCAGTCCGCCCCCAGTTCGTCGGCCAGGATTTGCGGCAGCACGGTATAGACCCCCTGCCCCATTTCGCTTTGCGGCACGACCACCGTGACCTGCCCCTCCTCCGATATTTTCAGATAGGCACCGAATATCTGTTCATTCTCGGTCGCCGCGACATTGGGTTCATAGCGGCGCGGCCACAGCGCCCAGGCGACCACCAGACCCGTCACCGCGCCCCCTCCGATCAGGAAGTTGCGGCGATTCAGTCCGGGAGACGCAGGTTCGCCCGGTGGAAGGTCGGATTCAGCCGCCATGAGGCCTCTTCAGCAGCCCCAGGCGGGGAATTTCGATTTTCGGACAGCGGTCCATCACCACCTGAAGCCCTGCCTCGACCGCGCGCTGTGCCGCCGCCTCGTTGATCACGCCAAGCTGCATCCAGACCGAACCCGCGCCAACGGCAATCGCCTCGTCGACCGTATCACCGGCGGCTGCACTGTTGCGAAAGATATCGACCATATCGATCTCGCCCTCGATCTCCGCCAGCGATGCCACCACCGGCACATCGTGCAGCGTCTGACCGGCGAGACCCGGATTGACCGGGATCACCTCATAGCCCTGCCCCAGCAGAAAGGCGAATATCTGGTTACTGGCCCGTTCGGGCTTTGACGAAGCACCGACCAGCGCGATGCGCCGTGTCGATGTCAGCAAGGCGGCTATATCCTGATCGCGTTCCAGCAGCATGATGAACGTCCTTCCGGCTATTGATTATCCAGCCAAGTGGCGAGCTTTTTGGCAATATCGCGGAAAGCCCGGCCGTGCCCGTCGTCGGCGCATGCCGGCGGCGTGCCGCCATCGCTCGACTTGCGGATCTCGATATCGAGCGGGATTCGTCCCAGAAATGGCATGCCCATGGTCTTGGCCGCCGCTTCCGCGCCCCCTGCGCCAAAAGGATCGCTGACTTCGCCGCAGTGCGGACATTGATAGCCGGCCATATTCTCGACCATGCCGATGATCGGAATCTTCGCCTGGTTGAACAGGTCGACCGCGCGGGTCGCGTCCATCAGCGCCAGATCCTGCGGCGTCGACACGATCACCGCGCCGACCGGCTTGTGATGCTGCATCATCGACAGCTGCACATCGCCGGTGCCGGGCGGCATATCGACGATCAGTTCCTCGACATCGCCCCAATGGGCGTCGATCAGCTGGTCGAGCGCCTTGCCCGCCATCGGTCCGCGCCAGGCAATCGCCTGGCCGGGCTTGGCCAGATGGCCCATGGATAGCACCGGCACGTCATATTCATTCGGCACCGGGATCAGCTGCTTGCCCTCCGCCTCCGGCCGCTGGCCCTCGCAATGGAGCAGCCGGGGCTGCGACGGTCCATAAATGTCTGCATCGACCATGCCGACCTTGCGGCCCATCTGCTGCATGGCGATCGCCAGATTGGCCGACAGGGTGGACTTGCCGACCCCGCCCTTGCCGCTGGCCACCGCGATCAGGCGGCGCTCCACCTTCTCGGCGGTCATCGCGATATCGACTTTCTCGACCCCGTCCAGTTCCAGCAACCGGGCCTTCACGGCAATCTCGAGCTGGCCGCGACCCCGCACATCCAGCCCCCCGACGTTGAGCACCAGAGTCACCCGGCCTTCTGAAAATTTGACGGCGCTGAAGCGGCCTTTGGCAACGCTGTCCAGCGCTGCTTCGATGGATGTAAGATCGGTCATCGGTTCGACATAGTTACACTTTTCTCGGATTGACACTGTTTTTCTGGCGACACGCTACCTATAGAAGAGCAATGGATAAAAATATTGACGGCGCAACGCGTCGCGGATCGATTTTGGGCGCAATCATGAATATGGCCGGTCCCTGGGGCAATGATGGCAACCAGGGCAATGATGGTGGCAACGGCAATGGTGGCGGCCCCCGCAATCCATGGGGCAATCCTCCAGGCGGATCGCCCGGTGGCGGACGCAAGGGCGCCAGCTCTCTCGAAGAATTATTCAAAAGAGGCACCGGCGGCGGCTTTCGCGGCGGCATTCCCAAGCGTCCGGGCGGACGGTCCTGGTGGCCGCTCATGGCCATCGGCTTTGTCATTCTCTGGGTAGCGCTGACCAGCATTCACCGCGTGAGCCCGCAGGAACGCGGCGTGGTGACGCTTCTCGGATCCTATTCGCGGACCCTGCAACCGGGGCTGCACTTCTCGCTTCCGACCCCGCTGGAACAGGTGACCAAGCTCGACGTCGAGGACATCCGGACGATCGATATCCCCGAGGGCGAATCCGAAAAGCTGATCCTGACCGGCGACCAGAATATCGTCGACCTGGCCTATTCGGTTCGCTGGAACATCAAGGCGCCGGAACTGTTCCTGTTCCAGATCGCCGAGCCGGAAGAAACGATCAAGGAAGTTGCGGAAGCCGCGATGCGCGCCGCCGTCGCCAATTTCACCCTGGATGACACGATTGGTTCCGAGCGGACCGAAATCGAGCAGCAGGTGGAACAGAATATGCAAAAGCTGCTCGACGGCTATGGTGCCGGCGTTGTCATTCGCGGCATTGCGATCAAGAAGGCCGACCCTCCGGCTGCGGTCAACGACGCCTTCAAGGAAGTGTCCGCCGCCCAGCAGACCGCGCAGACCTATCTCAACGAAGCCCGGGCCTATGCACAGCAGCTCACCGCCCAGGCGCAGGGCGAATCCGCGGCCTTTGACAAGGTCTATGAAGAATATCGCCTTGCCCCGAGAGTGACCCGGCAGCGCATGTATTATGAAACAATGGAGCGCGTATTGTCCAAGGTCGACAAGACGGTCATCGAGGCGCGCGGCGTCACCCCCTATCTGGCCCTGCCGGAACTGAAGAAACGCGCGCAGCAACCCGCGATTACCACCGTGGAGGGCAAATAATGAAACGGATATTCCAAAATCCCGTCGCCCTTGGCGTAATCATCATTGCCGCGCTGTTCATCCTGCTCAACACGATTGTCATCGTGCCGGAAACCAAACAGGGCGTGGTGGTCCAGCTCGGTGAACCGAAGCGGATCGTCAACCGCTACCAGGCTGGCGAAGCCTTTGGGGAAACCGGTGCCGGCCTGATCGCGAAAATCCCGTTCTTCGAACAGATCGTATGGATCGACAAGCGTATCCGCGACGTCGAGATGGAGCAGCAGCAGGTCTTGTCCACCGATCAGTTGCGGCTGCAGGTCGACGCCTTTGCCCGGTTCCGGATCACCGATCCGCTGCGGATGTATATTGCCGCGGGCAGCGAAGAACGCGTCTCGGAAGAACTCCGTCCAATCCTTGGTTCGGCTCTGAGAAACGAACTCGGCAAACGGCCCTTTGCTGCGCTGCTCAGCCCGGAACGCGGCCAGGTCATGGACAATATCCAGGCCGGTCTTAACCGGGTCGCTCGCCAATATGGCGCAGAGATTGTCGACGTGCGGATCAAGCGGGCCGATTTGCCCGATGGCACGCCGCTCGACAGCGCCTATCAGAGAATGCGGACCGCCCGCGATCAGGAAGCACGGACGATCCGCGCGCAAGGCGCCAAGCAGGCACAGATCATTCGCGCCGAAGCCGATGCCAGCGCTGCCCGCACCTATGCCGAAAGCTTTGGCAAGGACCCGGACTTCTATGATTTCTACCGGGCCATGAAGAGCTATGAAACGACCTTCCAGGGTGGCGGTCCGGACGATCCGCAAAGCTCGTTCGTGCTTTCGCCGGACAACGAATATCTGCGCCAGTTCCGGGGCAAATAGCACCCGCCGCGAACATGCCGGGCGTCCACCGCACATGGACGCCCGGAATCATTGCCACAACAAACACCGCAAGTCCGGCAATCGACTACAAACGTGATCTTTTCTGCCAGAACCCGATTTTTTTCGGCCAATCCGCGAATTCCGGGTTGCGAAAGCCTATGGTTGCACCCAAATAGACCGCAACGGGAATATCCCGCAGTTCTGCGATCATGAGCGGCGAACAAATATGCTTATATTCAATTTCCGTTCATCAAAATTTCGCCAGATATCGCGGCGAATTTGAATGGAGCTGGTGCGGGCCTGATATTTGTTCCGCCAGGAATTTGAGAGGAAAATGACAGTGCGTTACGCTTACGGAATTTCAACAGCTTTGCTTTTGGCCGGCAGTGCAGCAACCTTGGCCGGCATTGGTCCGGCAGGAGCACAAACCGCCGCCAATGACAGCGCGGTGATACGCAATCTCGCCCCGCGCGCAGGCGCCCCGATGAGCTTTGCCGATCTGACCGAACAATTGCAGCCCGCCGTGGTCAATATCTCCACCACCCAGCGCGTCCGCGTGAACACCGCCAACCCCTTTGCCGGCACTCCGTTCGACGGCCTGTTCGGCAATCGCCAGGGCGGTGGCGGCGAACAGACCCGGGAAGCACAGTCTCTGGGTTCGGGATTCATCATTTCGGCTGACGGCTATGTCGTCACCAACAACCATGTGGTTGCCCCCGGCAACCGCAACGCCACCATCGAAACGATCACCGTGATCATGCCCGACCGCACCGAATATGAAGCCGAACTGGTCGGTCGCGATGCGGCATCGGATATTGCCGTACTCAAGATCAAGGCCAACAAGCCCCTGCCCTTCGTCAAATTCGGCGACAGCGCGTCGGCCCGCGTCGGCGACTGGATCATTGCGATCGGTAATCCTTTTGGTCTCGGCGGAACCGTTACCACCGGTATCGTGTCGGCCATCCACCGTAGAACCGGCCAGGGTGCCTATGACAGCTTCCTGCAGACCGACGCTTCGATCAACCGCGGCAACAGTGGCGGACCGATGTTCGATCTCAACGGCAATGTCATCGGGATCAACAATGCGATCATCTCGCCAACCGGCGGCAATGTCGGAATCGGTTTTGCCATCCCGGCTGAAGTCGCTGCCCCGATCGTCGAAACCCTGAAAAAGGGACAGACGATCGAGCGCGGCTATCTTGGCGTCCAGATCAGCGCGCTTTCCGAGGATCTGGCTGACTCCCTCGGACTGGAAAAGAATGAAGGCGAATTCGTGCAACGGGTCGAACCCGGTGAAGCCGCACAGAAGGCCGGCATTCAGCCAGGCGATGTGATCGTCAAGGTGCAGGGCAAGAAGGTCACCCCGGACCAGACCCTGTCCTATCTGGTCGCCAATCTGCCGATCGGCACGGACGTTCCGATCGAGCTGATCCGCAACGGCAAGACCATCAAGGTCAATGCGAAGCTCGGCAAGCGTCCGTCCGAAGAGGAACTGGCCAGCAACAGCTTCGACCCGGATGCAGAAGAAAATGCCATGGGACAGGATGAAGATGATGGCACCAGCGCGCAGGCAACCGCCGATGCCCTGGGCCTCTCGGTGGTCGATCTGACTCCGGCTATCGCCCGGCAGATCGGGGTTCCGTCCACGCAGAAAGGCGTAGTCGTATCCACGGTCGACCCGAACAGCGATGCCGGCCAGAAGGGAATCCGCCGCGGATTTCTGATCACCAGTGTCAATCGGCAGCCGATCACAAGCGCCGCCGATCTGGACAATGCGATCAGCCGTGCGAAAAGCTCGGACCGGGGAGCGGTGCTGCTGCAAATCCGTCGCGGCGCACGCGACCCGCAATTTGTTGCGGTCCGTCTGCAGGACAAATAGTGGCTGCTAAACAGATGTAACAGAAAAAGGCCGGCGCTTGACGCTGGCCTTTTTTTTGCGTCAAGCACATAAAAAGAGGATCAAAAGGGGGGGATTCGCCAGTGGCCGATGCAACAGATATATTCCTGGGACTGGGCGGCGGCGAGCGGCAGAGCCTCAATCTGTCCCGTGCCAACCGGCATGGCCTGATCGCCGGAGCGACCGGGACCGGCAAGACCGTCACCCTGCAGGGCCTGGCCGAAAGCTTCTCCGCCAATGGCGTGCCGGTGTTCGTTGCCGATGTAAAAGGCGACCTCTCCGGGATATCGATGGCCGGGTCCCCGCAGTTCAAACATGCCGACAAGCTGGAAGAACGGGCCAGGGAACTGGGGATGAGCGATTATGCCTATTCCGACAACCCAGCGATATTCTGGGACCTCTATGGCAAGCAGGGCCATCCCATCCGCACCACGATCACGGAAATGGGTCCGCTGTTGCTGGCGCGTTTGATGAATCTGAACGAGACCCAGGAAGGCGTGCTCAACATCGTCTTCCGCTTTGCCGACGAGGAAGGACTGCTGCTGCTCAACCTCGACGATCTGCAGTCGATGCTCGCCTATACGGCGGAAAATGCAAAGCAGCTGTCCGCCAGATATGGCAATGTCACCAAGGCCAGCGTCGGCACGATCCAGCGCCAACTGCTGCAGCTCGACAGCCAGGGCGCCGGCCAGTTTTTTGGTGAACCGGCGCTGGAGATCGATGATTTCATCAAATGCGACGATCAGGGCCGCGGCTATATCAATATACTCGCCGCCGACCAGCTGATGCGCAGCCCGAAACTCTATGCGACCTTTCTGCTCTGGCTGCTTGCCGAACTGTTCGAAACGCTGCCGGAAGTCGGCGATCCGGCAAAGCCGAAACTGGTCTTCTTCTTTGACGAGGCCCATCTGCTGTTCGACGACGCGCCAAAGGCGCTGGAAGACAAGATCGAACAGGTCGTCCGGCTGATCCGGTCCAAGGGCGTCGGCGTCTTTTTCGTGACCCAGAACCCGATCGATATTCCGCAGGAGGTTGCCGGGCAGCTCGGCAACCGGGTGCAGCATGCGCTGCGCGCCTTCACCCCGCGCGACAAGAAAGCGATCAGAGCGGCGGCCGACACGTTCCGGATCAACCCGGATCTGGATGTCGAGCAGGCCATTACCGAATTGCGCGTCGGCGAGGCGCTGGTCTCGACCCTGCTCGAGGACGGCGCGCCATCGATCGTCCAGCGGACCCTGATCAAGCCGCCCCGGTCTCGCCTGGGTCCGGTTTCCGCCAAAGAGCGCGCGATTATCAGCTCCATCTCGCCCTATGACGGCAAATATGACGAGGAAATCGACCGCGCCAGCGCCGAGGAAATATTGGCGCAAAAGGTGATCGATGCCACGGCAACCGCGCAGGAAGTCGAGGAAAAGGGCAAGGAAGAGGTCGGCAAACAGCCGCGCAAGAGCAAGAGTATCTGGGAAAAGGCCTTCAGCCGCGGTGCCAAGGTCGCAGCCGGTTCCGCGGCAGGCATGGCTGCCACGACCATCCTCGGCAAAAAATCGCGCGCCAATCCTGTGCAATCGGGCGTGACATCCGCCGTCGGCTCGGTGGTGACCGATCTCGCCGGGCCGGTGGCCGGACGGTTTGTCCGCAACCTGATCGGCGGCCTGATGCGATAAGGGTTGGCAGGTCCGGTCGGCAAGCGTCGATAGTCCTTTCCTACAGCCGCCCGGATATCATATGCTTTGTGCCCGTCCTCAGACAGATTCGGGATAGGCTCTTTGACAATCTGGATAAAAATGGATTCGCCGCGACCCGCTATCTCCGTCTGCCCGAGAACCCGTGTTGCCGAAAGTTGACACTCGACGTCCTGCTGGCGTCCAACAAAGGCCGGAAATCTGCGGGTTGTGGCCAAAGATTACGGAAAATAAAAACGCGCTTCTTTGTCAGGTTACGGACGCATTTGATCAACCGAGCGAGAAACATGTCCCCGCGCAGGACCGCTCCTTGGCCCGAACTTTGACGAACTTTGAAAATGGGAGACCCGCGCGAGGCGAGGGTTGGCGAAGCGGCGTCTAGCCGAAAAACCGAGCGACGATGTCCTTCGCCAGGCGAGTCGGTCGCAGCGTGTCGGCATCGATGCAGCACCAGCTGGATTGCACTTCGGCAAGCACATCTTCTCCGCGCTTGATGATGGTGCTGTAGAAAGCCCGGGCGCCGTGGACCTTTTCCAGCAGCACCTCGGCAATCACGTCATCGTCCAGAAAAGCGGGCTTGCGATAGGTAATCTCGTGCTTGATCGCGACCCACAGATGCGCCGCCACCGCTTCGGAAGGCGCAAATCTCTGCCAGTGAGCAACAACCGCATCCTGTACCCAGGTGAGATAATTTGCGTTATTCACATGCCCCATGAAATCGATATCGGATGCCGCGATGGCAATGCTGTGCTGATGTTGTTGACCCATCCGATCATAATAGGCCTAGTTTATGACGTTGCAAAGTCAAAAGCCATTTTGGCCGGAAAGCATCTGTCAGCCGCGACCGCGATAGGAAGCAACCCCTTGTTCCGGCACCCATAAACCCGCAGGCGGTTCGCCGGACTGCCAGAAAATATCGATCGGGATGCCGCCGCGCGGATACCAGTAGCCACCGATCCGGAGCCATTTGGGTTGCATTTCGTCGAACAGGCGCCTGCCGATTCCAACCGTGCAATCCTCGTGAAAGGCGGCATGGTTGCGAAACGACCCGAGAAACAGCTTGAGCGACTTGGATTCGACGATGCTCTGATCGGGCGCATAGTCGATGACCAGATGGGCAAAATCCGGCTGGCCGGTGACCGGGCAGAGAGAGGTGAATTCCGGCGCCGCAAAGCGCGTCAGATACAATTCTCCAGACCGGGGATTGGGAACATAGTCGAGCACGGCCTCCTCGGGGGACGCTGGCATCGGGCTGGCCTTGCCTAGATATTTCGGTGGCGAGGCGGAAGAAGGATGATCTGTCATGCAGATCATCTAGTGCACGAGGCGCTTCATGTCATCACCCTGCTGCATTCATCGCCGGTTCAGTGCACCGCGCCGCATGGAAACGTGAAATGGACAGGGATAAATCGGTGTTTGAAATTGCCATTCGCACGCTGTCAAGGACGGCTCTGATCGGCCTCGCCGTTGCGCTGTCGCCCGTCGCCGGCGCGCAGGCCCAGGTGTCAGACGATGCCGCTGCCCCCTTGCCACAGAGTTCGCCGCCGGTGGAAAGCTATTCGCTCCCCCCGGGACCCAACAGCAATCCCCAGCAAGACGGATTGCAAGGCCCGGTTGCCCCCGATATTCCGCTTGCCAACCCCATGATTGTCACGCCACGCACCGTCCCGGCCCCAACCCGGCGGACGCCCCCATCGGACAGTCAGAGCGGCGTGCCGGCACAGACCGAACGCAGCGCCGACCGCGCGCTCAGCCAACCGGACCGCCAGCCCGATCCGGTCCCGCAATCGTCCAAGAGCCCGCCGGCGAACACAGCCGACTCCGCCGCCCAACCGGCGCCGGAAGCAAATGAGCCGCCGCGACCGACGACCGGACCTCGTAATATCGCCTCCTCCCCTGCTGCGACACCCTCACTACCGGTGGACGAAAGCCCGATCAGCGACTGGCTGCTGTGGTTGGCAGCTGCCCTGCTGGCCGCACTGCTGGGGACCATACTGCTCTTGCGAAAGCGGCGCGCGCGCCCAGAACAGCAGGTGGCCGCTCCATTGGTTCCGAAGCCCGATAGCGGGGCACCCCAGATGCCTGAAACGGTCACCGGAATTTCCCAGGCTTTGCCGCCGGTCCCGGCGCCTTCCCTCCTGGTCGGCTTTCAGCCGCGCTCGGCCAATGCCACCCTGATCAACGCGGTGCTGAATTTCGAACTCACCCTGTCCAACCCTGCGAGCGAGAATTTATCCGATATCCGGATCACCGGTACCATGATTCAGGCCCGCAGCCATGGCAACAGCGATAGCGCGTCTATCTCGCTGTCGCCTCTGGCCAAGGTGGACCACCTCCGGAATGGCGAAAGCGAGAAGGTTGTCGGAGAATTCCGTATCCCGTTGAACAGCATCGACCCGATCTTGTTCCAGTCGCAGGCGCTGTTTGTACCGATGGTACAGCTCTCGTTCGAATTTGCCGATGCAGCCGGCCGCCGACATGTCCAGACCGCATCCTTTCTGGTCGGCAGGGAACATCAGCCGCCTCGTCCCAAGATGGCGCCATTTCGGCTTGATCTTGGCCCCCGCAGCTTTGCCCCGCTGGGCTATCGTGCGCTGACGACGGGCTGAAATCACTGCCGGCATCGGGCAATGACAACTCCAGACCATGCACAAAAACCACACAAGCGGTGGATTCGCCGGGGAAAGCGTTATAGCCTCGACGGCTGGAAATCGAATCGCTAAACGGCGGAACGAACAGTGCAAATAATTGCGGGCATGAGGAGCTATATATGGAATTGCTGGTAACGACCGACTGGCTGGCCAAAGAATTGGGTGCGTCGGACCTGCGTATCGTCGACGCGACAAAATTCATGCCCGATGCGGGGCGCAATCCCGCCGCCGAATATGAAGCCGGTCATATTCCGGGTGCTGTGTTCATGGACCTTGCTGAACTGACGGATGCAAGCAGTCCGATCGACAATATGCTGCCGCCCGCCGAAAAATTTGCCAGCCGCATGCAGTCTCTGGGCCTCGGCGATGGCAGCCGCGTCGTTCTCTATGATGACAGCCCGCTGAAAAGCGCCGCGCGCGCATGGTGGATGCTGACCATATTCGGTGCCCATGAAGTTGCCATTCTTGACGGCGGCATTGCCAAGTGGAAGGCCGAGGGCCGTCCTCTGGAAACCGGCAAGGAAGCCCTGCGCCACCGGCATTTCACCGTCTGGAAAGACGACAAGGATGTCCGCACCAAGGCCGACATGCTCGCTAATCTGCACAGCAAAGAGGAACAGGTCGTCGACGCTCGCCCCGCTGACCGGTTCAGTGGCGAAACCCCCGACCCGCGCGGCAATGCGGCATCCGGCCATATCCCCGGATCGGTCAATATTCCGCACAGCAGCTTTTTCAACGCGGATGGGACCTGGAAAAACAGCGACGAGATCAAGACGATCTTCAAGGATGCCGGGGTTGATCTGTCCAAGCCGCTGGTCACCACTTGTGGATCCGGCATGACCGCAGCGGTCGTGTCCTTTGCCGCAGCGCTGGCGGGTGCCGAGAAGACCGCGCTTTATGATGGCAGCTGGGCCGAATGGGGTGCCGACGCCGACACACCGAAAGAAACCGCCTGACAATGACGGCGATGCTGGAACTATAGTTGGCCGATCACGACTCTGGTTCAAAAAAGCCCGCGACCCAGGCCGTAACCGGTGGTCGCCGCAAGACATGGACCGGTGCCGTGGTCAATCCACCAGTCTGGCGGGGCAGTACGCATCTCTATGATGATGTCGCCCATCTGAAAGACGGCCTGAAGTCAAATGATGACGGTCATTTCTTCTATGGCCGCCGCGGATCTCCGACTCAATGGTCGCTCGCCGAAGCGCTGACCGAAATGGAACCCGGGGCGGCCGGGACGATGCTCTATCCTTCCGGCGTCGCGGCCATATCCTGTTCGCTGCTCGCTATACTGCAGCCGGGCGACGAGGTCCTCCTTACCGACAGCAGCTACGACCCCAGCCGCAGCTTCGCGGATGCCTTTCTCAAGCGCATGGGCGTAACGGCCCGCTATTATGATCCGCTGATCGGATCCGGAATCGCCAGCCTGTTCGGTCCGAAAACCAAAGCGGTCCTGATGGAAAGCCCCGGCAGCCTGACCTTTGAAGTCCAGAACATTCCCGCCATCTGCCAGGCGGCTGGGGCAGCGGATATTGTCACTCTGCTCGATAACACTTGGGCAACTTCGCGCTTTTTCCCGGCGCTGGAGCAGGGCGTTGACATAACCATGGTCGCGGCCACCAAATATATCGTCGGCCATAGCGACGTTATGATGGGCGCCGTCACCACGCACGACAAATATTGGGCACGGCTCCGGCGCACTGCCCAGCAACTGGGGCAAGTGGTTTCGCCTGATGATGCCTATCTTGCCGCGCGCGGGCTCAGGACCCTGGAAGTCCGTCTGCGGCAGCACGAGGCCAGTGCGCTCGAGATTGCCCATTGGCTGAAGGGCCGCCCGGAAGTGGGACTGGTGCTGCACCCTGCCCTGCCCGACTGCCCCGGCCACGAGCTGTGGAAGCGCGATTTCAAGGGATCATCCGGCCTGTTCTCCTTCGAGCTGAAGCACGGCGATGACCAATCGCGCGCCGCTTTCATCGACGCGCTCCAGCTGTTCGGCATCGGCTACAGCTGGGGTGGTTTTGAGAGTCTCGCGCTCCCGGTCGATCCCCGGAAACATCGTACCGCGACTACATGGTCAGCCAGTGGTGCGCTGGTGCGGCTGCATATTGGTCTCGAAGATCCGGAGGATCTGATTGCGGACCTTGCCAAAGCTTTTGAATATTACCACAGTGCCCAGTCATGATCGGCAATGTCTTCAAATATCTGGAAACCCTGACTGCCGATACGCCGCGCAACGTCCAATATATCGAAGGCGCTGTAGCAACCGCACTGGTGATGCTGGCGCTGACCGCTGGCTGGTATCTCAGCAAATATATCGGTCCCAAGCTGCGCCATCTTTGGGAAGTCCGCGCTGGCTACGAGAGCGAACTGGCCGGACGACGCATCCGGGACATGACCCGGCGTGCGACCACCTTCATTCTGTGCGGGATTTTCCTGGCTTTCTACCCCTGGCATCTGATCGCGCAGGTCGTGTTTGCCCTCACCATTGCGATAACCGTTGGGCTGTTTGCCAATGACCTGATCCGCGGCGTGCGCATGCCGGACTGGCTGGGGACGCTGATTGGCCTCGCCTTGTTCATCAGCATAGGATCGGGTCTGGTTGGCGGCATTGAACCGATCACGCAAGCGATGGACAAGGTCGGGTTCAGCCTCGGCACCAGAAGAATTTCGCTGCTGTGGCTTGTTACCGTGGCGATGACCGCGGTGATCCTGCTCGCAGTGGCGCGCGTGCTGATGAAGCTGGTCACCTATGTGATAGGAAACAGTGAACTGGACGGGGCCCAAAAGGTTCTGGGGCAGAAGCTCGCCACGGTTGCCATTCTGGCCGGAGCCTTCGTTCTGGGGCTGGATATCCTCGGCATCGATTTGACCGCCCTGGCCGTATTCTCCGGCGCCTTCGGCCTTGCCATCGGCTTCGGCATGCAGAAGACGATCGGCAATCTGATCGCCGGGATCATCCTGCTGATGGACCGCTCGATCAAGCCGGGTGACGTAATCGCAGTCGGCGACAGTTTCGGCTGGGTCAACAAGATCGGCGTCCGCGCGGTCTCGGTTCTCACCCGCGAGGGCAAGGAGCATCTGATTCCGAATGAGGATCTGATGACACGGGAGGTGGAAAACTGGTCCTATTCCAATCCCAATGTCCGGATCAGCATCCCGGTCGGCGTCTCCTATAATACCGACATGGACCAGGCGATCGATCTGATGAAACAGGCCTGTGTCGATGTACCGCGCGTTCTCAGCCATCCCAAGCCTGTTGTCTGGATGCTCGAATTTGGCGACAACAGCGTCAATTTTGAAATCCGCTGCTGGATCAAGGACCCGCAGTCCGGAGTCGGCAATTTCAAGGCGGCCATTCTGAAACGGGTGTGGGACCTGTTCAAGGAACATGGGGTGGAAATCCCCTTCCCTCAGCGCGACGTTTATATCAAGTCCCTGCCCCAGGGAGGGACCGTAACCCTCGAAGCCGCTCCGCCCCCCTCCGCCGATGGAGCAGAATCGACGACAACCGATTAAGGCCGAACAAGAATTTTGCGACAGAGTCACCCTGAATGATGCATTATTAATCAGAGTGAATCAAATCCGCCTAAATTTTAAGCGGCGGGATTGCGCTTTGTTGCGCAAGTGCAACATGTCCCAATTATGTCACCTTTGTTGACCCGTTCTTTCTTGTGCAGCGCAATAAAATAGAGCAGCTTTTCCTTGCATGTTTAGAGACTGTTCGCGTTCGGGGCATCTGGCGCAATAAAAAGACAGCCATAACAAAATCAGGAGGGGCGATACGCATTAACGAGAAAGGGATTTCCATGCGCACGTCCAGTAAAAATATTCTTGGCGGAAAAGCCAAATCAACCATCTTCGGCCTTTCGGCTATCCTGCTGGCCAGCACGGCCGCACCTGCGTTCGCGCAGGATGAAGCAGCCGAATCCAGCAGTGGTATCACGATTTCGGGGAACGCGGCTGTCACATCCGACTACCGCTTTCGGGGTGTGTCGCTGTCGGGCGGCGATATCGCCATTCAGGGCGGCATCGATATTGGTCATGAAAGCGGCTTTTACATCGGAACATGGGGATCGTCGCTTGAAGGCAAGGTCAATCCTTACGGCGGTACCGAACTGGATATATATGGCGGCTGGTCAGGTGAAGTTTCCTCCGGCGTAACCGTCGATGTCGGCCTTCTCTACTATCTCTATCCCAACGGTATAAAAGGCGCGGACCTGGATTATTTCGAGCCTTATGCTTCGGTCGCAGCGACGCTCGGCCCTGTCGAGGCAACCGTCGGTGTCGCCTGGGCACCGAAACAGGATTCGCTCGGCAATGACGACAATCTCTATCTGTACACCGATCTGAGTGCCGGCATTCCAAACAGTCCAATCACGATCAACGGACATTTGGGCTATACCAAAGGCCCGCTTGCTCCTTCGTTTCTCGCGGGTACAACCGATGATACCGGACTGGACTATTCGTTCGGCGCGGACTGGGCGATTACAAGCAACCTGACGGCAAGCATCATGTACACGGGCACAGAAGGCCCTGCGGTCAATGATCTCACCGATGATGCGGTAGTTTTCACTCTCGGCGTCTCCTTCTGAATTCACAAAAGTCACGCTAAAAAAGGGGCTTCTCGGACATACCGGGGAGCCCCTTTTTTAACTCGCGCTGATCAGCTTTTGCGTGGCCGGATGCGCGGGATGACCGATCACCTCCCGCATGGTCCCGGTTTCCACGATCCGCCCGTCTTCCATCACGGCGATCCTGTGACATAATCTGCGTGCAGCGGCGATATTGTGGGTGATGAACAGCAGGCTTATTCCGTTTTCGCTCTGCAGCCGGAGGAGCAGCTCCAGAATGCCCGCACCGACCAGCGGATCGAGCGCCGATGTCGCTTCATCGAGCACCAGGAGCTGCGGCGAAGCGATAATGGCCCGGGCAATAGCCACCCTTTGTGCCTGGCCACCCGACAGGCTCGTTGGCCAGCGCGCCAGGAACTCCTCCGCCAGATCCACATCGGTCAAGGCCACTCGCGCCATCTCCTGATATTCGGCCGTTGTCAGGCCGGGCCTGAGATTGCGCAACGGTTCGACAACAATATCTTGAACCCGCCATTGCGGATCGAGGCTGGCCACCGGATCCTGAAATACCGGCTGGATCAGTCTGCGCATGTCAAGGCTGCGCTTGCGCCGTTCCGGCAGCATGCTTCCTCGCCAAAGAATTTCGCCTTCCGTCACTGGCCCGATCCCGGCAATCCCTCGTCCGATTGTGGATTTTCCGGAACCCGATCCACCAACAATCGCCAGCGATTCGCGCTGGCGTATGATGAGGCTGGCGTCCGCCAGCGCCTGTATCTTGCCCCGCCGCCAGCCGGGGCGATCAAACGTGACTCCCAGGCCCCGCGTTTCGAGCAAGATTTCGCCGGGCCGGGACAATTTAGGTGCCGGCTCATGCAGGCGGGGTGTTGCGGCAATCAGGCGCCTGGTATAATCCTCCCGGGCATCGGAAAGCACTTTGCTCGCGGGACCGCGCTCCACTACCCGCCCCCGGTCCATCACCACCAGCTGGTCGGCATGGCCCTCGACCGACGCAAGATCGTGACTCACCAGCAGCAGCCCCAGACCCTGCTCGATACGCAATTGGTAGAGCAGTCCCATGATCTCCGCGCGCAAGGAGGCGTCTAGGGCGCTGGTCGGCTCGTCGGCGACCAGCAACTTCGGATTATGGGCGATGGCCGCCGCGATCATCACCCGCTGGCGTTCGCCCCCGGACAGCCGATGCGGGAACTGATCGAGCCGCTCATCGGCCCGGGAAAGTCCAACGCGCTCCAGCTGGCGAACCAACTCCCGGACGGAGGGCCGGGCGGCACCGGCCTGCATCGTCGCTTCCTGCAACTGCGCCCCCACCGTCAGGTGAGGTGTCAGCGCGGTCAGGGGTTGCTGGAATATAAATCCGGTGAGGCGACATCGGGCCTCTCTTATCCTGGCGGCATCGGCGCTGCCGAGATCAATCCCGTCCAAGACCATTGAGCCCATAGCGACTCCGCGCGTCAGGCCAAAAGGTGTCAGACAGGTCAGGCTCTTCCCCGAGCCGGAAGCACCGATAAGGGCGGTGCACTGCCCTGCCTCAACGGTCAGGCTGACGTCCTCGACCAGCCGCTGCCCGGCAATGCTCACCGCCATGTTCCGGATTTCGTAGAGGCTCATGAGAAGCGGTCTCTCAGCCGTTCGCCCTCGATGGTCAGGCAGACCAATAGCATGACCAACAGACCGCCGGGCAGCACCAGACCGAGCGGAGTCATGTCCATATCATCCGCGCCTTCCTTGACCAGGATGCCGAGCGAAGTCAGCGGTTCCTGTACGCCCAGACCCAGAAAGGAGAGAAAACTCTCGACCATCACCACCTGCGGTACGGTCAGCATCAGATAGGCCAGAGCGACGCCAGCGATATTCGGCAATATATGGCGCAACATGATGATTCTGGACGGCGTCCCTGCCGCCTCGGCGGCGAGAATGAACGGCCGCTGCTTGAGCGCCATCACCTGCCCCCGCACCACCCGCGCCATGGTCAGCCATTCGACCAGCCCGATGCCAACGAACACCAGAAGGATCGAGCGGCCGAAGACCACCATCAGCAGGATGACGATGAACATGAACGGCAGCGCATAGAGACCGTCAACGATGCGCATCATCGCTTCGTCGACTCTGCCGCCGATCCAGCCGGCGGTCGCGCCCCAGGCGATGCCGACCACCAGCGAAACCAGCGCCGCGGCAATCGCGACCATCAGGGTGATCCGGGTGCCGGCGGCCAGCCGCGCGAGGCGGTCCCGGCCGATTTCATCGGTGCCGAATATATGCGCGCCGCTAAACGCCGGAGCACGCACCGCATCCCAGTCGATCTGGTCATAAGTCCACGGCAACAGGAAGGGCAGCACCAAAGCCAGCAGTATGATCGCCAGGACAACCACAAGCGGGAAACGGGGTTTCAGCACCGCTTCACCCTTCCCGCATTCTGGGATCCAGCCAGCCATAGAGCAGATCGGCGAACAGGTTGAACAGGATGATCAGCGCCGCATAAAGAGTGACCACGCCAAGCACGAGCGGATAGTCGCGGTTAAGCGCCCCTTGCACAAAATAGCGACCGAGGCCCGGCAGGCCGAACACGGTTTCGACCACCACCGCTCCGGTCAGCAGGCCAGCAGCGGCTGGCCCGAGATAGCTTGCCACCGGCACCAGCGCTGGCCGAAGCCCATGTTTGAAGAGGATTTTAGTCTCGGACAGACCGCGCGCCCGCGCGGTGCGGATATGATCCTGCTTGAGCACGGTCGCGAGCCCAGCCCGGGTAAGCTTGGCGATAGCGCCTGACACGGGCAGCGCCAGCGCCACCACCGGCATGACCAGCCATGAAAGGCCTTCGCCGGTACCGGAAACGGGAAGCAGGCCAAGCCACAAACCGAAAAACAGCGCCAGCGCCGGCCCGGTCACAAAGGTCGGCAGCGCGGTAGCGACGGTCGCCGCCATCATGATTGTCTGGTCCGCCGTCTTTCCCGCCCGCACCGCTGCGAACAGGCCAGCCGTCACTCCGATCATCAGCGCCAGCACTATCGCCAGTCCGCCCAGAGTGAGGGAGATCGGCAGGCCCTGCGCGATCAGTTCCGATACGGTGAAATCGCGGTAAACCAGAGACGGCCCGAAATCGCCCTGCACCAGCCGCGAAAGATAAAGCCATGCCTGCTCCCAGAGCGGCTGATCCAGACCATAGGCCTTTTGCAAGGCAGCCCGGGTTTCCGGGTCCAGGGCGCGCTCCCCGTCAAAGGGGCCTCCCGGCGCCAGCCGCATCAGAAAGAAGGATCCCAATATGATCACCAGCAGCGTCGGGATGGCCGTCATCAGCCGCCGGGTGATCAGGGCCAGCACGCGCTGCTAGAGTTCCATCGCGCCGAAACAGCTGCGTACTTCGCCGATGAACAATTCCGGTACTTCCATCGCGGCAAAATGACCGCCGCGTTCCGGCTCGCCCCAGTGGCGCAGGTTCTTGAACCGTTGCTCGGCCCAGCGGCGCGACGGGGTGATGATCTCGTTGGGGAAAATGCTGCAGCCGGAGGGAATGTTGACCGGGTCGATATTGGGCGCACCGAAGCTTTCGCGATATAATCGCGCCGAGGACGCCCCGGCATTGTTGAGCCAGTAGATCATGACATTGTCGAGCAGATGATCGCAGTCGAAATTGTCATCCGGGGCCTTGGCATCGTCCGACCAGCCCTGAAATTTCTCCATAATCCAGGCCATCTGCCCGACCGGAGAATCCGCCAGACCATAGCCGAGCGTCTGGGGCCGGGTCCGCTGGATTTCCGCATAGCCCGCGCCCTGCGATTGATAGACGGCGAAATGGGCCAGCGATGCCTGCTCTTCCGGCGTCGGATTTTTCATGATCTCTTCGGAAGGCGGCCCGACAATCACCAGATTGACATGGATGCCCGCGCAATGACCAAGGTCCTGCGCACCAATCACCGATGTCACCATCCCGCCCCAGTCGCCGCCCTGCGCAAAATAGCGGTCATAGCCGAGCCGTGTCATCAGCGTGTCCCAGGCCGTGGCGATTTTTTCCATGCCCCAGCCGGTTGTCGTCGGTTTCCCGGAAAAGCCGTAGCCGGGTAGCGACGGCACCACCAGATGATAGGCATCCTTCGCCTCGCCGCCATAAGCCACCGGATCGGTCAACGGGCCAATCACCTCCATGAACTCGACGATCGATCCCGGCCATCCATGGGTCATGATCAGGGGACGGGCCCCGGCTTCCGGCGAGCGGATATGCATGAAATGGATATCGACACCGTCGATCTCGGTCAGATGGTGGGTATATTGATTGAGCGCATCCTGGCAGCGTTTCCAGTCATAGCTGGTCCGCCAGTGATCGACGATGGTCTTGACATAATCGAGCGGAATGCCCTGCGACCAGTCATCCACCGGCTCCGGGTCAGGCCAGCGGACATGCCGCAATCTTATGTCCAGATCGTCCAGTGCGGTCTTCGGGATATCGATCGTAAAGTCTCTGATTTCCGTCATATCTGCTGTTCTTTCCGCATTTGTTTCTGCACTTGAATGGTTAGCCATGCACATGGCCGGCTAAAAAAGCCTAGTCCCATGGAGTCCCTTATTTCCAAACGGGACCATAGCCCGGCTTGCTCATAACATGCCTCCAATTCTTCCATCGAGGGATAGTTATAATATCGATGATGGTCATCCCATCCTTCCGCATGGCCGGTCTTATATGTCGCCACATGCCATCCGCCGGGCTTCAGGGAACGCCAGATTCTGCCCAGAATATCGGGCAGATCCTGCTTCGGCACATGCAAAAGCGAAGCGGTCGCTATCACCGCATCATAGCGCTCAAATGCATCCAGTTCGTGATGCTTCATGATCCTTACCGGGCGTTTCAAGCGCTGCTCCGCCTTGGCCGCCATTTCCGCGACGCCGTCCGTAGCATCGACGACAAAACCCCGCTCTGTCATATAAGCAGCATCGACACCGCCGCCACAGCCCAATTCAAGAATGGTCCCCGCAGGTGGCAGCAGATCAAGAAAGGCAGGAATATGGCTGGCTACATCACGGGGATGGTCGTCGATATAATGATCGGCGTTCTGCTGATAGAAAGCCAGCGTCTGAGGATCATATCCGTTCACATCGTCGCGACAGGCACTTCGCCCGAATAATCATAAAAACCCTTGCCGGTCTTGCGACCCAGCCAGCCGGCCTCGACATATTTGCAGAGGATCGGCGCAGGGCGATATTTGGGGTCGCCGAAATCAGTCTGCAGTACACGCAGGATTTCCAGCAATGTGTCCAGCCCGATCAGATCGGCCAGCGTCAGCGGTCCCATCGGATGGCCGAGGCCAAGCTGCACACCGCGGTCGATATCCTCCATCGATGCCGTACCTTCGCCCAGCACGAAAAACGCCTCGTTAAGCATCGGCAGCAAGATACGGTTGACCACGAAGCAGGGCGAATCCTTCGCCATCACCGGAATTTTACCGACCGCCTGGGCAAAGTCGCTGGCCATCGCCGCGGTCTGGTCGCTGGTCGCCAGGCCGCGGATCACTTCAACCAGCCCCATTAGCGGTACGGGGTTGAAGAAATGCACGCCGACAAAGCGCGACGGATCCTTGACCGCCTGCGCCAGCCGGGTGATCGAAATCGAAGAGGTGTTGCTGGCAAGGATAGCCTGATGGCCAAGCACTTCGGAAGCGGCGGCAAAAATCTGGCGTTTCACCTCTTCCCGCTCGGTTGCCGCCTCGATGATGATATCGGCATTCGCCATCGGATCGAGCTGGACGATCGGTTCAATCCGTCCCAGCGCGGTTTCGGCGGCCTGATGATCGATCTTTTCCTTTTCCACCAGCCGCGCAAGTTGCTTGGCGATACCCTCCTTGCTGCGCTCGGCAATCTCCATGCTGACATCAGACAAATAGACATGATAGCCAGCCTGTGCCGAAACCTGTGCGATACCGGCACCCATTTGCCCCGATCCGATAATGCCGATTGCTTTCATTCTCTGCCTTCCAAACTTTTCTTTACGATTGAACATGCCACTAGCGATTGTCGGTCAAACTGGCTAGATTGCAATTATGTCCCCTATCAATTTCATTGCCGGAATCTTCGCAGCACTGGCCGCTGCCACCGCCGCACCGGCCGCCCAGCCGGGCGAAGTCCTCAGCTTCAAAAACTGGGCTGTGGGCTGCGACAATGGCGGGATATGTCGCGCCGTGTCCCTCACACCGGAAGAGCTGGGTACGGTCTTTGACGACGTGCACGGCCCGGTATCCATCATCCGGACCGCTGGCAGCGAAGATATTCTGAGGGTTCGGGCGACGGTCCATGTCGACGATATCGATCGCTACCGGATGTTTGTCGACGACCGGCTGGTCGATACAGGGCCGATTGTCGAGGGCGACTATCCGATCGAAATTGTCGGCCGAGATGCCAGAAAGGTCGTGCAGTCGATCATCCAGGGCCGCGAGCTTGTACTGAAGGGGCCGGATGACAAAATCCTCTCCAAAATTTCGCTGGCCGGCTCATCCGCTGCCCTGCGTTATATCGACCAGCAACAGGCCCGTGCCGGCACCAAGGCGGCGCTGGTCGCAAAAGGTTCACGCGCGTTTCAGCCCCGCACCATCGACATCCCACTGATCACCGTAGACCATTGGGAAAGCGCAGCGCTGGTTCCCGAAGCCACAGCTTTGGTCGCCCTGGCAGAAGATTCGAAATGCAAGGACGACCGCTATGGCCTGGTCGAGGATCAGGCCTATCCACTCGGCAAGCGCGGCAACCGATATCGGGCCCTTGTGCTGATATCCTGCGGCGCGGGCGCCTATAATTTTTCCAGCGCGCCCTATATCGGCGAATATGTCGAAAATTCCGATACCGAAAGCGGCTGGACGTTTGCCCCGGCAAAATTTGACCGGCAGCCCAGCTGGGGCGGTGAAGGCACCGATCCGTTGCTCGTCAATGCCGGCTGGGACGAACAGAACAAGATTCTCAGCAGCTATGGCAAGGGGCGCGGTCTCGGCGATTGCGGCAAAGCCGAAAATTATGTCTGGGACGGAGACATGTTCCGGCTGATCGAAGCCAGCGCGATGACGGAATGCCGCGGCGCCCATGAATGGATCACGATCTGGCGCGCCAATTACCGTCAGGCCGAGCAGAGCGGGTCAGCGACCGATTGATCACGGCGCATGTTTGTAGGGATGCGCCTCGGCCAGGATCAGCGTGAAATAGTCCTGCTCGTCGCTCCACTCGCAAAGCGGCGTCCAGCCGCCAGCGCGCAGCATCAGCCGGGCATCGCGCAAACCGAACTTGTGACTATTCTCGATATGGATACGCTTGCCACCAGTCAGGCTGTGGGTTGTGCCGTCGACGGTGAATGTCATATCATCCTGCGCTTCGAGATAGATTTCCACCCGCGCATAATGATCGTTCCAGACGGCGACATGGCGGAATTTCTCGACCGGAATATCGCCGTTCAGTTCCCGGTTTATCCGGTCGAGCAGATTGAGCGAGAATTGGGCGGTCACGCCAGCGCTGTCGTCATAGGCATCGACCAGTATCGCGGGGTCCTTGATGCGGTCCATTCCGATCAACAGCTGGGAGCCGATGCCGAGCGTTTCGCGCATCGACCGGAGCAGGTCAACCGAGCTTCTCGCAATCATATTGCCGATCGTCGAACCGGGAAAGAAACCCAGCTTGGACAGATCAGCGACGGCATCGGGCAGTTCCACCCGCTTCATGAAATCGGCTTCGACCGGATAGACCGGAAGGTCCGGAAAATCGTCCTGCAACATGGCAGCGCTATGTTCGAGAAACTCGCCGGAGATGTCGATCGGCACATAGGCTGCAGGCTTGACCGCGTGCAGCAGATGCGGGGTCTTGACCGAGCTTCCTGAACCAAATTCAATGACCGCCCGCCCCGTTCCAATGGCTTTGGCAAAGTCGGAGCCATGATCCTCCAGCAGCTTGGTTTCGGTCCGGGTCGGATAATATTCCGGCAGCTCGGTGATGTCCTCGAACAGTTCCGATCCGCGCCGGTCGTACAGCCAGCGAGCGGGGATCGCATAGGCCTGCTGTTCAAAGCAGCGGCGCACATCCTTGCGAAAATTGTTATCGACGATGCTGGTGGTCATATCCATGACAGAAATCCTTGGTCCTATAGGTCTTTGGCGAGCCGCAATCCGGTGAACTGCCAGCGCTGGTGGGGGTAGAAAAAATTGCGATAGCTGGACCGCATATGGCCGGGCGAAGTGGCGATGCTGCCGCCTTTCAGGACAAATTGCCCCGACATGAACTTGCCATTATATTCACCCACCGCTCCGGCAGCAGGCCTGAAGCCCGGATAGGGCCGATAGGCGCTCCCGGTCCATTCCCAGACCAGGCCGCTATTCGGCAAGCCCTGTGCCGCCGCCACTTCCCATTCCGCTTCGGTCGGCAAGCGCGCACCAGCCCACGTGGCATAGGCATCGGCCTCATAAAGGCTGATATGCTTGACCGGTGCGGAAGGATCGAGAGGATGATTTCCCGCCAAGCCAAATTCCGACCACTCCGGACCGGCCGCCCTGTTCCAGTATAAAGGCGCCTCGATATGCTGGTTCTGGACCCATGCCCAGCCGTCGGACAGCCAGTGAACGGGATCGCGATATCCGCCGCTTTCGATGAATGTGAGCCATTCGCTATTTGTCACGGGACGGTCTGCCAGGGCATGGGGATGAAGCAGCACGTCGTGTCGCGGCCCTTCGCAATCGAAGGCGAACGACGGGTCGGCATGCCCGATCGAACGCACACCGGTCGGTCCTTCGAGCCATTGGAGCGAAGAAGCAAGGGCCGAAATATCGGGCCGCTTTTCCGAATAAAACGGCATCAGAGGATTGCGGGAAAAGAGATGGAGAATATCGGTCAGCAGCAATTCCTGATGCTGCTGTTCGTGATGGAGGCCGAGTTCCACCAGATCGAGCTGTGGCTCCATGAAGCCTGTCATCGCCTCCGTCATCGCAGCGTCAACATGCGCGCGATAGGCGAGAATCTCTCCCAGCGAGGGGCGAGTCAGCAGCCCCCGCTCCGGTCGTGCGTGACGATCACCCTCGGCCTCGTAATAGCTATTGAAAAGATAGGCATATCGGTCGTTGAAAACGGCATAGCCGGGGACATGGTCGCGCAGCAGGAAGGTCTCGAAAAACCAGCTGGTATGGGCTAGATGCCATTTGGTCGGCGAGGCATCATCCATCGACTGCACGGTGGCGTCTGCGTCGCTCAGACCTTCCGCCAGCCCGACAGAATGGCTGCGGACGTTTCGAAAACGAGCGAGAAGATCGCTCGGTCGGCTATCATTATCTGCGTCAGGCGAAGGCATGAACGGACGTTGTGGTTGGCTGGCGATCAATCCTACTCCGGTGAAAGCTCTGTTTCTTTTCAGAACATAGAGCGAACGACATTCAGGTCAACAACGTATATTGGTCCGAAATGGTTGCAACATTTTGTCGGACCTTCGCGCTTTTGCGCTCTAGCGAGATCCTCCAGGGACCCACAATATATCGTCCTTGCCGCCGTTATTGAGCGCTCGTCCGAGCACGAACAGATAGTCGGAGAGCCGGTTGACATAGGCCAGCGCCTGTGGATTCAGCGCCATCTCCTGGCCTGCCGCAACACAGGCCCGCTCGGTCCGCCGCGCTACCGCACGGACGAGATGAATGGCCGCAGCGGCTTTTGCGCCGCCAGGCAGAATGAAACTTGTAAGCGGGTCGAGAGTCGCGGTCGCAGCATCAATCAGCGTTTCCAGACGCTCAACCTGCGATGGCACTATGCGGAGCACCATTTCCGAAGGCGAAAAATCGTCATCCGCTTCGGCCGGCGTGGCCAGATCCGCACCCAGATCGAACAGGTCATTCTGAACGTTACGCAATTCCCGAACCAGCGCATCATCGGCAATTTCGCAAATTGCGACGCCCAGCGTACTGTTCAGTTCGTCAACATCACCGATCGCCGCCATACGCGGGTCATGTTTGGCTATACGGGAACCGTCGACCAGTCCGGTCGTGCCGTCATCACCGGTCCTGGTATATATTTTGTTGAGTTTGACCATCAGAGCGGTGGCCTAGGCCTGACCGCCAGCCAGAACCAGCAAAAGCACAACGAGTCCAATAGCAATCGCCTGATATTTGACGCGGGCAAACATCATTTCATTCTGCTTCTTGTGCGAGGCTGTGATGCCGTCAGCATCCACATCCCCCGGCTCCATATTGGCGAAAGCAATCAGTCCACGTACCAGTGCGTAAACGACGGCACCTGCCGCTGCGATGATCATCAATATCAAAATATAGCTCATAAAAACACCTTAAGCTTACAGAAGGGAGATTCCAACCGGGAAGATTCCCTGCCGCAAATCCTGCAGCAGGCCATACCCGTTTTGACCGCCTTTTCGCAATACGGACAAAGAGGCAGAATCCCGACTTTTCGACAGTTTTTCGCCCTTGTCGTCGCACAACAGAGGATGGTGGAAATAAACCGGTGTTGGCAATTCCAGCAGCGCCTGCAACAGTCGATGTATATGAGTGGAGGCGAACAGATCGTCTCCACGGACGACATGGCTGATACCATCTCGCGCATCGTCGAGCGTTACCGCCAGATGATAGGCCACCGGCATTTCCTTTGGCACGAGAATGACATCGCCGAGCCGCTCGGGGTGACAGGCTTGCGGACCATGCCGCTCGTCCATCCACTGCAGGGGCCCGGTGATGGCTATCGCCTTCGCAATATCCAGCCGCCAGCTATGCGGTTCGGTTGCAACCCTCTTTCTGGCCAGTTCCGGGTCCAGATGCCGACACGTTCCGGGATAGACCGGACCATCTGAGCTCTCCGGTTGCGGGCGATCCACCAGCAACTGCCGCAGCTCGGCGCGACTGCAGAAACAAGGATAGAGCAGGCCCCTCGCCTTCAACTGATCCGCAACCAGGGCATAGCTGTCCAGCCGCTCCGACTGGAAAATCACCTCTCCGTCCCAGTGCAATCCGAGCCAGCGCAGATCTTCCAATATCGCGGCGACAAATGCGCTGCGGCTGCGCCCGCTATCAATGTCTTCTATCCGCAACAGAAATCGTCCCTCCCGTTGCCGGGCGAAATCATGGGCCACCATCGCCGCGTAGGCGTGGCCCAAATGCAACAATCCGTTGGGGCTTGGGGCAAAACGCACCACGACATCTGGATTTAACTGGGCACTTGACGTCATGAGCGGGATATTGTTCTCTGTGTAACAGCCATGTCATGTTCTTAGGCATAAAGAGCGGACAGTAAAGGCCAAGGGAGACAGTGCATATGTATCACCCCGACCTGCTGAGGCATCCGGAAAGCTGCCCTTCGCTCGTCCTCAACGCTGACTATACCCCCTTGTCCTATTATCCGCTCAGCCTGTGGCCATGGCAAACTGCTATCAAGGCGGTATTTCTCGACCGGGTCGATATTATCTCCAGCTACGAGCGCGAAGTGCACAGCCCCAATCTCGACATGAAAATCCCGTCGGTGATTGCGCTCAAGAAATATATCAAGCCGTCGGAATATCCGGCCTTCACGCGCTTCAACCTGTTTCTGCGCGACAAGTTCGAATGCCAATATTGCGGGTCGCCCGACAATCTGACCTTTGACCATGTTATCCCGCGCCGTCAGAAAGGCCGCACGACCTGGGAAAATGTCGCCACCGCCTGCCTGCCGTGCAACCTCAAGAAAGGGGGCCGCACGCCCAAGGAAGCGCATATGCAGCTGGCCAAGCAGCCGATCAAGCCGACCAGCTGGCATCTGCAGGAGCATGGCCGGGCCTTTCCACCCAATTTCCTGCACGATACATGGCACGACTGGCTCTATTGGGACATCGAACTGGAAAGCTGACCGTAGCGAAGGGCACGGAAATGCTGCTCGCCCGTTGAGCAAGGCCAGAGGTTGCGGCGGCCCCTGACTTCGCCGAGAGCGGCAATATCCGTTGACCTTTCAATCGTTGCAGTGCAGCACAAATGGATGACACAGCCCCTCAACGTCCGCCAGAATCCCGACATCAAATATCTGGGCAAGCTGCTCGGCGATGTCATTCGTTCCTATGGCGGCGAGGAGCTGTACCGGCGCACCGAATATATCCGTTCGACCAGCGTCGACCGGCACCGCGGGCTGGCGGATGCCGACGCGATTGACCCGGGTCTCGACGCACTGACACTCGACGAAACACTCGCCTTTGTCCGCGGTTTCATGCTTTTCTCGCTGCTCGCCAATCTGGCCGAGGATCGCCAGGGCGTCGCGGCAGAAAAAGGGGCGACGGTGGTCGAAGCGATCGAGCTGCTGGCCAGCGAGGGCGTCGACCGGCAGGCGATTCTGGACCTGCTCGACGAGGCGCTGATTGCCCCGGTGCTGACCGCCCATCCTACCGAGGTGCGGCGCAAGAGCATCATCGATCACAGGGCCCGCATCGCAGAGCTGTTGCTGATGAAAGACGCGGGTGACGAAGAAACGCCCCAGGGCGATATGCTCGATGCCGCGATTCTCCGCCAGATTGCGCTGCTCTGGCAGACCCGGCCGTTGCGCCGCGAGCGGCTGTTCGTGACCGATGAGGTGCAGATTTCGCAGAGCTACATGAAGGATGTGTTCCTGCCCGTCCTGCCCCGGCTCTATGCGAAATGGGAACGGACCCTGGGCGCACGCCTGCCCAGTTTCCTCAAGCTGAACAGCTGGATCGGCGGCGACCGGGACGGCAATCCCTTTGTCGACGCCGGTGCCATGGAGGAGGCGCTGTCACGCGCCGCCGAAACCGTGATCGGCTATTATCTCACCTGCGTTCACACACTGGGCGCCGAGCTTTCGATCTCCACCGAGCTGGCGAACGTGCCGGATAGCGTGCTGGAACTGGCGGAGGCCAGCGGCGACGACGCCCCAAGCCGCAAGGATGAGCCCTATCGCCGCGCCCTGTCGGGCATCTATGCCCGCCTCTCCGAGACCCATCTCAAGCTCTGCGGCCATATGCCGGGCCGCCAGTCGCCGATTCCGGCCAAGGCCTATGACAATCCGCAAGAGCTGCGGGCGGAACTGGTCATCCTTGCCCATGGCCTGAAATCGGCGGGCAAGGGCGTGTTCGCGACCTCCGGCGCACTGGGCCGCCTGATCCGGACGGTCGAACTGTTCGGGTTTCATCTGGCCACGCTCGATATGCGCCAGAACAGCCGCGTGCACGAACGGGTGGTGGCAGAACTGCTGAAACAGGCCGGGGTTGAAGACAATTATCTGGCGCTGGATGAGGCGGCGCGCGTAAAACGCCTCCGGGCAGAACTGGCCAACAACCGTCCACTGGCCAGCCCGTGGATCGCCTATAGCGAAGAAACCACGAAAGAACTGTCGATCATCCGGGCGGCAGCCGAAGCGCATCGCAAATATGGTCCGGAAGTCATCACCAATTATAATATCAGCAACGGCGAGAGCGTCTCCGATATCCTGGAAGTTTACGTGCTGCTGATGGAGACCGGCCTCTATCACGCGCCGACCGAGCAGGAGGATGCGCCGTCCTGCCCGGTCATGGCGGTGCCACTGTTCGAGACCGTCGCCGATCTCGAACATGCGCCCGATGTCATGACCGATTTCTTCGCCATTCCCGAAATGCACGCGCTGGCCAAAACACGCGGCCATCAGGAAGTGATGATCGGCTATTCCGACAGCAACAAGGATGGCGGCTATCTGACCTCGACCTGGAGCCTGTTCAAGGCGAGCGATGCGCTGACCCCGATCTTTGCCGAGGCTGGCATAAAAATGCAGCTGTTCCATGGCCGCGGCGGCGCTGTCGGCCGCGGCGGCGGCTCTGCCTTCGGAGCGATCAAGGCGCAGCCCAAGGGCACCGTTGCCGGCCGCATCCGGATTACCGAACAGGGCGAAGTCATTGCCGCCAAATATGGCACGGAAGACGGCGCGGAAGCCAATCTGGAAGCCATGACATCGGCAGTGCTGATCAATTCGCTGGAACCAGACCGGACCGACGCAAAGGTTCAGGCCGATTTCGCTGCGGCCATGGACGAAATCTCGCAGGTCGCCTTCGCCGAATATCGCTACCTGGTCTATGGTGACGATTCGTTCCGCACCTTCTTCCGGCAGATGACGCCGCTGACCGAGATCGCCAAGCTCAAGATCGGATCGCGGCCGGCCAGCCGCACCAAAAGCGACAAGATCGAGGATCTGCGCGCAATTCCATGGGTCTTTAGTTGGGCCCAGGCGCGCGTGATGCTGCCCGGCTGGTATGGCGTCGGACGGGCGCTGTCGGCATTCGAGGACAAGGCCAAGCTCAAGGACATGGCGCAAAGCTGGCCTTTCTTTCAGGCGACACTGTCCAATATGGAAATGGTGCTGGCCAAGTCCGACATGGGCATCGCTGCCCGCTATGCGGAGCTGGTAGAGGACCAAGAGATGGGGCAGGCTTTTTTCAACCGGATTCGATCCGGCTGGTATCAAACGCGCGATATCCTGCTCGACATCACCGACCAGCCGCATCTGCTGGCAAAAAGCCCGTCTTTGTTCAACAGCATAGAGCTGCGCCTGCCCTATATTGAACCGCTCAACCATCTGCAGATCGAACTGATGAAACGCCTGCGCGCCGGCGAGGACGATCCGCGCATCGGTGAAGGTATTCAATTGTCGCTTAACGCCATTGCTACCGCGCTACGCAACAGCGGGTAATTTCTCAAGACCCGATCACCACGCGCCCCTTCCGAGCATTTTTGTCAGTCGCCTGCGGCTATTTCCGGGCCTAGACTTCTCCGAAACAGGAGAGATTCATGGCCGTCGAGACCAAGCGCAGTTTTTGCCGTTTCTGCCACGCCAGCTGTGCGATGCTGGTGGAAGTGGAAAACCACAAGGTCGTTTCTGTTCGCGGTGACAAGGAAGATCATCTGTTCCACGGCTATACCTGCGTCAAGGGTCGCCAGCTTCCCGACATGCACAATCTTCCCGACCGCATGATCACCAGCAAGATTCGCCAGCCCGACGGCAGTTTCAGGGACATTGCCACTGCTGATGCGCTGAAGCTCGCTGGCCAGCGGATGAAGCAGATGGTTGAGGAGTCCGGCCCCCACAGCATCGCCGTTTATTGCGGCACCAATGCCTTTCAGAACAGCGCCGTGCTCGGCACATCCTATGCCTTCGCGCAGGGGATCGGCTCGCGAAACTGGTATACCAGCGTGACCGTCGATCAGCCGGCCAAGGTCTTCACCACCGCCCGCTATGGCATGTGGATGGGTGGCGGCAATGCCTTTCGCGATTCCGATGTGGCGATGTTTGTCGGCAATAATCCGATTGTCTCGCATTATTCCGGCGGCATGCCTACCGCCTCGCCGTCGCGCGGCTTGCGCGATGCCAAGGAGCGGGGGCTCAAGGTGATCGTTGCCGATCCGCGGCTTAGCGAAATGGGCAAACTGGCGGACATTTATCTGCCGGTGAAGCCGGGCGAAGATCCGGCGCTGCTTGCCGGCATGCTGAATGTGATCCTCGAAGAGAGACTCTACGACCAGAATTTCGTTGCCGCCCATGTCGATGGGCTGGAAGAACTGGAAGCATCCGTAAGGCCTATGACTCCCGATATTGCGGCGAAACGCGCGGGGGTGGAGAAGGATCAGCTGATTGCCGCTGCCCGGATGTTTGCCGGTGCCAACAAGGGTCGCGTGGTGACCGGAACCGGCCCGGAAATGGCTGGCAATGGTACGCTGACGGAATATCTGGTGGCTTCGCTCAATATTCTCTGCGCCCGCTTCAACCAGGAAGGTGAGCGCATTTCTGCACCAATGGTGTTCAATCCGCTGAGCGGTCTGCCCAAAAAAGCACAAGTTGCGGCAAAAATGCCCACTTTTGGGGAAGGTTTCCCCAAATCGCGCATCCGCGGCCTCGGCCATCTCGGCAAGGAAATGCCGTGCAATGTGCTGGCCGATGAAATCCTGACACCGGGCGAAGGCCAGATCAGGACCCTGATCTCGATCGGCGGCAATCCCGAAATTGCTTTCCCGGACCAGCAGAAGGTCCGGCGCGCATTAGAGGAATGCGAATTGTTCATCCAGGTCGATCCGTGGATGTCGGCCAGCGCCAAGCGGGCGGATATGATCCTGGCCCCCTCCATGTGTCTGGAACGCGAAGACATCAACAATGTCTCCGACGCCTTCACCGAAGAAGCCTATGCCCATTATACCGAAGCGATGGTGCCTCCGCCCGGCGACACGATGGACGAATATGAAATGCTCTGGTGGCTGGCCAAGCATATGGGCATCGAAATGAACTTCCCCGGCGGACCGGTGTCGATGGACGAATGTCCCGACAAGGCGACCGTGCTCGACCTGATTTGCGAAGGTTCGCTGCTCAAGCCGAGCAAGGCCAAAGCCGATGCAGCGGCGCTGGCGCGCAAGGGTGCCGCGATCACCTATGAGGAACTGCACCCGGTGGTCGGTCCCGCCGATCCGGAGGCCGAGGAGAAATTCGACCTCAACGCGGGCGCGATGCCCAGCGCGTTGACCGAATATGCTGCCAACGACCCGGTTGATAATGGCTTTGACTTCCGCCTGATTTCGCGCCGGTCCAAGCACCGCTACAACAGCAACGGCCATACCTTTCCGAAACTGGTCGAGAAAATGCCGACCAACCCGGCCTTTTTCAACCCCGCCGATCTGGCGGCAGCGGGTATCGAAGATGGTGCAATCATCGAAATCAGCTCGCCCACTGCGTCGATTTTCGGCCTCGCCAAGGCCGACGACAAGGTCCGCCCCGGCGTTATCTCGATGAGCCATGCCTTCGGCGACAGCGAGGCGGGCAAGGATGAAGTGATGAGCAAGGGCGGGTCGACCAACCGCTTGCTGACCGACGACAGCAACATCGATCCGATCACTGGACAGGCCCTGCAAAGCGCGATACCCGTCAGGGTAAATGCAGCCTAAATCTGCCTGATACCTGTGACGCCAGAACGGAAGAAGATTTTTTTAAGACCGCATTCCCAAGCCTATTGGGCAACATCACAATGTGGCGGATATAGTCTTGTGCCTCCCCGAAAATAGTCTGGACTCCGACAATCTCTTCGACTACAAATGTAGTCATGAAGTCAGCATCATCCATTCTTGCCATTTTATTTACTACCGGTTGCACCGCAGCTTTACCCCCTGAAATCGCCACCTTCGACGCCAATCCGATAGCCAGATCGACTACCAAGCCTTCGTCATTTTCTTCTGCTAGCGGTCAGAATATTGACACCTCAGCCTTGGACAAGTTCATCAACCAGCAAATGGAGCAGCTAAAAATTCCCGGTCTTTCGATCGCCGTTATCAATGACGGCCAGATCGTCTACCATGGAGCCAAAGGCATGGCCGACCTTGATTCCTCCGAGCCAGTGGACGAAAATTCGATATTTGAAGCCGCATCGCTTTCAAAGCCTGTCTTCGCTTATTTTGCGCTCCGCCTGGTGGAAGAGGGCGTTTTGGACCTCGATCGTCCATTATATGAATATCTGCCGATGCCGGAACTGGAATATGATCTTCGCTACCATCAGGTCACCGCTAGAATGGCGCTCAGCCATACGACGGGTTTTCCCAATTGGCGTTGGTTTGACCCTGCTCCCGAAGAGCGACATATTGAACGCGGAACCATGTACATGAAGAATGATCCGGGGACATTCGGTTACGCGGGCGAGGGCTATAATTATCTTGCGATGGTGATTGCCCATCTGACCGGCCGAGACATGACCAGTCTGGATCTGCTTTTTCAGGACAAGGTGGCAAAGCCGCTGGGAATGAAACACAGCGCATTTGTCAAAACAGAATTTATAGGCCAGCACAAGGTGAGCGGACACAAGAAAGGGCAAACATCGCATGATGGATGGCCCCGCTCATTTCCGGAAGACACCCCGATGACCTTTGGGGCTGCCGGTCGTTTGCACACCAATGCCCCAGAATATGCCCGATTCATGATTGCACTTATAGAGGGCAAGGGACTGAAACCTGCTCTTTTGGATGAAATGTTCAAGGAGCAATCAAAAATTCCTGCTGCGAGCCAGACAACGCAACTTACCGGCGAGACGGCCTGGGGGCTGGGCCTCGCCATTGAACTGACAGCCTATGGAACACGCTATGAACATGGAGGCAATAATGGCGACTTCCAGTCTGGTATGATGTTCTTTCGCGACAAGAAGTTGGGTTATGTCTTTTTTACAAACTCGGATCGCGGTGAACAGTTTAATAGTGCGTTGGAGCGATATATCACAGAAGGTCCCCAAGGCTGATTTTAGGTGAAATTCCGGATCGCTTGCACCCGCGACTCTGCCACATCTCGCCGTGAGGCCTCCTTTCTCTCGCAAGATTATTGAGGGTGGCAACTATCTGAGGACCATATTCGAAGGGATGAACGACGTTAAAACTGTCGCCATGCGTCTATCATATTTACCAATCGACTTAGACCTTTGCTCGTGCAACCCAACCTCCGAGAAAGGAGAATATGGATGCCGATGGATCCTGCCTATATCGATCAAATGAAGCGGCTGATGGAGTGGGAGGCGTCTCGTACCGCCCCGCCCCAAGGATTTCCCCATCTTCCGGACCTGCCAGCCGGGCGCTATACCTCCCAGGAATATTACGATCTCGAGCAGCAATATCTGTGGAAGAGAAGCTGGCTGTTCGCCGCGCACATCGATGAAGTGCCGGAGCCGGGCTGTTTCATGAAATGGGAGCAGGTCGGCGATCCGATCATCATTGTTCATGGCATGGATGGCGAAGTGCGGGCCTTTTACAACACCTGCCGGCACCGCGGCGCGCCGGTGGTGACCGAGGAAAAGGGCAAGTCACCCCGTCTGATGTGCGGTTATCACAACTGGACCTACAAGACCGATGGCACGCTGATCGGCGTTCCGGAAAAGCAGGATTTTGGACCCGATTTCGACATGTCCTGTCGCAGCCTGATTCCGGTCAAATGCGAGCGGCTGGGCAATCTGATTTTCGTCAATTTCGATGCAGAGGCGATGCCGCTCAAGCAGTGGCTCGGCCCGGTCTGGGACGAGTGGCAGGAGTTCCGCTTCGACAAGATCCGGCTGGCCGCGCGCCATTCTTTTGACCTGAAGTGCAACTGGAAGGTCGCGATGGAGGCCAATATGGAGGTCTATCATGTGCCCTTCATCCATCCCGATACGGTCTCGCCGCTGGTCGACAGCAAGCGCAACGTCAACACGCTTTATCCCAACGGCCATGCCCGCATGCTCGCCCCTGCCCCGGCACAGACGAACCGCGAGCATGTCCGGGCCATCGACAGCCCGGCCCACTGGCAGGAAATCGAGGGGGTGGGCGAATTCGGCCGGACCTGCACGCAAAGCTACACGATGTTCCCCAACTGGGTATCGCCGCTGAGCAATTATTTCGTGCCGCCGCTGATCTTCTGGCCGACCTCGCTCAATACGACCCGGCTGGAACTGGTGACGATGGCGATGGACTGGGGCGACGGGCCGGCACCGGACCTCTGGACCGTGCCCGACGCAAGCAAGCCCAATGGTCGCGACATGTCTCCGATCATCCTCGAGGACACGCAATTTGGCGAAATGATCCAGAAATCGATGGAAAGCGACGGTTTCAAGAGCGTGCCGCTGAGCTATCAAGAAGCCCGCATCTACAGTTTCCACCAGAATTGCGACAAGATGATCGGCCTCAACCGCATTCCGGAAGGGCTGGCCGTCGAGCAGGTCATCGGCGAAGAGTGGGTCTATCCAAACGACCCGCGCGTCGCCGAGATGGAACAGCTGGAAGCGGCAGAATAAGATCAGAAATATAACATCGGCGAAGGCCGGGAAAAGGATTCGTCATGGGACGTGTGCAGGACAAGATCATTTTGTTGACCGGCGGTGCGATGGGCCTCGGCAAGGCTGCGGCGAAGCGCCTCTCCGAAGAAGGCGCCAGAGTGCTGATCACCGATCACAACGCCGAGGCCGGAGCGGCGACGGCAGCGGAACTGGGCAGCAATGTGGATTTTCTGGAACAGGACGTCACCAGCCCCGGCCGCTGGGGCGAAGTGATCGCCCATGTCGAGGCGGAATATGGCCGGCTCGATGTGCTGGTCAACAATGCTGCGGTGACCGTCTTCGGTTCGATCGCCGACGTGAGCTATGAAGATTTCCGGCGCTGCTACACGGTCGATGTCGACTCGATTTTCCTGGGGTGCAAGGCCGCCCTGCCCTTGATGAGCAAAACCGGCGGTTCGATCATCAATTTTTCGTCCGCCGCTGCGATCAACGCCAGCCCCGATCTGGTCGCCTATAACAGCGCCAAGGCGGCGATTCCGATGATGACCAAATCGATCGCGCTCTATTGCGCACGCGAGAAAAACGGGGTCCGCGTCAACGCCGTGCTGCCAGGCACGATCATGACTCCGAATGTTCGCAGCGTGATCGACGGAACGCCCAATCCGGCGGAGACCGAGGAAGCGTTCAAACTCGCGCAGCCGGTCGGCCATATGGGGGAACCGGATGATGTGGCTCATCTCCTGGTCTATCTGGCCTCTGACGAAAGCAAATTCGCCACCGGGGCCGCCTTTGCGGTCGACGGCGGCCTGAGCATATAGGGCGTTGTCGCGAACGGGACCGACGGGCAATGTCGTTATATTGCACCAAAGCCTAGCGTTTCGCTCTGCTAGTCCCTAAATGCACCTACATGCATTTTCTCGATCAAGCCAAAATCTATGTCAGCTCCGGTCAGGGCGGGCCCGGCGCTGTCAGTTTCCGGCGTGAAAAATATATTCAATATGGCGGCCCCGACGGCGGCAATGGCGGAAAGGGCGGCGATATCGTCTTCATGGCCGTCGAAGGCCTCAACACGCTGATCGACTTTCGCTATGCCCAGCATTTCAAGGCCCCGCGCGGCAAGGGCGGTGCCGGCCGCAATCGCACGGGCGCCGGGGGTGAAGATCTGGTCATCAAGGTACCGGTCGGCACGCAGATATTGTCGGAAGACAAGGAACATGTGCTGCTCGACTTCACCCAGGAGGGCCAGCGCGCCACCTTTCTTGAAGGCGGCATCGGCGGACGCGGCAATGCCAGCTACAAGAGCTCGACCAACCGCGCGCCGCGCCAGCACCAGCCCGGCGAGCTGGGCGAGGAAGCGGCGGTCTGGCTGCGGCTCAAGCTGATTGCCGACGCCGGTCTGGTCGGCCTGCCCAATGCCGGCAAATCGACCCTGATCAACAAGGTGACGAACACCGACGCCAAGGTCGGTGCCTATCCGTTCACCACCATCCATCCGCAGCTCGGCGTGGTCCGCCACAAGGGCCGCGAATTCGTGCTGGCGGACATTCCGGGACTGATCGAGGGCGCGGCCGACGGTGCCGGTATCGGCGACCGCTTTCTCGGTCATATCGAGCGGTGCAAGATATTGCTGCATCTGGTCGATGCCACCGGTGACGATCCGGTCGAAGCCTGGCATACGGTCACCAAGGAACTCGAGAAATATGGCGGCGGCCTGTCCGAAAAACCGCAGATACTGGCGCTGAACAAGGCCGATCTGCTGGACGACGAACTGATGGCGGATATCGCCGGTCAGTTGCGCGCCGCAGGAGCCGAACATGTCCTTCCGGTTTCCGGTGCGACCGGTGCCGGACTGGATGCCGCGCTCGACAAGATTCTGGAGGCTGTCGGCGAAAACAGCTCCATCGAGCAAAAAGGCCGGGTCACGCGCTCCCCTGATGAAGAGGACAAAGCCAAGGATTGGTCGCCGCTGTGAATGCCGCAAAGCGGGAAACGATTGTCGTCAAGGTGGGGTCTGCGCTGCTGGTCGGCGAGGATGGACAGCCCCGCCGTGCATGGCTGAAAACGCTGGTCGCGGACATTGCCAAACGCCACCAGGCCGGCGACGATGTCATCATCGTTTCTTCGGGTTCGATCGCGCTGGGCGCACGCAAGCTGGGCCTTGCAAGAGGCGGCCGCGCCAGCCTCGCCGAGGCGCAGGCGGCTGCGTCCGTCGGCCAGATTGCGCTGAGCAGCCTTTGGTCGGAGCTTCTCGCAGAGCATGAGATATCCGCTGCCCAGATGCTGCTCACCCTCGACGATCTGGAAGACCGCAAGCGCTATCTCAACGCCACCGCCACGCTGGAAAAACTGCTGGAACATCGCGCCATCGCAGTGATCAACGAAAATGACAGCGTCGCCACCGACGAGATCCGCTTTGGTGACAATGACCGGCTGGCCGCGCGCGTGGCGCAGGCTGCCGGGGCCGATCGCGTGCTGCTGCTTTCCGATATCGACGGCCTCTATGACCGCAGGCCGGACAGCGAGACCAACGGGCAATTTATCGGTCTGGTGGAAGCCGTCGATGAATCGATCATGGCAATGGCCGACGGCAGCTCCTCGTCCGGGCTCGGATCCGGCGGCATGACATCGAAGCTGCAGGCAGCAAAAATCGCCAATCTTGCCGGGATTGAACTGTCGATCATCTCGGGACGCGAAGACCATCCTCTGGAACGCTATGCGCTCACCAATGTCGGAACCCTGTTCAAGGCCGGTGATGGCGCCAATGCGCGCAAGGCCTGGCTGGGCGGGCGGCTTACCTCGGCAGGGACGATTACCATCGACGCCGGTGCGGTATCGGCCCTGCAATCGGGCGGCAGCCTGCTGGCCGCCGGCATCATCGCGATCGACGGGCAATTTGAACGCAGTGACGTGATCGAGATCCGGGACGAGAACGGGCTGACGATCGCGCGTGGGCTTGCCGAATATGACGCGCTGGATTGCGCACGAATCATCGGGCACCGCAGCTCGGAACTGGAAGCACTGCTCGGCTATGCGCCGCGCAGTGCTGTCGTCCACCGCAACCAGATGGTGCTGGTGTAAACATCATGGCCGGCACCGTTCGCAAAACCGTCGCTATTACCGGCGCAACCGGCTTTGTCGGTGGCCGGATGCTCGATCTCATGGTTCGCGAAGGCTATCACGCGCGCGCGCTGACGCGGCGGCGGCAGGATGACCGGCCCGGTGTGGAATGGGTGCCTGGCGCGCTGGACAGCAAGGACAGTCTGACCCGGCTATGCGCCGGCGCGGACATGGTTCTGCATATTGCCGGGGTCGTCAATGCTCCCGACCGCGCCGGGTTTGAATCCGGCAATGTCAGCGGAACGCTGGCGCTCGTCGAAGCCGCAAAACAGGCCGGAACCAGACGCTTTCTTCACGTCTCGTCGCTGGCCGCCACACAGCCGAAGCTGTCGATCTACGGCGAGACCAAAGCCAAGGCGGAAAAAATTGTCGCGACCAGCGGCCTCGACTGGACAATCGTCCGTCCTCCCGCCGTCTACGGACCGGGCGATGGCGAATTTCTCGATCTGTTCAAAATGGCCAGGCTGGGATTTGTGACGATGCCGCCCGACGCCGACGGCCGGCTGTCGGTCATTCATGTCGAGGATCTGTGCCGCGCATTGCTGGCGCTGCTGCCGGAAGACGAAGATCTGACCGCCCAGATTTTCGAGGTCGACGACGGCGAACCGGGTGGCTGGACCCAGGTCGGCTTTGCCAAGGCGATCGGCACCGCGATGGGCAAGCGGATTTCTGCCGTCGGCATCCCCAAGCCGCTGCTCCGCTTCGGAGCTGTCGCTGACCGCCTGGTGCGGCGGGACAAGGCCAAGCTGACCCAGGACCGGGTCAATTATTTCTGCCATGATGACTGGACGATCGACCCGCAGCGAAGACTGCCAAGCCAGCTATGGCAGCCGCGGATCAAAACCCCGGACGGCCTGCGGGACACCGCGAACTGGTACCGCCAGAACGACTGGCTGTAACGGGTTTCGGAAGACCAAGCGACAGGGCGATGCCTGGTTGCGGGATTGCTGGTTCAGCAGATGTTCGACAGATTGCACTGGGTCATCCGGCCTTTTTCCCTCACCCGACACCGTTGCCCCTGCGCTTCCGCGAAAGTGACACAATCGACGCATTTGGGCAAGCTGATGCCGCTTTTGCGCCTTATTCGCTTGCCAATGGGGCGCATCCGTTGGCAAAGGTCCGGGAAGGCATTTTTGCCAGTGACACGAGGAAAGCAATATATGGCAAATCGCGAAGACATCATGGCCAAGATCTGCGAACTGATCGGGCCCTTCAACAACAAGGGCGTCGATCTGACGGCATCCACGACCTTTCAGGGCGATCTCGAATGGGACAGTCTGACGGTCATGGATTTTGTCGCGGCCGTGGAGGATGAATTTGACATCATCATCACCATGAACATGCAGGCCGAAATCGAAACCGTCGGCCAGCTCGCCGATGCCGTTGCAAAATTGATGGACAGCTAAAGCCCAGCACCCGTTCGCCCTGAGCTAGCCAAAGGGTCGCACGAGCGGGTGGTTCGTACTCCGGCAGCTCAGCACGAACGGAAGTAAAGAATGACCGATCTACTCAGCAAATTTGATCCGCTTATCCAGGAGCGTGAAAACCTTCTGGCCACCGGCGTCAAGGACCCGTTTTCCCTGGTGATGGAGGAGGTGCTCTCGCCGACCGTCGCCATCTGCAACGGCAAGGAAACGATTCTCCTCGGCACCTATAATTATATGGGCATGACCTTTGACGACGACGTGCGCGCAGCCGGGATCAAGGCGCTGGCGGAGTTCGGATCCGGCACTACCGGCAGCCGGGTGTTTAACGGGACCTACAGCCTCCACCGCGATTGCGAGGATGCGCTCAGGGAATTTTACGCGATGGACCACGCGATGGTCTTTTCCACCGGTTACCAGGCGAATCTCGGAATCATCTCCACGCTCGCCGGCAAAGGCGATTATATCATTCTCGACACCGACAGCCATGCCTCGATCTACGACGGCTGCGCGATGGGCAATGCCGAGATTGTCGCCTTCCGCCACAATGATGTCGAGGCGCTGGAAAAGCGGCTGAAGCGCCTGCCCGCGGAAGCCGGCAAGCTGGTCGTTCTGGAGGGTGTTTATTCGATGCTCGGCGATGTCGCCCCGCTGAAGGAAATGGTCCGCATCTGCAAGGAAAATGGCGCGATGGTGCTGGTCGACGAGGCCCATTCGATGGGCTTTATCGGCGAAAACGGCCGCGGCGTCTGCGAGGCCCAGGGCGTGATCGACGATGTCGATTTCATCATCGGCACCTTCAGCAAGAGCGTCGGAACGGTCGGTGGCTTCTGCGTCTCCAACCATCCGAAATTCGAGATATTGCGGCTGGTCTGCCGCCCCTATATATTCACCGCCAGCCTGCCGCCCAGCGTCATGGCGACGGCAAGCACCTCGATCCGCAAGCTGATGCACAGCGGCAACAAGCGGGCCCATCTCTGGGAAAACAGCAAGAAACTGCACCAGGGCCTGCGCGATCTCGGCTTCTCCCTCGGGACGCCCGAGGCACAAAGCGCGATTATCGCGGTAATCATGCCCGATCTCGAAAAAGGCGCGATGATGTGGCAGGCGCTGCTTGCGGAAGGGCTTTATGTGAATCTGGCCAGACCGCCAGCGACACCGGCCAATATGACCTTGCTTCGCTGCTCTTTGTGCGCGGAACATACGAGCGAACAAGTCGACCAGATTCTGGGGATGTTTGAAGCAGCCGGCAAGGCTGTCGGAGCCATCTAGCCGAAATGACCAACCCTATACTCATCGAACAGCGCGGCGCGGTCGAGATTTTGACGCTCAACCGCCCCGAAAAGCTCAACACGATGAACGAGGCGATGATCTTCGCGCTGCAGGATTATTTTCGCGGCCTGCAGAAGCGCCTCGACGTCCGCGTGGTTCTGTTTCGCGCCGAAGGTCGTGCCTTTTGCGCGGGCCTCGATATTGGCGGCTGGAAGAATGATGGCTCGCAGGGACAGGTCCAGCATGTCTGGCGCACGCAGCGCTCGATCGCCACTGTCATGCAGCTCATGCGGCAATGCCCGCAGCCGATTATCGCCCTGGCCCAGGGCGCGGCCTGTGGCGGTGGCTTCTCGCTGCTGCTCGCGAGCGATGTCCGCTATGGCGCGCCGAGCCTGAAAATGAATGCCGCCTATATCAAGATCGGCCTGGGCGGCTGTGATATGGGATCAAGCTATTTCCTACCGCGCATGGTTGGCGCGTCGATTGCGTCGGAACTGATCCTGACCGGTCGCTTCATCCATGCCGAACGGGCCGAAAAATACGGGTTGATCAGCGAAATGGTCGACGAAGACAAGCTGCTTTCGACGGGGCTGTCGCTAGCTGGAGAAATGCTCGACACCGCGCCGATGGGTCTGCGCCTTTCCAAGGATGCCTTGAACCGCAATATCGATGCGCAGAGCTTCGAAGCAGCGCTTGCCATCGAAGACCGGCAGCAGGTGATGCTGTCGATGACCGAGGACAGCCGGGAAGCAGCGAAGGCGTTTTTTGCCAAGCGGAAACCCGATTACAAGGATCGGTAGCATCTCGTCATCCTGAGCCTGTTTCAGGATCACAACTTCACTTAATCGCCCCGCCCATGATTAACCGCGGCAGCATCACCAGCGCGCCGAGGATCGGCCATTTGCGCTGCCAGGGCCGGATCACATAATCGGTCCCGGCATGGCGGTTGATCTTCCATGCGAGATAGTCGATGCCGCCGGCATAGGTAGCGGACGCCTTGGCGAGCCTGGCGAGCGTCAAAATCTTGCCGTTGCGGCGCAATTGCCGCCAGCGTCTTTCAACCGCTTCGCGAGAGGCAACAATTTTAAGCTGCTTGCCCCGCGCTGCGTTCCGTTCTGCAATCGCCGCCACCACGGCCGGTCCAAATCGCGCGTAGCGCCGGGGATCGGAATCCACCACCGAATCCGAACGGTCCTTGCGCTCGGCGCGCAATTCCGCGCCATAGGTCAGCTCAAAGCCGCGCTTCCAGAGATCCGGAATCGAATGTTCTTTATCAATATCCATCATCGGAAAGGTCATGTCGAACAGCGTCACCGACGCGCCTGCAATGGCCTCGACCGCATCCGCCTGCGCCGTTTCATCGGCCTGCCAGACCAGCCGGGACGGTTGCGCAAACCGCGCCCAAACGCTGACCGCGCTGGCGGTGATCCGGTTCAGCCGGTAAAAATCCTTCTCGCTGAGCACCGCCACCTTGGCGACCAGTCCATCATGTTCAGCCGGAAAGACATTGGGCGGCAACCGCTTGTTCGCGCCCACCAGCCAGCTCTTGCCGTATGCCGCCTCATAGCTCGAGACGATCAGGTAAAAATCGAGCATCTGCCCTTCGAGTTCAGTGGTGCGCAGGCAGGAGCCATAGAAAAGCACCGCCTGCGATGCCTCGCCATATTGCGCAGCGATCGACTCCGCAAAGGCCGAAACCCGGGGGTCGACGGGCTGCGCCAGTTCTTCCGCAATCAAGGATTTGAGTTCGCTCACGCGAAACGTCCTAGCTCAAGCGGCGAGCCGAAGGAAGGATACTGCCTTGGTCGATTTCAGCACGATCGGCTGTCCGGGCTGGGCGGAGAATAATTCTCCGTCCATCAGCACATTGCTGCCCTCACCTTCGATCCGGATCGTGTCACCGCGTTCCAGATGAATGCCCTTCTGGACATTTTTGCCGAGCCGGCCGAATATGACCGACAGCAAAAAGCGCACGATGGCTCCGGCCCGCTGATCAATCGCGAGAAACTGCATCCGGCCAATCGCATTCTGGTTGCGCATCGATCGCTTCATCAGCAGCAGTCGCTCCAGCGTGGTGACGATCAGCACGGCAAAATTGCCCTGAAACTGGCCCTCGCGGATCAGCGATATCTTAATCGGCCGCGACCGGTTGGGCAGAAACTTGCCGCGAATCCCGAACAGCACAGAGGCAAGCGCCGCAAAGACCGTCAGTACATGCGCTGCAGCGTTGGGCAATCCCAGAGGATAGATCTTGTGCCGGCAATAGAGAATGAATTCGGACAATCCGGCACCGCCAAGAAACATGCCCAGCACAACCTTGCTGTCCTTGCCGCCATCGGAAAGCGCGATCAGCTCCCGCGATACCAGATGTTCGTGCAGATCATGCTTGGCCAGCTCGACAATCCTTTCCAGCGCCTTGAGCGGATTGCCCTCGGCGCCCAGATCGAGCGCGATCAGATTGGTCTTGCCATTGGGCAGCACGGCCACCGGGGGCGGATTGTCGCCGAAATGGCCGCCCTGATATAATTCGGTCAGCGCAGCCTGAACGGTGCCGTCACCGCCGTTGATCACCAGCACTTTCGGCTTCACCCGGGCAATGGTTTCCAGTGCCTTGGCAATTTCGTCGACATGATCCACTTCATAATGGAAAACATCGCTGTTCTTAACGCAGTAAGACCTTACTTCTGGCAATATCGCCCGATTTCCGGTTGAGTTCGGATTGGAAAGAAGTGCGACATTTGCCATGAATTTAGCCCCAAATTATGCTGTGCGCTGGATGCATCACATATATTTCATGTTGATGCTGATGGTCTTGACCTCATTGCCGAGCGCAAATTTGGTCTTCTTGTAGCTTGGCTTGCCAAGGTTGAAGATGCTGATACTCGGGTTGTTCGACATGCCGCCACCATCGCTGGTGATATCGGTCTTGCCGTTACCGTTCAGGTCATGACGCACGGCAATCGCATATTCGCCGGTCTTGCTGAAAGGGATGCAGAAGCTCATCTTGCTGGCAGTGACAGGGACTTCGATGCGGCTCAGCCATGCACCGCTCTTCAGCCATTCGTCCCTGGTCCCGCGATAGCTCTGGACACGAATCTTGCCGGTTGCTTCCTTCAGGCCATTGATTTCCACCTTCACAGCGGGGCCTTTGCCTGTCCGGCACGGGCGCATGTCATTGGGTATCTCCTGGCCACCGGCAAATGCCGGGGCAGAGGAAAGCAAAAGGGTAGTCGATAATGCGATGGAAGCCGCAAATTTCAACATGACGAAGTTACTCCTAGTCGTTATACCCGCGCCAACACTCCGACACGGTCAAGAATCAGCCCCCGATCCGCTTATCGTTATGGATTTGATTTGCGGCGAAAACATGGTGAGAGGGAGACAACAAGTTGAAACTGCTGACTTCCACCGATCGCTATCTGGCAAAATTGATAGCGTTGCCGCTATTCAGCACATTGGTGATTGCAGCGATGCTGCTGGTGCTCGAAAAAATGCTGCGGCTGTTTGATTTTGTCGCCGCGGAAGGAGGACCGGTCAGCGTCGTGTGGCGAATGCTGGCCAACCTGATACCCGAATATCTGTCTCTGGGCATTCCGATCGGCTTGCTGCTCGGCATCTTGCTGGCGTTCCGGCAGCTCGCGCTCAGCTCGGAACTCGATGTCTTCCGGGCGGTAGGCCAGGGCTACGGTCGTCTGCTGCGGGTACCCTATCTGTTCGCGGTGGCATTGATGCTGGTCAATCTGGCGCTGGTCGGATTCATCCAGCCCCTGTCCCGCTATTATTATGAGGAACTCCGCTTCGAATTGCGCTCGGGCGCCCTCGGCGCCTCGATCAAGGTTGGCGAATTTACCAATCTGGGCAACCGGATGACCCTCCGCATCGAGGAAAGCCAGGACAATGGCACGAAATTGAGCGGCATGTTCGTCCGCGCCGAAAGTAAAAAGGGCCAGACCGTTTCGGTAACGGCCAAAAATGGCCAGTTTCTGGCAACCGACGATCCCGACACGATCATCCTGCGTCTGACCGATGGCGTGCTGGTGCATGATGCGCCCAACTATAAAAAGCCGCGGATTTTGAGTTTCAGCAATCACGACTTGCCGATCGATTTGCCGAACATCGAATCCTTCCGATCGCGCGGCGGCAAGAATCTCGAATATACGATCCCCGAACTGGTGCGGGTCGGCAGCGATGCCAAACGTCCGGTAACCGAACGCAACGAAACCCGTTCCAATTTCCATTTCCGGATGGTCGAGGTCGTGATGATGCTGCTGATGCCGCTGCTGGCGGTCGCGCTGGCGGTTCCACCCAAGCGCTCCACCTCTGCCCTTGGCGTCTTTCTGTCAATCGTGATGATCGTGACCTATCACAAGGTGAATGAATATGGCGAGGATATCGGCTCGCTGGGTCTGGTCGACCCGATCATCGCCCTGTGGCTGCCCTTCTGCGTGTTCGCCGCGCTGATCATCTGGATGTATCATGTTGCCGCGCATGTCCCTGGCGGCCAGCCGATCGGGGCACTGGAAAAAGCCTTCTCGAAATTCGGTGGGGTCTTCAAGGGACTGCTCAGTTTCAACCGAAAACGCGCGATGATGAAGGACTAGCCCGCCATGGACTTTTTCCCCTCCCGGACGCTGGCCATCTATATGGCAAAAATGTTCATCATCCGCACGCTTGCGGTGCTGGCGCTGCTGGTTCTGGTGCTGCAGGCACTGGACCTGCTGGGCGAGAGCGGCAAGATTCTGGCCCATCCGGGCAATGGCGAGGCCGAACTGTGGACCTATGTCTCGCTGCGGGCACCGCAACTCATTGCCCGTTTCCTGCCCTTTTCGGTCCTGCTGGGCACGATCATCACGCTCGCGACCCTGAACCAGAATAGCGAAGTCATCTCGATGAAAGCGGGCGGCCTGTCCGCCCACCAGATTCTTGCACCACTGATTGTTGCCAGCATGGGCGTGGCGGTGCTCTCCTTTATATTCAACGAGACGCTGGTCGCGCCCGCGACCGCTCGCCTGACGCAATGGGAGAAGGTGGATTTCGGACCTATTCCGGCGGAGAGCAATATACGCACCAATGTGTGGGTCAAGGATGGCAACGATCTGATCAACGCACGGACGGTGATCGGCCGGGGGAACAATGTTCAACTGCGCGATGTTACGATCTACAATCGCTCCGCCAATGAACTGAACAGCCTGATGCACGGGGATCAGGCGCGATTCACCGACAAGGGCTGGCTGCTCAGCGATGTGACGCGGTTCAACGTGAATAGCGGAACCGAGGAAAAAACGCCCGAACTGCTGATCGGCGATTCCATAAGGCCCGACCAGTTCACCCTGAGCAGCGTCGACGCGGACAGCCTCTCGATTTTTGCTCTGCGCGGGGCCATCGGTGAACTGGAACAGGCAGGACGCCCGACGATGAGCCTGAAGGCTGGCTGGTGGCACAAGATTTCGGGACCGATGTCGTCAATCCTGATGCCCTTGCTGGGTGCGGTCGCGGCATTTGGCCTCGCGCGTTCCGGACAGCTGTTCATCCGGGCGGTGATCGGCATGGCCCTGGGCTTTGCCTATTTCGTTGCCGACAATTTCGCCCTCGCGATGGGCAATATCGGCGCCTATCCCGCTCTGCTGGCGGCCTGGGCGCCGTTCATGCTGTTTTTCCTGATCGGCGAAACGGTGCTCATTCGCACCGAAGAATAGCCGCTTCAGTTTCTGCCGGCGCTGCCTCGCACCAGACCAGCAACCAGTCGTACAAGACTGCGATGATCCGCCCGATAGAAAGGGGAATCCTTAGGCAGCTCGGCCGCGATTCGCCGGTGCGCCTCGCCGAGATTATGGTAGGGAATGCCCGGCAGCAGATGGTGCAGCGCGTGGTAGCGCAGTCCGACCGGCGCCCATAGCGCTGGCAGAGTTCCGGGCGGCGGGACATTGACACTGTCGAGATATTGCCCAGTCACGGTCATTTCGCTGCCGTCATTTTCCCACAGATGCGCGACCAGCGTGCGGATCTGGTTCAAGACGACACTGCCCGAGATCACCGCAAGGAAGATCAGAAAGGCCCGCATCGGGATCACGCCGGTCGCGACCATGGCGATCAGGGCAATGGACCAGACACTGGCTCCGATCTCGCTGGCCAGCCAGCGACGCTTCAGCTCACCCTCCGCCGGCTTGCGACGAAATTCGGGATTGACGATCAGCCCGGAATAGCGCTCGACCACGATCTTGCGAAGCGGCGGGATCAGGGCGGAAAGCGGTGCCAGCACGGCAAAGCGGAACAAGAGCGCAACCGGCGCCAGCGCCGCAACGATCACGAACAATGGCACCGACCATGGCTTCATCAATGCCAGCGGCAGATATTCCGGGTCTTCGATCGTGCCATATTTCTTGGTCCGGTGATGGATGCTGTGAATGCCTTCGTACATGAACGAGGGGATCATCATCGGCACGCCGAACAGCGCGTTCCAAGCAAAATGGAAGCCGGGCAAGGCATTGCGGCGAACATGCGTCAGTTCGTGAATGAAGCTGCCCGCGCGGTAAAGCGCCAGCACCGCAATCAGGCCGAACAGGATCGCAAGCGCTGTCGACTGGACGAGGATCGCTCCGGCAAGCGAAGCGTAACCCGTCACCAAAGATGCCAGAAAATCGGCCCAGTAAATGGCCGGCTTCGGCGTGTTGAGATCACGAGTGACCTGCGCCGCAGTCCGGATCAGGTCATTGTCCTCCGGAACGGCGATACGAGCCGAATTCGATCGCGAGTCAGCGGTCGCCTTTGGCGCATTTTCCGGAATGATGGTTGTCGAATTCATAAATACCTGCACAATCTTTGAACCGCCTAGAGCAACATATCGTGGCGAGATCATGGCAAGGACAAGACAGCGAGGCTGTTCACGCCCTTGACATTGCGCCGCGATTAACGTCACAGCCAGCCGGAAATATAAAAGGAAAAATGCGGTGGCCAGTCAGGATATAGTGATTCAGCCTGTGACTACCAAGGCCCAGACCAAGCAGTTTATCGACATTGCCTACAAGCTCAATGCCCGTGATCCGCACTGGGTTCAGCCTCTGCGGTCGGAAGTCGCCAATCTCATCACACCGGGAAAAAACCCCTTTTTCGAACATGCGCGGGTGCAGTTTTTTCTTGCCTTGCAGCAGGGTCAGGTCGTCGGCCGGATCAGCGCGCATATCGACGAACTGGCGCTGCAACAGCCGCCGGAACAGGGCATGGGACCGGGCACCGGCAACTGGGGCATGATGGAGGCGACCGAGGAGTCCGTAATGCACGCCCTTGTCCGGGCCGCAGAACAGTGGCTGAGCGATCAGGGCATGATTCGCGTACTTGCGCCGCTCAGCCTCTCTGTCTGGGAAGAGCCCGGCCTCCTGACCCAGGGGCATGACCAGAGTCCGATGATCATGATGGGTCACCATAATCCCGCCTATCAGGGCTGGATCGAGAATCTCGGCTACAAGGTTGCAAAGCGTCTGGTGACCTATGACCTGCCGGTAAAAGACGGCTTTCCGGAGCTGATCAACCGCATCGTTGCCTCGGGCGAGCGCAACAAGAAACTGGTGATCCGCAAGGTCGACAAGAAACATTTCGACCGCGACGCAGCGATCATCATGGGCCTGCTCAACGACGCCTGGTCGACCAACTGGGGTTTTGTGCCGATGACCGATCACGAGATTGATCATGCCGGCAAAAGCCTGAAGCCGATTGTCCACGAGGCGCTGATCCGGATTGCCGAGCTCGACGGCGAGCCCGTCGCTTTCATGATGACCCTGCCCAATATGAATGAGGTGATCAAGGATCTGAAAGGTTCGCTATTGCCGTTCGGCTGGGCCAAATTGCTCTGGTGGCTGAAATTTCCCAAGGCCCAGTCGATGCGGGTGCCGCTGATGGGCGTCAAAAAGGAACTGCACAACAGCCGTCTCGCCAGCCAGATGGCCTTCATGATGATCGAATATATCCGACGCGATGCGGTCGCCCATTTTGGCACCCGCTATGCGGAGATCGGCTGGATACTCGAGGACAATCAGGGAATGGTCGCGATCGCCGATGCGATTGGTGCGAAAATCAACCGGGAATATCTGATCTACGACAAGCCGATCGATTCCGCATAGCGGTGATGGCTCGCCAGGTGCCGGCCTAGATATTCAGGTCGACCCATGCCGGCGTGTGATCGCTTGCCTTCTCCCGACCCCGATGCTCCTTGTCGACACCGCAGCTTTTGAGCGCGTCAGCCGCAAGCGGGCTAAGCAGCAGATGGTCGATTCGGAACCCCTGGTCGCGCTGCCAGCCGCCGCTGCGATAGTCCCAGTAGGTCCAGATATTGCCCGCCGGATAGGTGACGCCCAGCGCGTCGGTCCAGCCGTCGTTCAACATCCGCCGATAGCCTTGCCGACTTTCCGGTTGCATCAGCGCGTCATCCTGCATCGCCTTGACCGAATAGACATCATTGTCGCGGGGAATGACATTATAGTCGCCGGCCAGCACGGCGGGCACTTCCTCGGCCCAGATTTCGGCGGCACGATCGCGCAGCCGTTTCATCCAGCGCAGCTTGAAATCGAACTTTGGTCCGGGATGGGGATTGCCGTTCGGCAGATAGATGCTCGAAACCCGGACTTTTTGCCCGTCCTTGCCGCTGATATTCGCCTCAATATAACGGCTGTGCTCGTCTTCCGGTTCGCCATCCAGCCCGCGCTTGACCTCTTCCGGAACCTGGCCACGCGCCAATATGGCAACGCCGTTGAAGCTTTTCTGTCCGTGCCAGATCGCGCCATAACCGATTTCTTCGAATTTCTCGGCTGGAAAGCCCTCGTCCTGAGTCTTGATTTCCTGCAGGCAGGCGACATCGGGCCGCGTTTCCTCAAGCCATTCCAGCAGGCGCGGCAGCCGTGCCTTGATGCCGTTGATATTGAAACTGGCTATTTTCACTTAGATAGAAAAGCTGGAGCCGCAGCCGCAACCCGAAGCAGCATTGGGATTGGTCACCTGAAAGGCGCTGCCGCCAAGGGATTCGACAAAATCCACGGCGCTTCCGCGCACCAGGTCGAGGCTGATCTCGTCGACGACGAGGGTGACGCCCGATTCATGGACCGCGATATCATCATCCTCGATGCTGTCGGCAATCCCGAAGCGATATTGAAAGCCGGAACAGCCTCCGCCTTCGACGGCCAGGCGCAAGATCGCTGCCTTGCCCTGCTTGCCGGCAATTACAGCGACCCGTTTTGCGGCATTGGGGGTCAGGATGATATCCTGTTCGACGGGGGCGATGGCTTGGTTCATGCTCCTAAGATAGGGACAAACAAAAGGAGCGGCAAGCCTTAAGCTCTAGCCGCTCCTTAATGCACCCTCTCCCAAAGGTATAATAAGCTTCTTATTCCGCCGGGCCGCCCAATGCAACGCCGGAATTCATCTTCTGCGCGATGAGGAAATCATTCGACTGCATGAACGGAATCGGATTGACCGCTTCTCCGGCGATGCGCACTTCATAGTGAAGATGGCTGCCTGTCGAACGACCGGTCGACCCCATGAAGCCGATCAGGTCGCCGCTCTTCACTCGCGTATTGGCGTCGACATTGAGGCGCGACATGTGACCGTAGCGGGTCTGGATGCCATTGCCGTGATTGATCTCGATATATTTGCCATATCCGTTGACCCATTGCGCGCGGCCGACGATGCCGTCAGCGGTCGCATAAATGGGAGTGCCGATTGGTCCGGCCATATCAAGGCCCTTGTGATTGGCCCGGCGGCCTCGGAACGGATCGGAGCGAAAACCGTAAGAACTGGTCAAGGTGAAGTCTTTCACCGGCTTGCGCGAAGGAATGGTCAATTTGACGGCTTGCAGCTTGCCTTGGCCGGACCAGTTGTCAAACAGCATCTTGAAAGCGGGGTCTGCGTCGCCCAGGGCGCTTTCTGCGGCCTGACTTTTAAGAACATCAACAGGGATACTGGAGTCTGAAGCGGCTTCCGCTGACGCGGCGGTGGAAAAAATCATTGCGGAGCCGAGAAATGCAATGGCTGTGATCTTGCGCACAGATTTTCGGAATAAAGCGACTATGTTTTCGGTCATAAAATGATCGAACCTTTACTTGCGACCCATGAAAATCATGGCGTGAATTTTTTTTGGAACCTTTGTCCCCGATGATCGTTTGCTGATCGAGGACTGGTGTAAATTCAATTCGGTTAACTATTCAATAGCGGAATAATATTCTCGGGTTAGACCGGCTGTCCGGCGCGCTGAGTCGTTGAATGGAGCCTTCAGCCCGCCTTTAAAATGGCTTTTTACCAGCGCTCTCCAATGCTCATGAGGCGAATGGCCGCGTCTCTTGCAGTCAAATTCGAACCATTTTGTCCCAAAAAAGACATGATTGATTTCGTCCTGATAGATTCGGTTCAGCACCCTCGCCGTCAGATCATCGCCCTGTCGCTTGAAACGCTCCACCGTTTCCGGCGTTACATCGAGACCGCGCGCCTCGAGCACCATCGGCACAATCGCGAGACGCGCCGAAGCATCATGCGCGGTATTTCGGGCGCTGTCCCAAAGCCCGTCATGGGCAGGAAGCGCGCCGTAAAAGCAGTCCATTGCCCGCAGCCGCCGGTCGAGCAGCACGAAGTGCATCGCTTCCTCCGCACCCACCCGCATCCAGTCGTCGGTAAACTCGGAGGGAAATTGTGCGCCAAACCGGCCGATCATATCAAATGCCAGATCGATCGCGACAAATTCGATATGGGCGAGCGCATGAATCAGGGCGACCCGCCTGGGTATCGAAGTGCCCGTACCGCGGCGCGGCATGTCGCGCGGGCGCATCAGCACTGGGTGCTCGGGCCGGGCGGGCGTGTCCGGCATGCTGTCGCAAAAATCATGAGTCAGCCGTCCCAGCCGCCATTGCCGTGCGGCCTGCCGCGCGGCCATCACCTTGGCGGCGGGACTGGCAGTTTGCAGCACGCGCCGCACTGCGCTGCCGACGGTATCGCTTTCGCTCATTGGGAAGCTGCTACGCGGCCTGCACCGCAGCCAGAACCTCTTCCGCGTGCCCCTTGACCTTCACCTTCGGCCAGGCCTTCAAAACCGTACCATCCGGTCCGATCAGGAAGGTCGAGCGGATGATACCCATATAGGTCTTGCCGTACATTTTCTTTTCCGCCCAGACGCCGATCTTCTCCAGGAATTCGGTGCTTTCGTCGGAAGCGATATCCACCGTCAGTTCCTGCTTGGTGATAAAATTCTGCTGGCGCTTCGGCGAATCGGCGGACATGCCGAGCACCGCGGCACCGGCTTTTTCAAACTCCGGCAAAAGCGCCGAAAAATCTTTCGACTCCGTCGTGCATCCGGGCGTGCTCGCTTTCGGGTAAAAGAACAGCACCAGCTTTTTGCCAGCATAATCCGATATCTTTACCGGGCTGCCATCCGGCGCCACCAGTTCCATGTCCGGAATCTTGTCGCCCACATCGATCATATGATATCTCCTAAAATTTCATCGGGGTCCGGCCGCAGGTGCCGGTTCCATTCGTCAATAACGCATTGCCTGGCCTTGTCATAGCCGTCCAGAAGGGCCTCCCAGCTTTCCTGCCCCGCCGCTCTGGCGATCAATGCCCGGCTGGTTTCCGGCGGATAGTCGCAATCCGGCGACATCAGCCGCAAGGCCACCAGCAACCGTGTCATCAATTCGTGCGCCGTCACCATATCCCCGCCGAGATGGCCGGCGTCGACCAGCGCGCGCACCGCCTTGCCCAGTTGCGGATGCAGCGCGTCGCCGGTCTTGAGCTGCAGAAAATGGATGATGAATTCCCAGTCGACCAGCCCGCCTTCCATCAGCTTGGTATCCAGAGGCCCTTTCGGCGGTTTATGCTCGACAATATCCAGACGCATCTTGCGCACCGCCTTGCGCAGTTCTTCGGGTTCCCGCGGCTGCCTCAGGATGTCCCATATCTGGCGCTGCAGCTGCTCTCGCAGCTGCGCGTCACCATAGACCGGGCGGGCGCGGGTCAGGGCCATATGCTCCCAGGTCCAGGCATTTTCGCGCTGATATTTGTAGAAACTCTCCAGCGTGACCGCCAGCGGTCCCTGCGTCCCGGATGGCCGCAATCTGGTGTCGACCTCATAAAGCGGACCGGCTGCAGTGGGTACCGACAGCGCCGTTACAATCCGCGCCGTCAGCCGGTTATAATAGCGAGTGGCACCCAAAGGCCGCTCACCATCGGATTCGCCGCTATGGTCGCCGGTAAACAGGAAGATCAGGTCAAGGTCCGAGGCATGGGTCAATGCCTCCCCGCCGAGTCGGCCCAGCGCCAGAATCCCCAGTGCCGATCCCGCAATCTTGCCGTGCGTCGCTTCAAACTCGCCAATGGTGGCGTCGGTCAGCACCTGGATCGCGGCTTCGGCGACCCGCGCATAGCCCGCCGAGATGGCCAGCGCATCATGCCGCCCCTCGATCAGCTGGACCCCGAGCGCAAAGCGTTTTTCCCCAACCCGCTCGCGCACGCGGTCGAGCAGGATCTGATAGTCATCACCCGGTTCGGTGCGGGCGAATTGCTCGGCCAGTTCGGCGACGGATGGGGGCAGGTCGAGCGCCGTCGCATCTATGAGCCCGTCGAACAGCTCGGCACGCCGCGCCAGTTCATCTGCCAGCACCGGCGCGTGGCTGAGGATCTGCCCGAGCAGCTGCAACAGCGCGGGGCGCGCTTCCAATATCCGGAAAAAATTGATCGCCGTCGGCAATTTGTCGATCAGACTGTCCAGCCGGGCCAGCGCCTTGGCGGAATTGGGTGCGGTTGCGATCGTCTCGACAAGATCAGGCAGGATCGCTTCGAAGGACTCCTGCGCAGCAGACGAGCGCAGCGCGGTCACCTTGCCGCTCCGCCAGCGCCGGATTGCATGGACAAAGGCTTCGCCTTCCATGATATTTTTCGCTGCGAGCATGCCGGCCAGTTTTTCTTCATCGGCTGGCAGACGCGCGCTGTCTTCCGGTTCGATCAGATCGTCATAGATTGTGCCGACCGCCTCCACATGCGGTGCCAGCAGATCCAGCAATGCCTGGCCGTCCTCCAGTCCGTGCAGCCGGGCGACCCGGTCCAGCGCAGCTTCCTCATCGGGCAGGCTGTGCGTCTGCTGGTCGTTGACCATCTGCAGCCGGTGCTCGATCACCCGGTAGAGCTCGTAGGATTCGCTCAGCGTCTGCGCCTTGTCACCATCGATCCGGCCCGCCCCGGCCAGCGCGGCCAGCGCATCGCGCGTTGCCGGCACCCGCAGATCAGGCTGTCGGCCACCGAAGATCAGCTGGTGCATCTGGGCGTAAAATTCGGTCTCGCGAATCCCGCCCCGGCCGCGTTTCAGGTCAAAGCCGGGCCCGAATTTCTGGCCCGCCGCATAATGGTCGCGGATTTGCGCGGTGACCGATCCGATATTGCGGATCGCTCCGTAATCCAGCGACCGCCGCCAGACAAAGGGATTGATCGTTTCCAGAAAATAGCGCCCCAGATGCTGGTCGCCGGCAGCCGGCCGGGACCGGATATAGGCCGCCTGCTCCCATGCCAGCGCGCTCGATTCATAATAGCTGATCGCCGCCTCGACCGGCAGCGCCACCGGGCTGACTTCCGGCGACGGTCGGAGCCGCATGTCGACGCGAAAGACATAGCCATCGGCATCGCGGCTGTTGAGCGCCTCGACCAGCTGCTGGCCGATGCGGCGCGCCGCGTCGCTGGGTTCTTCCCGACCGCGCACCGGGATTTTCTCCGGATCGTAAATGAAGATCGGGTCGATATCCGAGGAATAGTTGAGTTCGCGGCTGCCATGCTTGCCGAGGCCGATGATGGAAAAGCCCTCCAGCGGCGCATCGGGATAGCGCGTTGCGTAGATGTCGGCCAAAGCCTCATCCAGCGCCCGGTCGGCGAAATCCGACAGGCGGTTGGTGACATCGGTCAGCGACAATTGCCCCGCCAGATCGCCGATCGCCAGGGTCAGCGCCAGCGCGCGTTTTTCCTGGCGCAATTTCTGCCGGACATTGTCCGCGCCTTCCCCTGCCCTGCCGCAATAGTCCAGAGCCCCATCCAGATTCTCTGCGGCCAGCAAATCGGTCAGTTCGGGCTGGACCTGCATCGCCATGGCGAGAAACGGCGCATGCGACCGGGCGCGTTGCAGCGCATCCTGCAGGGTGGTTCTCTCCGGCAGGCCTGCGATCATGACTGCAGATAGTCGCTGCGGAATTTTGCGGCGAATGCGGCAAAGCTGCCGTCCGCAATCGCCGCGCGCATGCCCGCCATCAGCGCCTGATAATAAGCGATATTATGCTCGGTCATCAGCATCGCGCCCAATATTTCCTTCGCGCGGATCAGATGGTGCAGATAGGCGCGGCTGTAGCTGGCGCAGACCGAACAGGCACAGCTTTCGTCCAGCGGTGTCAGATCCTCGGCAAATTTGGCGTTGCGGATATTGATCGCGCCCTGCGCGGTGAACGCCTGGCCATTGCGTCCGGAGCGGCTGGGCAGCACGCAGTCGAACATGTCGACGCCGCGCTCGACCGCCCCGACCAGATCATCAGGCTTGCCGACCCCCATCAGATAGCGCGGCTTGTCGGCGGGCAACTGTCCCGGCGCATAGTCGAGCACGTCGAACATCGCTTCCTGCCCTTCGCCGACCGCAAGGCCGCCGATCGCATAGCCGTCAAAGCCGATCTCGATCAGCGCTTCGGCCGAGGCCGCGCGCATGTCCTTGTCAAGCGAGCCCTGCTGGATCCCGAACAGGGCCGCCTTTGCCGCATGTTCCTCGCCGCTGTCGAACCCGTCGCGCGAGCGCTTTGCCCAGCGCATGGAGCGCTCCATCGAGGCCAGCGCCTCTTCTCGAGTCGCGCCGTTTTTGGTGCATTCGTCAAAGGCCATCACGATATCGCTGCCCAGCAGCCGCTGGATTTCCATGGACCGTTCCGGGGTGAGCATGTGCCGCGACCCGTCGAGATGGCTCTGGAATTCGACTCCGTCCTCGCTCAGCTTGGTCAGCTCCGACAGGCTCATCACCTGATAGCCGCCGCTGTCGGTCAGGATCGGGCGATCCCAGTTCATGAAGCTGTGCAGCCCGCCGAGCCGCGCGACCCGTTCCGCTCCGGGGCGCAACATCAGATGATAGGTGTTGCCGAGAATGATGTCCGCGCCGGTCGCGCGCACGCTGTCCGGCTTCATCGCCTTGACCGTGGCTGCCGTACCCACCGGCATGAAGGCGGGCGTGCGGATGTCCCCGCGCTGCATGCGGATCGTGCCGGTCCGGGCCTTGCCGTCGGTGGCGGCGATCGAGAAGGCGAAGCGCTCAGCCATGCTGCGGCCCGCCTCTGCCTGCTCCGGCTTTATCTATTGCTGATGCTCGTGTATCCAATGGTCTGTCCTGTTCGCATTTTCTGGCACCTCTGCAGGATGGGAGCCCATTTTCAAAGACCTAAATCGGGAGCATATCATGACCCACGCGACAAAGCTGACTTCGGCGGCGACCGCGCTGATCGCTGCGGCCACTCTCGCGGCCTGCTCCGGCGGGACCGGGGAAGCGACCGGGGAAGCGACGGGCGAGGCCAGCGGCGAGCAGGCCCGGGCCGGCAGCGACCCCGGCGCAGTGCGCAGCCGCGACGTGACGAGAGTCACCGTCGCCGACCGGGAAAAATGCTATGGCATCGCCAAGGCCGGGGACAATGACTGCAAGGCCGGCGAAGGCACCAGTTGCGCAGGCACATCGCTGCTCGACTATCAGGGCAACGCCTGGGCCTATACTGACCCGGGCGAATGCAAGGCCATCGGCGGGTCGCTGACCGCGGTGGCCGACAATGACCCGCCGGTGCCGCCGGCCGAGAGCTAGCCAGCAGACCGCCCGAGCAAGACGGCCCCCTTAGCCCGGCAGACCGCTGATCGACTTCACTTCCATAAAGTCGCGCAGACCATAGACACCGCCCTCGCGGCCGTTGCCGGACTGTTTGTAACCGCCGAAGGGCAGGCCCGGACCCGGTCCCCAATTGTTGATGATGACCATGCCGGCTTTCAGTTGCGGTGCCACTTCTGCGGCGGCAGCCGGATCGCCGGAAATAACAGCGGACAGACCATATTCGGTGTCATTGGCAATCTCGATGGCCTGGTCGAGCGTGTCATAGCTCATCAGCGTCACCACCGGCCCGAATATCTCCTCTTTCGCGATCCGCATATCGGGCGTGACGCCGCTGAACAAAGTCGGCTTGACATAATAGCCGCGGTTGACGTTGGTCGGCAAGTCGGTGCCGCCGGTTTCCAGCGTCGCGCCCTCGTCGATCGCCGACTGGATCAGGTCCTGGATCTTGCCATATTGCGCCTTGTTGACCACTGGCCCCATATGGCCGCCCTCTGCGGTCGGATCGCCCACTTCCTGGCTTTCGACGATCTTCTTGACCACGGTGATCGCGTCGCCGGTCTGGTCCTTGTGCACCAGCACCCGGGTCGGCGCGATGCAGCTCTGGCCGCTGTTGACCATCACCCCGGCGATGGTCGGCGGCAGCACCTCTTCCAGCTTCGCGCCGGGCAGGACCAGATTGGGCGATTTGCCGCCCAGTTCCTGATGCACGCGCTTGACCGTGTCGGCCGCCGCTTTCGCCACCAGGATGCCGGCGCGGGTCGAGCCGGTGAAGCTGACCATATCGACATCAGGGTGCGCGGCAATCGCGGCGCCGACGGTCGGGCCGTCGCCCTGCACCAGATTGAACACGCCGGCGGGCACGCCGGCGGCGTCCATCACCTCGGCGAGAATCGCGGCGCTGCCGGGACATTCTTCCGACGGCTTCAGCACCATCGTATTGCCGCCGGCCAGCGCCGGCGCCACCTTGAGCGCGATCTGGTTGAGCGGCCAGTTCCACGGCGTGATCATGCCGACCACGCCGATCGGTTCATAGACGATTTTATTGTCACCGACTTTTTCGGAAAATTCGAAATGCTTCAGCGCTTCCACCGTGCCGAGGAAGCCGCCGAGCCCGGCCGGCGCCTGCGCCGCATTGCCGAGGCTGACCGGAGCGCCCATTTCGACCGCGAGCGACGCGGCGATATCGGGCATGCGCTTCTTATATTCCTCGATGATCCGGCCGAGCAGCGCCAGCCGCTCTTCCCGCGAGGTCTGGCTGAACGTCTTGAACGCCGCCTTCGCCGCAGCCACGGCGGCATCGACATCGGCTTTGGTGCCGAGCACGATCCTGGTGCCCGGCTCTTCGGTCGCGGGATTGATGACCTGATGCGGCGTACCGCCGATGGAATCGACCCATTTGCCGTCAATATAATTCTGTTCGTAGCTGTCCATCGTCATCTCTCCGATTTTACCCTTGTCTCGTGACGGCAGCTATGCCCTGAATCCCCGCGCGGTGCCAGTAGCAAGTTCGACAGTCCGCCCCGCCAGCCGCAGCCCGCGCGCACCGGCAAACCGCTCCGCCAAAATAATCAACCAGCCGTTCCCCTCCCTGTATTCTTGACAATATCGCATGTTTTTGAAAACTGTAAACTTTGCCCGAAACCCGCAATTTTCCGCCATTCCTCCGTCCGCCACCACCCGCCTAGTGTAATCTTTCGCGCGGGGCGGTGACAAGCCGCGCGCGCGCCGGGCCGGGGCTTGGCGAGCGGTGGTGGCCGGAGGGGGAATATAGCGGATTGGGGGTGGTGTAGGAAAGGGGGAAGAGAAACATCTCATTGCCCTAATTTGCCAGTCATTCTTGACGACAAATAGACTGGTCAGTCTAAGATCACAAAAGCCATGAGAAGGGTACTACGCTAGAATGGTACCTCATCGGGGTAAGCTGAACTGTAATATAGCTTTGGCGATGGTACCCGTCAAAAATCTAGTCTAAAGTCGGCTCTAAGAGATGAAAAACAAGATCGTTGGTAGCGAGCATGATAAATTCGAAACTTAGCCGGTATTACACTCCAGAATGGATTGCAGATGAGCTACTTGCTCGAATACCATTCAAGCCTGTAAAGGTACTAGATCTGTGTTGCGGAGCTGGCGCGCTGGCCCAAGCAGCTGCTCGTCGCTTTCGGTTAGATGACCTTGTAACAATCGATTTAGATCGCAACATTGACACCACAGCTTTTGGATCTCTTGCCAAAAACCATAAACACTATACGCTCGATGCTTTACATCCTGATGTGTTAAACTTCACCGGCCTTTCGGGCCAATTTGACCTTGTCTTATGCAACCCGCCATTCGGTCGCACGTCACCGCATTTAATCAATGACGATCTGCTCGCTAATGCTTATTCGACAAAACAATCCTCACTTGGCAACCCTCCTGCAGAAATGATAGGTTTGGCTCATGCTTTGAGATTTGCTTGCACCGGTGGAGTGGTCGCAGCAATAATGCCCGACACCCTCATGACAGGTCATAGAGCTCAACGATTCCGCAAGCGCTTACTTCACACGCAACAAGTCGAGCGCATTGTTGAATTGCCTGGAAGAGCGTTCGCCGACACTGAGGCTAAGACCTTTTTGATGATTATAAAAAAGGGAGGATGGACAAACTCAATTTGTGCCGAGAGGCTTTCTGCAAACGGAACAGTGCTTGTTGAACACAATCTAAGTCCTCGAGCTGCTGTCGAAAAAATGGCTCCTCACTCTCACTGTCGAGATAAAGGCAATCAAGCGCTTACTTCGTTGGCGTCGCTTGGCGTTTCGATACAGCGAGGGCGGATCGGTGCCTCGGAAGCCAAGATGCAAGGTAAGCCGTACTTCCACACGAATCATTTTTCACAAGCGATCGAAGGGGCCGTGAATTTTGACTACTACGGCAGAGAAGATGATGCAATCGTGGCTCGGGAAGGAGATATTCTTGTAGCACGCGTTCACCGGTCATTGCACGAAAAAGTGGTGATTGTAGAGAAAGGACAGCGGCCAATTACCGACTGTGTGTATCGCATCCGCTGCGCAAACATGGATCAAAAGCGAATATGGAAATCGTTGAGATCACTGGCTGGCCAAGAACGTTTGGCATCGGCATCACGCGGCGTTGGCGCCAAGCATTTACCTCTTTCGGATCTTAATCAAATACTTGTATAGCGGTGGCACGTCCAGTAATGGTATGATAGGGGTTGATCGGGGATAATAATGGCAGTATCTAGTGAAAGCGGTTTTGAAGAACGTGCCGATCAACTGACTGACGAAGAACTGCAGAATGGTACTATTGTTGTCGACCACTTCGACGAAGTACAACGCTCTCTTCTGTCACGAGGACTAGTATTAATTGTCGGCCCTCGTGGTTGCGGCAAAACGCATATGATGCGGTACGCGGAACTAGACTGCAGAACAAAACAAACAGCGCCGTTCGCCCCTTACGTCAGCTTCAATCGCTATTTGAGGTTAGAGCCTTTGCTGGGTGCCCGCTCCGATGCGATACAACTTTTTCATGGTTGGGTACTTGGACGGATACTAGTTGCAGCGCAAGAAACGCTAGACCATATCGACAATAGCCAAGCAAATTTGCTTTGCGAAAAGGTGAATATCGCCGCTTCAGACTTAACTACCTATTTGGACCATGTCGAGCGTGGAATCCCCCCAACCGAAACTGATGAACAAACAGCTGAAGCTTTAACTATTTCTGGCGTAAGCGATGCCTTAAGAGCTGCCGCTGCGGTAACCAAACGCAAGCGTATAGTGATACTGCTTGATGATGCTGCCCTAACGCTTACTCCAGAATTTCTCGTAGAATTCTTTGATATTGTTAGAGTTTTAAAAGCTTCAGATATTTCACCTAAAGCTTCAGTTTATCCCGGCACTACCGAATACGGCCCACGCTTTCACGCGGACCACGAAGGCAGATCCGTACCAGTGTGGTTATCGGTGAACGATAATAATTACATGCAAATAATGCGCGATATTGCGCGCAATCGATATCCAGAAGCAAACTCGATCGGAGAGCCTGAACATCAAGCATTAATGTATGCAGCCTTTGGGGTCCCAAGAGCATATTTAACTATGTTACGGCAGTGGAAAACCAGCCCTAAAACAACCGAGCAAGCCAAACTCAATCGGATTATCCAGGAACACCGGGATGCGCGTGTCGCTGAGTATCGTTCGCTGGCGCTCAAACTTCCTAAATTAGCTACCGTGATAAATGTTGGCGAAGAGCTTTTAATCTCGATGATAGAAGCGCTCCGCGACGCCAATTATGACGATCCCCGATCAAGGCAGCTGTTAATCGCAATACCTTTAAGCAATTTTGTGCCGATGACTCGAAGAATGGTCAACCTACTTGTCGAGGCCGGACTAATCCGCGAGGAACCTGAAATATCTCATGGCCCTGACAGAAAATATATCCGTCTCGGCCCTCACGTAGGCGCTCTGCTGGCTGCGAGAGCATTCAGTTTAGGCCGAGGTGGTGGCGCTCGACGTATTACAGAGGCGATGGCGCGACCACTCGCGAAACACCCGGTGAGGCGCGCGTTAAATAAGCTCGTTCCGCCAGAAACATTAATGGGATTACGACTCGATTTACCCCCCTGTCAGGCATGCGGTACAGAGAGGCTAAGTGATGAGCAACGCTTCTGCCACAGTTGCGGCAAAAAGCTGCTCAGCGATTCAGTTTATTCACGCTGTATGAAGTTGCCGTTCGCAGATGTCCCCGGCTTAACCTCGAGAATGCGACAGAAAATAGTCGAACAAGGGTTCAACTCGATCGGCGACCTCATGGGTGTGCAAGACCCGGGCACCGAACTACGAAAAATTTGGCAGGTAGGGGAACTAAGGTCGCGCGATGCTTTAGCAAAAATTGATTTGTATATAGATGAATTTTTATCATGATATCAGTAGACTATAACCTGATAACGACCACCCAAGCGTTTCCCAACATAACAACTCAAAATATGTTCTCGTCAGTTGCCGCCGACACGAGTCTCAGTCCGGTAGATACATTTCTGGAAGATACGGACGAAATCAATAAACTGTACCTTTCTTACGCCATTAATTCGACTGATGACTTGCCTAAAGGACTGGGCGCTATGGTCCTGCTCGGCTACACATCTGCGGTCGAAAGTTATTTTCGCTCAGTCGTCCGGCGCTTAGTGAACCTCGATGATGTCGCAAAGCGCAAGGCCGAACCCATGACGCTTTCGCTTGGAGCAGCTCTACATCATAAAGCCGGTATGATGCCCGAAGCCATCTTGGAAGGATACTCTTTTACTAGCGAACAAAACATTGATGAGGCGCTCAAGAACGTTCTGGATATCAAGGGTACGAAACCGGAGAGGGTAGCTTTAGCACTGCGCGAGTATAGTAGAATCTGCGAAATCAGGCATTGTTGTGTGCATCGCTTTGGGCGACTCGGAAGCCGCAATGCGATCAAATTGGGCCTATCTGATCATTCCACCATTCTCGAGCGCCCTTTTGCACCTACAGTGACTGATTTACAGGAAATTGCTGATCTTCTGAGAACGTTTGTCAAAACGATGAATAATTTTATCTTTGCAAACATCATCTCCCGCACCGTAAAACGGGGTGGCGTGATGAATGATGGCTACAGTTGGACATGGGTGTGGTTATGGAGTCGTGATCGCCATAAATTTAAAAAATACTATGATTTATTTGCGTCGACAAAAGATGTCACACCATCCCCTATAATACGGGAAGTATATGACAGCTTTTTAGCATTGAATGGCCCGACAGTCCGGTCCACAAAATAAGAAAAATGATAGGCATTGTTGCACTGGCTCAAGTTTTAGATACACGTTTAAGACAATCCGTGCGGTACTTGGAGAAGGAAAAAAGATTTGTCGGAATCGAAATTTCGCGAAATCTAGGCCATTGTTCCTCTTGCATATCTTTAGCTATGAACGGACTGGCGGCAACAGCAAACTCGAATCCCCATAGCTATAAAACCGATACCCCCCCGCAATCGCATGGGCATAGGCGGCCTGCATCGTCTCCAGGCCCATTAGCGCGCTGACCAGCATGAACAGGGTGGATTTGGGCAGGTGGAAATTGGTCATCAGGCCGTCGATTGCTCGGAACCTGTAACCGGGGGTGATGAAGATATCGGTGTCGCCCTCGAACGGCTGGATGATGCCATCTTCGCCGGTCGCGCTTTCGAGCAGGCGCAGGCTGGTGGTGCCGACGGCGATAAGCCGGCCGCCTGCGGCCCGGGCGGCATTGAGGCGGTCGGCGGTGGCGGCGTCGATCCTGCCCCATTCGCTGTGCATCCGGTGGTCGTCGGTCTCGTCGACCTTGACCGGCAGGAAGGTGCCGGCGCCGACGTGCAGGGTCAGCGTCTCGCTGCCGATGCCGGCGGCGGCCAGGCTGGCGAGCAGGCCTTCGGTGAAGTGCAGCGCCGCGGTCGGGGCGGCGACGGCGCCCTTTTCCTTGGCGAACATGGTCTGATAGTCGTCGGCGTCGCGGGCGTCGATCGCCCGCTTGCTGGCGATATAGGGCGGCAGCGGCATGGTGCCGGCGCGTTCGAGCAGCAGCTCGACCGGCTCGTCGCCGAGAAAGCGCAGGATGAAACTGCCGTCATCGAGCCTGGCTTCCGCCTCCGCCGCAACATCTTTGCCGAAATCGACGGTCTCGCCGACGCGCAGGCGTTTGGCGTTGCGGATGAAGGCCTGCCAGCGGCGGAGGTCGACGCGCTTGTGCAGCGTCGCGCCGATGCGGGCGTCGCCGCGGGTGCCGGTCAGCTGGGCCGGGATCACCCTGGTATCGTTGAACACCAATATGTCGTCGGGGCCCAGCAGACCCGGCAGGTCGCTGACCAGATGGTCGGACAGCCGGTTGCCGGAGACTTGCAGCAGCTTCGCGCTGTCGCGCGGCACCGCCGGTCGCAGCGCTATGCTCTCCGGCGGGAGGTCGAAATCGAAAAGATCAACGCGCACCGGCCGGGCTAGGGATTGATCGGGGCGTTCAGATCATCGACGGTGATCGGCTTTTCGGACAGGCCTGTCCCGGGACCCGGGAGAACCGGCGGCTTGTTGTCGGCTGCGATCGAGGCCTGCAGGATCCGGCTGGGATTGAGCGGCGGTTCACCGCGGGCGATCTTGTCGACATATTCCATGCCGGAAGTGACCCGGCCAAAGGCGGAATATTTGCCGTCGAGCGAGAAGCGCGGATAGAAGACGATGAAAAACTGGCTGTTGGCGCTGTCTTCGCTTGCTGCTCGTGCCATCGACACGACGCCGCGCACATGCGGAAATTTGCCAAATTCCGCTTTCAGATCGGGCAGGTCCGAGCCGCCAGTGCCGGTGCCGGTCGGATCGCCGGTCTGCGCCATGAAGCCGTCGATCACCCGGTGGAATATCTGGCCATCATAAAAACCCTGCCGCGTCAGCGTCTTGATCCGCTCGACATGGGCGGGAGCGAGATCGGCAAACAGCTGGATCGCCACCCGGCCGCCGGTCGACAGGTCGAGATAGAGAATATTCTCTTCCGCCGGGACGGAGGCAGGCGCCGGTGCCGGCTGTTCCGCCGCTTCCTGCGCATGCGCAGCGAAGGGAAGCAGAAACAGGGCGGAGAAGGTCAGGAAAAATTTACGCAGCATGGCATACTCATTTGGCATCAGGGGTTTGATCGACAATCTGCCTTTGAACGATTCCGCCTTTCTCTGCAATGAATTGCTGGGAATGGTTATTGATCGCCCTTGAGCCCGATCTTTTGCACTCTCGCGGTAATTTCGTCGGCCACCAGCGGGGTGACGAACTTGTGGATCTCGCCGCCGAACATGGCGATTTCCTTGACCAGACGCGAGGCGATCGGCTGCAGCGAGACATCGGCCATCAGGAATACCGTTTCGATATTGCCATTGAGCTGCTGGTTCATGCCCGCCATCTGATATTCATATTCAAAGTCGGCAACCGCGCGCAGGCCGCGGACGATGACGCCGGCGCCCTGTTTTTCGGCAAATTTCATCAGCAGCATGTTGAAACCGACGACTTCGACTCCGTCGCCCAGCTCGGCGGTTTCCCGGCGCACCATCTCCAGCCGCTCCTCGTCCGAAAACATCGGCGATTTCGACGGGTTGGTGGTGACGCCAATCACCAGCTTGTCGACCAGGCGCATGCCGCGCTTGATAATATCCATATGGCCAAGGGTTATGGGGTCAAAAGTCCCCGGATAGACACCGATTCTCATGCATAGCTCCCCCCGACTAGCGGTCTCTTGTGATTGTATATTCGGCGATGGCGCGCAGCAAATCGGCTTCCTCGCCATAGCCGTTCAGATGCGACTTGGCCTGGTTCGACAGCATCTGCGCCTGTTCTTTTGCCCGGTCCAGTCCCATCAGGCTGAGAAAGGTTTCCTTGCCGGCCTCGGCGTCCTTGTGTAGCGCCTTGCCGGCCTTTTCCTCGTCTCCCTCGACATCGAGGATGTCATCGGCGATCTGGAACGCGAGACCCAGATCATGGGCATAGCCGCGCAGGCTGGTGCGGCCTTCCTCGGCCACGCGCCCGAGAATCGCGCCAATCTCGACGCAGGCCCCGATCAGCGCGCCGGTCTTCAGCTGCTGCAGGCGAGTCACGGTCTGCAGGTCGAAGGTGGAATTTTCCGCCACCAGATCCATCATCTGGCCCCCTGCCATGCCGGCCGGTCCGGCGGCCTTGGCAAGGCAGGCCGTCATCTCGGCCCGGACAAAGGGATCATGATGGGTGCGATCGTCGGCCAGCAGGCCGAAGGCCAGCGCATGCAGCGCATCGCCAGCGAGAACCGCGGTCGCTTCGCCAAAGACGATATGGGTGGTCGGCTTGCCCCGGCGCATGGCATCATCATCCATGCAGGGCAGATCATCATGGATCAGCGAATAGACATGCAGCGCCTCGACCGCCGTCGCGGCGCGGACCGCGCAGGATTCATCCACATTGAACAGTCGGGCGGTCGCCATCACCAGCAACGGCCGCAGCCGCTTGCCGCCACCGATCGCGGCATGCCGCATCGCTTCATATAGAGCGCTGCGGGCATCATCGGGCACCCGCAACAGGGAATCGAACTGCCGGTCGACTGCGGTGGCCACCCGCCCCATCTCCCGGAAAAGATCGGAATTATTGTTGGCCGCCAATGGCTCAGTCCGCGTCAAAGGGGGTGGTGGCTTGCGGCTTGCCCTCGCGATCGAGGGTTATCTTCTCGATCTTCGCTTGCGCCGCTTCCAGCCGCTGCTGGCACAGGCCGCGCAATTTCTCGCCCTCGCTGTACAGTTCGATCGACTGGTCGAGGGGCACGTCGCCGCTTTCCAGCTTGCGGACAATCTCTTCCAGCCGCTTCAGCGCGTCCTCGAAATTCAGCGTCGACAGGTCTTCTTTGGTTTCGCTCATGGCGAAATTCAATGACGACGCTTTCAGTCGCGGTCAAGGGGCTGGGCTTCACTATCGTTAACTTCCGGTGTAGCTTCCGGAAAAAAGAGGGGGAGAGAATATGTTCATCGGTCATTTTGCGCCGGCGATGGTCGCGGCTACCCATCCCAGGGCACCGGGACTCGGCACGCTGTTCGTTGCCGGGCAGCTGCTCGATTTCGGATTTTTCGGTCTGGCGCTGGCCGGGGTCGAGAATTTCCGGATCACACCAGGCATCACCAGGATGGTGCCGCTCGACCTCTATGATATGCCCTATACGCACAGTCTGCTCGGCAGCACCCTGTTGGCAGCGGCTTTCGCTCTGCTGATCTGGCTTGTCACGCGCAACCGGACCGGCGCGCTGATCGGCGGCGCGGTGGTCCTGTCGCACTGGTTCCTGGATCTGCTGGTCCATGCGCCGGACCTGACGCTGGCAGGTTCGCCGCCGAAATTCGGCTTCGGCCTGTGGAACTATCCGATGATCGAGATGCCGCTGGAGGTAGGGATCACCTTTGGCGCGCTGGCCTTCTACGTGATCCGGACCAAAGCGATTTCCGGCCAGTCCAAATATGCGATTGGTCTTTTGGCCGTATTGCTGCTGGCCTTCCAATCGATCAACTGGTTCGGGCCAGAGCCGCAATCCGCGGACACGGCCATGAAATTGACCGGCCTGCTTGCCTTTACCGTCGCCGCCTGCGCGGCATGGTGGGCGGGACGGACGCGGATCGTGCAACAGCCTCGAGGACGGAGCATAATATGACCCAATATATCGCCGCCTATTTTATCGCCGCTCTCGTCTTCGGCATTCTCGACTATCTCTGGCTCAGCAATATGGCCGAGTCCCTGTACCGCCCGGTGATTGGCGAAATCATGGCGGATGAATTCCGCAAGGCTCCGGCGATGATCTTCTATGCCATCTATCTGTTCGGAATCGTCTGGTTCGGCATCAAGCCGGCGCTGGTCAGCGGCCAGTGGACCACGGCGCTGCTCAACGGCGCGCTGTTCGGGGCGATTGCCTATGCCACCTATGACCTGACCAGCCAGGCGGTGCTCAAGGTCTGGTCGACGAAGATCAGCCTCTATGACATCGCCTGGGGCAGCTTCGCCACCGGCGTCACCGCGGCGCTGACCGCCTGGCTGGTGCTGCGCTTCGTGAAGGCATAGGCTGAACCCGCCAGCCCCGGCATTTCATCCCCGGAACTTCGTGCCCAGGGCCGCGATTCGCGCCGGCAGAAGCGCGAAAATTGCGCGCCGCCTTGCCTCGCTGGCCGAGGCCCATTCGCCGATTTCCGACAATGTCCGCCCGCAGCCGATGCACAGGCCGCTTGGGCGATCGATCTTGCAGATATCGTTGCAGGGCGATTTCATTGCGAAGCCAGCTGCTCTTCGATCTGGCCCAGCCGTTCCTTGCCGAAATAGATTTCGCCCTCGACAAACATGGTCGGGATGCCAAAGGCGCCGCGTTCCACCGCGTTTTCCGTATTGTCGATCAGCCTTTGCTTGATCGCGGGGTCCTGGGTCATAGCCAGCAGCGCCTGCCCGTCGAATCCGCCATTGTGCAAAATTTTGCCCAGCGCGTCGGCGTCGGTGACATCCAGTCCTTGCTCCCAGATCGCCGGCAGCAACGTCTCGATGAACCCAGCCTGTTTCTCGGGTTCCAGAGCGACCAGCATGCGCTGCAGGGTGATCGTGTTGAACGGGAATTTCGGGTTCATCCGGAATTTCGTCAGGCCATGCTTTTTGATGAAGCGGTTCATCTCCAGCATCGCATAGTCATTCTTGCCCTTGACCTCGGCATCGCGGACAAAGGGAGGCGCATTGCCGGTCAGCTTGTGCATGCCGCCGAGAAAAGCCGGCGTGACCGCGATCGTCGCGCCATATTTGGCGGCCAGATTCTTGAGCGGCGACCAGATCAGATAGGCGTTCGGACTCACAAAATCGAAAATCAGCTCGATGGTCCTGGTCATACGAGTGCTCCTGCGGAGGCAGGAGCCCATCTCCCACCATGTCGTCCAGACGCAAACTCTGGAGATGGGCCCCCGCCTTCGCGGGGGCACTGGACCCATTCCATAAAGCACCGCGCGGAAACATCAATTCCCTCTGGTCGAAATTGGCGGAGGTCGTTAAAGGCGGTGCATGACAACAGACACGCTGATCGCAGAGCCCAAAATCTCCACCGAAACCGTGCGCGAGCATGGCCTCAACGCGGAGGAATATCAGCGCATATTGAACGCGCTCGGCCGCGAGCCGAATATCACCGAACTCGGCATCTTCTCGGTGATGTGGTCGGAACATTGTTCCTACAAATCCTCGCGCCTGCATCTCAAGAAGCTGCCGACCACCGGACCGCAAGTAATTTGCGGCCCTGGCGAGAATGCCGGCGTCATCGACATCGGCGACGGCCCTGATGGACAAAAAATGGCGGCGATCTTCAAGATGGAGAGCCACAACCATCCCTCCTATATCGAGCCCTATCAGGGCGCAGCGACCGGCGTAGGCGGCATTTTGCGCGATGTCTTTACGATGGGCGCTCGCCCCGTTGCGAACCTGAACGCACTGCGCTTCGGACGGCCCGACCATCCGAAGATGAAGCATCTGGTCAAGGGCGTGGTTGCCGGCATCGGCGGCTACGGCAATTGCGTCGGCGTGCCAACCGTCGGCGGCGAGACCAATTTCGATCCGGCCTATGACGGCAATATCATCGTCAATGCGATGACCGTCGGGGTGGCTGACGCCGACAAGATTTTCTATTCGGCCGCATCCGGTGTCGGCAATCCGATCGTCTATGTCGGCTCCAAGACCGGCCGAGACGGGATTCACGGCGCGACCATGGCGAGTGCGGAATTTGATGATGACAGCGACGAGAAGCGCCCGACGGTGCAGGTCGGCGACCCGTTTACCGAAAAGCTGCTGATCGAGGCCTGTCTCGAGCTGATGGCGAGCGATGCGATTGTCGCGATCCAGGACATGGGCGCGGCCGGCCTGACCAGTTCCAGCGTCGAGATGGCGACCAATGGCGAAGTCGGCATCATTCTCGACATGGACAAGGTGCCGTGCCGCGAAACCGGCATGACCGCTTACGAGATGATGCTCAGCGAATCGCAGGAACGCATGCTGATGGTTCTGAAACCCGGCCGCGAGGAAATGGCCGAAGCGATCTTCACCAAATGGGAGCTGGATTTCGCGGTTATCGGCGAGGTTACCGATACCCGCCGGATGGTGCTGACCCACAAGGGCGAAACCGTCTGCGACATTCCGCTCGGCCCGCTTGCCGACGATGCGCCGCTCTATGACCGCCCGCATCTGACCCGCGAGGAATATGCCGCGCATGTCAATATCCAGCCGCTCGAAGATATCCCCGAAAGCGCCGATATCGGGGCGGATCTGCTCAAGATGATGGCCAGCCCCGCGCTCGCTTCGCGCCGCTGGATCTGGGAACAATATGACAGCCAGGTCGGCGCCGACACGGCGCAGCGCTCCGGCGGCGATGCGGCAGTGGTCCGCGTCCATGGCACCAACAAGGGCCTGGCGATCACCACCGACTGCACGCCGCGCTACTGCAAGGCCGATCCCTATGAAGGCGGCAAGCAGGCGATTGCCGAGGCCTATCGCAATCTCTGCGCGGTCGGCGCGAAACCGCTGGCGACGACCGACTGCATGAATTTCGGCAATCCCGAAAAGCCGCATATCATGGGCCAGTTTGTCGGCTGTATCGAGGGCATGGCGGAAGCCTGCAAGGCGCTCGACATGCCGATCGTGTCCGGCAATGTCAGCCTCTACAACGAGACCACCGGCGCCGACGGCATCAGCCACGCGATCCTGCCGACCCCGGCGATCGGCGCGGTCGGCCTGATCGACGATCTCGACACGATGATGACCATCGGCTTCAAGAATGAAGGCGACCATATCGCCACTATCGGCTTTCACTATGAAGAGCTCGGCCAGTCGACCTGGCTGCGCGAAATCCACGGCCTGCAGGACGGCCCGCCGCCCAAGGTCGATCTTGAGGACGAACTGTGGGCCGGACAGGTCATTCGCGAGCTGATCGCCGACGGCAAGGTCACCGCCGTGCATGATATCAGCGATGGCGGCCTTGCCGTGGCGCTCGCCGAAATGGCTTTGGCCGGCAATCTCGGGGCCGAGATCGATACCATGACCACCGCCTTCGCCTTCAGCGAGGCGCAGGGCCGCTATGTCATCACCTATCGCGCCGACGCCGAACTGGATCGCGAGAAGGTGCCGTTCGAGAAGATCGGCGAGGTGAAGGGCGACCGGCTGGTGCTGAACGGGCGTCCGGTTCCGGTGAGCGATCTGCGGCAGGCGCACGAGAGCTTTTTCCGCGACTGGATGGAAGACTAGAACCTCCGCCCCTCCACCCCGCTTCGCGCGGTCCCCCTCCCCATGCCTGCGGCACGGGGAGGATGATCTTCAAGCTATGATATATCTTTCCTCCCTGTTGCGAAGCAATGGGGAGGTGGCATCGCGTAGTGATGACGGAGGGGCCTAGCGCAAACTCTGAACATATCGCAATATCCGGCCTGCAACATCTTCCGCGTCATGCAGAACGTCCTGAGCCGATATGCGGATGGTTTCAACACCCTGTTGGGAGATTTCCCACTCCCGCCGACTGTCATACTCCGGTCGCTTGCCCATATCGTGCGCCATACCGTCCACCTCGATCGCCAGCTCGGCAGAGGGACAATAGAAATCCACAATATAGGAGCCGATCGGATGCTGGCGGCGGAATTTTATGCCCAGTGGTTTCTTGCGCAGCTGTTGCCACAGAATGACTTCCGGTTTGCTCATCGTTTTGCGAAGCTGCCTCGCTTTGAGAACGGTCCTTCTTGTTGTTCGCGCCATGGCCCCTCCGTCAGCCTTTCAGGCTGCCACCTCCCCATTGCTTCGCAACAGGGAGGAAGAGATAGCATAGCCATCGCTATTTGGGGATATTCGGGACGAAACTGTCAAGCGAATCACCCTCCCTGTGCCGCAGGCATGGGAGGTGGCGGCCCGGAGGGCCGGCGGAGGGGCCATGCCGTCAGCAGTCAGAATGGCTCCCAAAAAACCACCCTTCCCACAGAATATGGAACCGCTCCGGCATCCTGCCGTTGATCAGGGGAACAGAGTCCCTGATCACCATAGAAAAGGATGCCCATCATGACCGCAGGCTATTCGCAGACCCCGCTCGCCCAAAAACTCTCCCTCAAGGACGGAATGCGGGTCTGGTTTGCCGATATGCCCGGCAGCGTCCGGGCGGAAATCGAGGAGGCCGGCGTGACGCTGTCCGAGGAGCAGGTGCCGACGCCCGGGTTGAATGCCGCGATTATTTTCGTGACGGACAAGGCGGAGATGGAAAAGCAGCTGGCGACGCTGCGCGAGATGATCGATCCCGCCGGTGAGATCTGGGTCAGCTGGCCGAAAAAGGCATCGGGTGTCACCACCGACATCACCGAAGACACGATCCGCGACGTCGCCCTGCCGATGGGCTTTGTCGATATCAAGGTCTGTGCGGTGGACGCGATATGGTCGGGACTGAAGCTGGTGATCCGCAGGGAACTCCGGTAAACCTCTATCCGTTAGTCCTGAGCTTGTCGAAGGACGCCTCAAGACGATAAGCGCACTTCGACAAGCTCAGTGCAAACGGGGCCTCAGGCTGCCTGAGCCAGCATATCATAGGGATCGATATCCCGGGCGCGGAATTTTTCATGCGCCTGGTAATAGAAATGCGGTGTCCGGATATGCAGCCGTTGCCGCAGCTGAGCCAGCGGCTGGGCGAGCAGATCGGTGATCGATTCCTCGTTGATCTTGGGGCAGGCCTTGCCCATTTTCTGGGCTTCGCGGATCGCGCTGAAAATCGGCGCATCGCTCCTGACCTGTTTCTTCATGTTCAGGCCGGCAGCATAGGCAATGAAGACATTGCCCAATGACGGGTTCTGGCCGTAGGTAAAGGCCAGTACACAGGCTTCCCCCAGCGCGTCGCGGCCATAGCCGGTGAGCACATGGAGCAGGTCATGGGTGTCGCGCTGGCGAAAACCATACCATTCGATCAGATCGTGATATTTGCGCGGGCTGAACCGGTCATATTCGGCAATCAGTCCGGCCGCACTAAGGCCCTCTTTTTCCATGAAATCGCAATAGGCATGGGCGAGGCTGCCCTCGGGCATCTCGCGCAGGCGATCATGATCGTCGAGAATCGGCGCAAGTTCGGGTTCGCTGACCAGCAGCGCCCTGCCCTTGTCGCTTTCGACAAAGGCCCGTGCGTCCTTGCGGAATCCGGGACGCGGCAGACATTCAAAGATATGGAAGACCTGCTCGGTATCTTCCTTGTCCTTGATCAGTTCGCGAAAATGATGGAGCGCTTTCAAAGGCCGAAAGCGGGCGGCCGGGCGGTCCGGGTGGATGAACGGTCTCTGCGAATCGCCAAGGGCGGTAAAGTCATGGTCAATTTTCATAGGCCTCATATGTGGATTACTGACATCAATGTCAATATAGATTCATCGCTTCCCACCGCAAGCCGGCTCGGCTAATCCCCATCCCGTCCTGACCGGGCCTGGCCACCGGCCTTGGCTGGTCCCGAACGGGATAAACCTGCCCAATGCCGGACGCGGGAGAGAGAAATTTGAAGCCGCACGATCCCCTTCCCTGTACCGCGCCACCGGCCTTTTACGATGCGAGCGCATGACCACAGCACCGAACGCCCCGCGCTATCTCGAGCTTGATGCCCTGCGCGGCTTTGCGGTGATGGGCATATTGCTGATGAATATCGTCGGCTTTTCGATGCCGGAAATGGCCTATGCCAGCCCGGCGGTCTATGGCGGCACCGACACCCCCGACGTCATCGTCTGGGCGCTGTCTTTTATTTTCGTCGACGGCAAGATGCGCGGCCTGTTCACCATCCTGTTCGGGGCCAGCATGATGCTGATCATCGAACGTGCGGGGGACAAAGGGGAGAATGTCGCCAACATCCATTTTTCCCGCATGGCGTGGCTGGCGATCTTCGGCCTCGCGCATTTCTTTCTTCTGTGGGCCGGCGACATTCTGTTCCTCTATGCCGCGGTCGGCTGTATCGCCTTTTTCCTCAGCGGCCTGACCGCCGAGGATCTGTTCCGGCGCGCACTGTTCATCTTCACCCTTGGCTTTGTCGGCTTTGCGATCATGTTCGGCAGCCTGCTGCACCTGCAATATCTGGCCGACCTGCCCGGTGCCAGCGCCGACACGATCGACAGCCTGGCCGAGACTCTCCGGGATTTTGACCCGGACGCAACCGCCATCGCCGCCGATATCGCCCTGCATCGATCCGGATTCCTTGCGATCGTCATGGCAAAATTCCGCGACGATCTCTTTCAGCCGCTGATTCTCGTGGCTTATAGTCTGACCGAAACCCTGCCCCTTATGATGATCGGCATGGCCTTGTACAAAAATGGCTTCATGACCGGGCAGTGGAGCGCAGCGGACTATCGCCGGCTGGGCATCCGGATGACCGTTACCGGTGCCCTGATCCTGACCGCGATCACGTCGGTCCTGATCTACCGGGACTTCGACATATTGCTGATGCTGAACGCCAGCTATGCCTGGAACTGGCCCTCGCAATTGCTGATGACGGTCGGCTATGCGGCGCTGCTGATCGGGCTGGTCCGGCAGTGGGCCGCATCGGCCTGGATGCAGCGCGTGGCCGCTGTTGGCCGGGCCGCCTTTTCCAACTATCTCGGCACCAGCCTGTTGATGACCTTCCTCTTCTACGGCTGGGGACTGGGCCTCTATGGATCGGTCGGCCGCGCGGAGCTTTATCTGTTCGTGCTCGCCGCCTGGGCGCTTATGCTGCTCTGGTCCGCCCCCTGGCTGGCGCGCTTTCGTTATGGTCCGCTGGAATGGCTGTGGCGGAGCCTGGCAAGGAAGCAGATGCAGCCGATGCGACTTCGTCCGAATACAGATTGACGATTTTCTCTATTGCGATCTATTCTCATTAGCGATATACGAATCGCCGAGAGGAACGGAAATGGTTGTTTGCGTCTGCAATGCGATTAAGGAAAAAGACCTGAGAGCTGCCGTTCGCAGCGGTGCCGACCGGCCGTCCAAGGTCTATGCCCAGCTCGGCCGCAAGCCGAAATGCGGACAATGCCTCGCCTTCGCCCGGACGATCATCCAGTCAGAAGTTGCAACCGCTTAGCATTCTCGTTATCAAATCATTGAAATATTTATATTTTCTATCGAAGTCACCCTTTCGCTTCGCTTTCTGATACTGTATAGCCACTGGCAATCTTTAGACCGACAGCGGGAAGGAAGCTGCCATGAAGGGCGACACAAAAGTCATCGAGTTTCTCAACGAAGCGTTGAAAAACGAACTCACTGCCATCAACCAATATTGGTTGCACTATCGTATGCTCGACAATTGGGGCGTGACCAAGCTCGCCGAGTTCGAGCGGCACGAATCGATCGACGAGATGAAGCATGCGGACAAGCTTGCCGAGCGCATTTTCTTTCTCGACGGCCTACCCAATTTCCAGCTGCTCGGCCGGTTGAAGATCGGGGAAACCGTAGAGGAAGTGCTCAAGGCCGATCTCGAGCTTGAATATGAAGCGCTGCCGATGCTCAAGGACGCCATCGAATATTGCGAGAGCATCCGCGACTATGTCAGTCGTGACCTGTTTGCCGAAATCCTGGAAAGCGAGGAAGACCATGTCGATTCGCTCGAGCAGCAGTTCGACATGATCGAGCGGATGGGAATCGAGAATTATATCCAGCTGCAGTCGAAATCGATCGAATAGCCGGACAGGCGCGTTCAGCCGAACTGGCGACCGAAGCCGAGAGGATGGCGTTCCCGGACCACCGGGCTCGCATCCTCTTCGAGCACAGCCAGCGTTTCTTCGAACATCGAGCGTAGCCCCACCACCAGTTCGAGCAGCTCGTCCGGCGTGTCGTGATGCTCGACGCAGGCGCGGGCGGTCATCTCGATCACCTCCGCCGTGCCCCACAGCCGCAAGGCACCAAATTGCAGCGCCTCCCCCTTGAGCGTGTGCGCCGCCATGACCATCGCCACCGGGTCCTTTGCGCGCATGGCGGCCTCGATCTTGCTGACCGAGTCGGTGCCGTCTTCGCGGAAATAGCCCAGGATGCGAACGAAATTGGGGCCCAGCGAGGAACGGGTTGCCGCGCAAACCGTCCAGTCGATCAATTCGCTTTCCAATGGCTCCACCGGCCGCTCCCGACAAATTAGCGAAGATACGCTATTCCAGCCTTTAACGCCGCACCGGTAAAGACTTGGTTACCGGATTCCAAAATCGTTAACCATCAAGGCAGCGGCATTTGCCCTGCCGCAGCAGCCATCAATCTTTGTCGTGATAGGGGTTTTTGGGTGCCCGGATGATCAGTCGCACCGGCACGCCACCAAAACCGAGCTCGCGGCGGATGCCATTGACCAGATAGCGCCGGTAGCTCTCCGGCAGCTCATCAATGCGTGTCCCGAAGATCACGAAGGATGGCGGCCGGGTCTTTGCCTGGGTGATATAGCGCAGCTTGATCCGCTTGCCGCCCGGAGCCGGTGGCGGGTTTTCGGTGATCGCATCCTCGAACCAGCGGTTGAGCTTGCCGGTCGATACGCGCTGCGACCAGATCCGGCGGGCCTGGAACGCCGCCTTCATCAGCTGGTCAATGCCCTTGCCGGTAAAGGCAGAGACGGCGACCAAAGGCACGTCGCGCACCTGCGCGAGGCCGTCATTCAGCGCCGCCCGGATGCCGTTGAACAATTTGCTTGGGCCTTCCGCCACATCCCATTTGTTGATTCCGATAATCAGGCAGCGGCCTTCCTGGATGGCATGATCGGCGATGCGCAGATCCTGTGCTTCCAGACCCTTGGTCGCATCGAGCAGCAGCACCACCACCTCGGCAAAGTCCACCGCGTGGCGGGCATCGGCTACGGCGAGCTTTTCCAGCTTGTCATTGACCTTGGCGCGCTTGCGCATGCCGGCGGTATCGATCAGGCGGACCCGGCGGTCAGGATCGATGCCGTCGAGCTTTTCTTCCTCGGTCAGCGCATCATCATGCCAGACCCAGTCGACGGTGATACTGTCACGGGTAATGCCCGCTTCCGGGCCGGTAATCAGCCGGTCCTCGTCCAGCATCTTGTTGATCAAAGTCGACTTTCCGGCATTGGGGCGCCCGACAATGGCCAGTTTCAGCGGCGCGGATTCGTCGGTCGGTTCGTCCGCAGCGGCTGCCTTGAAATTTTCGACATAGGGCTGGATCGCCTGGAACAGGTCGGCCATGCCGTCGCCATGTTCCGCGCTGAACGGAATCGGATCACCAAAACCCAGGGCGTAGCTTTCCAATATGCCGGCGTCCGCCGCCTTGCCTTCAGCCTTGTTGACCAGCAATACCACCGGCGTTTTCGCGCTGCGCAGCCAGCGGGCAATTTCCTCGTCCAGCGGCGTCAGCCCGGCGCGGCCGTCGATCACGAAAATCGCCAGCTCTGCGCCCGCGACGGCCAGCTCCGTCTGCTTGCGCATCCGCCCGGGCAGGCTTTTCGCATCTTCATTTTCATAGCCCGCCGTGTCGACGACGTTAAATTCCAAGCCCAGCAGATTGGCCGCGCCCTCGCGGCGGTCGCGGGTGACGCCGGGCATGTCGTCGACGAGCGCCAGCTTCTTGCCAACCAGACGGTTGAACAGCGTCGATTTGCCGACATTGGGTCGACCTATGATTGCAATATTGGGCAGCATAAAGCCGGTCCCTGTCCTTTGGTTCTTATCCTCAGCGGAACGCGGAAATGCGGCCGCTGTCGTCAAGAATATATAGCATGCCACCGGCAACGACTGGCGGCAGCGAAATGCCGTCATCCAGTTCGAACAGAGTCTGGCTCGATCCCTCGCTCGGCGAAACCGCCACGACCTCGCCTTCGGTATTGGCAACAATCAGCCGATTGCCGGCCAGGATCGGCCCCGTCCAGTTGATCGGATTTTTCTTCTTCTCGTCATTCTTGTAGGCGGCGAGCTGGCTGATCCAGCGGACCTTGCCATTCGGGCGAGCGATGCACAGCAGCTTCGCGTCATCGGTCAGCACGAACACCCATTCGCCGGCGACAACCGGCGTGGTGATTCCCGCGATGTTCAATTCCCAGATTCGCTGGCCGGTGACCAGTTCATAGGCCGCCATGCGGCCGCCCTGGCCGAGCGCGAATACCCGGCCGCGATCGATCACCGGATCGGCGTCAATATCGGACAGGGTCGCGACCGAGGTCGAGATGCTGGTCCGTGCAAGCGCATCATTCCAGAGATTGCGGCCATTTTCATAGCGATAGGCGGTCAGTTCGCCGGAGCTGTAGCCAGCGACCACCGTGCCCTGGCCAGCGGCAGGCGCGGCGACTCCGAAAATTCCGGCCAGACCGACCGTCCCGGCTTCGTTCCACTGCACCGATCCGTCCAGCATGTTGAGCGCATAGATCTGGTTGTCCTGGGTCATCACATAGACATTGCCGTTGGAAATGGTCGGTGAGCCGCGCAGCGGGCCGGCGGGACGCACTTTCCATATCTCGCTGCCGTCAGCCGCGTTCAGCGCAACAACGTCGCCCACACCATTGGTGGCATAGACGATCTTGTCGAATACGCTCACACCACCGCCAAAGAGCGACGATTCGCCGTCGCCCTTGACGTCCATCTGGACGGACCAGATTTTCGCGCCGGTGGCAGCGTCAAAGGCATGGACCACCGCCTGGGTGTCGGTAACGAACAGCCGGCCACCCGCAACCGCCGGAGCAGAGGCCAGCCGTTCCCGCTTGTTGGTACCGCTGATATCCGCGGTCCAGACCCGGGACAGATTGTCCCCGAGAGCGACATGACCAATTGACTTGCTCGCATTGCCGCCCGATTGCGCCCATTCGCTGTTCGCGACCGGAGCCGGCAGGATCACGGCAATCGAGGCCAGGGCCGGATCGACTTCAGCGCCGCTTTCACCGCTCAATATCGGCGTGCGTTTGCCGAGCGTCGGCGTGCTTTTCTTGTCTTCGCCGTCACCGCCTCCCAATATGCCGCAGCCGGAAAGCAGAGACAGGGCGAGCAGGCTGGCGATCAGTTTCTTACTGGAAATCATTCCTTGGATTCTCCCTCAGCCGCAACCGCCTTGAGCGGAGCAACCACTTTTTCATCGCTGTCCAGTTCGACAGCGTCAATGCCTTCGACACCGGCCATCTGCAAAGCACGCGACCGGATCGTTGGCGGGACATTGTCATCCTTGGCGAGCTGCGCGAAAAGCGGCCCCGCCAGATCTGACTTGCCCATGTTGAGATAGGATATGGCGACCATTTCACCGGCGCTGCCGAACCAGGCGTTGCCCGGTACCGCCAGCGGTTTCAGGCGGTCGATCACCTGCTGTGGCTTGAGCATGTCAAATTCAGCCGTGGTCTGGCGGATCAGCGCCAGATCGCGGAACGGCTTGGGCAGGCTGTCATCGGCAGCAACCTTGGCATAGCCTTCGATCGCCTTTTTGGGATTGTTCTTTTCCAGGGCAATATTGGCCTGCAGCAGCTGTGCCGCGGCGCGGTAACCCGGCTGTTCGGCGTCCATCAGCGGCTCGAGCGCCTTTGCCGCTCCGTCGAGATTGTTCTGGCGAACACTGTCGATCGCCGCGATATATTCCTCGCTGCGCAAACCGGATTTTTCGCCCTGGTTGTTCTGATAGAAGATCCAGCCCGCCAGCGAACCGAGACCGATGATCACTGCCGCAAAAATCCAGATGCCATAGCGGGTGGCCAAGGTTTTCAGCTGGTCTTCGCGCACCGCTTCGTCGACTTCGCGCAGGAATACCTGTTCCTGGCGGTCTGGCTGCTGTTCTGGTGCCTTGTTTTTGTCTTTGGCCAATGTGGCTTCCTCAATATTGTCTTGCGCGCCCTGCCTGCCGGTCAGCCGCAGGCGATTTGCAATCGGCTGTCCTTTAGCGCCCGCAATAGCAAAAGTAAAAGTCTATTGACCATTTCCACAGGCTGAACGGAGGATCGGGTGACCGGGGTGATTTTCGTTATTTTTTCGGCTGATAGAGTTGATCCGCCCCCGGAAAACTGCGCTCCCTGACCTCTCCGGCATATTGTTCGGCGGCCTGGTCAATTTGTTCGGCAATATTGTGGTAGCGTTTCACGAAACGCGCCGTGCGGTCGAACATGCCGAGCATGTCTTCGGTCACCAGCACCTGGCCATCGCATTGCGCCGACGCGCCAATGCCGATGGTGATCGCCTGAACCGCCTTGGTTGCCTCGATCGCGATCGGCTCCAGCACGCCTTCCAGAACGATCGCAAAGGCACCGGCCTGGTCCAGAGCGACGGCGTCGCCAACGATCTTTTTCGCTTCCGCATCGTCGCGACCGCGCGCGGCATAGCCGCCAAGCACGTTGATCGCCTGCGGGGTGAGGCCGACATGACCGACCACCGGAATGCCGCGTTGCACCAGAAACGCAACGGTCTCCGCCATCACCTCGCCGCCTTCCAGCTTCACCGCAGCCGCACCGGTCTGTTTCAGGATATGGGCCGCGCTTTCATAGGCCTGTTCCGGCGACCGTTCGTAGGATCCGAACGGCATGTCGACCACGACAACGCTGTGATAGCTGCCCCGCACCACGGCCGCGCCATGGTTGCACATCATGTCGAGCGTGACCGGGATCGTCGAATCGAGGCCGTAAATGACCTGCGCCAGCGAATCGCCGACCAGCAGCATGTCGCAATGGGCGTCGAGCAGCTGCGCCGTCCGCGCGGTATAGGCGGTCAGCATGACCACCGGCTCTTCGGTCACCCCATCAACCTTGCGCCCCTGAATCTTCGGAACCGACAATCGCCGCATCGGCTGCGGGCGCGGATTGGCGCGACTGGTGGATGTATCGAGTTTGAAGGTCGTGGACATGGAAAGCCTCAGCGATAAAGTTGATAGACCGGCCCTGATAAGCGACGCTGGCCGATAAGGCCAGTCTCGCAATTATCGCTCGATGGCCGTCACCGCTATCCCGGGATTGTCGCTGAACAGCCCATCCACTCCCGCAGCCATATAGGCGCGAATTTCCCCCTGCAGATCGCCCGGTTCCCGCGGATCGATACCGCTCTTGAAATCGGTCGGCAGGAAGTAGTTTTCCCGGCGGAAGGTCCAGGGATGGACAACAAGGCCGGCCTTGTGCGCTGCCTCGACCAAGCCGCTCGGTGCCTCCAGCTGGCCAAGAAGATTGCGATCAATCACCATATCCTTCGAAGGTCCGAGACCATCCGCATAGGTTGCTATTTTTTCCAGACCAGCTGCTGTTACCATCGCGGCATAGGTCTGCCCGTCAATATCAGGCGGACCGGCTTCGCTGGCGACCAGCTGCACCAGCCGGATGTCGGTTTTGCTGTGAAGGGCGATCAGATTGCCAACCTCGAACGACTGGATAAAGACCGGATCGGCTTTGCCAGCATAGCCATATTGCTCCAGCAATTTGAGCATGGGCTCGTCGTGGCTCAGCCCCAGAGCCTTGAAATAGCTCGGGTGCTTGGTTTCCGGATAGACGCCGATCCGCTTGCCCCTTTGCTTCTCCTGCCGTTGCAGCAGTTGCAATATCTCTTCAAAGGTCGGTATTTCAAACTGACCGTCATAGGCCGCATTGGCGGCGCGCAATTGCGGCAACCGTTCTTTTGCCCGCAGGGTCTTCAGCTCTGCCAGCGTGAAGTCTTCGGTAAACCAGCCTTCAAGGCGCTGGCCATCGATCGTCTTGACCGTCTTGCGCCCGGCAAATTCCGGCCTGTCGGCGACATCGGTGGTCTCGCTGATCTCATTTTCGTGCCGCGCCACCAGCACGCCGTCTTCGGTCAGCACCAGATCGGGCTCGATAAAATCCGCCCCCTGCTCGATCGCCAGCGTATAGGACGCGAGCGTATGTTCCGGGCGTTCGCCGCTGGCGCCGCGATGGGCGATGATGATCGGCGGCTCCCCGCTCAATGTGGCCATGCGCACCTCCGGCTCTCCGCCCGGCGCCGCCTGAACGCCGCACCCCGCCAGCATCAGTGTAAATGCGAATAAAAAGGCGGTACGGACGTTCATCGCTAGCTGACCTCGACGCCTTTCCAGAAGGCGATCCGCCCCTCGATTTCAGCCGCTGCCGCTTTCGGGGCCGGATAATACCAGGCGGCATCATCATTGATTTCGCCGTCGACGATCAGGGAATGGTAAGACGCATCGCCCTTCCACGGGCAATGGCTGGTGGCGTCGCTGTGCATCAGATATTTCGACCAGACGGAATCGCGCGGAAAATAATGATTGCCCTCGACCACCACCGTGTCGTCGCTTTCTGCGATCACCACGTCATTCCATCTTGCCTGAACCATGCGCTTGTCCTTTTTTCTGATACCAATTTTGGCGTCGGCAATCCCTGTTATCGGCATCCGGATCCGGATAGCCTCGAAACATAACAGTTTTATGCCAGCCGCCCTGATAAAATCAGAAACACGGATCGGCGATACGGCATTCAGGGTAAGTTCGCCAGAATGCCGGCCGCACTAGCTGTTGCGCGCGGCCAGTCCAGCGGCTTCATAGTCCGAAGCCTTGAAGCCGACGACCAGTTCGTCGCCATGTTCCAGCACCGGCCGTTTGATCATGCTGGGGTTTTCTGCCATCACCATCACTGCGGTATCGTCGCTGATATTTTCCTTCACCATGTCGGGCAGCTTGCGAAAGGTCGTGCCGCGCTTGTTGATCAGCGCTTCCCAGCCGACCTGCATCACCCACATTTCCAGCTTTTCCTTGCTGATCCCGGACTTCTTATAGTCATGGAAGACATAGTTGATGCCGTTCTTCTCCATCCAGTTGCGCGCCTTCTTGATGGTGTCGCAATTGGAAATACCATACATCTTGGTTTCGTTACTCATCGCTCTTGTCCTGTTTGTGCTGCGCTTTCACCCAGAGACAGATGTCAGCGACCGGGCATCGGTCACATTTGGGGCTCCGGGAAGTGCAGATTCGCTTCCCGAACTGAATTAGCCAGAAATGCCCGTCGCGCAAGGCCCAATCGGGGCTGCGCTCTTCCAGCTGCTGCGCGGTCTTGTCCGCCGTCTTCGCATCGGTCAGGCCGATGCGGTTGCAGACCCGGTGAACATGGGTGTCAACGGCGATCACATTGGCGCCAAAGGTGAAGTTCATGACGATATCGGCGCACTTCCGGCCGATGCCCGGCATCGCCAGCAGCCCCTTCCGGGTGTTCGGTACCACGCCGCCATGTTCGGCCAGCAAATGCTCGCAGAATTTCCGGATACTGCGTGTCTTGTTGTTATAGAGGCCGCACGGCTTGATCGCCGCTGCAATGTCGCGATCGTCCAGCTCCAGCATCTCTTCCGGCGTCTCAGCCAGTGCAAACAGAGCGGCCGCCGCCCTGGCGGTATTGCGGTCCAGCGACTGTGCGGACAGCATGCAGGAAATGCAGGAGCGGAAGGCATCCGGCTGGCCCTTCGGTCCCTTCGCATCGGCGGTGCGACCGGGCATCGCTTCGGCAAGGCAGCGGTAGACCGTCTCTATCTGGTCCGGCTCAATCAGCTCTTTCTCCGGCATCAGGCAAATTCGCAATCGCTGCGCACCGGACAGGAGCCGCAATCCGGCCGTTTCGGACGGCAGATCGTTTGCGCCAGCCGCTTGCCGAGCAGATGATGCTCATCAATATCCGCTGCCGTCCATTCGGGCGGCAAGACCGGCATCAGCGCGTCATAAGCCCGCGCCGTATCGGCCTTGGCCCGCACCAGCCCCATCCGCTGCACCACCCGGCGATGGCCGGAATCGAGCACCAGCGCCTTGCGGTTGAAGCGACTGGTGTTCATCACGCCGGCGCTGATCTTGCGCGCCACTCCCGGGAGCCGTTCAAGCCAGGCCATTGCCTCGGCGGTATCCAGCTCTTCCAGATGATCCAGCGTGGCGCTGCCGCGCTGTCTGACAATCTCCTGCATACAGGCTTGCAGACGTTCTGCCGCCATCGCCGGAAAGGTCGCAGTCTGCAGCGTGCGGGTGAGCGCGCCGAGATCCGCTTCGGCCACCTTCTCCCATGTTCCATATTCGGCAAGCAGCCGGTCCGTATTGTCGTTGGACACCGCTGTCTTCGCGCGCGCGCCGATGACGCCCTGGACCAGCGTCCATATCGGATCGCGCCGCTTGTCGTCCGGGCGGATCACCCGACCGAATGTTTCGATCAATCGCCCATGCATGCGCCGCAATATTCCGGTGCGCGGGTCGGTGCCGAGGTCAAGTTGCATCACCGGCATATGGGTCAGCAAGAGCGAGGTAGCAAGATGCGGGTCGCTGCCTGGCTTGGCCGGGCCCTAGATATCGACGATGATCTTGCCGAAATGCTGGCCCGATTCCTGGTGGCGGAAGGCATCGGCGAGATCGGCGAGCGGGAAATGCTTGTCGAGCACCGGCCTGATGCCATTGGCCTCGATCGCCGCGATCATGTCCAGCTGCTGCGCCCGGCTGCCGACCGTAAGCCCCTGCACGCGCAAGTTCTTTGCCATCAGCAGCGCCGTCTGCACCGGACCGGCGAAACCGGTCAAAACCCCGATCAGCGCGACATGGCCGCCGATCCGGGTGGCCATCATCGACTGGTGGAGCGTTCCCGGGCCGCCGATTTCGACGACGCAATCCACGCCCTTGCCGCCGGTCAGTTCAAGCACCTTCGGTCCCCAGGCCTCGACTTCCTTGTAGTTGATCAGATGGTCCGCGCCCATTGCCTTCAGCCGTTCGAGCTTGTCATTGGAGGATGATGTCGCAATCACCGTCGCACCCGCTGCCTTGGCAAATTGCAGCGCGAAGATCGAAACCCCGCCGGTGCCCTGCACCAGCACCGTATCACCGGGCTTGACGCAGCCATCGGCAAACAGCGCCCGCCAGGCGGTCAGGCCGGCGCAAGTCAGGGTCGCCGCTTCCGCTGCGCTATAGCCCTCGGGCGCGCGCGTCCAGGAGGTCGCAGGCCCGACGGCCTGCTCGACCGCATAGCCGTCGATACCGTCACCCGGCACGCGCTTGAAGCCGCCTTCGGGCGGCACACCGTCGAGCCAGTCGGGGAAGAAGGTGGAGACCACCAGATCGCCCACTGCGAAATCACTGACGCCCTCGCCCACAGCCGTAACCTCGCCCGCGCCATCGGACATCGGGATGCGGTCCTCGGCGGTCGGGATCATCCCCTTGACCACCGCATAGTCATGATAGTTGAGGCTGGAGGCGCGCAGCCGCACCGCTATCTCGCCGGGACCAGGGGCGGCGGGATCGGGCAGGTCGACCAGGGTTAGATTGTCGAGTGACGCGGGGGCTTTGAGCTGGATGGCTTTCATGGGGGCTCTCCTGAATTTAATTGTCTAATTAAATTCAGGCTTAGGAGCAGTGCAGCAGGCGGTCAATATAGGACCGTCAGGCCGCAGATGACATCAAGGGTCTTCTTGACAAATGGTCACCTAAGTGTCATTTTGACACCATGTCAAAAACGATCAAGATTGACGACGAACTGATGGAAGTCATCGGCCGCGAGGCCGAGATGATGAGCCGCTCGCTGGCCGGACAGGTCCGCCACTGGGTGCGGATCGGGATGAGCATAGAGAAATCCCGTTTCTTCGACCAGTCGCGGGTGGTCGAGGCATTGAGCGGCAAACTGGCCCCCGACGCGCTGACCGCTGGCGAACAGGAAGCCTATATTGACAACCTGTTTGACGCTGCCCGCTCCGGCACAAGCGAACAGCGCAAACTGTTTGCCAAGCGCAAGGCCGAGGGTCTGGGCGTCGGACTGCGCGACGGCAAGATTAGCCGGGAAAGCGGTCCCGCCGACTGATGGCGATTGTCGCCGGTCGCCCGACCCTGTTCCTGATCGCCGGGCCCAATGGCGCCGGCAAATCGACCTTTTACGAAACCGTGCTGGCACCGCGCACCCTCGCTCCCTTTGTCAATGCCGATATCATCCAGCGCGACGAGCTTGGCGATCCCTCGCCCGAAGCCTCCTATCGCGCTGCAGAAATTGCCGGGGAGCGACGGCGCGAGCATATGGCGGCTGGCCAGTCATTCGTCATGGAAACCGTATTCTCGCATCCCTCGAAACTCGAACTTTTGCAGGACGCGCGCGACGCCGGATATCGCATCATCGTGTTTCATCTGGCTCTCGCTTCCGCCGACCTGGCCGTCGCCCGCGTCACCGCGCGCATCGACGAAGGCGGCCACCCCGTGCCGGAAGAAAAAATCCGCCAGCGGTTCGATCGCAACGCCCCCCTGATCCGCCGGGCCGCCTTGCTCGCCGACCGGGCGATGATCTTTGATGCTTCGGCGCTGAACGAGCGGCCGGTGGTGTTGCTGGAACTGTCACAGGGTCAGGTGGCGCGCCGGGCCGCTGAACTGCCGGAGTGGTTCGAAACACTGTACGGCGATCTGGCCTGAACAGCCGCCAGCCGGTGCGCCCCGGCCGCTTGGGACCGGGACGCTCCTGCCTTTGTGGGCTCGCGTGCCTAGCGGCTCAGCTGGCCCCGGATCGCGCCGGCGGGATATTCCGCCGTATGCACGTTGACATAAAAGGCCGAGGGATCGTCTTCGATCCGGTCCTGCGTCCATTCCGAACCGTCGGCACAGCCCTTGTAGCCGCCTTCATTCGCCGTGCGCAACGTGAACACCGGCGGACCATTGGTACCGCGAACCCCGCGATGAATATGCGCCGCGGTGATCGGTCCGATCCCACGGACCCCGTTGATATCCCAGCAGATCTGTCCAAATGTTTCGGAGATGCTGATTTCGGCTCGGCCATAGCCATCGGCGTCACCGCCGCCCACTTCCTCGCTGCCGAGCAGGGTCGTGCGATAGACATCGCCGGTGCGCTCGGCGACCTTTTCTTCCACCGTGGCGCATCCGGCCAGCGCGGCGGCGCCGAGGCCGGCCAGCAGCAGATTTTGCAATTTGATCATTTTCTCTCTCCTGTTTCGCTCGCGTCTTGTGCGCGCGAGCAACAAAAGGATAACGGGCGAACGGCGATCGGGTTCCGGCGGGCACGGTCCATAGCGCGCACCCGTCCTTCGACAAGCTCAGGACGAACGGAAGATGAGGTGAATGGCCCGAAGTGTTAAGCGGGAAGTGCCCCCAAGCCCCCGTTCATCCTGAGCCTGTCGAAGGACGGAGAGACTCAAGCTAACTTCCCAATTCGTCACCCTGAATTTGTTTCAGGGTCCACGTCTCCAGTCTCTAAGGCGGTGATTGGGTGCGGTGGCGCTGACGCGCAGAATGCAAACGTGGCTAAATCAATTCAACAAGACGAGTGTCCCATTGAAGCAAATCAGCGCCCTCGTCCCCAATTTTTCCGTCGACGTTTTACTGCCTTCCTTGAAAGACCCATCAAATAGGCTACAGCCAAGTCACTCTTACCGAGTTCAAAAAGTAAATAGCATGCGCGCTCACCTTTCGCCGTCAACCTACCATTTTTGTGCTGGTAATCTGGATGTTTAGGAAAAAACTCTCCTTCCCAATCCCAAGAATTATGATTTTCGAATATTTCGAGCCTCAGCTTTTTGAACTTTTCCTTTCTACTGTCGATCTGTTTTTGAATTCTCGGCTGAAGACGTGCCAATTCTTGGCGCATGAACTTTTCTACTGACTCAAAATATATATCATCCGAGTTCATCATGATAATTGGAAGTCGACTGCCAGCTTCAAGAATTTCGTTTTCACAGTCGGTAAGTAGTTTAAGGTAATTATATCGATATTTCTCACCCGGCATTGGGAAACGCATCATTTCTCGATTCACCCGCAGCTGCCCAATGTCACCGAATAATGCTGACAGATTGTGAGCTATTTTATCACGATAACCGATATACTTAACTACACTACGCGCAGTCTTTCTCGAAATAAAATCCATTTCAACAAGTCGCTCACACGAACGCCGCCAATCTGGAATTTTTGTCCATTTTTCTTTGGTTAAATGTTCAGGGATTGGGCCGTTAGAATCAGATAGTTTTTGATTAAAACTCGACATAAGGCCGCTAAGATATTTCTTTAAACTTTCGGCCTTGAACAAAAAAAGCAAAGTTTGAAATGCTCGATATCGTGCGATATTCCGTTCCAGCGCGGGCAATCGCGGCCCTTCAACGTGAACCCATCGATCAAATTGATCAAAAATAGAATTCACGTTTCTACCTTCAACAGCGGCTTCTAACGTCATCGACACCATGCGGCATCTTGCGATGCCGAGCGACGCGGGCAAATGCAGCCCGCGCATTTGCGGTTAACCGCGTCACTCCCACTCGATCGTCCCCGGCGGCTTGCTGGTATAGTCATAAACCACCCGGTTGATCCCCTGGACCTCGTTGACGATCCGCGTCGACACGCGGGTCAGGAAGCTGGCGTCGAAGGGGTAGACGTCGGCGGTCATGCCGTCGGTGCTGGTCACCGCGCGCAGGCCGCAGACATTGTCATAGGTGCGGCTGTCGCCCATCACGCCGACCGTCTTGACCGGCAGCAGCACCGCAAAGGCCTGCCAGATCGCGTCGTACAGGCCGGCGTTCCGGATTTCCTCGAGATAGATCGCGTCGGCCTTGCGCAATATGTCGCAGCGTTCCTTGGTCACCTCGCCGGGAATCCGGATCGCAAGGCCGGGGCCCGGGAACGGATGGCGGCCGACAAACTGGTCGTTCAGGCCGAGCTCGCGGCCGAGATCGCGGACCTCGTCCTTGAACAATTCGCGCAGCGGCTCGACCAGCTTCATGTTCATCCGTGCGGGCAGGCCGCCGACATTGTGGTGCGACTTGATGGTCACGCTCGGCCCGCCGGTGAAGGAGACGCTCTCGATCACGTCCGGATAAAGCGTGCCCTGGGCAAGGAAGTCGGCGCCACCGACGCGGGCGGCTTCCTCGTCGAACACCTCGATAAATTCGCCGCCGATGAACTTTCGCTTCTTCTCCGGGTCGGTCTCGCCGGCCAGCCCCTTCATGAACCTATCCTCGGCATCGACCACCACCAGCGGGATGTTGTAATGGTCGCGGAACAAAGTCTCGACCTGCTCGCGCTCGTTCAGCCGCAGCAGGCCATGGTCGACAAAGACGCAGGTCAGCTGGTCGCCGATCGCCTCGTGGATCAGGATCGCCGCAACCGAGCTGTCGACGCCGCCTGACAGGCCGCAGATGACCTTCTTGTCGCCGACCTGCTCGCGGATCTCGGCGATCTTGGCGTCCTTATATTCCGCCATCGTCCAGTCGCCGGCCAGCCCGCAGACATGGCGGACGAAATTGGCGATCAACTTGGCGCCGTCGGGTGTGTGCACGACCTCGGGGTGGAACTGGGTGCCATAATAGCGCCGCTCGTCATCGGCGATCAGGGCGAAGGGGGCGCCGTCGCTGGTCGCCACGATCCGGAAGCCCGGGGCGAAGCGAGTGACCTTGTCGCCATGGCTCATCCAGACCTGATGCCGCTCCCCGACCTCCCAGAGGCCGTCGAACAGCACGCAGCCTTCGGTCACGGTCAGATAGGCGCGGCCGAACTCGCCGCCCTCGCCGGTCTCGTGGCCCGGGCGGACCTCGCCGCCGAGCTGGTGCGTCATCACCTGCTGGCCGTAGCAGATGCCGAGGATCGGCAGGCCGCTGTCGAACAGGATCTGCGGCGCGCGGGGACTGCCTTCCTCGGGCACGCCGGCCGGCGATCCCGACAGGATGATGCCCTTGGGCTTCAGCCGGTGAAAGGCCTCCTCGGCGCTGTTGAACGGAGCGATCTCCGAATAGACCCCGGCCTCGCGGACCCGGCGGGCGATAAGCTGCGTGACCTGCGAGCCGAAATCGACGATCAGGATGGTTTCTTCATGAGCAATGGACATGGTTCAAGCGCTTAGTGGGCCGCCCCTTTTGAGTCCAGCGCGATTGTCCCTCCCGCGGCAAAAGGCGGTGCTTTTTCAGCCGCTGCCCAGTTCGCCCAGAAAGACCGCCAGCACCACGCCGATCGCGGTCGCGACGCCGGCCATATGATGGTCTTCCTTATAGGCCTGGGGAAAGACCTCGGTCGCCAGCGAGGCGACCACCGCGCCGGCGGCAAAGCAGCGGGTCGCGGCGAGGACATGCGGCGAGACACCTTCCAGCGCGATATTGCCGACGATTGCCGCTGCCGACAGGATCGCCGCGGTCGCTGCCCACAGGCCGAGAATCTTGGCCCGCGAATGGCCCTCGCCGGCCATCTGCTTGGCACCACCCGCCGCTTCCGGCAGATTGGATAGCAGGATCGACCCGGCCAGCGCCGCCACCTCGATCGGCTTGGCACCAATCAGCGCCACGCCGAGTGCCAGATTTTCCGGGATACCGTCAAGGGTGATCGCGGCGAGCAGGCCACCACCGCCGTCGGCACCCCATTTCTCGTCGATCCAGTAATCGATCACGGAAAATACGATCGCCCCGGCTGCTACCGACCCGAGGCCGACCCACATATTGTTCTGCTCGAGCGACGGTTCGATCAGCTCGGTCACCAGCGAGACAATCAGCGCACCGCCGGCCAGCGCAATGACAAAGCCCTGGGTCTGGGTCGTCAGTTTGCCGTAGAGACCCCACAGCGCACCGGCGATCAGGGCGGCCGATACTATCGCCACTACTAGAAAGGTCATCAGCATCAATCTGTTACGCGCGGGCCGGGACTAGGTTGCGCGCCCCTGCGAAGGCAGGGGCCCATCTCCTGAACGTGAGACCAGAGGCATCGGAGCCGCAGCGCACACAGCCTGCGCCAGCGCGCGACCGTCAACCGTTGCCACAAGGCGCAAGCTTGGGAGATGGGCCCCCGCCTGCGCGGGGGCACTCATCCCTCGACCATCACCCTGAGTTCGAGCTTCCCTGTCCGGTCGATATGGCAAACCCAAAACGTCCCGCACGAACGACAGCCGGCCTGTGCCCCTGCGCAGGCAGGGGCCCATCTCCTGAACGTGAGACCAGAGGCATCGGAGCGGCAGCGCACACAGCCTGCCCCAGCCCGCGACCAACAACCGTTGCGACAGGACGCAAGATCGGGAGATGGGCCCCCGCCTGCGCGGGGGCACTTAACCCTCGGCCATCACCCTGAGTTCGGTCTTCAATATCTTGCCGATATGGCTGCGCGGCAGTTCGTCGATGAGGCGCAGTTCGGACAGTCGCTGGGTCTTGCCGAGATCGGCGTTGGTCGCCGCCTTCAGCACCTCCGGATCGAGCGTCACCCCGGCCTCGGCGACGACGAAGCCGACCGGCGTCTCGCCCCATTGCCGGGAGGCGACGCCGATCACCGCGGCATCGGCGACGCCCGGCTGCGCCATCAGCGCTTCCTCCAGGTCGCGCGGATAGATGTTGAAGCCGCCGGAGATGATCATGTCCTTGGAGCGGCCCATCAGGGTGATGAATCCGTCCGCGTCGACCCGGCCGATATCGCCCATCCGCTGCCAGCGTTCGCCCTTCTCGTCATACCAGCTGGCTTCCTCGGTCTTCTCCGGCTGGTTCTTGTAGCCCGACATCATCGTCTGCGACCGGCCGACCAGCTCGCCCATTGCGCCGGCCGGCAATCGGTTGAGCTGCTCGTCGACGGTGATCACCTCGCTGCCGCCCCAGGCAATGCCGACCGTGTGCAGCTTGTCCGGATGCTCGTGCGCGAGCAGCAGGCAGACCACGCCGCCCTCGGTCATCGAGTAGATTTCGATCAGCCCGCCCGGCATGCGGCGCAGCACCTCGCGCTTCAGCTCCGCCGAGAAGGGCGCGCTGGTGCAATATTTGTGGGTCAGCGATGACAGGTCATAATCGTCGAAACCCTCGAAATCCATCAGCCTTTGATATTGCACCGGCACCAGCATGGTGTGGCTGGCGCGATGTGCTTGCGCCAGTTCCAGCCAGCGCTGGCAGTCGAACTTGCCCATCAGCACCACCGTGCCGCCATAGGCAATGGTCGGGGTGAACAGCGCCAGCGTCGTGTTCGAATAGAGCGGTGTCGACAGCAGGGTCACCTGCCCCGGCTTGCCATAGCCGGTGCCCTTGCCGACCGCGGCATGATACCAGCGCATCTGGCGGCTGTGGACAATGCCCTTGGGGGTGCCGGTGGTGCCGCTGGAATAGATGATATTATAAGGGTCCTTCGGACCGACATCCGAATCAGCCGGCACCGCGCCTTCTGCCGCCATCCAGTCCGCCATCCGCGGCGCATCATCCACCGCCGAGTCGAGCATGACATGGCGGAGCGCCGGCAGCTCTTCGCCGCTGTCCAGCAGCTCGGCGCGCTTGGCGCGGTCGATGAACAGGTGCATCGCGCCGCTGTCCCGCATCATGTTGGCCAGCTGCTTCGGCGTCGCCGAGGTGGTCAGCGGCGCCGCGCAGCCGCCGGCGACAATCGCGCCAAGATAGGCGAGGGCATAGCGCACCGTCGTGGTCCCCAGGATCGCCACCGCCTGCCCCTTCTGCAGGCCATCCGCCTGCAGCTGCGCCGCGATCCGGTTGACCAGCGCCGTGGTCTCGGCCCAGCCGAGCTTCTCCTCGCTGTCATCCAGTGCGATCCGGTCGGGCTGGTTGACGGCATGGGCGTTGATCAGATCGGCGAGCTGGCCGAACGGCTGCTCGAGATAGCGGGCGGGGTCTATATGTTTCATCAATCGATTAATTCCGCATCTGAAGCGCAAATGCAACGGCTTTGCGCGCAGCCTCACGCTTTCGCCAGTCCGGCGATCACCCAGAGGCCGATCGTCATTGCGAGCGCAGCGAAGCAATCCAGGCGGCAATCATGGACCGCAATGGCTAGACGCTCTGGATTGCTGCGTCGCTGCGCTCGCAATGACGACTCTGATACGGGTGTGCAAAACCTTAACCGCCAAACACCAACAGCTTCGTATCTTTGCGCGTGGTTTTCCCAGGCACTCTACCCCGCGACCAGCACCACATAGATGCTTTCGACCCAGCCGCTGGCGCAGGGGCCATCATAGTTGCGCTTGGCGCGGACCGGGGAGGAGACGCCGCAATTGCCGGGGCTGCGGGGGGCCGCTGCGCCTTCTTCGGTTGCAGGCGCCTTGTCATAGACAATGCCGAACCATTGCTGGTCGATGCTGCGGGTGCAGATATAGACGCGCTGGCCGGGGGCGAGACTGTCCTTCTTCTCTGCCGCGTCGAACGGGGCGCTCAGCACCGGCAGCGCGCCGCTGTCGTGGCGGCCGACCTCGCCGACCGACTGGCAGGCATCAAAGCGCGGGCCGCCCTCGCCGATCCGCACCGGCTTGGCGGTCGGGTCGGCCTCGACCCGCTCGGTCCGCCCGGTCGGATTTTCCAGATCGGTGCTGCTCTCGCGCAGGTCATCGCTGACCTTGGTGGATTCGGAGCAGGCGGTGGTTGCCAGGCACAAAAGCGACGCGGCGAGCAGGGTTTTGTTCATGCCGGCAGGTTTAGCGCAAAGGCGGGGGTCTTGGGAAGCAGCGAATATATTGATCCATCAGACCGTTCGTCCTGAGCTTGTCGAAGGACGCTGGGGAGCGCCAAGAGTGCTTCGACAAGCTCAGCACGAACGGAAGTGGGTTTCGACAGGTTCGGGACGAACGGCTGGGCTGCGACGGTCGCGGGACAAACGGGTGGGACGGCAACCCCTCACAGCACAATCTGTGTCTGGGTCACCACCGCCACCAGCGTGCCGTCCTCGAGCGTGATCTTCGTCTGCCAGACCGACTGCCGCCGGCCGACCTTGAACGGGGTCGCCTCGCCATAGACGATGCTGCCCTCGGGCGCGGCATTCAGGAAATTGGTCTTGCTCTCCGAGGTGGTGGTGCCGCCCGATCCCTCGGGCAGATTGGCGAAACCGCCAAAGGCCCCCAGCACATCGGCAAAGGTCATCACCGCGCCGCCATGGATGCTGGGACTGCCGCGGCCGTTGCCGGCGGTGCAAATCTCCGGCCGCACCAGCATCTCGCCGCAGACCTTGTCCCTGTCCATCGCGGTGATCGTGATGCCCATGGTCTTGGCAAAGGGAACCATATCGGCGGGATTGGTCATGGAAGAGATCCTTTTCTCGGTTGATGCACGCAAAGGCCGCTGCCCCGAAGCCAATCAGGAGACCGCGGTCGAGCCCGACCGCCTTGTAGCCCCATTTGACGGCGATTGCCGACAGCTTTTCGACCGGAATTTGCATAGAGATTCTTCGCATTCTTCGCGGCTTCGCGCGAGAAAATATCGCCACTCGTCCCAATATGTTAAGCCGTTGATATATTGATATAATATTATCCGCATATTCGACATTTTTCTTGGGTTTGGCGGCGCCAGCGGCTATGGTCCCGGCATGAATGACATCGATAAAGACAAAATCCCGGAAGATGCTTCCAGCTCTTCCAACCAGAACGAATATGGCGCTGATTCGATCAAGGTTCTCAAGGGCCTGGACGCGGTGCGCAAGCGGCCCGGCATGTATATCGGCGATACCGATGACGGCAGCGGCCTGCACCATATGGTGTTCGAGGTGTCCGACAATGCGATCGACGAGGCGCTGGCCGGGCATTGCGACCTGATCCTGATCACCCTCAACCCCGACGGCAGCGTCTCGGTCGAGGACAATGGCCGCGGCATTCCGACCGGCATGCACACCGAAGAAGGCGTTTCGGCGGCCGAGGTCATCATGACCCAGCTCCACGCCGGCGGCAAGTTCGAGAACACCTCGGACGACAATGCCTACAAGGTTTCCGGTGGTCTGCACGGCGTCGGTGTCTCGGTGGTCAATGCCCTGTCCGAATGGCTGGAACTCGACATCTGGCGCGACGGCAAAGAGCATAATATGCGCTTTGAATTTGGCGATGCGGTACGGCCCCTCGAGGTGATCGGTGATGCCCCGCCGGCCGACAACAAGACCGGCTTCAAGAAGGGCACGAAGGTCACCTTCTTCCCCTCGCCCGCGACCTTCAAGATCACCGAATTCGATTTCGAGAAGCTTGAGCACCGCTATCGCGAGCTCGCCTTCCTGAACAGCGGCGTCCATATCATCCTGCGCGATGCGCGGCACGAGGAAGCCAAGGAAATCGACCTGTTCTACGAAGGCGGGATCGCTGCCTTCGTCCAGTATCTTGACCGCAACAAGACGCCGCTGGTGCCGGAGCCGATCGCGATTCACGGCGACCGCGACGATGTCATCATCGACGTCGCGCTAGAGTGGAACGACAGCTATTACGAGAACGTCCTCTGTTTCACCAACAATATCCCCCAGCGCGACGGCGGCACCCATCTGGCGGCCTTCCGCTCGGCGCTGACCCGGACATTGAACAATTATGCCGAAAGCTCGGGCGCGCTGAAGAAAGAGAAGGTCAAGCTGACCGGCGACGACATGCGCGAAGGCCTGACCGCGATCGTCTCGGTCAAGCTGCCGGACCCGAAATTTGGGTCACAGACCAAGGACAAGCTGGTCTCCTCCGAGGTGCGGCAGCCGCTGGAAAGCCTGATGGCGGACAAGCTCGCCGAATGGCTCGAGGAAAATCCGCAGAATGCGGGCATGGTGATCCAGAAGGTGATCGACGCAGCCGCTGCCCGTGAGGCCGCGAAAAAGGCGCGCGAACTGACCCGGCGCAAGGGAGCGATGGATATTGCCTCGCTGCCCGGCAAGCTGGCAGACTGCCGCGAAAAGGACGCCAGCAAGTGTGAATTATTCCTGGTGGAAGGCGACTCCGCTGGCGGTTCCGCCAAGCAGGGCCGCGACAGCATGTATCAGGCGATCCTGCCGCTGAAGGGCAAGATTCTCAATGTCGAGCGCGCCCGCTTTGACCGGATGCTGTCCTCCAAGGAAGTCGGCACGCTGATCCAGGCAATGGGCACCGGCATCGGCCGTGAGGATTTCAATCTGGAAAAGCTGCGCTATCACAAGATTGTCATCATGACCGACGCTGACGTCGACGGCGCGCATATCCGCACGTTGCTTTTGACCTTCTTCTACCGGCAGATGCCGGAGATCATCCTGGGCGGCCATCTCTATATTGCCCAGCCACCGCTCTACAAGGTCGGCAAGGGCAAGAGCGAGGTCTATCTCAAGGACGACAATGCGCTCGACCAGTATCTGGTCCAGGCCGGCCTGTCCGGCATGGTCCTGCAGACCAGTGAAGGCGCACGCAGCGGCGACGATCTGCGCGGCCTGATCGAACATGCCCGCCGAATGCGCAGCCTGATGGCCTATGTGCCGCGGCGCTATGACAGCACGATTGTCGAGGGCATGGCGCTCACTGGCGCTCTGAATCCCGATCATGGCAGAACAGAACGGCAGGCAGCCGTCGACGCGACCGCGGCCTGGATGGACAAGGTCGACGAGGAAGGCCGCTGGTCCGGCCAGGTGTCGGAAGAAGGCGGCTATCTGTTCCAGCGCTTCTGGCGCGGCGTCACCGATCATCATATCATCGAGGCGAAATTTCTCGAAAGCGCGGAAGCGCGCAAGCTGCACCGCCTCGCCTCGGAAGAGACCGCGACCTATGACATGGGCAGCCGGCTTATCAAATCGGCCTCCGGCGATGCGGAGGAAAGCGAGGATGCAGGCATTGGCTCCGACGGTACGCTGATCACTCGCCCTTCCGAACTGCTCGACACCGTCATGGCTGCCGGCCGCAAGGGGCTGGCAATCTCGCGCTACAAAGGTCTCGGCGAGATGAACGCCGAGCAGCTTTGGGAAACCACGCTCGATCCCGACGTGCGCTCGCTGCTGCAGGTGACCGTCGAACAGGCGGACGTGACCGACGATATCTTCACCAAGCTGATGGGCGAAGTGGTCGAGCCGCGGCGCGAGTTCATTGTCGACAATGCGCTGAACGTGGCAAATCTCGACGTCTGAGGGCCCTCCCCCGGTAGGGTCTTTAGGCCATATGGCATCAGATCGTCCCGGTGAGTAGTTTGGGCACATGTTGAGCAGGACAGACAAAAAACACAGGCCAGGACAGCTCTGATGGCCAGCGTCACCGTCTGGTATGATGGCGCCTGTCCGCTGTGCATCCGGGAGATCGCCCTGATGCGCAAGCTGGACCGGCGCGAGGCGATCAGGTTCATTGACATTGCCGGGCCCGATGCCACCTGCCCGCTGGACCGCCAGTTGATGCTGGACCGGTTTCATGCCACCGAAGACGGGCAGCTATTGTCCGGTGCGGCTGCCTTTGCCGCGATGTGGCGGGCGATCCCGCTGCTTCGGCCTCTCGGCCTGCTCGCCCGCGTTCCCGGCGTGCTGGCGATCCTCGAGCTCCTGTATCAGCAGTTCCTGAAGATTCGCCCGCACATCCAGCAGCGGCTCAAGCGATAGACGGGATCAGGACGCCGGAGCGAGCGATGCCATCATCAGCTGCTGGTCCTTGCGCGTCGGATTGCCGCGCAGACACAGCCCGCCGTTGACCTGCAGATTTTCGCCGGTCATGAAACATTCGTCGCTGGCCAGGAAGACGGCGGCGGCCGCGATATCCTCGCTGGTGCCGATCCGGCCAAGCGGATAACGCGCTTCGAAGGACTCGACCAGCCCGGGGACCTGATCGACCCCTGCGGTCATCGGCGTGCGCGTGAGTCCCGGAGAAATGCTGTTCGCACGGATTCCCCTCTCGCCAAATTCATGCGCAACGCAGCGGATGATATGATCGGTCGCTGCCTTGGTACCCATATAGGCGGCGTGGTCGTTGAGCATGATGGTCGCGGTGGCCGAACTGATCTGGATGATTGATCCGTCTTCGCCCATCGCCTTGATCATTTCCTGATAGAATTGAAACGGTCCGACGAGCTGCAGGGCTGACATCATTTCCAGTTCTTCTTTGGTATTTTCCAGAAAGGGCTTCAGAAAGCCTATGCCGGTCGCGTTGATGGCGATATCGACGCCGCCCATCTTGCTCTTGGCCGCCTCGCCCAGCGCCTTGATATCCGCTTCCTGGGTAAGATCGCAAATCGCATAATGGCCGCTGATCTCTTCCGCAAAACGTTTCAGTTCGTCTTCATGGCGGCCGGCGACAAGCGCATCCGCACCTTCGTCATGCATCCGCCGGGCAATGACCTGCCCCATATTGTCCTTGCCTGCGGCTCCGAGAATGACCGCTCTTTTTCCTTCTAGACGTCCCATAGACTTGCTCCTCAACCTGGTTGCTATTTATCGCTGCACCTTAGCCGGTCGCTGACTGCCGGCTACTCTCATTATGGCTACCGTTGGCAATGTGCAGAGCCAAAAAAAGGGCCGGGAATAGCGTGCGCTACCCCGGCCCAGATTGATCAGAGAGGATGATCAGAACTTGAAGGCGGCTTCCACGAAGACCTGGCGACCGCGGTTCTGGGTCACGACGAGATCGTCACCCACGCCGGGCTGCAGGAACGGACGACCGCTGCTGGTGTTCACCCAGATTTCGTCGGTCAGGTTGACGCCGACCAGCGACAATTTCCATTTGCCGTCCGGATCTCCGACCGAGACCGAACCGTCGAACGAGACATAGCTGTCCTGCCGAAGATCGGTCAGCGAATCTTCGTTGGTGAAATAGGATCCGCTATATTGCACATTGCCGTTCAGGCCGAGCTCGAACGAATCGCCCATTGGCACCGTCCAGTCGAAAGCTGCGTTGCCCGCAAATTTCGGAGCACGAGCGGCCTGGCGACCGTCGAGATCCTGACCGGAGGTGGTGACGAACGGGGCAGAAAAAGCCGCATCGGTATAGGCCAGCGAACCGGAAAGGTTCAGACCCTCCACCGGTGTCCGCCATCCCCATTCGACATCGACACCCTGACTGGTCAGCTGGCTGGCATTGAAGGTCAGGAACTGGACCGTTGCGGCATTGAACGTCTGCACCTGAAGGTCATCAAAGACATAGTAAAATGCCGATGTGTTCAAAGTAAACGTGCGGTCAGCAAATTGCGCCTTGACGCCGACTTCGCCGCCGAGGCCGGTTTCCGATTTGAACTTCAGCGCATCGGCCACATTCTGGCGAACGGCAGGATCGGGATCATTGAAGCCGAGCAGACTGTTCGATGGCAAGGCGCTGTTGTCGATACCGCCCGATTTGAATCCGGTCTTGAAGGCGGCATAGATATTCACGTCGGGCGTGGCCTGATATTTGATCGAGACCTCCGGCGAGAAATTGGAGTCCTTGAAGGTAATCGGACCCGAGAAGAAGCCGCTGCTGATGAAGGCCGGAGTCGAAGAGAGGAAGCTGTGAACATAAGGAACACTGATCCTCGACACCTTCTTTTCATCGGTCCAGCGCACACCGCCGGAAAGCTCCAGCTGGTCGGTGAAGGCAAGCGTTGCACTGGCAAAGAAAGACAGCGCCTCGGTCTTGGTATTCTGCTTTTTATACCAGTCATAGGTGAACCCGGTGACCGGATCCGCGCCAAGGAACGAGATGTTCACGCCCTGCTGCGAGGTGTTGAAATCAATGTCCCGGGTTTCGTAAAACGCCCCGAGCATGAAGTTGAACATACCCTCAAAATCGCTGGTCACACGCAGTTCCTGGGTGAACTGCTCGGTCTTGTTGACTGGATCGCTGCAGCCCGAGTTGCCTGGCGCACCATTGGCAAACTGCCCGACATAGGCATAGCAGTCGGTATCGATAGCATCGAGGCTGAGATAGCCGGAAACCGATGACAGGGTCAGCGCATCGGAAAGGTCCAGATCCCATTTCAACCGGCCGAAGAAAATATCGGTCTCGCCATAGGTGACACCATTTTCAAAGCGCGGATCACCGCCCGATCCTGTCGGAACATTGCCGGCCAGGGCCGCAGCCGGATCCGAAGTATGATAGAGGCCATCCCGATCGTTGCAATCGGCGTTGGACGGGATGATCACGGCGCCGCTCAGCAGATATACGGGGTCTGCAACACCATTTGCGCCACAGTTGATATCGGTATGACCGATCGCACCATCGCTCTTGTTCTTGATATAATTGATCTTCAGATTGGCATTGAAATTGTCGACGGGGTCCCACTGCAGGGTGACACGACTGACAAAGCTGCTGATGCCCCGGGAATCCCGAACAGTTCCGTCGGGATTGAACGCCGGCGTTCCCGGTGCCAGCTTCACATAATCCTCGATATCCTGATATTGCGCGGCCACCCGGATGCCAAGCGTATCGGTGAGTGGGCCGGAAATATGGCCGCCGACGGTGTAGCCTTTTTCTTCAAACTCATAGGAGGCCTTGCCCGCCATTTCCCACTCCCGCGTCGGATTGGCAGAACGGATGGAGAAAACGCCGGCCGAAGCGCTTTTGCCGAAGAACAGCGATTGCGGTCCTTTCAGAACATCGATCTGCTGAACGTCAAAAAAACCGGCCTGAACCATCCGCATGGTGCTGACCTGCACCCCGTCGAAATCAAAGGCGACAGCAGAATCGAATGCAGCGGAGATATTGGACGAACCGACACCACGCAGGCTGATCTGCCCGCCGGAACCGGAGCCACCGACCTGGACATTGAGCGCCGGGACGCGGCTGACCACGTCGGCGATTTCATTGACCTGGAATTTCTCCAGCGTGTCGCCCCCGATGGCGGTGACAGTTACCGGCACTTCCTGCAAGGTCTCTGTCTGCTTGCGGGCAACCACGGTGATCACATTCGCTTCATCGACTTCATCGACAGCGTCCTGAGCGTGGGCCGAAGTCGCGATGCCCGACAGGGCCAGACTGGCTGCCGTACCCATCAGCAACACACGAACGGTCTTGCGCGGGAATAAATTATTAAGACGTGTCGATTGTGCAGTCATCAGTTCCTCCAAAAAAAATACCTCAGTTTCTGACCTGAGGTACATCCATAATGTACGACGGTTTTCCGCCTTGACTGCGCTGCGACTAGCAGTTCAGCAGGTACCCACCACTGTCACTTTCGCTATTTCAAACTGCCCGCAGAAACAAAAAAGGACCGGGGACAGCCTGCGCTGCCCCGGTCCGATTGGATCAGCGAACGGATCAGAACTTGAACGCGGCCTCCACGAAGACCTGACGACCACGATTCTGGGTAACGATCAGATCGTCGCCGACACCCGGTTGCAGGAACGGACGCCCGCCGCTGGTATTGACCCAGATTTTGTCGGTCAGATTGACACCGATCAGCGACAATTTCCATTTGCCGTCCGGATCGCCGACCGAGACCGCGCCATCAACAGACACATAGCTGTCCTGCTTGAGGTCGGTCAGCGAATCTTCATTGGTGAAATAGGAACCGCTATATTGCAGATTGCCGTTTAGCCCCAGTTCGATGGCGCTGCCCATCGGCACAGACCAGTCAAAGGCGGCATTGGCGGCAAATTTCGGAGCCCGGGCGGCAGCCCGGCCATCGAGGTCCTCGCCCGAGGTCGTCACGAACGGTGCCGTGAATTTGGCATCCGTATAGGCAAGAGAACCGGAGAGATTCAGACCCTCGACCGGCGTCCGCCATCCCCATTCCACATCGACACCCTTGCTCGTCAACTGGCTGGCATTAAACGTCTGGAACTGGACCGTCGCCGCGTCGAAATTCTGTACCTGAAGATCATCGAACACATAATAGAAGAACGAGCTATTCAGCGTCACCGTACGATCTGCAAATTGTGCCTTCACGCCGACTTCGCCACCGAGCCCGGTTTCCGACTTGAATTTCAGCGCATCCGCAACCGCTGCGCGAACGGCAGGATCAGGATCGTTGAAGCCCAGCAAGCTGTTCGACGGCAGCGCGCTATTGTCGATGCCGCCGGATTTGAAGCCGGTCTTGAAGGCAGCGTAGATATTGATGTCCGGTGTCGCTTGATATTTGATCGATACTTCGGGCGAGAAATTGGAGTCCTTGAAGATGATGGGCCCCGAGAAGAAACCGCTGTTGATAAATGCCGGCGTAGAAGACAGGAACGTGTGAACATAAGGCACCGAGATACGGGAGACCTTTTTTTCATCGGTCCAGCGCAAGCCGCCCGACAGTTCCAGCTGTTCCGTCAGATCCAGCGTCGCGCTGGCGAAGAACGACAGCGCCTCCGTTTTGGTATTCTGCTTTTTATACCAGTCATATGTATTGCCAGTGACCGGATCGGGCGCGACGAACGAGATATTCACGCCTTGCTGCGAGGTGTTGAAATCAATGTCGCGGTCTTCATAAAATGCACCGACCATGAAATTGAACATGCCGTCAAAATCACTGGCGATGCGCAGTTCTTGAGAGAATTGCTCGGTCTTGTTTTGCGGATCGCTGCAACCGGAATTTGCCGGTACGGTGGGAGAAAATTGACCGACATAGGCATAGCAATCGGTATCAACGGCATCGAGACTCATATATCCGGAAACCGATGACAATGTCAGCGTATCGGACAGGTCAAGATCCCATCTCAATCGTCCGAGGAAAATGTCGGTTTCGCCATAGGGGATGCCATTTTCAAAGCGCGGCTTTCCGGCCGATCCGTCCGGAACCTGGCTGGTCAAAGCGGCGGCGCCGTCTGACGTATGATACAGGCCGTCCCTGTCATTGCAGTCAGCGTTGGAGGGAATGATCAAAGCGCCACTCAGCAAATATACGGGATCCGCGACGCCATTGGCACCGCAATTGATATCCGAATGCGCGATCGCTCCGTCGTTCTTGTTCTTGACATAGTTCAGCTTCAAATTGGCGTTGAAATTGTCGGAGGGGTCCCATTGCAGGGTCACACGACCGATGAAATTCTTGAAGCCTTTGGTGCTCCTGATGCTGCCATCCGGATTGAAGGCGGCCGTACCCGGGGCCAGCTTTACATAATCTTCAATATCCTGATATTGCGCTGCAACGCGGATACCCAGAGTGTCGCTGATCGGACCGGAAATATGACCGCCGATTGTATAGCCGTTTTCCTCAAACTCGTAGGAGCCCTTGCCAGCCACTTCCCATTCCTGCGTCGGATTGGCCGAGCGTATGGAAATCACGCCGGCCGAAGCACTTTTACCAAAGAAAAGCGACTGCGGCCCTTTCAAAACATCGATCTGCTGGACATCGAAAAAGCCGGCTTGCACCATGCGCATCGTGCTGACCTGTATGCCGTCGAAATCGAAGGCAACGGCGGAATCAAAAGCCGCCGAAATATTGGAGGAGCCAACCCCGCGCAAACTGATCTGACCACCGGAACCGGACCCCCCGACCTGCACATTGAGCGCTGGCACGCGGCTGACCACGTCAGCGATTTCGTTGACCTGAAATTTGTCCAGCGTATCGCCGCCGATAGCAGTGATGGTCACCGGCACTTCCTGCAATGTCTCTGTCTGCTTGCGGGCAATCACGGTGATGATGGTGGCTTCGTCGACTTCCTCGGCATCTTGCGCCAAGGCCGGCGTGGCAAGACCCGCAAGGGCGAAACTGGCAGCGGATCCCAGCAAAAGGGATCTCTCTATCTTGTTTTTCAAGTCGGATTTGTGGCGTGAGAAATATTTGGTCATGGCGCTCTCCCAAATTGGTCCGGCAATTCTTGCCGGTTCCCAAACTTCAAAATCTCTGCGGTTTTCTCCGCCCTGTTATCGCCATATCTTAAGCTTGGGTTCGTGGAGGCTCTGCTAGCCAATTTGATAGCGCGTAGGACAAACTGTGTTTTTCTAGCAACATTTGTTCATGCTATCGGCACAATCTGCAGATGTGCTAATCAAATTGGGCATTGCAGCGAGGGGAAACTCGCCGCCTAAAAGGATGCAATGGGAACATGGAGAAAATAGATGAGCCGTCTCACCGGAAAAATTGCTGTCGTGACCGGGGCGGGGTCCGGCCTGGGAAAGGCGATTGCCGAGAGCTTCGCTGAACAGGGTGCTCGGGTCCTATTGACCGACATCGATCTGGCGGCAGCAACCAAGGTTTCCGATGCGATTGGCGCAAATGCTGTCGCCCTGCATCAGGATGTTGCCGACGAGCAGCGCTGGGATGCCATAATGGAAGCGACCATCGACAACTTTGGCACGCCGCATATTGTGGTGAACAATGCCGGTCTGGTCATTCCCGGCACGATAGAGGATTGCTCGCTGGAGCAGTTCCGCAAACAGAATGCAGTGATGCTCGAGGGCGTGTTTCTGGGATGCCGCGCGGCCGTCAAGGTGATGAAGTCCAATGACCAGCCCAGTTCGATCATCAACCTCAGTTCAATGGCTGCCCTGCAGGGCTATGCCCCGTTCGTCGCCTATAGCGCTGCCAAGGGCGGCGTCCGGTCGATGACCAAATCGGTGGCGCTGCACTGCAAGGAGCAGAATTACCCGATCCGCTGCAACAGCCTGCATCCCGCCGGCATCGACACGCCGATGGTGCGACAGGAATCGGTCGGTGCGGGCGGCGACCCGACGTCGGAGACGGGCATGATTCCGCTGGGGGGCTTGGGGCATCCCAAGGATGTGGCTGCGCTGTGCGTCTATCTGGCGAGCGATGAATCCCGCTTCATGACCGCCGGGGAATATCCGGTGGACAATGGCATGCTCTACAAGCCCGCCTGAGTTCAGGCGGCGCTGCCACCCATCGCCGCGGCTAGCTGGTTCTGGAATTCGGCGAGATCGAAATAGTCACGCCATTTGGCGATCTTGCCGTCGCGCATCTCGAATGTGCCCATCACCCGGATTGCGATCCACTGACCGTTGATCCGGAACTTGTCGGTGCGTTCGGTGAGCACCGTGTCGCCCTCGGCCACGATATGATGGACGATCCATTCCGCGCCATCGGATCCCATGCCCGAGCCTTCGAAGAAAGCCCTTACCGCATCAATACCGACGCAGGGTTCCATCGGAATATTGTGATAGAAGATATCGTCGGTCATGGCCGCGTAAATCGCGTCATACTCCAGCCGGTTCCAGGCATCGATAAAGGCGAGAACCTGCTGTTTGCTGTCTGACATGATCAATCTGCCCCCTTATTCCGCCGGCGATACATCCAGAATCATCTTCCCCTGATTGGCACCGGAAAACAGCTTCATGAAGGCGGCATAGCTGTTTTCAATACCCCGATCGATATCCTCGTCATGCCTGATCTTGCCCTCGGCCAGCCATTTGCCCATTTCGGCAATGCCTTCGCCGAAGCGCGGCGGATAGTCGCGGACCAGGAAGCCCTTGATCGTCGCCTGCCGGGAGATCAGATACCAGAGGTTGCGAATGCCGACCGGTTCCGGGCTGTTATATTCGCTGATCAGGCCGCACAGGACGACCCGGCCATGCTCGTTGATCGCGGTGATCCCGGCGTCGAGGATCTCGCCGCCGACATTTTCCCAGATGATGTCGACGCCATCGGGCGCGGCGTCCGCGATGGCCTGTTCCAGGTCCGCCTGGCTCTTGCCCCGATAATCGATCGCTGCATCAAAGCCGTAGACATCAACCAGCCGCGCGCACTTGTCCGCACCGCCAGCGATTCCGACCACCCGGCAGCCCTTGATCTTGCCGATCTGCCCGACCAGCGATCCCACTGCACCGGCCGCGCCGGTCACCAGCAGGGTTTCGCCCTCCTTGGGCTTGCCATCGTCGATCATGCCGAAATAGGCCGTCATCCCGACCGCGCCGAGCACCGAGAGAAAATTGGTCGGCGACGGCACCAGCGAGGCATCGACCGGCGAGGTGAAGCCACCGGCCTGCACGACGGAATATTCTTCCATCGCACCCAGACCGACCACCCATTGCCCGACCGGAAAATCGGGGTTCTTCGATTCAGCCACCCTGCCGACGGTGCTGGCGGTAACCGCCGCTCCGAGAGCGATCGGCGGCATATAGCTTTCGGCATCGCTCATCCAGCCGCGCTGCGCCGGGTCGAGCGAGATATAGTGATTGCGCACCAGAAAGGCGCCGTCGGAAAGCTCAGGAACATCCTCCTCGACCAGCGCAAAATCGCTTTCTTTTGGTTCGCCGACCGGGCGGCTAACGAGCGTGAATTTGCGGTTTTTGGTCATGATTATCCTTCATTGGCGATTTTGTGGGATTTCTTGATCTTCTTGGCCAGCGACCATTTATGCACTTCGGTCGGACCATCGTAGACCCGGAACGCGCGCACTTCGCGGAATACCTGCTCGACCACAGTATCGCGGCTGAGGCCGGTACCGCCCATCACCTGAACGCAATTGTCAGCAATCCGGAACAGGGCCTCGGACACCGCGACCTTGGCCATCGAGCTTTCAGTCGTGCCGAGAGCGCCGGTGTCGAGCACCTTCGCACACCAGTCGATCATCAGCTCGGCCTGCTTGAGATCGATCTGGTTCTGCGCCAGCATGAAGCCGACGCCTTCATGGTCGATCAGCGGTTTGCCGAAAGCCTGGCGTTTGCAGGCATAGTCGATGGCGATTTCCTGCGCCCGGTCGCAGCAGCCGAGCCAGCGCATGCAGTGGGTCAGCCGCGCCGGTGCCAGTCGCACCTGGGCATATTTGAAGCCCTCGCCGCTTTCGCCCAGCATCTGGTCGGCAGGGACGCGGAGATTGTCGATCTTGACCACGGAATGGCTGCCCGGCATCGAGCTGTCGATCGTGTCCAGCACCCGTTCGATCTGGATCGCGGGATCGGGAAGATCGACCAGAAACATGGTCGCGCCTTCTTCCGACTTGGCCATGATGATCCCGACCTTGGCGCCCTTGGCACCGGTGATGAAGGTCTTGCGGCCGTTGATCACCCAGTGATTGCCGTCGGGCTTTGCCGTTGTCTGCATCATCATCGGATCCGAGCCCGCGCCATTTTCGCTGGCCGGTTCGGTCATGAAGAAGGCGGAGCGCGCCACACCCGACACCAATGGTGCGAGAAAATGCTCCTTCTGCTCGGGCGAGGCGCATTTGCCGAGCAGATACATATTACCCTCGTCCGGCGCGAAGGTGTTCACCGCCAGCGGTCCAAGCGGCGACAGGCCGGACTTGCGCAGCACCAGCGCCGTTTCGAGATGGGTGAGATGGCTGCCATCTTCGCGGATATGCGGCGTCAGGATGCCCGCTTCCTTTGCCAGAACGCGCATTTCCTGGACCAGTTCATCGGTCGGACCATGGTCCTCGCAGCGTTCGTCCTTTTCATAGGCAAAAATCTTGTCGCGGACGAATGTCTCCACCCGCTCGGCTATGTCACGCGCCTCGGCGCTGATTTCCTTGGTCATTGAATCTCCTATCTTTGGAGAATCGTTACGGCAGATACGCCCGGTGCGCCATAGACTTGCGTATAGGCGGTCTTCGGATCGCCCGGCACCTGCCGGGCGCCCGCCGTGCCGCGCAACTGCACGACATTCTCATAGACCTGCCGCAGACCGGATGCGCCGATCGGCTCGCCGCAGGCAAGGCAACCGCCGTCGGTGTTGATCGGCAATTTGCCGCTAATGTCGCTCCACCCTTCCAGCAGCCACTGCTCCTGCTCACCCGGCTTGCAGAAACCATTCTCGGCCATATGCATGATCTCCGCACCCGATTCCGTGTCTTGCAGCTGGGCGATATCGATATCTTGCGGGCCCATGCCGGCCTGTTCGAACGCCGCCTTCGAGGCGATCTCGGTCGCCGTCCCGCCGCGCTCATTGTCGATCGAAGCGGCAAATACCTCGAACGATCCGGGAGGGCGGGTGCGCATCACCGAGGATTTCAGCCGGATGATCGGCACGCCCAGCTCCCGCGCCTTTTTCTCGCTGGCGAGGATCAGCGCCACCGCGCCTTCCGCCGGCGAGCAGAACATATATTTGGTCAGCGGATCGCAAATCATCGGCGCGTTCATGATCGTCTCCAGATCGACCTCGCTGCGCCGCCAGGCGTGATCGGTCTTGACGCCGTTGCGGAACGCCTTTTCGGCGACCCGGCCGAGTGTTTCCCGGCTGATATCATGTTCGTGCAGATAGCGCATGATCTTCGCGCCGAAAAACTGCACGGTCAGCATATAGCCGGCTTCGCCATACCAGTTGGGCAGGCCGTAGGCGGACGGGTCAGCGTTGAAGGCACCACGCGGATGCTTGTCGAAGCCAACCGCCATGCCCATTTCATATTCGCCCGACTTGATCGCGCTGACCGCGGCGTTGAGCGCCGACCCGCCGGTCGCGCAGCCGTTCGAGACATTGATGAACTGGATACCGGTCAGGCCGAGCTGCGACACCATATTGTCGGCATTGCCCGATGCTGCAGAGCCGCCAAAGGCGAATTCGACATCCTTCCATTCGATGCCGCTGTCGGCCAGCGCCTGCTTCACGGCGAAAATGCCCTGGTCCATGCCGTCGCGCCCTTCGGTGCGACCGAACGGGTGAATCCCTGCTCCTACGATACAAACATCTGTCATGATTATTCTCCCTGAACAGGCTTGAAGGCGTGGATGAGTTTCTGCTCCTCGGGCGGCGCCTCGGGATCGAGCGGAATCGCGGTCAGTTCGACCTCCATGCCGATCCTGACATCATCCACATCGACGCCGGTGAGGCGCGATTCGACCATGGTCTGCCCCGGCAGGCTGACATAGGCCACTGCATAGGGCCTGAATTTTTCGGGATCGGTCGGCCCGGCATAAGGTTCCTTGGGTGGAAAGCGCTGGACCGTATAGGTCCAGACCGTGCCGCGCGTGGCCAGCCGGATCGGCTCGATATTGTCGGCCGGGGTCAAGGGCAGAGGAAAGAAAATGTGACCGGTTTCCCGGTTCCGCGCACCGATCAGCGCGCTCATGTCCTCGGTAAACAAATTGTCGGCAATCGGTTGTGCGCTCACGAAAATCTCTCCCTTTTCTGTGCCTTCTATAAGGACGAAAGCCGCCCGCCCCGAACTGGCAAAACGGCTAGGACGTCCATTCAATAGCCTGGATGCACCGCCAGCATCCCGCCATCGACCAGCAGATCGCTGCCGGTTACAAAGCTGCTGTCGTCGCTGGCGAGGTACACCGCGGCGGCAGCAAGATCGCTGCCCTGCCCGATCCGCTGCAGCGGCGACATGGCGGCGGCCATTTCGACCATGCCCGGCACCGTCTTGGCGGCGGTATCGATGATTGCGGTGTGGGTCGCACCGGGAACCAGATTGTTGCAACGGATATTCAGCCCGCTCTGCGCGCAATGGACGGCCACCGACTTCGACAGCATCCGCACCGCGCTTTTGGAGGCAGTATAGGTCACATCACCGGGCAGCGCGGCAAAGGCGCTGGTCGAGGCGATATTGATGATCGAACCGGACGAGCCGCCGGGATTGTCCTTCATCGACGCGATCGCTTTCTGACAACCCAGCATGACGCCGGTCAGATTGATGCCGAGCAGATGGTGCCAGCTGTCGAGATCGACATCCTCGATAGTCTTGCCGATCACGATGCCGGCATTGTTGACCAATATATCGAGCCGTCCATATTCGTTCCGGACCTTGGCCATCACCTCGTCCCATGCATCGGGATCGGCCACGTCCTGAACCATGAACAGGGCGCCCGCTTCGTCGGCGACGGACTGGCCAAGCGCTTCCTGCACATCGGTGGAAAGCACTTTCGCCCCCTCCTCGACAAAGCGTTTGACGGTCGCCGCACCGATACCGGACGCGCCGCCCGTTACAATCGCGACCTTCCCTTCCAATTGACCCGCCATATTCACCTCCTATCTAATTCAGCAGAAGTCACTGCTGTCCCGGCAATCTAGTTTCGCGCTGTTTTCCAGCAAAAGGATATTTGATGCTCACACCGGAACATATGCAGCAAACCGTCGACCGCTATCTGGCCGCGATCAATGCCGGCGACATGCAAGCCGTTATGGCACTTTATGCCGATGAGGCCTCGGTCGAGGACCCGGTTGGTACGGAGCCCAAGCGCGGTGGCGAAATCCTCGAATTTTACACCAATGCCTTTGCCGGTGGTGCCAGGGTCGAGCTGACCGGTCCCGTCCGGCTTTCGGCCAGGGCGGCCGCTTTCCCGTTCCGCGCGGAAATCAACCGACCCGAGGGACAGATATTGATCGTCGAGGTGATCGATATATTCGAATTTGATCCCGCCGGAAAAGTCGCCAGGATGATGGCCCATTTCGGTCCTTCCAATATTACGGTCAGAAACGCCTAGGCGGCACAGCCCTTGTTCAAAAGCCGGTTTTTTTTGCCCAGCGATCGCTGTGGAATCCGGCATCGCCGAACATCTGCTGCGCGACGTGGACGCGCTTGAAATAGAGACCCACATCATATTCGTCGGTAACGCCGATCCCGCCGTGCATCTGGATCGCTTCCTTGGTCGCCAACTGCGCCACCTGGCCGGTCTTTGCCTTGGCCAGCGAACAGGTGATGCCGGCATTTTCAAAATCCTCGTCGAGATCCTTGAGCGATTTGAGCACCGCCGATTTCATCATCTCGATCTCGGTCGCCAGATGCGCGGCCCGGTGCTGCAGTCCCTGAAAGGAGCCGATCTTCTGGCCAAATTGCTCGCGTTCCTTGAGATAGTCGGTGGTGACACCAAAGACCTGCTGGGCGGCCCCGGACATTTCGGCGCTCAGCACGGCGCGGCCGGCAGACAATATGCCTTCCAGAGCAGCATAGCCGCCATCCAGCTCACCCAATATATCATCCCCGGTCACCTCGAGACCGTCGACGGTGATATTGGCCGCATTGCGGCTGTCGATCATCGGGGTCGGCTCGCGTCGGATTTGCGGAGCGTCGGCGTCCACCAGGAAGAGGGTGATGCCGTCTGCATCGCCCTCTTCTCCCGATGTGCGGGCAGCGATGATCAGCTTGTCCGCAACATGACCATCGGCGACGAAAGTCTTGGTGCCGGACAGGACAAAACCGTTGCCGGCCGGCTTGGCCGAAAATTTTATCCGGCTCGGATTGTGACGGGGGCCCTCGTCTACCGCCAGGGCAAACAACCGATCGCCGCTGCTGATGGCAGCCAGATTCTTGTCCCGCTGCTTTTGTGTTCCATATTGCTGGATCGCCGTGGCGCCCAGCACCGAGGTGGAGAAAAAGGGCGACGCGGTGAGATTGCGGCCCATCTGCTCCGCCAGCACGCCCGCACCGACATAGCCGAAGCCGCTGCCGCCATGATCTTCATCGACGATGATCCCGGCCCACCCCATTTCGGCCATCTCGGCCCATAGATCGCGGCAAAAACCGTCGGCCGGCTTGTTGTCGCGAACCTTGCGAAAGGCAGCGACAGGAGCTTTTTCAGCCAGGAATCCTTGCGCTGCATCCCGCAGCATTTCCTGTTCTTCATTGAGTATAAGCGGCATGATAATTCGCCCTATTGGCTCGGCAATCCTAAGACGCGCTTGGAAATGATATTCAGCTGGACTTCAGTGGTCCCGCCAAGGATCGAATAGGCCCGGTTGTAAAGCCAGTTATTGGCGAGGCTGCCATATTCTATGCCCTCGGCGCCGATAGTGGCCGCTGCCGTGCCCTCGATGTCCATACGCAATTCGGTACCACGTTTGGTAAGCTCCGACGCCACATATTTCAGCATCGACGATTTGGCACCCAAGCCGTTGCCGGCATTGGCTTCGTCCGTCATCCGCTCAACCGTCAGATTATAGGCCCAGTTGTCGAGCTCTGCCTGGGCTATCCGTTCCCGAAGCGCGGGGTCGTCGAGACGGCCCGCTGCATCCAGTCCGATTTTCTCGACAGCAAATTTGCCGAGATTTTCGGGGCCGGTTGTCCCCTTGAGCGGCGACATCGTCCCCAGCATGCCGCGCTCGTGCACCAGCAGGTTCTTCGCCACATCCCAGCCGCGATTGACCTCTCCGACCACGGACGGATTGCCATCGCCATAGCTCTTGGGCACCTTGACCTCGTCGAAGAAGGTCTCGCAAAATGGCGAATGGCCGGAGATGAGGACGATCGGCTTCACGCTGATGCCTTCACTCGCCATGTCGATCAGGATGAAGGTAATGCCTTCATGCTTCGGAGCATCGAAATCTGTCCGCACCAGACAGAAAATCCAGTCCGAAATATCGGCGTTGGAGGTCCAGATTTTCTGGCCGTTGATCAGCCAGTGATCGCCCTTATCCTCGCATTTGGTCTTCAGCGATGCCAGATCCGATCCGGCACCCGGCTCGGAATAGCCCTGGCACCAGCGGATTTCGCCGCGCGCGATGCCGGTCAGATGCTGTTTTTTCTGCTCGTGCGTACCATAGGCCAGCAAGGCGGGGCCGAGCATCGAGATACCGAAGTTGCTCAGCGGCTTGCGGGCGTTGATGGCCTGCCGCTCTTCATCCAGAATCTTGGCCTGATCGGCGGAAAGTCCCGCGCCACCATATTCCTTCGGCCAGCTGGGCACTGTATAGCCCTTGGCCAGCGCCCGCTCGAACCATATTTTCTGCGCCTCTGACTGGAACTCCCATTGGCGCCCGCCCCAGCACTGATTTTCGGCCGTAATATCGCCGTCGCGCATTTCCTCGGGGCAATTTTCCTTCAGCCATGCCCTCACTTCGGCGCGAAATTCTTCCAGATCGCTCATGCCCTAACCTCTCGTAATGACAATGTCATATGTCAGCCGACCGGATGCGGGCACTGCGCATTTAGTTAGCGATATCATCGATCGCATCAATCCAGGCGGAGCATTTGCTTGCCAAAATTCTGGCCCGCAAACAAGCGCTTCAGGGTATCGGGAATATTGTCAAAGCCCTGCTGGATATCTTCCTTGAAGGTGATCTTGCCCTCCTTGATCCATTGCCGCATGCGCTTCTGCGCTTCCGGAAATTCGCTTGCATAATCGGATACGATAAATCCCGACATGCTGGCGCGCTTGAAGATCAGGTTAAAATAATTCTCGGGCCCGGCCGGCATGTCGCCCTGCTCGTAGCGCGAGATGCCCCCGCATATGGCAACGCGGGCATGCATCGCGAGATGGGCCAGTGCATCGTTCAATATCTTGCCGCCGACATTGTCATAAAAGACATTGATCGACTGAGCGCAATGTTCCTTCAGTTTCGCCCGGACATCGTCATTCTTATAGTCGATCGCGACATCATAGCCGACCTCCTCGGTCAGCCATTGGCATTTTTCCTCGCCACCAGCGATGCCGATGATCCGGCAACCGGCGATCTTGGCGATCTGCCCGACCATCGAACCGGTGGCACCGGCTGCACCAGAAACGACGACCGTATCGCCCGGTTGCGGCCGGCCATGTTTCAGCAGACCGAAATAGGCCGTCATGCCGGTCGTGCCGAGGGCGCCAAGATTGGCCGCCAGCAGATCATCATCGGGAACCTTGTTCAGCTCACCACCCGGCACATGCGTGTAATCCTGCCAGCGCAGCATACCCATGACCTTGTCGCCCGCGGAGAATCCGGGATGACGCGATTCAATCACGGTGCCAATCCCGGAGCCGCGCATCACTTCGCCAATTTCCGTAGGCGCAACATAGCCGCCGATATTTTCCATCCAGCCCTTCTGCGCCGGATCGAACCCCAATATCTCGTTTTTAACCAGCACATGGCCTTCGGCACAGTCCGGCACCGGGGTGACAACTTTCTTGAAATCATCGTCGACCAGCCCGCGGCCCTTGGGACGCCCGTTGATCAGCCATTGCCTGTTATCAGTCATAAATTCTCTCCATTGGAAGACTTGCAAGCCTGTTAGACAGATTATGTCGCTCAACCGAACTGCCACCTTTGATAGCTGGCCGATGGAAATGTTGCCCGGCAGCCTGCTGCTCCGCGACGCCCAGCCGCAGAACCGTGAGGAAACACAAGAGAGGCGGCGCACAGGGTCCCGCCGACCGGCTATATTATCCCGGTGAGGAAGCCCTGGTCCGCGCAGCTGCGCCGCGCCGGTCGCAGAAAAGGCTGATTTCTGACCGGAGATTACAGGGAAAGACATGCCGGATTGCGGCACCCGACAATCCCGGCACCCTCCCTATATCACCCGGCACCCTCCCTATAACAATAGTGGCAGGAGAGCCGGCTCGCGCTATGAAGTTCGCAACGATAGCGTCCCCGACTGAGGGACGCGACATGAAGGAGCAAAGCCTTGGCATCTACAGACATGGTGGACAAAGACGTCCTCGTCGATATTTTCACGCGCGCCGACCTGATCATGCAATCGGACATCAAGTTCCGGCAGATGATCGGAGCGGGTCAGCTGCAAATTGTTTATTATCCCGTACGCGGTCAGGAGGTTGTCTCTTCCGCGATGATGGCAGCGGTCAACCAGGACGACTATCTGGTCACAATCTACCGCGGCCTTCACGATCAACTCGCCAAGGGCATCCCCTCGAAAGAGCTGTGGGCGGAATTTGCCGGCAAGATGACCGGCACCTGCAAGGGCAAGGGCGGGCCGATGCACATCACTCACCCAGCCACCGGCGTCATGGTCACGACCGGCATTGTTGGGTCGGGGATCCCAATCGCCAATGGCCTCGGCCTGGCCAGCCAGCTGGAGAAGGACGGCAAGGTGACGGTCTGCTGCTTCGGCGACGGCGCGACCAATATCGGTGCCTTCCACGAAGGTCTGAACATGGCGCAGATCTGGAAGCTGCCGGTCATCTTCCTCTGCCAGAACAATCTCTATGGCGAACATACCCATATGCGCGACACGACCGGCTCGGCCTCGATCAAGCAGCGCGGCGAAGGCCTTGGCATGCGGTCAGTCCAGGTCAACGGCAATGATGCCAGCGCCATGTATAAGGCGGCCAAGGAAGCCGTCGACCATGCCCGCGCCGGCAATGGCCCGACCCTGATCGAGGCGATGACCTTCCGCTTCCACGGCCATCTGCTCGGCGACACCAGCCACTATATTCCGAAAGAGGAAATGGAGCAGGCGAAGAAGGACGATCCGATGCCGATCCTGCGCCAGCAATTGCTCGACCTGCAGATCAGCGAGGCAGATGTCGCCGCGATCGAAGCGAAAAATGCCGCAATCATCGAAGAAGCGGCGCAATTTGCCCTCGACAGCGATTATCCTCCCGGAGATGAATATCGCATCGATGTCCTCGACGTGGAGATTGCAGCATGAGCGATACGGCAGAAAAACCAAAAGACATCATGTTCGCGCAGGCCCTCAACATGGCCATGAACAAGGCGATGGCAGACGATCCCAAGGTCATCCTTCTCGGCGAGGATATCGCCGACAAGGAAGGCGGCGGGGTTTTCAAGGTCACCGCTGGCCTGTCCGGCACCTACGGCACCGACCGCGTCCGCTCGACGCCGATTTCGGAGCAGGCCATCGTCGGTGCCGCAGTCGGTGCGGCGCTGGTCGGCTACAAGCCGGTTGCCGAAATCATGCTGATGAATTTCATCACCGTGGCGATGGACCAGATCGTCAACCATGCGGCGAAATTGCGCTTCATGTCCGGCGGACAGACCAGCGTGCCGCTGACCATCCGCACCACCACCGGTGCCGGTACCGGTCTCGGCGGACAGCATAGCGACATGCTCGAGGCGTGGCTTGCCCATGTCCCCGGGCTTAAGGTTGTCGCGGCTTCCAATCCGCAGGATGCCTATGGTCTTCTCTATTCGTCGATCATGGATGACAATCCGGTGATATTCATCGAGAACACCCCCGGCTATTTCGTAAAGGGCCCGGCACCGAGCGCCGATCACAGCGTGCCGCTGGGCAAAGCGTCGATCCCGCGCGAAGGCACGGACATCACGCTGATCGGCTATGGCAGCGCGATCAGCCGATGCCACGCCGCCGCTGACAAGCTGGCGGAAGACGGCATTTCCTGCGAGATCGTCGATCTGCGCACGATTGCGCCGTTTGACGAGGAAACGGTGCTGAAAAGCGTCGCCAAGACCAAGGCGGCCGTGGTCGTGCACGAAGCGGTGCGCAGCTTCGGCACCGGTGCCGAGATTTCCTCGCGCATCCATGAAGAGCTGTTTTCCGAACTGCGCGCGCCGGTCGGACGCGTCGGCTCCGGCTATGCACCGGTGCCTTTTTCCCCAGCCATCGAGAAAGCCTGGATGTTCAGCCAGGATGATATCGAGCGCGAAGTACACAAGATTCTAGGATAGAAGAAAAGAACCATGGCAACAGAAATACGCATACCGAAATTGGGGTTCAGCATGGAATCGGGCATTCTCGCGGAATGGCTGGTGGAAGATGGCGCAGACGTGACCGCCGGCCAGGAAATCTATGCGCTGGAAAACGAAAAATCGACGCAGGAAGTCGAATCGCCGGCCAGCGGAAAACTGAAAATCATCGTCCAGGCCGATGGGGAAGAATATCCGGTTGGCGAATTGATCGGGACGATCGAATAGGCGGGTAACATCAATCCATATTACCTAGCATTATTGCTAGGGATGTTGGGTTGACTAGAAAACCAAACACCGCGACACACGGCGAACAATAATAAAATCGTCGTAAGGAGTGGAGCGGAATGGCCGAGAATTTTATCGCCGAGATTCCCGAGATCGGTCGGCAGCGATTTCGTGAAAATGTAGACAGCGTCACCATCACCAATCCGGCGGAAATTCGGCCGGCAGCCGAAGCCATGCACGAGATTGCCCGGTCTTATGGCTTCCGGATTGCGGTGTCGGCCGACATTTCCTCCAAGGCGCATCTCGTCGATGCCGACGGCAATCTGATCAACAAGGATGTCTTTGGCTGGGTCGCCGAAGGAGAACGCTGGTGGGAAGATACCCGGCTGGCGCTCAGCTCCCCCCTGCCCCGGGCGTGCCGCTATGAAAGCGAACCGGTCTGGTGCAACGCCGACGGGTTTCACGGACATTGGCCAAATGAATATCTCGACAAGATCGATCTGAAGGATTTTTACGCCCAGTCCCAGACATCCAAGTCGCACATTCTGATTCCGGTCCATCTGCCATTCGGCCAGATCGCGGCGGTCAGTTTCTCGACGCTCGAACATGGCATCACCGATCTCAAGGAGGCCTATCGGCTCTATTCCGACTTTTTCGGGATCGTGACCAGCCGGTTCGTCACCGGCTATGTACTTGCGATGCGCGAGAAGCACCGGATGCCAGCCAATTGCGTCCTGTCAAAGCGCGAAGCGGAATGCCTTCACTGGGCAGCGATCGGCAAGACCGACAAGGAGATCAGCATGATCCTGTCGCTCAGCCACGCAACGATCCGCTATCATGTCAACCGGGCGGGCCAAAAGCTGAACAGCGTCAATCGCGGCCAGACCATATTCAAGGCAGGGCAGCTGGGATATCTGGGCGCGACAGACTGATATAGCGACGGCAGCGACGGAGCGGCGCTATTTGCGCAAGATCGCAAAGACCGCGCTCATCGTCATCAGCACCGTGTCACCACAGACAATCCGCCCGCTGCAATAGGCGGTGCGCTTGCTGATCCGGTCGATCACCGCATGGGCCTCGACCCAGTCGCCGAGCTTTGCCCCGGCCAGAAAGTTGGTGTTGAGATTCATCGTCGCCACTGGCAGCCCCGGCTTCTCCGCACGGTGCACCTGATAGCTGAGCGCGACATCGGCCAATGTGCCCAGGACGCCCCCATGGGCGACCTGGATATGATTGATATGCCCCTTGTTGATCCGGGTGGCGACAATGATGCCGCCTTCGCCCTGACGCTCGTAATAAGGGCCGGCAACGTCCAGAAACGGGCTGGAAAATCTTGCCCGCTCGAAACCCGCCGGGATGTCGGCCAAGGTCAGGCCGCCACTTTGCGCTTCGGACTTTTGGGGGCTTCCTCCGAGTTCAGCCACAGGTCCAGCGTTTCGTGGAAATGCCGCAGCTTCGATTCCTGATATTGCGCGAACAGGGACACCCCATCCGGCTTGCTGCGGACGCCTTTCTGCATCGCCTTGTGGTTGAGATAATCCTGATTGAATATCTTGTTCAGATAGCTGCCGAACTCGGTCGCCTGGGTATAATCATCCTCCAGATCCAGGAAGGTGCATTTTGCCGGTTCGGGCCGTTCGGCGCCTTCGGGCAGCGCGACCATGAACATGACTTCGTGCAGGGATTGCTCCGGATTGTCGCCGTCGGGACGGAAGCGATAGAAGATCGGATTGAAGTCAGCCCAGGGGCTGATGTTCGGGAACACGCTGTAGAAAATCGCGTCAACCAGATCGGCATCGCTTATGTCATCGACCATGTCCCCCCAGGCCGGGCGCATTTCCTCGCGGCGGGCCTGCGCGGCCTCGTCCCGCAAGGCGTGGGCAGAGACATCGCTGTAGACCATCGGCATATTTTCATCGGCCGGCGCGATCTTGCCGCCGATCCAGTTGCACATATGCGGATCAGCCGACTTCAGATCACCTTCGATATAATTGGCTTCCATGTCGAAAATGCCGCTCTTTCCGTTGGGAAGGGAGACTTTCACGCGGTTCTCTTCCAGCCGCTCGAACTTGTGATGGCTGATCGGGTGGATGAAACTCTGGAACGCCTTGGCATCCGGAAAGGCGGTCGGATCGGGATTGACGAGACCGGTGTGCGGACTCGGCTGGCCATGGGCCGACATCGCCCGGGAAAAATTGTGCCAGACATCATATTTGCTGTTCGCATCGGCAAAGGCCGGCATCAGCTCTGGATGGGTGCCGACGACATGATAGGATTCCATGAAGGCTTCCTGGGCGATTTTCCAGTTGCAGGGCAGCCGCTTGATCATGTGCGCAGCCTTGTAGCGCCGCTCGAACGGAACCTGGAAATGGCGGTCGATATCGCCGAGAAAATCTTCCAGCGGCTCGCAATCGGGGTCCGGATTGATAAAGACAAATCCGCCCCATTCCCCGACCCTCACTTCCTTGAGGCTGTGGGTCTCCTCGCTGACCGACGGAAAATCCCACTGGCAAGGCACTTCCTTCAGCTTGCCGTTCAGTTCCCAGGACCAGCCATGGAAAGGACACCGCAGGGCTTTCTGGCCTTTCTTGTGATGGTCGCAGATCGCCCGGCCGCGATGCATGCAGCTGTTCGGAAAGGCCTTGATCTCGTCTTCCGACACCCGCACGACCAGAAAGGAAAGCTCGGCAATATCATAGACGAACGTGTCGCCGACTTCCTTGATATCATCCTTGTGGCACGCCATTTGCCAGACGCGTTTCCAGAGACGCTCGACCTCGCGATCATGCTCTTCCTTGCTCCAGTAGCGGCTGACTTCCACGGTGGTCACGCCGGGTTCCATGGGAGATTCTTCCAGATAGATTGCCGGCGGCGCGACTTTGTCGCCTTCCAGCAGTTCGGTGTAGGAAATGCCGTTGGACCGATTATGTCCGGTTAACGTCTCGACCATTATCTTCTCCTGAAAACAGATATTCTTTGACCGTCAAGTTAGCGGATAGGCCAGTCGTTGCCACTAGTGATTCTGGCAGCCGACCCTGTTGTTTTTGAGGATAGCCGGGGGCGCTGACCTGTGTATCCTCGCCAGCAAGAAGCAGATATGAGTCTGCCATGATCTGGCATGCGCAAAGGAGAGCATTTTCGTGAAACTCTATTCGAGTCTGGGACCAAACCCTCGCCTTGTGCGCATGTTCCTGGTGGAAAAAAACATCGAGGTGGAGCGGATTCACCTCGACATTATTGCGGGTGAAAACCGGTCGGCAGAATATGCACAGAAGAATAGCATGCAGACTACTCCGACGCTGGAACTGGACGACGGCAGTCTGCTGACCGAATCCACCGTGATTTGCGAATATCTGGAGGAAATGCACCCAGAGCCCGTGCTGATCGGGTCGACACCGCTGGAGCGCGCCGAAACCCGGCGCTGGGCACGGCGGATTGACCAGGAGATTGCAATTCCCATGACCATGGGTTTTCGCGGCGGAGCCGGACGCCCGATGTTCGAACCACGGATGAATGTCGTCAGCCCCGAGGCTGCTGCAGAATTGTCCGCCATGTCGGACAAGCACTGGATCTGGCTGGACGGCCAGCTGGGCGACAAGGACTATATCTGTCAGGACCGGCTCACGCTCGCGGATCTGGTGGCCTTCTGTTTTATCAAATTTGGCGGCACCGTGGGATGGAGCCTGCCCGACGGGACAGACAATCTGGCCCGCTTTGCAGCGATGATGGAAGAACGGCCGTCCGCCGAAATCTGGCGCGGTGAAGAATGACCGATAGCCCGGCCACGCTCGCCAAGCTCGGCTCGATCATGCAGATCAGCTATGTACCCGACGATTATGATGCGGCGCTTGACTATTGGACGCAGAAAATGGGTGCCGGTCCTTTTTTCCACACCGAGAAGGTCGAGGTGGAAAATGTCAAATATCGTGGCAAACCCTCCGATATCCAGTTCTCGATGGCGATCGGCTATTGGGGCGATATCCAGGTCGAGCTGATCCGCCCCAACAACGACGCGCCATCGATGTTCAGGGACTGGCGCGAAAAGGGATTGCAAGGCGTGCAGCATCTGTGCCTGATCGTCGACGATCTGGATCATGCCCGCGCGCTGACCGAGCAAGCCGGCGGCGAGGTCATCCAGGAAGTCAGCCTGCCCGGCGGTGTCGGCGGCGCCTTTTACGCCGATTATGGCGGCGGCCCAGGCACCATCATCGAATATCTGCAAATCCCGCAGGCCGGTCTCGACGGGTTCGCGGCCATGCGCCAGATGCATCTCGACTGGGATGGCCAGACAAACCCCGTGATAGGAAAAGACTAGATGAGCGAAGCGCCCGAACGCCGCCCCGACCAGAAGCCGATCAAATGCGTGCTGGTCGCCGCCGGCAAATATCATGATATCGACTATGCCCGCCTCGAGGTGATGAAGCTGCTTGCCGAGGATGACCGCATCCGGGTGCGGGTGTTCGAGGATTATGAAAATCTCGAGGCGATCAAAAATGCGGATTTTCTGGTCAGCTACACTTGCGACGTGCAGCCCAGCGAGGCAGCGCAGAAAAATATCCAGGATTTCGTCAACGGCGGCGGTCGCTATTTTGCCCTGCACGGCACCAACGCGGTGCTGAAATTTCTGGAAAACGGGCTGGTCGATGCGCCGGATGAAATGCCGGTCTTCGCCGACACGCTGGGAACGCGCTTCCTGTCGCATCCGCCGATCATCCCGTTCACCGTCGACAATGCCCAGCCGGATCACCCGCTGGTCAAGGGTATCCCCAGTTTCGAAACCACCGACGAGCAATATCTGGTCGAGACCCGCGCGGAACTGGATGTCCTGCTCGACACCGAATATAATGGCACGGACGATATCAGCGGCTTTGTCCACAGCGACATTCCCAAGAGCCGCCATCCCGTCTTCTATATCAGGCGCATGGGTGAAGGCGCGGTGCTCTATCTGACCATGGGCCATTGCCGGGGCCATTATGACATGGAGCCGGTACTCGACTGGTGGCCGGAGATCGACCGGTCCGGCTGGCAGCAGCCGATCATTTACGACCTGCTCCGCCGCGGCATCGGCTGGAGCTGCGAAGCGGCCATCGCCAAATTCTAACCCCGATTATACAAACTCAAAGGAGAGAAAAATGGATCTAGGACTCAAGGGCAAGAAAGTCATTCTCACCGGCGGCAGCCGCGGCCTCGGCCGCGCGGCGCTGGAACATTTCGCCAGCGAAGGCGCTGACGTGGCGTTTTTCTCGCGCAATGCCGAACAGGTCGCCACCGCGAAAAAGGAACTGGAAGCCCATGGCGGCAAGGTCTTCGCCGATGCGCTCGATATGACCGATCTCGACGGCTATGCAAAATGGCTGGAAAAGGCGGCGGGCGACCTTGGCGGCTGCGACATCTTCATCCACAATGTCAGCTCCTCCGGCGCCGGCGCCACCGGTGACTGGGAAGTCACCTTCCAAACCGATATCCTCGGCGCGGTCAAGGCGATGGAAGTGCTCGAACCGCATCTGGAAAAATCCGACGATGGCAGCGTGATCTTCATGTCGTCGACCGCCGCCTTCGAAACCTTTGTTGCGCCGCAGGCGTTCAACGCGATGAAGGCCGCGCTGATCACCTATGGCAGCCAGCTCAGCCAGGCGCTCGGCCCCAAGGGCATTCGCGTCAACATGGTGTCCCCCGGTCCGATCAAGTTCCCCGGCGGCAACTGGTCGCAGATCGAAAAGGGCATGCCGGAATTTTACGAAGCGACCAAGACCGGCTTCGCGCTGGGCGATTTCGGCACCGCCGATGATGTCGCGCGCGGCGTGGTCTTCCTCGCCAGCCCGGCCTCCAGCTACACCACCGGCGCCCATCTGGTAATTGACGGCGGCTTTACCAAGCGCGTGCAATTCTAGGCCGGAAACGTCCAGGCTAACAGTATCGGGGCTCCGGCTTGATAGCCGGAGCCTTTTTTATATCAGGATATTGGCGCTCGGATGGCATCACTTCCCATCGCAGGCGTGCGGCGACAGGCAAGACCATTTCGCAAAAAAACGGGACTATCGCCGGCGAGGGCGGCTGTTGGAACGCGCTTTCGAAATATTAGAGGCCGTAACAGCCAATTCACCGCAGTATCATTTCCCTTTACCCATGAAGGTCCCGATCCTCTGATGCATATCGGGCCCGTGGCCTTCTGACTCCATCACTTCCCATTGCAGCCCTGCGTCCAGCGGGCCGCCATCGGTGGCCTCGAGCAAGCGCTTGTTTGCGGCGTGGGAAAAACCGGAATTGGCGACGATCTTTTGCGCCAGTGTTTCGATCTCCGCATCGAACTGCTCGAGTGGGACGGCATATTCGGCCAGACTGATGCGCACCGCTTCGTCGGCGTTGATCATATCGGCGGTGAACATCAGTCGCTTGGCGGTCGCGATGCCGACCCGGCGCGGCAGGCGCTGGCTCATGCCCCAGACCGGGGTCAGCGCCCATTTGGCGTGGGTGTCGCCGAACCGCGCGCTGTCCGCTGCGAGAATGAAATCCGCAGCGAGAGCGACTTCCAGCGCGCCGGTATAGCAATGGCCGTGCACCGCCGCGATTACCGGCTTGGGCAGTTTCTCCAGCATCCGCAGCGTTTCCGAATGCCAGCCGCGCGACGGTACCGCCTCGCCTTCGGCAATATCGCCAAGATCATGGCCGGCCGAAAAGCATTTGCCTGCGCCGCGCAGCACCACGCAGCCGATGCTGTTATCCTTGCGCAAGTCGGCGACATGATCGCGCAATTCCCGAAACATCGCCACGGTCAGGGCGTTGAGCTTGTCCGGACGATTGAGCGTTAGCGATGTCCAGCCATCCCGGTCTTCGCGCAGCACCAAGTCTGTCATTTACATTCCCCTTTTTCCCACACCGTTCGTGCTGAGCTTGTCGAAGCACCTCTCGACGCGATCTGCCCTTCGACAGGCTCAGGGCGAACGGTTTAGAATTCCGCCGGTCAATTGACCGCCCGGTCCTTGCCTTCCCAATAAGGCGCACGCAGGTCCTTGCGCAAGATCTTGCCGGAGGGATTGCGCGGCAGCGCCTCGATGAAGTCGATCGACTTGGGGCATTTGTAACCGGCGATCCGGGTACGGGCGTCGGCGATCAGTTCCGCCTCGGTCAGTTCCTGCCCTGCCTTCACGACCACACAGGCCTTGACCGCCTCACCCCATTTTGCGTCGGGGACGCCGATCACCGCGACATCGGCGACCTTGGGATTGGCGTAGAGCGCATTCTCGACTTCCGCCGGATAGACATTCTCCCCGCCGGAAATGATCATGTCCTTGAGCCGGTCCTGGATATAGAGATAGCCGTCCTCGTCGAGCGAGCCGGCATCGCCGGTCCTCAGCCAGCCGTCGGCATCGATCGTTTCCGCCGTGGCATCGGGCCGGTTCCAGTAGCCCTTCATGTTCTTCGCCGAACGGGTGGCGATCTCGCCGATGGTATAGGGCGGCAATGTCTCGCCGGTCTCCGGATCGATGATCTTGATCTCCACACCGGGCAAGGGCGTGCCGACCGAGCGCATCTTCTCGTTGCCGTTGACATCATGGTCTTCGGGATTGAGCGTGGTGATCGTGCCCGATGTTTCGGTCATGCCGTACATCTGGACAAAGCCGCAGCCGAGCACGTCCATCGCCTGCTTCATCAACTCCAGCGGGATCGGCGACGCGCCATAAGTGATATATTTGAGATTGGAAAAATCGACATCCTTGGCCCGCGGATGGTTGAGCAGAATCTGGATCGCCGCCGGCACCATGAAGATTTTCGAGATATTATATTGCGCGATCAGGTCCAGAGCCTGGGTCGGGTCATATTCGGGCAGGACGATCGCGCTGCCGCCGGTGAACATCACCGCGAGGCCGGTGCCGGTGCCGCTGATATGAAAACAGGGCATGGCAAGCAATGTGATCTCGCCGGGAACCGGCTTCTGCCAGTCCATCAGATCCTCCTCGCTGACCCCGGCGCTACGCGAGGAGAAGATCGAGCCATTGGTCATGATCGCGCCCTTGGGATGGCCGGTCGTGCCCGAGGTGTAGAGCTGCAGCGCATCATCATCCTCGGCGCAGGGGATCATCGGATCAACCGGCTCAAAACCGTCGCGCCAGGACGGATAGCCGGGAAAATCCCCTTCCGTTTTCTCGCTGCCCAGGATCAGTTCGACATGGTCCAGATCATCCCTGATCTTGCCGGCCAGTTCGTCAAAGCCGGGCCCGATGAACAGCAGCTTCGCCTGACAATCGTTCAGGATATAGGCCACCTCTGGCGGGGCAAGCCGCCAGTTGACCGGCACCATCACCGCGCCCAGCTTGGCCGCTCCGACCAATATTTCAAAATAGAGATGGCTGTTCTTGCCCATATAGGCGATCCGGTCACCCTTGCCGACGCCCTTGGACGCCAGCGCCTGCGCTGCCCGGTTGCTGCCGGCGTCGAGCGCGGCATAGGTCATCTCGTCGCCTTCGAAGGTGAAGACCACCGCATCCGGCTGTTCCTGCGCTTGGAAGCGCACTACGTCACCAATGGAAATAATATCGTCTTCGGTCATGCAAATATCCTCTGTGCGCGATTCCGTGATCGGCTTTTTCCACAAGATACATAGAGAGGCTGCGATAGGATACAGCCTAGCAGATTGACTAGCCGCGATGCCCTGAAACCGGTGGCATCACGGGCGCATTCTGTCCTAGGATTGGCCCATGCACAAGCTGGCATTGCACCAGATCACGATGATGGAAGACGGGCCGGAAGGGCTTGTGCGATTCGCCGCCGGGGCCGGTCTGGACGGAGTCTGCCTTTTCACGGCGACACCGCTCGACGCGAGAGGCCGGGACATGTTCCCGGTGGTCGATCCGGCGACGGCGTCTTCTTTCCGGGGGCTGCTCCGCGACCATGATCTGCGGATCATCAACGCCGAATATTTTCCGGTGATGCCGGGACAGGACGTAGCCGCATATCTTCCCTCCATCGCGCTTGCCGCTGAGCTGGGCGCGAAACGACTGGTCACCCATATTCATGAAACCGACGGACAAAGGGCCGGAGAACAGCTGTCCAAGCTCTGCACCATCGCGCGCGGCCACGGGCTTGCGGTTGGCCTCGAATTTACCGGCTTTGCCGGCGGCTGCAACAGTCTGGCGAGCGCGGTCGCGCTGCACGGGCGGGTGGACCAGCCCAATCTGGGGATAGCCATCGACGCGCTGCACCTGATCCGCACCGGCGCAAGCCTGGCCGAGGTGCAGGAGGTCGACCCGGCGATCATCGCCTATGCTCAGCTCTGTGATGGCCCGGACCTGCACATCGCGGAGGACTATATAGCAGAGGCGATGAACCGGATGATCCCCGGCGAGGGCGTCTTTCCCCTGCGCGACTTGGTGGCCTTGCTCGGCCCGCATGTCGATATTGATATTGAAGTACCGCGCCATACACTCACCCCCGATGCCGAGGCCACTGCCTGGGCGGAACGCGCCATCGCGGCCAGCCGTGCCCTGTTTGCCGAAAGGAAATGACATGACCCGCGACGATCTGCTCGACCGCGCAAGCATTACCGACCATGTGCTGCGCTATGCCACTGGTATCGACCGGCGCGACTGGCCACTGTACCGCTCGATTTTCGCGGACCAGATTACCATCGATTTTTCCAGCTGGTCCGGCGAACCGGCGGCCACCATGAACGCCGACGACTGGGTCGCCGGTGTCCGCGCCACGCTCGACCCGTTCGACGCTACACAGCATGTCCTGACCAATTTCGTGATCGAGGTGGACGGCGCCGAGGCCACCTGCACCTGCTATATGGCCGCGCATCACCATCTGGTCACAGGCGACCTCAGGGAGATGCACAGTATCGGCGGCTATTATGTCCATGATTTGCGCCGGGACGCCGACGGCTGGCTGATTCATGCCACGCAGCTCAACGTGACCTGGGAAATGGGTGACCGCTCCCTGTTTGAACAGGCGGCGCTGCGTCGCGCCTAGTTCTCGCCGCTCAGCAGGGCACGAACAGCTGTCTCAGTTCGGCGCGGAGGTCACCGCCGGACGTTTCACCTCGGGCAAGTCCGACAGGTCCAGCCACTCATGCCCGGCCTCGCCATAATAGCTGTCGAACACCGCAAAGGGCAGACGAAAGGGCCGGCCCCAGCCATCATTCCATAGCGCAGCCACGCCTGTGCGGGTCGCCGGATCAAATATCATCGTCGAGCGATAGCCGTCGACCGCACCGCTGTGGCCGATCAGCAGCCGACCGGCGTAAGTGAAGCTCCGCCAGCCCAGGCCATAAGAGGCGTCGCCGAGGGCGCGGGCCAGTTCACCGCTATACACATGTCTGGTGCTGACCAGCGGCGCGTGCGCCAGGGCCAGCGCGCGGGCCGACAGCACATGCTTGTTTTCGCCCATTTGCGCCCGCATCCAGCGGGCCATGTCGACAATGTCACTGCTGACGCCCGCCGCCGCCGGCACCCGCCAGTAGGATTCGGACAGCGGACGCACCTGATTCCCGTGATGTGGCCGCGCCCAGCTTTTCGCGCCGGTCAGGCCGGCCATGCCAAATTGCGCGCTCTTCATACCCAGCGGCTTGAACAGGCGCTTTTGCACCGCGTCCGAATATAATGTGCCCGTCGCCTGCCCCAGGATTTCGCTGGCCGCATCAAAGGCAATATTCTGATAACTGTGGCAGGTGCCGGGGAGGCACTGCAAGGGCGCGGTGCCAAGCTGCATGCGGAGCAGCCCCGGCTCTTCGCCGTCTTCCAGCCTGCTGTCATAGGCATTTTTGGTGAGCCCGGTCCGGTGGGACAGAAGCTGCGCCAGGGTGATCTGCGATTCCCCGCCTCCCGGAAGCCGCAGGGATGTGTGCCATTTGCTCAGCGACGCATCGAGATTCAGCTTGCCCTTAGCCGCCAGCTGCGCCGCGAGCGAACCCGCCACACCCTTTGAGACTGATGCCCAGCGAAACACCGTCTGCGGCGTCACTGGCTCGCCGCTCTGCTTGTCCGTCACGCCATAGGTGGAAACGAAGCGCAGTTCGCCATCCTCGACAATTGCGACAGCCAGCCCGGCCATTTCCGGACGGGCCGCCAGCGCGGCGAACTGCTGGTCAAGATTGAGATAATCAATCTTTCCCTGCCAGTCCCGTGGCTCGGTCGGCAGGCGTTTGGGAGCTTCCCGTGCGGCAATCGCCGGCAGGGGAAAACCGCTTTGCTGTTCACCCAGCGCGCGATAGCCGTACCAGCCGACCAGCAACAGGCCTGCAAGCCCGAACAGCAGCGCCAGATATCTGTTCATTCCGGATCTTATAGATCTAGATCATAGGCAGCGGTGGTTTTGGCAGCAACATCATCGGCGCTGACCCCAGGTGCCAGTTCGGTCAGCCGGAAGGGGCTGTCATGGTCCGCGCGCTGGAACACGCACAGATCGGTTATGATCATGTCGACGACATCGGTCCCGGTCAGCGGCAGGGTGCAGGCCGGGATGAATTTGGGACTGCCGTCCTTGGCGCAATGATCCATCACGACGATGATCTTCTTCACGCCAGCGACCAGGTCCATCGCGCCGCCCATGCCCTTGATCATCTTGCCCGGGATCATCCAGTTGGCGATATCGCCATTTTCCGCAACTTCCATCGCGCCCAGAACGGTCAGGTCGATATGTCCGCCGCGGATCATCGCAAAGCTGTCGGCCGAACCAAAATAGCTGGACGATGGCAGTTCGCTGATCGTCTGCTTGCCGGCGTTGATCAGGTCCGCATCAATCTCGTCCTCGTAAGGGAAAGGCCCGATACCGAGCATCCCGTTCTCGCTCTGCAGCGTGACCTCGACACCGTCCGGAATATGATTGGCAACCAGCGTCGGAATACCGATGCCGAGATTCACATAATAGCCATCTTGAAGTTCCTTCGCCGCCCGGGCGGCCATTTCATCGCGAGTCCAGGGCATATTCATCCTTCTTTGTTATCTGGTGTCAGTGCATCCGTCGCTTCCACAAGCGGAGGCGGGGTCAGAAACCAGCCGTTATCGAACATTTTTTCCAGCGTAACCGCGCCGTCCGGGTCCCGCAAATAGGCATAGAGCTCGTCAAAATCCGAGCGGTCGTCGCCGGCCATGGCGACAAGGCAATAATGGCGCGCGGCTTCCCAGCGCCGGACCTGCTTGCGATCCTCCCCGCCGCGATCCAGAAACAGGAAGTCATCTGACTCGGATTGCGAAAAACCGGCGTCGTTAAGGATCGCCGAAATTGTCTCGGACGCCGCTACCGGCTGGTCGGACAGCCAGATCACGCTGATACCGGCAGCTCGAAGACTGGACAGGACCTCAATCAGACCATTTTGCCGGTACAGGGCCTCAGCCTTCAGCCAGTTACCACCGGTCTTGTCGTCCAGATCGATAGCGACAGCAAGCGGCTTGCCCTCGCATCCCATCGTTTCCGGCCTGATCAAATCGACACGCGGCACCAGAACCACCGATTTTACGCCCTCTCCCGCTTCCAGCAGGGCTGATTGCTGCAGGGCATAAGCCGCAAATCCGGCATAGGGCGAAACATCCGGACCGACCGGCTGGAAAATCCGTGAAATATAGTCAGCGGCTTCCCCATCAAGACCAACCTCGGCAACCTTGTAGGCACCGCCACTTCCGGAGAACATCTTCTCCGTTACAGGAAAATCGCGAGCCGCCTCTCTATCAGGTCCCACCGTAACCGAACCGACCGGCATGGCCAGGTCGATGGCACCGGATGCAACCAGTTCGCGTTTTGCCTTGGTGCGGTCAATCTGGTTCTTGCCCAATGCCCCCACGGCCGCCAGCGGCAGCAATGCCGCTACACAACCCGAAAACAGCGGCAGCAAGACCAGAGTGGCCAGTGAAAGGCGGCGGCGAACCATCAGGCCGTTTCGCGTTCCCGGGTCATGCGGAATTCGATTTTCTTGTCATAGGGCGAACCGTTGATCAGGCGCTTGACATAGATGCCCGGCACATGGATGCAATCCGGATCCAGTTCTCCGACCTCGACAATTTCCTCAACCTCGGCGACGCAGATCTTGCCAGCGGTGGCCATCGGCGCATTGAAATTGCGAGCGGTCTTGCGGAACATCAGATTGCCCGCCTTGTCCGCTTTCCATCCCTTGATCAGGCACAGGTCGGCAAAAATGCCGCGCTCGAGAATATAGGTTTCGCCATCGAAATCCTTGTGCTCCTTGCCCTCTGCGACCTGCGTGCCGACGCCGGTCCTGGTATAGAAGCCGGGGATACCCGCTCCGCCGGATCGACAGCGTTCGGCCAGCGTTCCCTGCGGGCAGAATTCCACTTCCAGTTCGCCGGACAGAAACTGCCGCTCGAATTCCTTGTTCTCGCCGACATAGGAGGAAATCATTTTCTTCACCTGCCGCGAGCGGAGCAGTTTGCCGAGCCCCTGATTGTCGATGCCGGCATTGTTCGAGGCAATGGTCAGGCCCTTGACGCCATCGGCCTGTATCGCGTCGATCAGCCTTTCGGGAATACCGCAGAGGCCGAAACCACCTACGCAAAGATGCATGTCATCGAATAAAAGGCCTTCGAGAGCGGCGGCCGCGTCCGGATAGATTTTTTTCATGTTCGCGCTTTCCTGAATGGTTGCCCGGCGTCTAGCGCAGGAGGCGCACGAGCGTCCAGAATAGAATATGTTTGTAACCGCGAATCCGCTATGCGCGCGCCCATGACGCGCTTTCTTGCCTGCCTGTCGCTATTTTTCTTTCTGGTCCCGGTCACCTATGTGCGCGGCCCTGCACCGGCGACAGATGATAGCCAATATATAGCGATCGAGCCCGTCGCCCTCGATGCCGGAAACCCCGACCGGACCCGGGTCGGCCGCCTCGCCTTTCTTGGCGGCTGGAAAATCACCAGCGACAATGGCGAAGTCGGCGGCATATCCTCGATGGTGGCCTTGCCGGACAACCGGTTTCTGATGCTCAGCGACAATGGCACGCTGGTCGGCTTCACGCTGGATGAAGGCCGGCTACGAGCGATACGCCCGTTTATCGCGCCGCTTCCCGACGGCCCGCCCAAACCCAATGAATTTGCGCGGCAGAACTGGGATGCCGAATCGTTTCTCCACGATCCCGGCACCGGCCAGTTCTGGGTCGGTTATGAGCATCAGCACAGTATCTGGCGCTATGGATCGTCGCTGTCCCGCAAGGAAGCGGCGAACTATCCGGCAGAAATGCAGGATTGGCCGGAAAATGGCGGAGCGGAGGCGATGCTGCGGTTGCCCGACGGGCGCTTTCTGGTCTTTTCGGAATCCGCAAAATATGCCGCGGGCGGCTATCAGGCCTTGCTGTTCGACGCCGACGCCTCCGAACCGGCCAGCAAGGCCGCGGCTTTCGGCTATCGGCCGCCCGAAGGCTATAATCTGACCGATGCGGCGCTGCTCGACGACCGCTCGGCCCTTATGCTCCACCGGCGCTTCACGCCATTCGAAGGCGTGTCCGCGATCCTGTCGATCGTGCAGATCGCTGAGTTCAGGCCCGGGAATGTCGCCACATCCATCCCGATCGCGACACTGAAATCACCGATCAAGGTCGACAATATGGAGGCTCTGGCGATTACCCGGGATGCGGAGGGAGCCCTAGTCTGGATCGCTTCGGACGACAATTTCAGCACGCTGCAGGAAACGCTGCTGCTCAAATTCCGGCTGCTCCCGAACAAGGCAGCCCCCAAAAAGGGCACGGGCAGAGGCGAAAAGCAAAAAGCCGGAGCGAGCCCCGGCTTTTCAACGTTCGAATCGGATTGATCGCTTAAGCGGTGGCAACCTGCTTTTTCGCGATTTCCTTTTTGAGGCGCTTCACGCGCAGGCTCAACTTGTCATCGGATGTTTTCAGCAGCCAGTTGTCGAGGCCACCAACATGTTCCACCGACCGCAGGCCGTGCGTCGAAACGCGAAGCTTCACGCCCTTGCCGAGCGTATCGGACAGAAGCGTTACATTTTGCAGGTTGGGCAAAAATGTCTTCTTGGTCCGGTTTTTGGCGTGCGACACATTATTGCCTACCAGCCGAGTCTTACCTGTCAGTTCGCAAATCCGCGACATCGTATAAGTCCAATTTCTTGTTGTTGAATGATTCCCAGCGGGAAAGAGCGGTCCCCTAACCGTAATCAGGCCATGCGTCAAGCATATCGGGGCATTTTGCACGATCGCCCTATCCTATGGTCTTCCCGTCGCTTCCGCGCTAACCGATATATATGGCGACGGCAAAATATACTTCTTTCATGGGCGACGCGCTGTCTCTGGCCGATGCGGCCATCGCGGTCGGCGAAGTGCCGGTCGGGGCAGTCGTCGTCCGGCAGGGCAAAATTATCGGCCGGGGCCATAATCGCACGCGCATCGATCGCGACCCCACCGCCCATGCCGAAATCGTCGCGATTCGGCAGGCCACCCGGTTGCTCGGCAATGACCGGCTGGAGGACTGCGATCTCTGGGTGACGCTGGAACCCTGCACGATGTGCGCCGGGGCCATCGCCCACGCCCGAATCGCACGGCTATATTATGGTGCCGACGATCCCAAGGGCGGTGCGGTTGAGAGCGGGGTCCGGTTTTTCGATGCCCCGACATGCCACCATCGACCGGATATCTATGCGGGCATGGAGGGAGAGCGTTCGGCGAAAATGCTGCTCGATTTTTTCCAGGACCGGCGGGCCTAAACCCTAGTGAACGAATCTCGCCACAACATCGCGATAGCTGCGGCTGACTTTCACCTGCGCGCCTGATCCCAGCACCAGAAAACATTCGCCATTGGTATGCGGCTTCACTTCCCGGACCTGGCTGAGGTTGACGATGGTGGAGCGATGCACCCGCTGGAAATTGCGGGGGTCCAGACGCTTTTCCAGATCCTTCATCGTTTCGCGCAGGATCAGGCTGTTGTCGGCGGTGTAGATGCACATATAATCGCCGGCCGCGTCGATCCGCTCGATCGTGTCGACGTCGACGCGGAAAATCTGGCCGCGGTCCTTCACATTGATCAGCTTCTCATAGCGATTCGTCGCCGCCGGTTCCTCGGAATCGTCGATATTGGCCATCGCGTCCGGCGCCACCTCGCTCAGCACGTTTTTCAGCTTCTCCAGCTCCGCCCCGCCGCGTTTTTCCGTCAATCGCTTGCGCACCCGGTCGATGGCGTCGGCCAGCCGGTCTTCCTCGACGGGCTTGACCAGATAGTCGATCGCCTCAGCCTCGAACGCACGGACGGCGTGCTCGGAATAAGCGGTCACGAAAATGAACAGCGGCGGTTCAATCTCCATGATTCCCTGCACCACGGAGAAGCCGTCAAATCCGGGCATCTGGATATCGAGAAATACCAGATCGGGTTTCAGCGTCTTGATCTTGCGAATCGCTTCCCGGCCGTTGCGGCAGGTGTCGACGATCTCGATGTCATCAAATTTCTCGAGCCGGATCTGCAAACCCTGGATGGCAAGCTTTTCGTCATCGACTAATATCGTCCTGATCGTCATGTTTTCAAATCCTTATGCTGAAACGAGGCCATCGCCGGCGGATTTACCGGCTCCCGTTGACGGTCCTCGTTGGATGCATGCTCCCCAAAAATAGTCTCGTTTCTCACCTGTTCGTCGGTGGCGGAATGATCCGCCGCTTCCCGCTCGATCTGTTCTCTCGTTTCAAATGGCAAGGCAATGATAACCGAAAAGCCCTCGCCAGGAGACGAACGCGTTTCGAATATCGCGCCTTCTCCATAGGCCTGGTTTAATCGCTCCTGAATATTGCCCAGTCCGACACCGGTCGAGTCGGATTTTCTGGTCGTCGGCCCACTTTTGCCCGGCCCGGTATCCGACACAATTATCCGCAGCTTGTCGCCGTCGAGAAAGGCGGAGACCGAGATATCCGCGCCCTCTTCCTGCGGCGTCACCGCATATTTGATCGCATTTTCGACCAGCGGCTGCAGCAGCAGCGAGGGCAGCAGGGCATCGCGCACCGCCGGATCGATATCGAAATTCGACCGCAGCCGGTCTTCGAATCGCATTTTCTCGATATCGAGATAGAGAAGCAGCGTCTCCACCTCCTGCGCCAGAGTCACCCGGCTGTGCACCTCGTTGACCAGCGTATGGCGCAAAAAGGAAGAGAGTCGCGACAGCATGGCGTTGGCCGGTTCGGTCTGGCGCAGCAGCACCAGCGTCGAAATGCTGTTCAGCGTATTGAACAGGAAATGGGGATTGAGCTGATAGCGCAGCATCGCCAGCTGCGCCCGCGTCGCCTGCGCTTCCAGCTGCAGCAGCTGGTCATTCTGTTCCTCGACCCGCAGGAAGAAATTGATCGCATAATAGAGCGCCGACCAGGCACCGAGCAGCATGATGCCGAGGAACAGCGAGCCCAGAAACAGGGTGCCGAACGCGGTTTCCGTCGCCGGGTTCTGGATCAGAAAGACCCATGCATCGATGAACGCGTAAAGCGCTGCCGCAATCGTCAATATCGCTGCGGTGCTGCTCCAGGTCACGATCGGGCGGCGGTGGATCAGATTCTTGTAGACCACCGACAGCAACAGCGAGATGGAATAGCCGGTGATGGTCGAAATGATCACCGGCACCAAGAAGCTCAGCGGCAGTCCGTTGGAAATTCCGCCGATCGCGCGCAAGATCAGCGCCCCGGCCCAGCCCGCCGACTGCAGGTTCCAGAATGCGCGGTTCTTGTTGCCAAAAAACGGCTGGGGGCGAATTTCCATAACGGCCATCGGCCCATCTATAGCGGGGCATTGCCGCTTGGGGAAGAATCGCCTATCATTTGTGTGATTAAGACGGCGAATGCCCCATTTTTCTGTCGAAATGCCAATTCATTGGCATTGGCGATGCGAGAAATAAGGCTGAAGACCGGCAACAGACAAAGGAGAATATGATGGGCGGTCCCAACGAAGTCCGGGCAAAATTTCCTTCCATGGAAGAAGGTACCCAGGAAGACTGGCAGATAATCGGCGGCCATTTCGGTCCCTTTGCCAGCAAGGTGGCCGACCGGGTGCTGGATCATCTGAAACTGCTCGATGGCGATTTCGGCGGCTTTCCGATCGACCGGATGCAGCACAGCCTGCAGACCGCAACCCGCGCCCACCGCGACGGGCGGGACGAGGAATATGTCGTGATGGCCCTGCTGCACGACGTCGGCGATACGCTCGGCACCTACAACCATCCCGATATTGCCGCAGCCATTCTCAAGCCCTTTGTCAGCGCGAAGAACCACTGGATCACCGAAAAGCACGGCATCTTCCAGGGCTATTATTTCTTCCACTATCTGGGACAGGATCGCGACATGCGCGAACAGTTCCGCGGCCACGAACATTTCGAGGATTGTGCGGAATTCTGTGCGAAATATGACCAGACCGCCTTTGACGCCCATTATGACACCGCACCGCTCGAGTTTTTTGAACCGATGGTACGCCGGGTCATGGCGCGACCGGTCAACAGCATCTATGTGAACGAATAGGACTGGCGGAAAGCAGCCTTCAGGCCGCTGAAGATTCGCCAATCTTCCTGAGATGACGCACGACCATATCGTCGCGACTGGATCCGTCTGAATCCTGGCTCAATTCCGCTTCGTCGATCCAGCACAGATCATCCAGTTCGAGAATTCGGTCATCATGCGCCCGCATGCTGATCCGCCGAATCGGCTGGCGGTCGCGCGAATCGCATAATATCGGATTGGACGGCACGCCGGTTTGCCATTTTTCACCCCATTGGCGCAGCGCGATCATCGTCGGCAGCAAATCCTGGCCCTTGTCGGTCAGCCGATATTCGACCTTGCGCTTGTCATGTTCACAGGGTCGGCGGGTCATGATCCCGGCCTCCACCATACGGGTCAGCCGGTTGGCCAGGATATTCCGGGCAATGCCGATCTGCGACAGGAAATCCTCAAAATGACCCACTCCGTTGAGCGCTGCGCGCAATATCATGAAACACCAGCGCTCTCCGATCACTTCGAGGGATATCGGGAGGCTGCACTCACCGCTGGCCAGATTCGATAGATCTTCTCTGATTTTGTCCATTCTCCATTCCTAAACCAGTTTGGGGGCAAGTGCGAAAAAAATATAAGTTTTTAGTTGCAACTTAAAACCTATTATTATAGGTATCGATTCGCAACCTAATTTGCAACTGCAAAATTCTCCCCAGTGGCCTCAACAGAACGCCCGGGACAGATTGAAGAAAGGATCTATCATGCTTCTCTCCCAAAGCCCGCTTCGCGCTGCAATCATTTTCTCCATTGCGGCATTCACCTCCCTCATCCTGTTCACCGCGACCACGGCACAGGCGCGCAGTACGGCCATCGCCTATACCGCAGAGCTGCAAGCCCCGGTCGAGGCTGTTCAGGAAATCATCAAGGGCGCTGTCATTCGCTGCGATGGCACCCAATGTATTGGTGGCCAGAGCAACTCCTCGCCGCGAACCATCTGTGCCAAGATCGCCGACGAATTCGGCCCGGTCGCCAGCTTTGCCTATAAGGGCGAGGCGTTTGACGCAAAAGCCCTCACGCGATGCAACGACTGACCTATCCCCCTGGCCGGCCTCTCGCTCCCTGAAAAGACCAGATTCACGGTCTGCCGGTCAGCCATGGCGCCGAAGCAAGCTCCTTTTCCGGTCTCCGGGAAAGAAGAGCCTGCTTCGGCGCTCTTTTTTGTTGCCCCGGTCCCGAAAGCGCACCATCTTCAACCTATGTTGAGGCAATATGAACTGGTGGAGCGGGTCCGATCCTATGAACCCGATGCAGATGAAGATCTGATCAACCGCGCCTATGTGTTTTCCGTGCAGCGGCATGGCAGCCAGAAACGTGCCAGTGGCGATCCCTATTTCAGCCATCCGATCGAGGTCGCCGGCCTGATGACCGATCTCAAACTGGATCAGGAGACCATTGTCACCGCGCTCCTCCATGATACGGTCGAGGACACGCTGACAACAACGGAAGAAATCAGCAAATTGTTCGGCGAGGAAATCGCTCGGCTGGTCGACGGCGTGACCAAATTGTCCAAGATCGAGGCCCAGACCGACAATGAGCGAGCCGCCGAAAATCTGCGCAAATTCCTGCTGGCCATGTCCGACGACATCCGTGTGCTGCTGGTCAAGCTGGCCGACCGGCTGCACAATATGCGGACCCTGCATTTCATCAAGAGCGAGGAAAAGCGGCTCAGGATCGCGCATGAGACCATGGATATCTATGCCCCGCTCGCCGAGCGGGTCGGCATGTATGAATATATGCGCGAGATGCAATTGCTCGCCTTCCAGCACATGGAACCGGAAGCCCATGACACGATCACCAAAAGATTGCAGGCGATCAAGGAAGGGGATGAGGGCCAGGTCGACAAGATTTCCCAGTCGATCCAGAAGGCGCTGGAGAGCGGCGGCCTGCTGGCAGAGGTCAGCGGGCGGGAGAAGCATCCCTATTCGATATGGCGCAAGATGCAGGAGCGGCACGTCAGCTTTGAGCAGCTGACCGATATCATGGCCTTCCGGGTGGTCACCGACAACAGCTCCGAATGCTACCGGGCGCTGGGCATATTGCACAAGAAATGGAAAATGGTCCCTGGCCGGTTCAAGGACTATATCTCGACGCCCAAGCGCAACGGCTACAGCTCGATCCATACCACCATCATGCACGGCACCAATATGCGCGTGGAAATCCAGATCCGCTCGCGGCGGATGCACGAGGACAATGAATTCGGGCTGGCCGCGCACTGGGCCTACAAGCAGGGCAACCGCCCCGACGGACAGGCCGGCTGGATTCGCGACCTGATCGAGATTCTCGACCAGGCGGAAGATGCCGAGGAATTGCTCGAACATACCAAGCTGGCGATGTACCAGGACCGGATTTTTGCCTTCACGCCCAAGGGCACGCTGCTGCAGATGCCGCGCGGCTCGACCACCGTCGATTTTGCCTATGCCGTCCATACCGATCTCGGCAACCAGGCGGTCGGTGCCAAGGTCAACGGCCGCCATGTGCCGCTGCGCACCCAGCTGCAAAATGGTGATGTCGTCGAAATCCTGAAATCCAAGGGTCAGGAACCCCAGCCCGGCTGGCTGTCCTTTGTCATCACCGGCAAGGCGCGCGCCGCGATTCGCCGCAACGTCCGCTTCAAGGAACGCGACGAGATGATCGCGATCGGCACAGAGCTCTATGAAGAAATCATCGAACGGCTTCCCGGCAAGATCGGCAAGCGCGCGATGAAGGCGGCGCTGAAACGGCTGGACATGAAGGAGCCCGATGACCTGATGATGGCCATCGGTACGCGCGAGCTGAGCGACCGCGAGGTGATGGAGGCGATCATGCCTGGCAGCGTCCACGACAATGATGACGAGCGCAAATGGCCGGAACAGGATCGCGCGATTTCGATTCGGGGCCTCACTCCCGGCGTCGCCTTCAATCTCGCGCAATGCTGCCATCCCGTTCCCGGCGACCGTATCGTCGGGCTGCGGCGCAGCGGCGAGAATGTCGAGGTACACACGATCGATTGCCCCAGTCTGGCCGACGGCGTGGATGCGGACTGGGTTGATCTCAGCTGGGGCAATGAAAGCGACGGCGCGCCCGCCCGGCTATGCGTGGTATTGCACAACAAGCCCGGTACGCTGGCCGAGATGGCCGGCGTGTTCGGCTTTCACAATGCCAATATTCTGAACCTGCGCCTGTCCCATCGCGACGGACCGTTCCACACGTTCGACGTCGACCTGGAAGTGCACAATGTCCATCATCTCATGCGGATATTGTCGGCGCTGCGCGCCTCGGACGCGGTGGCCCAGGCCGAACGGGCCTGATGCCATTGGCAATAATTTAAGATTTAGGGAGCGGGCGGAGGTCCGCCGGGCATGCCCTGCGCCTGCATCTGCTGGCGCAATTCTTCCATCTGCGCCTGCGAAATGAAGTCGAGCAGGGTCACGTCGAAGATCAGCAGGCTGTTCGGCGGAATCTGTTCGCCAGGCGATGCTTCGCCATAGGCCAGGTCCGACGGGATCCAGATGCGATATTCGCCGCCCTTCTGCATCAGCTGCAGCGCTTCGGAAAAACCGGCAACAACGCCGCCAACCGGCATCGGCGTCTGCTCGTTGGCATCGAAAACCGTGCCATCCCGCAGGCGACCTTCATATTTGACCAGCGCGGTATCGGTGGCCGTCGGTGACGGCCCTTCGCCGGGCTTCAGCACCTTGTACTGCAGACCGGATGCGGTTGTCTCTACCCCGTCTTCATCGGCATTGGCAGCCAGAAACTGCTCGTTGCTGGCGCCATTGATCACGGCATTCTGGGTGCCCGTATAAGCGAGCAGCAGAGCAGCAACAACAATCAGCAGCAAGCCGAGCCAGAGCTTGGTCAGCGAGCCTTTTTTGATGGGATGAATCGGAACCGTCGTGACAGACATTGGGCAGGCTACCTTAAAGTTCGTGGAGCCGAAGCGCTTAAATCAGACCGTCGCGTTCCATGCGCTTGCGGTCCATCTTGCGGGCGCGGCGGACAGCCGCAGCCTTTTCGCGAGCACGCTTTTCGGATGGTTTCTCATAATGGCGGCGAAGCTTCATTTCGCGATAAACGCCTTCACGCTGCAATTTTTTCTTGAGCGCGCGGAGCGCCTGATCAACATTATTATCGCGAACCATGATTTGCATAAGACTGAGTAACTCCGTTCAAATTTCGTAGCGGACCAGAAGCAATTTCTTCTGGCCTGAATTGGTATAAAAGCCATAAAAAAGGGTTTGCAGCAGAATCAATCTGCTTCAATCTCGCGCCGCCTATCAATTTCCCGGCAGCAAGGCAAGCTTTTACACGATTCAATTGCGCAAATGAAAGGCGGTTTGCATTCCCGTTTCCGCCAACTTGCTATACAAGCTGGAGCAAGAGACAATAGAAGCGAATCGAGGAGAGAAAAATGGCCACGGCAATCAATATCCAGTCGACCTGCACCGAAGACGAATGGAAGGCGCGCCAGAAGCTCGCTGCCTGCTACCGGATTTTCGCCTATCTCGGATGGGACGAACTGATCTTCAACCATATCACGCTGAAAGTCCCGGGCGAAGATAACGCCTTCCTGATCAACCCCTATGGCCTGCATTTCAGCGAGGTCACCGCCTCGACCCTGGTCAAGATCGACATTGACGGCAACACGCTGGACGGCTCGACCTTCCCGGTCAACAAGGCCGGCTTCACCCAGCACAGCCTGTTCCACCGCGAGCTGCCCGATGTCCATGCGATCATCCACACCCATACGACGGCAACCATGGCGGTTTCGTCCGTCGAAGGCGGGCTCCAGCCGGTCAATTTCTATGCCGCCGCTGTCGTCCCCCGCCTCGCCTATCACAAGTTCGAAGGCATCACCGTACATGAGGACGAAGGCCCGCGCTTTCTCGCCAGCCTTGGCAAGAAGCGGATGATGATGCTCGAGAATCACGGACCAGTGGTGATGGGCCGCACCCTGGAAGAAGCCTTTCTCAATCACTGGGTGCTGCAGCGCGCCTGCGAAATCCAGATGCAGACCCTGTCGATGGGCAAGCCGGTGATGATCGGCGAAGACGTGATCAGGAAGCATATGGAAAATCTGTCACAGGCTGCGATTGATCCGATGAAACAGGGCGTGCCCGAATTTGAAGCGATGGTGCGGCTGGTCGATCGCGAAGACAGAAGCTGGCGGGAGTAAAAATATTCCCCTCCCGCTTGCGGGAGGGGCTAGGGGTGGGCATAGATAAATCAATGATTTCCTCGGCATCAATATTCCAAAATTCCCACCCCCTCCCCCTCCCGCAAGCGGGAGGGGAGATTTGACAAAATTCACCGTCAACGATCGCCCGGTCTGGTACCGGATGGACCCGGATACGCCGTTGCTCTGGGCGCTGCGCGATGCGTCCAATCTGACCGGCACCAAATATGGCTGCGGCACCGGCGACTGCGGTGCCTGCATGGTCGAGGTCGATGGCGAGGCGATCCGCTCCTGCCTGGTCACCATCGGCGAGATGGAAGGCCGGTTTGTCACCACGATCGAGGCGCTGTCACGCGATCGCAGCCATCCGGTACAGCAGGCCTGGGCGGCCGAAAATGTCCCGCAATGCGGCTTTTGTCAGTCCGGCATGATCATGGCGGCGGCGGTGTTGCTGAAGAAAAATAGCAACCCGTCCAAGGCCGCGATTGACGAGGCGATCACCAATATTTGCCGCTGCGGCACCTATCCGCGGATCCGCGAGGCGATCCAGCGGGCCGGCCGTGTGGCGCGGGGAGAGGCCGTCCTCAGCGCCGCGCCACCCCCGGGCATCGATCCCGAAGATGCGGCCAAAGCGGTTCCGGCGCTCACACCCGGCAAATAGACCGTTTCAAAGGGGTCTTTTTCTTTGAACAAGTCGGCCACTCCTGTTTATGGAGAGTATCCGCCAAACAGGAGAGAAACATGAAAGCCACGATCTGGCACAATCCGAAATGCGGGACGTCCCGCAAGACACTGGCGATACTGGAAGAGACACCCGGCGTTGACCTGACGGTGGTCGAATATCTCAAAAATCCGCCGACTCGTTCCAAGCTGGAACAGCTGTTCCGCGACGCTGGCATGACCCCGCAGGAGGGCCTGAGAGTGCGCGGTTCGCCCGCAGAAGAGCTGGGTCTGACAAAGGATGATGCCACCGCTGACCAGATTTTGGATGCGATGGCGGCAGAGCCGATACTGATCAACCGGCCTCTGGTGGAGACCGACAAGGGCGTCAGGCTGTGTCGCCCGCAGGATATTGTCCGGGACATTCTCTGACGAAAGCCGCAATGGCGATACAGACCGGGGAAACTGATGGCAGTAATCGCAGTCTACAGCATGAAGGGGGGCGTCGGCAAAAGCTGTTCGGCCGTCAACCTGGCATGGAACAGCGCGGTGGGAAGCTCCCGCCGGACCCTGCTCTGGGATCTTGACCCGCAGGGGGCAGCCTCGTTCATTCTCCGTGGCAATCAGACGGAAAAGGACCGGGCTCGCGCCATGATCGCGGGCAATGTCAAACCGGAAAAGTTGATCCGACCGACCGAAATAAACAATCTGGACCTTCTGGCAGCGGATGTGTCGCTGCGCGGGCTAGACCGGCTGTTCTTCCAGATCAGCAAAAAACGGCATCTCGGAAAATTGCTCAGGCAAATCGGCAAGGATTATGACCGGATCATCCTCGATTGCCCGCCGGGACTGACCGAGACGAGCGAGCAAATTCTGCGCAACGCCGATATCGTGATTGTCCCGGTCATTCCCTCGCCGCTCTCCGAACGCGCGCTTGTCGACGTGCAGATGTTCTTGGACGGCAGCGGCAAGAAACATGCCCCGCTGCTCCCGGTCTACAACATGGTCGACCGGCGGCGGTCGATTCACAAACAGGGCCTGGCCCGCAATCCGAAATGGCCGGTCATCCCGATGTCGAGCGCGGTCGAACATATGACAAAATTGCAGCAGCCGGTCGGCAGTTTTGCGCCGCACAGCACGGCTGCCCGGGCCTATGCCCGGATTTGGCGCGGCATTGAAAAGCGACTGACAAAAAAATAGCGCGGCCCAGCGCGGCTAGGCCGATTTTTTATCATATTGCAGCTGCGGCGCGTCCAGCTCTCCGAACAGGTTTTTCGCGTCTTCGGCGATCATCGGCCGGCCGAAATAATAGCCCTGGATCTTGCGGCAGCCAAGCCGGCGGATCATCTGGACCTCTTCTTCCGTCTCGGCTCCCTCTGCGGTGGTGGACATGCCGAGAGCATCTGCCATCGCCACAACCGCGCGGATAATCGCGAGGCTTTCGGGTGCATTTTTCGCGGCGCCCTGAACAAAGCTGCGATCGACCTTGATCGTCGAGAAGCGCGTCTTGCGCAGATAGCCGAGCGAGGAATAGCCGGTGCCGAAATCATCGAGCGACAGGTTGATCCCCAGAGCGATGATCTGGTCGAGCGTTGCTGCCGCGCCATTGCCCTCGTGCATGAAGATACTCTCGGTCACTTCTATCTCCAGGCGACTAGGCGCAAGCCCGCTTTCCTCGAGCGCGGAGACCACCATCGACAGGAAATTCACTTCGGTGAGCTGGTCTGCGGAAACATTGACCGCGACCTTGACCGTGGAGGGCCACCGCATGGCTTCCTTGCACGCTGTGCGCAACACCCACTCGCCGATCGGCACAATCAGCCGGGCCTCTTCCGCCAAGGGCACGAATTTGGCCGGCGAGACGGATCCGAACTCGGGATTATTCCAGCGCAGCAGCGCCTCGAAGCCGACAATGCCGCCCGAGTCCGCGCTGACGACGGGCTGGTAGTGGAGCAAAAACTCGTCATTCTTCATGGCTTTGCGCAAGGCCATTTCCATGACTCGCCGTTCTTCTGCCTGCACGTGAAGCTGTGGCTCGTAATGCGTGAATGCGCCGCCGCCCTGATCCTTCGATCGATACAGGGCCAGGTCGGCACTGCGCATCAGCATTTCGACCGTACGACCGTCTCTTGGGCCTATCGCCGTGCCGACGCTGGCGCCGATGAACAGCGTGTGCTGGTCGACCTCATAGGGCCGCGACAGCACCTCGATGATCTTGCTGGCCAGCAATTCCATATAATGGGTGTCGCCTGCGTCCTTGACCACAACGGCAAATTCATCGCCGCCCAACCGGCCGCACAGCTCGTTGTCGGTCATGATCGATCGCAGCCGATCGGATACCCGTGCCAGCAACCGGTCACCCACCGGATGACCAAGCGTGTCGTTCACCGCCTTGAACCGGTCAAGGTCGATCATCATGAAGCCGTAGCGCCCGTTCCACTTTTCCGCCTCTTGCATGGCCTTGCCGAGGGTGTCGGTCAGTTGCAGACGGTTTGGCAGGCGGGTCAGCGTATCAAATCTGGCCAGATGCGAGATTTTGTCCGCCGATTCCCGCTGTTCGGTAATATCCGAGCCGACGCCGCGGAATCCGTGGAAGATGCCATTATCATCCAGCTTTGGCGAAGCGGACAATTCCCACCAGCGGTTTTCGCCGTTGATCTGGACAGGCACCAGCATGTTGCTGAAGCTGTCCCGCCGTTTCAGCTTTTCGGCCAGTTCGTGCAAGGCTGTCGAGAATTTGCCGCTTTCCCAGGATTCTCCGGCAACCAGCTGCAGAAACGGCTTGCCTTCGATCTGCTCGGCCGGCTGCCCCAACGCATGGGCGAAGCGCGGCGAGACATGCGTGATCCGGCGCGATGTATCGGTCTGCCAAAGCCAGTCGGCACCGGTATCCTCAAATTCCTTGAGCAACAGGCTCACGACTTCGCTTTTCTCGGTGAGACTGGCTTCCGCGACCCGTCTTTCAATGAATGATCGACCGGTCATCAGGCAGCCGGAAATCAGCAATACGGCGATGGCCAGTGTAGCCAATACCAAATGGGGGCTGCCGATATACAACCAGCCAAAAATCATGGCAGCGCTGGACGATGATATGAACAAAATGCTGCTGAGCGGCACATTTGACAGAAGCATCGCGGAACCGACCATCAGGCAGATGATGATCGCCCATATCGGTATCATGGTCATGAGATTGGTGCTGAATGCGAACAGCAAGAACCCGACACCCCACAGCGAGCCACCGGCAAGGGAAACAAGATAAACCTTGGTCAACTCGGAACGGTTGATCGTTTTGCGCTGCCATGCCGACTGTTTGCGATACAGCAGGTGAGCGTAAATATATAATGCAGCCAAACCTGCGAGCCACAGGCCAAGAAACCATATGTTGACCTGGCCGATGCCCAATTGCACCATCAACAGGCCGCAGACGATCGCGGCAACGATCTTCAGAAAACCATGCTGATTATTGCCATTGAACTGCAGAGCCCGAATCCGCCCCCAGTCCACTCCTGGAGGATCAGAAAGGCCAAGCAACACGCGAAGCGGAATTACCTTTGGCAAACCAGGCTGAGTGATCGTTTTTAACACTGACCCTGTATAGGGCGAAATTCTTAGCGAAACGTAAGGACTGGCCTAAATTTTTCGGCAATGCCTGAGAGGCAGGACTCAGTCCTGCTCAGGCCGCGACCGCATAAGGCTGAATATCGCCGGAAAGATACAGGTTTCGCGCCTTCGCACGGCTCAGCTTTCCGGAACTGGTGCGTGGCAGGGTGCGTGGCGGCACCAGCTCGATCACGCAGTTCATCCCGGTAATCGCTCTCACCTTCTCGCGAATCTCGTTCCACAACCGCAGCCGCTCGATCTCGTCCGAGGTCCGGCATTGCACCAGCACGGCCGGCGTTTCCTCGCCACCCGGAGTCGTGATGGCAAAGGCGGCGATATCGCCTGCCTTGAATCCGGGCAGTTGTTCCACCGCCCACTCGATATCCTGCGGCCAGTGGTTTTTGCCGTTGATGATGATCATGTCCTTGGCGCGGCCGACAATGTAAAGATAGCCGTTCGACAGATAGCCCATGTCCCCGGTGTCGAGCCAGCCGTCGACGAGACAGGCATCGGTCGCTTCCTGGTCGCGATAATAGCCTTCCATCACCGCGGGGCCCTTCATCCAGACCTTGCCAACGGTTTTTTCCGCCAGAACCGCTCCATTTTCGGCGCGAATCTCCAGCTGCGTATCGCGCACGGGCTTGCCGCAATTGACGATTGCGCGGAAGCGTTTCGGGCGACTGCCGTCGCTCTTCTTCTCGCCGGAAAGCTCGGTTTCCTCTACCAGTTCCACTTCCATGCCTTCACCGGACGGCATCAGCGTCACGGCAAGCGTGGCTTCGGCCAGACCATAGCTCGGCAAAAAGGCCTTGGCGTCAAACCCTGCCGGCGCGAAGGCATCGGTGAAGCGCTGCATCACATCAGGGCGGATCATGTCCGCGCCATTGCCGGCCAGCCGCCAGCGCGACAGGTCGAACCGTTCCTGGACATTGGACTGGCTGCCGATCCGGCGAGCGCAGATTTCATAGCCGAAGGTCGGCGAAAAACTGCAGGAGGTACCGGGATTGCGGGAAATCAGGTCGAGCCACGACAGCGGTCGGCGCGCGAAATCCGCAGTCTTGAGATAATCGGTCGAGACCTGGTTGGCGACCATCGACAGAAAACAGCCGACCAGCCCCATATCATGATAGAATGGCAGCCAGGAAATGCAGCGATCGCTGTCCCCGATCAGCATGCCATGGGCATGCGATCCCAGATTGTGCAGCAACGCCTTGTGGGTAACCGCAACACCATGCGGAAAGCGGGTCGAGCCGCTGGAATATTGCAGATAGGCAATATCGCCGCTGCTGGCGGTCGGCAAGGATACGTCGGGAGCGTCCTGCCCGGCAAAGCCATCCCATCCGTGCGCGGGAATGGCACGCGACTGGCCGGCGGCACCCGCCAGTTCGGCAATCTCGTCCGGAAACAGCAATATCGCCGGGTCGCAACTGTCCAGCTGCACGCCGATCTGGTCGATATAGCTTTCCTTGCCGCCGAAGGAGGTGGGCAAAGGCAAGGGTACCGGCAAAGCACCGGCATAGACCGCACCAAAAAACAGCGCGCAAAACTGGGGCTCCGTGTCGGCGATCAGCGCGACCCGGTCGCCGGGCTTTATCCCGGATGCGATCAGGCGCTTTGCCGCCACGATCGCGTCATCCCGCAATTCGCGGAACGGATAAGCACGGACAAGCGAACCGCGGGCATCGTGGAAGTTGAAACCCTTTTGTCCTTGCGCTGCGTAATCCAGGGCTTCGCCCAGAGTGTCAAAGTCGGAGAAGCGCCGCGGCAGCTCGTCCAAAGTCGGAGTTGGTGTCAGTTCGGTCATCCAATTTCCATTTCCGGGAGGTCCAGCCTCTCCAAAATCAGTCTCTTTTGTTCGGCAAGGACGCAAATATTGCCTTTTTCACGTCCTTCAGCCGCTTTTACCAAGGTCATTGCTAGCCTCTGGCGTTTAAATTTCGGCCCGACTGTGGCACAAAAAGGGCACGCGTCATACTTGAAAGCCAAACCGTTGAAAAACAGCGTTAAAACGTTAGATCAAGAAAGCTTGCAGCGGCTGGCCATACGCTATGTCGAACGATATGCCACGAGCCGGAAAAAACTGGCCGATTATCTTCACCGCAAAATCCGCGAACGGGAATGGCGGGGCGAGGAGCCCCCGGCCGTTGAACAGCTGATCGAACGCTTCGTCGATCAGGGCTATATTGACGACGCCCTATACGCCCAGAACAAGGCCTCGGCGCTCATCCGTCGCGGCTATGGCTCCCGCCGGGTGTCGCATGCCCTTTATCAGGCGGGCATCAGCGAAGCGGACGGGCGCGAGGCCTATCAGATCAGTGAATCGAACAAATGGATCGCGGCCGATAAATTCGCTCGCAAACGGAAAATAGGCCCCTATTCTGATCGGCGGCAGGACGCGGATATATGCCGCAAGCAACTGCAGGCCTTCCTGAGGGCGGGCCATGACTTTGATCTGGCCAGCCGCTTTGTTTTCGCAAGGCCGGGAGAGGAAATAACGGCGGAAAACTGATCCTGATCGACGCAAGTACACAGACCACCTAATGGGGATTGACTCCATTGCGGTGAAGAATCGCCAGTTTAATATTATTGTGATATATACTAGCGGGCGAGTCGAAATGTGATAGACATTTGATTTGGCTTAGTTTTGTTCGGAGATGCATCGTGGCCAGCTTGTTTGCGGAATCAGACCCTGCGGATAGTCCTGCGCGCCATGACAGAGAAGAGAGTCCTTCCTCGTCCGATAGCGCGATGCGGCGCGCCACGGGGCGGGTGAAATGGTTCGACAGTCACCGCGGCTTCGGCTTCATCGTCCCTCACAATGATCTTTCAGCGGACAAGGACGCGCTCCCGCAATCGGATATTCTGGTGCACTGGAGCCTGCTGGAATCCCTGGGCACAAGGGAATTGCCGGAAATGGCGGTGGTAACATGCGAATATGCGGTGGCGCCCAAAGGTCTGCAGGCCACAAGAATTCTCGATATCGACCTTTCCGAATGCGGCCCGCGAAACGATCCCTCGGCTGCCGCCCGCGCGCGCCAGTCCGTGCATATTGTCGATGAGGATTCCGATTTCACCCACGCCGAGGTAAAATGGTTTAACCGTGCCAAAGGCTATGGCTTTCTGATAAGTGAAGACTTTGACGGCGATATTTTTCTCCACATGGAAACCCTTCGGGACGCCGGCATCGGCGAAATCGTTCCGGGCCAGCATTTGCTCGTCCGCATAAAGGACGGGAATCGCGGCCATATGGCCGTACAAGTATGCCTGCCGGCCCCGGACTGAAACAGAAAAGCATATAGATGATAAAGATGTCAAAGGCGCTCGCGCTTTCCCTGAGTCTGGTCGTGACGGCCAGCCTGTCCGGCTGTTACGCGCGGACTGGCGATACGGCGGCCACCAGCCCGCAAAGCGAGCAAGGCAAATTGCCGCTGTCCGAGGCCGGCCTCAAGCAGGTCCCCCTCGCTATCCAGACATCCGACGCGATCCATGATTTTGTTGTGGAAGTGGCCGCGACCGGTGCCGAGCAGGCACAGGGCCTGATGTTCCGCACCCGGCTGGCGCCCGACAAGGGCATGATCTTCCCCTTCCCCGAAGATCGCGTCGCCAGTTTCTGGATGAAGAATACCGTGATACCGCTCGATATTATCTTCATCCGCCGGGACGGGACGATCGAATCGATTGCAGCCAATACCACGCCCTATTCGCTGGATCCGGTGCGTTCCAATGAACCGGTCGCCACCGTTCTCGAAATCGCTGCAGGCAGGGCTGCCGAGCTGGGCCTCGCGCCGGGTGACACCGTCACCTGGCAATGACGATCAGCGCCTCGGCAAACCTGCTGGCTGTTTGACATTTTTTCATTGCGGAGCGCATGGCTGCAGGGCTAAGCGAGCGACATGAGCATATTGGCGAAAATATTCACTTGGTGGGACGGTGCCACGATCGGCACCAGCCTGTTCAGCGCCCGCAACGGCAAATCCGTTGGCGAGGACATCTTTGGCAACAAATATTTCCAGGCGAAGAAAACGGACAGCCGCCATCCTGCCGGACAGCGCTGGGTGATCTACAATGGCGCCAATGACGCCAGCCGGGTCCCCCCCGAATGGCATGGCTGGCTGCATCACAGTTTTGACGACATTCCGGAGAGCTATCTGCCACCGGCACGCATCTGGGAAAAAGAGCCAAGCGGCAATCTGACCGGCACCGCGCGGGCCTATCGCCCCGCAGGCGCGCTGGAACACGGGGGACACCGTGCAGCCGCGACCGGCGATTATGAATCGTGGAATCCCGCCGAAGCGGAATGACAGGCATGGTCCGTCACTCCCTTTCCTTATCGGTGCTAGCAGCGACGCTTTTGCTGGCCGGCTGCGGCTGGTTCGACAGCGATCAGATCGATGAACATGCCACTGGCCAGGCGGCGGAAAAACGCAAGCTTGCCGCAACCGACGGCGACCTGGTCGCTCCGGTGACCGAGCAGATCGGCACGCCGATGGCGGAACGGGTTGCAACGCTCGGCTTTCTCAACAAGCGCAATGGCCTGACCCGTGATCTTGAGCTGCGGCCCGGACAGTCGGTCCGAATCGGTCGCGCGATCGTCCGCCTGCGGGCCTGCGAACGCACCGCTCCCTGGGAAATGACGCCCGAACAGGGTGCCTTTGTCCAGCTTCTGGTCAATGAACGCCCACCCAACCGGTCCGGTGACGATCAGTGGAAGCGGGTGTTCTCCGGCTGGCTGTTCCGGGAATCACCGTCCCTGAACGTGGTCGAGCATCCGATCTATGACGTCTGGGTCAAGAGTTGCGCAATGAGCTTCCCGGGCGAAGAAGAGTCGCCAGATGACTCATCGGATCCGACCGCACCGCGCACCTCCTCGTCCAATCTCGCCAATAGCGCATCCAACGCACCGAATGAGACCGAGCCGGCAGCAGAATCCCCTGCGACGCCAGCCGCCAGGCCCCCGTCCGCAGCCAGACCGGCTCCGGCGACCGAGCCTGCCGATCCGATCGGCGATCTGATCGCCGAAACCGGCGACGGTACATAGCCCCTGACCCGTTTCAGCTCTTCCAGATAGGCCTGCTGACTGATTTCAATCGCCCCCAGCGAGGCCAGATGGTCGGTCATGAACTGGCAGTCAAGCAGCGGAAATCCGCCGACCTTTAACCGGGCGACCAGCCATGCCAGGGCCACTTTCGAAGCATCCCGGGCTCGGGAAAACATGCTCTCCCCGCAAAAGGCCCCGCCAACAGCCAGACCGTAAAGACCGCCCGCCAGCCGGTCCTCCCCGGTCGCTTCGTCCGGTAACCAGCATTCGATGCTGTGCGCATGGCCCAGCCGGTGCAGCTGGTTGAACGCGTCCTCGATTTCGGCATTGATCCAGGTTTCCCGCCGGTCCCCGGCCTGCTCGGCGCATATTGCGATGATATCGGAAAACGCCGCGTCGGCGGTCACCCGGAAACGGTCGGACCTGATGGTTTTGCGCAGCGAGCGCGACAGCCGGAAATTGTCGAGCGGGATGACGGCCCGCGCCTTGGGCTCGACCCAGAAGGTTTCCGGATCGTCCCGGGCATCGGCCATAGGGAAGATTCCCGACGCATAGGCTTTGATAAGGAGATCGAGATCAATGGTCATGAATAAGGGATCGTCCGGTCCGTTTCGTTCGTTCAGGCGCTGATGGGCAACAATTGCACGGCGTCAGTCTGCCATCAAGACGCGGGCTTCGTCGGCGATTTTCTCCGCAATGGCAGCATATTCGCTGGCGAAGCCGGCATTGGTGCGCCAGGCGGCCCCGATGCTGCGGTTCACCGCCCAGCCTTCGACATTGAGCAAGGCCACGTCACCGCCGCGGGCCAGTTCGGACCGGACATAGAGTTCCGGCAAAATCGCCAGCCCCAGACCCGAGGCCACCATCTGGCGGACGCTGTCGAGACTGGTGCCTTCATAGTCGCGCAGCAGGTTCATGTCGTGCTGCTGGCACTGGCGCACCACATCGCGGTGCAGATGGTGCCGGCGGTCGAGGCTGAGCACCGGCAGGCCGGCAAGGTCGGACAGGTCGAGCTGCTCCCGCGCAGCCAGTGGATGATCCGGCGGCGCGACCAGAATCAGCGGTTCGCGAAACAAAGGCTCGATATGCAGATTCTCGCCCTCGATCGGCAAGGGGCCGAGCAGCATGTCGATCGAGCCCTTGGTCAGTTCCATCGCCTGCAGGTCAGGGATGCCCTCGCGCATATAAAAGCGCAGATCGGGGCGGCTGCGGTGCAGCGCCGCAATCACCGGCGGCATCAGATAGGGCCCTAGGGTCGGCGAAACGCCAAAGCGCAAGATGCCGGCCAGACTGTCGCTGGCCCGTTCGGCGAGATCACGGATATCCTTGACCTGAACCAGCACATGGCGCGCGCGGTCGGCAATCTCCCGCCCGACCGGGGTCAGTTCGGCGCCATGGGTGCGCCGCTCGACCAGCGTTACCCCCAGCCGCTGTTCCAGCGTCCGCAATTGATGGCTCAATGTTGGCTGGGACGCGGCGGCGGCCTGTGCCGCCTTTCCGAAATGGCGATGATCGGCCACCGCGACGAGATATTCGAACTGGCGTAATGTCGGCATGGCCCAGAGGCTCCCTCATATAGAAGCATTCTATCGATACTTACGATTTCATTCGATTGGAATTATCATCTGAACGGTATCATATCAACCATATCGATGCGAAAGCTCGATAGAAATAGAATATGCTTCGGTTCCGCATAGCTCAAGACACCATCCCCTAACCCTGGGGCGGCAGCAAACCCCCATCCGCTAGCCGCCCCTTTTTTTTCGACAGGACGATGCTGCAATGGTAAAAAAGATGAGCAATGCCCTGCAACAGTTCATTGCGCAGGAAACGAGCGCGGGCATTGTTCTGTTCTGTGCAGCGGTGGCGGCGATGATCGCCGTGAACAGCGCGCTCAGTCCTCATTATCTGGCGTTCCTCGACATTCCGGTTGCCGTGCGATTTGGCGCGCTGGAAATTGCCAAGCCGCTGTCGCTGTGGATCAATGACGGGCTGATGGCCATCTTCTTTTTCCTGGTCGGGCTGGAAGTGAAGCGTGAATTGATGGAGGGCCAGCTTTCCAGCGTCGAACAGGCGTCGCTGCCGCTGATTGCAGCGATCGGCGGGATGGCGCTCCCCGCCGCCGTTTTCGCCTATTTCAACTGGGGCCTTGCCGACAATATCAATGGCTGGGCGATTCCGGCCGCCACCGACATCGCCTTTGCGCTCGGCGTGCTGGCGCTGCTTGGCAAACATGCCCCGGTCTCGCTGAAAATCCTGCTGCTCGCGATCGCGATCATCGACGATATCGGCGCCATCATCATCATCGCGCTGTTCTACACGGCCGAAGTATCGGGCGCTTCGCTCATGCTCGCCGGTGCCGGAACCGTGCTGCTCTTCACCATGAACCGGCTGGGCGTGGTGCGCACGGCACCCTATATTCTGGTCGGCATATTCCTCTGGATATGCGTCCTGAAATCGGGAGTACACGCGACCCTTGCCGGAGTGCTCGCGGCGCTGGCGATTCCGCTCAATGCCAGGGACGGCAGCTCGCCGCTCAAGCATCTCGAACATATGCTCCACCCGTGGACCGCCTTTCTCGTGCTGCCCATCTTCGCTTTCGCCAATGCCGGTGTATCGCTGTCCGGGTTGCAGATCAGCGACCTGATGGCGCCGCTGGCGCTGGGCGTCGCGGCGGGTCTGGTGGTGGGCAAGCAGCTGGGCGTGTTCGGATTCATGTTTCTGGCAACCAAAGCCGGTCTGGTAAAACGCCCTGCCGGTGTCAGCTGGCTGCAGCTCTATGGCCTCGCCTGCCTAACCGGCATCGGTTTCACGATGAGCCTGTTCATCGGCAATCTGGCCTTTTTCGATCCGGACCAGATCGAAACGGTAAAGCTCGGCGTGATTAGCGGCTCGCTGGTCTCGGGCCTGCTGGGATATGCCATATTGCGATCATCCTCCTCCAGCCGCGCGACAGGATAATATCCGCGCGGAGTGTCCCCTCCGCCGCAAAACGGCCAGCGCAATCGAATCAGTCGGCGCGCGTTTCAATCCATGCTAAGGGCGGGTCATGAAACGACAACTCTATCTGGCAGCCGGCCTGACCTCGGTCGCTCTGGGCGCGATTGGCGTCATATTGCCCTTGCTGCCGACCGTACCGTTCATGATCCTGGCCGCTTTCTGCTTCGCGAACAGCTCGCCGCGACTGGAGGCATGGCTGGTCGAACATCATGTTTTCGGCAGCCATATCCGCAACTGGCGGGAACGGAGGGCGATCACCCGGCGCGGAAAATGGGCAGCAACCATTGCCTTTGCGGTCAGTATCACGATTGCCCTGCTGTTCATGAAAATGCCGTGGAATCTCTTTCCCATCGCTGCAGCGCTGATCACGGGCAGCTGGCTCTGGACCCGCAACGAGCCCGGGCCGGCACAATTGCCCGTGCAACCCCCTCCGCATAAAGAATAGTTTTAGCCCTTTTTGAATCTGTTATTCTCTCCCGGAATCTTAGGAGAGAGAGAAATGTCGCGACAGCAATTGTTGGAAATGACCCGCTCACTGGTTGAGCATGGCAAGGCAGACACGATGGAACTGGTCGATGACGTGGTCGCCATCCCGGCATCCGACTATACCGATGAAGCACGTTTTGAACGCGAGAAAAATCTGATCTTCAAGCGCCTGCCGCTGATGATGGCACCCTCCTGCGAATTGCCCGAGCCGGGCTGCTACAAGGCCGTGGACATGGCCGGCATCCCCGTGCTGATCACCCGGCAAAAGGACGGCACCGCCCAGGCCTTTCTCAACAGCTGCACCCATCGCGGCAATCCGGTGGCCGAGGGCAGCGGCAAGGCGTCGCGTTTCACCTGCGGATATCACGGCTGGACCTTCAAGAATGACGGCGATCTTCTCGCCATCGCCTCGCCCAAGGATTTCGGCGCGGTCGACAAGGCGGCGTTCTGCCTGACGAAATTCCCGACGCTGGAACGCGCCGGCCTGATCTGGGTGACGCTCGATCCGGACAGCACGCTCGATATCGAGGCCTATCTCTGCGGCTATGACAGCCTGCTGGAACATTTCGGCTTTGATGGCTGGCACCTGTTCGACCAGCGCACCATCCCCGGGCCCAACTGGAAGACGGCCTATGACGGCTATCTCGACTTCTATCACCTGCCGGTGCTGCACAAGGACACGTTCGGCGCCGACTTTTTCAACCGCGCCAATTATTTCGCCTGGGGTCCGCACCAGCGGCTGTCCTCGCCTTCGAAATTTGTCCAGAAGACCGGCAGCGACGAGAAAGTTGATCTTACCCAGATTGACGAGAAAGACTGGCCGATCGACGCGCTGCTGCAGGGCGTCTGGACGATCTTCCCGCATATCTCGATCGCCAGCTTCTACGGCGGCGGCGGGCGCGGTGCGATGATCTCGCAGCTGTTCCCGGGTGAAACGGTCGGGGAAAGCTACACGACGCAATTTTACGTCATGGAACATGCGCCGACCGACGATGCTGTCCGCCAGGGCGCGCGGGAACAGTTTGACTTCCTGAAAACGGTCGTCGCCGAAGAGGATTACAAGACCGGCAAGCGCCAGCACGAGGCGCTGCAGTCGGGCCTGATCGATAAAGTCTGGTTCGGCCGCAATGAAGGCGGCGGGCAGGCGTTTCACCGCTGGGTCGAGCGTCTGACCGAAGCCGATGACGCGGAACTCGAGCGGATCTTTGCCCCGCAACTGCAGGCGGCGGAATAAGGAGTCAGGCGCTGCAGTAAGCCCTTACCGGCGTCGGTCGGCCTGTGGCAGCGCCGGCATCGCTACGAAAAGCCCGCAAAACGACAGCTTCTGCCCAAAAATGGGGGAAATTTGTCTATTCTGCGGGATATTTTCGCATGAAATGGTCAAGAACCGCCGGATTGAGCAGAGTCTTGAACGCGCATCCCATGCCGTCCGGATCGTGGCACACCACCTCGGCCTCCAGCGCCCCGAGACCGGGCAGGGTGATCCAGCACAAGGTGCCGGGCGGCGTCTGCAACAAGGCGTCGCAGGCAAAACCGGCAACCGACATGTCCAGAACTTGTACCGGAAAGCCGGAAGAGCAGGAAAAACGCATTCTGGCGGGGATGGAGAGCCGGTGACGCGTCGCGCATCGATCTTCGTCGGCCGCAATCGCATAGGGAATCGCTGACAGGCTATCAGCTGCGGATGGAGACGGCCTGCGAACCGTTGAGTCTGTCATATCTATCTCCTCGGCACTGGATGTCGCCAAAGCGGTCCCCACGAGTCGAGGGAGAGATTGCGACACACGCTGATGCAACCACTCCGGTAAAGCCCGTCTTCCGCCTTCCGGTAAATAATAGTGCGACTCAATTTAACCATGGTGCGATTCGACCGCATGCCCAACAATCACGCTTGCCGAATGGCTCGCGGGACGCTAATGCCCGCGAACTGGCTGTTCCGCGAGGGCGAAATGGCCTGTGCAGGAGTGTAGCTCAGTTGGTAGAGCATCGGTCTCCAAAACCGAGGGCCCACGGTTCGAGTCCGTGCACTCCTGCCATTCTCCCTCTCTTGCACCGAAATCTTCATGCCCCAGTTCATTTCCGCCATCACGCTGCTCGTTCCCGATTATGATCCGGGAATCGAATTTTATGTCGGTCTGATGGGATTCGAGCTGATTGAAGACACGCCCTTGTCGGAAGACAAGCGCTGGGTGCTGGTCGCCCCGCCCGGCAGCACCGAAACCCGGCTGCTGCTCGCACGGGCGAGCAACGAGGCGCAGGAAGAAGTGATCGGCGAACAGGCCGGCGACCGGGTTTTTCTGTTTCTGGAAACCTATGATTTCGAAACCGATTACGCGATCATGCAGCGCGCCGGCATCCTGTTTCTCGAAGAGCCGCGCGAGGAGCCCTATGGCATGGTCGTCAAATGGAGCGATCCGTTCGGCAACAAGTGGGACCTGATCGAACGCTATTGAGCCCTGGTGGCCTGAAACTGAAGTTCGCTAAACCTTACTTCGTCATGCTGAACTCGTTTCAGCATCCATCGCGGTCCCGGACGCCGACGGCGAGAGACGAGAAATGGACCCTGAGCCGTCAGGCCACCGAAGGTAATCAAGTTCAGGGTGACGGTCCATTCATTGATACGAATTTCAGATTCGGGTCACTGGGGTCAGGCCCTATCGCTCAATATCAAGGGCACCCGCGATTACACCCCATATCTGGTGGGTCAATTTTGCCGGATCGGGCCGCGGTCGCATGCCCATCGCATGCATGATTCCGCTGCGGATCGCCCCGGTAATGGCAGCGCCGGCAATCGCCGGATCGATATGGGCACCGATATCGCCGCGCCTGATCCCCGAGGCGATGTTGCGGATCGCCATCTCGATCATTTCTTCATGGCGAGCGGATTCCACCGCCGCAACATGGCTGGTGCGGGCCATCCGGCCCAGAATGACGGGGGCCATCGGGTCGTTGTAGAGAAATTCGACGGCAGCCATCAGCCGCTGCCGCTCGCGGACGCGCCAGGCGATATCCGGGTCGATATACTGGTTCACCACATGATTGTAGCGATCGTAAAAGGCATCGATAATGGCGCCCAGCATCCCGGCCTTGGACCCGAAATAATGATAGGCCAGACCCACCGAAACACCGGCCTTGCCGGCGACCTGGCTCATTTCGAGCGCACCGTCGCCCTCCCGCAAAATCTCCTCCGCCGCAGCCAGGATTTTCGCGGCGCGGAGCAGTTTGCGGTCGGTGCGTCCCCCTGCCCTGCCTTGCCCGGCCCCTGCCGCTGTTCCTGCCCCTGTTCCTTCATCGCTGACCATGATGCCTCCCCTATGAAATATTTGAATTGAATTCAATTCAAATATTTCATAGGCCTGTTGGTCAGAACGAATCACGGAGGGGATGCATGGATATCGAAAGCGGGATGGACCTGTCGCAGGCCGACCTGAGCCCCTGGCTGCACGGCCGTCCCTTTGCCGACGCCTGGGAGCAATACGAGGAGGAAGGCTATGTCATTCTCCCCCATGTCCTGACCGCCGAACAGCTGGGCCGGCAGCGCGCTGCGCTGCAGCCATGGCTGGATGCCGACCAGCGAGGGCGCAACAATTTCGAAGGTGCACAGTCCAACCGCATCTACGGCATGCTGGACAAGAATCCGGTCTTCGCCGACCTGATTTCCCATCCGCTGCAGCTCGCCTTTGCCGAACGCGAACTGGGCAAAAGCTGCCTGCTCTACGCCTGTCTGGCGATCAATCTGCTGCCCGGAGAAACCGTCCAGCCCTGGCATTTCGACGACAGCCATTGCGACCTGCCACGCCCGCGCGACCCGCTCAGCCTGTCGACCTTCTGGTCGATCAGCGACACGACCGAGGACAATGGCGCCACCGAGATCATTCCCGGCAGCCACAAATGGGGCCGGGAACAACCTCGGGGCGCCAACCGCCCGGATGATTTTCAATCCCGCGCCCCGGGTGGCCAGCAGAATGACGACGGCGACCATCCGGACATGATCCGCGCGACCATGCCGGCGGGCTCGCTGATGATCGCCAAGGGCACCCTGTGGCACCGCGGCGGCGCCAACCGGTCCGACGCCCCGCGCCTGATCGTGACGCCGCAATTCTGCAAGGGCTGGTGCCGCCCGCTGGAACAGCAGCTGCTCGCCGTCTCGCGCGAAAAGGCTGCCCGTTTGCCGAAACGCGTGCAAGAACTGCTCGGCTATAATATCCATCCGCCGTTCATGGGCTATGTCGATGGCATGCATCCGAGCCGGACATTGGCAAACGGGTCTGCCTGACCGCGCCGCTGCATTTGCACTCTTTTCTTGCGAATCCGGGAATCTGCGTCTAAAGGGCTGGTTCTTTCCGAAACCATGCATATATCCGGACACAGTCAAATGGCTGACACCCGGAGTTTATGGTAAAACCGGCAAGAAAGTTTAGGGAATCAAGCATGGCAAAAGTCAATCCAGGCGAATTCATGAATCAGGTCAAGGCTGAGACCAACAAGGTCGTCTGGCCTACCTGGCCCGAAACCGTCCGTACGGCGATCCTCGTGCTGATCATGACCACCATCTTGGGTATATTTTTTCTCGGCGTTGATTCGATTTTTAATGCGATTGTCGCCTGGCTCCTGAGCCTTGCGTAAGCGCCCCACACAGATTTTTTAGGTTATTCGCATGGCACGCTGGTATATCATTCACGCTTATTCGGGCTTTGAACACAAGGTCAAGGAAGCCATTGAGGCCGATGCCAAGCGGCTTGGCCTGACCGAACTGGTCGAGGATATCGAGGTTCCGACCGAGACGATCACCGAAGTGAAGCGCGGCAAGAAGATCCAGTCGGAGCGGAAATTCTTCCCCGGCTATGTGCTGGCCAAGCTGGAAATGACCGACGATGTCTACCATCTGGTCAAGAACCAGCCCAAGGTCACCGGCTTTCTCGGCAGCAGCGGCAAGCCGCAGGCGATCAGCGAAGCCGAAGCCGCCCGCATCCTCAACACCAAGGAAGAAGCGGCCAACGCTCCCAAGGAACGGATCACGGTCAGCTACGAAATCGGCGACGAGGTCAAGGTCAAGAGCGGCCCGTTCAACAGCTTCAACGGCATTGTCGAGGAACTGGATTTCGACAAGAACAAGGTCAAGGTTTCCGTGTCCATCTTCGGTCGCGCCACCCCGGTCGAGCTGGACTTCGGCGAAGTCGAACTGATCAGCTAGTTGTGTTCCGCACTTGATGCGGAACCGGTGCGGCAAGAAGCAGGTTTTGCGATTGTCGCACAAGGCTCCGGATCAAGTCCGGAGCACCACAGAATTTGAAACTCCGGTTTCGAATACCAGCGCGGGAGGAGGGTTCGCTCTCCGTTTGACCGCTTAATTTGCGGGTGCGGCAATGTCGCCAAGCCCAAAAGAATGAAAGGACAGCCAAATGGCTAAGAAAATTGATGGTTATATCAATTTGCAAGTACCAGCCGGTATTGCAAATCCATCCCCGCCGATCGGCCCAGCACTGGGTCAGCGCGGCGTCAATATCATGGAATTCTGCAAGGCGTTCAACGCGGCGACCGACAAGCTCGAAAAGGGCACGCCGATCCCGACCAAGATCACGGTCTATGGCGATCGCAGCTTCACCTTCGAGACCAAGACCCCGCCAGCCAGCTATCTGATCAAGAAGATTGCCAAGCTGAAAAAGGGTTCGAGCGAACCGGGCAAGACCTCCGGCGGCACGATCAAGGCTTCGCAGATCAAGGAAATCGCCGAAACGAAAATGGCCGACCTCAATGCCAACAGCATTGACCAGGCGATGAAAATCATTTCAGGCACCGCACGCTCGATGGGCGTAGAAGTGGTGGAGGGATAAGAACATGGCGAAACTCTCCAAAAAAATGCAGGCGATCAACGAAAAAATCGATCGCAACAAGATCTATGGCATCGATGAAGCCATCAAGACGCTGAAAGATCTCGCTTCGACCTCGAAGTTTGACGAGACCCTCGATGTCGTGATCAACCTCGGCGTCGATCCCCGTCATGCCGACCAGATGGTCCGCGGCGTGGTCTCGCTGCCATCGGGCACCGGCAAGGAAACCCGCGTCGCGGTGTTTGCCAAGGATGCCAAGGCCGACGAAGCCCGGGAAGCCGGCGCCGATACGGTGGGTGCGGAAGATCTGATGGAAGCGATGCAGGGCGGCGATCTCAACTATGATCGCATCATCGCCACGCCCGACATGATGGGCGTTGTCGGCCGTCTCGGCAAGGTTCTGGGTCCAAAAGGCCTGATGCCAAACCCGAAGCTCGGCACGGTGACCCCGAATGTCGCGCAGGCGGTCAAGGACGCCAAGGGCGGCCAGATCGAATATCGCGTGGAAAAAGCCGGTATCATCCACAATGGCATTGGCAAGACCAGCTTCAAGGAAGCCGATCTGCGCAAGAATTTCGACGCGCTGGTCGAAGCCGTGGTCAAGGCGAAGCCAGCTGGCGCCAAGGGCAAATATGTCCGCAAGGTCGGTCTGAGCACAACCATGGGCCCCGGCCTCAAGGTTGATCTCAGCGAGATCGAAGGCGCCTGATTCGCCATCGCTCATTCCCGATAAATATAGGGAATGACATCACAAACTGCTAAAAAAAGGCCGGGTGCAATCCCGGCCTTTTTTCATGCGCCCGATTCTTTGAAGGACCCGCCATGACCCGACTGCAGATCAGCGCCGACCTCTCCTACCGCCTCCCCGCGCCATGCACCATCCTGGTCCAGGTCTCGGCAGCGGCGACCGCAGAGCAGCGGCTCGACCAGGCCGTCATCACGGTCGGCCCCGCCCCCGACCAGACCATCATCGCGGCGCAGGACCGCATCGGTACCCGGCTGTGGACGACGCAGCAGCAGGAACTGACCGTCTCCTACACCGCCCGGGTCACGGTCGATCGCGCCAATCCGGATCTTGCCAGCCTGGCCGCGACAAATCTGCCCGACCTGCCGGGCGAGGCCGTGCCCTTTCTGTTCAGCTCGCCTTATTGTTCGGCTCACGCCTTCGATCAGCTGGTCACCGACAAATTTTCCGATCTCGCCGGCGGTCCGCTGATTGCCGCCATGTCGGATCATGTTGCCCGGATCATGATCTATGGATTGGACAGCGACAATGCCCACACCAATGCCGAGCAGAGCTATGCCGCGCGCAAGGGCGTGTGCCGCGACTATGCCCATATCCTGATCGCCATGGCCCGCACCGCCAATATCCCCGCCCGCTTTGTCAGCACCTATGCGCCCGACGTCACGCCCCAGGATTTCCACGCCGTCGCCGAGGTCTTTCTCGATGGCCGCTGGCATCTGGTCGATCCCACCGGCATGGCAGTGGCGAGCGACATGGCGGTGATCGGCATTGGCCGCGACGCCACCGACGTTTCCTTCCTCACCGGCTTCGGCAGCATGGAAATGGTGACACAGCGCGTCCAGGTGTCCCGCGCCTGAAAATTTCCGGCTTCCAAACCGTTGCGATTTTCCGGTAATATCGCCTCCTGACAATTTTCCGGAGGATAGCATGCACAAGGGCTCCTGCCTCTGCGGCGCCATAACCATCCAGGTCGAGGGCGACCTGCCCGAGCCCGACGCCTGCCACTGCAGCCAGTGCCGCAAGCAGTCCGGCCATTACTGGGCCTCGACTGATGTCCCGACCAGCGCCGTCACCATCACCGGCGAGGACCATATCCGCTGGTACCAGTCCTCCGAAAAAGTCCGCCGCGGCTTCTGCGACACCTGCGGCTCCTTCCTCTTCTGGGACCCGATCCGACACCCGGACAAGCTCGCCATCGCCATGGGCTGCTTCGACAAGCCGACCGGCACCAAGATCTGGAGCCATATCCATGTCGCCGACAAGGGCGACTATTACGAGATCGAGCCGGGGGTATTGCAGAAAGACCACTAAACCTTCTCCCGTGAGGGAGAAGGATACGAAGCCTTATCCGCGTAGTGGATTAGGCGCAGTTGGATGAGGGCGTTCTGCCCCCTCGAGTGTGGAACACCCTCACCCAGCTACGACTAGGCAACAAGTTGCCAAGTCTCCACAACCCTCTCCCTCACGGGAGAGGGGAACAGCCACGCCGCAAAATCGCAGGAGAACATTGACAATGTGGAGAATCCCGTTAATGGCTCCCCTACAAATTGCGCTTCCCTCAAAAGAATCGCAATTTCCGTCCGAGACAGCGGGTGAGGGGAATTTGCCTCTCTTAATTTCCAGCCTAGACGGGGATCAGTTTTTTATGAGCCTTGGCTCATAGGTTCGCAGCCCGCGTCCTGCACGCGGCATCGCAGCCAAACTCCCCCTTCGGATTATATGGTGCGGCAATTTGCCAAACCTTTCGCTCGTCATGCTGAACTTGTTTCAGCATCCCTCCCGGAAGCATGTTGCCTCCGGAGGTCCTGAAACAAGTTCAGGATGACGATTAGTAGAATCGGATGTGGGTTTCGGCCCCCATCCACGTGAAGGAGCAAAATATGGATCGTGGTCAAAAGACCGAAGCGGTTGCCGCTCTGAACGCTGTTTTCAAGCAGGCCGGGGTGGTCGTGGTGACACGCAACCTGGGTCTGACCGTCGCGCAATCAACGGCGCTGCGGACGAAAATGCGGGACGAAGGCGCAAGCTTCAAAGTCTCTAAAAACCGCCTTGCCAAGCTGGCTCTGGAAGGTACCGACTATGCCCCGATAGCAGATATGCTGACGGGTCCGGTCGCGCTTGCCACATCGGATGATCCGGTGGCCGCTGCAAAAATCGCAGTGGAATTTGCAAAAACCAACGAACGTCTTGAAATCGTTGGCGGCGCAATGGGTGACACCCTTCTTGACGAAGCGGGCATCAAATCTCTGGCTGCCATGCCTTCGCTTGACGAACTGCGCGGAACGATTGTTGGATTGCTTGTCGCACCACAAACGAAAATCGCACGGGTTCTTGTCGAGCCGGCGACCAGTGTCGCACGCGTACTCAGCGCTTATGCTGCTGCGGGTGAATGAATTTAACTTTTCAAATATTTAGAAAATTGGAGCGTATTTAAAATGGCTGATATTGCAAAACTGGTCGAAGAACTTTCGAAACTCACCGTCATGGAAGCGGCTGAACTGTCCAAGGCACTGGAAGAAGAGTGGGGCGTTTCTGCTGCCGCTGCTGTTGCTGTTGCCGGACCTGCTGCTGCAGGCGGCGGCGAAGCTGCTGAAGAACAGACCGAATTTGACGTAATCCTGACCGGCGACGGCGGCAAGAAAATCCAGGTCATCAAGGAAGTCCGCGCGATCACCGCTCTGGGCCTCACCGATGCCAAGGCTCTCGTCGAAGGCGCGCCAAAAGCGATCAAGGAAGGCGTCAACAAGGCCGAAGCAGAAGAAATCAAGTCGAAGATCGAAGCTGCCGGCGGTACCGTCGAACTCAAGTAAGCCTTTCGGTTTATCGAATTATCAGGGGCGGCTTCCGGTTCGGAAGCCGCCCTTTTTTGATTCCAGCTGCCGCGAAAGCCACTGTCGTGCCGTGGCGATCGCGTGGCTGTCGTCCGCAGCCATATCCGGTATCACGCCGCTTCGTTCCCAGTTCGTGCCGGTCAGCGGACTGAATGGCCGGCTTTCCGGAACGCCTATTTTCCACCCTCCCGACACCGCGATTCCGTCGCCCAGCATGTTCGCAGCGCCCCCGCTCGGCGCTCCGATGACCACCGCCCTGCCTTGGGCCTGCAACGAATAGGCGACCGCTTCCGGTGCGGAAACGGTGTTCCGGTTGACCAGGATCGCCAGCGGCCTCTCCCTGCCATAGCGCTTCCACTCAATTTGGGGTTCCTCCGGGTCCGACTCCGGCCCGGTCCGGCTTTCACGGCGCAGCGGCACCGGCGAACCGGCCGCCATGAAGCTCCATTGCACCGGCCCTTCGGTTTCCGGACTGCCACCATGATTGTCACGAAGGTCAAGAATCAGGCCGTCGCTGCTTGCAACAAGTTCGAACGCCGCCGCCAGAGGTGCCTTCATCATGTCCAGGTCATAGAAATCGGTAAGATGCAGATAGGCGATATTGCCGGGCATCCGCTCGACCTTCTGCACCCCGAAACCACGTGCCGGCGCCCCCGCGCGCCATTTCTCCAGCCAGTCATCATCGCCGGCGGCGCTCGAGTTGGGCGCATATTCGACATAGAGGTGATCATCCTGCATGTCCGTCCGCAAATGCGTGGTGAGCGCCTTTGCAAAGGCCTCGGGGTCGTCACAATGTTGGTCCAGCGCCCCGCTTTCACTTTGCTCCCGCAGCCGCTGCGCCGCCCGTCGCGCCTTCTCGGGCAGCACATATTCCCGCTCTATTGCATCGGCGATCTCGGCGAGCGCGATCCGCTCGTCGACGCACGCGGCAACCGGCTGGGTGGCAAGTAGCAGGGCAGCGATCATGGCTCATTCCTTTTTCCCATGGTTGTCCGGACGATGCGTTCGGCAAAGCTGCTCCGGTCCAGCGCATCGTCCAGCGCATCAAGCTGTTCCAGAAATCCCGGTGCGGCTTCGTCCAGAAGCGCAGCTGCGGCCCGGTCGACCTGCGCGGAGATGCCGCGTACCCGTTCCATAATGGCTCTGCCCTCGCCGGTCAGATGCAACATCCTGATGCGTCCATCTTCCGGATCCTGCCTGCGCTCGAGAAGCCCCGCCTTGGCCATGGCCGATACCACCTGAACGATCGCGACGTGACTTTGCCCCAGCATCGTCGATGCCTGCCGGCTGTTCATCGGGCCCCGGTCAAACAGCAGCATGGCGAGGGCGAACCAGCGTTGCTCGAAGCCCAGCTCCTTCCGGTACAGGTCGGACACGCTGCCGTTCAGCCGCTCAAACAACCGCCGAACACGGCTGCCAAGCGTCGTGATGCCGGAGGCCCTAAGATAGTCGCTCTGCATATAGGTAAGTGCTTACTTAAATCTTCTCGGCCGTCAACCCCGGTTGTGCCGACGGAGAGTGATTGACAGGCGGCAAAGCCTCCGCGACAAACGCATCCGCATGATGATAGGGGCATGAAATGACCGACAATCAGGACCTGATCGATCTGGTGCGGACGATCCCGGACTATCCCAAGCCGGGCATCCAGTTTCGCGACGTCTCCACCCTGCTCCTCGATGGCCCTGCCTTTCGCCGGACCATCGACCGGATGGTGGCACTGGTCGATCCCGCATCCTTTGACCTGATCGCCGGTATCGAAGCCCGCGGCTTTATCGTTTCGGCAGCGCTTTCCTACGCGCTGGAAAAGGGCAAGGTGATGCTGCGCAAGCCCGGCAAACTGCCGGGCAAGTCGGTCTTTATCGACTATGCGCTGGAATATGGCACCGACCGGATCGAAATGCATGTCGATGCGATCCTGCCGGGACAGCGGGTGCTGCTGGTCGATGATCTGCTGGCCACCGGCGGCACCGCGATGGCAGCGGTGCAATTGCTGCGCGGTCAGGGTGCGACGGTCGAGCAGGCGCTGTTCATCGTCGATCTGCCCGATCTTGGTGGAGCGGAAAAACTGGCCGCCGCCGGCGTGACGCCAGCTTCCCTGATGGCCTTTGCCGGTGATTGAGCATATCGCACTTATCACCGGGGTGCAGGACGAGGCGGACGCCTTTCTGTCCGGCCAGCCGGCAACCCGGCTGAACAGCCCGCTGGGCAAGGTCCGTCAGCTCGACCATGCCGGGAAGACCGTTTCCATCCTCTGCTGCGGTATCGGCAAGGTCCACGCCGGCGCCGCCGCCCTCTATATGCACAGCCACTTCCGGCCGGACCTGTTTCTGGTGATCGGCACCGCCGGTCATGTCAGCGCGCTTGCCGGCGACTGTTTCTATCTCGGTGAATCGCTGCAGGCCGATTATGGCACGCTGGAACGGTTCGGCGACCATGATGGTTTCACGCATTATAACGCGGGGGCCTGGCCGATTGGTCCGTCAGACTGGAGGCCCTTCCAGTCCCATCCGATGCCCGAGAGCCTTGCCCTGCCCCAGGCCCGGATCGCGACCGCCGACTGTTTCGTCAAATGCCCCGACCGTTCCGGCTATCTGCGCGATGTGCTGAAGGCCGATCTGGTCGATATGGAAACCGCTGCCGTCGCCCAGATCGCAGCCCTGCTCGACATCCCCTGGGCCGGGATCAAGGCGGTCACCGACGGCGCCAACAGCGACAGCTCGGGCGATTTCCACGCGAATCTCGAACGCGCCGCCAAGCTCGCCGCCAGCGAGGCCGCGCGCTTTATTGAATATTTGTGATGCGCCGGATATGTTGCGCTAGCATGACCGGATGTGCCGTCACGCGCCAAGGAAACAAGAACTATGAATGACAGGATCAGAGGGAGTTGCCTGTGTGGCGACGTCAAATTCGTCATCTCGGGAATGCCCGGCCCGATCGGCCAGTGCCATTGCTCAAAATGCCGCAAGGTCTCCGGCACCGACGGCAATGCGGTAACGCGTGTTGCCCCCGAAAATTTCGCCTGGCAGAGCGGGCAGGACCTGATCGAAACTTACTATCCCGAAAAAGGAAGCCACTGGCATTCGGTCTTCTGCCGGCAGTGCGGCAGCCCGCTACCGCTGGAAACCGAGGCCGGCAATCTCATTTTCGTCCCCGCGGGCCTGCTCGACGATGACCCGGGCCAGCGCGGCTATGTCGCCCATATCTTTGTCGGTTCGAAGGCACCCTGGGTGGAAATCACCGACAATTCTCCGCAATTCGAGGATAATTTCGGCTCTGCGCGCGTATCGAAAATACCAACCTAGCTCGCCACCCAATTGCCATGGAACCCGGGCGGAATCCGGTGCGGCACATGAATTACCGCTTGCGGCTCGCCGAGAAAATCATCGGCGTTCAATATCTGCAATTCGGTGGTTTCATTGGCCGCGTCGATGACCAGCCCGATCAGCCAGCCGTCATCCTCTGCGGACTCCGCCGAGCGCGGCACGAACACAAATTCCCCCGGATAGCGTTCCTCGCCCAGCTCCCGCGTCAATGTTTCGCCGCGTTCCAGATCATGCTTGAACAGTTGCGATCCGCCGCGATCAAATACGCCGCTGTCATTCTCCGCCAGCGCAACGCTGTAGACATAGCGATAGGGCTGCGCCGTCCGGCGCTCGTCATAGCGGGGGAATTCCTGATTCTTGTCATGGATGATCTCGCGGTCGACCGCTCCGCTTTGGGGATCGATCGTCCAGCGCTCGAACCGCGCCCAGTCACCGCCGGGGCCGTAGGGCGACTGTGCGTACATGCTTTCATGCACCACGACATCGACAATCACCTTGCCGTCTGTGGTTTCAAAAGCATTGGCGGGATGGAAGACATAGCAAGGATCGACATTGCACCAGATGATATCATCATTGCTGCCGGTCTTGGGCAGCAGGCCGACCCGGGCGCCATGGTCCGGGTTCCAGTCATATGGGAATTGGAAGCCCTTGATCAGCCGCTTCATCGACAGCGTCGCCGGCAGGTCGAGCACCAAGACATAGTTTTCGGTGATCGCGCAGTCATGGATCGACGGGCCATCCTTGACCGCAATGGGTTCCTCGCGGATGACCTTGCCCTTCGCATTGACCACCACATGCCAGACCCTGTCCTGGATCGCTGCATCATAGCAGATCGCATGCATGTCGCCGGTCTTCGGATCTTGGTGGGGATGGGCGGAGAAAGCGTGGGTCAGCGTGCCATCGAACGGATTGTGCCGGATCGTGTCGAGGTCGTCATTCAGCTCAACCGGAAAGCCGCCGGCCTCGACAAGCGCGAAGGTGCGGCCATCAATGCCGACAATATTGGTATTGGCGGTATCCGACCGCGGGTTGCGGGCGCCCGGCTTGCGCGGCTCGCCCAGCGCATCGCTCACCGCATTGCTGCGGATCCAGCGATTGCGGTACCAGACCGCCTCGCCGCCCCTGATCCGGATGCCATGCGCCATCCCGTCGCCAACAAACCAGTGATGGCTGGGACCATGCGCTTCTTTTAGCGGATTGGGCCCGATCCTCAGATAACGCCCGTCGAGCTGGTTGGGGATCGTGCCCGTCACCTGCATCGCCGAGATCGTTTCCTCGGTCGCCATCGGTGCATGAATCCCGTCCAGAAACGGATGTCCGCCATTGGGCTCGGGCAGGCGCTTGCGGTTATAATTGGCAACAGCGGTGATCATCGGAGTCACGGCGGATCGGATTGTCTTCTCGATTACGGAGGCCATCGGCGGTTCCTTTCCTTGATCGCAAAATCGGCAACACAACTATTGGCAAATCGACTCGCAATGTTTATGCCGTTAACATGCCAATCAATGCTAACAGTGTCAACATGACTTTTCGCGGAAGCACGACATGCTTCCAGTTCTTCCAGTGAACGCGCCCTATCATCACGGCGACCTGCGCGCGGCGGCGCTGCAGATGGGCATGGAAAAGCTCGCGGATCAGGAACAGCCGGACCTCGGCCTGCGCGCCCTGGCCCGCGATCTCGGGGTGTCGGCAACCGCGCTGTATCGGCACTTCCCGAACAAGGATGCGCTGCTCGACGCGCTGGCCCTGGAAGGCCTCAGCCGCCTCGGTCACAGTCAGGCCGAAGCGGCGGAAGCTGCCGGTGGCGGTGAGGCCGGCTTTGCCGAGGTCGGCATCACCTATGTCGAATGGGCGGTCCAGCATCCCGCTCTGCTCCGCCTGATCTACAGCCGGGTCGGCCGGGTCGATCTCGCGATTGACGATCCGTCCGCGATGGGCGAGGCCTTCCGCCAGTTGCGCAAGGGCATAGCGGCAAAGATGCCGGGCGACCTTGCGCCGGAGGAGCGTACTGCCGCCACGCTGCACGCTTGGTCGCTGGTCCATGGCCTGGCGATGCTGATCCTCGACGGCCAGATCGACTATGACCCGGCGATGATCCGCAAGGTGGTGCTGATGACGGACTTCTGTGCCCCCTGACCTGTGTGCCGGCGGGCAGCCGCTCCCTTTGCCATGCTTAACCTGCCTTTTACCTGCGTCTGCTAGCGCTGCGGCACCAGTCATGAGCGGGAATCCACAGCAGAGCCGATGAGACATGTCTTCAGCAGAAGCGATCAGCAGGGAAAGCGCCTTGCCGCCATCATCCTTGCCCTGATCGGGATTCTGGGAATACTCGAACTCGCGCTCGCCGACCGCAAATACGGCCTGTTCACGGGCGGTTTCGGCCAGTCACAGGCTGTCGACACGCTCGCCGAGCGGCTGCTCTTCGCGGCTGGCTATCTCTGCTCGATAACCCTGCTGATCATGATCATGTGGTGGATCATCGTCCGGATTTTCCGCAGCCGGGCATCATGGCCGCCGCTGTTCTTCCTGATGACCCTCACCGGCGGCGCTTATATCCTGCTGCTCGCTCTGACCTTCAAGCTCGGCCAATATTTCAGCGACACGATGAGCTTCGCGCTGATGGCCAATCTCGGCGGCGGCAGCCTGACCGATGCCATGCTGTTCGTCTCCAACGAAATTGTCGTCGGCATCACTGCGCTGCTGCTTGGACTGGTCGCCTATATCTCGATCTACCGCTGGCTTTCCCGGAAATTCCCGGTGCGGACCGACGGCCCCCGATGGTCGGCCCATGGCCGCCTGGTCATCGCATCATGTTTTGCAAGTCTGTTGCTCGCTCTCGCCGTGCCCGCAGCGTCGGCCGATGTCCGCAACGGCCTCAACCGCACCCTCGCCTGGGGGCTGTTCAATGATGCCGCCAACAGGCTCACCGATTTCGACCAGGACGGCTATGGCTGGGTCTCCAGCATACCCGACCGCCATCCCTTCGACAGCTCCCGCTACCCGCTGGCGCTGGACATCCCGGGCAACGGCGTCGACGAGGATGGCTATGGCGGCGATCTGCAGCTTGTTTCCCTGCCGTCGCAGCAACCCGAAACCCTGATCACCGGCCAGCGCCCAAATCTGATCCTGATCGTCATGGAGAGCACCCGCTATGACGCGATCGGCAAGCGCATCAACGGCCAGCCCGTCGCGCCCAATCTTGAGGCCATTGCCAGAACGGGCAGCGTGCTCGCCCCCGTCTTCAGCCATGTCGGCTTCACCACCTCCTCGCTCAAGTCGATCTTCGGCGGCGCCCAGCAACCGGCCGTCGGTTCGCCCTCGCTGTTCCGCGAGCTCAAGGCCAGCGGCTATAAAATTGCCGTCTTCTCCGGCCAGCCCGAGGATTTCGGCGACATCTCCGAAACCGTTGGCATGCGCGACAATGCCGATATCTTCATCGATGGCGACAAGCTGAAACATCTCCGCGCCTTCGGCAACGGCGCGCAAGGCTCGATCCTGATCGACGAGAAGCATCTGCTGCAGGCCTTTGACGACCATTATGCCAGCCCGGCACAATGGAACCAGCCGCAATTTGTCTATTTCAATTTCCAGTCGCCGCATTTCCCCTATTTCCACGAAGGCATGCCGCTCGCACTGACCGATACGCCCCTGCCCCGGTCCGAGATCAGCCCCGATAATCAGGAGCGGCTGCAGCAGACCTACTGGAACGCGGTCCATTATTCCGACCATCAGCTCGGCCAGCTGGTGGCCCGGCTGAAGCGGGACGGCCAATGGGACAAGAGCGTGGTCATGATCACCGGCGATCATGGGGAGGAGCTGTTCGAGCAGGGCCTGCTCGGCCATGGCCACAATATCACTGTCCGCCAGAACGGCACCTTCCTGGTGACCAACCGCCCGGGAGTCACCAGTGACGGCCCCATTGGCCTGAGCGACTATCGCGCCATCATCCTCTCGCTGCTGCAGGGCAAGAAACCGCATGTCGATGCCAAACCGGTGCTGATGACGGTCGGCGATCTCGATCATCCGACCCAGATCGGCATGGCCGAAAGCGGATCGCGCCTGACCAGCCTGCGGCTCGACACCGGCGAAGCCTGCCTGGTGGAGCATAAGCAATGCGCCAATGCCCGCAAGCTGAGCGGAGGCTTCAAGGATCGCGTCGAGCGACTGATCCGGATATGGGGTTCCGCCCGATGGCAAAACCGGGCAGATGCGCCGTCCGGCTGACCAATATCCGGGCAATGTGCGACGCGCCCCTTGACCCAAATCCGACAACATCCTATATCGCCACCTCACCACAGATTTCGAGACAGGGCGTGCAGTCGCGCGGCGCGCCAGAAGAAATGAAATTTGCACGGTTTTCAGGACGCTAAAAAGCTGCAGTCACCCTCTCCGGGAGACATGCGGCTTTTGTTGTCTTGAAGCGCCTCCACATATTGATTTTCCGCCGGTTTTCCGGCGATGGCGAGAAGGCAAAACTTTATGGCTACCCACGCAGCATCGGTCAAGACCACGGCTCCGACCCCCACCCGCAAGAAGCGCATTCGCAAAATCTTCGGGGACATCCACGAAGTCATCGAGATGCCGAATCTCATCGAAGTGCAGCGCGAATCATACGAACAGTTTCTGCGCTCGGATCCCTCGATCGGATATGTGTCGGGCCTCGAAAAGACGCTGCGCAGCGTTTTCCCGATCCGCGATTTTGCCGGCACCGCCGAAATGGACTTCGTCAACTATCAGCTCGAAGATCCCAAATATAATGTCGAGGAATGCCGTCAGCGGGGCATCACTTATGCCGCACCGATGAAGGTCACCCTTCGCCTGATCGTGTTCGAGGTCGACCCCGAAACCGAAGCGCGCTCGGTTCTCGATATTAAAGAGCAAGATGTGTACATGGGCGACATGCCTTTGATGACCAAGAACGGCACGTTCGTCATCAACGGCACAGAGCGCGTTATCGTCAGCCAGATGCACCGTTCGCCCGGTGTGCTGTTTGACCATGACCGCGGCAAGACCCACTCGTCCGGCAAGTTCCTGTTCGCCGCCCGCGTCATTCCGTACCGCGGCAGCTGGCTCGACTTTGAATTTGACGCCAAGGACATCGTCAACGTCCGCATCGACCGCAAGCGCAAGCTGCCGGTCACCGCATTGCTGCGTTCGCTCGGCGACGCGATCCTCGAGGTCAAGGAAAAGAAGCCTGACTTCCAGGTCGGTGAAATGGTCCGCGTGGCCGGCATGAAGCAGCCCGCCGAAATTCTCGAAATCGACGGCAATCTCATCACCATCCGCGAACCGATGGGTGCCATCGACGTCCAGGGCAAGATCGAGGACGAGGGCCGCACCAAGAGCGCCCAGCTCGTCAAGATCGTCAAGCAGGGCTATTCCGAAGAAGATATTCTCAACCTGTTCTATGCGCGCATCGTCTACAAGCGCGCCAAGGACGGCTGGACCATTCCATTCGTCACCGAGCAATGGCGCGGCCTGAAGCCGACCTTTGACATTGTCGACGCCGAGAGCGGCGAAGTCGTGTTTGAAGCAGGCACCAAGATCACCCCGCGCGCCGCCAAAAAGGCGGAAAGCGATGGCATGAAGAATATCGTCATCCCGACCGAGGAAATCTTTGGTCGCTACAGCGCCTTTGACCTGATCAACGAGAAAACCGGCGAGATTTACATCGAAGCCGGCGACGAAGTGACCGCCGAAAATCTCGAGAAGATCGACAATGCCGGCATCGACGCGCTCGAATTGCTCGATATCGACCATGTCACGACCGGTCCCTGGATCCGCAACACGCTGAAAGCCGACAAGGCCGAAGATCGTGACGGCGCCCTGTCCGACATCTACCGCGTCATGCGCCCCGGCGAACCGCCAACCCGTGAAACCGCCGAAGCCCTGTTCGAAGGCCTGTTCTTCGATCCGGAACGCTATGACCTCTCCGCCGTTGGTCGTGTCAAACTCAACATGCGTCTCGAACTGGATGCACCGGCTGATTACACGATCCTGCGCAAGGAAGATATTATCGCTGTGGTCAAGACCCTGGTCGACCTCAAGGACGGCAAGGGCGAAGTCGATGACATCGACAATCTCGGCAACCGCCGCGTCCGTTCCGTTGGCGAATTGCTGGAAAACCAGTATCGTGTCGGCCTGCTGCGCATGGAACGCGCCGTCAAGGAACGCATGAGCAGCGTCGATGTATCCACCGTGATGCCGAACGACCTGATCAACGCGAAACCTGCCGTCGCGACCGTCCGCGAATTCTTCGGTTCCTCGCAGCTGTCCCAGTTTATGGATCAGACCAACCCGCTTTCGGAAGTCACTCACAAACGCCGTGTGTCAGCGTTGGGCCCCGGTGGTCTGACCCGCGAACGCGCCGGCTTTGAAGTCCGCGACGTTCACCCGACCCATTATGGCCGCATCTGCCCTATTGAAACGCCGGAAGGCCCGAACATCGGTCTGATCAACTCGCTGGCCTCGTTCAGCCGCGTCAACCAATATGGCTTCATCGAAACGCCATATCGGAAAGTCGTGGACAACAAGGTCACCGACGATGTGGTCTATCTCTCCGCGATGGAAGAGCAGAAGCATACGGTCGCTCAGGCCAATGCCGAACTGACCGAAGACGGCAGCTTCGTCGAGGAAATCGTTTCCTCGCGTCAGGCTGGCGAATTCCTGATGGCACCGCGCGACATCATCACGCTGATGGACGTCAGTCCGAAACAGCTGGTGTCGGTCGCCGCATCGCTCATCCCGTTCCTGGAAAATGATGACGCCAACCGCGCCCTCATGGGTTCGAACATGCAACGTCAGGCCGTGCCGCTGGTGAAAGCCGAAGCACCGTTTGTCGGCACCGGCATGGAAGAAACCGTGGCCCGCGACTCTGGCGCTGCCATTGCGGCACGCCGGGCCGGTATCGTCGATCAGGTGGATGCCACCCGTATCGTCATCCGCGCCTCGGGTGCAGTGGAAGCCGGCAAGTCCGGTGTCGACATCTACACGCTGCAGAAATTCCAGCGGTCCAACCAGAACACCTGCATCAACCAGCGTCCGCTGGTGAAGGTCGGCGAAATCGTCCAGCAGGGCGATACGATTGCCGATGGCCCGTCCACCGACATGGGTGAACTGGCGCTGGGCAAGAACAGCCTCGTCGCCTTCATGCCCTGGAATGGCTACAACTATGAGGATTCGATCCTCATCTCCGAACGGATCGTGAAAGACGACGTCTTCACCTCGATCCATATCGAAGAATTTGAAGTCATGGCCCGCGACACCAAGCTCGGACCGGAAGATATCACCCGCGACATTCCGAACGTCGGCGAGGAAGCCCTGCGCAACCTCGACGAAGCCGGCATTGTCTATATCGGTGCGGAAATCGAGCCAGGCGATATTCTCGTCGGCAAGATCACGCCCAAGGGCGAATCGCCGATGACGCCGGAAGAAAAGCTTCTGCGCGCCATCTTTGGTGAAAAAGCGTCTGACGTCCGCGACACGTCGCTGCGTCTGCCTCCCGGCGTCGCCGGCACGGTGGTCGAGGTCCGCGTGTTCAACCGTCACGGCATCGACAAGGACGAACGCGCCCTGGCTATCGAACGCGAGGAAATTGCGCGCTTTACCAAGGATCGCGACGACGAACGCGCCATCCTCAACCGCGCAACCTTCAACACGCTGAAGGACATGCTGATCGGCCAGACCGCGACCTCCGCGCCAAAGCCGATGAAGAAGGGTGCAGAAATCACCGAGGAAAGCCTGTCCGAACTGGAACAGGTCGACTGGTGGAAGATTGCGGTCAAGGACGACCAGGTTCAGTCCGATTTCGAAGCCACGCGTCAGCAATATGACGAAGCGATCAAGCTGATCAACGAACGGTTCGAAGACCGTCGCGAGAAGCTGGAACGCGGCGACGAACTGGCACCGGGCGTGCTCAAGATGGTCAAGGTCTTTGTCGCGGTGAAGCGCAAGCTGCAACCGGGCGACAAGATGGCTGGCCGTCACGGCAACAAGGGCGTTATCTCCCGCATCCTGCCTCAGGAAGACATGCCCTTCCTCGAGGATGGTACGCCGGTAGACATCGTGCTGAACCCTCTGGGTGTGCCTTCGCGTATGAACGTCGGACAGATTTTCGAAACCCATCTGGGCTGGGCCGCACGTGGTCTGGGCCAGCAGGTCACCGAAGCGCTGGAAGAATGGCGGCTGGCCAACCCCGATCCGGAAGCGGCTCCGCCACCGGACGCGGTCAAGGAACGGCTCAAGGTCATCTACGGCGAGCAATATCATGAAGATATCGACTCCCGTGACACCGCCGAGATCGTCGAAATGGTCGGCCATCTCCGTCACGGCGTCCCGATGGGCACACCGGTATTCGATGGCGCGCACGAAGGTGACATTTCCGACATGCTGGAACTGGCAGGTCTGGATCGCAGCGGTCAGGTCGATCTTTATGACGGCCGGACCGGCGACAAGTTCGACCGCAAGGTGACTGTGGGCTATATCTACATGCTCAAGCTGCACCATCTCGTCGACGACAAGATCCATGCCCGTTCGATCGGACCCTACAGCCTCGTCACGCAGCAGCCTCTCGGCGGTAAAGCGCAATTCGGCGGACAGCGGTTCGGCGAAATGGAAGTCTGGGCATTGCAGGCCTACGGCGCGGCTTACACGTTGCAGGAAATGCTGACGGTCAAGTCCGATGACGTGATCGGCCGGACCAAGGTCTACGAAGCGATCGTCAAGGGTGACGACACGTTCGAGGCCGGCGTTCCGGAAAGCTTCAACGTTCTGGTCAAGGAAATGCGGTCGCTCGGCCTCAACATCCAGCTCTCCAGCTTTGGTGACGAAGATGACGAGGAAGGCGACGACGGAATTGCGATCGCGGCGGAGTGAAGCGCTAGTTTCACGCCACGCAGCATTTCAAATTTGGGGCGAAAGCCCAAGAGGAATTAAGACATGAATCAAGTAACAAATTTTGCAAATCCGATCGCAAAACCGGAAACATTCGACCAGATTCAGATCGGCCTGGCCTCGCCGGAGCGGATTCGCAGCTGGTCATTTGGTGAAATCAAGAAGCCGGAAACCATCAACTACCGGACCTTCAAGCCGGAACGCGATGGCCTGTTCTGCGCCCGTATCTTCGGTCCGGTAAAGGATTACGAATGCCTGTGCGGCAAGTACAAGCGCATGAAATATAAGGGCATCGTCTGCGAAAAATGCGGTGTCGAAGTCACGGTGACCAAGGTCCGCCGCGAACGCATGGGTCATATCGACCTCGCCGCTCCGGTCGCCCATATCTGGTTCCTGAAATCGCTGCCTAGCCGCATCGGCCTGCTGCTCGACATGCAGCTCAAGCAGCTGGAACGCGTGCTTTATTTCGAAAGCTATGTGGTCATCGAACCCGGTCTGACGGCGCTGGAAAAATTCCAGCTGCTGACCGAAGACGAAATGCTCGCTGCCCAGGATGAATATGGCGAAGACGCCTTCTCCGCCGGCATCGGTGCCGAAGCGGTAAAGATCATGCTGCAGGACCTCGACCTGAAGCAGGAACGCGACGATCTGATGGAAGATCTGCGCACGACCAAGTCGACGCTGAAACCGAAGAAGATCATCAAGCGGCTGAAAGTGGTCGAAAGCTTCATCGATTCGGGCAACAAGCCGGAATGGATGATTCTCGAAATCATCCCAGTGATCCCGCCCGAGCTGCGCCCGCTGGTGCCGCTCGATGGTGGCCGCTTCGCGACCTCCGATCTCAACGATCTCTATCGCCGCGTGATCAACCGGAACAACCGTCTGAAGCGCCTGATGGAACTGCGCGCGCCGGACATCATCGTCCGCAACGAAAAGCGCATGCTGCAGGAATCGGTCGACGCCCTGTTCGACAACGGCCGTCGTGGCCGCACCATTACCGGTGCCAACAAGCGTCCGCTGAAATCCCTGTCCGACATGCTCAAGGGCAAGCAGGGCCGCTTCCGGCAGAACCTGCTCGGCAAGCGCGTTGACTATTCCGGTCGTTCGGTCATCGTGACCGGTCCTGAGCTCAAGCTTCACCAGTGCGGTCTGCCAAAGAAAATGGCGCTCGAGCTGTTCAAGCCGTTCATCTACGCCCGTCTCGATGCCAAGGGTCTTTCGATGACGCTGAAGCAGGCCAAGAAATGGGTCGAAAAGGAACGCAAGGAAGTCTGGGACATTCTGGAAGAAGTGATCCGCGAGCATCCCGTGATGCTGAACCGCGCGCCCACGCTTCACCGTCTCGGCATCCAGGCCTTTGAACCGGTACTGATCGAGGGCAAGGCCATCCAGCTTCACCCGCTGGTCTGCTCCGCCTTCAACGCCGACTTTGACGGTGACCAGATGGCGGTCCACGTGCCGCTCTCGCTGGAAGCCCAGCTCGAAGCGCGCGTGCTGATGATGTCGACCAACAACATCCTCTCGCCCGCCAACGGCAAGCCGATCATCGTTCCTTCGCAGGATATGGTTCTCGGCATCTATTATCTGACAATGGACCGCAAGGGCGAGCCCGGCGAAGGCATGCTGCTGGCCGACATGGCCGAAGTCCACCAGGCGCTGGAAATCGGTGCAGTGACCCTGCACTCCAAGATCACCACCCGGGTGCCACAGACCGACGAGGACGGCAATCCGATCCTCAAGCGTTTCGACACCACTCCGGGTCGTCTGCTGATCGCCGAATGTCTGCCGAAGTCGCATCTGGTTCCGTTCGACATCGTCAACCGGCTGCTGACCAAGAAAGAAGTCGGCGACGTGATCGATCAGGTCTACCGTCACACCGGTCAGAAAGACACGGTCCTGTTCGCCGATGCGATCATGGGTCTTGGTTTCCGCCACGCCTGCCGCGCCGGCATTTCCTTCGGCAAGGATGACATGATCATTCCGGACTCGAAGGATGCGACGGTTGCTGCCACCCGTGAACAGGTTGCCGACTATGAGCAGCAGTACCAGGATGGTCTGATCACCCAGCAGGAAAAATATAACAAGGTTATCGACGCCTGGTCCCGCTGTGGTGACACGGTTGCCAACGCGATGATGGACGAGCTGGCCGCCACCCCGCTGGACGAGGATGGCCGCGAGCGCGAGATCAACGCGATCTACATGATGAGCCACTCCGGCGCCCGTGGTTCGCCAGCCCAGATGAAGCAGCTCGGCGGCATGCGCGGCCTGATGGCGAAACCTTCCGGCGAGATCATCGAAACACCGATCATCTCGAACTTTAAGGAAGGCCTGACGGTTCTCGAATATTTCAACTCCACTCACGGTGCCCGCAAGGGTCTCGCGGATACGGCGTTGAAGACCGCCAACTCGGGCTATCTGACCCGTCGTCTCGTCGACGTCTCGCAGGATTGCACGATCGTCGAGGAAGATTGCGGCACCGAAAATGCACTGGAGATGAAAGCCATCGTCCAGGGCGGTTCGGTTATCGCATCGCTGGGCGAACGTATCCTGGGCCGGACCATGGCCGAAGATATTGTCGACAGCAAAGACGACAGCGTCGTGATCAAGGCGGGCACTCTGCTCGACGAAGCCGCGATCGTGGTGATCGAGGAACTCGGCATCCAGTCCGCGCGCATTCGCTCGCCGCTGGTCTGCGAATCCAAGATGGGCGTCTGTGGCACCTGCTACGGTCGTGACCTTGCTCGCGGTACGCCGGTGAATATCGGTGAAGCGGTTGGCGTTATCGCCGCCCAGTCGATCGGTGAGCCTGGCACCCAGCTGACGATGCGGACCTTCCACATCGGCGGCGCGGCGCAGCTCAACGAACAGTCCAATCTGGAATCGGTGGCAGAAGGTACGGTCGAATATCGCGACATGCCGGTCATCGAGGACAAGAACGGCCGCTTCCTGTCGCTGGCGCGTAGCGGTATCATCGCCGTGATCGACAATGACGGTCGCGAACGGTCTGCCGACAAGGTGCCTTATGGTACCAGCGTGCTGATCAAGGATGGAGCAAAGGTTCACCTCGGCGATCGTCTCGCCGAATGGGATCCGTTCACCATGCCGATGATCACCGAAAAACCGGGCGTCATCAAGTTCCAGGACGTCATCGAAGGCAAGACGATGACCGAACAGACCGATGAAGCCACCGGTATCGCACAGCGCGTGATCACCGAATATCGGGCCTCTGGCCGCGGTGCCAACAAGGAGGACCTGCGTCCCCGCCTCACCCTGCTGGATGAGAATAGCGGTGAAGCCGGTCGCTACATGCTCGCTAACGGTGCAACCCTTTCCGTCGAAGACGGTGCCACGGTTGCCGCTGGTGACGTGCTGGCTCGTGTGTCTCGTGAAGCGGCAAAAACCCGCGATATTACGGGTGGTCTGCCTCGCGTCGCCGAACTGTTCGAAGCGCGTATTCCGAAGGACAATTCGATCATCGCGAAAATCGATGGCCGGATTGAATTCGTCCGCGACTATAAGGCGAAGCGCAAGATCGCGATTGTTCCGGAAGAAGGCGAACCGGTCGAATATCTGGTGCCGAAGACGAAGGTCATCGACGTCCAGGAAGGCGATTTCGTCAAGAAGGGCGACAATCTGGTCTCCGGTTCTCCCGATCCGCATGACATTCTGGAAGTTCTGGGGGTAGAGGCGCTGGCCGAATATCTCGTCTCGGAAATTCAGGAAGTTTATCGTCTGCAGGGCGTGAAGATCAACGACAAGCATATCGAGACGATCGTTCGTCAGATGCTGCAGAAGGTTGAAATCACCAACGGTGGCGACACCACCTTGCTGCCGGGCGAGCAGGTCGATCTGGAAGAGATGCTGGAATATAATGCCAAGCTGACCAAGAAACAGATTCCGGCCGAAGGCAAGCCGGTTCTCCTCGGTATCACCAAGGCGAGCCTGCAGACCCGCAGCTTCATCTCTGCCGCTTCGTTCCAGGAAACCACCCGGGTCCTCACCCAGGCGGCGGTCGAGGGCAAGAAGGATCAGCTGATCGGTCTCAAGGAAAATGTGATCGTGGGTCGCTTGATCCCTGCCGGTACCGGCGCGGGCATGAACCGTGCACGGATAGCCGCTACCAGCCGCGATGCGGCCTTGCGGGCACAGCAGCAGAAAATGCTGGATGCGATGCAGGCGGCAGCTGACCTGAAAGCGGAAGAAGTGGCCCAGGCCGCAGCTCCCGCCGAAGCGGAGCCAAAGGCAGAAGACGTGTTCCGTGACGCCCCGGTCGAGGAATCCCTGATCGCTGCGGACAGTTCGGAAGAGCAGCATGCTGCCGAACTGGCGCAGAACTCTGATGCGGCAACCGGTGACTCGCACATGGCCAAAACCATGGGCGAAGGCATCCGGGAAAGCGAAACCGAGGCCGCTCAGCAGGACGATAACGACGACGACAAATAGTCGCCTGAAATAGTGAAAAAAAGCCTCGCTGGAGTTCATTCAGCGGGGCTTTTTTTATGAACAAGGCTCCAGTGTGGATCGCCGTTACCTGAAAAACCCGAAGTCGTTTATTGGCGGTTCATAATCAGTGACATTAGTGTCACGATATTTGGATAATTTGCAAAACCGTTCCGTTTTCTGGGCAACGCATTGTAACCACAGAACTTATACCCACGTAGGGCCTATCATGCAGGGGCAGGATGGAATCCGGCGTTACGAGCGTTTCGTAACGGTGGTTTTCTGCACCCTGGATGAAGTGGCGTAACAAGAAAATGAATGTGGAGTATTCCCCCTAATGAAAAAATATCTATTCGCTGCAGCCTCGCTGCTGTCTCTCGGCCTGACTGCGTCACCTGCGCTGGCGCAGGATCAATCGCCCGACGGTTCGAAAGCATTCGGCATTGAGCCTTATGTTGCCGTGATGGCTGGTCGCCATGAATTTGACACCGAGGTTCTTAAATCCGGCATTCCCCCGGTCGGCTATTCCGGCACCATCATCGAGGGTCTTGCTGGCGTGAACGTTCCGCTCGGTGCGTTCTTTGTCGGCGCGGAAGGTAGCGTTGCCAAGGGCGTCGATGGCGACATCGACTGGTCCTACGGTGCAGCGGGTCGTGCCGGTGCGCGCGTTGGCGAAAGCGGCCTTATTTACGGCAAGGTCGGCTATCAGTGGGTCAATTTCGACGCACTCGGAAACAACAGCCCGGACTATGACGGCATGCTGTACGGTTTTGGTGTGGAAGTGGGTCCGAAAGACATCGGTCTCGGCGGCGTGACTGGCCAGTCCGGCATCCGGCTCCGGATGGAAGTGCAGACTTTTGACGATTTCGGCAGCCTTCGCCCGACTGCGGGTATCGTAGCGCACTTCTAGTCCGACGGTGCCCTGACAAAATGAAAACCCCGCCGGAACGGTTCCGGCGGGGTTTTTTCATGGTCGCTTGTTATGCGATAAGCTTCGCTGCTGTCCGTGCGACCTTGTCGCCCAGATATTTGGCACCGGCAATATCAATCTCGTGCGGCGTACGGCTGCCGTCACCGCCAGCCACGGTCGATGCGCCATAAGGCGAACCGCCGACGATCGTTTCATTGCTCATCTGCCCTTGAAAGCCATAATCCAGCCCGACGATTGTCATGCCCTGGTGCAGGAGGTTGGTGAGAATCGAAAACTGCGTGGTTTCCTGACCGCCATTCTGGGAGGCTGTCGAGGTGAACGAGGCACCGACCTTGCCGACCAGCGCGCCTTTCATCCACAGGCCACCGGTACGGTCCCAGAAGGACGCCATCTGGCTCGACATTCGGCCAAAGCGGGTTGGCGAACCGACGATGATCGCATCATAGTCGGCCAGTTGATCCGGTTCGATCACCGGATGATCCTCATTGGAGGAAAAGCCCGCTGCTTCGACGACTTCAGCGGGTGCGGTCTCGGGCACGCGCCCAATCGTCACTTCACCGCCGGCTTCGCTTGCGCCCTCGGCAATAGCCTGGGCCAGCGCATCGACATGACCATAAGAAGAGTAATATAATACCAGTATTTTCGCCATTTTCATTCTCCGTTTGTTTCTGTTGGGGTAAATGGAGCAGCGCCAGTTCATCCGGCGCTGCTCCTTGCGGGTGTCAGTTTTGCGATTCCCACGCTTCGACAAAGACGAACTCGGAATTGTCGATCGCCTCGATTTTCAGCGATGCGACGTCCCGGATCGCCACCGAATCGCGGGCTCCGACCAGTTCGCCGTTGACCCGAACCTGACCGGCAGAGCCGACCAGATAGATATGTGCACCATCGGCAATCTCATGCTCGATCATAGTCCCGGCCGTCAGCGTCGCGCCATAAAAGCGCGCTTCCGCTCCGATTTTCAGCGCACCGACCGCGATGTCTTCCTCAAATCCGCTGGCAAGAATTTCCAGCTGATCGGCACGATCGCCCTTGGGGAAGGCTTTTGCATCCCAGTGCGGAGCACCGCCGGCTGCCCGGGGTTGGATCCAGATCTGGAACAAACGGGTCTGCTCGTCCTCAAGATTATACTCGCTGTGCATCACGCCGGTACCGGCGCTCATCACCTGAACATCGCCGGCCTCGGTACGGCCCTCATTGCCCATATTGTCGCGGTGGGTGATCGCCCCTTCCCGGACATAGGTAATGATCTCCATATCCTTGTGGCCGTGCATCGGAAATCCGGTCTTTGGCTGAATTTCATCATCATTCCACACCCGGATCGGGCCAAAGCCCATGCGAGCGGGGTCCCAATAATTGCCAAAGGAAAAATGGTGGCGCGCCTGCAGCCAATCGTGGTCCACATGCGCCAGATCTTTGAATTCGCGTTTCTCCATCATCGACTTGCTCCTGTTCGAGCGGCATCTGTTCCGCTTCCTATGCTAGGAAAATAGGAGCATTGATCTGTTTCTTAAATAGACAATATAGAATTTGATTGTTTCCAAATATTGCCTAGTATCCTCTGATGGCTTTACCCGATTATGAAGCATGGGCGATTTTTGCAGCCGTGGCTCGGCTTGGCAGCTTCACCGCTGCTGCCGATGAACTGGCGCTTTCCAAGCCGACGATATCGAAAGCGATATCGCGGCTTGAACAGTCGCTCGGTACGGTCTTGTTTCACCGCACATCGCGCAAAATCTCGCTGTCGACAGCGGGCAAATCACTGCTCCCGCATGCCCAGCAAATTGCCCGCGACGGCGAGACAGCCATGGAAGCGGCGCGGGATACGACCCATTTGCTAAGGGGAAAGGTGCGATTGGCCGCACCGCTGAGTTACGGTATCTCCCACTTGGCGCCGGTGATTGCTGATTTCATGTGCGCCTATCCCGAGATCACCGTCGATCTTCAACTCGATGACGCTCGGGTTGATCTGGTCGACGAAGGCTTCGATTGTGCGATCCGGATCGCCGCGCTTCCGGACAGCAGTCTGAAGGCCATCCGACTGCGCGAGGTCACTGGCTATTTCATCGCTGCCCCGCTCTATATCAAGCGCATGGGCCAGCCCGAGGCACCCGCCGATCTGGCGGATCATGACTGCTTTCTCTATTCCAACACACCAAGTCCGGCGTTCTGGCAAATCACCGGTCCCGATGGCCAGATTGCCAACGTGCGGCCCAAATGCCGTTTCCAGAGCAACAATGGTGATGTTATGCTGCCGGCCCTCGTTGCCGGTCGTGGTATCGGCTATCTGCCCGACTTTCTGTGTCAGCCAGCGCTGGATGCGGGCGATCTGGTCAACGTTCTGCCAGGATGGCACATGGGCGATATCGCTCTCAATATCATCCTGCCGCCCTCGCCCCTCCGTCCCGCGCGGGTCGACGCACTGGTCAACTTCCTGAAAGACCATTTGCGATAGGCCGGCGCTGGCTGCGATTATTCGCTGTCCTACACCACGCGCATTCTGTATTCTGCCCGCCGCAACCCATGAAATACTGGTCTGAAGTTATGGCGAAAAATTCTCCCCGAACGGCATTCCGTGCACCCGGAAGGACGCCTTTCGAATGGCAATCGGCGACCGGCGAACTTCTTCTCTTACACTGTAAAGTTTGTAAAGTTGATCAGGAAAGTCGGGCCCAATATTAATGGCGCTCGAAACCATTCTGCTGTTTCTGATTACGGACCTGACCTTTTGCCTGACTCCCGGCCCGGCAACCCTGGTCACCATCAGCCACGCCTTGCCGCACGGCCCCGCCGGAGGCATGCGCGGCGCGCTCGGACCCATCGTCGGCGTGAATATCGGCAATTTCCTCTGGTATGGCCTGACGGCCTTTGGCCTGATCGCGCTGATACAGGCGTTTCCAACGGCCTATTCGGTGCTACGCTGGATCGGTGTTATCTACCTCTTCTGGCTGGGCTTGCGGATGCTGCGTGGCGGAAATAGTGCGCTTGCCCGGCAATCGGCAGAGCACGCCAGCTTTGGCCGAGGCTTTCTCAATGGCTTGGCGGTGCATATGTCCAATCCCAAGGCGCTTCTGTTCTATACCGCCATCATCCCGCCGTTCATCGACCCGGATGGTCCCTTGCTGCTGCAATTCGCGATCCTGGCAGGCCTGACCGTGATTACCGAGACGACCGGCCTCACCTTCTACGCCAGCCTCGCCTCCCGCGCGCGCAAACTGGGTCGCGCCGATCAGGCGCAACCCCTGTTCCAGAAAATCGCTGCGGCCGTGCTGATTACCGCTGCGTTGATATTGGCCTGGTGGAATCTGACCGACGGTGCCATGCAGAGCGCGTTCAACCTGACGCAAGGCAAGATGGGCTAGATGAGCGCGATGATCCGAATCTGTTTATCCTTGTTGGCTCTGCTCTTTGCCAGCCCGCTATCTGCGCAGGATGCGCCCGCAAGCGGGTTCGATCCGGACGCCATTCTGGCGCTGAAGGGGCTGCAGTTGCTGGACCAGCGGCTGAATGCGATCGGATACCGGCTAGCCGAGGCGAACACTCCTTATTGCCCTCGAAAAGCGGCCCAGACGGGATTGTTGCTGCACGATATTGATCAATATCCCGACCCCGCGGTCGCGCGATTCGCGCTGGGTTTTGACACCGCGGTAACGATTATTGCGGTCGCCCCCGACAGCCCGGGTGCAACAGCAGGGCTGTTGCCGGGCGATGATATTCTGGCCATAAATGGAGTGAACATCGAGGATGTCCCGGCCGACGATCCCGCTTTCGCCAAAGAACCAGCTGAATATCGGCGGATCGCCGCGGTAAATGAAATACTCGACAAGGCTTTGGTCGAAGCGGATGCGACTCTCGATATCTTGCGGGGTGGCGAACGGATGAAGATGACCGTCGCGTCGCAGCAAGCCTGCCCGAGCCGCTTCCAGATCACAGTCAGTGAGGATCGGGGTGCTTCTGCCGACGGGAAAATAGTGTCCGTCACGTCGCGCATGGCAGAATATTTTCTGAACGATGATGAATTTTCCGCCGTGGTCGCGCATGAACTGGCGCATAATCTGCTGAAGCACCGGAACCGGCTTGATGCGCAAGAGGTCAATCGCGGCTTTTTGGGCCAGTTCGGCAAGAGCGCCAGCCAGATCAAGAGCACCGAGATCGAGGCCGACCGGCTATCGGTCTGGCTGATGGCCAATGCTGGCTATGACCCGCAAGCCGCGATCCGTTTCTGGACCCGCTATGGCAAGGAACATGGCAAGGGAATCTTCTCGGCTTCAACCCATTATCGCTGGAAAAAGCGGGTCCGGTTGTTCGAAGAGGAAATGAAGAAAATGGCAGCAATGGAACCGGTCGACGGCAAATATGCACCGCCGCTGCTGGCCGGACTTGACTGATCTAGTCGTCCCGCCTGTAAGCGTCCTCGCAGTTTCGGCGCTCCTGCTTGGTCTGCGCCTCGTCCAGACAGAGGACCCGCTGCCTCTTGCGGTCCGCGAGCACCTTGCGGCCCAGATCCTCTTCCCTTTCGGACTGGGTCTGGGTGGTGGCGTCGACCGCTGTCTCCACGACCGTGCCGGCCGCCCGGAACGGAGCGGTGACGATCTTGCTGACGCAGCCGGACAGCATCAGGGGGATCAGGGCAGCCGACAATAGGGGAAATGCGCGCATCAAATACTCCTCAGACGTCGTTTGCACCCGGCAGGATGAAGTCCGGCTGAATGCCGGAACGGTTCATGACCCGGCCAGCAGCTTCTCGGCCATCGCGCGAATGTCGCTGCCAATATCCGGATGGACCAGCGCCATCGCCAGATTGGCTTCGACATAGCCTTGCTTGGAACCGCAATCATAACGCTTGCCGTCAAAGGTAACACCATGAAACGGCTGCTTGCCGATCATCTGCGCCATTGCATCGGTCAACTGGATCTCGCCGCCGGCCCCCGCTTCCTGCGTCTCCAGAATCCGCATCACTTCCGGCTGCAATATATAGCGGCCCGGCAGGATCAGATTGGAAGGCGCCGTACCCGCAGCCGGCTTCTCCACCAGTCCCTTGACCTCGGTGATCGGGCCGTCACGATAGCCCGGATCGATCACGCCATAAGACGGCGTGTCCTCAATCGGAATCTCAAGCGCGCAAACAATATTGCCGCCCAGCCTGTCATAGGCGCTCACCATCTGCTTCATGCAACCGGGAGAGCCGACCATGAACTCGTCGGGCAGGAAGATTGCAAAGGGTTCGTCGCCGATAATATCGCGGGCGCACCAGATCGCATGGCCAAGGCCTAGCGGCTCCTGCTGCCGGATAAAAACGCAGTCGCCCGGTTTGAGACGGGTACCCTCCAGCACCGACCGGTCCTTTGATCGATCGGCCATGTTCCGTTCCAGCTCGAACGCCATGTCGAAATGGTCCTCGATCATCCCCTTGCCGCGGCCGTTGACAAAGATCATCTGCTCGATCCCGGCTTCCAATGCTTCATCCACAGCATATTGGAGCAGCGGGCGATCAACGATCGGAAACAGTTCCTTGGGCATTACCTTGGTGGCGGGAAGGAAACGGGTTCCCATTCCTGCAACCGGGAAGACGGCTTTCTTGATCGGCTTCATGGCTCTGTCTTAGTCCTTCAGCTTGTCTGCGAAACTGGTGCGGAGCTTTTGCAGCTTCGGCGGAATGGTGGCGACACAATAAGGATTGCCGCGCCCCTCGTCAGCCCAATATTGCTGATGATAATCTTCCGCGACATACCAAGTCGCCGGCCCCTCGATCGTTGTCACAACCGGTTCCGACCGTCCCTCGCTGGCACGCTCGATTGCTGCATGTGCTTCGGCGCGCTGGTCATCATTCAGCGGAAATATCGCCGAGCGATATTGGGTGCCGATATCATTGCCCTGGCGATTCAGCTGTGTCGGGTCATGGGTGGCGAAAAAAATATCGAGCAGATCGGAATAGCTGACGACCGAATCGTCAAACCCGATCTTGATCGCCTCGGCATGGCCGGTCGTGCCTGAGCAGACCTCGCGATAGGTGGGGTCCGGCTTCGCACCGCCGATATATCCGCTCTCGACCGCATGGACACCGGCAATATCGTTGAATACCGCTTCGGTGCACCAAAAACAGCCACCGGCAAAAATGGCTTCCTGATTTGCCATAGACACTCCTTTTATGCGGTGGCGGCATCGCCTCCGTTCTTTACATCGCTGTTCGCGTCATCGCGTCGTGCGACCAGAAGATACATGGCGGGTGTCACCACGCGAGACAAGAGGGTCGAACTGATCAGGCCCCCGATAATGATGGCAGCCAATGGTGCGTAGAGCGCGCCGCCCCAGAAGGCGAGCGGGGTCAGACCGCCAATTGCGGTTATCGAAGTGAGAAGCACCGGCAGGAAACGGACCTCGCCCGCTTTCTCGATCGCTTCGCGCAAACCCATGCCCTGGGCACGCAATTGCGTCGTGAAGTCGACCAGCAGGATCGAATTTTTGATCTCGATACCGATCAGCGCGATAAAGCCGATGATCGCCATGACACTCAGCGAATTGCCGGTGACAAGCAGCGCCAGCAGCCCGCCAAAGGTGCCCAGAGGGATGACGCCGGCCACGACGATCGTCTCGCGAAACCGCCGGAACTCGGCCACGAGAATCGCGAAAATCAGCATGATCGCGGTGAGAATCAGCGGGCCAAAATCACCAAATGTGTCCCCGATCGCTTCGGATTCGCCCCCAATCGACCATTGATAGCCTTCGGGGAAGTCGATCGTCTCCAGTTTCTCTACGGCACGATTGGTGATCGTCGACGGAATCTCGCCAAAATCCACCTGGGCCGTCACCAGCACGGAACGCTGCAGCTGGTAACGCTGGATTTGCGGTGAAACATTGATCAGCTGGGGACTGGTTATTTGCGCAAGCGGCACCGGATCGCCAGAGCGCGTGGCAACATAGACCTTGTCCAGCACCGATATCGGCAAGTTGTTTTCAAACGGGAAACGGACGACGACCGGATAATCATCCCCTTCCTCATCCCGAAATGAGGCCGCCCGCTCGCCGCTTAACGCCAGCCGGATGGCCCGGCGCGGTTCACCCGATGGGATATTGAGCAATGCCGCCTTCTGTTCGTCCAAACCGATATCCAGGTCCACCTTGTCGGTTTCCACCGGATTGACAATGTCCCGCGCACCGGGCGTTTGCCGCAACACGTCAGCGACCGTGCCGGACAGTTGCTTGAGCTTGTCCAGTTCCGGCCCTGAAACGCGAATGACAATTGGCGCTTCGACAGGGGTCCCGTTCTGGAAGAGTTCGATTTTCACACGGGCCCCGGCAATTTGATCCAGCTGCCGGCGCAACCGGTCGATCATTTTCGGGCCTTCGCTTGTGTCCCACTCGTCCAGCACCGCCAGAACCTCGCCATAATTGACCCGCTCGGCCCTTGGCCCGACATTGTAAAAGACCTGGGGATTGCCGTTGCCGATATTTTCAGCCCGCACCTTTATGCTCGGCTCGGTCTCCAGAATCTTGGTGACCTCGGAAACAATGCGGTCGGTGCGGTCGAGACTGCTCCCCTGCTCGGACTCGACCGATACGCGAAAATAGGGAGCGTCGGCGAACGGGAACAGCGAGAAGCCCAGTACCGGCACCAGCGCGAAAGCGGACAGGCACAGGACCATTGCCAGGCCGACGGTCCTCGCCGGCGCGTCCAGCGATATATGCAAGAAAGGCCGGTAAAAGCGCTGGATCTTGTCATTGACCCAGCGCAGCGCGGCATTGCCTTCCGGATTCTCGTCCCGCCGCAGGATTCGACTGGCGAGGAACGGGATAAGCGACAGGGATATCAGCAGCGAGGCAATCACGGTCGCGATAATCGCGACGAAAAAGGACCGCGTGTATGACCCGGCGCCACCGGGCAGAAACAGCAGGGGGACAAAGGCAAAGACCAGCACGAATGTCGAGCCGATGACCGCAGCCCTGATCTCGAGCGTGGCATCGATGGCAGCCTGGGTCCGGGTCTTGCCCATCCGCAGATGCCGTGCGATATTTTCCGTTACCACGATGCTGTCGTCTACCAGCAGGCCGAGTGCCACGATGAAGCCGGCGATCGAAAGCTGGCTCATGTTGAAGCCGGCGGCATAAAGCACCAGCAGACCCGAGGCCAAGGACAGCGGGATCGAGATCATCACGATTGCGGATGACCGCAAGCCCAGCGGCAGCAGCGTAAACACAACCAGCACAATCGCTATGGTGAAATCACGCGTCAATTCGTTCAAGCGCCGCTGCACATCCCGGCTCTGGTCGAACTGCATCACCAGCTTGATGTCCGGCGGCAGAATCGATTGCTGCCGCTCCAGCTCGCTGTCCAGCTGCTTTTTGAGCCGGGTCACATCCACCCCGTCCTTTTGCGTCACGGTCAGAAAAACGGCGCGCTTCCCGTTGTGACGGGCGCGATAGATCTGCTCTTCTGCGCCCCATTTGACCTTTGCAACATCGCCCACGGTCAAAAGCGATCCATCGGAGGCCCGCAGCGGCAGGCCGCTTATCGCATCCAGTTCCCGATAGGCACCACCGGCCTCGACGTTGAGCCGCCGCTCGCCGCTCTGCACCGCACCGCCAGGCAATTCGGTGCCGCCCTGCCGTACCGCGTCCGCGACAGTACTCGCCGGAACCCGCAGTTCGGAGAGCTTCTGGGCATCGACTTCGACGCTGACCTCGGGTTGCGGCAGTCCAAAAATCCGCGATTCCCGGACGCCGGGATTGCGCATGAACACGTCCGCCATATCATCCGCATATTTTTCCATCCGTCGCCAGGACGCATTTTCGCTGACCAGCGCGACCTGCATAACGGCGGCCTCCGTGGTCCGGATCTTCCGGAAATCAAGCCGCTGCAGGCCTGCGGGCAACCGGTCCCGTATCGCGGATACGGCCCGCACCACATCGTCATAATAGCCGTCAACGTCTCCGGACCATTCGCTGAATTCGACATGGATGATCGTACCGCCGTCGGTGCTTGTCGATTGCACTTTGACAATGTCATCAAGCCCCTGGACGATCTCTTCGATCGGCTTGGCAACCGTCTCTTCCATTTCCTTCGCATCCGCCCCCGGCTGAATGGCAATGATGTTGACCGCCGGGATCGGGAAATGGGCATCCACAGCCTTGGGAATATTGACTAGCGCAGAAATGCCCAGCATCACCAGCAAGGCGAAGAGCACGAGACTGAGTTGCCAGCGGGATATTACGAACCGGGCAAGCATATCAGCGCGGACGATCCTCTTGCTTGGGCGAATCCGTCACTTTGCAACCCGGATCGGCTTTATCACATCGCCATCCCGAAGCTTTTCGATCCCGCGCGTGACAATCACGTCTCCCTCCGACAGGCCGGCAAGAATCTCGAGACTTTTGTCGTTCAGCTTGCCGATCTGGATGTTGCGCTGCTTCACGCGATTTTTATCGTCGACGATATAAACCAGCCCCTCACCGGCGCGGACGCCGAATATGGCATTGGCGGGCACGGACAAGCTGTCTGAACGATCGCGCGACACTGCGACCTCGACGCTGCCCAGTTGGCCGGAGCGCAGCCGGTCGCTGGCGGGAAGGCTGAAGCTGACTTCGAACGCGCCGGTTCGCTGATCCGCCCGGCCATCCTTTTCGCTGACCACCGCGCTGATGGGATCGGCATCAGCCCCGCCAACGCGGACGACAGCCGGCATACCAACACGCAAGCGGGACGCATCGCGGTCGGTCATCGGCACCCGCAGGACGTAACCCTTGTCGATCTCTCCAAGGACCAGCGCGGTCTCGCCCGCTGCCACGATCTGCCCGGCATCAATATTGCGCGTCAGCAAAATCCCGTTGCTGGGCGCATGGATCAGCGATGTCCGACTGGCAAATCCGGCGGATTCCACCTGCGCCCGGGCCGCCCGAGCGGCCGCCTCCGCCTGCTCCAGCCGGGATTTCGTGACCCAGCCATCCTTGTACAATTTCTCGACACGGGCATATTCTGCTGCCGCCCGGTCGCGCTCGGCGCGTGCCGCACCGAGATCCGCCGCCACGGTGCTCGAATCCAGAGCGGCCAGAAGCGCACCGCGCTTGACCCTGTCGCCCTCTTCATAGCGGACCGAGGCAACCTTGCCGGGTGTCGTGAAGCCCAGCGCGGTTTCGCGGCGCAAACGCACCGTGCCGGCGGCAGTCAGTATTTCATTTTCTCCGGACGGCTGGACCACGGAAACCGCAGCGGGAATCGGCTCGTCGGGATTGGGTCCGGATTTCGATTCGCTCGAACTGCACCCGTTTAAAAAAACCAGACCGGTCAAAATCGATATTATCGTTCTGCCAAGCGTCATATCGCGCATTTCCACCCCTGGTTCCTTGTCTAAAGTCACAACCGGGCGTTGACCAACAGAAAATTGCAAAAGAAAACCGAAGGGAGCGGATTGTTACAACCTTCTCCGCGACTGTGTTATTAAAGTGTCAGTTTCAACGGGTCATGCCGACCGGTCGGCCAAGCCAGTCGTTCAGATACAATCGACGCGCCAGTTCAGGCCAGGCTGATTGCGGACGGAAAGGCTATTTCGGCGAGGCCGCACGGCGTAGGCGGTCATTGAGCGCCAGCCCGATTTCGGTCTCCGGGATCGGCGCGACCGCAATCCTCAGCCTGTCACTCGCGTCCGCATCGTGAAGCGCGGCGAACAGCAAACTTGCTGCTTCTGCCAGATCGGAGTCTTCGGACAGGTTCATGTCCCCGGCAACGGGGCCAAAGCCGATATGATATTCATCCGCCATGGCTGTTTGCGCGCTGAGCCGAACCGGCTTGGCAGGCGCATAATGTGAAGCCAGCTGGCCGGGCGCCTCGATCTTGCCGATGCGCGCCGTCGCCGGCGGCTTTCCGGCAATAGCCTCCAGCTGCGCAGCCGTCACCGGACCGGGCCGCAATATCCGGTAATCATCGCCGTCGATCGCGACGATGGTCGATTCAATGCCCCGTGCACAGGGGCCGCCGTCGAGAATCAGCGGCACGGCCTTGCCGAGACTGCGGGTCACATGGTCTGCCGTGGTCGGGCTGATCCCGCCGCTGCGATTGGCGGACGGCGCGGCCAGAAAAAGACCGGAAGCCTGCAGCAATTCGCGCATCACCGGATGGGCAGGAACCCGCAGCGCGATCGTATCGAGACCGGCGGTTACCGCCGCCGTCACCGGACAATCTTCGGTTTTGGGGACGACAAGCGTCAGGGGGCCCGGCCAGAACGCTGCGGCGAAACCGGCGGCGCGTTCATTGAACTGCCCGAGCGTCCGGGCGGCATCCAGATCGGGGACATGGACAATCAGCGGATTGAAATCCGGCCGCCCCTTGGTCCGGTAAATCTCGGCCACAGCGGTCGCATCGGTCGAATCGGCAGCCAGGCCGTAAACCGTTTCCGTCGGCACCGCGACCAGCCCGCCACCGCGCAAGCGCGCGACGGCCTCTACAATCGTCGCCTTGCCGTAGCGACGGGCTGCTGCGCCAATATGATCATTTGAGCCGGACATGACCCTGCGCTATAGGCCAGCGCAAATTCAGGCAACAACGGATAGCAATTTCATGAGCTTTACAGCCCCCGGTCGCGAACAGAATTTCGTCCTCAAACATATTGCCGATATCGGCGAACTGGCCAGCCATGACCGCTTTGCCGGTGCCAGCGAAGATATGGTCGAGGCGATTGTCGAAGGGATCGGCCAGTTTGCCGAGGGCGAATTTGCTCCCCTCAACCGGATCGGCGACACCGAGGGCGCCCAGTGGCGCGATGGCAAGGTGACTCTGCCAGCGGGCTACAAGGAGGCTTATGCCCATTTCGTAGAGGGTGGCTGGGCCTCGATCGACGGTCCGGAAGAATTTGGCGGCCAGGGCCTGCCCTATTCGCTGTCCGCACTTATCTTGGAAACCTGCGGTGCCGCCAATTTTGCCTTCACGCTCTGCCCGATGCTCAGCTTCGGCGCGATCGAGGCAATCCACGCCCATGGCTCGGACGAGCAGAAGGCCAAATATCTGCCCAATCTGATTTCCGGCGCCTGGACCGGAACGATGAACCTGACCGAGCCACAGGCCGGATCCGATGTCGGCGCGCTGCGCTCGACCGCCGAACCGATCACAGAAGGCGAACATGCCGGAAAATACCGGATCAGGGGTCAGAAAATCTACATCACCTTCGGCGAACATGATCTGACCGACAATATCATCCATCTGGTGCTGGCCCGCACGCCTGGCGCGCCTGAGGGAACTCGCGGCATTTCGCTGTTCATCGTCCCGAAATTTCATCTGGATGCGAACGGCAAGGTTGGTGCGCCCAATGATGTGACCTGCGTCTCGATCGAGCACAAGATAGGCATCCACGCCTCGCCGACCTGCGTCATGGCCTATGGCGAGCACGGCGAGTGCATCGGCGAGATGATTGGCGGCGAATTTGGCGGGATGAAGGCTATGTTCACGATGATGAACAACGCCCGCATCAACGTCGGCTCGCAAGGTGTACAGATCGCCGAGCGCGCCACCCAGCAGGCCAGCCGCTTCGCCATGGAGCGCATCCAGTCGGCGCGGGCCGGCAGCGGCAACAAGTCCCCGGTGGCGATCATCGAGCATCCCGATGTCCGCCGGATGCTGCTGCGTTCCAAGGCGCTGACCCAGGCGGCGAGAGCCCTGCTCTATTATGCCTCGTCCAGCGTCGACCGCGCAACATTGGGCATCGAAGGGGCCAAATCGCGCGCCGAAATCCTGACGCCGCTGATCAAGGGCTATGGCACCGATATCGGCAACGAAGTGGCGTCGATCGGCGTGCAGGTCCACGGCGGCATGGGCTTTGTCGAGGAAACCGGCGCCGGCCAGCATTTCCGCGATGCCCGGATCGCGCCGATTTATGAAGGCACCAACGGTATTCAGGCCGCCGATCTGGTCGGCCGCAAGCTGGGGCTCGATGGCGGTGATGCGATGCAACAATTCATCGCCGAAATCCGCGCCGAAGCCGAGGACGGCAGCAGTCTGATGGCCCTCGCTCAGGCTTGTGAAGAAATCCGGCAGTGGATGGCAAGCGGTGATGCGTCGATCGACGACCGGCTGGCGGGAAGCTATCCGTTCATGACCATGCTGGCCACCGCCACCTGCGGCATGCTGATGCAGAAGCAGCACCGGATTGCCAGCGCCGAGCTGGCCGATGGCGACGATGCTTTTCTGGAGGCAAAACTGGTCACCACCCGCTATTATCTTGATCATCTGGTCCCCGAAGCGCTCGGCCTGAAGGCTGCTGCCATGGGCGGAGCCGATATCCTGTATCGCCTCGACAGCGCCGAGCTGGCTGGCTGATCATGACTGGCAAGGCCAATGACGATGTCCTGAGCCGCATCGCCGACGCGCTCGAGCGGCTGGCACCGCCAGCGGCCCCGCCGGTCAATCTGGCATCGGGAGAAGCGTTCGTGTGGAATGGACGGGGGCTCAAGGCGGTCGCACCGTTCCATCCGATAGACATCGACCTGCTCACCGGCATCGACCAGCAGAAGGCGCGCGTACTCGACAACAGCAGCCGCCACGCCAAGGGTCATCCGGCGCATGATGTGCTGCTCTGGGGTTCTCGCGGCATGGGGAAATCCGCGCTTTCCAAATCCGTGGTCCGGGCCTTGCAGGCCAGAGGGGAAGATATAGCTCTGGTCGAGGCCCCGTCAGACCAGCTTGAGAAACTGCCCGAGCTGTTCGAAATGCTGGCCGCCGTGCCGCGCAGCTTTGTGATTTTCATCGACGATATTGGCTTCAGCGAAGGCAGTGCCGAGCCCCGCCTGCTTCGTTCGATGCTGGAAGGCGGTGCCAGCGAACGGCCCGCCAATGTCCGCCTCTATGTCACCTCAAACCGCCGCCATATCGTGTCGCGCCAGATGAGCGAGCAGGACGATCCGATCAATCCGCGCGACGTGGTCGATGACCAGCTGGCGCTTTCGGATCGCTTCGGGCTGCGCCTCGGCTTTCATGCCGCATCGCAGGACGACTATCTGGCGATGATCATCCGCTATGCGGACGCCCACGGCCTGGACTTCGACCGCGACGATGCCCTGCTCTGGGCCAGGCAGCGCGGCAGCCGGTCCGGCCGGGTGGCTTGGCAATATATTGTCGAACTGGCCGGGCGCGCCGGAAAGCCTCTGGCCTAGATTATTTCCTGGCTTCGAGGTCGGGCTTGGTTGCGCCCTTACGCGAGACCCGCCAGATGATTCCGCCGACATCGTCGCTCACCAGCAAGGCACCGGTCTGGTCAAAGGCGACCATCGTCGGGCGGCCGCGGGCCTCTTTCTCGTCATCGACAAATCCGCTCAGGATGGTGACCGGCTTGCCTTCCGGTTCCCCGCGCTGGTTGAAGTTAACGTAGACCACATCATAGCCCGCCAGCGGCTGACGGTTCCACGAGCCATGCCGCGCCACCACCGCGCCACTTGCGAAGGGCTTGCCCAGCGCCTGGCCATGGGTGAAGGCAAGGCCCAGCGGCGCGACATGCGCGCCGAGCGCATAGTCCGGACGCCGTTCATATTGGCGGTGATCGAGATTTTTCGGCTCTACCCGCGGGTCGACATAGCCGCCCCAGAAATGCCAGGGCCAGCCATAATGCGCGCCCCAGCGGACTTCGGTGAGATAGTCAGGCACCATGTCGCTGCCCAGCATGTCCCGCTCGTTGACCACCGTGTAAAATTTGTCGGTGCCCGGCAGATAGGCCATGCCCACCGGATTGCGCATGCCATCGGCATAGATGGTTTTCTTGTTGGTCGCGAGCTCGACCTGCAGGATGGCGGCGCGCTGTTTCTCGATATCCATGCCATTTTCGCCGATATTGCTGTTCGAGCCGACCGATATATACAGATATTTCCCGTCCTTGCTGGCAAGCAGGTCTCGGGTCCAGTGGTTGTTCGGCGCCTTCGCGTTCAGATTGGCAACCTTGCGGCCCTCGGCGGTGATTTTCGTATCGCCTTCCGCATAGGGATAGGCATAGACCGCATCGGTATTGGCGACGTAAAGCGTGTCATCGATCAACGCCATGCCGAAGGGCGAATTCAGATTGTCGAGGAAGGTGAATTTCTCGTCGACAGTGCCGTCCTTGTCGCTGTCGCGCAGCAGGCTGATACGGTTGGCGGATTCACCCGCTGCGCCGGCCTTGCTCATCAGATTGCGCATGATCCAGCCTTCAATCCCCTTGTTGGTTCTTGGCGGACTGTTGGTCTCGGCGACCAGAATATCGCCATTGGGCAGTCGGAACATGGTGCGCGGATGGTCCAGACCGTCGGCAAAGCGCTCCACCACAAGGCCTTCGGCGGCAACCGGGCCGCCCTCTTCACCCCAGGGTTGCGCCTTCGCAATATTGATGGTCGGGAATGTTTCCTTGCGGACGTTGGTCAGCGCCGGTTCCACGCCCTCGGTTGCCTCCAGCGGCAGGCGGGCGGTGTCGCCGCGAGTGAAATAATATCCTGCGGCCAACCCCAGGATGATGAGCAGAATCGCGACGTTTCTAATATGTTTCAGCATGAAGCGATAATAGGTGGCGTCAAAGGACCTGACAAGCGCGCTTTGAAATAGTCAGCGGCCCTGCCACCAGATCAGCAGAGCAACCACGGCACCCAGCGCCAGTCCGGCCAGCAGGCCGGCGGACGGCTGGCCCATCAGGCCGCCACCAATCGCGCCAACGATCGCACCGATGGCGATAAATACGCCGCCGCCGTTGCGGTTCTGCGATCCGTCGCTGGAAGAATTGGAAGCATGTTCGGGTTGTTCAGGATTCATGGCTGAAGCCCTAAACGACAATCCTGCCGATGACCAGAGCTTCCCGCTGCACTTATGGTTAACATATTGGTAACCCTAGCTTTTGAACATATTTCCACTCGTCACCTCTAGGCGTCCGGTCATGTTGGAAGCGGATCAGCTTCCCCGAAACAGGAGCCATAAATGCTGTTACCCGTGTTCATTGACTCCACCCATTATAGCGCCGCCGAACTGCTGATCAGCAACTATGGCGAGGAAGCTGGCCTGGAGGCTGCCAACCGCGCCGACAAGAGCCGGTCGCTGGGCAACCATCTCCATTATTGCAAATGGCGGCAGGTGGAACGGCTGTGCATTCTGCTGTCGATCGATCAAACGATCGGCACGGTGCACTGATCGTCCTGCCCGGCGCCTAACGGTCCGGGTTGCAGATGATTTCCGCTGATCCGTCGGTCCGTACCATGCAATTGGGGCGGCCCTCGATCTGGATGCGTCCGGTACCGAAATTGGTGATATTCGCTTCCCGCTCGACAGCCAGATGGCTGCTGACCGGGCCGCGCTGGATCAGGATCAGCTTTTCGACTTCCAGATTCGGGCTTTCGAAAATACTGGCGCCCTGCAATTCGAGCCGGGCGGCGACCGCTTCTCCAGCCATCGTCAGCTGGCCACCGCCGGCCATCACCACGTCAAGCCGGTCGGCCTCCACCGAATCGATCCGGAGCGTGCCAAAGCCGCCAAGCCGTACTTTCGGCGTCCGGCCAGACAATGTGTCGAGCGTGACCATGCCGGAACCCATGTGCGTCAGATTCTCGATCGCAAAGCTGCTGAGATAGAGCGTGACGGGCGCATCCTCTTCATAATTGTTCCGGTCGAGCGACTTCGGCCGCACCGACACCACCAGCTGCTTGCCGTTTTTCTGCAGCGAGACCCGGTCCAGAATCTCGCGGTTGCTGCCTTCCGCTCGCGCCGACGGCCCCTTGCCGGAGGTCAGCACCACATCGACGCCATTGCCGATCCGGATATCGTCAAAACCGAAGATCGAAAATTTGCGTTCCGCCGCCTGCCCTGCCGAGGACAGCAGCAGTGAGACGGAGACCAGAACAACGGGCAGCAATCTCATAATGGTCGGGCCTCTCCTGATTCCATCCAGCCCAGCCAGCGCGGCGTTTTCGGGGCATAATGGCCGTGGCTGTCCGCCAGGGCGAAGCCCCCGGCTTCAAACAATTTGCTGACCGGCCGATGCAGATGGCATCCGCCGGCAATATATTTCCACACCGGCTCGATCCGCTGCTGCCATTTTTCCGGTCCCTTGTCGGGCGCGCGGCCATGTTCGAGAAACAGGATCTTGCCGCCGGGTTTCAACACCCGTCGCATTTCGGAGAGGACCTGCGCCCCGTCCTGCACCGAACAGAGCGTGAAAGTCGTCAGCACCGTATCAAAACTGGCATCGGCAAAAGGCATGGCCTCGCCGATACCGTCGACAATTTCCATGGCAAAGCCGCGTTCGCTCGCTTCGCGGCGGGTATAGTCGAGCAATTCTGCAGACGGATCGAGGCCGGTCAGGCTGGTGACGCGGCTCCGGTCGTAAAATTGCAGATTGATCCCCCCGCCGCAGCCAAGTTCAAGCACCGCGCCATCCGCCCTGGGAACGATCTTGCTGCGGTCTTTCATCACCGCCGGTTGCGAGCAGGCGAACCGGATCAGCCTTGGAACCGCGTATTTTTCCCATAGATTTGGCATCACCGGCGAATCTGCCACAGGCGCAGCAGATCGCCAAGCGATTTCAGCAGGGGCAGCGGTTCATCGGCAGGTGATCTCGCCCGATCCCATGGCCCGCGATTTGCACTTGGCATCGCCGAGAATCCGCACGTCACCCGACCCCATGACCTTGGCATTGACGGACCCGTCCGAAGACAGTTCGACATCACCGCTACCGGCGATCGAGATGCTGGCGCTGTCGGCTTTCAGATCCTTGCCGCTGACATCGCCCGATCCGGCAATCGAGATGTCGACCGTATCCGCTTTGCCCGCCAGGGTCAGATTGCCGGAACCGGCAATTCTTGAATCCAGCGCACTGGTATCGATCTTCGCCACCCGGATATCGCCGGAGCCGGCGATACTCAGTTTCACCGATTCCGTGGTCATCGCATCAACGTCGAGATTGCCCGAACCGGCAAGCTTGGCACTTTTCAGCGAAGGTGCGCTGAGATAGATCGTCGCCCGGTCGCTGTCCCCAACGGTGAAGCGGCTTTGTTCGCGGCCGATCTTTATCTCGTCACCGGAAATCTTGTAGCGCAGCTGTTCGAGGGCACCGGCGTCCCCTTCGGCCCGGATCGAAAAGTCGCCCCTGGTGAAGATGATATTGTCCGGCCCCGCCAGAGTGACTCCCGCAAATTCGCCGGGGTTGCTGGCGCTGGTGCCGATCGCAATCCCGTCGGAGAAGCTGCTGTTTCCCGAAGCCGCATCGCCGACCGCCTCGGCGATCGAACCTTCGCAGCCGGCAAGCATCAGCAGCGGCGCCAAAAATAGGATTTTCTTCATCTAGTCCTCCATCACTGTATTATATATATAATACGCCTATCCCTGAAGGAGATCAACCAAAATATTGCAACGCCCTCACCGCAAAAAAAAGAGGCTGCCACATTGCTGCGGCAACCCCTCAATGGTTTCGACGAAGAACGCAGGTGCGTCGATCAATCGTCCTTGTTCTCATAATATTGCGGTGCCGCAATATTGAGGATTTCCAGAATCTTCGTCAGAGCCGTCGGCTCGTCGGTTTCTTCCATCGCCGCCAGTTCGCGAGCGAGACGGCTGGACGCCGCTTCAAAAATCTGCCGTTCGGAATAGCTTTGTTCCGGCTGGTCGTCGGCGCGGAACAGGTCACGGGTCACTTCGGCAATCGATACCAGATCGCCGGAATTGATCTTCGCTTCATATTCCTGGGCCCGGCGCGACCACATCGACCGCTTGACCTTGGGCTTCGCTTTCAGCGTTTCCATGGCTTCCTTGAGCGTCTTGTCCGACGACAGTTTGCGCATTCCGACGCCTTCTGCCTTGTTGGTCGGAACCCGCAAGGTCATCCGCTCTTTTTCGAAGCGCAAAACATAGAGTTCGAGTTGCATGCCGGCAATTTCTTCATTTTGCAGCTCGACAACCCGGCCAACGCCATGTTTTGGATAAACAACATAATCGCCCACATCAAAGGACAGCACATTCGCAGCCATAAAAAGCCTTTCTTGGTACATTGGAAAAGAACGCTGCTAACGTTCGATTTTCGTGGTCAGTGACGAAAAAACCCTTTCGTACATATGTTTAACGACCGAACACTGCCCGCTCCCACGAGTGTCCAGCCGCCAACTGGCGCATCATTAACAGATTCGTCACAAAAAAGCAATTTATCGTTGCAATGCACAACCGATCATGATCCGCAAATGCCGTTCAGCGGCATCCGGTCAAGCGGGCGGGCCCGTAATTTCCCGCCGCGGAGAGACGCTTTCGCCGCTCCTGTGCGCATGGGGTTGCGCCGGGATTAATCGCCCTCGCCGGGTTTTTCCGAGAAAAAGGCTTCAAACTTGCCTTCCATGCCCTTGAACTCGTCGGCGTCGGCCGGTGGCTCGCGGCTGACGGTGATATTCGGCCATTCTTCGGAGAATTTGGTATTAACCTCGAGCCATTTTTCAAGACCGTCCTCGGTATCCGGCAGAATGGCCTCGGCCGGGCATTCCGGTTCACAGACGCCGCAATCAATGCACTCGCTGGGGTTGATGACCAGCATGTTCTCGCCTTCGTAAAAGCAATCCACCGGGCAGACTTCCACACAGTCCATATATTTGCACTTGATGCAGGCTTCGGTAACAACATAAGTCATATGGTCGTGAAACTCCCCTAATCCGGTCCGCCACTCGAGGTCAGAAATCTCGTCCTAGCTATTGCGCAATTTCTGACACGTCAACAGTTGGTTTGGCCGCTAATTCAATTACCAGTCTGCAATATCTCATAGCAGGATTGCGCCTGTGCGGCGCTGCTCCGGCGCTCGGGCAATGCGATGATCCGCACCACATGCACCAGCTGGCCTTGCGGGATCGTGAGGATGTCGCCCTGCCGCACCTTGACATGGCCACGCTCGATGCGGCGGCCGTTCATCCGGACATGCCCTTTTTCCGCCAGCTTGCGCGCCAGCACCCGGTTATGGGCAAAGCGCAGGAACCAGAGCAGCTTGTCTATCCGCAGCGCGGGAAGCGCTGCGGGGTTCGGATCCGCTGCTCTGCTGCTCAAGCCTGCATCCTATTTTTTCATGCTGTCCCTGAGCGCCGCCAGTTCGGCAAAGGCGCCGCCAGCGGTTGCCAGCACGGGTTCGGGCTTGCGCTTGACAGGGGCATTGCGAGGCTTTTTCGCACGATTGTCACCGGATTTAAACTGGCTGCGTTTCTGGGCGCGCGCCATGCCTTTCCAGCGCCAATATTGCACAGCCGCAACCGGTGGTTCCGGCGCAGCGGCGGCATCGACGGGATCGGCATCCGGCTCCACAGCGACCGTCTCGGCGCTGTCCGATGCCGCGGCCTCTTCGGTCTTGCCCGCTTCGGGCACCGGTTCGGCCTTGTCTGCATTGCCTGCCTGGTCGGCGGTCGGCTGGGGCGCCGAACCGTCGGCAGCGGCAGGCTTTTCCGCAGCAGCGGCCGGAGCATCGCTTTTGACAAAGCCGGCGAGCGACAGCAACGCTTCGTGACAGGCGCCTGACAGACCGAGTGAGGTCGCAAGGGCAGGCTCGACAGCGAATATATCGCCCTGCTTGCGCGCCTCGTGCGCCTCCTTGACCAGCCGCTCGACCATGTCGACCCGGACATAATCCTCGCCAATCCTGCGAAAACCGAGCCGGGCTGCATGATGGGCGGCGGCAAAGGTGCCCTGCTTGAGATGGACCGCATTGTCCGGCGCCTGCTCGATCATCGGCTCGGAATCAAAGGCCGCGAACAGCGCTGTCCGCCAGAGTACCGCACCGGGCTTCATCAGCGCATGATGGAAAATATCGAGCGCCCCGAACACCAGACCTGCACGGCGGGCATGGCCGCGCATGTCATTATCCAGCGCACGGACGGCCTGGTCGATATCGCGCCGGGACAATATCCCGCCGGCATCGACAATCTGCGCAAATAAAGCCCGAACCGCCGGCGGGGTTGCCGGATCATTGGCGAGCGCGTCAATTTTCATCAGCCCCTGCAGATGCTTCGCCTTCATGGCGTCGACCCAGGCCTTGACCCGGTCGATGACCTTCTGGCTGTCTTCCGGCGCCATGTCCTTGATCGACCGTTCGAACCTGATCTCGGGCTGCAGCAGCGTCTTGCCCCTGACCAGAACCGCCAGTCGGCTGTCGCCCCACATGATCGCCGGCTGCCCGGTGGCATCGGGGACCAGTGCCAGCACCGAATCCGGTGCCTTGGCTAGAGCGTCTGCATTATCTGTCATAATTCGTCCCAAATATCTCTCTGCGGCCGCAAGCAGCATCTTGCGATCCTCTCTCCGGCTATCGGAAGGAACGAGAAATTGGAAGCCCTTGAGTGTTCCCAATTCCTGCCCTTCGACCAGGACCCTGCCATCTTCATCGACCACGACATCCTGCGGCAGTGTATCTTTCAGCAGACCGCGCAGCAATACCCGTGTGCGCTTGTCGACAAAACGCTGGGTCAGCAGGCTGTGCATCGCATCGCTGAGCCGCGATTCCAGAGCGCGGGTGCGATCCATCATCGCCTCGGGCTGCTCCACCCAGCGGGATTTTTGCGCGATATAGCTCCAGCTGCGCGCGGCAGCGATGCGCGCGCCGAGCGTGGCGATATCGCCCTGGACATTTTCCAGCCGAGCGATTTCCTGCGCCATCCGGGCATGGGGAATTTTCCCCGACCCTGCAGCCAGATGCGGCCACAGCGATGCGACAAAGCGAGCCTGATGGTCCGCACCGACCTTGCGAAAATCGGGAATCGACGCCGCTTCCCACAGCAGCCGCACCTGTGCTGGCGATGTCGCCAGCGCGGACAGCGCCGGATCCTGTGCCAGCCGCTTCAGCACCGCCAGATCGACCGCTTCCGGCGCCGCGTGCAATCTGCGGACCTGCGGTTTTTCCTCGAGCGACCGGATCAGGCTCTCGACCGAGCCAAAGTCCGGCCGCGCGTTGCGCCAGTACAGCCATTCCAGCTTCGGAAAGCGATGCGATTCCAGATTCTCGATTTCCTCCGGCTGCAGGGAGTCGGAGGAGGCCAGCCCGGATAGTATGCCGAAACTGCCATCCTTCTGGTGGCGACCCGCACGGCCGGCGATCTGGCCGATTTCCGCAAGAGTGAGGCGGCGCCGGCGATGACCGTCAAATTTCTTCAGCGCGGCAAAGGCGACATGGGTGACGTCGAGATTCAGCCCCATGCCGATCGCGTCGGTGGCAACCAGATAGTCGACCTCGCCATCCTGATACATCTTGACCTGCGCGTTGCGGGTCTGCGGCGACAGCGAACCCATGACGATCGCTGCACCGCCATGCTGGCGCCGGAGCATCTCGGCAATCGCATAAACATCCTCGACCGAAAAGGCGACGATCGCCGAGCGTCGGGGCAGCCGCGACAATTTGCGGGGACCGGCATAGCTCAGCGTCGAAAAGCGCGGTCGGGTGACGATTTCGGCATCGGGCAGCAGCGCCTCGATCAGCGGCCGCAGGCTCTCCGACCCCAGAATCATGGTTTCATCCCGGCCGCGTGCGTGCAGCATGCGATCGGTGAATATATGCCCGCGTTCCGGATCGATACCGATCTGCGCCTCGTCGATCGCGACAAAGGCAAATTCGCGGTCCATCGGCATCGCTTCGGCGGTGCACAGAAACCACTGCGCGTCTTTCGGGATGATCTTTTCCTCGCCGGTGACCAGCGCCACCCGGTTGGCGCCCTTGAGCGCCACCACCCGGTCATAGACTTCCCGCGCCAGCAGGCGCAGCGGAAAACCGATCATCCCGCTCGAATGGGCACACATGCGCTCGATGGCAAGATGGGTTTTGCCGGTATTGGTCGGGCCGAGAACGGCGACAAGAGACGACTGGGAAAACCGGGACATTGTTCGCACAACAGCCGATCGGGCGGAGAGTTGCAAGGGGCTTGTGCAAAAAGCGGAGAGGCAGACCGGATAACCGTGATTTTACACGGCTCGCCGCATGTCCAGACTCATATTGGCGGCTTAATTTGACTTTAACCAACTTCCTGCACAGAGATAATCTAAACATCGGATGTATGGCGAAAACCTGCATCACCGAGGGGTGCGTTTGTTCAAGAGTATCGATGATATCGAATGGAACGGTCAGGGGGCTGCCATCGCAGCGACAACTCCCCTGCGGTCGCCGTTACCCGAAGCTCCCTCCCTGCAAGAAAAAATCGCAGAGTGGCGGGACGATATGGCCGAAATCGACTGGGTCCCCGATCTGGGCGTCGATATCGGCAGCCCGACCTGGTTTCGCGGCCTCGTCACCCTGACCGCCCTGTGCGGCTTTGCGATCAGCTGCCTGCCCGATTTTGGTCCGATCACCGGCCATCGACCGGAACCGCTCAGCGGCTATCGCGCCGACCAGGCCCGCTCGCAAATGATCGCACCGCTTGCTTACGGGTCCGACACCGGCATCCGGATGGCGGCCACCGACGCGGTGCGCCCGCTGGCGGAAAGCCCCGAACGGCCATCGATCGAGCTGGTTGCCACGCTGGGCCGCGGCGACAGCCTGCGCCGGGTGCTGCAACGCGCCGGAGTCGCCAGCGAAGAGGCCGTTCAGGTGAATGATCTGGTCGGCGGCGCGGTTTCGCTGGGCGATATCAGGCCGGGCACCAAGATCGATGTGATATTGGGGCGCCGTCCGGCAAAGAATCAGGCACGGCCGCTCGACCAGCTCGCCTTTCGCGCGCGCTTTGATCTCAATCTCGAAATCGTCCGCGACGGCGGCCGGCTGAAACTGAACCGCAAGCCGATCCTGGTCGACGATACGCCCTTGCGCATCAAGGGCACAGTCGGTTCCAGCCTCTACCGGTCGGCGCGTGCGGCCGGCGCACCGTCAGACGCGGTCCAGAAATATCTGCAGGTGATCGGCTCCAAAATGTCCGTGTCCCGCGACATTCGCAGCAGCGACCAGTTTGACATCATCCTCTCCTATCGCCGTGCCGAAACCGGCGAGGTGGAGGTCGGCGACCTGATCTATGCCGGACTGGAACGCGACGGCAAGCCGGCGGCGCAGATGCTGAAATGGCAGAGCGGCGGCCGCACCAACTGGTTCGAGGCTTCCGGGGTCGGCCAGTCGAACGGCGAACTGGCCCGGCCAACCAACGGACGGATCACCTCGAGCTACGGCATGCGGCGGCATCCGATCCTGCGCTACAAGCGCATGCACAGCGGCATGGATTTCGGCGGCGGCTATGGTGCCCCGATCTATGCGGTGACCGACGGCACGGTGGTCTATTCGGGCCGCAAGGGCGGCTTTGGCAATTATGTGAAGCTGCAGCATGGCGGCGGTCTCGCCTCCGGCTATGGCCATATGAGCCGGATCGCGGTGCGTAACGGCACCCGGGTCCGCAGGGGCCAGATCATCGGCTATATCGGCTCGACCGGCCTGTCTACCGGCCCCCATCTCCATTATGAGCTCTATCGCGGCGGCCGCACGATCAACCCGCAGTCGGTCAAATTTGTCGAACGGGCGCAATTGGGCGGACAGGAATTGCGCCGCTTCAAGGGCGAGCTGCAGAAATTGCAGCGCGTCGAACCGGGTGCCGCCCTGAGCGCGCTAAAAAGCGCCTCGACGCAGGTCGAACCCGAACGCGAGATCAACCGGCTCAACAAGCCGCTGAAGAGCTAGAGGCGAACCCGGGCCCCAAAGAGTTGCACAGAAGAGTTGAGCGGCGCTGCCCGCTCGGCTAAGCATCCGCCATGAAACAGCAAGCCTCTTTTCCGCATACAAGATTGCGCCGCACGCGCTCCCATGGCTGGAGCCGGGAGATGGTCCGGGAGAACCGCCTGTGTCCCGCCAATCTGATCTGGCCGCTATTCATTACCGAAGGCGAAGGCGTCGAGGAACCGGTCACCACCCTGCCCGGCGTTTCCCGCTGGTCGGTGGACGGCATTGTCGAGCGCGCTCGCGAGGCCCGCGATCTGGGCATTCCCTGCATCGCCCTGTTTCCCAACACGCCTGCCCACAGGCGCAGCGACGAGGGCAAGGAAGCGCTCAACCCCGACAATCTGATGTGCCGCGCGACCAGGGCGGTGAAAGACGCGCTGGGCAATGATATCGGCATTCTGACCGACGTCGCGCTGGATCCCTATACCAGCCACGGCCAGGACGGGCTGATCGACGAGCACGGCTATGTCGAAAATGACCGGACGCTCGACATGCTGACCAAGCAGGCGCTGAACCAGGCCAATGCCGGTGCCGACATCATCGCCCCGTCCGACATGATGGATGGCCGGGTCGGTGCGATCCGCGACGTGCTCGAACTCGCTCACCACCCCAATGTCCAGATCATGGCCTATGCCGCCAAATATGCCAGCGCCTTTTACGGCCCGTTCCGCGATGCCGTCGGATCGGGCGGCCTGCTCAAGGGCGACAAGAAAACCTATCAGATGGACCCGGCCAACAGCGACGAGGCGATCCGCGAGATCGCCATCGACATTGCCGAGGGCGCGGACAGCGTGATGGTCAAGCCGGGCCTTGCCTATCTCGACATCATCTATCGGGCCAAGTCGGAATTCAACGTGCCGGTCTTCGCCTATCAGGTGTCGGGCGAATATGCGCTGGTCAAGGCCGGGGCCGCCGCCGGCATTGGCGACCATGACGCGCTGATGATGGAGAAACTGATCGCCTTCAAGCGCGCCGGCTGCAGCGGCATCCTTACCTATTTTGCCGCCGACGCGGCGCGCCTGCTCCATGGGTGAGACGGTCAGCGATATCGTGCTGGAAACCGAACGGCTGATCCTGCGCAAATGGCGCGCCGGCGACAGCGAACCCTTTCTGCAGCATCTCAACACCCGCAATGTCATGCGCTGGCTGGGCGGGGTGCAAAGCCGCGAAAAATTCGACGCAGCGATCACCCGGCTGGAAGGCTATGATCGCGACTTTGGCCATACATTCTGGATCGTCGAGCGCAAGGTCGACGCGGAAATCCTCGGGTTTTGCGGACTTAAACGGGTTAATGCGCCGCAGCCGAAGCTGACCGGCGCGCACGAGATCGGCTGGCGCCTGCGCGAGGATGCCTGGGGCAAGGGCTATGCCAAGGAAGCGGCAAGCGCCTCGATGAACGCTGCCTTCACTCGCTGGAACGCGCCCTTCGTGGTGGCGCTGACCGTAGCCGGAAACGAGCCGAGCTGGGGCCTGATGAAACGGCTGGGCATGGTCCATTATCCGGAACTGGATTTCCACGACCCCAATTATGGCGACGATCTGAACCCGACGATTGTCTATAAAATCACCGCAGATGAATGGAATTCGAGAATATGACCGATCCCCTGATCCTGCCGTTCAACGGCAAGAGCCCGAAAATCCACCCCAGCGCCTTTATCGCGCCGGGCTGCAAGATCATCGGCGATGTCGAAATCGGCCCCGAATCGAGCGTCTGGTACAATTGCGTGATCCGGGCCGACGTGAATTTCATCCGCATCGGCGCGCGCAGCAATATCCAGGATGGCAGCACCATTCATTGCGACAGCGCCACCCCGGCGACGCCCAATGGCCATCCGACCATCATCGGCGATGATGTGCTGGTCGGCCATATGGTGATGCTGCACGGCGCCACCCTGGAAGACCGCGCCTTTGTCGGCCTGAGCACCACCGTCATGGACGGCTGCGTGATCGAGGGCGATGCTATGCTGGCGGCTGGCGCGACCCTGACCCCGAACAAGCGCATTCCCTCGGGACAGCTGTGGGCCGGATCCCCGGCCAAATTCATGCGCGACCTGCCGGAACCGGCGATCGCCGGCATGCGCATGGGCGTCGCCCATTATGTCGAGAATGCCAAGGCCCACAAGGCAGCCATCGAAGCGGCCAACCGGTAGAGGGCCAGATCAGCGGGCCTTTTGTACGATATGGTCAAAGACGGCCGGATATAATTCGCGCTCGAATTTGCATCCATAGGTAAAGCCTGACTTCCACTGGACACGGGCCGGCAGCATTTCGAGGCCCGGGATGGCCACCAGAATGGGCGCGCCAACCCCCAGATCGGCGGGACAGCTCACCTGAAAACCGGTGATCGAAAGATCGCTCATCACGCTTTCGAAATAGCTGCGGTCGCGCGGCTTGATCTTGACGGTGCAATCAATAACCGCTCGCTCACCCGAGCGCCGGCGCTCCGACGGCCAGACTTTATTATTATTCTGCAAAACCAAGATCCGCCATAATTATATTGGCCCGAGCCTCTAGCGAAACCAGCGGCGGCCAGCATAAACATAGATTAGCTTTTCCGGAGATTGCCGATCAGCGGATGATGTCCTTGAGCCCGTCTATCGCGCTTTGCTGCTTGCTGACTTGCTCGGCGATTCCCTGCTTCTGCTCGGCCACGATCGCTGCACTGCCGGCAGCTGCGCCGTCCGCTTCGGCCTGGAGCTGTTGCAGGTACAGGCGATCCATGTCGGCCAAAGCCTCTACCGACGGACTGCGGGTCATTTCCAGCGCCGCCATTTCCATCTGTGCGACCACCCAGGATTCGCTTGAAACGGCCGAATTGCGAGCCGCGCGCACCTGCTTCTGAACAGCGGGCAGACGGGCGAGAAATTCATTGTGCGCCGCATTGCTCGTCGCTGTCGCCTTTTCGACGGCAGCCTGAACCGCCGGTGACAGGCTGGCAGCCGGAGGTGCCACGACAGAATCGGGTTCCGCAATCGTCGGTCCGTCTTCAAAAGGGCGCTTGGCAAGCGAGGGAAAGTCGCCTTCCTGCATCGCGCATCCGGAAAGGCCAATGACCGTCAACAACAGGAGCGGGGTTTTTGCTATCATGAAATTCTTTTAGAACCGCACCCCATGGCCTGCAACGCAAATTCCATCGACTCGGCATGCGGCAGGGAATTGCCGAAAAATCGCCTTAAGCTGGTTGACAGTCCCGGTCTCATCGGTTAGCTGCCCACTCTTTCCAGCGTGAGCCCAAAGACTCGCGTTAACGGCCTTGTGCGCTGGAACCATAAATTTGAAACGGAAACATAGCCATGTTCGCAATTGTGCGCACCGGCGGCAAACAATATCGGGTTGCCGCAGGAGATATTATCGCAGTCGAAAAACTAGCTGGTGAAGCTGGTGATTCGATAACCCTGGACGACGTTCTGCTGGCCGGCGACGGCGACGACATCAAGGACGTCAAGGGCCTGACCGTCTCGGCAGAGATACTCGGACAGGAAAAAGGCGAGAAGGTCATCATCTTCAAGAAGCGCCGCCGGCACAATTATCGCCGCAAAAACGGCCATCGCCAGCAGCACACCGTCCTGAAGATCAGCGCCATCGGCTCCGAAAAGGCACCGAAGAAGGCGGCTCCTGCAAAGGAAGCGGCTCCTGCCGAGGACAAGCCGGCTGCGAAAGCCAAGGCTGCTCCGGCTGAAAAGGCTGCAGCCGAAAAAGCACCAGCGAAAAAGGCTGCTGCAAAAACCGAAACCAAAGCCGCTGCCGCAAAGAAAGCGCCAGCGAAAAAGCCAGCAGCCAAGAAGCCGGCTGCGAAGAAAGAGGACTAAACCATGGCACATAAAAAAGCAGGTGGTTCATCCCGCAACGGTCGCGACTCCGCAGGCCGTCGTCTGGGCGTCAAGAAATTCGGCAGCGAAGCCGTTGTCGCCGGCAATATCATCATCCGCCAGCGCGGAACCAAGACCCATCCGGGTCGCAACGTCGGTATGGGCAAAGACCATACCCTGTTTGCGCTCGTCGATGGCAAGGTGGAATTCCACAAGGGCAAGCTCGGCCGCAAATATGTGTCCGTCGACCTCATGGCGGAAGCCGCAGAATAACCGGATAATCGATAAAGGGTTATCCACCAGAGGGATGACCCGGCAGGTTCTACAGAACCGTCAATTTCAGGGAGAGGGTCATCCTCTCCCTTTTTTGTCTCTCCCTGTCGTAACGTCACGGTCTTGTCATGGATTCCCGCTAGCGGGCTAACCAGTCAAGACAGGGGCGTCGCAATTTGACAATGGAGAGTCCCGATGTTCGCCGTTACCCCAAGATTGTTGCTGAGGCCCGGCTGGCCCGAAGATGCCGCTGCCCTGTTCGCCGCGATCAATGATGAAGCAATCGTCCGCAACATGGCGCGCGCGCCCTGGCCCTACCGGCTGGAGGATGCGCGGCAGTTCCTGTCCCTGCCCGATGACCGCAATCACCCCCGCTGGCTGATCTTCAGCCGTACCGGTGGCAAGCCCCGGCTCGTGGGCTGCATCGGGATCGATTCGCGGGACCGGCGCGAGATCGAGCTGGGCTACTGGATCAGCCGCCCGTACTGGGGCAACGGCTACGCAACCGAGGCTGGCCGGGCAGTGCTGCAGAACGCACGGGCGCTTGGGCACAGACGGCTGGTTGCCAGCCATTTTGTCGACAATCCTGCCTCGGCCTCGGTTTTGCGCAAACTGGGGTTCCAGCCGACGGGCCGGACGGTGGAGCTGTTCAGCCTGGGCCGCAACAGTGACGTCCGGGCGATAGAATTGTCCTGTCTGCTGGAGGATGAGGCGGACAGCGACGACATGCGCCCGCTGGCAGCCTGATCAGGCGACTTTTCTCAGTTCTTCGATCTGCTGGAGGCTGGGGCGTTGCTGCCGTTCGGAACCGGCCTCCACTTCGACCATGATGGCCGCCTCATATTCGCTTTCGGCGAGCCGGATCAGCGAACGGTCATCGATATCCCACGGGTGAAAGCCGGGTTTGAAAAATTGCAGCAAGGGCCACAGCGTCCGGCGGAACGGCGCCTTGCCGAGAAAGGCATAATGCGCAAGCCCCCACCAGGCGCGCGGTCCCGAAATGCCGTCCTGGCGCAGCAGGTCGAGGACGCCTCTGGCCCGGTTCTTGGTAAAGCCAAGAGCGATCTTGGCCATGAAGCTGCACCGTACGAACCAGCATTTTAGCGGAGTCCAGTCCTTGGTGACGTGCAGCCAGGTGTCATAGGCCACGCCCTTGTGCTCGATCTCCTCCGATGCATGCCATAGCCACAATTTGCGCTGTTCTTCATCGGCATGTTCAAAATGCGCGGGATTGGAAATCACTTCGGCAGCGAGAATCGCGGTAATATGCTCGATGCACATGGTCGCCACCAGCTGGTCGTGCTCCGGTCTGGCGCGAATGCCGTTGACGACGCGGCAAATTGCATCTTCCAGCCGGCCGATTTCAAAGTCGCAATCTTTCAGATGCTCGTTAAAGCTGTGATGCTCCCGGCTGTGGATCGCCTCCTGCTGGATGAAGGCGCGAATCTCCCGCTGCAATTTCGCAGGCACGCGCTTGCGAAATTTCTTGAGCGATTCGATGAAGAAAATCTCACCTTCGGGAAAGGTCACCGAAAGAGCGTTGAAAAATGCCGATGCATAAGGGTCCCCGCCTACCCAGCGGCGGCGCTCGATCACGGCGCTGGCAAAATTTCGATTGCGGGGTCGGATTTGCAGATCGGTCGGGGTTGCACTTTGATTGCGTGCAGTAACTTCGGTCGCCGAAGAAACGGTAGTCGGAGCAATGTCCATATCTGGCTGTGTACCTCCCGGTATTTTGTTAACCTGCGCGACCAAGTTTTGTTAAACGCTGGATAGACAAGGAAGGTTAAGGATCGGCATCACAGGATGCTTTACAAACATCGTTAAATTTATATGTATTCGGCGGGGGTCAGGGAAAAACCCGAGCGTTCGAATATGAACGGTTTTGATCCGCTATGGTTTACTTGCGCCGGTAGCGAAAATACCACACATCATGACCCTGCCTGCGGGCCTTGGCTTCGTAGCGCGTCTCCGTCCAGCCGCCGGGGCGGACCATCCAGTCCTTGGGACTTTGGCACAGCCATTCGAACTCGTCCCGCTGGCTCATGATCATCATCGCCCATTCCAGATAGACCGGGTGATCGGTTCCGAAGCGGAATTCTCCGCCGCTCTTCAATTTTGCCGCGATCAGATCCACCGGTCCGTGATTCATGAAGCGACGCTTGGCATGACGCGCCTTGGGCCAGGGGTCGGGGTGAAGCAGATAGACAAAGCTCAGCGAACCGTCGGGGATCCGTTCGAGCACGTCCAGCGCATTGCCCATATGCAGGCGAACATTGCCGAGATGCTGGTCGCGGACATGCTGCAGCGCGCCGACCACGCCATTGAGATAGGGCTCGCAACCGATAAAGCCGTGATCGGGCAGCATGTCGGCCCGGCTGGCCAGATGCTCGCCGGCACCAAAGCCGATTTCGAAATGCAGCGGCCGGTCGGTGCCAAACAGCGCTACCGCCGTTATCGCCCCCTCGGTGGGCACGGCAATTTGCGGCAGCAGCTTTTCCACCAGTTCCACCTGCTGATCGCGCAAGGCATGGCCCTGCCGGCGCCCGTAGAGCTGGCGGATCGTGGTCGGGTCGCCGTCCTTATATGCGGTCATTGGTCCGGCACTATAGCAGGCATATCAGGCTCAGAGCGCAGCTTTCAGCGCATCCATCAGATCGGTCTTCTCCCAGGTGAACAGGTCACCCTCTGCCTTGCGACCGAAATGGCCATAGGCTGCGGTAGGACCATAGATCGGCTTGTTCAGGCCGAGATGGGTGCGGATGCCCTTGGGCGTCAAGCGCACCAGCTTTGGCAATATTTCTTCCAGCTTCTCTTCGCTCACCGTGCCGGTGCCGTGCAGGTCGACATTGATCGACAGCGGCTCGGCAACGCCAATGGCGTAGGACAGCTGGATCGCGCAGCGCTTTGCGAGACCGGCGGCGACAACATTTTTCGCCAGATAGCGAGTGATATAGGCGGCCGAGCGGTCCACCTTGGTCGGATCCTTGCCGGAAAAGGCACCGCCACCATGCGGGCTGGCCCCGCCATAAGTGTCGACGATGATCTTGCGTCCGGTAAGACCGGCGTCGCCATCCGGACCGCCGATTTCAAACCGTCCGGTGGGGTTGACGTGGATTACCGTCTTGTCGGTGATGAAGCCTTCCGGCAGCACCTTGTGGAATACGCTCATCACATAGTCGCGCAATTCCTGGTACAAAGCCGGATTGTCGCTGTCCTTGTAATAGCCGGGCGCATGCTGGGTGGAGACCAGCAGCGCGACCGCCTCGACCGGTACTTCGTTGACATAGCGCAGGGTCACCTGGCTCTTGCTGTCCGGCTCCAGAAACGGCGCTGCGCCGCTGTGACGATCATTGGCCATCTGCTTCAGGATCTGGTGGGAATAATGCAGCGTTGCCGGCATCAGTTCCGGCGTTTCGTCGCTGGCATAGCCGAACATGATGCCCTGGTCACCCGCGCCTTCATCCTTGTTGCCGCTCTCGTCAACGCCCTGTGCGATATGGGCCGACTGCGGGTGGAGGTAATTTTCAAAGGTCAGGTTCTGCCAGTGAAATCCGTCCTGCTCATAGCCGATATTCTTGACCGTTTCGCGGACAGCTGTCTGAATCTCTTCCTGTGCACCGGGTGCCCAGTTGCCATTGGTGTCGATCATGCCCTTGCCACGCACTTCGCCAGCCAGCACCACCCGGTCCGTTGTGGTCAGCGTTTCGCAGGCGACCCGCGCTTCCGGATCCTTGGACAGGAACAGATCGACGATCGCGTCGGAAATCTGGTCGGAAACCTTGTCCGGATGGCCTTCGGAGACTGATTCGGAGGTGAAGATAAATTCTGAACGCATAGTAAGTTCCTGATTTTTGGTCAGAAAGGGGCTGACCGCTGTGACATAAGGAAATGTTTATATGTGCTTTAACGAGCGCGCAGCCGGATGGCAATGGCCGATAGCAGCAAAATCAGCGCCAGGCCGAGGGGCAGGATATTGCCATAGCGGGCAAAAAGCGGCGCGGCCTTTGCCTGCGGCAAGCGGCTGTCAATCCGGCCCGCCTGCGCCATCGGCACGCTGGCCCGTACCGTACCGTTGGCGTCGATCACCGCGGAAATGCCGGTCGGGGTGGAACGGATCACCGGCAGCCCTTCCTCGATCGCCCGCAGACGTGCCTGCGCCAGATGTTGCGGCGGTCCCCAGCTGCCGAACCAGGCGTCGTTGGATGGGTTGAAGATGAAATCCGGCCGGTTGCTGCGGTCGACCACCTGACCGGAAAAGATGATTTCATAGCATACCTGCAGACCGACCTTGCCAAACGGACCGAGATCAAGCGATCGCGCGCCGGGACCGGGCCAGAAATCAAAGTCGCCGGGTGCCAGGCGGGACAGGCCGATCGCCGACAACAGCGGCCGCATCGGCAGATATTCGCCATAAGGCACCAGATGGGACTTATCATAGCGCCCCAGCAGGTTCCGCCGGGCATCCATGGCAAATACGCTGTTGCGGGCACCGATCGCGCGCGCGCCAGCCTCGTCAAATTCCAGTTTCAGCGCACCCAGCACCAGCATGTCGCCGGGCTTCATCAGCGACGCCAGCTGCCGGCGGACAAATTCCGGCGGCCGGCCATAATAATAGCGCGCCGGATAGCCGCTCTCGAGATAGTCGGGGATCGCCGCTTCCGGCCAGAAGATGAGCCGCGGACGATCATCTGCCCGCAGCGTCAGCTGTGCCAGCTTGGTCAGATTCTGGTCCTCATAGCCCGCCTGCCATTTGTCCTGCTGGCCGATATTGGGCTGAACCACGGTGATCAGCGGCTGGTCCGCGGGAATCAGGCCGGCGTCGGGACGCGGCCAGAGCGCGAGCGCAGCGAACAGAAGGATCGGCGGCAATCCCGCTCGCCAGTCTTTCCGGCACAGCAGCCACAGGCCGCCGGCGCCGGCAAACAGCAGCGCCGACAGGCCATAGGAGCCGATGACCATGCTGAGATCGGGTATCCGCCCGAGCGGCAGCGCCACCGCCCCCAGCGGGTTCCAGATAAAGCCGCTGAACAGCCAGCTGCGCAGCCATTCGGTGACGATCCACATGCCGGCCAGCGCGACGGTCAGCACCAGCGGTCGGCCCCTGCCGATCCACCAGCCGCCCAGCGCCGCCAGCGCCGGAAAGACCGCCAGATAGAGAGACAGCAGCACCACCGCCACATAGCCAAGCCATTCCGGCATCGCCGCCTGAAAGGTAAAGGCCTTGGCAATCCAGTTCAGGCCGACGACGAAATGGCCCAGACCGAACAGCCAGCCGCTCAAGAAGGCCGCCCTGCGGCTCTGCGCCTGCATCAGGATCGCGATCCACAGCGCGAGCATCGCTATCGTCAGCGGCCAGAGATTGAGCGGGGCAAAGCCGGTGGCGCTGATCCCCCCGGCGACAAACGCAATTCCGAAAGGATGGCGGGCGATCATTTGCTGAATTTTTGACACGGGCGGCTTTTGCCGTGTTCGCGGGCGCCATTCAATTGCTAATTGCCCCGAGCGCGATTTGCTTGCTATTATCCCGCGATGAACATCCTTTCCCTGCTGATCCTGGCTCTGTCCCAGCCCGCACCCGTCCCGCCTGCCCCGCTCGACGAAAGCCAGAAGCGCGACCTGACCTGCGTCGCGGTGCTGGCGATCGTTGCTTCAGAGCAGGAACAAGGCGTCGAAAGCGCCTTGGCCTATCCGCTGCTGAGCGAACGCGGCGCAACCTATGCCGGGCTGGTCGGCGAGCGGATCATGGCCGAAACCGGCAGAAGCCGGGAACAGGTGCGCGAAGAGATATTGGCAGCGGTGGCAGCCCAGCAGGCGGTGGCGAAGGATGCCGCCGACCCGGATGGTCTGGTCCGCAACGAAATGGCGACCTGCCTGCCCCTGCTCGACACCGCCGTGCCACCGAAGCCACAGCCAGACTTGACGCAGTGCGCCGGCATGCTGCAACTGGCCTATGAGGAAGTCCACAAGCGCGAAGGCCTGTCGAAGACCGCGCAGGATCTGAAGACGCTGGCCGCCGTGCTCGACAGCCGCGCGCGCGATCAGCTGCGCGCCGAGGGGCTCAGCGGCCAGGAAAGCGACATTGTCCTGACGCAGAGCCGCGAAGCCATGCTGGCCGACGCCAGGAAGCGGGAATCGCTGGGTCAGGGCGCCGATCTGGATTTCGACCATTGTTTCGTTCTGGCCGCGCCGGAAGACAGGCAGCCCCGCAATGAACACTGATTCCGCCGCAGCCGTGCGCCCCTTCCATCTCGCCTTCCCGGTTCATGATCTCGACGCCGCGCGCAATTTCTACGGCGGGTTGCTCGGCTGCGCAGAAGGCCGCAGCGACCCGCACTGGATCGACTTCAGCCTCTACGGGCATCAGATTGTCGCTCATCTCGACGAGAATTTCGAGCCGTGGCCGCTGGCCAATCCGGTGGATGGCGAGCAGGTCCCGGTGCCGCATTTCGGCGTGGTGCTGACGATGTCCGAATGGCAGGTGCTGGCCGACCGGCTGACCGCAGCGGCGATCGCCTTTGTCATCGCACCGACGGTCCGTTTCCCAGGTCAGGTCGGCGAACAGGCCACCATGTTCTTTCAGGACCCGAGCGGCAATGCGCTGGAATTCAAGGCCTTTGCCAGCGATGACCAGCTGTTCGCCAAGGACTGATCGCTCGCCTTCGTCATCCCGAACCTGTTTCAGGACCCCGTGAGATTGGACAGTGCCGATGGATGTCCTGAAACAGGTTCAGGATGACCGGACAAGCTGGTGGATTCGCAATGTCAGGCTTCGTGCTCGCTTTTCCAGCGATCCAGAGCACCGGTCAACTGCCGCTCCGCCATGTCGCGCGCGGAATCGCGGACCAGCCCCAGCGAACCCGACAACCGGTCGCCGATCAGCGCGTCGCCGAGCGCCATCAGCACCAGCGTCAGCGTGTCCTCGTGCATTTCCCGGTCTTCGTGCCCGCCCTCGCCGATATCGTCGACCAGCGCATGGATCGCATCGACGATCGGGTCGAGCGCGTCCTCGTTGCCGGTCAGCATCATCCACGACCAGAGCGCCGCCGCGCCCTGCTTGTCAAAGGCGTCAAAGGTCAGGTCGACAATATCGCGCACAGACCCTTCGCCCGTCCGCGACTTGACAATGGCCTGGCCGATGGTTCCGCAGACCTCGTCCGACAGATAGGCGGCCAGCGCCTTTTGCAGGCCCGAGGCGGAACCGAAATGGTGCAGCAGATTGGCATGGGTCCGCCCGATCCGTCCGGCGACAGCCTTCAGAGTCACCGATTGCGGCCCGGTTTCGATCAGCAGATCGCGGGCGGCAGCCAGCGCCATGCCACGGCTTTGTTCAGGGGAAAGTCGACGCTTCGCTATTGACATTTATGTAAGCAACCTTATTCTTGTCGCTGTTAGCTATAGTCTGCATTTCGCAAAATGGAAGCATCCGATGAATATGCTTGGCACCGTCGCCACTCCCCCTGAAACCATTCACACGCCGACGCCTGCCGGCCATGAAATCACGCCTCGCGACCGCCGTTTCGGCCGGGACACGGGATATGATCCTGACAAATATTGGCAGAATGGCGACCCGGTCGCGACCGCCTTCTACAATTGCCTGTCCCTCACCTTCCCGCGCGGCGAGGCTTTTTTCATCGAGAGCGTCAAGCAGTTTCGCGACCAGACACCGCCAAAGCTGCAGAAGGAAATCCGCGCCTTCGTCCAGCAGGAAGTGATCCACAGCCGCGAACATCTGGCGCTGAACCGCCGGGTCGAGGAAAATGGCTATGACACCAGCCGGATCGAGCAGCGCATCATCGAATCGCTGGCCATGACCAAGGGCCGGCCCAAGATCGCCAATCTGGCGGCGACGATGATATTGGAACATTTTACCGCGATCATGGCGCAGCAATTTCTGTCCGATCCCCGGCACTGGCAGGATTCCGATCCGGAAACCGCCGAACTGTGGCGCTGGCATGCGCTGGAAGAGATCGAGCACAAGGGCGTCGCTTATGACACCTGGCTCTATGCGACCCGCGACTGGAGCCGCTGGCAGCGCTGGAAGGTTAAAGCGCTGATGATGCTGGTCATCACCCGCAATTTCTGGGGCAACCGCTGGCAGGACGCGCTCGACCTGCTTGCGCAGGACGGTCTGACCGGCTGGCGCATAAAGCTCAGACTCCTGAAATTCCTGCTGGTAAAGCCAGGCATTGCCCGAGCGATCATCATCCCGTGGTGCAAATTTTTTCTGCCCGGTTTCCATCCGTGGAACGAGGACGACCGGCATCTGATCCGGCGCGCCGAAAGCGACTATGAAGCGGCGATGACGGGAAAACCGGCGACCGCCTAGCGGTGCATGTTCAGTGAGCAGCCTTGCTCATATCGACTTTTTCAATCCATTCCGGAAAGAAACTGGGTTCCCGATTGGACCAGCCGGGCGCCGTCGCGGCGGCTTCGCTGATCGACTGCAACAGGCCCTTGCGGGTTTTCGGATGCAGATGCGGCAAGGCCGATGCGGCGCAAAAGGCACCGGGCAGCCAGGGGCGGGAATCCGGGCCCAGCAGACGCTCGTAGAGAAAACGGAAGGCCGGGAAGCTCTGGATGCGACCCTGACCCAGATCATAGGCGGCCAGCGAAATCAGCGACGGCATGAAGGCTTCGATGCTGTCGATCGCGCAATCCTGGGGAATGGCTTTTCGAATCTCCGGGAGCCGGCGGTACAGGGACATCTGGACCTTGATCCCGGCTTCCTCGACCTTGTCACGCGACCAGGTCTCAATCGCATCGGACCGTTCGAGCCCGACATCCAGCGAGCGGCGGATGTAGCGCTGTGCGGCAGAGCTGAAACTCGCGAATTCCTTCATTTCGGTCAGCGTCAGGGCGCCGGGAACGGGGCGTATTTCCTTGGTCATATGTCACAACTCCTTGTGGACTTCCCACAGGCACATTTGACACAAACATGGTTAGCAACTGGTTAAGCATGACCGGGTTTATTGCATCTTGGATAGGAAAAGTCGGAAAATTGCGCCGCTGACTCAGAAAGTTTCGACCAACCGCAACCCTGTTTCGACCGGTCACGATTCCCCTAGAGACAATTGATACCATATTGTCCTAAGCTGCCCTGAAATGGTGAATTGCACATATTTATGAGAAAATTTGAACTGGGAAATCACAAGCCGTCGGTCGGCCATCAGGTTGCCATTCTGTCGATACTCGGGTTCTGGCTGTTCTACGTCATCGTGCTGACGCTGCGGGCCTCGATCGGCGACTGGCCGGCGCAGGGCGAAATGGCGGTGCGGCGCATTGTCGTAACGATTTTCGGCATCGGCATCACCTATCTTCTCTATCTCGTCCTCCGGCAGTTCGAGGACAAGGCGCTGTCCACCCGGATCATCACCGCCTTTGCCGCCGCAATCCCTTGCGCGCTCATCATCGCCTCTTTCAACCATCTGGTTTTCAACGTCTATTATCCGGAGAACCTGTGGGACGAGACGCATGTCGAGGAAATGCGCAAATATATGGCTCAGGAAAATCTGGCACTGAAGGCAATCTCGGAAGACGCCACCTCGCGCTTTTTCTTCATCATCAGCTGGGCCTCTCTCTACCTGACGCTCAGCTATGCCGGAGAGGTCCGCCAGGTCGAGCGCAAGGCCGCCCGCTTCGCCCAGGCCGCGCAGGACGCAGAACTGCGCTCGCTGCGCTATCAGGTCAATCCACACTTCCTGTTCAACACGCTGAACAGCCTGAGCACTCTGGTGATGCGCAGCCAGCCGGAAGAGGCGGAGGAGATGATCCTCAACCTGTCGAAATTCTACCGCACCAGCCTGTCCGGCGATCCGCTGGAAGACGTTCCGCTGTCGGAAGAAGTGCATCTGCAGAATCTCTATCTCGATATCGAGGCCGTCCGTTTCCCCGAGCGGCTGCGCACCAAGGTCAATATTCCCGACGAGCTGCTTGGCGTGCTGGTCCCCGGCCTGATCCTCCAGCCCCTGGTCGAAAACGCGATCAAGCACAGCGTTGCGCACAGCAAGCGGCCGGTCACGATCGCGATCAGCGCGCGATCGGATGGCGACAATCTGATCCTCACCGTGGCCGACGACGGCGATCCGCGCCCGGTTGACCTGCACGACGAGGGTATGAGCAACGGCATCGGCCTTGCCAATGTCCGCGACCGGCTCGAAACCCGCTTTGGCCGGCAAGCCAGCCTGCAGACTGTACGTCCGGAAGAAGGCGGCTATATTGCGCAGCTCACCCTGCCATTGATGCTGGATAATCCATGACCGAAGACACCGAACGCAAACCGCTGACCACATTGATCGTCGACGACGAACCGCTGGCGATCGAACGGCTGCAACTGCTCTGCGCGCGTCAGCCGGACATCAATCTGATCGGCACCGCCAGCGATGGCGAGGCGGCGCTGCGCCTGACCGAACAGTTGAAACCCGATCTGCTGCTGCTCGATATCGCCATGCCCGGCAAGGACGGCCTGGATGTCGCGCGCGCATTATCCGGCAAGGCCGATGCCCCGGCGATCATCTTTGTCACCGCCTTTGACCGCTTTGCCGTGGAAGCTTTTGACGTCGCCGCGATCGACTATGTCTTGAAACCCGTCGAGAACCAGCGGCTCAGCCTGGCCATTTCCCGGGTCCGTGAACGCACGGCAGAGCCGCGCACCGGCGAGGGCGACGACTCGCCCTGGGCGGAGGAATTCTGGGTACCCTACAAATCCGAGCTGCGCCGCATCGTCGCCACCGAAATCGACCGGGTCGAGGCCGAGCGCGACTATATGCGGCTGCATGTCGGCCCCGTCAGCTATCTGCTGCACCAGACGATCACCGGGCTTGAGGAACGGCTCAATCCGGAAGAATTCATCCGGCTGCACCGCTCGCACCTGGTCCGCCGGGACTGGATTGCCGGCCTCCGCCATGACGGCGGCGGAGTATGGATGGCCTGCCTGAAATGCGGCACCGAAATCCGCATCGGCCGGACCCATCTGGCGGAAGCGAAAAAACTCGCCGGCAAATAGGCCCTAGGCGTCCGGCAGATCGGCCAGCAACTTGTCCAGCGTCGCCGGATAGTCGCGCACCCGGATTCCGGTCGCATTGTAGATCGCGTTGGTAACCGCAGCCGCGGCGCCGCATATGCCCAGCTCGCCGATACCCTTCGCCTGGATCGGGCTGGCATATTCGTCCCGTTCCTCGAGCAGCACCACCTCGATCTGCGGCACATCCAGATTGACCGGAATATGATATTCCGCCAGATCATGGTTGACGATATGGCCATCGCGATTGTCGAACACCAGTTCCTCGGTCAGGGCGCTGCCGATGCCCCAGATCATCCCGCCATAACATTGCGAGGTCGCGGTTTTCTCGTTCAAAATCCGGCCCGCGCCAAATACCCCGAGCATCCGCCGGACCCGGGTTTCGCCGGTCACCGCATTGACTGCCACTTCGGCAAAATAGGACCCGTAGGTCGCCTGCTGCATCTCTTCGAGCGTCTGGCCGGGTTCGATATGACCGATTGCCGAAAGCGGCTTGCCGGCAAGAATATCCGCTAGCGGCCGGGCCGCCTCCCCTTTCCCTGCCTTGCCGTCTGCCAGCGTCAGCTCGTCTTCCTCGATGCCCATCGCTTCGGCGATTGTCCCGCGAATCTCCTCGCAGGCGAGAAACACGGCGGAACCGGTGGAAGCCGCGCCCCACGATCCACCCGAGCCCGGGCCGCGGGGGAAATCGGTGTCGCCCAGCCGGGTCTCGACCTTCGCTGCCGGCAGACCGAGCATCTCGCCGGCAATCTGCGTCAGGATCGCATAGGTGCCGGTGCCGATATCGGTCATGTCGGTTTCAACCAGCGCGCTGCCATCCGCCTGCAGCGTCACTCTCGCCTTGGCTTCCGACAGGATATTGACTCGCGACGCGCCGGCCATGCCATGGCCGATCAGCCAGTCGCCTTCGCGCAAGGAGCCAGGCTTCTTGTTGCACTCGTCCCACTGGAACCGTCTCGCACCCTCATCCAGCGCCTCGACGAAGCGGCGGGAAGAATAGGGGATATCCTGTTCCGGATGCCGGTCGGGCACATTGCGCTTGCGCAGTTCCACCGGATCGATCCCGGATGCTTCCGCCAGTTCGTCCAGCGCATTTTCCAGCACCTGCATCCCGACCGCCTCGCCCGGCGCTCGGACGGAACCGCCGCAGGTGCGGTTGACGCGCGCCACTTCGATGCCGAGCTTGCGATGCTTGCCGCCATAAAGGAAATGGGTCGCCTGGGTGACGGGCTCGTAAAAGCTCTCGCCCGGCAGATTGGACACCAGACATTCGTGGCCGATCCCGGTCAGCACGCCTTCTTCATCACAGGACAGACGGACATGCTGGCGCGTTTCCGACCGGCGCATCGTGGTTTCGAACACCTGCGGCCGCGACAGCGCCACGCAGACCGGCTGCCCGACTTCCTTGGCAGCCAGCGCGGCGGAAACCGCTTCCGGCGAAATGCCCAGTTTGGAGCCAAAGCCGCCACCGACATAGGGCGACAGCATATGGATATTGTCCGGCACGATATGCAGCGCGTCAGCCAGTTCGTTGATATTGAAATTGAGCATCTGGTAGCTGCCGCGCAGGGTCAGCTTGTCGCCGTCCCAGCTGGCAATGGCGCAATGCGGCTCCATCGCGGCGCTGTTGTGGCCCGGCGTGCGATAGACCTGGTCGACGGTAAACGCCGCGTCCCGCATCGCCTGATCAAGATCGCCCTGGTCGAGCTGATCGTCCTCCGGCAGATCGGTGTCAGTGTCCTCCGCTTCCGGGTCAAAGGCCGCATTACCCTCGGCCTCGTAGCTGATCTCCAGCCTGTTCGCGCCGTGCCGTGCCTGCTCGAACGTCTCGGCAACCACCAGCGCGATCGGCTGGCCGAAATAGTCAACCTGCTTGGCACCCTGCGCCGGCGCTTCGTCGGCACCGCCCTGCGCCGGCCGTCGCAGCAGCCGGTCGTCGGTAATCACCGCGCGGACACCATTCTTGCCGACCAGATCGGCGCTCGCGACATCGGTGACGCGGCCCTTGGAGATCGTCGCGCGGGCCAGCACGCCATAGAGCATGTCCGGCACATCCCATTCATGCGCATAGGTCGCCTGTCCGGATACTTTCAGCGGTCCCTCGGGACGGTCCATCGGCGTGCCGACCAGCCCCTGCACCATATCGTCCAGCCGGTTGCGGTCGTCCGCCTTGTCCATTTTGTGATGCGCGGTCATGCGGCGGCTCCTTCTTGCGTAGCTTCTGTCAGGACGGCAATCAGCACCCGCCGCGTCAATGCTATCTTGAAATCATTGCTGCCATAGCCCCTGGCTTCGGCGAGCAGCTGATCCGCTGCCCGGCCAAACAGCGCCGCGTTTGGCTTTTCCCCGACCAGCAGCGCCTCGACCGCCTCGTCCCGCCACGGCTTGTGCGCCAGCCCGCCAAAGGCCAGCGCGGCCGAGGCGATCCTGTCGCCATCCATCTCGACCACCGCCGCCATCGAACAGAGCGCGAAGGCATAAGAGGCGCGGTCGCGCACCTTGCGGTAAATCTGTCTGCCCTTGACCGGCGGCGGCAGGATCACGGCGGTGATCAGATCGCCCGCCTCGAGGATATTGTCCTTCTCCGGATGATCGCCCGGCAGCCGGTGAAAATCCCGAACCGGCACCAGCCGGACCTCGCCAGCCGCGCTCTCGATCTCGACCGCGACATCCAGCGCCGTCATCGCCACCGCCATGTCGCCCGGATAGGTCGCGATACAGGCGTCACTCGCGCCGAGGATCGCGTGGATCCGGTTGAAACCCTGCAGCGCCTGGCAGCCGGACCCCGGCTCGCGCTTGTTGCACGGCATCGCCGTGTCGTAGAAATAATAGCAGCGGGTCCGCTGGCACAGATTGCCGCCGGTGGTCGCCTTGTTGCGCAACTGCCCGGAAGCTCCGGCCAGGATCGCCCGCGACAGCACCGGATAGACCTGCCGCACGCGAACATGGGCGGCGCAGTCGCTGTTGCTGACCAGCGCGCCGATCCTGAGCCCGCCGTCTTCGGTCTCGCTGATCGCGTCCAGATCGAGCCGGTTGATATCGACCAGCCTGTCGGGTGCCATCACCTCCAGCTTCATCAGGTCGAGCAGATTAGTGCCGCCGGCGATAAAGGTCGCATCGTCGGCCGCCTGGCTGGTCGCATCGGCGCGGTCATTCGCCCTGGCATAGGAAAAAGGCTTCATGACTTGCCTCCTGCAACCTGACGGATCGCATTGACGATATTGGGATAGGCGGCGCAGCGGCACAGATTGCCGCTCATCCGCTCCGATATTTCCTCGTCACTCAGGGCATCCGGCCCCGCCAGATCGTCCGACACGAAGCTCGGCCAGCCCGCCTTCGCTTCCTCGATCATCGCCGTCGCCGAGCAGATTTGCCCCGGCGTGCAATAGCCGCACTGAAAACCGTCATGCGCGACAAAGGCCGCCTGCAGGTCGGACAGATTGCCCGGTTCGCCCAGCCCCTCGATGGTGGTAATCTCGTCACCGTCGTGCATGCAGGCCAGAGTCAGGCAGCTGTTGATCCGCCGCCCCTCGACGATCACGGTGCAGGCCCCGCACTGGCCATGGTCACAGCCTTTCTTGGTCCCGGTCAGCCCGAGATGATTGCGCAGCGCATCGAGCAGGGTGACCCGGCTGTCGGCCTCCAGCTCATGGCGCTTGCCATTGACGGTCAGTTCTGTGGTTTCCATGATGACGGCGTCCTTCCCTGGAGGCAGATAATAGCTGTGGCTCGACCGGCGAACACCACCGCAGGTCCGGACCGGCGGGGCATATCCGCCAGCTGATGCTGTTTTTACGTCCGGACGCTGCAATGGTTCCCGGCGGCAAAGCTTATAATCTACCGCCCCGTCCGCGCCGAACGCTTAAACATTGCCCGACCCGGTCATTGTCTGTAGGGGCAGCAACTGCTTTCGGGTTCCATCCGATAACCCGCCATCTCCAGCAAGGAATTGTCAACGCATATGCCGCCATTTTCAGAACCAGGTTTCCAGGAACGCACTCGTATGGCCGCGAAGGCCAAGCAGGACGCGCTCAAAAAACTGAAGGCCAAAAAGCCGCTCAGCCCGGAAGTCCTGGCCGAACGCAAGGCAGCCGAACTCGCCCGCGAGCAAAAACAGGCCGCCGCCAGCGCAGAGAAACGCGCCGCATTCGAGCAGCAGAAGGCCGACCGCAAGGCGGCGAAGGAAAAAGCCAAGCCCAAGCTTGCTCTTGGCCTGACCGAAACCGAGAAAAAGGCCGCTCGCGACGAACGCTATGCGGCACGCAAGAAACGGCGGAAATAGGCGGCTTCGTCACAGACCGGGCTCCGGCGCGAACAGCAGCTTTACATAGGATTGCAGCAACCGGACCTGCTGCGCGGTAACAGGCGGCTCGTCCACCGCCCGTGACAGGATCAGTCCGCCCTCGATAATCGCGCTAACCATATCGGCCAGCTGGTCGATATCGACATCGTCTCGCATCCTGTGAGTCGCGACGATATCCTCGAACATTCCGCGAAAACGGCTGCGCCAGCCAAGCGCCGCGCGTTTGTTCGCGTCCCGCACATCCCGGTTGAACAGCCGGTCCTGATAGGCGGCGGTCGCGACGATGCAGCCCGGATGGCCATTCGGCATATCGTCAAGCAACTCCGCCATCAGCTTGAGCCCGATCAGCATGGTCTGCAGCGGCCCCTCGCCCAGTGCGGCGGCGCGCCCGAACAGATCATCGAACAGCTCGTTCTCGACCTCGATATGGCGCTCGATCAGGGCATGAGCCAGGGCATTTTTGTCGGGAAAGTGATAAAAAAAACCGCTGCGGGTAATCTCAGAGCCTGCGACAATCTCTTCGATCGAGGTCGCTTCAAAGCCTTTGGCAAGGATCGCAGCCTGTGCGACATCCATGATTTTCGAACGGGTTTCACTGCCGCGCGCCACTGCCTGTCCCTCCACCTGCGTGGAGATTCACTGTACCACGAGTACGGTTTTTTGCAACGCGCGCCCCGTCCGCTTTGGCCCTTTTTGGGTAAATTTCTGTAAATATTATATTCTTTTGAACTGGCCGAACCGTACCACCGATCGACTAGTCTCATCATCGCGTCCGATGGATATGCCGCTCCCGTCACCAGATATGAGGAGATATTCTATGACGACAATTGACAGACTGATGCAGACCGACCGGCCCTGGCTCACCGATGGCGGACTGGAAACCTGGCTGTTCTTCCAGCAGGGTTTCTCGGCCCCCGAATTTGCCGCGATTGTGCTGCTCGACGATGACGAGGCCCGAGCGGCATTACGCCGCTATTTTGACGGATTCCTGGAGATGGCCGATCGGGCGGAGACGGGATTTGTGCTCGACACCGCGACTTGGCGCGGCACGCCGATATGGGCAGACAAGCTTGGCCGGTCGGAAGCGGACTTGCTGCGGCTGAGCCGCGATGCCGCTGATTTTGCCAGTGATATTCGCAGCAATTGGTCTGACCGCGTTGCCGACATTCTCGTCAACGGGGTCATCGGCCCGGCAGGTGACGGCTATGAAGCCGGCACGATCACCGATGCGAAAACCGCGCAGCGCATTCACACACCGCAAATCCAAGCCCTCGCAGCGAGCGGCGTCGACATGATCTCGGCGATCACCATGACCGGCGTCCCGGAAGCGGTCGGCATTGCCCGTGCCGCTCAGGCAGAGGGATTGCCCTCGGTCATATCCTTTACGGTCGAAACCGATGGTCGCTTGCCCAGCGGCGACCTGCTCGGCGAGGCCATCGAAGCGGTCGACCGGGAAACCGGCACAGCACCGGCTTATTATATGATCAATTGCGCTCACCCTGACCATTTCCGCGAGACGCTGGCATCGGGATCGGGCTGGCCCTCGCGCATCGGCGGCGTCCGCGCCAATGCCTCCCGGCTCAGCCACCCCGAACTGGACGAGGCCGAAACGCTCGACGCCGGCGACCCGCTGGAATTTGGCGAGCTGCACCAGGAACTGGCCGCATTGCTGCCGTCCCTGCGCGTGGTCGGCGGATGCTGCGGCACCGATCACCGCCATGTCGGCTGCGTATCAAAGCTGTTGCACAGACAGGCGGCCTGGCCATGATCTGCGAACTGCTCCCGGTCGCCGAAGCCGGGAGCAATTCATATTTTGCATCAGAAGTCTAACCGGGCCTTTCCTACAGCAAACCATATAGGTTATATACATCGCTCCTATTTCACCACAAGAAAGAATGATGTCATGCATACAGACCCCTTTGATGACCTTCCCCCACCGCCCCAGCCAAGCTGGACCGCCGAAAAACAGCGCGAATTTCTGGAAGCCCTGGCCCGCTGCGGTTCGGTCAAGGCTTCCGCCGCCTATGTCGGGATGAGCCGTGAAGGCGCCTATCGCCTGCGTCGGCGGCAGGAAGGGCGCGCCTTCGACCGGGCATGGGATGCGGCGCTGATCCATGCGCGCGATCTTTATGCCGATACCCTGCTCGAAACCGGCCTCCATGGCTGGACGGAGACCGTCTGGTATCATGGCGAGGAGGTCGGCGAGCGCACCCGCTTTTCACCCGGTCTGCTGCTCGCGGCGCTGGCACGGCTCGATGCCAAGGCCGAAGGCATCGATATGGCCGGTGAAGCCGCGCGCGAAGCCGCCGCCGATTTTGACGCGATGGTGGAAGCGATCGGCGAAGGCGATGATTGCGCCGAAATGCTGGCACGGCAGGATGAGACAGCCCGGGCCCGGCGCACTTTTGTCTCTGGCCGCAGCCGCTCGGGTCCGAGCGATGAGGAACTGCTCGCCCGACTCGAGATGTGTCAGGAACGCGAACGGATCGAGCGAACCCCGCCGGAGGACATCGACACGTCCGATCTTGATCCCTGCAAGGCAGAAGAATGGGACGATCTGCAATGGGCCCGCGCCGAACGCAGCGGCATGATGGACGAACCGGATTTCTGGGAGAAAGTGGCTCCCGAAGGCCTCGACGATGACGGCGATGAAGATGACGATGACGCGCGGGATTGGCCCGATCCGGACAGCAGGCCTTTCCACTAAAGGGGGTGTGACCCGTGTGACCCTGTCGACCAACTCTAGACCGCCGCTCTGCCCGATCGGCGAAAAATCCGTCGACAAGCGCTTGGCGACAGGGCTATCCTGCTCGCCTTCCTTCGCCATCAGCCCGAACCATCGGATTTTGCCTTGATATTCAATATTCTCATCATCCTGTCGGTGATCGCGACCGGCTTGCTGCTGCTCGCCCCCCGCCTTTCAAAAATGCCGGTCTGGCGAGCGACGGTGACGCCCCTGGCCTCGATCATCGGCAGCGGCTTTCTCGTGCTCGCGCCGATCCTGGTGTCGGACTATGGCTATATCGCGCCGCTGATCATGGCCGGCCTTTGCCTCGGTGCCTTTCTGTTCGGATCGGCCATCCGCTTCAATATCCTCCACCGCAATGTCGATAAGCCGGTGCAGAATGACGGAATCGACCGGCTGGAACTGGCCGCTTCTTGGGCGCTGGTCTTCGCCTTCACCATTTCGGTCGGCTATTATCTCAATCTGTTCGGTGCCTTCGGCGTCAGCCTGACCAGCTTCGATACCCCCGCCAATGCCAAGCTGCTGACCTCGATCATCTATATCCTGATCCTGATCGTGGGCTGGACGCGCGGGTTCAAAGCGCTGGAAAATATGGAATATGGCGCGGTCACGCTGAAACTGGCAATCATCGTCGGGCTGCTGGTCGGCCTGACTTGGTATTTCTACCAGAAGGCCAGCGCCGGAACCCTGTTCCTCCATCCGCCGCTGCTGTCCGGCTGGCCGGCGATCACCCTCGCCTTCGGACTGATCATCACGGTGCAGGGCTTTGAAACCTCGCGCTACCTGGGCCATAATTATGATGCCGCCACCCGAATCCGGTCGATGCGTCTGGCGCAGTTCGTCAGCGCGCTGATCTACATGGTCTATATCGGCCTGTTTGCCTATAGTTTCGAGCGCGAACAATTCGCGCTCAGCGAGACCGCGATCATCGACATGATGGGAATTATCACCCCGATCCTCCCGCTGCTGCTGGTCGCCGCTGCGCTGGCCGCACAATTCAGCGCGGCGATCGCCGATACCAGCGGCTCGGGCGGGCTGATCGAGGAGCTGACCAGGGGCAGGATCAAGGCGCGCACCGGCTATGCGATTCTGGTCAGCATCGGCCTGCTGATGACCTGGAGCGTCAATATTTTCCAGATCATCGCTTATGCCAGCCGCGCCTTTGCGCTTTATTACACGCTGCAATCGGTGATCGCCGCTCGCCGGGCGTTTCTGGTTCCCGGCAACCGGCTCAGGGGCTTCGGTTTCATCCTGCTGGCGATACTCGGCCTGATGATCGTGCTGTTTGGCAATGACGTCGAATCGTCAAACGGCTGAACAGGGCCTAGTCGATGACCGTCCGCGGTCGGGCTTGCCGATAGGTTCCAAGCACCCGCACGCTATTGCAGTGAAAGCCGAGTTCGGTAAGCGCTCGGTCAATCGCCGGGTCGCCGGGAGCGCCCTCGATGTCGGCGTAAAACTCGGTGGCGGCAAAGCTGCTGCCCTGCTGGTAGCTTTCCAGCTTGGTCATGTTGACGCCATTGGTCGCAAAACAGCCCAGGGCCTTGTACAGCGCGGCCGGGATATTTTTGACCTCGAACACAAAGGTCGTCATCAGCGGCCCGGTGGCTTCCGGCATCGCTGCTTCCGGCGCCAGCACGACGAAACGGGTCATATTGTCGGGCGCATCCTCAATCGCTTCCTCGATCGGCTGCAGGCCATAAATCTGGGCCGCCAGCCGGGGTGCGATCGCGGCGGCATGCGGGTCGTCATGCTGCGCGACAAAGGCTGCCGCCGCAGCCGTATCGGCATAGGCCACCGGGATGATACCGCGCTTGCGCAGATAATGGCGGCACTGGCCGAGCGCCTGCGGGTGGCTCATCGCCGTGTGGATCGCCACATCGGCAGATTGCGCCATCAGGCAGTGCCGGATCGGCATGAAATATTCATCGACGATGAACAGGCCCGATTCGGGCAACAGGAAGTGGATGTCCGCGACCCGGCCGTTCAGCGAATTTTCAATCGGGATGATCGCGCAGCCTGCCTTGCCATGCTTCACCGCATCGATGGCATCCTCGAACGAAAAACAGGGCAGCGGCAGGCCGTCGGGCGCGTAATCGAGCGCCGCCAGATGCGAATTGGCGCCAGGCGCGCCCTGAAAGGCAATTGCTTTTTCCGGCTGTTCAGCAGCTTTTTCGGCCAATTTTCTGACCATGCCCAATGCGTTTTTCGGAAAGCTGTCCATCTCGTCCCTCTTCTGCGCTGCTCCGATAGTCGAACGGGACGCAGCGGGGCAAGAGGGAAGTGGCCTTCCGGTCAGCCTATGGTGAATTTGCCATCAGGCGAAGCGCAAATTACGGCAATTGAGGCCTTGCGTTGCTCCCTCGCCCTCTTTACAGACAGCACAAATTTGGCAGGCCCTTGGCCGCCGCTCACTCAGGGGTTTGAGACAATTTATGAGCAACAATAACACCATTGCAGGTTGGGTACTGGCTGGCGGCATCGCGGCTCTGGGTTTTTCCATTGTCAGCAGCAAATATTTCCACGCCGGCAAACATGAACGCCCCGAAGTGATGGGCTATGTCATCGAGGGCGTCGAATCCTCTGACGGCGCTGCGGATGCCGGCCCCTCGATCGAAACGCTGCTGCAGACCGCTGATATCGCTGCGGGCGAAAAGGTTTTTAGCAAATGTGCGGCCTGCCACACGATCAACCAGGGCGGCGCCAATGGTATCGGACCAAATCTGTGGGGCGCCATGGGCAAGCCGCACGGTCATGTTGCCGGCTTTGCCTATAGCGATGCGCTGAAAAGCGTTCCCGGCAACTGGGACTGGGAAGGCATGAACGCTTGGCTGACCTCGCCGCGCGCTTATGCGCCGGGCACGAAAATGACCTTTGCCGGCCTCGGCAAGGCAGAAGACCGGGCCAATCTGATGGTCTATCTGAACGCGCAGGGCTCGAACCTGCCGTTGCCGGCAGCGCCGGTCGCGGAAGAGGCTCCGGCAGAAGGCGATGAGGCTGAAGCCGCTGGCACGGAAGAGCCGGCAGAAGGCGCAGAAGCTGCCGAAGGCGCAGAGGCAGCGCCAGCCGAGTAAACCGCCTGCCGGCTGCTAGTCGCAGCTGATGTCGTAAAAGCGCTGGATGATGGCCCAGGCCTCGTCGGCGGTCTCGACGAACTGGAACAGGTCGAGATCGGCGCGACTGATCGTGCCCTCCTCGGCCAGTGCCTCGAAATTGATGACCCGCTTCCAGAAGGCTTCGCCAAACAGCAGGATCGGAAGTTTTTCCATTTTGCCGGTCTGGACCAGCGTAACCAGCTCGAGAAATTCGTCCAGCGTGCCGAAGCCGCCGGGAAAGACCGCTACTGCTCGCGCCCGCAGCAGGAAGTGCATCTTGCGCAGTGCGAAATAGTGGAACTGGAAACTCAGCGACGGCGTCACATATTCATTGGGTGCCTGCTCGTGCGGCAACACGATATTGAGTCCGATCGACTCCTGGCCGGCATCGGCGGCGCCGCGATTGGCCGCCTCCATGATCGACGGCCCGCCCCCCGAGCAGACGACGAAATCGCGCTTGCCATTGGCGGAAATGCCGCAGGCACTGGCCAGCCGCGCCAGTTCGCGGGCCTCGTCATAATATTTGGCTTTCTCTTTCAGCCGCTCGGCAATCTTGCGCGAGTCGTCGTCAACCGCCGCTGCGACCAGAGCATCGGCCTTGTCCGGCTCCGGTATCCGGGCTGAGCCGTACATGACCAGCGTGGAGCCGATACCGGCCTCGTCGAGCAGCATCTCCGGCTTGAGCAGTTCCAGCTGGAAGCGGACGGGTCGGAGCTCTTCGCGAAGCAGGAACTCGGTGTCCTGAAAGGCCAGCCGGTAGGCCGGGTCACGGGTCTGCGGCGTGCCGACATCTGCCTTCTCGGCAAATTCGGCTTCCTCTTTGGCGTGGTAAAAGCGGCGGTCGTGAAGATCTTTGTTGGTCATGGCTTTGCCCTAGAGCAAAGATTTGGGACTGACCAGAGGCCTTGTTCGCCTAGCGGCAATATCCATTTCCGCTCATATCAAGGTGGAAATGATCGCGATGGGCGGCGTTGTAATTGGGACTGAGAACGGTGCCGAAACGCTTGCATGCGCTGTCGTGGATAGCGGCCAGAAACTGCATCTCGCGGCGGCCGCTCTTCCAGTTATTCTCGACCGTTATCCGGCGCCCGTCGGCCAGCACGAAGGCCGATACGTCGATCGCATTGGCATGGGCATGTTCCGACAATTTACCCGACCCCGCAATATTGCGGCAACTGTAGCTGCCCATGGTTTCGATCCGCTTGAGGTCGCTGCCAAGATACTGGCGCGCCGCCCGTTTCACCGCATATTCGGTCCAGGCAGCAAATTTGCCGGCCAGCTCGCACTTGACCGGTCCCAGATTGGTCACGTCCGCGCCGACATCCAGCAGCTTGATACTGTCGATCTGGCTGCAACCGCCCCCAAACTGCCGGTTTGGCAAGGGAGAAAAACGGACATGGGCCTTGCTCAGTTCGCTGAAACATTGCCGGGCAGAGGGACTGGGATCAAAAACACCGAGGCCCGCAGAAGAGGGCGGACGCTGCGAATGCTGACTACGTCCGTCCGGTATCGCGCCGCAGGCACTCATCAGAACGGATGCCAGAGCCAAGATACATATACCGCGCAACGCCGGTGCTGTTTCATTCCCTAATCTCATATTCAAACTGTGTCAGATGATGGTTAAAAATGCCTTAATGGAGCAAGGTCAGCCACAGGCTCGCCGCCACCGTCCCAAAGCCTGGGCCGTAGGCTAGATATAGCTTAAACTGACCGGAGCGGCAGGTGCGCAAACTTCAGCGCCCGGTTTCGTTTGCAACCAGAAACATGCTTGACATGCTGCACCGCACCAGACAAAGCGGCGCCGGGCCACGCGGTCCCAACGCCGCGCGAGCTCTCTGTAAGGAGAAGCGTTTAAATGACTGATACGACCGTACCGACGCCTGAGTTGCGTCCTGACTGCCCGAATTTCTCTTCGGGTCCGACAGCCAAATTCCCCGGCTGGTCCCTCGACAAAATCAACACCATCGCCATGGGACGCTCGCACCGCAGCGCCACCGGCAAGGCCCGGCTGAAATATGCCATTGACCTGAGCCGTGAGCTGCTGGGCATCCCCGACGACTATCTGATCGGCATAGTTCCGGCCTCCGATACCGGGGCCGTCGAAATGGCGATGTGGAACATGCTCGGCGCACGCCCAGTGACGGTTGCCGCATGGGAAAGCTTTGGCAATGTCTGGATACAGGACGCCGTCAAGCAGCTGAAGCTGCCCAACCTGACAGTTCTCGACGCCGATTATGGCGAAATTCCGGACCTGACCACGATCGACAAGGGTGATGACGTGGTCTTCACCTGGAACGGCACCACCTCTGGCGCGAAAATTCCCGACACCGACTGGATCGCCGACGACCGCGAAGGCGTGACCATCAACGATGCCACCAGCGCCGTATTCGCTCAGCCGATGGACTGGTCCAAGCTCGATGTCACCACCTACAGCTGGCAGAAGGTCATGGGATCGGAAGCCGGTCACGGCATGCTGATCCTGAGCCCGCGCGCGGTCGAGCGGATCGAAAGCTATACGCCGTCCTGGCCGCTGCCGAAAATCTTCCGGGTAAAGAAGGGCGACAAGCTCAACACCGCGATTTTCGAAGGCGCGACGATCAACACGCCATCGCTGCTCGCAACCGAAGACTATATCGCTTCGCTGGAATGGGCCAAATCGATCGGCGGCCTGCCGGAACTGCATGCTCGCGCCGACCGCAATGCCAAGATCGTCCATGACTGGTTGGAAGCCACCCCATGGATGCGCAATATGGTCAGCGACCCGGCGAAATGGACCAACACCGGTGTCTGCATGGTGTTCCAGGGCGACTGGTACGAAGGCCTGGATGACGACGCCAAGGCGTCGGTGCCGAAGAAGATCGCCGGCATGCTAGAAAAAATGGACGTCGCCTACGACTTCAACGGCTATCGCGATGCACCGCCTTCGCTGCGCATCTGGTGCGGATCGACCGTCGAGGAAGAGGATATTCGCCGTTTGCTGCAGTGGATCGAATGGGCCTTTGCCCAGGTCAAATCCGAACTTTCCTAGTATTTGTGTCGCCCCGGCCATGCCGGGGCACCAGACCAATGTCCGACCTATGCAGATATTGCTCTGGAAGCCGGCCTGCGCCGGCCTGACTGCCCCGATAAGGAATCCAGAATATGCCAAAAGTACTTATATCCGACAAAATGGACCCGAAAGCCGCTCAGATTTTCCGCGAGCGCGGATGCGAAGTGGATGAAATCACCGGCCAGACGCCGGAAGAGTTGATGAAGATCATCGGCGAATATGACGGCCTCGCCATCCGCTCCTCTACAACTGTCACACCAGAAATTCTGGCGGCAGCGACCAATCTGAAAGTGGTCGGCCGCGCCGGCATCGGCGTCGACAATGTCGATATTCCGGCGGCCTCCGCCAAGGGCGTCGTGGTCATGAACACGCCATTCGGCAACAGCATCACCACCGCGGAACATGCCATCGCACTGATGTTCGCTCTGGCGCGCCAGTTGCCATCGGCCGATGCGTCGACCCAGGCCGGCAAGTGGGAAAAATCAAAATTCATGGGTGTCGAGCTGACCAGCAAGACTCTCGGTCTGATCGGTGCCGGCAATATCGGTTCGATCGTCGCCGAACGTGCGATCGGCCTCAGGATGAAAGTCGTCGCCTATGACCCGTTCCTGACCGAGGAGCGCGCGGTTGAAATGGGTGTCGAGAAAGTGTCGCTGGACGATCTGCTCGCCCGTGCCGACTTCATCACCATGCACACGCCGCTCACCGACCAGACGCGCAATATTCTGTCCGCGGAAGCACTGGCAAAAACAAAACCCGGCGTCAGGATCATCAACTGCGCGCGCGGCGGCCTGATTGACGAGGCAGCACTGAAAGAAGCTCTGGAATCAGGGCATGTCGCTGGTGCGGCCCTGGACGTTTATGCGCAGGAACCGGCCAAGGAAAACCCGTTGTTCGGCACGAAGAACCTGATTTGCACCCCGCATCTCGGTGCATCGACCAGCGAGGCGCAGGTCAATGTCGCGATCCAGGTCGCCGAGCAGATGGCAGACTATCTGGTCAATGGCGGTGTGGAAAATGCGCTGAACATGCCGAGCCTTTCGGCTGAGCAGGCACCAAAGCTGAAACCCTATATGGCGCTGGCAAGCCAGCTGGGATCGCTCGTCGGGCAGCTTGCGGCCGACCAGATCAAGGGCGTCGCCGTCGAAGTGGAAGGTGCGGCCGCTGAACTGGACCAGAAGCCAATTACCGCTGCGGTCCTGGCCGGGCTGATGCGGGCCTATAGCGATACGGTGAACATGGTCAACGCGCCCTATCTGGCGAAGGAACGCGGTCTTGATGTCCGCGAGATTCGCCACGAGCGCGAAGGCGATTATCACACCCTGGTCCGGGTCTCGGTGACCACCGGCGAAGGCGAGAAGTCGGTTGCCGGCACCCTGTTCGGATCATCCGGTCCGCGCTTGGTTGAAATGTTCGGGATCAAGGTCGAGGCGGACCTGGAGGGCGATATGCTCTATATCGTCAATCAGGATCAGCCGGGCTTCATCGGCAGCGTCGGGTCGACTCTCGGCGCGGCGGGCGTCAATATCGGAACCTTCCATCTGGGCCGTCGCAGCGATGCGCCGGGCGGCGAAGCGGTTCTGCTGCTTTCGATCGATTCACCGGTAGAAGAAGCGGTGCTGTGGTCCGTTTGCCAACTGGAAGGCGTCAAGACGGTCAAGGCCTTAAAGTTTTGATTCGATAGCACGAGACCCAAGAAAAAAGATGGCCTGAGCCTGCGCTTGGGCTATGGAGCAGGGCCATGCGAACGCCATCCAATCTCTTGCCCGAAGGCTTTCACGACGCGCTGCCGCCTTATGCCGAGGCGGCGTCGCGGCTGGAGCGCGATGTCCTGGATACGCTTGCCAGCCATGGCTATGCCCGGGTTATGCCACCACTGGCCGAATATGAAGACGGTCTGACGGAAAGAATGCAGGGCGCGTCGAGAAGCGACCTGATGCGGTTTGTCGACCCGATTTCGCAGCGCACCCTGGCGCTGCGACCGGACATGACCATGCAGATCGGCCGGATTGCCAAGACCAGTCTGGCCGACCGGCAGCGGCCACTTCGGCTCAGCTATTCGGGCCAGGTGCTGAAATTGCGTTCTGGGCAATTGCAGCCGGAACGGAGCCGTTTGCAGATCGGAGCAGAATTGATCGGCAGCGACAGCGTGGTTGCGGCGAGCGAGATCGTCTCGGTTGCGATCGAGGCGCTGGAGCGCGCTGGTGTTACCGGCATCACGGTTGATTTCACTCTGCCCGATCTGATCGACATTCTCGCGGCGGGGCCGCTGCCATTGAATCAGGCGCAGATTGACGAGGTGCGCGGCGAGCTCGACATGAAGGATGCCGGAGGCCTCAATGCCATGGGCGCAACCGGCTATCTGCCGCTGATCGAGGCGACCGGCCCGTTCGACGAAGCGATGGCAAAATTGCGGGCCTTTGACAGCAATGATCTGCTCGGCTCGCGGCTGGACGGCGTTTCGAAGATCGCGGACAGCATCAGGGGACAGACCAGCCTGACTCTGGACCCTACCGAACGCCACGGATTCGAATATCAGAACTGGTTCGGCTTCACGCTTTACGCCGACAGTTTCATCGGTGCCCTAGGTCGCGGCGGCAGCTACGAAATAGCGCGGGCCGATGGTCAGACCGAAGCGGCAGTCGGCTTCTCGCTGTATCCGGATCCGCTGATCAACGCGGGCTTCGGAGCGAAAGCCCGTGACCAGGTGTTTCTACCGCTCGGCCATGACCCACAGGCTGCGGCAAGGCTGCGCCAGGCAGGATGGCGCACGGTGGCAGCGCTCTCGGAACAGGATCAGGCGCAGGCGCTTGGTTGCTCGCACATATTGACCGGCGACCAGCCGGAACCCTTGTAGGAAAGACTCTGGATATGGCCAATGTAACGGTAATCGGCGCACAATGGGGCGATGAAGGCAAGGGCAAGATTGTCGACTGGCTATCCGAACGTGCCGATGTCGTGGTCCGTTTTCAGGGCGGCCACAACGCCGGCCATACGCTGGTTGTCGATGGCGCGGTGTACAAGCTTTCCTTGCTCCCCTCGGGCATCGTGCGCGGGGCGCTGTCGATCATTGGCAACGGCGTCGTGCTCGATCCCTGGCATTTGCGCGACGAGATCAAGAAGCTGGAAAGCCAGGGCGTCACCATCAACACCGACAATTTCGGCATCGCCGAAACCTGTCCGCTGATCCTGCCGATCCATCGTGATCTGGACGCGCTGCGCGAGGACGCCAGCGGCAAGGGCAAGATCGGCACCACCCGCCGCGGCATCGGCCCGGCCTATGAGGACAAGGTGGGTCGCCGCGCGATCCGGGTCTGCGATCTCGCTCATCTCGATGATCTCGGGCCGCAGCTCGACCGGCTTTGCGCCCATCATGATGCGCTGCGTGCCGGATTTGGCGAACCGCCTGTGGACCGGGACCGGCTCCTGGCTGACCTCAAGGATATCGCCGACAGCGTTCTGCAATATGCCCAGCCGGTCTGGAAACGCCTCAACGAAGCACGCCGCGATGGCAAAAGGATATTGTTCGAGGGCGCGCAGGGCGTGCTGCTTGATGTCGATCACGGTACCTATCCTTTCGTCACCAGCTCCAACACGATTTCCGGCACCGCAGCCGGCGGATCGGGCATCGGCCCGTCCGGCACCGGCTATGTGCTGGGCATTACCAAGGCCTATACGACGCGTGTCGGATCAGGCCCCTTCCCGACCGAACTGGATGACGAGATAGGCCAGCGGCTCGGCGAGCGTGGTCATGAATTCGGTACCAATACCGGTCGGCAGCGGCGCTGCGGCTGGTTTGATGCCGTGCTGGTGCGTCAGGCTCTCGCCGTATCGGGCGTGGCAGGGATTGCGCTAACCAAGCTGGATGTCCTCGACGGTTTCAAGGAATTGAAAATCTGCGTCGGTTATGACCTCAATGGCGTGACCTATGACTATCTGCCGCCCCATCATCAGGACCAGTCAGCGGTCAAGCCGATCTACGAAACGATGGAAGGCTGGAGCGATTCCACCGCTGGCGCGCGCAGCTGGGCCGATCTGCCGGCACAGGCGATCAAATATATTCGGAGGGTTGAGGAACTGATCCAGTGCCCGGTGGCTTTGGTCAGCACTTCGCCCGAGCGGGACGACACGATTCTGGTCACCGATCCGTTTGCCGACTGAGAGGTTCGTTCCCGTCCCGGCAGGGAACAAGCCGCGCTGCCACAATAGTTGACCCGAGACCGGCGGGCAGAGAAGCCATCTGACCATCCGGACAAAACGCCGAGAAATTCCGGCGGACTATTGCCGGAGTGGTCGGTTCGTTCGCCGAAAAACAGTCCTTGCCGGTCTTCCATGTCCAGAGGAACGGCTCAAATCGCAGGCAACAGTGAGCCATACATTGCCGGTTCATTGGACAGGTGCCACCCAGCTACGCCCACTTCCCCCATTGGCAATGCAATCGCTCTAATCGAAATATCCCCATTTTTATGAAAAGCTTTTTCAAACTCCAGTCACTCGACCTGGCGATCGATCTTGGTACCGCAAACACCCTTATCTATGTGCGGAATCGCGGAATTCTGCTCAATGAGCCCTCGGTCGTTGCCCTCGAGACCAACGAGGGCGTAACAAAGGTGCGCGCGGTTGGCAGCGATGCCAAGCTGATGATGGGCAAAACGCCGAGAAACATTTCGGTCATTCGTCCGCTCAAGGATGGGGTCATCGCGGACCTTGACGTCGCAGAGCAGATGATCAAACATTTCATTCACAAGGTTCACCCGAAAAAGCCGGGCATTTTCCGGCGCTTCGATATTGTCGTCTGTATTCCCTCCGGCTCCACCAACGTCCAGCTCCGCGCTCTTCGCGACGCCGCCTCAAGCGCGGGCGGGTCCGGCATCTTTTTCATCAAGGAACCAATGGCGGCTGCGATAGGCGCTGGCATTCCGGTAACCGAGCCGGTCGGCGCGATGGTGGTCGATATCGGCGGAGGGACAACCGAGGTTGCGGTCCTGTCCTTGCAGGGACTGGCTTACAGCGCATCCGGACGCATGGGCGGAGACAAGATCGACGATGCGATTGCATCCCATATCCGCCGCAAGCATAATTTGGCCATCGGTGAAAGCACCACTGAACTGGTCAAGCATGAAATTGCCAGCGCGGTAAGCCCGGTTGGCGACGGACGAACGATGCACATCAAGGGTCGCGATCTGGTGAACGGGATGCCGAAAAAGATCGCGGTCACCGAAGCCGAAATCGCCCATGCGATCGCCGAGCCAGTAGGCCAGATAGGCGAGACGGTGCTCAACGCTCTCGAGCAAACCAAGCCGGAACTTGCAGCGGACATCATGGAGCAGGGCATCGTTTTGACCGGCGGTGGCGCCCTGTTGGGAAGAATCGACGAATTTATAGCCGAGAAAACCGGACTCGCGGTCACCATCGCCGAGGACCCGCTGACCTGCGTTGCCAACGGAGCAGGCCGAGCGCTGGAAGATCCGCTGTATCGAAACGCCCTCATCCCCGCCTAGTACCGACGGTAGCGGCGAATGCAGCTGATCGATCAATCAATCCGCTGAAAATCTGCCCGTGCGCCGACGGCAAGCATCCGTGCTGTTCGCTCAGACGTCGTCCGCCGAGATCAGTTCCTCCCGGTCAAGCTCACCCGTCATCGCTGCCACGGTCACCGCCACGGCCGCGTCGCCCGAAACGTTGGTGGTTGTCCGCATCATGTCCATGATCCGGTCGACGCCGGCGACGAAGGCAATGGTTTCCAGTGGAACGCCGACACTGCCGAAAACCAGCGCCATCATGATCAGGCCGGCGCCGGGAATACCCGCCGCGCCGATCGCGCCCAGCGTGGCAGTTATCGAGATCATGAAATAGTCACCCCATGACAGGTCGACACCGAAGATCTGCGCCCCGAACAGCGTAGCCAGCCCGAGATACATGGCGGTACCGTTCATATTGATGGTGGCACCGAGGGATATCACAAAACTCGAAACGCTCGGCGAGACGCCCAGGTTGCGCTCCGCACAGCGCAGCGTCACGGGCAGCGTCGCGTTGGACGATGCGGTCGAATAGCTGACCGCCATCGCATCCACAATGCCACGGAAAAAATCAACGGGTGGCAGCTTGGCCAGAAAGCGGATCATCGACGAATAAATGAATATGATGATCAGCAGGCAGCCGAGATAGTTGAGTCCGACCAGCTTGGCGAGGCTGAGCAGTGCGTCCATGCCGAAGCTGCCCGCGACCCACGCCATCAGCGCAAACACGCCGAACGGGGTCAGTTCCATGACGATCATCGTCACTTTCTGCATCACGATCGCGCCCGAATCGAAGATTTTCGCGACCGGTGCGCCTTCTTCCTTGGCCATCAATATCCCAATGCCGATCAGCAGCGCGAATACGATCAGCGGCAGAACCTGGACATCGGCCATCACCTGCACGGGACTTTCTGGGACGATCGAAAGAATCATGTCGGTCCAGCTGGTCGCGGCCGGTGTCGGGGTGACGCCCATCTCGATGCCGCTGGTGTCGACGCCGATACCCGGCTTGATCATCGTTCCGAGCATCAGACCCAGCCAGACCGCAATCTGTCCGGTAACGACGAACATCAGCATCGCCCGGCCGCCGACCGCACCCAGCTTGCGCAAATCACCGATCGCGGCGACACCGGAGACCAGCGAGAAGAAGATCAGCGGTACGACCAGCATCTTGATCGACTTGATGAAGAAATCGCCGATCCATTTGATGGCTTCGGATTCCGGACCCCAGATCAGGCCAGTGATCACACCGAGGACGAGCGCTCCAATTACCCGCTGCCAAAGCGGAATCTTGAACCAGAATGCGAGCATGCGATTGTCCCCGATAATTATTCTTTATCCATGCCTATCCTTCGCATTGGCGCGCGGCAAGCCTTTAGGACGGCACTACATCCAGAAGCTGATTGCCAGACAGGTCGACAGGCCGACCCCGAAGGTCAGCGGAATGCCGGCCTTGAAGAAATCGGTGAAGCGGTAATTACCCGCTGCATAGACCAGGGTATTCGTCTGATAGCCGATCGGGGTGGCGAAGCTGGCAGAAGCCGCGAACATCACCGCGATCACCAGCGGCCGGGGATCCACTCCCAGATCATTGCCCAGCGCGATGGCAATCGGCGTGATGATGATCGCGACGGCATTATTGGTAACAATCTCGGTCATGATCACCGACAGAATATAGATTGCAAAGACCAGACCCCAGGGCGGCACTTCTCGCAGGAAAGGCGTCAGTTCGCTGACAATAAGGTCGACGCTCCCGGCTTGCTGAAGGCCCAGGCCCACGGCGAGCATGCCGAAAATCAGCACCAGCACATTACCGTCGATTGATCCCCAGGCTTCTTCCGCATCGATGCAGCGGGCCAGCAGGATCGCACCAACCGCAAGAATAGCTGCCACCGCCAGCGGGATGATATTGAGCGCAGCGAGAACGACCACCGCAACCAGCGCACCGATAGCAATCGGCGCACGATCGCGACGGAAGGCCCGAATCTTGGTGTGCCCGACGCCAAACAGATTGGGATTCTGGTACATGCGGCTGATGTCTTCGCTGGAACCGGTGACCAGCAGCCGGTCAGCGGCATGGATGCGGGCATTGGTCAGATCCGAGCGCGGCAGGTTGCGGAAGCGAGTCATGCCCAAAATGCGCACATTGAGCTGGGACAGGAAGGGAATGTCATAGAGCCGGTTACCGATGCTCGGGTGGCTCGGCGCCACTGTGGCCTCGACCAGTTCCTCACCCAGCGGGCCAACATCGCCCTTGTGAACGATCCCGACCTTGAAATCTTCCGATTTCCTCAGCGAAATAAGCTCGGCCAGATCGAGCTGCACGACGATCCGGTCTCCGGACCGCAATTCATGAAAATCCAGATCATGGCGGATATAGCTGCTCAACCGCTTGACGGCAGTAACCTTGATACCAGCGCGGCGCAATTCGGGCACCGCGGCCAGTTTCTTGTCGATTACCGATGCATTGCGGCGCACCGTAAGCTCGGTCAGAAAATCACTTTCGTCGCTGCTGTCAAAATGGCCTTTGACATCGCCGCCAGGGAGCAGCCAGCTGCTGAAAAGCACCATCATCACGGTACCGGCGACCGCCGCAAGAAGGCCGTAGGGTGTGATCTCGAAAATGCCGAAGCCGGCCAGCCCCTGATCGCGAGCAACCGCGTCGACGATCAGGTTGGTCGAGGTGCCGATCAGCGTGGTCGTGCCGCCCAGAATGCAGATGAAGCTCAGCGGGATCAGCAATTTCTTGGAGGAGTAGCCGGTGGCCCGCGAAAGGCGGAGGATGATCGGGATCAGCACGATCACGACCGGCGTATTGTTCATGAAGGCGGAGGCGACAAAGGCACCCAGAAACATCTCGGCGACCGCCAGTTTTGGATGACGCTTGGCACGCTTGATGATGAAGCCGGCGATCGCATCGATCGTACCGGTCCGCAGCAGCGCGCCCGAAAGGATGAACATGGCGGCAATGGTGATCGGCGCGGTGTTTGAAAAAACCGAGAACAGGCCATCGGAATCAATAATGCCGAGAAACAGGAACATGCAGGCACCCAGCACCGCGACCACCGCAGCCGGGAAACGTTCCATGATGAAACCGGCAAACAGAAAGACCAATATGATCAGACCGATGATCGCCTTGTGCGCCTGGATATATTCATTGATGACATGAAGAATGAGGTCGATCATCGATCAGGAACATTCTTTGTCAGGGCGGATCGAGACGGGACCCGCTTGCCGGTTTTTGCGGATTTCCCTTTCGGCCGCGCCGCCACCGGTCAGAACTATCGGCCGCGGTGCGATGCATAGAGCAAATATCCCGCTCATCCACATTGCGCCCGATGGAGTAGCTTCTGGTCCGCCAGTACCAAGGCCATCATAGCCTCGACTACCGGGACCCCGCGGATTCCGACACAGGGATCATGGCGCCCCTTGGTGATAATCTCGGTTGCCGTGCCTTCGCGGGTGACGGTTTCGACCGGCGTCAGGATCGAACTGGTCGGCTTGAACGCTACCCGACAGAAAACCGGCTGGCCGGTGGAAATGCCGCCCGCGGTCCCACCGCTATGATTGGCCAGAAATTCGGGACCATTTTCGCCCGGTCGCATCGCATCGGCATTCTGCTCTCCGCGCAGGCGGGCAGCGGCAAAACCGTCGCCAATCTCGATACCCTTGGTCGCGTTTATGGTCAACATTGCCGCGGCAATCTCGCTGTCCAGCTTGGCATAGACAGGCGCGCCCCAGCCTGCAGGCACACCGGTCGCTTCACAGGCGACTATCGCGCCCAGACTGCTGCCGTCCTTGCGCGCTCTATCGACCAGCGCTTCCCAGCGCTTCGCGGCTTGCGCATCGGGGCAGAAGAAGGGATTGTTGCCGATCTCCGCGACATCAAAATGTGCCGGGTCAACCGCGTCGCCGCCGATTTCGGCAACCCAGGCGCGAATGGTCACTTCCGGGATCACCAGCCGGGCCACGGCCCCGGCGGCTACTCGCGCCGCGGTCTCGCGCGCGCTCGATCGCCCGCCGCCACGATAATCGCGAAAGCCATATTTCTGGTCATAGGCATAATCCGCATGGCCGGGGCGATAGGCCTTTGCGACCTCGCCATAATCCTTTGACCGCTGATCGACATTTTCGATCATCAGCGAAATCGGCGTCCCGGTGGTTTTCCCTTCAAAAACCCCGGAGAGGATTTTCACCTGGTCGGGTTCCTGCCGCTGGGTTGTATATTTCGACTGTCCCGGCCGCCGCGCATCAAGAAACGGCTGGATCTCCACCTCGCTGAGCTTCAGGCCCGGGGGACAGCCATCGACAACCGCGCCAAGCGCGGGCCCGTGACTTTCTCCCCAGGTGGAAAAGCGAAAAGCATGCCCGAATGTGTTGAAGCTCAAAACTCGCTCTCCGCGTTTATAAATTCAATTTTATTTCAAGAGGATCATTCACGAAAATACGCGGATGATCAATCCAGCGCGATATCGGGTGCATCTTCCTGCTTCATACCGACCACATGATAGCCGCCATCGACATGGTGGGTTTCCCCGGTCACGCCCGATGACAGGTCGCTGCAGAAATAGAGACCCGCACCGCCGACATCATCGATCGTGACATTCCGCCGCAAGGGCGAATTATATTCATTCCATTTCAGGATATAACGGAAGTCGCCGATACCGCTGGCCGCCAGCGTCTTGATCGGCCCGGCGGAAATAGCATTCACCCGGATATTGTCGGGACCCAGATCATTGGCGAGATATTTCACACTGGTCTCCAGTGCCGCCTTGGCCACGCCCATCACGTTATAGTGCGGAATAACCTTCTCGGCACCATAATAGCTCAAGGTAACAATGCTGCCGCCGTCGGGCATCATCGCCGCAGCCCGCTGCGCAACAGCGACCAGCGAATAAGCAGAAATATTCATCGTCATCAGGAAATTGTCGAGGCTGGTATCGACATATTTGCCGCGCAGCTCGTTCTTGTCCGAGAAACCGATCGCGTGGACGACAAAATCCAGCGTGTCCCAGCGCTCTTTCAGCTGATCAAACGCTGTATCCAGGGCTGCCATATCGGAAACGTCACAGTCGATCAGGAAATCGCTGCCCAGTTCCGCAGCAAGCGGCCTGACTCGCTTCGCCAGCGCCTCGCCCTGATAGGAAAAGGCGAGTTCGGCTCCTGCTCCGGCAAGCTTCTGAGCAATTCCCCAGGCCAGCGACTTGTTATTGGCAAGCCCCATGATCAAGCCTCGCTTGCCCTTCATTAATTCAGTCATTGCCCCGGTCTCCTGAAATCAGATAATTGCTGCTGATAAACGCTATCTGGATGATTTTCCAGCGGATCATTCGCTATTTCCGTTTCTCCAGGGCCGGTCGGCCAGTGCGGCATTGATCTCTGCACCGATAACCATGCCAAGCCCAACCATGTAGAAAAAGACGAGCGTGATAATGACGCCCGCCAGACTGCCGTAGGTCAGCTGATAATTGGCTGCATATTTGAGAAACACCGGGAGCAGTCCGGTGATCAGCAGCCACCAGCCGCTGATGAAAACGGCGCCGGGCCACTTCGGATATTGGCTTGGCCGATATTGCCGGGGAGTGAGCAGCCGGAACAGAAAATACAAGGTTGCGAACAGAACAAGGAACGGCACGACATTGGACAATGAAAGCCAAAGCGGACTCGTCTGTATCGCCTGAAAATATGCGCCCAGAAAGCCGCTGATCCCTGCCAGCACAAATTGCGCGCTCAGCGCGAACATCGCCACGAAGACCGAAACGAGAATGAGCAGGATCGAACTGAGCCGATATTCCCAAAACGGACGCTGCGCCTGCACGCCATAGGCTCGATGGAGAATCTCCCGGATGGTTTCGATCAAGCTGGTCGTCGTCCACAGCCCGACGACCGCGCTGAGCCAGAGCAGCGGCCCTGTTCTCGCGGTCATCGCCTCGCGTATCGGATCATGCAGTGCGCTAGCGACCGATGGCGGGACGGTCACCAGAAATGCCTCCACAAATTCTGTGCCAACCTCGGTCTGACCAAAGCCTCCGATGATCGCGGCTGCAATAATGAAGAAGGAAAATACTGCCAGCAGCGACATGTAAGCGAAATTGCCTGCGAAGGTGAAACCGTCATGATAGACGCCGACGGCGGTCCGCTCGATAACGATAACGGCACGGCGAACCAGACTTTCGCCAGCGAGATCCTCGCTGGCCCTGTTCCCCGGGGGTCCCGCCTCGCCCTTGTCATGATGCCGCGCTTCGGGCGAAAGTTCAGACAGGTTGCTCCGGGCCAAGCCTATACACCCATGCTGGCGCGAGGATTGTCTTTCGGGTTCCAGTTTTTGACAAATTCCGCGAGCTTTTCATCCTTTTCCGGCAAGACAATCATCAGGGTCACCAGCTGATTGCCACGCTCTCCGGACTTGCCGTGAAAGCCTTTGTCTTTCAGTCGCAGCGTCTTGCCGGAACTCGATCCTGCGGGAATGGACAGCATCACCGGCCCGTCCACCGTCGGCACCTTGATCTTGGCTCCTTCGACCGCCTCTTTCAGACTGATCGGCAGGTCCAGCCGGATATTATCGCCGTCCCGCTCGTAAAAGGGGTGCGGGTTGATATGGATGGTGACAATCGCATCGCCGTTTCCGCCAGGACCCGGACGCCCCTTGCCGCTTAGGCGCATTTGCGTACCTTCTTCGACACCCTTTGGCAGGCTGAGGTCGATGGTCTTGCCATCTTCCAGCGTGATGCGCTGTTTTTGCAATGACGCAGCAGCGGTAAATTCCACCTTCAGGCGATAGGCGACATTGGCACCCTTGGGAGGCGGTGCGCTGCGCTGGCGGCTGCCGAATGGCGAACCAGCTGCGCCACCGCCGCCGAACAGGCCTTCAAAAATATCCCCGAAATCCGCACCCGCATTGCCGAAATCATGCTGCTGGCCAGCCGGGCGGCGCTGATATCCTCCGCCGCCAAAGCCGAAGGGCGCGGTAGGATTGCCTTCCCCGTCTATCTCGCCACGGTCAAACTGGGCACGCTTTTCCTTGTCCAGCAGCAAATCATAGGCTCTGGTGACGTCGGAAAAACGTTCCGTCGCCTTCGGGTTATCCTTGTTCTTGTCAGGGTGCAGTTCTTTTGCGAGCTTGCGATAGGCGCTCTTGATTTCCTTGTCACTTGCGCCCTTGGCAACACCCAATGCTTGATAGGGATCGATCATTATTTAGCCTTTTTCAAATCCTTATCATGCAGAGATTGGAACTTTCCGCTGATTTTCAACACCACTGTCTTATTCAGGCATAACGGCATCTGCAACCTTGTTATATCGCGTAAAACGCAAGAGCAGATAGAGAATCAGTCCGAATGGACCGAGCATCAGGACAAAAAACAGAATAGGTATCTGCAGCCAGCGTGCAAACCCGTATTTGTCCGCATTGCGCGCCACCCACAGGCCGACGAACAGGTCAAAGGCGAGATAGTGGATCCAGCCCACAGTCGCCCCGCCCGGGCTGGAGAGCAACTGCCGGACGCCTGTCAGGGTCGTAAAATCGGGCGGGGCAGTGCTGCCGCCGTCAATCAGCCCGGTCATCAGAGGGATGATGATCAACGCATAAGTGCCGGCGAGCAGGCCGACCCCGCCGTAAAACAGGCCTGTCACTATCGCTGGCCGTCGGGGAGCGAAGGCAAGAATCAGCCACATCAGCAGGGCGTAATTATTGGTGATCGTATAAATCAGGTCCCAGTTCATGACGCCCCTTTCCTGCTGCGCCGCTTTTAACAGAAAGTTGCTCGATGTCGTGGAACAAAATTTTGTTTGTTTCCCGGTCCGGTTCGCAATGTTAAGGACGGTATATGACCGATCCTTTTATTCTGTTCGACCAATGGTATGCCGAAGCCCGCGCAAGCGAGATCAACGATCGCAATGCCATGACCATAGCCACCGCCAATGCAAGTGGGCAACCATCTGCCCGGATGGTTCTGCTGAAGGGTCACGGGCCCGACGGCTTCGTCTTCTATACCAACCAGCAGAGCCGCAAAGCCGGCGACATATCCGAAAATCCGCAGGCGGCGATCTTGTTTCACTGGAAAAGCCTGCGCCGCCAGATTCGGATCGAAGGTAGCCTCTCTCGGGTTCCGGACGGCACGGCCGATGCATATTTCGCCACGCGCAGCCGTGATTCGCAATTGGGCGCATGGGCTTCCGACCAGTCCCGCCCGCTGGACAGCCGGGAAACCTTTGAAACCCGGTACGGGGAAATGAGCGACAAATTTGCAGGTCGCGATGTTCCGCGCCCGCCGCACTGGTCGGGCTATTGCCTGGTCCCCGCCCGGTTTGAATTCTGGCAGGACCGGGAACATCGGCTGCACGAACGGCGGACCTTTGTCCGCAAGGGAGAGGGCTGGAGCGAAGGCCTGCTTTATCCATGACAAATCTGCCCTATTTTCATGTCGACGCCTTCGCCGACCGCCCCTTTGCCGGCAATCAGGCAGCGGTCATGCCGCTCGAAGCATGGCTGGAAGATGATGTCTTGCAGGCCATTGCCGAGGAAAATAATTTCGCCGAAACCGCCTTTTACCTTCCCGACAGCGGCGAAGAGGCCGATTACGAATTGCGCTGGTTCACGCCGACCGAGGAGGTTGCGCTCTGTGGCCACGCCACGCTAGCCAGCGGCCATGTCATTTTGTCGCAGGAACCCGATCGCAACCAGGTCACATTCCGGACGCGGAAGGCGGGCATATTGACGATGACGCGCGACGGCGCCGGCTATGCGCTGGGTCTCCCCGCCTCTGCTCCTAAAGCCGCAGCCATTCCGGCTATCGTCGAGCTGGTCGGCGGCAGTCCCGTCGAGACCCTTACCTATCAGGGAGGCTATCATGTCCTGCGCTATGCCGATGCCGAAGAGGTCCTCGCGCTGAAACCTGACCTCAAGGCACTGGCGACGATTGGCAACGACCAGTTTATCTGTACCGCACCCGGCAAGGATACGGACGTCCTCAGCCGGGTTTTTGTCCCCGGCGGCGGGGTGGACGAGGACAGTGTGACCGGTTCGGCGCATGCCGTGCTGACCCCTTATTGGGCCGATCAACTGGGCCGCGACCGCTTTACTGCTTACCAGGCGAGCCGGCGCGGCGGCCAGGTCAATTGCCGTCTCGACGGTGACCGCGCCTGGCTGGGCGGAGCATGTGTGACCGTGGTGGAAGGTTCGTTTCGCCTTTAATTCAGGATTGCCTGTCTCAGACTAGCCCCTGACCGGGAACAGCGCCATGATCCGGCCGATCTGCGCGCTCATCGGTGCCAGCACATCATCCTGGGTCTTGCCCAGCCGAACCACGGTAAGCTGCTGGTCGGGCGATACCACGATCTGCTGCCCCAGATGGCCCAGCGCGGCGAAAATAGTGTCAGGGCCATTATCGGGAAACAAAACCGGGTTCCGGCCCTCCGGACGGTGTTTATTGAGCCAGATGTGTCCACCATAGGCCGCATCATTCTCCGATGATGTCGTCATGAATCGCACCCAGCTGACCGGCAGATGCTGCGCACCCTTGCGGGCACCCTTGTGGCGCAGAAACTCGCCAAATTTTGCGTAATCGCGGGCGGTGGCCTGGATGATGCTGCCACCCAGAAATGTCCCGCTCGGATCAAATTCGGGATAGGTGCTGTCCATTCCCAGCGGTTCCAGCAATCGCCCCCGAATGAAGCGCAAAGTGATATCGCGCCGGACCTGTGGATCGGTGCTTCTGGTCAGGGTCCGGGTAATGATGTCGGAGAGAATCATGCTGGTGGCGGTGCTATATTCGAACTTTTCGCCCGGCCGGGCCTCCATCGGGCGCGCTTCGGCATAGGCGGCAACGTCCTGGGCACCGTCGAGAAACAGCATGCGGTTGGTGTCGGCCTCAAAAACGGTCTTGCCGCCTTCTTCGGCGGTTTCGGTGTGGTCGAGACCGGACGACATCTGGAGCAATTGCCGCAGCGTGATTTCGCCGCGCGGGTCTCCGCTTCTCTGCCACGCCGGGACGGGAGCGGGATCGTCAAGCACCAGGCGCCCGTCTGCCACCAGGAAGCCGATCAGCACGCCGGTAAAGCTTTTCGCCATGGACCAGCTAATGAACCGCGTGTCGGCGTCATAGCCATCTCCGTAAAGCTCGGCGATGAGCTTGCCCTGATGCATCACCAGCAAGGCCCGTGTTTCCGCCATCGCCGGGTCGTCGAATAACGGTGCAATGGCCGCGTCCAGCCGCGATTTGGCAATCGGGCTCGCGTCCGAAATATAGGCCAGCTCGGCCGCGCTTTTCTCCGGCGCAGGCGCCGAATCCCCGGCGGCTCCGCAACCGGAAAGGGCTATCGTGAACGCCGACAACAATGCGAGTTTAATCTTGTGCATGGCGCGTCGTTGCACCAATAGACGCCGCCATGGCAACCGTAAAAAGAACTTCAAGCTCCCGGCCGAGCAAAAGGCGGATAGCCTTGTATATCGGGGCGTTTTTCCTGCTGATTCTGTTCGCTGTCCTGGCATATAATTTTGCCTTCATAAAAGGACAGCTGAATGTCGGCACCGCCTATGGCGCGCGGGTGGCCTGTTCCTGTCACTATATCGGTGGACGGGACCTCGAGGATTGCAAAAAGGATTTCGAGCCCGGCATGGAAGTGATCGGGTTGAGCCTGGACGAGGAGCGCAGACGCGTAACCGCCTCTGCCCTCATGATCGCCTCTGCAACGGCCGAGTTTCGGGAGGGCTGGGGTTGTGTCATGCTCACGGAAGCCCAGCTCGACCAAGAATGAAAGGAAGAGCCTCCTTCCTTTCGGATGACTGCGGGTCTGCCGGCCACGTATGTGGCAAAAAGGGAACTAACGGCTATACCGCAAATATCGGCCCGTTGATCCTAGTCTGATTTGATCCTGTCCAGTCGCCTCATTGTTGGCGTCACGGCAACGCCATGGAGCAGGATCGACAAGAATATTACCAGAGAAACAACCGGCCACAGGTCATTTCCGGCACCAAAATCGCCATGATTCAGCGCAAAAGCGAGATAAAAGACCGAGCCCAGACCGCGGATCCCGAAAAAGGAGACAATGGCCCGTTCGCCTGCGGAACGCTTTATGCCTGTCATGCTCAGCCAGCCGGCCATCGGGCGAATGACCAGAAGTGCAAGCAGCGCGAAAAGCAGATGCCGCCAGCCAATTTCCTGAAGCAGTCCTCCACCAATGATCATTCCGCCAAAACAGACCAACAGGATCATCATCAGCAACCGTTCGGTTTCGTCGGCGAAATCATGCAGGCGGACATTATATTCATGATCTCCTGCCTCGCGGCGCAAGCTCATTCCCGCCAGGAATACCGCGAGAAATCCGTACCCCTGCAGATATTCGGTCAGCGCATAAACGATCAGTGTAGCCCCCAGCGCGACAAACCCGTCTCCTGTGCGCGACAGACGGGTGCCGGTAGGCAGCTTGTAGATGGCCTTGCCCAGCAAGGTCCCCAATATCATGCCGACCGCGACACCCACCAGTCCGCGCACAACGACATCGGTGATCACCCATTCTTTCCAGACATCCATCCCGAAACCCGCGATACTGGCGGCGATCGCCAGATGAACGAACGGAAATGCTAGCGCGTCGTTCAGGCCCGCCTCCGCCGTCAGGGCAAATCGCACTTCGTCCTCGTCGGTATTGGCAGGGCGTTCGATCTGCACATCCGACGCCAGCACCGGATCTGTCGGAGCGAGGCACGCGCCGAGAAGCAAGGCCGTGGCTACCGGGAGCCCCAACAGCCAGCCGCCGAGAAATGCCAGGCAGAGGATCGTCAACGGCATGGTCAGCGCGAGCAGCCGGACGGGCAGCGCCCATCCATCGCGCGCAAAGGGCCGCGATATCTTCAACCCAGCCCCCATCAAGGAAATAATCACGATGAGTTCCGTGGCTTTTTCGATGATTACCGGCGTTTCCGTAGGGTGAGGGGAATAATCCGAAAAGGGCGGCCAGGAAAATATGACCATGCCCAGTCCCAGGCAGATAATGGGCAGGCTCAGCGGCAGCCGACGCAAGATCAGGGGCAGCCAGGCCACCATCAAGATGAGAAAGCCCAGCCCCAGCAGCAACGGAATATGGAGCGAGATCATGTCCCTTCCCACTTCATTCTGCATAACCGGATCCGAGGTGGCGGTCCCCCCTGTTGCTGCCAATATGAGTAGTGATGCCGCCGTCATAATATGATCCCAGAGTGTTGCTAGCCGGCAATGCTTGGACCGAGAAGATTCATCTTGTCGGGTCGGCCTTCGCTATCGTCCGATCCAATCATTTGCCAATCTTGCGATGGGGGTGCGAGGGCAAATCATTCAGGCCGGTCCGGCAGCCCGCATGATGATATGTGGCTTCCACAATGCATTATACGTTCGCACCCCGCCTGCGGTTCCCCGCAATCGTTGATCCGGCAATGCACCGGCGCCATACAAAAGCCACTCAACAAATCGTTCCGGGCAAAGACCGGGGCGCAGCCAGCGATTGCCGCCGGCATTGGACTCATCTTCCGATATATTCAGCCCGCCAGGAGCCTGCTCCGCAAGCTCACTGCACTTCAACTCCGGCCAGCCATTGCTGTTCCAGGGCAGCCGTGCTTTCGATCCAGCCGCCGCCCAACACCCGGTCCTTGTGATAGAAGACCGCCGCCTGACCCGGAGAAACGCCGAATTCGGGATTGTGGAACTGCAACTCCTGTCCTTCCAGACGGGCCAAAGTGGGTCTGGCCATCGAGCGGACCTTCACTTCGACCGGTCCCGCATAGTCGCCGCCAATCCAGTTGATGTCGCGCAGCGAGGCCGAGGCAACCGCCAGAGCCGCTTTGGGACCGACGATCACGCGCTTCGTGTCCGGTTCCAGCCGAATCACATATAGCGGCTCCGCCTGACCGCCGATTTCCAGTCCCTTGCGCTGACCCACGGTATAATGGATGAGGCCCTTGTGCCTTCCCATGGACCGGCCGTCGATATGGACAATCTCGCCGTCATCATCCGCGTCCGGCCGCAATTTGCGGACGACGCTGGCATAGTCCCCATTGGGAACGAAGCAGATATCCTGGCTGTCGGGTTTGAATGCCACCGCCAGTCCCATGTCTTCGGCAATTTCGCGCACCTGTGTCTTGGGCAGATCGCCCAGCGGAAAACGCAGATAATCGAGCTGCTCCTGGGTGGTTGCGAACAGGAAATAGCTCTGGTCGCGAGCCGGATCGAGCGCCCGGTGCAATTGCGCACCATCCGGCGTCGCGACACGCCGGACATAATGACCTGTTGCCAGACAATCCGCTCCCAGTTCGCGGGACAGTTGCAGCAGATCGGTAAATTTCACCCCCATATTACACTGAACGCAGGGGATCGGAGTCCGGCCAGCCATATATTCATCGGCGAAGACATCCATGACCGAGTCCTTGAAACGGCTGGCATGATCGAAAACATAATGGGCGATGCCAAGCCGGTCGGCCACGGCCCGGGCGTCGCGGATATCCTGTCCGGCGCAGCAGCTTCCCACGCGTCCCACAGCTTCGCCATGGTCGTAAAGCTGCAGAGTAATGCCGATGGTCTCCGCGCCGGTGCGCGCCGCCAGCGCGGCGACGACGCTCGAATCCACACCGCCCGACATCGCCACGACGATGCGCTTGCCTGCAAGGTCATCGCCCAGCTGAAAATTTCCGTTGATTCTGTCCATCATCTCAATTGCCGTCCTTAACGACATCCCGCCGCTAACGCCAGCGCAGCGAATATCTGCCTCTTTTGGTTTCAATATGCTTCACTTTGGCACGAACGGCCCCGATAAAAGGAAGGTTTGCTTAACTTGTCCTAAGGCTATGTGAACGTCCCTTTTACACTAGCTTATATCTTCGCTGCTAGAGCGGTGTCTATGGATATGAATTTTCCCCACCAGCACCGCGATCCGACTGTGGGCAATCAAAGCATTGGCGGCAGCGGCAAGTCTACGGATCATCAGTCCCTGCTCGCCCGTGCGATTGCCCGTCAGGCTTCCAGCCAGTCAGCTAGAGATTTCGGCGCGGCCCGTCCAACCGGGGAAGCTTCGAAGGAGGCTGTGCGCGCTTCCTTCATGGATGAACGGATGGCTTTTTTTGCTGGCCGTTTGGGGCAAAATATGGCGGGTCACCGCCAGCCAACATTGTTCAGAACCGGTTGCTTCCGACCGGATCTGGCACAGCGAGAATTGGATAAAATGGAGAAATAATCGATTTGTAAACGCCACGTTTACCTTGGCAGTTCAGGTAATGGAAAAGCTCTGCCGCTACGAAGGCCAGACGTAACGGGGAACGGGGCAAAAATGCCGAAAGGCTAAATTGAGGGTAGTATGATTGAAAATCAAAAAATAAAACCAGCGCAAGTTGTCGGGCCCCTTGGTGAACCACTCACCATTGACGATTTGCCGAAACCGGGAACCACGCGCTGGGTGGTGCGTCGCAAGGCGGAAGTCGTTGCGGCGGTCAATGGTGGTCTGTTGTCGGTCGATGAGGTCTGTGACCGCTATGATCTTTCGCTCGAGGAATTTGCATCCTGGCAACGGGCTGTCGACCGGTCGGGAATGCCCGGATTGCGGGTCACGCGAATCCAGCATTACCGCGACTTGTACGAAAGACAGCAAAAATACTGACGGGCAGCCTCCAGCCTACCCATATCAAGAGGGCCGCTAGAAGAGTTCCAGCGGCCCTTTTTATTTCTTCTAGTAACGGCAATAATCCTGTATGTAGCTGTATTCACAAGCGAAGGATTTTCACTTTCGCATGACAGCAGGAGGAATATATGGGTTGGATTATTGCTTTGATCGTTGGCGGAATCGCGGGCTGGCTTGCCAGCATGGTGATGGGACGTGATGCGTCCATGGGCGTTTTCTTGAATATCATTGTCGGCATCATCGGTTCGTTTATCGGCAATTTTGTCGGCGGGTATTTCGGCTTCGGCGGAAGTATCCAGGAATTTTCCATTATCGGCTTGTTCACCGCCTTTGTCGGTGCTGTGGTTCTGTTGCTGATCCTGAACCTGATCCAGCGCGGTCGAGTGCGCTAACACCTGCTTTCAGCAGAGAAGTTATTGACAGAAAGGGCCGGTTCGGTGGCAATCGGCCCTTTCGTATGACGACGTTGGCCGTTGATCGAAGCGAGGCTTGCGACAGCGGCCCGATACTGTTCCCGCTTGCCGCTGGTGCTATATTTATGTAATACAGCTGGTGAAATGCCGAACGGAACGGAAAATCAGCGATTCTTTTGTGTATTGCCGCTTGAAAATACGATAAGAGACCGACCGAAGAGTAAAAATAATGAACTATGAATCCACCATTCCCAGCGAAGATGCAGACGTTCTGGACGATCCCGAGGCGCGCGCCAAAATCCGGCGGCGGTTGATTATCGCTGCGGCGGTGGCGGTCGCCCTGCTGCTCGCCTATATCGGCTATAATTATTTCGCGGGCGCGGGTGCTGCGGAGGATGATTCCGCCAGTCAGGCACCGACCGTCACGGTCATGGCTCCAGGCAAGCAACAGGTCACACGCACCATCAACGCTACCGGGACCCTGGCAGCTCGACGGGAAATTGCGGTCAGTGTGGTCGGTGAAGGCGGACGCGTGACAAATGTCTATGTCGATGCCGGCGACTGGGTGAAGCAAGGCCAGATCATGGCGAGTATCGATCAGTCAGTGCAATCCCAGCAGGCGGCGGGCCTCGAGGCATCGGTCGGGGTTTCTCGCGCCGATCTCAATCTGGCGCAGGCCAATCTGGATCGTGCAACCCAGCTGGTCGACCGGGGATTTATTTCCAAGGCGGATATTGATCGGCTGACGGCAACACGCGATTCCGCGGCCGCCCGCCTCCGCGTGGCCCAGGCACAGTTGCAGGAGTCGCGTGCGCGAAACAGTCGCCTGAACATTGTTGCTCCCAAGGCCGGTTTTGTTCTGGAACGCAATGTCGAGCCGGGCCAAACCGTCACCCAGGGCAGCGGAACATTATTCCTGTTGGCCCAGAATGGCGAAATGGAATTGCGGGCACAGCTCGGTGAAGGCGATCTGGCCAATGTCTCGGTCGGCACCACCACTCAGGTCACACCAGTCGGCGCCAACAAGACATTGACGGGCCAGATATGGCAGATTTCTCCTGTGATTGATCCGCAAACCCGCCAGGGTATCGCCCGAATTGCCTTGGGCTATGACAGCGCCTTGCGTCCTGGCGGCTTTGCCAATGCACGTATCGAAAGTGGCACATCAGAGGCAGCTGTCTTACCCGAATCCGCCGTCCTGAACGATAGCAAAGGAAGCTTTGTCTATGTCGTTGGGCCTGACAACAAGGCGGTCCGCCGCGATGTCGTCGTGGGCTCTGTATCCAGCGCCGGTTTATCCATCGCATCGGGTCTGACCGGAAATGAAAAGGTCGTGCTGCGTGCAGGCGGCTTCCTGAACCCGGGTGAGACCGTTAGACCGGAAGTTCAGAAAAAAGCCAGTGGCGCCTGATTCATTCGGAAATTTGAGGCCTGATCAATGAACCTTCGTAATATTTCCGCCTGGAGCACGCGCAATCCGGTTGTACCGCTGGTACTGTTCGCCGGACTGCTTTTTGCCGGATTGCTCAGCTTCAATCGCATGGATGTGGTGAATAACCCGGATGTCGAGTTTCCGGCCGTTTCCGTCGATATCTCTCAGCCAGGCGCTGCGCCGACGGAAATCGAGAACCAGATCACCCAGCGCGTCGAAGCAGCGGTTCGCTCGATCAGCGGCGTGAAGAATATCAGCTCCACGGCAAGCGAGGGCAGCAGCCGGACGTTCGTCGAGTTTGAAATTGGCGAGGATGTCAACGACAGCGTCAGTGAAGTCAAAAATGCCGTTGACCAGATTCGCGGATCCTTGCCGGAAGGCATATTGGAGCCGCAAGTCGCCAAAGTCGACGCAGTCGGGGGGCCAATCGGCTATTTTGCCGTCAAGGCCGACGACATGACCGTCGAGCAGCTCAGCTGGTTTGTCGATGACACCGTGGCCAAGCGGTTGCTCACGGTGAACGGCATGGCCGAAGTGGACCGCTTCGGTGGCGTGGACCGCGAGATTCGCGTGATCCTGAAACCGGACCGGATGCAGGCGCTGGGTGTCACGGCCAATCAGATCAACAATGCGCTCCGCCAGCAGAACATCAATGCGGCTGGCGGCCGGGCCGAAGTGGGCGGGACAAGACAGTCGGTCCGCGTCTTGGGCAATGCAGACGATGCCTACGCCTTGTCCCAGACGCAAATATCCCTGCGCAACGGGCAAGCCATCAAGCTGAGCGATGTCGCCGATGTGAACGACGCCTTTGGCGAACGCAGTTCGATTTCCAAGGTCAAGGGCGTTGAAGTCGTCAATTTCGCGATGACGCGCGCGCGCGGTGCTTCCGATGTGACGGTCTATGACGAAGCGCTCGAAATCATGGACAAGATCGAAGCGGAAAACCCGGGCATCGAGTTCATTCCTCTGGGCACCAGCGTGGAATATACGCGATCACAATATAAGAGTTCGATGCTGGCCATGATCGAGGGTGCCATATTGGCAGTCGTCGTGGTTTTCATCTTCCTGCGCGACTGGCGCGCGACGGTCATCTCCGCCATCGCCATCCCGCTTTCGGCTATCCCGACCTTCTGGTTCATGGACCTGCTGGGCTTCAACCTCAATTTCCTCTCGCTGCTCGCACTCGGTCTGGTGGCCGGTGTCCTTGTCGATGACGCCATTGTCGAGATCGAGAATATCGTGCGTCATATGCGCATGGGGAAAACCGCCTATCAGGCATCCATCGACGCTGCGGATGAGATCGGCCTCGCGGTTGTCGCAACCTCCTTCTGTATCGTTGCCGTATTCCTGCCAGTCGGGTTGATGCCGGGCATTTCGGGTCAGTTTTTCAAGAATTTCGGTATCACAGTCGTCGTGTCGGTGTTGATGAGCCTCGCGGTGGCGCGGATGATAACACCGATGATCGCCGCCTATTTCCTGAAGGCCAAGGGCCATGCCGAACATGGTGGCGGGGTCTGGATGGACCGTTATATGAAGTTGTTGCAATGGGTTTTGGACCGTTCGCAGGCCGACCGCGTCCGGGAGACACTGGTTCCGGCAAAAGCCTCCTGGTGGCAATATCTGATTGGCTTCTTTCTGTTCGCTTCGATTTTCGCCGTCTTCGCGGCGGTTGCAGCAAGCTCGGGATACGCGCTGAACGGCCTGATGGTGACGTTGATCCCCAGCGACTTCCTGCGCGCCATATTGAGCCTGATCTTCGGCATCGCCGCCGGTACTCTTGCTGCCTTCCTGCTGGTTAAGGCAATCAGATGGGTTGTTGGCTTGATCGGCGGCCGCTTCGCACTCTGGTATGCCTATCGTTCGGGCCGCTTCCAAGCCCGGGGTCATGACCATCGGGTATGGATGATGGGCGTAGGCCTGGTTGCCTTTGGCCTCACCGTGATATTGTTCGCAATTACGCCGGCCCAGTTCCAGCCAACCATCAACGAGGACAACAGTCGCATCCAGATTGAGGTGGTCCCGGGCACGACCCTGGAGCAGACCGAGAAAATCGCGGACCGCGTGTCGGCATTGATGTATGCACAGCCCGAGGTCGAGCGCGCGTTGACGCGCGTCCGGGAAACCAACGCAACGGTGTTCGTGTCTTTGAAAGAAGACCGCAAGAAAACATCCATCGAATTTGAACGCAGCCTTTTGCCGGAGCTTCAGAAGATTCCAGACGCCCGAATTTCCTTCCAGTCGCAGAGCGGCGGTGGCGGTACCGGGCGCGACATCTCGATCATGCTGACCGGCTCGGACCCCGATCTGCTCGACAAAACGGCCGCTCAGCTGGTTGAACAGATGAAAGGCATCGATCTGATACGCGCTCCGCGGATCGACGCCGATCTCAGCCGTCCCGAAATCATTATCACGCCTTACATGAATCTCGCGTCGCAACTGGGCGTCACTACGGCCTCGCTTAGCCAGACGATCCGCATCGCCACGCTTGGCGAAATCGATCAGAATGCCGCCAAATTCTCGCTCTCCGACCGACAAATTCCGATCCGGGTGATGTTGCCACTCGAATCGCGGACCGATCTCACCACGATTGAGAATCTGCCGATCCCGATCGCCAGCGGCGGCACCGTGCCGCTCAGTCGGGTGGCCTCGGTGAGCTTCGGTTCCGGTCCCACCTCGATCCAGCGCTACAACCAGAACCGCCGGACATTTGTAGGTGCGGATCTGGCGCCCGACGTCATCAAGGGCGAGGCGATGGAAAAAATCTATGCGTTGCCGATCATGAAGGACCTGCCTACGGGCGTGTCAAACGAGGCCTTTGGCGAAGATGAGTGGCAGCAGGAACTGGCCGTCAATTTCGTGATCGCCCTGATCGCCGGTATTTTGCTGGTCTTTGCTACCCTGGTGTTACTCTACAAGCGCGTGATGTCGCCGCTGGTCAACATGGGCTCACTGGCGCTGGCACCGCTTGGCGGCATATTCCTGGTTTGGCTCTGGGGGCAGTCGCTGTCGATGCCGGTCCTGATCGGCGTGCTCATGCTGCTCGGCATCGTCAGTAAGAACTCTATTCTGCTGATCGACTTTGCGATCGAGGAAATGCAAAAAGGCGTGCCCAAGTTCGAGGCCATCATGGATGCCGGTCACAAGCGTGCCCAGCCGATCGTCATGACCACTGTCGCCATGACCGCCGGCATGGTGCCGACAGCGATCTCTCTTTCAGGCGATGGCGCCTGGCGCCAGCCGATGGGGATTGTGGTGATTGGCGGCCTTACCGTCTCGACCCTGCTGACCCTCGTCATCGTACCGGCCGGATTCAGTCTGGCAGACGGTTTCGAACGTCGGGCGGGTCCGTGGCTGCGGAGCCGGATCCTGACCTACCGGCCTGGTGATGACCGTCACGATCGGCCCGATGCAGACGTTCAGCCGGCCGAGTGAAGCCCCTATCGTCCAAAATCGCTAATGGCAGCGGTACGGGTGCTGCCTCCAAAACCAGCAATGCCGGCCAGGACATGAAGATCATTGCCACCGGCATGCTGGTGGTCATGGCGATCATCTATGTCACCTCGAAAAGCTATGAGGCCGTGCATCCGGCGATCGGGTTTGTGCGTGCCTTTGCCGAGGCAGCGATGGTTGGCGGTCTGGCGGACTGGTTCGCGGTAACCGCATTATTTCGTCACCCCATGGGTCTGCCGATCCCCCATACCGCGATCATACCGCGCAACAAGGACCGGATCGGCGATACGCTGGCCAGTTTCCTGAAGGACAATTTCCTGATCTCCCGGCTGGTTGCCCAGCGTATGCGGCATGTCGATCTGGCCAGTGGCATCGGACGCTTCCTGCAATCTCCAAGCGGCGGCGAAGGCCGGATCAAATTCGGTGCTTCCCGACTGCTGGGCGACGCCATTGCGTCGCTGGACAAGGATCGCCTCGGAACCATGTTCAAGGGCGCCGTAAAAAAGCAGGCCGTCAATCTCGACATCGCAACACCCCTCGGACAGATTCTGGAAGTGGTGATGGCGGAAAATCGCCATGGCCCGCTGATCGATTCCACCATCCGCTGGGCCTACCGAACGCTGGACACCAATGAGATGGTGATCCGGAATATCGTCTCGGACCGCGCCAATGCGGTAATGCGCTGGACCGGCCTGGATGACCGGGTCGCCAACGAAGTGCTTGACGGTCTCTACAAGCTGCTCGCCGACATGGCCGCCGACCCCCATCATCCGGTGCGGGCCAAGACCGAAGAGAGTCTGGTGCATCTGGCGGCTGAACTGCGCCATGATCCGGACCTTCGCAAGAAGGTCAATGAATGGAAGCTCGAGCTGATCGAGAACCCGGCTATCGCATCCTGGCTGGACGGCATCTGGGAGCAGGGCCGCGAGGCGCTATTGCGGGCTGCCCGTGATCCGGATGCCGCTCTCGCTGGCCAGTTTGGTGACGCGCTGATCCAGCTGGGCAACAGCCTCCAGCAGGACGAGCAACTCAACCGCCAGATCAACCGCTTCGGCCGGCGTGCGGTCATCGGCGTGGTCGACAGCTATGGTGACAATATCGTCAAGCTGGTGTCAGAGACCATCCGCAGCTGGGACACCCAGACCATTACCGACCGGGTCGAAAATGCGGTCGGACGCGACCTGCAGTTCATCCGGGTCAATGGCACTCTCGTCGGCGGGCTCGTGGGCCTCCTGCTCCACTTGCTCGGCTACTGGATCTAGCGCGACAGCAACAGTCGGGCCTGGCCTGCAATTTGCGCCAGCATAGCAATCGATGGTTTGGGCGTTTGCTGCGCCCGGTCCATGATCTTGCGGAACTGCGCCACACGGTCGACATTGCGCTCGGCCCAGTTTTCGACAAATTGCTGCATATCCTTCCCACGGGTCCGCCGCAGGAAATCCAGACGCATCTGCTGAAAATCGCGCGCCAGGCCAGCCACCAGCAAACGATCCCAGGGATCGGAGGGATTGATCCGGGTCGCGGTCATTTGCGCCCAGTCAAGGCCAAGCTGGCTGCCGAGATTGGTAAAGGCAAGCGCCACATCCAGCGGATCGATCTCCCGGCTGTGGGCAAGGAACGCGATACCCGCGGCCCCGTCATTCATGTAGATATTGGCAATCTTGTCAGCGATTTCGGGCGTCGCCCCTGCCTTAACCAGATCTTTCACCTGCTTCGCCGCCTGCAGACGGCCTTCGGCGGTAATCAGCTTTTGCACATGCTCGTTGAGCAGATTCACGCCCGGCGCCAGCATATCGACCGTATCACCGATCCGGTCATCCGACACCCCGATCCGCATCAGGTCGGCCATGTGCGACCGCAGCACATAAGCAAGACGGTCAAAGAGCGTGATTCTGATATCTTCCGAAATCTCGGCGACTTCCAGTTCACGCCATATCCCGTCGGCATTGAACAATCGCTCAGCCATCACAAATGCACGCGCGACCTCGCCGAGAGAGCAGCCTTCTTCCTCGGCCAGTTCAAACGGGTCGATCAGGCCCAGCCGATTGATCATCCGGTTGGCCAGTTTTGTGGCAATGATCTCGCGCCGCAACTGGTGATTTAGAATGGCCGATTCATGGGCTTCCCGCATCGCAGCCGGAAAGGCCGCGAGCAGCTCGCTGTCCAGTCCGGGATCATCGCCCAGATCGCTGTTCTCTATCGCATCCTGCAGCACCAGCTTGGCGGTGGAGATCAGCACGGCCAGTTCCGGGCGATATAGGCCCTTGTTTTCCTGACCGCGGCGGATCAGGTCCTCGTTGCTCGCAAGACCTTCGACCGCCCGGTTCAACTGCCCCTGGTCTTCAAACTGATCGATCAGACGAACATAGGATGGCAGCGTTTTCGTCCCGCCCTTTTCGGCGATCGACAGACCCAGTGCCTGCAGCCGGTTGTCTTCCAGAACCAGCGCGCCGACCTCATCGGTCATCGATTCGAGGAGGATGTTCCGCTGGTCCGGCTCCAGCCGGCCGCTGGCCAGTTCGGCATTCAGCGCGATCTTGATATTGACTTCATTGTCTGAACAATCGACCCCGGCGCTATTGTCAATAAAGTCAGTATTGATCCTGCCACCCTTCGCAGCAAAGGCAATGCGTGCGGCCTGGGTGATGCCCAGATTCGCCCCCTCGCCTACGACCTTCACTCGCAGTTGCTCGCCATTAACACGAATCTTGTCATTGGCCGGATCGCCCACCTCAATGTGATTTTCGGATGTGGCCTTCACATAGGTGCCGATACCGCCGAACCACAGCAGATCGGCATTGCACGCCAATATCGCGGTCATCAACTTTGCCGGCGTTGTCTCCGGATCATCCGGCAGGTCGAGCAGTTCGATAATCTGCTTGGAGACCTTGATCGTCTTGGAACTGCGTGAAAAGACACCGCCGCCCTTGGAGATCAGTTTCTTGTCATAATCGTCCCAGCTCGAGCGCGGCAGGTCGAACAGTCTCTTGCGTTCTTCCCAGCTCTTGGCTGGATCCGGATTGGGATCGATAAAGATATGGCGATGGTCGAATGCGGCCACGATCTTCAGGCTCTTCGACAGCAGCATGCCGTTGCCGAATACGTCCCCCGACATGTCGCCGACGCCGACGACCCGGACCGGTGCCGTCTGGACATCAATACCCGCTTCCGCGAAATGACGCTGCACAGACATCCAGGCACCGCGCGCCGTAATCCCCATCGCCTTGTGGTCATAACCGTTGCTGCCGCCGCTGGCGAAGGCATCACCCAGCCAGAAGCCGCGATCGATTGCGATCTTGTTGGCGATATCGGAAAAGCTCGCTGTGCCCTTGTCCGCTGCCACGACAAAATAGGGATCATCATCGTCGAGACGCTCGACCCGTTCCGGCGGCACGACCTTGCCCTCGAGGATATTGTCGGTCACCGAAAGGAGCGCAGAAATGAAAATCTTATAGGCTTCGACGCCTTCGGCCAGAAACGCGTCGCGGTCTTCGCCGGAAGGCAGTTGCTTGGCAAAAAAGCCGCCCTTTGCACCGGTCGGAACAATCACGGCATTTTTGACTCGCTGGGCTTTCATCAGGCCCAATATTTCGGTGCGGAAATCATCCCGGCGATCCGACCAGCGCAAGCCACCGCGCGCCACCGGACCGGCCCGCAAATGTATGCCCTCGACCCGCGGGCTATATACGAATATTTCCCGCCAGGGCAGGGGTGCCGGCAGCTCCGGAATCTTGGCGCTCTCGATCTTGAAGGCCAGAGCCTCCCCTGCCCGATAGGCAAAGGCATTGGTGCGCAATATCGATTCGATGACCGCCCGGAACAGACGCAGGATGCGGTCGTCATCAATCGCGTGAACGTCGACCAGCGCAGTATCACCGTCCTGAATAGCCGCGGTCGCGGCCTGCGCACGATCACCTTCGAAATCCGGGTCATGCAGCGCGCGGAACTGTGCAATCATCGCTGCCGTCACCCCGGGCGCTTCCGCGAGGGCTTCGACAACGGTGACCAGACCATAGCTGAGACCGGTCTGGCGCAAATAGCGGAACCAGGCCCGCATCCAGACCGTGGAACGGGCGTCGATGCCGGCCGAGACGATAAGCTGGTTAAAGGCGTCGTTCTCAGCCTCGCCGTCGAGCACGCTGGTGATCGCCGCTTCGATCTCTTCCGACCGGGCAATCAGGCTTTCACATTTTTCCTCGGATCGCAGTTCGAGCAGAAAATCATGGATATAGCCGAGGCGCCCATCATCAAGCGGCGTGGGAACGGATTCCAGCACGGTGAAGCCGAAATTCTCCAGCGTCGGAACAGCATCCGACAGGGGCAGCGCCCCACCCAGATGATAGATTTTCAGGCGCAGCAGATGATCGGCGTCGCTCGCCAGCCGGTAGAGCCGGGTCGACCGCTGACCGCCCCGCTCAAGCCGGAACAGCCGCATGATGTCCTTGGCCGCTTCCAGGGCTCCATAAGTCGACTGATAGGTTCCGGGAAAACAGTCCGCATAGCGCTGCGCCAACACCGCCGCGCGGTTTTCCTGGCCCGCTTCGCGCAAATTGCGTTCGACTTCGGGCTTCCACCCCCGGACCATATTCTCCAGCTCTTGGTCGAGCATGTCAGGATCGGGGACTCTGCCATCGGCTCCCATGTCCAGGGTGTAGCGCAAGGACGATACGCCACCTTCCTCCAGCGTGTTGGACCAGCTCAATATTTTCGCGCCGGTCGCCTCGGTCAGCATTTTTTCGACATTCTGCCGGCGCTCGGTCGAAAGCTGCTCTCGCGGCAGCCAGACAAAGGCAAAAAGATGACGGGCGAGCGGTGAGATCACGCTGTGTAATTTCGGACGCGGACGGTCGATCAGCGACATCGAAATCAGCGCGAGCTTTTCCAGATCATCCTGCGCGAAGGTGATCAGCAGATCGTGCGGCAGCGAGGTCAGCGCATGGGTGAGACTTTTCCCGGCATGACCGGCAACGGAAAATTCAAACTTGTCCAGCAACCGGGAATGCTGGGTGCGCAATACCGGTATGGATTCCGGCGGTGCGGCCAGCGCGGCGCTGGTCCACATGCCGGACGTGATCGACAGGCCGCTGATTTTGCCCTTGGCCTCGACCGGCACGATGATCAAATCCATCAGGACATGGCGATGAACCGTGGAAAGCTGATTGGACTTGATGATCAGCGGTGATTTCCCGCCTTTCTCGAACCATTCGAAAGCGCGTCGCCGGCTTTCTTCGGACAGAATCGGTTGCGACCGCATCCGGGCGATGCCCAGTTGCCGGGTACGCTCTCCATCCGGCTTGACGATTTCGTGGCCAAGGAGCGTCAGGTTGCGATCAAGGAACCAGCGCAACAGGGAGGCCCCCTCTCCTTCCGGCAAGGCGACCGCCTGTTCGGCCAGAACATTCTGTAACTCCAGCCAGTCGGTAACGGCTGCACCGACATCCTTGAGGTTCGCCCGCAGCGCCTGGACCAGTTCCCGGCGAATCCGGGCCTCCGTCCTTTCGAGCTCGATATAGATGACGGACTCGCGAATACCGTCGCCATTGGCATGCTCGTTAATCTGGACCAGTTGGCCCTCGGCGTCGCGCCGTACCGCGACGACCGGATGGATCAGTCTTTCTACGGTCAGACCGAAACCGGCAATGGTCGCGCAAACCGAATCGACCAGAAAAGGCATGTCATCATTCACGATCGCAAGGCGCAAATGCCTGGTATTCTGCGCACCGCTGACGCTTTCCAGCGACAGGTTCGCCTGGCCAACTTGCCGCTCCACCGCGCAGCGCAAGGTAAAGCGCGCAGCCTCTTCGCAAGCCGCCTGGTCAAAACCGATATTCTCGCCGGGCAATGCGCTTTCGCGAAAAGCCGCGACAAGCTCTTTTTCAAGACTCTCGATATCCGGAGTTGTTCGCATGGATTTTTGTTCGCGGTTGACCGCCATTTTGCCCCCAAGTGGATCAAGACGAGTCAGAATCTCGCCAGCATCGCAACGCTATGCGCTTATTCCAGCACACGCTCAAGGGCTAGCCGGCGCTTTTCAGATCCGCGCCGGTGAATAATGCCGACAGTGATATTTCCGTTACATATGCAACCAGAACCAGCGCCTCACCGGACGGAAGCGGCATGGGTAGCTGTCAGATTTCCGTGTGCTTGAGCGCCTGGCTGGTCAGCTTATCATTACCGCGAACAGGGCCGACAATGGCCAGCTCCCCGTCCCCGCCCTTGCGCGCGACCAGCACGACAAATTCCGAATCGCCCGTGTCGATGTCCTCAAGCTGCTGTGGCGGTGCAGAGCGCAATTTGGCAATCAGCTTTTCGTCGAAAAAACGCGCCCTGGCCGACCGGCCAGCCGGTCGCGCCGCTTTTCGCTCAGCCGCGACGATCGCCTTCAGCCCGCCATCATATTGACTGAGCATATCGGCAAAAGCGCCTTTTTCCACTGCGTTGCGCGCGGCATATTTGAGCGCTGCTGCATATTCGGTCAGGCGCGTCTTGTCATAGCGAACACCGAAGACGAGCTTGACGATCGGCGTCATGGGCGCGCGTCGCTGAACCTTCAGGCCCGAATCCGCCAGCAGCGCCCGATAATCATCCGGATGCCGCTCGGTCATCAGATAGAAATCATAGGCATTGCCGATCGCCGTATATAGCGCTGTCCGGCTGCGCTGTTCGCAATCCGCGGCGTTGTCGGCGCTGCTCCGGGCAGCGGAAAGCCAGTCTGCCAGGCTGGCGTCGTCCGCCAGTTGATCGGCAGCGGCCATCTCGCTTACGCCCGGAATGATTTGCAATTCCGGTGTCAGGTCGAGCTGCGATGTCGGCTCGACCTTGTCTAGGCTGGCAGAATGTGGTCCATCTTCCCAGACCGGACCCGCAATTTTTCGCGCCGGAGCAGACAATATCGCATCCGACACCTCGTTTTCGATTTTCTGCTGAACGGTATCGGTCGCAATTTCTTTCCAGTTGATCACGCCATAGATAAAATCAATGGTTTCATCATCGGTGGAGAAAGGCAGAAGAATGCCCCGATACATGATCGTGACATCGCGCTGGTTGACGAATTCCGCTTCAAAACCGATCGGTGACTGATTGGCAATGATCTGCAAATAATGATCCGTGATGCGAGAAAGCAGAGAGCGCGCCGGCACATCCGCCACTGCGGTAATCGACGCATCAATACCGCATTCGTCTCGCAGAGACCTGCCGAGAAACTGAATGGTGGGATTTTCCATGCCGTCGGTAAAGTCCAGCAACACGCTGTTCGGGCCGAAATCATCGTCCGATTCGGGGGAGAGGTCCTCGACGCTGGGAAACAGCCGATCTCCCAGCAGCCCTGCCCAGAAATTATAGGCGCGCACATGCATACGCCGCTCGTCCTGACCGATGGCCGGCGGTGCTTCGACTGCGCCATCGTCTTCGGGATAGGCCGTATAGTCGGGAACCGAATTCAGATCCTGGTCGCTAATTTCGCCGTAATTCTGTAGGTTTTCCATGCTGTCCCATTGCGGTTGCTGCTACGTTCCACTGCTGTGCACCGCTCATGGTAAATATCCGGTAAATTTTGGGGCATGGTCCACCTGCCGATTTACCATCAGGCACCCGCTTGCACCCCCGGACCATATGAAATAACGATCAGACGGACTTGTCACGGCAAAGCTCTGCTGGTAATGGCCCGCGATCAATGCAAATGCGTGGCGCCCGCGCTCGTCCATTTCATCGATGCCGCTTTAGCTCAGTTGGTAGAGCATCGCATTCGTAATGCGGGGGTCAGAGGTTCGAATCCTCTAAGCGGCACCATTCAGTTTCCCATTTCCGAGCGTCTCTGTGCCTGCCCCGATACAGCAAAATTAATGCCCATTTTCCCGTAGCTTAGTTGAGGTTCGCCCGTCGCCTCTGCGACCAGAGACCCTTTGTCGGTGGCGGAACGGTGCCATTATCGCCCATCGTCTCGAGGGACCATTTGGTGGCTGTCAGATGCATATTGAGATTTTGGGCCGAGCGCTGAGGCGAACCCGAACATTTTCATCTGACCCGGCCAATTATCCTTGTGCCGGTATCTTGCGACTCTCGGGATTTTTGCCCCCTCCGGTCGCCAAAGGGTCACAACCCATTTGGTCGCGCAATGTCGGATTCCGGCAATTATATCAAGTTTCTAGCTGGCATCGGCAGCCGGATACAACATATCCAGCGTCACTTCATGTACCAGCTTTCCCGTATTTTCGAAGGTTGAGATATTGCTGATCGTGGTCGCTGCGATCGCGCTCAGCGCCTCGACAGTGAAAAATCCCTGATGACCTGTAATCAGTACATTGGGAAAGGTCAGCAAGCGGGCAAACATATCATCCTGAATGGGGTGCTCGGATAGATCTTCAAAAAACAGATCCCCCTCCTCCTCATATACATCCAGCCCAATGCCCCCGAAATGACCGGATTTCAGCCCGGCGATGACCGCACGTGTATCGATAACCGCCCCTCGGCTGGTATTGATCAGGACAACGCCGGGTTTCATCCGGCTGATGCTCCCGGCGCCAATCAGATGCCGGGTTTGCGGAGTCAGGGGACAATGGAGCGTGATGATATCAGCGGCGGAAACCATCTCGTCAAAATCGGCATATTCCACACCCATTTGGAGGCATGTGGCATTTCTGACAGGATCGAACGCCATCACCCGGCAGCCGAAACCGGTCAATATCCGCGCCATTACCGTGCCGATTTTCCCGGTCCCGACAATGCCGACGGTTTTTCCGGAAAGGTCGAAACCGAGCAGTCCGTCGAGAGTGAAATTCCCTTCCCGGACCCGATTATAGGCCCGGTGAATATTCCGGATCAGGCTCAGCATCAGGGCCATGGCATGTTCGGCGACCGCGTGCGGCGAATAGGCCGGCACGCGGACGACATGAATCCCGAGCCTCGCCGCTTCTCTCAGATCGATGCGGTTGAAACCGGCGCAGCGCAGCGCCACCAGGCGCACGCCGATGTCGGCAAGTATCCTTAATATCTCGGCATCCAGCAGATCGTTCACAAATACACAGACAGCCTGGCTGCCTGCTGCAAGCTTGGCGGTGTCGACCGTAAGCCGGGGTTCGAGAAAATTGAGCCTGTGAGCGCCGGATGCATTGGCGGCCGTCAGAAATCTGCGATCATATGGCCGGGTGCTGAAAACCGAAACATCCATCATTCTGTCCTTGCCGTCGCTATCGTCGCCGAAGACATGGGTACTGTTGTGAGTGAAAATTCTATCGGCCGGCCCTCCATGCCCGCAATCGGGAAATTCCCTTATTGGACGCGAAATATCGTCGCTCATTTCTCCAAGATAACAGACAAGATCAAAAAAACTGCCGATCTCCAGGCTCATCATGGCTGCCTAGGGATCATTACGGATAGCAACGATCATGCCCGTTTCTAGGATAGCGTGGTTCCAAAAACAGCTCCAACCAAAGGATTTTCTCCCATGTCCGATGCGAAACACACGGATCCGGCTCCGGCCCCCGATCACGCAGCCGCCGATTCAGGCCATGATCTGATCGTCAGCCACAGCATTCCGCTGACCACGCGGTCGGGTTTTGAATTCCATGTCCGGCCGGTAGAGCCTGCCGACAAGGAAGCGCTGGCGGATTTCTTTCGCCATGTGTCGCGGGACGATCTGCGGTTCCGCTTCCTGTCACCGATACCGGAAGTCCGGGATTCCCTGCTCGAAGATCTGATCGACGTCGATCATGATCACAAGGAAGACTATATTGCCCTGGATATCGATGACAGGACGATCATCGCCAGCGCCATGATCGGCGCCAGCGAAGACAAATCGGAAGCCGAAGTCGCGATCGTGGTGCGCAGTGACTACAAGCATCGCGGGATGAGCTGGACGTTCCTGGAATATGTGATTGACGAAGCCCGGCGCAACGGAATCCAGAAGCTCCAATCGATTGAAAGCCGCTCCCATCACGCAGCGATCACGCTGGAAAAGGAAATGGGTTTCTCGGCCAAAAGCTATCCAGGCGACCCCTCGCTGATGCTGCTCGAGTTTGACCTCACGAAACCCCGGCCCGCAACCTGACCGCGACACCGTCGTCGATCTTTTCGCTCGGGTGGAGGATAACCGATGCTCCGGCCTTCAGGCCTTCCACGATCTGTGCCCGTTTCTCATTCATCCGTCCGACCCTGACAGGCACCAGATGCGCCCTGCCATCCTGCATGACGAAGACCGACCACTGGCCCCTGTCGGCGCTGATCGGAATCTGACCGAACTGGAGCAGCTCGTCGGCCGTCCGCTGGATCGGGCTGCCGCCGGACGGGAAGCGTTGCGACTGGTGCAGGCGGGAAAGGTCGAGCATATTGTCGTCTCGATGGGAGACGCAGGAGCCCTGCTGGCCAATGCGCAAACCCTGCTCGACGTCGCCGCTCCCCGTCCGATTGTTCGTTCCACCGTAGGGGCGGGCGACAGCTTCGTTGGCGCGATGACCTTTGCCCTGGCGTCAGGAACAGAAATTGGCGAAGCCTTTCACTTCGCGGTCGCTGCCGGATCGGCCGCCGTGATGACCCCCGGCACGGAATTGTGCCACCGGGAGGATGTCCTCAAACTGTACCGGCAGAGTGTCGCAGAGCGGCAGGCGCCAGCCGGTCGTCGGCTGATCTCACTCCTTGCGGGCTAGCCCGGAAGGGAAGCTTTTACCCATTGCACGATTGAGCCGGTCGGCATGGCTCCGGCCGTGCGGGCGAGTTCGCGTCCCCCGGATATCAGGATCAGCGACGGAATGGACCGGATCTGAAAACGCGCGGCAATCGCCTGTTCGGCCTCCGTATCGAGCTTGCCAAGACGGACATCAGGCTCAAGTTGCGCCGCCGCAGCCGCAAAGGCCGGAGCCATCTGCCGGCACGGGCCGCACCAACTGGCCCAGAAATCGACGAGCAACGGAATGTCACTGGTACTGGCATGCTTAGCGAAATTTGCAGCCGTCAGCGTCACCGGCTTTCCGGCGAACAGGAAATTCCCGCATTTTCCGCATTTCCCCCGATCTTTGAGTTTGTTTCGGGGAACGCGGTTAGCGGTATCACAGGACGGGCATATAATTTTCAACGGATCGGACATTTGCAACTCTCCTCACTGGCCTTCGCTGCCTTTGCTCTTGTGCGCAACATCTCCGGCCGCGGTCATCGGTAAGATTACGTATTACTCTTCGATCGATTTGGGCCCTATTTTCAAGGGATATCGATAGCTCAGCCTGTTTGAAAGGTCATGAATATGTTTGTACTTGGCTTAGCGGGAATATTCTCTCGAAAATCCAGTCAGCATCAAAATTTGAAAAGAGCGGAAAAATCTCCCTGTCTTTGGCGGGTGCTGATCATTCTCTGTGGCACAGCGCTCGTCGCGAGTTGCATGACGGCAACGCCCTATCAACCGGATATTGCGGGACAGAAAATCCAGGGCGGCTATTCAGAAGCCTGGATCGGAGGCAATCGCTATCAGGTGAACTTTGCCGGCAATACCCTGACATCGCGAGATCGGGTCGAGGGCTATCTACTCTACCGGGCCGCCGAATTGACTCTCGAAAAAGGCTATGACTGGTTCGAGATCAATGACCGGCTGACCGAACGCGATGTGCGCAGCTATGTTGCCCCCGATCCCTTCTATGAGCCTTATTATGGCAATATCTATGGCTATTGGCGACCGCACTGGCGCTACTATCGTCCCGGCGGGGGCTGGTACTGGTGGCATCCGGAATGGGGCAGCCCATTCTGGGCGGACAGGATCGACCTGCGCACCGTCGAGAAATTCGAGGCCCATGCCGAAATCGAAATGTTCCATAGCCCGGTCCCGCTCGACAACCACCGTGCCTTTGACGCGCGGCAGGTCATCAATGAACTCGAACCGACGATTGAACGCCCCTGAATATAGATGGAAAGGTCTCGACCATGAAAGGATTCATTGCCGATATTGAAGGACTGACCGAGGAAAATGAAGATTTTCGCCGGGTCTTGTACACAGGACATAATTTGCAGCTGGTGCTGATGGCAATCACTCCGGGATCGGAGATCGGCGAAGAGGTCCATGAAGACAGGGATCAGTTCTTCCGCATCGAAAAGGGAACGGGAGAGGTCTGGATTGATGGTCGCTGCACAGAGGTGAAGGCAGATGACGGTATCATTGTCCCGCAAGGTGCGCGGCATAATGTGGTCTGCACGGGCAACGAGCCGCTGCGCCTCTATACGATTTATGGACCGCCCGAGCATGTCGACGGTACTGTCCACAAGACCAAGGCTGATGCAGAGGCGTCGCACGAACATTTCGACGGTGTCACCACCGAATAAACAGCCATCGGCATGCAGAAGCCGTCTGCTGTCTGACGCGATAGTCCGGCGATCAAGAAATCCGCTTGCCGGACGCACCGTCAAATTTGTCGCAGGCATTGCAGAAGATGACCGCTATGCAACCAAACCGATCGCAAAACTCAATGCCCGCGGCCAATTCGGCGATCGCTTCGGCATTGCGCGAAGCGGCAGGCTTGCTGAAACTTCAGAATGCCAGCCCGTTTCGCAGTCTGGCCTATTCAAAGGCAGCGAATATGGTGGAATCACTCCCCGCCGATATTGCGGCCATTGCCGGACAAGGGAGGGAAGCACTGGAGGCGCTACCCAATATCGGAACAGCGATTGCGGCGGCCATTCTTGAACTGTTGTCGACCGGCCGATGGTCACAGCTCGACCGGCTGCGCGGCAGCCTGGAGCCCGAAGCAAGCTTTCTTGCCATTCCCGGCATCGGACCGGCACTGGCACAGCGGATTCACGAGCATCTCCACGTCGACACGCTGGAAGGACTGGAAATGGCAGCCTATGATGGCCGACTGGAAAAAGTGCCGGGCATCGGTGAGCGCCGGCTCTCGATTATCCGCAATGGCCTGGCGGGCTTGCTCTCCGTCCGAGGCACCAGATCGACCCGCACCGCCGCTGCCGTTCCGCCCGTCGCCATCCTGCTCGATGTCGACCGGGAATATCGGATGCGGGCGCAAGCGGGGGAGCTGCCCAGGATTGCACCAAAGCGGTTCAATCCTCACGGCAAGGCCTGGCTGCCGATTCTGCATAGCGAAAGAGGGCCTTGGCATTTCACTGCACTCTATTCCAACACCGCCCGCGCTCATCAGCTGGATCGGACCACCGACTGGGTGATCATATTTTTCAGCACCGATCATCAGCCCGAAGGGCAATGCACCGTGGTCACCGAAACATCAGGACCGCACAAGGGCGAACGGGTGGTTCGCGGTCGGGAGCACTAGCAATGACCCGGTGCAACCCCTGTCGAACCGGAACCTGCCCTTCTACGCGCGATCAAAATAGTCTTGCCCGGACAGCCACTCGGCATAGCTGGCGATCAGCGGTCGCTCGTTCGCACAGGGCAGGTCGCCCAGTCTTGCGATCACCGCCTGCAGGCACTCGGCCAGCCCGTCTGTATCGCCAAAGGCCTCCAGGCAGAAACTGGTCCAGGTCCGCTCTGCCCCTTCCGGCCGCACTTCGCTCAGTTCCACCTGACAGCCCGCAGACAGCTGCTCACCGGTCGTCATTTCACCCCGTGGATCCAGACAGGCCAGCCAGCGCGTCTTGGTCACTTTCAGTTGCCTGTCGTCGGAAACCGGCAAAGCGGAGACTTCATGCTTCACCCAGAGTTCGCACTCTTGCTGGCCGGCAAAAGCGACGACAAGCGGCACCTTCCGGACCAGCGTTTTCAGTTCCCATTGCTCTCCGCCCCGCTTCTTCAGATTGACCGCGCTGCTGCCGGTAGGGATATAGATATCGGTCCGTTCGCAGGCCACGGAAAGCGTGACCCCCTTTTCCTCGAGCCAGGCGCTCAAGACCCCGGTCTGGCCATTGGGCCACCAGAAACGGATCTCCTCGGTCAGCGACGGCGCGCCGGCGCTAATGGCCGACACGGGGACCACCGTCGGTATGAGGCAACTGCCCCGGCAATTGCTCTGCCTTCAATTTCCTCTGTTCCGAACGCATGATCTTGCTCCTCTCATCCTTCTAAACGTCGGCAGCACCCGGGGGTTGCCAGAGAGTGAAATCATTTCCTGATCGGAACCCGGATCGCAACCGGGCGTTGTTCGGGAACATGTTCCAGGGAAAAGATGATGTCTGATACGATTCACGACCGAAGTTCAGCAGGCGATCGGCAAGGCGTGCCCTTGGCTTATGCTCACCTCGCTAGCCGCATTGCGGGCATGGGCAAGGCCTGTGGCACGACAGCCCTTGTCCCGGAAGCCGGCTGATGGCCGCACGAGCCTACTGGAAAGGGCAGATCAGGATCGCCCTGGTCTCGATTCCCGTGGAAATCTATCCGGCCACCAAAAGTGGTGCGCAAATATCCTTCCGCCAGATTCACGAACCCTCGGGCAAACGGATCAAATATGAAAAGGTCGTGCCGGGCATCGGCCCCATTGACCGGGACGATATCATAAAGGGCTTTGAATATGAGAAGGACAGTTACGTCCTGCTCGATCAAGACGAAATCGACGCGGTCAAGCTCGAGAGCAAGAAGACGCTGGTGCTGACTCAATTTGTCGATTCTTCCGACATTGACGTTCTCTACTACGAAAAGCCCTATTATGTGGTGCCCGCGGATGATCTTGCCGAGGAAGCCTATGTCGTGCTGCGCGAAGCGCTGAGAAAAACCAAAAAAGTCGGCGTCGGCCAGCTTGCCGTCCGCGGGCAGGAACATGTCGTCAGCCTGAAACCATGCGGCAATGGCATGATTCTGGAGACCCTGCGCTACGCCGACGAGGTCAGGAAAGCGCAGGGCTATTTCGACGATATTGACGATATCAAACCGGACAAGGAATTGCTCAGCCTTGCTGAAAAGCTGATCGACGACAAGGCGGCCGCTTTTGAGCCCGAAGAATATCACGACCGTTATGTCGATGCGCTGAAAGAACTGATTGCCGCCAAACGCAAGTCGGGCGGCGAGAAAATCCTGGAGGATGTCAATGAAGGTGCCGCGCCTGGCGGCAATGTCATCGATCTGATGGCAGCGCTGAAAAAGTCGGTCGAATCCGACAGCGGTTCGAAGAAGAAATCCTCCTCAAAAGGCAAATCCAGCAAAGCCGGATAGCCATGGCACAGAAATCCGATCCCCTTGCCGACTATAATCTCAAACGCGACTTTCAGAAGACGCGCGAACCGGCAGGCAAGGTGGAAACCGGGACCGCGAACCGATTCATCGTGCAAAAGCACGCTGCCAGCCGTCTGCACTTTGATTTCCGGCTGGAGCTGGACGGGGTCCTCAAGAGCTGGGCGGTGACCAAGGGGCCAAGCCTCAATCCGGATGACAAGAGGCTGGCGGTGCGGACCGAGGATCATCCCCTGTCCTATGCCGACTTTGAAGGCACCATCCCCAAGGGAGAATATGGCGGCGGCACGGTGATGCTGTGGGACAAGGGCAGCTGGGCGCCGATAAAGGGCAAAAGCGCCGACGATCTGGAAAAAGGCCATCTGCATTTCATTCTCGATGGCAGCCGGATGAAGGGCGAATGGCTGCTCGTTCGGATGCGCAAAAAGTCCGGAGAGAAGCGGGAAAACTGGCTGCTGCGCAAGATCGATGATCCATATGCTGGCGGCAGCGATGATCTGGTGGCCCGCGAACTGACCAGCATCGAGACCGGGCGCAATATGGCCGAGATAGCAGCCGACGACACAGGAGAAGCATCACTCCAGGATAAGCCGGACCAGGTTGCCGGAAGGATGTTGCGGCAGGGGTCCGAAAACAAGACTCGCCCCGCCAAAGCTGCTGCTCGGGACAAAAAGACGACCCATCCCGTCCTGCCGAAATTCCGCAAGCCGCAGCTCGCGACGCTGGTGGACGAGGTCCCGACGGGCAACAACTGGCTGCACGAGATAAAATATGACGGCTATCGCTGTCTGCTGGCGGTGGCCGGCGAGGAGGCGCGCATTTACACCCGATCGGGCAAGGACTGGACCGGCAAATTCGGCGAAATTGCCACGGCCGCGACTAGCCTGATTACCGGATCGGCGCTGATCGACGGAGAGATTGTCGCGCTGGACGAAAAGGGCAATCCCGATTTTTCCCGATTGCAACAGGCACTAAAGGATGGGGCGGACGGGCTGATTTTATTTGCCTTCGACCTGCTCGAGCGGAACGGCGAGGATCTGACCCAGCTCACCAATATCGAGCGCAAGGAGCGGCTGAGCGCTGTCCTGGCGCAAGGCAATGACCGGATTCGCTTCTCGGATCATCTGATCGGTGCGGGCGAAAAACTTCTGGATGCCATGTGCAAGGCGGGCCAGGAGGGCATTATCTCGAAACGGGCCGACGCACCCTATCGCGGCCGGCGCACCAGAGACTGGCGAAAGATCAAATGCACGCGGCGGCAGGAGTTTGTCATCCTCGGCTGGCGCAAGTCAGACAAGAAGGGGCGCTCGTTTGCATCGCTGTTGCTTGCCCAGCACGAGAAGGACCAGCTGGTCTACAAGGGGCGCGTCGGAACCGGCTTTACGGACGACGTCATGGAAGAGCTGGCCACCAGGATGAAGCCATTGGCGCGCAAGACCCCGCCGGCTGCGGTTCCGAAGACGGAGAGCCGGGATGCCAACTGGATCACGCCGAAACTGGTCGCTGAAATCGCCTTTGCCGAATTTACCGGGGACGGGAGGGTAAGACACGGCAGCTTTCTGGGATTGCGCGAGGACAAGGATGCCAGCAAGGTCAGGCCGGAAACTCCCGCATCCTCCCCGGCAGCAAAGGCGAAGCCCCTAATCAAGATTTCCAGTCGCGACCGCGTCATCTTCCCCGATTCCAAGGCAACCAAGGGCGACCTTGCCGACTATTACGAAGCCATCGGGGCGCTGATGCTGCCCTGGGCTGCGCGCCGCCCGGTCAGCCTTGTGCGCTGCCCCCGGGGGCGGGCCAAACAATGTTTTTTCCAGAAACATGACGCAGGCAGTTTTGGCGAACATGTGAAGGCGGTGCCGATCACCGAAAAGGACGGCGGCGTCGAGGATTATCTCTATATTGAAAACAGCGCCGGGCTCCTGGCCTGCGTCCAGATGGGGACGATCGAATTTCACGGCTGGGGATCGCGGATTGAAACGCTCGAACAGCCGGACCGGATGGTACTCGATCTCGACCCGGACGAAGGGCTGGATTTCGGCGACGTCAAAAAGGCTGCAAAGGACATTCACCAGACGCTCGCCGATCTCGGTCTGGCAAGCTTCGCGATGCTGTCCGGCGGCAAGGGCGTGCATGTCATCGTACCGCTCGAGCCGAAGGCGCAATGGCCGGAGGTGAAGGATTTTGCCCGCCGCTTTTCCACTGCCCTCGCGCAGTCGCAGCCAGACCGCTACACCGCCAAAATGTCCAAGGAAAAGCGCAAGGGCAAAATATTCATCGACTGGCTCCGCAACCAGCGCGGCGCGACCTCGGTAATCCCCTATTCGGCACGCGCCAGAAGCGGTGCGCCGGTCGCGGCTCCGGTCAGCTGGGATGAGTTGGACGATTATGACAGGGCCGGGCATTTCAGCATCTCGGATGCAGCCCGCATGATCGAACGGGCAAACAGCCGCGATTTGCGCCACTGGTGCGAAAGGGAACAGTTGCTCCCCGACCTGTAGACCGGGTCGACCGGATTCAGGCGATCGCCGAGACCAGCCAGGCCTTGCCCTGCATCATCACCCCCTCGCCCTCGATATGGTGCCGGGCAAAGACCTCCTTCAGGTCCCGGCTGGCGGTTGCCCTGATCGCGTCGCTCTTGCCGTTCAGCAAACGACCGACAGCCATCGAGGCAAAGGCAAAGGCAACCGCCTGTTCCGGCGTGGAACCTCTGCCCCCGACGGGTTGCAGACCATCATAGGCGACTACATCCATATCCGTGAAACCACTGCTGTCCATGATCTCGCCGAGATATGCGAGATCCTCGAAGGCAAAGGGACCCGGCGCGCGCGGCACCGCCGGCGGCACATCTATATGGTTTCTGACCACGCCCATCATTTCCATGATCCACTGGTTATCGCGCGGCGGCCCCCATACCGCAAGGTCGATGCGGCCACCCTTGCGGAGCAGGCCGTGCAGATGGGCAAAGGCACGGACGGGCTCCTCAAAGAACATGCTGCCAAAACGGGAAAAAAGCCGGTCATAAGGCGCACCGGCCAGCGTAACCGTCGCGGCGTCCGCGCAGGTGAAGGAGATATTCGTGGCGCCTCTCTTTGCCGCCCGCTCCCGCGCGGCGGCGACCAGGTCGGGCGAAATATCAACGCCGATCAGCTTGCCGGTCGGCGCGACCTTCTGCGCAATCGCAACTGTGGTGGCGCCGCCGCCGCAGCCCAGATCAATCACCGTCTCGCCCTTCTGATAGGCGGCGCGGCTGAGCAAGGCCTCGCCGATCGGCGCGATCATCTCCTCGAACATCGACAGGCTCGCCAGCCATTTCTGGCCCATTTCGCCCGCCCAGTCTTCCTGTTTCAGCGCTTCGGGCTGCGCGCCGCGACTGGCCTCGTCATTCTTCATGAAGAATTTTCCTGTCCTACAGAATTTTTGCGAAACCCGCGGTTCCGGTCCCGGTCACCGGTTTTTTGACCGCAGTATCGACCACGGTAGCAGCCTCCATCACCTGTTGCGGATCGGGCTGGTCCGCGAGCAGAACCTCCATCGTCCGGACGCAGAGCCGAACGGATTCATCGGCCAGATCATAGCAAATCTGCTTTCCCTCCCGCCGTGTTTTCACGACATCCGCCTGCCTCAGCGCCGCGAGTTGCTGGCTGAGCGCCGGCTGGCCGACCCCGGTCGCCCGGTCGATATCGCTGACCCTGCTTTCGCCGCGCAAAAGATAGGACAGGATCATCAGCCGCTGGGGCTGCGCGTAGACCTTGAGCTTTTCGGTCGCGGCGTCGGCACGCTCGCGGCTTTCAAAAATGGCCGTCACGGATTCTTCACCCGATGGCAAAACCAGTCATCTGCCTGGCGGCCCGCCTGGTCCGACAGCGACGGTATTGCCAGCACATCGTCCCCGGGCTGCCAGCCTTCGGGCGTCAGCACATCCTTCTCGTCGGTCAGTTGCAGCGCCGCCAGCATGCGGATCATCTCGTCGACTGATCGGCCGACATTGTGCGGATAGCAGGTGGTGGCCCGGATGACGCCTGCTGGGTCGATAAAATAGCTGGTCCGCATCGCGGCGGAATCGTCCGCATTTTCGTCGATCATGCCAAAGGCATATCCGACGGCCATGCTCGGGTCCTCGACGATCGGAAAAGATATGGCGACATCAAACTGGTCTTCAATCGCCCGGACCCAGGCGAAATGGGCATATAGGCTGTCGACCGACAGACCAAGCAACGCGCAGTCCATCGCTTCGAACCTGTCCCGATGGCGGGCCAGGGCGACAAATTCCGTCGTGCAGACCGGTGTAAAATCGGCCGGATGCGAAAAGAAGATCAGCCAACGGCCGCGATAGTCGGACAGCCGGACCGGGCCGTGCGTGGTGCGTGCCTCGAAATCGGGCGCGACATCGCCAATACGCAATGAACCGGACTTTTTGTGCAACGCATCTATCATTAACCTATCCTCGGCAGCGAATTGCCAGCATCTACATATTGACGCAACACATATAGTGTATTACATGATTTATGTAAATATGAATATGAGGAATTTACCATGACCGATTCGGCCCTGATTCATGCGACGGAACAGATCACCCGGGCGCAGAAAAGCATCCCGGTAATCCAGTCATTTTTCGACCCGGCGACCTATACTGTGACCTATGTGGTGCACGACCCGGCGACCAGATGCGCGGCGATCATCGACAGCGTCTTTGACTTCGACCCAGCCTCCGGCCGGACCTCCTTCGATTCTGCCGACGAGGTGATCGCCTATGTAAAGGAGCAGGACCTGAAGGTCGAATGGCTGCTCGAGACTCATGCGCATGCCGACCACCTGTCCGCTGCCCCCTATCTGCAGGAAAAACTGGGCGGCAAGATCGCGATCGGCGAGCATATCGTGACGGTCCAGAACGTATTCGGCAAATTGTTCAACGCTGGCACGGAATTCCAGCGCGACGGATCGGACTTTGACCGTCTGTTCGCCGATGGCGATACGTTCAAGATCGGCAATATCGATGTGACCGTGATGCATGTGCCCGGTCACACGCCAGCTTGCATCGCCTATGTCGTGGGCGATGCGGTCTTTGTCGGTGATACCATGTTCATGCCGGACTATGGCACGGCGAGAGCGGATTTTCCGGGCGGCGACGCACGCAAGCTTTACCGGTCGATGCGGCGCATCCTGTCGCTGCCCGAGACCACCCGCCTGTTCATGTGCCACGACTATTTGCCGGAGGGCCGGACCGAATATGTCTGGGAAACCACCGTTGCGGAAGAGCGCAAGCACAATATCCACGCCCATGACGGCGTCACCGAGGACGAATTCGTCAAAATGCGGACGGAACGCGACAAGACGCTCGACATGCCGCGGCTGATTCTGCCCTCGGTCCAGGTCAATATGCGCGCCGGCCATTTGCCGCCCGCGGAAGACAATGGCGTGCGCTATCTCAAAGTACCGCTGAACGGCGTCTGATGCTCGCTGCTTTTCCCCATGCGATGCCGGTTGAAGGCCTGCTTGGCGGACTGATGATCGGCGTGGCCGCCGCGCTGATGCTGCTCGGTCTGGGTCGGATCGCGGGGGTCAGCGGACTGGCCGCGCGTGCCACCGGTATTGCCGACAGCGGCGCGCCGCGCGGCATCGCAGCGGCCTTTGTCATCGGCTTGCCAGTGGGCGCCTTCATCCTGTCTTCGATCACCGGCGGGATCGCGACTCGCTTTCCGCCCTCGATCCTTCCGCTGCTGATCGGCGGCCTGCTGGTCGGCTACGGCACCCGCCTTGGTTCGGGTTGCACCAGCGGTCACGGCGTCTGCGGCATGTCACGCCTGTCACCCCGCTCGCTGGTCGCCACGGCGATCTTCATGGCCAGCGGCTTTGCCACCGTCGCGCTGATGCGCGCAGGGGGCCTATTGTGAAGCAGCTTCTGGTCGCCCTTGTCGCCGGTACGCTGTTCGGCGCGGGCCTTGCCTTGTCCGGCATGGCCGACCCCGCCCGCGTCCAGGGTTTTCTTGATCTGTTTGGCCAGTGGGACCCGACGCTAGCCTTTGTGATGGGCGGAGCGATGATCCCCATGGCGCTGGCCTGGATCATTCAGCGGCGGCTCGACCAGCCCTTTGCCGATGCTAATTTCTCGCTGCCCGGCACATCGCTGATCGACCGCAAGCTCACAATCGGTGCAGTGCTGTTCGGTGCCGGCTGGGGTATAAGCGGCCTCTGTCCGGGGCCTGGCCTCGCCAATCTGGCGCTTAATCCGCTGCCCGCGCTGGCCTTTGTTGGCGCGTTGCTGGCCGGCATGATCGCCCATCGCGTGACAAGTTAAGAAAAACAGCGGGAAGGATGTCCAATGACAAGCAAGCCAAAGATCACCAGAGTGAACGATGCGGTCAGCATATCACCGCAACTGGAACTCGACGATGTCACGGCTCTGGCAAAAGCCGGCTATAAATCGATCATTTGCAACCGGCCTGACGAGGAAGACGGCGACCATCCGCGTTCCGCTGCTGTCGCCAAGGCCGCGGAACAGGCAGGGCTGCAATTCGCCTATATTCCCGCAATACCCGGTGCCATCACGGACGAGGACGGCGAAAAAATGAGAGCGGCTCTGGCCGAACTGCCTTCTCCGATCCTTGCCTATTGCCGATCGGGCGCGCGCTCGACCAAATTAACGCAAATGGCACAGGCCGCTTCCCGAATGAAACCGTCCGCAGGGACCAGCCGGTTCGATGTCGTCATCGTAGGGGGCGGATCCGCCGGTATCGCCACCGCTGCCAGCATGCTGAAACGCAACAGGAAAATCTCGCTCGCGATTGTCGACCCGACCGACGACCATTATTACCAGCCCGGCTGGACGATGGTCGGGGGCGGTGCCTTTTCCGCCGAATTCACTCATCGCAAGGAAAAGGACCTGATCCCTTCCCGGGCGCAGTGGATCAAGTCTGCAGCCGCCACCTTTGATCCGGAGAATAACGCAGTCACCACGGCCGACGGGCAGGAAATTCACTATGACGTGCTGGTCGTCTGTCCCGGGATAAAGCTCGACTGGGCCGCGATCGACGGCCTGCCAGAAACACTCGGCAAAAACGGCGTCACCTCCAACTATCGCTTCGACCTTGCTCCTTATACCTATCGCCTGGTCAAGCACTTGGCGGGCGGCACCGCCCTGTTCACCCAGCCGCCGATGCCGATCAAATGCGCCGGCGCGCCGCAAAAGGCGATGTATCTGTCCTGCAGCAAGTGGGAAAGAGCCGGCGTCCTCGACAATATCGATGTGCAGTTTCACAACAGCGGCCCGGCATTGTTCGGGGTCAAGGAATATGTCCCGGCGCTGATGGAATATGTCGAGCGCTATAACGCCCATCTGCACATGCAATCCACGCTGGTCGCGGTCGATGGTCCGGCTAGGATTGCCACCTTCCAGCAGAAGCAGGACGAAAAAATGAAACGGGTCGAAGTGCCGTTCGACATGCTCCACGTTGTCCCGCCGCAACTGGCCCCCGATTTCATCCGCTCCAGTCCTCTGGCAGCGGCAAGCGGCTTTGTCGATGTCGACCCAGCGACCCTTCGCCACCCGAAATATGCCAATATTTTCGCGCTCGGCGACGCCTGCAGCGCACCCAATGCCAAGACGATGGCAGCAGTCCGCAAACAGGCGCCGATCGTTGCCGTGAACGCCCTCGCTGCTCTCGAAGGCAAGGCACCGGTCGCCGACTATGACGGCTATGGCAGCTGCCCGCTGACCGTCGAGCGCGGCAAGGTCGTGCTCGCCGAATTCGGCTATGGCGGCAAATTGCTGCCCAGCTTCCCCAACTGGCTGATCGACGGCACCCGGCCATCGCGGCTGTCGTGGTTGCTCAAGGACACGATCCTGCCGCCTGTCTACTGGCACGGCATGCTCAAGGGGCGCGAATGGATGGTCAAACCGCACAGCATCGGCGCGGATTAGATAGCGCATGAAAATTTCCCGCTATTTGCCAATCCTCGATTGGGGAAGCCGCTATAACAGCACGACCCTGACCAATGACGGCGTCGCTGCGATCATTGTGACGATCATGCTGATCCCGCAGAGCCTCGCTTATGCCATGCTCGCTGGGCTGCCGCCTGAAATCGGTCTCTATGCCTCGATCCTGCCGCTGATAGCCTATGCGCTGTTCGGCACCAGCCGGACGCTGGCGGTCGGACCGGTTGCAGTGGTCTCGCTGATGACCCTAACCGCAGCCAGCGCCATCGCGCCGCCCGGCAGCGCGGACTTTATCGCCGCGGCCTTGGTCCTCGCCCTGCTCTCGGGCCTGTTCCTGCTGCTGCTGGGCATATTCAAACTGGGCTTTCTCGCCAATCTCCTGTCCCATCCGGTGGTCTCGGGCTTTATCACCGCCAGCGGTATCATCATCGCCACCAGCCAGCTGAAGTCGATCTTCGGCATCAAGGCGAGCGGAGCGGCGATGCCCGAACTGGTCTCCAGCATCGCCGCAACGATCGGCACCACCAATATCCCGACGCTGATCATCGGTGTCTCCGCGACCGCCTTTCTCTTCTGGGTGCGCAAGGGGCTGAAGCCCTTGCTGATGCGCATGGGACTTCCCGCCCGGCCCGCCGAACTGCTGGCCAAGGCCGGGCCGATCGCCGCCGTTGCCGTTTCGACGATAGCAACGATTCTGCTGGGACTGGAAGCCCAGGGAGTCAAGGTCGTGGGTGATATCCCGCAGAGCCTGCCACCCTTTTCCGTGCCACTGGTCGATCTCGAACTGTGGCAACGGCTGGCCGTCCCGGCGATGCTGCTGAGCATCATCGGCTTTGTCGAATCCGTTTCGGTCGGCCAGACACTGGCGGCCAAGAGGCGGCAGCGGATCGACCCGGACCAGGAACTGATCGGTCTCGGTGCCGCCAATATATCGGCAGCCTTTTCCGGCGGCTATCCGGTCACTGGCGGTTTCGCCCGCTCGGTGGTCAATTTCGATGCCGGTGCCGAAACCCCGGCCGCCGGCGCCTTCACTGCCGTCGGCATCGCGTTGGCGGCGCTGTTCCTGACCCCTCTGCTCGCCTCGCTGCCGATCGCCACCTTGGCCGCAACAATCATCGTCGCCGTGCTCAGCCTCGTCGATCTCAAGACTCCGCAGACCATCTGGCGCTATTCGAAAATGGACTTTTCCGCGATGGCGGCGACCATTGGCGTCACCCTGCTCGCCGGCGTCGAGCCGGGCGTGATCGCTGGCGTCGGCCTCAGCCTCGCGCTATTCCTGTGGCGCAGTTCCCGTCCCCACGCGGCGATCGTCGGGCGGGTCCCCGAAACCGAGCATTTCCGAAACGTCGACCGCCACAAGGTATTCACCGATCCGCGCCTGCTGACCATCCGCATCGATGAAAGCCTGACCTATCTCAACGCCCGCTGGCTGGAGGAGTTCATTCTCGAACAGGTGGCCGAACAGAAGACCGTCCGCCACGTCATATTGATGTGCTCGGCGGTCAATGCTATCGATGCCTCGGCGCTGGAAAGCATCGAGGCGATCAACCACCGGCTCGAAGATAGCGGCATTTCGCTGCACCTTTCCGAAGTGAAGGGACCGGTCATGGACCGGCTGAAACGCTCGCATTTTCTCGAGCAGCTCTCCGGCAAGGTCTTCCTTTCGCAAAATGCAGCCTATTCGGCGCTAATTGCAATTGCGGATGCCGAGGAGGAAGCCGACAAGCCGGTCGACATGTGGAACGCCAGAGGGCTGATATGATGGAAAACGATCTCGCAATCAATCTCGCGCGGATACAATTTGCCTTTACCGTCAGCTTCCACTTCCTGTTTCCCGCCTTCACCATCGGCATCGCCAGCTATCTCGCGGTACTGGAAGGCCTGTGGCTGAAAACCGACAAGGGCGTCTACGCCAATCTCTACCGCTACTGGCTGAAGATTTTTGCCGTGGTATTCGCCATGGGCGTCGTGTCCGGCATCGTCATGTCCTACCAGTTCGGCACCAACTGGTCGGTCTTCTCCGACAAGGCCGGGCCGGTCATCGGCCCGCTGATGGCCTATGAGGTGCTGACCGCCTTTTTCCTCGAAGCCGGTTTTCTCGGCGTGATGCTGTTCGGCATCAACAAGGTCGGCCGCAAGCTGCATTTTGTCGCAACGCTGGCCGTGGCCGTCGGCACCTTCATCTCCGCCTTCTGGATCCTGTCGGTCAACAGCTGGATGCAGACTCCGGTCGGCTATGCGATCAACGATGTCGGGCAATTTGTCCCGGCGACCGGCTGGTGGGACATCGTCTGGAACCCCAGCTTCCCCTATCGCCTGGTCCATACCGTGCTCGCCGCCTATCTGACCACCGCCTTTGCGGTCGGTGCCGTCGGCGCTTGGCATCTGCTGAAAGACCGGACCAACCCCGGCGCGCGCAAGATGTTCTCGATGGCGATGTGGATGGCGGCGCTGGTCGCTCCGGCGCAGATATTCATGGGTGACCTCCACGGCCTCAACACGCTGGAGCACCAGCCGGCCAAGGTGATGGCCATGGAAGGCCATTATCAGAGCCACCCCGATGGCGCGCCGCTGATCCTGTTCGGTATTCCCAACAGCAAGGAAAAACGCGTCGACTATGCGATCGAGATACCAAAAGCCTCCTCGCTGATCCTCAAGCATGACCTGAATGCGCCGCTCGCCGGATTGGACACGATTCCCGAAGCCGACCAGCCGCCGGTCGGCATCGTCTTCTGGGCGTTCCGGATCATGGTCGGTCTCGGCTTCGCCATGCTCGGCCTCGGCCTGTGGAGCCTCTTCGCTCGGGCGCGCAAAAAGCTATACGACTGGCCCTGGCTGCACCGCGCGGCGCTGGTGATGGGGCCATCGGGTTTTATCGCCGTGCTCGCTGGCTGGATCACCACCGAGGTCGGCCGCCAGCCTTTCACTGTCTATGGCCTGCTGCGCACCAGCGAGAGCGCCGCGCCGCTCGACGCCCCGGCGGTTGCCGCCTCGCTGCTGGCCTTCGTGCTCGTCTATTTCGTCGTCTTCGGTGCCGGCATCGTCTATCTGTTCAAACTGGCCGCCAAAACGCCCGAAGCGCACGAACCGACGCCCGAGGATGCCCCGATCCGCTCGGCCGGCATCACCCCGGCAGCGGCAGTGCTCGAGGGCGATCATGAGGAAGGAGCAGCGTCATGAACGGCATCGACCTGACCGTCATCTGGGCCGGCATCATCGCCTTTGCCGTCGTCGTCTACGTGATCATGGACGGCTTCGATCTCGGCATCGGCATATTGTTTCCCAATTTCAAGGTCGGTCCCGATCGGGATACCGCGATGAACAGCATCGCGCCGGTCTGGGACGGCAATGAAACCTGGCTGGTGCTGGGCGGCGGCGGCCTGCTCGCGGCCTTCCCGCTCGCCTATGCGATCATCCTGCCGGCGCTCTACGCGCCGCTGATCGCCATGCTGCTGGGACTGGTGCTGCGCGGCGTCGCCTTCGAATTCCGCTGGCGCGATCCGGCTCACCGCGCTCGCTGGGACCTGGCCTTCACCGTCGGTTCGGTAATCGCGACCTTTGCCCAGGGCATCACTCTGGGCGCCCTGTTACAGGGGATCACTGTCGAGGGCCGCGCCTATGCTGGCGGCTGGTGGGAATGGCTGACCCCGTTCACTTTGCTCACCGGCTTTGCCTTGCTGGTCGGCTATGCGTTGCTCGGCTGCTGCTGGCTGATCTGGAAAACCGAAGGTCCGTTGCAACGCCAGTGCTACAGCTATGCCGGCCGGCTCGGCATCTTGCTGCTGGTCGCCATCGCTATCGTTAGCATCGCAACGCCTTTCCTCGAGGCAGAATATTACACGCGCTGGCTCGCTTATCCCGGCGTATTGGCTACCGCCCAAATCCCGCTCGCGACGCTGATCATTTCGGTTTTATTCTTCCGCAGCCTGTCCAAACGGCAGGAAGCCGCACCCTTCTTCTATGCGCTCGGCCTGTTCGGGCTGAGCCTCGTCGGGCTCGCGGTATCGATGTGGCCCGACGTGATCCCCGGCCGGGTGACGATCTGGGAAGCCGCAGCCCCTTACGAGAGCCAGCTGTTCATGCTGGTCGGCGCAGGGATCATGGTACCGATCATCCTCGCCTATACCGCCTGGGCCTATTGGGTGTTCCGCGGCAAGGTCGGCTCGGACGGATATCACTAGTGGAGTTTGATCCGCTCTCGCCCGGTGGCAAAACCGCCGATCGCGCACCGTTGCCCAAGCGGCTGGCCTGGATGCTGGCCTATTGGGCGATGGGCGTGCTGGTGGTCGGCGCGGTCGGCTTTTTCATCCGCTTCTGGATCAAGACCTGACCGACCGTTCCGCAATCAGCTCAATGCGCCTCGTCCCAGTTCTTTCCGGTCCCGATATCCACATCCAGGGGCACCGATAGTTTCAACGCCGGCTCCGCCGCGCCGGACATCACGCTGCGGATCACCGCGCTCGCCGCGTCGACATCGCCCTCGGGCACCTCGAACACCAGTTCGTCGTGCACCTGCATCAGCATTTTGACATCGCCCAGCCCGGCCTCGGCCAGAGCCGGTCCCATGCGGGCCATCGCCCGCTTGATGATATCGGCGCACGTTCCCTGGATCGGCGCGTTGATCGCGGCCCGCTCGCTGCCCTGCCGCTCGGCCTGGTTGGGCGACTTGATCCGTTCGAACCAGGTTTTCCGACCGAACAGGGTTTCCGTATAACCGGTCTCGCGGACCGACTGCAGCGTCGTCGAGATATAGTGGTTGATCCCCGGGAAGCGCTCGAAATAGGTGTCGATCATCGCCTGCGCCTCGTCGGCGTCGACCTCCAGCCGCTTGGCCAGACCCCAGCGCGAAATGCCATAGAGAATGGCGAAGTTGATCGTCTTGGCGCGGGCACGGGCGTCGCGCTCCTCGCTGCCAAACAGTTCGCGCGCGGTGCGGTTGTGGATGTCCTCGCCAGCAGCAAAGGCTTCCTTCAGCGTCGCCACATCGGCGATATGCGCCGCCAGCCGGAGCTCGATCTGGCTATAGTCGGCGGCTAGGATGACATTGCCGGGCGCAGCAACAAAGGCCTGCCGGATCTGCCTCCCGATTTCGGTGCGGATCGGGATATTCTGCAGATTGGGCTCGGTCGAGGACAGGCGCCCGGTCTGCGCGCCGCTCAGGCTGTAAGAGGTGTGGACCCGTCCGGTCTTCGCGTTGATCTGCTCCTGCAGCGCATCGGTATAGGTGGATTTCAGCTTCGACAGCTGCCGCCAGTCCACGATCTTCTGGGCAATCGGTTCGCCGTCGCCGGCCAGCCGCTCGAGCACCGTGACATCGGTCGAATATTGCCCCGACTTGCCCTTCTTGCCGCCCCGCAGGCCGAGCTTGCCGAACAATATTTCGCCCAGCTGCTTGGGGCTGCCGATCGCGAAACTCTCGCCGGCCAGTTCGTGAATCTGCAGTTCCAGCTTGGCCATCTCCTCGGCAAAGGTCGCTGACAGCCGCGACAACTCCTCACGGTCCACCAGCACGCCGGTTGCTTCCATCCCGGCAATCACCGGCACCAGCGGCCGGTCGACCATCTGATAGACCCGCGTCGCCCGCTCCGGCACCATCCGCAAGCGCAGGATTTCCCAGAGGCGCAGCGTCACATCCGCATCCTCAGCGCCATATTCGGTCGCCTTGTCCAGCGGCACCTCGGCAAAGCCGATCGCCTTCTTGCCGGTCCCCGTCAGCGACTTGAAGCTGATGCATTCATGGCCGAGATGCAGTTTAGACAGTTCATCCATGCCATGACCATGCAGGCCGGCGTCGAGGTTGAAGCTCATCACCAATGTGTCGTCAAACGGCGCGATCCGGATATCATGCTGGGCCAGCACGCCCATGTCATATTTCAGATTCTGCCCGACCTTGAGCACCGCGTCATCCTCGAGCAGCGGCTTCAGCCTCGCCAGCGCCTCGTCGAGCCCGATCTGCTGCGGTGTCTCGCCGAACATGTCGCCGCTGGCATGGCCGAGCGGGATATAGCAGGCTTGATTGGGTCCGGTGGCCAGGCAGACACCGACGATCCGGGCAGTCACGCTTTCCAGGCTGTCGGTCTCGAGATCGACCGCGCAGACACCCTGTTCGGTCGCCCGGACAATCCACTGGTCGAGCGCCGCGACTGTCTGCACGCATTCATAGTTCGAGCGGTCAATTGCCGGGGCATCGGGCAATTTGGCAACCGCCTCGGCGGGAGCGCTGTCGGCTATATCAGGATTCTGCGGCTCGGCATGGCCATCCCCGCCCAGCTTTCTGAGCAGGCTGTTGAAGCCGTGATGCGACAGAAATTCGCGCAGCGGCGCGTCCGGAATATCCTGGATCAGGAAACTCTCCAGCGTATCGGGCAGCGGACAGTCATCTCGCAGCGTCACCAGGATTCGCGACAGCCGCGCCTGCTCGGCATATTCGATCAGATTGTCGCGCATCTTCGATTTCTTCATCTCCGGCGCCGCCTGCAGCACGCTTTCGATATCGCCATATTCGTTGATCAGCTTTGACGCGGTCTTCGGCCCGATCCCCGGCACGCCGGGAATATTGTCGGAACTGTCGCCCATCAGGCCGAGCACATCGCCCAGTTTTTCCGGTCCGACGCCAAATTTCTCCTCGACCGTCGCCCGGTTCATCCGCGCATTTTTCATCGTGTCGAGCATGTCGACCCGGCTCTCGCCCTGCGGCTCGATCAGCTGCATCAGATCCTTGTCGGACGAGACGATGGTGACCTTCCAGCCGGCTTCCAGCGCCGCCTTGGTATAGGAGGCAATCATGTCGTCGGCCTCGACATTTTCTTCCTCGATCAGCGGCAGCGAAAAGGCGCGCGTCGCTTCGCGGATCATCGGAAATTGCGGTTTCAGATCCTCTGGCGCTTCCGGCCGGTTGGCCTTGTAATGCTCGTAGAGATCATTGCGGAAACTGGTGCCGGCCTTGTCGAGCACCACCGCCATATGGGTCGGGCCGTCGGCCTTGTTGAGCTCGTCGGCCAGCTTCCACAGCATTGTCGTATAACCATAGACCGCGCCAACCGGCTCGCCCCGTACGTTGGTCAGCGGCGGCAGACGGTGATAGGCACGGAAAATATAGGCCGAGCCGTCAACGAGATAGAGGTGATTGGGTTTGCTGTCTGGTGATTCCGTCATAGCCGCGAGCACTAGCAGTGCCAGCGGACTTCGTCATTTCAAATTCTGCATCAGCGGAAATTGCATCATGGCCATCTGGAAGCTCTGCGCTTTTTCCTGAGTGGGCCGCGGTTTGGCCCGCATGCCCGGTTCGAACACGACCACCTGGTTGCGTCCCCGTCGCTTGGCCGTGAACAGGGCGGTATCGGCATTGCCCATTATCGCGGCGCGTCGATGGTGCGCTGCCACATCGGTCACGCCAATGCTGACCGTGATCACGTGCCGCATGTTGGCATAGGGTTCAAAAATCATATTCTCGATTTCATGGCGTATGATTTCACCGATAACCTGCCCTTCGGGAAGGCTGGTATCGCGCAGGAATATGCCAAATTCCTCGCCCCCTATGCGTCCGACAAGATCAGTGGCGCGCAACGTCTTGCGGAATACTTTCCCAAGCGAAATCAGCGCCTGGTCCCCGACCGGGTGGCCAAAATTATCGTTGATACTCTTGAAATGATCGACATCGACAATCATCAGCACATTGGCTTTGTCATCCATGCGCATCAGCTCAAGCTGGTCGAAAAAACTGTCGCGGCTAAGCAGGCCTGTCAACCCGTCAAAATTTGCCCGCCGCTCGAGCGCCCGGTTCGCGTCCCGCAATCTGCTTTGCGCTTCGGCGAGCCGGTTGGCCAGGCCGACAAGCTTGAAACGCTGTTTCGCCTGATGAAAACTCAGCGGAATGGTGATGGTCCAAGGTATCAGTAGCGCCATGTTCATCGCGGACCAGAACCGGTTGTCCATACCAAAAAATATCAGATATGCCGCTCCCGTAAACGTGACCGACAATAATGCCGCGATCGCGGAAAGAATCGCGGTCTGCCGGATTGGCGACAAGCTGGACAAGGAAGATTTCATGACATGCTGCGATAGTGGACACAGGTTGCATAGCTGTGCAAATCAATGGTTAATTTCCTGGTATTGAATATCGTGATATTTGGCAGATTTTGGACACTTACCCCGATTTTTGACCTGCCGGATTGCCAACCCGGAAAATTTCTCCGAGAATAGAATATAGTGGACCAGGAGAAAGCCCAGTGACGATACCGATTATAGCCGCAGTCGCCGGTGCGATACTGGTCGTGCTGCAAGCTCTATTGATGATATTGGTCGGTCTGCACCGTCTGCGCAACAGGATCGCCCTGGGTACGGGCAACGACCCCGCGCTGGAGCGCAAGATCCGCCGCCATGGCAATCTTGCCGAAAATGCAGCCCTGTTCCTGGTCGTGCTGGCGCTGGCGGAAATGACGGTGGTACCGGATGATGTGGTCCGGGTCATCGCCATTATCTTCGTCCTTGGCCGGATCCTGCACGCTATCGCCCTGTCGACGGTCTCCGGTTCGCACGGCTCGGCTGCCGGCAGGCTGTTCCCTGCCTTGCGCGCTATCGGTGCATTCAGCACCTTCGGATGCTTTATCGCTCTCGGCTTCTATATTCTTTCCGGAATATTCTAGGATCGCCCCGAAACCCGAAATCAACCGAGCCCCCAATCACCGCCGCCGACAATCTCCTGCCGTGGCAGGGCGTGGTGATCGGCAAGCGCGACTATATGATAATGTCAGCGAGGTTCCTTCATCAGCTGCGGGCCGCGGCCATCGCGCCACCATTCCTGCACCCAGCCATAGGGACTGGCCACCGCCCGGCCGTTGGTGTCGCGCGCCGGTTCGAAGCGGAAACGCTGCTCAATTAGCCGGCAGGTGATCGCATCCAGTTCCGGATGGCCGCTGCCTTGCCGGATATGGCAGTTGCGCGCTCGGCCATCCGCTCCGACCGTGAACCGCACCACGACTCTACCGCGCGTTTCGGCTTTCCAGACGGAACGGGGAATGTCCCTGCGGGTCATCGTGCCAGACAGATGGCGCGGACCGGAGACAATGCCACCGCTGCCCTTACCGTCGCCGCTGCTCCCGCTTCCCGATCCATCACCCTGTCCGCCGCTGCCAGCACCCGGGCCGGCCTGATCCGAAGCGCCTGCGCTGGCGTCATTTCCGGGTCCGGCGATCGGCGCGACCACCACCGGCGTTTTGATCGGCAGCTTCACTTCCGGGGGCGGCAGGACAATCTGGCTCGGCTCGGATCGCAGATTTTCGGGGGACGCCGCGCCTTCTTCGGCTTTTGCCGGCTGCTTGTCCGGAGCAGGTTCGGCAGGCGCCGGCGGGCTGATCCGGATGACCGTGAATCCATCGTCGACCTGCCTCGCGATATCCATACCCATGCCGCTCACCAGCAAATAGCCGATGGCCACATGGATGGCGATCACCGCCGCCATCGATCGGGCGCGGTCCTGCCCGCTATGATAATTCCCGTAAGCCATGGCGGCATTGTAGCAGCACATCGATTAATAAAGGCTGGCCGCGAGGCCGAACCGAAACCGATTGTCCGCTCGCATGGAAAATGATAAGCGGGGCCGGTTCGTGACTGGCGAGATCAGGATGGAAACCCATCGGGGAGCGAACAGATTATTGACGCCGATCGCCTGGGCATTTCTCGAATCGCGGAGCAGCCCGATGACCGATGACCCAAAATCCTTCCATATCGTTTTTCTGTTGTTCGACGGCATTACCCAGCTGGATTTCACTGGTCCGGCGCAATTGCTGTCTCGCATTCCGGGCGCTGTGGTCCACACCGCCGCCAAAGCGGTAAAGCCGGTCCAGACCGACAGCGGCTTCGCCATTCTGCCCTCGACGGATTTCGCCGATTGCCCGCAAGCGGACCTGCTCTGTGTCCCCGGCGGCTTTGGCACAAGGGACATGATTCAGGATGAAGCAGCGCTGCAATTTCTGCGCGACCAGGCCGCCACGGCCCGATATGTCAGCTCGGTGTGCACGGGTTCGCTGGCGCTGGGTGCCGCAGGGCTGCTGGCAGGGAAACGGGCGACCAGCCATTGGGCCTACACCAGCCTGCTCGAAAAATTCGGGGCACGATATGAAAAGGCGCGGGTGGTCAGGGACGGCAATGTCATCACCGCTGGCGGCGTGACCTCGGGCATTGATTTTGCCCTGAGCGTGGTCGCGGAAATTGCCGGTGAGGAGGTCGCCCAATCGATCCAGCTCTCTCTGGAATATGATCCGCAGCCCCCGTTCTCCAGCGGCCATCCCGATATCGCCGACCCGAAGCTGGTCGCGCTGTTGCGTGACCGGGTCTACGATCAGGCAGCCGCGAATCTGGCAGACATAATTGATAGGCGATAGCCGGGGGAATTTTGTTTTCCGCTCGGCGGTTATCGCGTAAACGCACGCCGGAATGAACAGCCCCGAAACCAGCGAACGCCATGCGCCTGACCCTATCAGCGAACGCCGGCTGTTCCTCTTCGCCCTCTCCTCGGCAGCGGTGGTCGCCAACGGCTATTATATCCATCCGCTGATCACCCCGGTTGCGGAAGAATTTGGCGTCAGCGGCGCGGCGATCGGGCTTGCTCCCGCGCTCAACCAGATTGCCCTGGCGCTCGGCATATTGTTTCTCCTGCCGCTCGGCGACCGGATCAACAACCGCAAGCTGGTGACGATCTTCGTCATCGGCCAGTTTTTCGCGATGCTGGCGATGGCGCTTTCGGCAAGCTTTGCATTATTTGTCGCGGCCTCTTCCCTGCTGGGTGTTTTCACGATCGCGCCCTATCTGCTGCCAGCCTATGTATCCCGACGCGTTGCGCCCGAGCGGATTGGCCATGTCACGGGGATCATGGGCGCTGGCGTGACCCTGGGAATATTGGGCAGCCGGGTCGGCGGCGGCCTGCTCGGTCATTATTTCGGCTGGCGCTCGGCCTATTGGGTCGGGGTGGCGAGCATGGCCCTGCTGGTGATCCTGCTGCCCCTGATCATGGAGCGCAAACGGGACGAAAGGCCTTCCGGCGTCGCACCGCCGCGGTACAGCGAACTGCTCCGCTCGCTCTGGCCGATCATGAAATCACTGCCCGAAGTGCCGCTCGGCGGCCTGATCCAGGCGCTCTCCTTTGGCCTGTTTCTAGCGCTCTGGCTGGCAATCGGCCTGCATTTGCCGCGCACGGGCTATGGCGTCGACACGGTCGGCTATCTTGCCGTGATTGCCATCATCAACGTTTTCGCTTCCCCCTTTTCCGGCCGTTTCGCCGACCGGATCGGCGCCGAGCGCGCGCGCATCTATTTCTGTCTGGCCCAGCTGGCGGGTGTCTTCCTCCTCCCCTTTGCCGGCCATAATCTCTGGCTGCTGGTGATCGCGGTCATTCTCAATACCATTGGCGGCGCTGCGGTTGATATTTGCAGCCGGACGATCCTGTTCAGTCGCGCGCCGGACATCCGGACCCGGCTGATGACCATCTATATCGTCATCATGTTCATCGGCGGTGGCCTGTCGAGCTGGCTGGCGACCGCGACCTATGAATATGCCGGATGGCCCGGAATTTCGGCCATGGCGATCAGCTACGCGCTGATCATCATGGCCCTGTCACTCTGGGGCCTGCGCTTCCGACAGTCACGAGAGTGACAGGGTCTAGATTTTTACCAGCACCTTGCCGATATTGCCGCCAGTAAACAGCTTCTCATAGGCGGTCAGCACATTTTCCATGCCGTCGGTGACATCGAACGGCGTGTCGATCAGGCCCTGATCGAGCCATTGTTTCAGTTCCGCCGTCAGCCGCTCGCCCTGATCGGCGAAATCGGGCGAGAAAAAGCCCTCGATGCGCAGCCGCTTCATCAGTATCTGGTCGAACTGTTCCGGCCCGCGACCGCGCCCGTCGCCCTCATATTGGGCGAGCAGACCGCATAGCGCGATCCGGCCGTAAAGCGCCATATTGGGCAGCACCGCATCCAGTATCGGCCCGCCGACATTGTCGAAATAGGCATTGATTCCGCCCTCGACCTTCGCCAGCGCGGCGGCGATATCCTCCTTCTTGTAGTCAATCGCCCGGGTGATACCCAGTTCCTCTTCCAGCCAGCGGCATTTCTCCGGTCCTCCGGCCAGGCCATAGACATTGGCACCCAGAATTTTGGCCACCTGACAGGCGAGCACACCGGTCGACCCGGCAGCGGCAGAGACCAGCACATTGTCGCCCGCTTTCACCCCCGCCGTTTCCCTGATGCCCCACAGCGCGGTCCAGCCGTTGAAGCCGAGCACGCCGAAATGCTGCCTGATATCGTCGATGCTGTCATCTACCTTCATCAGCCCGGCCAGCTCCGGCTGCATCACGCTATTTTCGGCCCATTGTCCGAAGCCGCGCACCAGATCGCCCTCGGCGAAGCCGGCATGGCGCGACGCGGCGACATGGCCGAGCACCAGCCCGACCATCTTCGTGCCGAGTTCCAGCGGCGGCTGATAGCTGTCCTCGCGCTCGGTCATCCACATCCGCGTGCCGGCATCCATCGACAGATAGGCCGCCCGGACCAGTACCTCGCCCTCGGCCAGCTCGGGCATCGGCTCGCTTTCCAGGGAAAGGGCGCCTGACACATCGCTGCCCTCGGGACGGCTGTTCAGCCGCCAATATCGGTTCATGGTCATGATCTTGCCCCCACGCAGGCGGGGGCCCATCTCCCGCTTGCTGGTTCATGTGGCTCTTCAGGAGATGGGCTCCTGCCCGCGCAGGAGCGCAGGGATCGCCACCAGATTAAAGCAAATCCGCCTGTTCGACACTATTCTTATTGGCGGGGAGGCTGAACAGCATCCCGTCCTGCCCCAGCACCGCCGGCCCGTCAAAGGCATCGCCGACACCCTTCATATAATATGCCTCCAGATAGGGCAGCGGCAGCGCCGGCACGATATGCGATAGCACCAGCATCTTTGCCTTGCCATCCTTCGCGACCTCCGCGGCCTCGACCGGCGTTGTGTGATAGTTCTGGATATCCGCCATGATCTTTTCCAGCCGCTTGCGTCCGGCCTTGCCGAATTCCCTTTCCATCGTGCCAACCATCTCGGCATTGAGCGCTTCGTGCACCAGCAGGTCGCAGCCATTGCAGGCCCTGGCCGTCGACGGCAATTTGACCGTGTCGCCGCTGAACACGACCGAACGGCCCTTATAGTCGAACCGGTAGCCGACCGCCGGCGCTATCGGCTTGTGGTCGACGGCAAAGGCGGTAATCCGGATCCCGCCTCGGTCATAAACCAGCATCTGTTCCTGTCCGGCGGGAATGGCAAAGGGCCTTGCCGCGGCGCCGAAGCCGCCGGGCAGGATGGTCGCTTCACCATGATGGGCGATGCGATAGGTCGCATCGGCCGCATAGGCGGCGTTCAGTCCGTCAACGATCGGTTCCACTCCTTCCGGCGCGATCACCGGCAGCGGCGCATCCCGCCCTCCGGCGGCCCAGCGCTGCAGCATCAACTCCCCCATGCCGTCGATATGGTCGCTGTGAAAATGGGTCAGCAGCAGCGCTTCCGTTGCCCCCGGGGCCAGCCCCATCAGGCCGAGATTGCGCACCGCGCCGCCGCCGATATCGACAATGAACATCTTGCCGTCGATGATCACCGCCGAACAGGGTCCGGCGCGGCTCGGATCGGGCAGTGGCGAACCGGTCCCGCACAGGGCGACGTGGATGCCATCCGGGAGGTCGCCGATGACATCGCGCGCAACGCCGGTCTCTACCGCGCGGGCAAACAGCCGCTCGCCGATCGGCTCCCGAAACAGCAGGCCTGCTCCGACCACCAGCAGCACCATCAGCAACAATGCCATGCCCAGCTTTTTCATCAAAATTCCCCCGTTCCGTTCAGCACTCGACCAGATTGACCGCGAGCCCTCCCTGCGATGTTTCCTTGTACCGCTCCGACATGTCGAGCCCGGTCTTGCGCATCGTCTCGATCACCTCGTCCAGACTGACTCGGTGCGTGCCATCCCCCAATATCGCCAGCCGCGCCGCTTCGATGGCCTTGACCGCGCCCACCGCATTGCGCTCGATGCAAGGCACCTGCACCAGCCCGCCAACCGGATCGCAGGTGAGACCGAGATTATGCTCCATGCCGATTTCCGCTGCATTTTCGACCTGCAGCGGTGTGCCGCCCCAGGCCGCAGTCAGGCCGGCAGCGGCCATCGAGCAGGCGACACCGACCTCGCCCTGACAGCCGACCTCGGCGCCCGAGATAGAGGCATTCTCCTTGAACAGCGACCCGATCGCTGCCGCGGTCAGCAAAAATGTCTCGACGCCTGCGGCATCCGCCTTGGGCGCGAATCGTTCGTAGAAGCGCAACACCGATGGGACGATGCCGGCAGCGCCATTGGTTGGCGCGGTGACCACCTTGCCGCCCGCGGCATTTTCCTCGTTGACCGCCAGTGCCCAGAGATTGACCCAGTCGAGAATCGTCAGCGGGTCGGACAGCGCCCGCTCCTGCCGCTCCATGAGCCGTGCATGGATCAGCGGGGCCCGCCGCTTGACTCGCAGGCCGCCCGGAAGAATCCCATCCTGCAGAATCCCGCGATCGATACAGGCGGACATGGCATCGGCGATCGCTCGAATTCCGGCGCTGATCGCTTCGTCCTCCTGCCGAGTTCGCTCGTTGGCGCGCATGATCTCGGCGATCGACAGCCCCTCGTCCGCCGCAATCCGCAGCAGGTCCGCACCCGAGCAAAAGCGATAGGGTACATCCCACAGGCCGCTTTCCGGATTGTTGCTGCCAATCTGGTCCTCGTCCAGCACCGCCCCGCCGCCGACCGAATAATAGACCCGGCTCTCGACCGGCTGATCATCGAGATAGGCGATAAAGCGCATCGCATTGCTGTGAAAATCGAGCCGTTTTTTCTGGTCAAAGATGACGTCCGTCTCTTCATCGAAAGGGATGGGGCGGGAGCCATTCAGGCGAATTTCCGAACAGGACCGGATCTCGTCCACCAGCATGTCCGCTGCATCCGGTTCGATATGTTCCGGTCGCTGCCCCGACAGACCCAGCAGAATCGCCCGGTCGGTGGCATGGCCCTTGCCGGTCAGCGCCAGCGAGCCAAAGAGCAAGGTCTCCACGCGAGTCACCTCATCCAGCTGACCGGCATCGGCCAGACGCTCGACAAACATTGCCGCGGCCAGCATCGGTCCCATGGTATGAGAGCTCGATGGACCGACCCCTATTTTGAAAAGCTCGAACGTGCTGGCGACCATAAACTTCTATCCTCTCCCGCGCCGTTCTATGCGGGCAGGCACGGACAATCCACTATTATCGGTCCACTCGTCTGCAGACAAAGACGCAGAACCCGGAGCGGTGGCGGCCGGTGGCCGCGGGAGGAGGTCTATAGCGCAGTCGCCCCGCCAGCAGGTTCAACCCTGGCTTGCGACGAGACGCAGGCACAAAAAACCCCGCGCTGTGGCGGGGTGATATGTTGGTTGCGGGAGTGGGGGTTGGGCCTGGCGCAGGCGGCGGACGATGCGGGGCATCGTTCTC